>Ga0210404_10000003_pt1 | contig 797820 bp, 683 predicted proteins | sample IncBWH28MmetaG_FD_155455 | JGI IMG/M metagenome (GOLD analysis project Ga0210404, IMG submission 155455) | Forest soil microbial communities from Barre Woods Harvard Forest LTER site, Petersham, Massachusetts, United States - Inc-BW-H-28-M | ecosystem: Environmental > Terrestrial > Soil >... | reverse complement strand
AGACCCTGCCGGCATAAGTAGCGATAACGGAGGTGGGAACCCTCCGCGCCGAAAGTCTAAGGTTTCCTGAGAAAGGTTAATCCGCTCAGGGTCAGGCGGTCCCTAAGGCGAGGCCGAAAGGCGTAGCCGATGGACATCCGGTTAATATTCCGGACCTCCCTTGTTTTCGTTATTACGATGGGGTGACGCAGGAGGATACGCAGGCCGTCCTATGGCTATGACGGTCGATGCGCGTAAGGTGTCTCCGATAGGTAAATCCGTTGGAGAGTTATCACTGAGGCGCAAAGCAGTAACCCGTATGGGTGAAAGCTGCCGATTCCACGCTGCCAAGAAAAACCTCTAAGGAGAAAGTAAGGGAACCGTACCTCAAACCGACACAGGTAGACGAGGAGAATATCCAAAGGCGCTCGTGAGAACAGTTGGTAAGGAACTCGGCAATATAACCCCGTAACTTCGGGAGAAGGGGTGCCCCGGTAGAGTTCATAGCTCGAGGGGGCCGCAGCGAAATGCGCACTGCGACTGTTTAACAAAAACACAGGTCTCTGCAAAGTCGAAAACGACGTATAGGGGCTGACGCCTGCCCGGTGCCGGAAGGTTAAAGGGAGAGGTCAACCGCAAGGTGAAGCTTTGAACTGAAGCCCCGGTGAACGGCGGCCGTAACTATAACGGTCCTAAGGTAGCGAAATTCCTTGTCGGGTAAGTTCCGACCTGCACGAATGGCGTAACGAAAGTGCGACTGTCTTGCCGACTGACACGGCGAACTTGTAGTGCCGGTGAAGATGCCGGTTGCCCGCAACTAGACGGAAAGACCCCGTGCACCTTTACTATACTTTTAGTATGAACTATGGCCCTTGCTGCGCAGGATAGGTGGGAGGCTTTGATTCCAGACTCTCGGGTTTGGAGGAGCCAACGGTGAGATACCACCCTGCGAGATCTGTGGTTCTAACTTAGTCCCGTAATCCGGGACAAGGACATACTAAGACGGGTAGTTTGACTGGGGCGGTCGCCTCCTAAACGGTAACGGAGGCGCGCGAAGCTACGCTCAGGCTGTTTGGAAATCAGCCGTTGAATGCAAAAGTATAAGCGTGGTTGACTGCGAGACCAACAAGTCGAGCAGGTACGAAAGTAGGCTTTAGTGATCCGGTGGTTCTGCATGGAAGGGCCATCGCTCAACGGATAAAAGGTACGCCGGGGATAACAGGCTGATCGGAGCCAAGAGTTCATATCGACGCTCCGGTTTGGCACCTCGATGTCGGCTCATCGCATCCTGGAGCTGTAGAAGGTTCCAAGGGTTAGGCTGTTCGCCTATTAAAGCGGTACGTGAGCTGGGTTCAGAACGTCGCGAGACAGTTCGGTCCCTATCTGTTGTGGGCGCAGGAGATTTGAGAGGACCTGTCCTTAGTACGAGAGGACCGGGATGGACGAACCTCTTGTGTTCGAGCTGTCATGCCAATGGCACCGCTCGGTAGCGAAGTTCGGTAGTGATAACCGCTGAATGCATATAAGCGGGAAGCACTCCTCAAGATGAGATCTCCCAACCCGTAAGGGATAAGAAGGGCCCAGGAAGACTACCTGGTTGATAGGCTGGAGGTGGAAGAGTGGCAACACTCGTAGCTTACCAGTACTAATCGCCCGTTCGGCTTGACCATAAAATTTACTCGGTGCAGAAAAACAGTTGTCAGTACTCAGTTGCCAGTTGCCGGTTCGAAACTGAACTGGAATTAGCAATGTTGTTGAAGTCGTTAGAAACTGAATGACTGAGATGCAACACTGATAACTGTGCGCCGACGCTTTCGTAAGGAAGCAAAGCCGATGTACGGTGGCTGAAATTGGAAAAGAAACAAAGAAGAAAGTAAGCCACACCAATCTATTCAGTTGTGAGGCATTGTCCTCACGATCTTTGAAAGTTTGATCTTGGAAAGTTCGTTAGAGCGTCTGAGTGCAAACTAGATGCTCTGACACCGAGATGGCGTAGAGAGATCCTTCGGCTGCAAAAGACGCAGCCTCAGGATTTCGGCAGCAGGCTCCCATTTGCCGCCTACGGCGGCTGCATTCACGCCTGCTGAGCGCCTCAAGTTGTCGGTGATCTTACCGCGGGGGATCCACCCGTTCCCATCCCGAACACGGAAGTTAAGCCCCGCAGGGCCGATGGTACTGCACGCGCCAAGTGTGTGGGAGCGTAGGTCGTTGCCGGCATAAATAAAGGCCGTTGAGAGAAATCTCGACGGCCTTTTCCTTTTTGTGCGGAGTTCTGAGGTTAATCGAAAAAGGGAAGAGCCCCCGTTTGTCGTTTCAGCTACTAGCGGGATCGAGCATCCTGCCAGGAGGCAGTAGATATGAAACGTGCATTTCTTGGAGTGCTTGTGCTGTTGATGCTAGGTGTAGTGGCGGTCGTCGCTGCTCCACCGGGGTTCGTCCCCTTTCAGGGCCAGATGTATGGAGAAGCCAACCAAGGACAGCCCGCACACCACAGCCACCAGACAATCAGCGTCAGCGTCCCGCACGGGATGATCATCGACACGCACGAGGGAGGCGGAAATATTCACTGCTGTGGTGGGGACGAAAATAGCAACAACGCTTCGACCTCGGTTCCCACCGGCATCTACGTCGAACCCGGCGGCGGAAACGCGGGCGAATGGGGGGTCTTCAATATTACCCGCGATGCGATCGTCGACGACGATACCGGGGATATCAAGGGCTACAAGCTTTCGGCAGACCTGTACTGCGGGCCGAGCGCAAACCACGGCGGATGCAATGTGCATCTGGCTGGATGGATCAAGCTCCGACCGAGGCAATAGGGGTGTTGATGCGCCGTTCGGCGTAGTGCCCGAACACGGAAGTTAAGCCCCGCAGGGCCGATGGTACTGCACGCGCCAAGTGTGTGGGAGCCCTTCGACAAGCTCAGGGCAAACTGCGGTCGTAGCCGGCATGAGTAAGGGCCGTCGAGAAAATCTCGACGGCCCTTTCCGTTTTTGGGATAGATGCCTGTAATAAAACAATACCGACGCTCATTCGGAGAACGTGGGAGAAGGCGATGGAGTTATATTAGCGGCTGAGAAAACTATCGCTACTGAAAGACTCGCTCGGACGCAGAGAATCGGCCGTCAGGAGGAGATTATGTGCATCATCTGTGAGCACGAACTATGGGACGAGCACCGGGCGCTCGAGCGCGAGTTGTTCACGCCCTGCAGGATGTGTAACAAGTTCCCTGGCGCCAGCTCCGAAGGAACCTGCTATCACTGTTACGCGATCGGCAACACAATCGACGAGTGTCCCGAGTGCGCGGGCAAACCATGGAGTGAAGAATTCCTAGAGGCCAAGGGCGAAATCGAAGGTCCAGACAAGCTGCTGCTTCCGTTTTAGAGCCGGAAATCGTAGGCCCTTGGGGTGGATGGTGGCGCAGGGAACACGCGCTGACTCCTTGGGGAGATCCTTCGCAAAGGACGCTCAGGATTTCGGCAGAAGGCTCCCGCGCGCAAAGAACGCGCGCTCATGCCTTCTAAGCGCCTCAAATAAAGGCCAGTCTGAGAAATCAGATTGGCCTTTTCCTTTTTCGGGCTCGGATGTTGGAGTTTTCGAACCTCGCTACTTGCTTTAGTCAGTTCCCGAGATCCAGATCTCGTAGACCTTTTGCGTGGATGTCGTATTGTAGGTGCCGTCGCTGAAGGCGAAGACGCTCCCCTTCACTCGAACCTTGGTTAGATCCTGGGTGTTGCTCAGCGCGATAGAGTCGGTTTGCTGTCCGCGCGAAGTATTTTCCAGAAAGTAGACTGACGTAAAGGTTGTTCCGCCGTCGAGGGAATAGTCAATTTCCGCAGTGCCTCCGGTTTGCGTCGTGGCGGAGGAGTTGATGTTCAACTGCATTCCGCTGGCACCGGGAGGAGCGCTGGGAAACCCGGACCACGTCTCTGTCTTAGTCTTCGCTCCCTTTAGAGATTGAGTAACGGTTCCATAGGAATAGGTTGTGAGGCTGCCATCATAGGCGGAAGACGGGTTGAGGTAAGTGCCGGAGGAGGCGGTGGGTCGCAGCGTGAAGGCTCCCATCTCCTGGCCCACAGCCATGCTCGATAACAATGCGAGTGTCACTAGAGCTACGATTCTCGATAACTTCGTTTTCATGGTGTCTCCTTTGGGGGAAGGGTTGTCCTCTGCCTTGCCGCGCATTGGAAGGTCGGATGGTAGCAGGCGCAGAGCGTGCGGTAACTTCAGGCGCGGAGATGTTACGAATCCCGGACGAGAGCGAGATACCGCACTTACTGGGGCGCGTGGACAATTCCCGGGAGCTGCGCGTAAAATTCGCTCGTTCAAGGAGGGCGAAATGGCTTCGCAGAATACGCTGTATGAGCGGCTGGGCGGGGAGGCGGGGCTGACGCGAATCGTCGGCGACTTTCTCGATCAGTTCTTCAAGCATGACCGCATCCAGAACCCCCTCGTGGTCAAGCGGCATGAAGCTGCCTTTCATCCAGAGCTGAAGCGGCAGTGGGTCGCATTCGTCAGCCAGGCCACCGGTGGACCTAAGAGGTACGAGGGGCGCACCATGCATTCCTCGCACGTCGGGATGCGAATCAGCGACCGCGACTTCGACACCACCATTGATCTAATGCGAGAGAGTCTGGAGCGCGCCGGTGTCGAACGGTCCAACAAGGATGAGTTGCTGGAATTGATGCAGGCGCAGCGCAAACACATCGTCGACAAGGAGACGGCGGCCCAGGAGTAACAGGGTATTTCGCTAGTATCCAAGCCTCGGTGATCTATGCGCGTGAATCCCTGAGCGGGCGATTCTTCGCAAAGAACGCTCAGGATTTCGGCAGATGGCTCCCGCGCGCAAAGGACGCGCGCTCACGCCTTCTAAGCGCCTCAAGTTAAGCCCCGCAGGGCCGATGGTACTGCACGCGCCAAGTGTGTGGGCGTCAAGAAGCGAGACTAGCCAGGCAGCGGCTTTGATAAAACCGTCCGCTGCCCAGATTCCTAAGTGCCCTTGACACCATGCCCCCTTCGCGCGAGACTCCAATTGCCGCTTCTCAACGAACGATTGGCACGCGCGCCATGGATCAGCACTCTATTCTTGATCACAGTTCCGCCTCGTCTGCGATGGAAGGAGAGATGGCGAGCGCCAGCGCAAATCGATCGGCGACGGCCAGCGTGTCTGCCGGAATTGCCGCGGCCAACGCACATCCGGCCCAAGTTGCCGAGCCGGACCATCACTTTCCTATAGATGGCGGACGATCGCTGGCGGAAATGGCCTCCCATGATCTGGATGCCGCGCTGCAATTGCTGGCGGAGCGCGCGCAGTACATCACCGGAGCCACTGGCGCGGCAATTGCCCTCCGCCGCGGCGAACACAATGACATGCTCTGCCGGGCGAGTGCGGGCTCGAATGCACCCGAATTGGGCGCATTGCTCTCCATGGAATACGGTCTCTCGGGGGAAAGCGTGCGCACCCGGCAGACGATGCTTTGCGATGATGCCGAAAACGATCCGCGGGTAAACCGCGAAGGCTGCCGCCAGTTGGGCATTGCGTCAGTGATCGTCATGCCGGTCATGAGCGAGCAGCAGGTGCTTGGCGTCTTCGAACTGTTTTCCGGCAAGGCGCGCGCCTTTGAGCCACGCGATATTTCCGCCCTGCAGCGCTTGAGCGAAATAGTAGAGACTGCGGTGAAGCATGCGGTTGCAGCGCAGAGCGTGCTGGCGGAGGGGAAAACCTCGGAGGAGGAGGCTCTCTCGTCGGTCGGCGCGATAGAAGCAGAGGCTGCGACCGTGGAACCCGCTGTGAGTGGGATGAAGGGGGAGATCCCGCAGCGGCTGATCGACCTCCCTCAGAGCCCTCTTCCCGCGGGGCCTCCTGAAAAGAACCTGCCGCCGCCAGAACCAGTAAAGCCAGCGCTTCAAAACGAACGAACAGAAACGGAAGAACCGAAGCGCGAGCCTGCGGCGAAGAAGCCACTTTTCTGGTCGGCTGCGCCGCAGGCCTCAACCATCGCAGCGCAGACGGAGAAGAGTGCTGACACCGTGGCCGTACCGCCGGTGTTACGGAATCTGCAGAAGTGCCAGGCTTGTGGATTCCCGGTTTCGCACGGGCGTACCTTATGCGTCGAGTGCGAAGAGAAGCAGTGGCGCGGCCAGCGCCTTGCGAAACAAAGCAAAGAACCGAACGCGGAGGCTGCGATTCGTACTGCGGCGGTTGCGAATGCGACGAAGAGCGGGCTGTCTGCTCCAGTCGCAACGACGGCTATGGCGGTACAGCCATCCCTTGATTCTTCGTCGGTCGTCAAGGAACCTGCGGATTTGGCCGCTTCCGGCAACGCGACTCTGTTCTTAAGCTCGGCCGCACCCCCTGAATCGTGGTTCGCTGCCAACAAGTACATCCTTGGAGCGCTGCTGGTCGTTGCCCTTGTCATTGGCGCAATCCTCTGGCTGCGCTGACATTCCGCGGCACAACAGATTACAATTCCTTTCCTGACTTCGAAGTTCGTTCTGGAGGAGATCGTGCCGCCAACCACGCGTGGGATGCTGCGCTGCGGATTGCTGGTTTTCCTGCTGACAACTGTGGCCGCAGCCCAAAGCTCCGAACAGCGCACCTCCCGGTATTTCGAGTCCGTACGCAAGCAGCCGCCGTTGCTGCTGGCTTTTGTGCGTGACCTGCCCAAAGGAGGGGATCTGCACAATCATCTCGACGGCGCGATTTACGCGGAAGATCTGGTGGATTTCGCGGCGGATGGCGGCTTGTGTGTGGACCGGACGTCTTCGCACCTGCTGGCTCCGCCTTGTGATTCCTGCGAGAACTACACGGCGAAGCCCGCGGCGCGTTGTGCCTACGGCGATCACGTGCTTTACAACCAGATGATCGACGCCTGGTCGATGCGCAACTGGAGGCCGGGCGACGAATCGGGACACGATCATTTTTTTGCGTCGTTCGAAAAATTCGGACTGGCTTCTCACACTCACGTGGCGGAGGCGATTGCGGCTGCGGAAAATCGCGCGGGCATGGATCATCTGCAATATGTGGAGTTCATGCATACCGCGGATGGTGGTGCGGCGGCGAAGCTGGCCGGAAAAGTTGAGTGGCTTACGGATTATGCCAAGATGCGCGATGCGCTGCTGAGTGCCGGCATGAAAGATGTGGCCGTGGAGACGGGGAAGAAGCTGGCCGTTGACGATGCTCACGCAAAAGAGATTCTGAAGTGCGGTACTGCCGATGCAGCTCCCGGATGCACCGTAACCGTTCGCTATCTTTATCAGGTGCTGCGCGGCTTGCCGCATGAGATTGTGTTTGCGCAGATTCTGCTGGGCTTTGAGCTGGCATCGAACGATCCGCACTTTGTCGGCCTGAATCTGGTGATGCCCGAAGACTGGTACGTTCCGATCCACGACTTCAACGAGCACATGGCGATGATCGACTATCTGCACAGCGTTTATCCCAAGGTACACATCACGCTGCACGCCGGCGAACTCTCCATGGGATTGGTGCCGCCGGAGGATTTGAGTTTTCACATTCGAGCCTCGGTAGAGCGCGGGCATGCAGAGCGCATTGGACACGGCGCTGCCGTGATGAACGAAAAAGATCCCATCGGCCTGCTGCATGAGATGGCGGAGCGCAATGTGCTGGTCGAAATTGCGCTGACCTCGAATGACATGATTCTGGGCGTGAGCGGCGATGACCATCCATTGCCGATCTATATGAAGTATGGAGTTCCAGTGGCGCTGGCAACGGATGATGAGGGCGTCTCACGCTCCGACATGACCCACGAATATTTGCGCGCGGTCGAGACTTACCGCTTCTCGTATGCAGATCTGAAACGCTTCGCGCGGCAAAGCCTGGAGCACAGCTTCCTCCCCGGACAAAGTTTGTGGACGGATACGAAGCTGGTGTTCCGGATGGCACCGGCTTGTGCGGGCGATGCCGCGGGAGCCGACAAGCCGTCGGCGGGATGCGAGCAGTTTCTCGCCGCGAATGAACGGGCGCGGATGCAATGGAAGCTGGAGAGCGAGTTCGCGAAGTTTGAGAAGAGGTATTAGTGAACGATTCCTTCACGCTCGCGGAAACCGCTGGGAAATCCATATTGCAACGGACTGCTCTTCGTCCGCAGATAGGCTTGGTGCTGGGTTCTGGCCTCGGCGGGTTCGCCGACTCTCTCAGCGACGCGACGCGCATTCCCTTTGCCGAAATTCCGGCCTTCCCTCGCTCCACCGCCATCGGTCATGCCGGCCAGATGATCATCGGCAAGGCGGACACGGTTCCGGTCGCCGTGATGCAAGGGCGCGTTCATCTTTATGAAGGATATTCCGCGCAGGAAGTGGCTTTCCCCGTGCGCGTGTTCGGGCGCATGGGAATTCGGGCTGTCGTCCTTACGAATGCGGCAGGAGGCATCAATCTCAGGTACCAGCAGGGTGCGTTGGTGCTGATGAGTGACCACATCAACCTGCAGGGGGCGAATCCGCTGGTCGGTCCAAATGACGATCGCTTCGGCGTACGCTTTCCCGACATGACGCATGCCTACGACAAGTCTTATCGTGAACTGGCGCGCGCGGAAGCCGGCAAACTGGGGATGACGCTGCACGAAGGCGTTTACGCCGCGCTGCTCGGCCCCAGTTACGAGACGCCGGCTGAGATCAGATATCTTCGAACCATAGGCGCGGACCTGGTGGGCATGTCGACGGCTCTTGAGGTGATTGCAGCACGTCAAATGGGAATTAAGGTGCTCGCAATCTCGTGTGTCACGAACATGGCGGCTGGAATTCTGGACAAGCCGCTCTCGCACCAGGAAGTGATGGAAACCGGCGAACGCGTGAGGGAAAGTTTTGAAGCGCTGTTGCGCGCCGTGCTGCCGCGCATCGCAGCCGACGTTACGTCCATTACTTCCCGCCCCTCGGGATGAACAACTCCACCGGCGGCTTTACTCCATAGACTGCGGAAAAGCTTCCCTGGTTGACCGCTAGTCCGAGATGTCCGCGGGAATCGATATACAGCAGCGGCTGCCCCACGGCCACATCGCTGAAGGTCCGCACGAACTTGATCTGCATCTCTTCGTTCTTGCCGCCAATCTTCACCGGAACTTCCTGCCCGCGCTGGTAACCGAGCTTTAGAAATTCTTCGCCCTCGAGGTTCGTCACCAGATTGCCGAATGGACCGTCGGTAGCAATCACCTCCGCCGTCACTCCGCGATCATCAAGACGTGCCGCCTTCAGTTCCAGTCGCACCAGCGAGGCGGCTGGCATCTTCGGACCCACTTTGGTCCAGTCGTCGCCCCGCGCGACATGCGCTCCCACGGGAGAAAAAATATCGCGTCCGTGGAATGTGGATGACAGCTTGGTGCCGATCATCCAGTCTGTGTTGGTGATCTCGTGCACGGCTTCGATGCCATCGCGTTGCTCGACCAATGTGATTACTCCGTTATCCGGCAGCACAAAATACTGTCCACGCCTCGATTTGGCGACGATTGCCTTGCGCGTGCTGCCTACAGTTGGATCAACGACCACCACAAACACTGTTCCAGCGGGATAGTACGGAGTGGCCCCATAGAGAAAGCGCGCGCCATCGAGAATAGAAAAGGGCGTGACCTGGTGCGTAAGATCGACGATGCGCACGTCAGGCAGGATGGAATACATTACGCCGCGGCAGATCGCCACTGAATCGTCGACTACGCCGAAGTCGGTCATGAAGACGATGGTCTGCGGATACTTCGCAGTCTGCGCCGGGACCGCAGCAACGGCAAGCACCATTCCCACTAAAAGCAAGCAGCCGGCAAATATGGTTCTCTGATGGTCTTGTCTTCGCGAATCACTCTGGCCCTTCGCCGTGCGCAGAAATGCGGCCATGCGGATACAGTTCTCCCTTTTTCAATAGCCCGTCGCCATTGAAGTAACTTTGTTGAATTTCAGCAAGGCCGATATTTTAAACGGATATTAAGGAATCGGAAAGTACTTCGTCACCGCCGCGACTGACTGCGATTCCACTTCGTTCTATAATGTGCTGTCCATTTCCGTTGCACGACCGCAAGGAGGTCTTATGCCGGATGTCATTCCCGAGAAGTACCGCGATCTTTTTCAGAAGCGAGCCTTCGCCAGCCTTAGCACCTTGATGCCCGATGGCCGCCCGCAAGTCACGCCGGTATGGTGCGACTTTGACGGTGAGCATATTATTTTCAACTCCGCCAAAGGACGCCAGAAAGATAAGAACGTGCGCCGCGATCCGCGCGTGGCCCTGGCCCTGATGGACCCGGAGAATCCCTATCGCTACCTCGAGATTCGCGGCCGTGTGGTCGAGATCACGGAAGACGGCGCCAGCGAGCACATCAACAAGATGGCCAAGAAGTATCTTGGCGTCGACAAGTACCCTTACGGCCAGCCCGGCGAAGTGCGCGTGCTCTACAAAATAAAACCTGAGCACACCACGGTAATGGGCTAAGTAGCCGCCGTCGCCGGCAATTCAATACGCTGGCAGCACCGTGGAAGAGCGGCCCTTCAGCGCCGCGTAAGCGTCATCAAGATTGACCGGGCTTTAGCCCCTGGCGAGGAACGAATCCGCACCTACAATCTCTGCTTCCTCGGCTTCGGCAACGTGAACCGCACGCTCGTGCAGCTACTGCAGAACCGCGAGCAGGAACTCCGCGAGCGCCACGGAATTTGTTTCCGCATCACCGGCATTGCGACCCGAAGAGCCGGATGGTTCGCTGATCCGAACGGCTTGAATGTAGAGCGGGCGCCCTCGCCCGCTAAAAGCCGGGAGCCGGAACAAGAGCATTCAAACGTTCACAGTTGGCTCGAAGCCGCTCAAGCCGATGTCCTCTTCGAAGCCACCTCACTCAACGTGGACTCCGGACAGCCCGCTATCGACCACATCCGCGCCGCTCTCGCACACGGAGCCCACGCCATCACCGCCAACAAAGGCCCCATTGTCCACGCCTACCGCGAACTCCGCGATCTGGCCGCCGCGCAAGGCAAGCGCTTCCTCTTCGAATCCACCGTGATGGATGGCGTCCCCATCTTCTCGTTGTTCGATCAACTGCCCACGATCCATCTGCAAGGCTTTCACGGCATCCTGAATTCCACGACGAACGTCATCCTGAGTGAAATGGAGACCGGCCTCAGCTTCGACGAGGCTTTGAAGAAGGCGCAAGCTCTCGGCATCGCCGAAACCAACGCCACCCACGACATCGACGGCTGGGACGCCGCTGTAAAAACCGCCGCCCTTATTACTGTGCTGATGGATGTTCCCGTGAAGTTAGGAGACATCCATCGCGAAGGAATTCGCGAACTGACCTCCAACGCGGTTCGCAACGGACGCCGCGATGGCTGGCCTTTCAAGCTGGTCTGCCGAGCCCAAAGAGTCGGCCACGGAGTGAAAGCCAGCGTCTCGCACGAAAAGGTCTTGAGCACCAGCCCGATGGGCAAAATCTCCGGCACGTCCTCCTATATCTATTTCGAAACCGACATCTTCCCCGGCCTCGCCATTACCGAAGAGAATCCCGGATTGTACGCGACGGCGTATGGGATGCTGGCGGACTTTGTGCGGGCCGTGGGAAGATAGATCACCACCATGCCTTTCACTGAAACCGCTGCTCTCTCCACCGCCCTCGACATCAACTGGGTCCGCGCCCAATTCCCCTCCCTCGCCCAAACCATCAACGGTCACCCCGCCGCGTTTCTCGACGGTCCCGGCGGAACGCAGGTTCCGCAACGTGTAATCGACGCCATCTCCGGCTACCTGCACCGCGATAATGCCAACACCGGCGGAGCCTACGCCACCAGCCGCAACACCGACGCCATGCTGGCCGAAGCCCGCGCTGCCATGGCCGACTTCCTGAATTGTAGCGCGGACGAAATCGTGTTCGGCCCCAACATGACCACGCTGACCTATGCCATGAGCCGGGCGATCGGGCGCGATCTTGGCCCTGGCGACGAAATCCTGGTCACCCGCCTCGATCACGACGCCAACGTCTCGCCCTGGCTGGCGCTCGAAGAAAAAGGTGTCACCATCCGCTGGGCTGAGATTCACGAAGAGAGCTGCACGCTCGATCTCGCCGACCTCGCTTCCAAAATCAATGAGCGAACAAGACTGGTTGCGGTGGGATACGCCTCGAACGCGGTGGGCACGATCAATCCGGTGAAAGCTATCGTCCGCCTCGCGCACGCCGCCGGAGCGCTCGCCTACGTTGATGCCGTACACTACGGCCCTCACGGCCTTATCGATGTCGCTGCCCTCGACTGCGACTTCCTCGTCTGCTCCACTTACAAATTCTTCGGCCCGCACATGGGAGTTCTTTTCGGCAAGCGCGAGCACTTGCAATGCCTGCAGCCTTACAAAGTCCGTCCCCTCACTGACGCCGTCCCCAACCGCTGGGAGTGGGGCACACTGAATCACGAATGCATTGCGGGAATCACCGCCTGCGTCGACTACATTGCCGATCTGGGCCGCCGCTCGCATCCCGCAGTTTCCACCCGCCGGGCCGCCATAGTAGCCGCGTTCGAGGCCATACACCACTACGAGCACGGTTTGATGAATCGCCTGATAGCAGGCCTGTTAAAGATTCCCAACATCAAGATTTACGGCATCACCGATCCCGCGCGCTTCGCCGAGCGCTGTCCAACGATTGCTTTACGCGTATTGAATCAGACCAAAGACCAGACTCCGCTGGCACTCTCTACTAAGCTGGGAGATCAGGGCTTCTTCACCTGGGATGGAAACTACTACGCGCTGAACCTGACGGAGCGCCTCGACGTGGAAAAATCCGGGGGCTTTCTGCGCATCGGCCTCGTCCACTACAACACCACCGAAGAAGTAGATCGCCTGCTGGCGGCATTGCGGGAGATTACGGTGGGGTAGGGTGGTACGCGAATTCAATGAGCGGCCAGAATGGTTAAGCAGGGGCTGCAGCCCGAATAATTTTTGGTCCGACGCGGCGCTGAAGCGCCGCTCTTCACAGAAAACACGGACAGCCTGGGACGCAGTCCCAGGCTGGTAAGGAGCGCGATCCAACGCGCACAGTGCGCGAAGGGCGCAATAACCTTTGTACAAACGCGTCCGTTACGGCCAGCGCTTGGCAGTATCGTCCCAACCGGCGGCCCGCACCGGCTGCGCCGCAGCCACCACTGGGGGCGCGGGTATGCGGATCGGCTGTTGCGGTCCGTTCACCGCCATGGCCGGCTTCACCATGTCAGAATTCATTTCCTTCTCTTCAGACAGCAAGGGAGCCACCAGCCGCAACGCTTCCACTTCTTTTTCCAGCCGGGAGAGCTCCATCTCCTTCTGCCGCAAAACTTCGTAAACATTCTTCATAGACAGGGCACCTGTAAATCCGTGTAGATTGTGCAGCTTTTCTCGAACTTTAGCAGAGTTCCCACTGTTGTCAAGGAATTACGGCCTAAACACTGATATTCAGCAAAGCACCTTCAATTTCGGAGGCAGCCAGGCGCTAACGCGCGATGCCCCGGAGTTCAGATTTCCCGTGCCGGGCGTGTCTTTTGCCAGATTTTCACAGTCTGCCCGCTGCTCCAAGAAGGCTCGGCACCCTTGGCGCGCCTGTCCCACATCTGAAAACCCGCGTCCAGCTTGCCTTTTGCGCGGATTGCCTTATCCACCTGCACAAAATCCGGTCACCTGCCTGTGGATGCGCTGCACTCCGTTGAAAATAAATCAGATAAAAGCGCGATCTTTTCATTGACTCCAAAAATAGAAGGAGTACAACAAGATCGTTCTTTGACAGTTTCTTAAGTTTTTCCGGTTGGTGCGGCGTCCGGGGCTCAAGCGCAGTCACCCTGAGCATTGCAAAATGCGTAGGGAAGGCAAGCAAGGGTCTATAGCAAAGCGCTGGCCGAGAAGAACGCGAAGCCCAGTCGAAGGCAAGATAGAGTTCCGAGGCGTTGGGTAGGTTTTTCCGGTTGGCGGTAAGCCCGGAGCCCGAGCGAAGATCGCATGCAGCGCGCCCGCAAGGGAAGCAGCACAGCAGGTCAAGCAAGGGTCTAACGCGAGCTACTGGCCGAGACGAATGGACCCAACACCACCTCGGAACTCTTAATTTTTCCAGCGCACTTTCGCAGGCTTCTTTCCCGTAATCGCAACGCACTTCAGCTAGATCGCCCATCCTTCCATTATTTCTGATTCATCGCTTTGATCTGCTGCACCAGAGTATCGATTTCCTCCACCGATAACTTGCCGGCATATTTCGGCATACGCTTCCTGCCATTGGCGATGATATTTCGGAGATCTCCGGCGGAAGCCTACTGGGGTTTTCGGAGACCAGCGATGGACCCCCAAGTGGCGTCCCTTCGCCGTTTTCCGGTGACGCTTCGCCCTCCCAAAGGGGCAACCAGGCCATCGAAATGGCGCATCAGACAATGTAGTAGGCCACGTCGCCCGTCAACTTAGCCCATAGCAGTTTTGTGCTTGTACTCCCAAATGGGCGCTATCCACTCCTTCATTCAAGATGATAAGAGCGACAGACGTTTTCGTGGTTGGTGGAGGTCCTGCCGGTTTGGCGGCAGCCATCGCAGCGCGTCAACACGGCCTTGAGGTCGTGGTCGCCGACGGCTCCCGGCCGCCCATCGACAAGCCTTGCGGCGAAGGGTTGATGCCCGATGGCTGCGCCGCTCTAACGCAATTAGGAATTTCAGTCCCTGCCGAAGAGTCGCATCCATTTCGCGGAATTCGCTTCGTCAGCGGCAGTCTGAGTGTTGACGCAAGTTTCCCCGATGGCAGCGGCATTGGCGTACGCCGTACGGCCCTGCATCGCGTGATGATCGAAAGGGCGCAGGCTGCCGGCGTTTCTCTGCTTTGGCAAACTCCGGTCACCGGCCTGCATCCGAAAGGCGTCCTGCTCGGCAAGGAAGTTGTGCGCTCGCAATGGACCGTCGGCGCCGACGGCGGATCTTCCCTCGTTCGTCGCTGGGCAAACCTCGATCATTACCGCACCGACCGCACACGATTTGCCTTCCGCCGCCACTACCGCATCGCTCCTTGGAGCGATTTCATGGAACTTCATTGGGGCGCTGGTTGCCAGATTTACATCACTCCCGTGGCGTCCGATGAGATTTGCGTTGCCTTGGCTTCCGGCGATCCCCATCTTCGCCTGGACGCTGCCCTCGCTGAATTCCCGGAGATTACTTCGAGGCTGCGCGGCGCGGCAACATCGTCGCCGGAGCGCGGTGCAATCTCCTCGACCCGCAAGCTCCAGCAGGTAATTCGGGGACGCGTTGCCTTGGTCGGAGACGCTTCCGGCACAGTGGACGCCATCACTGGAGAAGGCCTGTGCCTTGCATTTCGCCAGTCGCAAGTATTGGCCGAGTGCTTCGCCTATGGCGACTTGCGGCGTTATCAGCGCCAGCACCGGGCATTGACCAGGCATCCTGCTATGATGGCGCGCTTGATGCTCGTACTCGACTGGAAAACTTCCTTCCGGCAGCGGGTGATGCGCGCCTTTCATTCCGATCCTGAGTTGTTTCGCCGCATGGTGGCCATGCACGCCGGATCGTTGTCGCCTCTCGCTGCTGCCGCAAACGGCGTATCTCTGGGATGGCGTTTGTGCGCGGGACGTTTCGCAGCTTCCATCTAATCGACGTGCTCGCCTTCTGCCATAAAGCTTTGCTCTGCCGGAGGCAGCCGGTCTCCCGGCCTTGCCCAAAACACATACAACGTTGGCCACAGAATTACGCTCACCACTAATTCCACGATCAATCCGCCCACGATCACAATCGCAAACGGTCGCTGGGAGTCCGATCCAATATCGTGCGACATCGCCGCCGGCAACAGCCCCAGCGTCGCCACGATCATCGTCATCATAATGGGTCGTAGCCTAAGCGCTGCGCCTTCTTTCGCCGCCTCGCGCACCGGCATTCCGCGCGTGCGGAGCTGGTTGATGTATTCCACCATGATGACGCCGATCTCTACCGATACTCCGATCAGCGCGAGAAATCCTAATCCCGATGAGACGCTGAAGTGTGTTCCCGTCAGCAGCAGGCTCAAAAATCCGCCCAGCGGCGAAAGCGCCACCACTGCCAGAATCAGGAAGACCCACTTCCACGATCCGAACGCAGAATAGAGAATGAATGCCATCAACAGCAGAGTGATGGGTACAATAAACGCCAGCCGCCTGTTAGCGCGCTGCTGGCTCTCATACTCTCCGGTCCAGTCGAGATGATATCCCTCGGGGAACTTAACCTTTTGTCCAACCTCTTCAATCGCCTGTCGCACGGTGCTGCCCAAGTCACGGCCGCGCACGCTATATTTGATGGCAATGTATCGTGAATTGCCTTCGCGATAAATCGTGGATGCGCCGTCATCTAGCGTGATATGGCTTACCTGGCTCAGCGCCACGCGTTCGCCGGAGGGCGCGAGAATGCGGATGTTTCCAATATCTTCCACCGTCCGGCGGAACTGCGGCTGGTAACGCACCGTCAAATCGTAGCGCTGCTCTTTAATCAGAATCTGGCTCACGGCTTTTCCGCCGACAGCGCCTTCCACGGCATCCTGAATGTCGCTCACATTAATGCCGAATCGGTCCGCCGCCGCGCGGTCCACTTCCAGATTCACATTCGGTTGTCCCCGCACCTGAAACGTTCCCAGGTCTGCCACGCCCGGAATCTGACTCATCACCGCCTGCATCTCTTCGGCCTTTTGCTCAAGCGTTTTCAAATCGGAGCCGAACAGCTTTACTGCTAACTCGCCCTTTACGCCGCTGACCGCTTCCTCCACATTGTCGGAAATCGGCTGCGAGAAATTCCAATCCACGCCCGGCAGTTTGTTCAAAGCTTCGTCCATCGCTCCGATCAACTCGTCCTTCGTCTTAAACTCTGTTCGCCACTGTGAGCGCGGCCGCAGATCCACGAAAAACTCGGTGTTATAGAAGCCGCTGGCGTCACTGCCGTCGTCCGGGCGCCCCACTTGGCTGACCACCTGCGTGGCTTCAGGAAAGCTCGCCATGATAAGCCGTGCTTTGTTCGCCAAGGCAATTCCGGCCGTTGGACCAGTGCTTGGAGCAAGAGTTCCGCGAACCCAGATCGCACCTTCATCCAGATGCGGCAGGAATTCCGAGCCGATGATCCCGCTCAATGCAAGGAACAACATAATCCCGGCTGCAATGAGTCCTCCGCCCAGTGTCAGCTTAAGGTGGTCGAAGCACCAGTCCAGCGTGCGGCCGTACCGGCGGTTCAGAAATTCCAGCACGGGGTTCCGCCACTCCTTGATTCCGTGCTCGAACAGAAGGCTGCATAACACTGGTGCGATAAAAAGTGAGAACACCATGGCGCCCAGCAGCGCGAAAGCCACAGTCCACGCCATTGGACTGAACAGTCTCCCCTCGACGCGCTGTAGAGTAAAGATTGGCAGATAAGCCACGATAATAATCGTGAGCGAAAAAAACACCGGCTTCTGCACCTCATGCGCCGCCGTTGCGACGGTTTCCAGGAACGACTTCCTCGAATTGCCGAACGACGAGTGCCGCAGAATGTTCTCTACCATCACGACTGAGCCATCGACCACCATGCCGAAGTCAAGCGCGCCTAACGAAAGCAGGTTCGCGGGGATGTGTCGCAGATCAAGCAAGATGGAGGCGAACAACAGCGAGAAAGGAATGGTGAAAGTCACCACCAGCGCGCTGCGCACATTTCCCAGAAACAGGAACAGGATGACCGTGACCAGCAAAACTCCGGTCGTAAGATTCCGCAAAACTGTACGCGTCGTGTAATGGACAAGGTCGCTGCGGTCAAGGTGGGGAACAAATTTGATTCCCAGGGGCAGCAGTCCGCGACGGCCATTCGTCCCATTCAATTCGTCAATTTTTTGGTGCAGCGCATCGAGCGTTGTATCGGCTTCTGCCCCCTTGCGCAGTAATACAATTCCTTCCACTACGTCGTCGGAATCAATGATGGTTCCATCTTCCTTGCGAATCGTTTTGCCTAGCTGCCCCAGTCGCACCTTCGGTGCCTGTACCACCTGCCCCAAATCCCGCACCCGCACCGGAGTCCCGTTCTGCACCTTCACTACGGTCGCTGCGATGTCGTCGGTGGTCTGCATCAATCCCACCGCCCGTACGTTCAGCGCCTGCTCGCCGCGCTCAATGAATCCGCCGCCCGCGTTGATGTTGTTTGCCGTCAGCGCCGTTTCCACTTGCGCCAGAGTCAGCCCGTAGGAAACCAGCTTCCCCGGGTCCACCTGCACCTGATATTCCCGCGTCGGCCCGCCAAACGGATTTACATCCACAATGTTCGGCACCGATTTCAACTGGTTCACCACAAACCAGTCATTCAGCGTCTTCAACTCCATCACGTCGTACTTCGGATTCGCGCTGGTCAGCGTGTAAAACATGATCTGCCCGGTCGGGCTGTAATCTGGCCCGATTCCCGGGTTCACATTCGGCGGCAAAGTGACCTGCTGCAGCCGGGCCAGGACCTCTTGCCGCGCATTAAAAGTTGTGATGTCGTCGTCGTAAATAATGGTGATCATCGACAGCCCGGATAGCGAAACCGAACGCAAGTGGGTGAGATGCGCCACACCGTTCAATTCAACTTCCAGAGGCACCGTGATCTGCTGCTCTACTTCCTCGGCAGCGTGACCCGGCCACTGCGTGATGATCTGCGCATAGGTGTCGGCTACATCGGGGTAAGCTTCAATCGGCAGCGCATGAAAAGAAAAAATTCCCCACGCAAACAGCACCAGCGCGCCGCCGAGCACCAGCAGCCGGTTATTCAGGGCGAGATCGATAGACTTGCGAATCATCTTCTTATTTCTTCTCCGCTACTTCGGTGGAGAACTCCAGCGCATTCGCTACCACCTCATCGCCCGCCTTCAAGCCGTCGCGAATTTCCTGCATGCCATCCGGAGCCAGCCCGTCGGCCTGCACCGCCACTCGCCGGAAGTTCTTGTCGCCCTCTTTGCGGAAAATCCAGTCTTTATCGTGCAGGCGCATGATCGCCGTCGCGGGAATTACCACGCGGCTTACTGCCTTGTGAGACTTGAATTTCGCCACCGCAAACATTCCCGGCCGCAGCGTTCCGTCGCCGTTGGGCAAGACAATACGCACCTTTGCAGACCGGGTGTTGGGGTCCAGCACCCGGGAAATATCCACGACCTTTCCATAAAGAACCCGATCCCGAAAAGCGGTCAGCTTGATTTCCGCGGCATCTCCCAAATGCACTTCGCCCAGATCGTTCTCAAACACATCGCATACCACCCAGACCTGGCTCAAATCGGCAATGGTAAAAAGATTCGGCGTGTTGTCCAGGCTCTTCACGCCTTCGAATCCGGCAACGTTCTGCTCCACAATGGTTCCAGCCACTGGCGCGCGCAGATCAATCGTCGAGCTGGGATGCGCCGGATCGGCTCCCAGCACCCTCACGTGCTGTGCGGCCGTGGATACATCGACCTTGGCTTTGTCCTCCGCATCCTGCGCCACTTCCAGGTCTTTGGCAGCAATCGCGCCTTTGTCGTAGAGCAGTTGAGCGCGATCCAGCGCCTTGTGCGACAGAGCTTCATCGGCCACTGCCTTCTGATAATCCGCCATCGCCGCCGCCAGGTCCGGACTCGAAATCACCAGCAGCGTTTGCCCCTTTTTCACCGAGTCTCCCAGCTTCACTCTCAGATCGATTACCCGCCCGCCGCCGAGCGAAGTCACGTGGATCGTCCGGGTCACATCCGGGCTCACCACTCCATTCGCCGTCAACTCAGTGGGTAACTGTCGCGTCTCGGCCTTCGCTGTTTTAAACAATTCCGGATTCTCGGTCGAAAAGACGTCGGGATCAACGCTCGCCGGAGGTTTGCTCGCAGAGACCGCGGCATCCTTGGAACAGCCCAGTCCGGCCAACAGCACCGCGAACAACACCGCAACCACGAGCGTACTCGCCCCCGTATTTCGATGAACTTTCATTCTCATTGAATAACCTCGCGCCCCACCGCCTCATTCAATTGCGCCGCCGCCGTCAAGTACGACCCAACCAGATTTACGTAGCTCTGTTCCACCATCCGGTACTCGCTCTCGGCATTCAGAAAGTCGAGCAGCGCCGCTCCGCCGTGCTGATAAGAAAAGAAAATGGTGTCGCGCACCCGAACCGCCTGCGCCAGATACTTCTGTTTATAAGGCCGCAGCAGAATCAGATCGCTCGCCACAGTTGCGTAACTCGTGTCCACGTCACTCAGCACTCCAGCTTCGGCCGCCTCACGCAATCGCTCCTGGCGTGTGATGTCCAGCTTCGTGCGCAGTTTCTCTCCCTGATTCTTGTCGAAAATGCGCAGCGGAATGCTTACGCTCACCCCCAGAGTATTCAGCCCGAATGGATTGTTGTTGGAAGAGTTGTGGGTAAACCACGCGCCCCACGTGGGATCGGTCGAGCCGTTGGCAACTGCCAGCTTGTGATCGGTCTGGGCCTTGTCCACGGATTGCACGGCCGCCTTCAGATCCGGCCGCGTGTCCAGCGCAATCTTGCGGAACTCGTCCCGCGAGGCCAGTTGCTCGTTAAAATCGTACGGTCCGGCAATGTCAAAATCGTCTACTGGCATTCGCGAATTCAGCAGCGTCAACAACTGAATCTTTGCGTTTTCCAGATTCTCCTGCGCCGTTTGCAAATCCGATTCGTACTGCACCCGCTGCAACTCCAGGCGGTCAAAATCGATTTGCGCAATGTCACCGGCGTCGAAGCGGTCTTTACTGATCTTGAGTACATGGTCGTAGTAGACGAGATTATCTTTTGCCAACTGCAGCACCGCCTTTGCCTGCAGCGCCGACACAAATGCGCTACGCAAATTGAACAGCATTGTCCTCTGCATGTCGGCATGATTCGATTCCGCAATCAACGTCGCCTTTTTCGCGCTCTCCAGCCGTAACTCGCGCTTGTGCTGACGCTCGTGCAGATAGCTGATGCTCGGAGTTTCAAACGTTCCCGCGAACGGCTTCCAAACGCCTCTATCGGGAGTGATTTGGGTTCCATCCAGCGAGAACGAGAACGAAGGGTTCGGACGCAGAAACGCAGTGATCTCCTGCGCTTTCGATTCGTCGATATTCAGCTTGTCCGCCTGCAGCGTGGGATTGTTCACATCAAACTGAATCTTTACTTGCTCCCACGTCCACGCTTCGTGCGGCGCCCGCGAAGTTTGCGTTGCAGCCAGCCCGGCCACAGCCAGCACTGCCGACGCCAGCACCGCAAACCCGCAACCCCTCCAGAGTTTCCTTCGCATTCTCTGCTCCAACCCAAATTTCTTTTGCGAAAATATGTTGAAACACATCTCGCTAGGTCTTTTCTGTGGTGGTCCCCAAGCAAGTGCCTGCGTCTAGTATCGCGAGTTCCGCGTAAGTATTTCCTAAGGGCGCGGAACCATCGCTGCGGATTTATTGCTGCAACCCATCAGCAATTCGCAAACAATTGTCTGGAAAATTCGGCGAACTACCCAAGGAAGGAAAAAGGAGGCGCCCGGCCTCCATGAAGAACGCAGTGCGCTGCTACCGGCGATACATAACGAACAAAAACTTCAAGCCTTCTAACTTCCGGCGCGACCTGCCCTACCGCACTCGCAACCACGGCCGGAGGCCCTTGCAGCCTGGTCCACCCACAATTCTTATCGTTGCTGCTTTGCCGCACCGTGCGTTTGTTGGTGGAGGACGAGTCCTCCATCTCAGCCCGCATGGCATGCAGATCGTCCGATGCCGAGATTACCGGAAACAGCAGAACCAGCACACATCCCAGCGCCAGTAAAACTTGTACCGAATTGAACTTGCGCTCCGCTCCTGCGGGTGCGCGCCGCCGCCATAGCCAATAAGCCGGCAGCGCCAGCAGCAACCACGCCAGATTAAGCAGCAACTCCATAATCAGAAGAAAAACTTTGCCCGTGAACCCGGGCCAGTGAACTCCCCCTAAGTCTTGCAGAAACCCTGATTCCAAGTCAATGTGACCACAGTAAGTAAGCCGCCCAAATCAGTCGCAAGGCGAGTACTGATCCCTGCACCCTAACCCTGCCCTACGGTCCCACCACCACCTGCAGTGCCTTCGCAGTCTGCATCTGCTGTTTGTAGATCGCATTCCGTTTCGCGACTTCGCCATTCACGTTGACGTACACCACGTAGTCCCCGTGCGGCAGCGTCTCGCCAAACGGCAGAGTCATCCCAATCGTGCCTCGCTTCAACGGAAAGTGCTGATACCCAATCTCTGTCGCCCGGCCATTCTCCGCCACCGCTTTCACGTCGAAGGTCAAATCCACGTCGTCCGCGGTCGAGTTCGTAACCTCCACGCTGCCGTCGATCCGGTTTCCCGTCACGTGCGCCGGGACCTTCCACGCCACCGTGATCCCCTCCACCACCTTGATGGTGAATCCCTTCTGCACGGCCTGCTGTGGCTTGCTCCCGTCCCGCACCACCACCACAAACTGAAACACTCCCGCCCGCTGCGCCTCGCCCTGCAGGACTCCGCCGTCATCAAGGGTGATTCCCGGCGGCAGCGCGCCGCTCGCCACGCTCCAATGCAGCACCGGCACATAATTGCCGCGCGCATGCAAATTCACCTGATAAGTTCCATGTGGATACGTCCCCGGCAACTCTACCGGCTCAATCACCAGCCCGTTAACTTTCTCTTCGCTGATACCGGCACTCTTACCTGGTTTTTCTACCGCAGTGGAAGGCGCATTCTTCTGCCCCGCCCCCGCCTGTCCCAGAGCCGCAACGCCCATCCCCACCACCAGCGCGCATGCCAGTCCGCAATTTTTGAGTCGTGTCATCCTAAAACCCCATGTCATCATGAGCGAAGCACTTTCGCAGTCGAACCACCCCTTGCTCCCGATTGTGCCGCAATCGCGTTTCTACCCGAGCCTCCTTCATGCTACCGGAATTCTCCCTTCCGTTTCATGATCTCATCGCACAGATGGCCACTCATCGCAACGAGGGAATATCGGAAATCGAAGTCCTCCCAAAGAATGTAAAGATATGTATAACTTGCGGCCCCAAATTTTTCCCGACCGCGGCGCTACTTATTCCCATGGTTCGGGTTCAAAGCAAAAGAATTCGGCTGTGCTAACCTCGAAACAATAAGGGACCAGCTCCACGATTTGCTCTCTCAGGGGGAAGTTATGTCAGTACGCAACAGTATTTCTCTACTCGTCGCACTCTCCACTCTCTTGTTCCTCGCTGCCTGTGGGGGCAGCAGCTCTCCCAAAGCCGTACCGCCTCCCAGCGGTGGCTTCAGCAAAAGCAGCTTGAGCGGCACCTACGTCTTTTCGACGAGCGGTTCAGAGTCCACTGCAGGACTAGCGCTCGTCCTTGCCGGCGCCTTCACGGCCAACGGAGCCGGCGGCATTACAGGTGGCTCTCTTGATGTCGCCGACGGAAATTCTGGCGTGCAACCCACCCAGACTGTCACTGGTGGTTCCTATACCATCAGCGTCGATGGCCGCGGACTGGCCACGCTCGATACCGCAATCGGAAACTTTTCTCTGGATTTCGTCCTTACCTCAAACACCCACGGCTTGGTCACCGAATTTGACACCTTTGGAAGTGGTAGCGGCACACTCGACTTACAACCCGGCACCGTCTCCCAGGCCACCCTTACCGGGCTTACCTTTGGACTCACCGGTGTGGGCACCACCTCGTCCTTTGCCACCGTCGGTACGGTCACGTTGGATCCTTCTGGAAATGTCACCGCCGGTTTTGAAGACTTCAACAACGGCGGCAGCCCCACAACTAACCAGCCGGTCCCAACCACGTCATTCATTACAGTTGGAACAGGCACCGCACCCGGCACGGCTCAGCTCGTCACGCCGTTCGGCACCTTGCACTTCGATGTTTACGCCGTTGATAGTACACACCTGAAACTCACCGAGACCGACGGTACGTTTATTCTCTCCGGCGATGCTTTTACTCCCGGAACAACTTTGCCTGCTTCCTCCACGATTGCCTTTACCCTTGGTGGATTTGATAGTGTTAACTTGCCGCTCGCTGTCGCAGGTACGCTCCCCCTCGACGCCAACAGCGCCATCTCTGCAGGCGGGGTGGAAGACTACAACGACAATGGCATCATTAACCAATCGACCACCATCACCGGTGGCTTCAGCGCGATCTCCGGGGGACGGTCTATGCTCACCCTCACCGGCTTCGTCAACGGCGCCGCCAACGACGTCGCCAGCACCTATACTTTCGCTGCCTATCCCTTCACTTCCAATGGCGTGAGTGGCGTCGAGTTGCTGGAAATTGACAGCTCGGGCACCATCGGCTTCAACGGCGTCACCGTGGGTACCACCTTCGTTCAGACCAGCACCTCGATTGCTGCCTCTCAAGGCTACGGGCTGAACCTATCAGGCATCAACATCACCAACGGCGTAACCGCTTTTTTTGAAGAAGACGATATTGCCGAGTTCACGACCACCAGTACCGGTTTCGCCGGCATTGTTGATCTGAATGACGAGGGAACCACAACGTTCGACCAATCTCTGAGCGGCTCCTACACTGCCCCCAGCGGCGGCCGGGGCACCTTCACCACCTCAAATTTCGTCAACGGCAACTTTTATGCCGTGAACGGCTCTACGCTCCTTGTTCTTGAAACTGATAGTAACCAGATTGGCCTGGGGATCTTCGAACAGCAGGGCGGCTCCGGCATTCCCGGCGCGGCGCAATCGTCGTCCGTCTCTGTCCTTCGCCCCGTTTCGCCTCGCGGATTTCTGAGCCGGAGAAAGTAGACTCGCCCGATCACGGAAGACACGGGCGCGGCCCTAAAGCCGCGCCCTCTTTTTTCCTGCGTCCACGGCATTCTTCGTCCAGCACCGCAAAGCTCCAGATCACTCCGTACTTTAGCCCCGCTCCCCCCGTGACCTTAGTTACCTTTAACCCATGACCCCTGATCCCGCACAATCAATCTAAGAATTTGTGACTTGGGGGAGACCAAGCGTGCGTCATCAATTTCTGCGTCTATCCATATTTCTTGTCATCAGCGCCTCACTGGCATCCGCCCGCGATCTCGCCGTGGTCTCCAACAAAGCCAACACGGTGGGCACCATCACACTGCCCGATCTGGTCAAGGTTTGCAAAGCTCAGACCAATCGCTGGCCCGACGGCAAGCCCGTCACCTTTGTCATGCGTGCCCCGTCCACACCCGAAATGAAAGTGGTCCTCGAAAAGGTCTATGGCCTTTCCGAAAACGAACTCAGCGGTCTTATCGTTACCTCAAATCATGGACGCCCCAACCATCCCGCCATCGTAGTCGCCACCTCCGACGAAGACCTCGTCAACAAAGTGGCCTCCCTCCCCGGTGCAATCGGCGTGGTCGACGTCTACTCCATCAACAGCAGTGTCGCGGTAGTCAAACTCGCGGGCAAACTCCCCCTCGAACCCGGCTACCTGCTACACGGAAATTAAGAAGCAGAAGTCAGGGACCAGTAATCAGTGGCCAGTAAAACGAAGGTTGCCCACGGACTACCCAGATCCAGCCCCAAAGGGGCGCCGTGTGAAAGCCCGGTACGGAAGTGCCGGGTGGAAGGGAAAAGATGGAACGAGTCCCGTTAGGGACGCCACGAACTCCCGAGGGAATCAGATTTTAGCTGGACCCTAGCCCCTGACCCCTGACACTGACTTTTATGGCATCAGCGAAAGCAAAACTCGCAGTCTCGAAACCGCTGAAGCCGGGAGCCCACTCTCGCCGCTACCCGCGCTTTGCTGTCGACGTCCGCATGCAGGTTCGCATGTTCCAGGCGGGAGAATTCCGTACCTGTTGGGGACGCTCCACCGAACTTGGTCAGGATGGCATCGGCGCCACCCTCACCGGCGAACTCGAAAAGGGCGAAATCGTTTCCCTCGAGATTCCTCTGCCGCTCAGTCCCTATCCCTTGAAAGTCCGCGCCATCGTCCGCTATCGCCAGGGCCTCCGCTACGGCTTCGAATTCCTCACTCTCGCCGACGCCCAACGCGACACCATCCGCCGCGTCTGCGAAATACTAGCCACCAGAGCCTGAATAAAAGCTCGGGCCTGAGAAATTGAAAATTAACAGGAGATCTCCTGATTTCCCAAGTTCGCCATCCTCATGCAAGCCCTCTAAGGCGTGAGCTCAAACACGGTTCCCTGGCCGTAGCGGATTCCACCACCGTAGGTCGTGCCGTAGAGGTTGCCAGCAGAGTCCTGGATCAACGAGCCTTGCGGATAGTAGCCGTCGGTGCCGGTGCCGAAGTTGTGAAGTACGCTCTTCGTCCAGTCTCCGCCGGTAGCGGGGGCGAGTTTGTACAGCGTGCCGCCACCATAGGAGCCGTAGTAGCTGGTCATTCCGTAGAGATTGCCTGATTTGTCCATAACCAGACCGCCGGAAGGGGTGGAGCCGTCGAAGCGGCCAAATTCGTACAGGACTGTCTCGCTCCATGCTCCGTTGGAAGGTGACAATTTAAAAACGGTGCCGCAGCCGTCAAAGTAGATCGCATCGTAGCAATTGTAGTTTTGAAGTCCTCCGTTGAAGGTGGTGCCATAGAGATTTCCCGAGGCGTCAAAAATCAGGTTTGCCGTGGGGTTGGCGCCATCGTTGCCCGGTGTCCCTTGAAACGAATAGACGACCGTTTCCTTCCAGGCGCCGGCAACGTAGGACAGTTCGAAGACTGTACCGCAACCTTCGGTGATCGACTTGGAAGTGCAGACCCCGCTGCCGCCGCGCTCGGTTGTTCCGTAGAGATTGCCTGCAGAATCAAAGATGAGTCCGGCTGCGGGATGCGCGCCGTCGCTGGGATAGCCGGTGAAGTCGTGAATTACCGTCATCTGCCAGGTACCGCTGGAGTCCTGCGCTAATTGGAAAATCGAGCCGAGGCCGTGGGTGCCGCCTGCGAGCGTCACTCCGTAAAGGCGGCCTGCGCTGTCGAAAATCACGCCGCCCAAAGGCTTGGCATCCACTACCTGGAAGCTGAACAAGTCCGTCTCGCTCCAGGCTCCGCCCGGCTGTGGACTCAGCTCGAAGACTGAGCCGAACTGGCTGGCGCCACCATTCTCAGCCGTGCCATACAGATTGCCCTTCGAATCCACGATCAGACTTGAGGGATTGGCGCTGTAGTAACTCGACGTGGATGCCGGGCCAAAGCTATAGATCATGGTCTCTTTCCACGCGTTGCCTAGCGGGCTCATCTTAAATACGGACCCCACGGCGTTCGTTCCTCCGAAATAGGTGGTTCCGTAGAGATTTCCCGCCGAGTCAAAGACCAAACCGGCGTAAGGGTTTTCGCCATCGGTAATAGCGAAAGTAAAGAGAACAGTGATCGCCCACATGCCGGACTGAGGAGTGAGTTCAAAAATCTTGCTTGCAAGTCCCGGATAGCCGGTTTGCCCCGTATTTGTGCCGTAAACCTGCCCAGCCGGGCCAAGCACTACAGCGGTTGGGAAGTCGCCATCGCTTTGTGCGGTGAAATCCCACAAGTCGTTCTCCGTCCATGATCCGTTGCCATTCGGTGTTAATTCGAAAACCGACCCGCAGTACGTGCATACGCCGGCACCACCGCCTTGGGTAAAACCGTAGAGGTTACCGCTGCTGTCGAAGGCTGAGAGATTCGGAGACTGAAAACCGGCATCGGACGGGATCCCTGGAAAAGTATAGAGGACGCTCTCCGTCCATTGGCCGTTCGAACCTGGCACCAACTCGAAGACTACGCCGCATCCGCCATACGAGGGGTTACATGTGGAGTCTCCTCCCCCCTGCGTTGTGCCATACAACTTTCCGTCGTGAAGGAGCAATTTACCAATCGGGTTGCCGCCGGCCTTTCCTCCCATAAAAGTACGCAAAGTCTTCTCCGTCCAAGTTCCACCCGAAGACGGCGTCAATTCAAAGACCAGGCCGTTGGTGGCGTTGTCAAATACCGTTGCATAAAGATTGCCCGCGCTGTCGATTGCCACGCCAGGAATGTAACGGATGCTGCCGAGGGAAAATGCGTAAATGGTTGTCTTGGTCCAGATTATTCCTGAAGGTGTCAGCTCAGACACCAACGGGTAACTGAGCCCGTTGTTGTAGTACTGCGCCGCCCAGTAAAGATTGCCAGCATTATCGAGAACCAGCGCCCCGCTCGAAGTTCCGTCGGCGGGCTGAACGTTATAGATAACGGTTTCCGTCCAGCCCTTGCCGCCCTGATTCCGCGATAGTTTGAAAACTATGCCGCATCCTGGATTGTTGCAACTTCCCGTGCCGCCAAAGTACGTAGTGCCGTAAATATTGCCGGCCGAGTCCAACACGATCTGTAACGGCGTTATCCCGTCGGTGCCGCCGGAAAAGCTATGTAGAACGGTCTCTGTCCATCCGCCGCTTGCATTCGGCGCCAACTCGAAAACCGCGCCCATGTTGTACTGGCCGCCGTATTGCGCCGTGCCGAAAAGATTTCCGGCGGAGTCCGAGACCAGCGAATATGGCCAAGTTCCATTTTGTTGCGAGGAGAACTCGTGCAGGATCTTCTCTTTTGATGCCATCGCCTGGATCGAGAACAAAAGCATTGCGGCAAACGTCAGTCGTGAAAAGCAATTGCAGAAAGAACTCGGTAGCGCACGCATAGGAGAACTCCTCAGAGCGAAGAGGCTGGCGCGGGTTCGGGGGAGAAGCTGCGCGCGGGCGGAATTATATCACTGAGCGGGACCCGCTCAGCCGGGGGATTGGCCTACAGTAGCGGAGTCCAGCCCGCTGACTTAGCGCGGTTCCCGGCGCTTCAGGTAATCGATAAACATCTGCTCCACCGGTTTGTCGTATGCCATCAGCACATGGCGGACGGTGTGGCCGCTGACTACGTGGCATACTTCTTCGGCCAGGTTTTTGGCGTGATCGCCGGCGCGTTCGAGGGACTGGGTCATAAAGATGACTTGCAGGCTGGCCTGGCGTTCGATGTTTTCGGGATTCTCGATGTGACGCAGAAAGATGAGATTGCGCAGCCGGTCCATCTCCGAGTCGGAGCGCAGAACGTCGACGGCCTTGCCCACGTCGCGGGCGGAGAAAGCTTCGCCCACATCGGTCAGCATTTTTTCGAGGATCGTCGCCATGCGCGTGAGATCGCGGGTGTCCTCGGAATCCACGCGTCCGGCGGCGGCTTGCGCGCTGTTGGCGAAGCTGAGAAGTAGATCGCCGATGCGCTCCAGGCTGATCATGAACTTCATGCAGGCCAGCAGTTCGCGGGCCTGAGCGGGCTCGACTTCGGTGATGGCATTGGTGACCGCGCTGTCGATTTCCATATCGAGCGCGTCGAGTTCGCGCTCGCGCTGGCGTAAGGAGTTGAGCAGCGGCGCGGATCCAGTGGCAATGCCTTCGGCCGCGGCGCCGGCAGCCTCCTTGGCTAGGCGGCAAGCTTCGATCGTCCGGCGGACGATGTGGTGGGCCGGTTGCACTGTAAGGCCTTCAGCGCGGGCAGTGCTCATGGTATTCCTTTGGCGCGAGCTGGGAATGCGCGCAGCGATTTCCTCAGATTTTGCCGTACTCATACGCGCACAGTCAACGGCTCACAATAGCCTTTATTGTTCTGCGGCGGGTTAAGAAGGTGTGAATTTTTCAGGACTTGAGGTTTCAAAACCGGAGGTTGAGCGCTATCTGGTGCGGTGCTTCTGCAGCTTGCGTTGCTGTTTCTGATATTTCTTGGCGGCTTTGCGCTGTTTCTTGGCCATCTTCCTGGAGGCTTTTTGCTGCTGCTTGGCGGCCTTGCGGGCTTCGCGACCATTCTCTCCGATGCTGCGATTTTCGCGCTGGGCATTGGCGGGGACCGACCCCGCAACACTAACGGCAGCCAGCAGCAGGAGAGCCACAGTTCGCTTCATAAGTCTCCGGAGGGAATTTGCTGCAGCAATCTTACACCGAAGCTGAGCCCCGGCGAGAGATTGGTCGAGGCAAAAGCCAGACGAAGGTATCCATCTGGGAAACCCGGCGCACGATGGTGTAAGGCTCATCGTAATCTCGCACTTTTCGGGCGTTACCTGCAGAATGTGAAGATGGGCGTAGGTTCAGTCTTTATCGATTTTCTTCAGCGCATTGCGATTGGTGCAGGCGCTGTACTGGCTCTTCTGGTCGTCATCGATCTCGGCATGCCCAAGCGCTCGCCGGTGCTTAGCCGCCGAATCAGGAAGTAGTCGCACAACTCTCCTCTAACCCCTTCTGATTCCCCCAGGCGGATTCCCCTTCTCGTCCGCTGGAACAATTCGTGGCACTTTCAGGCTAGGACCACTGACTACTACCCTACGTAGTTTGCTGTATTCCATAGGATATACGCTGTATAGGAAACTACGAATTTGGGGAGGATTCGTGTACAACGTTGCTCTTGTGCGCCAATTGTGTGCCGATATCGCCGCTGAGAAAGACCCTGCCCGAGTCAATGAACTCGCCGACCTGCTGCAGGCGGTTATCAAGGAAGATCACGAAGAAATCCGCGTCAGAATGGCATTCCTCCTCCAAAAATATGCGGGCGCGATAGGACAGGCCAAAGCCGCCGACTGATCTGCCTTCATGTTAAATCAACACAGTATTAGGACACTCCCCTTCTTACACCTGGTTTGACGCGATTGGCGCGGGCGTGAGATAGTGGCTCGCTTCCTCTCCGCAAATGGTTGTAGACATTCACTTTCTTGGAGCCTGTTGACCTCCTCATGGTCCGCCTCATTCCGAAGGATACAAGCTTCTTTAAGATGTTCTCCGCCATGTCAGACAATCTGATCGCCGGGGCTCAAGCCCTGGTCGACCTGTTTGCGGACTATAAAGATGTGGATAAGCGGATCGACGAAGTCCGCCGCCTCGAACGTGCTGGCGACGAACTGACCCATGCCATCCTTACCAAACTGAACCAGACCTTCATCACTCCCTTCGACCGGGAGGACATTCACCAACTGGCTTCGAAGCTGGATGACGTCCTCGATTACATCAACGCCTCCGGCGCGCGGCTTGTCATGTACCGGATTGCTGCGCCGCCGCCGGCCGCTGGGGAGCTGGCCAAAATTATCCTGATGCAATGCCAGGAGTTGCAGAAGGCTGTGTCTCTGATGCAGAAAAACGGAAATATCCTGAGCCATTGCGTGGAAATCAACCGCCTGGAAAATGAGGCAGACCAGGTCTCGCAGCAGGCGATTGCACGGCTGTTTGACTCTGAAAAAGATCCCATCAACCTCATCAAGATAAAAGAATTGCTCGAATTCCTGGAGAGCGCCACCGACAAAGCGGAAGACGTTGCGAACGTGCTGGAAACCGTTGTATTGAAGAACAACTGAACTTCAATCCATTAGGCAAACAGGGAACCCGGTGAAGCCTGATCTTCTGCTGCTGATCATCACAATACTGGTCGCACTCACCTTCGATTTTCTGAATGGATTTCACGACGCTGCCAACAGCATCGCGACCGTCGTCTCCACGCGCGTGCTCTCCCCCAAGCTGGCCGTAGCCTGGGCCGCCTTCTTCAACTTCGTAGCTGCTTTTTTTCTGGGAACCGCGGTCGCCAAGACTATCGGCAGCGGCATGATTCGCATCGATCAGGTCACGCAATACGTCGTTATCACTGGACTGATCGGGGCCATTGTCTGGGACGTGCTGACCTGGCTGTGGGGACTGCCCACTTCATCGTCGCATGCGTTGATCGGAGGCTTTGCCGGAGCGGCCATCATGCGATCCGGCTGGCACGTGATTATTGTCTCTGGTTGGTACAAGACAATTATTTTCATCGTGGTGGCGCCCGTCGCGGGGCTTGTTCTCGGCTTCTCGTTCATGGTGGCCATCTTCTGGCTGCTGCGCAATAAACCTCCGCAGAAGATCGACGCCTGGTTTCGCAAGTTGCAATTGGTCTCAGCCGCCGCCTACAGCCTGGGTCACGGCGGCAACGATGCGCAGAAGACCATGGGCATTGTGGCTAGCGCCTTATACGGAGCGCACTACCTCACTCGGACCGAATTAACCGGCAACTGGGGAAAATATCACTGGCCTATTATTCTGGCCGCGCACACCGCCATCGCGTTGGGAACTTATTTCGGTGGCTGGCGCATCGTTCACACCATGGGCTCGCGCATCACCAAGCTGAAGCCAGTCGGAGGCTTCTGTGCGGAAGCGGCCGGGGCGATCACGCTGTTTTCCACCGCCCTGGCCGGAATCCCCGTCAGCACCACGCACACCATTACCGGAGCGATTGTTGGCGTAGGTGCGACTCACCGCCTTTCAGCCGTGCGTTGGGGAGTGGCACGCCGCATTGTCTGGGCCTGGGTGTTGACAATACCGGCTTCGGCGTTAGTGGCCGCCGTCGCGTTCTGGCTCGTGCAGTTGGTTCATCCCGGAGCGTAGTAGAAACTCACGTAGCGACAGCCGCCTCGGCTGTCCAAGCCTGGGCGCAGCCCGGCGCTTCCTGTACACTACGCAGTCGGAAGCGTAAAAAGAAACGTCGACCCATGTGCCAAATCGCTCTCCGCCCGGATCGAACCGCTGTGCGCCAGCATGATGTGCTTGGCGATCGCTAATCCAAGGCCGGTGCCTCCTGACTCCCGTGAGCGCGCCTTATCCACTCGATAGAAACGCTCGAAGAGCCGCGGCAGATGTTCCGAAGCAATCCCTGCTCCGAAATCCTGGACAAAGAATTCCACGGCGTGCGGAACCGCGCGCGCACCCAGCACGATTCGCCCACCTGAAGCGCCATACTTCAGGGCGTTATCAATCAAGTTGGAAAACACCTGATGAATGGCTTCGCGATCGGCCAGCACCGACCGCAGATGCAAAATCGGAGAATCTTCGTTCGGTGAGAAATCTTGAATCTGCAATTCGATGCCGTGACCGCGCGCGATCTCGCGAAAACTCTCTTCCGCATCATGCAGCAATTCAGCGGGAGGAACCGCTTCCGGCTCAAAACGAGTCTCCCCGGATTCCACCCGAGCCAGAGTCAGCAAGTCTTCCGTCAGGCGAGACATGCGCGACGAATTCTTGCGGATGATTTCCAGGAACTCACGGTTGGGAGAGACATTTTCGGGAGTGCTGTCGAGCAGCGTCTCTGCATAGCCCTGAATCGACGTGAGAGGTGTTCGCAGTTCGTGGGAAACGTTCGCGATAAAATCGCGGCGAGTTTTTTCTACTCGCTCCGTTTCCGTAAGATCGCGCAGCACCGCAACTGCGCCTCCATCTGGCAAAGGCGCAGCCGTCACATCGAAGGCGCGCCCGGACACAATCGATGTGGCGCGCGACGTTTTCACCTCCCGCGAACTTGCAGCCTCCTTCACCGTCGCCAGGAAGTCAGGGTCGCGAATCGTCTCCACCACCGGCTGATGCAGGCGTGTACCCTGTGGCACCAGGCGATCCATGGGCTGGTTGGCCCACTGCACCAGTCCGTCGGCGCTGACGGCGATCACCGCATCCTGCATGCTGTTGAGCAACGTTTCAAGTTGGCGCTGGCTGGAGCGAACAGCTGCAAAACTTTGTTCCACGCGGCGGGCCGTCACATCGATGGCGGCCGCCACGCGCCCCACTTCATCCTGCGAGGTTTCGCGAATGCGGGCCTGGAGGTCACCCTCGGCAATGCGCGCCGCCACCTCGACGATGCGCTCCAGCCTCCGCGCGCTCCAATGGGCAGCAACGGCGGCTACGATCAGCGCGAAAAGAAAGGCCATGCCCGAAGCCAATCCCAGACGGCGCCGGACCTGCGCGGAGACTGCTTCCACGTCAGAGAGTGGATACGCCAGCCGCACCGCCCCCCCGGAGATCGGCGCAGCGACATAGAGAAACGGAATTCCAATGGTGGCGCTGCGGCGCTCATTGCTGCCTACTTTGCCTGCCAGCGCCGAGGCGAACTCTGGGCGCTTGGCGTGGTTTTCCATTCCCGCGGGATTTGCCTCCGAATCGGCGAGAACTTTCCCCCCAGAATCGACAATGGTGACTCGTGCTCCAGCCGATTGCGCTTCCTGGGCAGCGATATCGGTGAGCGAGTGGCTGCGATCAGTTTCCACACGATGCGCGAGCATTTGAGTTTTTTGCGTGAGGTTGCGCTCGATCTCGGCGCGCAGCGAAGACTGCCAGGCGCCCCCCACCATAAAGTCGAAGGTCACTGCGGCCGCGAAGATGACCACCAGAAAAGCGGCCAGCAACTTGAAGAAAATCCGGTTTCTCAATGCGTTCTCACTTGGCAGCTTCTCACTTGGCAGGCTCGCCCTTGGCCAGCTCTCCCTTGGGGGCCTCGAAGCGGTAACCGGCGCCGCGCACTGTCTTCAGGTAGCGGGGATTCTCCGGGTCGGGCTCAATTTTTTCACGGATGCGGCGTACGTACACGTCTACCGACCGCGGAGTTACGTAAGAAGTGTCGCGCCAAACCGAATCCAGCAGATGATCGCGCGAAAATACGCGGCCCAGGTGGCGCGCAAAATAGTCGAGCAGGCGAAACTCGGTAGCGGTGGTGGGAACATTTTGTCCGTTCACCGTCAGAATCATGGCGGCAGGATCGATGGCAATGTCTCCCACCTTCAACGGACTTGGCGGCAGCGGACGTTCAAAGCGGCGCAGCACCGCCTTTACGCGCGCCACAAGTTCGCGCGGACTGAAAGGTTTGGCGATGTAATCATCGGCGCCAATCTCAAGGCCGAGAACGCGATCGGCCTCGCCGCTTTTTGCAGTGAGAAAGATTACCGGCACGGGAGCGAGACTCGGAGTCTGGCGCACGGTGCGGCAAAGTTCCAGTCCGTCCTTTCCCGGCACCATGATGTCGAGCACAAACAGCGCAGGCCGCTGGCGCTCGGCATCGGCTATCACATTGGTGCCGGTGGGATAAACGCGCACGGCAAAGCCGTCGTTCTCCAGATGATGGCGCACCAGCCGGGAAATATCGGGATCGTCTTCGACGACGAAGATGCTTGGTTTCACCACTTTATTGTAGCGAAGGGACATGCCAGTACCTAGCACCGAGTGCCTGGTTCGCCGCGAGGAACGTGATATTTATCGGATTGTAACAATCGGCTGATCGAGGCTCACCAGAGCAGACGAATCCCGCAGCCGTCAGAAAGAGATCACTAAGTTTCCCGCCCGGTCAATGCGGAACCGCTTACCCGGTGGAATCACCGTAGTGGCACTGTATTCGGTGACAACCGCAGGCCCTCGATAACTCTTCCCCGCCCGCAGGGCGTCGCGGGAGTACATCGCCGTCCCGAGTTTCTTGCCGTCGAACCAGACTCGTGTTGGGACGGCCGCCCTCGGCCGAGCAAGACTTGGCTCGCTTTCCGCGCCCAAAGTAGTATCCATCTTCTTCACATCATGCGCGGTAGCTTTCATCCGTGGTGACTTCACTGCTGCTCGCAGCCGCAACGTCACCAACTCCACTTCTCCCTCCGCGTGCACATACCCGTAACGGCGCCGGTGCTCGTTCTCGAATTCTTTTAGGAGATTTTTACCGAACGGCAGATTCAGTTCGTATCCCTGTCCGCGGTAGCGAATGTCCACGCTACGCTTATAGTGCACCGTTCCCTGCCACGCTTCGTGCTGAAAATCTTTCGCAGCTTGTTTTTGCAGCGCGCCAAATTCCGCTTCCACCTTCGCGTACGAAAGTTTCCCTGCCACGCGCCACAGCACCGTGCGCGAGTAATCCTTCACCACATCGCTCACCAGAATACCCAGCGCCGAAAGCGCCCCCGGCAGCGCGGGCACGATAACGTGCGGAATGCTCAGCGCTTCAGCCAGAGCGCAGGCATGAAGGCCTCCGGCGCCGCCGGACGCTACCAGCGCGAAATCCCGCGGATCTCGTCCCCGCTCAATCGACACCACCCGGATCGCCTTCTCCATGGTGGCATTCACTACGCGAATCACTCCGGCAGCAAACTTCTCCAGCGCGAGCCGGCTCCCTTGCCGCTTCAGCCATTCCCCGGTAACGCGGCGAGTACGCTCGAGATCAAGAGTGAAATCTCCGCCCAGAAAACGCGTAGCCTGCAGCCGGCCTAATAAGAGGTTGGCGTCAGTAACCGTGGGTTGGTTGCCGCGCCCGTAGCAGATAGGCCCGGGATCGGCGCCGGCAGATTCCGGGCCCACCCGCAGCACTCCACCGGCGTCGAAATGCGCCAGCGAACCTCCACCCGCGCCTACAGTATGTATGTCGAGCATCGGCACGCCCACCGGGAATCCCGCGACCTGCGCGTCAGTCGCCGTGGCAAGCGCGCCTTCCACCAGAGAAACGTCGGTGGACGTGCCTCCCATATCAAAGCCGATTATTTTCGAAAAGCCGCTGGCACTCGCGCTGGCCGCGGCTCCCACCACGCCGCCAGCCGGCCCCGAGAGGACCGTGCGGACAGGCTCACGCGCGGCGGATGCCAGCGACGTGATCCCCCCGCTGGACTGCATCACAAAAATCCTGGTCGAGCCGGAAGCAATGCCGCCGGCAACTTCTCGCCGAAAGCGCCCCTCTAGACTCTCCAGGTACCGCTGCATCACCGGTTGAAGATAGCCGTTGATCACTACCGTGGACGTGCGTTCATATTCCCGAAACTCCGGCAGAATCTCGTGAGAGATTGAGAGCGGCACACCCAGCGGCTTAAGCACTTCCGCGACGAGTCGCTCGTTCTTCGGATTCGCAAACGAAAACAGCAGCACAATCGCGATCGACTCCGGCCGCTTCGCTGCAACCTGCACCGCCAGCGATTTCAAATCCGCCGCAGAAGGCGCGGACAGCACTTCGCCGTCACTGGCGGTTCTTTCGTTAATGCCAAAACGCAGATCGCCCGCCACCAGCGGGTCCACGCGGTCAAAGAAAAAATCGTAGAGCTTGGGCCGCGCCTGTCGTCCAATCTCGATGGCGTCTTCGAAACCAGCGGTCGTCACCAGCGCCGTGCGCGCGCCTTTGCGCTCCAGCAGAGCATTCGTACCGACCGTCGTGCCGTGCAACAAAATCAGTTCGCCCTGCGTCTCGATTTTTCCCAGAGCCTCAACGATCGCCTGCGAGGGATCCGCCGGCGTGGAGAATACTTTCACCATGCGCAATCGTCCGCGCTCCATCCACACGCAATCAGTGAAAGTGCCCCCGGTATCGATCGCAACGCGCACGGGTTGAAGGCGGCGGGCCATGGATTGAATTCGGAAAATTAGGGTACCATTTGCGGCTTAAGACAGACTATGTCGGAGAAATAGACCTGGAGGCAGGACAGCAAAGTGTGGGAGCGGGCGACTCGCCCGCTGGTTTTTCAAAATCTGCAAATGCGTGCAGTGCCGTGGAAGAGCGGCGCGTCAGCGACGCGATCTCGGCGCTATCAAGAAGAATTTCTCGATGGCGTCACTGCTTCCGCTCGCTCCCACCATGTGGCGTTACGAAGCAGTTCTTCCTGAAGCAGCGCGGGCCAGCAATGGCAGAGTCGAGGAACCTGGGCGCACAATTACACGCAGACGCCTACAGAAGATGGCCGCCGATTCGCATCGGCGGCCAGGGTCACAATCTTCAAAGGATCTACTTCGAGCTGGTGGCCGCTCGCCGTGAAGGCGGGATTATGCCTCTTTCCGGAAGCTCCTTCCCAAGCTTGTCCGAGAGATGGTGCAGCGGTTTGTCGCCCGCCGAAGACAACTGCGGACCTACCTTGGCCACGGTCAAGCCTTGCGCCGTGTACATTGCCTCGTTGAATGTCGTACCAGACTTGGCTGTGGCTACTGCGAACACTCCATGCGGCACACCGCTCGTGAAGGCGGTTGCAATGTAGTCCCCCACCATCAAGCCGTTCTGGGAGTTGGGCAGCCAACCGAGCTGCATCGGCCCAGCCAGGCTGACCGGAGTATTCCACGTAGATCCGCCATTGTGCGACGAAATGTAGCCCACGAAAAGCTGGCAGGTTGACTGGGAGCAACTGCTCTTCGGATAGTAGTAGTAGTGAACTGCGACGTGCGCGGTGGCGCCCGACGTGGCAGGATCGATACCAATTCCTGGAATGAAGTGGTCCACCGTGCTGGATGTGACGTCGATTGGAATGCGCGTTACCGCGGACCAGTGCACGCCGTCGGTTGAAGTACTGTAAACCAAATCGTTGGTGGAGCATCTGGAGCGGAACCGGCAATCCTCCCACACAACCCACACCGTGCCAGCGCCATCGACCGCGGCGGACGGCAACGGTCGACTGCGAATGCCGCCCGCGTCGGTGTGCCATTGAACGTTGGAGACTGTAACCAGCGACGACCAGGATGCGCCTCCGTTGGTAGAGGTGTAGGCAGACATCCCCGAGGTTTCAATGGGTACCACCACGGTGCCGTTGGGCAGCGCCAGCGGCGTCCCGCCCAGGCCTTGGCCCCCGCCGCCGATGGTTGTCGCGGCAGACCACGTCATGCCTCCGTCGATTGAAGTACTCATCTGAATCTGGTCCCCGTTGTCGGGATTGTCCCATTCCGCATAGCAATTCCCGTAGTACGGGCTGGTGGACGTGCTGTCGCAGGCAACCCAGTTCTTATCGGAGGCCGTCACCATCGGACCGATGAGCGCCGCATTGCCCCAGGTAACGCCGTCTGTGGACCGGCTCACCGCCACGCCGGGTGTCGTGGTGGTCTGGTTCAGGATAGGCAAGGTGGAGATCAACCACACGCCATGCTTGGCGTCATAAGCCACGTTGGGGTCACTGGCTGCGGCGTAAGGACCGCCGCCATATCCCGTGGTCAGGCCCGGGAGAAATCCGTTTGTCCAGGTTGTGCCGCCGTTAGTTGACGTGGCCCAGCCAATGGCCGTGGCGCCTCCGGGAGAGATGCGTCCCGTCTGAAACGCAGCCACCAGGGTCGTGCCGTTTGCCAGCACATACGGCTCAACCTCCGTGGCGTGCTGGCCTGGGCCAACGGTAAATGGATCGGAACTGATCTGAGTTAAGCTGACTTGCGCGTGCGCGGTAACCGCCGACGCGACGCCAAGGCTCAGCGCTGCAAGACAAGCAAATAGCGATGCTAGGTTGCGAGAAGCAGAGAGAATGCGATTCATTGGATTTATCCTCAAAAGAAAGTTTTGTTCGCTGAATGACAGAGCATTGCGAGCCGCCACGCGCAGGCTGGCTGCGCGTGGCGGATGGTCTGCCCCTCGCTCTACGAGAGGTTAAAGTGGGCTGTGAACACCTGCCCGGAATTGAGGGTCAGAAACAGGTCATAGCAACTGGCCTGGCTCGGCGTTGCCCAGTTGAAGATGAACTGGCCGTCGTAGCGCAGGCTCGTACCGCCGGTCGCGCCAGCCGGCAATGCAGTCGTCGGATTACCGGCAAAAGTACTGCATGACACGCTCTCATAGGTAATGGAGACGACCGCCGAGAGCGTGGTGACCTGGACGCCACTGGAGTTAGTCAACTGCCATTTGACCGGGTAAGTCCTGCCGGCATGGCCGTCGTTGACGGTTGGCGGATTCGCAATGGGCGAAAAGAAGCCGCTGAAAGTATAAGGAGGTATTGTGCCGGTGCCTTGCAGCGGGATGCTTTGACTGGCCGAAGGACTAGCGTTGAGCGCGTTGTCGGTGAAGACGGCTGTGCTGGCGAGAAGGCCGGCACTCTGCGGCTTGAAGCTGAGGCTGAGATTGCAAGCTGCTCCCGGCGTCAGCGCGAAGGTGCTGGTGCAGTCGGCGGGCGTACCCGAGCCCGCGACCTGCACAAAGTTCGGTCCGGTAACGACCAGCCCTGGAGTAACGGCATTCAGCAGCTGGTTGCCGATGTTTTGAGCGGTGACCGACTGCGGGCTGCTGGTACTGCCCACATTAATGGATGCAAAGCTCAACGATGGCGGCTGCGCGCGCTGCACCTCCAACGCCGTGCCATTGAAGCTATTCACGATGAAGACATCGCCCGCCCCGTCCACCGCCGCGCCGTAAGGGAAACTCAGGCCGCTGCCCACCGTGGTCTGGCAGGCGCTGCTAGTGCAGCCCACCGGAACCTCCACCACCCGGTTGTTGCCGGTATCCGCGATGAAGACGTCGCCGGCTGCATCCACCGCTACTCCTGACGGTTGATTCAGGCCGCTGCCCACCGTGGTCTGGGGACCTCCACTCGCCGGAACCTTCACTACCTGAGTGAGGCCGTTGTCCGCGATGAAGACATCGCCCGCTGCATCCACCGCCACTCCGAACGGTTGATTCAGGCCGCTGCCCACCGTGGTCTGGGGACCTCCGTTGGCCGGCACCTCCAGCACCTGGCCAAGGAAAAAATCCGCGATGAAGACATTGCCCGCTCCATCCACCGCCACGCCGGCTGGGGAACCTAGTCCGGTGCCTACCGTGGTCGGGGGCGCTCCACCGGCCGGAATCTCCAGCACCAAGCCGAGGACATAATCCGCGATGAAGACATCGCCTGCCCCATCCACCGCCAGCCCTGCGGGGAAATGCAGGGTGTAGCTCCCAGTATTTACCGTTGTCTGGGGGCCTCCACCGGCTGGAACCTTCACCACCTGACCGAGGCCGGCATCCGAGATGAAGACATCGCCCGCTGCATCCACCGCTACGCCGGTCGGGAAGTTCAGTCCGGTGCCCACTGTGATCTGGGTGCCCGGTCCAAATGCGATCGCCGACCCGACGCCAATACCGTGAAGCAGGGTGGTAGGCAGCAGGTTGCCCGAGTTGTCGAAGAGCTGGACCGCACCCTCGCGCAATCCGGGGGCCCGCGGAGAGAAGGTAACACTCACGGTGCAGGCGCTGCCTGCGGACACCGTGCCGGTGCAGGTGCTGCCGCTGCCCAACTTGAAGTCGAGGTTGGGCGTACCTTGGGTGAGTACCTTCGGTGTTGTGCTAAAGGTTGTGGTCGCCGTGACGTTGTAGTTCAGCGTGAGCGTGCTGCTGGAGCCGATGCTGACGCTGCCGAAATTGACCGAAACGAGTTGCACCTCCAGCACCTGGGTGAGGCCTACATCCGCGATGAAGACATCGCCCGCAGCATCCACCGCCACGCCGAGCGGACTACTCAGACCGCTGCCTACCGTCGTCTGGGCGCCTCCACCGGCCGGAACCTCCACTACCTGGCCGAGGCCGCTGTCCGCGATGAAGACATCGCCCGCTCGATCTACCGCAACACCCTGCGGGAAAGACAGTCCGCTGCCTACCGTGGTCTGGGGGCCTCCACCAGCCGGAACTTCCACCACTTGGCCGAGGCCGGGATCCGCGATGAAAACATCGCCCGCTGCATCCACCGCCACGCCCTCTGGAGCTGACAGTCCGCTGCCCACCGTGGTCTGAGGGCCTCCACCGGCCGGAACCTTCACCACTTGGCCGAGGCCGGTGTCCCCGATGAAGACATCGCCCGCTGCATCCACCGCCACGGCGTCCGGGTAACTCAGTCCGCTGCCCACCGTGGTCTGGGGGCCTCCACCGGCCGGGACCTCCACCACCCGGCCGTTGCCGGAATCCGCGATGAAGACGTTGCCTGATGCATCCACTGCCACTCCGTTCGGTGAACTCAGTCCGCTGCCCACCGTGGTCTGGGGGCCTCCACCAGCCGGAAGCTTTACCACCTCGTTGACGAGAGTATCCGAGATGAAGATATCGCCCTCTCTGTCCACCGCCACACTTCGCGGGAAATCCAGTCCGCTGGCTGGCACCACGGTCTGGACGCCCGCGAAGGTTACGCTCTGCGCGTGAGCCGGAGCGGAAATCGCGCCCACCAGCAGTAACAGCGCAAACACTCCCGCAGCCAGGGCGTACCACCGCTGCCGTGCACTCAGGTTGGGGTAAGAGGTGAACGAGTCTGCGAAAGATAGGCGCGAAGCTGAGTGAACAGATGAGGTGGTCATGGGAATTCTCTCCTTAGTAAATTGAGCCTTAACGACTTGCCCCGGAGAATTTCAGGTTACGGTGAGGTGAATAGAGGTGAAATGATGAGCAGCAGTGTTGTGCGGAAACTTGTAGCACAAGGATCCGATCCCGGAGCAGCCTTGTTGAAGTTGTTACGAAGACCGGAATTGTGCCGATACATCGTCAACTGAGATCGGCTTAAGCGATTGAAAGCGCAAGAACGCCTCCGGTGATTTTCGGACGCGGATGGGGAGCGGGTTTTCGGAGGGCGGGCGCTTTGTTACGAAATCCCAACAGAGATTCATTTCGGAACAGAGGGGGGATGGCTGTGACCTATAGAATATATCTCGACAAATCCTGATCCTTCACAATGTCCGTCAACATCTTCCGCACATAATCCGCGTCGATGATCACGTGCTCGCCTTTTCGCTCCGGAGCTTCGAAGCTCAGTTCGTCCAGTACCCGCTCCATGATGGTATGCAGCCGCCGCGCTCCAATGTTCTCCGTGCTCTCGTTCACGCGAAACGCAAAGTGCGCAATCTCCTGCAGTGCCTCAGGAGTGAACTCCAGCTTCACTCCTTCCGTTTCCAGCAGCGCCGTGTATTGCTTCACCAGCGAAGACTTCGGCTCGGTAAGGATGCGGACGAAATCCTCCATGGTCAGCGACTGCAACTCCACCCGGATCGGAAATCGCCCCTGCAGCTCCGGGATCAGATCACTGGGCTTCGAAACGTGAAAGGCTCCGGCGGCAATAAATAAAATGTGATCCGTCCGCACCATCCCATAGCGCGTGTTCACCGTAGTGCCTTCGACAATGGGCAGAATGTCGCGCTGCACGCCCTCGCGCGAAACGTCCGGCCCATGCCCGCCCTCGCGCCCCGCAATCTTGTCGATCTCATCCAGAAACACGATCCCCGAATTTTCCACGCGGTCAATCGCTGTCCGCGTTACGTGATCCATATCGATCAGCCGCTGCTCTTCTTCCTGAATCAAATATTCGAACGCCTCGTTCACCTTCATCTTCCGCTTCTTGGTGCGCTGGCCGAAGATGTTGGGCAGCATGTCCTTTATGTTGATGTCCATCTCTTCCATGCCCTGGTTCGTCATGATTTCGAAGGAGGGGAAATTCCGCTCGCGCACGTCGATCTCAACCTGCCGCTCGTCCAGCTTCCCTTCGCGCAGTTGCTGCCGCAATTTCTCCCGCGTCCGCGACGACGACTCAGCCAGCGCCGTATTCCCATCAATCACCACTCCTCCCGCGGTCGTGGGCTCAGCCAGCTTGGAAGAGGGCGTGGGCGGCAGAAGAATATCCAGCAGCCTCTCCTCCGCATTCAACTCCGCCTTGTCAGCAACGTCTTCCAATTTTTCTTCTCGCACATTGTCGATGGCAATCTCCACCAGATCCCGCACCATCGACTCCACATCCCTCCCCACGTATCCCACTTCCGTAAACTTCGAAGCCTCCACCTTCAAGAACGGAGAATTCGCCAGCTTCGCCAGCCTCCGCGCAATCTCCGTCTTCCCCACCCCCGTCGGCCCAATCATGATGATGTTTTTGGGGATGATTTCTTCGGCTAGGTCGGGGGGGAGTTTTTGGCGGCGGGTGCGGTTGCGGAGGGCGATGGAGACGGCGCGTTTCGCGTCTTTTTGGCCGATGACGTGCTTGTCGAGTTCGGCGACGATCTCACGGGGGGTGAGTTCGTCGAGGGCGAGTTGTTCTTCTTCGGCGCTGCTGGGGAGATAGATGGCCATAAATTCGTCGACTAACGACGTTTCACAATTCTTCAATCGTTACGCTGTCATTGGTATAGATGCACATTTTGCCGGCGATCTTCATTGCTTCTTCGGCGATCTGGCGGGCGGTGAGTTGGGTGTGCGTGGCCAGAGCCTGGGCGGCGGCCTGGGCGTAGGGGCCTCCGCTGCCGATGGCGGCTACACCGCCGTCGGGCTCGATGACGTCGCCTTGTCCGCTGAGCAGGAAGGTTTGTTCTTTGTCGCTCACCAGCAGCAACGCTTCGAGGTGGCGCAGGTATTTATCGGTGCGCCAGTCTTTGGCCAGTTCGACGGCACCGCGTCCCAGGTTGCCGTGGTACTGCTCGAGTTTCGATTCGAAGCGGCTGAACAGCGTGAAGGCGTCGGCGGTGGAGCCGGCGAAGCCGGCGAGAATCTTGTCGTTGTAGAGGCGGCGGATCTTCTTTGCCGTGTGCTTGATGACGGACTCGCCGAGCGTAACTTGTCCGTCGCCGGCAAGGACCACGCTGCCATTGCGGCGGATGGATAGAACTGTAGTGGAGCGAATCAGGCGTTTCGTAGACATGAGCGCAATTCTTGATTATAGCAGCGGGGAAGAGGTTGCTGACGCAAGGCTGCGGCGGGCCTGGAACTTTTCACCACCCTTCGACTTCGCTCAGGGCAGGCTCCGACACAGAGGCACGGAGGAAAACAAAAAGGACATTACGAACAAAAGCTTCGTCAGCTCTGCTTGATGCTCACTGGTGACCGAAAAATGCCGCAACGAAACATTGCTCACCCGACAGACACAGCAAAGGACCTTCCGACTCTTTTTTTCCACAGGAATCTTACCTTCGCCTATTGACCATACCTCGCTGCGTTGGTAGCCTTCCGCATTCTCTCGCCACGTAATGCCCAGCGTGCTTTAGGGGGCGCGGCTGGCACAACCTAAGTGGTGCTCACGGGACATAACGCGCGCGCTCATATCCAAATGCGTGCAAAGTGATGCCCCTTCGTGCGCCCCGCTCTAACCTTGGAGGCCGATATGAAGCGCACTTTCCTTGGTTTCTCTCTTCTCTTCCTGTTTGTATCTTTGAGCGGGGTTAGCCACGCGCAGTGTACCAACGAGACGGTGAACAGCTTCAGCCTCGCGCCGACCACCATAGCGGGAGACGAAACAGACTTGGCGACGGCCACGATAACAGGTTGCATTCCGCCGAATGACAGCCACCTTGTGGTTTACATCTCTGAGCAGCAAATAAGCGCGACCAAGACCTACTGCTACGGCGGCGAGCTATTCGGTGGGGCTTGCAACTTCCCCGGCTCGCCGGGCAACGTCTCAGTCTCGTTTGCGGTAAATGGAACTAACACATCTTTGAACCCAGAGTCAGGTACGGTTAGCGTTTCCGCCTACGGCCAGACTCCGCTTACCCAGCCCCTTACGGTCAACCCCATTGGCAGCCCTTACGAGCCGCCATCCTCAGATCCGGACGGTCCGTGCCCGATCGGCAACTGCAGCGGGGCCGGCCAGCCAATCAACGTGACCAACGGAAATACCTGGATTCCGCAGCAGGATTACTTTATGCCCGGCATCGGTGGCGGTCTGACATTGACCCGCACCTGGAACAGCCTGTGGGCCACCATGAATCCTCCAGAAACCGCAGGCATCTTCGGCGACAGTTGGCGCAGCAACTTCGAGGAGCGCATCCAGGTCTTGGGCGGGAACTCATATAAATACTGGAAGGGGAACGGTAGCTCGCTGTTCTATGGATCCAACGGTATGGGCACTTACTTCTTGACGGCGCCACTCGACGACCAAACCGCCCTCAGTTTCAACTCAGTCACGAACCAATGGGTCATCACCGAGAAAAGTGGCACGCAAAGACTTTTCAACAACTCCGGCTATCTGACTTCAATCGTCGACCTTAACGGCAACACCACAACCATCAACGTCGACGCCAACAACCAGAATCGCATCGCCAGCATTACTGACGCCTCGGGCCACGTTCTCACCTTTAACTACACCGATGCCAACAATCCTCGTCTCTGTACCAGCATTTCCGACTCTATCGGCACATTCACTCAGTACCAGTATGACGATGCCACGAAGCGCCTGACGCAGGTCGCTTATCCCGACGGTTCGCAGTACAATTTCACGTACGACCCAAACATCAACACACTGATCACCCTGGTCACTGACTCCGCCGGCAAGACCATCGAATCTCACACTTACGATTCTTCGCGTCGCGGCGTCACTTCCCAGCAAGCCAACGATTCGCTTGGCAACCCGGTCAACAAGGTCCACATTTACTACGGAACTCCAAATGCGTGGCAGAACTACGTGTGCGATTCCACCGGCAACGACTGCATCACAGTTCAGGTGTCAAACCGAAACCAGCGGCACTACATATCCTTGACCTCTGGCAACTCGAACGCTTGCAATACCTGCGGGTTCCTCGGCTCCTCTTCCTACACCCTCACTAGTGCTGGTTATTCCAACTCTTCGACCGACGGCAACGGGAACCACATCTTCTACACGTACGACGGCCAGGGCAACCTCACCAGCAAGACGCTCCCAGACTACTATACCGGCCTATACGACACCTGGAACTACACCTCCAACTCGTTCGGCGAGGTGCTGACCATCTCCGATCCTCTAGGAGTGGCGGGCGATCCCAACCACACCACCACTTACGGATACAACGCACAAGGGAACCTGACCTCAATTACCACGCCCTCGCCAGACGGAGGAATTACCGCGGGCAGCGTCACCAGCTTCACTCCCAACCCCCAGGGCCAGGTCGTCGCGATCAAGGACCCTAATAACAACTCGACGACAATCACGTACTGCACTCCGAACCAAACCAACTGCCCCTACGGACTGATCTATTACATCAAGGACGCTCAGAACCATCAGACTACCTACAGCTACGACGGCCGCGGCAACCGACTCTCCATCACCGACGCCCTCACTCACGTTACCAGCTTCCAGTACGACGCCATGAACCGGCTGAAGCTGATTACCTATCCCACATCGCCCGCGACTACTGTGCAGTTCCACTACGACTGGCGCGGGCGCCGTGATTATGTCATCGACCAGGACAGTAACAAAACGACCTACGGCTACGATGACGCCGACCGGCTACTGACCGTCACCGATGCCCAGAGCCCCACCGCCGGCGTCACTACCTACGCCTACGATACCGAGAACAACCTGACCGACATCTATGACGCCAGTACCAATCACAACCACACCCAGTTTCTCTATTATCCGGGTAAGATTCTCAACAAGACCATCTTTCCCTCGACGCTGTACGAGACCTACATCTTTGACAGCAACAACAATTTGGCCTACAAAACCGACCGCAACAACAACAACGCTGGTATCAACTACTACTACGACTACCAGAACAATCTCCGTCTGAAGAGCTATCCTGACGGGAGTTCGATAACCTTAAAACGCGATGCCGCAGCCCGGCTTTACGAGGTGGACGACACCGTCACCGGCACCTACACGCTCGGCTACGACAATATGAACCGGCTCACGTCGGGCGGCATCAATTACAGCTTCAATAGTGCCGGCACTCTGACTGTGCAATACGGTTACGACAAAGCATCCAACCGCACCTCGATGACCGATCCCCAAACCATCGCCACCACATACGGCTACGACACACTGAATCGCCTGCACACCCTGACCTACAACAATCAGACTCCGAACTTTGTTTTCGGCTACGATGCGCTCAGCCGCCGCACCTCGCTGAATCGTCCCAACGGCGTCGGCACCGCCTACGCCTACGATCCCGTGTCTCGGCTGAACAGCGTGTTGCACAAGCTGGGCACCACCACAATCGACGGGGCAGCCTACACCTACGACGGCATCGGCAACCCCCTCACCCGGACGGACAAGCGCCTAGGTACAACCCTCACCTATAGCTACGACAACGTCTATCAGTTGAAAACGGCCAAGCAGGGGACTACCACCAAAGAGAGCTACACCTACGACCTGGTTGGCAATAGGTTAAGTTCCTTAGGCGTGAGCCCTTACAACTACAACTCGTCGAACGAACTGACCTCGATTCCGAGCGGCAACTACACCTACGACAACAACGGCAACCGCAAGTCGGACCCTTCGGGCGCACAGTACAGCTGGGATTTCGAGAATCGCCTCACGCAGGTGATTCTGCCGGGCACGGGCGGCACAGTGAGTTTCAAGTACGACCCCTTCGGGAGGAGAGTGCAGAAGGCGTTCACCCAGAACGGGACCACGACCACCACGGATTACTTGTACGACGGCGCGAACACCTTAGAGACGACGGATCAGAGCGGGAATGTTCTAGCGCGCTACACCGACACGCTAGGTGTTGACGAGCCCCTGACTGAGTCGGTTTCTGGAACTGCAAGCTACTACGAGCAGGATGGCCTCGGTTCAGTATCGTCGCTCAGCAACCCCTCGGGGGTTCTTGCGAACACATACTCCTACGACTCTTACGGCAAACTAACAGCTTCCATGGGCACCCTCGCCAACCCGTTCCAGTACACCGGACGTGAGTTCGATTCCGAGACTGGAATCTACGACTACAGGTCCCGCTACTACGACCAGAATGTCGGAAGATTCCTCTCCGAAGATCCGTTACGCTTCAAGGCAGGCGCCAACATCCGCCAGGATCCGTTTCATTTTAGGGCTGGAGCGGACTTCTATGTCTATGCATTCAACTCCCCATTGCGATGGCGCGACCCGGATGGGAAGAAGGTGGAGTGGGGGATGCTGGGAAACCTTGTGTCTTGGCTCAAGTGCTTAATCTATGGGGGAGTTGGTGGCCCAACAATAGCACAGACGTCGCAGGGAATCGGTGGGATGAACTACGATGCCATCCTGAATAATGCTATCGCGAATCAACAATCCACGGGTACCACCAGCAGCACCGTAAGCAATCAGAATCTAAAGCTTGGCTGCAAAGAGAATAGGAATATTATTCCCATAGCCCAGGATTGCGGATCCGCGGCTGTCTTGGGGGTCAGTGCGGTTAGCCCGCCGGTCCCGTGATGAGAGGGTGGGGACGATAAACTGGGGAAACTGGGGACAGGGACGTTCACCTAATTTCGGTTGCCGAGAAATCGGGGTCAGTCCCGTCTGTCCCCAGATTTCCCATTAGAGTTGGAATCTGTACGCTTATGTCTTGAACAACCCCATTCGCTTCGTCGATATGGTGGGTTTTTATCCGTGCCCGGTAAAGGTTACAGACTCAAATGGCGGGGGTGGGCGGAGCGAAATCGGGGACTGCCAGGATCAGGGGGATGGGTGCATGGCAGTGTCGTACCACGACGCTACCACCATATACTGCACCCCGCCAAAACCCGTGAGTACGACTGGCTCAAGATTGTAGAGCTTCTTAGCCGGCCTGCAACAGGGTGTACAAGATGCCACGCAGGCTACATGGAACTTCATCACCGCCCCTCGCGATCCCGGTTGCATGGCTGCCAAGGAGGCCAAATACGGGGCAGCCGGAACGGGCTTGGGCCTGGTTACTGGAGGGGTGCTCGGTGTAGAAACCGGGCCGGGAGCGATTCTCACGGCCGGGGCTGGTGGCGTGGTCGGTGGGAGCGGGGGTGCATTCGCCGGTGGCGTCGGCGGCTTGTTCACGTGCATGACCGGCGGTGGTGGGGGAGGCGGGGGCGGGAGTGGAGGCGAAGGTGGCGGAGGAAAGTTTAACCCGAGGGATCCCAGCCACCGCGGCATGACAGCGAGTGACATCATTTCAAGGTTTAAGAAGGGCAGTATTCGCTCTGAGTTTCCATCCGAAATGCTACCCAAGACTTTTGCTAACATTGACAGGTTAGCTAGCGAGGGTGAGGATGCTGCCCAAACTGCCCGAATGCTTTTGACGGACTCAAGATTCAACAAATAGGGGGACGTGCATGGAGTGGTACACAGCAAAGTGTATTTTCCGATCCGTGGTCGCGAAAAGAAAGAGTGGCAAACAATTATGCGAACGGCGCTACTTCCTGGTAAAAGCGGACAGCGAAGAGTCAGCGGCGAAAGTCGCCCGGAATCTAGCTAAGAGGCGGCAGCACAGCTATCTTAATGCCAAGGGCGCGAGAGTTACGTGGATATTCGAGGGTGTTGTCGCCGTCAAAGAAGTGATAGTGAAGAGACTTTCCGAAGGAACAGAAGTGTACTACGAATATTTCTATCGTTCGAGCGCGGGGCCTACGAAATCGAAGACCCGACGGAGAGCTCGCTCCCGATAGACTTGTGGAATATTCCACCCTGGTAACAATGCGGGGAAGATGGCGGGTGGCCCGCCCTTAACGATTTCTATGTGGCCCACAGAGGGTGCCCCATCCTTGCGTTTTTTGCAAGGGTGGGAGGCGATGCTGCCTGAGCCGTTGGATTTGTTATGCAGCAGCGTAATCCATCCACCTGCGCAGGCATTTCCGACACCCGCCCTTCGCAAAAGGACGCGAAGGACGGGGCACCCTCTTTGGTTGTGGTGTCGGGCGAGATCAGAAGCGTGGGCCACCCGCCACAGGAGGACAAGTTTCACCAAATGGTCACAAAGCAAGGACTGGGCTACCACGAAATGGTTGAGGTCGCAGTCCAAATACTACAAGGAGTCGGATACTGATGCAGAAACGCCCGGCAATTTGGGATGCATTTTCACGGCTTAGGGGAAAATCCGGCTGGGGCCTCGTAAGGTCTCACGGGTCGATGTTCTTTCTTGAGATGGGCGACCCACTTTTACGGACCGGAGAAGCGAACCCTCATGGTGAATGGCACTTTCTCTTTGAGTTATGTCACTGGAGGTTCGAGACCGCTAATGAGGTGCTGGTCGGATCAGAGGATGACCAACAGTTTATTGACACCGAGTTTGAAAGACTGAGCCTAGGATCAGTAGAGAGCGCGGAGGTTTCAACTCCGTCTCACGACCTGATCATCAAATTCAGTTCTGGGGTCAGATTCCGAACTTTTTCAACATCAGCGGAAGCCACCAGCCAATGGACACAGTGGCTTTTATATGGCCCTCCAGAGGAGGATTACGCGTGGGTTTCGGACGGTGGAGGGAATATTAGGTGCATAACGGGGGATGAACCCGTCCGGGCGTGACAGTTAGGCGTGGGAATGTGGGGACAGGGAATGTGGGGACGACAGGGGATGTGGGGACGACAGGGAATGTGGGGACGACAGGGAATGTGGGGACGACAGGGAATGTGGGGACGACAGGGAATGTGGGGACGACAGGGAATGTGGGGACAGACGGGACTGTCCCCATATTTGGCGCGCAGAAATGGGGAACGTCCCGTCTGTCCCCGATTTATTCCGATTTATTGTACGCTTATGTCTTGAACAACCCCATTCGCTTCGTCGATATGGTGGGTTTTTATCCGTGCCCGGTAAAGGTTACAGACTCAAATGGCGGGGGCGGGCGGAGCGAAATCGGGGACTGCCAGGATCAGGGAGATGGGTGCATGGCAGTGTCGTACCACGACGCTACCACCGTATACTGCACCCCGCCAAAACCCGTGAGTACGACTGGCTCAAGATTGCAGAGCTTCTTAGCCGGCCTGCAACAGGGCGTACAAGATGCCACGCAGGCTACATGGAACTTCATCACCGCCCCTCGCGATCCCGGTTGCATGGCTGCCAAAGAGGCCAAATACGGGGCAGCCGGAACCGGCTTGGGCCTGGTTACTGGAGGGGTGCTCGGTGTAGAAACCGGGCCGGGAGCGATTCTCACGGCCGGGGCTGGTGGCGTGATCGGCGGGAGCGGGGGTGCATTCGCCGGTGGCGTCGGCGGCCTATTCAGTTGCATGAGCGGCGGCGGTGGAGGAGGCGGCGGTAGTAGTGGAGGGGGCGGGGCCGGAGGCGGGCGCGCTAAAGGCGTGCCTGATACTTGGAAGAAGGTAGCATCGAGAAATGGGATGGATAAGTGGGTGGATCCGAATAACCCCCACAACTTTGTCAGGATGCGCACCGATGGCACAATAACTCAGGTCAGGAACGGGATGTCCCCGGTAGTGAAGGCCTCGGGAAAGAGCTAGAGCTGGGCGAACCCCAGATCAAAATCTCCGCCCTGTCCCTGCAAAGAACGCAGGGACAAGGACGGGGCAACCGGCCGATTCGGGTTAATGATGATCGCGGTCGTGGTCACGGTCACGATCATGGTCACGGTCATGGTCGCGATCGTGGTCACGGTCATGATCGCAGTCACAATCCTTATCGTGACCATGGCTCTTATGAGGGTTACCCGGCTGGATGACGGTATGGGGTGCAGGGAGATGGACGAAAACCTTGGCGGCCGCCGCATCATTCAGCACGGCGGTGTCGAGGATGCAGGAGTCGAGGAGATCGGAATTCTTTACGCCGGCTGCTTTGCAAATCGCGAGAGCGTGTGCGGATTGCCTGGCAGTGAGGTTGGCGGCATAGAACGGCTTGGAGGCAGTGCCGAACTTGATGGTCGTCTCCTCGTTGAACAGTGACTCGCGGGGAAGCACGCGCCAGCTTTCGGCGTAGGAATGGTAGAGATCGCGGAAGAGTACGGGCGCTCTGAGTGCGACTCCGTCAGAGGTGAAGAGATCCAAGCCACTTCCGCCGGGGTTGCCGAGTAGACCGCGCACCAAGGGGCGGGGATTGACTCCCAATCCGACTTTGACGTCGATCCAAGTACTGTTGAGAGTGGCGCGTACCCGGTCCTCAGCCTCGTCCGAAATGATGTAAAGGTTGCCATGCCTGGTGACTTGTACGCCGGTGGGAAGCAGAATCGACTTGCCATCGGCCAGAGAGGTGGCCGCGCCATCGATGACCAGCCGGGTGGGCTCGATGTAAAGGGCGACGCGACTCGCGCCCATTTGCGTGGCGACCGCTTTGTTCACGTCCGCGTTGGGCCAGGTGGGCGCACCGGAAGCTTGCCGCGCCTGCACGATGAAGTCCGGGCCGTCTTGCGCAAGGAGGTAGTCGCCGGAGGCCTGGAAATCGTAATACACCCCGTCGAAGGTGGTTACATGGGTGTCGCCGACACTGGTGGCATCCACGCAGGTGGCTGCCCCACCGATGGGAGGTGGATTGCTCTCGGAGAAGACGAGCGCCGGCAGAGACCCTGGCAATGCAGCGGGAGGAGTGTTCACCAAGGTCAGGTTATTGGACTCGCCGGTGAAACTTGAGGCACCACAGCCGGGCCCAGTCGACAATCCGGTGTCGACCGCGACGCGCACAGTAAGTGTGGTTCCAGAGTTAAATACCGCCTGGTCCCCGCCTCCCTCGCCGAAGACGTTGAACTCGGCATTCTGCCAGAGGTTTTCCAGATGTGGAAAGTAATTGTTCCCGGGCGCCGTAAACACCTGAGCAGGTCCCATGGTAGGAGTGACGGTAATGGCAATGCCATCATTCACGCCGTGCACACCGGCCGCAGTGCCGGTTACTTTCAGCTCGCCCAGCGAAGTGATCGGCTCAAAGGGGGCCGGCGCGCCGGCCGCGGCGTTGACCACGCAATACACCGGGCCCGTGGTCGAGAATTGAAAGGGACACCATCCGTCGTTTGCGACGCCAGACGCGCAGCTTGCCGCATGAGGAGCCGGGCAGCTTGTGCCTGCCGGGCCATAGGTAATCAACCAATACTGGATGAAACCCGATCCGACCGTATCGTAAACGAACTGCTCCCACTCCTGACATGTCGCGGGAGTCGGCGATCCGCTGCACAGTGAGGGCGCGGCCGTGTCAGCGAACTGCTCGGTGTTCAGTTGCAGAGAATAGGTGCTCGTACTTGATGTGCACGTCGGACTCGCGGGGCAGACACCACCCGGACACGGTACGGTGCACTCGGTGGTGACGCCGGTGACGTTATCGAACGAACCCTCACCCTCAGAAATGTGCGCGGACTGAGCGGTAAAATCCGGCCCGCCGTCTCCAACTATTTCAGGCCGGATGACCCCTGGACGCCTCGGGGGATAGAGTTTGTTCGGCGGTGTATTGCAGGTAACTTCGCGCCACTCTGTTTCCGGAAAGGTAGCCTTATAACATGCATTCTTGGGGCGCGGGGTTTTTAGAATCGTCTTGCGCCAGCTCTCCATCTCGACCGCGGTCGCCCTCTGCTGTGTGGCCGCCTGAGCCTTATCCGCCGTCTGGCCCACGCCTGACGAAGCAATGCTCAGTGTCAGCACCGCAAGCGTCGCGCAAGACTTCACTCTTACGTCGGCGAGAAAATCGCCTGCCCTCAGGCTCAAGAGCCTGGCCTTGTATTGCTTCGAGCTGAAGGATGCGCTGCGTTCTGCGAAATCCGTCCAAGGTTGTTTCGTCATGGGTCCTCCTGAGAATGTCGACCGCTGGCATTTCACTTCGGGGACAAAAGAGTACTGTTGGATAGTGCACTTCGTGCGGGTTGCGTTTCATGAATTAACCTAGACGCCATTTATTCTTGTTTCCCACGTGAGACGGAATTGGGCGGCGTGGTATTTGAAGTGACCCCTTGAAATGCAAAAAGCTTCACCACAGGGGGCACCGAGGGTCACCCACTCAGGCTCAGGTCATGCTTTCGAGAGGCTTACCTCTGGACTCGGTACATCCCGGACGGGATTGAGAATCATCTCAACTCTCAGATTGATGTAGAATGATCGGCACAGCAAGTCCTATTGGTGATCCAACGATTCTGTGGATTCAGCAGGCCGCTACCGTGCTGACTTCCGCGTAAGAAAGACAGTGCCAGAGTGCATCGTCTGCATTCGGCATGACTGAATACGCAAGCTGGAGGTGGCATTGTGAGCAGGTTCTTCTCCCGGGTACAACTCCCAAAAACAATTGCCGTGGTGACCATGATGCTCGCCTTGGGGGCGGGCACTGCTAGTTTGGCGCAGAATGGCGCGGGCTACGGGTCGGATTATGGTTCGGGCTCTTATCCGAACTCCTATTCGAACTCTGATTCGAACTCGGCTTCCGAGTTTAATTCGACCTCTAATTCCAACTATGCTTCCGAGGCGGACGAGCCGACGCCATTGCTTTCACAGAACGATCTGGAAAATTTGGTCGCGCCGGTTGCGCTTTATCCGGACGCGCTGCTGAGCCAGGTGCTGGTGGCGAGCACGTATCCGCTGGAGGTTATCGAGGCGCGGGACTGGCTACGGCAGAACGGAGGCTTGCCGAGCCGTGCGTTGATGGCGGCGGCGCAGCGGGAGAATTGGGATCCGAGTGTGCAGGCGCTAGTGGCGTTTCCGGGTGTCGTGGAGCGGATGAGCCGCGACGTGCATTGGACCACCGACCTGGGCAATGCGTTTCTGGTGCAGCAGGCGGATGTGATGAATGCGATCCAGAATTTGCGGGCTGAGGCGCGGGAAAATGGGCAACTGGCGAGCACGGCGCAACTGGCGGTGAATTCGGAAGTGCAAGGGGAGCAGAGTGCGATCGAGATTCAGCCGACTGATCCGGAGCGGATGTACGTGCCGAATTACGATCCGTATGCGGTGTGGGGCGCGCCGGCGCAGGGAGACTATCCAGCGCTGAATTACTCGCAGGGAAACGGATTTGATTCGGTGCTGGGGACGGTGGCGAATCTGGCGGGCTTCTTCCCGGGATTTGCAGGACTGCTGGGGCCGCGCAGTTGGGGATGGGCCTTGGGTTGGCTGGCGCAGACGCTGTTCGTGAACAATTCGTTTTTTAGCGACTTCGGATTTCACAACGACGGCGGCTTTGGCGGATCGAGCGTCTGGGTACACAACGAAGAACACCGTCTCGGCGTGCCTTATGGGCACCGGTTTATGGCGGGCGGAAATGGAAGAGGAGAAGGACGAGGCCGCGACGGGGACGGATGGAAAAACTTTGGAGGATCCCGGTACTCGGGGACGCAGCCTCCGCGGCGGGTTTCGTACGGTTCGGGGATGGAGGGCTCACGGCGCGGCGATTTGCAGAGGAACAACCGGACGGAAGGGAACTGGCGGTCTTTTAATAGCGGGCGCAACCGCGGGTTCAACGGCAATTCGTTGCAAAGCGAGCGTGGGAGGCAGACCTTCGGGAATTCCTCGAATTTGCGGAGACGGGTGGATACGGGGTCGAACTATAGCGGGATGAGGAATTCTTCGAGAGTAGAGCCGTCGCGCACGGTGAGCCGTTCGTGGGGAGAAGCGCCGCGGGTTTCGTCGGCGCGCATGTCACCGGAGCGCGGGTATCATTCCGGATCAACTCTGGGATCATCCAGATCGTCTTACGGATCATCTTTTGGAAGTTCGCGCGGATATTCCTCGGGCGGATTGTCTTCGCACAGAAGTTCTGGAAACGATTATTCGTCGCACGATTATTCATCGCGAGGATCGTCAGGGCATCACAGTTTCTTCTCGCACTCTTCGAGTCCGAAGGCTCCCAAGATGAAAGCTCCGAAAGCTCCCCATTATGCGAAGTCGCATGGCGGAGGGCATTTCGGCGGCGGGCATTCTTCAGGGGGACATTCTTCTGGCGGGCATGGCGGAAAGAAATCGCATCGGGGATGACTCGGGAACCACGGGGATAGCCCGGACTGATTTTGAGGCCTTTACGCGGCGCTGGAAAATGGAAGCGCCCGCTCGTTCACGTCACTAGACGAATTGGTGAGCCTTCCCACAACCTGGGAAAATCCTGTCAATAGCTAAGTAGTAAACGATTGGGGTTAAGTTGCTGAGAACGTTGGGCAAATATTTCTGAAAAAATGGCGCTTCTACCCTCCAGAGCTGATATAATAGAATTATAGAGTAAAACTTTAGGAAATTAAGGCGCGGCCCTCGGGTCGCGCCTTTTCTTTTGGGCGAGTGGGCGAACGAGCCAACGGCAAACCAGGGAGTGGGTGATGGCTAAGTGCAATGGATTCAGGACCTTCAAGGAACGCGGCGAGTGGGTGGAAGCCCAGTTCATAGCCGAAGCCCTTCGCCGCGGTCACACCGTCCTCAAGCCCTGGGGAGACTCCCAGCCCTTCGACGTCGCCCTCAACTTCGGCAACCGCATCCTCAGGGTCCAGGTCAAGTCCACCAGCTACCGCGTCGACAACGGATACCGCTGTCAGTTCCAGACCAACTCTCACGGCCGGCAATACACTCCCAGGCAACTTGACTTCTTCGCTGGCTACGTCATCCCCCCAAAAACCTGGTACCTCATCCCGGCGCGGATCCTTTTCAACGGCGGCCGTGAGCCGACGGGCCCAATGCTCTTTCCCATGGAACCCGTCAGGGCAAATAGCTACAGCTACGAGTGCTACAAGGAAGCCTGGCGCCTGCTGCGCCCGAAACCGGAGGAAAAAGAGCTCTGGAGGGGCGACAGATAATAGCCCAGAGCCTGCCCTGAGCTTGCCGAAGGGACGTAAGCCCTGGGTAAGCTCCGGAGAGATGGAACGAGTCCCGGACGGCACCTCGTTCCTCCGCACGCTCTCACCCTTCCGCAAAAAGCGCGAAAGGATGGGTCGGCCGCTTCGGGAGCCTAGGGGAAAGGGATCAGTAAATGCGTGAGCTGGATGTCGCCAGACTGTCGTCGATGCGTCGTCGTGAGAGCCACCGGCGGCGCGCCAGTTCGTACATCCCGTACCCGACATCGCAGTCGACGATTGTATCTCCTCACCTGTGAAACGACCGCAGATGTGGCATTCGGTGTGTCGCCGTCCATAACGTAGCCAATCATTGTTCCCACCGGGAAGGTCTTTGCGTATTGTGCGCGAACAAAGCGCATCATACCTTGGAGTACATATTCAGTCGCTAAAGATCTGCGGCCACCGCAGCCATCCGGAATGTTCAGGCGCTTGCACTCGCACGCCAAATACACTTTACGCGACGCTGTGAAAAACAAGACCGCAATATCCAGGTAACCCTTTGCCGTCACGTCTCCTTTCAGATCGGGGGGCAAAAGCTCAAGTTGAGACTCAACGAAGAACGGGGATGATCGAATTTTGTCATCCTTTCGTATCAGAATTACCAGCTTTCGAGTCATTTCATCTTCAAGAGTCGTGGCAAGACAGGTGGCCCGACAGGACGGCCACACCCGCAAAATGGCATCGATGAGAAGCGTATGAACGTCTTCGAAACTGGATGCCCAAAGTCGAGATTTTCCGAAAATACTCATCGGTGGGACTGAAGCACTGCCTCCTCATGCCGCTCCATCAGGAGGTCAGCCGCAATCTCATCAGCATCATTCAGTGCTACCGTGCGAAGCCAGAAACGACTGTCTAGTGGCTTAACCAAGATCAGCGTATCGCCAACAAATACCTTCAATTTGGAGGCAAAATAGAAGTTTCGAGTGTGGTGCGCGGGCAGTGCCGACATGAACTGGTGTATCGCCTCAATTAGTGCGGCGGAGTTCTGATCAATTACCACAGGCTGAGTCGGTGCGTTCTCGGTAAACCGGAGCTGAATAGCCCGCCAAGGTGACTGTCCGCCAAGTAGTGTGGCCTGTAATCGCTTGGTTCCTTTTACCCAACGTTGCAACGTAGCGATCAGAGTTGTGGCGTAGTCAAGTTCGTCTTGCTTGCCGACCCCGCGAAGCAGCGCGGTGTCGGTCCCCCGTCGCGGTTGCATGCTCGGAATGACCTTCGTCACCCCCTCTTCGATAATACCGACCTCATCTTCATTCAAGCCGAAGAACTTGGAGACCAATCGATCGATGAGGTGAACTTGCTTCTCGGTATCTGGAACGAAAAACGCGTCCCTACTCGCCACCAATTGGTCGACCATTCCTACGATCTGATCTGCCGTCGCGACAGCTTCTTTCGAGAGTTCTGATGGTTGCGGAAATGGCAGCTCGAGGAGTTCGTCGATATGAACCTCTGGTCGTTCTGTTCCCAGGCTTGCGCTTATGTGAAACAAAAACCATGCAGCCAGTTGGCTATTGAGAATTGCGGCGAGTAGCTTTGCCTTGGCCCTTTCCGTCACTGGAAAGGTGATCGCCTGGATGGAATGTCGGAAGGAGAAATCCTGCTCCACATATGCTGCCCTGATCAAGCCTGTTTTTTGTTGAACGCCCTTGATGACCAGAATCCGCGGGCCGAAGTATCCGGGAACGAAACCAGCGCGCCGGACTCGCGGAGATGACCACGGCGGAGACGTAAGGGTCGGAATAGCCCACGGCTGGAATGAGGAGGTATCTAGGAACGGTATTCGGGTCAGAGTTGGCTCGGTGGTGAAGCCATGAAGCCTTCCTTTAACACGCTCAGAGTGCAGCTCCTGAAAACCCTGCCCTATCGTCCACAGGTTGCCACTCCCTCTCAATTCCGATTCGTTGCGATCCCGATAACTGGAGACCAGCTGCCGAAGCTTCGGGAAGTCCATTAAGAGATCAAGTAGCCGAAGTTCTCTTCCGCCCGCCCAAATGCGTCTCTTCCAGAAGAACCGTTCTGCCTCGGCGGTCCGGCTATTTACAGCCCATTGATCGATGGGAGAAACCACGAGGATCTTGGCGGCACTGAGGATCTTGGTTGCCTTGGGACACCAATATTGGAACTCGTAGGGTGCTCCGGCCGCGGGTGAGTAGATGGCCAGAACGGTTGGACGATCTGCATCTTCGAATAGCTGAAAGCGGACATCGGAAAAATTGATCACTTTTACGAGTTTTGCCGTTTTCAACCACAACCTGCGTGCCTCTTGCGCTGCTTCAGTGTGGTTGTGGAGGATTCCCATTGCTGGGAGTAGCAAGGCTATGATGCCCCTCCGTTTGGCGTGGACTTGTGCTTTCCAAAGGAAGGCCCAAGCCACCTCCTTCTGTGGCATGGGAAACTCATTCGTCTCGCACCACAACATCGCCGACTCTGATGCGGTCGAGTTTCGGCTGACCCATGGTGGATTACCGATTACCAGGTCGTAACGCCCCCTTTTCAGTCTTGGACTGAAGAAGTCTGCTTCCAACAATGTCTTGCCAAACAAGCGCGGGAGTATCCTACCGATGCGGAGTAGGTCGACAATTGCGGGTGGTTCGACCTCTTCTAGTAAGGCAATATACAAAGAAAACACTGAGATCCGAACAGCGTCGGCTTGCTTATCGATCCCGTGAAGGCGATTCAGAAATGCTTTCAATGTCCGCCAGGGGGGAGAAACGTTACGATGTTGACTACGCCAAGCACGTATCATGCGTTGGAAAACGCGGACAAGAAAGATTCCCGAGCCGCAAGCGGGGTCAAGCACCAGGATGTCTGGATCCCCTCCTGTATTCCCTCGAAGAGCCTCCCAAGCCTGGTCAACGGCAATGTCAGCGAGAAACGTGGGCGTGAAGTAGCTACCAAAGGATCGACGATCAGAATCCTGCTCGTTAAGAAACCGATCATAGATTGAGCTGATTAGCTCGACCGGAACATAGCTGAAATCAAACGGCCAGAACCTGAGCTGGCCAGTGGCAAGCTCGACGCTGCCGCTTCTAAAGTCGTCGAGAATCTCAATATGTTCTGGCGACAGCCTCGGCCCCTTATCCGGGCCGAATGAGCAAGGGCCGTAGAAAATGTCGCCATTGAAATCTCGGCGAAGGCGACGGAAAAGGGCAACCAATGTGGCGAAGGAATTCAGTTTCAAAATTTCAATGAAAGACCCGACGTCCGTGATGCGAACGCGGTCGCGGTAATATGCTCGGTCGACTATGCGTCGATCTTCCAGATAGGAGATAAAAATAATTTGCAGTAGAACCGCGCGCGCCGCTGTCGAGTCTAGGCCATTCTTGCGAAGTCGTCGCTCTGCTTCCGTGAGGTTTGAGAGGAGTGTGGAATCCACTCGGGCGTTCTCACGAAAGAAGGACTGGTGATCTTCGAAATATCGCCCGGACTCAATCTCCGCTAGAAGCGTTTTCATCCGCAACGCATCGCTACTCGAGTGGAGAACCTCCACAATCAATCGCTCAAGATGTGCAGGTGTAGCAGATTTTTCTATGGGTGGTTCCCAAAGCGTGTAGATTCGAACTTCCGCAGGCAGAGAGACGATCAAGACACTCAGTAGGCCTTGATTCCATAGGGCCCGGTGGGCTAGATCGATCTCCTCCTGATCCAAGGTAGGTTGATCAAGGAAGCCAATCGTTGGCACTGACCCGACCATTGCAACACCGGACAGGCCCAAGCGAAGAAAGCAAGATTGGATTGCTCCGGCGTGCGGCGATTCGATAATGGAATCGCCTCTTAAGATGAGATCTTGTGTGCCTAGACGATCCTCCAGTCCGAGTTGGCTAATCCAATTCTGTGTGCCAGCCATATGGAGAATAAAAAGCGAATCTTAATTATAAACCATAGAGGAGAAGCGTTGCAAGCTATTGTGCTCCCGGAGTTTAGCCTTTCCCAGTGGACACCTTGGTACTTAGTTTCAAATCCGCCTGCAATGCTTGGGAGGGTGGCGGGCGGACCACCTTTAATGCGATGCTTGGGCGGGCGGCCCAACTTCAATGTGATGCCTTGCCTGCACCATTTCCACAGAGGGGTACCCCGCCTTGGTAACGCCAGCGAGATCACAAGCGGGCCACACGCCAGAAAAGAAAATCTCTACCCCTCACTTCGCTGGAACGATATCGAATTCTATTTTGATTTCGTCTTTGACCTTAACGGTTCCGCCCGCGATGCTTATTGGAGTTATTCCGAAGGTGCTCTGCTTGAAAGATGCGGAACCGCGATAGTGGCCATCCTGTACAGATACTTGTACAGCGACGGCTTGCTTCTGGCCGTGCAGGGTCAAATCTCCGCGTACTTCCCAATGACCTTCTCCGCGGCTGGTAACGGTCGTTGATTGGTAGGAGATTTCGGGAAATTTTTCCACGTCTAGGACCGCTGCGCTTTGCATGGTGTGCTGGATCTCGGCGCGTTTGTCGGCGGAAATTTCCGGGTCGAGCACACGCATCTGGTGCGAGTCCACACGCAGTTGGACGCTGTTGCCCGAAGCATCGATCTTGCCCTCCGCGATTGGGGCTTGGATTTCGTGGTTATGGGCGAAGGCGGAAAATGCGCCGGACTTGAAGACGCGTACCATCAAAGTGGATTTATTTACATCGATCGCTTTGCTTTGGGCGTAGAGGCTGGTTGGTCCGAGGCATGATCCGATTGCGACTATTACTAACGGTATCGTCTTAAGTCTCATATGATCTCGGTCTTTCCCAAGTAGATCTCTTCTGGAATCATAAAGACTGAACGCTGAATAACCCGTCACCGGAATGTAAAGAGATTGTTACTTATTTGTCGGGATGAGTCTCCACGGCGCGATGAGGCTTTACGCAACATCAAAGACCCCGCCCTGCCTCTCCAAAGAACGGAGAGACGAGGACGGGCACCCGCTTTGATTCCTGAGACTACTTTCCTACTTGCTGAATGCAGTCTTCCAAGACGTCCATGGCTACGTCTGCCTGCTCTTTCGTGACTACGAGCGGGGGGCAGAGGCGGATGGTGCTGGGGCCGCAACCGAGGAAGAGGACGCCTTGTTCGAAGGCGTGCTCGACAATCTGATCGCGCTCGGCGGCGCCGTATTCCTTCGTCGTTTTGTCTTTTACGATGTCGACGCCAATCATCAGGCCTCGGCCTCGAACATCGCCTACCAGCTTATGCTTTGAAATCCAGGTGGACATGCGCTTCAGCATGTGCCCACCGACTTCCGCCGAGTTTTCGAGCAGGCGTTCCTTCTCGATCACGTCGAGCGAAGCCATGGCGGCGGCGATGCAGATAGGATTACCGCCGAAGGTGGAGGCGTGCGAGCCGGGAATCCAGTCCATGATTTCGGCGCGGGTCATGGTAATGCCGAGCGGCATGCCGGAAGCGATGCCTTTGGCGATGCAAATCATGTCAGGCTCGACGCCGGTGTGCTGAACCGCCCACCACTTGCCGGTACGGCCGACGCCGCTTTGCACTTCGTCGACTACCAGCATGATGCCGTGGGTGTCGCAGATGCGGCGCAGTTCCTGCATGAAGATGGTTGGAGCGACGACGTATCCGCCTTCACCCTGTACGGGCTCGACGAAGATGGCGGCGACTTCCTCGGGAGGAAGCGTAGTCTTGAAAAGTTTTTCTTCGATGAAGCGGGCGCAGGAGAGAGCGAAGGCATCGGGATCCTGTGCCGCGTCTTTGCGTCCGCGATAAAGATCGGGATACGGAATGTGAGTAACGCCGGGCATCAGCGGTGCGAAGCGGCGGCGCTGCTGCGGCTTGGATGCTGTCAACGACATGGCGCCCATGGTGCGCCCGTGAAATGCGCCGAAGAAGGCGATGATGTGCTGCCGCTTCGTGTGGTATCGAGCGAGTTTGAGGGCGCACTCAATGGCTTCTGCGCCGGAGTTGCCGTAATAAATTTTGTGCGGGCCGCGCATGGGCGCGATCTTCGAGAGGCGGTCGGCAAGCTGGACCATGCTCTCGTAATAAAAATCTGTGCCCGACATGTGGATGAGTTCGGCGGCCTGCTTCTGGATGGCCTCGACTACGTGAGGATGGCAGTGGCCGGTAGAGGTGACGGCGATTCCGGCGGAGAAATCGTAGAACTCGTTGCCGTCGACGTCAGTGACGACGATGCCGCGACCACTCTTGGCGACCATCGGGTAGGAGCGGGTGTAGGACGGCGAGATGAGGCGCTGGTCACCGTCGAGGACACGCCTGGCGTTGGGGCCGGGCAGGGCGGTCTTGATCCTGGGGCCGATGCTCTTCTTCTCATTCTCAGTGGCTGCGGGCTCAGTGGCTGCAGGTGCGGTCATAGTCTTCGTGGTCATGGAAGGAATCCTCCGAGGCAGCTGTCAGTTGCCAGTTGCCGGTTGTCAATGAGTGCAACCTCGAGACGCGCAATCCTGGTTCAGACGCACGTAGGCCGAGGCGAATCAGGCGAAGGATTTGTTAGTCGCTGCCGAAGAGGCTGGGACGCAGGCGGGATGGAAGATTAGCGCGATAGCGGCGCGGGCACACCAGGCAGTGCAGCCAGCACTCGGGAAGATGCGAATTGGGTTTGTTGCGCAGCATCGCTAACCATCGACATTACTGGACTATTATAACGCGGCGAGGCAAGCGGCGTAACCCCCTGGTTGGGCCGGTGGCGGCGCAGCTCTCTTTGCGAACTCTGCGGCTTTCCTTTGCGGGCTTTGCGGCTACAAGCTCTTAACCGCTGAGGCCGCGGAGAAAGGCCGCGGAGGACGCAAAGAAAGGCAACCTCACTACCGTTCGTAGGGCTGTTCTACTAATCCAAAAACATTATTGAGTGAGGCTTAGGCTTCCGGCATACTTCGCCGCCAGTCTTTTTGGGACGGCGCTAAGGGTTTGCGCCGAGACTGAGCAAACTTCCGAACGCTGGGGTGGGGCCAATGTCTTCCGCAACTGCGAATTCGTCTATTTCGATCCCGCTGGCTGGGGAGCCAGCGCGCCGCACTCTTCTGCTGCAGGCGCTGGTGGCGGGCGCTCTCGGAGTTGGAATCAGTCTTTATTTCTGGATCGATTCGCGCTATCCCGCTTTGCTCAAGAAGCTGCACAGCGGCAAAGGAATCCAGGTCAAAGGCGCGTTGAGCTTTGATGCGCTGATGCCGGTGACTCCGGCGATGACGCTGATGACGCGCATCGGGCACACGACCGTGAACTGGATGTGGACCAACCGCATTGGCATGACGTTCGGCATTTGCTTTGGCGCGGCCATGTTGACGCTGCTGGCCACGCTGCCGCGAATCCGCATGAAGACGGCCGCAGGAAACACGCTGCTGGGAGCGATTGGCGGGATGCCGCTGGGCGTCTGCGCGAATTGCGTCGCTCCCATCGGGCGCAGCCTGTTCGTGGCCGGAGCGAGTACGAATACGGTCTTGGCGGCCATGATCAGTTCTCCCATGTTGAATGTGGTGGTGATGGCGATGGCTTTCGCTTTGTTCCCATGGCCAATTGCTTTTGTTCGTTTGGCGGTGCCTCTCATCCTGATTGGTTTGGTGCCGCTGATTGCAGGTAAGGGCGAGGCGGTAGTGGCTGGATGCGCTGTACCGGCAGATGCGGGATGGCTGCATCCGGTGACGTTTACGTTGAAGAGCTATCTCCAGAATCTGGGAAGGTTGTCGCTGGTGACGGTTCCGCTGATGATCGTGGCGGCGTTGTTAGGAGCGGCGGCTGTGGAACTGCTTCCAGCCAGCAGCATTCCGGTCACTGTCAGTATTGGCGGGATCGTGCTGGTGGCGCTGATCGGGACGTTCCTGCCAGTGCCGATGGGATTCGACGTGGCCACGGCGTTTTTTCTGATGGCGCGTGGCGTTCCCACTCCGTATGTGGTCACGCTGCTGTGCACGCTGGGAGCGTACAGCATCTATTCTGTACTAATCCTGGGGCGTACGATCTCATGGCGAACGGCGGCCACTTTGTTTGGAGCGGTAATGCTGCTGGGTGTGAGCGTCGGGGTGGGGACGGCTTTGGTGCAGCATAGCTTGTAGTGTGCGTGGGAATTCGTGCCGTCCCCTTCGGCTTCGCTCAGGGCAGGCTCTACGGGACTCGTTCCGTCTTCCCTCTGTCTTCCCGGCACTACCATGCCGGGCTTTCACATGCCGCCCCTTCGGGGCTGTAGCGTCCTGATTCCCATCCCACCTCTTCGCTAGGAACTTTGTTTTTGCGCGTACTTTGTTTCCCCATTCTTGGCGGATCGCAATCACGCAAATCCAATTTTGACTTCCCGCATTTTGACTTCCCGCACAATGGGCCTTAGCATGGCTGGACGCGGGACGGGACCTCTTCTTGCTCGAACAGACCATTTCACATTACCGGATCGTTGAGAAGCTGGGCGGCGGCGGGATGGGCGTCGTCTACAAGGCTGAAGACACGCGGCTGGGGCGTTTTGTCGCGCTGAAGTTTCTTCCCGAAGAATTGCAGCAGGACCGGCAAGCTCTTGAGCGATTCCGGCGCGAGGCGAAGGCGGCGTCGGCGCTCAATCATCCCAACATCTGCACGATTTACGACATTGGCGAAGAAAACGGGCGCGCCTACCTCGTCATGGAATTTCTGGATGGGTCCACGCTCAAGCACGTGATCGGCGCGCGGGCCATGGAGTTGGAGACGATTCTCGCCCTAGGAATCGAGATCGCCGACGCGTTGGATGCTGCCCACAGCGAGGGCATCGTGCATCGCGACATCAAGCCTGCAAATATTTTTGTGACCAAGCGCGGGCACGCCAAGATTCTGGATTTTGGACTGGCCAAGGTGACGGCTTCGTCCCGGGACGTAGTGGCATTGCCGGAGGTCACGGCGGCGACGAGTGCCGTCGTTGAAGAGCACTTGACCAGTCCCGGATCGACGCTGGGCACGGTGGCCTACATGTCTCCGGAGCAGGCCAAGGGGAAGGAATTGGATTCGCGTACGGATCTTTTTTCTTTCGGCGTGGTGCTGTACGAGATGGCGACCGGGACACTGCCGTTTCGGGGAGAAACCTCGGCGCTGATTTTTCAGTCGATTCTGGATCGCGCGCCGGTTTCACCGGTGCGATTGAATCCGGATTTGCCGGTGAAGCTGGAAGACGTCATCAACAAAGCTCTGGAGAAAGACCGCAATCTGAGGTTCCAGCATGCGGCGGATATTCGCGCTGACTTGCAGCGGCTTAAGCGGGACACGGACAGCGGGCGGGCAGTCGCGGCGAGTTCGGGGCCGGTTACGGCCGCGCAGGAGTCAGGGCGGCACTCAGTTGCCGGAACGCAAGCCGTAACATCATCAGACCCCTCGAAGCCTGCGAGCACATCCTCCGGGCACGTCGCTGTGTCCCAAGAGCATGTCGCCCCAGACAAAAGGGCCTCGAAGATCCTTGTCCCCGCGCTATTGGTTTTGCTGATTGTGTTGATTGGCGGCGGATTATATCTACGGTCCCGCCGCGCCGGCACCCTCACCGAGAAAGACAGCATCCTGCTGGCCGATTTCGTCAACACCACCGGCGACGCGGTTTTTGACGGAACGTTGAAGCAAGCGCTGGCCGTGCAGTTGGAGCAATCTCCGTATCTCAATATCCTTCCCGAATCGCGCATCCGTGAAGCCTTGAAGTTCATGGGGCGCTCGGGGGATGAACGAGTAACCCGCGATGTGGCCCGCGAAATCTGCCTGCGGGAAGGCGTTAAGGCGATGATGCTCGGATCGATTTCCAGCCTGGGCAGCCATTACGTGGTCACTCTGGAAGCGGTGAACGCGCAGAACAGCGACTCCCTGGCCCGCGAGCAGGTGGAAGCGGAAAACAAAGAGCAGGTGCTGAAGTCTCTGGACCGCGCGGCTTCGAGTTTGCGGGGAAAGCTGGGAGAATCCCTGGGGTCGGTGCAGAAGTTCGATACGCCGCTGGAAGCGGCCACGACGTCGTCACTGGACGCGTTGAAGGAGTTCAGTCTGGGGCAAGGGGAACACCAGAAGTTTAATGACGAGGGCGCGATTCCGCATCTGAAGCGCGCGGTTGAGCTGGATCCGAATTTTGCCATGGCACTGGCTGTGTTGGGCGTGGCCAGCAACAATACTGGAAATCCTAAAGAAGCTTACGAATATCTGCAGAAAGCGTTTGATGTGAAGGAGAGGGCAAGCGAGAGAGAACGGTTCTACATTTCCTCTCACTACTATGGAACGGTCACGAAACAGGCGGACAAATACGTCGAGACGCTGGAAGAATGGATAAGGGCTTATCCTCGCGACGAAGTTGCGCTGGACAATCTGGCTCTCGAGGAGCAAGAGCTCGGGCAGCACGAGAAAGCCCTGGCCAATGCCAGCGAGGCCTTGAGGCTAAATCCCAAGGACGCTTACGCGTACCAGAACGTGGCCGCAGCCTACCAGTATCTGAACCGCTACGATGAAGCGAAGGCGGTGGCGGAGCAAGCCATCGCGCAGAAGATCGACCCGTGGTCGTTGCGTATGACGCTCTACTGGAATGCATACGAGCGGGACGATCAAGCCGCCATGCAGCGGGAGGCCGCGGTGGCGGCCGGCAAAGTGTATGAACCGATCCTCGATCAGCTGCGCGGAGAAGGGGAGTGCGCGCTGGGAAAGATAGCCAAGGCGAAAGAGACCTTCGCGCACGGGGCCAGCCTTGCCCAGGCGCACGGAAATCGGGAGTGGGCTGCGGCCAATCTTGAAGCCGAAGCGAGTTGCGCTGCGTTGGCAGGATTGCTGCCAGAGGCGCGTCAGGCGATGGACGCAGCGGTCACCCTTTCGGGAAACGCGGAGATGCGAGGTGACGCCGCCCGGGTGCTCGCTTCAACCGGAGACACGGCAAGAGCCGAAAGGTTAATCGCCGAACTGGGCAAGGAATTTCCTTACGACACGCTGCTCAACCAGGTAAAGCTTCCCGAGGCGCGAGCTCTGATCAGCTTGCAGCGCAACCAGCCTGAGCAGGCAGTTGCGGCGCTCGATTCCGCCAAACCCTACGAACTGGGCGCAGACCGGCGGGTTAGCGGTGACTTCGCCGCTATCTACATCCGCGGCGAGGCGTTTCTGCATTTGCACGACGGAGCCAAAGCGGTGGTGGAGTATCAGAAAATTATCGACCATCGTGGCATTGATCCCGCCACGGTGTTCTATCCTCTGGCTCGCTTGGGATTGGGCCGGGCTTATGCACTGCAGGGCGATACAGCAAAGGCGAAAGGCGCGTACCAGGATTTCTTCGCGATTTGGAAAGATGCGGATGCCGATGTTCCGATCTTGAAAACGGCGAAGGCGGAGTATGAGAAGTTGAAGTAGCGGCAGACGAAAACGTGCGAGCGACGTGGAGGCTATAGGGATCCTTCGACTCCGACATGCGCTCCGCTTCGCGGACCGCATGTCTCCGCTCAGGATGACAGCGCATCTTTAGAATCTTCTTCGTCCTGGAATACGTCTGATATCTTTTAACTTCCCTTGTTTCTCACTGACATGTCCAAACCTCACAGCCCAAGCCGGTTTGCGGTGATTCTTGCCTTCGGGCTGGTGTATTTGTTTTGGGGCTCAACGTATTTGGCGATTGATATTGCGGTGCAGAGCATTCCTCCGGCTCTGATGTGTGGAGTGCGGTTCTCGATTGCCGGCGTTGTGATGCTGGCGGTGTGCGCCGCAACCGGGCGCAGAATCCGGTATTCGGCGCGGCAGATTGCGCTTTCGGCAGTAGTGGGGATTCTGCTGCTGATGGGCGGCAACTTGACATTATCCTGGGCGGAGCTTTCGGTGCCCTCGGGACTCGCGGCTTTAATTGTGGCCATTACGCCATTGTGGTTTCTGGTGCTGGATTCGTTGCTGCTGGGGCACCATCGCATTTCGTGGCGGGGCAAAGCGGGTCTTGTTCTGGGGATGGCTGGACTCTTCGTATTATTTTGGCCGGAGTTGCATTCGACCTCGGCGCTGGGACATCGCGAACTGGTAGCATCCGTCGCACTCTTGGGCGGATCGTTTTCCTGGGCGCTGGGATCGGTGCTGTCGAAGCGCTGGCAATCGGGCATGGATGTGTTCAGCGCGACTGGGTGGCAGGTGACGGCGGCGGGCGCTGCAAATCTTCTCTGGGCGGTAGCGGCGGGAGACTTCTCGCGGGTTACGTGGACGACGCGCGGAGTGGGTGCGGTGCTTTATCTGGTAGTCTGCGGATCGTGGATCGGCTATACCGCTTACATCTGGCTGCTGGAGCATGTGCCGACGTCGAAGGTATCGACCTATGCGTATGTGAATCCCGTAGTCGCGGTTTTCCTGGGATGGCTGGTTCTGCATGAGAAGGTGGACCGCTTCATTCTGATGGGAAGCGTGATTGTGGTGCTGTCTGTGATTCTGGTCACCAGCGCGAAGGTGAGCCAGAAGGCTGTGACGGAGGAATTGCCGGTGTAACTCACTTCTTTATTTTGATCCCTCTTCGTCTTCCTGTTCTTCCGCGTCATTCACCAGATCGACAGCATGGCCGCGAAAGGCGAAGATTTGCTTCGGTGTTCCTGCCGGTTCAAATATCACGCGGACGGGGGGACGCTGCCACGCGGGCACTGGGCAGGCGTCCACTGCGGCATCTTTCGTTTCTTCTTCGGCGATCCTCGCGTTGTCGAGCAGCTTCTTCAAAACCGGCTTGCGCCGGTTGAGCTGCGCCACGATGGCGTAGATTTTCTTGCCATCGTCGGAGACCCCGCAGTAGGCCGCATAGTCGCGATACCAACTGACGGCGGAGTAGAGAGCGTCAAAGTCAGGAAGATGGATGGGAGAAATCCGGCCGGTCGTCCGATCGACCAGCAGCCATCCCCCGCGCTGCCATTGCCAGTGGGGCGTCGAGGCTTCCTGAGGAAGGCTGTCGTTGAGGCGGAAGGCACGGCGGATCACGAAGAGACGGTCCGTGATGTCGTGAGCGGGACCGAGGGTGAATTCCTTTACGTGGGCGTCGAGCAGAAGTGGACGAACTTTCAAGGTGAGCGGCTTATCCTCGGCTGATCCCGCAGCAGGGAACCATTGGACCGTGGTCCATTTTCCCAGGGTGATGACGTGAACTCTGGCCGGAGCGGCGAGAGCATTCTGCAAAACGAAAATGAAGATGACCACGAACCCAATGCGGTTGCGGAGTGATGATAGCGGGGGCATGGCCGAGAGTAAGCAGGAAACAGGTTGGGGCACAAGGTTAGATGTCACAATTCTTGTGCGACAGTGCCGAAGTGGGACTGAAACGCGAAGCGCGCCAGGCGAGCCGCGATTAAACGGGGTTTAAAGCGCAGGACGGATGCATCAATGACCGAAGCGCTATTGACCGCATCGGAATAACTCGCCAAGTTCGAATTGCAGTAAGATTCATAGCAGAAGGAAGTGGGGGCGATGAGCTTTCCTCACAATTCGCGGGGAGCGGGGAGCGGGGAACGCTGGACAACTTCCCGGGGGAAAGATGCTTCTGATCACGATATGAACCTATTGCCCACACGGCGCGCACCGCGGATTCTGGTGGTCGATGACCATCCTACAATCGCCGGCCTCATGAGCCAGTTGCTTGAGCAGCGCGGGTACGAAGTAGTGACAGCGGAGAACGCGGAGCAAGCGCTGGCTGAAGTGCGGCGGCACCCGCCGGACTTGATTTTGTCGGATGTGAGAATGCCGGGAAAGTCGGGATACGATCTCTGCCGGGAACTCAAAGGCGATCCGGCGACGCGTCTGATTCCTTTTGTGTTGATCACGGGGCTGACGGACAGCGCAGACAAAGTGCGTGGAATCGAAGCGGGCGCGGATGACTTCCTCAACAAGCCCGTGCTGGCGGAAGAGTTGACCGCGCGGGTGAAGTCGTTGTTGCGGGTAAAGGAATTTACTGACGAACTGGAAACCGCAGATTCAGTGTTGTGTACCCTGGGCCTGAGTGTGGAGAGCCGCGATCCTTATACCGAGGGGCATTGCGAGCGACTGGCGGGGCGGGCGGCAGATCTGGGCCGGCATCTGGGGCTGGATGAAGACTCCATTGTGGCGCTGCGCCGCGGCGGATTTCTGCATGACCTGGGCAAGATCGCCGTGCCCGATGCGATTTTGAAAAAAGGCAGCGACCTTACCCTGGCCGAATGGCAGATCATGAAGCAGCATCCTGTGACCGGGGAAAATATCTGCAAGCCGCTGAAGTCGCTAAGGCTGGTGCTGCCCATCATCCGGCACCATCATGAACATGCCGACGGGTCGGGCTATCCCGATGGCTTGCGGGCGGGCCAGATCCCGTTGCTGCCGCGGATTTTGCAGGTGGTGGATGTCTACGATGCGTTGCGCACGGCGCGTCCCTATAAGCCGGCGCTCTCCCATGATCAGTCCGCCCAAACTATGCGCCAGGAAGCCCGCCAGGGTTTATGGGATGAGGAACTCGTGAATGAGTTTTTCAGCATGCTGGTGAAGCAACCGATCGTGGCTTGAGATTTCTCTGCGCACTTTCGCGGCACTCCTCTGCGTCCTCAGCGGTCAAGGGCTTTTGACTTCTTATGTCACGCAACCGCCAAACTGCATCACTACGCTAAGAGCCTCCACTCGCCCCGACGAGATTTCCGACGTACAATGGCGCAGGCTTTTTGCGGCAACTGGTTTGAGGCTGGAGACATCTTAAGCATTCCCCCGGACGGGGAATGGAGCGGCGGCGCGCGGACATCCACTTTGAGCGAAATTACCTACAGCATCGTTATTCCGGCATACAACGAAGGCCACCGTTTGGCAGCAACCCTGGAGCGGGTGCTCGGATACGTGCGCGAACAGGGGTGGAACGCGGAAGTGATTGTGGTGAACGATGGCTCGCGCGATAACACGGCCGAATTAGCGCGCGCCCTTGCGGCCCGAGATCCCGCCTTGCGCCTGGTGGAGAATCCCGGCAATCGGGGCAAAGGCTACGCCGTGCGCAATGGAATGTTGAACTCGGGGGGCGAAATCATCGTTTTCAGCGACGCCGATTTATCTTCTCCCATTGAAGAGATGCCGAAGCTGTTGGCGGCGCTGTCCGCCGGGGCGGACATCGCTATCGGTTCGCGCTGGCTGCGCGCGGAGTTGCAAACGCAACGACAATCGCTACACCGGCAACTGTTGGGCAGAATCTTTAACGGCTTAAATCGGGTGATCCTGGGGCTGCAATTCAAAGATACGCAGTGCGGCTTCAAAGCCTTTACCCGCCGGGCCGCGGAAATGATTCTGCCGCTGCAACGCATCGAACGCTGGGGCTTCGATCCTGAAATTCTGTTCCTGGCGCGCAAGTTCGGCCTGCGTGTGGATGAAGTTGCCGTACGCTGGGGACACGTTGGCGGGACCAGAATTAATCCGCTAATCGATGGAGCGCGCATGTTTCAGGAAATGATTCGAATCCGCGCGAATGATCTGGAAGGCAAGTATGACGGAGGCACCAGCGTTGCGGCGCCAGCCGTGAAGACGCTGCCGGGAAGACCTCCAAGTGGAGTCTAGCTACGGAACCCGCCCAGCGCCGCCTTTCTTCGACAAAAACCCCATTTATGTAGTTACATTTATGTAGTATACTTGCAACAATGGCATGACATGGTTCGAGTGGGGCGATGCCAAAGCGAAGAAGAATCAGAGGAAGCATGGCATCAGTTTCGATATTGCGTGCCATGTGTTTGACGACCCCGACGCTCTGGTCGAACAGGATAGGATCGAAGGCGGCGAACTTCGATGGCAAACGATTGGAACCGTGAACGGTTTACTGTTGCTCCTGGTGGCCCACACAGTCGAATTCGATGACGAGGCCATTGAAGAAACGATCCGAATCATTTCGGCGCGACGCGCCAACCGAAGTGAAAGAAAACGATATGAAAAGGAATGTCAGAAGAACTACTCTTAGCTCTTTGACTCCCAGGCAACGGCAACAAGTCGTGGCCTTGGCGGCCAAGCCGGATGCACAGATTGACTATTCCGACATTCCTCCTTTGAGCAGCAGGTTTTGGAAAAACGCTGTGCGCAATCCGTTTTATCGGCCCGTAAAGTGTCAGCTCACTGTTCGGCTCGATGCCGATGTGGTGGCTTGGCTACGAGAGCAGGGCAAGGGCTATCAAACCAGGATCAATGCGCTGCTTCGTGCCGCGATGGTCGAGGATGTAACTCGGTAGACTCGCGCAAAGTTCGAACGTCCTGCTTAAGACTTCTTGACCGACTCGATCACGCGCTGACCCATTTCTGACGTAGAGACTGATTTTCCGCTACCCGCAAGGTCTTTCGTGCGAAAACCCTGATCCAGCACTGCGCTGACGGCATTCTCAATACACGCCGCCTCGGTTTCCAACTGAAAAGAATGACGCAGCAGCATGGCCGCCGAAAGAATTGCGCCCAGCGGATTGGCTATTCCCTTTCCCGCGATGTCGGGCGCGGAGCCATGCACCGGCTCGTACACCCCAACCGGACCGCCGACGCTGGCCGACGCCAACAGCCCTAATGAGCCCACCACTCCACCGGCTTGGTCCGAGAGAATGTCGCCAAACATGTTCTCCGTGAGCACCACGTCGAAATCTTTGGGACGCTGCACCAGTGACATGGCGGCGGAATCCACGTACATGTGGGAGAGCTGCACGCCAGGATAATCCTTGGCGCATTTCGTCACGACTTCCCGCCACAGGCGCGAACACTCAAGAACGTTGGCTTTGTCGACTGAGAGAACTTTTTTGCGGCGCTTCAGCGCGAGATCGAACGCCACACGGGCAATGCGTTCAATTGCCGGCTCACCGTAGGTCATAGTGTTGGTGGCGATGCGAGAGCCGGGTTCGCCTGCAATCGAGCGCGGTGCACCGAAGTAAAGTCCGCCGAGAAGTTCGCGGACGATCATGATGTCAGTGCTGCGCACTAAATCGCCGCGCAACGGAGAAGAATCTTCCAGCGCGGGAAAGCAAATCGCTGGACGCAGATTGGCGTAAGCGCCGAGTTCGCGGCGCAGCCGAAGTAGTCCGGCTTCAGGGCGAAGGTGGTTAGGATAGTGATCGAACGCCGGACTTCCCACCGCGCCCAGCAGCACCGCGGATGAAGCGAGGCACGCCTGGATCGTATCCGCAGGCAGAGGATCGTTCGCCGCAGTCAACGCCGCGCCCCCAATATTTTTCTGCTGCAGCTTCAGTTCGTGCCCGAATGCGCCGGCAACGGCTTGCAACACGAGGACGGCTTGCTTGGTAACTTCCGGGCCAATACCGTCGCCAGGGAGGATGGTTAGATTGAGAAGCATGAGGGGATAGTCTAATGGAAAGCGGGGTTCCCAAATAGGGACTCGTGTGGATTTCCTTGTGACATCGATCACAGACCTCCGTGCGAATCTTCGGTGAGAATTAAAAGGATCGAGACGGAGAGGTAGAAGTCTCAAAAGTTTCGACACCCAGAAGTTCGGGATTCCGAAGAAGACATTGCTCTTATCATCGCCACACTCAAGTGCCGTAGGCACACCATGTGAAAGCCCGGCACGGCAGTGCCGGGAAAGCTCTAGAGGAACCGAGTCCCGTCAGGGACGGTACTATGGCTCACACCTATCCAAACATTCTCATCCATTGCGTCTTCAGCACCAAACTACGCCGCAATTCGATCCCCGACGACCTGCGCGAAAAACTATCGATGTATTTTGTCGGAATTGGAAAAAATCACGGCATTCCGGTGCTATGCGCTGGAGGCACCGCCAACCACGCACACTTGCTGATCGTTTTGCCCCCTTCCATGACTCTGGCGAAAGCAATGCAGGTCCTGAAGGCCAATTCTTCGCGCTGGCTGGGCGAACACGGATTCGATTTCGCATGGCAGGAAGGATACGGCGCATTCAGCGTGAGCCCGTCAAACGTGGAAGCCGTCCGGCACTACGTTGAACACCAGCAGGAACATCATGCGACACATTCGTTCGAGGAGGAGTTCGTGTCGCTCCTGCGAAAATCTGGCGTGAAATACGATCCCGAGTTTGTTTTCGGATAACGCTGCCGTCCCTGACGGGACTCGGTTGTCTTAGACTGATGCTCTCCCGGCACTTCCGTGCCGGGCTTTCACATGCCGCCGCTACGCGGCTGGAGCTGCTCCGATCACCGGCACGTCGATTCGAACGTGAACCCACCGACCCTCGTCACGTCGAATTATCTCGATCCTGTAAAATTGAATCATCATCCCGGAGCCACTTCCGCATTGTCTTTTCTCGATCAACTCAACCCGCAGCAGCGCGAGGCCGTCGAAACTACCGAAGGTCCGGTGCTCATCCTCGCCGGCGCGGGCAGCGGGAAGACGCGCGTCATCACCTACCGCATCGCCTACCTGATCGAGCACGCGGGGGTGATGCCGGAATCCATTTTGGCGATGACTTTCACCAACAAGGCCGCGGCCGAGATGGGCGAGCGCGTCGAGAAGCTGGTTGGCGGCCTCAGCATTGCCAAGCCGGTCATCTCCACGTTTCATTCGTTCTGTGTTCGTGTTCTCCGCCGCGACATTGAGGCGATGCAGATTCCTTCCGCCACGCCCGGCAAGCCGCCGGTCGGGCACACGAAGAAGTTCGTCATCTACGACGAGAGCGACCAGCAAGCTGTGGTGAAGTCGGTGATGAAGCGCCTTGGGCTTGATGACAAGCAACTCACGCCGCGCACCGTGCTCTCGAAAATCTCCTGGGCGAAGAATCACATGCTCGATCCGCAGGAACTTTATCTGCAATCCGCGGATCCGAAGACCGAGAAAATTGCACATCTGTTCGAGGAATATAGAAAAGAACTTCGCAAGGCGAATGCGTTGGATTTCGACGATCTGCTGCTCGAAGCCACGCGGCTGCTGAAAACGTCAGCACCGGTGCGCGAGTATTACAACCGGCGCTTCCAATATTTACTGATCGACGAATATCAGGACACGAACCGACCGCAATACGAACTCATGCGCATGCTGGCGGGCGAGCGGCATAATGTTTGCGCCGTCGGCGATGAAGACCAGTCGATTTATTCCTGGCGCGGCGCTGACATTCGCAACATTCTCGAGTTTGAAAAAGATTTTCCCGAGGCCAAGATTATCCGGCTGGAGCAGAATTACCGCTCCACGCAAAATATTTTGCAGGCGGCGTCGGCGGTGGTGGCCAACAACATTCGCCGCAAAGGCAAGAATCTGTGGACGTCACGGCAGGGCGGAACGAAGATTGGTTACTACGAGGCGCCCGACGGCGAAAACGAGGCGCTTTTTGCCGCCGATCATACTGCGAAGTACCTGCGCGAGGCCGGCCGTTCTGAAAACTCCGGCGGCGAAGCTCCCCGCGCGGCCGTACTTTATCGCACCAATTCCCAGTCGCGCTTGTTTGAAGAGGCCATGCGCCGCTACGGACTGAAATATAGAGTCGTTGGCGGATTCTCCTTCTACGAGCGCGCCGAGATCAAAGACATGATCTCGTACTTGAAACTCATTCAGAATCCGGATGACTCGATCTCGCTCCTGCGCGTTGTCAATACTCCGACCCGCGGCATCGGCAAGGGCACTATCGATACGCTCGAACGCCTTGCGCTGGAAACCGGCTTGTCCCTATGGGGCGCTCTCGGCGAGGCGATGCGGCGTCAACTGTTGCCACCACGAGCGCTCGCCGCGCTGAAAAGTTTCCAGCAACTGATTATTGACGCCCAAGCAATTCTGGCTGGAACCTTCGCTGACCAACTGGAAGACAGCGTTGCCACGGATCATGGAGCCGCGGACGCCTCGTCCGCGCAGCGCGAAGACTCATCACAAGCCATGTGGGGACAGCCGCCCTCGGCTGTCCAGGGCGAAGCCCCGCACACGGCCGCGGACGATACACTTCCGGATGACGCAGCTGCTTTCGATCCGAACGAATTTGAAAACTTCTCGTTTGATTTTGGACCAACCGATTCTGGGATTGCGGCGGAAGTGGAGGCGGGACGCCTCCACGACAGCCGGCGGGATGCCGGCGCTACGGCCCCCGGCGCGGCGGAGGCCGATGCCACAAATAACGCTGAGAATGCTGCTCCATCTCCGTTCGCTACAGGTCCTTCCACCGCCGACTTGCTGAAATTTCTTATTGACCGTACTGGCTACATCAAACTCCTGGAGGAGGAAGACACGCCCGAGGCTTTCTCGCGCATCGAGAACCTGCGCGAACTAGTGAATGCCGCCATGGATTCGCGAGACCGCGGTGAGACTCTCGATCAGTTCCTCGATCACGCGGCGCTTATCAGTGACGCCGACGACTACGACGAGCGCGCGCAGATCACGCTCATGAGCCTGCACGCCGCCAAAGGCCTGGAGTTCCCTCTGGTCTTTCTTAGCGGCCTCGAAGAAGGATTATTTCCACACTCGCGTACGATGCTGCAACCTGATGACGTCGAAGAAGAGCGCCGTCTCTGCTATGTCGGCATGACTCGCGCCATGGATCAACTCATCCTTACCCGCGCCGTCTACCGCCGCAGATACGGCACCGACTTGCCCGAAGCCAGCGTTCCATCGCGTTTTCTGGAAGAAGTCCCCGCGCCTCTGATCGAAGAGCTAGGTGGACGCCGTGCAGCTCGTGCGGGAACGGCTCGTGTGGGGATGGGCACTCTTGCCCGTCCAGCGGGGCCAAGCCCCGCAGCCTACGATGCGGATTCTCACTACTCCTACGAAGACGAAGACCAGAGCGCAAGCTGGAAGCGCAACAGCGTCCCGGCAAACCGCCAAAAGCCCACCGCTCAGGCCAAGCCCTATAACTCTATCGAGAACATTGCCGAGTTCTTCGCCTCGCGCGGCAAGAAGTTTACAGTTCCGAAAGCGCCGCTTGAAGAGCCTACGGGTAAGCGCGGATTCCGTCCCGGCCAGAAGGTCCGGCATCCAAAATACGGCGAAGGAACCGTATACCAGCGCGAAGGAGAAGGCGAAGAGGCGAAGATTACTGTACAATTTCCTCGCTTCGGCTTGAAGAAGCTGGTGGAGAAGTATGCCCAGCTGGAGCGGGCGTAGATGCGTGCAGACCGTTTTTAAAAGCGGCGAGGAATGTCGTTCGGAGTAGAACCTATGAAAAGACCAAGTTTACTGTCGATTTTGCTCTTGCTGGCCGCGCCCTCCGTCTTCGCGCAGGCCAGGCAGATTCGGCACGAGAGGCGTCCGGCCGCGCCTACAACCGTGGCCGCTCCGGGGCCGCAAGCGCAGCCCACTTATCAATATTTCACCATTCTCGATGGCACTCCGAAAGGCCTTTGGCTTCGTCACGATACCGAGGTTGGCACCGGCAAGCCGATCGATGTTTATCAATTCGCGATCGAATTACAGGTTCCGAACTCCGATGGGAATCTTGAGCCCGAAGGTTTGATCATCGACAATTTCTACACAGCGAAAGCAGTTGAGCCGACGCGGGCGCTGAATCCGCACAACGCGCGTGATTGCAAAATTTGGAACGAGTACGTGCTGAACGAAATCTCCACCCGCAACCCGCTGGACCCGACCTGGCCCTATGTCGAGTTCGCCACCGCGCTTGGCGCCCGCACCGTGCAAACCAACGAGGACGGGTACGTGTGGTGGAGCGACGACATTGAATGCTGGGGATCGCAAGACCGCTTCCCGCCGTTCTGATGCAGGTAAAATAGAATCTACATTTCAAAGTGGAAACGAAGCGTCAGTAATAAGACAATCTGTACTAAGAAGAGGAAAAGTAAAGAATTCATGGCAAACACAGCAGAACTAAGCAAAGAAGAACGCAAGAAATCAAAACGCGCTTCGCGCAAGAAGAGCAAGGCGGAAAAGCCCAAGAAGCCCCGCGATTACGCGCGCGGATCGAAAAAGCGCAAGGTGAAGAAGTTGGCTCGCGGCCAGTCGAAACGCTAGCCACCGGCTTCGGAAATAAGGGCATGGGCCTCGCGCCCATGCCCGACTCCCGCTCGGAGGAGACCACTCCATCTTGTCACCAACAACGCCGGAACCCGCCGCCACGGTTCGCACGTCAGACAGCCAGTTGTTCTGCTGCAAGTCGATCGACAAGCTGATCTCGGATTCCGAGGCTCCAGGGCAACGCCTGCAAAAGACTCTCGGGCCCTGGTCGCTGACAGCGCTCGGCATCGGCGCCATTATCGGCTCCGGAATTTTCATCCTCACCGGCACCGCGGCCGCGGGCGAATATTTCCAGGCCCCATCCATCCTGCATGCCCAGGCGCTCGACGTAATCGTGAATTTACTGCGCACTGGCAGCACCGCGGGAGCGCTCATGCACGGACGCCCGCCGGCCGGGCCATCGATTGCGATTTCGTTCTTCCTGGTCGCGATCGCCTGCAGTTTTGCCGGATTGTGCTACGCCGAACTGGCCTCGATGATCCCTATCGCCGGCAGCGCCTACACATACTCCTACGCGACACTCGGCGAGATTTTCGCCTGGATCATCGGCTGGGACCTCATCCTCGAATACGTAGTTTCGAACGTCGCAGTCGCGGTTGGCTTTGCCGGTTATACAAAAGCGCAACTGGCGGTATTCGGCCTCAACTTGCCGGAAAAATTTGCGAGTCCGGTCTGGGCTGGCGGGCAGTGGACGGGCGCCTATTTCAATCTCCCCGGCTTTCTCATCGTTTTCGTTCTCACGCTGCTGCTGGTGCGCGGAGTGAAGGAGTCGGCAGAGACCAATAACATCATGGTCGCGGTCAAGATCGGCGCCATCCTGACCTTCCTGGTAGTCGGTGGAATGCTCGTTAAGCCCGCGAACTGGACACCCTTCGCGCCTTCTGGCTTCGCCGGAATCGTTACTGGAGGGGCCATCGTTTTCTTTACCTACATCGGATTCGATTCGGTCTCTACCGCCGCTGAGGAATCGCGCAATCCGCAAAAGGATTTGCCCTTCGGCATCATCATGTCGTTGGTTGTCTGCACGCTGCTCTATGTCGGCGTTGCCGTCGTCCTGCTCGGCATGATGAAGTACACAACCTTCGTCTCCGGTGCAGCTGCCGAAGCTCCCGTGGCCTACGCGATGAAGTATCTGGGTGTGCACCCGATCTTCCGCTCAGTCATCGTGATCGGAGCGCTGACGGGCATGATCTCTTCTTTGCTCGTCTTTCAGTACGGGCAGGCGCGAATCTGGTACGCAATGTCACGCGACGGCTTGCTGCCGAAGCTGTTCTCCGCGGTACACCCGAGATTTAAGACGCCGCACATTTCCACCTGGATCGCCTGTTTCGCCGTAGGAATTCCCGCCGGCCTCGTGGACATCGGAGATGCCGCCGACCTGGCCAACATCGGGACGCTTTTTGCCTTCGTTCTGGTTTCGCTGGGAGTGATCATCCTGCGCCGCAGGCAGCCCGATCGCAAGCGCGCGTTCCGAGTTCCGTTTGTACCCTGGTTCCCGCTGATCTCGATTGTTCTTTGCGGCGGGTTGATGATGGGGCTCACCATCATCACCTGGCTGCGCTTCGTAATCTGGCTTGGCCTTGGGTTGCTGATCTACATCTTCTACAGCCGCCATCGCAGCGAGTTCGCCACGAAGTAGCCGTCAGCCATCAGCCCTCAGATGTCAGCAAAAACGCGTGTCATCCTGAGCGAAGTAGACCGGTGAGCGAAGCGAACCGGTCTGCGCAGTCGAAGGATCCCTATAAGCATATCGGCCGTGGCAAGCCCAAGGGATTTCTCACTCCAGCAATCGCCCGAAAGCAAACTCCAGAGCCGCACTTGCTCTTCCATGAGCGCCTGAGTATAAATCCCTTTGAAGTGACTAGGCATTCCCCGAATGGAAGCCAAATGAGTATGCGCCGCTACACTATTTTCGCTCTCTGTGCGTTAACGCTCGGCGCCATCCCTGCCCGCGCCAACCAGAAGCCCTGGCTCGAAGTGCGCAGCCCGCACTTTCGTGTGCTCACCAACGGCAGCCAGAACGACGCCCGGCACGTGGCTAAAGAGTTCGAGCAAATGCGTTATGTCTTTGCCGACCGTCATCCGAATTTCCGGCTCGAAGGCGGAGCTCCACTCCTGGTATTTGCCGCTCTCGATGAGCCGACCGCTAAGTCGCTGGAGCCCGCCATGTGGAAAACCAAGGGTGCCAAGCCCGCTGGCGTATTCCACCATGGCTGGGAGAAGGAATACGCTCTGATCCGGCTGGATGCGGGCGAGGGGGCGAAACAAGTTGTTTATCACGAATATACTCACTCCATCCTTCACCTGAATCTCCATTGGATTCCGGTATGGCTGGATGAAGGCATGGCCAACTTTTATGGGTACACCCGCTTCCAGGAGCACAAGATTTACGTGGGCGCGCCACCAGCAACTTATCGCAGCATGCCCAGCGGTTCCTTGATTCCGGTTGAAACCCTTGTCGGCGTCGACTACAGCTCTCCCTACTATCACAACGAAGACAAGGTCTATCAGTTCTATGCGGAGTCCTGGGCTCTGGTTCACTTCCTGATGTTCGGTCCGGGGATGGATCATGGTAAGCGGCTCAACCAGTTTTCGTCTTTGCTGCAGCAGGGCATGGAACAGAAGAAGGCATTTCAACAGGTCTTTGGCGATTTCAAAGCGATGGATCGCGCGCTCGATCTCTACTTGTCGAAGTTTACTTTCCAGACTGGTGTTCTGCCCGATCCTCCCCTGATTGATGAAAAAAACTTCGACACTCGCACCATGAGCCTGGCTGAAACCGAAGCTGAGCTTGGCGGATTCCATTTGTGGACCCACGACTTGACGAATGCGCGGCCCCTGGTTGAAGCGGCGTTAAAGGATGATCCCAAACTCGGACTGGCCCATGAAGAAATGGGATTTCTCGATTTTTCCGAAGGCAAGGACGCGGAGGCCCTGAATCAATTCTCGCAAGCCTGCTCCCTGGATGCGACGCTTGTGCTCTCTCTTTTTGCCAAGACCATGATGTCACCCGTCGTAAATTCGGATGCCGCAGCCGATCAAGAGGCCCTGCACGACACGCTAGCCAAAGTGCTGGCTCTGAATCCGCAGTTCGGACCAGCTTATGTGCAACTCGCGCGCCTATCGTTACGCAAGAACGATCTCAAGAAGGCATTCGCACTATCCCGCAAGGCGGAGCAACTTGAGCCGACTCGTGCCGGTTACCACGTGCAGAGCGGACAGATCTTGCTGCGTATGGGAAAGGGTGCCGAGGCCGCCGCCTTCGCCAGGTTTGTCGCCCAGCGGTGGCCGGGAGCGGACCACGATGAGGCGGTCGAGCTTTGGAATGCGATTCCCGCCGACCAGCGACCTGCCGGCGATATCCCAGTCGTGACGCTGGCAAAGGACGTCCGAACCGCCGAGGGCAAGGTGAAATCGGTAAGTTGTCCTGCTCCGGATAAAGGAATGGTTTTCACGATTGACCAAAGTGGACAGTCGCTCACGTTTCACAGCAAGGGAAGCTATGCCGCCGGCTTTTCGGATACGCTCTGGTACGGAGAGGACCACTTTAGCCTTTGCCATCACCTCGAAGGCTTGCGGGCCGTTATACGTTTCCGTGACCCTTCGGATGCGACGTATGCCGGGGATTTGACGGAAGTTGAAATCCGGGAGGACCTCCTGGAGCTCCGGAAAGCTGAGGCCGATCTCAAGCCGTCGACACTGTCGCAGTAGCAAAGATTGCGGTTGGCGTGACGGCTGATACCGATTGTCGCCCTCCTCGCAAATCTTCCCCCGAGAATCTACAATCAAGAAGCAATGTCCTCTGCACCCGACCGGCCGCCGAACAGTTTCCTGCGCATGCTGCCCAAGGCGGAGCTGCATTTGCATCTCGAAGGCGCAATCGAACCGGCCACGCTTTTTGAACTTCGCCAGCGCCACGGAGACCGGGTGAGTCAGGCCGAAATCGAGTCGCTCTACCGTTACGAAGACTTCCAGGGATTTCTTCTGGCCTTCAAGAACATTACAGAACATCTGCGCACGGCGGAAGATTACGAACTGATCACTTACCGGCTGATGCAGCGGCTGAAAGAAGAAAACGTTTTGCACGCGGAAGTATACGTCTCGGTGGGAGTGTGCCTGTGGCGCAAGCAGGATTTCGCCGCGATTTTCGAGGGTCTCGACCGCGGCCGCATCCGCGGCGCGCGCGATTTCGGTATCTCGCTGCTGTGGATCTTCGATGCCGTCCGCCAGCTTGGAGCCGAGGCGGCGCAGAAAGTTTTTGAGCTGGCCGTGCGCTATCACGATCGCGAAGTGGCTGGCATCGGCATTGGCGGCGACGAGCAAAAAGCTCCGCCCGAACTCTTTCGCGACGCTTACGCCTGGGCCGAGGGCCATGGCATGCGCCTTACCGCGCACGCCGGCGAAACCGGGCCTCCGGAATCGGTTTGGGGAGCACTTAACCTGCGCGCCGAACGCATTGGCCACGGGCTCACGGCCTTTCACGATCCTGACTTAGTCGAGGAACTCTCGCAGCGGCAGGTTCCCGTGGAAATTTGCCTGACCAGCAACCTGCGCACCGGGCTGTGCCCCAACCTCAACGATCATCCGGCCAAGAACTACTTCGATCACGGTGTGATGATTACGCTCAACAGCGATGACCCGGCCATGTTCGGCACCACGCTGGCCCGCGAATACCAGATCGCACAACAATATTTCGGATTCACCGACGAGCACCTGCGAGAGTTGGCGCGAAACTCATTCGAGGCATCATTTCTGCCCGCGGAGAAGAAACTAGAATTTCTGGATCTGTTCGACGCCGCAGCCGCAAGATAGATGACCATGCATCCAAGTTCCGCTTGGTGCAGGATGCAAGGTACTTGCCGTTGATCCCTAGCGCTGACTCTATATGCCCCTTCACATCGGCATCGTCGCTTGCAGCGCGGAAGGCGCCGCGCTCTGCTATCGCACTATCGCGCTCGAAGGCTCGCAAATCCTTGGCCGCCACGACCATCCAGAGGTCACGCTTCACTCGCATTCCCTGGCACAATACATGAAGTGTGTGTATGCGAACGACTGGGCGGGCGTCGCCGAACTCATGCTTTCATCGGCGGACAAACTCGCGCGCGCCGGTGCCGACTTTCTCATCTCTCCCGACAACACCATCCACCAGGCCTTCGATCTGGTGGAGCACCGCTCGCCGCGCCCCTGGCTGAACATTGCGAGAGAAGTTGCGAAAGAGGCGCAGCTTCGCCAGTTCAAGCGCCTCGCCGTCCTCGGCACCCGCTATCTGATGGAAGGCCCCGTCTACCGCGAAGCGCTGAAAGCGGCGGGCATCGAGCACCGCATTCCCGGAGCCGAACAGCGCGAGCGCCTCAATCAGATCATCATGGACGAACTGGTCCACGCCCAATTCCTGCCGCGATCACTCGCGTATTACGTGGAAGTGATCCGGGCTTTTCAAGACGAGGGTTGCGACGCCGTCGTGCTCGGCTGCACCGAAATCCCGCTGCTGGTGACGCCAGAATCATCGCCGCTCCCCACGCTGGATTCCACGCGCCTGCTGGCCCGAGCGGCGCTGCGGAAAGCTGTGGAGGGATAGAACAGACAAAAGCTTTTAACCGCAGAGCCCGCAGAGCAAGCCTTTTGTTCTCTCAGCCGATGCCCCAAGGCGGAGAAACAAAAGGCCGGAGAGTCTTCCTCTCCGGCCCAAGTCCTAAACTTCCGACGCTTACTGCTTCACATCGCTCGAAGCCATATCCAGCGTGAGCATGAACCCATTGGTTCCTTTGTGCTCGAATGCTTTCGGCCCGGTCTTGTAGGTCTCTACATCGTTCGGCATCATCACAAAGCCATCGTTGCGGGGCGTTCCCCAATATTTCAAGTTTTTGATCACAACGGGATCGTCGGTGTTTCCCGGGAAACGATGCAATCTTACTTCTGCCGTTTTCCCGCCGTCGATGGTAGCGTGCGCTGAATCCTTGTTGAATTCCCAGATATCAATGTCGCCCACCGCGGTCTGGAACGAATTCCATTTCACGGGAAAGACATTGGGCAGGATTGCGCCCAGAGCAGTCTGCTGTTCCTTGGTCATCGCCTTGTCGAAGGTGACCAAAGCCCAGTCGGTTTTGCCCTGCGACCAGTCGGCGCCCAAGTCGCCGGTGATCCAGAATTTGGCGCCATCAAGCTTCACAGACCCGTAGTGTCCGTGATTCACCTTGTAGGCATTATTGAATTGGCAGTAGTGAGTTGCCGCTGCCGCACCGTGGTCGTGGTGAGCGGCAGGTTTGGTGTTGAAGTAGCACTGACAGAACATCGGGCAACTGCAGGCCTCGATGGTGGTCGCATTCAGAGCCCAGTCGGGCTTCGTGTCGGTTGTGGTCATGGCGAGCAACGCCAGCGCAAAAGAAATACCCCAAGCTTTGAACATGCTTTACCTCCTCGGCGGCAAATTATGCTCCGCCGGGGGTGGTTTTGCAAGCGAATTGCGGGAAACACACAGCGAACGATTTGCACCGTTCGCCCTGCGGAATTCGCCAGACACTGTAGGCAGGCCTGCATTTATTGAGCATCCATGCTGTAATAGACGTATTCAATCCATGCCCTCAGTCCTTACATCCGTGCGCCGCCGTGCCAAAGCCCAACACCGCAATCTGCGCGGAGCGCGCATGGCCACGCGTGCGCTGGCTTCGACGGATCATCCGATTTTGGCCCATATCATTCCCATGCGGCGTTGCAATCTGGCGTGCACTTACTGCAACGAGTTCGACGATTTTTCGAAGCCCGTGCCCACCGAAGAGATGTTTGCCCGCATCGACAAGCTGGGTGCCCTGGGTACAACGATCGTTACTATTTCCGGCGGCGAGCCGTTGATGCATCCCAATCTCGATGACGTCATCCGCCGCATTCGCTCCAATGGCATGATCGCCGGATTGATCACCAACGGATATTTTCTTGTCGCCGACCGAATCAAGAAGCTGAACCGCGCCGGGCTCGAGTGGCTGCAGATCTCCATCGACAACGTGAATCCGGATGAAGTTTCGAAGAAGAGTCTGAAAGTGCTGGACAAGAAACTGCAGTGGCTGGCCGAGCACGCCGAGTTTCACGTGAACATTAATTCCGTGGTGGGCGGCGGCATCGCGAATCCGCAGGACGCTCTGACCATCGGCAGGCGGGCCGTGGAGTTGGGATTCAGCTCGACCATTGGCATTATTCACGATGGCAGCGGGCAGTTGCAGCCGCTGAATGAGGAAGAGCGCCGCGTCTATGACGAGATGAAGTCGTGGGAGAAGCGCAGCTTCACCCGCATTAATGCTTTCCAGGACAACATCGCGCAGGGTCTGCCCAACGATTGGCGCTGCCGCGCGGGCGCGCGCTATTTATACATTTGCGAAAACGGGCTGGTGCATTACTGCTCGCAGCAGCGCGGATATCCTGGAGTGCCGCTGGCAACTTATACGCGCGACGACATGCGCCGCGAATATCTCACCGAAAAAGGCTGCGCACCCAATTGCACGGTTTCCTGCGTGCATCAGGTTTCCGTCTTCGATAACTGGCGCGCCCCGCAGCATGTTGCGCCGGCATATCCTGCGGCGACTCCGGCCGGGGAACTCGTACAAATCAAGTAGGCGATCTTCCGCCTGCACTACTCAGGATAAAGTCTTCACTCTCACGCAGATGCAGGTTGCGTCCGCCGCGCCGGACTGCCAGGCGCGGCTTCTGCCGAAAACACTTCGCTGTTTGTTCGTTGGTGCATTAGCTCAGAGCTAACTTTCGCATTAGAGCCGATTTTAGCCTGTGGAAAAAGAGCGAGTGAGGTTTGCCTCGCTGCCGGCCCAAAGATCGATCTCCAGCCTCTGTATCGCATTCTACGGGCATCCTGTGCGCGGCAGCCAAGCCGATTCCAGCCCGAAACGCAAGAGCGTTCCATGTGTTATCAATAACTTACAGATAAGTTATTGAAAACAAAGAACCGGCGGGGAGCACAATTCTGCTCACCGCCTAGGTTATTTCTTGGGCTGCGCCGAGGGCGGAGTTATGTTGTTCAAACGAAGATACATGGCGGCCGCCGCGTAGTGATCCGCCCAGCCGCTGGCCGCCCCCAGGGCTGCCATGGCGCGGGGAAATTGCCGGCCCCCGAAGAGTTCCACCATATCGCCCAGCTTGGAGTCGTCCATCTTGCCCAGAGCCTCGTTGCAGAAATCGAATGACGCAGTCGCGGCGGCGAGAAGCTTGTCCTTGCTGTCCGTCTCTTTGGGTTCTTCAACTTTTGGCGCGGGCACATCCGCCGCCTTGGCGCAGATGGAGTTGTTCGATTCGATGATGTGGACTACAAGGTGGGCAAACGTCATTTGGTCGGGCGTGGGCTTGTAGGTGAACTTGTCGGCCGGCATGGCGGTGATCGCGCCCAGAATATTATTGCGCGAGCGCGGCAAGAGCATGCGCAGGGATACAGTGACCGGATCTTTCACCGGAGCCGCGGTAGGCGCAGTGGTTTGCGCGGACGCCGATGCCGCACAAGCGGCAAGAAACAGGACGACGGAAATCGATTTCACGATAGGCCTCCTCAGGCGTCCCATAGCATAAACCCGCGGAGGCCGGATCGTCACGCTTCGCCGATGATCTCACGAAAATATTGCCGCGAAGGTCAGCGTGATCACTACCCACCAGCCGATCACAATCGCGAACGACGTGCCCAACTTGACTTTGCCGGTGGTGGAGAAACCGATCGCAGACAACGCCAGCGTCCAGAGCAGAAAAAGATCCAATTGCGATGCGATGAAATACCAGAACGGACTGTCCGCCGGGTTCATGAAATATCCCGGATTCGAGGCGAGCGGGTTGTTCAAGGTGAAACTGTCCGCGCTCGCGCCGGCGAGAACGGAGACGATGGCCAACAAATGCCGCAACAGCATCGGCAATCCCGCGTAGACGATCACCGCGAGTGACTTGCCATATGAGATATCGGCATTGGCCGCCACCTTGAATGTGCCGAACTGCAATCCCGCCATGATCAGCCAAATGAGCACAAGGATCACGGGATAGGCGATGTAATAAGCAACCCCGGTGATTTTCACCTGCTGCTCGCGCTGCTCGGGGGTCGCCTTTTCAAATTGGGCCTCGGCCTTGGGCCGGGCGTGCATATCGTTCTCCACCATCTTCTGCACGCCAATCTTCTGCTCCGAAACGTAAACCAGTCCCCAGAACGCGCAAGTCATCAGCAGAAAAGGCAGCCACCACTGTGCGCTGCGGCGCAGGTCGGTGAAGGTTTTCCTGGGCGCAATAAATGTGTCGACGATGCGCGCACCTTGGGAGAGCGCTGCGGGTTGGGGAGCGGGAGCGGACATTGGTGGGAGCGGAGCAGCAGCCATGTTGTGGCCTCCTGGGGAATGCGAGGGAATTCTATCTGGGAGCAGGCGGAAGAGACAAGCGAATCCAGGCGAGGCGGCACACGCAGGGGCGGACGCATTCGTCCGGCCTGCACGCGAACAGAGCGCGTGGCAGCCATTTGTGCGCTCTCCACCACCCCGGACGAATGCGTCCGGGGCTACGTGTGCTGCGAGTTTAAGTATGGCACATCAATCCTGGTGTGGTTCGAGGTGAAAGTCTCCTCGCTGCGCTTCGTCGGACAGCCGAGGCGGCTGTCGCTACATGATTTGATCAGACGGCCACTTCCGGCGTGGCTTCGAGCAGACTGCGGGTGTAGGGATGCTGCGGGTTCTGCGTGATTTGCTCGGCTTCGCCGACTTCGACGATCTTGCCGCGATACATGACGGCGATACGCGTCGAGAGGTAGCGCACGACCGGCATGGAATGCGCGATGAAAAGGTAGGTCAGGCCGAAATCGCGTTGCAGTTGCGCGAGCAAGTTGACGATCTGAGCGCCTACACTGACGTCGAGGGCGGAGACGGGTTCGTCGGCCACGATGAATTTGGGCCGCAAGGCTAATGCACGGGCGATGCCGATGCGCTGGCGCTGACCTCCGCTGAATTCATGGGGGAAGCGGCGCAGGATCGATTCGTCGAGACCGACGGCGCGCAGGAGTTCCACGACGCGGGCGCGGCGGGCGGCTTTCGTGGAGAGACGGCCCCCAGCGGTTGAAGCCGCCTCTGTCAAAAGCGCGGAATCGGCACGACTGAAGTCGTGCCCTTCCCGATCTTTTTCCCGCACTTCCCGATCTTGTTCACGCCCTGCTCTTTCTTTTTCATTCATTCCATGGATGATGAGCGGCTCGGCGATGATGTCTTCGACGCGGAAGCGGGGGTCGAGCGAAGCGAAGGGATCCTGAAAGATGATCTGCATGTCGCGGCGCAGGCGGCGCATTTCGCTGGAATCGGCGGCGAGCAGGTCGCGATCTTCGAAACGGATGCTGCCGGAAGTGGGCTCAATGAGGCGAAGGATCAGCCGTCCGAGCGTGCTCTTGCCGGAGCCGGATTCGCCGACCAGGCCGAGAGTTTCGCCGGAATGAATGTGGAGGGAGACATCGTCGACGGCGCGGACTTCATGTTTGCCTGGAGCGTAAACCTTGGTAAGGTTGCGAATTTCGACTAAGGCCACATCGCGGATGTTAGCAGACTGCGGAAACCACTCGCCACGGATTTGCACGGACTTTCACGGATACGAACTTCTAATCATTTATCCGTGGAGATCCGTGGCTAATTGCCTTTTATCCCGCCGCGATCATGGGCACCGCCGCCAGCGCCGCCAATAATCCTACAAACCTCCAGCGGGTGAAATGCTCTTTCAGAAAAATGCGAGCGAGCAGCACCGTAACAGCGGGGTAGAGCGAGGAGATGACGACGGCTTCGTCGAGACGTCCGGTCTGGCTGGCGTGGACGAAGAGGATGGTACCGGCGGAATCGATGCAGCCGGTGAGCACGCCCCAGCGGATGCCGGAGGAAGTTACTTCGCGGAATTTTCCGAGGATCAGGACGACTAGGGCGGTGACGATCAGGCCGCCGGCGCGGGTGAAAGTCGCGATCCAGAGCGGCGCGGCGTTGCCCGCTTGACGGACACACAGATAAAAACCGGCGAAGCCGAGGCCGGAGACAACCGCGAGGCCGATGCCTTCGGGCTTACCGCCATTTTCGGTGCGGGTGATGAGCCAAAGGCCAATTGCGGCGAGGAAGAAACCGAAGAGTGCGATTTTTCCGGGGAGGCCTTCCGTGAAGATGGAAACCACTGCGGGGATGGCCGCGCTCAGCACGGCGGCGACGGGGGCAGTGAGGCCCATTCTTCCGGTCGAAAGCGCGCGATAAAAGATGGCGAGCGCTCCCCCGCCGGACATGCCGCCGGCCAGCACCCAGGCTGCGGCTCGCGCCGAAGGAAAAGGAGCGTGAGCGGCGGAGGCCAGTGCGACCACCATGACCAGGCCGCCGAGATTTACCAGAGTGGTGAAGACGAAGGCATTGAGGCGGCGGCTGACGTAGCCGCCCAGAAAATCGCTGGTCCCCCAGGCCATTACGGCTGCAAGTCCGTAAGCGGCGGTTACGACTTGAGGCGTGGCAGACATGTCCGACGAGGGTAACATGCGTTCGCGGGAATTTTTTCTGAGCGACATGGAACGGTAATGGTTCAGTTTGACTTTCTTTGCGTCCTCGCGACTTCCTTCGCGGTCTTTGGCCGGGTGAAAAGCTTTTAACCGCTGAGGACGCAGAGAAGTGCCGCAGAGGTCGCAGAGAAAACAATGCGGCACGATCCGAGAGTGCACTACTACTCACTCAACAGAAAATTGACTCTGGCGGCGCGGCCCTCTACCATTGGGGCACTTCGCAAGCGTCAGCGCACGGCCACTCATGATCGGCGAGACCATCTCTCATTATCGAATCATAGAAAAGTTGGGCGGCGGCGGCATGGGCGTCGTGTACAAGGCGGAAGACACCCGCCTGCACCGCTTTGTGGCGCTTAAGTTCCTTCCTGAAAGCGTGGCGCGCGATCCGCAGGCATTGAGCCGCTTTCAACGCGAGGCTCAGGCGGCCTCGGCGCTGAACCATCCCAACATCTGCACCATCTACGACATCGGCGAAGCGGACGGGCGAGCCTACATCGTGATGGAATTTCTGGATGGCTTGACCTTGAAGCACACCATAAACAACGCTCCCATGGAGTTGGAGACGCTGTTGCGAGTGTCGCTGGATGTGACGGACGCGCTCGACGCCGCGCACACCAAGGGGATTGTTCATCGCGATATTAAGCCCGCCAATATTTTTGTGACTAGTCGGGGCCACGGGAAGATTCTCGATTTCGGTTTGGCCAAAGTGACCTCCGTTCCAGGAGACAATACGCAGACCAGTGACGGCATGGACCAGCTTACCGATGCTGGATCGACGGTTGGCACGGTCGCTTATATGTCGCCGGAGCAGGCGCGCGGCAAGGCCCTCGACTCGCGCACGGATCTGTTTTCCTTTGGGGCTGTGCTGTACGAGATGGCGACCGGCACGTTGCCGTTTCGTGGCGATAGTACGGCGTTGCTGTTCGAGTCGATCCTGCACAAGGCGCCGGTCGCGCCCGTGCGGCTGAATCCCGATCTGCCCCCGGAGTTGGAGCGCATCATCAACAAGGCTCTGGAGAAGGACCGCGATCTGCGCTACCAGCATGCCTCCGATGTTCGTGCGGATTTGAAGCGGCTGAAGCGGGAGGTAGAGAGCAGCGGCGGCACTTCCGCGGTTGCGGCGGGAGAGGAAGTTAGCGCCGATTCGGCGACATCTGCCGCGAGGCGGGAGTCAAGCGGGCGAGGAATTGCGGCCGCAGGCTCCGGAGCGGCAGCGGCGGCAGGCGGACGGTCCAAGTTGGGCTGGATGATTGTCGCCTTGGTTGTCCTTCTCGCAGCCGCGATCGGCGGCTATTACTACACGCATCGTCCTGTGCCCAAGCTGACGGAGAAAGACACCATCGTTGTCGGCGACTTCGCCAATTCCACGGGCGATGCTGTATTTGACGACGCGCTCAAACAGGCGCTGAGCGTTTCTCTGCGGCAGTCGCCGTTTCTGAATGTGCTTTCCGATGACAAGGTTGCGGGGACGCTGAAGCTCATGACACGCCCGGTCAACACTCCGCTTACACCCGACGTGGCGCGCGAGCTGTGCCAGCGCTCCGACAGCAAGGCTTACATTGCCGGATCGATTGCCAACCTAGGCAGTCAATTTGTGGTGGGGTTGAAGGCGGTGAACTGCGTGAACGGCGACACTCTGGCGCAAGAACAGGCCACGGCGGCGGGCAAGGAGAAAGTGCTGGACGTGCTGGGCGAGGCTGCCGCCAAATTGCGCGGACAACTGGGCGAATCCCTGGCCTCGGTGCAGAAGTTCGATGCGCCGCTGGCGCAGGAGACTACGCCTTCGCTGGAGGCGCTGAAAGCAGCGAGCATCGCGCGCAAGGTGGAGTATGAAAAGGGCTCGTCGGCGGCCCTCCCGTTTTATCAGCACGCCATCGATCTTGATCCTAACTTCGCTACAGCGCTGGAGGGGGTTGGCATCATGTTGGGCAACGTCGGCCAGCCCACGCGCGGGGCGGAGTATCTGGGCAAGGCATTTGCTCTGCGGGACCGGGCCAGCGAGAGGGAAAAGCTGCACATCACGTCGATGTATTACATGGCCGCAACCGGGGAATTGGATAAGGCGATTGAAACCTTCCGGGAGTGGGAGGAGAACTATCCGCGGGACGACGTGGCCTTCAACAATCTGGGCACGGTTTATACCACCGAAGGCAAGATGGAACAGGGGATGGAGCAGACGCGCACAGGCATGCGCCTGAATCCGGACAATGTGATCGCCGCGGAAAACGTGGTGGCGTTGCTGGTCGACCTTGACCGGTTCGATGAAGCGCGGCAAGTGTACCAGCAGACGCTGGCTCGGAAGCTGGACGACGATTCCTTGCACACCGTTCTCTATGGAGTTGAGTTCATCGCCAAGAACTCGAAAGGAATGGCGGAACAGGCAGCATGGTTTGAAAGCCGGCCCGAATTTCAGCATGAGATTCTGGCGCTGGAAGCCGACACAGAAGCCTACTACGGACATGTGGCGAAGGCGCGAGAGGTGACGCGACATGCCGTGGAAGCTGCGCTGCGGGGGGACAATAAGGAGTCGGCCGCGTTCTGGCACCTGTACGCCGGGTGGCGTGAATCCATCATGGGGAATTTCGAAGAGGCCAGGCGGGATGCGGCCGCTGGCCTGGCATTGACTCCCGACAGCCGGGATGTTCAGGAACTGGCAGGTCTGGTTCTGGCCCGCTCCGGGGACGCTGCGAAAGCGCGCTCCCTGGCTCAGGATCTGGCCAAGCGATTTCCATTGCACACCGTGGTGCAGTCGTACTGGCTGCCTACCATTCAGGCGCAGCTCGCATTGAGCTCCAAAGATGCCGCGCAGGCAATCACCGAGTTGAGAAATGCCGCGGCCATGGAATACGGAGAGAATGTCGGCAGTTCAAACAGCTCGTGTCTCTATCCGAACTATCTCCGAGGCGAAGCTTATCTGGCTTTGGGGCAGGAAGGGGCGGCAGCGGAATTCCAGAAGATCATTGACCACCCTGGCATTGTCTGGAATTGCGTTACCGGCGCGCTGGCGCATTTGCAACTAGGCCGCGCCTATGCGCAGGCGGGAGACAAGGCGAAAGCCAAGGCCGCGTATCAGGATTTTCTGACGCTGTGGAAGGATGCCGATCCTGATGTTCCGGTACTGAAGGAAGCCAAAGCGGAATTCGCCAGGCTGCAGTAGCCGGTGCACATTCCTCATCGAAAATAAATTCTCGGCGAGAGTATCGGGCGAGGGAACCAGCGCCGGGAGTTTACTACTTTGCTACAGGGTACCCCCTCCCTTTTGCAAAATATCTGGAATCAGCAACTTAGCGGAAAATTCCCGGCAAAATCTTGATGGCAAAGAACTTAGAGGTCAAAATCTAGAAAACAAGGGAGTTACGGGCGATTTCTCGCCCGGCTCCTCCGAGTCTTGTCATCTAGATGGTGCTGCCTTTGCTTGGACAATTATGGGATGAATTAAAACGAGCGTCAAGGTCAGATGTCACAAGGGGCTGTGGAAATCCTGGGTCGAAGACTCGTTAGCGCTTTTTCCTTGACTGGCACCGAAAGCCCTTTTAGTCTGCACGGAGTTCTGAGGGGGACAAACTCAACTACTTGGAGGAGCCTATGGCTCGCTTCGGTGCTGTGTTGTCCTTCGTACGCTGCAAGAATTCTCAACCTGCCTGCCACCTAGCTCTTTGGTCGCTTTCCTCTCTCCTTTTGCTGGTCGTCCTGTTACCCGTGATGTTTCTAGCGCGGGCCACCTCGCAGACCTTGCCGAACATTACCGCTGGGGATCAGTTGGGTGAACTCCCTTACGCCTCATATCATGGCGGCGACATCGATGCCGTGAGTCTCACAAACGGCGGGCTTTCCCTGCACATTCCTCTTTTGTCCTATCCACAGCGAGGCAGCTTGCGTATGTCATTCAGCCTCAAATACAACAATGTGAGCCAACACTATGGCCCCGTGTGCTTCGCTCCCGATCCTTGCGAGCTGGATTGGGGACCGAATACGTCCGCGCCGGTAGGAGAAAAGAGTGACGTGTTTGCTGTGTTCGATCAGGCGCTGGGCGTTGGGGCGTCGCCGCCGTATCCACGTACCTGGAAGGTTGGCGGTCAGACCTACACGGAAAACTATGGAGATTACTACGTTACGACCGCGGACGGTGCAAAGCACATCTTGGGCAATTTCGGTACCACGAGTATTGTTACTTGGCCTGTGGGCGGACCAACCAGCTATCTGGTGTCGAGCGGACCGTTTGAAACCCTCGACGCGACCGGAATAAAGGTCATCGGTACTTTGGCTCCGCTTTTCAGTTTTTGGAACCCGGCTTCTCCAACTATTATCGCGCCCGACGGCACCGTGCACTCCGGTGACACGATCCAGGATACGAATGGCAATTTCATTAGTACAGTCAGCGGCGCTTTCATTGACTCGATCGGAAGAAATATCCCTTTTTATCCAAATCAGCGATCAGCTTCCAACACCAGCACAAGTGTTTGCCCGAGCGGCCCGCTGACGGTGACAAAGGCTGTTACATGGGGTGTGCCTGCTGTGAATGGAGGCACGGCCACGTATACATTTTGCTACGTAACAGTTACTCCAAATATGCCGCCTTCGATGAGCATCTCGAACCAAACTGTATACAACCAGATTGCGCCCAGCACGAATTTGCAGAGTATTGTCCTTCCCAATGGGGTCGCATGGAAATTTGAATACAACGATCAGGATGCGACGCTGACGTACAACGGCCAGCCGGTTACCTACGGGACGCTTTCCAAAATCACTCTGCCCACGGGAGGAAGCGTTTCCTATACGTGGATTAATGCCGGCGCTAGTCTTGCGGCCAATAATCCCAGCTTCTGCAACAACGGTGGCCGATGGATATCGCAGCGGACAGTCACTGACCTTGATGGCGTTGCAAGGAATTGGACATATACCTATAAAGTTCCCTTTGGATCGTATAGCGGAACAGTCGTCACTGATCCGTTGGGCAACGATACAGCGCACGTATTCGGGATCGGTAACGGGATCGGTGGCGGGTGCGAGGCCTACGAGACGCAGACTCTGTACTACCAGGGCAGCTATTCGTCGGGAACGTTGCTGAGAACCGTTAACACGACTTATCAGAGCACATCCAATGGAAACACTTTCCCAAATCCAGTGTTGAACGTTGTTCCCCTCACTATTACGACCATTGAGGCGAATAATCAAACGACCGAGACAGCTAAAACCTATGACGGCGGTTCTAACGGCAGCTTCACCTACACCGACCACTTCGGTGTCAATACCGCACATGGGATCTATGGGAAAGTGATAACGGAGCTCGTCTACGATTACGCGTCGGGCGCACCGGGGAATTTGCTTCGCACCACCAATACGAGCTACGTTTGGCAGAGCCCAAATCCCAACTACGCGACTTACCTGAGCAACAACTTGTTGAACTTTCCGTATTCGGTTCAAGTCAAGGACGGAGGCGGCACGCAGCGAGCGTACACGTATTACGGCTATGACGAAGCCACGCCGCAATCGTCGGGCGTCACGGAGCAGAAGACCACGGGAGAAACTTATCCGGGCAATCAAACCTCCGTGCACCGCTGGCTGAACGGCAATACGACTGGCACAACCAACTGCAATGCAGTGACTAACGGCTATCTCGTCACCACCAAGGCGTACTACGACACGGGCGAAGTGCCGACCGTTACTGACCCCTGCGGCAATCAGACCAACTATCAATATTCGGGCACGTACTACGGAGCATTTGTGACGAAGGTGACAAACGCTCTCGGTCAATTCATGTCTTACGGCTACGACTTCAACACTGGGGCAGTCACCACGGTCACGGACTGGAATTCCCAGGTCACAACCGAGAACTACGATATTCTCACACGTCCCACCTCGGTTAGCTATCCCGATGGCGGTTCCACCACTGTTTGCTACACCGATAGCGGCGGCTCGACTTGCACGCAAGGAGTTCCACCCTATGCGGTGGTCAAAACAAAAGCGATTACCTCATCGCTAAATGAGACTTCGACCGTCTTTTTCGACGGCTTAGGCCGAACTTCGCAGACGCAACTTAATTCCGATCCGAGCGGCACTACTTACACACTCACCACCTACGACGCACTGGGTAGGAAGTCACTGGTTTACAACCCGACCCGCTGTTCTTCGATTACGACGAACTGCAACAGCGAGACGACGTGGGGCTACACGACGACGAACTACGATCCGCTGAATCGCGTCACATCGGTTGTCGAGCAAGACGGCTCCACTGTCAGCACAAACTTCAGCGCCTTCCCTTGCACGACGGTGACTGACGAGGCGGGCAACTCGCGTCAGTCTTGCGTGGACGGACTGGGTCGCATGACCGGCGTTTTGGAGGACCCCGGCTCCTCTCCACATCTGAATTACACGACCAACTATACCTACGACGTCCTGGGGAACCTAACCTATGTGAACCAGATCGGCAGTAGCGGCGGTCAACCCCGCGCACGAACATTCCAATACGATTCGCTTTCTGAACTCACCAGCGCACAGAATCCTGAATCGGGTACGATTCTCTACGCCTACGACGCAGACGGCAATGCCATTACGAAGACAGCGCCGCTCCCGAACCAAACTGGGACAGCAACTGTCACCACGACCAACACTTATGACAAGCTGAATCGGCTAACCAAAAAGAGCTACATGGACGGCAACAACCCCGACCCTTACACCCCTACAATGCAGTACGGGTATGACGCTGTGGCGCTTACGGGCTGCGCGACCAACCCTCCCGGGGACACAGATACATACCCGGTCGGGAGACGCACGTCCATGTGCGACGGTTCCGGCGCGACCAACTGGAAACACGACAAGATGGGCAGAGTGCTGCAAGCGCGGCGAACGATCGGCACAGTGTCGGGCGACTATGAAACCGACGCCTACAATCTTGACGGCTCACTGTCGAGTTACACTACCGTCGGCGGGTATCAGTTCACGTACACCTACAGCGGAGCAGCCCGCCCACTTTCAGCCACGTACTATGGCACGAATCCCGCCACGAAGTTCGTTTCTTCCGCTACCTACGCTCCTCCTGGCGAACTGGCGGGGGCAACGCTCGGCTACGTCTCCGGCGGTTTTGCGGGATTCACCGTCTCCAACGCCTACAACGACCATCTGCAGCCGATCCTGCTCTCGGCCACAAGCCCCACGGCGACCGTGCTCAGCGAGTGCTTTGACTTTCATTTGGGCGTAGCCGTGAATACCTCCCCGTGTTCGTTTTCCGCCTATTCGACCGGCGACAACGGCAACGTCTACCAGATCGTGAACAATCGCAGCAGCATCCGCAGCCAGAGCTTCAACTACGATACGCTGAATCGAATTGCTAATGCGCAGCAGACCACGGGCACGCAGTGGGGCGAGTCTTATACCATTGATGCTTGGGGGAATATGACGGCGATTGGGTCCTATAACGCGAAGCCCCATGAGAGCCTCAGCACCGCGGCGCTCAGCAACAATCAGCTTTCCGGTTACGGCTACGATGCGGCAGGCAACATGACCAGCAACGGTTCTGCAGCGTATGTTTACGACGCCGAGAATCGTTTGATCGCTACCGGCGGATATTCGTACATTTACGACGGAGATGGCCAGCGGGTGGAGAAGTGTACGGAAGGCACAACACCAGGCGCGTGCGCCAGCGGCGCGGCCGGGACCCTCTACTGGCGCGGCGTGGGGAGCGATCCCTTAAGCGAAACGAATCTTGCCGGGACTTTCCAAAATGCCTACGTGTTCTTCAATGGGCAGCGCGTGGCGCGCATCGACAATGCGGTGGCAGTGCATTACTACTTCTCCGACCACCTGGGTTCGCACGGCGTGGTGGAGAGTGCCACCGGAACCACGTGCGAGCAGGACATCGACTACTACCCCTACGGCGGCGTGGAGAACGACTACTGCCCGAATGCGGCTCAGAACTATAAGTTCACGGGTAAAGAACGGGACTCAGAGAGTGGACTCGATTACTTTGTGAGGCGGCACAACGCTTCGTCCCTGGGACGATTCATGTCTCCAGATCCGATCGGGATCATGAAACAAAAACTCGTCGATCCTCAAGAGTGGAACATGTACCTCTACGTCCGCAACAACCCGCTTCGGTTCACCGACCCAACCGGAATGTACAAATGCAACGACCTCAATAAGTGCAGCTCCAATCAATATAAGGCATTCGAGAAGGCCCGCCAGAAGGATTTAAAGTCAAAGGACCCTGCTGTTGTTGCCGCCGCTAAGGCCTATGGTGATCCGACCAAAGATAACGGCGTGAGCGTGAAGTTCGGCGATCCTGGGAAGGGGCACGATGGTTCGACCGCCGCCAGCGTTGTGTTCGAAGACGGCAAGGCGCAGGGCAAGGTGGACGTGACCATAAAGAGCGGTTTGTCAGGCACAGCGCTGGACGCAGCTGTTGGACACGAAGGAGTGCATGTGGGGGACGCTCAGGGATACTTCAGTACGATAAACGGTGCCCAGAGTGATCTCTCCAAGGATCTCACTCACTTTCAAACAGAGATGAATGCCTATAGGGTTACTGCGTCGATATGGGCAGCGTCGGGCGACACGGGCCACTACGGTCAGTGTGGCGGCGGCACCTGCAACTATGGTCCAGGAATGACGGTAGGGCAAGTTGACGCCACAACGATGTTGCTGTTGGCCAATCCTGCGAACGGTTACAACCAATTCGTTGAGGATGGGCACGGCAGCTATGACAATGTGCTGGGCTTACCGATGATCCAGTAGTCATTCTAAAGGGAGGTATCTGCATGCGAATGACGGTGATTCTCTTCTCGCTGCTCCTAGCGACGTGCCTCATCGCGGGCCATTCTCAGGCGGCTGGGGGTGCTCAATCAGGAGGCGCGGGGCGGTATGACACATTGGCTGGTTCACACGCAGACATCGTTCTGCGCGCCGAGGTGCCGCTCTATCCGCCGCTTGCGATCCAAGGGCGTCTCAGCGGTGTTGTTCGCCTTCATGTTTTTGTAGAGAACGGTGCGGTCACGAAGGCTGAATCAGATTCGTCCGCACAGCTGCAAGTCCTTGTCATCGCTGCAACGGAAAATGTGAAGACGTGGCGATTTGCTCCCGGAGCCAGAGGTACATTCGACGTAACGTACACGTACGAACTGGAGAAGGTCGAGGGAGTCCGATCCGAGAATCCACATATCGTTATGGATCTACCCACTGCGGTAAGAATCACCGCAAGGCCCGCTGAGCATACCTGCCTTGATTGCGGATCAGGATCGTTCGAAAGCAAGCCGGACAAGCCATGAGACGGTTAGTAGGTGTACCGTTGCGGGATGGGCTTAGCGTTTTCCGTAGTCAGGCGTGAAACCAGCTAAGCTTCTAACCGCAGAGCTCACGAAGAAAAGCCGCAGAGGACGCAGAGAAAGGCCAAGTCCAGGCTTCTCGCATGGTAAAATTTTTGCAGCCGTTTTTTCACGAAAATCCAGGTTCTAAGAGATCCCATTGATCGAACTGGCACCTTCGATTCTTTCCGCCGACTTCGCCCGTCTGGGTGAGCAGGTGCGCGCGGCAGCGGAAGGTGGGGGAAGCGTCGTCCATGTGGATATTATGGATGGGCACTTCGTCCCGAACCTTACGATTGGGCCGCCGGTGGTGAAGTCGCTGCGTAAAGTCACGAAGTTGCCGATGGATTGCCACCTGATGATCGAGAATCCGGATGATTTTATTCCTGCGTTTGCGGAGGCGGGAGCGGATTGGATATCAGTGCATCAGGAAGCTTGCCGGCACTTGAACCGCACACTGCATCTGATCAAGAGCCACAATTGTCTGGCGGGCGTGGTCATAAATCCGGCGACGCCGGTGTATGCCATTGCCGAGGTTCTGGATATTGTGGATTACGTGCTGGTGATGTCGGTAAATCCGGGTTTTGGCGGACAGAAGTTTATTCCCTCCACGCTGCACAAAATGCGGCGGTTGGCCGAAATACGCAGCCAGCGGAGGCTGACCTACCGCATTGAAGTGGATGGCGGCGTGGATCTGGACACGGTAGGCGATGTGGTGCGGGCCGGCGCGGAAATTTTGGTGGCGGGCAACGCCGTGTTCGGCAAAGGCGATCCAACCAGGAATGCGGAAGGGTTGCTGAAGGCAGCAGCGGAAGCGGCGCTGCTGAAAGTCTAGTCTGGGGCGCGGCAGCTAAGAAAACAGCCGCGCTACGCGCGGCGGAACAGCCGAGGGCGGCTGTCCTACAAAACAGCACTATCGAGTAAGGAAATCTGCGGAAACCTTTGAGGTCTCAATGTCACGTCGTAAATCAATCATTCCGGTGCTGGGCTTGGTGCTGGCGATTACCGTCGCGTGCACCAACAAGAAGGCGGTTAATCCTCTGGCGAATGTGGGGTCGAAGCAGCCGGACAAGGTGCTGTTCGACCGGGCGATGGACGCGATGAGGCACAACCGCTTCGACGTGGCGCGCATGACGCTGCAGACTTTGATCAATACCTATCCGGATTCGGAATTCATCGCGCGGGCAAAGCTGGCCGAGGGCGATTCCTGGTATGCGGAGGGCGGCACGGCGTCACTGGCGCAGGCGGAACAGGACTATCGCGACTTCGAGACCTTCTTCCCCAACATGCCGGAAGCGGCTGAGGCGCAGTTGAAGATCGCCAACATTCAATATCAGCAGATGGAGAAGTCCGACCGCGACTATACGCATGCCAAGCGGGCCGAGGACGAGTACCGCAACCTGATCATGCAGTATCCGGATAACCCTAAGCTGGTGAAGGAAGGGAAACTGCGGCTGCTGGAAGTGCAGGAAGTGCTGGGCGACCGGGAATTTGAGATTGGGAAATTTTATTTTCTGCGGCAGGCCTATGCAGCGTCGATTGCGCGGCTTCAGTCGCTGGTGGAGAAGTATCCGCTGTACAGCCACGCCGATGAAGCGCTGTATCTGCTGGGGCAGAACTATGAATCGCAGATCAACCAATTGCGGTCGAGGCCCATTTGCACCGCTCCGGGCGTGCCCGCTGGGTGCGTGGGAAGAGAGACAGACAAAGCCAATTACATTGCGGGACTGACCAAACAGGCCAGCACCGCATATTCGCAGATCATCACGCGGTACCCGGTAATGACCCGCGGGGATGATGCGAAGAAGCGGCTGGCAGCTTTGCATCAGCCGATTCCTCGGCCCACGAAGGCAGCGGTGGCGCAGAACCGCAAAGAAGAAGAAAGCCGGCGCGAAGCTACTACGTATGACCGGCTCATGAGCGTGGTGAAGAAGGGGCCGGATACGGCAAGCGCCGCGAAGGTGGGAGAACCGACGCTGGTGGATCCCACGCCGGTGGCGGCCAAAGACGTCGTATCCAACACGATACGGCAAGCGATGGGACCGGCTGCTGGAGAACACACTCTGAGCATTGAAACCGTGAAGGGTGGAGCGCCGGCGGCCAATGAACCAGCGCCGCGCTCGGATGCGCCGGCGGCGAATGGGGCTCCTTTCGCGCGGATGAACGCTGCGGCCGATCCCAACGAATTGAAGCCAGCGGCCCCGGATGCTAACGAACTGAAGGCGAGTGGGCCTCCTGATCCCAACGAGTTGAAGCCGGCAGAAAGTCCGGCTGCGGCGCCGGCGGAAGCAGCCGTGCCACCGCCAGTCCAGGTCAACGAGATTCAACCCGGACAGACTGCCTCTGGAGACGGGACAGTAAGTTCCAGTTCCAACGCCAACCTGGCAACCGATCAGGAAATTTCGAGCAGCAAGAAAAAGAAGAAAAAAGGACTGAAAAAAGTCGTGGCGTTCTAGCATTAGTCCCTGAGCGGCATCGACTTTGGTAACGATCCCGGTTCCGAATTTGATCTGAAAACCCGGAGTTTTTCTGCTGCTGCCCGGTAGGTGCTGACCACTGGTAACCGGGTAACATCCCGTCTGATCATTGACTTACGGCGACGGGCAGGTTACCTTCGCGTTATCTCCCCTCATCAGAGGAATTTCCTTGGCCCGGAAGATACTGCTTGCCGACGACAGTGTGACCGCCCAGAACATGGGGCGCAAGATCCTCGCCGACGCGGGCTATGAGGTGATTGCCGTCAACAACGGCTCGGCCGCGCTGAAGAAGATCGCCGAACTCAAGCCTGACCTCGTCATTCTAGACGTTTACATGCCCGGTTACAGCGGGCTGGAAGTGTGCCAGCGCATGAAGGAATCGCAGGAATCGTCGCGGATTCCTGTGCTGCTGAGCGTTGGCAAGCTGGAACCTTTCAAGCCCGAGGAAGCCCAGAGGGTGCGGGCAGACGGATATATCGTTAAACCATTTGAAGCCAGCGAGTTGCTGAGTGCGCTATCGAAACTGGAAGACAAAGTAGTGCCGCGCGCGGAGCCTTCCAAGCCGGGGCGTTTTGCGCGAGCGATCGCGGCGGCGGAAGAATCGGCACGAGGTAGTGAGAAAACCAGCGAGCAGAATGGATGGAAGAGCCGGATTGGCTTTCCCCACGAAAAGACAGAACCGGCGGAAAAAATTGCCGACGAGGCTTCCATTTATAACCCGATGAACCGGGACCTCCGCACGGTAGTGGCGACGACCGAGCAGAAGGCCGCGGAAACGAGTGCGGAGGACGACCGGGGGCGGCAGGAAGCCGGGAAAACAAATGTGGATGTGGCGGCATTGGTTCCGGATGGCTTGCCGAAAGATGTGACGGCGGAAGAAGTTGTGGCCATTGCAGCGGCTGCGGCGCAGATTCAGATGGCGGAAGCAGAGGCTAAACAAGTTTTCGCTGAAGACGAGCAGCGAGCTTCCGAGTTGCCCAACGCAGAAATTCCGATAGAGGGTCAGCCCAGTACGGAGGCGGTTTCGTCGGAAAGTAAATCCGCGATGGTGCCGAGCGTCCACGATGTGATGGCTGACGCGGTTGAGCCTCGCGACGGCGACGAGCGGTCGGCGGAACAATCTCGGGAGCAACAACCGGACGAGCTTGTCACCATGGCGGCGACCCCCGACTCGATGGGAGCATCGCGGTGGACTGCGGTGCCGGTGGCGCTGGAAGGCGAGGAAGCAACACTCTCACTCGAGCAGGAAATGCAGAAAGTGTATGCCGCGGTTGAGGCGGAGCCGGCTGCTGGAACTGGAATGGAAACAGAGACCGCAGCCGCAGTGAATTCGTCGGCACCTGTGCAGGCGGAAATGGAGTCCGCCGTCGGCGCCGTTTCTGTCAGGGGGCCTGTAGCCGCGGACGGCGAGCCGGCAATAAGTACAGAAGCGGCGACAACGGAGCCGGTTAGTGCGACGGAAGCGGCAGTTCCGTCTGAGGAGGTCACAGTTCCTTCCGGCGTCGGGGAAGAAGCTACGCTATCACCTGGATATGCCGAGAGTTCGCCGATTCCTGAGTTCGCTGAGTCTGACAAAGCGATGCCTGTAACGGAGTTTTTGAGTCCTGTATCGGAAGCGGAAGTGGCCGGGCTTGCCGGGTTGGTCGGGCTGAGCGCCGAATCGCAGCTTGCAGCGGAAACCGAAGCAGTGAGCGCAGTGCCAACGACCACGACGAGCAAACCTTTTACCCGAATTGTCCGTGCGCCGGAAAACGGCGCGGAGCCGGCAGAAGAACCTAAGCCGGAACAAGAAGCTGTAAAGAGCACTGCGGCAGCGTGGGCAAACTGGCGTCAAATCCGCGATACCGGCAACGGCGGAGAAGCGGCGCCGGCACAAGCGGAATCCAAAGAGTCGCAGTCGGCGCGAGCTGTTGCGGCGGGTGCGGAACAGGCTACACAAACGCCCGAATCAAAAGATAATCCCGGCGACGTCGCCAGCATTGTGGACAGCGTTCTGGCCGATCTAAGGCCGAAGCTGATGGCAGAGATTTCCCGCAAGATGGCGGAGAAGAAGTAGCAGGCTTCTTTCATCCCTGAGTTGGGTTTCCCAGCCTCCATTCGTTTGACGCGGTTGTATTTTGCAACAGTAATTCCGTTTTCCCGCGCATTCAAGTCAAGTAGTAAAAGGGCCTTTTTTCATCAACCCAGCGCAGCCAGAATAAATTCTCGACCGAAAACCTATGCCATTCAACTATGTAGTTTATTGTGAGCACCGTCTGGTCATCAGCACTGGGTCGGGCCGTGTGACGTGGGAGGAAATCAAAGAGCGCCAGGACCAAACCAAGTCCGACTCCAACTTCAACCCAGAGTTCAATCAGATCGTAGATTTACGGTCTGTTGCGGGCTTCGATATGACGAGCGAGCATGCCCAGATGCTGGCACGCCGCATGATCTTTTCTATTAAATCCAAACGCGCTTTTGTTGCCGCCAGCCCGGGCGTTTTCGGTGTGGGACGAATGTGGGAAATCTTTACCGAACTGTCGGACAACCCGTCGCAAATCCGCGTATTCTACGACCTTCCTTCTGCTCTGCAATGGCTCAATCTGGAGAGCCTTCCGCAGTAGCTGCCGCAATCGGCACTACGGCGGTTAAACACGCTCACAGCACCGAGGAAGTCACTTCGATTTTGCAACAATCACGCGGGAATGCAGAAAACACCCACGATAATTCCGGCGCTTCGTGGAGATGACCTGTGATATCGAACCCTCCCGTTTGACCCTTCTTTTCTCGCGCCTGTAAGATCAAAAGTCCTGCAAAGACTTCCTGATGCCGCACGAATTGCCAAAATCTTACGAGCCTGGCGCGATTGAAACGCGCTGGGCGGAGTATTGGATCAAGGAAAAACTGTTTTCCGTGACCACTCCGCCGGAAGGCCCGCCTGCCGATGGAAAGACGCGTCCAGTGTTCACCCTGCTGTTGCCGCCGCCGAACGTGACGGGGCAGTTGCACATGGGGCACATGTTCGGCCAGACGCAGATGGACATCATTGTGCGCTGGCATCGCATGCGCGGCTTCATCGTGCTGTGGCTGCCAGGGACGGACCATGCCGGCATCGCGACGCAGATGATGGTGGAGCGGCAGCTCGCCAAAGAAGGCAAGAAGCGCCGCGATATGGGGCGCGAGAAGTTCATTGAGCGCGTCTGGGAATGGAAGAAGCTCTATGGCGGCGCGATTCTGGGCCAGATGAAACGGCTGGGCGCATCCGTCGACTGGGACCGCGAATATTTCACCATGGACGAAAATCTTTCGCGCGCGGTGCGTGAAGTTTTTGTCCGTCTGTATGAAGAAGGGCTGATTTACCGCGGGAAGTACATTGTGAACTGGTGTCCGCGATGCGAGACGGCGATTTCCGATCTGGAGGTGAAACACGAAGACGTGGCGGGAAAGTTGTGGGAGATTCGCTATCCGGTGGTGGGGACGAGCGAGTTCATCACAGTGGCGACCACGCGGCCAGAGACGATGCTGGGGGATACCGCAATTGCTGTAAACGAAAAAGATGAGCGCTACACGCATCTGCACGGCAAGATGGTTTTGCTGCCGCTGATGAAGCGCGAGATTCCCATCATTACCGACGAACTGGCGCAGCCGGAGTTTGGCACGGGCGCGGTAAAGGTGACGCCGGCGCACGATCCTAACGACTTTCAGGCCGGGAAGCGCCACAATCTTCCGCAGATCGACGTGATGGACGAGCACGCGCACATGAACGCGAATGCGGGCGTCTACGCCGGGCTCGACCGCTACGAAGCGCGGAAGCGAGTGCTGGTGGATTTGCAGGAGCAGGGATTTCTGGTTGGCGAAAAAGATCATGCGCTCTCGTTGGGCAAGTGCGAGCGCTGCGGAACTGTTGTGGAGCCTCGGCTCTCGGAGCAATGGTTTATCAAGATCAAGCCGCTGGCGCAAAAGGCAATTGAGGCGATTGAGAGCGGCGAGATCACGATTGTCCCGGACAATTACCGCCAGATCTATCTGAACTGGATGAACAACATTTACGACTGGTGCATCTCGCGCCAGTTGTGGTGGGGACACCGAATTCCGGCGTGGACTTGCGGCAACTGCAAAGAAGTCATCGTTGCGCGCGAGACACCGGCGAAGTGTACAGAGTGCGGTGGTGCGCAACTGGAGCAGGTCTCCGACGTGCTCGATACCTGGTTTTCGTCCGGGCTGTTGCCCTTCACGACGTTAGGATGGCCGGAGAAGACGCGGGACCAGGCGGTGTTTTATCCCACGACGCTGCTCATCACGGCGTACGAGATTTTGTTCTTCTGGGTGGCACGCATGATCATGTTCGGATGCCATTTTATGGATGGTCACGAACAGGATCCCGCGATCAAGAAGGCCAGCGGCTGGGGCGAAAAGAAGAACGACAGCGTGCCCTTCCGGCAGGTTTACATCCATGCGCTAGTGCGCGATGCTGATCGACAGAAGATGTCGAAGACCAAGGGGAACGTGATCGATCCGTTGGAGATTATCGATCGCTTCGGCACGGATGCGACGCGTTTTACTTTGGCAGCGATGGCCGCGCCCGGGACAGATATCGCTTTCAGTGAGAGCCGCACCGATGGCTACCGGGCTTTTGCAAACAAGATCTGGAACGCGGCGCGGTTCATGTTCATGAATGTCGATCGGGTTGAGCCGGGCCTGCGGCCCGGGATAGCCGAAGGCGGTCGTCTCCACATGGGTGTGGAAGGGATCGACAGACGAGCTCTTGAGGACCGCTGGATTCTTTCCCGATTCAATCGCGTGACGGCGGAGGTAAACGATGCGTTTGCCACGTATCGCTTTCACGAAGCCGCGAATCGCATCTACGATTTTTTCTGGGGAGAGTTTTGCGACTGGTACCTGGAACTGACAAAACCGCGGTTGAATTTTGAAGAAGGAGCGGATAGGACGCAGGCTCGAATTGCTTGCGCGAATCTGGTGAACTTGTTCGATGCGGCGTTGCGGTTGTTGCATCCGGTGATGCCGTTTATCACGGAAGAGATTTGGCAGGCGATGTATGAAGGCAATCCACCGCTAAAATCGATTGCGCTGGCGGGATATCCGCAGGCCGATGAGAAGCAATTCGATCTCGCCGCCGAGACGGAGATGGCGATCCTGCAAGATTTGATTGTGAACATTCGAAACGTGCGGGCGGAATTGAAGGTTGAGCCCAAAGTAAAGGTGCCGGTCGAAATTTATGCCCTGGAGCCGGGAGTGCGGGCGATGATCGAACAGAATCGCGGGGCGGTTGAACGGCTGGCGAATGTGGAGAAGATCACTTTCGTGGACGGCTCTCTCGCCAAACACGCTGGGGCACGAAGCACGGCGCGCTTCGAGGTTCACGTAATTTATGAGAGAAAGATCGATGTTGCCGCCGAGCGTGAAAGGCTGACCAAGGAATTGGATAAGCTGGAGAAGGAATACGCGAACAATCAGCGGCAAATGAGCAACGAACAGTTCCTGGCGAAGGCGCCGGCGAAGGTGGTCGATGGATTGCGGCGGCGGGCGGAGGAACTGGTAGGCCTGCGCGATAAGATTAGGAAGCAAATGGATGGGTTAGGGACGTAAGAGCGGAATCGATTCGCCGGACAGGTTTGGGCGGACGACAGCAGGCAACAAATGTACGCACGCGGGCCAGGGCGCCCGCGCCACACAGGCAACATGGACTTTAATTCACGGCGCATTACGGCAATCATCGAGAACGCACTGCTCGAAGACCGGGCGACGTCCGATGCGACCAGCTACGCCTGCATTGATCCGAACCAGCGGGCGTCGGCGACGATCCTGGCCAAACAGGATTGCATTCTGGCCGGGATCGGATGCGTGGGACGTATTCTTGATGTCTACGCCGCGCTCGACGGCGCCGTCACTTCGCATTATGAAGTCACTACGCATCCCGAAATCTTCGACGGAATACGGCTGCACAAAGGGCAGTCGGTCGCAGTGATCCGGCACAACGCGCGGGTGATTCTTTCCTGCGAGCGGGTGATATTGAATTTCTTGCAGCGCATGAGCGGCATTGCCACGTTCACGCGCAAGTTTGTCGACGCGGTCTCCGGCACCAAGGCGCGCATTCTCGATACGCGCAAGACCGCGCCGGGGCTGCGGGTGATCGATAAATATGCCGTACGCTGCGGCGGCGGACAGAATCATCGCCTCGATCTCTCGGATGGAGTCCTCATCAAGAACAACCACATCGCGCTGGCGGGAGGAATCGTGCCAGCGCTGGAGCGCGCTGTGCGCAACCGCCGGGGCTCTCAGCCAATTGAGATCGAAGTGCGCTCCCTGGGCGAATTGGAAGAAGCGTTGGCGCACGGCGCGGAGGCCATTCTGCTCGATAACATGTCTCCGGAAGATGTGCGGCGCGCGGTTGAGCGCTGCTCGACGCTGGAGCGCCGCATTCCGATCGAGTGCTCGGGTGGCATCCGGTTGGAAAACATTCGCGCTTATGCGGAGACTGGCGTGGATTTCATTTCCGTGGGATTGCTGACGCACTCGCCGCAAGCGGCTGATATGAGCTTGCGAGTGGCGCCGGTCTGAACGTTCTGGCAGTGTCGGAGCTGTGTCGTAACCATGTCCTTCTGCTCTTGTTATCTCTGATAAACGGGCAGGGGCACGGGTCACACCTTTGAGTCTTCGGGGAAGACCTTTTCCAGATAACATCATCCTTATGGAATCACATCGCGAAATCAGCATCGGCAAAAGTGTATCTGGGGTCTTGATTTCCCTGGCATTGTCGTTGTTGGTGGCTTGCGGCGGAGCGTCTTACTCTGGAAGCTCTTCCAACGGAGGAGGAACGCAAGGGATGGCTCCCTCGGCTCCGACGGGCCTGACCGCAACGGCGAGCAGCCTGACGGTCACCCTCTCCTGGAACGCCAGTAGCGGCGCCACCGGGTACTACGTGAAGCGCGGATCTGTGACCGGAGGGCCGTACACGCAGATTGCAGCGCCGAGTGGGACCGGTTATCTCGATTCCTCTCTGACGAGCGGTACTACCTACTACTATGTGGTCGCGGCTTATGACGCCTACGGTGCGAGTGCTGATTCGCAGGAGGTGAGCGCGAAGCCTCTGAGTGCTCCCAACGTGACCATCACGGTGAATCCCAGCCAGACGACGCCGATTTCGCCATGGATTTACGGAATTAATTTTTATACTGGTATTTCGGGAGCCCCGCCTCGCCTGAACCTTGATCGCGCGGGTGGAAACCGCTGGACGGCCTACAACTGGGAGACGAATGCATCCAATGCAGGCAGCGATTATTTCTACCAAAACGATAACTATCTAAGTCCCAGCATGACCCCGGCGGAAGCTGTGCGCAGCTTCATTGCAACGGATCAAGGCTTGGGACTGGCAAGTGTGATGACTGTGCAACTGCAAGGCCTGGTTTCCGCGGACGAAAGCGGCCCCGTGAGCGTGGTGAATCCGCCCGACCTGACGCGTTTCAAAACCGTGATCGACAAGAAGAGCACGGTGTCGGGCGCTCCCTTCACGATTACTCCGCCCACCACGGATGCTTATGTGTTCATGGACGAATTTCTTTGGACACTTGACCAGAAATTCACCGGAATCGGCATCTTCGGCGCCAGCGCAGCGTTGCCAACTTTTGTGAGTCTCGACAACGAGCCGGAACTTTGGAATTCGACGCATCTCGAAGTGCAGGGCTCGACTCCGGTTTCGTCGGACAACTACATCAGCAAGACCATCGCACTCACCCAGGCTTTGAAAGACCAGTTTCCCGACGTCCAGATCTTCGGGCCGGTTCACTACGGGTTCGGCGGCATCTACAACTGGCAAGGAGAACTAGGCGCGACGCCGGACGGCGCGAACTGGTTTCCCGACAAATATCTGCCGGCGCTGAAGGCTGCGTCAGATACTTATGGTAGACCTCTCATTGATGTGTATGACTTTCATTGGTACTCGGAAGCGACAGATGGAACGACGAGGGTGGTCAATCTGACGAGCGCGAGCCTGACTGACGCTCAAGTGCAGGCTATCGTACAGAGTCCGCGCAGCTTGTGGGATTCCACCTTTACCGAAAATTCGTGGATTACGAATAGCGTTCTAGGGGAGCCGATTCAGCTTCTGCCGCGGCTGCAATCCAAGATCAATGCGGAATTCCCCGGCACCAAAATCTCCATCACGGAATACGAAAATGGTGGCGATAACCACATCGCAGGAACGATCGCACAGGCGGACAACCTTGGCATCTTCGGCAGTCAGGGAGTTTATGCGGCCACGTTGTGGCCTCTGGGGAACTGCCCTTATATCCTGGCGGGCTTTCGAGCGTTCCGCGGATTTGACGGCGCAAGCGCGGACTTCGGGGACACTTCGCTGCAGACAACTTCCAGCGATGTGCAAAATGTAGTCGTCTACGCCAGCCTGGACAGCACCGCTCCCGGGCGGGTTGTGTTCGTGGCCATCAACCGTTCCACGACTGCGCAAGTCACCGCCATCAATGGGCAGGCCCTCTCCGGTACCGCGACCATTTATCAGATGACGGCGGCTTCGGCGCAGGGACAGAATCCTGTAAAGCCGGTGCCGGCGGGGCAAATGGCGGTGAACGGGAGCTCGTTCACCATCACGCTGCCCGCGCTTAGCGTCACCACGATCGAAGTTAAGTAAATCGAAGTTTAAGTTGGCTTCGCGCTTCGGGCTTTCCCGCTTCGTGCAGGGAATTTGTTGTTCGAGCGCAGAGTAGCGCATAATTCCGGCATCAAGACCAAGGGGACAATTCGCAGCCGGCTCTCGCGGTCGAGAGTGCCAATGTCACACGAACTGCCCACTGACGTGCGCCTTGGCCGCATTGTGCGACTGTTGATGCAGCACGCGACGGTCGTGGTGAGCGGAACCAAGATCGCGCAGGAGATTTCTTCGAACCGCTCGGAAGTGTGGCGACTGGTTCAGCAGTTACGAGGGCTTGGGGTGGACGTGGCTGGGCATTCGGCAACGGGATACCGGCTGAAGTCGGTGCCTGATCTGCTGCTGCCGGAAATTCTGGATCCATTGATTCGCGGGACCATCTTCGACTCGCAGCTACATCACTTCTACAAAATCGGTTCCACCAACACCGCCGCCATGGTGGCCGCGGCACAAGGCGCGCCCGAGGGCAGCGTATTTCTGGCGGAAGAACAAACTGAGGGACGCGGCCGCGGGGCGCACACGTGGGAGTCGGCACGTTCGGCGGGAATCTATTGTTCGTCAGTACTGCGGCCGCCGCTGCCGCCCTCCGAAGCGCTGGTGCTTTCGCTGGCAGCAGGATTGGCGGTGCACGCGGCAATCAGACAAGTGAACGAGCGAGTGGACCTTGACTTGAAGTGGCCCAACGATGTGCTGATCACGGGCAAGAAAGTGTGCGGAATTCTTACCGAAATGAATGCCGAAGCGACGCGGGTACGCTACATCGTAGTGGGAATCGGCATCAACGTGAATCATCCGAGCTTTCCTAAGAACCTTGAGGCGGAGGCAACCTCGCTGCAGCTGGCGACGGGAAGCGAGTGGTCGCGGGTGGAACTGACGGCGGCTTTGTTAAAATCGCTGGATCGGGAATATCGTCTGCTGATCGAGCAGAAGGACGCCCGTCTGTCGATTCTGCAGCGCTTTGCCGAGCAATCGTCGTGGGCGCGAGGCAAACAAGTGCGCGTGGAAGAGAATGGTTCGAAAGTGGAAGGAACAACCGAAGGCCTGGACGAGCGCGGCTTTCTGCTGGTGCGAACTGCGCAGGGAGTGCGGACGGTGCTGAGTGGAACCGTGAGAGAGAAGTGAAATGCTTTTTGTTCTCGATGTCGGCAATACCAATACGGTCTTAGGAGTTTTCGCCCGCGGCGAGAAGGCGGACGTCGCCGCTGAGAGCGGTGACACGCCGCGCTACGAGCGTCTGGCAGCGCATTGGCGCGTGGCGACCCGGCAAAGCAGCACCATTGACGAGTATGGCGTTCTCTTCCGCAATTTATTTTCCATGGCGGGCCTGGAGCCTTCCGGTATCCAAGGCATTGTGATTTCGTCGGTGGTGCCTCCGCTCGATCCCGTTTTACGGCAAGTGTGCGAGCGCTACTTCAATTCCAAGCCTCTGTTGATCGAGCCGGGCGTGAAAACCGGCATGCCGGTGCACTATGACAATCCTGCGGAAGTGGGCGCGGACCGCATTGTGAATGCCGTGGCGGCGTTCGAAAAGTATGGCGGCCCGTGCGTGATTGTGGATTTTGGAACGGCGACGACCTTCGATTGCGTCTCCGCGAAGGGCGAATACATGGGCGGAGTGATCAGTCCGGGCATTGGTATTTCAGCGGACGCGCTTTTTTCGCGAACAGCGCGTCTGCCACGCGTGGAGATCCGCAAGCCCGCTCGCGTAATTGGCACCAACACCGTGGGCAGTCTTCAGTCGGGGCTTTACTACGGTTATCTCGGGCTGGTGGATGGAATTCTCGAACTGCTGCTCAGCGAATTGGGGCAGGAAACGAAGGTGATCGCCACTGGCGGCCTCGGGCCGATGATCGGTACGGGATCGAAATACATCAAGACAGTGGACGATTTTCTAACCCTGGAAGGTTTGCGCATTATCTGGGAACGCAATGTGGGAGCGCGCTCCGGCCCCGCTTCCAGGGCCGCTTCGGTTCCCTTCAAAACAGCGAAGAGCGGCGGCAGTGAACGCACTTCTGCCACTCCGCGTGTCACACGTTGAATAATCGTGGACAATTACCACTATTACTTCACCGAAGTCGAGGAACATTTCCAGAGAAGACGGGGAGGGCCTCTGATCGGCTCGCCCTTGGACTGGGAGCAGATCTTAATCTGGAAGAAGGCCGGCATTCCGCTAGAAGCTGTGCTGCGCGGCATCGACTCAGCTTTCGATAAGTATGAAGAGCGCAAATCGAAAAGACACGAAAAAATAAACAGCATTTTGTGGTGTGCACAGGCCGTGCTGACAGCGGCGGAAGATATGAAGGAGGCTGCCGTAGGCGCCGCTCCCGGTCAACCAGAATCGAGCCAGTCACGCGCGGGACAAGGCTTTGAGCAGTCGACGATCGCGGCGTTCCTGCGTCGCAACGCCGATCTTCTGGAAGCGGTGACACTGCCGCACGCCGCCGGAATCTCCGTTCATGCCGTCGCGGAAGAATCCGCGGCTAAGCTCCGCAAGCTTGCACAGGAAACCGAGAACACAGTCGTTGCGTCCAGACTGGAAGACTTGGAGCGCCACCTCACGGTGCTGGAAGAAAGACTTTTGGCCGTGCTGCTCGCTGCCACTCCCGATGAAGATATCGTGACAGTTCGCGCACAGGCAGATCGCGAATTGTCACCCTACCGCCGCAAGATGGCTGCGCCGCAGATCGAGCAACTGCTAAAACAATACGTTCACAAGCGTCTTCTGGAGAAGTACGGCGTCCCGCGCCTAAGCTTGTTCTACATGTGAGCGACGGCGGCCGACTCGATGACTCATTCCTTCGATGCACTCGTTCTCGGCGGCGGCGCGGCAGGTTTGATGTGCGCCATTGAAGCTGGCAAGCGCGGACGCCGGGTGGCGGTCTTGGAGCACGCCGATCGTTTGGGCAAGAAGATTTTGATTTCCGGCGGCGGACGCTGCAATTTCACCAACCTTCATTGCAGGCCGGAGCATTTTCTCTCTTCCAATCCGCACTTTGCCAAGTCGGCATTGGCTCGCTACACGCCTGGGGATTTCGTCGCGCTGGTTGAAAAGTACGGCATCCCGTATCACGAAAAAACTCTGGGACAGCTGTTCTGCGACCGCTCGTCGCGCGACATCATCGGGATGCTGGAAAGCGAATGTCAGCAGGCCGGAGTGAGCATCTTTCTGAGCACGAAGATTCGCCACGTCGAGCGTACTTCTGATTTTGTGGTACGCACGGCCGATCAGCAATTTCGCGCTGCTGCGCTGGTGGTTGCCACCGGCGGTCTTTCGATTCCGAAGATTGGAGCAACTTCGTTCGGTTACGATCTCGCCCGGCAATTTGGGCTGGGCATTATCGAGCCTTGGCCGGGACTGGTCCCGCTGGTGTTGAGCAAGAAAGATTGTTCGCGTTACTGCGAATTGGCGGGCGTTTCAGCGGAAGTGACTGCTTCATGCGTGGGCCAGCAGTTTCGCGAGAAGATGTTGATCACGCATCGCGGGCTGAGCGGGCCCGCGATCCTTCAGATTTCGTCGTATTGGAAGAAGGGGCAGAATATCCTGGTCGATCTTGCGCCAGAACGCGAAGTCACAGCCGCTTTTCGCGATCCAAAGATGCCCAGAAACGTAAACACTCTTCGGGCAGAGATGCGAAAGGTTCTGCCTCAGAGGCTGGCCGATCGCTGGCTCGACGAGCATGCGCCCACCTCCTGGACAAATCAATCACTGGCTGATCTGGAAAAGCAGACGCATTCCTGGACAATCTCACCGGCGGACACAGAAGGCTACGAGAAGGCTGAAGTGACCGCCGGCGGAGTCGACACCGGCGAACTCTCAGCCAAGACGATGGAAAGCAGTAAGGTTCCGGGTTTGTTCTTTATCGGCGAAGTCGTGGACGTGACCGGCCATCTCGGAGGCTTCAATTTTCAGTGGGCATGGGCGTCGGGGGCAGCCGCTGGACGGGCGTTGTGAGCTATTCCGCGCTGGTTCTCGATATCCGATACATGCAAATTTCTTCATCTTGACAAGCGAGTAACAGGCCATCAGTATTGCTTCCACCCCCTGCAGGGACCCTCGTCCGGTAGCGTGGACTTGCGGCCTCCGACCGACGTGCATAGAAAAGTGAAGGATCCCATGAAGCCAGCATCCATCGTCCCGTTGCGTTGCTTTCGCCTGACTGCACTGTTGATCACAGGGCTCGCCACAGTTCCCTCCATCGGCCAATCGATGGCTGGAAGAACCCCCAAGGTTCTTCCTCTGGGAACGGTCACGGTGCTCGGCCCCGCCACCTGCCCCGGCGGTGCGACCAAGGGAGCTACGTGCACATCGGTGAATGTGGCGTGCCCCGGCATTCCCGACCTGACCGCAATCTTGAGCGAGGCGATCCCCACAGTCACGGCAAAGGGCACAATCATCCTGCTCAGCGGGTCTGGCGGAACTACGTTTTTCAATAGCGGCTTCGGCACGCCTTACCTGAATGACGGATTCCGCGTCGTGCAACTCGCCTGGACGACCGATTGGGAACTTACCGGCGGCATCGGCCTTAAGAGCGCCTCCTGCCGCGGCGCAACATTCTTCAAGTATGTTTTCGATAACGTGCAGGGCGGCGACCGCACCACCGGATTTTGCGCGCAAGGTACCAGCGGCGGAGGCGCAGCAATCGCCTACTCTCTCTCGCAGTACGGCTTGGCAAACTTTTTTGATTACGTGATCATCGCCGCCGGTCCCGGCGTTGCCCGCCTGGATTACGGCTGCGACAAGTCGCTGTACACCGGTGGAGCCCTCGACCTCTGCTCCGAGATCACCAGCGCTCCCTACGTGTACTCTTCGGGATCGGCAAACAAGGTGAACTCATGGGAAAACACGACCACCTGCGACGCCAAGTCACCCCTGAAATCCGATATCAACAGATGGGCGGTCGACTCCATCGTCACTGCCGGCGCGAATTTCACTTATCCCAAGACCGCGATGAGTTGGTACTTCTGCGCGACTCCGCCTGTGAACAACAGCACGGGTGAGGGCAAATTCCTGATCGATCGCGTGGTGCCGAAAAATAATCCCCCTGACGTGAGTTGCTACTCCGGCGTGTGCAAAGGAGAAGCGGTTTGGCAAGACCCCAACGCGTTCACCGCGACGCAGAGCGAGATGGTTGCGCAGTGCGTGCCGAACCATCAGTGAGAAGAACGGACACTTGCCGAGCCTTCATCCGTTCCTGAGTCGAATCGTGATATCCGAACGGCTTTGATATGCTCCCCATGCCGTAGAATCAAGTCTTGCTCCTAAACATTGAAAAGCTGATCTATGGCGGCGATGGGCTCGCGCGCCTTCCTGCCGCATCTCCCGGCAATAAAGACCACAGCCGCGGCAAGGCCGTATTTGTTCCCTTCGTGCTGGCCGGAGAGAAGATCGAGGCGGCGCTCACGGAAGAAAAGCCTGGCTTCGCACGCGCGCGCGCTGAAAAAATTGTGGAATCATCGGCGCACCGGGTCGTGCCACCGTGTCCACACTTCGGAAGCTGCGGCGGCTGTCACTATCAGCACGCCAGCTACGAGCACCAACTCGACATCAAGAAAGAGATTCTGCGCGAGAACCTGCGCCGCATGGCCAAGATTGAACTGGAGTGCGAAATCCAGGTTCATCCTTCGCCGCCGTGGAACTATCGCAATCGCTCTCGCCTGCAGGTGCGAACGAGTCCTGAGTTTGCTGCGGGATACTACAAGTTCGCTTCACATGAATTGCTGCCGGTGGAAGAGTGCCCCATTAGTTCGCCAGTGATCAACCGCGGCATCGAAATGCTGTGGCAAGCAGGCAGAGCTGGCAAAGTTGTGGAGGGCGTACGCGAAGTTGAATTCTTCGCCAACGCCGACGACACAAAATTGCTGATCGAGATCCTGTGCGCTCCTGAGGCTCGACGCGCCGCAGTGCGGGGCTGGATTGAAGAATTGTGCGCGTCGATGCCGGAGATCGCGGGGGTGGTGGCGTTCCGCGAGCCGCAGAAAGGCGTGCAGGAGCGACTGGTGGCGGCGGGCGCCTCGGAATTAACTTATCAGACCAAGAAAGCAGCCTATCGGGTAAGCGCCGGCGCGTTCTTCCAGACCAACCGTTTTCTCACGGATGAACTGGTCGACGTTGTGACTGCGGGCCGCTCCGGCGAGTTGGCGATCGATCTGTATGCCGGAGTCGGATTGTTTTCCACAGCCTTGGCGTGTGACATCCGTCACGTAGTTTCGGTCGAGATGTCACAGATATCCTCTAACGACCTTCGCTACAATTTGCCTGCGAACGGAAAGGCGGTTCAAGCCGCGGCGGAACAGTACCTGACGAAGGCAGTTTCCACGGAAAAGCCAGACCTCATCATCGTGGACCCGCCTCGCAGCGGCTTGGGAGACACAACAGCGCGAGCCATGGCAAATATGGCCGCGCCTTGCGTGACTTATGTCTCCTGCGATCCGGCGACGTTGGCCCGCGATCTGGTGCCGCTGAAGGCTGCGGGGTATCGCGTCGAGGAGCTGCATCTGGTCGATTTGTTTCCCCAGACCTACCATTTGGAGACTGTCGCGCACTTAATTCGGTAAGCAAAGTTCCGACATAGACTTCCACTAGACCGCACACGTTCCAGGCATAGAATGCCTCCTCTTCCCTTAATCGGCCAGCCGCCGCCCGCGCCGCGTGCATTTCATCTCAAGCCCACGCGCCAACCTATCTTGTGGGCTGCCGCCGCATATTCCTCAGGAATAGTTGCCGGAGTTTATGCCTGGCGCCCGGCATCGTGGTGGGTAGCGGCCGTAGTGGCGTTTCTTGGAGCAGGCCTCTACTTTGTACGCAGACGGAAATGGCTCGGAGTGACCCTGGCTCTGGGGGCATTCTTCCTGGCAGGTGCACTGCATATTCAGTTGCGAGGGTCCTCGCCCGTAAGTGATAGCCGATTACTGCCTTTTACAGACGGTCCGCTTGTTGAACTAACAGCACACGTGACGCGTGAAGGTAGGCTGCGTCCGGGGGTAGCGAACGAACTCAAACAAACGATGGACGTTCAGACGGAAGAGATCGGCCTGGACGACGGAACGAAGATTCCATTGCATTGCGGCGTGCGCCTCGGAATCTACAGCGAAACTGGCATTCTTGCGATGCGCGTCTTCCATTATGGCGAACGCCTCCGGCTCTTGGTGAAGCTGAAGCAGCCGCGCAACTTCCGCAATCCCGGAGCCTTTGACTATCAAGGCTATCTCGCGGAAAACGGTATCGCGGCACTGGCTTCGGCGAAGGCGAGCGATTTGGAACGTTTGCCAGGCTTTTCCGGTAATCGCGCCGAACTCTGGCGCACTCGGGTTCACTCCAGCATTGTGGCCAAGGTGCGCGCGCTCTGGCCTGCGCCGCACGCAGCGCTGATTGACGCCATGGTTATCGGCGAACAGGCCTTCATCGACCGCGACACACGAGTCGATTTTCAACGCTCCGGCACTTATCACATTCTTGTCGTTTCCGGCATGAACGTAACTATCCTGGCATTCGTCGTCTTCTGGACCTTGCGCCGCATGCGACTTGGCGAGATTCCAGCGACCGTGCTGACGATTTTCTTCTGCGTTGTTTATGCCCTTCTTACCGAAGTAGGTGCGCCGGTGTGGCGAGCCACGCTGATGTGCGCTCTTTTTCTGGGTACACGGCTGCTTTACCGCGATCGGGCCATGATTAACGCAAGCGGCGCAGCTGCCCTTGGACTACTCGTCTTTGATCCGCGACAGCTCTTTACCGCCAGCTTTCAGATGACATTTCTCTGCGTACTGATCGTGGCCGCGATTGCATTGCCGCTTCTGGAACGCACTTCGCAGTTCTACCGCCAGGCGCTCGCTCACTGGGACTCGGACGACTACGGCCCAACGCTCCCAGCAGGTGTCGCGCAGTTCCGCCTCGATCTGCGCCTAATCGCACAGCGACTGACGCGTTTTCTAGGGCAACAATGGTCGCTGCGGGTTGTGCGCGGCACGACCATCTTTTGCCTGCGAGCTTTCGAGTTGCTGCTGGTGTCGGCGGTGATGCAGATGGGCCTCGCTCTTCCGATGGCATATTACTTTCATCGCGCCACCACCATCGGGCTTCCCGCGAACGTGGCCGTTGTTCCGCTCACTCAAGTGTTGATGCCTGCGGCGATTCTGACGCTCGCGCTGGGATATGTTTCTCCGCTGCTCGCGAGAGTTCCCGCTCTGATCACTACGTTCGCGCTGCAAGCCATCACAGGCACCGTTCACGGCTTGGGCGGATTGCGTCTGGCCGACCTGCGCGTCGCGACGCCGTCAGTACTGATGATGACAACGGCTTCCGCCGCACTGATCGTTGCCATGCTTGGCGCTCGCCGTCGTGCAGCGCTCGCAGGTTCAGCACTGCTGGCGTTGTTGTTGGCGTCGCTGGCTCTGGCTTTCGTCGCGCCCAAACCGCAAGCGCGTTCCGGATTGCTTGAAGTCACTTCCATTGATGTGGGCGAGGGCGACGCCATCCTACTAGTAATGCCACAGGGCCAAACCTTGCTTATCGACGCGGGCGGCCCCATCTGGGGTACAGGTTCTCAACTCGACTTCGGAGAAGATGTGGTCGCGCCTTATCTTTGGAGCCGCGGTATCTCTCGCCTGGATGCGGTTGCGATTTCCCATGGCCACTCTGACCACATCGGAGGCATGGCCGCGATCCTAAGAGATTTCTGTCCGAAGGAGCTGTGGATTGGTCTGCTGCCCCCCAGTCGCTCTCTTGAGAACTTGATAGCCGAGGCACATGCGCTCGGAATCGACGTAGTCCGCCATTGGGAGGGAGACGAATTTGAACTTGGCGGAGCCAGAGTCGACGTGCTTTTCCCACCCAAGGACTGGCCCACCGGGCTCGAGCCGAAAAATAACGACTCGATGGTTCTGCAAGTCAGCTACGGCAGGACGTCCGTGATGCTGGAGGGTGACGCGGAAAAAGCTGTGGAGCGGCGCATTGCCAGCCTGCATCATCCGAAAGCAGACCTGCTAAAAGTGGGACATCACGGGAGCGCTACGTCCACAACGGCAGAAATTTTGGAGTCGCTGAAGCCCGCCTTCGCGGTGATCTCGGTGGGCTTTCGAACTTCCTTCGGCCTACCGAAAACGGATGTCCTGCAACGGTTGCAAAACGCTGGAGTCCACGTCTACCGCACTGATCTCAACGGCGCGGTTACCTTCTACATGGACGGACACTCGGTTACGCCCTGGCTTCCGGCGATCCACTAGACTGTTTCAGCGGGACGACACAGCCTCAACTATGGAGAAGGCTTACGCCTGAGTCTCGTCGTCATCCACATCGCCGGACGCGTCGTCGGGAACCTGCTGCCGCGATTCGGCGATTAATCTCCGCGCCTTCTCCGCATCGTCCTCTCGCACGAGAATGATCATTCCGCCCAAGCCAGGAAATGCATCTTGCAAGAGGCTAGCCGACGCCAGATCGCTGTCGATACCCGCGGAATCGAGCAGCCCTTTCACGACCATTGCCTCCGACTCTTGTTCGCTATCGAAGACCTTGACCAGTTTCTCGTTTGGATTCGGGCTGGCCTCCGTCGATACCTCGCGCTGCTCTGCCATGAAAGTCTCCCGTTCTCGTGCCCGGCTAGATCAGAAAACCGGACTCCGCACTCTGGGATTCTAACTCCATCGGGAACGACCTTGCACTCGGGTAATACAGGGGATATGTGTTGCTCGCGCTCTAGTCAATGAGTTGAACCCGAAAAATTCTTGGTTCGCCATAGCCAATACGCCATCGGAGCTGCCAGACAGCACTTTCGGGCCGTTTGCTTTCTGCCTCAATTGGAGGAAAATGCAAAGCAACGGGGCGCCTCGACGAGGCGTCGAAAACGTGCAGAGCCGCGGCCCGGGGAAAGGGGCGTCGCAGCGGCGGAAGGGACCGGTATGAACACTGGGGAGCGAGCCGAACAAGACCAGAATCAACATTTGGCGGGAGAGAAAATTAAAGAGTTGAGACAGGATGAAGATGAAGCCCGCAGAATCCGGCGACTACAAGTGATGATCAGCATGGTCTCATCAGTGATTAGCCAGGATCCCGGCCTCACCGTGGAAGAAGCATCGGAGTTGGCAGCGGGCGCAAAGCGCGCTGCTCTGGCTATGTTCCCCGATAAAGAACTCGCGTACGACTTGCTATATAAACCGCGACTGCAACGGCTGATGACGGAACGATTCCGGTTGCAGTAGCCAGATTGTGCCTGCGAGTACCCGCCCAATCTCTCGTTTCGGACTAGGCGTCATCATCCACAACGGGATTCCGCAGTGTTCCCACACCTTCGACGCTGACCTCCATCACATCTCCCGCCACGACTGGACCCACGCCCTCAGGTGTACCAGTAGCAATCAGATCGCCGGAAAAAAGAGTCATGACCTGCGCCGTGTGCCGGATTACCACATCGACAGGAAACAGAAAATCCCGCGTATTGCCTGCCTGCCGCACTTCTCCGTTGACTCGCGTTCCGACTGCCAACCCCGCCCAGGGATCGATTCCATTTACTACCACCGGGCCTACTGGACAAAAGGTGTCGAAGCTCTTTCCACGGGTCCACTGCCCGTCTTTTTTTTGCAGGTCGCGCGCAGTCACATCGTTCAGGCAGGTGTAGCCGAGGATGTATGGCCGTACGTCTTCGTCCGCCGCCAAGTGATGGCAAGTCCTTCCGATCACGATGCAAAGCTCCGCTTCATAGTCGACGCGCTGCGATATTTTCGGACGTCGCACAGTCCCTCCCGGCGTCAAGAGGGCGGAGGTGGGCTTCAGGAAGAGGATTGGTTCCGTCGGGATTTCGTGACCGAGTTCTTCCGCATGTGCCCGGTAGTTGCGGCCGACGCATACGATTTTCGACGGACGCACCGGTGGCAGCAACTCCGCTTCCTCCAGCGCGATCGCATCAATCTTTCGCGTGCGCAAACCTTCTACGTCGCCATCGGACTCTTCCGGCGGCGTAAGTAGAATTCGCAAAATCGTGTCGCGACCAGCCACGGGCTCTACCAGTCCGTAGTACGCCTGACCGTTGAATTGAAAACGGCAATATTTCATCGCATTATCTAATCACGAGAGCCGGAAATAAGGCGAGAAGTTTTCCAACTGGATGGATTCCGGGGGCTACAACTCAGGTCACGGCACGCTCTCTCCGGCCTCTTCGGAGTGCGCACTCTCATTCCCACGCACATCCACCGCCGATACCGAATAGAAATATCTTTTCCCCGAGGTGACCGGGAGATCCCGAAAGGCCGGTATCTTTACCAGTTCCGGGTTCACCTTGACCGCCGCGGATCCTTCTTCGCGCCGGTAGATGTTGTAGCCGGCCAAATCAGAATCATTCACTGGAATCCATATCAGGTCGATGAAGCCCTGCCCGGACCCAGAAAACACCGCTTCCACCCCCGATGGTACTGCGGGCGGAAAAATATCATGAGCAAATACTTTCACCTCGGGGGTGTCATCGCCTTCAATGAGGATATCCGGCTTCCCCGTTTGTGGGACTACGGTCAGAGTGTCAGCGCGATAGTAGTAGTTTTTCTCCCACTCGAAGCTCTGATCAGTGATAGATTGATGATCCTCACCTCCTGCCTCGCGCTCTCCGACCAAGATCTTTTGCGGGCCTCCGTCCGCGCGCCGGTAGACGCGATAGCTTCGGTGCAGGGAGTCGGAGGTGGACACAGAGAGCGGTACAGCGGTCCAGGCGAGTACCACACCCTGCGCCGTGACCTTGGCACTAAAATTTTCTGGTGCCGGAAGAGCCTCAGTTAAGGGAACATGCACCTGATTGGACAACCCGGCTCCGCGACCGGCGCGGTTCAATACTTCGACTGCATAGGTCGCCATTGCTGTAACACCGCGATGTTGCAGTTCGCGTGGCAACGTCTCGCTAAACTTGGCCTGCAGTTTCTTTTCTGGAGGTTGTCCTTTACTCGCGAAATCTTCCGGCGTCGCAACCTCACCGACGGGTACACCGCAAGCAACTAGAACCGCGTCGACGCTCCTGCAGATCTGCGTCTTGCCCAGGTAACGCACGCTTTGCCGGTCGGTGGTCAGCGCCGGAACGGTCCAGGTAAGGGTAACTCTATCCCCTTTGCGCAGAGCCTTAAGATCGGAGGGGGGATGAGGTAACTCCAGGGACGGCGGCAGCGGCGGTCCAATCGACGCGCAGCCGTCAATCCAAATGAGGGCGGCAACTGTTAGCAACAACTTTCCGAGATGAATTCTCATGCCGGACAACAGACTACATCAGTGGGCGAATCGGCTGCCCATCGTGTATTGATTCCCTCGCACAGCCTACCCAACCAACTCCCGCACCGCTTCCCGGAACACTTTGCTGTGCTGGTCCACATCATCGCTCTCGGTCTGTGGAGACATGAGCGCCATGTTATGAAAAGGCGTCAGCAGAATTCCGCGAATCATGGCATACAAATGCATAAAGCGCTCCAGCTCAAAATCCATGGCATCGTGGGCTTGCGTGCCATTCTTCGGAGAAGTCGCTCCAAATAAATATTCCGCCCGGCATCCTAGTCGCGTGACATGCCAGGGCAGTTCCGCTTCCGCAATGGCTTTCGCCACGCCTAGGGTCCAACGCTCAGCCAGCGGGATCATGCGGTCAAATGCTTCTTTGGTTAGGACCTTGGTCAAAGTGGCGCGCATCGCCGCCAGCGATAATGCATTTCCCGCCAAAGTGCCGCCAATTCCGCCCACGTCGCAATCTTCCAGACTATGCGCCGCGGCGATCCGGTCGGCCACTTCTTGGGAGAATCCGTAAGCCGCCCCGGGAATGCCGCCACCAATGGCCTTTCCAAAAACCAACACGTCGGGTTCCAGATTCTCTGCCCGGGTATAGCCGCCGGGGCCGGCGCAGATCGTGTGTGTCTCATCAAGAATTAACAAAGCGCCATGCTTCCTGGTAAGTTCACGAAGCGCCACGTGATAGCCCGGCTGCGGATGCACGATCCCAACATTCGTCATGGCAGGTTCGGCGAGCACACACGCGACATCGCCGGGAGCGAGAGCCTGCTCCAGCCCGGCGACGTCGTTGAATTCCACCACCTTCGTGGTCACTGCGGGATTCACTGGCGGTCCAATATTGCCTCGCCGAGGGCCAGCCTCTCCCTTGCGATCAAGCGTGATGAAGGTTTCATCGACTGTCCCGTGATAGCACCAGTTGAACACCAAAATTTTGGGGCGCCCGGTGATCTGTCGCGCCAAGCGAATCGAAAAGCGATTCGCATCCGTGGCCGTGAGCGCAAACTGCCAGTAGGGCAATCCGAAACGCTTCTGTAATTCTTCCGCGACAAAAATGGAATCTTCGCCGGGCAGCATCAGCGTGATCCCGCGTCGTGCCTGCTCCTCGACCGCCTTCACCGTGGAAGAAGGCGAATGGCCTGTCATCGCCCCCGTGTCGCCCAGGCAGAAATCCGCATAACGATGCCCGTCCACGTCAAAGAAGGACGCACCCTGGGCCTCGCGCACAAAGGGCGGAAAAGCTCCCGCCCACTTCACCATCCAGTTCATGGGAACGCCCGCCAGCAGGGACTTGCGCGCCCGTTCAAAAAGCGCCTTGGACTTAGGACGCTCCTCCACAAACTTCTTCTGCTCGAGAGCCATCAGGGACGCAAGGCGGGCACGATCGATAGATTTCATGTCGAGGCAGAATAGCAGAATGCTGGAACTTAGGCGGGAGCGCGCGACATTAAAAGGTGCGATGCTTCAAAATGCAGCGCTCAATTGCGCACTACCGGCCCAAAATCTAAAATGCGCTCCCAATGAATTAGATGCCGTCCCCGTAGGCACGACCGGCTGCTCCAGGCGGTAGATCACCCCGAGAGGACACATCGGACATCGATGGAAACGGTCCCCCTCGACATAAGTGGAACGCTGAATTAACTTGTGCGGTGTCGAGTGCAGTGCCGCATAACGACCTGATGTCAGAACAACCTGACCGTCCCGGTACGTCTTGAATGGACCCATACTCTCTTTCTCCGGCTGTCACTTCTTAAACGTCCTGTTAAGAACGTCCTGACAGTCCCAGATTCAACCTTCAGAGCACGAGCCGCCATACAGCCCTTGCTGCACGTCAGCGTCCGTAGTGATCTAGGTATTTTCCGGCAGGGATTTCACAGGTCGAAGACCCGGTATGCGGAGGAGGGTTCCTGCGCCTGTAAGAGCGATATCGCAACATTGTGCACAGCAACTCCGGTCGTAGTGTGACCATTGATCTTTCCATGATGAGCATGACCATGCAATACCAGGTCGGCACCATGCCGGTCAACAACTTCGGCCAGCCGCGACGTACCCATGTAGGGGAAAATCTCCGGAGCTTCGCCCTGAACGGTTTCCAGAATCGGCGAATAGTGCAGCACGACCACACGCTTTTTCGTGCGCAGCTGTGACATGGCCCGCTCCAGCTTAAGGGCTTCGTCAATCGACGCCTGGACAAGGTTCTTGATGGAACGCTCGCCGAATGCCGTCAACATGCCGCGCCCGAACCCCCCAATGAAGCCTTTAGTCCCCGCAAAGCCTACACCGTCTCGCTCATACGCACTGCCGTCCAGAACTTTGATTCCAGCGCCAACCATCATCCGGCACAGCTCCTCTTCTTTTCCACTCTCGTAGTCGTGATTGCCCAACACGACAATTGTTGGAACCCTGAGGCGGAGCAAGACGTTAATCAGCGGCTCCATTTCGTCGGGCTGTCCGTAGTTGGTCAAATCCCCCGCGAGAACAAGAACGTCCGCGTCGTCTCGAACCCGTTCGAACTGGTCTTTAAGTTTCGCGTAGTTCTGCGGGCTAAAGTGAAGATCGGCTGTGGCTGCAACTCTCATACACAAATCTCAGGCTGCCGGCTGCGGGACGGCTCTGGCTGCTCGGCCTGCGCGTCTCCGGATCTTCTGAACCTCTTGCAGGCGGCTTTTCCTTTCTGTCTCGAGCAGGTTCACCAGTCCCCACTCGTTCACATCGATGGCAAACATGTTGTTGTCCACCAGGCTGCCGCGAAAGTCGGCTTGAGGATCGCGACTTCCGATCTCCTTTTGAAACCGCTGCAGCAGCTCGCGCCAGATGGCGACCGGCACGTAGTGCGAGTGCGCCGGATACACGTAACGGAACAGTATGAGCGACCAGAGGAGCATTTCCCAGTGCTCTCCCACCAACTCCATCTCCCGGTCCCAATCGAACGATCCGTAAGTGCCGTAAATCACGTGAGCAATGTCGGCGCCGTCAAATCGTTCCCGGCGGGCCACGAAGATTTTCGAAGCGACCAGCTCTTCAGGAGCCAATACGCGGGTTTCGATCCCCTGCACAACTGCCGGACGGGCCCGCTCAATCCAGGAATTCGCGACCAGGAGAACCGCATTGCTCATTCCCGTAATCAGGTCGACGAAAAATTCTCCTTTGCGCGCCTTCGCAAGCCACACCGGGTCCACCATTTCGCATTCAAAACCGCAGTCGCGAAGAATCGGTAAAACCTCGCACACTGTTCGGGCAGTCATGAACAGGTCGAGGTCTTTCGTGAATCGGCAAATTCCGGTGTGTTGGCGTAGAGCAAAAGCTCCCGACACGGCATAGGGCACGTGCTGTTGCTCTAGCGCAATAAGCACTTCGCGAAAGAGAATAGCCTGCTCTTCTGGAACTTCCGCGGGCATGGAAGAAGTGAAGGGAAGTCCCTCAATCGGCTTGGATAGTTCCAGCACGGAACTTGGATGTGAGTGTGTGCCTCACGGTTGTGGCACTTATTGCGACATACCGGCAGGAGTGAACTCTTCGAGTTGTGACGGCCTGGCCCGTCGAGGCCAAGCCAGCCCACGAATAAACTACGCAGCTTTCAGGCGAGGTACTTTCGCGCCTTTCTTTCGCGCCTCAGAAAGACCGATTGCGATTGCCTGCTTCCGGCTCTTCACCGTCCCTCCCTTGCCTCCTTTGCCGGACTTCAAAGTGCCATGCTTCATTCGCCGCATCGCACCCTCCACTGTCTTGCTCGCGGCTTCGCCGTATTTTCGTCCCCCAGATTTCTTGCTCGAACGCTTAGTAGCTGCCATGGTTGCCTCCTGCCCAGATTAGTGGAGAAAAGTGTTCGCCAAGGTTGGCGATACATTTTTGACGCAACGTCCCTTGCCAGATGGCATCAAAAACTAAGCGTTCCGTGATTTCACAATAGGCGATCTTTATTGCCAGGAGGTTCCCGCGATGAAGTCAGTGACTGGAGTATTTCGTTCCGTTACAGATGCGCAGCAGGCTCTCACCGAACTGCGTTCCGCCGGTCTACCCGAGGACCGCGTCACGCTTCTAACACCAGGAAATAAGCCTGATCTGGGAGCCATCCCCACCGTTGCTGCGGAACAACCCGGTATGGCTAAGGCGATGGGCGCTCTAGTCGGCGCTGCTGCCGGACTTTCTGGAGGCCCGCTGATTGTTGCAGCGCTCATCCCGGGCGTTGGACCAATTACTGCCATCGGCCTATTGGGTGGCGCAGTTTTGGCCGCGGCAGGGGCCGGCGCGGGCGCGGTTGCCGGCGGCAAGCTGGAAAACGCGATGACCGAAGGACTGCCGGAGGATGAATTATTCGTCTACGAAGATGCTTTGCGCCAGGGCCGCAGTGTGCTGATCGCGCTGGCCAAGGATGACACGGAGGCCGAAATATCCCGCGAAGTGCTGAAAAAACAAGGGGCTGAGTCAGTCGATGCCGCCCGTGAGCAATGGTGGATCGGATTGCGAGGGGCCGAGCGGGAACACTATTCGAAGTTTGGCAGAAACTTAAGCGACGATGAAAAATTCTACCGCCTCGGTTTTGAATCGGCGCTGCATGCGCGCATGCGGTGTAAAGAATACGACCAGGTCATGGCCGAAATGTCGGCTGAAATCGAAGAACTCGAAGGTCGATATCCTGGCGCCGAAGTGGCCGAACCGTTCCAGCGAGGATACGAGCGGGGCCGCGATTATTACCAGCGACTGTGCAACGAATCCAAGGCTGCGTAAAAACTGAATTGCTACGCTCAGGCGGCTTTTTGCCCGGCGTCGAGATCCTTGTTTTCTCCACCTTTATTTCTTGCGGGCTAGGCGCGATGGAGGCCCTACCGAACCGCCCCTAGGGCTTACACACGAGCCGTACCCTTCTTCATCCGGACGCTCAGGTGGCACCTGTATAGCGCTATTTCGGTGAAAGCGATAGGGTGGAAGCTGCGGTGGTGCCGCTCACGCTTTGCATTGGAATTGAGGCCTTTGTGGTCCGTATTTTTCTGGTGGATGACAACGCGATGATCCGATCCCATCTTAAGGAAATGCTCGAACAAAAATCCGAGTGGGTGGTGGTGGGCGAGGCTAGCAACGGCCGCGAAGCAGTGAGGACCTGTGGCAAACAGAAACCGGACCTCACGTTGATGGATTTCCTGATGCCGGAGATGGATGGACTGGAAGCGGCGCGACAACTTACCAGGCAGGATCCGAAAGTCCCCATACTGATGATCACGGTGGATCCGTCGCGACAACTGGAAAGAGAAGCACGAAAAGCGGGTATCAAGGGGCTTTGCGCGAAGGCCCATATGCTGGCTCTGTTGAATGCAGTGGAGACACTACTAAAAGGCCGGACATATTTCCCACTCGGTTTACCTGCCGCTGTTTAGCTCTTGTCTCTCGATGTTCTCGCTCCTGCACTCTTAAGAATTCGATTTCCGGCAACCGCCCGGCACAATCCGGACACCAACGTCGCGCGGGCGAACTATTCCCGAACCGACTTTGGCTCTCTCTAAGGAATCTTCGTCCTCTTCGAAATCGTTGGTGCTCATCGCCATGGTGCTGGCGATCGCAGCCCTGTATCTTGGGCGTCGGGTATTTCCCCTGGCTCATTGCCGGAACTGGTACCCCGGATTAAGTTCGCAGCGGTAAGTTCTGGACCGGTCCTTGTCAATCCCCATATGACAGTCTGCCCAGCGTAGGGCAAGATTTGGCCCCAGAGGAAAAATGATTTCTTCCCCGTCGATTTCAGCTTCCAGGCTCGGTCCCTCCGCCGACGGGGGCAAGCTGAAGTTAAGAGCGCGGCCAAAAATTACCGGATGGGTCTCACGCACCATATCGCTGGTCATGGGATGAACCACTTCCGCCTCCAGCAGGAAAGTAGTCGTATCTGACCAATCGCGAGCTTGCACTTTGAAGTGTTGACGGTCCGTTGTAAGGCCCTCCACGTCAACCTTGGTGAAAGGGCAGGGTCCCGCGATGCAAGAAGCTCTCGGGCTCCGGAACTCATTGCCTTCCCCGGCATCCAGAGACCAAGCCGCCATGGTAGCCTTCCACTTGCCATCGGGTGAGCATGGTGGCTTCTTGTTGCAGGGCACGTTCCCGGGGTTGATAACCTGGAAGGTCTTTACCGCATTTCCGATGTTTGCCTCGGTGGTCGCCTTCACTGAATATCTGATTCGGGGATTGGAAATGATCGACCGGGGACGCACATCTGGACTCGTGTCACGAATGATCGGTACCATATGAGCGATGAATATCTTGTCCGATATAAAGTCATTCCAATCCAGCGGTTGATAATCCTTGTGCCGGAATTGCAGCAAGACCTGCTGGCGCCGTCGCAGTCCCTTAGGCAGGGTCAAGCTGAAAAACCCTGTCGGTTCAGACCTCGAACTTCCGCTTCCCAATGCATTGGTCGCGTTGATTTCAACGTTGGCGATTGGCAGCTGTTTATTCGGGTCTTTATCGTCTCGCAACACGGCCCCGCGCAGGGTAACCGGTTGCCGGCGGTGCAACAGCGCCACCGCTAAAAACACCGCGAAAATTGCGAAGGCCACAATTGCCCAAGCTGTGATCGTCTTTCGTTTACTCATCGCATCCTTTTGATTACCATTCTAGGACGCAGATCGCGCATGGTAAAGTTTGCTGGAAAATAACCTTGGACCCGACGTATGGCGCCGAAAACGCGGACGTCGAATATTTGCGAATCCGGCAATCTATGCCGGGGGATAAGAGCATCTAAATTTTGGGGGCTGATGGGCAAGAAAGAGAAGAACATTCTCCACCCGCACCGCCTTTCAAGACGGGACCTGCTGCTGCAAGCCGGTGCCGTGGGACTGTTGAGATTTCTCGACCACGGCGAGATATTCTCACCGCCGGCACACGCGCAGACAGCACCAACTGCGTCCCCTTCGCCTGCTTCCTCCGTTCTTTCCGCCGAGGACGACGCTTTTCTTGACGAACTGGAGAAACGAAATTTCCAGTTCTTTTGGGACCAGGCCGGTTCACAAACCGGACTGATTAAGGATAGATGCAACGTACAAAAGAATGACACCACTGTGGTCGCCAGCATTGCGGCGACTGGCTTTGGGCTGACCGCTCTTTGTATTGCAGAACAGCGTGGATATATTTCCGCCACTGCGGCGCGCGACCGGGTTCTGCTCACTCTGCGCTTTCTCTGGAAGAAGATGCCCACCCATCGCGGGTTCTTTTACCATTTTGCTGACATCAACACCGGCGAGCGTATATGGGATTCCGAAGTCTCTTCGGTGGATACGTCAATCCTTCTCTGCGGAATTCTTTCCTGCCGGCAGCACTTCGAGCAGCACTCCGAAATCAGCCTTCTCGCCTACGAAATCTTCAACCGCGTCGATTGGAGTTGGCTCTCAGAAGACACTTCACTCTTGCCGCACGGATGGACCCCCGAACTGGGCTTTCTTCCCTATCGCTGGGACTACTACAGCGAGATGATGATGATTTATTTGCTCGGGTTAGGATCTCTTCCACACCCGCTACCAGGAACGGTCTGGACCGCCTGGAAGCGCGTGAAGTTCGAATTTGACGGTATCCGTTATATCGGTTCGTTCGCTCCTTTGTTTGTGCATCAGTATTCGCAGGCCTGGTTTGATTTCCGTGACAAGCGCGATGCCTATGCCGACTACTTTCAGAATTCGGCCGCCGCAACGGACGCGCATCGCCATTTCTGCCTGGAGTTGGGCAAGCAGTTTCCCGACTACGGCGACGATCTCTGGGGAATTTCAGCTTCAGACTCGGAGAAGGGATATGTGATTTGGGGAGGCCCGCCCACGATGGGCCCGATCGATGGAACCGTCGTGCCCAGTGCTTCCGCGGGTTCCCTTCCGTTTTTGCCACAACCGGTGATGCGCGTTCTCCGGAACATCAAAGACCACTATCCGCGGGCCTGGAGTAAGTATGGATTCGTGAATGCATTCAACCCGCTGAGGAATTGGTACGACAGCGACGTGGTAGGAATTGATACTGGAATCACCATGCTGATGGCGGAAAATGTTCGCACGGGTTTCGTCTGGAATACCTTCATGAAAAATCAAGAGGCGCAGCGCGGGATGCAACGCGCAGGCTTCAAGAAATATCAGCCTTAGCATCGGGAGGAATCCCTAGCCCTTAAAACGCTTTTTTCGCCGTTTTTCCTACTTCAATTCAATCAGCGCCAAGCCTTGCCCGGGCAATGTGAACGTGAGTTCGCCGTTCTCGATCACCCGCGTCTCCGGAGCAGGCAGTTCCGTAGCTCGCCGCAATTCCTGTATCTGCGCCTGAGTGGGATAGCGTGGCGAACCCATTTTCTCGTAAGCGGAGTGAAAATCTCCATGATCATGGTCCAGCCGCGAAACTAAAGCCCGCTTGGTGTTTGTACCCTTCAGGCGCAAAGTTACTGTCCGGGGGGAACCGGCTTGCTCCGGCGGAGCATAGTTCCACACCGCCAGAACCAGGCTGCCGTCGGTCCTCCTCGTAAGCAGGGCGGAATCGGAATTGAGTTCGATCCGTTGCTCTCCCAGGTTGTGCAGCAACTTGAAGGCATTGAATGCCGGCTTGGGAACGCCGCCAACCGCGACTAATCCGTACCCCCCATAAAATGGCGTCTTCACCACACCCTGTTCTTCGAAGACATCGGAGAAACTCCAGTAAGACATGTTGTCCACCAACCCATCGCACTGCCGGATGGTATCGGCTATCCATGGCCCCATAAAGATGGAATCGGTGACCGCCGGCTCGTTCTTGTAGCTGGCGTTGAATTCGCTCAAGATCAGCGGCAAACGTGGCATGCTCGACGTGGTGATCTGCGTGTGGACTTTGGCCACAGCGCGGCAGACCATCCGATCGCGGGAAATATCTTCCTGCGTGCCGAACACGTCTTGCGCGGTATCGTTGGCGTAGACGTGGGTCGAAACGTAGTCGAGTGGAATATTTTTCTCGGCACAGTGGCGAATCAGCGCATCCACCCATGCCGCTTGCGCGGTCGCCGGTCCTCCCACGCGCAGTCTTGCACTCACCGCCTTGATCGCCAGCGCGGTATGGTCGTACAGCCCCCAATAGGTTTCCTGCTTCGGCTGCCCCGCCCAGAAATCGAGGTTCGGCTCGTTCCAAACTTCAAAATACCATTGCGCCACTTCGTCGATACCGTAGCGATCAATAAGATGCCAGACGAATGCCTCGATCAACCCATCCCAACGGCCCCAATCTTTCGGCGGCGAAACATTTGGCTTGTACCAGAAGGAATGAAGGAGATTCCCGGCCGCCAACTGATTGGGCATGAAGCTGATCTCGACGAATGGACGGACTCCGTTTGCCAGCAAGCCATCATAGATCTGATCAACATAAGAGAAGTTATAGGCTGGGTTCCCTTGGCTATCTTCGCTGTAAACGCCCAGTTCGTCGTGGAAAATCGCATGGAAGCGCACATACTTGAAGCCCGTAATTTGTTTCACGGCACGCAAGTCTTCGCGATAGCTCTCACGCAGCGATAGTACGGCACGTCCTGAACCAAACATCGTCTCCCAAAAGTGGGGGAAGGGATGAGAAGCCGCTTGCGCATCCACCACGATCAGCTGCGGTCCGGGCTGAGGCTGCGCAGCAAGCGTAGACACGTTGATCGCAACAGCCAGCAGGAGCGCGAGCTTGAGCACATAAGACTGGCGCATGGAGGGAATCACCTCAAATCGAGGAGTCTTGATCAGAATCAATTCCGCTGTTCTTGAAGGTCTCACGCAGCCTGTGCGCGCGGAAGCTGCGCCGCCGGTTTTTCCTGAAGCAGCAATTCGGTTGCCTGCACTCGTGGGTGACTGTGGAACCAGCGTTGCAATACTTTGCCGTGCAGGAAATTCGCTGTCGCGAGCAGGCTCATGCCCTGATGATGAGCCATCCAGCAGCGCACGAGTTCATAGCGGCGCAGCCGTGACCGGCGCCGGGAAGGGTTGAAGTCCAACGACTCATAAAATCCGTAGGTTCCCATGGCTCGCATCCGCTGCAGCCTACGCAGATTGTTTAGCGCGGCCCAGGAATCACTTTCCAGCGCCAGGAAAGTTGAGTAAGGCGACACCACGGGCCCTTCCTGGTCACTTTTGTGTATGGCCAATTGAGGAACGCCGAAGGCGTGATACTGGTAATTGCCACACTCATCGGTTCGAAAATACGCCGCCTCCGAAATGCCCCACGGTATGCGCTTTTGGCCCGCATAGGCACGTTGGGCACGCACCGCGGCAAAGGTGGCTCGCTCCAGAAGCGTATTGGGATAGGTGCGCATCCACAGGGCTGGCATCAGATACTCGAACATCGTGCCTGTCCATGAGAGCATCCCAGCCATCCCCTGCTCCACCGTGAGCGGCCTGCCCAGCGAAAACCAGCTTTCCTGAGGTAGATCGTCTTTGGCGATCGAAACAAACAAAGCAATGCGCGCTTCGCTAGCCAGCAGATCGTAACAGGCGGAGTTGAGTTGCCCGGTTGCAACATCGTACCCGACGGAGAGCAACTGCCGGCTCCGCTGCTGCAGAAACTCAAAATCCATTTCGTCCGCCAGTTCGCTTGCCTGACTCGCAATCCTCCTCAGATCTTCGATAAGGCGAGCGATCCTTGAGCGCGCATCGGGCAGAAGGGCAAGCAACTGCCGCGAGAGCATGCTCGCCTCTCCCACTTCGTTAGAATTCGCCGTCGCCTGCAACCGGGCGGCAAGCTTATCGATGAAATCCGGCATGCGCTGCAGTGCCGGCAGACTCTTAAAATGAATCGCGGGCTCATTCTTCAACGCGGAAAATTCCGGAAGGAGCCATGGAGCGTAGGTCTGCACGGTCCGGTTCACCTGCCGGATCCGCTCTTCAGCCTGCTGTTGAAACCAAACGGCTTCGGCTCCATGTTTCGGATGCGACGACGCCTGATGAATGTCTTTCAGGACAGCATCAGGAACATCCAGCAGATATTGCAGCCAGTTTCCTGGGTGCATTGCTGTTTCAATTGCGCGAAACTTTCCTCCCGGGAGTGCGCCCATCCTCACCAGCGCGTAGAGATGGTCCAGGAAACCATCCCGCAATTCACGCTGCAAAAGCGCCCGGTTGAGCAAATCCAGACAACCCTGCTGAAGAGTCCACAGCGAAGCCACGAGATTGCCGCTATCAACACTCGATACGAACGTTGGAGGCAACGGTTCCAGCGTTTGCGTGTCGTACCAATTGAATAGATGGCCCCGGTATCGCGGCAACTGCGCGACCGTTTCCAATGTGCAAAGGGTCTGTTGCACAAGCTCCGGCACCGTCAGGTAGCCAAATTCGCCGGCCGCCTGGCGCGTATTGAGAAGAAAGCCAACGTTTGTCGGCGAAATGCGCGCCGCGACTTTGAAGTCATCCTCCTGCACATTGTCGGGAATCAGCCAATGGTGTTCTTCCGTGCTGAACTCGCTGAAGTACCGCCAGGTACGAAGTGCAGCCAGACGAAGCATCCATCGCTTTCTCTCCGATACCTGTTTGCGCGGAGCACGGGATGGCCGGTTCAACCACAGCGCGATTGGATTGCTGAAAGCCCACAACAGAAGAATTGGCAGAGCCGCATAAATTGCTTCACGACGGGACATCCATACCAGGAGAAATAATCCCATGGCGAGGGCCGGAGTCCACTTCAGATAAATATCAAGTGTGGTGCGACGGTTCCCGTTAAGCTCGGTCTCGGCCGCGCTTTCCCATTGCAAGAGTCTTTGCCGGGTGATCAGACGACGAACCATGGTGCGCACCACGGCATCCAGAGACAAGAGGGCCTGATGCGCCTGAAATGTGACTGTCAGCGCGTTGGCAACGGCCGCATCCAGAAACGCATTCAGCCCATCGACAATAAGAGTCACTTCCCCCCCTACTGCAGCACGAGCCACATCGAAGGCTAGCTGGAACAGCGCGGGCAGAAAGAGAATTCCAATCGTTGCCAGGGTCCAAGCCCAGGCGTGTCCAGGCAGCGCCGTCCACCCCAGCACAAGCAAAGTGAAAGAGGCCGGCTCCACCAGGCTGCGGCGAAGGTTATCCAGAATCTTCCACCGCGAAACCACGGAAAGAGGATTGGGCACGCGCTGTCCCGACTCCTCGGGAACCAGCGGAAGCAGCCATTCCGTAATCTGCCAGTCGCCCCTTAGCCAGCGATGCTTACGCCGGTTGTAAGCGCTGTAGTGCGAAGGATAATCTTCAATCACTTCGATATCGCTGACCAACCCAGCACGGGCATACGCTCCTTCCATCAGGTCATGGCTCAACAGTGCGTTGCGCGGGAAGCGGCGATCGAGAACCTGATGGAGCGTGTCGACTTCGTAGATCCCTTTCCCAACAAAGATTCCTTCGCCGTACAGATCTTGATACACATCGGAAGCGGCGCGGCTATAGATATCGATCCCGGTCTGTCCCGAATAAATGCTGGCCAGCCGGGAACGTGCCGAACTTAAAACGCTGACGCCAACCCTGGGTTGCAGGATGCCATATCCCTTAACGACAATGCCTTTTTCGCGATCAATAATTGCCTGATTTAACGGGTGTGCCAAAGCACCGACCATGCGCCGGGCAGATCCGCGCGGCAACTCCGTATCGGAATCAAGCGTTATCACGAACCGAACTTTTGGCAGTATCGACAGATCGCCCACCTTGACCGGAAAGCTGTCGAATTGGCGGCGCAGCAGATTATTCAAATCCATCAGCTTGCCGCGTTTGCGCTCCCAACCCATCCAGAAGCCTTCATGCGGGTTGTAGACGGGATGCCGGTGCAGCATAAAGAACGATCCCATCTCTTTTCCTTGATACTTCTCATTCAGTTCCCGTACTAAATCCGCGCACAGGTCCACCAGAGCGTTTTCTTTCTCCGGTTCCTCTGCTGCGTCGGGAAGATCGGTAAGCAGCATGAAATGGAGATTTGGATCGTGATTGCCGAGAAAGCGAACTTCCAGGGACTCCGCCAAGTCGCGGACCTGCTTTTCGTTCAAAAGCAGAGTGGGGATTGCAACCATCGTGACACAATCCTCGGGAAGTCCCTCAGAGAAATCCAGCTTGGGCAAAATCTGCGCAGGCAACAACCGAGTCGCCACATAGTTCATGATCTGGACAGCCGCTTGCGAACTCGGCAGCAACACGGCAAGAATCGAAAGCAAAATCGATGCCAAAGAATCAGCCGGGGAAGTGAGCAGAAATACGATCCCAGACACAATCGCCAGAGTCAGCACAGCTATGCCCGGCAGATAAAACTCATCGGGATGTGTGCGCATCCAGGTCCGAACACGCTCGCCGCGCGGAGCGCGGAAGCCCACTCTGTTTTCGAGGACTCGCCTTCCTTCCGCCAGTAGATACGTTCCCACATGGGAGGCCCGCCTCGTCACACGAGGATCGTCGTTCGATTCCTTCAGCGCCCGGCGAGCCTGCACGAGTATTTCGCGGGCAACCTCCAGTTCGCTGCACTCGGAGTGATCCGCAAGATCGACAACCTTCTTTCGATAGAGATCACGGCTTTCATAGTCCATCCGGGAATAAGCCCCAGCAGGATCCTGACGAAGAACCTGATCAAACAGGATCAGCGGTTCGATGACAGTCTTCCAGCTGGTTTGTTTAATGTCTTGAAGACTGCGCACCTCATTGCGGATGGAGTACGGCCCGGCCGGATCCTGCAGCATACGCCGGCCATTCTCACCAATCTTTTCGAGCAGCACTATCTTCAGAACCGGAATCAGGGTCCAGAGCTCCGCCATCTTCAGAGCTTCAGTTTCCTGAAAAGCTTGAACGTAGGTGCTGAAGCCCGCTTCGCTGAACTGATAGGCGGCGCTGGCTAGATAGTCTTCGGCGACCGCAGCTATTCTAGGAACGACCTCGCCGTCGCGCGTGCGAACCTGGGGAAAACTCGTGTGCGCGTTGAAACTCCCGCAAATATCTTCTAGCTCCGCTTCCAACAGGAATGCAGCCTGATGAAATAGACGGAAATCTCCGGAAACATTCTTCCCTGACTCAGATTCCACGGCCACCAGCAGCGGCTGGAACATCCTGGAGAGAATCCGGCAGCGATCGCGCAGGGCGCTCGATTCTTTTTGTCCCGGCACCCACGTAAGGCTACCGGCAAGCTGAGCCGCGCTGGAGCGCAGGGTTTCTATCTCCGGCTCTGTATCTCCTGGGGGCAGACGAAACTCCTCCGCTTCTGCGGTAACAACTGCAAGATTGCCGCGCTCTCTCATCTTTATGTGTTCCTAGCGATAGCTCGAGGCTTGCATCTCGAACATCTCAGCGTACCGGCCGCCCAGACGCGACAACTGGTCGTGAGTTCCTTCCTCAGCAATTTTGCCGTTAGCCAGCACTAAGATGCGGTCCGCCGAGCGCACGGTTGAAAAGCGGTGCGAAATAAAGAGGGCCATTTTTCCCGCCGTCAGTTCGGAAAAGCGCCGAAACACTTCGAACTCGCTGCGCGCGTCGAGCGCCGCCGTAGGCTCATCGAGAATTAACAGCTGCGCATCGCGCAGGTAGGCGCGAGCCAGCGCAACTTTTTGCCATTCGCCTCCGGACAGATCCACCCCTTGTTCGAAACGCCGGCCCAGCATTTGATCATAAATTCCGGGTAGCCGGCCGATCACGCTGTCCGCCATGCTCTTGTGTGCAGCTGTTTGCAGCAGTTCCAGGTTGCCGATTTCTTCAATCCGGCCGACGGCGATGTTTTCGCGAGCTGTCATTTCGTACCGCATGAAATCCTGGAAGATGACGCCAATCTCACGATGAAGGTCTTCCAGATCGTACTCCCGCAGATCGACGCCATCGAGCAGGATCTGGCCCTCGGTCGGGTCGTACAGCCGGGTCATGAGCTTCACGATCGTGGTTTTGCCCTCGCCATTTTCGCCGATCAGGGCTAACCGTTCCGCGGGATGCAATTGGAAACTAAGATGATCCAAAACCCGCCGTGTATTTCCCGGATATTGAAATGAGACGTTGCGGAACTCAACTCCGCGCACAATCGGTCGAGGCGCTGGAAGGGCATTCGGCTTGGAGCGGATGGTGGGCTGCATCTCAAAGAAGGCCAGCAAATCGGTAAGGAACAGCGCCTGGTCGCCAATAGCCGCCAGGGTGGAAAAAATCTGCTGTATGTTGCTGCTGGCTTGCTGAATGGCTCCGGTCAGAAATGTCAGCGTGCCAATACTAAGAGCACCCGTAACCGTGCGCCAGATAACAAACACATACGCGGAATAGTAGCCAGCCGTCCCGACGACCGAGAGCAACGAGCCCGCGATTAACTTGAGACGCGACAGGGCAACGTTTTCTTTATAAATCTCATCGGACAAACCGGTAAACCGGCCAAGCAGAAAATCCCTCAGGCCAAAAAGCTTCAGTTCCTTGGCGGCCTCTTTGCTCCCACCCAGCACCCGCAGATAGTCAAGTTGCCGTCGCACCGGAGTCTGGCGAAAGTTCTTGGCGTATCCCAACAAGGCGAAATGGCTCTCTCCCAGGAAAGCCGGAATTACTCCGGCTACCAGCAATAGCATCAGCCAGGGAGAGAACAACATGATCGATACCGACAGCGTGAACGTCGTGATCACCTGCTGCACCAGCCGTCCAATCGCCTGGATCATCACGAGCCGGTCTGTCGCTTGCACCCGTGCGCGTTCCAATCGGTCATAGAAGACCGGATCCTCATAGGCAATCAGGTCAAGACTCGCCGCATGCTTCATCACACGAATGCTGACGTGGCGCATGTATTTATCCGCCAGCAACGAGTCTGAGTAGTCGATTGTCCGGATGAGGACACCGTTTAGAACCGCGAGAGCAAACTCCGCGGCAACCAGCCACCAGAATCCGTGTTGTACGGGCTGATGAGTTGATACCGAATGCACGATGCTATCGATAATCAGCTTGGTGATCCACAGGAGCACGACCGGCAGCAGGGATGAGAACAGGCGCGCAACCAGCCCAAACACCACCACGGATGGGCCGGAGTCCCATACGATCTTGAGCACGGGCGGAACGTTGCGCAGCGCGGAGACGCGCTCTCGCCATCCCTTCCACACGCTATCGTGTTCCGCCATCCTCTAATCCTAACCCTTTTGACGATTGCCGGCGCTAGACAGACGAAGCGGTGACCGGATGCCTGAGTGGCAGGAGCGGCCGTATTTCATAGCCCCTTATTCAAATGCTTAGTTCAAATAAGTCGCAGGAAAGATGCCCAAACGGGGCGCAAAGGTTTGCCACAACATCTTGGTCAATTCAGAGATACGCCTCTCTAGATCGAGAAGTGTTGTCGGCCACTTGTGAGCAATTTTGAACAGAACCCGCCAACCAGCCGGGGCTATAAGCGAGGATGGCTGGCGATTCCAACGCGCACGGTCTGCAGCAAAAGCCGCTTCCCCCGGCAACCTTGTCGTGGGATTAGCGCAACGAAGTGCCTGCCCTAGGGTGATCCCTGAGCATATCCGGAAAAGACAGTACCGGTCACTGTGTCATTCGTAAATCGCAAGACCATTTTTTTGGAGGCGGTTCATGACCCGTGTTGCGCTTAACATGCGATTCGCATTGATTTCAAGCGTCCTTCTTCTACTCCCATCCCTCTCCCTCGCCCAATATGGAGCCAGCCTCGAAGGAACCGTGACCGACAAGAGCGGCGCCGTAGTCGCCGGAGCCACAGTCACAGGCACGAACCAGGCAACAGGTGTGAGCAGCAGCACAGTCACTACCGATGCAGGTTTCTACCGCATTGCTGCCCTTCCTCCCGGCCGCTACCGGGTAGAGGTTGACGCTGCCAGCTTCAAAAAATCGACCGCGGCGGACGTAATTGTCGAGGCTGAATCCGCGCGTGGCCTGAACGTTGTCTTAACCCCTGGTGGCACCCAGGAGTCGGTCACAGTGAGCGCTGAGGGCACCGCTCTTCAGACAGAGGACGCCAGCGTGACCGGCAGCATCGGTGCGCAGCAAGTACAAGAGCTCCCAAGCTTCGGCCGTGATCCCTACGAGTTATTGCGCCTTGCGCCCGGAGTCTTCGGCGATGGGGCTCGTGGCGGCGACGCGAGAGCCACGTTTCTTCCCAACACCACCGGCGTCGGTGGCTCCGGCAACTCTCTCTATCAGGTGGAGAACCAGCCCCAGATCAGCGCGAACGGACAACGCGTAACCGAAAACAATTTCACCATCGATGGCGTGGACGTAAATAGCCTCACCAATGGCGGCGCAGCGGTAGTTACCCCATCCGAGGAATCGGTCGCCGAAATCAGAGTATTGTCGGGCACGTATTCAGCGGAGGATGGAAGGAACTCCGGCGCGCAAATCAAGGTGATCTCTAAAACCGGCACCAATCGTCTGCACGGTGGCGCCTTTTTCCGATACGACGAACCCGGCTTGAATGCCTTCAACACCTTCGGCGGATTCCAGGGAAACTTTCAGCAGCGCGCGCCTGACGTAAGGCTTGACAACAAGGTTCGCAACTACGGCGGCAGCGTTGGCGGCCCGATTTGGAAGGATAAGCTCTTCTTTTTCTTTGCTTATGAGGGCGAGCACGCCTTCAATCAGTCTTACGGCATCAACTACATTGAGACTCCTCAGTTTATCCAGGCAGTGACCGCCGCCAATGCGAACAGCATTGCTGCGAAAATTCTCGCGGCTCCCGGAACCACTCCACGAGTAGTTGCACTGTTGACGCCCTCCTGCAGTGATGTCAACTTGCCGGTCGGCGATTGTGCTGTGGTGCCAGGAGGGCTGGATATTGGTTCGCCATTTCCAGCAGGGTCCGCGCCCGGAGATCCTTATCTTTCACTGTCGAACACGGGCGTAGGCGGCGCGGATATCGGGGGCGGTCTCATCGGCATTCCCAGCATCACCCTGGCACAATTGGTCTATCCCAATCCCCGCACGGGCAGTCAGTATAACGGACGCGTAGACTGGACCATTAATAGTAAGCACACGCTCTCAGCGAGCACCTACCTAACGAACTCAACCAGCACGAACCCTCCGGGCACCGATCAGACATCCTCTCCTAGTCGCGATGTCATCGGTAAGCCGTTCAGTCCCGCGGGTACGATTCTGTGGAACTGGGCCATCTCATCAACGAAGTTGAACGAAGTGCGTCTGAATTTCAGCCGCTTCGCTTTCGACGAGGTTGCGAGCACGAAGGGAATCGTTAATTGGGGGATTCCAGACGTCGAGATACAAGACCTTCTGGTGAATGGCCGGCGCATCTGGTTCGGAGCGCCGCAGGGAGAAAATACACCCGGTGTGATCTCCCAAAACACCTACGGCTTTGGCGACATCTTCAGTATGGCCCATGCCAAACATAGCCTGAAGTTCGGGTTCCAATACCGCAAAGAACAAAACAACAATAACGAAATCGGCTTCGCCCGCCCGCTGTACACCTTCAGCAAGCCTTGGAACTTTGCCAATGATGCACCCATTTTTGAGCAGAATGCGGTAAATCCGAACACGGGCAACCCTGATCCGGCCCAACGCCACTTCCGCACCAGCTACTACGGCGGATTCGTACAGGATGATTGGAAGATCCGGCCGAACCTGACCTTGAACATCGGAATGCGCTATGAGTACTACACTCCCGTCTCGGAGCCTAACGGTCTACTCAGCAATCTGGTGTTGGCGGGATCGGGACCCACTGCCATCGCCAATGCGAGCCTCATAACCGGAAAGACCGTTTACTCAACTCCCAAAACAAACTTCGCTCCCCGGATTGGATTCGCATGGAGCCCGAATCAGTACAATCAGAAAATCGTATTCCGCGGCGGCTTTGGAATGTATTACGACCCGGTCCCGGAAGGGGTCTTTGATCCAGCCCGCGAGAATCCTCCATTCCATGCCTTGGAAGACAATTGTTGCGGCACTGCTGGCGCACCCTTCGACGGCTTTGGCACACCCTTCGATCAGAACTCGAGCGGCCAGCCATTAATTCAGTATTCCCTCGGCAATTCAGACTCGCCGTTGAGCTATCCCGGCAATCCTGCACTGGGCGGAGGGATCGGCCCCAACGGCTTCCCCGCCAACGGTGGGACCGCGCAGGTCTACTTCGAGCCCCAACATTTCCGGCTGCCTTACGTGTACGGTTATTCTTTTGAAATGCAGACGGAGTTGCCCGCCAAGACCGTTTTCACTTTGGGCTATCAGGGCAGCGATGCTCACCACCTTCTCCGCATCTTTGACGCGAATCTAGTGTACGACGCGCCAGCAGGATCCACGGTGCAGTCGAACCCGAGTTACTTCATCAAGCCCGATGTAACTTCCAACTACAACTCTCTTAACGCCCGAATCGAGCGCCGCTTTTCAAACGGCGTGCAGGCTGCCGCCAAGTACCGTTGGAGCAAGAGTCTTGACGAAGTCTCCTTTGGCCAGCCAGACGCCAGCGTGAATGAGACCTACCCACGCGACCTCCGCACCGAGTATGGGCCGTCCGATTTCGATGTAACGCACTTCGCGGTTGTCTCCGGCATTTGGGAGCTGCCCATCTTCCGCGCCAAAAAGGAAGGCGCGGCCAGGTTTCTGGGAGGATGGCAGCTCACCGGCACCTTCACCTACCACAGTGGATTCCCATGGACGGCAGTGGACAACAACTGCCTCCAGACTCCGGGTCAGCAATTTATCTGCCCGATTCGTCCGGTGGGATACTCTGGCCATGCGGGAACTGACTATTCCAACGACACGTTCCTGAAGCCAAACGGGAACTTCCCGGGCGGCGGGGCCAACTTTTTCACCCTGACGCCGCCAGGCCCTCCGGGCGTTGGCCGCAATACCTTCCGGGGACCGCATTACCGGTCCGTCGACATGACGTTCGGCAAGAATACGCCACTGCCATTCCTCGGCGAAGGCGGTGTCTTGCAGCTTCGCATGAACGTCTTCAACGTGTTTAATAATCTGAACCTGTCGCCGTTCACTTTCAACACTCCCAGTACCGTTGTTCAAGATCAGTTCTTCGGATCTGCGGGCACCACGCCTGCACTCGCTGGCAGGGTCGTAGACTTGCAAGCGCGCATCACCTTCTAAATGGTGGGAGATCATCGCGGTGGAAACGCAGCATGCGGTTCCACCGCTCTTTCTTTTTCAGCGTTGGCTCGTCTGCCCCATCCCTGCCACGACTCCCCGCATATAAGCCACGCTCGCGATGACTCCCGGCATCGGATCGTCGGGATGGATTTCATACTCCAGATCGACGAAGCCTTTGTACTTCGTCTCGATGAGAGCTTCAAACATCTTTCGTACCGGCATGATGCCTTCGCCGATCGCGACCTGGCTCTCTTTGCTTTCAGCGCTCGTCAGGTCCTTCATGTGGATGTTCAGTAGCCTTGGGCCTGCCGCGCGGATCGCCTGCACCACATCAGTTCCGGCTCGGAGCGTGTGCCCAACGTCGATGCAGCACCCGATGCGCGGATCCAGATTCTTCACCGCCTTCAAGACATCCAGCGGTGATGGCCACAACTTATCTTCCGGGCCGTGATTGTGAATGGCGACGCGAATGTCGTACTCCTTTACGAACTTTTCGATTCGCGGCAGAGTCTCCAGAGCAGGGTCTCCAGCAACAATCACACCGATGCCCGCACGCTTGCAGTATTCGAACTTGGAGCGGATGTCCGCATCTTCGTCCTTCGGAAAATAAATCGCGCCAGCAGCGTGAAGCTGAATGCCGGCCGCAGCATAGTCGGCCAACGCGGCCGCTTCCTGCTGCGGGTCCATCGGCAGATGATCCTTGACGTCCTTCGCATTCAGCGCGAAGAGATTAACTTGTTTCATGAAGCCGATCATCTGTGCCCGGCTGAAATTGCGGAACGTGTAGCTGGCCACGCCCAGCTGGATGGACGACGCTTCTTCAACCGCTGGCGATTTCCGAACCAGGGCATAAACGCCACCTGGGGCGGCACAAGCCGCTCCGGCCAGCACACTCGCGCGCACGAAATCACGGCGCGAGAAAGAGCTTTTCTTAAACATGCGGCGCCCATCCCTGTTCATACTCGCGGCCCCACATCTTCATGGCTTCCGCATCGCCCCGAATGCGACCATCCTTTTGATCGAGATGCAATTCGCGATTTACTTCCCATGCAATGTTGGAAAGCTGCAGCATCGTCACCGCAACATTTCCCGCAGAGACCGGAGCATTCAGTTTCTCGCCCTTCCGGATCGCCGCAATGAAGTTCGCAAAGTGAGCGTCCGTCATGGAATCGCGTCCCACCAAGTCCGCGGACGTCGTCGCGCTGCCGGCCTTAAACTCGCTTGTCTTGTTTCCTTTTAGATCGTAGATTTCGTAGCCATCGCGATCCACCAGCACGCTGCCCGTGGTTCCCATGATGGTTGAGCCACGTTCGCGTCCGTAAATCTTCATCCCCTCGCAGCTCTTGCCCTCCCATGAAATCAGTTTGTCCTCATACTCGAAGCTCGTCACCAGCGTGTCATAAAACTGCCAATCGTCTTTGAAATGGTATCGGCCGCCCGACGACGTAACCCACTGCGGGTAATCCACACCCAGCGCCCAGCGGCACACATCCACTTCGTGCGTACCGTTATTCAGCGACTCGCCGGTGCCATAAATCTTGAACCAATGCCAGTTATAAGGATGAACGTTGTCTTTATAAGGACGGCGCGGAGCCGGCCCCTGCCACAGATCCCAATCCAGTTGCGGCGGGACGGGGACCTCCTTGCCCGTGCCAATCGATTTTCTGGTGTTCACATACCAACTCTTCGCGAGGTAGGCCCGGCCGATGACACCACTGTGAATCTTTTCGACGATCTCGATCGTGTGCGGCGAAGAACGCTGCTGGTTTCCCATCTGCACCAGCTTGTTATATTTTTGTTGAGCCTGCACCAGCATCTCGCCTTCGGCCGGATTGTGGCTGCACGGTTTCTCCACGTAAACGTGCTTGCCCCCCTGCAAGCCGGCAATTGCCATGGCTGTGTGCCAATGATCGGGCGTGGCAATCGTGATGGCGTCGATGTCACTCTGCTCGAGAATCTTGCGGAAATCTCTTTCTGCAACCGCAGCCTCGCCCATCTCCAGCCGCGTACGGTCGGCGAACTTCTTTAGAATTTCTCCGTCCACATCGCAGACATGTGATATGCGCGCCGCGCTCCGGTTCGTCTTAAGCGACGCCAGATGGGCGTACCCACGCCCATTCAGGCCAATGACCGCAAAGTTAAGTCGGTCATTCGCACCCAGAATCCGGCTATAACTCTTTGCCGTCGTTCGCACAGCAAGTCCCGCCGCGCTCACAGCAAGTGCATCGAGAAACTGGCGTCGTGTGACCATCACGTCTCCTTACAGACATCTCGAAAAAGATTCGAATCAACAAACAATCCCTGCCTTCGATAGAGTTTTCTTCAGCCCATCCATGCTGGCGCGCGTGGAAGATTCCGGCGTCCCACCGCCGCGCCAGTGAGTTTCAAGGCTCAAGCCGAAATGGAAGCCGTCCCGCTGTAAAGCCTGGAGCTGCCCCACCCAATCCACAATACCCGCCCCTACCGGGGCCCAATCATATTTGTGATCCGGTTTGCTCACCACATCCTTGCAGTGACAATGCCCAATGCGATCTTTTGGCAACGCCGCATAGCCCGTTGGATAAGGTGTCGTTCCCAACGCCGCGGCATTGCCCGGATCCCAGTTCAACATGAAGTTTTTGTTCGGAATCGCCTTGAGGACCGCCGCAGACTCTTCACCCGAAGCTGTGTTGCAGGCCATTTCGTTCTCCAGCAAGAGCACAATATTATCTTTGGCACAGCGTTCCGCGGCTTGTTGCAGTTTTGCATTGATGGCCGCACGATACGGCTTCTGGTCGTCCAGTCGCCAGTAGTCAAAACACCGAATTCGATCCGTATCAAATGACTTGCAAAGCGCGATGCAGTGTTCGAGCAGCTTATCCTGCGCCTTTGCGTCGAAGTCCGCATGGAACTGATCGCGGCTTTCACTTTGGGACGAACGCGGAGCGCCCGGCCAATCCGTTTTAAACAGAGGGCTGGCAATATCCGTGACTCGCAGTTTGTGGTCTGCCAGAATTTTCCGGGCTTCCTCAATCTGTTTCGCGTCCAGTACGGTTACGTTCTTGTTCCACATCGAGCGCAGTTCAATCCAACCCAACCCGAAGTCGCGCGACACGATCTGACATGCCTTTTCAAAGTCTTGCGTAATCTCGTCGTTGATCACCGCCAGCCGGAACGGGCAGGCAACGCCTCCCGTGCTCAGCGGCTCCATTCGCGACGACCCGGCGGCTGCCCTGCCGAATGACGGCATCGCCGCTCCCAATCCTGCCAGTCCTAGTCTTTTAAGCATCGCGCGTCTGGTGACGCTCATTCAACACCTCTTTACCGGAACGCCTCTTACCCACTCGTTTTGGATTGTATTTGACCATCTCCACTCTGTCAGCCCGGCCATTCTTACTTCCCCTCTCGGCATGTGATTAAATGTCTTCACAGCTTTTACTCATCCACGGAAGAACGCAGGACCTTTCCATGATTTCCCAAGCCAATATCCTCCCCACCACTCGAATGGGAGCTACTCTCATGGGCACCGGCGGCGTCACGTTTCGGGTGTGGGCTCCGCGAGCCATCAGCGTTTATGTGAATGGGACTTTCAATGGCATTCCGAGAACTGGCCAGACCGTCGACCTGCTGATGGCGAAAGACTCGCATGGATACTGGTCAGGCTTCATCCCTGATGCTGCGGACGGTGATCCCTATCATTTTTGGGTTGTAGGCGCGGGCTCCAGCGGCTATAAGCGCGACCCGTACGCACGCGAAATGGCCTCCGACTCTGTGTTTCCGAATTGCAGTTGCCTCATCCGTTCGGGCATTGCCTATCCATGGCACGACTCGGCCTTCGTCACTCCAGATTTCTCCAACATGATTCTGTACCAGCTCCATGTAGGAACTTACGCGCCCAGTTCTCCCGGAGTTGCTTCAACCTTTCTCGACGTGATTGGGAAAATCGAGTACCTGGCGGCGCTCGGAATTAATGTGCTTCAGCCGCTGCCCATCGACGAACTCGAGACCGATCCCTCCATCGGTTACAACGGCGCGGACTATTTCTCCCCCGACCTTCCCTACGTTGTATCGAAGCAATCGGCGCTCTCTGGATACCTCGCTACAATCAATCGCTTGCTCTCGGCAAAGGGCTTTCCGCCGATGACCATCGGCGACATCACTCCCGGCCCCGCGCAACTCAAGGCCCTGGTCGATCTGTGTCACCTCTACGGCATCGCCGTCGCCTTCGACGTTGTCTACAACCACGCGGGCGGCTTCGAGGGCGATGATCAAAGCCTGTATTTCTGGGATCGTGCCGCCGGCGCCAACGACAACAATCAGAGTCTTTACTTTACGAACGTGGGTCTGGCTGGTGGTCTTTCGTTCGCGCTGTGGAACAACGACGTGCGTGAGTTCATCCTCAATAGCGCGCGCTATTACATTGACGAATTCCACGTCGACGGATTCCGCTATGACGAAATCAGCGCGCTCCTCTCCATGAACCAGGATTCCGGCTGGAGCTTCTGTTGCGATCTCACCAGCACGCTGCGCCATATCAAACCACGGCTGGTACAAAACGCCGAGTACTGGCCTTTCGAATTCCAAAACTATCCGCGACCCAGTTCTCTGATCGTGACGCCCACCGCCAGCGGCGGCGCAGGCTTTGACGTTCTGCAACACGATGGACTACGCGGCGCTATTCGCGGCGCGGTTGGCCAGGCGGCGCAAGGGCAGAACGCCACTGTCGATTTCGGAGCCATCGCTGGCAATCTCTATCCCCAAGGCTTGGCGCATGGTTGGCAGGCCGTCACTTGTGTTGAGAATCACGATCTCGTGGCCGTAGGACGAGAGCTGCGTCTCCCTGCACTCTCGGATGGGTTGAACGCGCGCTCTTGGTACGCCCGCAGCCGCTCACGAGTTGCTAACGGCCTTCTGCTGACTGCCCCCGGACTTCCCCAGCTCTTCATGGGCCAGGAATTTCTCGAATTCAGGCAATGGAGTTCGGATCCAGCGTCCGCCAATCTCATCGATTGGACTGGCCTCAACCCCGGCAGAGACAAGGTGATGGCCGATCATTTACGCTTCACTCAAGACCTCATCCGCCTCCGTTGGAATCAGCCCGCACTGCGTGGCGGCAATGTGAACTCATTCCACGTGCACGGTCAGAACCGCGTTATCGCATTTCATCGATGGCTCGATGACACCGGGAACGACGTAATCGTGGTTGCAACACTTGCCGAGACTACCTGGTACAACTACGCGATCGGCTTCCCGTACCCTGGATCCTGGACCGAGGTTTTTAACAGTGACGTCTATGACAATTGGCTCAACCCCCAAGTCGCGGGCAACGGCGGAGCCATTTCCGCCTCCGGCCCTCCGCTGCACGGCTTTCAAGCCTCGGCAAACATCGTAATCCCTGCCAACGGAATAGTCGTCTTTGCCCGCAACATTGCCGGCTGAAAGTGGAAAGCCGGATAACGCAATCCTTTCGAAGAGCATGTCGTAGGTTCGCGTGACTCGCGATGGCGGGGTGAACTTCGATCATACCGAGGTTACTCGGCCGGAGAACTGTTTCCGGCGATTCGGGCGAGCGTAGCAATTTTCGCGTCGGGCGTCTCGACGCAGCATTGAGCTCAGGCCTTGAGTGGTACAATCGTCAGTAAAATCGGTGTCAAATGCGTGCTCCCTACGGGCTGAATATCATCGACAGCTGCCTTACATGTCCAGTGCGGGAGGAGCATTTGTTCTGCAATTCTGTCAGCACCGGCTGTGCGCAAGCTGAATGAGATCAAGTCCACCGCCATCTACCCAAAATCAGCAATGCTGTTTATCGAAGGCCAACAGCCGCGCGGAGTTTTTGTGCTGTGTACTGGGAGGGCGAAGCTCTCGATGTCGTCTTCTGAAGGCAAAACCATCATTACCAAAATCTCGGATGCGGGGGATGTTCTCGGGCTTAACGCCACAATTTCCGATCGGGCTTACGAAGTAAGCGCCGAAATGATTGAAGCTGGACAGGCGAATTTTATCGCCCGAGAAGCATTGCTCCAGTTTTTGCGCGAATACGGCGAGGTGGCATTGCGAGTAGCGGAGCAATTGAGCCGAAACTACTACACGGCGTATCAAGGAATCCGCACGCTGGGACTGAGTAGCTCGCCTTCGGAACGGCTCGCTAAGCTGTTGTTGGAGTGGTCTAATACAGCAGCCAATGGCGACCCCTTGCAGGTGAAGGTGACGCTCACGCATGAGGAAATTGGCGAAATGATCGGCACCACCCGTGAAACCGTGACTCGCCTGTTTTCTGAATTTAAGAGGCGACAATTGCTGCAGTTGACGGGCGCCACTCTGGTCATCCGCAACAAAGCCGCTTTGGAAAAAATGGTCAACTCCTGAGAAGGGTACTCGTGCCTCGGGTTGCGCAATACCAGAAACACAACTAGGCTATCCCGCTATGCCCCGGTGTCTGTTCCGATTCGATACGGCTGATTTCCCGGCGTAACCAGCCGCGAAGCTCCTTCTCCATCTCCATCTGTGTGCCGCAGCGGTAGAGGAAGTCAACCGTCTGGCCGTCGTCATTCAGCGGAATAAACCGGCACGGCACATCCTGATCGAGAAATTCAAGGGGAACGAGTTGCGTCAGCAGGCATTCGTTGCAGGGGTGCGTCCGGGCGGAATCGCTAAAGTTCAGGCAACTAGGAGAATCCTCGAAGATGTTAGGGGCGCGCCACGGAGCATGCGGCGAGCGGCCGTACCCGCCGTCCTCCACGAATTTCAATTCGAAACGCAAGAGTTCAAGAAGATCGCAATTCTTTTCTGACATGGGCTGACCTCGAGACATAGCCTGGCAGAATCCAGGCTTGATCCATAGGACGGAAGTCACGCTGCCTCGTGATCAGAATCACCATTCGCTATCGGTCTTGGCAATTGTGAACAGACGCACAGCAACTGCAGATGGAATATTAGGTCTACCTGCAGGATCGCCAGCACTCCTGGAGGGGACCTTTCGCGTGCGGCGACATTCCGGCGTGTCCAGACTATTTCATGGCTGCTGAGTGAGGCCGGAGCCTCAATTTGTGATTCTGATCACAAGGCGCGGTGACTCTCGCCACAGCGCCGATGTGCCCGGCGGAGCGAAAATCACACCGAATAGGCGGTACGGGCCTAAGAGTGAAGGAGGGAACCAATGCCTCGAACGGAATTCACGCATTTGTCTGGACGAACCTGGGTGAAGCTTTTCGCAATCCTATGGCTTGTTATTCTGTCTCTTCCAACTGCACGCGCGGTGCCCAGTTATTCGCGTCAAACCGGGCTGGCCTGCTCTTCTTGCCACTACGCTCCTCCGGAACTGACGCCGTTCGGAAGAAAATTCAAGCTGGAAGCTTATGCGTTCACCACCAAGCCCGAAGTGATCGAGGACAAGAAAGACCACAATTCCAGTCTGAAGATTCTCGAAGCCTTCCCGCTTTCTGTGGTGTTTGACACGTCGTTCACGTCCACCAGATCACCCCAGCCTGGAACTCAGAACGGCAACTTCGAGTTTCCCCAGGCAGCTTCATTATTCCTTGCCGGGAGCTGGGGTAGCCATGTAGGAAGCTTCCTCCAGGTGACCTATGACAGCCAGGCTGATCATTTCACCTGGGACAATACCGATATTCGCTTTGCGAATAACAATGGCCATCTTTTTGGCAAGACCGTCACGTACGGCGCAATGTTCAACAACAATCCCACCGTCGAAGACCTCTGGAACAGCACGCCGGCGTGGGGATTCCCGTTCGTATCCAGCAACGTTGCGCCTTCGCCATCCGCGGGAGCCCTTATCAACGGAGGATTGGCCCAGGACGTGGCGGGGTTCGGTGGCTACGGAATGTGGAACGAACATTTGTACCTGGCGGCAACCCTCTACCGTTCCGAGCACATTGGTGGAACCCAGCCGAACTCCGGAGCGGGTTTCGGGGTAAATATCCGCGGGTTTGCTCCCTATTGGCGCCTCGCGTGGCAGACTTCCGCGGGGAACAACAACCTTGAAATAGGTACATACGGAATGCACGTAAAGACTTCCCCTGGAGCAATTACCGGGCTGGAAGATGGATACACAGACTGGGCCGCCGATTTTCAGTACGACCGGACGCTGCCGCGTCTCAAGGGAGACGTCGTATCGTTTCGGGGAACCTACATTCGCGAGAACTCTTCGCTGGTGGCGAGCTTCGTGGGGGGCGCTGCAGCAGCCGTGGGCCACCACCTCAATACTGTGCAGGGCAATGTCGAATATCATTACGGCACACGCTTTTCCGGCATAGTCGGATACTTCGACGTCACGGGAACGGCGGACCCGTTGCTTTTCCCTCAAGCCCCGGTTTCTGGCAGCGCTAATGGAAGTCCTGCCAGCAACGGGTTCTTGTTGAACGCTTCCTGGTGGCCGCAGCAGAACATAGGTCTCACCCTGCAATACACGGACTATCTGCGGTTCAACGGAGGCCGTACGAACTATGATGGTGCAAATCGCAGTGCCGGCGCGAACAGCTCTACTTATCTGTTGGTGCGATTTGTTTTCTGATGGTTGTGTGTGCAGCCACTCGCTTTCCGATGATTCGTCCGGGCAGAGGGGCTCGAAAGCTACTTCGCCCTCTCCCTTTCACTTCTTCGGGTTCCGAGCTAAACTTTCTGATCTTTCGAGCGCGCAATTGACGGCCAACGATTCGTAACTTTCGTCGGACACTCTTTTGCGCCAAAACAAGGAGCTTCCATGCGACAAGTCGCTTTGCGTACTACGTCTGGTATGTTGATGTGTCTCGTAACCCTGGCGGTCCCGTCTCCACTACAGGCACAAAGTGATCCGGCCAAGTTTTTCAAGGCGAATTGCACTCTCTGTCATGGGGAGGATGGCAGCGGAAGTTCGCCCACCGGCAAGGCCCTGAAAGCCAAAGACTTGAGGTCCAGCGAAGTACAGGATAAGTCCGATGCAGAACTTGCCGAAGTCATCATGAAGGGAAAAGGGAAAATGCCGGCGTTTGGCGCGAAGATCAAGCCGGACGATGGAATGAAATTGGTGGCTTACATTCGAAGCCTGGCGAAGAAGCCATAGCTTAGATCAGAGTAGCCGAGGTATCGTATGCTCGAAGGCACAGAAGATTCGGAACCTCCAGCCGTAAGACTTCCAGCATCTGGACCAGGTCTGGGGAGCAGACGCTCTTTTCTTGGAGTGCTGCTGGGGCTCGGGTCATTCTTCGTAAGCGGACTGCTTTCGGTACCGCTCATCCGTTTTGCACTCTTTCCATTGCTCCGCAGAACCACTGAACTCAAGAGTTCCCCTGTCGGAGATCTCAACGCATTTTCGTCCGTGACTGAGCCTGTGATGCGAACCATCCAAATCGAGCAGGTTGATGGCTGGCGCAGAGCGGTATCGGAGAAGGCAGTCTATGTGACGAAGGATAGTCAGGGACAGCTCCGGGTCCTGACCTCCATCTGTCCGCATCTGGGATGCACAGTCCCGTGGAACAAGGAAAAGAAGCAGTTTGTTTGCCCTTGTCACGGAGCCACTTTCGCGCCGGATGGAACCCGCGTCAGCGGGCCCTCACTGCGGGGGATGGATACTCTTGAAACTTCGGTTCAGGATGGCCAACTACTGGTGAGATTCCAATATTTCCGGCAGCTTGTCTCCGACAAAGAAGTCATAGGTTAACGACATGTCTTCGACAAATAAAATCGGTGGCCACTCCGCTCCGCGAAGCCGTTCCGGGCTTTGGGGATGGCTAAACCGGCGCACCGGCGCCGACGATTTGCTGCGCAGCGCTCTCGGTGAACCCATACCTGGCGGAGCACGTTTCGCTTACATATTTGGTTCCGGACTGTTATTCATATTCATTTCGCAAGTGATCACCGGAATCTTTCTTGCGCTCTATTATGTCCCGTCCGCCGATCACGCGCACACGACGGTGGCGTACATTACCAAAGCGGTTACGGCTGGATCGTTTCTGCGCAGCCTTCATGCCTATGGCGCCAGCGCGATGGTCGTCGTTTTATTCCTGCACCTCTCACAAACCTACATTTATGGATCGTATAAAGGACGGCGCGAGCTTCTGTGGCTCTCCGGCTGTGTGCTCTTTGGTCTCGTCTTGGCTATGGCATTTACTGGCTACCTGCTCCCGTGGGACCAACGAGCGTATTTTGCCACCGCCGTAGGCACCAACGCGGTCAGCGAAATACCCTGGATTGGGGAAAGCATTAAACGCCTCATGCGAGGCGGTACCGAGATGGGCACGCTCACGATCTCCCGGTTTTTCGTGGCCCATGTTTTCTTTGTTCCCGCCTGCATCTTCGCACTCGTCGCGTCACACATTTTTCTTTTCCGCAAAGCTGGGGCAGCGGGGCCTGTCGACGAAGATCCTTACCATCCGAAACAGCCGGCGGAACTCTTCTATCCCCGCCAGGTACTGATGGATCTCTCGTTAACGGCGCTGCTGATTGCGGGACTTGGTTTGCTTTGCTTTCTCGTCCCCATGCAGCTCGGGCCGCCTGCCAACCCCGCGGATGCGCTATACATACCGCGGCCGGAGTGGTATTACCTGCCCATATTTCAGTGGCTGAAATACTGGCATGGCTCGGCCGCGATCGTCGGCGTGCTTGCGATTCCGATGCTTCTCGTTCTCGCAATCCTTGCTCTTCCGTTTCTGGATCGCAGCGTGGAACGGCGGCCTTGGAAGCGGCCTGTCGCGATGGCAGCCTATGCTTTCGTAATATTCTCGCTGGTGGGCCTGGGTCTTCGCAGTCACTACCTGGATCAGCACGATCCTGGAGTAGCTCAGCAGTTGGCGAAACAGATGGCTGAAGAAAACGAATATGCGCACAAGCCGTTCGAGCCGGAGCTTTCTTCCGCATCGCTGGCTGCGGCAAATGTGACGCTCGCCGATCCCCTGGCGGCGAAAGGGAAGACCATCTTCGAGGCACAGTCCTGTAATGCGTGCCATGGTGACGGGGGTGTGGGCACAGCGGCCGCTCCCGCGCTGGTCGGTGTCGAAAAAAAGTTCTCCCCGGACAAACTCGAAGAACTATTCAAACATCCCACCACGAAAATGAACGAGGGTGGCATGCCTCCCATCGATCTTCCGCTAGACGACTTGAAGGCATTGATCGCCTACGTCGAGAGCCTTAAGTAATAACGATTGGGGAAATTACTGGCTCGTTTCCCCACCGGGCAATCGACCCTTCACTGCTTGGCAACATCGATCATGTTGTCATCGGCATTCCTGTCAATCAGCTTGTTGTAAGGGTCGATCCCCGCCAGGGTCGGCGCCTCATCGACGGTGACTACAAAAGTCCTTTGCTCCTCGGTGAATTTTTCCTTCTTGAGATAGAGGGGCTTTTCCTCGTCCTTCTTTCCACTGAAAACACCGACCTCAATATAGTCGGCAAGAGGCATAGGAGTTTCCGCGCCGTTGCCGTCAGCTTGCACTTTGCGGGCCTGAACCTTCAGCGTGACTTTGTACTTGCCGTCGGGCATTTTCTGCGAAGTGGCAGAGACCGCCTTGTCGTCGTAGAGAACAATGCGGTTGAATCCGTCCTCTACGAGATATTGGAGTTCAGGCGGAGTCTGCGCGCGAATGGCATCAACCAGCATGCGCGTATCGGGATAGGCAGCGTCGAGCGCACCCGCAGCAGGCTTGTCGTGAGCGTCGACCTGATTGTTGGCGTTGGCGTAGCGGTACTGCATGAGGAAATTGTGCAGCGCCAGATCGAGTTTGTCTTCGCCAATGTAGTCGGCGAGAGTGTACAGAATCTGGCCGCCCTTCTGGTACCAGACGTAGTCTTCGCGTTGGACCATGGCTAAAGGAGGCTCGTGGCGGATCTCGCCGGCGCGTCCTCGCAGATAGCGATCGAGTTCATGGCGAAGATAGCGATGCATCAGGTCGCGGCCGTACTTGTGAGCCATCACTTGCAAGGCGGAATATTCGGCGAGACTTTCCGACATCATGTTGGAGCCTTCGACGTCGGCGCCGATGAGTTGATGAGCCCACCATTGATGACCAAGCTCATGAGCTGTGACGAAGTAAGTGAAGTCGATGTCAGTCGGCTTCAGGACGCGGCCGATAAATCCAATGGCTTCGGAGTATGGAATGGTGTTGGGGAAAGACTGGGCGAAGGTGCGATAGCGGGGAAACTCGAAGATACGGTACTGGTTGAACTGGTAGGGGCTGTAGACGCGTTGATAGTAGTCGAGTCCAGCGCGGGAACTGGCCAGCATGTCGTCGACGTCGTAAGCGTGGGCGGGGTCGTGGTAAACCTCGAGCGCGACATCTCCATTGGGGCCGTGGTAGATCTCCTTCTGGGTTTCGTAACGCCCTGAAATGTAGGCGAAGAAATTGAGGATGTGCGTGGAGCCCATGCTGTATTCAAAGAAACGGCGGCCGTCAGCCTGCCACTCGTGCTGCAAGTATCCGGGAGCGATGGCCACTTGGTCTGCCGAGGTGCTGACGACGGTGTGATACGTAATCCAGTCGGACTCGCCACGGAAAAAGACATTGTTCACGGTATGAACGGGGTCGCCACGGTGCGCCATTTCTTCCAGAAGAGGAAGATGCTCCTCGCGGCGGCGCCGGGGATCGTCCAGTTCGACTGTGGTGTTGTAGCCGATGTAGGGAAAGTAGTCGGAGTCGAAGAAGGTTCCGTTATAGGCGAACTCGGCGGGCTCATTGCCATCGCGGAAGCCGCGGGTTTGGTGGCCGACATTGCAGGTAAGAGTAACGGTTTCGCCCGGCGCCAGGGGCTGCTCTAGCGCGTAAATAGCGTAAAGATCGCGTGCCGCGGAACTGACAAGGTGGAACGGACGATCGAAGCGAAGGTTAGTAACCGACTGTCTTTGATCGGTGACATGAATCTGCGGAATGGGCTGGTTCGTCTTGTTCTCGAGCGTGATGCGGACGCTCCCGTCGAAGGAACGGCGTTCAGGGTAGATGTTGATAGCAGCGTCGACTGCGGTCACCTTGGGCTGTAGCAAATTTTCGTACTGTTTGAATTTGCGTTCATAGTCAGCCTGGATACCGCGTCGCGCCTTGGAGTCGAGGTACTCGTTCAGTACGTGGGCGTTGTAGAAGTACCAGGAACCCGATCCAATCGCGATGATGGCGAAAACAATTGCGATGGGCGCGAGACGAGGAGCAAGCCGAATCGCCTGTCGAGACCGTGCGCGGAGGGAATCCTCGGCGCCGCGCCGGGAGAACGCGATGGAGATTACACCGAGAACGGCTGAAATCGCCAGCCAGTAGGTAACCGACCAAAAAAGTGCGGGGACGAAATGGCCGTAGCCATTCATGTCGGAATAGGTGTAAGTGGGGGTTTGGCCGACGAGGTAGAGTGTGTTCTCCCAACCAAAGGCGTAGAGAATCGGCATGAGAACGAAGATGCCGATGAGAATGCCATAACCCAGAAACTTGTTTGAGACCACGGTCTGGACGAACAACGCAAGAAGAATAAAGGTAAGGACCTGCGGGAAAGTGACGATGTAGAGTTCTTTGAGATATTGCAGGACCTCGTAGTGGTGATAACCGGCGAAGGTTTGCATCACGATGCCGATGAGCATTGCAAAGGCTAGGAGTATGACTTCCACGACCACAACGGCGGTGAGACGGGAGAACCAGTCGATGGACTCGCTCATGGGCAAAGCGTCGTGAATGCCATCGAAGTGCGTGTCGCGCTCCCGCCAGAGCAACTCCGCGGCGTAAAGGCCAGCCACGATAAAGAGGAAGAGAAGTGCGCTGCCCTCAACCGCCTGAACCATGAGATAAGTAACCGGCCACACGTTTATTTCAGCCACACGTCCGGCGAAATAACCGTTGTTGATGCCGAAGGCGAGCAGCAGAGCGACCAGAGCCCAGAACACAACATCGCGCAGAATATTTCGCAGCCGCAGGCGGGAAAGCGACAGGTACTGGGCAAACGTCGTGTTTGCGGTAAAGGCTTGGTGAATGCGCGGGAGGCTACCCACAACGACGGAGCGAACGGGAATAGCCTCCGCAAGTTCCTGCTCTTTGGCCTTGGCGGCGCGGCGGCCTTGAGAGCGAGCCGTAAGTGCCTCAACGGACATGGGGAACAACGCCCAGACTGCAACCAGCGATAGCACCCCGACTCCGATCCAAAGGAGGCGGTTGTAGAGAAAGACGCCATTGACCAGGGTGGGCGACCACGTTACGTATAGCGTGTTCTTCTCGATGACGGTCCAATAGCGTGTGACGTTGTTAAACAGGATTAGGCCGATAGGATCGAAGATGCCGGACCAGAAGTGTTCGAGCGAGCGGGTAGCGGAAAACACGGTGAGGCCGATTATGTAGATCATGAACAGCGCAACACCCTGTAGATAGACGACGAAGATTTTACGGCTCAACGCGGAGACGGCAAAGAAAAGCGAGCCGACAAAAAAGATTTGGACGACAAGGATTGAGAGAAAGGGCTGAAGATACGCCCATAGATGATTGGGACCAATGCGAGTGTGGTCCGCCCAGGGAGCGAAGGTGCCGAGATAAGTGCCGAGCATCATGCCGGAGAAAGCGAAGACCGTGGTCACGAAGGAGCCTGTCCAGCGTCCGCCGAGGTAGGCGACCTTGGAAATCGGCTGGGTAAACAGAATCTGATAGGTATCTCGCTGGAAGTCACGCAGGATCGAGGTTCCGAAAATGGCGGCTATCACGATAATGCCGAAGAGCGCAGCGCCAATGTCATTAAAGGCGTTGGCGTAAGCGGAGTTCAGCAGAATTTTGCCATTGCCGCCGCCTATGGGACCAAAGCTCTCCGAAGCCACGCTCAGAAAGGAAAAGGTGACCCACAGCAGAAAGTACATGTAGGTCGAGAGTCCCTTGAAACGGAACTTCAGCTCAAACGTGAAGAACTCCCAAAAAAGTCTCATGTTAGATCCTCCTCGGGTACGAGGCGTTAGTTCGGAAGCTGGCCCTTGGCCTGTTGCGAAAGATTGAGGAAGTAGACGTCTTCCAATCCGGAATCGACGGAGCGGAAACCGCTGCCCGGAGAAACATCTGCATACACCCGCACCTCGTGCTGTCCGCCAACCAGATGAGTCGAGATGACATGGAGTTGAGCCTGCAACGCGCTCAGCTCGTCATCTGTAGCCACTACTTTCGACCAGATCTTGCCGTTGAGTGCTGCCAGTGTGTCGCTCGGCGCGCCTTCCAATAACAGTTCTCCCGAGGCGATGATGGCCATGCGAGGGCAGAGCTGGCGCACATCGTCAACAATGTGGGTGGAAAGTATGACAGTTCGATCGCTGCCCAGAGAAGAGAGCAGGTTCAGAAAGCGATTACGCTCAGCGGGGTCCAGACCGGCTGTGGGCTCGTCAACGATGATGAGCCGGGGATTTCCCAGCAGCGCCTGTGCGATTCCGAAGCGCTGCTTCATGCCGCCTGAAAAGGTGGAGAGCGCCTTCTTGCGGACATCCCAGAGGTTGGTCTGCTGCAAGAGTGCGTCGACGGTCTCCTTCCGCTCGGAAGATTTCGTCATTCCTTTCATCACGGCGATGTGGTGGAGCATGTCAAGCGCGGAGATTTTGGGATAGACCCCAAACTCTTGTGGCAAATATCCAAGAATACGGCGGATCTGGTCTTTCTCCCGCAGCGCATCAATTCCATCGAGATCAATGGAGCCGGAGTCCGGATCCTGGAGCGTGGCAACGGTACGCATGAGCGAACTCTTGCCGGCGCCGTTCGGGCCCACTAGCCCGAACATGCTGTTGCCGATGGACAAAGATAGGTTCTTTAGAGCTTTCACTCCGTTGGGATACGTCTTGGAAAGATCTTTGATCGTGAGTGCCAATGCTACCTCCAGAGTAAACAGTACATGTTTGAAGCCGCACACTTCTGCCTGATCGATCGCAGGGGTGATGGGCAGCTATTCTACTACTGCTGAGGAATCAAGTGAGGATTCGAGCGACATTCCCGGTTTGCAAAGGCATCGATTTTGGGGTAGAGTTCGCATCCGGACAGGCATTTTTTTTGGGTCGGAGGTTCCCATGTCCAGGCCTTCAGCTAGGCGAATGTATTTCACGTGCACTCTTTTGTTTCTTCTGGCGATTCCTGCCTTCTCGTCCGCCGGTTCCTGTTCTACTCAGCAAAAAAGCCGTGAGAAAGGCATTGTGATTGGATTGACGCAAGACCTGACGGACGGATCCCAGGAACTGACCTTGGGCAGTTGCGTTCAAGTCGAAGCAACCATCTCACCCACTCCGAAGACTGCTAAAACAGTTAATCCCCAGGCGCTGACCGTCTGGTTTGAAGGACACCGGCCAAACGTCTACCCCTGCCATAAAGATCAGTCTCCTGATTGCGATGAAAACAATCGAACTAAGATTTTCTTTCCGGTAAGCGACTCACCTCGGCCAAAAACCTTCGCCGAAAAAATCCCAGACGCGCTCATGGCGGTAGTGGCCAAAGTCCTTCCCGAGGCGCCATCGCGATACTTCAGCGCGGCGAGCCGTGGTTTGGAAGGTGAGGTCAAGGAAGCGGTGGTTCCGCTTCAAGGTTCACAAGTCGACATTGCTGCCGCCCTCAATGATTTGAGTGCCGGCATGTATTCCGTGCGCTTTGAATCACTCGGCGAGATCGCTAGCAATCCCATCGCGGCACAAGTGCGATGGCAACCAAGCCAACCGGCCTTAGTTCCCAAAGCGCGGCTTAGGCCCGGGCTCTACCGGCTCACTCTTTTGGAAGGGCCGGACGAGCCGGAAGGTTCGGAAGCTTGGATTCTGTTGAGCGGTCCGCAAAAATACTCGACTGACGCTGGCGCATTTCAAGGAGTGCAAGACACCATAGCCTCTTGGCCGAAGAGCGCCGACCCAATGGCGATACGAGCGGTATTGCGGGCCTCACTCGAAGCGCTGTCTCAGCAAAAAGAGAATCCGGCGCTCTTATGACGCGGAATGCTCACGGGAAGAAAACCGGCGATGTACCTCAATCTTTTTTTACACGCTATTTTCACCGCAGCTGGAACCCTTTTGCCATACCCTTCGTGGTAGTTCTGCTTATTAGCTTGTTCGTGGTGTGGTCCGAAGAAACAAGAGTTATGGTCGAAATGCGTAGCTGGTCGTTGGATTTGTTTTGGGCTGTGAGTCATTTTGTACACCGCCCGCCGGCTACCTCAAATGACATCTTCATCGTCGGCATCACTGATTCTGATTATCGAAACCCGCACCTTTTCGATTCCAGAAGTCCACTCGATCCGGACGGGGTGAAAAGACTACTCACAGAGGTTCTGTCTCAAAACCCCAAGGTCGTCGCAGTTGATCTGGACACTAAGGACTACACGGTCTGGGCAAGGGTGGTGGGAAGTCATTGCCAGGTACAAGACGGAAGCGGCTTACCGATTGAAATCTATCGGTTGCCCAGTAAGACCCTTGGGCCGAAAATCTCACTTCCCAAGGCGGTTTGGGCACGTCTGCCGGTCGAATCAGGAAGCGGCAAGCCCGAGTCGCCTGAGCAGCCCATACAGCTCTATCAAGTGCTTGGCGGTTGTGCGGGCGACGCCTTGAACGACTTTTCGGGGGTTCCGCGGTTTCCTTTGGACGCCGATGGCGTGGTGCGAAGGTACGTGGACGAATTCAGGATCGACAACGGAGGGAAGGATGGGAAGGATGCAAAGACGGACAAGGTCGGATCGTTCGCCTATGTTGTCGCTGAGAAATATCGCCCGGGCATCGGTGCCGAGGAGAAAGCACGACTTCTCAACTTCGGGAATAAGAAGTGCTTCCAGCAAATTACGGCCGGCGAGCTTTTGGGGAAGGCCACAGAAAACGTTGCCGAAGGTTGTGACAACAGCAAGATGACCGTTAACGATTGGAAAAACAAAGTCCAAGACCAAATTGTGCTGATTGGCGGAGAATTTGAAGACTCACGGGACGCTCATGACAGCACTCCCGCCGAGGCGTTTCTGCCCCAACCTCTGTTTGGAGTCGAGTTAAACGCGATGGCAATCGACACCGACCTGAACGGTGGAGCGATTACCGAGATCCCGAGATTAGCGGGTTTTTTCCTCGATCTCCTGGTTGGAACATTGTTTGTGTGGATCTTTTTCGTGCTGGTTGACTCGCCGCTTCCGCGGGTAGACCATTTCATTCAACATCCGCGAAAGTTTTGGATTCTAAAAAAACTGAAGCCCAGACTTGTGCTCTTCCTGGGAGCAACCGTTCTTACTTTCTTGATTGCGATTGGACTCAGTTGGGCTTTTTATCTTTCCTCTCATTGGATGAGCTTCATTCCGATTCTGTTGGGAGCGAACATCCATCAATACATTGCGCACGCGGAAAAGATACGAGAGCAAGAATAAAGAGCATGCAACCTAGGACGGGAGAGCCCTTATCGCGCACGCGCTTGAACATTACTGCTGCCGGTAGCCACTCCAATCACGATTCCTTCCGCCCCGCGTTCGCTTTGGCTCAAGAGCGGCGTTTGATGGGTGCGTACTTCGGCTGCCACTTTTTGAGAAACGTTGTCGCGCACATAGGCATACACCTTGTCGACTGGAGCCAAACCCTTATCCCGCTTTAGAGCTTCGATAAGGTAATGGGTAAAGTAGCCATTGTGAAATGTGGGACTCTCCCAGGATTTTTCTTTCTCGGTGCCCGAGGTAATGATCACGCGGCCAACGCCCTGCCGGATGCGATCGAGCGCGTCTCTGGATGCGTTGCCATCGCCGAAACCGCTAACGCTTCCGGCGGCGCCGCCGCTATGGCAGGTGTCCAGGAAGATTGTGGTACGGCGAGCCTGAATGCGGGTACGAACGATGTCGGAGAGATCCACCATGGGAAGAGCGGTGGCAAAAAGGGTGTCTGGATCTTTGTTCGGGTCGCCCAGTTCGGTGTCGTGCGTCACAATATAGTTGACGCCCGCAATATCGCGGCTGCGCGGAGATCCATGACTGGCCAGAAAGATTACTACCAGGTCATCGGGCTTAGCGCTGCGAGCCAGCCAGTTCAACTCCATCTTGATCTTTCGGGTAGTAGCGTCCCCGTCAACTAGCGAATGTACATTCTCCGCCTTGAACCGGCCAACCTGAGGATCCCTCAGCAAGGCCGCGAAATCCTGTGCGTCTTTGCCGGGATAGGTTAGGTGTGGCACCTTCGTGTCCTGAAATTTACTGATACCAATCACCAACGCCCACTTTTCGCGGACCGGCCCAAGCGGGTTGTTCAACGCTTGTGCGCCGGTCGCCAGAATAAAGGGATCGAGGCCTTGACCCATGGCCTCGGAACCAAACATTTTCGCTTTGCCCAGCGAATACTTTGCTTTGGCCGTTTGGCCTAATTTGGCTTCGAACAAAGAACGGTAATACCAGGCGTCACCCAGGCTAGCGCAGGTTTCGTTGGCGTGCTTGAGGAGTTGCAAGCCATCTTCCGCCTCAACGGAAGATCCGGCCTTGATTTGCTCCAGTGCCTGTACCACGAAATCTTTTGCCACACCGCAATTTCCCTGGGCAAAAGACGGAATTGCCAGCAGGCAGACGAGAGAAAGGAACACGAGGCAAGACTGAACCGGCGAAGGCGCAGGATACCGAGCCGCAGAGTCTGTGGAACTACTGATTGCTGGATCTGGCACGGTTGACGCGCTCTCTCATGGCAGCGAGAATCTTTCCCTTGACGCCATTCTTGGCAAGTTCGATCTGCCCATCCGGCGAAATGTCGAATTGAACGTTTGACGATTGCCGGATCGTCGCGATGATGTTGTCTTCATCCACGCCGCTCTTGAACATTTCGATCACTTTGCCATTGGTGAGTGTCGGTTTTCCCGCGGCTTCTTTTTGCTTGATGGAAGCATTGGTGACCGGCGGCGCCTGTGTGGAACTCTTCGTGGTGGTGTTGGCTTTCTTTGAACTGGCAGTGTGGGTCGACTTGGAGGATCCGCCGTGACTGGCGGAGTTCGCGGAAGAATCCGCGGAATCTGTCGAAGAAGCCAGACTTACGCCTTCCCGCCTGTCCTCGAGTCGTTTGTAATACGCCGCGGCGGATTCAATTCGTTTTTGCGGCTCGAGAAAATAATTTTCGTCAGGCTTGTCGTCAATGGCCTTACCGTAGTTGATGGCGGCCTGCTGGATGAATTTGCGGGCAGCGGCATGATCCTCTGACTGATAGGCCAGCGCCTCATTCGCTACTCCGATGTTGTACAGGCGATACGCGTCATCCTTGGAGTTGGAGAGAGGCGCCATGGTTTCAAGTTCTTCAAGATAACGCGTCCACAGCCCGGATTCCGCAATCTTATCGGCATTGCTAAGCTTGCCTCGCGCCAGGTACACCTCGACATTCTCGTCTGTGTTCACCAGAGAAACCGCGACCTGTTTGACCACTTGGTGAATCAAATCCTGTCGAATATCGGTGGCGGTGGGCGGCCCAGAATCAGCCGTTTTCCTGCCGGCAGCGCGCTTTACTGGATCGATCACCTTCGTAGCCAATGATTTATCAGCCGCCTGATTGGTGCCCTCTTCGTATTCCTTGGAGTACTTTGCTTGCAGGTTACCGGAATCGAGAACCTTGCCGGAGCGGTCTTTGGCCTGATACGCGACCTCAAGCGTGCCACTCATCTTGTAGAACTTTTTAGGCTGTTCGAGGTTGTGGCCTTTTTGTAGGACGAGTTCATTCCTTGTAAAGGATTGCGCCTTGGGAATCTCGAAATGGGTGATTGTGCAGGAGATGGTCACGCCGGGCGCATTTTTATCGACATGCAGCCGGTTGTTATCTCTTAGCAGTTCGGTTTCGAGAATGTCAGAAAGGGACTGCGCAACATCTGCCTGCTCCTTATCGCGGGCCGTGACCCTTACATTGAAGGAATCCGACGTCAAATGAACGATGGCTGGCAGCTTGCGGTGCAGAACCACCTTTTTCTTCGTACCCACCATTGTCCCAAAGCCCTGGGCAAAGGCGGAGACGTTGAGCAGAAGAAAACAGACACAGATTAAAAAAGAACCCCAGAATTTTCGTAAGCGACGACGATTGGAGATTGTTGAAAAGCACTGCACGAGAAGAGCCTTGTGAACCCGGCTTGCATCGCGGTGCGCCCACACACGCAGGGCGTTACGGGGGAATGCGATGGCCAATTGCAGTGTGGATCGTAGCAAATCCAAAGCTGCGGGCGCAAGCCTAAAATAAGGGTTTCGCCGCTTTTTTAGCGGTCGCGAGGGAGATTCGCGTCGTGCTATCGCCGCCCTCTAATGGCCCGATCAGGTCATTGACAAGCGCAAAAAACCATCTGCGGATTTCAGCAAACTTCCTCCCTGAGCGGCTGACCGACCTCGTCCTTGATCCAATCAACGCGAGCCAGCACTGAACTCGTACACCGTCACGCTGTGGAACCTTTGCCCCGGCTTCAATTCCGCCGAAGGGAAACTAGGGTGATTGGGCGAGTCGGGGAAATGCTGCGTCTCCAGGCAAAGTGCAAATCTGCGATTGTAGACGCGGCCTTCTTTTCCGGTGATCGATCCGTCGAGAAAGTTTCCGGTGTAAAACTGCAATCCAGGTTCGGTGGTCAGCACCTTCAGAATGCGGCCCGTGGTCGGTTCGTACACTTCGGCTGCCTCGGCCAACTCGTTTTGCGGATGATCCAGCACAAAATTGTGGTCATAGCCGTGGCCCAGGCGCAGCTGTGGATCGCCAGCATCAATGCGCTCTCCAACCTTGTGTGGCGTTCTAAAATCGAACGCTGTGCCTTCCGTCGGCTTCACTTCTCCAGTGGGGATCAAAGTTGCATCCACCGGTGTGATGCGCGATGCATCGATCTTCAGCACATGTCCCAGAATGTCGCCTTTGCCCTGGCCCGCAAGATTGAAGTAGGAATGGTTGGTTAGATTGAGAACAGTGGCTTTGTCGGTTGTAGCGGAATAATCGATGTGCAAAGCGCTGCCGCTCATGGTATAGCGCACAACTGTCGTGAGCGTGCCGGGAAAACCTTGTTCCCCATCCTTGCTGACGTAAGTGAGTTCGACTCCATCCGGAATTTGTTTGCCCTGCCAGACCATTTTGTCGAAGCTGCGGATTCCGCCGTGCAGAGCATTATCGCCATCATTTTTTGGAATGGAATAGGTGTGGCCATCGAGTTTGAAGGTGCCATGTGCGATGCGATTGGCGTAGCGGCCCACGATGCCTCCGAAGTGCGCGGTCTGTTTCTCGTACTGTTCGACCGTGTCGCAACCCAGCACTACATCGTCGAGCTTTCCGTTTCGATCCGGAGTGCGCAGGGAAACAACGATCCCTCCATAGGTGATGATGCGAGCTTCGATTTTGCCATCTGCCAATGTATAGAGATCAACGGGAGTTCCTTCCGACGTTTTACCGAAAGCTTGCTTCGTGACCCGAGTCTTGGCTGACATGGTGGATGGAAGCATAGTCAGAACCGCCAGAATCGCAAACCAGTATTTAGCTTTGTTGGTGAGCATAAGACCTTTCTCGCTAGTGCTGTTCAAACTTCGCGCCGGGCGCCATACCTGCAAGCATCTTAGATGGCCACTATTTGAGATTCACCGTGTCCTTCAAGGGCAGGGTCTGCGACGAGCCTCCAACCATTAGGGTGTAGCTTCCGGGAATCAGTTGCCAGGCGTCGCGTTCGACGTTGAATACAGAAAGATATTCCGGATCAATATCGATGGCAACTTCTTTACTTTCTCCGGCCTTGAGTTTGACTTTGCTCCAGCCCACAAGCCGCTTAGGTGGTTCTCCGGCGCTCTCCGGCAATGAGGCGTAGATTTCAGCCACCTCAGCCCCGTCCCGATTGCCCGTGTTCGTCACCTTGAAACTCACATTCACAACCTTGCCGGCCGTCACTTTCAGATCGGAATAATCGTACGTCGTATAAGAGAGACCGTACCCGAATGGGAACAACACCTTCTTGTGCTCGGCATCGTACCACTTGTACCCAACCTTCAAACCCTCGTCATAAGTTATCTGGAACGCTGGCAGGCCAGCGGCAATTTTCTTCCAGGCGTCGGGCTCGCCGCCAGTAGTGGACTCACGCGGGGGCATGACGATGTGCGGGTGCGGAAGATCCGCCTCAGTCCTGGGAAAGGTTAAGGGCAGTTTCCCGCTTGGGTTCACTTCGCCAAAGAGCACGCGTGCAACCGCTTCGCCACCCCGGCTGCCTCCATACCAGGCTTCAAGAATGCCACTCACGTGATCGCTCCATGGCATGGTGGCTGGACTGCCGGTCTCGAGGACAACAATCGTATGCGGATTTGCGGCCGCGACTTTGGCAATCAAGTCATCCTGATGGTCCGGCAGTGAGAGGCTGTCGAGATCCATTCCTTCACTTTCCCACTGGTAAGCGAAGACGATAGCCACATCAGCTTTCTTGGCGAGAGCCGCTGCTGCGGTACCATCCGTACCGGGGTCGTACTGAACATTCGCGTGCGGCGCACCGGTCCGTATGGCTTTGAGCGGAGAAGTCGGAAACCAGATATGCGCCTGCCAGTAAGTATTGCCCTTACCCGGAGGCATGATCGCGTTGCCGCCCGGAGGATCGACCTGGGCTGATCCTCCACCCGAAATCATCCCCACATCGGAGTGAGCGCCGATCACCGCAATGCTGGCTACCTTGGATGCGTCGAGCGGCAATTGCCCGCCTTCGTTTCTGAGAAGCACGATGCTCTGTTCTTCAATCTTCTGCGCGATGTCGAAGCCGCCCACCACATCCACCACACTCTTCACGGGCGGGTAATCGACGACGCCGGTGGCGAACATGGAGCGGAGAATCCGGCGCACATGATCGTCCACTTCGGCCATAGGAACTTTGCCGGACTCCACTTCTTTCTTCAGTGCATCGCTAAAGAAAATCTCCCCGGGTTCCTCATGATCCAATCCGGCGGCCGAGGCCTTCGCGGCACTATGCGTTCCCTGCCAGTCGGAGACGACAAAGCCCTTAAAATTCCATTCTTTTTTCAGCACATCGGTCAGCAGGTACTTGCTTTCGCAGGCATAATCGCCGTTTACACGATTGTAGGAACACATGACAGCGGCGGGATTTGCTTCGCGCACACCGATTTCGAAAGCCAGCAGATCACTTTCTCGCATGGACCGTTTATCAATGTTGACATTGACCGCGTTGCGCCCGCTTTCCTGGTCGTTCAGCGCGTAGTGCTTGATGTCGCCCATTACGTGCTCGGCCTGCTCCCCCCTCATTACCTGGCCGACCATCTTTCCCGCCAGAATGGGATCTTCACCAAGATATTCGAAGGTGCGTCCATTGCGAGGCTCACGAGTGAGGTTGATGCCACCGCCCAGCGTCATGTTGTAGCCCTGCGCTCTCAGTTCACGAGCGATCAGCGCTCCGTACTCATAGGCGGCCTTCGGATCCCAACTGGCGGCGCTTGCAACATTAGCCGGCAAAGCTGTCGAATAGCGGCCGTTCTCTCCGCTGGCTCGTACGCCGTAAGCCGCGTCCGACATCTGGATGGGCGGAATTCCTAACCGTGGAACACCCACTACGTATCCCGCGCCTCCATTCGAGTGCACGGCTAACGGACTCATGGGGCTCAGGCCAACCATGCCGGTGCCGTGCAGCATGGAAATCTTTTCGTCGAGCGTCATCTCTTTCACGACCATGGCCGCTCGCTCATCGGGTGAGAGGCTGCTGTTCATCCAGCGCATCTGCGCGGCAGCCGGCAAGCAAGAAAGTATTAGGATTGCGATGCCGCCAGTCAGCGGGTTGGTTCGGAGTGAGCGTACGTGCAAGTCCATTCGTTCTCCCTGAATGATGTGTTTTGCAGCATGGCTCGATCTTGGCAACATTCCGGGGCGGCGGGGCTGGCCGGATCGAGCTCGCCGTATCGCCGGCGAGTTGCGTTTTGTACCCACAGGAAAGTATCACAAAAACGTTAATGTAGGCTTCAAATTGTCCGACGCATGGGTGATTTTCACGCCCGCGGGCGGTGCTATACTCCCCCCAACCCCATGCTTGGCCTTCTCTCCATCCTCGCCGTTGGATTCTTTCTGGGGATGCGCCACGCGACTGATCCTGACCACGTGATTGCAGTCACAACCATTGTTAGCAACCAGCGCAACACTATGCGGGCGGCGCTGATCGGAGCATTCTGGGGCATCGGCCACACTGTCACAATCTTCGTGGTCGGTACGGGAATCATCCTCTTCAACCTTGTAATTCCAGTGCGGCTGGGCCTGAGCATGGAGTTGTCCGTCGCGGTCATGCTGATTATTCTTGGCGTGTTGAATGTGATTGGTTTTGTGCTCTCAGTGCCGGCAGTTGCTTCGCCCACTGACGGAGAAACAGTCCACTCTCATCCCCACAGCCACGGAGGCTTTACCCACACTCATGCCCACGCGCATCCATCTGATGGCCCTTCGTCCAAAAATGCGTCGGTGGGATGGATGGACCGGGCATTCGGAAGCAACAGCCTGTATCAATATCTCCGGCCTTTCATAATCGGCGTGGTGCATGGACTTGCCGGCTCGGCAGCTGTGGCTTTGCTGGTCCTGGCCACAATCACAAATGTGCATTGGGCGGTTGCGTATCTTCTAATCTTCGGCGTGGGCACCATCGCTGGCATGATGCTGATCACCGTAAGTCTCGCCTCCGCCTTCAGGCTGGTAGGAAAGACGCGGCAGGTATTCTCGCGCCGACTGGGATTGGCTTCGGGACTGCTCAGTCTCGCCTTCGGTCTCTTTGTGGCCTACCAGATTTGCATCGTGTATGGTCTTTTCACCTCTCATCCGCACTGGATACCACAGTAGCGGAACTCATTCATTGATTCAAAGCGCGCGAAGTTTGTGAGAAGGATGCGCACCGGTGAGAACCAGTTCGCAGAGATGGTCGACAAATTCCGGTGTCAAATTATCGTGCCGGATCAAGAACCGCATATAAATCGGCCCGTACAGTGAATCCAGCAGCAAGTCCATGTCAACATTTCTGCGCAGTTCGCCACGTTCGATCCCGCGCTGAAGAGTGGCGTAGGCCTCGCGGCGGCGCGGCCACAGGAATCGGTCACGAAAAGCTTTAATGAGGTCGCGATCACTCTGCCCCCCGCCAAGAATGGCGGAGACGATGCGTCCGCGCCGGCTGCGAAAGATCTTGATGAGTTGACGCATCTGCTGGCTCATGTCGGTGCAGACAGAGCCGGTATCGGGAAAGTGGAGCTTGCGGGTGGTACTGCTGGCAAACGCATCCGCAATCAGAGCCGCCTTGTTCGGCCACCAGCGATAGACCGTTGCTTTGCCCACGCCGGCGTGCGCTGCCACGTCTTCAATGGTCAAATCGGAAAAACCATTTTTCCCCAGAAGCTTTAGCGCACTGCTCAGAATGGCAAGCCGGGCCTGCTGGCTACGCGGGCGGCCGGGAGATCGCCTGGCGGGGCCTTTGCCGCGCAGGCCGGCTTTCGCAGACTTCTGGCGCATAGCCCTACCCTACCATATAATTCGATATGGGCTTTAGAATCCAATACGCACAGTATCGAATCTAAGTTTTAAGTTGCGGGGTTTCGCTTTCTGCGCTGTGCAGCCCTTACCGCCTGACTCCGGAGTTGGTGCCTGACCGATGTGGATTGTTGCATTAGCGCTAAGGCGTCCCTACACCTTCATTGTGATGGCGATCGTCATCATCATTCTCATGGGAGTGACGGTGGTGCGGACCCCAACCGACATCTTCCCCGACATCAATATTCCGGTGGTCTCCGTAGTTTGGTCCTACACCGGCATGTCGCCGCAGGATATTGCAGACCGCATCGTCACCAACTCAGAACGCGGCATCAACATCACCGTCAACGATATTGAGCACATCGAATCGCAGTCGGTGAACGGATTGGGCGTCATTAAGGTGTTCTTCCGTCCCGGCACGAACGTTCAGGGCGCAATCGCGGAAACTACAGCGATTTGCCAAACGACGCTGCGCGGGCTCCCCCCCGGGACCGTTCCGCCTCTAATCATTTCTTACAGCGCATCTACGACTCCGATCGTTCAACTCGGATTGAGCAGCAAGACCTTGCCCGAGCAGCAACTCTTCGATCTCGGTCAAAACTTTCTGCGCAACTATCTCGCTACGGTGCCCGGAGCCGCCACGCCTTACCCTTACGGCGGCAAGATTCGGCAGATTCAAGTCGATTTGGATTCGCGGAAGCTTCAGACTTACGGGCTATCGCCGAACGATATCGTTACTGCCGTGAATGCGCAGAACCTGATACTTCCGAGCGGGACCATTAAGCTCGGCCCCGTGGAATATAACGTCGAGATGAACGGAACGCCCGCGACTATCGCGGAGTTGAACGATTTGCCGGTCAAGACGGTGAACGGAGCGACGCTCTACATTCGCGATGTCGCCCACATTCGCGACGGCTTCGCACCGCAAACCAATATCGTGCGCCAGGATGGAAACCGTGGAGCGTTAATGTCGATTTACAAGATCGGCAATGCATCCACTCTGCAAATTGTCGATGGCATTAAGAAGATTGTGGTGCAGGCGGCGCAAACGCTGCCTCCGGAACTGAAAGTAACGGCATTGTTCGACCAATCTTTGTTCGTGCGCGCATCGGTGTACGGCGTTGTGCGTGAGGCGGGGATCGCCGCGCTTCTTACCGCTTTGATGATCCTGCTCTTTCTGGGCGATTGGCGTCCGACCATCGTCATATCTATTTCGATCCCGCTCTCGATTTTCTGTTCGATCATCCTTCTGGGCGCCCTGGGCGAAACCATCAACATCATGACCCTGGGCGGACTGGCGCTCGCCGTCGGCATTTTGGTGGATGATGCCACGGTTGAGATTGAGAATATTGAGCGCAATCTCGCAATGGGCAAGGAGATGAGACAGGCGATTCTTGACGGCGCGCAACAGATCGCTGTGCCCGCATTTGTGTCCACACTCAGCATCTGCATTGTGTTCGTGCCTATGTTTTTCCTTGCGGGCGTAGCCAAATTTTTATTCGTGCCGCTGGCGCTGGCCGTTAGTTTTGCCATGCTGGCCAGCTATCTGCTTTCCCGAACGCTTATTCCCACGCTGGTGATGTTCATCATGCGCGGTCATGAGCATCGTGCTGAAGCTCCGAAATCGTTTCTTGGCCGCTTCCAGCGCGGCTTCGAGCGCAAGTTTGAAGACTTCCGCCGCGGATACGAGCAGCTGCTGGAGACAACGCTCGAACATCGTGGCATCTTCGTGCTTTGCTTTCTCGCCTTTTGCCTGCTATCGCTTGGACTGTTCATGTTTCTTGGGCAAGATTTCTTCCCCCAGGTAGATGCCGGACAGTTGCGCCTGCATGTTCGCGGACGTTCTGGCCTGCGCGTGGAAGAGACTGCCCGGCTTTGCGACGAAGTCGAGGGCGTTCTGCGGCAGGAAATTCCAAAAAAAGAATTGCAGACCATTCTTGATAACATCGGCCTGCCCAACTCTGGAATCAATCAATCGTATAGCTCTAACGGAACCATCGGAACCAGCGACGCCGAAATTCTAATCGCTCTCGATCCCAAGGAGCACCACCCCACCGCCGGGTATGTTCGGCATTTGCGCGAATTATTACCGCAGCGCTTTCCGGGTGTGGAGTTTTTCTTTCAGCCCGCCGACATTGTTTCGCAAATTCTGAACTTCGGACTGCCCGCGCCCATCGACGTTCAGATTGTGGGCACGGATATGGGCAAGAGCTACGTGATCGCCCAGCAGATTGCCAACAAGATGCGGCACATCCCTGGCGCTGCCGATGTTCACGTGCAACAATTGCTTTCCCTGCCCACGCTCCACATGGATATTGATCGCAATCGCGTCACGCAGGTCGGCCTGACCGCGCGCGATGTCGCGCAGAGTGTGCTGGTATCGCTGAGCGGGAGCTTTCAAACGGCGCCGAATTTTTGGCTCAACCCTCGCAACGGCGTCACCTATCAAATGGCCGTGCAAACGCCGCAATACCGCATGACCGATATGCAAGACTTAATGGCGATCCCGGTGAGCTCACAGCAGGGCTCGCAATTGCTGAGCAACCTGGTACAGCTATCTCCCGTCGTGCGCCCGGCTACGGTAAACCATTACAACGTGCAATCCGTAATCGATGTCTACGCGAGCACGCAAGACCGCGATCTCGGAGCCGTTGCCGCAGACACTGACAAGGTTCTCAAGGAATTCGAAGGTCAACTGCCGCGGGGCACTCGTATCGTGGTGCGCGGGCAGGTGGTCACCATGCGATCGTCGTTCATCGGATTGGGTTTAGGGTTGGTGGGCGCGATCCTGCTGGTGTATTTGCTGATCGTGATCAATTTTCAGTCGTGGCTCGATCCCTTCATCATCATCGCCGCGTTGCCGGGAGCGCTGGCGGGCATCTGCTGGTTCTTGCTGCTTACCCGCACCACGCTGAGTGTGCCCTCGCTGACCGGCGCCGTGATGTGCATGGGCGTGGCGACGGCAAATTCAATTCTGATGGTCAGCTTCGCGCGCGAACAGTTAGACGAAGGCATTCCAGCCGTGCAAGCCGCCGTGGCCGCGGGATACACGCGCATGCGGCCCGTGTTGATGACTGCGCTGGCCATGATCATTGGAATGGTGCCCATGGCATTGGGTTTGGGAGAAGGCGGCGAACAGAATGCGCCCTTGGGCCGCGCCGTAATCGGTGGATTGCTCTTTGCCACCGTAGCCACTTTGTTCTTTGTGCCAAGCATATTTGCAATGTTCCACGGTCGCCGCGAGGCGAAACGTGCACGGCAGCAGCAAGCTTAAAGAGCACCATACGGGACCAGCTTTACGGAAGAATCGGAGTTGAGCATGAGAGCAGACAACGAACTGAAACAACAAGCGGGGGGTGCCCAGCGGTCCGACCGCACAAGCTCCGACCGCGCGAACGAAGAGCACCACTCTCAGCGAGAGCAGGCTCAACGAGATGAAGAGATCGCGGCGATGCAAGAACAATCCAAGCATCAACGCATCGGCATTGAACCCCCACCCGAGGTTCCGCCTGCCACTCCGAAGACAGCGCTGATGATTGTCGGCGTGTTGTTGCTGTTGCTGTTGATTGCCGGCGCTCTTACGCTTTGGAGCCATGCCAGCCACGAGCGGGCGTTAGCCAAAGAGACTGAACGCGAGACTGTGCCCACGGTTGCAGTTGTCACTCCACAGTTGGAAAAGCCCGACGAGGATCTGGTGCTACCCGGCTCTCTACAAGCCTATGAGGAGTCTCCGATTTACGCCCGCACCAGCGGCTATCTGGTGCGCTGGTATAAGGACATCGGCAGCCGGGTTAAGAAGGGAGAGTTGCTGGCGAAGATCGATGCGCCCGAAGTGGATCAGGAATTAAACCAGACGCGGGCCGCGAGACAGCAAACTGTCGCGCAGATGGAACTGGCCAAGATCAGCGCCGACCGCTGGGAGAACCTGCGCAAGACCGACTCCGTCTCCGCGCAGGAAGCCGACCAGCAGACCAGTGCGTACAAGCAGAGCCAGGCGAATGTAGCCGCTGCTGACGCCAACGTACGCCGCCTCGAACAACTCGAAGGCTTCAAGGATGTATATGCGCCATTTTCCGGAGTCCTCACCCGCCGCAACGTCGACCCTGGAGCGCTGATCAATGCTGGAGCTGGCATCGCGGGCCGTGAACTATTTGATCTCGCGCGAGTGGATCCGCTGCGAGTGTTCACCAGCGTTCCACAGGCATATGCCCCCTACATCAAGGTGGGGGCCAAGACTACGATCGTATTGCAGGAGTTTCCAGGACAGAAATTCACCGGCATGGTGGCTCGTACGGCGGAATCTATCGATCCTGCCACACGCACGCTCCTGACGGAAGTGGACGTTCCCAACAAGGAGGGGCGGTTGCTACCCGGAGCTCTGGGAGAGGTCCATTTCACCGTGGGCAACGGCGTGAACAAAGTCACGATTCCAGTGAATGCCATGTTGTTCCGCGCCGAAGGCCCGCAGGTCGCGGTCGTCGGCTCCGATAACAAGATTCAGCTGCGGCCCATCAACATCGGACGCGACTACGGTGCGACTCTGGAAATTCTCGGCGGAGTTTCTCCCAACGAGCGGATCGTCATCAATCCCGCGGACTCTCTCGACGATGGTCAACGGGTCAACGTGGCACAAGTACAGCCAAACCCACAACCGGGGCAGGGCCCCCAACAGGGTTCGCCACAGAGTTCTCAGCCACGCCAATCCCAGCCGGGCCAGCAAAGCGGTCCGGAGAAAGGCACTCAGAAGTGAGGAGAGCCGCACCATCGCTGGTGCTCGCGCTGCTCGCCTTGGCAGCTGGATGCACCGTCGGCCCGCGTTATAGTCGCCCCGCGGCCCCCGCCCCCGCGCCTGACGCATGGAAGACGCAGCCGCCATGGCAGGAGGCTGCCCCCAAAGATGCGATTCCAAAAGGGGTGTGGTGGCAGATCTTCAACGATCCCGTCCTTAACGACTACGAAAAGCAACTGCTGCAGGCCAACCAGTCTCTGGTGGCGGCACGCGACCGGCTTTCCCAGGCGCGCTCGTTGGCGCAAGTCGCAACCGCAGGCCTGTTCCCGCAAGTTTCAGCCGATCCCAGCGCAGTGCGCCAACGTGGCTCGGGCAATCGGCCTCTGAACGGGGCAGTGCTGCCTGTAGTGAATGGCGTAACGCAGCCGATTGCTCCCTACACGCAGAATGTTTTCAGCGTCCCATTTTCGCTCAGCTATGAAGTCGATCTTTTCGGACGCGTGCGGCGCAATGTGGAGGCCGCCAACGCCTCCTTGCAATCGACTGCTGCCGATCTTCAGAACGTGCAACTCGTACTGACGGCCGAACTCGCCGCCGACTACTTTACCTTGCGCGAACTCGACGCTGAGTTCGAAGTAGTGAAAGAATCGGTGGACTACCAGGCCAAGGGTCTGGATCTGGTGAACCGCCGCCACGACGGTGGAATCGCCAGTGGGCTCGAAGTTGCGCAACAGGCCGCGTTACTCGACTCCACGCGGTCACAACTTTCGCTGGTGCAACAGTCGCGCGCGCAGTATGAGCATGCGATTGCAGTGCTGTTGGGCCAACCCGCTTCCAGCCTCAATATGCCCGAAGGGCCGCTGCGGGCCACGCCTCCGCCGGTTCCGTTGGGAGTTCCTTCCGACGTGCTGGAGCGCCGCCCCGATATCGCCACAGCGGAGCGGCAAATGGCTTACCAGAATGCGCAAGTCGGGATCGCTCGCGCAGCTTTTTATCCGCACATCACTCTGAGCGGCTCCGGCGGCTTGCAGAGCAAGGATCTTGTAACACTCTTCAATGCGCCAAGCTTCGTGTGGTCGCTCGGCGCCGATGCCCTGCAACCTATCTTTCAAGGTGGCAGGAATCGCGCCAATTTAGAAGCAGCGCGCGCCGCCTATGATCAGTCGGTGGCCAACTACCGGCAGTCGGTGCTGACTGCATTTCAGCAAGTTGAGGACGGCATCAGTAATCTCACCACGCTCTCGCAAGCTATCTCCACTCAGTCCGCTGCAGTTGAAGACGCGCGCCGCACGCTAGCCATCGCCAACAATCGCTATGTCGGCGGCGTGACTACTTATCTCGACGTTATTACTGCGCAGACAACTCTGCTCAACAGCCAGCGATTGCAGACACAACTGCTCGGGCAGCAGATGGTCAGCTCTGTCTATCTGGTGAAAGCGCTCGGCGGAGGCTGGGATGCGGGCGAAATCAAAGGGCAGGAAGTTCATCCTCAAGCGCACCAGATTGTGCAGCCCTGAAGCAGTTCACCCAATTGCACGTTGACAACGGCCCAAAATGGGCCTAGTATTATAGCTGAGGGAAATATCCCTTCTACTCTTTCGCATTCTTAACTAAGTAAGTCGGTCCCACCCGAAGTTATTCGTTGTGCGTCCGGTTTCTTAGTCTATCTGCTTTCTGGTTGGTTTTCGTTCAATCCTGGAGGGAATCATGAAAAACACGAAGTTTCTTGTGAAAGTGAACCGTAGCGGCACCCGCGCTCCCGAGTACGTACAGCGCATCGACCGAACTCCTATCCAGACCACCACGAACCGCAAACTTGCCCTGGCCATGGGCCGCTTCACCGCCGAAGACGCGGTCAAAGTTATCCAGAACTCCCGCTGCACCCCGGAACTGATCTCGGTCCTCGCGTAAGTGCCGACAGCTTTCGACTACGTCCTGGCATAGCGTTCGCTATTGGGCTTGGAACCGCTCAAGGCGAAATACAGGATGTAAAGATAGCAAATCACTGGCAGGAAAAACGCGTGGTGAATTCCGATCTTATCGGCAACCGCACCCTGCAGCAGCGGAATCAACGCGCCTCCAACAATAGCCATGATCATGACTCCGGAGCCGTCGCCGGTGAGCGGGCCAAGCTCAGCCACGCCCAGGGTGAAGATGCTCGGGAACATGATGGAGTTGAAGAAGCCGACCAGGATGATGCTCCACATGGCGAAGTGTCCGGTGCTGAGCATAGAGATGGCAACGAGGGCGGCGGCACACACTGCGCAGATACCGAGCAGGTGCCCGGTCTTCATCTTCTGCAGCAGTCCGGAGCCGATGAAGCGCCCTACCATCGCTCCGCCCCAGTAAAAGGCAACGAAGCTGGCCGCAACCTTTTCGGTTAGACCGCCGATCTCGGGCTGGCTGAAATAATTCACCAGAAAACTTCCAATCGAAACCTCAGCGCCAACGTACACGAAAATGGCGATCGCGCCGAAGATCAGATTCGGATGTCTCCAGATCGAGTCGTCTACCTTTTCGCCGACCTTATGCTGCGCGTGCGGAATCTTCGGCAACTTGAAACTGCCGATCGCAACTGCCAGCAGAACCAGCGCAATGCCCAACCCTACATACGGTGTCTTAACGGTAGCCGCTTCGTGCAAGCGATAGGCTTGCAGAGCGTCGGGTGCCATCGCCCGTATCTCTTCAATGGTTTTGGGAGCCGCAGTCAGAATCAGCAGGCCGCCGAAGAAGGGAGCGAGAAAAGTTCCCAGTGAATTGAAAGCCTGTGTGAGGTTCAGGCGGCTGGATGCAGTAGAGGGTTTCCCGAGCACGGTGACGTAGGGATTAGCCGCCACTTGCAAGCAAGTGATGCCTGCAGCCAGCACGACCAGTGCAGCGAGGAATAAAGGATACGACGGGGCGCTGGCGGCGGGCACGAACAAGAACGCGCCCAGTCCCATGGTGAGCAGTCCGACCACCATTGACTTCTGATATCCGATCCAGTCAATGATCTTGGCCGAAGGGATGGAGAAAAGAAAATATGCGCCGAAGAAGGCGAACTGTATCAGCATGATCTGCCGATAGTTGAGGTCGAAAATTGGCTTCAAGTGCGGGACAAGGATGTCATTCAAACAGGTAAGGAAGCCCCACATGAAAAACAGCGTTGTTACCACGGCTAATGGCGCGGTATATGAAGCGGAACTCTCAGGCGCAGCAGTGGTGGTGGAAGTGCTCGGCGTGACAATTGCCATCGTGAATGATCCTTTGCCCCGGATTCACAACCTTATCGTTTTTGCATGATAGCATCGCGGAGCGGCAAACGGGAGATGCAGCCGATTTCTGGTGGTCGGTCAGTGGCAGGATAATTCTTTTAAGCCGAAGATCTGTCCACGATCAGGCGGTCACACCCTGTAGTTTCACCAGCCAGTTCGCCGGTTCCGGGAGGATGGCGAATGTGGGCAGCTTGCCGCGGACCATGGCAACCTCGTCGCATTTGTGAAACCTGGGACAGACGTGGCAATCCTTGTAAATCTTGTCGGGTAGATCTTCGCGCCGCGCCATCACGAATCCCTGGCGTGAGAAAAATTCAGGAGCCCGCGTGAACAGGCAGATGCAGTCGACGCGGTGGCGTTTGGCCTCGGCCAGCAGAGCCTGCATCAAGCGGCTGCCACCGCCTTGACCCTGCGCCTGCGGGCCCACCGTAATCGAGCGAATCTCCGCCAGGTGCGTACCGTAAAGATGCAACGCACCGCAACCAATAATGCGGCCTTCATTCTCCAGAACGACAAAGTCGCGTACGTTCTCGCAAATCTCCGCCAGCGTGCGCGGCAGGAGGGTGCCGTCGCCGGAATAGCCCGCGATGAGTTCATGGATGTGCTTGGCATCCGGCAAAATGGCTTTACGCGTGCGCATGGAGATTGACCTCCTCGCGCAGAGACTCGACTTTTCTTTTCGCCGCAGCGAGACCCTGCCGCACCCGGGCAGGTGCGGTGCCGCCAACCACATCATGGATTGCCAGCACCGAAGACAGCTCCTGGCAGTTGTGAAAAGTTTCGTCGAATACCGGATTCAAGGCTCGCAACTCGTCGAGCGTCAAATCCTGAAGCTCGCAACCCTTTTCCAGACACAATTTCACCGCCTTGCCGACCTGCTCGTGCGCCAGCCGCGAGGGAACCCCACGATTGACGAGGTAGGTCGCTGCCGCCCACGCGTTCATAAATCCAGATTGTGCCGCGTCATTCATACGCTGGTGGTCGAACTCGACCGCTTTCATCCATCCCGCAATCAAAGGCAGCAGGCCAAGCGCCGTATCGGCTGCGTCGAACAGAGGCTCTTGTGTTTCCTGCAGATCTTTGTTGTAAGCGAGCGGCAAGCCTTTTACGGTGACCGCCAAAGCAGTTGCAGCTCCGAGAATACGGCCGGTTTTGCCCCGCACCAATTCCAGAAGATCTGGATTCTTCTTCTGGGGCATGGCGCTGCTACCCGTGGAATAAGCCTCCGGCAACTGCACAAAACCAAATTCCTGCGAAGAAAAAATGATCATCTCCTCCGCCCATCGGCTCAGGTGCAGAGCCAGGAGCGAAAGCGCGTTGACGAACTCCAGGATGAAATCGCGATCGCTGGTGGCATCGATGCTGTTCGCCGTTGGAGCGGAGAAGTCCAGTTCATCCGCCATGAAAGCGCGATCCACCGGCAAAGTAGCGCCTGCCACCGCGCCCGATCCCAGCGGGCAAACGTTCAGGCGCTTGCGGCAGTCGGCCAAGCGGTCAGCATCTCGCAGAAACATTTCCACGTAGGCCAACAGCCAATGTGCGACCAGCACCGGCTCGGCGTGCTGCAAATGCGTGTAGGCCGGCATGGCAGCGTGACCAGCTTGCTCCGCACGATCGATAAAGACTTCACAAGCCTCAGCTAGAACCTTTCGCAATTCATCGATCGCAGCCCGCACATACAGCCGCAGGTCGGTCGCGATTTGCTCGTTGCGGCTGCGCCCGCTGTGAAGTTTGTAGCCGACGTCACCGATTCGCGCGGCCAGTTGTTTCTCAACGAAGTGGTGCACGTCCTCGGCTTCGTCATCCTGCACCAAGCCCTTTGAAGACGCTGCCATCTCACCAATTTGCTGCAGCCCTTCAAGAATGCTGATGAGTTCTGTGGCGGAAAGCACACCGGCGTCCTTTAGCGCACGGGCATGAACGCCGCTCGCCGCCAGTTCGTACGTCAGCAGCCGGCGATCGAAGTCAAAGGAACACTGCCAGCGCTCGAATTGCGGGTCCAGCGCCTGCCGGAACCGCCCCGACCACATCTTCATCGTGCAACCTCCACGCGGGAGCGCGCCCGCACACGCGAAGGCAGGCCGAGGATTCGGATAAACCCCGCGGCATCTTTCTGGTCGTAACTCCCGCCCATGGTGAACGACGAAAGATCGGTACGGTAGAGCGAGTGCTCCGACTCACGGCTCACCACGGAAACGTTTCCTTTGTACAAAGAGAGCGTGACGCTGCCGGTCATTTCTGTCTGGGTGCTGGCAACAAAAGCATCCAGGGCCTCGCGCAGCGGCGTGAACCACAAGCCGAAATAGACGAGTTCCGCGTACTTCAGCCCCACGTGTTGCTTGAAGTGCGCTACCTCACGCTCCAGGCAGAGCGCTTCCAGTTCACGATGCGCAGCAATCAGCAGTGTCCCACCGGGCGTTTCATAACAGCCGCGCGACTTGATTCCAACGAACCGGTTCTCTACCAGATCCACGCGTCCAATAGCGTTCCGCGCCCCAAGTTCATTCAACAACTCAACCAGCGAAACCGGATCCAGCTTCATTCCATCGACAGCGACCGGGATCCCTTTCTCAAAACCGATGGATACCTTCTCTTCCTTGTCGGGTGCCTCTTGTGGCGAGCGGGTCATTTGCCAGGTCGTAGAGAGCGGAGCGGTCCCGGCATCTTCCAGTTCTCCGCCTTCATGGCTGAGGTGCCAGAGGTTGCGGTCGCGGCTGTGAATTTTCTCACGGCTCGCGGCCACTGGAATTCCATGCTGCTCCGCATAATCGAGGCAGTCTTCGCGCGATTTCAACGACCACTCCCGCCAGGGCGCGATTACTTTCAGCTCGGGCGCGAGCGCCTGATACGTCAATTCAAACCGAACCTGATCGTTTCCTTTGCCGGTGCAGCCGTGCGCCACCGCCGTCGCTCCCTCACGAAGAGCAACCTCAACCTGATGTTTCGCGATCACAGGCCGCGCCAGCGATGTGCCGAGCAAATACTTGTGCTCGTAAACCGCTCCAGCCCGCAGCGCCGGAAACACGTATCCCGCCAGGAACTCTTCGCGGAGGTCCTCCACGATCACTTTGCTGGCACCTGTGGCGTAAGCCTTCTCGACCACGGCTTCAATGTCGTCGCCCTGACCTACATCGCCCACCATCGCGATGACGTTGTGGGAATAATTTTCTTTAAGCCACGGAATAATGATGGAGGTGTCGAGACCTCCCGAATAAGCGAGCACAACTTTTTCAGGCATGAGCACTCCTTGCCGGCAGGCGGTCACCGCCACCCATCAGTAAATACAAAATTGCTTTTTGCACGTGCAGACGGTTCTCCGCCTGCTCGAAGACCACGGACTGCTGCGAATCGATCACCGCGTCCGTCACTTCCGATCCACGATGCGCCGGCAGGCAGTGCATGAACACCGCATGGGGCGCGGCTGCCGCCATAAGCTCCGCATTCACCTGATACGGCGGAAACACTTGCACCCGCTTACACTCTTCTTTTTCTTGTCCCATACTCGTCCAGGCATCGGTGTATACCGCATCGGCGCCGGTTACGGCCTGGTGCGGATCAGTCATAAGTTGAATTTCAGCTCCGGTCTCCGCCGCAATTTCGCGGGCAGCGGCCACAATCTGCGGGTCGGGTGCATAACCCTCCGGTGTTGCGAGCCGAATCGACGATCCCAAACATGCGCACGTCAGCAGCAGCGAGTGCGCAACATTATTCCCGTCTCCCACGTAGGCTAGACAACGCCCTTTCACATCTCCGAACCGCTCCAGCAGCGTCATATAATCGGCCAGCGCCTGGCACGGATGTTCGAGATCGCTCAACGCGTTAATCACCGGCACGCGGGCGTGTTCCGCCATGCCTTCAATCGTTTGCTGCGAGTATGTCCTCAGGACGATCAGGTCAATCCATCGCTCCAGGTTGTGCGCCACGTCGCTCAACTTCTCGCGGGCATCCAGCCGCTCGTGGGTCTGGTCGACAAACATCGCTGTCCCGCCCAAGCTGACGATGCCAGCCTCAAACGTCAAGCGGGTTCGCAGAGAAGGCTTTTCGAAGAACATTACAATCTGCTTGCCCGTCAGCGAACGGTGGAAATCAGCGGGTCGCGCCTTCATGATTCCCGCGAGATGCAAAACCGCGTCCACGCCTGAGGGGCCGAGATCGCGAGTCGAAATCAGATCTGGACACCAGAACACTTGCGGAACTCTCTCTGGAGTCGCCCCCCTCCCGCTTTGCAGATGACTGTTCAACGCCGGCTCCTTATCGCGCACCTGCGTAGTGGCAGCGTGCGATTTGTAACGATCTTTGTTATGCACTTTGCGACGAACTGCTGACTGACTCATGAATAGGTGACCTCGGTGCCACAAGAAAGCTTGGTCAAATAAAACTGAGGCAAGACTTCCGCCTCGGTCGCGGGCAGGATTCGCACCCGTCCCACGCCCTGTTTCAGCGCTTGTCCGCAGGCTTGCAACTTTGGCAACATGCCGCCGCTGATGATCGCGCCAGCGGCCAGCTCAGCAGCCTGTTTCGTGCTCAGCCAAGGCATCACACTTCCCGCCGCGTCTTTTACTCCCGCCACATCCGTTAAGAAAATCAGCGTGTTGGCATGGCACGCCGCGGCACAGGATGCTGCCATTTCGTCAGCATTAACGTTGTAGTATTCCCCGTCCGCTCCCAACGCTAACGAAGCCAGTACCGGAATCCCGCCCTGTTGCCATAAAGCTTCAATCCAGCAAGGTTCCGCAAAACATATCTCACCGACAAATCCCAAATCGCGCCCGTGGACGAACTTTCTTCTGGCGCGGAACGTCATGCCGTCGCCACCACAGAATCCAATGGCCGGCATCCCCGCGGACTGAATGGCCGCCACCAACTTCTTATTAATGATCCCGCCCAGCACCATGAGCGCCACATCCCGCGTCTCGGCATCGGTTACACGTAAGCCATCCACGAATTCGCTTTTCTTCCCAAGTTTGGTGAGCATGCGGGTTAAAGCGCTGCCTCCGCCGTGAACCACCGCGACCCGGTGGCCATCCTGCGCCAACTCTGCGACCGACTTCGCGCACTTGCGCAGCGTGGCCGCATCTTCGATCGCCGCGCCGCCAATTTTTACCACGATCGTCACTGCAATCCCTCCCGCTCTTCCCACCCGTACATCAGATTCATATTCTGCACGGCTTGCCCCGCCGCGCCTTTCAGCAGGTTGTCCACGCAGGAAACCAGCACTAGCCGCCGGCCGTCCTCGGCCAGGCAAAATCCCAGATCGCAGTAGTTCGTGTACAAAGAGAACTGCAACTGAGGCAGACCTGGAGTCGCAAACACGCGGACCCAATGCTTTCCCAAATAAAAACTCCGCAAACAAGATTCCACTTCCGACGGCTTCATCGCGCGTTTCAAATAGACATAAATGGTCGACAAGATCCCGCGCGGAATCGGCAGCAAGTGAGGCGTAAACGTGAGTTCCGCATCGCCTAGCCCCAACTGCTCCACCATTTCTCCCAGATGCCGGTGGTTGAAAATCGAATAAGCGGAAAAATTATCTGCCACGGAAACGAAGTGCGTCCGCGAAGTCGGCGCTTTGCCCGCCCCCGAGACGCCTGACTTCGAATCGGAAATAATTCCGCGTTCCCGGTCAATCAATCCCGCGAAAAGCAGCGGCGCAAGCGCCAGGATTACCGATGTCGCATAGCACCCAGGATTTGCCACCAACTGAGCCGCAGCTACCCGATCGCCATTCAGTTCCGGCAAGCCATACACCGCTTGCGCCGTCAATTCCGCCGCAGTGATTGCGTTCATATCCTGAAACGAATAAATCGCGCGATGCTGCGCCTGTTTCAGCCGCCATGCGCCACTCAGATCGATGACGCGTAATCCCTGCGCGATCGCTTCCGGAACGAGTGACCGCGAGGCTTCGTGCGGCGTCGCCAGAAAAAGCAATTCAACGCCTTGACGCTTCAATTCCGGCCACGACAACGGACGTAGCGGATAGCCGCCATTGCCGGATAATTCCGGAAACACCTCCGCCAAATCTGCTGCGCTGTCACTGCCGTTTTCCCGCCGCAGCAACGCCGGCTTCTCCAGTCGCGGATGGCGGGCGAGGATGCGCGTCAGCTCCAGGCCCGAATAGCCACTGGCTCCCAATACCGCACTCTTCAGCTTCGCCGCCATCAGCCCAGCATCTCCTCGATCCGCGCCGCCACTTTCCTGGCGGCGTCCTTATCGGGACACACAATCAAGACCGCGTCATCTCCGGCAATGGTCCCCACCACTTCCTCCCATTCCTGCTCGTCCAGCGCTGCCGCTACCGGCTGAGCGCTGCCTATAATCGTTTTCACCACCAGCAGGTTCTGCGCCGGCCGCACATCGAGCACAAACTCCCGAACCAACCGCTGCACCGGGGGTAGCGCCAAACCGCCGGCGCTTTCTCCTTGCGGGACCGTATAACCGCTCGCGGTCTTGCTGAGATTCAGGTCATGAATGTCGCGCGACAGCGTCGCCTGCCCCACCTTGAATCCGCGCTTGCGCAGCGCCCGCTGCAATTCCTCCTGATTGGCGATGGTCCCATGCCGTAACGCTTCTAGAATCGCCCTCTGCCGCAGCGCTTTATTCATGATGAATATTTATTCATCATAATGAATAAATATTCTCTATATTACAGGCCCTGCTTTCCCTGTCAAGGGAAAATGTCGCCTCTCCGGCATGACCATCCTGATAACCAGCCTTGCCTTCTAACTCGCACGAGCGTTACGGCTCCTAAAACCAAAAGCCACTAACGTGGCGGGCAAATTCTTGTAGACTACTCGCGGTCCACAGGAGCACGCCGCATGAGCAACAAGCCAACCCTGTTCGCCGAATTGGTCGCCGAGTTCCTCGGAACTTTCGTCTTGATCCTCTTTGGTATCGGTGTGGTGGCCATGGTCGTTTTATTCCCCTCCAGCAATCCGGGCGAGCTTATTCATGGCGGCTACACCAACATCACCCTGGGATGGGGTCTTGCGGTGACGATGGGAATTTACATTGCCGGTAAAATTTCTGGAGGCCATCTGAATCCCGCGGTCACCCTCACACTGGCGGTATTCCGTGGCTTTCCTTGGCGTAAAGTCCTGCCCTACTGCGTCGCACAGACAGCCGCAGCGTTTTTCGCAGCCGCTCTGGTGTATCGCAACTACCTGCCTGCTTTTCGTCAATTCGATCCGGGCCTTGGGAAAACTGCCGGAGTGTTCACCACCTTCCCCGCCTTTCCGGCATTGCTCCAAGCCGGATTTCTCGACCAGGTGATTGGCACAGCCCTTCTTTTGCTCATGGTGTTCGCCATCACCGACGAACTGAACGTCCCTCCCGGTGCGAATCTCGCGCCGCTAATGATCGGCCTGGTGGTGGTGGCGATCGGCATGAGCTTTGGCGGGATGCACGGCTACGCGATTAATCCTGCGCGGGATTTTGGGCCGCGCCTTTTCACCGCTGTCGCTGGATTCAGAAACAATGGCCTCTCCGACGGTCCGCGGGTTTGGTGGGTGCCAGTGGTCGCCCCGCTGCTGGGAGGACTGGTCGGCGGCGCCGTCTACGATTTCGGCATTCGCCGTTTTTTGCGCACGTTGCAAACGCCGTCTCAGAGTTAGCTGTTTTCCAGAAAGGAGCACTCGTGAGTTACATTCTCGCTCTCGATCAGGGTACGACCAGCTCTCGAGCCCTCTTGTTCGATGATCGCGGCGTCGTCCGTTCCGTAGCGCAACGCGAGTTCCGGCAGATATTTCTAAAGCCCGGATGGGTCGAGCACGATCCCGAAGAGATTGCAGTTTCACAGATTTCGGTGGCTCTGGAAGCGCTGGCCAAAGTCGACGCGTCGCCCAGTACTGTAGCCGCCATCGGCATCACCAATCAGCGTGAGACCACCATTGTGTGGGACCGCGCTACGGGAAAGCCCATCTACAACGCCATCGTCTGGCAGGACCGCCGCACCGCCGGATTTTGTGAGCATTTGAAAACGCAAGGCCACGAGTCTCTGATTCAGAAGCGGACGGGTCTGTTGATTGACGCTTATTTTTCCGGCAGCAAGATCTCCTGGATTTTGGAGCACGTAGCCAACGCTCGCCAACTCGCCGAAGCAGGCCGCCTCGCTTTCGGAACTGTCGATTCCTGGCTGCTCTGGAAGTTGACTGGGGGCCGCGTACACATCACAGACGCCAGCAACGCCTCGCGCACCATGCTGTTCAACATTCACACCGGCCGCTGGGATGACGAACTTCTCGCACTTTTCCAGATTCCCGCGTCGATATTGCCAACGGTCAGGCCTTCTAGCGAAGTTTACGCAGAGGCAAGCGCCGTCTCAGGCCTTAACGGCATTCCCATCGCTGGCATTGCCGGTGATCAGCAGGCCGCACTCTTCGGGCAACGATGCATCGGCCCCGGACTTACCAAAAATACCTATGGCACCGGTTGCTTCATGTTGCAAAGCACCGGCAATCGCGCCGTGGTGTCCACCAGTCGTCTGGTCACCACCGTGGCCTGGAAAATTGGCGAGACTACCGATTACGCACTTGAGGGGAGCGTCTTTATCGGCGGCGCTGTAGTCCAGTGGTTGCGCGACGGGTTGGGAATCATTCGCAACTCGGCTGAAGTCGAGGCTCTGGCCAATTCCGTCTCCGATAACGGCGGCGTGTATTTCGTCCCCGCCTTCGTTGGCCTCGGTGCTCCGCACTGGGACGCTTACGCGCGAGGCTCAATCTTCGGACTCACTCGAGGGAGCAACGCAGGACACATCGCCCGCGCAGCGCTGGAGAGCATCGCCTACCAAGTCGCGGACCTGATGGACGCGGTGCAAACCGATGCCCGCACTCCACTCAAAGAGTTGCGCGTGGATGGCGGCGCCTCGGCCAATGACACTCTGATGCAATTTCAGGCGGATATTCTTGGCGTTCCCGTGGTACGCCCCGCCATGACGGAGACTACGGCGCTGGGTGCCGCATTCTTAGCTGGTCTCGGCGTGGGTTTGTGGAAGGAAGTGCAAACAATTTCTGACTTGCCGAGAGAGGAGCGCCGCTTCGAACCGCGCCTGCCACGCTCTCAAGTGGATATCATGCGACAGCGCTGGAACGAAGCCATCTCCCGCACAAAGGGCTGGGACAAATCAGAGCAGGCGAATTAGTCAAGAGGACGAAAGGCGGATGACCGACAAGAAACGCACGGTCGTGGGCTTGGGCGAAGTGCTGTGGGATTTACTTCCTTCCGGCAAGCAGCTCGGCGGAGCCCCGGCCAACTTTGCCTACATCACCAATCTGCTCGGCGATGCAGGAATTCCGGCCAGCCGCGTGGGCATCGACCCCTTGGGGGAAGAAGCAATTCAAAAGTTGGAACAGCTCGACTTAAGCGCCACTTGGGTTCAGCGTGATGCCACCTACCCTACCGGAACCGTGAAAGTAGAAATCAGCGCCGGCGGCCAACCTGGCTTTGACATCCTGGAACCGGTTGCCTGGGACTTTCTGGAATGGACTCCGGCCTGGCAGCAACTAGCCCAGGAAGCAGACGCAGTGTGCTTCGGGTCGCTCGCCCAACGCTCCTCGCAGAGCCGTTCGACGATCCGCAGCTTTCTGCAAGCCACACGACCCGAGGCGGTCCGTATTTTTGACGTCAACCTGCGGCAGAACTTTTTCACAGCACAAATTCTCTCGGATTCGATGAAGCTCGCAAGCATCGTCAAACTCAATCATGAAGAACTTCCCAGGATCATGAGCTTGCTGGCCTTGAACCACGCCGGCGAAAAAGCTTCTGCCTACAGCTTGCTGTCAACGTATGATCTGAAGCTGGTCTGCATCACTCGTGGCAACAGCGGAAGCCTCCTAACATCTCCAGATGAATTCAGCGAACACCCCGGCTTTCAAGTGAAGATAGCCGATACCGTGGGCGCTGGCGACGCCTTCACCGCGACCCTGGTTCACGGATATCTTCGGCGCATCCCCCTCCCGCAACTCAACGAAACCGCCAACCGGGTAGGAGCATGGGTGGCCAGCCAGACCGGCGCAACTCCCACGCCGAGTGCGGAGGGCTTGGAGCGAACGCTGGGCGAGATTGCGTAGCATCCAACCTGTTCACTCCTCGCCGCAATTTTAGTTTATGCTTTCTAGTTTGGCGTTCCGCGTTTCAGGGGGCACATTGACCATATCCCAGGGAGTCGTTCGGTTTTTCGCTTGCGTTTCAATATTTCTCTCGATCGGTTCCAGCAGCGCGCAACAAGTTTCCGAGAACACTTATCAAGATCTCCACTGGCGCATGATTGGCCCCTTTCGCGGCGGCCGCACCCGCGCCGCCACCGGCATTCCCACCCAGCCGAACCTCTTTTATGTCGGCCAAGTGAATGGCGGCGTTTGGAAGTCGGACGACTACGGGCGCACCTGGAATCCGATTTTCGACCACGAGTCCACGCAGTCGATCGGCGCCATCGCGGTAGCTCCCTCCAATCCCAACATTATTTATGTCGGCAGCGGCGAGGGACTGCATCGCCCCGATCTCTCCGTCGGCAACGGAATTTATAAGTCTACCGATGCCGGAAAAACCTGGACTCATCTCGGCCTGCGCGATGGATTCCAAATTCCGGCGCTAGCCATCGACCCTCGCGATCCCAATAAAGTTTTCGCAGCTGTGCTGGGCCATCCCTACGGCCCCAATCAAGAGCGCGGCCTTTACCGCTCTACAGACGGCGGCCAGACTTGGCAAAAAGCGATCCATAAAGATGAGAACACGGGCGCCTCCGATGTTGAGATCGACCCTTCGAATCCCGATGTGATTTATGCCTCCATGTGGGAAGCCCGCGAGGGCCCGTGGGAAGACGGTAATCTCGTGAACGGAACGGGCGGCGGACTATTCAAATCAACCGATGGCGGAAGCACCTGGCATCCTCTTACGAACGGCCTGCCAAAGGACCTTGCTCAGATTAACGTGGCCATCGCTCCTGGCGATCCTCGACGCATTTACGCGACTGTAGCCGTCGCGTCCGGCCCGCTGTCCTTCTACCGCTCCGACGATTCCGGAGAAAATTGGTCCAAGGCAACCGACGATCTCAGACCCTCAGGCCGCATCGGCGGCGGCGACCTCGCGGTTCCTCGCGTGGATCCGAAAAATCCAGACATCGTTTACAGCGCGAGCACGGTCACTATGCGATCTGCGGATGGTGGCAAGACCTGGTCCGGATTTCGAGGTGCACCCGGTGGCGACGACTATCAAAATCTCTGGATCAATCCCAACGACCCCAACATAATTCTTCTCGTCAGCGATCAAGGCGCGATCATTACCGTGAATGGCGGAGCCTCCTGGAGTTCCTGGTACAACCAGCCCACGGCGCAGATTTATCACGTCGCGGTGACGCCGACCTTTCCCTATAAAGTTTGCGGAGGCCAGCAGGAAAGCGGCTCCGTCTGTACCTCGAGCCGCGGCAATGACGGCGCCATCACAATGCGCGACTGGCATCCCGTCGGCGTGATCGAATACGGCTACGTTGCACCTGATCCGCTCGACCCTGATGTCATTTACGGCGGCGGCAGAAGTGAAGTCTCAAAGTTTCACTGGTCCACTGGACAAGTGCAGAACATTACTCCCATCCCGTTGCGCAGTTCGAAGTACCGCACCGACCGCACCGAGCCGTTGATGTTTTCGCCGCTCGACCCGCACACTCTCTATTTCGCCAGTAACGTACTTTTCAAGACCACCGACGGCGGAAATTCCTGGCAGACCATCAGCGCCGACCTTACTCGCGAGAATCCCGGAATTCCCGCCAGCGTGGGCACTCTCGTTCCCAAAGGCGCTGAGAAGCAACGCGGCGTCATCTACGCCCTGGCGCCTTCGTTCAAGAACATCAACACGCTGTGGGCTGGCACTGACGACGGCCTCATCTGGCAGACGCGCGACGACGGCAAGAAGTGGAACGACATCACTCCTAAAGAACTCACGCCTTGGAGCAAGGTCACGCAAATCAGCGCCTCGCACTTTGATGATGACTCCGCTTACGTATCCGTAAGCCGCTTCCGCATCAATGACGAGCAGCCTTATATTTACCGCACGCATGATGGCGGAAAGAACTGGAAGCTCATCACCAACGGCCTCCCAGACTTCGGTCCGGTCGATACCGTCCGCGAAGATCCCGTGCGCAAGGGCCTGCTGTTTGCTGGCACGGAGAATTCAGTTTTGATTTCCTTCGACGACGGCGATCACTGGCAGTCTTTGCAACTGAACCTGCCGCACACTTCCATGCGCGATCTGTGGATTCACGAGAACGACCTCATCGTCGCCACCCATGGCCGCTCGTTTTGGATTTTGGATGACATCGCCCCGCTGCGTGAATTAGCTGACTCGCTAGCCGCCGCAGAGGCTCACCTCTTCACTCCCGCCCCCGCCTACCGTATGCAGCGCGATACCTACACCGACACTCCGCTTCCGCCGGACGAACCCATGGCCGCAAATCCGCCCGAAGGCGCAATCATCGACTACTATCTGCCGCACTCTCCTTCCGCTCCCGTCACTCTTGAAATTTTCGATTCCCGTGGCCAATTCGTTCGAAAAGTTTCCAGTTCCGACAAGCCCGATGTCACGGAAGCAGAGTTGAAGAAACAACTCATTCCTCTCTACTGGCTGCGCCCTTTCCGCACTTTGTCCTCCGAGGCCGGCATGCACCGCTGGGTTTGGGATCTGCACTATCCCGCGCCTGATTCTCAGCGTCACGAGTATCCCATCTCGGCGATTCCCGGCGACACGCCCCGTTACCCACTCGGACCAACGGCGCTTCCCGGTTCCTACACGGCGCGCCTCTCGGCAAATGGCAAAACCGTTACCGCGTCCTTCACGGTAAAAATGGACCCTCGCGTCCAGATCTCGACCCTGGCTCTGGAAAAGAAATTTCAGCTTGAGATGCGGCTCTCTTTGGCGTTGAGTGAAACTTCCAGAGCAATGGCTCAAGCAGCATCGATGCGCGAGCCGCTGCAGAAACTCAGCGAGAACGCAAGCGGCTCTCTCCTCGATTCCACAAAGAGCTTCCAGTCGAGAATGACCGCTGTAGTGGGGAGCGGCCCCGCGCCGGCTGCGGATGCAATCACGCTCACCCACGTAAACGGACAGGTTGCTGGGCTGTATGGTCAAGTGTGGCAAGCCGATGCCGAACCCACCACGGCGCAATTGGAAGCAGCCGCAGCCATCGAACACGACGCAGCAGACGTAATGCAGCGCTGGAAAGCTCTCAAAAGTTTTGACCTTCCCGCGCTCAATCGCGCGCTTCGTTCCGCAAAATTGCCGGAGCTGCAGCTCGAATCCAACCCTCACCCAGATGAAACACTCATGGATGAGGAGTAGGATTTTTTCTCTACCGCGAACCCTCAATCGAGATCAGCCGGATGGTTGCAAAAACAACACTAGTCTTGCGTCCGCACCCATAAGCGTAACAATGGAGACGAAGGTACCCTGTGCCTTCCCGCGCCAGTCGCGGATATGCAACAATTTGCGGACTCCCAACTACTATCGACGGTAGTGCGTTAATTATTTGTCAATTCCGCTTGCCAAATGAATCAAGCGCATCGAATCGCGGTATAATCCGTCGGCCTTGAGATGCGAGACGCAACCCAGTTCTGCGACTTCCCCGACGGAGTTGCATGGCGGAAACTCCGCACCGCAATCCAGCTTCGCTAAATAAAAAGAAAGTAAAGAAAGGAATCAATGAAGTTCCGAACCCTTGCAGTCACACTTCTGACTTTCCTGGCGTGGACCGGTCTCGCCAGCTCCCAGAAAACACGCGGAATCTACACTCCCCACAAGCCCGGCGTCACCGCCATTCCGGTCACCACCACGCATTTTGATGTCCCCATGGAAGCTCCCACTTCGGGCGCAACCTGGACGAAGGCCGCAACTGCTCCAGCCGTTTCCGTCGGATCCATGCTCCTACTCACCGATGGCCGCGTCCTGGTTCACTCCGAGCCCAACTGTAATGGTTGCACCGGCAACTACTCGAATTGGTACACGCTAACTCCCGACAATACCGGCAGCTATATCAACGGTACCTGGACACAAGTAGCATCGTTGCCCAGTGGCTATGAACCGCTGTTCTTTGGGTCTGCAGTTCTGGCCGATGGCAAAGTCGTAGTGCAGGGTGGCGAATACAATTGCCCGAATTCAAACTGCTCTGGGGTCTGGCAGTCTCTGGGCGCGATTTATGATCCGGCGGCGAATACTTGGACTTCCACCACACCGCCGACGGGCAGGAGCAATATCGGCGATGCCGAATCTGTAGTGTTGCCCGACGGAACCTGGATGCTGGCGGAGTGCTGTGCCGTCACCTTCGGCGATAGCAGCTTTCCGGTTTATTACTACTTCGACGAAAGCACCCTATCCTTCACAGAGATGGCCAACAGTACGGATGGCAAGAACGATGAGTTCGACGAAGAAGGCTGGACCCTGCTTCCGAACAATTTAATCCTGACGGTCGACGCTTACACCACCAATACCGTTAAGACAGGTACCAATTCAGAAACGTATAACTCGGCAACCAATCTCTGGTCCACTGCCGGCAGCACCATCAACCAACTCTGGGATTCCAACTGCATGCGGGGCGGCGGCAGCTTCGAGCTTGGGCCGGCGGTATTGCGTCCAGACGGCACCGTGTTCTACACCGGCGCCAGCAAGTGCGAGGCGGGTCACAATTCGGTTTACAATTCCTTGACCGGAACCTGGACCGCGGGACCGGATTTCCCCAACAAAGATGCGGCCAACGATGCGCCTGCCGCCCTTGAAATCAACGGAAATGTCATCGTGGAATCCAACCCCTACAGCGGGACGTTCAGTACGCCATCCACTTTCTACGAGTGGGACGGCACCAACTTGAACACTTTCCCCAACCCGCCGAACGCCATCCACACTGCTTCGTATCAGGGGCACCTGCTGGTGCTGCCAAACGGGCAGATTATGTATACGGACTACTCGACGGATGTAGAGTTCCTCACTTCAGCCGGGACCTTCGACCCGTCCTGGCAGCCAACGATCACCTCGGTCCCCAGCACGCTCGCACCCGGCTCGACTTACACGATCTCGGGAACTCAGTTCAACGGCCTATCGGCTGCAAATGCCTATGGCGATGACTTCCAGGACGCTACCAACTACCCGTTGGTGCGCATCGTCAACAACGCCACTGGGCACGTGTTCTATTGCAGGACTCACGATCACAGCACCATGGGCGTTGCCACCGGGAGCACTGTCGTATCCACGAGCTTCGATGTGCCTGCTGGCATCGAAACCGGTGCCAGTGAATTGTTTGTGGTTGCAAACGGCATTGCATCGGCTGCCTCCAGTGTCACTGTGGGTACCGGCGGTGGTACCTTCACCTTGACCGCAGCTCCGAAGACCATCACGGTCACCCGGGGTGCGTCAGGAAAGGTCAAGATCACGACCGCTGTTTCGGGCGGCTTCAACTCCGCAGTTGCTCTAACCGCCTCGGGACAAGGCAGCGGCGTGAGCGTGAAATTCAACCCCAGCACGATTCCCGCGCCGGGCTCAGGACATGCAGCCATGACCATCCACGTGGCTTCAACAGCAACAACCGGAACCCGCACGATAACGGTTACGGGTACCGGCGGAGGCGTGACGCAAACGGCTACGGTCACTCTAACCATCAACTAGAACGGTGGGAGTTTCACCGTTCGCTGCCACGGGAGTTGAACGACAAGAAGCCCGGACCATCATGGTCCGGGCTTTCTCATTATTTCCTGAAATCACAAAGCTTCCACCGCACTCTGTAACTCCTGAGCGATCTTCTCTGGATCACTATCTTCCGCAAACCTCACTGGATACCCGACGCGAACACAAATCTTTCCCGGCCCGACAAACTTCCTTCCCGCTTCCCTGACTTCAAACAAACCCACAATTCGTAATGGAAGCACCGGAATCCCGAGGTTCTTCGCCAGCAATCCAATTCCCGCGCGAAAAGGATTGATTGTTCCATCGACCGTATAGCGCCCTTCAGGAAACACGAGCACGCTGTATCCCAGATCCACCAACTCGCCTGCATAAGCGAAGCTCTGCCGGAAACCAGCCTCGCGCGGTAGAGGAAATAGATTCAGCAGCGAAACCCCTAACACCCACTTCATGCGATCGAATATTTTTCCAACAAATCCTCTGTCCGCCGCGGGCTTGTGCAACGCTTCCAATGCTTCGCCTCTGGTCGCGATCGCAATTCGATTTCGCATCTCCGCGGGCAAAGCCGTCTGCACGAAGGCAAAATCCAGATCGGAAATGTGATTGCAGACCAGCAGCATTGGCCCAGTCCATCCCCGCAGATTCTCCCGTCCTTCAATCCGCGGCCATCCCAGCAACCTCATCGCCGGCCTCAACAGCAAGTAGTGCGCCATCCATCGCAGCCAAGTCACCGGCCACCGCAACGCCCACTTCGGATAGTGATACTCCGCGCGCGGCCTCGACTCTCCGCTCAGCATTCGTTCTATATCGCCGACAGTCCGCACATCACTGAATCGCGTCTCACTTAAGTCCATCTGATACCGATCCTCCAGCGCGCCGATCAGTTCCACGCGGTCTAGCGAACTCAGTCCAAGTTCGGCATCGAGAACGGTCTCGCCTTTTACTCCGGCCACGCTGCGTCCCGTGATCCGCCAGATCATTTCCATCACCGGACTCTGCTGCTCAACCTCGTTCGTTCCAGGTTGCAGAATCTCCCTCGCCGCGAATTCTGCAATCAAATTCCGCCGCGGCTTCTGCATACTCGTTCGCGGAAAGTCTTCCTGCGGCCATCGCAGCCACATTCGCATCCGCTGATATTCTGCCAACTCTCGGTTTGCGTGCTCCACGACTTCCGCGACTCTTGCATCCTCGTTGCGAAGAATGACCACCGCGTACGGCTCCGCATTTCCTCCCCGCTCGATCCCCACTACCACACAGTCTTTCACTCCCGGCTGCCGCCGCAGCGCCGCCTCCAAATCTTCTGGATAAATATTCAGCCCGCCCGGCGTCACGATCACGTCTTTCTTGCGCCCTTTGAAATAAAGATTCCCGGCCTCATCGAGCGCGCCAACATCGCCGGTGCGATACCAACCTTCTTTATCCGTAACCTCGCCAGCCGATTGCCCCAGTCCACTCTTATCCCAATATCCCGCCGCCACTCCGCCGCCGCGAATCAGAATCTCGCCATCCTCCGCCAGCTTAACCTCCCGCCCCGGCAGCACTTTTCCAATCGACCCTTTCCCCAACCGGAAGGGATGATTCACGCTGATCAGTGACGTCGTCTCCGTCAGCCCATAACCCTGAATCGCCGCATAGCCCAGCCGGTCCCAGAATTGTTCGCTCTCCCCATCCAGCGCCGCCCCGCCACAAATGAATGCCCAGAACTTCCATCCAAATTGCCGGCGTATGTCGCGGAAGGTCCACCACCGTCGCAGGAAATGTTTCCCCTCCGCAGCGGAAAACCGCCGCCGGAAGTTCTTGATCTTCCCGCTGTCTTCGAGATCGCGTTCAACTTTCTGCCTCAGCGACTGCAACACTCTCGGCATACTCACCAGCACCGAAACTCGCTCCCGCCGGATCGTGCTCATAATTTCTGATGGCTTCAATTCCTGCTGAAAAATCACCGTCCCACCCAGCAGCGGAGGTAGAAACATCCCGAGAAATTGCCCGAACACATGGCTGAGCGGCAGCAAATTCAAGAATCGCACCGGATGCACCCATCGCTCATACTTCAAATACCGCTCAATCTCCCGCTCCAGCGGCGCAATGTTTGCCAGCACATTCCCATGCGTAATCACCACGCCCTTGGGCTCGGCCGTAGTCCCCGAAGTAAAGACGATTTGTAGGATGTCCTCGCGCCCGATTACCACGTTGGAGGAAGTTGCGGAAGGCCCGGAATATCTGTCGCGGGTGCCCCGTCCTTGTCGCGTTCTTTGCGACAGGGCGGGGATTTTGATCTCCTCAAAGGCCATCACAGGAACTGTGCCAACAATGTTCTCGCTCGCATGCTTGCGCGAAGAAACCCAAAGCCGAGCCCCAACCTGCCCCGCAACTCGTCCAGTAAACTCCGCCGCCGCCCCCTCATCCATCGGAACCACAACCACACCGCTCAAAGCACATCCAAAAAACGCCGCAACCCACTCCGCGGAGTTCTCCCCCCAAAGCATCACGCGATCGCCCTTGCCAATCCTCCGCGCCTCCAATTCACCGGCGAACCGAACCGCCATCTCCAAAACCTGTCCGTAAGTAAACCACTCCATCCGGTATCCACGCCGCTGCCCGTAAGCGCGTTCATCGCGATGCGCCCGGAAGTGAGTAACAAAAAACTCTGCTAAGGATTCAGCCATAGACAAGAAGTGGAGGTAGCACCGGATTAACGCCCGACAGAAAAACCAGACCCAACTCTGGTGTAGGTAGTTTATTGGTGGAGTGGATCACAATGGCACTGATCTGTGACACTTTCTGAAGTGCCATCAAACCGACACGACCTCACCGTAATGTTCGGAAAGCCCACCCACCGCACTCCGCCACTTCACTGACGAGTTGAAACCAGCCGATCCGCAGCCAGCAGCACCGGAAGTGGCTACTTTTGACAAATTCCTGACAACCGGAAAATTGGTTGATCATACCTTTATGAGGCCGTTCTGACCGAGAAAAATCCAAGGAGAATTGACGTGCCAAACCCTAAAAGTAATGCCATCCTGCCAACAGTGTCCTTCGCTACAGCCTTCCTCTGCCTGCTCTGTGCCATCTCAGCGCCAAGCTCGGCGCAAACTGATTCTCAGCCGAACCCCGCTGCCGGCGCCGGCAGCGTATTCGTGCACAGCAAATTCGGCGGCCAGATTTTCGGATTCGATATCGATCAGAACGGCGCCGAGGGCGTTCTCAGCGAAGCTCAAACTTTACCCAGCGGCAACGTCCTCGCCGCCGTCGAGACCTTCGACCAAACCACCGGCAAGATCCTGAACGTTGTCGCCAAAACTCAAACCCAGGACGATTTCGTCACCTCGGGCGTCGTCGGCAATTCTGTCGGACTGGTCGAACGCGAGCACGTGGTCAGCCTCCTCAAGGTTCAACGCACCTTCCACATCCTGAATCCTCTCCCCACAAACAAATTTACCGGCGTCTGGACTCCGCCTATCGCAACCGGCTTTCTCATCGAAGAAGTAAGCCGCAATCAGGGAATCTCTACCAACGCGGTTTTCGCCAGCGGCCCCAATTTCAACCCGGTCGTCTTTAGCTCAAATATTGCCGCCAACACCTTCGGCCCCCAATTCACCCTCACCAACCAAAACTTCACCTTCGGAGTCATTCCCGTGCTTGCCTATGACAACACAACGAACCAGGCAGTGCTGGCGCAGGATTTCGGCAGCCCAACGAACGTTCCGGAAATCGGCCTCGTCAATCTCACCAGCGGAGCCACCACTACGTTCAAAGGCGTCGGACTGGGTTTCGTCAACGGTATCGCGGTCGACTCCGCTGACGGCATCGCTTGTACCAGCACTGAAATCGACTTCAGCGTGGAGTTTTACAACTTGGCCACGCAGACCGGGTTCAAGGTAACGCTTCCAGGCGCCACCCAGCAGATCTTCAGCGGCGCGGATGTCGAATACGATTCTGTCAACAAACTATTCCTCGTGGCGCAGCCTGTGTCGAGTACCGCGGGAAGCGGCAGCAGCATCCATGTCTATGATCCGAATGGAAACTTGATTGAGTCAATCAACGGTTTCAGTTTCTCCAACGCCTCGAACGTGATCCCCGCCCACATCGCGCTGAAGCCGAGCAACCGCACCGGCTTCGTCGACGGCCCCAGCGCGACTGTAGCGGAGATTCAGTCCTTCACGTACTAGGAACGTGTGGCGCGGGCGCCCTCGCCCGCGAAGCCCGCGCCGCTACTCCTTCCTACTTCCGCACAGGCCGAGTGTATGGAGTTATACTCTGTGGTTTGGAGGAGCCATGGTCCGAAGCAGATGCTTGGGGGGAGTCCTCATCATCTGTGTGGTCGCGTCGGTTGCGCAAGTCGCTGAACCGCCTCAAAAACTCCCAGTGGTCAAATCAGGCGATATGCCTTTCTATCCCCCGCTCGCCAACATGGCTCGGATACAGGGCGACATTCACCTTGGAGTTACAACCAACGGATCTGGCGTCGCATCCGTTATTGTAGAGAGCGGACAGCCTATACTTGCAAGAGCCGCTCAGGATAATGTCAGAACCTGGAAGTTTGAGCCGCACGAACCAACCTCTTTCTCGACATTGTTTGCCTACCATCTGCTTGCGGAACCAAACTGCAAAACGGACAAATCTGGCAACGGTGAGGTCCATCTCAAACTCCCCACTCAAGTTGAAATCGCCACGAATGCTCGGGGCGCGTGTTACGACCCAGACGATGAACTCGACCTCACCGAGCCACTGCGCGTGTTCCTGACACGCTGCGAAGTCGACGGCTCGGCTGTTCCGTGCGAGAGGCTGACTATTCAGTTGTACTCGGGCAGCCTAGTTGTGGCACCGACGCGCTTCAAGGAACCTAAGCGCGAGGGTTTCGTAGTTCCCCAGGAGTTTCGCGCACTGAAGAAATTCAGTGTTCGAATTGAGACTGGGAGCGGAAGTTTTTCGCTGGCAAACGAAGACATCGGTTTCCTGAAGGGTAAGTGGCGCGTTGGTATAGACCACACTCCTTTCAAAGAAGACACGCCCATCTACGAAGCACCCGCAACTATGCGTTGCGCGGGGTTTATCGATTACGAATGGGTGAACCGGGAGTCACTGCATCAGCACCCTGCAAATGAGCTTACCTTACTCCCTCCCCACTCCCAACGCATCCGCCACCCGATTAATATAGTTAAACCACGAAGCAATCAGCGTAATCTGCAAAATCCCGCGATCATCAAACCCCGCCGCCCGCAGCCCCTCAATATCATCCTTCCAACACTTCGTGGCGTCCTTGGTCAGCTTGACCACATAATCCACCATCACGCGCTCCTGGGGCGTGATCGCAGCGGTCGTGTAATCCTTCTCCAGCGCCTCCACCAGTTCTTTATCCAGCGTCACCCTGCGCAGAAACTCTGCGTGCGACTCGATTCAATACACGCACCGGTTGGTCACTGAGACCATGGTGGTAATCATCTCCTGCTGACGCCGGCTCAGCGGCAACTCCGGAGACATCATCGCCCCAAACGCCGCAAACGAGTGATACAGCGCCTCCGGTATCAGCGTGTGCGACCCCACAACCGTCGACCCGCCGGACTCATCCGCGTGCACCGGCTCAAAATACTCCTTGGGATACATCCCCTTTTGCCCCTCCACCGCCCGCCGCAGTTTCTCGTCCGCTTCGGCCATCGGTATGGTTTTGATCCACGTCATAAAATATGATTCCCCATTTCCTGGAGTCCCCTCTTTTGTATCGCGCAAGAATACACTGTCATTTCTCGCTGCCGAATAGCATATTTGCACTATCCCGGTAGCGCCGCCGTCCCGGCGGCTGTCCAGCGGGCGTCCTCGCCCGCCGTTCTGAAGCGAAATCGACTCTATCCTCTTTTAGAGTGCGCCAACTCAGCCCTAATGGCACCCTAACCCCTATTCCCTAAGTAACCCTTTCGTACACTCCCTTTCGGTAACCCTTGGTAACCATGCGATTCCACTCCTCCAGACGTACAATTGCCCTTGTCCGACCGGCCATCTCCCGAAAAGGAATTTGGCCACGTGACGTTCTTCCGGCAGCACTTCCGGGACCGTCATCTTTCGGTGTAAACCAGGCTCTGGAGTTCGTACTCTTATGGCGTTCGGTTTCGGCTTCAACAAACAAAAGGTCCTCAGCGCTGCGGAGAAGTATGTCCAGCAGGGCAAGATGCAAAATGCCATTGCTGAGTACGAAAAGGTCCTCAAGGCTGACCCCAAGGACCTCACCGTCACCAACACCGTTGGCGATCTCTACTCGCGCCTTGGAGAAGTCGACAAAGCCACCGAATCCTTCAAGATTGTCGGCGATGCCTATGCCACGCAGGGTTTCACGGTCAAGGCCATCGCCATGTACAAAAAAATCAGCAAGCTCAAGCCCTCGCTCGAGAGCGTGCTGAAGCTGGCCGAACTCTACACCCAGCAGGGACTTTTCAACGACGCTCGCGCGCAGTACCTGCAAGTTGCAGAAGAATTCCTGAAATCCGGCGAGCTCGATAACGCGGTTCGCATCTTCCAGAAAATTCTGGAAATGGATCCGGACAACACTGCCATGCGCATCCGCCTGGCGGAAGTCTACGTTCGCCTTGGCAAGAAAACCGAAGCCTGGCAGATTTTCTCCGCCGCCGCTGAGACCTTGCGTTCCAAAGGGAATCTTCCGGCGGCAGAAGAAGTCCTGCAACGCATGCTCACGCTTGACCCCGGCAACGGCTATGCGCTGCTGATGCAGGGCCGTAACCTGCTTGAGTCCGGCGACGCTGAAGCCGCCGCCGAGTCTCTGCAAAAAGTTCCCGATCTCGATTCCAATCCCGATGGCCTCCGCGATCTGCTCAAGGCCTATCTAAAAATTGGCCGCCTCTCCGACGCAGGCACCCTGGCCAGCAAGCTTCTCACCGTTCATAACGACCTGGCTTCCATCTCCGCCTTCGCCGACGCTCTCATGCAGGCCGGCCAATACGAAAATGCACTCCAGGTCTATGACCAGCATTCGGACCGCCTGCTCGCCGAAGATTCCGACAAAGTTCTGAAGAACCTGCACTCCGTGATTGGGCAAGTGCGGGACAATCCCGCCTCGCTCGAGAAACTACTCGATCTTTTCCAGAAAGCCGGGGAGTCGACCCACATCACAGAAGTCATCGAGTTGCTGGCGCACGCATCGGTGCAGTCCGGCGACCTGCCCCGCGCTCGCGATCTCTACCAGCGGCTCGCCACCATGGAGCCCGGCAATCCCCTGCACATGCAAAATTATCAGCAGGTGGTCAGCCAGATCGGCGGAGATTCCTCCGCCAGCCAAATCACGCCGGAAGAAGCCGCCGTCATCGTTGACGAAATCGAGGCCACTGCGCCGTCCATTCATCAGCACTATTCCGACGCCGTCGCCCTCGCGGTGCGTTCCGCGCTCACCGATGCTGAACTTTTCATTTCCTATAACATGCCCGCCAAGGCTCTGGGCCCGCTGCAGGCCGCACTGCCTCAGGCGCCCACTGACCTTCGTCTGAACCAGCGGCTGGCCGCTCTTCACACCCGCGCCGCGCGTTTCGCTGAGGCCGGTGTCTGCTGTCGGACGTTGCAAGACATTTATCACGAAGCCGGATATCCGGAAGAAGCGACTCGTTATCGGGAACTCGCCGATCGCTACGAAGATCGCTCCACAGCTCCAGCCATCGCGGATTCCTCAATCGCGCACGCCATTCCTGCGCCGGCAGCAACGCCATCACAAATTCCGATCACGGTTGCAGCAGCCGCTCCCTGGCCTGCGGCGCCTTCTCAACCCGAAGAAGCCGAGTTCGCCATCGTCAGCGATACCGACGCAGACGCTAATCAGGACAGCCCTGAAGATCAACAGCAGGCACAACCCGTTGCTGACTCCAACCCTGCCCCGGCGGAAATCGATCTCTCCTCCGAATGGGATGACTCCATTACCGTCGAACTGGACGCGCCGCCCACCCAAGCTGAAGAACTCCAGGTCGCGAGCGCCGTAAGCGCCTACCGGTCCACCCCACGCAAGCCCGTCGCTCAGAATGCGGATCCCGAGAAGACCAACGAAACTGTCGAGGAAATCCGTTTCTACCTCGAACACGGCATGCCCGAGCAGGCCGCGTCGGCGTTTGAAAAACTTCAAACCCTTACTACCGACGAAACAATTCTGTCGGCCATTGAAAAGGAAATCACGGCTGCGTCGCAACACCCGGCCGCCGGCGAAGAAGTCTCATCCGTCGAAACCGTTGAAGCCGTTTCTGAGTTTGTCACCGACGAAGCCTCCGCCGCCGAGCCTTCCGTCGACCAGCCTCCGAACGAAATAACTATCGAAGAAATTCCCGAACCCGCTGCCCCGGTCGCGGAAACACATGCTCCGCCCGCGCTGCACGCTGAGCCTGCTGCGGCTGTGCCTCCTGTCTCCGAGCTTCCCGTGGTGGCTCCGGCTCCAGACGTCCTTCACGAATTCGTCACTGATCTCGAATCTTCGCTCGGCGATAGTTTCCTTCCCGGCGCGGTGCCGCACGAGCCCGAGCAGGCCGTCGAGTTCGCATCCGCACAAGAAAGTAAGCAACGCGAGTCCAGGCCCGAACTCGAGCCCATCGGAAACGCAGCACCTACGACCTTCGGCATTTCGCGGCCCGAGCCCATGGGCGAGTTTGTCGCCGATCTCGAAGCTTCCCTTGGTGAAGACTTCCTCAAGGCCGCTCCCGTACCAGAGCCCGACCCGGTGTCCGAAGTTCATCCCGCAGCGCAGATTGCAGCCCCCGCCGCCGCCATCTCCGCTTCAGCGCCTTCGCCGGTCAGCGTTTCGGCCGCCAGTGCCGCAGCCGCAGCCTCCTCCGGCAGTCCTTCAATTTCGCAACATGCCGTCGCTCCGGCGGCACAGCAGTCCGCAGCCGCGCCTGCAGCGCACAAGCCACCTTCTCCAATCATTCCCAGCGCTCCCGCCTCTGCCGCCTCTTCTCCCTTCAGCGAAGACGCCGGCATCGATCTCGCGGAAATGTTCGGCGAGCTCAAACACGATCTCGAAGTCGGCGCTTCCACCACCGAAGAAGATCCCGAGACCCATTACAACCTCGGCATCGCCTTCCGCGAAATGGGCCTGCTCGATGAGGCCATCGGCGAGTTGCAGAAGACTTGCCAAGCCGTCGACCGCGGACATCCCTTCCCGCAAGTCATGCAGACCTATACCTGGCTGGCCCAATGCTTCCTCGACAAAGGCGTACCCCAGGCCGCAATCCGCTGGTATGACAAGGCTCTCACAGCCCCCGGTATCGACGAAGAAACCCGCACCGCGCTCCACTACGAGCTCGCCGGCGCCTACGAAACCGCCGGCGACAAACCCTCTGCTCTTAAGCACTTCATGGAGGTTTACGGCCGCAACATCGATTATCGTGACGTCGCCGAGCGCATCAAGCCCCTGAAGTCGTAGAATATCCTGATGGGTTTTTCCCCTTACAAAATTTCACTTTGTGATCCCAGGTTCGCTGGTCAGCCCGAGATGCGTTGTCATCCCGAGCGAAGCGAGGAACCTTGGTTTCTGACGGCTCCGCCACTCCCGCCGCAGGATCGGAGCGCACACTGACCCCCGATCCCAATCTACCACCCGAACAGCGCCCACCCACGCCCCTGCGGGCCGAGACTACCACCGCGTTGCTTGACCCTCCGCCGCCGGCGACAAAGCAACAAACTGCCGTGCAACTCTGGCTTCACCGCACCTCAATTTTCCTTTTCGTCCTCATCAGCGCCGTAGCTGGAGTCCTGCTCGTTATCCTTCCCTGGACTCCCGAGTGGACCGACAACTATCTTCTGCTCTCCTACCCGTGGCTGCGCACGCTGATGACCACCGGCTTCATTCGCGGCCTCTGTAGTGGCCTCGGCTTGCTCGACATCTGGATCGGCTTTTGGGAGGCCCTCCACTACCACGAACATTCGTAGCTTTGATTTTCAAGAAACCTCAGTCTCAAATTTCATCCCGTGAGCTCTTAAACATGGTCGACCGACTCAACCCCGCACCTCTTGCTTACAAAAACGAACCGTTCCTCAACAGTCCCGACGGACGCATTCTCCGCATCCTCGCCGAATATCAGGAGCCGCTGGCTCGGTTCCGCCGCGAGCAAATTCAGGACACCGTCGTCTTCTTCGGCTCCGCTCGCTTTCAGGGCGGCGAAACCGCAAAAAAGAACTTCAGCACCGTGGAAAAAAACGAGGCCAAAGTCCCAGCCACCGAACACGCAGCCAATCTCAAAATTGCCACCGCTGCCGTCGACATGGCCCGCTACTACGAAGACGCTCGCCGCCTGGCCCACATGCTCACCCAGTGGTCCATTCAAATTCCCGCCCGCCGCCGCCGCTTTGTCGTCACTACCGGCGGTGGCCCCGGCATCATGGAAGCCGCCAACCTCGGCGCTCACGAAGCTGGAGGCAAGACCATCGGCCTCAACATCAACCTGCCCTTCGAGCAGTATCCCAATCCTTACATCACTCCCGCGCTCAACTTCGAGTTCCATTATTTCTTCATGCGTAAGTTCTGGTTCGCCTATCTCGCCAAAGCCTTGGTGATTTTTCCCGGCGGCTTCGGCACCATCGACGAACTCTTCGAGATCCTCACCCTCGCCCAAACTGACAAGCTCGCCAAGAAAATTTTGGTCGTCATCTACGGCAGCGAATACTGGCACCGTATCATGAACTTCCAGGCCTTTGTCGACGCCGGCACGGTCTCTCCCGAAGACCTCAACCTGTTCAAGTTCGTCGACAGTCCCGAAGACGCCTTCACCTTCCTCCGCGATGGCCTCACCGAATACCACCTCGGCGGCCCGCCCAAGAAACAAAAAGAACAGGAAGTCCTCCCTGAAATCGCCAAAACCAGACCGTAACCTCCACTCTGTCATCCTGAGCGGAGCAAGTGCTTGCGCGCCTTAGCGCAAGCACTTGCGTAGTCGAAGGATCCCTTTCCCCGTGACATTGCCGCAGGCTCCGCAAGACATTTCTAGCTGCTGCCCGCCCCGTGTTCCTCTGTGCCTGGAGCCTGCCCTGAACGAAGTTGAAGGGTAGTTAAGGTTTTTTTGAATTCCTCGCAATCCGTGAAATCGCACTCCTGCATTAAACTGACCACTTGCTCCTCTACTACATCACTGACCGCACCGCCTTCCCCGGCGATGAACGCACGCGCCGCCGCCACCTCCTCGACAAAATTGCGGAAGCCGCCAGCGCCCGCGTCGACTACATCCAGCTCCGCGAAAGAGATCTTCCCACCCGCGACCTCGAATCGCTGGCAATCGAAGCGATACAAATCATCCACGGCCAGAAACTGGCAACTGGCAACCGGCAACTGGCAACTGCTCTGCTCGTCAACTCCCGCGCCGACGTAGCCCTGGCCGTAAAAGCCGCCGGCGTTCACCTCCCCTCCACCGACGTCTCCCCACAAGAAGTAAGAACAGCATGGCAAGAAACGTGTGGCCGTGGGCGACTCGCCCGCGAAATCTCACCACGAAATCCGCTGATCTCCGTCTCCTGTCACTCGCCAGAAGAAGTCCACCAAGCCGCCGCCAACCAAGCCACCCTCGCCGTCTTTGCCCCCGTCTTCGAAAAAAAAGATTCCCCCGGCGCAACACCTGCCGGACTCGGCCAACTCCGCGAAGCCTGCCGCGCACAAATCCCCGTACTAGCCCTGGGCGGAATAAACATTCAGAATGCCAGACTCTGCCTCGAAGCTGGTGCCGCCGGAATCGCCGCCATCCGCCTCTTCCAGGAAAACGACATCGCCACCATCGTCCGCGAGTTGCGGCGCTAGTTGCGGCTTGAGAATAGAGATCGCGACGGGCACGACTTCAATGGCTTGGGGAAAATTCACAATGCGTGCAGCACCGTGGAAGAGCGGCGCTTCAGCGCCGCGTGAGCGATCATGAAGGATGTGGGCTTCAGCCCCCGTGGTCGTATCTGGTCTCGCCACGCACTCAATTTTCGCGAATCTCCACCTGCCGCCGCGCCGCCTAAAACAAAAAGCCACGCCGCTTTCGCAGCGTGGCCATTCTCTATCACAACTCTACTGCGCCGGAGTCACCGCAGCCGCCGTCGGCGTAGCAGCAGCCCCACTCGCCGTAACTTCCTCCCCCGCCTTGATCTTCACCGTAGCCAGAATCTTTTCCAGCTTCTCGAAGACTTTCTCGCGATCCAAGTGCGTCGCGCCACCTTGATTGTCGGTGGCCGTCGCCACCTTCAGCGCAAACTCGTAGCAGGCCCCATTCTCGAACACGTGATAATACTTCGCCGCTTCCTCGCGAGTTCCTTGACTGGCAAGGCTTTCCGAGGACATCAACTCCATATCGCCAATCATCAGTTTCTTCGGCTGCGGGACCGCCGCGGCGCCAGCGTCATAAGTTGTCGTCGGCTTCGCCTCCGAAAACTCGCCGCACTGCTTCGCGGTCAACGCTTTGTTCGTGCTCACGTCAAAGAACGCCAACCCCAGATCGCTCTTCGGGTAAGCCGACTCCGGCACCGCCACCGCCGCCACCGCGACTCCGCCCGGCGCCACAAAATCCATGGGCACCGGCTCGGACGAAACCAGTTTGTCCGCTGCTTCCCCAGTCTTCAGCGAATACTTCCGCGGATATTGGAACGAGACGCCGGAAGTCTTGTCGTCATAGGTCACCGTCGGCGCCACTTTCCTAACAGCTTTCTTGTGCACCGGCTTGGCCGCAGCCGGCATTGCTGGCATTGTCGCCGTGCTCGCTGGACTCGTGATGGCTGGCGGAATCGGCTGGCTCGCCGCAGTCTGCTGATTCGAACTCACTGCCTTCGGTTTGTCGCTCGAGCATCCCACCGCAATCGAACACACAATCAGAAGCCCTGCGAACACCAGCGTGCTGCCCGTTTTGTCGAAATTACGTTTGCCCCAGGTAACAGAATCCAAAGTTACCCGGTTACCGCGAACTGCATTGCGAAACAAATTGATACGGTTCATTGTTGATCACCTCCTGCTGCCTAGCAGCACCAGTGACATTGCATGCAGGAGGCCAACCGCTGGATCGTTGACGTTATGGGGTTTAGAATTGTGCGAGATGCCACAATGGTGGACCCCCGGACACACATTGTGGGGCCGCTGACACGGCTCAGCAAGTCTCGCGCGCTCCCCTTGGTGAATAAAACGGTAATTGGCACTTGACACGCGAGTTAGGTCGTAGTATTCCGTCAACGTCCTCATTTTATGAGGGCGCAATATGGGATGGATAATAGTTCTGATCATCGCGATTATCCTCTTCGCCCTAGCTATTCAGTATTGGTATGTCACACTCTCCCTCGTCCTTATAGGGTTTGTGATCTATATTGTTGTCGATGAACGCGACAAGAAGAAGCGCAGCCGCGATGAACGGGCTGCGCAACTGCAGCACCACAACGACGAACAGCAGGAGTGTCTAAAGCGGATAATCGCTCTTGCTGACGATTCGATCGGGTTATTTGAATCGATGCCTAAGTGCCTGAGTCGGGCAGAACGATCCTTGGCTCAGGCCGAAGCCGACTTCGCTGACGGCGCCTTCGCACCATTCTGGGATTCGATAGAAAGCGCAGCAACGGCTCTCGGTCGTTTTGACGAGTGTGTTCACCGCATCGCGGTGAATTCATCAACTTACACTGGGCTGGTCAAGAAGCATGAAGGGACGTCCCCGCCTTTTCCAATTACGCATCGGGCGGTGATCAAGCTCAGTATCGGAACAGAAATTGCAGAACGCATGAAAGCAACCGTTCGCTCTGCGCAACGGAATTTCCAATTCGCCACGATATACGAACATCGCAAGACCAACCAAATTTTGGTCGCGGGATTCACTAGCTTGGCGCAAGCTCTGGATCGAATGGGCTGGCAGATCACGGCATCGATCGATGGTCTCCGGGCGTCGGTGGATGCGGCAGCGTCAGCTACCAATGAGATGGCAGAAAATGCTAGCCAATATCATCAAGAAGTAATGCAGGAATCCTCTGGTAGAACGACGCGAGAACGGAAAGCTCTTGATATGCTCGATAACATCCAGCGCCATCGGCGACCGTCTCCGTTTGATGCGTGAGTTAGAATTGGCGGCCATCGGGTCAGCCAGTGCACTTGGCAATTGCAACGTTCCTACGCCGCCGCCACCCTTCGTATCAAATCTTCCTGCTCACTCCTGCTCTCCGCCCCAATCGTAAACGCATCAAGCACGCCCAGCCCCAGCGCATACCGCAGCGCCTCCGGCTGCCGCTTTCGCAGATCGCCCTGCCCCAGAATCTTCATCCCCACCACGGCCTTGCCCGCCGCTTTCATTTCCCTCAAAACCCCCACCACGGTCGCAGGATCGGCATCCATATGCGATCCAATCGGATTAATCCGCGCAAAATCAATTTCCACCCACGGAGACTTCGCCGCCGCCCGCAGCGCCTCAATGCTATGGCACGAACACCCATGCGCCCGGATAATTCCTTTCTCCTTCGCCTCCGAAAGCACGTCCATCGCTCCTCGGAACCGCGTAGTCCAATCCGCTTCGGTCACGCAATGCATCAGGCAAACGTCAAGATAATCCGTCCCCAACTCGCGCCGGAAGCGGTCCAAATCCGCGCGCATCCCCGCCGCGTCGCGCGCCCACGACTTCGACAACACTGTAACCTTGTCCCGCTGCACATGCTTCAACGCCTCCGCCACATGCGCATGGCTCCCATACGAATCGGCCGCATCAAAAAATCGCAGGCCGCGGTCATACCCATTGAGCAAAAGTTCAGACAGTCCCTTCACGCCGAGTGCAGTCTGATTCGAGTGATGATCGTACCCAACCGTCCCCGTCCCCATCGCCAGCCGGCTCGTCTTGATGCCAGTACTCCCCAGCGTCACAGTGTCAGTCGCTGAAAATTTTCCCAGTGGGTTCTGATCTGCAATTCCGGCCAACAGTTTTTTCCGCGAGAGCCAGGCGGCTCCCAATCCAGCAGCCGAGCGAACAAGAAATTCCCGGCGATGCATACTCCCTCCTGCAAAAACTTACTTCATAATACTCTGGGGGCCACTCGAAAGATTCACTCTCCGCACTTCTCTGCGAACTCCGCGGCCTTTTCTCAGCGCCCTCTGTGGTTAAGAGCTTCTACTCAAACTGCTTCCGAAAATCAGCCCACGCCTCCCGCATTTCGGAAACTTCTCGTCGAAGCTCCGCCACCTCGCCTTCCAATTGAACAATCCGATCCCCAGAACCACTTGCAGCCCGCGGCATAACCTCCCCCACCGGCGCCTCTCCCGAAAACAACTGCATGTACCGCGACTCCTTCGTCCCCGGTTGCCGCGGCAAAACCGCCACCAGCGCAGATTCCCGCTGGCTCAACTTATCTATCGTCGCGAGAACGTCTTCCAGTTCCTCAAACCGGTACATGCGCTCCGCCCGCCCGCGCAGTTCCCCCGGAGTCTGCGCCCCGCGCAGCAACAGCACACACAAAATCGCAATCTCCCGCCGGTCAAAGTTATAAACTTCCTGCAGTCGGTGCTCATACTTCGTCACCCGCCCATCGGCCCCGCTCGCCGGCCCCGCCAACCTCTGCCGCTGCAGTGACTCCAACGCCGCCCGCACCGCATCCTCCTCCAGCGCCATCACAGGATCGCGATTGTTCTTCTGATTACACGCATTCACCAGCGCATTTAAAGACAAAGGATAATAATCCGGCGTAGTAATGTCCTTCTCAATCAGCGCCCCCAACACCCGAACCTCAACATCACTAAGAAATTCCACGCGCCTCACCGTCAAAACGTTTGTCATCCCGAACCGGGCAAAGCCCGGTGAGGAACCTGCTGTTCTGTCTCAACCGTCACCGCCCCGTACGTATATGTCACGAACCAGTAAAGCACCGTGGAAGAGCGGCGCTTCAGCGCCGCGTTGGACTACCAGATAAACGAGGGCTTTAGCCCCTGCGATCGTTGCCCATCTAAAACAACGGCGTCCCCCTCCTCTTCCACGCCTTCCCCTTCTCCACCGAAACCTTCTCCATATCATTCACATAAGCCGCAGTCTGCGTCAGCACATGATGTAAATCATTCCCCACGCTGATAAATGTAAATCCCTTTTCCAAAAACTCTCCCACACGCGCCGTCCCAAACAAAAACAGTCCCAGGATCACATTATTCTTCCGCGCATTCTCAATCAGCTTCTTCGTCGCCGCATCCAACTCCGGCGACGTATACATCAACGGAAACTCATACTTATTAAACAGTCCCATCGACATGCACAAATCATTCTGCCCCAGAAACAGAATGTCCACCCCCGGCACCTCCGCAATCTCCGCCATATTTTCGATGCATGAAGCCGTCTCGACCTGCAGTGCCACAATGCCTTCCTTATTGAAGTTGCCCGCATAGCCCAGCAGCCCCGCCTTGTTCATGCTTCGCTGCGGAAAATAAACCGACCGCGTCCCCACCGTGGGATACTTCGTGCAACTCACCGCCTGCCGCGCCTCGTCAGCCGTATTAATGTAAGGAATCAACACCCCATCCGCTCCCAGATCCAGCGCCTGCTGAATCCCTGGACGATCGTTATACGCACCCACCCTCACCAACGATTTCGCCCCGCCATTCGAAATCCCGCTCAACATTGCCGAAAGTTTTTCATTGTGCATCGGCCCATGCTGCGTATCCACCAGCAGCCAGTCATAGCCGCTGTGCGCTAGTTGTTCCACCAGCGTGGGACTGTGCGAGTTGATGAACAACCCCATTTTCGGAATTCCCTGATGAAGTTGTTTCTTGAATTCAGCGCCGCTCAACGCGGGATCAGCCATATGGACTCTCCTAGAAAAGTTGATCTGCAAGTCTATCGCATTATTGCTTTTGCCCTACCCTGTGACCCCCTGTGGCCGGAGCCTGCATTGAGCGAAGTCGAAGGGTGGTAAAGATTTTCCTGTCCACCTGCTATAGTTCTCACATCGGAGCCCACAATGCGCCTCCTCCTAAACTGGATTCTCAGCGCCCTCGCCGTGTGGATCGTCTCCCGCATCGTCCCCGGCATATTCGTAAGCGGTTTCACCGAAGCCCTGATCGCCGCACTCGTGATCGGCTTCATCAACGCCACTATCGGCGCGCTTCTCAAGATTCTCACATTCCCGCTCACTCTTCTCACTCTCGGCCTTTTCTGGCTGATCATCAACGCGCTCATGCTGAAACTCGCCTCCGCGCTCCTCTCCCCTGGATTCCAAGTCCGCACCTTCACCGCCGCGTTCCTCGGCGCAATCGTCCTCAGCCTCGTAAACATGCTCCTGAAATGGCTGGTCAACCCTCCCGCGGAGCGCCGTTGATTGCGTAGGGACGGACGCATGTAGGGACGGACGCATTCGTCCGTCCACCGAGCGCAGCGAAGGCTCGATGTCTGGCCCATCACAGCATGGAGCAATCCGCTGAAGCCTGCACAGAAGCCGGGATTTGAAACCTGCTTCAACCCCGTCAAACTCTCCTGCTAAACTCTACCCAGGGCGCGCACAACCTTGCACTATGGCAACCGCTTCCTCCCACATCCCGCCCACTTACATCGAACCCACGCTCGTCTCGATTCCCGCCGCCTGGTTCCTGATGGGCTCCGCCTCGGGACAAGACTGCGAAAATCCCGTCCATCGCGTCTTCATCGACGCTTTTCTCCTCGCCTCCACCCAAGTCACCAACGCCGAATACGAGCTCTTCTTAAACTCAACCGCCGCCGATCCTCCACCATTTTGGCACGACGAAAATTTCAATAACCCCCGCCAGCCTGTAACTGGTGTTTCTTGGTTCGACGCCGATCGTTACTGCGCCTGGCTCGCCTCGCAAACCACCCGCCCTTACCGCCTTCCCACCGAAGCCGAGTGGGAACGCGCCGCCCGCGGCAATCTCGAACAAAACGATTTTCCCGGGGGCAACACCCCGCCGCAATCTCTTCCCGATTACGCCACGCGCTGGCATACCGGACCCGAGCCCGTCGCCCTCTACGCCCCCAACGCTTTCGGCCTCTACAACATTTGCGACAACGTTCACGAGTGGTGCAACGACTGGTACGATCCCAACTACTACGCCACCTCTCGCGAACGCAATCCCCGCGGCCCGGAACTTCCTCTGGGAAAAGGCCAGCGCAAATCCTCTCGCGGCGGATCATGGCGTCATCACGTCAAAGTTTCTCGCTGCTCCGCCCGCTCCAGCATTCCGCCCGACTTCCACTACGCCGACTACGGCTTCCGCCTTGCCTGCGACGTATAAAAGCAATTTTTATGTGGGGACAGCCGCCCTCGGCTGTCCGTCGAGCGCAGCTCGAAGGCCTTTTCTCTCCAGTTCAACAAAACTCTCCCACTGAACCTGCTCTATCCCGCATTCAGATTTACAATCGTCTCTGCACCCGAACTCTCAGAGACCCTCATGTTCCAACCCGATCTTCTCTCTTCGAAACGTATCCTCATCACCGGCGGCGGCACCGGACTTGGCAAAGCCATGGCCCACCGCTTCCTCCAACTCGGCGCCACTGTCTACATCTGCGGCCGCCGCGAAGAAGTCTTGCAGCAAACTGCCGCCGCACTTTCCTCTCACGGCCCCATCCACGCCATTCCCTGCGACGTCCGCAATCTCGACCCAGTCGAGACCATGATCGACTCCATCTGGAAATCCGCCCCGCTCGACGTTCTCGTCAACAACGCCGCCGGAAACTTCATCGCACGCACTGAAGAACTTTCCCCCGGCGCCTGGAACTCCGTCATCGGTATCGTCCTCATGGGCACGCTCCACGCCACCATGGCCTGCGGACGCCGCTGGCTCAAATCCAATCACGCCGGCACGGTACTAAGCATCTCGGCCACCTATGCCCCAGTCGGCTCGGCCTACGTCGTTCCTTCCGCCGTCTCCAAGGCCGGAGTCGAAGCCCTCACCCGCAGCCTCGCCGTCGAATGGGGCAATCGCAACATCCGCCTGAATGCCATTGCTCCTGGCCCTATCCCCACGCAAGGCGCATTCTCCCGCGTTCTTCCACGCCCCGAACTCGAAGTCCTGGCTCTTGACCGCAATCCCTTACACCGTTTTGGCACCACCGAAGAGTTGGCCAACCTCGCCGCATTCCTCATCAGCGACGGCTCCTCCTACATAAATGGCGAAATCATCCGCATGGACGGCGGCGAATTCCTGCAAGGCGCCGGCGAATTCAGCACCCTGGGCCGCGCCCTGACAGACGAAGACTGGCAATCCCTAAAACCTCGCAAGAAATCCTAGTGTGGATCGGACACTCCTGTCCGATGCCTTTGATCTTGATCCTGATTTTGCTTTTTTGTCTCGACTCGACATGAGCTGCCCCACTTCTCTCTTCCTTTGCGAGAAGTGGGATTCTGTCACCGGGATTGAAGCGGGGATTTTCTCGGCGTCCTCCGCGAATTCCTCTGCGCCCTCTGCGGTTAAAGCTTTTGATCCAAAGCCTGCAGCGACACCCTCTACCCCGCATCCGCCTGCCGCATACTCCTCACCACCGTATGCGCCAAACTCTCCACCACCGCCACATCCCCTTCATCAAAATTAAACGGCTGCGATGCAAACACCATCAGCAATCCCACAGTATCCCGCTCATACCGCACCGGTGCCGCCACCATCGACCGCACTCCCAGCCTCCGGCAGCTCTCCAAATCCACCCGCGGATCATTTTCCACATCGTCACACCGCAAAGTTTTCCCGCCGCGAAAACATTCTCCCGATATTCCCGAGTTCACATCCAACCGCGTCCCCAACCCCGGCGCGCTCTCCCCCACGCTGGCCCGGCATATCACCCCACCTTTATGGACGAGCGCAATCGCCGCACTGTTACCGCGAGTCAATGTCCGCGCCCGCTCCCCGATCAGCTTCAGCGCCGCCGTCAAATCCGTTCCCAGTGAATTGAATTCATACTGCACTGTCGCCGACGCGGCCACGCGCTCTCCGTTTCCCGCCGCAATGCCTTCCGCGCTCTCCGGCTCCGCCTCCAGACTTACAAACGCGTGCTCGGCGCCACGCTCCACATTTCCCAGACCCTTCGCCGTACCTCCCCAACCGCGCATCGCTCCCACCGTAAGCTTCGGTGCAATCTGACTAGGCGCTCCCGCATTCAGCGTCAGCCACTCATTCAGTCGCTGCCGCGCCTCCGCCGGCAAATCGGAGAATCGCACTCCCGCGCGCCCCAGCGCATCCGCCCACGCAATGTATCCCGTCGTCTCCAGATGTAGCGCTGGCTCCGTCAAATCCATTTCCAGCCGCACCCCGCGATTCCGATCCAAATTCGACCCGTGGCGAGCGTCCGTCTGCATCGACAATCCTTCTTCACTCAAATCCAGAATCATTCCTCCCGAAACGCCATCAAAGCTGGCAAACGCCGGAGCATGCATGCTCTGCCGCAGGCATCTCCGCCGCTCCGGACCGAATTCCACATTCGCTGCCATAGCTCTGGAAACGGTGAATCCCCAGTAAGCATGATGGAATCACGCGCCTTCAGAAAAAAGTGCCCCCGCAGGTTCCTTCGCAAGCTTTTGCCCTACCCCGTGTGGAGCGGACCCCCCGCAACTTGGTACCTTCGTAATCCTCCCCTCGCGAATTCGCTAGGGTACGCGCATCGACCCAGCCAATACTTCTTATTATGAGGAATCTCTCAATTTTCGCCACGCTGCTGTTCTGCGCCTCGGCCGCGAACTCGTATGCGCAAAATCAGATTGTCTGGACTGCCGCCGACAGCGCGACGATCCCTTTGGAGCCCGCCAGCCTGCACGCCGGCCGCGTCTACCATCCCGCCATCGGGGGCGGCGACATGCATGTGCAAATCGACTCCCGATACCCGGTCACCGTGGCCATGGCTTGGGCCGACGAATGGAACGCCGTCATGCAGCACCCCGGAGCCCCTAGGAATTTCGGCTTCCTCTGCGTGAAAGAGCATGTCACCAGCGCGATTTATGAGTGTCACCTTCCCTCCGATCGCCCCATGATCATCACTTTCCGCGATGAGCGCAGGCCGGAGAGGCCCGTCCTCACCACCATTGGCGCCGTCCTCGGACCCGGAGCGCGGCAATTCTTTTCCCCCAACGATCTTCACATCCAGTACTACAACTGCCTTCAGCCTGAGTTCCACTGGCGCCGCATCCTCAACGAAAAATATCAGATCACGTCGGCACCCAAGGTCTACAGTCTGATGACTCCAGACCATGACGGCCAAGAACTCAGCCTGAAGATTAAGTCGCCCATCCCCCTGACGGTTGCTCTGCTGCCCTCGCATCTTGCCGATCAGGTCTACGACAAGACCGTAACCCTCGCCGCCGCCCTCGACCAAACCGGCTGCAAAGAACGCGGCGTCCAGTCCATGAGCTTCAATTGCACCTTCAACGTCGCCAACGGCACGCAAACCCTGTTGATCCTCCCCGACATCGATTTTTCCGGCCACAAGAAAGCCACTGTCGAGGCCAACACCGTAAAGTGCGTCGAGCATTGCGAGTTATTGAGCCCGCCTCAGAATCCGTAGAGTTGAGGCGACTAGAAGGCGTGAGCGCGCGTTCTTTGCGCGCGTGAGTCTTCTGCCGAAATCCTGAGCGTTATTTGCGAAGGATCTCCACCGTCACAACTGCAAAAGGAAAAGGCCAGTCTGATTTCTCAGACTGGCCTTTGTTTATGCAGCGAACGTGACTCATGTGGGGGCTGAACGCCACCGTTAGATCGACCGCTCCCGCACGGCCGTACTAGCCAGTTGGTTCGCCTCGGCATTATCCGCGCGCGGCACGTGCGAGATGGAGAAACTGAGGGCGCGAGCCAGCTTTCGGCAGGTCCAATGCAGCGAGTAGAGGCGCGAACTGCGGCAGATGTACTCGCCGCGCATCTGCCGAACCACCACTTCGGAATCGGAGTAAACGTGCAGTGCCTTGGCCTTCAGCGAAACGGCGCACTGCAAGGCCTCCATCAGCGCCACATATTCGGCGACGTTGTTGTCCTGGTGGCCAATCCATTTGGCGATGCGGATGGTGCCGCTCTCGCAGCCATCGATCACCACCCCAATACCCGACGGCCCTGGATTGCCCAGAGACCCGCCGTCCACATAAGCCACAAGGTCTGACATCGACAATTCTTTTCTACTGTTAGCAAGATGCGCCGAGATTATTTCCACGTCAAGACGAATCTTTGGTTCGGGCTGAGGATTTCTTGTCAACTCGGATGCTGTGAACTTCTGTGTGAAAAACTGGTCCGAATTGGAGGCGGGTGTTAATAAACGTTGGTGCTACAGCAGTTTACATCTCCTGTTATTCACAGGGGCGGAGTCACGCATTGCACCAATAGTTTGCGTTGACATTTATGAACGCTCTGTTAAGGTGATCTCCGTCGACGGTCGAAAGGGACAGCGAAATAAAACTTGCTGACCCGAAGTAGACTGGGTGATCAGCCAAGCGGGGCAACCCGAGGGGCAGCCAAACCTGAAAAAACCGACGGCGCTGCGAGGTGCAGTTGGGGTTTGGGACTGTGAAAACAGTGATCGCATCAAGGGGCTGTGACGGTACATGCGTCCACGCTGTTGGCTCCCTCGCAGGAGGCGGCAGCTAGAGCATAACCAATGTCACGGCCCTTTCAATTTTTTCCCGCCTTTTTCTGATTCCAAACATCGCTGAATTTCGAATCGCCGAGCCCTCAGTCCGCTTGCTGTCGCCCTTCCCCTTGAAATTTCCCTAGGAAAATCGATTTGCTGTCGCCCTTCTTGTGGCATAATCTCACCGCGCGGCACCTACACCAATTTCTCTCGAGGCAGAATCGCATGGCCAGAACTCCAGTATCTCGTCGGGACTTCATCCAAATCGGCACGGGCGCTCTTGCAGCCACCACAGTAGCCGGAAGTTTGTTGCGGCCACGTTTTCTATCCGCCGCGGTTCGCCCGATGCCGCCCAGCGACACCGTGCGCTTCGCCAGCATCGGCACCGGCGTTCGCGGATGTGAATTGTTGAAGGCCACGCTTCAAGTCCCCGGCGTGCAGTGCGTCGGTGTCTGCGATCTATACGACAGCCGCCACATCGCCGCGCAGGAAGCGGTGGACAACCCCAGTGTTCCCGCCACTCGCGACTATCGCTCCATCCTCGACCGCAAAGATGTCGACGCCGTCATCATCGCGACCATGGACCACCAGCATCGCCACATTTTTGAAGATGCCTGCGCCGCGGGCAAGGACGTCTATTGCGAAAAGCCCATGTCCCACACCGTCGACGATGGCTTCGCCATGGTCGAGGCCGCGCACAAGGCAAATCGCGTGGTGCAGATTGGCAGCCAGCGCGTCAGTTCGATTCTTTACGCCAAGGCGAAAGGAATTTATGACTCTGGCAAGTTGGGCGAAGTCACCGCGATCAATGCTTACTGGGACCGCAACAGTCCCAGCGGCGCCTGGGTTTATCCCATTCCTCCCGACGCCAGCGAAAAAACGATCGACTGGAATACGTTTTTGGGCAACGCACCCAAGCGAGCGTTCGATCCCGTACGCTTCTTCCGCTGGCGCTGCTATACCGATTACGGCGAGGGTCTGGCGGGAGATCTCTTCGTCCACCTGATTTCCGGAATCCACTTCATCACCAGCACCAACACGGTGGCGCAGCGCGCTCAATCCAGCGGCGGACTTTTTCATTTCAAAGATGGCCGAGAGTTCCCTGACCTGATTGAAACGGTTTATGACTATCCGAACTTCCGCGTGAGCCTGCGCTGCAATTTGAACAACGAAGGCGGCGAGTTTATCGCGTTCTACGGCACCAAAGGGACTCTGCTCATCAAAGATTCCACATTGACCTTTACGCCGCAAGATACCCGTCCGTCGCCAGAAGGCTATTCAGTTTTCGGTTGGCCAAAAGAATTGCGCGAGCAGTATTTGAAGCAATGGAAGGAAGAGCATCCGAAGCCGGCGGCGCTGGCTTCGCAATTGGACGAAGAAGGCGAGACTTACGCGAATCCACCGGGATACAGCGATACCGTCGATCACCAGGCAAATTTCTTCAGCGCAGTGCGTTCGCGTAAGCCGGTCACGGAAAATGAAATCTTCGGCAACCACGCGGCCATCGGCTGCCACCTGTCGAACTTCGCCTATTTCAACAAGTCGGCAGCGGTGTGGGACCCGGCGGCGAAGAAGATTGTGAAGGGCTGAGCCCTAGTACGGAATCGGTAGCTGCGCAATTGCTTTGCGGCTTGCTGTATCCTCGTAGCAGCAAGGTTTGGATTATGTTCTCCTCGCGCAGATCGCTAGCATCGCTCGGTCTGGCATTCGTGTTATTGGCAGGGCTGCTTCCTGTCTGTGGCGTGTTTTCCATTCTTCTCGTTCCACTCTTCCTTTTCTCCTTTGCTCTGGTTCCGGTTCCCCTGCGCCGCGATCCCGAAAGCCGCTCGGTGCAGTCGTTGCCCTGCCTTGTCCTGTTTCCCTCCCGAGCTCCTCCGGTCGCGTAACTCCCGCTGAATTCACGATGTGAGGAAGTGAACGTGTGTGCCGCGGGTCGTGAACTCGCCGCAACTCACACCACCAGCCCGGTGCGACCACTTCGCTTGTACGCAAGCCGTCGCAGTCAGCCCCCGGATGCTCTGGAGGACTCGTTGCCCATCAAGCGGAAGTTGCGCGCACTGTTTCTCGGACTAATCCTCGGCATGGGTTCGCTTGTAGGCATGCCCATGCGGCCTGAGGAGATTGAGGAGTTGATGCACAGCACGAATCAAACCAGGATCTGTCAGATCATTAGAGAAGAACACAATGACGCAGGAGGACCGCCTTTGACCTGACCCAGCGGCATTGTGTGCTGGAGCCTTGACCGCCGACCCATCCCAGAGGATAATTATCCCGCCCAGACCGCCGCTGTTGTCCCCTGCGCTGGACGGTCGAGCCCGACTGTCAACCTATGCCGTGGCCTGCTTTCCCATCTTGTCCGCGAGCGTATGGAAATTGAGGTACGATTATGGCAATCAGCAAGCGACTCTCGATTTGGGCGTCTACCATCCTGATTCTGGCCCCACTGGCGGCGGCGCAGAGCTACAGCGTCACTGATTTAGGCACGTTCCTTGGAGGCACTGTCAGTCAGGGCTACGGGATTAACGTTCTCGGCCAAGTGGCCGGCTATGCCCGTTTCGCCGACTTCAACGCCCACGGATTCTTTTGGAGCCAGCCCACTGGCCTGCTGGATCTCGGCTCAATTCCACCTCAGACCAACTTCAGTGTGGGGCAAGCCATCAATTCCTTCTCAGATGTGGCCGGCTATTCGTACTACGACCGGTCGTTCAATCAACTTGCTGTTCTGTGGAGTCACGGAACGGTGCGCGACTTGGGCACGCTACCAGGCGGCTCATACAGTCAAGCCAATGGGATCAACGATCTCGGTGAGGTTACCGGTTATTCCAATGGCGCCGGCCAGCCGCACGCCGTGCTTTGGAATAAGCAGGGCGTCGTTCAGGATTTAGGGGCGCTTCCCGGAGGATACAGTCAAGGACTCGGCATTAATCTTCAGGGCGAAGTCATTGGCTTTTCGAACGCCGCGAACGGCAACTGGTTTGGTTTTTTGTGGACCCAGTCCACTGGCATGAAGGCGTTGCCCATGTTGCCGGGCGCCAATACCGCCTCCGCGAATGGCATCAACGACCTGGGCCAGATCGTCGGAGGCTCCGGCTACTATGCGGTTCTCTGGCACAACGACAGGAAACACACGGCGGAGAGCCTGGGCGCAGTGTCCGGTCAAAAAGGAAGTACAGCGTTTGCAATTAACGATCCCGGCCAGGTCGTAGGATGGTCAGGCGCCGTTGCCTTTGTTTGGAGTCGAGAGCACGGTATGCAAGACTTGAACAAACTGATTCCCGGCAACAGCGGCTGGTCGCTGACCTTGGCCACTGCGATTAATGCGCAAGGACAGATTACCGGCCAGGGCACAATCAACGGACAGCAACACGCGTTCCTTCTAACCCCAGTCTCTCACTAAGAAACGGGAACGCAATTCGGCCGAACTGCCTTTTTATGCCGCCACAGCGCCAGCGATCATTTCGTCGACATAGCACCAGATCCAGTCTTCACCGGGCTCAATCGACCGCATCACGGGATGGCTGCTCTGATGAAAATGTTTGGTGGCGTGTTTATTCTTAGACGAATCGCAACATCCCACCTTCCCGCAGACCATACACATGCGCAGATGAACCCAAGTGTCGCCGATTTTGACGCAATCTTCACAGACGTGCGTGGCGGTGGTAGAAATCTTGACCTGATTCAAATGCTTGCACTTCGTAGCCATTAGTCCCCCCTAAGTTGTCATCCTGAGCGAAGGTTGTGCTTCACGAAGTGAAGCACTACCACAGTCGAAGGACCCCTTGCACGATGTAACCGCCGGCGCCCTCGCAAGGTATTTCCATCACAAGCCCGTCCCCTATCCTCTCTCCAACTCTCTCCGGTCCCAATTCGCCAAATTCGCGCCCGCCTCATACGTACTCTGTAGAAATTCCAGCACAGCCTCCCGCGGAGTAGCCGCCCGCCGCACATCGTCATACATCAGCAGAAACTCTTTCATCTGCGGATGATAAAAAGCCGCAGACGGTTTCACTTTCTCCTCCGCAAATCCGGCAGGCTCCGGCGCCGCGTAAGCATAGAATGCCGCACCTTTGATATCGCCGCCGCCCGGCCAGAATCCGGCACTGATGACTTCATGGGAATAAGCCTCACGCGTAATCGCATCGGCTCCGGGACGCTCCGGAGCGCGCCGCCCCGAGAACCGGGTCACCGCCAGATCAAAGCTTCCCCAGAAAAAATGAACAGGACTGCATTTCCCGACGAACCTTGCGCGAAATTCCTCGAAAATGTTTTCGCACGAAACCAGTATCTGCCAGAAGCGATGCGCGTATTCGGGATCATAAGAAGCGTGCTGCGTATCGCTCTCGAAGCGCACCGGGTTTGGCACCTCGCATGGCAAGGTCCAGATTTTCACCGCAATCCCCAGCGAACGCATGGCCGCCATGAACTCCGCATAGAAGTCGGCAACCGATCGCGGCTTGAGCGCCAAAGTCTTCGACGAACCCCAACTCGTCTGTATCTCCAGCTTGTGAGCGATGAAGTCAAACTGAATTTCAAAGTCGCCATCGCCGTATGGAATGGCTGAAGTAGTCAGTCCACGCGCGTTCACATACAGCGGAACTTCCCACCAATGATTCACCCGCGGGCTCAGCGCCAGCCGCACTTTGCCCGCAATCTGGGTCCACATGTGGAGCGTGGCGTAGGTATCCTGCCAGGCTTCCAGCGGCAATTCTGGCCACGAATGATGGTTCGGGTTGGGGGCGTGAACGGCCAATGTAAACCTGCGTTCAGACACGAGGGCTCAGACCCGAAGATGGTACCATTGCGCCCACAGTTGCCGCTGCCGAATCATCCAGATAGTCTGGAAGCCTTCTAGTGCATACTCCGGAGAAACAGGTTCATGAAGACGGACGCGGCTTCCAGGCGATTGTTCTTGAAACACCTCGGCGCTGCCGGCGCTGCGGCCGCGTATTCGACTCCGATTGCCGTCGCAACGAACATCGTCAATCCCCAAGCCACCGTTGCAAACGCGTCCTCAGAAAAGCAAGCGGCTACTCGCACGCAAAGAATGGCCTGGTGGCACGAAGCAAAGTTCGGCATGTTCATCCACTGGGGACTCTACAGTCTGGTGGGCCAGCATGAATGGGCTCTCGAAGTCGAAGGCATTCCGATTCTGCAATACGAATATTTAGCCAAGCACTTTAAGCCCAAGCCGAATGCCGCGCGCGAGTGGGCTAAACTGGCCCGCCGCGCCGGACAGAAATATATGGTGATGACCACCAAGCATCACGAGGGCTTCTGCCACTTCGACTCGAAGCTCACCGATTACTGCGCCCCGCGCCAGGGTCCGGGACGTGACCTGGTTCGTGAATTTGTCGATGCGGCGCGCGCCGAGGGTTTGCGTTTGGGTTTCTACTACTCGCTGATGGACTGGCACCACCCCGACGGCGCTCGCTGCAAAACTGATGAAGCGGCGCGCCAACGTTTCGTAGCGTACACGCACGGGCTGATTCGCGAGCTAATGACGAATTACGGCAAGATTGACGTTCTCTGGTACGACGTGGACTGGCCCCTAACCGCCGAGCAGTGGGAATCGCAGCGCATGAATCAAATGGTCTTCGAACTCCAGCCTGAGATCATCGTGAACAATCGCAACGGTCTCGAAGGCGACTTCTCCACGCCCGAACAGGAAATTTCGGCTGCCGAGAAAGGCCGCGCCTGGGAAACCTGCATGACTATGAACGACAGCTGGGGCTACAATCGCGGCGACGATAGCTGGAAATCTGCGAAAACAATCGTGAGCAATCTGGCCAACTGCGCCGGGGGCGGCGGGAACTATCTGCTGAACATCGGCCCCACGCCCGACGGATCGGTGCCGGCCGAGTCTGTGAAGATTCTCGAAACCGTCGGCCAGTGGCTCGAGGGCAATGGCAAATCGATTTACGGCGCCGAGCGCGGCTCGTTTTCCTGGAACTCAAATGCGAACTACACTCGCCGTGGCAACGTGCTCTACATCCACCAGCAGTATTGGCCGGGAGAGACTCCCGCAGCCGAGTGGCTCCCTTTTTTCCAACCCGCAACCGTAATCGCCATCGGAGGCCTGAAAACGAAAGTGAAATCCGTCCGTCTGCTGAGAACCGACCAGAACATACGCTTTACGCAGGACGAATTCTCGCTACGCCTGACGACGCTGCCATCACAAGCGCCGGACCATCCCACCACGGTATTTGAAGTTGAGTGCGAAGGCGAGCCGGTGATCGACCACAACGCAATCCGCTCCCAATGGCCACGCTACAAAGTCGGAATCAGTTAATTGCACTGCTTGCAGTAACGTGGAAGAGCGGCGCGTCAGCGCCGCGTAAGCGTTCATAAAAAATGCGGGCTTTAACCCCAGAGGTGCTGGCGCCCGCACCTACTTCTTCTTCGCCGGCAAATACTTCTTCTCAATCGATGCCACAACCACATAGTTCGGATCAACCATCTCGTTCAGATGAATCTTCGCCACCTTCGACAACAACTCATAAGCATCCAGCTCCGACAATCCATAGTCCTTGTGAATCCAATGTACGAGTTCGGTAAACGCGATGCGCAGCGCGTCGTCCAGCGGACGGTACGCCCCAACGGTCATGATCGCGTCATCGTTCTCAAACTGCGGCCAGGCAATGGTGCGGCCTTTGATCACGCTCAACTGCACGCGCGCCTTCAGCGGAACTTCGATAGCGGTTCCGGCAATCTCTCCATCACCCATGGCGGCATGTCCGTCGCCAACATAAAACAGCCCGCCTTTCACATTCACCGGGAAATAAACCGTATTACCCACGCTCGCTTCAGGCGAATCCATGTTGCCGCCAAATTCGGCGGGAACGACGGAACTACGGGCCTCTCCCTCCGATGGCGCGACGCCGATGCATCCGAAAAAAGGATGCATGGGAATCTTCACCGAGAAATCGGAGTCCAGCGCCTTGAATGTCGCCGTGTTCGCCGCATGGTCGATGTGATAGAACCAGATCCGCTCCGGCAGCGCCGGATGCAGCATGGGAGTGTAGTTCGTCGCATTGATCGCGCCGAATCCCGGAGCAAACGCGCCCACGCCAGTGTCGCCATCCACTTGCAAATCAAGAATTTTAACGGCCAGCGTGTCCCCCGGCTCCGCGCCTTCAACAAAGAATGGCCCGGTCAGAGGGTTGTCTCCCTTCACCATGCTGAGCGTGTCTCCCGGCTTCTTCAGCACATTGCCAAAACAGTCGAGCGTATTGGTGTCGAGAATGTCGCCCGCCTTCAGGCGCGCCACCGGCTCAGCCGTGGCGAACAAATATTTCACGTTGCTGGAAGTGGCCGTGTAATGGACGGTGTTTTGTGCCAACGCAGTACCGGCCAGCATGAAGAGAGCAAGAAGACGAGCGATCACGGGATCCTCCGGAGGACGGTCATTAGCGCCGGGAAGGGATGCTACTACTCTAAACGCGTGCCTGTGAGTTCAGCGTGATAGGCAACATTTTGAGGCTTGATCCCTTTGCCAACTCCGCCGCCTTCTGCAATCCTGAGGTCGTAATCGTTCTGCAGATTCAGCCAGAATTGCGGGGGGAGACCAAAATACTTCCCCAAGCGAATGGCGGTATCGGCACTGATGGCTCTGTCTCCCCGAACCACCTCATAAATACCCGGAAAGTTAAGAGCCTTCGCCAACGCATACGAGGTCACACCCATCGGTTCCATAAATTCGGTTTTGAGAATCTCTCCCGGGTGAACCGCAAAGGTCTTCCTCTGTTTGGCCATGTCTGCTCCAATCTAGTGATAGTCCACGATCTCTACTTCCCAAGCATTCCCATCCCGCCACACGAAACATACACGATACTGATCGTTCATTCGAATGCTGTGTTGTCCGGCACGCCTCCCTTTCAACGCCTCCAGCAGATTCCCCGGTGGCACCTTCAAGTTGTCCAGCGTCAGCACGGCGTTCAAGATGGCGAGTTTCTTAAACCCCCGTCGCTGCAAGTCGGCAGGTAGCCGCCGGCTCCGGCCCGTCCGCCACAGCCGTTCCGTTTCCTTGTCCCGGAAACTTGCAATCATGCTTGGATACTACTGTAACACAATACTATTGTACTACATGAGTATAGGTTGAAAACCAGCGCCCTGCTGGCTCACAGCACATGTCCCCGTAAGACCAACCCCACCACCGCCGCAATTGCGATCAGCACCGGTTCCGGCGCCTTCCATTTGAACAACACTGCTAAAGTGACAAGCGCAATAAGAGCCGTGGGCCAGTCGTAAATCGAACGCCGAGCCAACACCACCACGGAGCCAGCAATCGCTCCAGTAGCAGCAGCCGTCACTCCGCGCACAAACGCGTTCAGTTGCGGATTCTTCGCCCACTTCTTGTACGAAGGGGCGAGCAGCACAACCATAAGATAGACCGGAAGAAAAACTCCCAGCGCGGCGGCTGTAGCCCCTGTAACTCCCGCCACAACATATCCAATGAACGCCACCGTAATCACCACAGGACCAGGAGTGATCATGGCCACGGCCACGGCGTCCACAAATTGCCGGTCATTGAGCCAGTGATGTCCCTCAACCACGCCGCCGTAAAGAAACGGAACAATCGCCAGGCCGCTGCCAAAGACAAACAATCCTGCCTTCGCAAAGAAAAGAAAAATCTGCAGCACCGGACTGCTGGCAGGAAGAGCCAGTCCCAAGGGAAGGACAAAGCTGGCAAGCACTGGCTTGCGCCGCGGGACCGCCTTCGCTGCCAGGTTAATCACGCCTCCAGCTACGACCAGCCAAATGATCTCCCGCGAAGTCCATGCGGTTGAAACGGCCAGCACCAGAAAAATTCCCCACAGCAACGCTTCCTTACCCAGCGTGAGCTTGGTCAACTTGTGCGCCGAGCGCGCGATGATTCCAATCACCGTCGCGCCTATGCCGTAAAAAACCGCCTGCATCCAATTCAATCCGCCGTAGCGCATGTAAGCTGCCGACAATGCCAGCACCATGAGAAACGACGGCAGGATAAAAGCCGCGCCTACCAGAGTCGCGCCTAAGATGCCCGCCCGCACGTAACCGAGATACATTGCCAGTTGCGCCGCCAGCGGCCCGGGTGCGAGCTGCGCCAGCGCCAAACCCTCCACGTAATCTTCGCGAGAGATCCAGCCGCGGCCATCCACCAGATCCTGCTGCATGCGTCCGGCAAGCGCAATAGGACCACCAAAGCCTACTGTCCCTAGCCACAGAAAGTATCCCGTGAATTGAGCCAGCGGCGCCGCTGTCGGCGACCGTTTCTCGGTTGCAGGGTTCGTGGCCATCGCCGTGGTGAGTTTGTTGTCGCTCGTCATTTCTTTGAGTTCGTTTGCTCCAGCGCCGCTCTCAACCCCTTTGCCAACTTCACGGCATCGTCATTGGCCCAGAAGTGCATGAAGAACAATCGCGGCTCCTCCATCAGCATGTGGCTGTGCAAGGCTGTGACCTCGATTCCGTTTTCCCGCAACGCCTTCATCACCGGATTCACTTCCTTCCCCAGCAACACAAAATCTCCGGTAATAGCGGCCTTCCCTCCTCCGGTTGGTTGGAAGTTGATTGCCGTGGCAATACCCATGGATGACGGCACCACCATGCCTCCCTCGGTAATGTTCTCGGCACGCGGAACTCCGAATTGCAAGATGCCTCCATTCACTTTCCCACTCCGGCCCAGTGCTTCTTCGACCGCCTTCTGATCGATTCCCAAAGGCTCAGTCGCTGCTTGCGCGCTTCCCGCATCCGGCCCTGGAGTCTTGGTGAGCGCGACTGCATCGTGAATCGCGTGCGCCATCCTCACCGCATCGCCGTGGCTTGCAATGTGCATGTACATCACGCGGGGCGATTCGCCGATCAAGTGATTGTGTACCGCCGAAATTTCGATTCCACCCTCCTGCAGTTTGCGCATCACCGGCCCGACCTCGTCTTCGGTAAGCACCAGATCACCCATCACCATGGCTCCATGGTCGGTGTGGACGAAGGCTGCCCACGAGCCCAGGGCCAAGCCCGGCTTGATGGCAACGTCGCCGCGCACGACGTGCAGATCCTTGCGTGGCATGGCGAAGCGCATAACCTCCCCGGGCTGAGCCTGTCCCGGCCGTCCCATGGCATCTTCCACAGTTTTCCATTTGACGTCAGGAGGGGTCCGGGCATGCCACACGCCAGACCAGGCTAGTGGTGCTAGGAGAAGAACGAGCACGCGCAGGATATTCGGTCTCCTGCAGGATAAATCCAGAGCAACGGCGTTCGGCTGATTTCTAACCATTGGATTTCCCTCCTCGGTTTTATCTCTGGTTAAATATTATTACCGACCAGCAAAAGCCTAGTGTCTACAGGTGCAGTTTGGTCAGCATTTTGACGGTCGTGCTCTTTCCCGATCCGTTAGGGCCGAGGCAGCCCAGAACCTGGCCGGTCTGCAAACAGAAAGAAACATCCCGCGCGGCGGGAATCGAGGCATAACGCTTCGTCAGTCCGATGGCTTCGAGGATGAGATGCCTCCGAGGTGATGGCTATCGCGACCGGTCTGTCCGAATCATTAGAGAGTAGACACCGGAAGCATTGGGAATGTTCCGCCGGCCTTTTTCTGCGCCCACTGTTCGGGAACGGCCACGGAGGACTTTAATTTGGCAGCTTCTTGTCTCGGAATCATTCTTGTTTTATAATAATTCTCACCTAACAACTATACCTGTGCAATCTGCCCACGAACAATTCCGCGACCTGGCATGGAAGTGTGGCCTCGCAGCCACGCATCAGCGTCAGGTCATCTATGAAGCCATCGTTTCCACGCCAGGTCATCACTCCGCGGAGACCGTCTACGCGGAAGTGCGGCGTCGCACTCCGTCCATTTCTCTGGCTACCGTTTACAACAACCTGCGGCTGTTCGTCGAGCACGGACTGCTGCGCGAAGTCAGCCCTCACGCTTCCACGCTGCTGGTGGAAGGCAATCTCGAACACCATCATCACCTCGTTTGCACACGCTGCAAGGCAGTGCAGGATATTGAAGGTGACTTCATCAACTACAAAAAACTGTCGCGGCAAGCTCCGCGCGGCTTCGATTTAACCCAGCCGCTGGTCGAGGTTTTTGGCCTCTGCCGCCAGTGCAGCGCCAAAACGTAGTTCTTTTTCATGCCGTACCCAGTCATGATTCAAAGGAAGAAAATATTATGGAAAATACACTCGCGACTTCATCGGGGAGTGTTGTCCCCGAAGCCAAAGAAAAAAACACCCCAACCGAATCGAAGTGCCCAGTAGCGCACGGTGCTCGCAAATCCCACACGAATGTTGATTGGTGGCCGAACCAGGTGAACCTGAGGGTCCTGCACCAGCACTCTCCATTGTCCGACCCGATGGGTAAGGAATTCAACTACGCGGAAGAGTTCAAGACACTCGACCTGAACGCCGTGGTCAAGGACCTGCATACCTTGATGACGGATTCGCAGGACTGGTGGCCGGCCGACTTTGGGCACTATGGGCCGCTCTTCATTCGCATGGCGTGGCACAGCGCCGGCACGTACCGCATCGGCGATGGCCGCGGCGGGGCCGGAGCCGGTCAACAGCGCTTCGCGCCGCTCAATAGCTGGCCGGACAATGTGAATCTCGACAAGGCGCGCCGGTTACTCTGGCCGATCAAGCAGAAGTATGGGCGGAAAATCTCGTGGGCCGATCTCATGATTCTCGCCGGCAACGTCGCACTCGAATCGATGGGCTTTAAGACCTTCGGTTTTGGCGGCGGGCGCGAGGATGTCTGGGAACCCGAGGAGGAAATTTATTGGGGACCTGAGGGCACGTGGCTGGCGGACGAGCGCTACAGCGGCGATCGCGATCTTCAGAATCCGCTGGCTGCGGTGCAAATGGGTTTGATCTATGTAAACCCGGAAGGGCCAAATGGAAAGCCGGATCCCATTGCCGCTGCACGCGATATCCGGGAGACTTTTGCGCGCATGGCGATGAATGACGAAGAAACAGTTGCCCTCATTGCCGGCGGGCACACCTTCGGCAAAACCCATGGCGCTGCCGTTCCCGCTCAATATGTGGGCAACGAACCAGAAGGCGCCGCCATCGAGGATCAAGGCTTCGGGTGGAAGAATAAATTTGGCAAAGGTTTTGGTGCTGACACCATTGGAAGCGGCCTGGAAGTCATTTGGACCACGACGCCTACGAAGTGGAGCAACAACTTCTTCACCAACCTGTTCAGCTACGAATGGGAACTGACGAAGAGCCCGGCCGGTGCGCATCAATGGACACCGAAAAATGGCGCGGGTAACGGTACGGTGCAGGATGCGCACGATCCCTCAAAGCGTCACGCGCCCTCCATGCTGACCACGGACCTCGCCCTGCGGTTCGACCCTGCTTACGAAAAGATTTCGCGGCGCTTCTACGAGCATCCGGATCAATTCGCAGACGCGTTTGCGCGGGCATGGTTCAAGCTGACGCATCGCGACATGGGGCCGATCCCGCGTTACCTTGGCCCGCTCGTTCCGAAGGAGACCCTGCTGTGGCAAGACCCGGTTCCGGCCATGGATCATAAATTGATCGGGGAGCAGGACATTGCAGCGCTGAAGGCGAAGATCCTTGCATCTGGGCTGTCGATCTCCCAACTGGTCACGACCGCCTGGGCATCGGCGTCGTCGTTCCGCGGCTCCGACAAGCGCGGCGGAGCGAACGGTGCGCGCATTCGCCTGACGCCGCAAAAGGATTGGGAAGTGAACCAGCCGTCCGAACTGGCAAAGGTCTTGCCGAAGCTGGAGGCGATCCAAAAGGAGTTCAACAGCTCGCAGTCCAACGGGAACAAGGGCAAGAAGGTTTCTCTCGCTGACCTGATCGTTCTTGGCGGCTGCGCAGCCGTCGAGGAAGCTGCAAAAAGGGCCGGGCACGAGGTGAAAATTCCCTTCTCGCCGGGACGTACGGATGCTTCACAGGAGCAGACCGACGTGCACTCATTCGCCGTAATGGAGCCGGTCGCGGACGGGTTCCGCAACTATCTCCGCGGCGGGCAGGTTCTGTCGGCTGAGGAGTTGCTGTTGGATCGGGCCCAGTTGCTGACGCTGACCGCCCCCGAGATGACAGTTCTCGTCGGCGGCATGCGCGTCCTGAATGCGAACTTCGGGCAGGCCAAACACGGTGTCTTCACCAACCGGCCCGAGACTCTGACCAATGATTTCTTCGTCAACCTGCTCGACATGAATACGAAGTGGCAGGCCTCCGCTACAGTCCAAGGCGTTTCCGAAGGCCTGTACGAAGGGCGCGACCGGGCGACGGACAAAATCAAGTGGACCGGCACGCGCGTCGACCTCCTCTTCGGTTCGCACTCCCAGCTCCGGGCACTCGCAGAAGTCTATGCCTGTGACGACTCGAAGCAGGCGTTTGTGAAGGACTTCGCGGCTGCGTGGAACAAGGTAATGAACCTTGATCGCTTCGACCTTGCCTGAGCCCGGCCAAAAGAAGCTGCCAGCAGAGAAGCTGGTTTGCGCCGACTGATCGTTCGTTCAGCTGGATTACTCAGGGCGAGCCGAAAAGGCTCGCCCTTTTTCCTTATCCCCGGGATGTACCACGGCTCCCTAGCTCTTGCCCTTAAATTACCTGAGTAACTTTCAACGGAAACTCACGCGTTCTACCATTCCCATTGGCCAAGCTTCTGAGGGGGGAGCTTTCCGATGGGTGGTCGTGTCACCCGTGCACCACAGTCCGGCGATCTCATGCGCGCCAGAAAGTTGCGTCAGGCGCTCGAATGCGGAGCCTCACCTGCATTCCTTCCTCCCGGTATTCCCAATCCCGTCGCACACCCTTCGTCTCTTTCATGGCACCCGCAACCTGCTGCTTCGGGAGACGCGAATTCCAAAATCACCAGTTCCGAAGAACTTCTCAACGTTCGCCGCCAGTATCTCGAACAGCTCTTCGAGAGTTCCCCGGACGCTCTCGTCGTCTTCGACGCTTCTTTCCGCGCGCAGTGCGTGAACCAGGAGTTCCAGCGCATGTTCGGCTACTCCGCGTCTCAAGCCATGGGCCAGCCGCTCGATGACCTGATCCTTCCCCAAGATCGCGCCGCTGAAGCTCAATGGATTAACCAGTGCCTGTGCCGTGGCGAACAGATCACTCTCGAAACCCAGCGCCGCCGCAACGATGGCGCTCTGCTCGACGTCTCCATTTCCACCGCTCCTTTGATCATCGACGGCCGTGCCGCCGCCTTCTATGCCCTGTATCGCGACATCTCCGGCCGCAAGCGCGCCGAAGCTCTTAGCTCCGCTCTCTATCGCATCGCGGAAAAAGCCAGCGCCGTGCAGGATCTTCAACAGTTCTTCGCCGCCATTCACGGCATCGTCGACGAACTCATCTGCGCCCGAAATTTCTCCATCGCCATTCTCGATTCCGAATCGCAACTCCTCAGCTTCCCCTATTTTGTCGACGAAAAAGAATCCGCACCTGCTCCCGGACAGCCGGCCTCCGGCCTCTTCAAGCACATGTTCCGCATCGGCGAGCCTCTTCTCTGTACCTCCCAACAGATCCAGCAATTAATCAAGCGCCGCGAACTCGTGCTGACCAGCTCCATTCCCCTCGAATGGCTGGGCGTCCCCTTAAAAGTGAACGGTCTTATTCTGGGCGCGTTGGTGCTCACAAATTATTCCCGCAACGTCCGCTTCCTCGAGCGCGATAAAGAAGTTCTAACCTTGATCTCGCAGCAACTCGCCGCCGCCATCGACCGCAAACGCAACGAGCAGTCTCTGCGCCGCTCCGAAGTCCGCTACCGTTCCCTGGTGCAAACCGCCGTCTACGGAATTTACCGCTCCAGCCTCGAAGGCAAATTTCTCGACGTCAATCCCGCTCTCATCGGAATGCTCGGCTACAACTCCGCTGCAGAAGTTCTCGATCTCGATCCCCAGGAAGATGTCTTCGTCGAGCCCCGTGAGTACGCCCGCCTGGTCGACGAATTCCAGCGCACCGGACGCATGGACGGTTTCGAAGTCCGCTGGCGTCGCAAAGACTCAGCCATCATCACCGTCCGCATCAGCGGCCGAGCCGTCGCCGGTGGTGACGAACCCTCCGACGTCCTCGAAGCCATCGCCGAAGACATCACCGAGCGCCGCGTCCTCGAAGACCAATTCCGCCAGTCCCAGAAAATGGAGGCCGTCGGCCGCCTCGCCGGCGGCATCGCCCACGACTTCAACAATCTCCTCACCGTCATCAGCGGATACACCGAAGTCCTGCTCTATCACCTCAGCGTCGGCCACCCTCTGCACGCCAAGGCCGAAGCCATTCAGCAAGCCTCCGACCGCGCCACTACCCTCACGCGCCAGCTCCTCGCTTTCAGCCGCAAGCAACTTCTAGAACTTAAAGTCATCGACGTCAACGCCATCGTCTCCGACATGGAGCGTCTCCTGCGCCCCCTCATCGGCGAAGATATCGAACTCACCACCAGCCTCACTCCCAACATCGGCTGCACTCGCGCCGACGCCGGCCAGCTCGAACAAGTCATCATGAATCTCGTGGTCAACGCCAAAGACGCCATGCCCAACGGCGGCAAAATCTGCATTCGCACCGCCAGCGTCACCCTAGACGACTCCTACCGCCCCGAAAACACTTTCATCAAACACGGCCCCTACGTCATGATTTCCGTCAGCGACTCCGGCCAGGGCATGGACCGCGAAACCCAGGCCCGCATCTTCGAGCCTTTCTTCACCACCAAGGAAAAAGGCAAAGGCACCGGCCTCGGCCTCTCCACCGTCTACGGCATCATCAAACAAAGCGGTGGATACGTCTTCGTGCAAAGCGAACTCGGACGCGGCACCGTCTTCACCATTTATTTCCCTCGCATCGACGAACCTTCCGAAGCTCACGGCGCCGCCCCAATTTCTCCCTCCGCCGCCGGCGGCTCTGAAACCATCCTCCTCGTCGAAGATGAAGATTCCGTTCGCCAACTCGTCCGCGAAACTCTCGAGTCCCGCGGCTACCGCGTCCTCGAAGCCGAAAACGGCGATGCTGCCCTCGCCCTCGCTGCCTCCCACACCGACCCCATCCACCTCATCATTACTGACGTCGTCATGCCCGGCCTCAGCGGACACGAACTCGTCCAGCAACTCCTCCCCACCCGCCCCACCCTAAAGGTTCTCTACCTCTCCGGCTACGCCCAGGAAGCCTTCGCCACTCCAGCCGCCGCCGACGCCCCCAAGACTTTCCTGCAAAAACCCTTCACCCTCCAAAGCCTCTCCCGCAAAGTCCGCGAAATCCTCGGCCCACAGGTTTTGTAGCGCCGGCATCTTGCCGGCTGTCGCGAGGGCATCCTGCCCTCGCCGATCGAAGCGCCACGCCTGTAGGGATGGGCCTCGGCTGTCCAGCCAGGTGGCAAGTCGATTTCGCAGCGCATTTGTGCCTTTGGGTGGCGCAGCGCTTCAGCGCTGCGATTGAACTCCTCCAAGATTCGCGGCTTCAACCGCTGAGGTAAGCCGTCGCTTTGGGAATCGCCCAACCGCTTGCACAACCGTGGAAGAGCGGCGCTTCAGCGCCGCATCCCAGATCCCAAAGAAAGGGGCTTTAGCTCCCATCGCAACCACCCACCCCTGAATCCCCCTCCTACCCGTCATCATCAGTACAATTAGAACTCTGGAGGATATAAATCATGGCTTTCGAACTACCCCCCCTGCCCTACGACTACGCAGCGCTCGAACCCGTCATCGACAAGCAGACGATGACCCTTCACCACGACATGCACCACGGTGCCTATGTTAAGAATCTCAACGCCGCCATCGAGAAGCATCCCGAACTCGGCAAGAAATCCGCCGAAGATCTCATCCGCGACTACAGCGCCATCCCCGAAGACATCCGCGGCGCCGTCCGCAACAATGGCGGCGGCCACGTCAACCACTCCATGTTCTGGAAAATTATGAAGCCCAAAGGCGGCGGCGATCCCACTGGCCCCATCGCCCAAGCCATCACCAAATCTTTCGGCAACTTCAAAGACTTCCAGGCCAAATTCAACGACGCCGGCGTCAAGCAATTCGGCTCCGGATGGGTTTGGCTCGCCGGCAAAGGCGGCGAAGTCCAAATCATCTCAACCCCGAATCAAGACAATCCAATCTCGCAAGGCATGTTCCCCATCTTCGGCAACGACGTCTGGGAGCACGCCTACTACCTGAAATACAACAACCGTCGTCCGGAGTATCTCGCCGCCTGGTGGAACGTAATCAACTGGGACGAAGTCAACCAGCGTTACGAGTCCTTCAAAAGCGGCAAGCAAGTGCAAGAGCCAGCCATGGCTAGATAAGCTCGTGTGGGGACGGACGCATTCGTCCGTCCCGCCGCTCATGTAGCGACAGCCGCCTCGGCTGTCCCGCGAAGCGAAGCGAGCCGAACCTGTCTAATCTGCCGTAACCCAGGCCTTACGCCGCCAGCGCAAGGCCTTTGTTTTTCTTCGCGTCTTTCGCGGATTTTCTCTGCGCACTTCGCGGTTAAAAGCTTTCGCCCCGGACGAAAAAAGCCCTGCGCCGTTCAAGCCAGGGCTCTCTCGTATCCCAACTCAGCAGCTACGCCGCCGCCGTCTCCACGTACTCCTCCGGATCGGCCTCAAATTCCTTCCTGCACTCCTCCGAACAGAAAAAATATTTCTTCCCCGCAAACTGCGTCTGAAACTCCGCTTTCCTCTCATCCACTTTCATCCCACAAACCGGATCAGTCGTCATGAGTTCCTCCTGGAGGAATTTTCTCCACCCTCCTCCTTGCAAAAACCTCTCCGTTCCCCTCCTGCTTCAACTACCTGACCCCACTCACCTTGCGTTCCCGCTTCCTACCGCCTACACAAAACCCCCGAAGAAAATTCTTTCTACTCCCGTGCACCTTATACCCACCAGATAAAGATTCCTCAGCGCCATCCGCGGCCCTTCTCTGCGATCTCTGCGGTTTAAGATTTTCTGCCCCCTAACCTCTGTCCCCTGACCCCTGTCTTTCTGCATTTCCTGTGCACTGCCTGTGCACAATCGATTCCCCCACTTCGCAAACTTTTCTCGCATAACATCTCACACATCTAAACCACACGCAGCATGAGCCTTGCTGCGCTCTGTTCCAGGTTTTTATCCGTGCCAATCCCTGCCAACCGTGGCCACCCCTTTTCCTCAACTGCACCAAAAATACTGAATTGACCACGCGCCCTTTCGCCCGTACATTCACTCTCGCCCTCTCAACAAAATTTATTCTTCGGCTGACGAGCGAATCGGCGGACTTGCCTCGCACTCGACCGAAAATGATGTACCCAGAGCCGGGAACCGAGAACTGAAACAGCATGAAAGCAACTATTCCATGGTCCACCTATCGCACCCGCTTCGTCGTCAATGCCAAACAACTCACCGCCAGCCTCACTTTCACCGACTCTCTTGGCCGGCAGCACTCCGGACGCAAAGGCGACTACCTCGTTGAGAGCGACGGCGTTCTCCGCATCCATCCCCGTCAAATCTTCGAAGACATTTATGTGCCCCTCGAGACCGGGGAGCACGACACCTCAGCCCAACTCCGGACGCCAGCACAGTACAAAACTCCGCCGCCGGACGAAATCTCCCTGCACCCATCCCTGCGCCAGCGCCAGACCTCAGCCTCTCTGTTGCTTCCGCCTCACCTCCCCCGCAAATCGCCCCAACCCTACCGCGACCGCCGCAGCCCCATCCCCGGCCTTCGTTCCCTCTAAACCAGAGTTTTTACTGGGTACTAGGTACTGAGTACTGTCTACTGCACCTTGTGTTAACAAACGATGAATTCAGCTTGTGGAAAAAAAATCCACCACCCCGCACCAAGGCCGTCATTGTTGAGGGTACAACATGTTGTGTTTCCCTCTTGACAGGTACAATAAGCGGGAGTAAGTTTGCAATCCCATAGCACCTTTTTGAAGTCCGGCCTCGCGGGAACGAGACCGCCTTCACGGAAAAACTTTGTCAACCAAACCTGCAGGAGGGAGCCTGGCCAGAGGTGACCCGGCACCCTCCCGTAAACATAACGAAGCAATAACTTTAAGTGCGGTGGCCGTTCTCCCGCCCTCCCCCGGGTGAACGACTAAAACAGCAATTGGTTCCAATTTCCCTGCGACATTCAAGCGGGGCACTTTGGGATAGAGAACATAGAGACCACTGAAGTCCAAGCCCCGAAAGGGGCGGTACGTGAAAGCCCGGCACGGAAGTGCCGGGTGGTAGGCAGAGGGCAGAACGAGTCCCGTAGGGACGGCACCCGGGTATCCCTCTAGCTCAACGGACTGGAATTTTCTCTCAGACACTGGCAGGAGCCCAACATGGAAGCCATCACTCGACTTGTTGCCGATTCGCTAGCCCGGCACGGCTTAGACCGCCCCGTCGACCCGCGCCGCCTGCAATGGTCGCGCTGGTCCCGTTGCGACTCCCCCCATAGCCTCCTGGTCGTCCCCAGCAAACCCGGCATCTTCGCCTTGGCCGAAGAAGTTGCGGCGCTTTGCGGGGCGTCTGAGCCCCGCCGCCGCAATCCTGAGCGGAGCGAAAGATCTCCCGCCGCCAATTCCGGTCTGGCTGAGGCTCTTTGGGGTGGCGCAGCGCTTCAGCGCTGCGATTCACTCCCTGAAAAGAAAGCGGCTTTAGCCCCTGAGGCGCGCCGCATGCTCGCCGTCCTCCAGTTCTCCGAAGACGACGACATGGCCTTCACCCTCGACCGCATGTTCACCCGCATCAATCCCATGCGCGCTCGCCTCTCCTCCGGAAAGTGCTTCCTCCGCTTCGTCGTCATCGAAGACCCGGCCCAGCGCCGCACCATCTGCGCCGCCCTCAACCAATGGATGCTCAACTCCTCCGAGAAAGCCACCGGCATCCCCGCCGGCTTCTCCACCTCTCTGGAATTCACCACAGACCGTGTGGGCGCGGGCGACTCGCCCGCGCATGCCGACAGCGCCACGGACCGCGTGGCTCGGACACTGCTGTCCGACTCTGCCGACACCATCTCAAAGCCGGCCCCAGCTCTGCCCCTGAAGCCAAACGCCATCGCCGCAGCTCTGAACTCCGGAGCCGCCAAGAATCTCCACTGTCCTCACCCCCTCCCCTCCGGCTTCTGAACCGGAGGCGGTTGGCAAGACCCCGGAGTTAGAAAGCCGGGGAGTCGGCAAGGCCCGGGAGTTAAAAGGCTCGGGAAGGGCACGACTTCAGTCGTGCCGTAACAGGTTCGTATCAGGGTACGGCTTCAGCCGTACTGCCCGAAGAGTAACGGAATTTGGGCTTTAGCCCTGAGGTTCAGATGTACGCAGCACCACTGACGTAAGCAGTACCGTGGAAGAGCGGCGCTTCAGCGCCGCGTTAGCGTTACGGAAATATCCGGGGCTTTAGCCCCAGAAGAGCTCTTTAAAAACACGCCGTACCCCGAACCAATTCGGGAACACCCGATCCCCCGCCTCCGCCGCTCCGGGACGCCGAATCGGGCTATGTTGATTAGAATCTAATAATTAATGGAGAAAGCAATGCCAGAGGTCAAAACCACCACCGTCAATTCCCCTGCGGCCGCACCCGTGCACCCTGTCACCGCCGACAAGAAGAAGGCCCCCGGTCTCTCGTTCCGCCGCTTCTTCACCAAGCCCGGCGTCTCCCCCTACGACGAGCTCGAATGGGATCTCCGTCTCGCCCAGATCACTGACGCCCAAGGCAACGTGATCTTTGAACAAAAAGATGTCGAAGTCCCCAAAGACTGGTCGATGACCGCCACCAACATCGTGGCCAGCAAATATCTGCACGGAAAGATCGGCACGCCCGAGCGTGAGTCCGGAGTCCGCGCCCTCGTCACCCGCGTCGCCGAAACCATCCGCGACTGGGGATACGCACAAGGTTATTTCAAGACGGCGGAAGACAGCGCCACCTTCCACGACGAACTGGTCCACATCCTCGTTCGCCAGTACGCAGCTTTCAATTCGCCCGTCTGGTTCAACGTAGGCTGCGACCGCATTGAGCCCAACTCCGACGCCCGCAACTGGCACTGGAATCCGCAAACCCAGCAAGTTGAATTCGGCGTTACCGGATACAGCAAGCCGCAATGCTCCGCTTGTTTCATCAACTCAGTAAAAGATTCGCTCGACTCCATCCTCACTCTGGCGAAAACCGAAGGCATGCTCTTCAAGTGGGGCAGCGGCACCGGATCGAATCTCTCTCCGCTGCGCAGTTCCACCGAAGGCCTCAGCGGCGGAGGTACCGCCAGCGGCCCGCTCAGCTTCATGAAAGGTTTCGACGCCTTCGCCGGTGTCATCAAGTCCGGAGGCAAAACTCGCCGCGCCGCCAAGATGGTCATCCTCAACGTCGACCATCCTGACATCGTTGACTTCATCGAGTGCAAACAGAAAGAAGAAGCCAAAGCCCACGCCCTGGTCGCGCAGGGCTACGACGGATCTCATCCCGATTCCGACGCCTACTCTTCCATCTTTTTCCAGAACGCCAACAACAGCGTCCGCGTCACCGACGACTTCATGTACGCCGTAGTCCGCGACACCGATTTCTCTACGAAAAAAGTGCAGGACGGCAGCGTCATGAACACCTACAAAGCCAAAGAATTGATGCGCAAGATTGCCGAGGCCACCTGGCACTGCGGCGATCCCGGCATGCAGTACGACACCACCACCAACCGCTGGCACACCTCGAAGAACACCGCCCGCATCAACGCCAGCAATCCCTGCAGCGAATACATGTTCCTCGACGATTCAGCCTGCAACCTCGCCAGCCTGAATTTGCTGAAGTTCGCGCCGAACGGCACCTTCGACGTCGAAGCCTACCGTCACGCAGTCGATGTCTTAATCACCGCGCAGGAAATTCTCGTCGACAACGCCGGCTACCCCACAGAATCGATCATGCGCAACTCGCATGACTACCGCCCGCTAGGCCTAGGCTACGCAAATCTCGGCGCGTTGCTAATGGCTGCAGGCCTCCCCTATGACTCCGACGCCGGCCGCGACTACGCCGCCTGCGTCACCGCCATCATGTGCGGCCAGGCCTATCTGCAATCCAGCAAAATCGCCGAACAATGCCCGTCGCTAACTCCCGCCACAGACACAGTAACAACTCGCCTCGGCGTAACCACCGCCGATGCCATGCCCGGCGGCGCTTGCCCCGGCTGGTACATCAATCGCGAACCCTTCTTAGACGTAATCCGCATGCACCGCGCGAGTGTGAACAACATAAATAAAAACAACGTCCCGAATGCCCTCTACGAATCCAGCAAACAATGCTGGGACGAAGCCTTAGCCCACGGCGAAAAACACGGCTACCGCAATAGCCAAGTAACAGTCCTAGCCCCCACCGGAACCATCGGCTTCATGATGGACTGCGATACAACCGGTGTGGAACCTGATCTTGCGCTCGTCAAGTACAAGAAGTTGGTGGGTGGGGGGATGATTAAGATTGTGAATCAGACGGTGCCGACAGCGTTGTTTAAGCTGGGGTACGATCACGATCAGACGAATGCGATTGTGAGTTACATCGATGCGACGGGGACGATTGAGGGGGCGCCGGGGATTAAGGATGAACATCTCGCCGTCTTTGATTGTTCGTTCAAGCCGGCGAAGGGGACGCGGTCGATTGCTTACATGGGGCATCTGCGGATGATGGCGGCGGCGCAGCCGTTTATCTCCGGGGCTATATCGAAGACCGTGAATCTTCCGGAGAATGCAACGGTCGAAGACATCATGGAGGCTTATCTTCAGGCCTGGAAGCTTGGCTTGAAAGCCGTCGCGGTGTATCGCGATGGATGCAAGAAGTCGCAGCCCTTGTCGGCGGCGGGGACGAAGACGGCCAACTCCAGCAAAGATGATCCGCGGCCGGGGGCGGCCGCGCCACAAGAGGACAATCTGAATGCGCCTCCGCGGGCGGTGCGGCACAAGCTGCAGGAGGAGCGGGCCTCGATCACGCACAAGTTCAACATTGGAGGGCACGAGGGCTACATCACGGTCGGGCTCTATCCGGATGGGGAGCCGGGCGAACTTTTCATCACCATGGCGAAAGAAGGATCGACGGTCAGCGGGCTGATGGATAGCTTTGCGCTGGCGGTCTCCATCTCGCTGCAACATGGCGTGCCGCTGAAACTGTTTTGCGAAAAGTTCGCGCACACGCGCTTCGAGCCTAGCGGATGGACGAGCAATCCCGACATCGGCTTCGCCAAGTCGATCATGGACTACATCTTCCGCTGGTTGCAGTTGCGGTTTTTGACGGGGCAGCAGCAGATGCTGTTCGAGAATCTGAGACTGCGGCCGGCGGGCGGTGTCCCGAATCCTCAGGGGACCGGAGACGTGAACGGCTCCTCGGATCAACTGAGAACTGAGAGCCGGGAACTGAGAACTGGTTCCTCCGTGCACGCGGCAGACCAACTGGCCGGTATTATCGACCTGGGCGACGCTCCCACGTGCAGCTTCTGCGGCAGCATCATGACGCGGAATGGCTCGTGCTATCGGTGCGGGAGTTGTGGGAGCACGAGCGGGTGCTCGTAGTGTTTAGTTTTGGCAAACACGTCTTAGGCCTGACTCTAAAGTCGGGCCTTTTTCGTTACTTGAGTATGTAATTGCCGGGGCTTGCAAATTCCAGGAGGCCAAGGTCTCTGAGCACTTGAAGCTGTTGTCGAATCTTTGGGCGAACGTTCAGGTTCTTGGGATGGAGATTCTTGAGTTCGGCCTCGAAACCATAAAGGTCCTGCAGCGAGAATCTAGGCTTTCGCAACTCGCGGATCACTCTTAGGACATCGACCGTCCAACCTCTGAGCGAAGGGGGCAACTCGGCGAGCTTCTTGATTCGCGAATACTCATCTCGCACATAACGCTGTGGGACTTCTCTTCCTGCCGACACAACGTTGATTTTTCCATCTTCCGGTATCTGGCTGAGAAGAATGTTGCATCCTACCCATCCAGCCCGCCGCGCCCCTGGTCCAAGTGGCGGACGTTTCTCAATCACGCTTTCCGAAAAAAAGACCCGAGGGATCACCATAAGGTTCTGAATGGACCAGTCACGGGAGTACTGAAGGATTAGCAGATTTGGGATTCTGTCCGCCCGGATGGACCTGATCATAGCTTCATAGCCCGCATCGACGATCTTTTTCGGATTCCACTTCTTCAGGCCCTTCAGCTGAAAAAGTTGCTCGCATTCAGGGCATGAAAAGTCGAGGGCCGGTGTATTGACCCTCGAGGCGGATAGCCGGTTCGAGGCGCAGGCAGGGCAGTAGAGTTCGCGAGTGCACCAGTCCTCGGTGAGTACGCGCGCTACCTGAGACGCGGAGGTGTAGGCGGAGCCGAGTTCGTGCCTGCACTGCAGGTTCATTGATGCAAGGCTTATACCATATCTTCGGTGAAGAATGGTTCGATTTCAGCGCGACAGGTAGGGCATCGATCATTGCAAGCGCAACTCCACCCATCTGTCCACCTCGCGCCGTCGTACGGACATCGGTAATGGTTGCGGAGTGTAAACTGTTTTCCCGGTACAGCCGCAACAATATTTATCGTTTTGGTTATTTCGAAAACTACCGGTTGTGAATCGCGAGTTCCTGTCCTGCTGGTCGTCATTTTCCCTCGTTTAAGCTCGCCGATTGTTCCTGCACTTTCGGAGCCACTCATTTCAGATTCTTTCATAAACGCGTATTTCAGGCGACGCGAACGACGTCCACGGGGGCTGAAGCCCGGTTACATTTTGGGGCGCTTTACGCGGCGCTGAAGCGCCGCTCTTTCACGGTGCTAGGTGGGTCTGAGGCAGTTAGCTCCGGGGTTTGCGGCACGACTGAAGTCGTGCCCTTCCCGGTCGTGGCGCTGTCGAGTCCCAAGAGGGATGGGGGTCGAGGAATCCCATCGCTTGGCAGCGTTTGGGGTCTTGGCTGAGCGGGCGAGTCGCCCCCTTCCACACGGGGCGAGGTGGCGGCGGCTGAACAGCAAATTCCTCACCGGCAAAGGACGCCGGTTCGGAATGACAAAAACTTTAAGGGCTTGCGGCGAGACTGAAGTCGCGCCCTGATACGAATCAAAGACGTTCTGATCGCAGCGCTGAAGCGCTGCGCCACCCAAAATCAAACGGCTTGCTGCACCCTTCGGCGCGCTTCGCTTGCTCAGGGCAGGCTCAAGAACTGAAGTCGTGCCCTTCCCGATCCTCCTTCTCCGAAATCCGAAGTTTTCCACAGGGGAAAATTGCGTTTGTGTGACGGATGTACGTGACTCTGGGGGTGGGGACTGGAAGAGTAGAAGGGCAGGGCTAGGGGTCAGGGGTCAGTGGGGCTGGGGTCGTGGTGACGGAGGTCCTTCGGCGACGAAAAGATGTCGCCTCAGGATGACAAGTCCGTTTGGTATCGACAATTGATATGTCGGCAACTGGGAGGAGTTTTTATGTGGAAGAAGAAGGATCGGTTGGCGGGTGGGAGGTTGGAGGGGTGCAAGGAGCGGGGGGAGTGGGCGGAGTTGTATTTCATGATGCAGGCGGCGGGGCGGGGGTTGAAGGTGTCGCGGCCGTTTGGGCAGGCGGGGAGATATGACGTGGGGGTGGAGAATCCGGTGGAGGGGCATCAGGCGACGGTGTTGCGGGTGCAGGTGAAGTCGACGATCTACAAGCGGCGCAACGATGAGTACAGTTTGAATGTGATGGGGCCGAAGAGGAAGAAGTATGAGCCGGGGACGGTGGATTTTTTTGCCATCCTGGTGATTCCGATTGATGCGTGGTACATCATTCCGTTCGAAGTGTTGGGGAGGACGAATTCGTCCATACACTTTACGCCGGCGGCGGTGCGGCAGAAGTATGGGAAATATCTGGAGGCGTGGCATTTGCTGCGGGAGACGGGGTTGACGATTCAGGCGTGCGCTGATCCGGATTGGCCGGAGGGAGCGGAGATGGAGGAGGAAGTGGTGATTGAGGTGTTATCCGCCGATGTGGACCATGGTGCGTGAGGCGGGGACGAAGTCGGGCTCGCCGATGTGGTGGCGGGCTTCTTTTTTCTGGATGACGGCGCGGATGAAGTCTTCGAGTTCGTGGTCGGAGGCGCCGCGGCGCATTTGGGCGTGGAGGTCGTGGTCCCAAACGGAGAAGAGGCAGGTGCGGATTTTGCCGTCGCTGGTGATGCGGATGCGGCTGCAATGTCCGCAGAAAGGGTGGGAGACGGGGGCGATGATGCCGATTTCGCCGAGGCCGTCGTCGAAGCGGTAGCGGCGGGCGGTCTCCGAGCGGGCGTGGGGGATTTCGACGAGCGGGCGGAAGTCGGACATGCGGGCGAGTATTTCGTCGAGGGTGACGACGGTGGAGGGCGACCAGGTGCGGCCTTCTTCGAGGGGCATGAATTCGATAAAGCGGACGGTGACGCCTTCTTCGCGGGCGAATTTTCCGAAGGGGATGATTTGGTCCTCGTTGAAGCCGCGCATGAGCACGCAGTTTACTTTGAGGGGCCAGAGGCCGGCGGTGCGGGCGGCGCGGATGCCGGCGAGGACGTTGTCGTATCCGTTGGCGACGCGGGTGATGCGGGCGAAGCGGTCGGGATCGACGGCGTCCATGGAAACGGTGACGCGGGAGAGGCCGGCATCTTTGAGCGGCTGGGCGAGGTCGGCGAGGAGATGGCCGTTGGTGGTTAGGGCGATGTCTAGGGGGTTTTCGTTTGGTGTGTGGAGTTGGGCTAGGTTGCGGACAAAGTCGACTATGCCGTTGCGGAGGAGAGGCTCGCCTCCGGTGAGACGGACTTTGGTGACGCCCATGCCGACTAGCACGCGGGCCATGCGGAGGTAGTCGTTGAAGGGGAGGTCTCCGTAGAGAGCGCCTTCGTTGCCGGTGCGGCAGTAGACACACTTGTAGTTGCAGCGGTCGGTGATGGAGATCCGCAGGTCGGTGATGGGGCGGCCGAATTTGTCGGTGAGAGGCAAGGCTTTTAGCTTTTAGCTCAACTTCGTTCGCGTTTGCGCACGGGTCGGGCTGTCAAAAGCTGATTTTGAGGGAAGGGAGACGCTGGGCAGGAGTGTCCTGGCGGGCGGCTTCCTTTCCAATGCGATCCTTTCGGAGCGCGGGAGGTGCGGGCATTTCTGCTTGCACCCTTGGCAGCAGCCGGGAATCCAGCCGGCTGTCCTGAGGGCTACTCGCCTACAGAGCGGGAGCGAGGACGCTCCCGCGACAGCCGCCGAGACGGCGGCGCTACTCCTTGCCGCCGGGGCCTGGGTATGCCTGAAGGCCGGGGCGGTCGGAAACTTTTTTCATTATAGGGCTTGCTGGGCGAGAAGGTTCAGATTTTAGGGATTTGAAGCTTTCGGAGTTGCCAGAGCTTTCCCGATCGCCGCTTCCGCCAGAGGGGCCATGATCTTGTATCCCGCGGCGTTGGGGTGAAGGCCGTCTTCGGCGAGGTCGCGTTTGAGCAGGCCTTTGTCGTCGATCATGGCGGTGAAGTAGTCGAGGTAGACGGAGTCGGGGTGGGCGGCGACGTAGGTTTTGAGCCAGCGATTGAGTTCGAGGATTTTTTCCGGGGAGCGCTGGGCGTACATGTTTTGCGACTGCGGAGTGTAGTTGTGGACCGGCAGGACGGAGGAGAACACGACGCGGATGTTGTTGGCGCGGGCGAGGTCGGCGAGGGAGGCGTAGTCGGCTTCGATATCTTCGACGCGCATGGGACCGGTGTTACCGGCGATGTCGTTGGTGCCGGCGAGAATGACGACGACTTTGGGGTGAAGGTCGATCACATCCTGGCGGAAGCGGATGAGCATTTGCGGCGTGGTCTGGCCGCCGAGGCCGCGGTTGATGTAGGGCTTGCCGGGGAAATATTCGTCGAGATGCCAGAGGTCGGTGATGGAGTCTCCGAAGAAGACGACGCGATTCTCGCCGGGGGCGGGAGGCTTGAGGGCGGCGTTGGCTTCGCGATAGCGATTGAGCTGTCCGAAGTCGTCGGTGAAGATTGCGATGCGCGAGGCGCGGTACTGGTCGAGGCCGGCAAAGCCGGTGGTAGGAATCGAGGGAGGTGGAGCGGCCTGTTGAGAGAAGGCGGAAATAACGAGTAGGTAAATAACGAATGGAAGGGTGGCGAGTCTTTTCAGATTACAAAGTGCTTTCATAGGTTTTCTCATTAGGGTTGCCCAGCCAGTGCATTGGCGATCGCCTTGTCCGCGAGCGGAGCCATGATCTTGTAACCGGCTGCATTGGGATGCAAGCCATCGTCGGAGAGATCACGCCGCAACATGCCATGGTCGTCGATGAGAGCGGAGAAGTAGTCGAGATACACCAGACCGCTCTTGGAGCAGTAATCCTTGAGCCAGGTGTTTAGCGCCAATATTCTTTCGCGGGGACGCAGAGCGAATGACTCTTTTGCCTCTGGCGTGTAATTGTGCGCGGGAAGCAGGGACGCAAAGACCACGCGGATGTGGTTCACGCGCGCCAACTCGGCCATGGAAGCGTAGTTGGCCTCAATCTCCTCGTTACGAGCAGGTCCGGTGACACCGGCGATGTCGTTGGTTCCCGCCAGCACGACCAAAACTTTGGGATGCAGATCGATCACATCCTGGCGGAAGCGGACCAGCATCTGGGGCGTAGTCTGTCCGTCGATGCCGCGATTGATGTACGGCTTGCCTGGAAAATAGTCAGGCAGCTTCCAGTAGTCGGTGATGGAGTCACCGAGAAAGACGACGCGATTCTCTTTCGGCGAGGGCGCTGGGAGGGCGGCGTTGGCCTCGCGATAGCGTTTCAGTTCTCCGAAGTCGTCGGTGTAGAGGGCGATGCGGGAGGCGCGGTATTGGTCGAGATCGGGGTGGCTGGTGGAGAGAATGGAGGGAGCGGACTGTTGAGAAAGCGCAGGAATACTGAGAATCGCGACTGATAGAATCTGCCGCGCGCAGCAAAATTGTCGAAGGTGCACGGGTGCCTCTAAAAGGTAGAATAGCTTGATTTGAGGGCTCAACGCGACTAGGAGCGACATGGACGGCAAGAGAATTCAGAACTACTGGTCGGCCGAGGTCGACGCCTTGGTCAGCAAGTATCGCCAGTTTGAGACTCTGATTCCTGCTGCAAAAGGGGCGGGAGCCGCGCACAGGGGAGAGGACGGCAGATTTGTCGAGGATTTACTGAGAGAACATCTTTTGCAGTTTCTTCCTGCGGGGCTCGAGGTCTTAACTGGGTTCATACTCAGGCCGGCGGTCAAAACGGGGGAATCTGGCCGAGAGCGACGCGTCGAACAAGATGCTCACTCAACGCAGCTAGACATCATCGTTTTTGATTCCGCGCGGTATCCTATATTTCTGCGATTTGGTTTAAGCGCAGTTGTGCCCCCGGAAGGGGTCATCGCTATCATCTCGATAAAGAAGAATCTGGCCGGAAAGGATATTAGAACCGAGTGCGCCGCTCTTTACCGATCTGCAGAGATGTGCCACACACTTGCCTCGAACCAAGAGAAGGATGCGGTGAGGGGGCCTTTTCTCGCGCTTGTTTCTGTGCATTCGACAATCAGGAAGAAGGAAGCTCTCAAGTGGGTCTTCGAGGAGATGAAGGCGACCTATGAGAAGGAAGCGTTCATTACCTTTGAACAAATGGTTGGATACGTCGGCGCACTGGACGAGTGGAGTATCTTCAAACGTAGGCCAAAGAAGAAGTTAGCGCAAGCCGACTACGTCGGGTTTAAACACAGGACCGGGGAGTCACATCTGGGTCTTCAGTTCTTACTGACTGGAATTCTCAGTGTGTTTTATGACGAATCCAGAAGGAACGTGCGCCGCCCGGGCTTCACAGGATTCCTGTCAGGGCGCTCTCATGACGAGTATCTCGGTAGCATCAATTGCAACAAGCTAAGGTGACGCCACGCAAGGTCGTTGTTACATCCCGTCGTCACCCGGCCCGCCTTCGGGAAGGATTCAGGTGATCATCTCGTAGGGGGTCGGCGATGTCGCAGGTTTTGCAGGTGAGGTAATTGCGCTGGTATAAACTACGTTTATGGAAGTCCGTCTTAAACCGGAAACCGAGTCCCGCCTGCAGGAACTTGCTGCGCAAACCGGACGTGCGCCTGACGAACTTGTCGAGGACGCGATGGCTGGATATCTGCAAGAACTGGCGCACACGCGGCAAATGCTCGATGGCCGTTATGACGATATCAAAAGCGGACGGGTGAAGCCCATCGATGGCGAAGCTTTCTTCGAGAGCTTGCGGCAGCGTGAGGAAGAACTTCTTAGGCGGCGTTCTTCGGAATGAATCCGGAGCCGGGCTTCGATCTTCATCCTGGCGCGGCCCAGGACATCACGGAGATATGGGAATACATTGCGGACGATAATGTGCCGGCCGCTCGTCGCTTCCGCATAGAGATATTCGACGCCATCACCGGCCTTGTGCCTTTTCCTCACCAAGGCCATAAACGGCCCGATCTCACCAGTCGCCCTCTACGCTTCCAGCCAGTTCGGGATTATTTGATCGCTTACGCGCCCGAGGAAAAGCCTCTCCTTGTGATTGCCGTTCTGCATGGCCGGCGAAATCCGCACGCGATTGCCGTCATTCTTGAACAGAGGCAGTAAGCACTACCAAGGCTCCGGCACATGCGCCTCGTTGCACTCGGCTGGACTCTTCGGCTTCACTCAGGGCAGGCTCGGAAGTCGCCCGTCCCACACGGGCTTGCCTCCACACAGGCCTTGCCACTCCAACGGTGGCTACATGCCGTCGTAGTTGGGGCCGCCGCCGCCCTCTGGCGGGACCCAGGTGATGATCTGGTAGGGGTCGGCGATGTCGCAGGTTTTGCAGTGGACGCAGTTGCTGGGGTTGAGGCTGATGCGCTTGCCGTTGGGCTGAGTGGGGTCGTCGAGCATTTCGTACACGTTGGCAGGACAGAAATTCTGGCAGGGGCTGCCGAATTCTTTCACGCAGCGAGTGTTGCAGATGTTTGTGTCGTGAATGACCAGGTGGGCGGGCTGGTCTTCTTCGTGTTTCGTGCCGGAATGGTAAAGGTCGGTGAGTTTGTCGAAAGTGAGTTTGCCGTCACCTTTGGCGGGACCGAGAAGATGCGCTTCGTCGCCGCCATCGGCGGGAAGTTCGGCGAGCTTGCGCATGTGCTCGTGTCCGGCATGCGCTGGATAGCGGTTGCGCAGGCCGCGGCCGCTAGTGATCATTTGTAAGCCGGTGTGGAATATTCCGGCGTACATGCCTTGTTCGAAACCCTGGTGCATGTTGCGGACTTTCCAGAGTTCGTCTTTGATCCAGCTGGAGTCGACTTTTTTCTGATACTGGCTTAGCGAGGCGGTGGAGAAGTCGTCTTTCTTCATCGCGTCGAATGCAGTTTCAGCCGCGAGCATGCCGCTCTTGATGGCGAGATGAATTCCTTTCAGGCGCGCGGAGTTCAGGAAGCCGGCGGAGTCGCCGAGGATCATCCAGCCGTCGCCTGCGACCGGCGGGATAGCCCACCAGCCGCCGTAGGGCATGGATTTCGCGCCGTAGCGGATCATCTTGCCGCCTTCGAGCAGCTTCGAGACCAGAGGATGTTTTTTGAATTCCTGGAGGACGCGTTGCGGGTCGAGGCGCGGGTCGGGATAGTCGAGTCCGGTAACGAAGCCGAGGGAGACGACGTTATCTTTGCCGCCGTAAATCCAGGCGCCGCCGTATTCTTTGGTGGTGAGCGGCCAGCCTAAGGTGTAGATGACTTCGCCGGGGGCGATGCGGCCGGAGGGAACTTCCCAGAGTTCTTTGATGCCGACGCCGTAGGTTTGCGGGTTGGCGTCTTTGGCGAGATCGAATTTCGATACGAGCTGTTTGGTTAATGATCCGCGCGGGCCTTCGGCGAGGATGACGACTTTAGCGTTGAGGTCGTAGCCGGGCTCGAAGTTGGATTTCTGATGGCCTTCCTTGTCTACGCCTTTGTCGTCGGTGCGGACGCCGGTGACGCGGTTGCCGTCGAATAGGAGTTCGGAGCCGGCGAATCCGGTGAAGATGGTGATGCCGGTTTCTTCCACTTTGCCGCCTAGCCACTTCACGAAGCGGTTTAGAGAGATGACGTAATTGCCGTGATCGCGCAGCGGCGGCGGGGTGATGGGCAGCTTGAATTTGCTTTTCTGGGTGAGGAAATAAACGGCTTCTTTCTCGACCTTGGCGTCGAGCGGCGCTTCTTTTTCAAATTCAGGGAGCAGTTCGCGGATGGAGCGCGGGTCGAGGAGAGCGCCGGAGAGGCAGTGCTGGCCGATCTCGCGGGCTTTCTCGAGGACGTAGATATTTTCTTTGCTGAGTGGAGAGTCGGGATTGGCGGCGTTGTGGGCGTCGATGAGTTGCGACAGGCGCAGGGCACAGGCCATGCCGGCGGGGCCTCCGCCGACGATGACGACGTCGGCGGGCATTTGCGGACGCTCGACGCCGGGGATGGGTTTGCGGAAGATCAGCATAGGAAAGTTTGCCACGGATTTTCACGGATCAGCACGGATAAGACAACTCATTGATCCGTGTTCATCGGTGAGAATCCCTGGCCGATTTAGCCTCCGGCTTTCACCTTCTTCACTTCTTCGGTCAGCGGCGGCACGATGTCGAACAAATTTCCTACGATGGCGTAGTCGGCAATTTCGAAGATCGGTGCTTCGGAGTCTTTGTTAACCGCGATGATGGTACGAGCGCCTTTCATGCCGACGATGTGCTGGATGGCGCCGCTGATGCCGAGGGCGAGATAGAGCTTGGGCGCGACGGTCTGGCCGGAGGAGCCGATCTGGCGGTCCATGGGGAGCCAGCCGTTGTCGCAGATGGGGCGGGAGGCGGCGAGGTCGGCGCCGAGGGCGTCGGCGAGTTGCTGGGCGATCACGATGTTTTTTTGCTCCTTGATGCCGCGGCCGACGGCGACGATTACTTCGGCTTGAGTGAGGTCGACGGCTTGCTTGGCTTCTTTGAAAACTTCTTGCGGCTTGTTGCGAACTACGCCGTCGGCGATGTCGGCATTCACGGTTTCAACTGGTGCGACGGCGGTTCCGGCTTCGGCTTTGTCGCCGCGGAAGGCGCCGTTCTGGAAGGTGGCGAACCACGGGGCGTCGCTGGCGAAGCTGACATCGGCGGCGAGCTTGCCTTGAAACATCTGGCGGGTGAAGAGCAGTTTACCGTTTTCGTGCTTGAAGCCGATGCAGTCGCTGACGACGGCGCGTCCCATGGCGGTGGCGAGTTTGGGGACGAAGTCGCGGACCTGGTAGGTATGCGGCATAAGGACGAGCTTGGGTTGTTTGGCGGTGATCAGCTGTTTGAGGGCGGCGGCGAAGGCGTCGGGCGTGTAGGGCTCGAGCATGGGCGACTCGACCGCATAGACCTTTGCGACCTTTTTGGCGGCGACTTCGGCTGCGAAGGTGGAAGCCGTGCCTCCGACGACGGCGGCTTCGAGAGTCCAGCCGGTGGCGGCGGCAATGGCCTGGCCGGCGGTGATGGTCTCCCAGGAGACGCGGTTGAGTTTGCCTTCGCGTTGTTCGACGACTACTAAGATGGTATCGGGCATAAACAGCTTCTAGCTCCTAGCTTCTAGCTCCTAGCTTCTAGCTAATGCACTTGCCGGCGAGACCCTTCGACTTCGCTCAGGGCAGGCTGCCGGCGCTACTTACAGCACGCGCAGTTCGTTGCGCAGTTTGTCCACCAGTTTTTTGGCGATCTCGGCTGGCGAGCCTTCGATGTGTTCTGTTTTTTTGGTTTTCTGCGGAACGTAGAGGCGTTCGATCTTCTGCAGGTTCTCGCCGATCGCCGATTGCACTTCCGCCAGAGTCACTTTGCGGATCGGTTTATTTTTCGCCTGCTTGATGCCGATCAGCGTGGCGTAACGCAGCTTGTTGATACCGGACTGAATGGTGAGCACCGCGGGCAGCGGCATGTCGACGAACTGGAAGAATCCGGCTTCGAGTTCGCGCTTCACGCGGATGCCGCTCTCGTTCTTTTCGATGTGCATAATGATGGTGGCGTGGGGCCAGCCGAGCAGTTCAGCCAGAATGACGCCGGTTTGCGCGTAGCCGTAATCGTCGGATTGCAGGCCGGTGAAAATGAGATCGAACTTTTCGTCTTTGATGGCGGCGGCGAAGGCCTTGGCGGTGTTGAGGGCGTCGAGGCCGACGAAGGCGTTGTCTTCGAGGTGAATGGCGCGGTCGGCACCCTTGGCGAGGGCTTCGCGCAACACCTGCTGCGAGCGCGCTGGGCCTGAAGTGATGACCACCACTTCGCCGGTGTGCTTTTCTTTTTGGCGGAGGGCCTCTTCCAGGGCAAAGGCGTCGGGCTCGTTTACTTCATAGGAGACGTCTTCGCGGATCCATGCGGCGGTTTCGTTGAGCTTCAGCGGGGCATCTTTCTGCGGCACCTGCTTCATGCAAACCAGGATTTTCAAAACGGGCACTCCTTACGGGAATGGCTATGAGGGGAAAAGCCAAACCTGTAAGTATAAATGAGTTTTGCGCCGGGCGCGGAGGCGCTTTGCGGGGTAAAAGCTTTTGACCGCGGAGATCGCAGAGAAGACATTTTAAGTATGAGGCCGCCGTCAGTCGGTGAAGACGACGGACTGGACGCCGGAGATCTCGAAGCGTTTGCGGCAGCGCATGTTTTTGCAGGCCATCTGGTCGTCTTTGCGCAGCATGTAGGAGCGGGCTTTGGCGAAGCGGGCGCGGTCGCGCTCGTCGGCGCGTCCGGCAAGCTGGCGCTTCTTGGTGCGCACCACCCAGGTGACCTCATACTCGCCGGGCTGGTGGCAGTGGGGACAGTTGAGGGTCGCTGGCTTCTTTTGGGTGCTCTCGTCGAAAAAATCGCGTTCTTCCATGAGAAAAGGTCGTCGTCGGTCGTCGGTGGTTAGCCTTCAACCGCGAAAACGATTATTACATGTTCGATAGCGAACGTGCTATGGCAACATGGAGGTTCGAGGTAATCAGAAATGGCGCGCAGGAAAAAGGTGAAGCGATTCGGCGCGGTGCAGGCGGTGAAGGAACTGGCGCGGGAACGCATGGGGGCGCCCCCAGTTGGGAAAGTGGTGCCGCACAAGAACAAGAAGCCCGAGAAGCACAAACCTACGCTGGGAAAGCTGCTTGAAGAATAAGCGCCGATCTCAAGGACACATGGCCCCGCCGCCAAAGGTAACATTTACTGTCGCAGTACCCAACACTACGGTGCCCGCCGATGGATTGCTGGGATCGCTGTAAACCTTGGCAGTGACACCGAGATTGCTTCCGCAGGCGGTTCCCGTGGTATGCAACAGTCCGGGCGTATTGGGGTCCATATAGATAATCGTCGGCGTGTCCGTGCTCCATAGGGCAGTCGTCGTGATGTCGCGGGTCTGTGGGGGATGAATATAGGTCCCAAGAGCTGTAAATTGCGTGGGCAGGTCTTGCCCGATCCCGGTCAGAGTGATAGACGAGCCCGAGGGACTCACCGTGATCGAGGTCAGATGCTGATTGAAGGCGCAGCTCGACAGCGTGAGGAACAATGTCACGGTCGCGAGTAGGGCGAGGCTGCTGAACCACTTCCGGCTCATCGATGGCTCCTGGGATCAAAATACCCGGCTGAGTGCTGAACTGGGGGAAGGGCCAATTTAGTCAAAAGCGAAGTAAAAAGCAATCATTAAGACGTATTTTGGAAAGCTCTTCAGTGCTCTTTCACCGCCCTGGCAACCACCTCTGCAAACTCGCGGATATCCTCTTCCGTGGTGTCGAAGGAGCACATCCAGCGCACAATGCATTCTTCCTCGATCCACATATAGAAGAAGTATTGCTGCCTGATCTTCTCCGCAGCGTGGCGGGGGATCTGGACGAAGACGCCGTTGGCTTCGACTTTCCAGACAATCCTGACTTCTGGAATCTTTCTAAGCTCGCGCTCGAGTACTAAGGCCATGCGGTTGGCGTGGTCGGCGCTGCGCTTCCAGAGATCGTGGGTGAGCAGGGCTTCGAATTGGGCGGCGGTGAAGCGCATCTTCGAGGCCAGTTGCATGGACTGCTTGCGCAGGTAGAGAAAGTCCTGGCCCTGTTCGGGATGGAAGAATATGACGGCCTCGCCTCCCAGGATGCCGTTCTTGGTGCCGCCGAAAGAGAGCACGTCCACACCCAAGTCGCGGGTGGCCTGGCGTAGGCTCTGGCCGAGCGAGACGGCGGCGTTGGCTAGGCGCGCACCATCCATGTGCAGGAACATATTGTGGTCGTGGGCGAAACCGGCCAGCGCTTTTATTTCGTCGGGCTGGTAGACCGTGCCCATTTCGGTGGACTGCGTGATCGAAATGACGCGGGGCTGGGCGTGATGTTCGTCGCCGATACCGTGGTAGGAGTGGCGAACGGACGCCAGCGTGATTTTGCCGTCTTGATGGGGAAGAGGAATCAGTTTGCAGCCGGTATGCTTCTCGGGCGCACCGCATTCGTCGGTGTAGATGTGGGCGAAGTCGCTGCAGAGCACGGAGTGGAAAGACCGGGTGAGGGCCTGGAGGCTGAGGACATTTGCCCCGGTGCCGTTGAAGGTGAAAAAAACTGCAATGTCGGAGCCGAAGTGCTCTTCGAACTTCTTTACCGCCGAGCGGGTGTAGGGGTCGTCGCCGTAGGCTACGACATGGCCTTGGTTTACACGGGCGACGGCCTCAAGGATTTCGGGATGTACGCCGGCATTATTATCGCTGGCAAAGCCGCGGGAGGGCGGGTTAGACGCCGATGGCATACCGCATAATTTAGCAGACTCGCAGAGTCAGGTAAGGCGTAGTCCCCGTCCGGTTCGCCGCTAAGGTCCTGCATTCTCAGAAACCCGGAGTTTTTTAACAGAATTTTAAAGACCGATGTCTTTTTTAGCGTTCCCCGTTCGTCTAACTTATGAAAGGGGCAGCTTGAGAGAGGAGCAATGCGGAATCGGTATAATGTACGCAAAATTTTTCATGATCCATACTCAAATAAACGCTTCTGAATCCTTTCGCACATCCGTTAAATCAATAGATAAAATATTACTGGTGGGCGCCCGTCTTAGCCTGTAAGCGACTCAGTTTCTAGTCTCTGTCCGGAGAATGTATGGCGAAAAGAATGATTGTTGTGTTGTTGTTGATGGCGGCCCTAATTGGAGGGCTTGGCTTTGTAAAATACCGTCAGGTCGAATCGGCCATAGCGGCGGGAGCCAGCTTTCAGATGCCGCCAACGTCGGTGACGACCGTGGTCGCGAAGAAGGAGACGTGGCCCTCCACCTTGTCGGTAATCGGAACAGGGGCCGCCGTTCAAGGGGTTACGGTGAGCGCCGACCTGCCGGGGACGGTGGACAAGATTCACTTTGAATCGGGCCAGGCGGTGCACGAGGGAGACATCCTGGTCGAGCTGGATATTCGCCAGGAAAAGGCGCAGTTGGCCAACATTGAAGCCCAGCGCGATCTGGCGCACGTTCAATATGGCCGCTCTGAAGAACTATCCAAGGCGGGCGTCATCTCCAAATCGGAATACGACAACGCTGCGGCCCAACAGAAGGCCACAGAGGCCCAGGTCAACGAGGTCAAGGCTTCTATTGCGCGCAAAACGATCCGCGCCCCGTTCACGGGAGTGTTGGGAATTCGCCAGATCAGCCTCGGCCAATATCTGGCGGCAGGACAATCCATTGTTTCCCTTCAGTCGATCAATCCGATCTATGTGAACTTTGGCGTTCCGCAACAGGATACGCCGAAGATGAAGATTGGGCGAAGTGTGCGAGTCACCACTGCGGACCTTCCCGGCGTCAAGTTCAACGGGAGGATCACGGCGCTTGATTCCGTGATCAACGAACAGACGCGCAATATCCAGATCCAGGGCACGCTGGAGAATCCGGGTGGGAAGCTGCGTCCCGGAATGTTCCTGGAAGTCGAGTTGCCGCTGGGTGAATCGCGCGACGTGATTCCTCTGCCGGCATCGGCTATCAACTATGCGCCTTCGGGCGATTCCGTATTTGTTGTGAGCGACCTGAAGGATGAGAAGACGGGCAAAACTTATAAGGGTGTGCGCCAGCAGATCGTGAAGATTGAGGGTAGCAAGGGCGATCAGGTGGCGATCATTTCCGGACTGAACCCTGGGGACGAAGTGGTGAGCGCGGGGGCCTTCCGGCTGCGCAATGCTGCGCCGGTCCAGGTCAACAATAGCGTACAGCCGTCAAACAATCCCAAGCCGAATCCGGAAGAGAGTTAGAAGAGAGCGGGCGTGGGCGAGCAGCAGATTCCTCACCGGCAAAAGACGCCGGTTGGAATGACAAGAGGTTTTAAGGCAGGGGATCCAGCTCGGCCGTCCGGCGGAGTAAGGAGCAGGCAATGAAGTTTACCGATTTATTCGTGAGGCGTCCAGTGTTGGCGATGGTGGTAAACCTCGTCATTCTGATCGCTGGTCTCCAGGCTGTGCGCTCGCTGAGTGTCCGGCAATATCCGCGCAGCGATATTTCTGTGATTCAGGTCACCACGGTGTACGTCGGCGCGAACGCCGACCTCGTCCGCGGCTTCATCACCACGCCGCTGGAGCGCGTGATCGCCAGCGCCGACGGCATCGACTACATGGAGTCGAACAGCGCGCAGGGGCTGAGCACAATCATTGTTCACCTGAAGCTGAACTACGACACCAACGCCGCCCTGACGCAGATTCAGGCCAAGGTCGCGCAGGTGAAGAACGATTTGCCGCCGGAGTCGCAGGTGCCGGTAATCGATCTGCAAACGGCAGACCAGCAGTTCGCCGCGATGTACCTCGGTTTCGCAGCCAAAGACCTCGACGAAAATCAGATCACCGATTACCTGACCCGGGTGGTGCAGCCCAAGTTGAGCGCAGTCAGCGGCGTGCAGCGCGCCGACATTCTGGGCAATCGCACGTTTGCCATGCGCATCTGGCTGAAGCCTGACGAGATGGCAGCCCGCGGCGTCTCGCCCTCCGATGTACGAGATACGCTTTCCAAAAATAACTATCTCTCTGCACTCGGCAGCACCAAGGGTTCCATGGTTTCCGTGAACCTGATTGCCAACACTGACCTGCGCACGCCTGACGATTTCAAGCAGATGGTGGTAAAGCAATCGAACGGCGTAGTGGTGCGGCTCGGTGAAATTGCGGACGTGCAACTGGGCGCGGAAAATTACGATCAAGACGTCCGCTTTAACGGCGAAACCGCTACTTTCATGGGAATCTGGGTTCTTCCCACGGCCAATTCGCTGGAAGTTATCAAGGCGGTACGGAAGGAGATTCCCGCCATCCAGGCGCAGTTGCCGGCGGGCATGACGGCGGGCATTCCTTACGACTCTACGGCGTACATTCAAGACGCCATCAACGAAGTGCTGCACACACTGATTGAGACTTTGTTGATTGTCATCGTTGTCATCTTCCTGTTCCTGGGATCGTTCCGTTCTGTGCTGATTCCGATCGTGGCGATTCCAGTGTCGCTGATCGGCGCCGTTTTCCTGATGCTGGTAGCGGGCTTCACCATCAACTTGTTGACGCTGCTGGCGATCGTGCTTTCAGTCGGTCTGGTGGTCGACGATGCCATTGTGATGGTGGAAAACGTGGAACGCCACCTACAGATGGGCAAGACGCCTTTCCGGGCGGCGGAGGACGCGGCGCGCGAGTTGGTAGGCCCGATCATCTCGATGACGATTACCCTGGCGGCGGTTTACGCGCCGATCGGCATTCAAGGTGGGCTGACGGGAGCGCTCTTCCGTGAATTCGCTTTCACGCTGGCGGGTGCGGTTACCGTCTCCGGTATCGTCGCCCTCACGCTTTCTCCGATGATGGGTTCGAAGTTGCTGCGGGCGGGCGATGCAGAGCGCGGATTTTCCGGCATCGTGAATCGCCAATTCGAACGCGTACGGCGTCTATACACCCGAACACTGACCGCCACGCTGAATTATCGCCCGGTGGTGCTGACGGTTTGGGTGATTGTTGCCGTGCTCGCGGTTCCGTTTTATATGTTCTCTGCGCGCGAACTCGCGCCGCAGGAAGATCAGGGAGTTGTTTTCGGCGTGATTCAGGCCTCGGCCAACTCCACGCTAGATCAAACCAACCTATTTGCCAATCAGGTGTACGACGTCTATCACTCGTTTCCCGAGAGCGACAGCCTCTTTCAAATCACAAGCCCCGGTGGTGGTTTCGGAGGCATGGTGGTTAAGCCGTGGAGCCAGCGTACAAAAACCACGCAACAACTGCTGGTTGAATCGTCCGGCAAGCTGTCGAAGATAGCCGGCGTTCGCGTGATTCCGTTGACTCCACCACCGCTGCCCGGCGGCGGCAATTTCCCCGTGGACTTTGTAATCGCTTCGGCTGCGGAGCCTCAGCAGGTCAGCCAGCTCGCTGAAAAGCTGGTACAGAAGGCGATGATCAGCGGCATGTTCATTTACGCCGACACCGACGTGAAGTTCGACCAACCGCAGACCGAAGTGGTCTTCGATCGCGATAAGCTGCGCTCTCAGGGTGTGGATTTGAGTCAGGCCGGCCAGGACCTCTCGACGATGCTGGGAGGGAATTATGTGAACCGCTTCAGTATTCAGGGCCGCAGCTACAAGGTGATCCCGCAGGTGCAGCGGGTTGAGCGCCTGACGGCCGATCAGCTTTCGCACATTTACGTAAAGGGATCGGCAGATAAGCTCGTGCCGCTTTCTACGTTTGCCACACTGAAGACGACCACCGAGCCGCGCTCACTGAATAAATTTCAGCAGTTGAATGCGGTGCGCATTCAGGGAGTAATCCCACCGAATGTGCCGCTGGACAAGGCGCTCACGTTCCTGGAAGATCAAGCCAAGCAAATCCTGCCGCAGGGGTTCACGGTGGACTACGCCGGTGAATCGCGGCAGCTGCGGGTTGAAGGCAGCAAGTTTCTTGGCACGTTTCTGTTGTCAGCGATCTTGATTTATCTGGTACTCGCCGCGCAGTTTGAGAGCTTCCGTGATCCCTTCATCATTCTCGCCGGGTCGGTACCTTTGGCTCTCTCTGGCGCACTGATGTTCTCGTTCCTCGGCTTCACGACGCTGAACATTTACAGCCAGGTCGGATTAATCACTCTTGTCGGCCTGATCTCGAAGAATGGAATTCTGATTGTGGAGTTCGCCAACCACTTGCAGGAAACGGGTAAAAGCAAGCTGGAGGCCATCATCGGAGCGGCCACCACTCGTTTGCGTCCGATCTTGATGACGACTGCCGCCACCGTATTCGGCCACTTCCCGCTGGTTTTGGCTCGAGGTCCGGGCGCTGGAGCTCGAAACAGCATCGGTATTATGCTGGTCAGCGGCATGATCATCGGAACAGTGTTTACGCTGTTCGTGGTGCCGTCGATTTATATGCTGGTGGCCAAAACCCATACCGCGTTCCAGGAAGAGGCCGAAGAAAAGATTGAGATGGGTGAACCGGTGGGAGCAGCCGTCTAGTGCCCGTCACGAGTTGCGGACTGGGCGGAGACATTAGAAGGTGTGGAGAATAACGCGAAGTCGCTAGGTTCTTTTCCGCTTCGCCTTTTTCTTCGCTGCCTTGCGCCGCAACTTGGCCATCCATTCGCGCGAGTACATTGTGCCGCGGCATTTGGGCGAACCGCAATGGCAGGGCGCGGGATCGTCGTCGTCGTATAAGTTGTAATCCCAGAGCAGCTCCTCTCCGGTAGCGATGTCGCGCAACGCGAAGATGTACGCACGGTTCCTGGTCTCATCGATTTCGCAGTTGGGCTCGCAGGAGTGATTCAGATAAGCGCCCAGGCCTTCGCCATCGATCACCGTCTTGCCATCCTCCATGCCGTAAAGATAGGTGCGGGACGAATCGTCATACATTTTGTCCGCCTGTTCCGGAGTGATGCGTGGGCCAGCGTATTCGACAATGCGGGTACCTTTGCGGATAGGCTTGGTGGTGAACACACCGGCGGAATGAATTCGAGAAGGACGGATGACCAAAGGCATACAACTAATTTCGCACGGTTCCGAGGTTTGTAGGAAGGCGAAACGGTGGAAAATTTGTTCCCCGGCTCGCCGTGAGCTGCGCGAGTCGACATGGCTCGCGTTGCGTTCGATAGAGGGAACTGCCCGCCAGACAAGCCTTCTCCGCGAAAAGGTTCTGTTCGGCGACATGCTTCGTGTTAGACTCTCAGACCTTCGCGCCTCTTGCGGAATTTGGCGGCGCTAATGTGAGGGGAGAAACATGCAGATCATCAGAACAAAGATTGGAATTGTCGCGGTCCTGATTTTGTGTGGGAATTTGTTCAGCGTGGGCCAGAACGCAACCAAGAAGGCAGCGCCTGCGAGCGCGGCAGCGGATTACTGCACCAGCACCGGGGGAGCGGTGGAAACGCGCGTTCCATCCTACGGAACCAACGGTCCGCCAACCAGCTGGCTGAAGCTCGCCGGCCGCCAACAGTTCTGCCGCTACACCGCCTCGGACCAGTCACACATTCATCTCAATCTTGAGACGCTGTACGCCCCGCAGCCCACGCTGGCGGCGCTGGCCTACTATGCAGAAATCCCGTACACCGGGAAGGGCGGAGGCTCTCCGGCGTCGTATTATTGCACGCAGCTTGGCGGTACGGATTTGTTTGGTGGCATCAATGCTGCGGGTGGCGGCTGGGTTGCACTGGGCACCGTTGATGAAGTTCTGGATGCCTGCATCTTCCCCGACAACTCCACGATTGACTCGTGGGGATTGTTCTATCACTCCTCGGCGATTATTCGCGGGATTGATCTCTCGACGGTTCTGAAATATCCGAATCCTTATGCGAAGACGAAAAGCGGGGAGTGAGCAAAGCCGGTTCAGAGAAATGATTTAGAGAGCAAATCAAAATGCCGCCTCTGGCGAGTGAGCCGAGGCGGCAGGACTCTCAAAGGGAGAGATGGGTCTACGGATCGTAGACAGAACTGCCATAGCCTTGTTTGCGGGCCGACTCCTGCATATCCTCGAGATGTTTTTTCTGCGCGTCGAGCTGAGTCTGCATCCTCTCCACTTGCTGCTGCTTTTCCCGTTGCCGCTCGTTCCACTCCACGCAACGGCCAACGCAGTTGGCGGGCGCGAAACGAATCGATTCATTCAGCTGGGCGATCTGCTTTTGCAGCGAAGCAATCTGGCCCTTTTCCGACTGAATTTGCGACTTCCAATGCTCGGCCGGTTGCTTGGCGCCATCGGCGGAGGCGGTTGAGTTCGAACTTTCTACACCGCCGGAACTGTGTGTATCCGATGTCTCATGTTCGGGAATCTCCTCGTTGGTGATGACTTTCGATGGCTTCACATCCTTGCCGGGCGTCGCCTTGGACTGCTTCTTCTGCTGGCGCGCGACGTCCCCCAAGGAAGGTGAGTCCTGCGAACGGGCGGGCCCTGCAAGCAGAGGCATGGCCGCCGCCAGAGCGAAAATGATTTTCCATTTTGTTCTCATGCAAGACCTCCTTCTTAGTGAATGCTAGCCGGAAGGGACGGCAGAACAGCATTACGAACGGTGTTGTACGAGCGGCGCAAAAGATGGTTGGGAATAAATGGCAACTGGGCGTTCAGGCTTTTGACTGCGACGACGAGGCCGACTCTGCAATCAGGGCGTCGAGCTTGGCCAACAACGCTCCATTGCCGTGCCTGGGATAGTCCGCCAGTTTTTCTTGATAGATTGGCAACTTGGAGAGGAAGGATTCGACGCGCTCCTTGTCCAACTCTTCCCAGTACGCGCCGTAACCGGTTTTCTGCAACCAGTATGCGTTGAAGATCTGTTCGAACTGGTGCTCCACAGGCACTGCAAGGTAAGGCTTGGCAAGATGTAGGGCTTCGGTGACCAGCGAAAATCCGGAGTTGGCCACAATAGCCTTCGCGCTGGTGAGGTCGCGCAGGAATCCTTCCATCGAGGGCTTTCTATAAAGAATGTTTCCTTCTTCGCCATCCTTTCCGAATCCGTAGGCGATAAAGCGTGCGCGGACAGAGCCCAATACTCTAGCCAGCGCAGGAGCGGGTGAGGTCACATAGACCAGCACATGCTCTCCCTGAGTGGGCTGGGCTTCAATAATTTCCTGCCGCAGCAGCGGGGGGAATAGAAAAGTATTCCGTTTCTTCACCGGCGCGGCGAAGAAAGAAATAACTAGATAGGCGTCGGCGTGAGGCGTCATCAGCCGCGTGACCAGCTTTGCGGCCGCGGCGTCACGCCGATATTGCCGGGGATAGGAGACTGCGGCGTTCGTAAGGCAATGCTGATTATCGATCGAGATAACCGGCAACCCCAACTGATGCCCGACGTGGCAGGTCAACGGTTCGAAGTCGGTGATCACCAGATCGACCTTCCGATTTGTGACCAGCTTCTTGAGTTCCTTCGCGCTTTTGCCCGCCTGACGAGCCGTCATCAAATTTCTTGCCAGCGTACGTTTGTAACGCACACGATTATTTACATACGTGAGGCGGAAGCCAAATATTTCAGTGACGTCAAACTCGCTAAGATTACGCAATCCCCGGTCGAAGGATGCGACGTGTAGCGTATGGCCCTGCTTCTGCAGATGGGTGATAACTTCCCTGGCGCGCGTGGAGTGGCCAGCTCCTTCGCCGTTCACGCCGTAAAGAATATTAGCCATGGTCGAAGCAGTATACGGCAGACAGAAGATGCCAGTTACGCCGATACCGCAGTGGCGGCGCGGTCCAGGGTGGAGAGTCTGCTGCCTGTAATCGCGGGCACCAGTTGAATCTGCACCAGTCGCGGCAGAGAAGGCGTTTCTTTCTTGGCCAGTAGATTCTTTGAGGGGATGCCGGTCCGGGCAAAAGACTTTTCGCAATCCGCCGTGGAGGGTCCGCGCATGTTCCCCTCGAGGAAGGCGAGCCCTGGGCACCGAGTGCAGGTGGCGCCATGGGAGCACTGCGAGCAACTGGAAAGATCGCGCAACCGGATCGAGCGAACCTCTTTCAATTGCGGGGAATCGCGCCAGATGTCGATGAACGGCTGCTGTCGCACGTTGCCGCAGGACAAAGGAAACTGTACGCAAGGATAAAACTCGCCGTAGGGAGAAACGTAGGCTGCCGTATGACCAGCGCTGCAGGGCAAAGAATCCATGCTGTCTTCGGTGGGCGTGGGCGGCAGCGCGCAAAATTCTTCAGCATCGCCTACATAGGATTCGTCTCGGAATAGCGTGTGCAAGTCGGAGACACCTGCCTTCAAGCCGAGAACAGAGCGGTCGCCATCCATCATCGGAGTGACGGTGGGATCGAGAGTGTAGTGGGCGCCAAGTTCTTCGGCCAGAGCCCGCACGCCATGGTGGTCGTGCATGTTCTCGGTCATCAGCACATTGGCGATGACAACTTTCAGACCGAGCGATTTCAGAAACCGGATCGCACTCAGGGAGCGTCGCAGCGAGCCCGGAACCTTAGTGATGGCGTCGTGCACTTCCGGACGGTCCGAGTAGATGCTGACCTGAATCGATTCCACACCGAGATCGCGGAGCCGCTCCGCCTGCGCTTCGCGAATCAGAACGGCATTGGTCTTCAGCTTGATGCAGAAGGTGAGTTCGCGCGCGCATTCCAGAATTTCGAAGAAATCCTTGCGCATGAAAATCTCGCCGCCGCTCAGGGTAAGAATGAAAACGCCAGCTTCGGCCATCTCCTTCAGCAGATGTTTGATTTCCACCGTGGTCATTTCGCCATGATCGTGATGATCGAGATAGCAATGAACGCACTGCTCATTGCAGCGGTAGGTGAGATCGAGTTGGACGGCGAGAGGAACGCCCAGCCGCAATGCCCGGTTGCCCATCTCCTGCATCAGTACGCTCATGGCTGCGGTTGCTCCTTCACCGGCGAGCTGCTTCCGATCGGTTCTTCCGAAAGCAGCAGGATGCCATGCTTGGCCAGGTCCCCGGCCAGCGCTTCGGCGTCACGCAGCGCATCTTCGCGCTTCACGTCGAACGCAGAGCAGATGCGGCGCTCGACGATTTCATCGAGCGGAGTGGCGCCATCGGCGGCCTGCCACAGAATGGTCGCGGTCGGATTCAGCGTGAACAGCGTCGATCCCTGAGCCGACATGACCAACATTTCCTCGCCCAGCTTGCGGGCGGCAATCCGCGGACTGCGCGCGACGTAAAGTGCCTTGCTCATCCGATCATCTCCCATACGCGTGCATCTGGAACAAATGTCAACCTGTGGACGGGCACGCGATGGACAAAGTCACACGCAGCCTGAAAAGCGCGATGAACCATTTCCTGATCCTCGGCAAAGAACAGCATATTGGCCAAAAGTTCGCGCCCCGCATCCGCCTCAGGCAGCGGCTCGATGCGATTTTCTGGGCCTTTAGCCAGCAGATAAAGCGCGGCCAGTGGCGCTGAAGTATTCTCGCCAAGCTTCGCGAGTTCTCCTGTGAAAGGTGTGCCGAATGCGAGATAGCCCAGGTCATGTTTGCGAACGTACGAGATCTCATCCGTCAGCAAAGTGGCATCATTGGGCGCCAGGCGCGAAATGGTTGTCTTCCCAGCTCCCGAAACTCCGGCGAACAAGAACGCTTTCCCGTTGCGAATCGCGCTGGCCGAATGCAAGAGAAATCCGCCTTGCTTGGCGAGCACGAGCGTATGCATGATGCGCAACACCGCGTCGATCGAGTAAGGATTTGCAGTCTGGTGAATGATTCCTTTGCGCGTGGCAGGATTCCATTCCGCGCGAAAGTCTCCCCGCTCCATGAACCAACGGCCTGAATTGTACCGGACTCTGACATCAACATCATCGGCGAATGTCGGTTCCGCCAATTCAATATCGAACTCGAATTCCGCTTCGGTCTCCGCACTTACAAATCCCGCGTAACGCTTCCGCAGCAACTCAAGAAACTGCATGGCGTCCGTGTTCACACGGATGGGTACGCCACCAATGGCAATCACCACGCTGTAACGCTCGACTTGTGTGTCTAGGACCGGCAAGGGACTACATCCTCTGGAACCAATTTTTCACGACGGTGAATCAGGTGGTGCAGAAAAATCAAAGCACGTGTAGCCGGAACCGATCGCTGCACAATCTTCGCCGTCATCCGTTCAACACCGCTTAACTCGGTACGCATCGGAACCAATCTGCCAGCCCGGATCACATAGGACACGCGGCCTAGCAGCTCATTCTCACGCAGGGGGGGATCGGGCGCGAGCAATGCATCCCCTCGAGTGATGCATCGCCTATTCCCACGATCATCGGCAAGGGAGATAACACGATGAGCCTGCAGCTTGCCCTCGCGTCCGACGAGCACAACGTCACCGAGGTTCACTTCGTGTTGACTGATGCGCTCGACCAACACGGTGTCGTCAGGCCAGATAGCTGGAAGCATGCTCAAACCCATGACACAGAGCCTTAATTTCCCCGACGAGCGCAACGCCTCGGCCGCTAGTTGGCATTTAACGCTCTGGGCATCGCCGGCCTCGGTACATACGTTCATGACATTTTCGGATTGAGCATACAATCCTGTCCTGTGCCGCCGGTCAGCTTGCCACACGACAATGCCGTAGTTACGAACACCTCTTCATAACGAAACCCCGGCTTCTCATATGGTTTCTTTTCTATAGCCGTGGGTCGCGGTTCGTCGTTGGATGATTGATTCATTGCCATGATGATCTTCCCTTCATGCCTACTGTTCGCTACTGTAAAGCCGATTGCGACGCCTGCACGGCACACCCGCCGGTACCGTCCGCACAAGCTTGATTGCTCAGAGTGGAGAAGTATACCTGAGAAGCTCCCGCTTGGGTTCCCGTGCTTACGGTGTTATCGATGATAATGCCGCTCGTGCCTCCGGCGGCGGGTAGCGCGGTGATTGCGATCGCGCCCAGGTTGGTCCATTTCAGGGTTGCGCCGTCGCTCGTAACGCCGCCCGGAGTTGTGCTGAAAGTTGGAATCGTCCCTGCAGACGTTCCAGCCGTGGTTACATACTGGATATTCTTGTTGCCATCGAGAATCTTGGTGTGCAGAGCGTAGGCATGGTTGGACTTCCATGCGGGCGGTGTGAAAGCCGACTGTCCTCCCTGATTCAGCCAATGCACGGTGCCATCGGTCGTGGAACGTCCAACAATGGGGCTCCAGCCCGGTGCCGTAGATCCTGACGTGCCGGGCGTACTCACGACCTGGATCTGAAAGTGCGTGTCCAATATTTCTTGTCCTACAGAATAGGCCGTCAGCGGCAGCCAAGGAGTGTCCTTGAAATTGTAAATGCAACCGCCAGCAGCGCACCCAGAGGAGGTACCGTTGCTTTCGGCGCTGGCAAATAGCCATTCCGTTGCGCCGCCAGCAGCATTCGGATTCAGCACATCGCTTACCGGCGAGCAGGGCGTGGTGCTGTTAGAAAGAATTGGACCGGCAATGACGGTACCGAAAGCGCCAGACACGACGGGAACCTGATACAGAATCGGAGGCCCCCCTGTGTTGCCGCACACAAAGAGATTGCCCGTCGGCGGATCCGCTGAGTTTTCATATGCGCTGTCAAAGGCGCCGATGTAGAGCGGTTTGGGCGCGCTTCCGGAAAAAGTGCTGGCTCCTACAACCACCTCGCCGCCGAAGTCGCCGCCCGCAAAATTGACGTTCAGTTCGTACACTGCGGTGCAATCGGCGCCACCGACGCAGCCTCCGCTACCATCGCTGGCGGCAAACGCATAAACCACTCCAGCCGCGGAATCGACGATCGGGCCTTGCACAAAACCGGTTCCACCCTCCGCCAGCGAGAAATCCAACTGGGCGGAACTGGCGACAAGTGCCGTCCCCGGCCCGACACGATATAGGAAGCCCCCGGTATCCGTCACAAACACTCGTCCCGAGCCCGAATCATAAACTGGGCTGTTGAGAGGCGTGGGTGCTCCTGGGTCGAGCTGAACCGGCCATCCGGCATTTCTCACTTCGCCGGGGACGCCGTTGAAAACTGTACCGATCTTGTGCAGCCATCCGGCATCATCCCCGATATATGCAATGTCATTGGCGTAATCGTAAAAGACAGACGAGTTGGTGTCGGCATGCAGCGTGCCCAGTAAATCCGCCAGCACGGTTGTCGTCATGCAAGGCGCGGTACATCCTGGATATGACGCGTTCGGCGTGCGTGTAAGGGCCATGGGGTTGCCAATGGTCTCTGTGGTGGAAGCGGCCCACTTTAGCAGGACCAGCATTCCATGGCCTGCTCCGTCGGTCTGCACGAACGCGATCTGCGTGCCGTCCCGCGAAAATACCGGCGACGTTGTGACCGTGCCACCGGTGTTGTAGGCCCAGTAAACCGTGGGCACCGTACCGGTGCAGCCAGAATATAAATTGTCGTAGGCGGCGATGTTGGCTTGTGTAGCTGAACCTGCCAGACCCGTTCCGTAGACCACAAAATCAGGCTGCGCCGCGCTGGCACAGTTCGCCGTCGTGGTCTGTAAAGAATACTTCGCGGGATAATTAATGGCCCCAATCGTGGCTCCGCTGCCCAGATCGCGTGACCAATCCCGATTTAGCTTTCCGTCCGGGTGTGAGCGCACGGCGCTGGAAGTTTCCACCTCAGGCAATCGCGCCGACTTGCGATTCTGCCGCTGCTGATAGCGGGGATCTTTCTCCAATCTCCTGGCCTGGTCCGCGGTCGCGGGGCGGGAGAAGATGACGTGCTGATGGCTCCAGTCGGTGGTGACAGGGTTAGAAGGTCGGGCATCGGAAGAAAACTGTCCCAGCAAGGTGGAAGGTAAGCCCAACACAGCAAGAATTGAGGCAGCCGAGCGCACTAACCGTTGCCGGTCTCGTATCATTTCTCTCCCTGATTCTGGAAGGCTACGCGCCAACCCGCAAAAATAAGGCAGGACGCTAGACCCATGTTGTCTGCACCTAGACTGGTGGCTGGGCTATTTGAAGATAATCATACACCCGGGAGATTTGCGGAAATCCCAGAGTTTGGCAGTTAGGGCGCAGATTTCCACAGACATTTCCAACACGTATTTCCGGTGCGACGAACGGCAGCGCGCCGCCATCCGGCCAGCCATGCTCAGGCTGGAAGTGCAGACGTAGGAATCTGCTGAGCCTTATTGCGAAGCTCCTCGAAGAGAATCGTGCTCAAGTAGCGCTCCCCAAACGAGGGCAACACGACCACGATGAGTTTTCCAGCATTCTCCGCTCGGCGCGCGACTTGCAGTGCTGCGGTCACCGCTGCGCCTGAGGAAATCCCCACGAACAAACCTTCCTCCAGCGGAAGCCGTCGCGCCATGCGGATCGCCTCATCGTTGGTGACCGTGATTACTTCATCAATGTAGTCACGCCGCAAAATGCTGGGAACAAAGCCGGCGCCGATCCCCTGAATCTTATGCGGCGAAGGCTTTCCCCCCGAGAGCACTGCGCTATCGGCCGGCTCAACCGCAATTGCCTTGAACGATGGTTTCTTAGGCTTGATGTATTCGCAGACGCCGGTGATGGTTCCGCCTGTGCCGACTCCTGAAATCAGGATGTCCACACGCCCGTCGGTGTCGTTCCAAATTTCAGGACCAGTGGTTTCGAAATGAATCTTGGGATTGGCGGTGTTATCGAACTGTTGCAGCATGTAACTGTTGGGAGTGTTGGCGAGCAGTTCCTGCGCTTTGGCAATCGCGCCCTTCATTCCATTCGGACCCGGCGTAAGAACAATCTCCGCGCCAAACGCCAGCAGCAATACGCGCCGCTCCATGCTCATGGTTTCGGGCATCACCAGAATCAGCCTGTAGCCTTTGACCGCCGCCACGAATGCCAGACCGATTCCCGTATTGCCGCTCGTGGGTTCGACGAGTACCGTCTTCCCCGGCTTGATTTTTCCGGAACGCTCAGCCTCTTCGATCATGCTGACCCCGATGCGGTCTTTCACGCTGCCTACGGGATTCTGGCTTTCCAGCTTTGCCACCACCTCGGCCACACAGCCTCCGGTAACTTTGTTCAGCCGTACGAGCGGAGTGCGCCCGATCAGTTCGGTTACGTCGTTGGCAATTTTCATAAACGAATGCTCCTAGGGCACTTTCAGAGATCGGGGTTTACTATTTCGTCATCACAGCTTTAACCGCCTCATCGTTTCGAAGAGGCAGTGCGAGTGTATCCTGAACTGATTTTGGAAGCTTGTCGGCGTGCGCAGCTAACAAGCTTACCTGCCACATCTGCGTATCGGATAACGCGGGGCGGAAGCCCGGCATTCCAGTCAGGCGAATGCCATTCGCCACTTTCCAGTAGCTCTCGCCGGGTTCGTCGTCGGTGACGCCTTTGCCTTCCATCAGCTTCGGCGGCCGGGGAAACATGCCGGTTGCGATCAGCGTCTCCTTTTGCGCCGGCAGTCCATGGCACACGGCACAATGTTCGCGGTAGATTTGGGCTCCCGCGGCGAGGTTCGGCTCATCCGGCTGAATGGGAACCGTCCTCGGCATCTCGCGCGCAACCCTCGCATTCAGAGCCTGATGCGCCAGCCTTTTTTCGAAAGGCATGGCCTGCGCCGAAGTCGCAACCGGAGCCTGCCCGGTCGCGAAGTAATAGTAGACGCCAGCCAGAACCGCAATCACCCCCAGAATCACTCCAAAGATCAGCGTGCCAAACATGCGCATTTGAAAGGTTCCTCTGTTAGTTCGAACTTCAACATACTACAACGAGTTCATAACAAGTCTAGGGCCGGTTCTCGCGTTGAACTTGCTTCATGGTCCCCATCATTCCTTAAGAGTCCGGATATCCCCATCAGTCAGAAGCGAGAGTTTAGAATTGCTCTGGTCGCTATCGACTTTGTAGACCGGAGTGTCCGGCAAAGTCTTTCGCATTGAAACCGCTCGAAGATCGCCGCACTGATTGAACTGGGTTAAGAATGCTAGTCAGGAATACCGGGTTAGGAATAATGTCCGGCAAACTCTATGGCAAGACGGCTCTCATTACAGGGGGCGCTGGCGGTATTGGCCGCGCCACAGCGCTGCTGTTTGCCAGCGAGGGTGCGGCGGTGGCCATTGTCGATTTGAATCAGGAAGCGGGCCAGGAGGTCGCGAACGAAATTTCGACTGCCGGTGGCCGCGCGATCTTTGAACGCGCCGACGTGACTCGCTCCGTCGACTGCCGGCGCGTGGTTGAACGAACCGTCCATGAATTCGGTGGCATTTACATACTCTTCAACAATGCGGGCATCATCCGCCGAGCCTCGGTGCTCGAGATCAGCGAGGAAGATTGGAACGCGGTGATGGCCGTCAATGTAAAATCCATCTTCCTTATGTGCCGCGAAGTGATCCCCATCATGGCAAGGGCCGAAGGCGGTTCGATCGTCAATACCGCTTCCGGGTGGGGCCTGGCGGGAGGTCCACGGGCCGTTGCTTATTGCGCCTCGAAAGGCGCAGTCGTTCTGCTGACCAAGGCCATGGCCATTGACCACGGCCGGCAGAAGATTCGCGTAAACTGCATCTGCCCGGGTGACACCGATACTGCGATGCTGCGAAGTGAGGCGCGTCAGTTGGGTGAAGCAGAAGACAAGTTTCTTGCCGGATCGGCAGCACGTCCCCTGGGTCGAGTTGGCAAGCCGGAGGAAATAGCACGGGCCGCACTCTATCTTGCCAGCGATGCGGCATCCTTTTTAACCGGGGCGGTGATGGTGGTGGACGGCGGAGGTCTGGCGGGGTCAGGTTAAAGGTATGCGCTTGGAAAATAAAGTTGCCCTGATCACCGGCGGCACATCCGGCATCGGCGAAGCCACGGCAGTCCTCTTCGCCAAAGAGGGCGCCAGAGTCACGATCACGGGCCGCGACGAAAAACGTGGCCACGCTGTGGCGGAGAAAATCGTGAACGACGGCGGCCGGGCTATTTTCATTCGCTCCGATGTGCGCAAGGCGGCGGAGTGCCGTCATGCTGTGGATGAGACCCTCCGTGCCTTCAGTGGTCTCGACATCCTATTCAACAATGCTGGTGTCTTCTACCCGCACACGATTCTCGACTGCACGGAGGAAGAGTGGGACCTGCAGATGGATGTCAATCTGAAGGGAACTTTTCTGATGTCAAAGGCGGTTTTACCGCACATGATCGAGCAGCGTCGCGGCGTCATCATCAACAATAGTTCGGGATGGGGGATTGCGGGCGGCGACGCTGCGGTTGCCTATTGCGCTTCCAAAGGCGGCGTTGTGCTATTGACCAAGGCAATGGCCATCGACCACGGACGGCAGGGCATCCGCGTGAATTGCCTCTGCCCCGGCGATGTCGACACGCCCATGCTTCCAGAAGATGCACGCATGCGCGGCTTGAAGTGGGAGGATTATCTGGCCGGATGTGCCAACCGTCCCCTGGGACGGATCGGCACCACGGACGAGATCGCGAAGGCGGCATTATTTCTGGCGTCGGATGATTCTTCCTTCATGACGGGCGCCGCGCTGATAGTGGACGGCGGCGGGCTCGCGGATTGAAGGAAATCGAACGGGCAGCCGAAATTGTATCCTCCGAAGCAGGCGGGCCCCAAGAGGAAGAGGACCCCAGTGAGCGACGACCCAGAACTGACCAAACTTGCCACGGGCTTTACAGTCCGCGACTACAAAGCCGCCCGTGACGCGCAGGATAGAAACAGGATAGCCGAGGCAATCCGCCTGCGGTTCACCGAGCGCTACATCAAACCGGCTAATGCCCCAAAGCACAAGCACGGCTTCACTATGATGGCCATTTCATGCCTCATGATTGAGGCGCTAGAATCATTTCGCCGGGGCTGGATCAACAGCAACAGCAAGGTCGCATTCTGCTATTTCTTCAATGCTAATGACAGCTTCAGGGAGTTGCGAGATCACTGTGAGCAGTTCTATAAGAACGTTAGGTGCGGTATCCTGCACCAAGCCGAAACAACGGGCGGCTGGCGTATAACCAGGAACACGAAGAAAGTACCATTTTTCGATTCCGAGTCGCTCGCGCTCAATGCTACACGCTTCCTGAGCTATGTTTCCGAAGCCCTTAACGAGTTCTGCGACGAACTTAAGACCGCTGACTGGAATTCTAAGGGCTGGAAGAACGTAGTCAAGAAACTGGACGCACTTTGCCATAACTGCCGCCGCCCTGGAGCATAGTCGGAAATTGTGGGTTTCATCCTCGCAGACCGAAACTGCAGTAACTCGAGTCGAATTGAGATCTAAAATTCAATCCCATGATGGAAACAAGCCAGACGCAAAACCGCACCCGCTCCAAGCAGTGGTTTGAACGCGCGCAGCAATCGCTGGTCGAAGGCGTGAACTCGCCCTCGCGCGGCGCGACGGTTTACACTCCCGGTCCGATCCTGCTGGAACGTGGCCAGGGGTCGCATGTGTGGGATGCGGATGGCAATGAGTATGTCGACTTCATGATGTCATTCGGCGCGCTCATTCAGGGGCACGCTCACCCAGCTTTAGTTAAAACCGTTTCCGAGGCGATGGCCGACGGCTCTCACTTCGCCGCTGCGACTTCCGCGGAAGTGGAGGCCGCAGAGCGTTTTCGCCGCATGGTGCCATCCGCCGAAGTGGTGCGCTTCACCAACACAGGCAGCGAAGCGACCATGCTGGCGTTGCGCCTGGCCCGCGCCCATACCGGCCGGAGTAAATTCCTGAAGTTCGAAGGACACTATCACGGGTGGTACGATCCCTTTCTGCTCAACGCGCACAGCCATGCGCCGGAACTGCTGGGTCCCGTGGAGAACCCTGCGCGCATCCCGGACTCCGACGGCATTCCAGCTTCGACCTTCGACGATGTGGTGCTGGCCCCGTGGAACGATGTGGCTGCGCTAGAAGATGTGCTGAAGCAGCACGGGCATGAACTGGCCGCGGTGATCACTGAGCCGATCATGGCTAACATGGGGTGCATTCTTCCGCGAGATGGATATCTTCCGCGCCTGCGCGAACTCACGCGAGACTGTGGCGCACTGCTGATTCTGGACGAAGTGGTGACCGGCTTCCGCTACGCCCCCGGTGGATGTCAGGAATATTACGGTGTGCAGCCGGATCTCAGCACCTTCGGAAAGGCTCTGGGCGCGGGGTTTCCAGTGGGAGCCGTGGCAGGACCGCGTTCGATCCTGGAACGCATGCGCTGGAGCGAACACATGGTCCTGCACTATGGCACGTTTAATGGACATCGCCTGACCATGAAAGTGGTTGCAGCCAACCTCGGTCTGCTTAACCCTGATCTGCTCTCCACCGAAAACGTGTATGGCAAGCTTCACGCGGTTGGCAACGCCGCTATTGCCGGCCTGCGGGAAGTATTTCGCCGGCGCCGGGTGAAAGCCATCGTGCAAGGCTTCGGACCGATGTTTCAAATCTACTTCACTGAGCGCGATGCTATCCACGACTACCGCGACTACTGCAAGTATGTGGATGCGAAGCTTTATTCGCGCTTTGTACACCGGCTGCTCGATCGCGGCATCTATATGACCCCTTCCAATGGCCTGCACTGGATTATCTCGACGGCGCACACGGATGCCGATGTGCAAGCGCTGGTCGAAGCCGCTGACCAGGCGTGCTCAGGACTCTCGTGAAGGCCACCGTCTTTCTTGGTGGCGGTCGTATCACCAGCGCGATGCTGGCGGGGCTGAGGCTGGCCGGATACGGTCGGCCCATTGTTGTGCATGACCGGCATGCTGTAAAGCTGCAAAAACTCAAGCGGCAGCACGGTATTGCCGTGGAACCGGATCTGCATCGGGCCGTGGAATCGGCTCACTTGCTGATTATCGCGGTGCGGCCAGACTCCGTGCGTGGGTTGCTGAAAGAAATCGGAACGCACAAAATTTGTCGAAGGTTCACAGCCGTAAGTCTGGCGGCTGGTGTTCCCCTTTCCAAACTGCGCGCCGGACTGGGATCGGCGCTGTGGGCGCGGGCCATGCCCAGCCCAGTCTGCCGTAGTGGTCGGGGGCTGACGGCGCTGACTTTTGGCCGGAACGTATCCGGCGCCGCGCGTGCGGAGGTCAGGAATTTGTTTGCCCTTGTAGGTGGAGTGCTCGAAATCCCTGAGAAGCAGTTTGACGCCTTCACCGTTACTTACTCAAGCAGTCACGGGTATCACGCGCTGGCCACGCTGATCGACGCGGCTGAAGCCTTTGGACTCAACCGCAAGAGCGCGCGAATGGCCGCTGCTCACGCGCTGGCGGATGGGATCGCGGCCTGGCGCGCAGGCACTTCGTCCTTGGAAGACTTGTTACAGGAGGCGTCCACGCCCGGCGGCACTGCGGCCGCGGTGATCGCGTCAATCAACCATGCTGGCTATGCCAGGATGGTGCAACAAGGGTTGCGTGCAGGAATCAGGCAAGCAAGGAAGAACGCCGGACGATGATCGAGTAAGTTGTTGAAAAATGGCGGAAGCGAGTGGGGGTCGAACCCACCGGCGACAGGAAACCTGCCGCCCGCCGGTTTTGAAGACCGGGACGATCACCGGACCGCATGCGCTTCCAGGAGAGATCGTGCCGCTATTTGGGCTGCGGCACGATCCTCAGATACGGCTTGGGCGACTTCCATCCACCAGGATATTTCTGTTGCGCTTCCTCGTTCGACACGGAAGGCAGAATGATCACTTCGTCACCCTGCTTCCAATTCACCGGCGTCGCAACTTTGTGTTTCGCCGTGAGTTGCATGGAGTCGATCACCCGAAGGATCTCGTCGAAGTTCCGTCCCGTACTCATGGGATAAGACAGTTGCAACTTGATCTTCTTGTCCGGACCGACCACGAATACCGTGCGCACCGTGGCATTGTCCGCCGCTGTGCGGCCTTCGGAAGTGTTCCCGCTCTCCGCCGGCAACATGCCATAGAGTTTGGCAATTTCCAGTGTGGGATCGCCGATCATGGGATAGTTCACCTTCGCGCCCTGAGTTTCCTCAATATCGGCGGCCCATTTGCCGTGGCTGCTGACTGGGTCAACGCTTAGTCCGATAATTTTTGTGTTTCGTTTGGCGAACTCAGGTTGAAGCCGCGCCATGTAGCCCAGTTCGGTCGTGCACACCGGGGTGAAGTCTTTGGGATGCGAAAATAGAATCGCCCAGCCGTCGCCGATCCACTCATGAAAATTGATTGGGCCCTGAGTCGTTTCGGCGGTGAAATCAGGGGCGGTGTCGTTAATGCGGGGGATTCTGCCTGTGGTCTCGCTGGCAATTGCGGTGGTCATAATTGTTCTCCTCTTCGATTCAATTCTTCAAGTGAACTCGACCCGGCATGGTGCTCAAGTTGTAGTGGGTGGGCCGAAAACAAAACCCACCCGCTACGCCGGGTGGGCTGGAAGAAATCTTGCTCAGCTCCCTACCCGCACGGCGGCGAACACATGCGACAACAGGACGCGCCGGCACTGGAGGGGCTAAACACGTAGCTAGAATAGAAGCCTGCCTACAGCCTGTCAACTGCGAGACCGTCGTGAGCGCGGCCACCGGCGCCACGGTTTGCAAACCGAGTTGGCGAGTTTCCTGCATCGTAAAAGCGTCGACCAGCATCTCTAGATTTCTCAGGGCTGCCAGCGCTTGCGACGCAGCCCAAGCTTTTCAATGAGGAAGTCTTCATGAGCCAGTCATCGCGGCGTCTCTCCATGACGCAATGGGATGTGTTCGCTTCGCGTCCGCTAGAGGGCAACTCCCTGGCCGTATTTTCCGACGGCCGTGGGTTGACCGATGCGGAGATGCAATCGCTGGCCAAGGAGATGAATCTCTCTGAGACTACTTTCATCCTGCCCCGCGATGCCGCCACCGAACGCGAGAAGGGAATTCGCGTCCGCATCTTCACCGTGCAGGAGGAACTGCCGTTCGCCGGTCATCCGACCTTGGGGACGGCGTTTGCTTTGCGCGGCCAAAGCGGAGCGGAAAGAGTCATTCTCGAATTGAACGTGGGTAGAGTACCGGTGCATTTCGAAGACGCAAACGGAAAGCCGGCGTTCGGAGAGATGACGCAGATTGACCCAACGTTTGGAGTTCAACATGAGCGCGAAGCAGTTGCCGCCGCAACCGGCTTGCGAGTGCAGGACTTTGACGACTCCCTACCAATTCAAACGGTTTCGACTGGTGTGCCGTTTACTGTGACGCCGCTGAAGTCGCTCTCCGTAATTCAAAACCTGCGAGTTGATTTGAATCGCGCCGCGGATTATCTCGCCAAGACCGCGGGCAAGTTTTTTTATTTTGTTACGCGCGAGACCGTGGACAGTGAAGCGCGGCTTCACGCCCGAATGTTGTTTTACAACGGCGAGGATCCGGCAACCGGTTCCGCCGCAGGTTGTACCGCGGCCTGGATGGCCGCGCACGGCGTGGCTCAACCCGACGAGCGGGTGCTGATCGAACAAGGAGTGGAGATGAAGCGCCCCAGCCGGATTTTTGTGCGGGCTTCGCGCACGGCTAACCGTGTAGTTAACGTGCGCGTCGGCGGCAATTCGGTGGAAATTATGCGCGGCGAAGTATTCCTCTAACGGGCCATATCCAAATAGCGCAGAATCGCCTTTTTCTCAATGTCACAGAAAGTCAATAGCCAAAATTTGCCATTTGCTTCGACGCTACTTTACAGCGTGTTGGCTTACCGATAGCATCACTTCGCTCTTCCATTCTTCACGAACAGAGAAATTTCTGCTGACTTCCGGTCACAACCGGCCATCGGCGGATACAGGCGGTGAATGAAACCAAAGCGCACGATCCTATGTGTCGACGACAATGAACAATCGCTTTCTTATCGCAAAATCATGCTGGAGACGCGCGGGTATCGCGTTGCCAGTTACTCCCGCGGTGAAGAGGCGCTGGAGCGCTTCAAACTAGGCGGCATCGATCTGGTGGTCACTGACATGGCGATGCCCGGCCTCGACGGCCCGCAGCTGATCGCCGCCATCAAGAGTCTCTCGCCTCTCACTCCGGCCATCCTTATTTCCAGCAAGGTCCGCGTCTACGATCACGAATCGCAAGCAGATGTTTTTCTCGCCCGGGGGATGTATGCGCCCGCTGATTTGCTGGAACGGATCCGTCTGCTTCTCGTCCGCAAGCGAGGCCCCAAGCGAATGCAGCATCGGCCTCCGCATTTCTCGCAGCGGCAGGGGGCCGCATAACCGTTTCACCGCTGAGTAGGCCGAGCACGCCGAGAGAATCTCTTAGAATTTCTTGCCTTCGTACTTCTTGGCGACCTCTGCGTCCTCGGCGGTGACTGCCCTTTCCGTCGTGTAAGATCGAATCTGGCATGGGCGCATTCATCGAAGCCATCGACTTACGCAAGACCTTTCGTGTGGGAAAAATCGACGTGCCCGCGCTCCGCGGCATCTCCTTCGGCGTTCAAAAAGGAGAGTTTGTCACCGTGGTCGGCCCTTCGGGGAGCGGCAAGTCCACGCTGTTCTACCTGCTGGGCGGATTGACCCGCGCCGACTCCGGAAAGGTTATTCTGGATGGCGACGATATCGCCACTTTGTCTGATGCCGAGCGCACGCGCATGCGCAAGCGCAAGATCGGATTTGTATTTCAAAAGTTCAATTTGTTGCCCACGCTCGACGCCCGCTCTAACATCGCCATCGCGCAGGAAATTTCTGGCAACGCCAACGGTGACCCCGCATTCTTCCAGCGTATCAGCGACTTGCTCGGGCTCTCCAAGCGCCTGAACCATCGTCCCTCTGAACTTTCCGGAGGCGAGCAACAGCGTGTCGCTCTGGCCCGCGCTTTGATCAATAAACCGGCAGTCGTGCTGGCCGACGAGCCCACGGGAAACCTCGATACCGAAAACTCCAACATTGTTCTGAAAATGTTGCGCCAATCCAACCAGGAGCTAGGCCAAACCGTGCTGATGATCACGCACAATCCCGAGGCCGCCGCATTCGGCGACCGCATTATCCACATGCGGGATGGTCACGTCGTCAAGCCCGAAGAAGATCCCCAGTGGGCCGTTCACTAACTTCATCCCCGGAAGCTTGAAACCTGACTTCATGCCAGGCCTAAAGTTTGTATTCCCGCCTGCCGATGAATCTATTTGTGAACGCTACAGGTACTGCCGCACCCCCGGCCAACAAAGGCGCCCAGCTCTACGTCGCCCGCCAGCCCATTCTTTCCAGTAACGAGCAGGTATACGGGTACGAGCTTCTCTTTCGTGACGGCGTTGAGGATTACTTCCGCCACACCGATGCAGATGTTGCCTCGCGAAGCACTCTGGATACGTCCATCCTCATGGGCTTGGACGTGCTGTGCGATGGACGCCACGCCTTCATCAACTGCACGCGCGAAACTTTGCTGAAGGATTACGTCACGCTCTTGCCTCCGGCCCAAGTGGTAGTCGAGATCCTGGAGACCGTTCCCGCAGACGATCTGGTGAAGGCAGCATGCGTGCGGCTCAAAGGAGCCGGCTACTCCATCGCTCTGGACGATTTTGGCCCGGACGATCCTCGAGCGGAGTTGGTGCAGTACGCTGACGTGATTAAGGTGGATTTGAAAGCCACATCGACCGCCGAACAATCCGCTCTGGTCAAGCTCTATGGCAAGGCCGGATGCCGCATGCTGGCGGAAAAAGTTGAAACCCGGGAAGAATTCGGTATCTGCAAAAAGGCGGGCTTCTCCTATTTTCAGGGCTATTTTTTCCGCCGCCCCGAACTTTTGCACGCGCGCGAGATTCCCAAAAACCAGGTGAACTACCTGCGGCTGCTGCAGGCCATTTCTCGCGATGAAATTGAGGTCAAGGAAATCGAGGAAATCATCAAAGGCGAAGCGTCGCTTTGCTACCGGCTTCTTCGCTATCTAAATTCGGCCGCCTTCGCGTTTTCGTCGGAAATTCACTCCGTCCGCCATGGCCTGGCGATTTTGGGCGAGCGCGAAGTTCGCCGGTGGGTTCGCCTGGTGGCCGCCCTCGGCGCTGGTCAGAACAAACCGTCCGATCTCGTTCTCTCCGCCTTAGTGCGCGCCCGCTACTGCGAATTGCTAGCGCCTAAAGTTCCCCACGGAGAATCTGATCTTTTTCTCGTGGGCCTATTCTCCCTCATGGATTCAATCCTGGAATTGCCCATGGGTATCGTACTGGAGGGCATCAGCCTCGATCACGAAACCAGAGCTGTGCTTCTCGGCCAACCGAGCAAGCTCGATCCCCTCTACCAACTCATGATTGCCCAGGAAGCCGCCAATTGGAGCAGCGTTTCCGGACTCTGTGCCCAGTTGAAGCTGCCGGAAAGCCAGGTGACCGAGTGTCACTGGCAAGCGATGCAATGGGCGCGCGAAATGACCGCTAGTGCGTGACCGGAGTGCCGAGTTAGTTTTTGGAAGCTTGAAAGTTCCGCGACCGCCGGCGCTCAGCCATGCACCGAACCCTCTGCACATTGTTATATGAGCGAAAAAGTCCTTTTCGTGGACGATGAGCCGGCGTTCCTCGCCAACTACAAGCTGATGCTCCCTGAAAACTTTTTAGCCGACACCGCGGTCGGCGGAGAGCAAGGGCTCACAGCCATCCGTGAGCAAGGCCCTTACGCCGTCGTAATTTCCGACATGCGAATGCCCGGAATGAATGGCGTACAGTTTCTTTCCCGCGTCCGTCTGGTTGCGCCCGACACCATCCGAATGATTCTGACTGGATACACCGACATCACCGCGGCCATGGACGCAGTCAACGAGGGAAATATATTCCGCTTTCTTGCCAAGCCCTGCCAGCAGGATGTTCTCGCCAAAGCGGTCACTAGCGGGTTGATCCAGTACCGCTTAATCACAGCGGAAAAAGACCTTCTGGAAAATACCTTGATGGGCAGCATCAAAGTGCTCACGGACGTGTTAGCCGCAGTGAGTCCTGAAGCGTTTGGCAAGTCCATTCGGATAACCCGATGCGTCCGCCACCTGGTCGCCAAGTTCCATATCCCCTCTTCATGGTGTTTCGAGGCTGCCGCCATGCTGTCGCAGTTGGGCTGCATTATGCTGGATCCGGAACTTCTGCAGGCCGCATATGTAGGCACACATTTATCGGCGGAAAATCGCATTCGATTTGAGGCTCATCCCAAGGCCGCAAGAGATCTCCTGGCAAATGTCCGGCGTCTGGAAGCCGTCGCCTGGATCATCGGTCAGCAATTGACCCACGATGTTCCACATAATCCTCCAGCAGTTCCGGAATTGCCGGCAGCGGTTCTGGTTTTTGGCGCCAAGATGCTGAGGGTTGCGGTTGCCTTTGACAACCTGCGGATGAAAGGCGCATCGGACGAAGAGGCCGTGCTGAGGCTTCAATACCGCTCGGATTTCGATCGTGAACTCATCGCCGCCCTGGTTGACATGAAATCCGAAGAGTCGCAAATGGAGCTGCGAAAAATCCCAATTTCCGCGCTTGCCGTCGGTATGATCCTGCGGCAAAACATAAGAAATCACGCCGGCGTGTTGGTGGTTGCCAAGGGGCAGGAAGTTACCGGCCCACTCCTGGTCAAACTCGACCATTTTTCCCGAGCCCGATTGATTGAAAATGAAATCATGGCTTTGGTACCGGTCTAGGTTGATCAGCGCCCTCCGGTACTGGCCGCAAGAATCCCATCTCGTGTAAAATAAGTCGTCGAGCGGGAGTAGCTCAGTGGTAGAGCGCGACCTTGCCAAGGTCGATGTCGCGGGTTCGACCCCCGTCTCCCGCTCCAGTTTCTCTTAGGCCCAAATCTTCTCTAAGGCCCAACAAGGAGGGTCCATGAGATCTCGACCTGCCTCCCTGCCGGTTGTTTCCCTGTCGATGATTCTGCTCACAAGTATCCTGCTGGCTTGCGGATCAAGCCATTCACTGCAGACCGTTGCCGTGAGTCCAGCTACCGCCGCAAGTTCGCAGGCTCAGTTTACGGCTACGGGAATTTACAACTCATCGCCGACGAGCGTCGACATCACCGCTTCCACTACCTGGTGCATCGGCTCTACAAATGGCATTTGCGACGGCAACATCGCGCAGGGTGCAACGGTGAGTGCGGGATTGGCTCAGTGTCTAACAGGATTTTCCGGAACCGTAACCGTTCTCGCAGGACAATCAGGCGCCATGACCGTTGCGGATCAGGGATTTCCACTAAAACCCTACGGCGCCGCCCAACTCACCTGCCCGTAAGTAGTAGTAGCGCCGCCGTCCCGGCGGCTGTCCGGCGGGGCGTCCTCGCCCGCCGCGCGATCAGCGCTACAAACGCACCCCACTTCCGTACCGATTATCGTCTCATCGCCCGTCTAATCATCATCTGGCATAATCACCGGCCGCTTCGGATCCAGGAACACTTCCTTCCCCAACGGCGCGGTAATGCTCTGAAAACTTCGCGGTGGCTTGGTGAACTGGAAAAATTCACCCAGATCGTCGTTCGCGTAGTAGTCGGCAAAATCCCCCGGCGGAATGTTTCCAAGGTTGAAGATTTCTTCCGTAAACTTCAGCATCGCTCCAAAATCCAGCCCCATCACGTTGCTCACTGTTCCCGCCGGTGTGTAAGCGGAGACCACTAATAGAGGCACACGAAACCCGTACACATAAGAAGACGCCTCCGCCGGCGCCTTGGCCGGAACGGGAGGTGGCACCACGTGATCGTACCAGCCTCCCCAATCGTCCCACGTCACTAGAATGACTGTGTTGTTCCAGTAGTTCTCGCCGTTCGAGCAGGTGGGCTGCGTCCCGATCGCATTAATAATGGAAGCGACCCAGGACGGCCCCGACCCATCGGTCAATCCCGCATGGTCAGATTCAAGTCCCAAAGGAATGACCCAGCTTACTTGCTGGAGTTTGCATTTGCTGATGTCGGTAAGAACACTCGATGGCGTCAGATTCACATAGCCGTTCGCCTGCCCTTTCGTCCAGTAAGGTCCCGTGCACACCCCATTGACCACAGTACAGAGGTCCTCAAACGAATTCGGCGAAGTCTGCAGCGCTTTTGCTCCGGCCGTGTAGTAAGTCCAGGTTATTTGAGGCTTCGCTGCGGCGAACACGTCCGCCAGCGTCGATTGATTCATGCACGGGAAAATCGCCGTCTTCTCATCTTGAGTAGCCGGATTCACCAATTGCACCAGCGTGCCCACACTCGCCGCACACCCATAGTTCCCCACCGTGCCCTCGTCGTTTTCGGCAACAAACCAGGTCGGCTCCGGCCCCAATCCTGGTTGCGACGTTCCTCCGAACGTAAACAGATGCGAGGGATAACTCGGCCCCTGATTGGTCTGGAACATATAGTTGGCGTAGCCATACTGCGAAGCAATTTGAAAGTATGGCGCCACGTCTTTGTATTGCACGTAGGCGTAAGGCGGATATTTCGGTCCCGGACAACCCGTGGTTCCGAAGTCGCACGTCACGCTAACATGGTTGAATCCATCCATCGCGCATAGATTGCTCGGGTCGGTCTTCAACGGAGCATCGCAGGCGGTAACCCACAAGCTGTGGGAGTGGTTGGGATCGTAGTCATCGGCAAGTATGCTGCCTTTACTCCCCACCGTGGACGCCAGCGGCAGGGCGACGGAGGGCACAGTGAACACGGTCTTTTTTCCGTTGGAGAGCATCCAAGCCTTGCCCGAAGTGGCGACATCCAGCCCGGGTAGGTAAAAGTGATTGCTGGGCGAATTGCTGCCGAAAAGGTTGTCGATCGTCCGGTTTTCCTGATCGATGATGATGAGGTGATTGATCGGGTTAGGATAAATAATCTGCCCCCCAGCCACCGCAGCCGCCAGCTCAACCACAACGGCCAGCGGGAATCTGAAAGTTTTCTTCAGCTGCCCCTTCCCCCAGTACTGCAAAGTAGCGCCGCTCGTCCCGGCGGCTGTCCGGCGGGCGTCCGCGCCCGCTGCCCCGAAAGCGCCAACACCCCCCGCTAGCTCTTACTTCCCACCCAGCAACCCATACACCGCCACATCCGTAGTCGTCCCCACATAAACCTTCCCGTTCATAATCGTCGGCACTCCGAAATGCGAAGCGTTACCCAGACGGTCCCGATTGTTCGCCGCCTGGCTTGAGTTATAAAGTTCGTTCGCCAAATTGGTCGCGTCATAGGCATGAAGAATGGAAGGCTTCGCATGTTCCACCGCCCACACAATCCCATTCGCGGTCCCGTTTGCGGAGATGCTCGGTATGGTCCCCGGATACCCAAACGAAATCGCCGTCACTGACGCCGGCGAAGTCGAGAGCTTAGCCTGCGAGAACGTGAACTGCTGCAGGCTCCCCAGGTACGGGCCGAAGTAAACGTTCCCGTTGAAGTAGGCTGGCATCTCATACATACCGCTGCCCAGCACACTCTTGATCTGCTGATAGATCTTGTTGCTGGTCGCATTGAACTTCCCCATGTTGGTCTGGTCGACCACATAGATGTTTCCGTCTTTCCCCGCGCCCACCGCCAAATAGCGCGTGACGCCACCACCATCGACCTGCGGAGGCAGCAACAGTGCTCCCCCCGACCCAAAGTCCCGATCCTTGCTCGACTGGATCACCGTGTTATACATCGCGAAATAATCCGCCACGGCCAGTCCGCCGGAAGTCGAAACTTTCAGAAACGCATTGCCAAAGTCTCCCTGCGAAGGAAATCCCTGCGAGTTCAAAGTCGTATCGAAGGTCCCATTCGCATCGAGAAAGAAGATGTTGCTCCCATCCGACGCCATCGCCGCGCCGCTCTGCCAGATCGATCCCTCACTGCCGTTGGGTGTTAAGTTCAGAACCGAAGTCTGCGCCAGCGTGCTCTGGTTGTATCCCATCAGCCACCCGGTGTACGGTTGAATGTCGCAGTGCGAAGTCCAGCCCGTGTAAATCACTCCATTCAGCAGCAACAGCCCCACGCGTTCCGCATATTGTTTCGGATCGAAAGTCACGGTCCCGTTCTGACTGCCCGCGCCGCTGCCGGCATACTGCGCCTGCACCGTGACCGGCCCGCCAAATTCCTCCGCACCGGTGGTGAGATCGAGCGCATGCAGCCGCTGATAGTAATTCCCCGAAGAATCCGCGCTCATCGCCACCAGATAAATCGTCCCATGCTGCCCGCTGCTGCGATCGATCACCGGAGTCGCCGTAATTCCCAGCGTCGGCCCAATCTGGTTGCAACCGAGCGTCTTGGCCGAGGGCACGATTTCCCCCGCCATCTTGGCGGAAACTTTCCACAACTGAGTGCCCGTGTCCGCATCGAAGGCATACGCGCTATCGTTCTCGGTGACGGTGTAGACAACGTTGTGCGGGGTCCCGCCAATTGTCAGCCCCGAAACATACAACGGCTGCGCATCAATGTTGCCGTCCACCTTTATCGTAAACAACAACCCAAACCCCGCCGAATTCACGTTGCTCGTAGTCAGGATCGTCTCATTCAGGTTCTGCCCCGTGCGGGAAAGATCATTGTGGTAGGTAAGCACATCGTTGGCTAACGCGGGAACCGCGCTGGCGGTGAACAGAAGCAGCAGAAGAATAACTACGCCGATCCGCGGCAGACCGGCGAAGACAGCATGAGTCAAGATTCGACGCATTTTCGGAATCAGACGGAGTCCGGCTCGGAATCGTTCCCGCCGGCCGGAAGGCCGCAGGAAACACCTCGGTCGCTCAGGTTACTCCAGCCCTTCCACCACCGCAAGATGAAGGATTTTGCATAGGGGAGAGTGTGTGGGATGAGTCGCGTTGTGGTGGACAAGACGCCACCATTCTCGCGTCTTTTGCGCGAGAGCCTGCCCTGAGCGAAGCCGAAGGAGTGGGGATTTTTGACTCTGAACTCTTCGCTGTCCCCGGTTGGACTTTTCCGCCCCAAAACGCTAACTTAATTCCTAGGGGCGCGGTACCCAAGTGGTAAGGGAGAGGTCTGCAAAACCTTTATGCGTCGGTTCGATTCCGACCCGCGCCTCCAACCCCTCATCTGGCGGCAGCCTTCCGAAGTCATTCCCGAACCAGACCAGCCGTCCAGCAAAATGGCGATTGAGATGTGCGCTGCCCACTGGTTCTTGTTTAGGATAAGAGCGTGAGAGTCTTCCGCCTTTTCCCCGCATTTGCACTCTGCCTTCTGCCATTCTTGTTACCAGCTCAGGACGCGACCTACCTTGGCTTCGACCGCAACTCTTACCCCGGCGACGCCAACCTGAAAGTCCTCCACCAAACCTTTTCTTACAGCGGCTACTGGCTCAATAATCCTCCGGGCGAAAGATCGAATACATGGGCCGGACATCGCTTTGCCGTCGAATCGGCTGGCTTTGGCTTTCTGGTCCTCTTTAATGGACGCCTCTACGGCGAATTGAAATCCGTTTCCAGAGCAGCCAAACTGGGCGCCTCCGACGCGCAAGCGGCCGCCGCTGCCGCCCGCCGCGAAGGCTTTCCCGCGCAGACGGTGATCTTTCTCGACCAGGAACAAGGTGGGCGAATGCTGCCAGAGCAAAAAGCCTACATCTACGCCTGGGTCGATGCCGTTACCGCCGCCGGATTCCGCGCCGGCATCTATTGCTCTGGCATCGCCGCGAAAGATGACGGCAACATCGTGACCGCCGAGGACATTCGCGCCAGCGCCGCCGGTCGCCAAATCGTCTACTGGGCGATCAATGACGCCTGCCCGCCCGCGCCCGGTTGCGTGTTTCCCGCAAATTCGGCGGCTCACCTGCCCAGCCCCGCCCAAAGCGGTGTGCGCTTTGCCGAGGTCTGGCAGTTCGCGCAGTCTCCGCAGCGCAAAGACGTCGCGGGCCGTTGTACCAATTACAGCCGCGACGGCAACTGCGATCCCCCCGGGGTTTCTCCCGCGCAACAACTTCATGTGGACTTGAACACAGCGGTATCGCCCGACCCCTCCCACGGCAGATCACACTGAATCACGCTGTGGCAAGCTTGACGACTTGAGGGAAGGGAAGGAAGGGTTGATGTGGAAACAGCCGCCCCCTGCTGTCCGCCGAGCGAAGCTCGGCTCGTGCGGCTGTCTGAGAGGACTTCGTTTGTTAGACTAAAGCGTCCCCACTTCAGGAGAACATCAATTGACGTTTCCTAAGTTTTCCGCGCTCGTCATTATTACTGCCGTTCTTTTTTCTCTATCCACCGCCGCGCAAGATCAAGCCAATACTTGGCAGATAGATCCCAAGCACACCGCAGCGCAGTTCTCCGTTCGCCATCTCGGCATCTCTACGGTTCGCGGCGAGTTCTCCAAAGTGAGCGGCACCGTGCAATACGACCCTGTCAATTTAGGCAAGACTTTGATCCAGGCCATCATCGAGGTTGCTTCCGTTAATACCCGCGTCGAAGCGCGCGATAACGATCTGCGCAGCCCTCACTTCTTCGACGTCGGTAAATATCCCACCATCACCTTTCAATCGAAGAAGGTGGAAGCCGCCGGCGCCGGCAAGCTGAAAGTCACCGGCGATCTCACCATGCACGGCGTCACCAAGGAAGTAGTTCTCGACGTGGATGGCCCCGCCGTAGCACCGAAAGACCAGCAAGGCACCCAGCGCATGGGCGCCTCGGCCACCACAAAAGTTAATCGCCTGGACTACGGAATCAACGGCGCCCCCGGCGTAGCCGGAGACGAAATCACCATCACCCTGGATATCGAGATGATTAGAAAATAAAGAACGTCGTTGGTCGTTAGTCGTTGGCCGTTCGCCATGCCGACGCGGCCACAGCATCCTTCTTCACTTCTAACCGTTAAAGCGATACACCACGGCCAGCGTTCTCCCGATGACGACCGACGACCGAGAGCTAACGACCAACGACCAATGTCCAATGACCAACGACGCCTTTCTCCCCCCTTTGCGTTAGAATAGAAGTACTCCCCATGTCGGACCGCACTTTCACTCTCGACGAAGCCATGACGCTCTTGCCGGTGCTGGAATCGCTTCTGCGCTCCGCCATCGGCGGCAAGAAGATCATGGAAGACGTTGACGCCGAAATGCAGGCGCTCGGTCACCGCATTTTTCTAAACGGCGGTACTCATGTAGACGTAGTCGCCATCGCCCGCCGCAAAGCCGAGCGTGCCAAGGCCGAGCAACGCGCCAAAGATGCGATTGCTGAAATCGATTCGATCGGCGTGCAGGTCAAAGATCTCGACATCGGTCTGCTCGATTTTCCCTGCGAAGTGGAAGGCCGCGTCGTCCTGCTCTGTTGGAAGATGGGCGAACCGTCAATCACGCACTGGCACAGCACGGAAGAAGGCTTCGCTGGCCGCAAGCCCATCGACGAACGCATCGCCCGCTCCAAGCGAACGAACTAGCCAGCCGGAAGCCATCTCATAAACGGCCGTTCGGCGCTGGCATGGCGTGGTTACGTCAACCGTAGGAGCGCTCCTTCCAGCTAAATGTTCTCGGGAGCTGGCTGGTTTTATTTGCAAACCAGGGAAACAGATGGGTAGGTTTTTGTTCGAACCGTGCCGGAGTTGCTGATCGTCGCCGGGGTGGGGGTCGCATTTAGGCAAGTCGCCAGCCCTTGTGTCGAAGCTTGATTGCTGATGGTGGTATTCACCGGGTCAGAACTAGACCACACGCCGACAAAGTCCGGTACTAAGGGGCAGTCACCCTGGACTGTGGATGAGAGCGAAAACTGCACCTCATTTCCGGGTGCAGTGGCGTTGTGGTCAGCCGACGCGCTCTGCGGAGCGATGCTTGTAGTGATCACGCACGTGTTGCTGGAAGTGCCACAGCTCGCCATCAAGGTGCACAAGAGCAGCAAGGGCAACGGACAAAGTCTCTCCCGCATTTGAGAACCCGCACTTCCGTCAGTGTAACCCTTTCCAATTTGGTCAGGCAACGACGGAAGTCAGCACGGAGCGTTCTTTATCTGTGATACTTGGTGTGGCGGCAAAGCCCCACCTCACACATTCCACACACCTTTTTCCCTGCAACATCTTCCCGCCCCCGGTGTTTATACAGGAGGCACGTGCAACATCCAGACTTCCTGGTTTTCGTGGGAAAATACCCCAAATTCTGGAGGATGGAGCGAGAACTGAGCTTCACCCAAATTTCGCCCGACCGTGATGCTGCAATCTTTTTGGGCAAGCGCGCCGGGCACGAGGATAAACACAATGAAACTGCACCGTGCAGTTCGCTTCTTAACCTTCGGACTTCTGCTGCTGGTGATTCCGGCAGCTTTGCCTTCTCCATCCTCAGCGCAGGTCTTTGTCTCGGTCCGCATCGGCCCGCCCGCGCTGCCCATTTATGCGCAACCTCTCTGCCCCGGCCCCGGCTATTTATGGACTCCCGGCTACTGGGCCTGGAATGATGAAGGCGGCTACTACTGGGTGCCCGGTACCTGGGTGGTCGCGCCCATCGGCATGTTGTGGACTCCTGGCTATTGGGGATGGGGTGGCAGTTTCTACGCGTGGCATCCCGGCTACTGGGGCCCGCACATCGGCTTCTACGGCGGCATTAACTACGGATTCGGCTACGGCGGAGTCGGCTTTTTCGGCGGCGAATGGCGCGGCGGAGCTTTCTTCTATAACCGCGCAGTCGTGAATGTGAGTTCCGTTCACATCACCAACGTCTACGAAAATCGCACCGTCGTCGTGAACAACGAATCGCACGTCGCCTTCAACGGCGGCGAAGGCGGAGTCGCCGCCCGTGCGACAGCTGCGGAAGAGTCCGCTGCCCGCGAGCCGCATCAGGCTGCGCTCGCCACGCAGACGCAGCATGAACATGCCGCTGCCCAGAACAAGGCGCTGTTCGCGTCGAACAATCATGGCGCGCCCGCAGTCGCAGCCACGGCTCGTCCCGGCGAATTCAGCGGGAAAGGAGTTGTAGCCGCGAAAGCTGGAGCCGAGTATCACGCGCCTGCAGTCTCGCCGAAAGAAGCTCGGGTTCCGGCATCGGAGGCGAATCGATCCAACAACACACCCGGCGGAGCGAAGGCGGAAAGTCATCCGTTCACGCCACCCGCGAACACCGGCAAGGGCAAGATGGGAAGCGCGCAGACGAATCCCATGTACAAGGAGAACCAGAATAGCGGAACCAATCCAATGTACGAGAACAACAAGGACAAAACGGCCAGCGCGCCGAAGTCCACTCAGCATAGCGAGCCGCACGCGGCAAGCGCCCCGAAGCCGGGCAAGCAGCCGAAGCATCAGGCTCCTCCGCCGAAAGAGGAGAAACGCGGCAAGGGCCGGTAAAACCTTAGCGTCGCCCGGGTAGAGTGGCCAGAGCTGATCTTCAGCTCTGGCCACTTCTTTAAGAAATCATGTGGGGGCGGACGCATTCCGTCCGCCCCGCGAGCGAGCACACGAGAATCGCCGTGCGCATGGTATCCCCCGGACGAATGCGTCCGGAGCTACGTGTTTTGCCTCCGCTGGGAATTTCCCGCAAACAGCCACAATATTTTTTCTTCGCAAGCTCCCCATCTCCCGCCGTTCTAACCCAGAGCAGCGGCGTTAGCCGCGCTGGTTCCGCACCTGCACAGAAGTGCAGTAAGCGCTCGATCCAGAATCTTCTTCTGCTACAATTTTTAGCAGCGCCCAGACGTTCCTATAACGGAGTCTCACATAACTATGTCATCCGCGAACCACAAACTCCGCCTTGCTGGCGCCCTGGCAGCCCTCGCAACTCTAGCCCTGGCGGTAAGCTGCCGCGGCTTCTTCGTGAACCCTACGATCTCCTCGCTTTCGGTTGGACCGGTGTCGCCAACCATCCAGACCGGAACCACTGGCAATACGGTGCAAATGACGGTGTTCGGCACTAACAATGATGGCAGCACTACGACCAGCCCGTCCGTCACTTGGGGCATTACCCCCACAAGCGTGGCGACGATTACCACTAAGGGGTTAGTGACATCAGTCAGTACGGGAACGGCAACAGTCACCGCAACGTCCAATCAGAATCCCGCCGCAACCGGAACACAGACGGTGACGGTTACCGTGGGATGTATCAGCCAAATCCAAATCCCCACGAGCGCCTCCCCATTAACCGGCAACAATTTGACCGATACGTTGACGGCGACTGCGGTGACATGTAACGGCGACTTTGACGTCACGAGTGTCGCGACCTGGACTTCGAGCAACACCAGCCTGGCCACCGTATCTGCCGGTGTGGTCACGAGGGCTTCAACCGTTACGACCAGCGGAAGCGTAAATATCACCGCCACCATTGGTACCGTCGTGAGCAACACACTAACCATATCGGTCACGCCGTAGAACAATTCAAAAGGTGCCGCATGACCGCGGCTTATCCGGTACCCAGCTTTAGAAATCCTTGTAGTTCGCATGCCCCATCGCAGCAAAGTCTACCGCTGACCCACCCATGCCCACTGGTAAGTTGCGATCTTCCCCAGTGTCAGTATTATCGTAAGAGTCGTCCTTATTGTCGTGGTTAACATCGCCAACGACTAACGGGAACGACCAACGACGATTCCTTCACCCTATGGCAGACATTCGCTGTATCGGCATCGGTACCGGAGGCGGCGACGCCCCCGGCCTCAACGCGGTCATTCGCGCCGCCACCAAAGCGGCCATCATCAAGTACGGTTGGAAGGTCATTGGCATTCCGGATGGCTTTGACGGTCTCATCTTTCCGGAGAAGGCTTTCGAACTCACGCTCAAGGAAGTGAGCGGCATTCTGCCTCGCGGCGGCACCATCCTTGGCACCACCAACCGCGGCGATCCTTTCCATTACAAGACGGTCGAGAACGGCAAGGAAGTGTCGCGCGACATTTCCGGCCAGGTGATTGCCAATGCTGCCAAGCTCGGCATTGATGCCATTATTACGATCGGCGGTGATGGCTCGCAGAAAATCGGCTACGAACTTTTTCAAAAGGGATTGAAGATCGTCGGCGTGCCCAAGACCATCGACAACGATCTCTCGGCCACACAAGTCACGTTCGGCTTTGACACGGCGCTGCACACGGTCACCGATGCCCTCGACAAAATTCACACCACGGCGGCGTCGCATCATCGCGTGATGGTCGTCGAAGTGATGGGCCGCGATTGTGGCTGGATCGCGCTCGAAGCCGGCATTGCCGGCGGCGCCCACGTCATCCTTATCCCGGAAATTCCCTTCACCATCGAGCACGTTTGCAAACACATTGCCGCGCGCGAAAAAACCGGCAAGCATTTCACCATTGTCGTCGTCGCCGAAGGCGTTAAGACTCCACCGGAGATGAAGGAGAACCGCCGCGCCACCGCCATCGCCAACCTGATCGGCAATGCCATCGCGCATGGTTCGAAAAAAGATGTGCGGGTCAGCGTTCTCGGCCACATTCAGCGCGGAGGCACGCCCTCGCCCTTCGATCGCATTCTGGCTACGCGCTTCGGCGTCGCCGCCGTCGATCTGATCGCCGCCGGCGGCTTTGGCATGATGGTCGCGCTGCACGGCGATTCGATCGTTTCGGTCGACGTCGCCCACGCCATCGGCCATCTTAAGTCAGTGAATCCTAACGGGGAAATGGTGCGCGCCGCCCGCGCCATCGGAATCAGTTTCGGAGACTAGTTCAGAGAAAGTTCGGAGAATAGACGAGTGGCAACCGTCGGCGACTTTCGCAGAATCGCATTGAGCTTCGAGAGCACAGAAGAAAGCTCACACATGGGCTCGCCCGACTTTCGTGTCGGCGGCCGGATCTTCGCGACGCTGGCTTCTCAAAAACAAGGCTACGGCAACCTGAAGCTCACGCTGGAGCAGCAGGCGGACTTCGTCCGCGAGGCGCCAGACATTTTCCTTCCCATTCCCGGGGGATGGGGAAGAATGGGGATGACCCATATCCGCCTCGCCAAAGCGAGTGAGGATGTGTTGGCTGGCGCCCTGCGCACCGCCTGGCAACTGCGGGTCGACGGCAACAGCAAAACGCGGAAGAAGCGCGCCCCTCGCGGGCACCGGCCCGGTTAATCCCTTCTGGAATTTCTTCTTGCCTGCTCCCGCCGCTTCGCGGTACCTTCGTAATCTCCCCTGAAAACTTGCGGCAAGTTTCAATAGAAGAGCGTAAAGGGCGCTCGTGGAATCATAGCTATGGATATTTTGGGATTGTGTCTTGTCGTGCAGTTGTGTCTCGCCTTTGGAGTAGCCGGACTATTCTGGCCGGAGAAAGTCAGGCCGGTGTTTGATGTGTTGATGTTCCCCTGGGCGGCAACCTATCGCTCGCTGCGCGTCAATAGCATTGCTGCCATTGGGATTTCCGTGTTGCTGCTCGCCAGATTGATTGCCGTTCTTCGGTGATCTCTTTCTCGCTGAAAACCCACCACAGTTTAGATCCGCTGGTTCAACGGCTCACTGAAAAGTCTTGGTACCCGAATACTCGTGATGTTGATCACAGTCAAATCCTGCGTCCCTATGTCTTCCTGTTAGGAACAAGCTTTTAGGAACAAGCAGGGCGGGCTTGCTCGCAAGTTGTTGATTCTTCGTTCGGCGTCTGCAAGTCACTGATTCTTCACGAGACGCTTGTAAGTTGTTGATTCCTCGTGTGAGCCTCAAAGTGGATATTAGCTTTAGGATATTATGCACAATAGAAGCGATTCTAGCCCCTAAATTCTCCGGATGAGCCTTACCCTCGTTCTTGACATCAAAGCGCGGGAGAGGGCTTCTAAACGCAAAGGTAGGGCATTCTACGCGTGAGTTCGACGGCGATTTTAGCGGTAGCGGAGCTTCGATGAAGAATCAACAACTTAGCAGGAAGTAAACAGGCAGCAGCGCTGAATCAGAAATCCAGCCAGGGGGATTTCCCAAGAGAATGAACAACTTCCACCAAGGCTCAACAACTTAGCGACTGTGCGCGAGATGGGAGAGTGAGAACTACTCCTTCATCATGGCATCAATCAGCGCATACAACTGGCTCGCGTCTTTCATCTCGACATACGGCTTCTCCGGATGCCGGGTGCTCACCACGTAAACCGTAGGAGTATGTTCCAGTTTGATTTCCTTCCCTTTGTCACGATCGGCGTTTACTTCGGCGGCGAATTTGCCTTGCGGGTCGATCACAAACGGCAGGCTTACTTTGTGTTCATTAGCAAACTTCTCGGCGTAGCCGCGCAGGTTCTGCGGATTGATCTCAAGCTGGTTGGAAAAAATGTAGTCACGGAACTGATTGCCCAAATCTTTCGAAGTCGAGTCAAAGTAGCGCGCCATCACCGCGGCGTCGTACGACCAGTTGTGCATGGGCAGCGGAAAGTCGTGCCGCACCAGGGGAATCTTATAAGTCTTCGAAGCCTGCTCCAGAATCGGGGACACGCGCCGGCACTGCGGGCACTGCAAGTCCTCGAAGACCACGAGGGCAACCTGCGCGCCCTTGGGCGGACGCAGTACCGGGTTCACTGTGTCAGCGGCCATCGCGCACAGAGCGGAAGCCAAAGCGAATAGCGGAAAAACAAGAGCCGTAATCGTGAGTTTGTTTTTTATCATTTCAATTTCACTGAGCGCACTGATTCAGACGCCTTCTACTTTTAATGGTAACCGAATCGTGGAGGAGATGTCAGGTTACGCCCACGTTTCCGGCGAATTTCTGCGCGCCCTTGGCGGCAGTTCTCCGCGCCCTCCGCGATTTAAGGTTGCGATGCTATCCGGGAAAGGCCCGCAGCGCGGAGGAAGCGAGAAAAACTCGCGGAGTTCGCGGAGATATCGTGGTGGCTGCCTCGCGAACCCCGGCGCGCTATAGTAGAAGATCATCCTAATCACCTTGAAATTGCTCTCTCCATCCCATCTCAACCGGCTGGCCGTGGCGGTCGCTGTGGCAGGGCTGTTATTCGGAACCTCTGCCTGCAATCGCAAAGGCCATCGCGTGCTCGAAGTAAATTATGTCTCAGCCGTGCAGGCGACGCTGCGCGATCAGGTAGCCACCATCTACAACCGCGTGGGCACGGTAAAGAACGGGGAACGCGTTGAGGTGCTGGAGCGTGAGAAACGTTTCTCCCGCGTACGCACCGCAGACGGCGTGGAAGGCTGGATCGAGCAGCGCTATCTGGTGGACCAACAAATCTACGATCAGTTGCAGAAGTTGACCAAAGATAATTTGCAGGATCCGGTGCAGGCGCCCGCCGTGCTGCGCAACGATACGAACCTGCACGTCACGCCGGGACGCGAGACGGAACATCTTTACCAGTTGAGTGCTGGGGCCAAAGTCTCTGTGCTGAAGCGCGCCACGGCGGAGAAGGTCCCGGGAGCTGCCGCTGCGTCGGGCAAGTCCTCCAAAGCGAACGGCAAAGCCGCTCCCGGTCCGGCGCTCGAAGACTGGTGGCTGGTGCGCGACGCCGGCAATCGAGTGGGTTGGGTGCTGGCGCGCATGGTCGATCTCGACGTTCCGCTTGAGGTTGCGCAGTATGCCGAAGGCCAGCGCTTTGTGGCGTTCTTCGTTCTCGACCAGGTGCAGGACCCGGCGAAAGAAGGCCCCGACAAGAAAGTCTCTCAATACTTATGCGCCATCACCGAACCGCATGACGGGCTGCCCTACGACTACGATCAGATCCGCGTCTTCACCTGGAACGTGAGAAAGCATCGCTACGAAACCGCCTACCGCGAGCACGGATTGAATGGACTGCTGCCGGTCACACTGAGCAGCGAGAACTTTGACAAGGAAGGTACGCTGCCGGTTTTCATTCTGCGTGTGAAGGACGACAGCGGAAACGTGAGCGAACGCAAATACAAGCTGAATACGCCGATGGTGCGCCGCGTGCTGGCGCCGGGAGAGCAGAAGCAGGCGCCGAAGCCGGCAGCGAAACGCCGGCGGCGCTAGTAGTTCACCGAGCGCCTTATCCTGCCGAAATTCTTATCCCTTGATCTTCATCGAGGCCGCACCCAGAATTTCGCGGCTCTTTTTATCCTGGACGAAAACCGTCACGTGCAGATTCTCCACATTCCAGTGCGGGCCGATCTTCACCAGCGGATCTCCCGTGAACGACACGGCCGCCCCGCGCAGATCCGCCACTCCAATCTCGCTCAAGGAACGCAACGTGGCAACGTGGCGCAGAACGCGTCCCGAATTCTCGCCATGAGTCACCGATGATTGCAGGCCGTCCTCCGTCACCGCCAGCCAGACTTCGGCGACATCGCTCGCATTGTTTCCGTCAATTTTTCCAACCGACACCGAAAAGCGCTGCGAACCGTTTGTATACGCCTTCGCCGCGATTGAAACCTCAGTCTTAGAGGCGCGCGCCGCCTTCTCGATTTCGAGCCGAGCCTCGCGCTCGTCGTTGCCCACGAACTGGCTTCGCCCATCCACCACCATTTCCGGTGTGTAGGCATCGTTGCCGTTCCGGGATACGTAGACTTGCTGCCTTTCTGTCCACTCCGGTGAAGAGAACGGATCGACCCAACCGTCGTGATTCCAATAGTCCACGTGTTCTTCGAGTGCAATGATTTCAGCTCCGGCCACCGGTTGCTGGGCTTGCAGCTTTTGCAGCAAGGCATCGGCTGGAGGACACGAGGAGCAGCCCTCCGAGGTGAAAAGTTCAACCACCACAGGTTTGCGGACTGCTTCCGGAGGAGCGCTTTGCACTTTTGGGATGGAGAGAGAGACGCCCGCAACGAGGAGCGCGACAGATAACGTTAGAAAAACGGTTGAGAGATTCCTCATTGCATTCATCTCCTCACGCAAGTCTGATGCATATCCGCGCGTGAAGTTACGACCTAAAGGCCGTCAACAATAGAAATCGGCGATGCTCTTCACCACCCACCTTTGTTCTACTTCCGTAAGTTCGGGGAACATGGGCAGGGCGAGGACTTCTTTCGTGGCGCGTTCGGCTTCGGGGAAGTCGCCTTCGCGATATCCCAGATACACAAAACAAGGTTGCAAGTGCAGGGGGATGGGATAGTAGACCTCGGTGCCGATTTTGCGCGCGGTGAGGAACTCACGGAGTTCGTCGCGGCGGTAGACGCGGATCACATACTGATGGTAGACGTGGTGAGTTTGCGGCGCAGTTTGCGGCAGATGAATGGGGAAGTCGTCGGGAATTGTTGACTCTTGATTTTTGATTTTTGATTGAGAGCTGGTCGATTGAGAACTTGCCAGGCCGGCTTCTGTGAACAGAAGATCATAGGTCGCAGCGCGATCGCGGCGGGATTGGTTCCATTCTTCTACGTATTGCAACTTCACGCGCAAGATGGCGGCTTGCATGGCGTCCAGGCGGCTGTTCCATCCCATCTCTTCGTGAATGTAGCGGCGCGGGCTGCCGTGGTTGCGCAGGCGGCGCATGTGCGCGGCCATCTCGGGATTGCTGGTGGCCACCAATCCCGCATCGCCGTAGGCGCTGAGATTTTTTGTCGGATAGAAGCTGAAAGCCGCCGAGACGCCCATGGATCCCGCGCTGCGCGTGCCCCAGCGCGCGCCGATGGCCTGCGCCGCGTCTTCGACTATAGAAAGATGAAACTCATCCGCCAACTGTTGCAAGGCGTCCATGTCGGCGCATTGGCCGTAGAGATGGACCGGGAGCAGCGCGCGAAGTTTGTCGCGCCGCGCGCCGCGCAAAAAAGATTCGACTTGCGCAATATCGAGATTGAAGGTGGCGGGATCGATATCGGCAAACACGGGACGCGCTCCGCAGCGCGCGATGGCGCTGGCCGAGGCGAAGAAACTGAAAGGTGTGGTGAGAACCTGATCTCCGGGTTGCACTTCGGCGGCGGCCAAGGCCAGCCATAGGGCATCAGTACCAGAGGCGCAACCAACAGCGTCTGCCGCGCCGCAGAAGATGGCCAACTCGCGCTCAAAGGCCTCGACTTCCGAGCCGAGAATATAGTGTTGCGAAGAGCAAACGCGTTCGACAGCAGCGAGCATTTCGGGCTTCAGTTGGTTGTACTGGCGCTGGAGATCCAACATGGGGACGGAATCCGGCGGAGCTGCAATGGACAGAGGTGCGATGGCCGGTTCCCGCCGACTCAGTTGGGACTTCATGGGAGTCATTGATATCTTTACGAGCTGTCTTTACGAGCTGTCCTTGAAAGAGAAATTGTAGCAGGACAGCGGGCCATGACTGCTCAAACTATCGGCCCGACTTGGGGGTGGGTCAACGATGACGCATGGCAAAACCGCCTCGACATAGCAAAACGGGACTGATGCGAATACATTCCAAAAATCATAGGCATAGGTGATTTGCTGTACTGATCTCGATACCGCTCATCCGGCTGCCCCGAAACAACTGATTGAAAACACAGTACTTGTTGGGATCGTCTGTTTTGGACTGTCAGTTGCACTAGCACCACCGCCCAGGGAGTACTCGGTGATCAGCGGGAGAGTGATTCCGTGCCCGAGAAGGACTTGTAAGCATGATCGCAATCCATCAGATTCCAACTATGTCTCTCAAAATTGAAGGAGGTCGGGAAATGAGTTTTAGACGTTTTCCTATCGTAGTACTCGCTTTGACGCTGGCAGTGTGCTTGTCCACCGCGGCATTTGGCCAGTCGCTCACCACAGGAAACATTACGGGAACGGTCACGGACCCCTCCGGTGCAGTTGTTCCGGGCGCCAAGGTTGACCTGAAGGGTGTTGACACCGGGTCCACCGCCAGCACGACGGCGAACTCCAGCGGCAGCTACAGCTTTGCGCTGCTGAGGCCGGGCAACTATCAGATCACCATAAAGCAATCAGGCTTTGCGGATACCGTTGAGTCTCTGGTGGTTGAAGTCGGACAGACGACCACGGCCAACGTGAAACTCTCAGTGAACAAGACCTCAGAGACGATTGAAGTCTCGGGCACGGCGCCGCTGATCAATACGGAGCCCAGCATCAATACTTCGTTCACGGAGAATGAAGTTGCGCAGTTGCCGAGCGCCGGTGGCGATATCACGAACATCGCCGACACCGCGCCTGGCGTTGTCGTCAACGGAACCGGCGGATACGGAAACTTCACCGTCAACGGGCTTCCGGCGACCTCGAACCTGTTCACGGTGAACGGCGAGAACGACATGGACCCGTACTTCAACATCAACAACTCGGGCGCGTCGAACCTTACGTTGGGTCAGAACGAAATCGGCGAAGCGACGGTCATCACGAACCCTTACGGCGGCCAGTACGGACAGCTCGCCGGCGCGCAGATCACCTATGTGACCAAGTCCGGCACCAACCAGTTCCACGGCAACGCATCGTATTGGTGGAATGGACGGTTGTTGAACGCCAACAACTGGATGAACAAACAGAGCGAACTGGCGAGCGGACTGCCGAACCAGCCAGCCTTCTCGAACGCCAACCAGTGGGCGACTTCGTTCGGCGGACCGATCGTTAAGGATAAGACCTTCTTCTTCGTCGACTATGAAGGAATGCGCTTCGTGCTTCCCAATGTGGACGGGATAACTGCCCCCAGCCCGCAGTTTATTTCGGCTGTAAATTCAAATATTGCGGCAACTCAGCCGAATGAAGCGGGTGCTTACGGTACATTGCTCGGCTTCTATTCAAATGCTCCGGGGTACAGCACTGCGGTTTCGAATGCTCCACTATGCTTCGACGCCATGGGTAATCCGCTCGATTGTTCTTTGGTTCCGACGACTACTGGTGCGTTTGGCGACTCGTGCTATACGTTTGGCCAGAATGGCGGTTTTGGGTCATCTTGGACTACGAATAGCCCCACGCCCTGCTCAGTGGGGTACACTGCTACGCCCAAAGCGCTGGCATGGGAGTACATTTTCTCTGCCCGCGTAGACCAGAAGTTGGGCAACAACGACAACCTGTTCGGCCGCTACAAGCTGGATCATGGCTTGCAGCCGACTACCATAGACCCCCTCAGTCCGAAATTCGATGCCAACTCATTGCAGCCAGCATGGGATTTCCAGTTGTCAGAAACTCACTTACTGGGGCCGACCAAGACGAACTCGATTACGGCGACCCTCAGCCACTATGTAGCCCAGTTCACGGCTCCCCTTGCCGCGGCTACATTCAACTACGGCGAGGTGTTTAACGAAGATCAGGGCATTTACAACTTCACCAGCCCGAATGCTGCTGCGGCATCGTTCCCTCAGGGCCGGAACATCACGCAATACCAGATCATCGACGACTTCTCGTGGACGCACGGCAATCACACCTTCAAGTTCGGTGAGAATTTCCGCCGCTATGACATCAGCGACCACAACTTCTTTATCAACTCGCCCCTGGTTTATTGGGGTTATACAACGAATGCCCTGCAGTCGTTTGCGGATGGCTTAGCCTATCAGTACCGCAAGAACTTCCACACGGCCAGCGATGTGCCGGTGGCACTTTGGGGGATCGGAGTCTATGGCCAGGACGAGTGGAAGGCAACGCGCAAATTGAAATTGACGCTGGCCTTGCGGGCAGAGCACAACTCCAACCCCGTATGCCAGATCAATTGTTTTACCAACCTGACGGGGGCCTTCAGCACTACGGCCTCCGCACAAGCTGGCGCAGCCGGTACGGGCGCAGAATTTGATGTTCCGTACAGTTCTGACTTGAAGATCAACCAGCACCAAGCCTTTCCGGGCGTGGACTCGATTCTGTGGTCTCCTCGTCTTGGCTTCAGCTGGGATCCGCTCGGCAATGGCAAGACGGTTATTAGTGGAGGCGCCGGATTGTTCTATGACAACCCAGCCGCCGGGCTAGTCGACAACCTGCTAGGGAATCCCCCGGCTACGGTTTCTTTGAGAATTAGAAATTCTCCTTCCAGCGCAGGCGTGCTGCCGTTCGACCCGACTGCGGCTGGAGCTGCGGCTACATGGCAGCAGTCAGCGAGCGCTTTTAACATCAACGATAGCTTTAATCAAATCGCGGCATCACTCCCAACCGGCGTCAAATTCAATCCGCCGGCGATCGGCGCCTTGGTCGGCACCATCCATTCTCCGGAATGGACGGAATGGAACCTGTCCGTTCAGCAGGAATTGAACCGGAGCACGGTGTTTATCGCCAACTACGTCGGAAACCACGGCGCGCGCATCAGCTACTTCACTGCGTGGCCTAACGCCTTCGACGGTACGGGCGGGTTCTACTCCGGATCAGTACCGCTAGCCCCTGCCGCAGGCAACTATGGCACGGTAACCGAGTATCGATCGGGCGCAGTGTCCAGCTACGAGGGACTGACTCTGAGCTTGAGAAAACAGTTCTCCAGCTGGATTTCGGCTCACGTAAATTACACTTGGTCGCATAACATCGACGAAACCTCCAACGGCGGTCTTTTCCAGTATGGTTTCGAAGGCAACAACACCATTCTGGGGCAGATCTCTCCCGTCAGCTTGCGCACGGACAACTACGGAAACTCGGACTACGATGTTCGCCATCTGTTCAATGGTGATTTTGTAGTGAATCCGACCTTCCATAAAACCGGCGCAATGAAGTGGATCGCGGAAGGCTGGCAGTTCTCCGGCAAAGCGTTTTGGCGTACCGGCCTGCCGTATACGATTGTCGACGGCAATTTGGGAGGAACGGTCCTCAATGGTGGCGATACGATACCAGCCACTATCGTGAGCAACGCCCAGACCCATGGGTGCGGCAGCGGTAACGCCAGCTATAACGGCTTGGGCAACCCCGGTTGCCTGAACGCATCCGCCATTCTCGATGTGAACTCGCCCAGCGTTACGTCGATCACTTACTCCACGCAGCGGCGCAATCAATATCGCGGACCGCACTACTTCGACATGGACTTGAACCTTTTCAAGAACTTCAAAGTAGAAAGGTTCAACATCGCGATAGGCGCGCAGGCGTTCAACGCGTTTAACCATCCGAACTTCGCTTTGCCGAATTCCACGTTCTTCAGCGGAGATCCCACGTTCGGAACGATCAGCACCATGCAGGGAACGCCCACCAGCCCGTACGGCAACTTCCTGGGCTTTGACTCGTCTCCGCGCGTGATGCAGGTCTCGTTTAAGCTGGTGTTCTAATTTCGAACCTGGCTACCCGCGGGGGTGGCCGAGTTCCTCAACTTAAAGGGCCGACCAGAAAAGGTCGGCCTTTTTCTTTGCCTCGATGTATGGCGCGATGGTTGGCTTTTCTAAACCGGAATGGACTTATGATCTCTGGAAATCTACAATTCTTGCATCTAAGCATCTGAGGTGGATTTCATGAAACGAATTGGGTCAGTCATTTTGATCGCCGTGTTGGCAAGCTTGATGTGCTTCGGGCAGAGTCAGACGCCAACTCCAACATCTACGCCAGCGGCGGCAACGAAGGCCGTCGGGCATGGAGCGTTTCCGGTGAAGCTGGCCAAGTCTCTGGACTCAAGCAAGCTGAAGGAAGGCGATGCGGTTGAGGTGGAGACGGTAGGCAGCTTCAAGTTGCCGGACGGCACGCTGGTTCCGAAAGGATCAAAGCTGGCAGGACATGTGGTGGCTTCGCAGGCGCGCTCCAAGGGAGATCCGAAATCGCAGCTCACTGTGGTCTTCGACAAGCTCAACGTTGCAAACGGGAAGCAACTATCGGTGAAGGGATTGGTGCAGGCAGTGTTTCCTCCAGCCGAAGAGGCAGCTCCTCTTATGGCGGGAAAGGCTAGCGGTGCGGCGGGAGGTGGTTACAGTCCTGGGTCGGCGGGAGGTGGCTATGGCGCCGGTAGCATCGGCACCGTCACTGATGCCAAGAGCGGATCGGACATGGCGTCCGCTAATAAGCCGGAGCCGGCGGTGGATCCGAAGTCGTCCGGTGTGCATGGCATTCACGATCTGGAGTTGGGATCAGACGGTGCGCTCTTTTCCGGCGGCAAGCATGTGAAACTGGATAGCGGTGTGCGGCTGATTGTGCATGTCGATATCCTCGAATAGATAGCACGTTGTGGCTGTCTTCCCACGAGGTCCGGCATCCAAGCATCTCAGGTGAATTTCATGAAACGAATTGGCTCATTGGCGTTAATCGCGGTGGGTGCGAGCTTGATGTGTTTTGGGCAGAGTGACGCGGCAACCCCAGCATCTACGCAGGTGGGTGCCACGAAGGCGGTTGGGCATGGTGCGTTTCCCGTGAAGCTGACCAAATCTTTGGATTCAAGCAAACTGAAGGAAGGCGATGCGGTTGAAGCGGAGACGGCGGCCAGCTTTAAGCTGCCTGACGGCACGCTGGTTCCAAAAGGATCAAAGCTGACGGGGCATATTACAGCCTCGAAGGCGCGCGCCAGAGGAGATGGACAGTCGCAACTTACGATGACTTTCGAAAGCCTGTTTGTGGCCAATGGGAAGGGACTTTCCGTCAAAGGCACGGTACAGGCCGTGTTTCCTCCAGTCGAAGAAGCCGCTCCTCTCATGGCCGGGAAGGCTAGTGGCGCGGCAGGAGGCGGCTATTCCGGCCCTACGGTGGGTACGGTAACGGATCCCAAGAGCGGATCTAATATGGCGTCGGACAGTAAGCCGGAGCCAGCGGCGGATCCGAAATCAACCGGTGTGCATGGCATTCACGATCTGGAATTAGGTCAGGATGGTGCGTTCTTTTCCGGCGGCAAGCATGTGAAGCTGGACAGCGGCGTGCGCATGATTGTGCGCGTCGATATCCTGAACTAAGTGCTACGGCTATTTCCAAACGGCGGCGGGGCTAGGGTTCCATATCCCGCCGCAGCTTCTTGGAAAGTTTTTCCATCTTTTTCAGATTTTCATGCAGATCCTTCGCCAGCAAGCCGTTCTGTAATTGCCGCAGATCGGATTGCAGGGACACACTCAGGGCAGACAATTCCTCGGCATCCCGACGCACGACCTGCAGGCGAGCGGTGGCGGCGTCTTCGGGGAGTGGGGCGCTCTGTGCATTGAGCTGATCACGTCGTTCGGCCTTGGCGTTGAGTCGATTCTGAGTATTTTGCGGCAGACCACCCTGGCCGACAGCAGAGACTGCCAGAAGAACCAGAAGCAGAAAAACGAGGCGGACGGGCATACACACCTCCCAGGTAAAGCGGACTACTTGTTGCAAGTTTACGCCCGTTGTCCAGCGAAGGCATAAAGCAAAATTGCTGCCGCGCAAGCTCTCGGCCTATAAGAGGAACAAATCTTTTTCGGTCCCCCGACTCTCGTTTCACACCCGGTTCGGTTTACTTCCCAAATAGCGGGTAGTGGCTGGCGGCGCCCATGAGGAACAGCATCACGAGGGCCAGGAAAGCGTTGGCACGGCTGGCCAGGAAGGCTTGGCGGGCCATGGCTTTGGCTTTGTCGGGCATGGGAGTGCCGTTGGTGGCGTTGTCGCGGGTCCATTTGATCATGCGCTTCTGGATACGCCAGATGACTCCCCAGACGTTGAGCAACATGACCCAGCCGATGCCGCCGCCGATGCCGATGGCGAGCAGACGGTTACTCTCCCATCCATGGCTGTTCAGGCTGAGGAAGCACCAGGCCGCGGCCGCTACTACTACGGTATAGACCACGCCAATGAATGCTCCATTGTCGAAGATGCCTTTGCCGGGGATCAGGCAGGCGTAGAGGAGTCCCCACACGATGGTCCAGATCAGAAAGAAGCTGCCAACGACGGCACCGTGAGAAGCGGTTAGGCCCGCGGCCTGGGCGTTGTGAACGTCGGAGACGACAATGTTTTCCCAGTAGACGATTCCGGCCAGAATGGTCAGCGCCGCGGAATTACGGAACCACCAGAGGGCGCGTGTCATCAGCAAGGGCATGACTTTGCCTTTGGTGGCGGGGTCGAGTTCTTTCATTAGCGGGACGTTGACTAGATTGAAGAAGAACAGCAGGCCGATCCAGGTGATGCCGGCGACGAAGTGGATCCAGCGGACCAGCATGAGGAAGTTAGTGTTGAAGTCCGGGGGAAAGTTGATTTGAGGTGCAAAGAGAGTCGCGAGAGCAGAGCTGGCCAAGATGCCTCCTAAGATTTCAGCGGGCTTTATTTCGGTGGGCGTCACCAAAATAAATAGACGCAGTGCGCACAGACCGAATCACCTACGCCGGGATTGTACACAACGGCGAGGGGAAGACGGGGAACAAACAGAATCCGCAAATTTTAACGATGTAAAAGAAATCCACCTTTCGCAAATTCGGTGTTGAAAAGAAAAGAGGGACGCCGTATGCTCCTCGCAGCTACCTGCTGAGCGGCGCAACTTCCTTGGAGAAGTTTTGCGCGGCAGCGTACCCCCCGTGTTCCGGAGGCGGGAAGGCCGACGGAACATGCTGTTGATTCAAGCTTGCCCTGGGCGTCTGCGGAAAGGGGCAGGTTGGTGATTGCACGTCAAAGAACTTAAGGAGATCGGCTATGGAAAGCAGCAAGCCGGCGCAGAACATCCAGGATTCCTTCCTGAACACGGCCCGCAAGGAGCGATTGAACATCACAATCTACCTTCTGAGTGGAGTGAAGTTAACGGGCCGGATTCGTTCCTTTGACAAGTATTCCGTGGTGCTGGAGGCCAACGGGCAGGAGCAACTGATCTTCAAACATGCCATATCGACCGTGGTGATAGGGCGTACGGGTTTGCACAGTGCGCACTCGGCGCATGCGGAGTCGAAGCCCGCGAGCGCAACTGGAACCACGGCAGCGCCGGCAGCGGCCTCGGCGGCCAGCGCGTCGGGCACCGAAGGGTAAGGCGTTTTTCGTTTGCGCAGTTCTCATCCCAAGAAGACCCGCGACCGCGCGCCCGCAGCCGGACGTGTGCCTCTTGGGGCCGAGACGGAGCGCAATGAAAAGCAGGAAGCCCAGGAGCGCGCATTTCTGGTAGGGATCGATGTGCGCACGCGGGGCCGGGGCAAGGGCGCGGTGACGGCGCAGGCGCAAGCGGCGCGGGACGCGGCCTCAGCGAGCAATGCCGGGGCGCAAGGTTCCGGCCAGAATTCAGGGCAAAGTTCAGGGCAAGGCTCAGGAAAATCCAGCAGCAACAAGCCAAGCATTCCGGAATTCGATGCGGATGAGTCGCTGGCGGAGCTGCGTACGCTGGCGGGCAGCGCCGGCGCGAAAGTTGTCGGCGAAATTCTGCAGCGGCGCGACCGTCCCGATCCGGCAACGCTGATTGGCGGCGGCAAGCTGGAGGAGATTGCGGGCGCGGCCGCTTCGGTGAATGCCGATCTGCTTCTTTTCGATCATGACCTGACGGCGTCGCAGCAGCGCAATATCGAAAGAATCGTCAAGCTGCGGGTGATCGACCGGACGCAGTTGATCCTCGATATTTTTGCGCGGCACGCGCGCACGCGCGAAGGCCAGTTGCAGGTGGAACTGGCGCAACTGCAGTACATGCTGCCACGCCTTGCGGGACGCGGCATTGAGATGTCGCAACTGGGCGGCGGCATTGGCACGCGCGGTCCGGGTGAAACGCAGTTGGAGACTGACCGGCGGAAGATTTACCGGCGGGTGCGGCACGTGGAGCAGCAACTGGAGAACGTGCGGCGCATTCGCGCGCAGCAGCGGCAGCGGCGAGAGTCAGCCCCGCTTGCGGTGGTTGCGCTGGTGGGCTACACCAATGCGGGGAAGTCGACGCTGTTCAACGCACTGACGAAAGCCGCAGTATTATCTTCGCCGCGCATGTTTGCCACACTTGACCCAACGATTCGTTCGGTGGTGCTGCCCTCGAAGCGAAAGATTTTGCTCTCCGACACGGTGGGATTCATTCGCAGCCTACCGCACACTTTGGTCGAAGCGTTTCGCGCCACGCTGGAGGAAGTGCAGAGGGCGTCGCTGATATTGCACGTTTCCGATGCCAGCAGCCGGCTCTCAGCGGAGCAGGATGCGCAGGTGGAGATCGTCCTGAAAGAATTGGAAGCGGAAAAGAAGCCGCGCCTGCGTGTGATGAATAAGGTGGATTTGCTAGACGTGGAAGTGGCCAATGCGTTGGTGAATGACCCGGTGCTGGATGCGAAGACGGTGTATGTTTCAGCGGCGGAAGGTGTTGGACTGGTCAAGTTGTTGGCGCGCATCGACGGCATGATCGAGGAGGATCCGATCAGCCGCCTGCATCTGAGCGTGCCGCAGGAAGAAGGGAAGATATTGGCCATGCTCGAAGCCAAGGCGCGGATTTATTCACGGAAGTATAGGGGCGGGGTGGTAGATATGACGGTGGCGGCGCCGGAGTCTGTGGTGCGGAAGGTGAGAGAGTGGGTGGTGGGGTAAGAAACCAGCTATCGCCAGATGACTCAAGTTACACCGATTTAATAGGTCGAAATATCCAGTCTTCGCGTTCGACGCTCGCATAGTATATTGCAGCTCCCAAGGACTTGCAGTCCATCCTCTCCCGGTGCATAATTCCTCTTGCATTTGGGCATCCCGCGTCATTCCCCATAATTAGCAGGTCGGTCATTCTTGGGTTAAGGTCCGAACGCCTTGAAGAAGGAGAGCCTCAATGGACTTCCTCGGGCACTTGGTCGACGCTCCTTTAGCCAATATTCTCATCATCGCTGGTTTGCTCTTCTTGGGCATCGGCGCCGTTGGGAAGATCACCGGGAAGATTGAGCCAGACAAGATCGGAAGGATGATCGCGAGCTTGCTCGGACTCGTTTTGCTGGCCGCCGGAGCAGTGGTTCATATCAAAGGCGACTCTTCCAACAAGAATCAAGCCGCATCGTTAGTTCAGCCGGTTGTTCGTGTCTTCTCTGTTACGCCCTCTCAAGTAACCAAAGGCGGCGCTGTCACCATTAGCTGGGATGTCTTGAATGCGGATGACGTAGAATTAGAGCCTTTCGGCCAAGTACCCGCAACTGGAGACAGAACGGTCCAGCCAGAACAGACAACGATCTATAGACTGAACGCGACAAACAAAAGCGGCGGGAGGAACGGTACGTTTCAAGAAGTGATAGTGAAGGAGCCGCCCACCGTACAGCCTGCGAGAAGGGGATCATCGCTCTCGAACCCTTCGCCGAGAGACGACGACAGCAACACCTCCGCTGGGGATCAAGATACAAAGGAGGACCAGCCGGTGTACGCGGCACAAACTCCTCCGCCACTGCCGGACTACGACCAACCGCGCGATCCAGGAGGCAACTCCCGATGGACGCCAGGGGCATGGTATTACAATTCCGTCCAGGCCGACTATTACTGGGTGCCGGGCGTGTGGGTGACGCCGCCCCATGCGGAAGTGTGGACGCCTCCTTACTGGGAATACGACAATCCTCGACGCTACCAGTGGCATCACGGCTATTGGGGCCCGCGCATCGGTTTCTACGGTGGTATCGATTACGGATTCGGCTACTCCGGTACCGGCTATGACCGGAGTTCAAGTAAGTCCAGCAATCCAACTAGTTGCAACGGTGGACCAGGCCGAGTTCAAAAAAAGCCGACACGAGCAGAGGCTGCCGCGAATCGGGACAAGCACTTCGCAGCATTGGACGCGCAGATACACCTGGCGCGCGATGCCAAGAAGAACCGTGAGCAGTACTCTAAAGCCAATCACGGGCGCCCACCGATTGTGGTTGTCGCGAAGCAGCAGACGCAAAGGTCGAGTCCGCAGAAGCCGGTGAAGGATCAGACGCAAGGCTCAGGTCCGCAGAAGCCGGTGAAGGATCAGACGCAAGGCTCAGGTCCGCAGAAGCCGGTGAAGGATCATACGCAAAGCTCAGGTCCGCAGAAGCCGGTGAAGGATCAGACACAAAGCCCAGGTCCGCAAAAGCCAGTGAAGCAGCCCACCCAACATCCCTCTCAGCCGACGCCTCAAAAGCAACTGCCGACGCAGCCACCAGCTCAGCCTAAGACGCGTTAAGGCTCCTCAAAGGTGAACGCGCGAAGCCAACAATGACCTAAGAATTTAAATGGGCCGGCAACCAAGAAGCGGTGACATTCCTTGGCTATCGGCCCATTCGATCCTGAATTGGATCGGAGGTGATAGTTCAATGCTAATCCTCTTGGGCGGGAAGTCAAGGGCTTGTTGCAGATTTTTGCATGGCCGTCCCAAAAGGGTGTCCAGGCCAATATTCGGCCCGTTCTGAGCTACTCTTCTTAGTTCCCCAAGACAGCGAAATCGATCAAAAACCACCCGTTTGCGTTGACATAAACTCCTTTGGACGTTAGACTTAACAGTTTTCATAGCCCTCATTTTTTCCAGAACAGCAGCACTCAATGGATCAAACGCTACAACAACTGGGCGAATTACTGCTTGGAGCAGTACCCACGGTGATTCTGCTGGCGCTGCTTTACGTGCTTTATACGGCGATTGTGCACAAGCCGTTGCGGCGGGTGCTGGAGGAGCGGCGAAACAAGACGGAAGGCGCGGTAGAAAAGTCGCGGGCCGACATTGCCGCGGCCGAAGCGCGCACGTCGGAATACGAGCAGCGGTTGCGCGAGGCGCGGGCAACCTTGTTCCGGGCTCAGGAAGCGCGACGAAAAGGGGCGCTGGACGCTCGCACAGCGGCACTGAACCAGGCGCGTGCCAAGGCTCAGGCGCAGGTACAGGTGGCGAAAGCCGATATCCACAAGGATCGCGAGGCGGCGCAGGGCGGTCTGCAGGCAGAGGCACAAGCGCTGGCGGCGGAGATTGTGCGGCGCGTGCTCGAACCGGCAGGGGCGGGACGCTGATGACGCAGAGACGGACTCACGAAGCAGTCTCGAAAAAGATGAATTCCTTGAAGCGAATGATCCGGGCGGGTTCGCTGGCGTTGTTTGTAATGTGCGTGGCCGGGGCCATCGCGTCGCGCGCGCAGGAGCCCGCGGCTGCACCACAGAAAAAGGCGGAGCCTGCTCCAAAGCAGCGGGGGCCGGCGCAAGAATTAGTGCACGAGACGCGGGAAGCCGCGGGAGAAGACGAAACGGCGGAGTTTAAGCAGTCAGCTTCGGTAAAGGCCATTGCGCGAATTACCGGACTGAGTGTGAGCCATGCCTTCCTGTTGAGCGATCTGCTGAATTTCGCCGTGATTGCAGTCGTCATCACGTGGGCGGGCCGCAAGTTTTTGCCGGGCATATTCAGCGCGCGCACGGCGGCGATCCAGAAGGCGATGCAGGAGGCGCAGAAGGCCAGCGATGAAGCGCGGCGCCGGCTGGCGGAGATCGAGTCGCGCCTGATGAAGCTGGATGTGGAGATTGGCATGATGCGCAATGCGGCGGAGAAAGATGCGGCGGCGGAAGAAGCGCGCATTCAGGCAGCCGCCGAGGAAGATGCACGCAAGATAGTGGAATCGGCGCAGCAGGAAATTGCCGCGGCTGCAAAGACGGCGCGCCGCCAGTTGACAGCCTACGCCGCCGACCTTGCCGTAGGGCTGGCACAGAAACAGATTCATGTGGATGCCGCGACTGACCAGCGCCTGGTGAGGAATTTCGCCGGAGAGCTAGGTTCTGAAAGCTCAGGGCCGGGAAAGGGCAGGGGCTAGTCATGGCTTCGGTTGCCAGCACGTATGCCCGGGCCTTCGCGGATGTGGTTTTCAGCGCGCGCCTCGACGCGGACCGGGCCATTGCGGAGTTGCGTGCGATTGCGAGTTTGCTGGCGGAGAGTGCGGAGTTGCGCCGGGTGTGGGAGAATCCCGCGATTCCCGCCGAGCAGAAGCACAGAGTGCTCGACGTTATTGCGCAGCGGAATGGGCTTACAGTGCAGGCGAGGAATCTGATTGCGGTGCTGATCGATCACCGGCGGATACATTTTCTGGAGCCGATCATTGCGCAACTAGAGAAAGAGCTGAACGCGCGGCTGGGATTTGCCGAGGCCGAGATCACTAGCGCGCGCGCGCTGGGCGATCCGGAGAAGCGCGAATTTGAAGCTCAGATCGGCAGGTTGACTGGCAAGAAAGTTCGGGCGCGGTACGAGCAGGATGCGTCGCTTCTGGGAGGCGCAGTGGTCCGCCTGGGCAGCACGATTTACGATGGTTCGGTGAAGGGGCAGTTGGGGAGATTGAAGGAAGCTCTTAGCTCTTAGGCTGGCGCGAATTGACAAACATTTAACCGCGGAGGACGCAGAGAACGGCCGCGGAGGGCGCAGAGAGAAGCTAAGAGCTAACAGCTAAAGGCTAAGAGCTGAAATTCTTATGGCACAGATCAAGGCAGACGAGATTACCAAACTGATCCGCGAGCAGATCGAGAACTACGAGTCGAAGATCTCCGTGGACGAGACCGGCACGGTCATCACGCTGGGCGATGGTATCGCGCGCGTGTATGGGCTCGACAAAGTGATGGCCGGCGAACTTCTTTCCTTCCCGCACGATGTGGCCGGGATTGCTATGAACCTGGAAGAAGACCAGGTGGGCGTGGTGCTGCTCGGCGAATATACCGAGATCAAGGAAGGCGACGAAGTGAAGCGCACCGGCCGCATCATGAGCGTGCCCGTGGGCGACGCCATGATTGGCCGCGTGGTCGATTCGTTGGGTCGTCCCATCGACGATAAAGGTCCGATCTCCTCCGACAAGTTCATCGCGCTGGAGCGGTTGGCGCCGGGAGTCATTGACCGGCAGCCGGTACGCGAGCCCATGGCGACTGGGTTGAAGGCCATCGACAGCATGATTCCGATTGGCCGCGGACAGCGTGAGTTGATCATCGGCGACCGCCAGACCGGCAAGACCGCGGTCGCTCTCGACACCATCATCAACAGCAAAGGCAATGACCTGATCTGCATTTACAACGCGATCGGGCAGAAGCGGTCGTCGATTGCGCAGGTGGTGAAGATTCTGGAAGACGCGGGTGCGATGGAGTACACCATCGTGGTCGCGGCGTCGGCCTCGGAACCCGCGCCCATGCAATACATTTCGCCTTACGCTGCGACGGCGATTGGTGAATATTTCCGCGACACCAAGCGGCACGCGCTGGTGATTTATGACGATCTGTCAAAGCACGCGGCGTCTTACCGCGAAATTTCGCTGCTTTTGCGGAGGCCGCCGGGACGCGAGGCCTATCCGGGAGACGTTTTCTATCTTCACTCGCGGCTGCTGGAACGCTCCGCGAAATTGAGCGATAAGAATGGCGGTGGATCGCTTACCGCGTTGCCTATCATCGAGACGCAGGCGGGCGACGTTTCCGCTTACATTCCGACCAACGTTATTTCGATTACTGACGGTCAGATTTATCTGGAAACCGATCTGTTCAATCAGGGCGTGCGTCCGGCGGTGAACGTAGGTCTGTCGGTAAGCCGCGTGGGCGGCAGCGCGCAGATCAAGGCCATGCGGCAGGTTGCGGGAACTCTGAAGCTGGAACTGGCGCAATACCGCGAACTGGCGGCATTTGCCCAGTTCGGCAGCGACCTCGACAAGGCTACGCAGAATCAGCTCAACCGTGGCCAGCGTCTGGTCGAGATTCTGAAGCAAGCTCAGTTTTCGCCGCTGCCATTCTCCAAGCAGATTCTGATCATCTTTGCAGGTACCGCGGGATTTCTCGACGATATGCCGGTGAATCAGGTTCGCGACTTCGAGAGAGAACTTTACAAGTACGTGGACGCGACGCAAGGCGGCCTGCTGCGCACGATCATGGAGAAAAAGATTCTCGACGACGGGCTGAAGGCGCAGTTGACTGAAGTGATCAAGCAGGCGAAGCAGCAGTTTGTGGCGGAGAGGGAAGCGGTAGCAAAATAGTACCCAGTACCTAGTACCGAGTAGAGCGCGTTTTACTGGGTACTAGGTACTGGGTACTTGCAACTCAACATGCCTAACATCCTCGACATCCGGCGCCGTATCCGCAGCGTGGTGAACACGCGGCAGATTACCAAGGCCATGAAGGTGGTCTCGGCTGCGAAGTTGCGGCGGGCGCAGGACCGCGCTTTGGCAGCGCGCCCGTATGCGCAGATGTTGACGAATGTGCTGAAGTCGCTGGTGGCGCGGGCGGAGATTTACGATCCGGAAACTGGCGAGCCGAAACATCCCTTGCTGGCGCAGCGGCCGGAACAAAACATTCTTTTGATCGTGGTCACCGGCGATAAGGGACTGGCGGGGGCGTTCAGTGCCAACATCACCAAGGCTGCCGCCCGGTTTCTCGAGTCCAAGGCGGGCAAGAATGTCGACATTGAGGCGATTGGCCGCAAGGGGCGCGACTTCTTGCGCAGGCGCTATCCTGCCGCGGCGGTGCAGACGCGCAGTTTGGCGGAGACCGAAGAATTTCTCGATTCGCAGGCAGCAGCGGGAGAACGGCGCGGGGCCATCCAAATCGCCGGAGAACATGTAGGTATTCTGGGCAAGCTGGAATTTGCGCAGGTGCAATCGTTGGCGGAGAGCGCGATTAAGCGTTACGAACGCGAAGAGATCGATGCGGTCTATGTGGTCTTCAACGAATTCAAGTCGGTGATCGCTCAACGACTGATCGTGGAACAAATTCTTCCAATTGAACAGCTGGGTGCACAGGCTGTGCGCTTTGCCGAGGAGATGACGGAAGAAGAGAAGAAAAAAGCCAGGGAAGCTGCGATCAGCGCTGGAGTGGGCTTGCGCAAGTCGGAATCTCCGGCAGATGAGGTGGCGGAGAAGTTTGGCACGGCGCAGGTGGATTACATCTACGAGCAGGCGCCGGCGGAATTGTTCCGGTCATTGCTGCCGAAATATGTGGCCATTCAGATTTTCCGCGCGTTGCTGGAATCGGTCGCTGCCGAGCACGCGGCGCGCATGACTGCAATGGATTCCGCCACCAGCAATGCCACGGACATGATCGATTCGCTGACGCTAGTGATGAACCGGGCGCGGCAGGCGAAGATCACGAAAGAGATTATCGAGATTGTGAGCGGCGCAGCCGCAATGTAGCAGTACCGAGTACCCAGAAGAGCTGACAACATATGGCTGAAAATATCGGACACGTAGTTCAAATCGCGGGGCCGGCGGTCGACATGCAGTTCCCCGAAGGCAAATTGCCGCCGATTTATCAGGCGGTGCGAGTGGTTAGCGACGGCTTCACCGTGCCCAGCCCCATCGACGTAATTCTCGAAGTGCAGCAGCACTTGGGCGAAGGCCGCGTGCGCAGCATCGCCATGTCGGCCACCGATGGCATGGTGCGCGGCATGAAGGCCATTGACCAGGGTGGGCCGATTTCCGTGCCCGTGGGACGCGGCACGCTGGGTCGCGTGATGAACGTGATCGGCGAACCGGTGGATCAACTCGGCCCGGTCGAGTACAAAGAGCGGATGCCGATTCACCGTCTTGCGCCGGCCTTTGACGAACAAGCCACGACGGCGGAGATGTTCGAGACCGGAGTAAAAGTCATCGATCTGATTCAGCCGTTCTTGAAAGGCGGCAAGATCGGATTGTTTGGCGGCGCGGGTGTGGGCAAGACCGTCGTCATCATGGAACTGATCAACAACGTTGCCAAGAATCACGGCGGCTACTCGGTGTTTGCCGGTGTGGGCGAGCGCACGCGCGAAGGCAACGATCTTTGGCTGGAGATGACCGAATCCGGCGTGATTAAGCCGGGCAAGCCGGCGGAGTCGAAGGCCGCGCTGATTTACGGGCAGATGACGGAGCCTCCTGGCGCGCGTTTGCGCGTGGCGTTGACCGGACTTACGGTTGCGGAATATTTCCGTGACGCCGAGGGCGCGGACACGCTGCTCTTCATCGATAATATTTTCCGCTTCACGCAGGCGGGTTCGGAAGTATCGGCCTTGCTGGGCCGCATGCCCAGCGCCGTAGGCTATCAGCCGAACCTGGCGACGGAAATGGGCGAACTGCAGGAGCGCATTACGTCTACCAAGAAAGGCTCGGTCACATCGGTGCAGGCGATTTACGTTCCTGCCGACGATTTGACCGATCCTGCGCCGGCGACCACGTTTGCTCACCTGGACGCGACCACCGTGCTTTCACGCGCACTGACTGAGATTGGAATTTATCCCGCGGTCGATCCGCTGGCTTCAACCTCGCGCATTCTCGATGCACGCATCGTTGGGCAGGAACATTACGACGTAGCGCAGTCGGTGAAGAAGACGCTGCAGACTTATAAAGACCTGCAGGACATCATCGCAATTCTCGGCATCGACGAACTCAGCGAAGATCAAAAGCTGACAGTCGCGCGAGCGCGAAAAGTTCAGCGCTTCCTATCGCAACCGTTCCACGTGGCCGAGCAGTTTACCGGCGCAGCCGGACGCTACGTCAAGATCGCAGACACCGTAAAGGGCTTCAAGGCCATTGTCGAAGGCAAATACGACGACATCCCCGAGCAAGCGTTTTACATGAAGGGCCCGATCGAAGAAGTGCTGGAAGCTGCGGAGAAGATGAAGACAGCAGCGTAAACAACCTCGCTAGTCGTTAGTCGTTGGCCAAACCCATCATGGATGGCGCACAACAACTAACGAGCGAAGGGTTCGCTAACGACCAAAGACTAACGACCAACGACAGATGTCCGATACATTCCAACTCGAGATCGTCACGCCGGAAAAGAAGGTCGTCGACGTGGCGGCTACGGAAGCTCAGATTCCCGGCAAGAACGGGTATCTGGGCATTCTGCCAGGACATGCTCCGTTGATCACTGAGCTGGCTGTCGGCGAAATTACTTACCGCGCTGGCACTGAAGAGCAGCGGCTTGCTGTTGCCTGGGGCTTCGCGGAAGTGCTGCCGGATCGAGTCACCATTCTTGCCGAGACGGCGGAGCGTCCTTCGGAGATTGACGTAGAGCGCGCGCGCAAGGCCAAAGAACGTGCTGAGAAAGAACTTACCAGTGGCGATATCAACGTCGATGTGGAGCGAGCTTTAGCAGCGCAGAAGAAGGCTGAGACGCGGCTGGAAGTGGCGGGCAAAACATAGAAATGCGGATGTTAACGGTCAATTAAAGAAGTGTCAATTCTTTCGGCTTGACCGCCCAAAAAGGCGTTTAGGAGTTATGATTCAGGCAGTATCCCTTGCTGTGGGCGAGTCCGAAACGGACTAGCGTTTCGCCCCGGCAGTTTTTTCGATTGCGGGATCTTCCCGTCAGGTAACCGGGCTGCCAGGCTCGAGTTCTCAGTTTCGCAGGAGGTAATCGCGGTGAAACCCTACGGAAATCTTCACTCCTTGATTCTCAAGCCTACAAGGATTCTCAACTCTACAAGCGTAGTTTTTACAATGTTGGCCGCGGCCCTGGGGGTCGTGGTTATGTTCGCAGGCAGCGCGTTTGCTGCGGAGCGGGTCATTTACAACTTCCAAGGCGGGAATGACGGCATCGGTTCGAACGATCTGATCGCCGACCGGGCGGGTAATTTGTATGGCACGACATTCAACGGCGGCGGATCGGCCGGGGCGGGAACGGTGTACGAATTGTCGCCTCCGGCGCAGCCGGGCGGCGTTTGGACTGAAAACATCCTCTACAGCTTTTCTTACACGGCGCTCAACAGTGGAATCGGCCCGCTCGGGAGATTGGTGATGGATTCGGCAGGCAACCTGTATGGCACGACGTGGCTGGGGGGACCGCAGGGTGCGGGAGTGGCGTTCGAATTGTCACCTCCGGCGGTCAAGGGCGGGGCATGGACCTACGCGCAGCTTTATGCGTTCGGAGGGGCCGGTTTGAGTTCGCCGGAAGTGGGGCTGGTGCTCGACAAGGCGGGAAATCTGTATGGCACGACAGCATCCGGAGGCACGGGAGGATGTGCTGGCGGATGCGGCGGTGTGTTCAAGCTCGCTCCTCCGGCACAAGCGGGGGCTGCCTGGACCGAGACAGTGCTCTTCAACTTCTCGGGATCGTTTAACACTGGTGGCGGAACCTCCGGTGGGCTGACGATCGACGCGCACGGCTCGCTCTACGGGACAACCTACAGCGGCAGCGGAGGGCCCTCCGGCACTGTGTTCCGGCTGACGCCAACCAAGAGCGGGCATTGGACCCATACCGTTTTGTATGCCTTCGCGGGCTTCGCTGACGGAGCTTTTCCCCAAGCCGAGGTTGTGTTCGACAAGCATGGAAACCTCTACGGCATGACCAACTACGGCGGCACCGGCGGTCCCAACTGCTTCGGTTCACCGTGTGGAACAGTTTTTGAGTTGATGCCGGCTCCCACGGGTCCGTGGATGCACAGCGTGCTCTATTCATTTAGTGGTGGAACGGATGGCGGCTACCCCGGTCGAGCCCTAACGTTGGACGCCGGCGGCAACCTATACGGCACGACGGGGATTGGCGGTGACCCAAGCTGCGCGGGCGGCAACGGCGATGGGTGCGGAACTGTTTTTCAGTTGGCAGCTCCAACCAGCCGAGGTGGGCCGTGGACGGAAACGATTCTCCACCGTTTTGCGGGTGGTGCTGACGGCGTCGGGCCAGGAGGCCTTACCCTCGGTGGGGGTGGATTCCTCTATGGGCCGGCTGCAGGTGGTGTGCATAATGAAGGCTTAGTCTTCTCAAGTGCTCGGTAGCGGGCTCGTGGGGGTGCGATTGCGGCTACTGCACATTCACGTGATCCCGGCTCTCCGAGGCACATGCTTCACTGCCTCGGTTCGCTCCAGCGTATCCCGGGCAAACTTGAGTCACGCCGGAGAAGAGGATCGTCGACACGGTTGGAAGTTGCCGAGGGGCAGATCTTTTCCTCGCCGCTACGGTTCGAACTTCCTCTGGCGAAAAATCTCGTGAGTCTCTCGTAGTTAGTTAAGATGAGGGAATGAAGCGGATCTCACTTCTCTTTCCATCTCTTCTCTGTGCCTGCGCGATCGCCGGAACTATACATGCGCAAGACAAACCCGCACCAGTCCCGCCTCCACAACCTCCTGCGCCCGTTGTTTCGCCCGAAGTGCATCCGGACCGCAGTGTCACCTTCCGCTTTCGCGCGCCCAATGCGGCGGAAGTAAAGCTGGAACGCGAAGGCGTGAAGCCAGTCGCGATGCAGAAAGACGAGCACGGCGTGTGGAGCGTGACGACCGCGCCGCTCGCTCCGGATTACTACGGCTATTCGTTTGTCGCCGATGGCGTGCGGCTGATGGACCCGCACAATCCGCGGTTGATACCGAACCTGCTGAGTCCCGAGAATGCTGTGCATATTCCCGGGCCGCCATCGTTGCCGTGGGAACTGAACGACGTGCCGCACGGCGAGGTTCACCATCACTTCTATCTGTCCAAAGTTGCGGGCGATGACCGCGACTACTACGTTTACACTCCGGCAGGCTACGACCCGGCGGCGAAGACGACATATCCCGTGCTCTACCTGCTGCACGGCTATAGTGACGATGCCAGCGGATGGACCGCTGTGGGTCACGCCAACGTGATTCTCGACAATCTGATCGCGCGGGGCAAGGCTAAGCCCATGATCGTGGTGATGCCGCTCGGCTACGGCACCATGGAGATCGTGCAATTGGGATGGAGTGCGTGGGGGCACGCTGAGTTACGAGATCGCAACTTTGAGAAATTTCGCGAGTCTTTACTCACGGAAGTCATGCCGCGCGTCGAAGGCGAATACCGGATCACGAAAGATCCCAATGCGCGGGCGATTGCAGGACTGTCGATGGGCGGATCGGAGTCGCTGCTTACTGGACTGAACAATCTCGACAAGTTTTCCTGGGTTGGGGCTTTCAGTTCGGGGGGAATTCCAGAGGACTTTCAGAAAGATTTTCCCGTTTTCGACGCGAAAGCCAACCAGCAACTACATCTGTTGTGGATTGCCTGCGGCACCGAGGACCGCCTGATTACGGTGAATCGTGATCTTCGCCAGTGGCTTAAGAGCAAAGGAGTGAAAGCTACTGAGATCGAGACGCCGGGGGAGCACACGTGGATGGTCTGGCGGCGGAATTTGGCGGAGTTCACCCAGTTGTTGTTTCGATAGAGTGGGCGTTTAGGGAACGTTCACCTGATCCCGATTTTCCGACGGCACATAGTTCACCGCAGCGGTCCGCTCTAGTTTGTCCCACGCAAACCTTCGCCCTTCAAGAGCGCGCTTCAGCGTCTTGAACAAGACCACTGAAAACAATTGGCGGTAAGCGAAGCGTTGCAGCCAGACCTGGCTCAGCAACCACGGATCTTCCGTATCGTCGGGACGGCGACGCTCGAGGGCGAACGCCAAAGCTGACGCCAGAAAATCAATCACCAGAAACGCCAGGAAGAACGCCACCAGTTTGTGGAAGCTGGCGGGATCCGTGGAGTCTGGGTGGAAGTGTTTCTGAATGAAATACCAGATCGCGCCGAAGGCAAACATGATATCGATCAGCGGCGACACCAGCGGCAACAGAATCTGGAAGATCACAATGTTCGGCAGCGCCACAAAGCCGAGCGCGCCTTTACGCGCGAACACTCTGCGGTGCTTGTAGACGGCCTGCAAAATTCCGAAGGACCAGCGGAAACGCTGGCGCATCAATCCACTCGCATTGGTGGGGGCTTCGGTGTAGGCCAAAGCCATGTCTTCGTATTCCACGCGGTAGCCCAAGCGCAACAGCGCCATTGTGAGGTCGGCATCTTCGGCCACGGTGTCGATCTGGTAGCCGCCCGCTTCGCGCACCGCGCAAACTCGCCAGGCTCCGATCGCACCCGGCACCACGCTGACGGCGCCGAGCACGTCCAAAGCGCGGCGCTCAAAGTTCTGGCTGGTGATGTATTCGAGAGCCTGCCATCGCGTCCACAGATTCACCCGGTTGCCCACCTTCGCATTGCCCGCAATGGCGCCGACTTTGGGATTGATGAAATGCGGCACTAGGCGCGAGATGGCGTCGTGCGCGATGATAGTATCGGCATCTATGCCGACAAAAAGCTCTGCATCCTGAATATGCTCAATGCCGTAGTTAAGCGCCTCGGCCTTGCCCGCGTTGGTTTTGGTCAGGATAAGAACTTGTCCCGCAGCTTGCTCCGCTGCAAAGGCCTCGCGTGCGACTTCGAGGGTGCGGTCACGCGATCCATCGTCGATGACAATCACCCGCAAGTCCGGGTAGTTGGAATTGAGCGCAGCGCGAATGGTTCGCTCAATCACTTTTTCTTCGTTGTAGGCAGGAATTAGAACGGCGACTTTTGGTTTGTAGGACTCGACCTCGGCCGGCTTTCCAAAAATCTTTTCCGCAAGCCGGTCATAGACCGCGGCCGCACCGATGAACAACAGTCGCCCGGTCATCAGAATATCGCCAAGGAAGAAAATCACAGTGATGCCCATGACGGCGATATCAAAAAGCCAGAAGCCCAGACGGTCCAGGCGCGCAGCCCATAGTTGCCCCGTGGGTAGCGGAGCCATCACGTCGGCTTTGTTCTTGCCCAGCAATTCGTAGACCGGCGCAATTTCGTAGCCCCGGGCCCGGATGCCCTCAATGATCATAGGCAAAGCTCGCACGGTTTCCGCGCGGTTGCCGCCTCCGTCATGCAATAGAACAATGTTGCCGCAGCGTAAATCTTCCACCTTGCAAGGCGGCAGGTGGGAAAGTACGTAAGAAGATATTTGCTCGGCGCTGCGCCGCGGATTGCTGGTCCAGTCGTTGGGATCGATCCGGTTTCCCACCGTGATGTATCCCATGTCCTGCGGAATTTCCAGCGGTCGCACCTGGTCGGCGGTGTCGGGTTCTTCGTCAATCGCGTAGGGAGGACGCATCAGCTTGGTGCGAACACCCATCAGGCTCGCGAAAAGCCGCTCCGTCAGATTCAACTCCACTTTCATGTATGTGTTCGAAATATTGCTGACGTCGGGATGGGTGAAGGTGTGATTGCCGATGGTATGGCCTTCGTCATAAATGCGCTTGGCCAGCCCGGAAAACTTGTCAGTCTGAATGCCGATCAGAAAGAACGTAGCGGTGGCATGCTCGCGCTTCAGCACATCAAGGATTTTCGGCGTCCACTCAGGGTCGGGACCATCGTCGAAGGTCAAGACAACTTTGTTGGGGCTGTAACCGTAGCGGGCCACGCGGTAGGGTTCGGGAAGAGACTGGAAATTCTCGTCGGTAATCACTTTCGTCTTGGGATCAATCGTAAGATCCCGCGTGCCGGGAGTGGGCTTGTCTTCAATGCGAAGGATCTCTCCCTGGCCCTCCATGTCGACGTCCTGGCCGGGAGGCACACTTCGTAATTTCGCGGCTGCCGCAAGATCGCCGGGCATGTCCCACACGCGCCAGAGCGTGCGGTCTTCACCGCCTAAGCGCCATAGCGCGAAGGTCTGAATGCCCAGCGTTTGCGCGGCCCGCATGTGATTGAGCGCGGTAACCGCGTCCAGAAACCAGACGTCGTGGCGCAGGCTGCTCTCATCCAGATAGCTGAAATGCGGATTCAGCGCATCATCGTCAAAGGTTATATCCTCCTCGGAATCGCGCGCTTCCAACCAGGCTTCCTGCACCGAGACGCTGTGGTCCTTGGCATCGGGAGGCAGTTTGCCCGTCTTCGGTTTAAGTACCCAGTCATAGCCGTAGTTGGCGATGGCGCAGATGAGCTTTTCCCGGGGAATGACGTTCACAATGAAGTTCAGATTGTCGACAAACCAATCCTGCGAGGAGACCGCTCCGGATTCCCCGCCGGGATAGTGTTCGTCGTAGTTCATTACCACCACGCCGTCGGCAGGGGCGGCAATGGCAGCGTAATCGAATTCATCGTTGTGGGCGGGGACACTGACGTAGAGCTTCATTCCGCGGGCATGCAGATCTGAGGAAAGTTCGTTCAGCAGCGCGATGTAGCCGGGCTGGCCAACTTTGGGGAAGGCCTCAAAATCCAACATTAAGCCGCGAAATCGATCCGAGGAAAGAAATATGCCTACTTGCTGCCGAAAGACCGCGCGGGCGGCGGGATTGTTGAGAAAGTCCGTGATGCCGCCCACGAATTCGGCGCCATCAAAATTGTTCACCATGGGGAAGACTTCCATGGAACTGTCTTCCGCTTTCACCAAAGGCATCACGCGGTCGTCCACGGAGTGCACGTGATTGTTTTGCACCACGTCGAAGAACTTATTGGTCTGATCGTCTACAGCCTGCAGCCGGCCATCGGGCGTGAGCACGTGCAGCCAGTCGGGATAAAGAATATCGATCTGGCGGGAAAAATCGCGCAAGGAGGAGAAACTGGCGGCATCCCACGGAACATAAAATGCCGCGCGAATACCTTCTTCCTGATTTAAGGTGACCTCCGAAGCCGGCAGTTTGGATTTGCGGTGCGACCGGAGCGCCAGCTTTTTCTGGCGCTCGCGCGCCTTATCTTTCTCGCTTTCTTTCAATGCCTTGAAAGCGCGTTTTTGTGGAGAGAACAACAGCTCGGGCAGCCGCTCATCGCGCAGTGTGGTGTAAGCGAAGAAAATAGCCAGCGCCGAAAGCGCCGCCACTAGCACATCAACCAGCCGCCTTAGCCGCTTCCAGCGGGCGCGTTGCGGATCGTAAAAGACCGGTTCAGCCATTGGGGAGTAATCGTTTATCGTATGCCGTGGATGGCAGACGGTCAATGCGGCCAGGCGCGGAGAGGTTCTGGCTCTCTATTTTAAGATGCCCGTTGGCGGAGCTGAGATGACTAAAGATAAACGGCAGTAGGGGCAAACGCGCTATATTCTCTGCGTGCTTGAACTTGTGCGGAAGAATGCCCGGTTCTTTTTTGCGGCGAGTCTGACGGCGTTTGCGCTGCGATTGCTCTTCGTTCTCCACTTCCCCGGTGTGGTGGACGATTCGCGTCTTTATGCCGATATCGCCATGAACTGGCTGCAGCATGGCGTTTATGGCATCACGGATTCCGGCCAGGTTGTGCCAACCTTCTCCCGACTGCCCGGCTATCCGGCGTTTCTGGCGGCGATGTTCGCCATCTTCGGATGGGGCAATTTCCGCGCCGTTCTGCTGATTCAAGTCCTGTTCGATTTGGGAACTTGCTTTTTGATTGCCGATCTTGCACGCCGCATGTTGTCAGCGCGCGCCGCGAAGGTGGGCTTCCTGCTGGCCGCTCTCTGTCCTTTCCTGGCTAATTACTCCGCGGCGGCGCTCACTGAAACGCTGGAAATTTTCTTTACTGTACTGGCGTTCGATTTGGCCGTATTCGGATTCGCCACAATTCGCGGACACGGTGGCAGCGAAACGTCTTCAAGGTGGGAATTCGCAATCTGGCTCGGATGCGGACTCTCCATTGGAGCCTGCATTCTTCTGCGGCCGGATGGTGGCATTCTCTTCGGGGCGATCGGCGGATATTGCTTCTGCCGTCTACTGCGCAGTATGTTATCGAAACAGGGCACCGCACGCCGCGTGCTCTCCTTGCTCCGCATGGGAGTGATTCTGTCGATTGGCGCCTTTGCCCCGCTCGTGCCATGGACACTACGCAATCTGCACACCATGCACCGCTTCGAGCCGCTCGCACCCCGTTACGCGAATGATTCCGACGAACTGGTGATGGTGGGATTCAATCGCTGGACCAAAACATGGATCGCCGAATACACGTCGGTGCAGGAAATTTATTGGAAGGTGCCCGGCGATGCAGTGGACATAACGCGGCTGCCCAATCGTGCATTTGATTCGCCGCAGCGGCGCCAGGAAACCGAGCAAATCTTAGCGGACTACAACGAGAATCACGAGGTGACGCCGGATCTGGACGCGCGCTTTGCCGCGCTGGCCGCGGCCCGCATTCATGCCGCTCCGTTGCGCTACTACGTTGTGCTTCCGTCCATGCGCATTGCCGATATGTGGCTGCGCCCGCGCACCGAACTGCTGTCCTCGGACCCGCGCTGGTGGGAATTCAATGACGATCCGGTATGGCTCACCGTGAGCATCGTCTTCGGGCTGGTCAACCTGGCTTACGTGGTTTTGGCGGCAGCCGGACTGCTGCGCTCGCGCGAATTATTCGGCATCGGACTATTCGTTTTATTTCTGCTGCTACGCTCGCTCTTCCTGGGCACGCTGGAAAATCCCGAGCCGCGTTACACGCTGGAATGTTATCCCGTAGTGATTGTTATGGCGGCGGCGTTCCTCGCCGGAAGAACGAATCGCGACTCCTAAAGTCCTTGTCAACGCACTCCTAAATCTGGTACTTCGTCTGTGAAAAGCCGTATTCAAACGTTTTACGACCGCCTAAGGCGTTCAGATTCAGCTTGAACTTAGTGGCCCACTAGTTGCACAATAGCGCCCCATCAGGTCCATCGCGTTCTCTCCTCGTTCGACGGAGGGAATTGCTTTTTAGGAGCATACTCAAATGAAAACTCGTCAGCGTTCCATCCGGACTCACAGAATCGCAGTTGCTTTGGCTTCTGTACTGTGTCTGTCGTTGTTTTGTACGGAGAACCTCGCTGCCCAGCAGGCAACGGCGCAGCTGGTCGGAACGATTAAGGATTCCAGCGGCGCCGTGATCCCCGGCGCGAAGGTCACGTTGACGAATGCCGATACGAATGTCTCTAGAAACATTAACTCCGACAAAAACGGCGACTTCGCTTTCACCCTCATTCCCATTGGAACGTACCAAGTAAGCGTGGAACATACGGGTTTCAGCAAGTATGTGCAGCATGGAATTCGGCTGGAGATCAACCAGAATGCGCGGCTGGATGTGGCGCTTCAAGTCGGCACGGCCGCTCAGGTAATCGAAGTTACAGAAAACGTGACGCAGGTGGACACGGTCAGCGACACGATCGGCACCAGCGTAATTGGAGAGACCATTCAGCGCGCGCCGCTGAATGGCAGAAACGTTCTGGACCTGGCGCTGCTGCAGCCCGGCGTTACCGAAACCAACGGCGACTCGGGTGCGGCGGGCAATTACAGCATTGCCGGCGGGCGCACCGATTCCGTGACGTTTCTGCTGGATGGCGGGCTGAACAACAACCTGCTCGACAACAGCGTGGTTTATAACCCCAATCCGGACACCATTGCGGAATTTCACATTCTCGAAAGCAACTATTCGGCGGAATACGGCCGAAATGGTGGCGGAGTGATCAGTGTGGTCACCAAGTCCGGAACGAATCAATGGCACGGGAGCGCTTTCGAGTTCTTGCGCAACGATGCTTTCAACGCTAACTCTTATTTCAACATTGCCACGGGGATTCCGCGCGATGTCCTGAAGCGCAATCAGTACGGAGCGACTCTTGGAGGCCCCATCACGCTGCCCAAGCTCCTGAACGGCAAGGATCGCTTCTTCTTTTTCGTGGGTTACCAGGGACAAAGGCTTTCCCGCCAGCAGTCGATAGGACAACAGACAGTCTTTACCCCAGCGGAACTCAACGGCGACTTCTCGAATGGACAGGCTGTTGGTACCTGTACCCCGACCGGGGCGCAGGACCCCAGCGTGGCCGCGTTTCTTATGGCCAATCCGTTTTTCCAGTCCGATCCGAACAAGGCAGCCTGCGGCATCATCGACCCAACGCAGGTGAGCCCCATTGCCACTGAATACGTCGGTCTAGGGCTGATTCCATCGAATGCGAACGGCGTGGCGAATTTTCAGGGGGCGCACACGGATAACCGTAACGAACTCACCACGAAGCTTGACTTCCTGTTCAGCGACAAAGACAAGTTGAGCGTCACGCTCGGCGGGTTCCGCAATCCACAACTGAATCCCTTCCAGTTTGCCACCGTGCCGGGCACGCCCAACACCACGCAGAACAATAACTACTATACGAGCGCGGCATACACCCACACCTTCTCGCCGAACTTGCTGAACGAGTTCCGGCTTTTCTTGCAGAGAAGCAACTTCTTCCAGGACAAGCCAGCCGTGAAGCTCCCGAACGCTGCTCAGCTCAACATCGGAATCATCCAGGACGACCCGGTGGGCCCACCGAACCTGCTTTTCGACAACGGCCTGTCTGTCGGATTCAGCGAACAAGGCCCCACCGACCTGGTGGATACCACATTTGGGTTCGCGGAAGCGCTCACCTACGTTCACGGACGGCACAATTGGAAAATGGGCGGCGGGATTTCCGCCTACCGGGACAATACCGTTTTCGACTTCATCGTTAACGGCGAATTTGATTTCAACGGAAGCGGTGGCTCCGGCACGGGAAACTCGCTGGCAGACTTCTTCCTCGGCATTCCGTCGTCATATTTCCAGTATCCTCACGCACCATCGAATATCCGTAGCAAGTCTTACTATGGCTATTTGCAGGATGAATGGCGCCTGACCAAGCACCTGACCCTCGATTTGGGAGTCCGTTACGAGTACAACTCCCCGAAAGAAGACACCCAAGGCCGTTCATTCTCGATCGTTCCCGGCCTGCAATCCACGCGCTTTACCGGCGCCCCAACCGGAATGGTTTTTCCCGGGGACAGAGGCGCGCCCGCAGGAGCGAATTTTCCCGATCGCACGAACTGGTCGCCACGCCTGGGTTTCGCGTGGGACCCGCGCGGCAATGCCAAAACCAGCATCCGCGGCGGATTCGGAATGTTCTACGATATCCTCAAGGGCGAAGACAATTTGCAATTCAACGGCCAGCCGCCATTCTTTGCCAGTGTGGGTTTGTTCTTCCCAACTGTTGGACCGGGTCAGGCCAGTCCGGTGCAGTGTTTTTCGACCGACCCGTTCGGTCCTGCTTGCGGAAATCAACCTAATCCGTTCCCGTCCCACACGCCGCCTTCGAATCTTGATTTCAGCGCGGCCGGATTCCTGCCCATCAATAGCGGTGCAAGCGTATTCTTCGTAGACCCGCATTTGAAAACGCCCATCACCTATCAATACAACCTGAGCGTGCAGCATGAACTAGCCCCCAACACCGCGCTCGAAGTAAGCTATGTGGGCAACATTTCCCATGGATTGACCTCTTTGCTCGACGCCAATCCCTTCGTAATAGGCACGACGGATCGAATTCTTAACCTTGGTACCGGAGATAGTTCGTGTCAGGACGCTTCGGGATTCAGTTCGTCCGGCGTTCTGGCATCGGCGGTGTGCAGCTTTGGTTCCGCGCCGGAGTTCAAGAACGTCAGCAACGCCAACTACAATAGCCTCCAGGCCAGTCTGAATCGGCAGCTCGTCGATTCTCGCTACCTGGGGCGCACGTACTTTACGCTGGCCTATACGTATGCGCACAGCATCGACAATGCCTCGGGATTCAGGCAGAGAAACAGCAATGTGCCGTCTTATCAGACAAATCTGTTCCGAGCCTCGAGCGATCAGGACGTTCGACAGCGCATCACCTTCAGCGGCGGTTGGGACATGCCGTTCGACCGCATGTGGGAGTCTGGCCCCAAGCGCCTGACCAAGGGCTGGAGCCTGTTCCCCATTGTGACCTGGCACACCGGCTTGCCCTTCGATGTCTTTGCCCGCCTCGCCGAGCGCTTCACGCCCAACGCGGAAGGCCCCTCCGGCGCGGGTGACCCAGGCAATGTCCACGCCAACATCGTCGGGCCGCTGAATACGTTCGACCCGCGCAAGATCCAGACAATTAACGGCAGCGCTGGAAACTACTACTTCAACCCGAATAGCCTCAGCAATGCGCAATGTGGTGATCCGACTTGTGTACCAGGGCCGGATATGCTTCCTTCGGATTCTCAAGTCGTGGCGAATCCCGCGCTCGCAACCTATGGGACCCTGCCGCGCAACTTCTTCCGCGGACCAGGCTACATCAACTTCGACCTGGCGTTTTCGAAAACAACAGACATTACCGAGAGAGTGAAATTCGAGTTTCGCGCGGAATTTTTCAACATCTTCAACCACGCTAATTTTACCAATCCGGGGATCATCAACAACGGAGACAACTCGTTTAGCAGCGGCGCTGGAGGCAACAACCCGAACAGTGGGCAATTCGGGCAAATTACCGCAACCTACGATCCGCGGATTATCCAACTTGCCGGACGCTTTTCGTTCTGAGAGGACTGTCGCAGGGAAAGCTGGGCGTGGTTTCAGCAATAAGACTGAGGAAGACAGTCCTACGCCAGCGGCGAATCGCTCATCCGGAAGCGGGTGCGCACGTGCTCGGAAATAAGCTCGATTGCGGGACGGTTTGATACCGGATCGGTCTGGGCCAGGTACTTCATGGCCTCGACCAGTACACGCTGCCCGTCAACGTAACGCGGATCGGACGTGCGCTCTCTACGCTTGGTGCCAAACTTGGGAGGAACCGGAATCGTAAAAACCTTGGCCATGGATGAGCTCGAAAGAGGAACTCTAGGCAGTATAGCGCCCGAGGAGTATTTTCCAGCACAGATTCTTGTGGTTTAGATTCAACTACTTAGCCTCGCGGCGAGACAAATTGTGTCTTTTTTGTGGTTTTCAACTGGAAGACGTCGTTGCCGATCTTCGCATTTACCTTGATCGCGGAATACTTCGCCAGGCGATAGTCTCCCTGGGTTTGGAAGAATTGCTGTTGCACCGAGATGCCGCGGGTCAGGTCGATCCAGAGCACGGCCTTGGCGAAATAGTTGTTGCGGACCTTCTCGTTTTTCGGAATCAGTTGCAGCTTATCGGTGGCGATGCCGCCCACGGCTTCCTCTCCCGCATAGGTCACATCGAACGCCTTGGTTAAGTCTTGTCCACTGCCACCGAAGCCCAGCACCAGATAGCTCTCAATGTCGCCTTTGCCGCTTGTCGGATACACGAGGACCTGTTCGATCTTTGGCTGGTACACCTGCAGCTTGCCGTCTTTGAACAGCACAAACTTCCTGTCGGGCTCCTTGATCTCCGCCATCATTTCGATTTGCGTGCCGGAGCGGCGGTAGTACACCGTACCTTTTTGCGTGTCGGTCTCGTCGACCACTTTCTGATACTGATCCCAGACAAAATCTGCTTGTGTGGTGTGAAAGTTGGCCGCGGCCTCGTCCATTTTCTTGAGAACACATTCCAGCGCGCAGGGCTCGGGAGCCGGCGCGAAGCCGCACAGCAGAATTCCGATTAAACATGTCGCCAGGATGCGGCAGAGAGATTTCATTTGTCCGCTATCTTTTCGCCAGCACTTTATAGGACTGCACCTGGCCTTTGCCGTCGTCAACCGCTTCGTAGCGCACGATAGTTACCTCGCCGGAAATCGGCTTGATCACTCGCAGCAACTGTTCCCTTACAGATTGATCGTCGCCAGGCGTAATCGCGCCGGCGGGAATCTGGTAGACCAGGCTACCCGGCGCATCTGCTGTGACTACGACGTTATTCTGATGCAAAGCGCGAGGCACCGGTTTGTCGTTAAAGTTGATGAGGCGGGGTGAGACAAAAATAAATATCAGGATCAGGGTGACCATGATGTCGTAGTGCAGCGTGCCCCGCTCGTGTTGCCACAGGATGTAGCTCCGGATTGTGCGGAAGACGCCTTTCATCGGTAGGGAAGGCGCGCCCGTCGCGGCCGTGCTGATGTCCACACTTTGCAAGTCTAGTGACCCTTTCCCTTCTTGGCAATGGAGCTCTAGAAGCTCTTCTTCGTAATCCTGTCGGCGCCGATGTAAGGCCGCAGCGCCTCGGGGATTACCACGCTGCCGTCGGCCTGCTGGTAGTTCTCGACAATCGCCACCCAGGTTCTGCCTACGGCCAGCCCGCTTCCGTTCAGCGTGTGTACAAACTCCGTCTTGTTCTTGCCTTCGGGGCGATAGCGGATATTCGCCCGCCGGGCTTGATAAGACTCAAAATTCGAGCACGAAGAGATCTCACGAAACAGTTGCTGCCCCGGCAGCCAGACTTCAATGTCATAAGTCTTCGCCGAAGAGGGCCCCATGTCGCCGGTGCACAAAGCCATGGTGCGATAGTGCAGGCCTAACTTCTGCAATACGGTCTCGGCGTTTCGCGTCAGCTTCTCGTGCTCTTCGTAGGAATCTTCCGGCCGGGTAAATTTCACCAGCTCAACTTTCTGGAACTGATGCTGCCGGATGATGCCGCGCACGTCTTTGCCATAGGAACCGGCCTCGCTGCGGAAGCAAGGCGTGTAAGCGGTGAGCGAAATCGGCAGCCGCGCGGCATCGAGAACTTCGTCGCGATACAAATTCGTGACTGGAACTTCAGCCGTCGGGATTAGCCAGAATTTGCGCTCGTAGAAAAACTCTGACCAAGGCACTCCGAATTCCGGGTGGTCTCCCGTCAACAGAGGCGGCGTTAACCGGATGTCAACTGTGCGGTTACTAAAGTCGATTGCCACGACTTCGTAAACGCGATTTACTCCCTTTCTTTGAACCAATTCGCCTACGACTGGCGTGTGATTCGGATCCTCTTCCCACCGATCAGTTGGAACCTTGAATAAATCCTTTTCGAACTTGGGCAGTTGCCCCGTGCCATACATCGATTCGGAATTGACCAGATAGGGTGGCAGGACTTCGGTATATCCGTGCTCGAGTGTATGCAGGTCGAGCATGAAGTTCGCCAGCGCGCGCTCAAGCTTTGCGCCCAGACCCCAATAGACGGCGAAGCGAGCACCGGACAGCTTAACCGCCCGTTCCAAGTCCAGCACGCCGAGTTCTGCGCCCAAATCCCAATGAGGCTTGGGAGTAAAATCGACCTTGGGTGGTGTGCCCCAGCGGCGAACCTCCACATTCTCTTCCTCGCTGTGACCCACCGGAACGCTGGGATGCGGAAAGTTGGGGATGCTGTCAAGAGTCTCTTTCAGTCGCGCATTCAGCTCCTGAGCCAGTTTGTCCGCTGACTGAATTTTCTTTTTGAGTTCTGTCTGCTCAGCAAGGTTAGCGGCTCGCGACTGGCTATTCGCCGGACTCGTCTCCTTAATTGTTGCGTATGTCTGGCCCCGCGCATCCGCCGAGGTTGCGCCGCGGCCTTCGACCTTGAGTCGCTTCTCCTCACGCATCAGACGCTGGAAGTCCTCGACTAAAGTATTCCGGCGCGCCTTGAGCGTTTCGGCTTCGGTAATAGCTTGGCGCCGCTGCGTGTCGACTTCGTGGAAATCTTTGAGCACGGCAGACGGATCCGCGCCGCGCTGGCGCAGCATCTCTTCCACTCGGGGCAGGTTTTCGCGAACAAAATTCAAATCAAGCATGGGAACTTCATTACTCTATCGGAAAAGAGCCTGACAATGCACGCTGCTGGTCCCGTAATGCTCGCGTAGGGACAGCCGCCCTCGGCTGTCCAGTCGAGCAACGCTCGACAGCCCCTTCACGGCTTTCGCCCGCACCGCCTACCTGTGTAAACTACCTTCGCGATGAGATTCCCCCCCCGCTCCGTTGTTGTCTGCCGATATGTCTCGCTGGTGACCATAGCTGTACTCGTTCTTGTTTCTCTTTCTGCCTTCGCCTCCGCCTATAACGCCCATCCCAAACTCGTCGTCGTAATCGTCATCGATCAATTCCGAGGAGACTATCTGGAGCGCTACCGCGATCAATTCGGAGAGGGCGGGTTCCGCCTGTTGCTCGACCACGGCGCAAACTTCACCGACTGCAACTACGACTATGCCAACACCCGCACCGCTCCCGGGCACGCCACGCTGTTCACCGGAGCCTATAGCAACGATCACGGCATCGCCGCCAACGAATGGTGGGACCAGAAGAAAAAGAAAATGGTCACGTCGGTCGAGGACGACGCTTTTCAACTAGTCGGTGTCCCGGCGGATCAAGCCGCAAGTCAGGGAAAAGACAAGGCCGGCGCGTCGCCCCATAACTTGCTTGCCGATACGCTGGGTGACGAACTGAAGCTTGCTACTCAAGGCAAGTCGCGGGTGTTCGGGGTTTCTTTGAAAGACCGCGCCGCCATCCTGCCCGGCGGCTTCGCGGCCGACGCCGCCTACTGGATCGAGCCGAAGAGCGGGGCCTGGATTACATCAACGTACTATCGCGCCGACCTGCCCAAGTGGGCGCAGGACTTCAACTCCGGAGGCCGCGCAGCAAAATATTGGGATCGCGAATGGAAAAATGCCAATGCCGATGTCATGCGTTCAACCGCGCATCGCAAGGGAAGAGACGGCGGCGACGCAGGCTTTTACGAAGTAATCGGATCGACTCCGTTTGCCAACGAATATGAACTGGACTTCGCCAAGGAGTTAGTGCTGTACGAAAAACTTGGCGCCGGACAAGCTACAGACCTGCTCGTCGTTAGCTTGTCGCCGAATGACATTCTCGGTCATCAGGTTGGTCCCGATTCGCCCGAGATGGCTGCCATGGCGCTCGCTCTCGATCGCGAGCTTGCCGACTTCTTCACCTTCCTCGGCCATCAGGTCGGTCTCGCCGATACCTGGATCGCGCTGTCAGCCGACCACGGAATTTCTGTCCTACCAGATGTGGGAAAGAAGCTGCGCATTCCCGCCGCGAATCTGGATGCACGTAAACTCGAAGCTCAGATCAACGAGGCGCTGACAGTAAAGTTTTCTCCCGGCCACTCTGCGAACTACATCAAGCTCGATTACCCTGATGCGTGGCTCGATCAGGAGGCCTTCGCCGCCGCTCACGTGAAAGAGCGCGACGCTGAAACCGCGGTAGGCGAAGCTATGAAACAAGCCGGACTGCGCGGATACTTCACGAAATCGCAGCTCGCGGAAGGCGAAGTTCCCGACACTGCTTTTGGCAAGAAATTCCTGCACAGTTACACGCCCGAAGCTGGATGGTATGTGATGGGCGTGCCCGAAATCTATTCAGTAGGTTCGGCCAGAGGCACTGATCACGCCTCGCCCTACACTTACGATACTCACGTGCCACTGGCTTTCTACGGACTGCCATTTCGCGCGGGAACGTACCGCACGCACGCTGAGCCAGTCGATCTCGCCGTTACACTTGCGTCGCTGCTCGGCATCAACGCTCCTACACACGCGGTGGGACGCGTATTGACCGAGGCGATCGCCCCACCGCATCCGGCGGAGAGTGCAGCAAGGTCTTCTGCCGCCGCGTCTTCGAGCGAAAGGCCGCCGCAGTGACTTCCACATCCGAAAATGGCGGCAAGCCTGCTCTCGATCTCAGCGTGAGCTTCGCTGGCATCGAACTTAAGAATCCCATCATCGCGGCCAGCGGAACCTTCGGCTACGGCGTTGAGTTTGAAGACGTGGTCCACCTCGACAAGCTCGGCGGATTCATTGTGAAAGGTCTTTCGCGCGAGCCCATGATCGGCAACCCGCCGCCGCGCCTCTGGGAGACAGCCGCTGGAATGCTCAATGCGATCGGTCTGCAGAACATCGGTGCAGCAGCCTTTCTCACAGAAAAGTTGCCCAAGCTGCAGCAGATGAAGAACATCGTTGTGCTCGCAAACGTCTTTGGTTATACCCGCGAAGACTACGAACGAACCATCGAGATTCTCAACGACGGCGAAGGCATCGCCGCCTACGAACTCAACGTCTCCTGTCCCAACACATCCGAGGGCGGGCTGCAATTCGGTACCGATCCGCGCTCGCTCGACGAAGTGGTCACCACGGCGAAGCGTGCCGCCCGGAGGCCCCTAATCGTCAAACTTTCTCCCAACGTGACCAGCATCGCGCAGATGGCACACATCGCACAGGAGGCTGGCGCCGACGCCATCTCGCTGATCAACACATTCGTTGCCATGGCCATCGACGCGGACACGCGCAAGCCGCGCATCGCCAACGTCACCGCCGGGCTTTCTGGTCCAGCCATCAAGCCCATTGCTCTGCGCATGGTCTATGACGCCGCGCACGCCGTGAACATCCCTGTGATCGGCATGGGAGGAATCTCAACCGCGGCCGATGTCGCCGAATTCATGCTCGCAGGCGCAACCGCGGTTCAGATCGGCACTGCCAGCTATTGGGATCCCTGCGCCACCGAAAAAATTGTGGACGAACTGCAAGGTTGGTGTGAGGATCGCAGCATCACGCGGCTCGCAGATCTTACGGGCGGCATGATCTTGGAGTAGAAGATCTTCGACCCGAGTCGCGATGCGACGCCATTCATTAGCCCCGCACGTAAGTGCGGGGAAGCTAGGAGGGAGGGAAGCGAGTCCCTTCAGGGGACGGCACCCAACCGCGGTGTGTTTTACCGCCACGCCCCCATGATTGCTCCCATCGCCAGGTAGCAGACCAGTTGATATCCCGTGTTAATCGCGTACAGCTTGGCGGGCTGCCGGCTGAACAGCGCATTGGTCAACTGCACCGTAGTCACAAATCCCAACCACACCGCGAAGCCGATCTTCATTCCGTACAATGGCGAGTTGACGGTCGCGATGACAACGATTTTCCCCAGCAGCGCCGCCGAAACTAAACTCGCCACCAGCGACAGCATGTAAGACGGCCCCGCGCTTTTCTGCATTTCGGCCAGCTTCGTTTTATCGTCCGGATCGTAGCCCATCAAGATTGTCCACGGACGCGCAAACAGCAGCGGCGAATACCATACAAACCCAACCACCATGGTGGCCAGCCCGCTCACCAAAACTGCCCACAAGTTCACACCCATGAACTTCATGCCACGCCTCCATCGTTACTGAGATCGGGCGAATCGGCCCGTTACGATTGCGGATGCGCTACCGGGTAAGACGAGATGAAAGGAACGGCTGAAATAAATTGTTTATTGTTGATTTCTGATTGTTTGATTAAAACCTGAAGCTGCGGCACTTAATCATCAATCAACAATCATCAATCAACAATCTATTAACGCCCGTGAGTGTACCAGATCGATCCCGGAGATTTGTAATTCCGTCCTTCGCCCCACACGGCGTGCGTGTTTCCGAGGTTATCGATGGCAATAGAGAAATAGTCGCCGAAAGGAAATCGAAAGCCTTCCGGGCGAACATAGTCGTAGCCCGCTGCCGGACTGGAAAGTTGCGTCTCGCCCGACCAGGTCGCGCCGCCATTGCTCGAAATGCGATGGAAAACATTCCACAGCGGAGCGTTGCGCGCGTCCATCTTGCGCGTGTCCATCCAGGCAACGCGCACGTCCCCCGCGGCTCCTGCGGCAATTGCGGGAAAGCAATGCTGCGCCTGACCGCCCGCCGTCGAGACGTCAGTCTTCAACGACCAGCTTGCGCCGCCCGTGGTCGAAGAAGAAAAATACATGCGCTCGGGCCGCCCGTTCACATTGCCCGCGTTCCACAGCGCGTAGACCGTACCCGCGGCGTCGGACGCTAACGCAATCTGCGCCCCCAGGTATCCGGCCTCGCAGCCTTGAACTTCGCACTCCGGCGGCGCACTAGAAACGTCCAGCAAAACCGTATTCCAGCTTTGCCCCGCATCGGACGAACGGCTCACATAAATGCTTACTGGACGCGTGCTCAATTCCCGCCGCGCATAGGCTGTCCACGCAAAGTACGCCTCGCCCGTTGGACCTACCGTCGCCCCACCCGCCAGCGACCACCCCCGCTCCGCATTGGGATTCACCAGCACCGAAGCGAAATTCTGGGCGTAGTCGTGCGACGCCGCCACCACGAACCGCTGCTCGTGATTGAACCCGACGTAGACATCCGCGCCGTGCACCGCCAGCACCGGCCTGTCGGCATCCTGCCGCGAGTGCTCCGCGATGGCCAGATACCAACTGCGCCCAAAGTCCTGCGACCGCGCTACCATCACATCGCGCTTGTTGTTCTGCAGCCAGGAGGCATACACCGTCTGATGGTCGACAGGATCGACCACGATCTGCGGATCAAATTGCCCGGTGGAAGAAGCCACCAGCGCATGCGGCGCCTGCCATGACAGTCCGTTGTCGCTGCTGACCATCAACGCAATCGTGGGAGCCGTGCAGGCTGGACAATCGCTCACCGCCCCATATTGTGGAAACAGAATATAGACGTGACCATGCCCGTCGGCCGTCATCGCGGGCTCCCATTGATCGCCGGTGGTGTAGCCCACGCGTTGTTGCGGAGTGAAGTTCGAGACAGCCAGAGCGGCCGGCACCGTAGCCAGCGCCAACAGCAGGCGGAGGGCAAACTTCGGCACATACTTCGGCACAGCTAGGGCCAGGCTGGACTTACGAACCACAGATTCTCCTGGGACAACTACCACAACCACGGCTGCGACAGCGTTGGACGCACTTTATCGCGAAAGGGTTCGCGGGGTCAATTGCCCAGGCAGGCCATAGAGTGGAGGGCGTGACTTTCTGGCGAATCCATCATCTAATAGAAACGCGTCAGCTCGGCTGGCAGGGTGCCCGCCGGACAGCCGCCGCTACGAAGAACAAGGAGCAATCTTACCCATGGAGAAAGCCACATTTGCAGCGGGATGTTTCTGGGGAGTGGAAGCGACGTTCCGGGCGATGCCGGGTGTGTCGTCTACCCGCGTCGGCTACACCGGCGGACAAACCGATAATCCCACCTACAAAGAAGTCTGCACTGACCGCACTGGCCATGCCGAAGCTGTCGAAGTAGATTTCGATCCTGCCCAGGTAAGCTACAACGACTTGCTGAAGGTGTTCTGGGAGAATCACGACCCCACGCAGCTCAACCGCCAGGGCCCGGATTGGGGCACGCAATATCGCTCGGCTATCTTCTTCCACACGCTGCAACAGCAAGCCGCTGCGCAATCGTCAAAGGAAGCTTTGGAGAAGGCTCACCGTTATTCCAAGCCTATCGCGACCCAAATCGTTCCCGCAGTAACGTTCTTCCCAGCAGAGGACTACCATCAGCAGTATCTGGAGAAGCGCGGCCTGGCCAGTTGCCACATCAAGAGCTGACGGGCTCTCGCGCTCCAAAGAAGAAAAGCAATACAAAACCGCCCAGATAATAAAGCAGGCTCTGCTGCAGATTGAAGCCCATGAGGCGCTGGATCAAGCCGAACAATGCCAGAGCCTCGCACAACGCATAGGTCGCGATGTACCCGCTCTTCCAGTGACGCAGCGTGAGGGCATCGTCGGGATGAGACGCCAGGCTTTCTGCCGACCGCAACACCAGAGTGCGCCGCAACACGAAGATCAGGCCCACTATGGCGACGCTGGCAGTCGAGAAACCATAACTCAGGGAGGGATCTACCGCTCTTGCGCCTGTACCGATAACTTCACCGATGACAGCATAGAGGAGAATGCTGCCCAGCATCGTCCACCGGACGATGCGCAGCATCCGCACAATCCCCTTCATTAAGTACCATTCTCCCGCAATCGCCGCAGGATAGTCAGCAGTTTCTTGTGCGGAACCCTCCAAGGCAATACCGGGGTTCTGGTATTAGTGATGATGTTCGCCCGGATGCAATCCCGGGCGCACGCGGAGAAAGATCTGGAACGACACTGGTCGGTTGCCATACGCCGCATCCAGCGCGCCCGGCTTTGAGTAGAAAGTCAAATCTGCGCCTAGCCCGAATTGCCATGCGGAATTCTGCACCAGATCGCGCACACCACCAAACGTGTAGGCTCCAATGCGGTAAGCCGGATGCGTCGCCGCCTGCGGAAACAATTCGTCCTTGTCCACCAGTTCCAGCCGCGTAAATGCATAATCGCGCCGCAGAAAGTTCAGGGTGGATTCCAGCAGATAGCCGTTAAGATTTGTTCCCGTTGCGATCTTGTGTACTCGCCCCCACACCAGCGAAGTCGCCCAGTTACCCGCCGCCATGGGCTTGTCGTATTCCACCGAAGCTGTCTGCCTCCACTGGCTGCCCGGCTCCAGCGCCTCCGGATGCTCCAGCCGCCCCACGCTGTATTGCGCGCTCCAATCGCGCGCCGGAGCAAGACTCACGCGCCCGGAATATGAATCCCACGCGGCAGTCTGAATGCTCCAGCGTTTTTCGTTCGGCTCGTGCCCGTTGAATGCCGAAGCTTCCAGTTTGACCCAGTCGATCACAAATCCTGTCGTGACAACTCCGAAACTCGTGTGCGTGGAATCCTGCAAGTGATGGCTGAGCGGCGCCAGCGGCAGTTCGGAAGCCGACGTGCGATGAATATAGGTCACCGGCCCGAGCGCCGGCTCCGCCGCCGGCCCGCCGTACAACTCCCACGAGATTTTTTCTGACAGCGGCAGCAGGTACAGCGCTGAAAGCTCCGCGAATACATTGTGCGGATGCTGGTGATCGATCAGCGGCGCGCCATGATAAGTCTCCCCCGTCTGAAACAGCTCAGGAAAGCCAGGATGCGGCGAAGTCAGCGACTCCGCCGAAAACATCTCGCGGAAAAGAATCGTTCCGTGGCCTAACGAATGCTGTTCCATCAGCATTCCCACATTCACCGACTCGGCTTTGCCTTCGCCCCGCGGCCCGCCTTGCTGGTTGTAATCTGAAAAGATCACGCCATGCGCCATCAGTTCCCAGCCGCCGCGCATCCCCATCCACTCGTGCGAGGGCACAGAAGCTGGCTCCCATCCTGTGCCCGAGCCGGCGTGGGGCGAAGGCAGGCGCAACGTCGATGCCGCGCGATCTTCGATGGGCATTTGCATGCCGCTCATGGAATTGTCCTGCGCGGAAACAGGAAACGGCAAAATCATGAATGAGAAAGAAATTAAAGAGAGAACGACAGATCGCAAAACAATTGTGCCCACGAAGACCTCTCCCAAGGGAAGCAAATAGTTGACGTTCACGACACGCACCGGGTGAGCGCATGCCATCAAGAAACGGAGAGAGGGTCGCGAATCAGATTCTGAGAACTAGAACGCCGGGCGGCCCGTTGGGGAGAGCAAGAACGACTGGGACGGTTTCGCCTCCGTTGACCACAACCGGGACATGAATTGTCTTATTCGCCAGCGCTTGCAGTGCCGGGCGAGGCACAAACACAACAGTCAACAACGCGGAAGCATGCCGGCTAGCACAGCATTTGTAGTCAGCTGGTTGTGGATTCGATGGCACTCGTGCAGGATGGCATCCCGGGCTGTGCGTAGATGCAGGAACTGCAGGCAGGAAACAAAGCGTTCCAGCGCCGGCAAGCATTACGCCCAATAGAACGACCGTCGCGGTTTGTAAGATGCGCTGCTTCACGGCTACGTCCCCGTAATCTTCACGCGGAGTTCTTCTGGAAGCCGTTCCCGGATTTCCTGCGGCAGACGATCATGCACCCGGCGGGCGCCTTCCTTGGCCGCGTCCAGCACGGTAACCGGCGCCGGGGTGGCTACGGCTACGATCAGCCAGATCAGCGCCGACAAAGCGAAGCCGGCGAGCGCCGCAATCTCCAGCCAAAAGGCATGCCGCGGACCAAAGTGGCGGATCACTCCAAAGGCCAGCAAAAAAACTCCGCCGGAAACCGAGGCCAGCGCAATCAACCCCACGTCAATCATGCGGTGAATTTTCTGGCGGCCGCGGCAGTGCTCGCACTCGGCAAAGTGGTTTTCGTAGTCACCGCGCATCTCCGGTGCCAGGCTGGAAATGTCATACCGCCAGCCCGCCAGAATCTTTCCTACAATCGGATCAATGCACTGCTGACTCATAGATGGACGACAGCCGCTCGCTACAACTGGATGGGCGGCAGCACTTCCGACTGCACCGCCACGAGTACGCGATTCTGAAACAACCCGCCGCGCTCGGCCAGCGCTTTTTCGGCTTCTCTCCGCGCGATCTCCGGGTGATTGTTCTGCTCAGAGAGATGCGCCAACACTACAAAAGCTGCATTATTATCATAGTCCCCGGTAAAGAAATCCGCGAGTTTGGCATTCGACAGATGGCCCACGTTGCTCGCCACCCGCTGTTTTACCGACCACGGATAGGAACCGCCCCGCAGCATTTCCACATCGTGGTTTGACTCCATAATCAAAATATCCGAGCCCCGCAAATGGTCGCGCACATTCACCGGCAGATAGCCCAGATCGGTGGCCACGCTCACTTTGCTGCCTTCGATGCGGAAGGTAAACCCGACCGGATCAGCCGCGTCGTGCGGAATCGTGAACGGCTTCACTTCGATGTCGCCAATCTGAAAGCGATGTCCAGACTCGAAGCGCTCCAGCTTTTCCAGTTGCGGACGCTCGCCCTTCACCGTGCGCATGGCCCTCGCCCAGGCGGCATGCGTGGCCCCCGTCATAAACACCGGGATGCGCAGCTTCTTGGCCAGTGTTGCAAGGCCATACACATGGTCGGAGTGTTCGTGTGTGATCAGAATCGCCGAAAGCGCCTGCGGATCTTCCCCCAGTGACTTCATGCGCTTGAACGTCTCGCGACAGGAGATGCCGGCGTCCACCAGGATTTTCGTCCGCGAGCTGGCCACGAACGCACAATTCCCTTTGCTTCCACTGGCCAGCATTGACACCGTGACACACATGCTAGGGAGCATACGCGTCTCCCCTGTGGATTGGGAGTAACTTTTCAGTTATCCAATACCTTGGGGGTGCCGACGCTAGGAAGACCTCTCGAAAAGGGTCGTTTTGGGAAGTAGATTGAAATGATTTGGCAGGACTTGCTTTATTGAGCGACACGCCACCGCCGGCTTGCAGCGATTCTACGCTCCTGCCGCCTTCGCTGTAATCTCCGCAATCGTGGGAAACGACCGCGGAGCGCACAAGGTTCGGTCGGCAGGCATCGATCCCGTGTTCACCGCCTTCACCAGCATTTCCAGGGCGAGTCCCGCCATGGGCGGAATCACTACCGTAGCCCGCAACTGTCCGCTGCGCACCCATTCCTGGCCGGTCTTGGTCACTCCGTCGCAGCCTAGAAACGGAACATGCAGCCAGCGTTCGCGCTCCGCTTCGCTCAGGTCCAGCAGAGCCTTTCTCGCTCCCATCGCCATGGCATCGTTCTGGCATACCACCGCCTGAATCTGCAACTCTCTCGAGGTGCTCAGTGCCAGCCACGACTGAATGGCATGGTGGGCGCTTCGTTCCGACCAGTCGCCTTTCAACATCTTCATATTCACCCCGGGAGGTTTGGTCGATAGAATCCCTTTGCTGCGCAGGTTTGCCGCGCTGCTGCTCGAAGGCCCCTCCACATAAAGAACATTTCCTTGTTTGGTGAGCGCGGCCAGTTGTTTGCCTTGAATCCGTCCCACTTCTTCCTGATCGGGACTGATGGCAAACACCGGAATGCGCGAGCCCAGTCGAAGTTCCGCCACGTAATCGGCTTCGCGGTTCAGAATTCCCCAGGCAATGCCCGCCGTCACTGCCGCCTTCGCGACTTGAGGCATGGGCGTGCCCACCGGTTCGACCAGAATCGCGTCCGGCCGCTGGGTTTTGTCCTGGATGATTTTTACAAGTTGCTGGGATTGATTGACCGCATCGTTGTCCGCATAAACGATGCTGATCTTTACGCCGAGCCGGGAAGCGACTTCGCCCGCCGATGCCGATTGCTCGGCCTGGTAATCATTGTCTCTGGTGGTCAGAGCCACCACTACATTCAGATTGTTCATAGAAGTCTAGACACGTGCTGGCCTCAAACTTCTACGACGGGGCCCCGGAATCATGAGAATTTTCCCACGAACCTCCGCTGCCCCCAAGTTACGGAAGTTTCCCACCAAGAACGCTCCGGCACTAACTCCTGATCTCTGCTCTCACCTTCCCTGCCTCAAATGATCCACCACTCCGCGCATCACAGCTCCGCCATAGGCTCCCGCAACTCCCGGCAGCGATGCCAGCACCGATCCATACATCTGCCCCCGTGTCGGTTTCACGCTAAAGAACAAATAAGCCGCAAACTCCGCCAAAGGAATAAAGCTTCCTACCACTACGACCCAGCGCCACGACCACCTTGGCCGTAGCAATCCCAACAACATGCAAGCCATCAATACCAGAAGCGCGGTGAATAGCAGATCATTAATCGCGACGTCCGCCCACCCGATTCCGGCACCCGCCAGAGCGGCAAGCGCGTAGAACGGCATGTCGCTCCGAGTCGGCGGCGAAACAGAATCAGTAGCCATTGTTGATTGCTGATTGTTGATTAAAAATCGAGCTCAACTGATCGACGGATTCTCAATCAACAATCAGCAATCATCAATCCATCAATATTCATAAAATCCCCGCCCACTCTTCCTCCCCAACCACCCCGCATCCACCATCTTGATCAGCAGCGGACACGGCCGGTACTTCGGATCGCCCAACCCATCCAGCATCACCCGCATAATGTCGAGGCACACATCGAGCCCAATAAAATCCGCCAGCGTCAGTGGACCCATGGGATGCGCCATCCCCAGCTTGAACACCTCATCCACCGCTTCCGCCGTAGCCACGCCCTCCATCACCGCATACATGGCTTCGTTCAGCAGCGGCATCAGCACCCGGTTCGAAACAAATCCCGGCGCGTCGTTCACCTCGACTGGCGTCTTCTCTAGCTTTAGTGCCAGGTTACGAGTTTCAGAAAAGGTTTCCTGCGAAGTCGCCAGCCCGCGAATCACCTCCACCAGTTTCATCACCGGCACGGGATTAAAAAAGTGCATGCCAATCACTTTGTCGGGACGCTTGGTCAGTGCGCCAAGTTTAGTGATGGAAATCGACGAAGTGTTCGAAGCCAGAATCACCTCCGGCCGCGCCAGCCGATCAAGATCGCGAAAAATCTCCGTCTTGATCTCAAACTTCTCAGTCGCTGCCTCGACGATGAAGTCGCAATCGGCAAGCTTGGCGCGGTTCGTCACGGACTCGATTCGCCCCAACGCCGCATCCTTGTCGGCAGCCGTAATTTTGCTCTTCGTAACTTCGCGATCTAGATTCTTGGTAATGGTCGCGATCCCGCGATCCAGAAAACGCTGCTCCACATCGCAGAGAATCACGGAATATCCGCTGCGCGCGAACACATGAGCAATGCCGTTGCCCATAGTACCGGCGCCGATCACTCCAACCTTCTTGATGTCCATAGAATTCTCCCTCGTGCCAGCGAGTTCCGCCGCATCCGTGAAAACGTTCGAGTCTACCACTCGCTTCACTCAGATCAAATACGAGGTCCTTCGGAGGAGGTGAGTATCGGGCAGGGTTGGCGGAATTGTCCCGAGAGCCGTTGCTTGCCACGGCTCCGCAGCCATCGTTTGCGACTGATCATGCGATACAACAAAACGGCGTCAACTACATTCAGTCCGCTACGCCGCAACAGAGTTGGCGAGTTCATTGCAGATGTGGTGGATGATTTCTTGCCGGAGCTCGTATTCGAGGATTTCGGCGTCTGTGGCTGCGCCAAAGCTTCGTGATTCCAAGACTTCTGTCTGTTTCCTGAGCAGTTGATTAAGCTCCGCTCGCAGTGTCTCCACGCGATAGCTCTCCATAGCAGCCTTCTTTCTGGCGAAGGGGCTTCCTAGGGATCCACAACCAGTCTGGCACTGATCGGTCTTCTGTACCATACTGCACACACCTTACACGCGGGGCAAGCTTTGTCCGCGCTGCCTAAAGACATGAAGCATCCCTCCCTTGCTTTGAGGGTTCGCGTCAATAACGCTTCCGCAGGAATGGGGCAGTATCTCCGGAATCCGTTCCTCACCCAACACTGGAGATCGCGTATCACCCCGCTTCCCGGACCGAGGTGTAAAATATCCAAGTCATCCTATTTGCTCATCTAAACGCTGAAACACTAGTTTGAAAGGATTCCCCCCATGGCTGTGCTCGAAGCGCCCGTCCGGCCTCGCACTTCATCCCCGCAATCCCACTCCAGCCCGTTCATTAACGAACCCTTTTACGATTTTCGCCACGAAGACAACGCCCGCAAGATGCGCGCCGCCATCGAGCGCGTCCGTGGACAACTGGGCCGCGAGTATGACCTCATCATCGGCGGCCAGCGCGTCAAGACGACTGACAAGATCAAGTCGCTGAATCCCTCGCGCCCATCGCAAATCGTCGGCATCCACCAGAAAGCCGGCCAAGAGCACGTCGAGCCGGCGATGACCGCGGCTCTAAAAGCATTCGAATCCTGGAAGCACACGCCGGTCGAAGAGCGCGCCGCGCTCCTGTTCCGCGCCGCCGACCTCATGCGCCAGCGCAAAATGGATTACATGGCCTGGCTCGTCTTCGAAGTCAGCAAGAACTGGGGCGAGGCCGACGCCGACATCTCCGAAACCATCGACTTCCTGGAATTCTATGCCCGCGAAGCCCTGCGCTTCGCCAAGTCTGAGCCCCCGGTACAGCTACCCGGCGAGCACGGTTCACTTCACTACATCCCTCTCGGCGTAGGCGCAGTCATTCCGCCGTGGAATTTCCCCTGCGCCATCATGGCCGGCATGACGGTCGCTTCCATCGTCAGCGGCAACACCGTAATCCTGAAGCCATCGAGCGACTCCCCGACCATCGCTGCGAAATTTATTGAACTGTTAGAAGAAGTCGGCCTGCCCGAGGGCGTAGTGAACTTCTGCCCCGGCGCAGGCGCCAGCTTCGGCGACGCCATCGTCGCGCATCCCAAGACGCGTTATATTGCCTTCACCGGCTCGCGCGAAGTCGGGCTGCACATCAACAAAACCGCCGCCACGCAGGCTCCCGGACAGATCTGGATCAAGCGCACCATCCTCGAAATGGGCGGCAAGGACGCCATCATCGTCGATGCCGATGCCGACATCGACTCCGCCGTAGAAGGGGTTGCCCAAGCCGCATTCGGCTTCCAGGGACAGAAGTGCTCGGCCTGCTCCCGCGCCATTGTCGACGAACGCGTCTATGATAAGTTCCTCGAGCAGCTCAAAACGCGCGTCGAGAAAATCACCATCGGCGATCCCGCCGAGAACACCGGCATGGGCGCAGTGATCAACGAAGGCTCGATGAAAACGATTCTCGGATACATCGAGCAAGGCAAGAAGGATGGACGACTGCTTACGGGCGGCGAGCGCGCCCCCGAAGCCGGAGAAGGCTACTACATCCGCCCCACCGTCTTCGCCGATATTCCCGCCAAGTCAAAGCTCGAGCAGGAAGAAATCTTTGGCCCGGTGCTCGCGGTGATCAAAGCTCGCGGCTTCGACCATGCCATGGAAATCGCCAACGACACCGAGTTCGGACTCACGGGCGCAATCTACACAAAATCGCGCGACAAAATCGACCGCGCCCGCCGCGACTTCCACGTGGGGAATCTCTACATCAACCGCAAATGCACGGGAGCGATGGTCGGCGCCCATCCTTTCGGCGGCTTCAACATGTCGGGAACAGATTCAAAATCTGGCGGCCCCGATTATCTCTACCTGTTCACGCAGGCCAAGTCGATAGCGGAAAAGGCGTAGCGCCGGTAGAACGTGTAGCGCTGGCTCTCGCCGGCTGGGAGCAGCGTGAAAGCCCGCAGTAACGTGGAAGAGCGGCGCTTCAGCGCCGCGTAAGGCGAACAATGAATGCTGGCTTTAGCCCCTGAGGACTCGCATGAAATAAAAGGCCACCCCCAAAGGTGGCCTTTTAATCAAATCGGAATTCCTACGGCATCACAGCCGCAGGCGGTTGTGGTGACGTTCCGGCAGTGGTGGCCGCGGCAGCTTCATTCAGAATCCTGTGATGGATTGTGAACAGAGCCAACTCAAGCCGGTCCGACACGCCAATCTTGTCATACACGTTGCGCAAATAATTCTTGATGACCTGCTCGGTGGTTCCCAACTGCGTGGCGATTTCCTTATTCTTGTAACCTTGCACGATCAGCGCCACGATGCGCAACTCTTTGGCCGTCAGGCGATCGCGCACCCGCAATCCGACCATATCGTTTTCGGTGAGTTCGCTCGGCACCGCGACGTCCTGCACCCAGGTCTCGCCGCGCGCCACCTTACGCACACAATCCACTAGCGCCGCGCTGGTCACGTTGCGGTAGACCACGCCATGCGCCCCGTTCGACATATGGCGCTGCGCGCTTTCGCCGGTATCGGCCAGCACCACTACACGGGTCTTGGCCCGGTTGGCCGCCTGTATGATGGCGGCAAAGTCGTTGTGAAAGCCCGCCGCCACCACCAGCACCGCGGCGCGGAACTTGTCCAGAGCCATGAACATCTGCTCTTGCGTTTGAGCCTGCGCCACAATGCGCATCTCGTCTTCCACTGCCAGCACTTTGGCGATGCCGGCGCGGAAGATTGCCTGGTTATCGGCCAGTATTAGTTTGAGCATGTTATTGGCGCTCCAAAATTTTCATTTGTCATCCTGAGACGGGCACTTTTTGCCCGACGAAGGATCTGGGCGAGCCGCGCGAAGCGTCGCGCTTTTTGCGACGCAATAATCGCGAGTTTGGCTCGCTTCCTCAATTGCCTTACTTCCTGACAAACTCATACGAATCAATCACGCAGGCCACGCCCTTCCCGTCGGGACTGCTGCCCGTCGGGTCAGCGCGCACCACGCGCCCTTTGCACTGAATGGTGACGTTTTCCTGTCCCCCGGTGACGTCGGGGGGCAACGTGATTTCGAATTCCACCGGCGAACCAATCTCCATCGACGCGTCGGCGCGAATATAAACGCCCGCCGCGCTCAGATTTCCTGTCAGCCCCTTAGTGTCGCCACTCGTTTTGTCGTCGTGAATTTTGATCGGCAATTCCAACGGGAATCGTTTTCCGGTCCGCGCTTCTTCGGACACAGTGCCTCCTAGTTCGTCGCTAATTTCAAATTGACTGGATCTCATAGGGCTCAAGCCTCCTGCCGCAATCATCCAAAGCCTCGCGGACTTTCCCTGTTGAACACTCCACAAGCCGAGCCAACGCCTACAGAATACGCCACTGGCAGGCGCTTCACCCACTTTTTGTTGCTCAGGGCAGGTTATATCACGGATGCAACCCGGATAAAAGCCTGATTCCGAATTAGTTAAGGTAGAACCTAGGTTCCCCCCTCACGCGTGAGGACAAACTAGTGTGGGGACGGGCGACTTGCCCGTCCGGCTTTTGACTTGGCTTTTGCCGGTGTGGGTCGGACACTCCTGTCCGACGCTTTTGACTTTGGTCTTGAAGTTTTATTGTCGCGGATAGACCCTAGAGATCGGCCTGCCTCCTCTGCAAGAACCTCCGCACCGCCTCATCGCGCTCCAGCCCAATCGCCCTCTCATAGGCCTGCCGCGCCTCGTCCCGCGCCCCAGTCCTGCTCAGCAACTCCGCCCGCGCCGCCCAATAAGGCTGATACTCGGCGAGCCGCGCATCATCAGCAACGTCCGGCATAGACCCAAGGCCGGCCTCGGCACCCTGCGTTTCCGCAATCGCCAACGCCCGATTAACCGCCACTACCGGCGACGCAGAAATCGCGAATAAGGCGTCGTACAGCTGCACCACTTCCGCCCAGTTATTATCGCCGGTGCGGCAACGGTAGACATGAGCCGATTGCAACGCGCCTTCTAGCTGATACCGTCCCACAGAACCCAAACTGCTTGCCCGCCGCAGCAGCGCCTCAGCCTCATCGATCATTTGCGAATTCCACAGCCCAGTATCCTGCTCGGCCAACGGGACAAACTCGCCACCAGACGTCCGCCTCGCGCGCCTCCGTGCCTCCGCGTGCAACTCCAGCGCCAGCAGTCCTAGCGCTTCCGCTTCATCCGGCATCAACTCCGTTACCAGCCTCGCAAGAAACAGTGCTTCCTCAGTAAGATCGCGTCGCGCAACATCGGTGCCGCCAGGGTCGCTCCAGCCTTCCGCGAACGCCGCGTAAATCGTGTCCAGCACGGTTTCTACCCGGCCCGAGAGTTCTTCGCGATCGGGAACTCGAAAAGGAATGCCCGCCTGGCGGATCTTTTCTTTCGCCCGCACCAGCCGCTTTCCCATCGCCGCTGGAGACGTCAGAAACGCCGACGCGATGGCCTTCGCGTCCAGCCCTAGAATCACCTGCAGAATCAGGGGCGCGCGAATGCCCGCATCGATCGCCGGATGCGCGCAGGCAAACATCAGCGCCAGGCGTTGGTCGGGGATTTCGCTCAACCGCTCCGCCTCCGATGCCGCGCGTTCCAGACTTCTGGCCATCACCTGCAACTCCTCGGACGCAATCTCTCCGCGACGCTCTCCGCGGAACACATCAATCACCTTCCTCCGCGCCACCGTCATCAGCCAAGCCTCTGGATTCGCCGGACATCCCTTCCTCGGCCACTCCGCCAGAGCCGCCGCGAACGCTTCCGACAGGGCATCCTCGGCCGACGCCACGTCATTCGTCCGCGCCGCAAGAAAAGCGACGAGCTTGCCGTAACTCCGGCGTGCGACCGCTTCCGCCGTTCTACGCGCCAGCTCGTCGTCTTCGTGCGAGTTCATTGTTTTACGCAGCGGGGACTTACGCGGCAGCTCCCATATCCCAGATTGGCCGCACCTCCACCACGCCATGCCCTGATGCCGGACACCGCGCCGCCCACGACATCGCTGCATCCAGATCGGGCACGTCGATTAGAAAGTAGCCGCCCAGTTGCTCTTTGGAATCCGCATAAGGACCGTCCAGCACCTGCGATTTCCCATTCGTTACCCGCACAGTCGTCGCCGCCGAACTCGGCTTTAGCCGGTTGCTGCCCACCAGCGCCCCACTCTGCGCCAGCGCTTGCCCGTAGGCCATATAGGCCGCCGCGCCCTGTTCCTGATCCGCCTTCGTCATCTTCGGCCACGCGGCCTCATTCACATATGCCATCAAAAGGTATTTCATTTTCCAGCCTCCGTTATTGATTGTAGGCGGCCAATTCCTCCGCCACTACAATGACGTTCCATCCCCGCCAATTTGGACATCCGAATCTTCGAAATTAAAATGGGCGTGCCCCGCTTCTCGCTTCTTTTGCGAGAAGTGGGCTTTGTTCAACTTTGACCATCCTTTACAGTTCAACCAAACCGCGCGTGATACCGTTTTGATGTAAGCTTTTTCCGCTCAGGAGATTTTCCATGTCCGTTTCAGCCGGCTCGCGCGCTCTCGCGCAACATTCTCTGCCTCGATTGCTCTCCACAATCACTGCATTAGTCCTGATTTCTTTCGCCTCTGCAATGGCCCAACAGTCATCCTCTCAGGAATCGACCAAGCCACCAGAGAAATCCACCCAAAAGCCGCAGCCCAAGCCCGACGAATCCTCCACCGCTTCCGTGGCTCTTCTTCAAATCAATAATGCCCTCGAAGGCCTCGCCGCAAAAGTTTCTCCCGCAGTGGTTCAAATTCTTGTCACCGGCTACGGCTCCGTGCATGAAGAAAACCGCACGCAGACCGCGCTCATCGTGCGCCAGCACGCCGTCGGCTCCGGCGTCATTCTTGATCCCAACGGCTACATTATTACCAATGCCCACGTCGTCGAAGGTGCGCAGCGCATCCGCGTGGCTTTGCCCCTGCCCACCGATACCGGCCGCGCCGTTCCCATCGGCAAGCGCCGCGTGATCGAAGCCCGCCTCATCGGCGCGCACAAAGAAACCGACCTTGCGCTGCTCAAGATCGACGAGAAAGATCTTCCCACGCTCACCCTTCTCACCCTGCAGCGTCCCCGCGTCGGCCAACTTGTTTTCGCCATCGGCAGTCCCGAAGGCCTGCAAAACTCCGTCACCATGGGCGTGGTCAGCGCCGTCTTCCGCCAGCCCGATCCCGCGAAGGCTCTCGCTTACATTCAGACCGATGCTCCCATCAATCCCGGCAACAGCGGCGGCCCGCTCGTCGATATGAATGGATCAGTCGTCGGCATCAACACTTTTATTCTCTCGCAGGGCGGCGGCAGCGAAGGCCTGGGATTTGCCATCCCTGCTCGTATCGTGGATTTTGTCTACCAAAGCCTGCGCAAATACGGCCATGTCCATCGCGTCGAAATCGGCGCCGTCGCGCAGGAAATCACTCCTGCACTCGCCGACGGCCTTCAACTCGCGCAGCACTGGGGAGTGATTGTCGCCGACATTAAACCCGACGGTCCCGCTGCCGCTGCCGGCCTGCAGGTTCAAGACATCATTCTCATGGCCGACGAGCGGCGCATCGAAACTCTTCCTCAACTTTCTTCCGCGCTGTACCTGCACCGCCTCGATCAGGTTTTGAAACTCGAAATCCTCCGCGGCAATCAGAAAAAAACTCTTTACGTCCCCGCCATCGAACATCGCGACCAGATGGACCAGCTCTTCGACGCCGCCGATGCCGACAAAAATCTCGTTCCCCGCATCGGCATCCTTGCCATCGATCTCACCCCCGACCTCCGCGATAAAATCGGCTCGCTGCGCATTCACTCAGGCGTGATCGTTCTCGGCCGCGCTGCCGAACTCATCACACCCGATACCGGCCTGCAAACCGGCGACGTCATCCACTCCCTCAACACCACGCCCATCCCCGACATGGCCACACTGCGCGCCGCGCTTCTCACGCTGAAGACCGGCGATCCCGTAGTCATCCAAGTCGAGCGTTCGGATGGACTATCCTATTTGAGTTTTGAGATGGAGTAGAAGTGCGCTCGTATGTTGGCGCGACCGCGACCGAGGGTGCCCATTTCTCGCGTCCTTTGCGAGAAGTGGGAATTCCTGAAGCATGCAGCAGGGGGTTTGTAAGTCAATTGTAAGGAAAGGTGTAAAAGGTCTTTCTTCGCGTCCTCCGCGGGTTTTCTTCGCGATCTCAGCAGTCAAAAGCTTCTTCTCACCCTCTAGTCCGCTCCAGCATGCGCACCAAACGAGGAAATCTTGATTGTCTGGCTTGCGCCCGAGGTGAGCACAGCCATTTCAATCACCGCCCCTAACCTGCCTCCCACGGCTTGCAGAACTTCCAACTCACCCCGTGAAAATGAATCCGCTCGCGCCCGGTAAAGAGCCAACACCGCAACCACGCTCCCAGTTCCTTCGAGCGGCACCGCCAACGCCGACCGCAGAGTGCTGAACTGACTGGGATCGTTCAGATACCCCGGCTCCACCGACGGATTCCCATTCAAAATCGGCTTGCAATTCTGCGCCACCCATCCCGACAGGCCTTCTCCAATCGGAATCCGCAAAGAAGAAAACAGCCGCAAATTTTCTCCGCTCACAAACTCCGGAACCAGAATCTTGTTCCGGAGCACATACACCGCCATCGAGTCATATCCCACCAGATGCTTCACCCGCACGGCGAGCAGCGAAAGCATGTCCTCCAGGCTCAGCGCCGCTCCTAACTTGATGCCGAACTCGGAAAGCACTTCCGCCTCACGCCCAGCCTCTGCCATGATGTTGAGCTGAGCTTGTCCCCGTCCTTCATCCACCGCAGGCGTCTCCGCCTCAGCAAATCCCGCATCCGGCGCCAGTCCGCGCACCACCTTAATATCAGTCGACAATTTCGGCGGAGCCTGAAGCGGCTGCTCTTTAGCCAATTTTTCTAGTTCGACATAACGCCGCTGCAAAATTCCCACTACACGCGGATCGAAACTGATACCCGCTTCCGAAGCCACCTTCGCCATGGCTTCATTCAATGGCAACGCTCGCCGGTACTGCCGGTCAGAAGCCAGCGCGTCCAGACAATCGACCGCCGCCAGAATGCGTGCTCCAATCGGGATCTCTTCTCCCCGCAGACCATTGGGATAGCCGCTTCCATCCCACTTCTCGTGATGCGCCCGCACAATCGGAACTACTGGATAAGGGAAGTCCACCTGCTCCAGAATCTCTGCACCAACAATGGGATGGATCTTCATCTTCTCGAATTCTTCCGGCGTTAGCTTGCCCGGCTTCGAAATAATATGTTCCGGCACCGCCAGCTTTCCGATGTCATGCAGCACCGAAGCCGCTTCCAGCGCTTCGGTTTCGTCCTCGCTCAAACCCAGGTCCCGCGCCAGTTCCATGGCGTAAATCCGCACGCGTTGCAGATGATCGCCGGTAGTTTGGTCTTTCGCTTCAATGGCGAGAGCCAGTGCTTCAATAGTTCGCAGATGCAGGCTGGAGACTTTCTTTGCGTGCTCTTTCTCCGCTTCCAGCTTGCCCAGATAAAGGCGATAGGAGCGATACATCAGATAGATCGGCGGCAAGACCAGTAATGCCGCCTGCCATCCAACATGCGCATTCAGAAAACTGACAAATCCCGCAATCGCCGCTCCCACCAGATAGTAGGGAAACAACCACAGATAGCTTTCCTTCCACACCTTTTCGACAGCCTTGTCTTCGGTCAGTCCGATGATGATTGCCATGGCGACCGTGCCAAACAAGAAGTGCGTGATCGCTGCCGCGAGAAGCGCGAGGGGGCCGGGCGAATGCGTAACGAAATTCGCAACCAGTTTGTAGGCGCCGTAGGCGGCCGCACCGCAAACCGTTACGTGCGATACGTTAAACACCAACTGCACCAGCTTCAGCCGCCGCGCCGGCTTCCAGTAGAACTGGGCCAGCGTGCTCACCAGGCCGATCAGCAAAGTCTCCGGCAGGCTCATCTCCAGAACGCCTACCAGGGTGAACAGGAAATTCATCGACAGCGTTCCTTCAATGCCGGGCAAACTTACTTTGAAGGATGAAGCCAAAAGCGCCGCCACCAGATAGCAGACGAACTTAACCGGATCGCTGGAATGCCAGTAGAAAAACGACAGCACAAGACAGACGAAGGCCGTGAAAGCCATTCCGGCGATATACGCACGCGCGCCAATTTGACGTGCCCAGGACATAAGGAGGGTCCCTTAGATTGTTTCGCAATCGTCGTCCAATGTCCGCCCAAAAGCGCGCTGGGATGGTTACCTTCGTGTGCGTCTTGAAGCGCCACCACTGCTCACGTAGGGACATCTGCCTAGGCTGCAGTCACAACTCTCAGTGGCACATGGGATGGTGGTCTTACGCGGCAGGAAGTGAGTGCGCTCGGAACAAATACCGTTTACTGGGTATGGTTTGACGAACCGCAGCACGATGCTGACGGTGATGGTCCCTACAGCGGCGGTCAAATTTGGGAGAGTGCTCTCATTTTGTTAACCGCTAGGCCAAACTAGCAAAAGACCGCGAAGCCTGCATCCTGGGCGTCAATGAGTGTAATGGCGATTTTGCAACAGTCATGTAGCGTCCGCTTACGTCTTTTTGCAGATCCCCATCATTCGACATGGCCAGGACCCGCGCCAAGGGACTGGGACGCAACGAGGCTCGTCACATAGCAGTCTTTGTGCACAGCCTTGCCATTTTCATCCGCACACGTATCGCCATCAAGGCTGACTAGTTTGTTACAAATAACACAAGTGACTTCGGTCTGACCAACCATACTGATACCCCTTGGGAATGGGAATCGGTCAATCACACACAACTTCAAGACTGCGATTTCCCGCACTTTCGGTCATTCGCCACTCACTGGAATAAGTGTCTATTGCTTTTGGTTCCATACGTACAAGTAGTTCACGTCAGTGGCCGTAGCAACATGGCGGCCTCCCTTGTGAGTTGCGCGATTCAAAGCCGCACGAACCTTTTCCTTGCCCTCTGCCAGTTCAGCCAACGGCACTTTGAGAGCCACGCCTTCCTTTAGCTGATCGAGGTCAGAGAGGATTTTTGTAACGATCTCTTTGTGCTTTCCCTTCCGACCCTGCGGGACATCGTTCTGCGCCATGGTGCGGAAATTCATCGGGGATTTCTGTGACCGGGGGCTCATCGCGATTAGCTCCTTCCGTTAATCCGTTAACGTAACGTTACGTAATCGTAATATAAAAAGTTCGACTCGTGCAAGTAAAATTATTGCCGTTACGCGCTGCGGTAAAAAGCGTCAAGTCACGGTATTTCAATAGTTTAGGTCTGCTTAAAATCAAATCCGACCGCCTAACAATATGACCCGTAAGACTCTCAGCCTGTTACTGTTTAGACAGCAAAGGGAGCAAGAGTAATGCCGAGGTCAAAAACGCATTTCGAGCAGATTCCGGTAGAGATAGTGAAGAAGATAGCTGCAGAGGTTCATGACGACAACATTAACGGAAATAAAAGCACGGCTACAAGAACTCCACCGAGCAAGTTGAAGCCACATCGCTCGACTTCGCTGGAGAAAAACGGAAGGCGCGTATAGTTATGCAACTCCCAAATCCAGAAGTAAATTGCTCGATCTGCGACAAGCCAGTCGCGCTTGAAACTGCCAAAACAGATGAGTTCGCGCGAGCCGTGCACGAGGAATGCTACCTCCTCAAGCTCGGTGTCAAGATGGCCCCAGGCTCGATCCTTAGACCAGTACAAATGCAGACCTTAACATTCAAGCCCGGTTCCCAGTGACCGGATCGGACATTTCTGACAATTCCGCTCACAAGAAGTCTTTCCGATCTGCATGATGGGGCTCGATAGAGCAACCCAAAGGCACCCCGAAACCTTTGCGCTGTCAGGTGTTGGCTCCGTGAATCTGGTATTCAACGGAGTTTGTGAGTACTTGACTTAAAGCAACGAGCAGGACGTGAAACCTCTTCAAAAATCTGGAAGTGTGAGCAGCTCAAGAAACCGCGAAAGAGGACAATACAAAAGCCACCGCTCAGGAAGGCCAGAAGCCTGGAAGGACGTCCGCCTTCGCAGGGGGACGTCCTGTTAGTGCAGCCCGTAGACTACTGCTCCCACAATCGCATTACTGTTCAAGAGTGACGAGGAACCGCATTGCTCGGTGATAGTTTCCTGTGTGCCGACCAAACGCCAGTTGGCCGTTGTGCTTTCGATTCGGAGTGGGAGTCAATCCAGTAAATTAAGAAGGGCAATCGCCTCCTGATGGCGTGCCGTACCCTACAGGAGACACTTTGCCTTTCTCTCGACCGATGCGGGGAAACACCGCGCACAGTCGAGAGACAAGGGGCGGCGGCGCGCCAGATTGTTACCTGATTTTGATGCTATTGAAGAACTTGTTGGCGTCGGTGTCAGTGCAGTTGGTGGTCCTGTTACAGATGACAAGAGCTTGCCAAACTCGGGCGCCTTGTACGGTGATCCGTTCGTACATCGTTCTGTTATACGTAGTCTGCCCGCTAGTGTAGGTGCTGTTTGCCGTGACCGCTCGGGCAGGAAAACCGCTGAAGGTTGAGTCGGTCTTGGGGCTGGGGGTGGCATTTTCGAGTGTCGCCACCGCGCCATCTAACATCAGGTCGAGACCCGCCTTATCGCCCTGGAGGTTCGCGTCACAATAAATTACGAGAAAGGCGTCGGCGTCGTTGTGGATGCCCAGAGCGTAGGTGTGCATCGTGGCCGTCGCGCCGCTCTTTAGTGTGACGCTTTGGGAAGAGTACGTGACCCCAGGCTTGTCCTTGTCCGGCACGGGATAGGTGGCGGAGAAAGCTGGGGCGTCATAGGGTGCTTTAGTGAACTCAAGGCTCTGTGCCGAAGAGGAATTTGGTGCGAAGACTGCGGCAACCGCCAGGGTCAGGGTGAACAAAGCGAATTTCAGTCTCAAGAATCTCGGTTTCTGGAATCTCGGTTTCTGAACTGTCATGGAACTCTCCATTGCTCGGGTGTCGTGATGCGTCCAATTCTGTCAGTGGAGGCAGACTATTGCTACATTACTTCTGTCATCCCGGCGAGCGCCCGGCTGCGGTTGCGAGCCAGCGGCATTTTCACTTCCTGGGTTGGATTCTGATGGTTGATGTAATCAGGCCCTGGCATTCCAAACCCGATTCGAGAGTCACTGAGTTTCTATAAGAGGGATGTTAAGAAAGAAAGCTCCGCCTCGACCGGAGAGTCGAGGTTCTTTCTCGAGATCCAGCCTATTTAATTTTTCTTTCTTGACAGTCCCGATCCGCCAATCGTAACCTTCCTGAATTCTAGTAGTGTTTGGGGCTTCATAAAATATCCGCAGTGCAACAGGTGATGTGATGACTGGAAAGCTCTGGTTGTCCTCCGCTGCCCTTGACACGCCTCGAAAACCCACACTCCGCAACCTGATGATGGCGGCCGCACTTGTGGCCAGTCTCGCCGCGGGCGCTTGTGTTCCCGCATGGAGCCAGGCCAGTACCTCGGTGCGGGGCACAGTCACCGATCCTGGCGGGAACGCAATCGTCGCCGCCAGCGTTGTGCTGGCGAACTCCGAATCTAAGACCGAGCGCACCGCGACCACGGGAGATCAGGGAGAATACCAGTTTCTTTTTGTCCCCCCGGGAACCTACACACTTAGGGTGAAGGCGACGGGCTTTCGCGGCTACGAGCAGAAAGGGCTTGCCCTGCTGGTGAATACTCCGGCCACGGCCAACGTGCAGCTTAAGGTGGGCGCGGCGGCGGAGATCGTGACGGTCACCTCGGAGATTCCCGCCATCGATTTGGTGGATGCCTCGCTGGGCAATTCGTTTGATCAGCGGCAGGTGCGCCAGATTCCCCTCGAGGGCCGAAACGTCCCCGATCTGCTCAGCTTGCAGGCTGGAGTCACATATACGGGCAGGAATATCGACGATAGTGCCGCCCTCAAGGACCAGGACACGCGCAACGGAGCGGTGAATGGGGCACGCAGCGATCAGAGCAACATCACGCTCGACGGTGTGGACGTTAACGATCAAGCGAATGGCTATGCCTTTAAATCAGTCTTGCCCATCACGCAGGACTCGGTTCAAGAATTCCGAGTCACTACGACGAATTACGGCGCGGACCAGGGCCAAGGCTCGGGTGCGCAAGTGGCGCTGGTAACGAAGAATGGGACCAATACGCTGCACGGCTCATTGTACGAATACCTGCGTAACACCATTACCAGCGCTAACGATTACCTGGTGAAGCAATCGCAATTGCGGATCGGACTCCCGAACAAGCCTCTACAACTGAATCGAAATATCTTCGGGGTGTCGGTCGGTGGGCCGCTGCGCAGGGACAAGATGTTTTTCTTCACCAACTATGAAGGGACCCGCAAGCGGGAGCAGAAGGGTGCGGAACGTGTGATCCCAACGCCATCTCTGTGCCAGGGCGTTTTTCAGTACGTAAACTTTGGCAACGCCGGGACTACGGTGTGGAACGCCGCCCAGCTCAAGCTTCTTGATCCCAAGGGCATCGGTATCGATCCCGCCATGCTCGACTTAACCAACCACACAGGGTATTTCGACAAGACCTTCTGCACCGGCAACACGGTGACCAACGATCCTTCCGCCGGAGATAGTCTGAACTACGCCGGCTTCGTTTTCCGCGCGCCGACCAGCGAGGACAACGATGCTTTCATTGCACGCTTGGATTACCAGCTCACCTCGGACGGCAAACACACTCTTTTTTGGCGCGGTTCACTGCAAGATTTCCGCAACCATGACACCCCTTTCCTGCCCGGCGATCCTCCGCTACAAACTACCGTGGATCACAGCAAAGGGTTTGCCTTTGGCTACGTTTCGGTGCTCAGCCCCACCCTCACCAACTCCTTCCATTGGGGATTCACGCGGCAGAGTCTTGGGGTCACTGGCAACACGGACCAGCAATGGAACGAGTTTCTGGGTCTGGACCAGGGAATTGTCTTCAGCCACAGCTTCCAGGTGGCGCTGCATAATCTTCTGGATGACATTTCGTGGACCAAGGGAACCCACAGCTTCCAGTTCGGCACCGCGATTGGAATCGCCCGCGATCCGCGCACAAGTTATCTGCACTCGAACACGATCGGACTGGGCACGACCAACTGGACTTCTCCCATCGGGTTCGCTGGTACCGTCACCAGCACGCTCGATCCCACCAACGCCACCGGGCACCCAGGTATTGTTGGTCCTGAGCCGCAGACGGCTACCCAATATGACCGCCCTCTGCTGGCGCTCTACGGCATGATCTCGGACGTGGTCGCCAACTACAACCTGGACAAGAGCGGCAACGCGCAACCCCAGGGCGCTCCGCTCAACCGGCGTTACGGGCTGGACTGGTATGAGTTCTACGGACAGGACACATGGCGCGTGAAACCGAACCTCACTGTGACCTACGGATTGCGTTGGTCGTTCTTTCCCGCGCCCTGGGAGACGAACGGGTACCAGACCTACCCAACTTTCGGCTTGGGGACACAATTCAATCAGAACGTGAAGAACATGAACCAGGGGATCGGCTACGGCGGAATGCCCCCGATCGAGTTCAACCTGGGTCGCGGGCCGGGTTTCTATCCGCTCGAAAAAACCGACGTGTCGCCGCGCCTCTCGATAGCCTACTCGCCCCGCCCCACCGCCGGGGCCCTCAAGAGGCTTTTCGGCGATAACGACAAGACTGTCTTCCGCCTGGGGCTGAGCCGGGTTTACGACCGCGCTGGCTTCGCGCTTCTAAACAGCTTTGACCAGACCGGCGCGGCTGGTTTGTCAACCACCATTCAAAACGCCTGCTGCACCTTTGGCGTCACCAGTGCGGAGGATCTACCGCGCATCACTGGCATCCACGATATCCCGCAAACCAATATCAACGGCGTTCAATTCTTGCTGCCGCCACCAACCACGAACCCGCCTTGGCCGCAGATACCCGCCACCAACGCCCAAGCCAACTTGTGGGGGAATGACAATACGCTGAAGACTCCGCACGCCTACACCGTTGACTTCTCCATCGGGCGGGAAATGCCCAAGCGCTTTTCGCTGCAACTGTCTTATGTAGGCCGATTTGGCCGGCGGCTCCTCACACAACGCGATCTGACTCAACCGCTGGATATAGTGGATCCGAAAACCGGCATCGACTACTACACGGCCGCTTCCGCCCTATCGAATCTCGCACGGAGGTTGGCATTAGCGAATAACGGGACATCCCCGAACTATTACCAGGCCGTCATTACTCCGGGTCAGATCCAAAGTGTCACGGCTTTTGGGACAGGTCAAACCGCTCTCGGTCCGACATCTCAATATTGGATCGATATGATCCAGCCGCTCCGGCCTGGTGCAACCCACTATTCGGATACCTTCGGGACTGGAATCATTCCCTCCAACAACCCCACCGACAGCCTCATTCAAGAAGTGTTCAACATGTATTACAACCCGGGCCTTTCCGTGATCGGCGACGAGATCGTAGGGCTGGCCGATATTGACTCCTACGGCGGCATCGGGGACAACATTGGCTCGGGATCTTATTTTTTCAACGGCCCAAAGGGCTACAACTCCGGCGAGTTCCTGAACAATCAGGCGTTCTCGGCGTACGGCTGGAGTTCCATCGGCAGTTCCACTTACCACGCGCTGCAAGCCACTCTGAGAAAACAACTCAATCACGGGGTTCAGTTCGACCTGAACTATACCTACTCCAAGTCGCTCGATATAACCTCTGCAGCATCACGCGTTGGCTTTGCGGTGTCCGGCTACACCAACATCGGGCTGGTCGGAAGCCGCCTGGCCAACGCATTTTCCCCGAGGCTGGCACGCGCCCCGTCCGATTTCGATCTCACGCACCAACTCAACCTCGACTGGGTCGCCGACCTCCCCTTCGGCAAAGGACGCGCCATTGCCACCAACCCCAGCGGAGTGTTGGATGCAATTATCGGCAACTGGCAGTTTTCCGGCATCGCCCGCTGGACGAGCGGATTTCCCTTCAGCGTGGATGGAGGCCAACGTTGGCCCACGGACTGGTTCCTAACCGCGGTCACGCAGATGACGACCAGGCCGAAGACGGGCACGTTCAAAGGCAACGGCACGGTCAATGTGTTCGCGGACCCCGCTTCAGCGCAGCAGGACTTTACCTCGCCGCTCCCCGGCCAAGTGGGTTCGCGCAACATTCTTCGGGGCGACGGCTACGCGGGTTTGGACATGAGCCTGGCCAAGAGCTGGAAGATGCCCTACAACGAAGCCCACAGGGTCCAATTCCGCTGGGAAGTGTTCAACGTCCTGAACTTGACGAGATTCAACGCGCAGGGCATCGGGTCGTCGCCTGTACTCACGTCGCTGACGCAGCAGCCGACCAGCTTCGGCGCCTACACGAGCTTGCTCACGCAGCCGCGTGTAATGCAGTTTGCGCTGCGGTATGAATTCTAACGAGAGGGTGGCGGGGCCCCGCAGCAATCCCTATGTCCGCCAGCTGAGGCGCACATTGACCTGATGACTGCGAATTGAGGCTTTTCCTGTCGGCCACCACAACCTCAAGGAGGGCTGGCAGTTTATTGGCCCATTCCCGTCTGGGACAAATTGTCCCCGCCCCCAGCCTTGGGACAACCTGTCCCCTTCCCGGTGGTAACCGCAGTCTCTAACTCACTGAGTCGCAAGGATAACCGCCACCCCACTTTGGCCCTCGCCCTGCACACTCGAGAGTGGCAATTAACTCAGCCCCGGCGGCTATGTTTCCGCCTTTGAGGGAATATGAAACGCTTTCTCGCTCTATTGATCGTCAGTGTAATGGCCGTCACCGCGACGCTCGCCTACGCTGACGACTCGAAAATTTCGCCCGAGCTGCGCAATCAGCCTCCGACCCAGCAGACACAGATCATCGTCCAATACGCGCCCGGAACCCAGTTGAATTGCAGTGGGATCATTGGCTTCCTCTTTTGCGTTGTGGATGACATTCTGAGCCTCGGTGGCAAGATCCTCGGTCAGTTGCCGCTGGTCAACGGTGTCGTTGCGCTGCTCGATGGCAACGGCATCCAGAGCCTCTCGAACCAGTCGAACGTCCTCTATATCAGTGCCGACCGCCCGCTGGCCCCATCGCTCAGCAACGCCGCCTCTGCCATCAACGCGGAATTCGCCTGGCAGTCGAACTATACCGGCGCCGGCATTGGCATCGCGTTGATCGACAGCGGCGTGAGCAATCATCCCGACCTGAATCAAGGCATTCTGCCGTTCTCGCGAGTTGTGTATCAGCAATCCTTCTTGCCGGGAAACTCCAACGCCGGTGACCAGTACGGGCACGGAACTCACATCGCAGGCCTGATCGCCGGCGACGGTCTAAGCTCAACTGGCCCTTTCTTCAGCAAGACGTTCAAGGGAATCGCACCCGGCGCGAAAATCATCAACCTGCGCGTGCTGGATGCCAACGGTGCTGGAACCGACAGCCAGGTAATCGCCGCCATCAACCAGGCGATTGCTATGAAGTCCACCTACAACATTCGCGTAATCAATCTTTCACTGAGCCGCGCCGTATACGAAAGTTACAAGCTTGACCCACTGTGCCAGGCCGTCGAAAAGGCGTGGAAGAGTGGAATTGTGGTGGTGGTTGCCGCCGGCAATAACGGGCGCTACCAGCCCACCAACGGCTACGGAACAGTTAGCTCGCCCGGCAACGATCCTTACGTCCTCACCGTGGGCGCCATGAAGCCCATGGGCACCCCGCAGCGCACCGATGACCTTATGGCCAGCTACAGCTCTAAAGGTCCAACCGTCGTAGATGCCGTGGTCAAGCCCGACCTTGTCGCCCCCGGCAACCTGCTTGTTTCGCTCAACGCGCCCGGCTCGACGCTTTACACCCAGAATCCCGGCAACCGCGTGCCGAACAGCTATTACATTAACGGCGGCAATAGTTCTTCATCGCAAACTTACTTCACGCTGAGCGGCACCAGCATGGCCACGGGCGTGGTCAGCGGAGTCGTCGCAGATCTATTGCAGAAATTTCCCTATCTCAATCCCGATCAGGTGAAAGCGCGCCTGATGAAGACGGCCTGGAAGTCCCTGCCCGCCTACAGCAGCACGACCGATCCGGCAACCGGTATCACCTACACCGACCAGGATGACGTCTTCACCGTCGGCGCCGGTTACGTAGATGTCGAGGCCGCTCTGATCAACACCGATGTTGCGAGGGGAACGGCAATGTCTCCCATCGCTACTTTCAATGCGTCCACGAACCAGGTCACCATGAAGGACGATCGCTCTTCCGTTTGGAATACATCTTCCACCTGGTCAAACGCTGCAGTGTGGGGATCCTCACAATTCGTAGCGCCCGCATCCGGCAGCACATCCTCGAGCAGCACACTCTACGGCAGCAACGTCCTCTGGGGATCGCAAGAGCCCTGGGGCAGCAATGTCCTCTGGGGTTCGAATGCGCCCTCGGGCAGCAACGTGCTCTGGGGATCAAACGTGTTGTGGGGCAGCAATGTCCTGTGGGGATCCAACGTCCTCTGGGGCAGCAACGTCACCGGAGGCGAAAACTAAAAATAGTTTTCGATCAATAGATTTATAAAAGGAGGGGCCCAGACTCTTTCGGGAGCGGCCCCTTTTGCCTTTTCTTGGCCAGGTTCCTGTGGGGACAGCCGCCCTCGGCTGTCCGTCGAGCGTAGCAAGACCGTAGCGTCCTCGTACAAAGTAGCGCCGGCGTCCCGCCGGCTGTCCGGTGGGCGTCCCCGCCCACTACCCCGCCGCCAGCCCACTCCCGCGTATTCCACTCACGCTCCCCATCACATTGCCGTAAAATACCCCCAAGCGCCCGTAGCTCAATCGGATAGAGCATCTGCCTTCGGAGCAGAGGGTTGGGAGTTCGAGTCTCTCCGGGCGCACCATTTCTCAATGGAAACCTAGAACGCGCTCCCGCCGCCGCCGCCAAACCCGCCACCCGAAAATCCTCCACCGCCGCCGAAGCCACCACCACCGCCGCTCCATCCTGATCCCGTCGAACTCGCACGCGGCGATGACACAAATACCTGATGCATGTCCGTCGCCATGCCATGCATCGAGGAAGAGAAAAATATCGGATTGAATGCCATGCCGTAGCCGTAGCCCGGGCCTACATACCAAGTCGGCGGATCTTTAATGATGCCCGCGAACGCTTGCGCCCAGTGATGTTCCACGCCCAGCGCCATCGCGTACGGCAGAAATTTCTCGAAGGTGTCAGGCGGCATGGTCTTCAGGCGCTCGCCATCCACGCGGTTCATGAACTCCTGGAATCCGAGGACGGCGGTGTGGATGCGCGATCCCTTCAGCGTCTTCGCCGTCATCTCGCGGGCAAACAGCCACCAGATGATGGCAGAGATACCGACGCATACGATGAACACCGGCACCGAGCTGAGAAAGTCAGCCCAGTGAAAGAACTGAAAAATGGCGAACACCATGAAAATGCCGAAAGCCGCGCCCGCGCTGTAGACGTTAGCCGATTCCGGATCGAGTGCATAGATTCCCTTCTGCTTGAGTGCCGACATAATATCGGTGCGGATCACGGGCACGGCGGTGTAGAAGCGGTTCTTCAGGCTGGAGAGGCGCGTCGTGACATCGTCTCCCACAAAAATGTTGGTCAGCATGACGCTCTCGTGGGGAGCGAGGCCGTGCCAGTCCCGAGGCTTTTGCAGCAGGTGAAAGATGTAATCTTTGTGGTGGAAGAGGAGTCCCTTCTCATCGGTCTCTTCGATCTTGAGAAAGCCGCGCACGGCAAGATCGACGATGGTCGACGTAATGTCGCGAGGATGAATGCGATCGTCGAGCAGAGTTCCCGCCTCGGCGGGCGAAATTCCCGGCGGCGGTTCGTACATGGGTGCGACCGACATGCCGGGATCGGGATCGCGGCCTTTATACCACCACAGCACCGCCATCACCGCGAGCGTGATCAGCGGGAGCAATACAGCCGGGTTACTGCCGACGAACTCCAACAACTTCGTCAACGCTCCCGGCTCTTTCAAAATGCCTTTCGGAATGTAGACGTCGACAGTCAAGCCGCCGCGCATGGGCAGCGAGTGGTTGGTTTCGACCTCGACCTCGGCGCCGTTCACCTTGACGGTCGCATCCTGTGCGCTCGAGCCGTAGATGCCGGTGAAAGCTTGCGCCCGCAGCGATCCGGCGGCTGAGTCAGGGAAGTGCACGCTGGCCGAGGCGTGATCGATGGGCACCTGCCAGTCGTTGCCGGTTACGTTCCAGTAAAACTCGTCGTGGCTTTCAACATCTTTATCCTTGTCATCGAAAAAGCGCGTGGCGTTGCGCACGCCGTAGGCGATCTCCACGATGCGCGTGGTGTTGACGGCGTTGGGGATATAGATTTTCAGATCGCGGTAATCGCCGGAGATCGATGAATCGTACTTGAGCCTGGCTCCGGTTTCGTCGGTGATGCTGATGATGGTTAGGAAGAGGCGATAGTTCGTTCCATTCGGTCCGGGATATTCGATGGGGATAGTGCGGTGAATGCCGTGAAACTCGCCGTCGAAGTTTAGCGTGATGGTTTCGTTGACCAGGGCGCTGCCATCGGGGTTGACGGTGATGGTGTCCTGAAAGTCGGAAACGCGCCAGGATTTCGCGGCGGCAGATGAAGCCGCGAGAGTGAGGATCGCGGCAAGCAGCAGCGCCTTAAATAGGCGTTGGGGAGTGCCGGGGATACCGTGGAAGAGCGGCGCTTCAGCGCCGCGTAAAGCATGCTGAGAGAATTTGGGCTTCAGCCCCCGTGGTCGGATCACTATCGCTCCGAGCATACGATCAGAATTTCACCGCGACCGGCTCGCGGTCGGCGGCGTCGGTGGTTTCGAAGAACTGGCGCGCCTTGAAGTCGAACATGCCGGCAAGAATGTTCGTGGGGAACGACTGAATCTTCGTGTTTAAGTCCCGGACCACCGCGTTGTAGTAGCGTCGCGAGTTTTGAATCGAGTCTTCGGTCTCGCTCAGCGATCCCTGCAACTGCGTGAATTGTTCCGAGGCCTTCAGCTCGGGATAATTCTCGGCTACGGCAAACAGGCTCTTCAGCGCACCGGTGAGCTGGTTCTCGGCCACGGCCTTGCCCTCGGGCGTGGTGGCCTGCATGGCCTGCGAACGGAACTTGGCAATATTTTCAAACGTCCCTTTCTCGTGCGCGGCGTAGCCTTTGACGGTCTCCACCAAATTAGGGATCAGGTCATGCCGCCGCTTGAGCTGCACATCGATGTCAGACCACGCCGAGTCGCAGCGCACCCGCAACTGCACCAGGCTGTTGTACATGCCGACGAGCACCACGGCGATGACGACGAGGATGACGAGAAAGATGATGCCGAACATGGGCGGCTCCTTTTGTCATTCCGAACAAGCGTTCTTTGCGCAGTGAGGAATCTGGGCGAGCCGCGCGAAGCGTCGCGTTCTTTGCGACGCAATAATCGCGCGTTCGGCTCGCTTCCTTGCAGCATTGTCGGAATCAATGGGACGTTAGCACAGAGGGGGCGGAGGCGCAAACAGCTCGAGCAGCGTGGTATTGCAATTCGGAATTTTGCATTGCTAATTCATGCGGCGTCATCCCGAGCGCAGCCGTTCTTCAGGCGGAGCGAGGGATCTCCCGCTCCCCGGGACCTCGCTCGTAAGGAGATCCCTCGTCCCGCTGGTGAAAACGCGGGACTTCGGGATGACGACTTCCGCGGGGACACCATTTACATGCAGAATCCTGCATATTGTCAGCCCCCCCCGTTTGGTATACGCTTTCGGTGCTCGTCGCAGCGGCTCACCCCCCCGAGCCACGCACGCCAAGGAGTTTGTCATGCGGCCTTCCCGAGTTCTCAAGCTGTCGCTCCTACTCACAACGATTGCGTTTGTTACAACGCTTCAGGCCTTCGGGGCAGCGCGCATACAGACGTTCGGCGTGCCGGGGGCTTTGTTCACCTACGCCAACGGAGTCAATCTTTCTGGAACCGTGGCCGGCTCCTTTTACGACTCCCAATTTGTTAGCCACGGCTTTCTTAGATCGCCGGCAGGCGGTTTCACGACCTTTGATGTTCCAGGGGCTTACACCGGAGAGGGTGACGGCACATTCGCGAGCGTAATCAATGACGCGGGAGAGGTGGCAGGGGTGTATTCGACGGGTCCTACGTCGTTCGAAGGGTTTCTTCGGGACGCGACTGGCAATATCACAACTTTCGAGGTTCCGGGTGAGGCCCTGAGCGACTTCCCGCTAACAATTGGAATAAACGACGCCGGACAGATTGTTGGCGTGTCCTTCGGCACCACGACCACGGATGTCTACATAAGAAATGCCGATGGCAGTTTTGCTGTCTTCTCGCCGGGCGGCGACGCCGCGTACATCGGAGCCAACTCGCTGGGCGAGGTTGCTGGGACCTACGTAGACACGACCACGGGCACCGGCGTTCTCCAAGGATTCGTTCGGGACGCCTCTGGTAACCTCACGACGTTTGCCGTACCGGGCGCGACCGGTACATGGGCATACACGATTAACAAAGCCGGCGTCGTCGCGGGCTTTTGGCTGGACGCGAACTCCATCGGTCATGGTTATCTTCGCTCACCATCCGGGCTGATTCAGTCCTACGACGCACCTAAGGGAACGGGCACCACTCTCGGGGGTGCTCAGTTCATCAATGACGACGGTGTGGTCGCCGCCACGGCGTACAACGCCTCAAACAACGCCTTCGTGCCCTTTATCCGGAATCGCGCGGGGAATTTCACAATCTTCAGCGTCTCCGGTTCGAAGACGGCGATAATCAACGGCGTAAACAACAACAGCCAGGTTTGCGGCACGTTTCTGGGGCAGAAGGGCGTCGCATACGGTTTTCTGCGCACGCCCTGAGTCATCACAGCCGTCGTCCCGAGCGGCGCCACAATTGGCAAGGTCGTGGTGACCACGCCGGGCGGCGCGCTCACCAGCAATGTCAGCTTCAGGGTGGTCGACTGAGGGTCGCGTACCGTCCACCCTCTCTTTCGCCCCTTCGGGGCTGGATGCCGTGCTTCCGTCCTACCCACAGCTTGCGCTGTGGGCTACATTCTTTCACCGCTTTGCGGCTAACCTGCTCTGCTGGAACGGCTTACGGGAGAAATTAGCCAGTAGTTATACAAAATGCCCTGAAATTCTTGTCAAGAGGGAAGAGACGACGAAACGCCGTGCAGGTCGTTGAGGGGAAAGGAAATATAAAGTTGGCTAAGATGTCGCTTTTACCCTATGCGGCATGATATAATAGTATTATAGAGTCGAGATTTTAGTGAGCCGACGGGAAAGCAGATCCCTCCTTTCGTCGGGATGACAAACCTTCAATTTGAACCGTAACGGTGAACGTCCTGCGAGTGCGGGGATAACAACGCCCTGCTGAGGCGATGCTGTTGTAGAGGAGATAGAGATCCTTCGACTGCGTAAATGCTTCGCTTCGCGAAGCATTTACTTCGCTCAGGATGACAATTCGGAGTAGTGCAAACGTCGCGGCCTTTTGGCCGCGATTTCTATTTGTGGGTAAAAAGGAGTGAGGCGAACAATGAAATACCGGAAGATTACCTGCCGAATCAAGGAACATAATGAACGCGGGGCATGGGCAGAGCTTTATTTCATGGTGCTGGCTATGAGTTACGGCCTGAAAGTATCGAGCCCGTACGGTGGGTTCGGGCCCTACGATGTGGGCGTGGAGGATGGCACGGGGCCAATCCTGCGCGTGCAGGTCAAATGCACGAGCTTTCTCCATCCCAAGGGCGGCTACGGTTTTGACCTCAAAGGTCCCGGGGGCCGCGGGTATCTGCCTGGGACAGTGGATTTTTTCGCGCTCTATATCATTCCAACCGACGATTGGCACATCGTCCCCTACGCAGTGGTGGGCCACAGATTTGCCAACCTGCATTTCACGCCAGGCGCCAAGCGACCGCTAAAATACCTAAAGTATCTGGAAGCCTGGCATTTGCTGTTGCATGCCGCTAGCCCGAAGGATGATGGGCCGATCGATATTCAGGCTTGCGGCGGGGAGATAGAAACAGTCGCTGACAGGAAACCTGGCGTGGTTCAGGCCCGCCTCGCGCTTCGAGGCATGTTTCGCCGGAATGTTTGGGGGAGCGAAGGGGCGCACGAGGATTCGCGGTGAGCGGGCGAAGGTCACGTTGTCATCCAGAGCGAAGTAAGTGCTTGCGCGTCTTAGCGCAAGCACTTACGCAGTCGAAGGATCCCTATCACCACTACCACAGTATCAGCCCCGCAAGGCATTTCCGCCACCACCCCTGTCGCCGTCTTTGCTTCCGCTAACGATGAGGACTTCTGCCGGGAAGCTGATTCCGTGGCCGGTGGAGTAAGTGCGCATCGCTTCCAGTGCCTGACGCTTTACTTCGGCCAACTTATCGGGGGAAAGGGTTTTGAGCTTTTCACGAAGCTTCTCAGACATCTCGCCCCGGAGGGTCCAGAAATCTTCCACAGAGAGAGGCGACTCGATTGCGAAGTGCAACGTGCGCTCGGTGGGGGCAACGACGCCAGCTTCGGCAAGAACGTCACACAACTTGCCGGGGCGGGCGAAGCGGAAGGCGTCGGGAGCATCGGGTTCCGGGGGCGGCGTATCGACAAAGCGTTCCATGACTCGCGCCAGTTCGTAGTGAAAAGGATTGCTGTCGGCGGAACTCCAGACCGCGAAGGCCAGTTTGCGTCCGGGCTTGAGGGCGCGCAGCATTTCTCGAACGCCCTCCACGGGAGAAGGAAAGAACATCACGCCGAAGCGGCTGACCACGGCGTCGAAGGCGTTGTTTTCAACGGGGAGACGATCGGCGGGGGCGACCTCAAATTTCGCATTGCTGATGCCGAGATTTTCTGCCGCTCGGCGACTGGCCTCTACCATCTCGGGCACGGGATCGACTCCGAACGCCTTGCCTTCATGGCCAACCAGCGCGGCGATGGTCAAGGCGGGCTCTCCGGGGCCGGTGGCAACGTCGAGAACAGCGTCGCCAGTGCCGATTCGCGCATCCTCAATGAGAGCTTGCGTGACCGGGGCAAACATTTGCCGGATGACCTCGCGGTGCTTCTCCCAGTAGGGCGCGGAAGAGCGCCAGGCGTTGATTACTTCCTGGTCGGGTTGCATCGAGAGAAGTATACCCGTGACTATGGCGGCACGGGCGCGGGATTAAGCGTTCTGCTGGGCGTAAGTCCTTGGTAAAGTGATTGGGAGCACGGAGACCTCCCCAATGGATACGAATGTGATGATCATGTTTGCTTCAGTGCTGTGCACGATGACGGCACTGTGTTTCATGGAGTTGAGACGGATCCGGAAGAAGCTGGAAGCGAAGCCGGAAGTGAAGGTTGAGTTGAAGTAAGCTTTTTCACCACGGAGACACGGAGACACAGAGGAGGGCAAAACTGAGGAAACGAACGAACAAAGATTTCGAAGGTTTTCTCCGTGCCTCAGTGTTTCCGTGGTGAAAGGGTTCTTACTGCTGCGGGGCGAAATAGCCTTTGCGGGCGCGGACTTGCAGGTCTTTCTTCAGGGTGGAAATTTCAATGGAGCGGTAGCGTCCGTCGGCGTCAAAGTCAGCGGGTTTGTAGCTGACCACGTACTGGCTGCGGAGTTCGTCCTCGATGGCGGCGAAGGAATGCGTGATGTCCTTCATCTTGAAAGGAAAGAAGGCGCGTCCGCCGGTGGCTGCCGCAAGTTGTTCGAGAACGTGATCACCGCGCAGGATGAGTCCGCTATCGTCGGTGGAGATGGCGTAGATAATGACTTCGGCGCGCTGTGCCATTTCGATGGCTTGCGCGCGCGTGTACTCGCTTTGGTTATCCTCGCCATCGCTGACCACTACGATCGCTTTGCGCACAGGATGGTCGGGACGATCCTTTAAGAATTTTTCCTTCGCGGCGCGGTAGATGGCGTCGTAAAGCGCGGTGCCTCCGCCATCCTGCAGGTTGTGTACGCCGGTGGAAAGCAGTTCCACGTTGTCGGTGAAATCCTGCGTCATGTTGCTTTGGTTGTTAAAGCCGACGATGAACGCCTTATCGAAGCCAGCGCGTACCGCATGCTGCAGAAAATTGATAGCGGCATTCTGCTCGAAATCAAATCGGCTGTGCACCGATCCGCTCACATCGATGAGCAGGCCGAGATGCAAGGGCAGATCAGTCTCGCGGCGAAAATTAATGATGGACTGTGGCGGCTTGTGATCGTCAAGAATGGCGAAATCAGTTTGATTCAGATCGCGGACAAACTTGCCGTGCTTGTCGGTGGCGATGAACAGCACGTTCACCTCGTCCACTCTTTTGTGAATGGTGAGGAGCGCGCCGCTTTGAGGGTCGTCCGCGAAATCAGAAGCGGAATCAGAAGTAGATGGGTAGGCGGCGACGCTGGCCGTGCTGCTGTAGGCATTGGACTGGCTGAAAACGGGCGATGCGCAGGCCAGGAGAAAAATCGCGAGTAGCGCCGCAGTTGGCCGAAAGGTCGAGTATTTCATGCCCGAAACGTCCAATTTTTTCACTCCCACCCATGGCTAGAGGGTGCCCCAGGTAATTAGATGCAAGTCTCGTGCCGAATGGCAGCAACCCTTTGCCTTATCTGAACTGACTAATCTGGACTGACTCTAGAAGGAGGAGAAGCAGAGTGCCAAGTTACAAAAGGAGCACACGATTGGTCATGGCCAAAAAACTGCACACTGTTGACGCTTACGGTGCGGCGGAGCAAGCAATTTTCGCGACGCTGAGATTACAATTTCAGGAGAGGTTTTTGGGCTGCGCTATACAGAAAACTTGGGGCATTCAATCGGGAGGACCTGATGGTGATGAAGATGAAAAAAGTAGCGGCATGTTTTATGGCTCTGTGCCTGAGCGCTTCGGCGGCTTTCGCTGCCAATGACGAGAAAGAAACGGAACGCGTGAAAGATGCCGGCGAGGTGATGAAAGAAATTTTGAACATCCCCGACGACATCCCGCAAGATTTGTTGGACAAGGCGGAGTGCATCGTGATTCTGCCCTCGGTGTTGAAGGGCGCTTTTGGAGTGGGAGGCAGTTATGGCCGCGGCGTGATGATCTGCCGCAGCGGGGAACACTATACGGGACCATGGGGCGCGCCTGCTTTATACGCGCTGGAAGGCGTTAGCATTGGATTTCAATTGGGTGGCCAGGCTACGGATTTTGTTTTGCTGGTCATGAATCCAAAGGGAGCGCGCTCACTGCTCTCGAGCAAAGTGAAGTTGGGGGCGGATGCTTCCGCAGCGGCCGGTCCGAAGGGCCGCACGGCCGAAGGGGCGACTGATGTAGTGATGAATGCGGAGATTCTTTCCTACTCACGCAACAAAGGACTGTTCGCGGGGATTTCACTGGAAGGCTCAACTCTGCGCTCGGATGGCAGCGCCAACGAAAAACTCTACGGCAAAAAGTTGAGCGCAAAAGAAATCATTGTGGAGCACAAAGTCGGAGTGCCTGCTTGCGCCCGCCAGTTGGTGTCGCTGCTGAATTCGAAATCGCCGAAGAACAAATCGGAGCCGAAATCGCTGCAATAGTTCGTGCCCGGTCAAGGAATTTCAGGTGGCGCAGCAGCTTTAAGCATGGCCAAAAAGCGCGAAGAAAAGCTGTATCCGGTCCGCTGCTCATGGGCGACCAGCGAATTGATGATTCGCTACCACGATGAGGAATGGGGCGTGCCGGTCCATGATGACCACAGGCTGTTTGAATTTCTTATCCTTGAAGGCGCGCAGGCCGGCCTGAGCTGGGAGACTATTCTCAACAAACGGGAAAACTACCGCGCTGCGTTCGATGGCTTCGATGCGGAGAAGATCGCACGGTACGATGCGCGGAAGCTGGCGCAGTTGATGAAAAATCCCGGCATCGTACGCAACCGATTGAAGATTGCATCGGCGGTGCGCAATGCTCAGGCATTCTTGCGCGTGCAAAAAGAATTCGACAGCTTCGACCGATACGTGTGGCAGTTCGTGGATGGCTGTCCGCGAGTGAATTCTGGTCAGCAAGTTCCGGCGCGCACGACCGAATCAGATGCCATGAGCAAAGACTTGAAGAAGAGGGGCTTCAATTTCGTGGGATCGACCATTTGCTACGCCTTCATGCAGGCCGTGGGCATGGTGAATGACCACGCAGCGAAGTGTTTCCGGAAAGGCTGCAGCGCATGACTGGATCAGAAAATCTTTACCACAGGGGGCGCAGAGGTTCACTGGGGCAGGCGGCAGTTTACTGACGCTTTGGCTGGGGTGGATCGGGGACTCTCTGCGCCTTCCTGTCGTTCAGGTCAAGACCAAACGTGGGATGTTCGTAGTTCCCGGAGATTCTCACGGGAACGATTTCCCCTTTATTCTTCTTCTTGAAAAATGGTTCCATCATCTTCAACAGGAAAGCTTTCGTTCCAGTCTCGGTGTTCGAGATCTTTGAATCCACCTGCATCTGGCCGCGGAGGTCGATTTTGTGATCGAGCAGATTGTAAGTTCCGTGCACGCGGGCCGACGCGCCCGGTACATTGAAAGCAAGATCGGAGAAATGGGCTGTTCCGCCGAGCAGGTTCACCTGGCCCGTCAAATCCGTAAGAACGGTTTCCGGATCGACGGGATCTTTTTCCCCCAGAGCGCCCGCGCTTAGTTTGTTGACTCCCTCTTGCGTCGAAGGTTTGGTAAACACTCCTGAGCCGATTCCGAAGCTGCCGCGTAATTCTAGTTTCTTCAGGAATTCTTCATGGCCGGGAGGAATCTCGATCCGGGCCTGCAGCGCCACCTTGCCCGACATGGGTGGACGGCTGGCTTTCACAAACAAACGCAGCAGATCGTCAATGCGTGCGTTGCTGGAACGAAAATTAAGCAGCGCGGTCTTGCCTTTGCCGCTGGGTGATTTCGCAATGCTGCCTTCGCCGTCAATGTGAGTCTTCCAGAAATCGGCGGCCACCCGCTTCAGGTAAGTGTCGCCGTGCGTGGCGTCAACATACGCGCTGAACTCCGTTGTCAGTCGCACCGGGTGCCCGCCCATCTTCACTTCAAAATCGGGAGTTTCGGTCTTTCCATCAATGTCGATATGTCCAAGGTTCCCTGCAAACTTTCCTTTGGAAGATAGAACGCCGGCGATACCGTGATAGACGCTCAGATCGGCGTGCTCAAATGTGTAATCTCCGGAGATGGGGGTTTCTGCCGCATCTCCTCTCTTCCAAAGCCCCAAATTTTCCCTCAACCGCCACTTCACCTGGCGGCTCTGGATTGTGCACTTTCAGCCGATAGTCAAAAGGCCGGTTCGGCACAACGTTGCGCAACAACGCTTCATGAACGTCGAAGCGCAAAGGCCTTTTGTCGGGTTCGTGAAAAGCGAATTCCACGCCCGAGCCGTTGGCGACAATCTCATCCACCGAGATCGTCGAGGGTGTGGTGTGAAAGGCTTCTCCAGTTCCGAATGCCGGAATAAAAATCTGCATGCCTTCGGCGGTAATCCGCTTCACGCGGGTTTGAAGCAGACCAAGGTAGCTGCCTCGAATGGTGAGTCGTTCTATGGTGATGAGAGGTTTGATCTGGTGCGAGCCGTGAGCAAAAACGACTCCCTCCAGCATGCAACCAGGATACGGGAAGAGTTTCTGATGATAGGAGCGCGCCGTAACCTGGCTATCGCTGACTTCATGCAAATCCTCCAGGATCGCCGCCTCCGAGAATGACCGGCGGCATAGAGCGACGGCAACGGCAAGAAGGAGGAGCACAACTACAGTAACGATCAGGGCAATTCTGCCCCAGCGCCCCGGTCTGGCCCCGCGCCGCGTCTCGAATTTCGGTGGTTGCGATGCGGCAGCCGAGGCCATAAGGTTTTGAGGCGGCTCCTGTCGCTGAGGTTGCTGCTTAAAACTAGCAGAGTGAATGCCCTTGATATAATGAAATCCCAAGCCGGGATGGCGGAACTGGCAGACGCAGCGGACTCAAAATCCGCCGACCTTCGGGTCTTGGGGGTTCGACTCCCCCTCCCGGCACCACTAATGCATTTTGTTTTTGAAAGACCTGCGGGTTCCCAGAGTGCGTGTGGCGAGCCTGATTTCCCGTGGAAACTCCCGACTGTAGTAAACCTGTAGTAATCCTCTAGCGGCTAGCAGAGGCGTATATTTCCGCCATGGAACGCCCCTTCTCCCACCTGCTAGGGACGACCGGATTGGTGCTGACTATGCTGCTCTGGCTCTCGCTTCTCAATCCGCCCAGGGCCGACCATCTCGTTGACAGCCTCGCCGGGCCGCAACACGAATACAAGATCGTCCTGGGTGCGGCGCTGTTGGCAGTAGTGCTTGCCTTTGTTGCCGCGATTCGTGGTTCCAAATGGTGGTACATCGGAGTGGTTTTGTCGTCGGGCACGCTGGCATTTTTCACATACACTCTGTCGGGCGCGGCGAGATGATGGCCAATCTTCAGAAGACAAAGAAACCGAAAGGAGAGACAAACAGGCAATCGCTTACGGAGCTGTTACCGTCTGCGGTTATCGGCAGATGCGAGGGACCAATTCCTGCCAAAGAGAGTCGCCTGCTTTGGGCAAAACCTGCGGGTCGATGCGCTTATCGATTCGCGCTTGACATGGGGGTAAGAGTATGATAGCCAGATCGCCTAGGGTTAATGTACGAGATTGTGATTGAGTGTTCGAAAAGGGAGGAACGGGATGAATCGTCCGTTGCTACTCTTATCTCTAACGTTGGGCTGGCAACTCACAGCCTGGGGGCAGACCTGCGACCAGATAAAAAAAACATGTAAAGACGCCTGTACCCTGGCCTTCAGCGATTCAAGGAGGGTTAAATCATGCGAGATAGCTTGCTATCAGCAACACGCATGTTTCGGAGGAGGAGGAGGAGGAGGAGGAGGAGTAGACTTGCCGCATCCCGAGTGGGATGTGGTCGGGTCGGAGGACGGGATAGATACTAACGGATTCCTGGTTGATCCGGTTTGGCGCTGGCAGACGCTTTTGCAAACACCTGACCCTGGTACACTCGCCGACCCATGTGACGAGTGTCCATGCGTTGGGGACTCGATACTTGGGGTCTCGGACCACACACCGCTGTGGATTGGGTATTGTACGACCCAGAAGATTCATCAGAATTCGAATGGCCTGTGCAGTATAAAGATAGACTCATCCATAGACTCCGGCCTCGCCTACCACATGAACTGGGTCCCGGTCGTATATGTGGGGTCGCTAAGGTACGAGGACCACTCAAATCCGGCAGCGGATGACGACTACAATTTCGACATATCCCGTCCGAGACTGGAACTACTAACAAAAAACCGGGGGGACCTTCACATAGAATTCGATGCCAGGGAAACTGTGGACAAGTGGGACGGTACCGGCACATGGTGGGAATCTTTCCATCACAATATCGTCGATAAGATGGATAAGTTCCCTGTACAGAAGTGGTTTGACACGAAATCTGCCACCGTAGTTGGCATGCTGGGCCTCGATCTCGCACACGTGGATCATCACTCGGAGTTACATCCGGTATATGTAATGTTCATCAAAAATCCCGAAATCCCGCCAGGTTTCGCGCCCCCATCCGGGCGACTGCAGACGGCGGCGGACCATTGGGCTTTCTTCGCAAGAAACTGGGGAAATGAAGGCTTTTGCGACGGAGACCAGGAAAAGATTCCGGAAGAGGAGATTGAGGTCCAGTTACCAGATCGGGAGGTGCTGGCCCAGAATATCTGGTGGTACACGCACGGCGGGGACTCAAAAATATGCAAGAACGCTCAGGTGACGATTGACCCAAACGGCCTGGTACGATTTTTCCTCGGGCCCCCGGACGAACAGTGCGGTTTGGTCGGCGATTTGTGGATGCGGCCACGTTTGGCAAGTGAGCAGGCGGCACGCACGACGGGAACGCCTGCGGCAGTTCCAGAACGCGATAGGGAAGACGAAGACCCCGTGCTTACAGCCAGGATCGCCAAGCTTAACCAGAGCGACCGTCAACTGCTGTATAAACAACTATCGGACCTAACGAGCGAACCAAGGAGTAAACCTACAAAGGGACGAACAGAACTGAGAAAACTAAGCCATCCGTTGCCGCGCGTAAGACGCTCCCAAGTTACAGCTAAGGATTTCAAGGCCGTGGCGGATCCTGCCAGCCGAGCCAGGGAGGCGAAAAAGCGCCAGCACATAGATGCCTTCTTAAAGGCGCACGGCATCGATTAGGTTTAAGAAGACCAGCATCTCCGGAACGGAACACGCTGCCCTGCAGTTCGTCACTTCTAACTTTTGTGTACTTTCGTTCGAGTACCCGCAGGCGCTTTCCTCTTCAATTTGATCTGATTGTAGGCAACGGCGGCACGGACGAGATTTTTTAGTGGACGCTCATTCACCTTATCGCCCTCAAAAAAGTCAATCGCTCGCCACGCGCTACCTCCGAGGCCCGCGTTGAAGAGCTTGTCAGGGTCTGGGAGCCTCGCCCCGTGGGAAAAGGTAAGTTTCACCTTATCTTTGGGCGTTGCCGACCGCGATTATTCCGCCGTGAGACCACACTGGGCTTCCCATCCACTTCCACTCCTCGATTATCTCAGGATCTGCCTCAAGGATGCTCCTGCGGATGCTCGCGAGCGTTTTGCCCCGCCAGTCTGCGAGCCCTTCAATCAGTTGGTCAATACGTTGCGATGGATTCATTGGATTTTTCTGCCTCGAATTCTTGTCCGTTTTCAGCGAAATGCCGGCAGCGATTCGCTGCAGCTTCTGTTTAGGCCGTTGACTTCGAAATAAGTCGTCGAAGGACATGGCCTTTCCACATCCACAATCCCGTAAGGACCATTACAGGAAGGAAGACGAACCGAGTTGCGGGGGCGTAGTCTGGAAGTTTTTCAAACGGGCTATAAATATAGCCAAGTATCGGAATGGCAAAGACGATGTGGATCCAGCGAAGAATCGAACGTTTGGTGACATCTTTCATGATTAAATCTCTCCTCCTGCTATCGGTGTGCTCGAAAAGGTGAGCGTCCAAGTGACAACGCGCTCGGTACCATAGGCCGCCCACGTGTAAGAGATTGTTCGCGCTAGACCCTTAGCGAGCCACGGAACGCCCTGGCGGCATAGTAAGATTCCGCGCCGTTGTGATACACAAAAACAGTGTCGTAGCGGCGATCGCAAAAGAGGGCGCCGCCGAGTTTTCTGATGTCAGAAGGTGTTTTCACCCAGCTCGAGGTTTTCATATCGAAATTTCCAAGTTTCTGCAACCCCCGATATTGTTCTTCCGTTAGAAGCTCAATGCCCATGGCAGCTGCCATATCCATCGCATTGCCTTTTGGTTTATTTTCTTTCCTTGAATCCAGCGCTTCACGGTCGTAGCAAAGACTTCTGCGGTCTTTCGGACTTTCGGGTGAACAGTCATAAAAAATGTATTCGCTGGTCTTTTTATCGTGACCAGCCACATCCGGTTCACCGCCAGTTCTTTCCATTTCATTGATGGACCACAGTTTTTCAGCATTCGCTTCCAGCCTGGCTTGTGCGTCAGCCCATGCAAGACCTTTGTGGCGGTTCATGTTTTTCTCAAAACGAGCTTTCAATACTCCGAGCAGTTCTTTACGTTGTTCGGGTGACAACTCCTTTTTGTTTTTCTTAAGTGATTGGTGCATGGTTTCGCGATCCACCTCGATTCACGACTTTTGAGCCGCCTGAGGCGGCCAGTTGGGCGTTTCGATACCGAACTGCCTGGCGTACTCGGCGTTCAATCGCTGCCAGCCGCCGAACCTCATGGCGTCGGGGCCGACCATGCGGCCGATGGGAGTTCCGCTGAGCAGGTGATCCAGAACATCGAAACAAATGTGCCACCCGGCAGCACCCATTGCGATGAAGCGGTGACCGATGTTGGTCCACAGCGTCAGACGCGTGCCGCCACCCAGGGCTTCGAGTTGCCACCGCATATCGAAGCCACCCCACTTGTACTCGAGCGCCTTGGGAGCGTCGGCTCGCGTCACGGTTGTTTCGGTAACGCGCGGCGCGGGCGCTCCCACCGTGGTGAGCTTCACCGTGGCTCCAACCGTACCCAGGCTCCCATCGGCTTCAAAGGGAGCCCACTCGCGCAGATGCGCCGGATCGGTAAGCGCCTGCCAGACTTTTTCCGGCGAGTGGCGCAGTTCCCGGACGAGAATGAGCGTCCACTTCTCTTCATTATTTTGCCCCAGGTCTTTTTGTACCCTCGCCCCGCGGGCCGGACCCGGTGAGTACTGCTCGCGATCGGTCATCTTCTTTTCCTTAACGGCTGTCGTTACCAGCGTGCCAGCTGGGTGAGCTGAATGAGGTTGCCGCTGGTGTCGTTCAGCATCGCAATGGTTGCGAATTTCACGTCGCTCGGCGGCATGGTGAACTCGGCGCCGCGAGCCTTGATCCGCCCGTAGTCGCTCTTGACGTCGTCAGTAAAAAAATTGGCCACGGGCTGGTGCTGTTGAAACATCGCCTTCTGATACGCTTCGGCAGCGGGATTGTTGTTCAGCGCCAGTTGCAGCTCAGTGCCGTCCGGCTCCTCGGGCGACGCCACGGTCAGCCAGCGAAATGGGCCCTGGCTGAAATCGGCCTTCTTAACAAAGCCCAGCACTTCCGTATAGAAGCGCAGGGCCTTGTCCTGATCGTCCACGTACACGCTGGTCAATTTGATTTTCACTTCGTGTCTCCTTTGTCACGTTCGCGGTTTGGGCCGCGTCGTCTTCTCCTTAGTTTTCCTTTTCGTTGGTGTGCTCTTCGTTGGTGCTGATCGATCCATGCGGTCGAGGTGGCGTTCGAGAGCATCGACGTGAGCGGACCAGAACCGGCGGAACTGAGCCAGCCAGGCATCCACCTGCTGAAGCGGTTCTGGCTTCAGCCGGTAGAGACGGCGCTGCGCATCCACCGTGGATTCGACGAAACCGGCCTCGCGCAGCACTCGAAGGTGCTTTGACACGGCCGGCTGCGTCATACGAAGCTGACGCTCGATCTCTCCCACCGACTGTTGTGACGAGACGAGGAGGCTCAATATCGCGCGGCGGTTCGGCTCCGCAATGATTTCGAAGACAGATTCCACTCTTTTGGTATACTCCACAGAGCATATACGTGTAAAGGCATATAAAGGCAGAGGGATCAGGCAAATAGTTTCAGGCGTACCGATGGGCAGATTTGGACAGATGTTTCAGAAGCAAATTACGGGCAAGTGATTGAAAGAAATGGTAGGCACGAGGAGACTCGAACTCCTGACCTCTACCGTGTCAATTTTGAGGTAAAGACCCTTAAACCCTTTAGCTCCCTTGCTTTTCCGGTTTCCCGAAGTACCAAACACGCCAAAAGTGCCTAGCTTTTGGTGACGAATTGGTCATTAGTTCGAAATCACTCAATCGACGCCAGGAGTTTCGCCTTCTCTATCTTCACCGCCCTGACTAGCAGCTCGTGTGCCCCAACCACGTTACCTTGCCGCCGCAAAAGCGCGGCGAGGGCGTCATAGGGAGCGGGGTCAAAATTAGAAAGGTCCGATTCTTGGACTTTAATGGCTTTTCGATAGAGACTCGTCGCTTCGGTAGTCTTCCCTTGTCTCTCCAAGGCTCCTCCCAGGCCTGTATAGGCTGGCGCGAATCTTGGATTAATTTCAATCGCTAGGCTGTGCGCCTCTATGGCCTCCCTAAGCCTCCCAGCTTTTTCCAGCAGATCGGCACATAACTCACGCGTTCGCACATTTCGAACATCCATTTCGGCGGCATGATTGCATCTCAAAATAGCTTCATTCGTGTTGCCGCCGCGATCTAAACTGAGGGACCACTCAAGATAGATCTGCGCCAGACGACGCTGCGCATCAGTCCGCTTAACGTACGGCGCACTTGTTTCAATGACCACCGCCTGTTGATATTTCCCTTCTTCGATCAGCGACCCTGTCCATTTCGAATAGACCAGAGAAATTTCATTTCTTATTTCGTCTTCCTTTGACGGGTCGATTTGAGCAGCGTCCTCATACTTTGTGATCGCGGCCGCGTATTCACCATCCTCGAGTAGCAGTTCTGCCCAGTCTTTACATGCGACTAGGTCTACCGGATCGGATTTTAGCGCCAGTGCGTACATCCGAGCAGCTTCGCGCTTCTCGCCTTGCTCCTTCAAGGCCATGGCCCACAGATGATAGAGGCTGCTCATTTGATAGCCCAAATCAGCTGCGTGTTGGTACTTGTCAATCGCTCCCGCATACTCGCGTTTCTCGTAGAGGAACGAACCCCAATACACGAAGGCAGAGCTCTGCGGATTGAAATTGGCGGATTTTGCAATTTTCTCAATTGCATCATCAAGTTGGCCTTCGTGAGATCGTACGATACTCCACAACAAATATCCTTGCGCCTTACGCTTAGGATCGACAGCTCTGGCAAGTCCTTTGGCTACGCTTTCGGCTTCGGAGAGACAATTACTGTAAACACAGTAGATCCCGAATACGTAGGCGTTCGTTGCTCGAAGGATTCTCCGAGACGTCTCAGTTATCACGTCGGAAGGTCGTCCGATTGGAACCTCGAATTGCTGAGCAGTCGTGAGGGTGTCTGGCTGGATTCTAAAGGTAATCTGCAACACTTCTGTGCTCTGGGGGTATACGTGATTTTTAGGAACCATTGTGATTTCCCCTGAAACTTGTGGGGGCAGGGTGTCGACCAACGATTGCAGAAGTCGCACGATCGCGTTGAATGAGAACTTAGTTCCTACGGCCTCAAAATTTATCGTAGGTTCCTCCATCGATCCAAGCGCCTCCTTCCTCTGACCGTTCTCGCCCTGCATCCGATTTATCTCGTCGGCTATCTGTCGCGCGATAACCGCCCCGGTGTAGCCTTCATCTTCCATTTGCTTCGGGACAAGAAGTGGTTCGATAATAATCACTTCCTTTCTAACGTCTTTGATCAGCAACCAGACGAGCAACAATGTCGGCAATGCGATAGCGGTGCGCCGAAACGTGACTTGTTTTAGAGTCCGCTTGAGGAAAAGAGAAAGTCGCGAGAGTCTGCTCGGCTGCCACAGCGGTCGGCGAGGGCGATGTAACATCTGTAACCCAGAATTCCGGGATTCTCCTTTCGAGGCAGCGATTCTACACCGATTCGCCGATATCAAGTGGACTGCAAGCACGTAACGCAGGGTCAGCCGAAAATCTTTCTGTTTTGGGTGACCAATAGTGACGAGTTGGGCCAAACTCGGGAGGAAGCTCGCGCTCGCGACTGAGCGGATTCAATGAGATAAATGGTAGGCACGAGGAGACTCGAACTCCTGACCTCTACCGTGTCAAGGTAGCGCTCTAACCAACTGAGCTACGCGCCTACATGGTTCTCAAGGACCGACAGCAGAAGACGGGGCTGAATACGGGCCCTTGCGGCTAGTAAGAATTTTACCACGGGGACTTGTGCCTGGCGCGACGGCTTTGAGCCGGTTTAGCGCGCAACACGTGAAATCAGTAGAGATGGAAGTCGACTTCCACAGCGATTTCGACTGCGACGCCACGGCCGTCTTTCTTGCCGGGCTCGAATCGCCAGTTCTTGACTGAGTCGATGGCTTTCTGATCCAGGCCCATGCCAAGGGCGTTCAATACGCGGATGTTTGTGGGATGGCCGTTGGGATCGACTATCAGGCCGAGAACGCAGTTCCCCTGATATTTGGCCTTGCGGGCTTCTTCAGAAAATTCAGGATCGGTTTGATAAATGAGGCGAGGAGCAGTGACTCCCTTGCCCATTCGGAAAGAATCTCCACCGTAACCTCCTTTCTCGCCGGGGCCCACACCAGGGCCATGTCCGGGGCCGATGCCATCCTCGGAACCGGTGCCGATTCCCCCGCGCTCACCGGGGCCGTTCGAGGGAATGATGGCGTAGGATTTCGGATCGCCGAGATTCGGCAAGTTGGCTTTTGCAATTATCTGGATATCTGGAGGCACGGCTACGGTGGGCTCGACCGGCAACTTTGGAGTTGGATTCCGCAGGACAGCCGCCGGCGGCGTGATCTGGCGCATTGAAAACGCAGGCAAGCGGCCCAGTGACGCTGGCAGCGGATCGCGATCACCACCGCCGCCTCCGCCACCGATCTCCTGCTTAGCGGGCTTGAGCAAGTCAACACCAGGAAAAATCAATGGAGTTTCGATGTGTGGTTTGTCCACGAACCGGAGGGGACGGCGTGTGGGGAGCAGAGGGACTCCAATGACTAGCAGGAGCAGCAATGCGTGAGCCGCGCTTGAACCCCAAACACCATTCTTTTTGTAGTTATTGAATCCCCAAATTTCTTTTACGATGACAGGTTTCGATTCCAGCTTCAGCGGGGGAAGCTTCTCGGGAGAGAGGAATTCGTTACAGCTGCGAAAAAGAGACTTCCAGAGAGGCTCATAGGTCTCGGGCAGCAGAAGGTGGAGTTCGGGTTCGCTGCCAGACCTTGGACTGACTTCGCCTGATGTCAGGGTTTTCATATTCGGCTCTTCTTCGTTCTCGGGCGGTACCGTTGAAAGCGGCAACCATTGGCGTTGCCTCATTACACAGATTGGGAGCTGTTGCCATTTAGTTGCCTGCGCGAACGGAATTTCTGTAATGACTTTGAGGCGTACAAGGGGTTTATTTCCAGCGTGCTGCGGCGGGGTTGGAAAGGCCGCCACAAAAGTCGGATTCCATCAGCAGGCGGATATTCTATTTTTCCGTCCGCGTCGCGACTTCCAAGTCTGCATTGAGATCGCTGACTAGCTTTGTATTGCCGATGAGTGCACGTCGGAGAATTTCTGCTTGTTGTCGGGCGGTCGGCCAGTCCTGTTTCTCGACGGCTTCGGTCAGGCCGGGCAACTCGAGGTGAGCGTAGGTATAGCGCGCGCCGTATAGGATATGTTTGAACCAGGGGCGTCCGGGGATGCCATCAGGATTGAGCCAGTTGCGCTCGACTTGCATGGCGCCGTGATTGATTGTCTTGGCGAGGATGGGATCGATTTTGCCGGAGGTGAGGGCGCGGGATGCGGATTCATTGAGGCGCTTACCAGCAGATTCGAAGTCATCGATCGCATCGAGGACGGACTTGAGATCTAGTTGGCTCAAGTCCTTGCCTTTGGACAATTCGTTTATGAACTGGCGGATGTTGCTGGCGTAGCTGGCGAAGTCGAAGGGAAGTAAGTCAGAGTTGGCGAGGCGCAGGGCCAGCACTCCCCAGAGCTGAGAGGTGAGAGTGTGGTAGCGGTAGCCGGGGTCGCCGAAGTGATTCATCCAGAAGAAATCATCGTAGGCGGAGTGATACACGCCGTAAGGGCCTTCGAAGCCTAGGCCGAAGACGGGGACACCGACGAAATTGAGGAAGACGGTGTGATCAGAGCCGCTGCCGATGCGAGTGTCGGTGAGATTGAGATCGGTGACTTCTTCGGGCTCGTTTCCGGGCTCTTTGCTTTCACGTCTCTCGCGTGTAGTGGATTCCTTCCATGCTTCGTACAAACTCTTGCCCGAAGGATCTTTCAAAGTGCGGCTGGCTTCGACCAACATGGGCGACAAGGACGCGACGGCCTGGCCGTGGAAGTTGGGGCCGGAGGTGGCCTCATCGACATTGAGGTAGGCGACGGCCTTGTTGCGGAGTTCGTCGGCGAATTGTTCTCCCCACTCGGTGGAGCCGGTGAGGCCCACCTCTTCGCCGTCCCAACTACAGAAAACTAGCGTGCGTTTCGGACGTGTTCCGGCTTTCGCCAACTTCCCCAGAGCGCGGGTCATTTCCATCAATGCCGCTGTACCGCTGCTGGGGTCGACACCGCCGAAGACCCAGGCGTCGCGGTGATTGCCGAGGACGATCCATTCGTCGGGCAGCTGTGAGCCACGAATGCGGCCTTCCACCACGTAATAGGGCTGGGTGGAATTATCCATCTCGATTTTTACGTGCACGCGCACGCGGTTTCCGCCGAGGTGATATTTGAAGGGCAGTCCGCCCTGCCAGTCCTCCGGGGCGACGGGGCCATCCATATTCGAGAGCAACGGTTTGGCATCGTGCCAGGAGAGCGGAAGCGCCATAATCTTGGGAATAGACACTGCCTCTTCGACGGGAATACGTTTCGCGCCGGGAACGGAGGCCCATCCGGGAGTGAGCGGATCGCCGGGGACCATGAAGTCATAGGTGATGGCGCCGCGCTGGATGTGGTACTCCGGACCCCAAGGGCCGTTGGGTACGACTTTACCTTTCTTGAATCCGTCTTCGGCGGGATCGCTGTAGATGAGGAGGGCGGCTGCGCCTTCGCGCTGAGCGGTGAGCGCTTTGAATCCGCGATAGCTGTAGGGGTTGGAGTAGCGTACGAGGACGACTTTACCTTTGACGTCGATGCCTTGCTTGCGCAGGAGGTCGTAGTCTTCGGGATTGCCGCTGTGGGCGTAGACGAGCGGAGCGGTGACTTCGCCGGAGGCGGACATGCCGCTCCAGGCGGAGCTGATGGCTTTGTTTTTGGAGTCAGGATCGCCGAGGACCGGCAGCTCGCGCAGGAGGGCGCGGTAGTGAACAGGCGCGGTCATTTCCAGAAAGGTACTTTTGGGATTGCTGCCATAGACGTCGTACCGGCGGATGACGACGTCCTCAAGACCCTCGGTACGCCATTGATCGGCAATGTAACGGGCGAGTTCATTGTTGCGGGGAGAACCGGCGACGTGCGGCTCGGCGGTGAAGATGTGGTGCTGGCGGCGCTCTTCGTCCGGGGAGGGAATGGTTTTGAATTTATTTTCGATTTCTGTTTCGTGCGCGGCGGAGGAGGGAGTGAAGCCCAGGATGGGAGTCTGAGACCAGCCCGGCAGCGTCGTGAAAAACAAGACAGCCAAAATAAGAAACGCGGAGGGCGCGAAGAACATCCGCGGAGGACGCTGAGGAGTTTCTTGGCGGGCGGAATCCACGTTTAGCTCTCCTTAAATGTTAGGAACGCAATTTCGCAGAACGCTACTTCGCTTTGTAGATCTCACTCAGCAAGTCGGGCTTCGCTTCGTCGCGCACCAGATGCGGGTAGCGCTCGCCACCGTGATAATCGAGTTTGTAGGTTTTGTAGTAATCGGTGTTCTCGATCAGAAGTTCGAGGGGAGCTGAGTTATCTTTGCCGGCTTTGAGGGCATCATGCAGGACGTCCGCAGAATATTGCCGGCCATTCACGGCGATCAGCTTCATGCCGGGACCGATCCCAGCTTTGGCTGCGGGCATGCCTTCAATGGTGTCGTTAATCACGCCGTCTTCGCGCAATTCGAGGCCGATCGAATAGGCTGCGCTGACAGAGTGCGAGTTGCTCTCGCCGCCGTGGTCCATTTCCGATTGAACGTCGTCGTAGACCAGCTTCCAGCCGCTGCCTTCGACGCCGCCGAGAGGTGCGCCGGGACCGTGGTTGGTGAGGCGCTCGATCCAGAAGCCGCGCCAGTCATAGGGCGCGATCTGGTTCAGGTCTAAGACTACGTCGTCAAAGGTGTAGGGCTTGACCATGGGGCCGGTGCTGGGAGCGCCGTGGAAGAGGTGGCAGAAATCGTCCAAAGTTTTTTTGCCCTTGGTCTGCTGGCGGATGATGACGTCGGCCCAGAGCCAGTTCAGCGTGTCTTCGTCGTAGAAGTCAACGCCGCGGCGCAAAGAGCCCCATGCCTGGGGTGAGAAATAGAGTTGTGGGGCGGCGTCGGCAGTGTCTTGCAGGTTGCGCCAGGCGCGGCCCGGGATGTGATCGAGGCCGGCGGCGGTTAGACCGAGATCGTCACGGACCTGCTCCGGCGAGAGCAATCCGCTGCGGGCGGTGAGTACGGTGCCGAGATATTGGGTGAGACCTTCGTAGACCCAGAGCAGATCGTCTTGCATTGGCGTTTGATAGTCGGGCGTAGCAAGGTCCGCAGGGCGGCGGTATTTTCCATTCCACGAGTGAACGTATTCGTGGGGAAGCAGGCCCGCTGACAGCTTGCGCGCGGTGTCATCGACCAAGCCGCGCTCGGAAATACGGCTGTCATCGGACTCGTGGTGCTCGAGTCCGAAGTGGGCGACGTGATCGCTCAGGCTCAGCAGGAAATGATAATCGCGATAGTGATGCGCGCCGAAAAGTTTGTTGGCCTGCTCGACCAGATTCTTGTAGTGATCCCAGACTTCCTGCGGGGCGGCGAGAGCGGCAGAGCTGTCGGCGGCGATATCCATCTCGGTGAGGGGATCGTCGGCCAGCTTGACGACTTTGAGGAATTCGCCGGTGATGACGGGAGAGTCGACCAGAGTGGTGAGGGAGGCTGGCTGAAACGTGATCTGAGTTTCGCCGTTCTCACTGGCGGTGGCTGCGATGGGAAGCGGCGTGCCGTATTTCCAGCCAGCGGGAAGTTTCAGAGTCGCCGTATAGGTGAGATCGTCGGACTTGAAGCCTTTGGGATAGAGGAGAACCTGATTCCAACTGATGACCGCCATCTTGTCAGTGGCAGAGGAACCGGCGGAGAAGCCGCCCTCGAAGGTTGCAGGAGAAAGAAAGTCCAGCTCGGCGGTTATTTCTGTTTCGCCGGCGGGTATTTCGACATGCAGAGTGAAGCCGTCGAGGAGGTCGCGGCGCCATTTCAAAATCTTGCCGCTGGCGGTGAACTTGAGTCCGGCAAGGTCGATGACGGGGCCGTCGGGAGCATGTTCGCCGGGAATCCATTTCGGGTAGCAGAGAGTGAGATCACCGGCGGTGGCGGGAATTTTTAGTTTCGCGTGGAAGATTTTACGGGAGGCAGAGGTGGCATCAACTGAGAGAGTGATGGTTGGCGTGGTGGCGGACCAGGCGGACAGAGAGAAAAAAGTAATGCAAAATGCAGCCAAGAATTTGGCGAGGCGCATCGATGAAGGCTCCCGAGTACGGAAAAAGTTCTACGGCGTTAAAGAATTCTAGATTCTAGCAGCCGGGTGACGACGGAGGGGAAAGTTTCGGTTGATACAAGGAAGGAAAATCTTTAACACAGAGGACGCAGAGGCGCACAGAGTACGTCAAAGGCCGCGGTTCGCTGCTATCATTTCGACGATGACGCGGCGGGGAAAATTCATCACCTTCGAGGGATTAGACGGCACCGGCAAGAGCACGCAAATGCGCAAGCTGGCGGGAGCGCTGCGTGCTGCTGGACATAAGGTGGTAGAAACGCGCGAGCCGGGAGGAACGGCTACGGGCGAGAAGATACGCCGCGTGCTGCTGGACTCGGCGACGGAGGGGCTGTCGCCTCAAGCGGAGATGGCCTTGATGTTCGCTTCGCGGGCACAGCATATTGCGGAGGTGATTCAGCCAGCGCTGGAGCGTGGGCAGATCGTCTTGTGCGATCGCTTCACAGATTCTACCGAGGCTTACCAGGGCAGTGGGCGCAAGCTGGGGAGCGAGGTTGTGCTGAAGTTGCATCGGGTGCTGTGTGGAGATTTGCAGCCTGATCTCACGATCCTGCTGGATTCGGACCCGGCGAAGAGCGTGGGGCGGGCGCGGCGTAGGAATCAGCGTGCTTCGCATAGTGCGAGCAAGAACGTGAGCAAGCATCATTCCGATGAAAACCGGTTTGAGCAGCAGAATCGAGGTTTCTTTACGCGGGTGCACGAGGGCTATATGGCGATCGCGGCAAGAGAGCCGCAACGCGTGGTTGCGGTGGACGCGCGCGGGACTCCGGCTCAGACGCACCTGCGGATTGTGGAAGTTGTGGGAAGGAAGCTGAAGCTGGCGGCGAAAGATAGATGACCTTACCACGGAGGCGCAGAGACACGGAGAAAATCACTTCTATCCTCATTCGGTTGTCTTCTCCGTGACTCGGTGACTCCGTGGTAGATTTTGACTTAAGTGAAAGAATGCCTTTCTCTGATTTCCACGGCAACACTGAAACCGTCAATCGCTTGCGCGACATGCTGGCGCGAAAACACTTTCCGCATGCGGTGATTCTTTCCGGAGCGCGGGGCTCGGGGAAGTATACGCTGGCGCTGATGCTGGCTCAGGCATTGAATTGCCTGGAGCCGACTGAGACCGATGGGCTGCCAGATTTCTGCGGACAATGCGCGAACTGCCGGCGCATTGCGCAGGCCGTCGACCTTGATGCGCGTTTTGCCGAGGCGGTAGAGGCGCGCGAGGGTATGCGCGAGACCGACAAGAAAGAGACGCGGCTCTTCGTGCAGACCCATCCCGATGTTTTGGTCATTCCTCCCGACCCTCCGCAGATGCTGATCAAGGTGGATCAGGTCCGGCGGGTGATTGAGACGATTTACTACCGCCCGTCGGAGGCGCGGGAGCGGGTTTATATCTTTACCGATTCGGCGTTCATGAAAGAGGCGGCGAACTCTCTGCTGAAAGTTCTGGAGGAGCCGCCGGAGTTTGCCACGATCTTTCTGCTGTCAGAAAATCCGGGTGAATTGCTTCCGACGATCCGCTCGCGATCGATGGTGTTTTCCCTTGCTGCCGTGCCCGTTGAGGAGGTCGAAGCCTACTTGGCCAAATACCGTCCAGAGTGGAAGCCGGCGCAGCGCTCGCTGGTTGCGCGGCTTTGTGAAGGCGCTTTGGGCCGGGCGCGCAGCTTCGATCTGGATGGCTATGTTGCCGCCCGCGCCGATGCGTCAGCGATTCTTAACTCGGCATTGCTGGGCGGCGAGCATACCGCGTTATTCAAGATCACGGAAACCTATCGTCCCGGCGCCGACGGAAGGGAAAAGACCGAAGAGCTTCTGCGCACACTTTACTCGCTGCTGCGCGATTTGATGTTCTTAGGGTCGGGGACGCCGGAGCTGGTTCACAACATTGACATTCAGGCTCAGCTGACGCGAATGGCAGAAGCCGCCGATTTCGAATGGATCGCGGCCGCTTCAGACCGACTGGCCGAAGTCGAACGTGGGATGCGCCGAAACCTGCTGCGGTCATTGTCGCTGGATGCATTCGCTTCCGCCTTGGACAAGGCCTGATCGAACAGACTGCCTCTTTGATCTAAACTACTGATTGAGCGAGTCCTCATCGAACGAAAGAGCGCACTGCGGGGTGTCCGACTGGTACCTACTCGGAGGCAAAGCCGCTTGCTATGCTCCAATGGCATTCGGAGATGAAAATATGCGACAGATCCGGACATTCCGGCTCATGTTCCCGTACTTACTCTTGATCTTGTTGGCGACAAGTTTGACAGGGTTTAGCCCGAGCCGGCTTTTCAGTCAGCAGAGCGCCCCGGCGAGCCAGAAAGTCATCAAAGATCCAACCGAATACAACGCGTACATCGCGGCGCTGAACACCCAGGATGCGGCGCAAAAAGGCGCGGCCATGGAAGCCTTCATTGCGCAGTATCCGGCTAGCGTGGTCAGGACCGATGCCATGGAAGAGGCGATGGCGGCTTACCAGCAAGCCGGCAATGTGACCAAGCTGACCGGCATCGCTAACCACCTTCTAGAACTTGATCCCGCTAACGTGCGCGCGCTGGCTATTGTGACGTTCTTGAATCGCTCGCTAGCAAGTCAAGGCGACGCCAAAGCGGCGAGCGACGTGCGCGCGGAGGCCGATAGGGGCTTAAAGGCCTTGCCGGGCTGGCAGAAGCCCGAGGGTGTGTCGGACGCCGATTTCGAAAAACTGCGAAAGCAGATGGCGGCGATCTTCCACGGCGCAGCCGGCTTTGCCGCATTGCAGGCCAAGGATTATCCAGCCGCCCGCGATCACTACCTGCAATCGATCGAAAACGATCCCAACAACTTGCAGGATGTTTATCAACTGGCCGTCGCCGAATTGGAGATGAAACCGGCCGATCCGAATGGCCTCTGGTACGTTGCCAAAGCGCTCCAGTTAGCTCACGACAACGCCGCAGCGCAAAAATCGATTGAAGCTTACGGCAAGGCGAAGTACCGCAGATACCACGGCGGCGAAGATGGATGGGACCAACTGGTCGCTGCTGTTGTCAGCCAGCCCGTCCGGCCTGCGGACTTTGCTGTCAAGCCCGTTCCCACGCTTGCGGAGATTGCCGTGAAAGCGGTCCAGGATAATGCTCCAGGTGACCTTTCTTTCAGCGACTGGGAATTCGTCCTGAATCTGAGGGACGCATCTCCGGCCAATAAAGTGGCGGCAGAAAAGGTGATGCAGGCGATTCTCGACAAGGAAAAGCAGGGAGCTGCGAAGCTAAAGATTTCGGTAAAGGTCATCTCCGCCAGCGGAAACACCATTCAGGTGGCGGTCACGGATGAAAATCAGCAGGCGAACAAGCCGGACATGCAAGTCACACTAGCGAAACCTGCTTTGCATCCGGCAATTGCTGGGGCCATGATCGAAGTCGTGGGCGTTATCACCGACTATGTTCTGAATCCGTTTTCCTTCAGGATGACGCAAGGCGAGGTAGCCACGAGAGCCTCGACGGGCCAGTAATCAGCTCCTTAAGAATCTTCGGATCACCCTGTTAGAATAAATTAACCTATTTATTTTCATTGTTTTACCGCGGTTACTCCGGTGGTTCTACGTCCTTCAGATAGGTTGTCCACACCATCCCAAGGGCCTATAATCGATCTACTCTGGTTTTAAGAATTCTCCATCAGGTTCCGGGTAGAAGCATGCGAGGGTAAGGTCTGCCTTCGCCGAGGTAAATAGGCACCCGGATATGCGAAAGCGCCTGCAAATCGCCCTGATGGCCAGCTCCATAGCCGCGACCTATCTTTCTCTCGCTATACCTGTCCGCGCCGCGGAGGGTGGCGAAGGGCAATCAGAAAAGATCACCGCAACGGATGAACACGGGCGCAGAATCTACGTCAATGAGCCGGTTCCGGCCACACCAGCCCACCACACGCAAACCTCTGAAACACCCCGCCGCAAACTGATGTATTGGAGTTCCAAGGACAATCGGTGGAAGGCGGTGCCGCCTCCGAATGCAAGGTCTATGCAAGCCGCACGCTCGGCGGCAGACGAAGTCAATCAGTACCTGAGCCGGGAATCCAGCCAATCGGCGACCGCGAGAATCGTGACCGCCAACTTCCATGGAGCGGCGGCGACGCCAGCCGACATTGACACGGCCATTGAGCAGGCGGCGGCGCGCCATAACGTGGACCCCAACCTGGTGCGTGCAGTGGTGAAAGTGGAATCGAACTTCAATCCCAACGCCGTTTCGCGCAAGGGTGCGATGGGGCTGATGCAGTTGATGCCTTCGACGGCGCGCCAGTTGAAGGTGAAGAATCCGTTTGATCCGGAGCAGAACGTGGATGCGGGTGTCCGCCACTTGAAGCAACTCCTAGAAAGCTACGGCGGCGATGTGAAGTTGACCCTGGCCGCCTACAATGCCGGCGCCGGAGCGGTGGCGCGAAGTTCGGGCGTGCCGCACTTTGCTGAAACCCAAAACTACGTCCGCCGGATCACGAACTTGTATTACGGCGGGGCCGATTTCAGTTCCGGTGCTTCGCACGATCCCGTTCGCATTCAACGGGATGCGCGGGGCGTCATCTACATCAGCAACACTGATTGAGCTGCGGAACTCCGATTTTGATTTAATCTCTCAACTGGGTCGCTCTTGATCCGGGCACAGGTTCAACCAACAGCAACGAAGGTACGGGCTGGTTATTTTGAAGAACTCATTGCGCCAGCGTGGGATGCGGAGAGCGTTGCTTGCGCTCGCCATTTTGGCCGCGCTCAACCCGCCTTGCGCACACGCGCGCACTCGCCATTCCGATGCCTGGGCGCGGGAGCACTTCGCCGCTGCGGAACGCATGCGCGAGGCATTGAACGGAAGACCTTCCGCCGAACGAACCCGCCGCGACTACCAGCGCGTGTTAAACGCCTATCGATCGATCTACATGGGAGCGCCCGCTTCCAGCAAAGCCGATCCCAGCGTGGTTGCGGTGGCGGAAACACTGGTGGAGATGGGCCGGCGCTTTGAGGACGACAAGATCCTGAACGCGGCGATCGAACAGTACAAGTTTCTGCGACGCGAATATCCCGGCAGCAAGTACCGCTTCGACGGACTGTTCACGATCGGCGAAATCTACAAGGACGATCTGAACGATCCAGAAGAGGCGCGCAGTACATTTCAGGAATTCCTGCGTCGCTATCCGCATAACCGCCTGGCCGATGGTGCGCGGCAGGCTATTGTCGACTTGAACCAGGCTGCCGATGCAGAAAAGCTGGCGAAGAGCCGGAAACTGGTTGAAAAGTCACGCGATAGGAAAGAGGCAAAGAACGTCGCCGCGTCGAAGAGTGCGCGGGGTTCGGAAGAGGCTCACGCTTCCGGCTTAAGCACGAGCAAAGATTTAAGCAGCGATTCTGCCAAGGACGAGCCGGCGGAGCGGCATGCCGAAAAGCTGGCGCGAGTTACCGGCATCCGGCACTGGTCGACGCCCGACTATACGCGAGTAGCCATCGACGTAGAAAGCGAGGTGAAGTTTGTCTCGCGGCGCATCGACAGTCCGGCGCGAATTTTCTTCGATCTGCGCGATACTAAACTGGCCTCCACGCTGGTGGGCAAGAGCTTCGACGGCGAAGATGGATTTCTTAAGAAAATTCGTGTCGCCGAGTCCGCGCCGGGGCGAACGCGGGTCGTGCTCGAGGTCGACAATCTCTCCGATTATGACGCCTTCCTGCTGCCCAATCCCTACCGCCTGATCATTGATATTCATGGCAAGGATAAGGACAAAGATGGACGGGTGCGGAAGGGCGGAGAGACAAACGAGATGTCAACCGTAGATGCAGAAGGCACAGCGACGGCGCAGACGCTCTCTTCCGACGCCGACCAGAATCTCGCGGATGCGAAGCCGGCGGTTCTAACGAAGAGCGATGCGGCGGACGATGTCACAATAAAGTCTGCCTCTGGAATTCCCGGCGTCGGCCAGAAAGCTCCCGCGGTAGTGAAGAGAGTGGTGGATGCCAACGATGACACTGCCATGTCATCAACCCGGCCGACGACGAAGCGGAATCGGCAGCCATCAACCGGGCACACAGTGGCCGTGAAGAAACCTGTCGACAAGGATTTCGAAACCTCCGACCTGGGAATTCGCGAGGCGCGTCCCACCGCCAGAGGCGACCGCTCTCTAATTCGCGCTTTGGGGTTGAAGATCGGCAAGATCGTGATCGATGCTGGTCACGGAGGGCACGATACCGGAACGATCGGTCCTAACGGGCTGGAAGAGAAAGATCTCGTGCTGGAAGTGGGCCGGCGGCTGGGAAAGATGCTGGAGACGCGCCTGGGTGCGGAAGTGGTTTATACGCGTAAGGATGACACGTTCATTCCTCTGGAGACACGCACCGCTATTGCCAACAAGGCTCGAGCCGACCTGTTCGTTTCCATCCATGCCAATTCAAGTCACGATCCGGACGCCCGCGGAGTTGAGACTTACTATCTGAATTTCACCTCTTCGCCGGAAGCGCTGGAAGTGGCGGCGCGCGAGAATGCGGTATCGGAGAAGTCGATCTACGAACTGCAGGACCTGGTGAAGAAGATCGCGCTGAAGGAAAAGATCGAAGAATCCCGGGAATTCGCTGGGGATGTGCAGCAGTCGCTGCACAGCGGGCTTGCGGTCAAGAGCCCCGCCATTCGCGACCGGGGTGTGAAGAAGGCTCCGTTTATTGTGTTGATCGGTGCCAATATGCCTTCCATCCTGGCCGAGATTTCTTTTGTCAGCAATCCCAGCGACGAACGGCGTCTGGCGACGGGTGAGTACCGGCAGCGCATAGCCGAGTCGCTTTACCGCGGCATTGCCAAGTATGTGAACGGTTTGAGCGGAGTGAAGGTGGCCAGCAAGATGGATAAGGTGGCGGGTCAGTAGGCTCCCTCACGGCTACGCGAAGCGAAGCAAAAGCGTCTCCCGGAAACTTTTTCCCCTCCTCTGTGGTCTAATTAAGCAAGGGATTCTGTGCAGAGCCATTCACCCATGCGCGTATCAAGCGTTGTAGCCGCAGTCGTTTGCCTTGCCAGTCTTGTCTTTGCTGCCACTCCGGACGCGAAACCTCCGGCGCCGCCGATCTTGCCCAAGCAGTTCGCGGGGTGGCAGATTGAAGGATCATCTCAGGCCAGCAAAGACGCCGCCGTCGCGGACCCTACCAATGCTTCTCTGCTCAAGGAATACGGTTTCACCGATCTGGAATCTGCCGTTTATAAAAGTGACGATGGGCGCACTCTGAAGATCCGCGCCGCACGATTTGCGGATGCCAGCGGGGCTTTCGGGGCATACAGTTTTTACTTGCAGCCTGGAATGGCGCGGGAGCAGATAGGCGATCAGGGCGCATCGCTGAATCAGCGAGTGTTGTTTTACCGCGGCCACATTGTGGTGGAAGCAGTATTCAGCCAGTTGTCGGTGATGTCTGCCGCCGGACTGCGGGAACTCGCGGGAGTGCTTCCGCGCCCGGGCGGGAACGCCGGCAGTCTTCCTCCGATTCTCGCATTCATGCCGCGCCACGGCTATCAGGCCAACACCGAAAAATATGCCGAGGGACCGCTGGCGCTGAACGCGATTGGGTCACCTCTTCCCGCAGAGTTAGTAGATTTCAGCGCCAGTCCTGAAGCCGTGCTCGGACAATATTCGACTACGGGCGGAGAAGCCACGCTGCTGCTGATCGAGTATCCGACGCCGGCTTTGGCTGCCGAACACTTGCGCCGTATCGATGCGGCCCATCATACGGGTCAATCCCCTCAACCGCAGGCTGGCGTTTCAGCCATCGAAAACGTTGGGCCGTTCTTCGATAAGCGCACGGGGCCGATTATTGCCATTGCAGCCGGTCCACTTTCGGAAAGCGATGCGCAAACCTTGCTGGGCGCAGTGAACTGGTCGCCCAGTGTCACGTGGAACGAGAACACTTACTTCGACAAGAAAAATAATATTGCCAATCTGCTGGTCAACATCATCCTGCTGTGCATTATTGTGGGCGCGATTTCTTTGGCGGCGGGTGTAGCGTTTGGCGGCGCTCGAGTGTTGTTGCGGAAGTATTTTCCGGGGCCAGTCTTCGGCCATTCTGACCAAACCGAATTTATTTCTCTCGACTTGAGGGAATCGGTGGCGCACCCCGCGCACGCCAGTCCTTCGTCCACTTCCGATACCTTAAATCGATCTTAAGTGCCTCAGGATAATTGGCTTAGGCCATTTTATCTCCCTCCTCGTCTCAAATTGAAACAGTTGTGTCACGTGTTGATCGTTTGCTTAAGTCATTGAAAACAAAGACATTTATTTACCAAAAATCACTTGACACCCCCCTTTTTCGGCCCATAAGATTTTAGGACAGAAAGTTTTGACGGCTTTGCCTCCGTTGGAACTATTCTCCCTTGAAGAAGAAAAGGTCGCCCTGTTGCCGGGCGGCCTTTTCGTTTTGCTCACGCGTTGCCGAAAGTTCGTAACGATAGGAGCTAACAAAGACTTCGACTGAACTCTTACACGGCATTTGCGTATCATCTGTTGAACTGTATGTCAGGGCAATGAAGTCCGCTGCGAGAATGAGGCGGGAGGAAAATCATGTTCTGCGATGGATGTGGCGCCACCGTGCAACCGGGCCAGGCTTTTTGCAGCAAATGCGGCAAGCAAATCGTTGGGCCGGTAGCCGTCATGCAGCAGCGGCCTGGCCGCGTGCAAGGGCATGTTCACCTGCTGGGGATTTTGTGGCTCGCCATCTCCGCATTCAATACGATTGGCGGTGTGGTTTTGTACATCCTCGCCAACACGCTCTTCGCTCACCTGCATGAGTTCGGTGCGCCGGAAGCCCCGACCGGATTTCTACGCCCGCTGATAAGCGTGATCAGTATTTTTGTACTGGCAAAAGCCGCGTGTGGATTTATCGCGGGCTGGGGATTGCTGCAGCGCGAGCCCTGGGCCCGCGTCGTCGCGCTCGTTCTAGGCTTTATCTCGCTGTTCAACGTTCCCTTTGGCACCGCTGTCGGCGTTTATACTCTGTGGGTTTTGCTGCCCGCACAATCGCAAGAAGAGTACGATGCTCTGGCCACTGCTCGCGCGGCCTAGGCGTATCAGGCTCTTGATCCTCTTCATCAGCGCAATCCCGAGCGCAGATTGGGCCTGCCGATTCTGCGATTTGATAAACTGAAATAGTCAAACCATAAGCCGACGTAGCTCAGTTGGTAGAGCAGCCGATTCGTAATCGGCAGGTCAGCGGTTCAAGTCCGCTCGTCGGCTCCATTCTTTCAATCACTTATCACACGCTCTCACTGAGCCCGCAACTCGCAGTGACATGGTTCGTGACGTAGTTTCTGTGTTCGGGGCCTGCCCTACAGAATCCAGACACAGCGAAGGGACTTCCCGCCTCTTCGTTCGCTCCGTTATTCTCCTGCGCAGGCGGCTGCATAGTGGCGAAGCACTTGTTGAATATGCTCCTGGATTATTTGTTCGGGGATGGCTTGCATTCGTCCAGTTCGGATCGCTTTGTATTCGCCGGGCAGATATTGGCTTATCAGGGGAAGAGGAATATTCCTCCCCGCAAGATTGTCGAGCAAGCGGGCGACCTCTTTCTGCACTTCAGGCTCGTTCCAGTAATAGCGGCAACGATCACTGTAGCCATAGATCAGACTGCGGCTGATTTGCTCTTCATCTCCGTGATAGTACGGGCGCCAGTGGGTCGGGTTGCGCGCCATGGCCGAGAGGAGCGCTTCGCGCACTTCGGAGAGCCGGCTTCCAGAATTCGTCTTCATCAGTTCGCGCTCGATGTTCCCGAGAGCGAGAACAGCTTCTCGAAAGGCGAAGGTCAGCCCGGGACCCACCTTCAGAATTGCGAAATGGTCTTTGACCATTTGAGCGAGGGCTGTGGGCGACTGGTAATCCGTGGAATGCGCTTCGTAGACAATGCCATCGTGCGCCGCGAGCGCGGCTGATAAAGGACGCGCCTTGACTGCGTCGTAGTCAAAGACGGTATCGGCATCGAAATCCACGCCCGGTTGAACGACAAACGCGACCACTCTTTCCCACGCTGCGACCAGGCCGCGCTCTCGAAATACCCGCTGGAAAGTTTCCAGGGTGCGATGGACATTGTCGGCTGTTGTGACGGCCAGGCCGTGTGCGGCGAGGAGTTCGCCCCCCGGCGTGGGAACTTCCGTTCCTATAACGTAAACCGGTTGCTGTCGATCATGGGGCAAACCGCGGCATGCTTGCTCAGCGGCGGCGCACAAACTCGCAGCCCGTTGGGCAATGATGTCCTCGCTGAGGGGTGCGTCGCCGGCGCATGGCATGCTGGGATCGAGATGAATTTTCTGGTATCCCGCCAGCACACACTGCCGCACCAGGTCACAGGCTTTTTCCATCGCCGAATGGGCTGCTTCGCTTCGCCACGGGAAAGGGCCCAGGTGGTCTCCGCCAAGTAGAACTTGCTCGGCGGGAAGTCCGGCGCTCTGAGCCGCGGACTTCACAAAATGCGCGAACTGCTCGGGCGTCTGTCGCGAGTACCCACCAAATTGATTCACCTGGCTCGACGTGGACTCCACATGCAACAAGGAGTCGTCCTCGATGGACTGCCGGATGGCCGCGTCAATCACCTGTGGATGAGAGGAGCAGACTGCGTACGTGCCGCCGCTGCCGGAGTGCCAATTCCGGCGCAAGACATTCCGCAAATCCGTGCAGGATCCGGAAGAGCTAGTGTTGCCTCGAGTCATTGCCTTCGCTCTCGATTGTAAAGGTGCGAACTGAAGACTGGTCGCCAGCTTCTCGCTGACTTTTTCGCTTGACAACTAATGTCGAAAGAAAGTAAACGTTAGTATACGTAATACAACGAAACACGAAACGTAGTCAATCGTTTCACCAAGAATCAGTAGGCCAAGCCGGTAAAAATTTTCGATTTCACAGCCAGGGAGTTCTCATAATGGAATTCCGCAGGATTCGTCAGCTTGCACTTCTCGGACTGCTAGTCAGCTTTTCCGCCGCAGCGTGGGCTCAGAAGGATGCGGGAGCAATTGTGGGCCTCGTCAGGGACGAATCGGGGGCGGTTGTGGTCGCTGCCAAGGTCACTGTGACGGACACCGCGCGGGGTTCGCAAGTGACCGTCTCGACCAACGATGCTGGAGAGTACGTTGCCAGTCCGCTAAGAATTGGCCACTACACGGTTACGGTCGAGAAGCAGGGCTTCAAGAAAGAAATCGCTGGTCCGATTGAAGTCAACATTCAAGACCGCGTTGCCGTCGACGTGAAACTTCAGGCAGGAGCGTTGGCTGAAACGGTTACGGTGACCGGCCAGGCCAGCCAACTGGAGACCGAGACTTCGGAACTTAGCCAACTCGTTGACCAGCGCCGCATCAACGCTCTTCCGTTGAATGGACGCAATTACGCGCAGCTTGCCTTGCTGGGGACTGGCACCGCTCCGGCCGAACCGGGCTCGAGGGTGGAAACCACCTACGGTTTTAGCGCCAACGGCGCTCGCTCGCTACAAAACAACTTTCAGCTCGATGGCATCGACAACAATGCCAATCTGGGGGACGTGCTCAACGGCGCGGCCTATGTGATTCAGCCATCTGTGGACGCAATCGCCGAATTTAAAGTACAGACAAATTCATACAGCGCCGAGTTCGGCCGAGGGAATGGCGCGATCATGAACGCCGTCATCAAGTCGGGCAGCAACCAGTTTCATGGCGATGTTTTCGAGTTCCTGCGCAACGAAAAATTTGATGCCATCAATCCCTTCGATATTTTCGGCCAGCAGCCTTACAAGCAAAACCAGTTTGGGTTTACGTTGGGCGGACCGATCGTAAAGAACAAGACATTCTTCTTCGGGGACTATGAAGGCGAGCGCATCCGGCAGGCTCTGCCGCAATTGGTAAGTGTTCCGACACAAGCCGAACTGGTGAACGGGGACTTCTCTTCCATATTGCAGTTGGGGAATCCGGCGCCGGCAGTTGACTCGAATGGGAACCCGACGGGTCAGACCGCGCTCGATTGCAGCGGCAATCCGACCTACGTGGGCGAGATCTTTAATTCGCGGCTGGCGCAGATGGGTACAGCCGCTGCCAATGCGAATCCTAACGGGCTCTGCGGAGTACCGATCGGCGTTGCGGGCGGTGTGCCTACTAATATTTTTCCGGTGGGAAGCGTTGACCCTCTGGCTGCGCGGTTGGCTGCGCTTTTTCCAGCTCCGAATGCGCCTCAGTTTGGCGACAATGCGTTTCTCTCCGATCCCAAGCGAAGCGAAACGGACAACAAGTTCGATGTCCGCATCGACCAGACGATCAGTCAAAAGGACAATTTCTTCGTCCGCTTCAGCTATGGGGACTCCAAAGACTTCCTGCCCTCTCCGTTCAGCAATGCGCTCGACGGCGGCAGCTTTCAGGACGGCTACAGCCAGAATTCCGCGCAGGGTCTGGCGGCCAGCGAGATTCACACGTTCCGCCCGAATCTAGTCAATGAATTCCGCTTCGGCTTCAATCACCTGAATTCGCATCGCTTCAATTTGAACTACAACACCGATGTGTCGAGTCAACTAGGATTTCCGGGAGTTCCTTTCGGTCCGAATATCGGGGGCCTGCCTTCGATCAGCTTCAGCGACGGAACGCAGGCCATCGGCAGCTCCGGATATCTTCCTTCCATCGAGAGGCAAAACAGTTACGTGTTTTCCGACAACTTGAGCTGGACGCGCGGGCCTCATTCCATGAAAGTCGGCGGCGAATTGCGCTTCGAACAATTCACCATTTACCAGCCGGCCGCGCCCCGCGGTTCGATGAATTTCGGCAGCGACTTTACCGATAATCCTGCCTCGCCGGGCAACGGCGGCGAATCCATCGCTACGTTCCTGCTCGGCATTCCGGATGGCGGCCAGATCACCAGCCTTCACAATGTCGATTATCGCCGGCAGATTTACGCGTTCTACGCTCTGGATGATTGGAAGGTGAATCGGCGACTGACGCTGAATCTCGGTCTGCGTTACGAACTCTTCAGCACCATTAAAGAAGCCAACAATCAGCAGTCAACCTTCGATTTTGCGACGCAATCGCTCATCCAGCCGAAGGGGCAAAATGCACAACTCACTCCTACTCTCGCGAGTGAGCTTTCTATTCAGAGCACTGGGTCGCGCGGGCTCATCAATCCCGATCTGAACAATTTTGCCCCCCGCATTGGCCTGGCTTACCAGATCAGCAGCAAACTGGCCCTGCGAACCGGCTATGGCATTTTTTATGGAGGACAGGAGAACGGTCCCTTCTCAAATCCTAGTCCGGGATTCAATCCGCCATTTTTCTCCACGCAGGTGTTCAATACTTCTTGCAGTGCGGCCTCGGCGAGTTCTTCCCTCGATTGCTCGATTCCCAACCTCAATGTCCTCGCCAACGGTTTTCCGTCGAACTCTCTGAGCGATCCCAACACACCAAGCCTTTATTCCCTGGATCCCCGCCTGGTTACTCCTTATACGCAGCAGTGGCATCTGGGATTCGAATACCAGCTCCCGTCGGAGACTGTCCTCGAGATCACCTACGGCGGCTCGCGCGGCTTGAAGCTCTTTGGGTTCTATAACGGCAACCAGGCCGTGCCCACGACTGATTCCACTGTGGCCATGGCGCCGCGCCGGCCCGCGCACAACAACAATTGGCCCGGGGCATCGGGGCCCTGCGACCTCAACCCGGCAGATTTCGGCAACTGCAATCCCGCGCTTGATACTGGCATTGCCACGCTGCGCTCGAACACTTTCTCTAATTACAACTCGTTGCAAGCGCGCCTGGAAAAGCGGTTCACGCACGGACTGCAGTTTGAGGCTGCCTACACCTATGCCCACGCGCTCGACAATGCGTCCAGCGCCAGCCTGGGCTCGGTGAACAACGGAGACTTTCAAGATCAGCGCTTTCCTAATCAGAATTACGCCAACGCCGATTTCGACATTCGCCACCGCTTCGTTTTCAGTTACGTGTATGAGTTGCCCTTCGGCCGCGGGAAGTTCCTTGGTGGAGACGCATCCGGTTTCTTGAACCAGATCATCGGAAATTGGCAAATGGCTGGCGTGGTCTCTGCGGCCACCGGGAACTATTACACTGCTACGGATATTCAACCCGTTGCCAACGCTGATTGTGGCGGCACGGTTGGTTTTTACTGCTCAAGGCCCAACATTGTCGGTGACCCGAATGCGCATCCGTGCGTTGCGGGCACGCTCTTTAACACTTGCGCGTTCGCGCACAACCTGGTCGCGGGAACCTTTGGAAATGCCGGGCGCAATATTATTAAAGGCCCCGGATATAAGACCTGGGACATGTCGTTGGTGAAACAGTTCCCCATCCGTGAGCAGATGCACTTGGAGTTCCGCGCGGAATTCTTTAACTTGCTCAACCATGTGAATTACCTGTTTGAGCAATCGGGCGCCATCAGTTCGGAGCCGACAGCATTGGAACTCGATCCAAATAACATCAATACTTCGCAGAATCCCAACCTGAGTCCGTTTGGATATGCGCAGGCGTCGCGGCCGCCACGCCAGATCCAATTTGCTCTGAAGTTTTATTTCTGAGGATGTCCATAGGTTCGACTTGCTGCACCATCGAGATATTGACTAATGGATGTGAACGCAAAAGTTGTGATTAGTCCCTTGCTGTCTCTCCTGGAACTCAGCGCAGAGGAGAAAGAGGCGCGCGGCCTCAGATATACGCCGCATGAGATCTCTCAGCAACCGGAGACCTGGCGATCCACCTACGCAAGATGCGTCGAAAAGGCGCCGGAGCTAGTGCGCTTTCTGGAAAAATCCGGTATTGCAAGTCGCGATCAATTGGCGCCAGTGGTCTTTCTGGTGGGAGCGGGCACATCAGACTATGTAGGACGGGCCCTCGCGCACCTTTTGCGGGCGCGATGGCACTGCGATGCGTGGGCGGTTCCAAGTACCGACCTGCTCACCAACATGGAGAGCCTGATTACTGCTGGAAGGGAATATCTCTGGATTGCGTTCTCGCGGTCGGGGGATAGTCCGGAAGGCGTGGCGGTTCTGGAGAAGGCACTCGCGGATCATCCGCTGATCCGGCACCTGGTGATTACTTGTAACGCAAACGGGAAGATGGCGCGGATATGTTCTTCGCATCCCGAGCAGACGTTTGCTCTGGTCCTCGATGCAGCCGTGAATGATCGCGGATTGGCAATGACAAGTTCGTTTTCCAATATGGTGGTCGCTGGCCAATGCATGGCGCACGTTTCGGATGCAACAAGCGCGGAAGCAAGTGTAAAGAAATACGGCGAGATTCTTGCTGGCATGAGTGAAGTGGGAAGCCGCTTTCTCGATAACGCCAGTGTGTGTGCGGCTGAGATCGCTGTGATGGGCTGTACACGGGCCTGCTTTGTGGGTTCGGGTGTGTTAGCGGCGGTGGCAAACGAGTCCGCTCTCAAATTGCTCGAATTGACCGCTGGCAAAGTGCAGACACTTTCTGAATCTGTGCTTGGTCTTCGGCACGGACCCATGTCGGCAGTGGATGAAAACACACTGATCGTCGCCTTCCTGTCGAGCAACGAAACACGACGCTGCTATGAGATCGACTTGTTGAAGGAGATTCGCGAAAAACGTCTGGGTAAGGTGACGGTGGTGGTGACGCCACAGCCGTACGAAGGTCTGAATGCTCTGGCCGACTTCGTTCTGTCGCTGGACGCTCCTAAAGCGCTGGCAGATGAATATCGCGCCCCGGTCGATATTATTCTGGGACAGTTGCTCGGCCTGTTTTTTTCGCTGAATGCGGGGTTGCAGCCCGACCGGCCGAGTCCGAACGGCATAATTAGCCGCGTGGTTTCGGACGTTAATATTTACTAGAAAAATTCCTTGCACTCATCATCCGCTAACCAGCAATTCTCAGACCAGTGTAAGTTCTATGCCCGCTTTTTTAAGAGCTTGCATATCGGTTTTCGGGATGCCGCGATCTGTAATGACGTGGTGAAGGGCGGAAGGCTCAATGATGAGCGAAAGGCTGCGCCGCCCGAACTTGCTGGAATCGCAGGCGGCAACCGTGCGTCTTGCGATTTCCACCATCACCCGATTGACCTTCGCCTCCTGCAGGTTCGGTGTACTCAGGCCGTAGTGGACATCGAAGCCATCCACTCCAAGAAACAAAATATCCGCACTGAGGCGGCGCAAGGTTTCTTCTGCAATCGGGCCGACCAACGAGAATGAATTCTTGCGAACCGTGCCGCCGGTCAGGATCACCTCCAGCGATGAGTTGGCGAGTTCAGCGGCGATATTCACGGCGTTGGTCACAATCGTCAAATTCTTAAAATTACGAAGGGCCCGCGCGATCTCGGTGGTCGTGGTCCCCGAATCCAGTATGACGACCTGGCCTTCCGATACGAGGCGGGCGGCCGCGGCCGCTACGGCGAGCTTTTCTTTACAGTGAAGTTTTTCTTTTTCGCGCAGCGTTGGATCTTCGAGTGCGCCGCCGCGGCTAGGCAGTGCGCCACCGTGGGTGCGCTGGATCAAGCCCCGGACGTGAAGAATCTCGAGGTCCTTGCGGATTGTGACTTGCGACGTGTGAAACTGTCGAGCCAGATCCACGACCAGCACCCTGCCATCATGCTGCATCGTTTCCAGGATGGCCCGGCGGCGTTCTTCGTTCAGCAAGCTATTTCCTTTGGCAGCGTGCATGTCCTTTATGTCAGTCATTCGCTGATTTCTTTTATACCGTATGCTTTCGTTTGTCTACGGCCCCGCGGCCGCCCGCTCACATCATTGTGGACGCACTTCCAGCAGAAGGTGTTTTTCGAATGCCACCGCCAAGCGCGCATCGCGGCCCGACACTGTCCCAAGGTTGGCGCCACTGACGTAATCAACAACGGTGTACTTTCGATCGTCCAGCCCGCGCAGTTCCACCGGACCTTTCCAGTGTTTGGTGAAAAACGCATAGTACAGAGTCTGATCTTTGCGAATGACGTGCGTCTCCGGCAGGTCGAAGCCGATATCGTAAAGCTGGCCGAGATATTGTCCCCGCGACAGCATCTTTTCGCGGTAGATGCGCAGCCACTTCTCGAATTCCTTCTCGTGCGCCGGAGTTAGATCAAACTTGCTTCTTTTTTTTACCAGCGCCGGCAGCACGAACTGCGTTCCCACCACGCCACCCACTCCTACCGTTGACGCAAAATCGTCAGCCCCGTCGCTCAACTCGACGTGGTCGCCAAAGTATGGAATGGAGTCGCCCATGAGCGCCTTTATGGTTTTCGCTTTAGAACGTACTTGGAACGAACTCTCCGGATCGGACGCCACCGACATGTTGAAATGCGGCATAGTGAAGAAGGAGTACGCCGTACCGCAAGGACAAAACTCGACTAAAGATCCGGGCTTAACAGCCTGCGCGGTGTCGTATATTTCGCGGAAGAAATCGGGCATCGCTTCTACGGATTCTTCCGGACGCGCATGATGATGGGCTGGGTTGTAGCATGCGGGCGCGGCATTCATGTGCTGGCCGTCGAGCTTCAGGCCGTCAAAGCCCCAATCCACAAGAATCTTGCGGACCAAAGCCTTGTGGTACTCGACGACATCGTGGTCCGCGGGATCTAAATAGTAAGAGTTCCACCAGGAAACCTTGCGTTTCGAACCGTCGCGATTCTCCAGCACGAAATCGGGATGGTCCTTCAGTACCTGAGAGTTCGGGACCGCGCTAAGCGGCGACCACCAAAGCTGGGCGCGAAAACCCTCCTGATGGATGCGATCCACCAGAGCCTTCATGTCGGCATCACCATTGGGAAATTTCTTGGGGTCGAGGGTCCAATCGCCGACGTTATTCTGCCATCCATCGTCGATGGTCACCCACGTGAACCCTAGGCGTTTCACGGTCGGAAGCGTGTCGTAGATCTGCTTGGGCTGAACTGAGCGGCCGTAGCCCCATGCACACCAGATCGCGCCGTAAGCATCGTCGGGAGGTGACGCCATCTGGAAACCCTGCTTCATCATGAATCGGCGGTAGTCGGCCAGACTGCGGAAGTAATCTCCTTGGTGCACGGCGACGAACGTGCGGAAAGTGTGGAAACTTTCTCCGGGGTCAAGCGAGACGGCATGCCGGGATTTCACCGCGATCAGGGCATGAACGGAATCTGGCATTGAGACGGGAAGAGAAACAAGTTTCGGCCGCGTCTCCACATGGCCAACGGCGATTCCCACGTCGCGGCGCCAGACATCGATGATCGGCGTACCGCCCCCGTAGTCGCTGGCATTCATTCCGAGAAAGTTTTCCTGCCGGAAGTTGACGTGGAGAGGCAGCACCCAGTCGGGCCGTTTTTCGTAAGAACCGCTTTGATACGACCAGAACGGCGGGCTGTTGCCCGTGGTCTTTACAGTCTGGCTGCGAGCATTTGGACTCTGCACATTCACACTGTAGGCGTTGTTGCTCCATCCCTGGATCGCGAGCTTAGCTGGGCCCGTGTTCGTGTATTGAACATCGAAGAACGCCATCGTGGGAAAATCGTCATAGATCGTCACCGTGACGGCTTTGGTTAACGTTCCAGATTTCCCGGTCAAGATGAGCTGTTCGCCCTTTGCGATGGCGTCAGTCACGCGTTCACTTTTCTGCGAGGTGAGGGAAAAGTCAGTCCATCTCTTCCCGCCGGCTGTCACGCTCTCGGAGCTGGTGAATGCTCCCATCGTCGTGTCTTTGCCGTCGAAACGTGCGACCACGCGGCTACGCAGGCTGTGATCGAATTCGATTCTCAAGTTTGCGCTTTGGATTTGCGGATTATCGCTGTGCAAATCAGCGGCGCCGGCGCTAAATGGAAGCACAATGACAAGAGTTGCGATCAGCGCCCGGAAGTTCAAAGTCATTTCAATCTCCAATGTCCAGTTCCAGCCAGGAATCTTAAGTGGTGATCTTTCGTTTACTTGTATACAATGTTTCTCTATATTTCGAAAGATTTCGATTATGGATAGAATTCTATTACACTCTGCGGGCCCGCGAAAGGAAAGTATCTCGCGAAAGAGGCCCTGGCGGCGACTCGGCCTCCGATGGCTTGGATGTTTGCTGATCGCCAGTCCGAATCTGTGCTGGGGCCAATCGTCGTTGCTTTCCGTCGATCCGGGCGACGCACAGGCCAGCATCCGCGGCAGTCAGCTTCTCCTGGAAAATCAGATGCTCGCGTTGCGGTGGTCCGCAGCGAACGGTGCTTTGGCAAGATCCGAGTTGGTCGTCCGCTCTTCGGGAAAAAGTATTGAGCTGTCGCGAGACATTTTTGTTTTAAAGCTCAAGGATGGGAACACACTTCGCTCCTCGACGATGAAAATCAAGAACGCTCCGCGCGTTGAGGTGTTGAGTATTGATCGCGAAGCGTCGCGTTCTGCGCAGCACGTCCCGGGGCAGGAGATCGTGGTCGGTTTCGAAGACCCGGCGGGTCAACTAGCAGTTACCTGGCGAGCGATTTTGCGGAATGGGTCGAACTATATGCGTCAGGAACTGTCATTTCATGCCCTTGGTCACGATTCGCCGATTCGTGAGGTTGCACTCTTCGATTTCAAAGCGCACTCGGCGCGCGTGATTGGCACGGTCAAAGGTTCTCCAGTAACGGTTGACGATGCATTCCTTGGCTTTGAACATCCGCTGTCTGCCTGTGAGGTGAAAGACGAACAGGTGCGATGTTTCATCGGCCGCGAGTTGCCGTTGCGGGCCGGGCAAACGGTGACTTACTCATCGGTCATCGGGGTAGCTCCGGCGGGTCAAATGCGGCGTGCGTTCTTGAACTACGTCGAGCGCGAGCGAGCGCGCCCCTATCGTCCTTTCCTGAATTACAACTCGTGGTATGACATTGGCTTCAACAATCCTTACGACGAGGCGGCGGCACTCGACGTCATTCATTTTTTTGGCAGCGAGCTGGTGGAAAAGCGCGCGGTACATCTGGATTCGTTTCTTTTCGACGATGGATGGGATGATCCGCACACGCTCTGGAGTTTTGGCGTAGGATTTCCGCAGGGTTTTACCCCTCTTCGCGCGGCTGCGGAAAAATACGGAGCGGAACCGGGAGTCTGGCTTTCGCCGTGGGGCGGCTACGATCAGGCAAAAGAAGAACGTCTGAAATATGGCCGCCAGAATGGCCTCGAGACTAACAAGGGAGGCTTCGCCCTTTCCGGTCCCAAGTACTATGCCCGCTTCCGCGAAGTGACGTTGAAGTTCATTCACGACTACGGCGTGAACCAGTTCAAGATCGACGGCACAGGGAACGTGAACAGCGTGTTGCCGGGAAGCGACTTCGACAGCGACTTCCAGGCGGCGATCAGCCTGATGAGCGAGTGGCGTGCGGCGCGACCGGGCATCTTCATCAATCTCACCACTGGAACCTACCCGTCGCCTTTCTGGTTGCAATTTGCCGATTCCATCTGGAGGGGCGACGACGACCACAGTTTTGCCGGCGTCGGTTCGTGGCGCGAACGTTGGATTACTTTTCGGGACGGCGCTACCTATCGCGGGATTGTGCAGCAGGGCCCGCTTTTTCCGTTGAACTCGCTTATGCTGCACGGAATTATTTACGCGCGCCACGCCGAGCACCTCGATGGAGATCCTGAGAGAGATCTTGCCAACGAGGTGCGCTCTTACTTCGGCAGCGGTACTCAGTTGCAGGAGATGTATGTCACGCATTCGTTTTTATCTGAACAGGATTGGAATACCCTGGCGGAAGCGGCGAAATGGTCGCGCAACAATGCCGACGTTTTTGTCGATACCCATTGGGTCGGCGGCGATCCGGACAAACTGGAAATCTACGGGTGGGCGGCGTGGTCGCCTGCGAAAGGAATTCTCACGCTGAGAAATCCGAGTGACAAGCCGCAGAGTTTGGGAATTGACGTGGGGGAAGCCTTCGAGTTGCCGGCCAAGGCGCCGAAACGATTCCAGGCACGCAGCCCATGGCACGAGGATCGCGAGCCCGAGGCAGTTCTCCTGGTTGCCGGGGAAAAACATACTTTCGTTTTGAAGCCCTTCGAGGTTCTGAACCTTGAGGCGTTGCCTGAAAAGTAACCGGCGAAGTCAGAGCAGCGCTTGGCCGCGATCTTCTCTGCCGGCGCTTTTCACCACTTCATCTTTCTGGTACTGTTTTGAGTTCGTTAAACCTCAATCGAGGCAGTCGACGTTCTCTCAGACGCCAATTCTTTGCAAAAGGACAACCGCGTGATCGTTGGAGTTCCTAAGGAAAAATATCCCGGAGAGCGCCGGGTTGCCCTGGTTCCCGCGGTGATTCCCGCGCTCGCGAAGGCCGGACTCGAAGTGGTTGTGGAGTCGGGCGCAGGTGATGGAGCCGGGTACCCGGATTCAGCTTACGTCGAGAAGGGCGGAAAGATTCTCACCGATCGCACTGCGCTGTTCGGCACCGCTGACATTATCGTGCAGGTGCTGTGCTACGGATCGAACGACGTGACTGGCAAAGACGACCTTCCGCTTTTGCGCCGCGACCAGTTGCTGATTGGGTTTCTGCGGCCCTTTGGCTCAGCCGAGGTCGTGCAGCAGATTGCGGCCGCCGGGGTCACGTCATTCTCTGTCGAACTTGTGCCGCGCACCACGCGCGCGCAGAGCATGGATGCGCTTTCTTCCATGGGGACAATCTGCGGATACAAGGCGGTGCTGCTAGCCGCGGAAACATCGATCAGAATATTTCCCATGATGACTACTGCCGCGGGTACGATCACGCCAGCGCGGGTATTCGTCATCGGTGCGGGGGTGGCGGGACTGCAGGCCATCTCGACCGCACGCAGGCTGGGAGCCGTGGCTTCGGCATACGACATGCGTGCCGCATCCAAAGAGCAGGTGCAAAGCCTTGGCGGCCGCTTCGTCGAGTTGCCGATCGAAGCACAGAATGCGCAGGACGCCCGCGGCTACGGCACGGCCCAGGATGAAACCTTCTACGCCCGGCAGCGTGAACTTCTCACGCGCGTGGTTGCAGAGAGCGACGTGGTCATTACCGCCGCAGTGATTCCCGGAAAGAAGTCCCCGGTGCTGATCACCGAGGACATGGTTAAGGGCATGGCTCCTGGGTCGGTGATTGTTGATCTCGCTTCCGAGCGTGGCGGCAATTGCGAACTCACCCACACCGGAGAAACCGTAGAAAAATACGGCGTGACAGTGATAGGCGCTATCAATCTGGCCAGCAGCGTTCCTTATCACGCCAGCCAGATGTATGCCCGCAATGTGGCAACATTTCTGGCGTACCTCGTGAAAGAAGGCAAGCTTCAACTGAATCTGCAAGATGAAATTATCCGCGAGACGATGGTGACGCACGTTGGCGAGGTGGTAAATGCACGAGTGCGTGAATTCTTTAAAATGCCGGCGCTGGCGATGAAGTGAGGATTGCGGCGCGGAATTGTTTTGACGGACTGAACGAGGGATTCGTATCAGGGCACGGCTTCAGCCGTGCCGTAAAGCGTAGAAGAGAATGCGGGGCTTTAGCCCCCGAGGAATCAAATGGGTGACAATTTAATCGATTCGTTGTTTATCTTCATGCTGGCCTGCTTCATTGGCTTCGAAGTCATCCGCCATGTTTCCCCCTTGCTGCACACTCCGTTGATGTCACTGACCAACGCTCTCGACGCCATTGCCGTCGTGGGCGCGATTGTGCTGGTGGGCGAGCGCAAGAGCACCTTCGCGACCGTGCTGGGGGTCATCGCCATCGTCGCCGCTACCAGCAACGTAGTCGGCGGATTTTTTATTACAGATCGAATGCTCAAGATGTTCAAGAGCAGCCGTCCTGGCAAGTGAATGGTTGCGCAAAATTGAGTAAATCATGAACGAGCTCGCCGGAAGCCAGTACGTCATCGAAGCGATTTACCTAATCGCCAGCGCCTTGTTTATCCTGTCTCTGAAGTGGATGAGTTCGCCCACCACTTCACGCCACGGAATTTGGGCGGGTGAACTCGGCATGCTGCTGGCCATCGCCGGCACGCTCTTGCACCACGGCATCGTCGATTACAAATGGATCGCCGTCGGACTTGTGCTGGGCAGCGGCATCGGGGTTCCGCTCGGCATGGTCCAAATGACGGCTGTGCCGCAGCGAACCGCGCTCAGTCACGCTTTTGGTGCACTCTGCGTTACCTTGGTAGGCACGGCAGAGTTCTACTTAGGAACCCAGAACAGCTCGAAGTTCGGATTGTCGGTGCTCTCCATGGAAGTGATTCTCGGAGGCCTGACTTTCACGGGCAGTCTGATGGCGGCCGGAAAATTGCAGGAGATCCTGCCGCAACGCCCCATCACTTATAAAGGACAGAATCTCGTCAATTTCCTATTGTTCGGGGTTGCCGTCGGCAGTGCGATTTATCTGGTCTTGCATCCCGAAGCGAAGCTGTTTTTCCCACTGATCGTCGGCGCGTCGCTGATCTTCGGCGTCCTGCTGATCATCCCCATCGGCGGCGCTGACATGCCAACTGTCATCTCTTTGCTCAATGGATATGCTGGATTATCGGCGGCAGCCATGGGATTCGTCCTTCAGAACAAGCTTCTCATCATTGCCGGCGCGCTCGATGGATCTTCCGGATTGATTCTCTCGGTAATTATGTCGAAGGCCATGAACCGGTCATTCACCAACGTGTTGTTTGGCGCTTTCGGCCAGGTGCAGGCCGCAGCCGCTGGCGGCGCCGAAGCCAGACCCGTACACAGCGCCACCGCCGAAGAATCCGCCGCAATATTGTCGGCTGCGAACAAGGTGGTGATCGTCCCCGGCTATGGCATGGCGGTGGCGCAGGCGCAGCACAAAGTCCGCGAACTCTACGACCTCCTCAGCAAAAGGGGAGTGGACGTTCGCTTCGCCATACATCCCGTCGCCGGACGCATGCCCGGCCACATGAACGTGCTGCTGGCCGAGGCCGACATTCCCTACGACCGCCTCATCGAGATGGACGAGATCAACGGCGATTTTCCGCAGACGGACGTCGCTCTGGTGATCGGAGCCAACGACGTCACCAACCCCGCCGCGCGCAGCGATCATTCCAGCCCCATTTTCGGCATGCCCATCCTCGACGTCGACAAAGCTCACACCGTCATGGTGATCAAACGCAGCATGAGTCCAGGCTTTGCCGGTATCGACAATCCACTCTATTACCTCGGCAACACCCTGATGCTCTTCGGCGACGCCAAACAATTTGTCGGCGCAATTGTGCGCGAACTCAGCGGCGGACACTGAATCCTACTCGAAAGACAACCGCTACTCGTTACTAATGTACCCTCGGGGAAGGCGCAGTCCGGTTACCTAAGGGATTTTTCACCGATAATGAGTGGTATTCAGCCCCGAGTGGGTTTCTGCGCAAACTGATTGCGCGCAATAGCGGTCTCGATTGAGGAAAGTTCGGCATCAGCATGTCCACCGGAACGCAAAAAGCGGAGAACGCGGCACCAAGACCGCCTCAGACCCTGGTCCGATTGGACGAACAAGTCCTGGCCATGGTCATGGCGCATGCTGCGCTCTCGGACATTCTTGACTCCCTCTGCCGGAACATTGAAAAGCATTACCCCGGCTTATTTTGCTCTGTCTTGCTGCTTGATGCTGACGGAAAAACTTTACGCCACGGGGCTGCTCCAACGCTCCCGAGGGAATACAGTCAGGCCATCGACGGCTTGCAAATCGGCCCGTCGGTCGGATCTTGTGGTACCGCGGTGTACAGGCGTGAGCAAGTCATTGTTTCCGATATCGCCGCCGATCCGCTTTGGACAAACTACCGTGACCTGGCTCTTTCCCACGGTCTGAGGGCCTGTTGGTCCACGCCGATTGCCTCTCAGGATGGCCGTGTCCTCGGAACTTTCGCCGTCTACTATCGCGAACCGCGCACGCCCCATGAAGAGCACCTTCAACTGATTGCGCATGCCACTCACCTCGCCGCCATTGCCATCGAGTGGGATCGCGACAAAGCCGAGTTGAGTGCGGCGGAAAACCGCTATCGAACCCTGGTCGAGCGCCTGCCCGCCGTCACCTACGTGGCTGAACTGGGAGCTTCTGGTCCTTGGCATTACGTCAGTCCACAGATTGAATCAATGCTTGGCTTTTCACCTCGCGAGTGGTTGGCCGATTCTGCGAACTGGATCAACCGCATTCATGCCGAGGATCGCGAGAACGTGCTGGCGGTTGAAGAGCATTTCCAAAAGCACCGTGATCTATTTCAAGCGGAATACCGCATGTCGGCCCGCGACGGTAGGATCTTGTGGTTCCGCGACGAAGCTGTCATGTTGCCTGCCGTCGAAGGTCAACCTTGTCTGATGCAAGGTGTCATGTATGACATTACTGAGCGCAAGCGCCTGGAAGACCAACTCCGTCATTCCCAGAAAATGGAAGCGGTGGGGCTGCTGGCCGGAGGCGTTGCCCACGACTTCAACAATCTTCTGATGTTGATTCAGGCTCACAATGAGCGATTACGTGCCGGGCTGGCACCGAACGCCGCGGCTCAGAAAGAATCCCTGGGGATTGAGACGGCAGTGAGCCGGGCGGCGAGCCTTACCAACCGTTTGTTGGCCTTCAGCCGCAAGCAGGTGCTTCAGCCCAAGGTCATGGACCTGAACGAAATCCTGATCGAGGTGGCGAAAATGCTGGACCGGCTGATCGAAAAGAACATTGCCTTGGAAGTGGCGCCAGCTCCACAATTGTGGCCCATCAAGGCAGATCGTGGGCAGGTCGAACAACTGATCATGAACCTTGCGGTCAACGCGCGCGACGCCATGCCGCAGGGAGGCAAGCTGGTTATTGAGACCCGCAACGCAGAGATTTCTGGCGCGCACCCGCGGTTGCGTGACGGAGTGCGTCCGGGCCGCTACGTAATCCTGGTCGTCGGCGACAACGGCATCGGGATGGACGCTGAAACTCAGGCCCACATGTTCGAGCCTTTTTTCACGACGAAGGAACCCGGAAAAGGCACCGGTTTGGGACTGGCGATCGTCTACGGAGTGGTAAAGCAACTTGGAGGATGGGCACACGTGGATAGCAGACCTGGACAAGGCACGACCTTCGAAATCTACCTTCCGCCCGCGGAAGATGCCAAGGCGCCTGCGGCAGTCGATAAAATACTTGATCTCGCTACTGTTCCCAAAGGAACCGAGACAATTCTTCTGGTGGAAGACGAAAGTGGCATTCGCGAACTGGCCTGCGATTTTCTCACTGGCCGCGGCTACATGGTCCTAACTGCAATGGACGGCACCGAAGCATTGCGCATCGCTGAAGGCCACGAAGACCTCATCCACTTGCTCGTGACCGACATCGTTATGCCCAACGTCGGAGGCAAGGAGTTGTCACAGCGATTGAGGCAGGTGCGTCCGGAAATCAAAGTGCTGTTCATGTCCGGATATCCCGATCATCCTGCCCTGGCTGACGCCGATGACGGTGTCCAGACCACTGTCTTGCAGAAACCATTCTCTCTGGACATGCTGGCGCACAAGGTCCGTGGGCTGCTCGATCAGCGCTAGCGGGTGCGCAGTAGATTGATATCGTGATATCATTTCGTTTGCCATTGTGATATCATGATATCAATCCTTGGAAGGGTGCTGCGATGGCTCAGTTGGTCGTCCGCAATATCGAGAATTCGGTGAAAGCCCGCCTCCAGCGCCGCGCCCGCCGCAATGGCCGCAGCATGGAAGAGGAAGTCCGCGACATTCTGCGAGCCGCAGTTCATAAGGAGGAAAACAGATCCGAATTTGGGCTAGGCACTGAAATCTCGAAAATCTTCTCTAGTCGCGGCTTGGATTCGCCAATCCAGGAATTACGTGGCTTCACCATCAAGCCTCCGACGTTCGAGGAATGATCGTCCTCGACACCAACGTGCTTTCCGCGCTGATGCTGCGTATCCCCGATCAAAGAGTAGCAGCTTGGCTCGACCAACAGCCCCGGTCGTCTATCTGGACAACCTCGGTGACCCTGTTTGAAGTTCGCTTTGGCCTCGAGTTGCTGCCTGTTGGCAAGCGCCGGACGTTCCTATTCGAGGACCTGGAAAGACTGCTGACCAGCATCAACTACCGCATCATTCCTTTTGACACTGAAGCCGCCCACCAAGCGGGTGTTTTGATGGCTTCTCGGAAGGTGGAAGGTCGTCCGAAGGAGTTACGCGACACCATGATTGCAGGCATCGTTCTTTCGCGTCGTGCAACCCTCGCAACCCGGAACGTTCGCGACTTCGATGATATTTCCACGTTGGTTGTGAACCCATGGATGAACCACTGAAAAGCTCCAATCGATGACCCGCATGATATTCTATTAACTCCAGCTGCGTACCGTTTTGGCGGAAATTCCCCGCAGTTTCAGAAGATCGCTTCCTGAAGAAGTTTCCCAGTAGAAGCGCAGAAGAAGAGAAACCAGAACCATGCTTTCAGTCAGTAATGTCTCCATGCGCTACGGCGCCAAAATTCTGTTTGATGAAGTCTCGGTGGCATTTACGCCGGGCAAGCGCTATGGCCTGACTGGTCCCAACGGTGCAGGCAAGTCTACTTTCATGAAGCTGCTGAGTGGCGAACTGGAGCCGCAAAAAGGCACCGTGGTCCGTCCCCGCAAGCTCGGCGTTCTAAGCCAGGATCAGTACGCCTTCGATGCCTTCACCGCGGTCGACACCGTCATCATGGGCAATAAGCGCCTGTGGGCGGCCATGCAGGAGCGCGACACCATTTACTCCAAGCCGGAGATGACCGACGAAGACGGCATGAAGCTCGGCGAACTCGAAGGCATTGTCGGTGAAGAAGATGGCTACACGGCTGAGGCCGACGCCGCTATTCTGCTCGATGGTTTGGATATTCCCGAAGAACTTCACAGCCGCAAGATGAGCGAACTGCAGGGTGGACAGAAAGTCCGCGTTCTGCTGGCACAGGCTTTATTCGGCCATCCGCAGGCGTTGCTGCTGGACGAACCTACCAACAACCTCGATTTGGATTCAATCCACTGGCTGCAAGGATTTCTGAATGCCTACGACGGCGTCGTGATTGCTATCTCTCACGACCGCCACTTCCTCAACAGCATTTGCACTCACATTGCCGACATCGACTACGAGACCATCATCACCTACACGGGGTCGTACGACGAGATGGTACTGGCGAAAACGCAGGTGCGGTCGCAAATTGAATCGCAGAATGCGCAGCGGGAAAAGAAAATCTCGCAGTTGAACGAATTCATCGCGCGTTTCTCTGCCGGCACGCGCTCAAGCCAGGTGCAGTCGCGGCGCAAAGAAGTTGAACGTCTGCAAGTAACGGAACTGGCTAAATCGAATATCGCGCGGCCTTACATCAAGTTCGAGCAGAAGCGTCCTTCTGGCAAGCACATTCTGGAAGTCGAGCGTCTCGACAAGTCTTACGGCGATAAGCAGGTCATCCGCGACTTCACAGCCAGCATCACGCGCGGCGAACGCATCGCGCTGATGGGCCGCAATGGCGCTGGAAAGACCACGCTGGTGAACGCTTTGCTGGCGAACTCCCCGACTACTCCCGAAGCTGAGTTGCGCAAGACCAGCGGCTACGATGGACCGTTCGTCGACGCTGGCAAAGTGATCTGGGGACACGAGGCCTCCATCGGATATTTCGCGCAGGACCACCGCTCCTTGATCGAAGGCGGCATGACTGCGCTGGATTGGCTCCATCAGTGGAATCCCGCGGCGGTAAGCGAAGAGATTCGCGGACTGCTGGGTCAGATGCTATTCCAGCGGGATGAAGCGACGAAATCCACCAGCGTTCTTTCCGGCGGCGAGGCCGCCCGGTTGCTTTTCTGCAAGCTCATGCTGCAAAAGCCCAACGTGCTGGTGCTCGACGAGCCCACCAACCACCTGGATCTGGAAGCCATCAACGCCCTGAACATCTCGCTCCAGCGCTATCACGGAACTGTTTTCCTGGTCAGCCACGACCATGATTTGATCGACGAAGTCGCCACCCGCATTTGGCACTTCGAGAGCGACCACAAGATCACCGACTTCAAGGGAACCTACGAGGAGTACCAGGCAGCCGTGGTGGCATAGTTTGTGTGGGGACAGCCGCCCTCGGCTAGCTTGCCCTGAGCGCAGCCGAAGGGTCGAGCGAAGCTCGACTGCACCATTTCCGCTGCATGTAAACTAACCAGGTTCTCCACAGATTTCCACAAGCCTTGCCCTTGCGTTTCCAACTCCAAGTTGCAGATAATGGCGCTGGGGACGTACTTGCGCGGCCCGCGCGCAGGAGTTGTCGAGTCGTGTACAGTCGAGCTGATTTACTTAGGATTCTCCACGTTACGGCGCGCCAGTTAGTCAACTGGGAGCGCTCGGGACTGATTGCGGCCTCTCCCGTTTACTCCTTCGCAGATCTGCTGAAAATTAAAAAAGTCCGCGACCTGTGCGCCATGCGCGTGCGTCCGGCAGTGATCCGGGAATCGCTGGAGGCCATGCAGAAGCAGGCGTCGGGCATGGGAAATCCCTTGGTCGATGCCGGAGTTTCATTCACCAATAAGCATCGCGTCGCCTTCCGTCACGAAGGCCGGCTCTTCGAACCGATCGCCGGACAGTTCGTAATGGATTTCACCGCGCGTGAAAAAGTTGTAACCAGCACGCCCATTCCTACCCCCGAACCGGGCGAGCAGGAGAACGAAGCGGCGGTTTGGTTCGCCCGCGGCATAGCGCTGGAAGAGGACCCATCCACGCAGACCGCAGCCTTGGCGGCTTACCAGAAAGTTCTCGAGTTCGAATCCACTCACGCTGCCGCCCACATCAACCTGGGCACGCTCTACTACAACCGCCAGGATTTTACGCTGGCGGAAAAACATTACCGTGCCGCCCTGGAGTCCGATCCGCGCTACGCTCTCGCTTATTTCGATTTAGGTAACGTTCTGGATGAGACTGGCCGCGTGCAAGAAGCCATCCAGACCTACAAGATGGCGATCCAACTCGCCCCCACCTACGCCGACGCACACTACAATTTGGCGCTGGCATTCGAAAAAACCCGCGAACCGCGCAAAGCGCTGAAACACTGGCAGGCCTACATCAAGCTCGATACCACGGGGCCGTGGTCCGTGCACGCCCGCAATCAGATTCAGCGCATCCTGCAGGCAGACACGCTGAAGCTGGTGCACTCCAGACGCGGTTGAAGCAGAGATGTCCCTCCTGTGAAACCCCGTGTCCTCCGTGTTTAAGGTTTCTTGGCCGCAATCGCCTCTCCCGATTCTGCTAAAATTCAGGGTTTGCCATTCCTCGGCCTGAAGGTATTCATATGTCTGAAACCACCCTGCAAGCTGCTCCTCCCACGCCCCTAACCACCCTCACTGAGGACGAAATCCTCTTCCGCGACAACATTCGCCAGTTCGCCGACGAGAGAATCCGTCCTCATGTGAAGGAGATGGACGAGAAGGGCATCTTCAATAAAGATCTCATCCAGGAATTCTTCCAGCTCGGGATCATGGGAATCGAGATTCCGGAAGAATACGGCGGCGGTGGCGCAAAGTTTTTCGAGGCGATCCTCGCGGTAGAAGAGTTGTCCCGCGTCGACGCGTCCGCGGGTGTGGTGGTCGATGTACAAAACACTTTGGTCAACAATGCGCTCCTGCGCTGGGGCAATGCGGATCAGAAGAAGCGCTATTTGCCAAAGATGGCGGCCGATACGTGCGGCGCTTATGCTCTGAGCGAAGCTAGTTCCGGTTCCGACGCCTTCGGCCTGCAAACCCGCGCCGAGCTCAAAGGCAGCGACTACGTCCTCAACGGCCGCAAGCTCTGGATCACCAACGGCAAAGAAGCCGGACTCTTCGTCTTATTTGCCACTCTCGATCCCTCGGCAGGATACAAAGGCATCACCGCATTCCTCATCGACAAAGATTTCCCCGGATTTAGCGTAGGCAAGAAAGAAGACAAGCTAGGCATCCGCGCCTCTTCTACTTGCGAATTGATTCTGGAAGACTGCCGCGTATCCAAGGACAACGTGCTGGGCGAGCCCGGCAAAGGCTACAAGATCGCCATCGAAACCTTGAACGAAGGCCGCATCGGCATCGGAGCGCAGATGCTCGGGGTCGCCCGCGGCGCCTGGGAATTCGCTTCGAAGTACGCGCAGGAGCGAAAACAATTCGGCAAAGCCATCGCCGAGTTTCAGGGCATCCAGTTTCAGATCGCCCAGATGGCTACTGAGATCGAGGCCGCCCGCCTCATGGTCTACAACGCCGCCCGCATGAAAGATGCCGGCATGAACTTCGTGAAAGAAGCGGCCATGACCAAGCTCTTCGCCTCGCAGGTGGCCGAGCGCGTAACCTCGCTGGCCATCGAGATCTACGGCGGCTACGGCTTCACCAAGGATTATCCCGTCGAGAAATACTGGCGCGACGCCAAGATCGGCAAAATCTACGAAGGCACATCCAACATGCAGTTGGCGACGATTGCCAAACTTGTGATGGGGAAATGAACCCGCAATTCCGGTAGACCTTGGGGCCTCGAAACGCCTTGAGGGGCAGGCGTTTTCGGCTTCTGCCGCCATTTCGTAACGTTACCCGTGCTCAATATGTGCATTCAATTGCACTTTGACCCCTTCGCGACTGCTTGCTAAACCGACCTATCCTTTGTAACTACAACAGCTTACGGCCACCTCCGCTATTGGTTGAAAAGCTGCAATCGTCCTGGTGTCTGCGCTTGTAAGGCGAGACCGGGGTGACTCTTGAATATTTCGTTTGGTTTCACATCAGCGATGCCAATCGTGGCTCCCAAAAAGAAGCGGAGCCTGCTCCCCCTCCTCACCGTCCTGTTTCTCTTTTCCTATGGACTGATGACCTTGCTCATCGTGGAGCAAGGCTCGGCGATTCAGTCGCAGAGTAACCTGATCAAAGTGCTCCTGCGCGATAGCACAGAATTGTGGACCGCGAAAGGCAAAGCCATCAGCGATCAACAGATGGCGAAGGCGCAAGCAGAAGTGAAGAACCACGCTCCGTCTACCCAGATGGAAGCTCCTTCGGCCGAAAATTCTCAGAATCCATCAGTCCAAGCCCCGTCAACCCAGATCCCGTCAACCCAGGCAGCACCGCAACACCGCCCGAGCCACGCCGGCAAATTTGCGCAGCCCCAGACCCAGGCTCCGCCCGTGCCGGCTTCTGATTTGGTAGATCGCCGTCGCGCTTTAACGACGATTTAATGTTCAGGTAAACAATGAAGGTTCTGACCCTAGCCCTGTTGTTTAGTTTCACCGCCGCGAAACCTGCGCAGCCGGCTCGCCAGCCCTCCGCTCAGCTGGAGCAACACGCCAAGGGCGGACGCTGGTACTTCGCCGCTAACGGCCATGCCGTGTACTGTTACGGACCGGTCATGACCTTGCCCCAGGCCAACGGCGATCTTCAGAAAGTCGCCACCTTTTGCCGTGACGGCAAAACTGTTGTGCCTCTAAAAGACTAGACCTCTCACCCTCTCATCGATTGCGTCATCCCGAAGCCCCGCGTTTTCACCAGCGGGGCCGAGGGATCTCCCTCTTCGCGACTGTCGCGGGATTTAAGTTTGAGCCGCACCTTGTAAACTGGAATCATGCCGGAGCTTCCCGAAGTTGAAACCATCGCCCGCGGTCTGGCCAAGCGCGTCACCGGCGATGTCATCGAGTCAGTCTGGCTCGGCAGTTATCCCCAGCCTTTGAAATCTTCGGCGAGCGAAATCGCCGCGGCGCTCGAGGGTAGCCGCATCGTCAAAGTGCGGCGCATGGGCAAACACATCGTCTTCGACCTGGAACGTGTGGAGCGGGCGCCCACGCCCGCTAAGAGCCGGAAATCGAAAGCGCCGCATAAAGGATCTGTAAGCCGCCAGCGTTCATCAACGCTGCACGCAGAGGCGGACGAGGGCGTCCGCCCTACACAAGCGCAATGGGTCGTCCATCTCGGCATGACCGGGCGGTTGCAAGTCTGTGAAGCGCAAGACGAGATTCTCAAGCACACGCACGCGATTCTGAAGCTGGCCTCGGGCAGGGAACTTCGCTTTGTCGATCCCCGGCGCTTTGGACGCTTGAGCGTAGCCGTGGGCTTTGATGCAGGCGGCGTCGAACCACTGGAAGCCGATGTTGAAGGCTTCATTGCCATGTTCCGCGGACGCAAAACCCCCATCAAGAGTGCCCTGCTGAACCAGAAACTGCTGCGCGGCGTGGGAAACATTTATGCCGATGAGTCTCTGTTCCGCACTGGAATCCGCCCCCGCCGCCGCGTCTCCACCATTAAGCCCGACCAATTCGGCAAACTGCTGGCGTCAGTGAAGGAAGTTCTCGAAGAGGCGATTGCCCTTGGCGGTTCCTCTGTCTCCGACTATGTAAACGCTGATGGCGAAGAAGGTTTCTTCCAACTCCAGCACCGCGTCTACGGCCGCGAAGGCGAGCCCTGTCTTGTTTGCAAGACTCCAATCAAACGAATCGTCATCGCAGGGCGCAGCAGCCACTATTGCCCCAAATGCCAGAAGTAAGCTTTGTCATCCTGAGCGCAGCCAAGGCATCGCGAACGCGAAGCCTTGGCGGAGTCGAACGTTCCCTTTATCTGCATGCGCTGCCAGGCTAGGCAGGGTATTTCCGCCGAACACCGTGGCGAGCAAAGGTCAGATGGATAAAACCGCTTGCGCGAGATCGCGGATGCAAAAATCGACAAGCCACCAGGATTCTATGGGAAATGGTAGGCAGGCGGGCTTCGCGTTATAGCTTTGTGATAATATTGCGCTAGGATTCGATTTAAGAGGCTGCCGATACCTTCCGGCACCCTTTTCCTCGTCCGCCGCTTTTTCCTCGCTCCACGGGCTCGGAAAGTGGCCTAGCGTGCATTTAATGCGGGGCATTGAACCGAGTTTCCGTAAATTCATGCCGGTCGCGGCCCTCCTGTAGGCCATAGCTTAGAGTTTTCAATCACTTCCACCTGCCGTCAACAACTTACAGACTATATCAATCACTTACACCTACTTTCAACAACTTAGCGCACGACTGATTCATCCGCGTTCGATTGCGACGATCCCCCCAACTTCTGATACCCTTCCCTGAATGCCTGATTTTTCCATCGGAGTCGATCTCGGCGGCACCAACCTCCGCATCGCCGCAGTCAGCAGCGACGGCCAGTTGCTCGAGAAAGTCACGCTCGGGACTAAAGTTGCCCTCGGCCGCGACCACGTCATCAGCGAAATGTGCGAGGCCATTCAGCGTCTCTCCGCTCAATACAAAGAGACCGGGAAACTTCTGGGCGCGGGTATCGGCGTCCCCGGCATCATCGACATGCAGACTGGCATGCTGCGCAAGTCGGCCAACCTTCCGGGATGGGAAGAGTATCCTGTGCGCGCGGAAATCGAGCGCCGATTGAACGCCCGCGTCGTTCTCGACAATGACGCCAACGTTGCCGCGCTCGGCGAACAATGGCTGGGCGCTGCCCGCGGTGTTCCGAATATGGCCGTAGTCACGCTGGGCACGGGAATCGGTGGCGGCATCGTGCTCGGCGGAAAAATCTGGCACGGCATGAACGGCATGTCGGGAGAGTTCGGCCACGTCACGCTTGAACCCGAAGGCCACATCTGCGGCTGCGGCAATCGCGGATGCGCCGAGCAGTACGCCTCCGCCAGCGCGATCATGCGCATGGCCCGTGAAGCCATCGCCAGCGGAGAAGCGTCCACGTTCGCTGCTGCCGCTTCTTCTGATCCGGAGTTCGGCGCGAAGTCCATCTACAATCTCGCCATCCAGGGGGACGAGCACGCCCGCCGCATCTTCCGCACCTTCGGCCGCTATCTCGGCATACTTCTTGCCGACCTCGTCAACGTTCTGAATCTCGATATGTACGTGATCGGTGGAGGCGTTTCCAGCGCGTGGGACGCTTACGCTCCGAACATGTTCGAAGAATTGCGCGAGCGGTCGCTGGTTTACGCGGCGACCGCGGCGGTCAATCCGCTGATGGGCGATGCATCGAAGCACGAGGGCGCCTCCGCCCAAACCGAAAGCCGCACCGAACGCAAAACCATCATCACCCGCGCCTTGCTGGGAAGCGATGCGGGATTGTACGGAGCGGCGCACGCGGCCGTGATCGCCGGCTAGTCGCGAGGGCTAGGTTTTGAAAGGGCGCGGCTTCTAGCCGCGTCACATCTTCAATACCTCAGGAACCTGCGCATGACCCAACATAAATTCAAGGTCAAGCTCATCGGCCATGAAGGCACTCAGATAGCGGCACTCAAGCCGCCGTTCGATGTGGTCGAGGTCTTCCAGCGCAAAGGCCGCGTGCCGGTTAAAGGCACGATCAACGGCTTCCCCTTCCGCAGTTCGCTGTCGAACATGGGCGACGGCCATATGATGCCCGTTAACGCCCAACTGCGGGCTGGCGCTCATTGCAAGGGCGGCGACACCGTCGATGTAGTCATGGAACTTGACGAGGGCGAACGCAAAGTCGAGGTCCCCGCGTACCTGAAGGAGATCATCAACAGCGATGCCAAGGCCAAAGAATTCTGGAGCAAGCTCTCCTTCACTCATCTAAAGAGTACGTCCGCGAAATCGATGGCGCGAAGCGGCCGGAGACGAAAGAAAAACGCATTGCGGCGATGATGGACGCACTTCGGAGAAATCGGCGAAAGACGTAGACTTCGTAGTGGCTAGTTCCCGCGCGCGGAGCTCGACACGTGAATCCCAGACCCAGAGGTACGCGCTCCCAGCCTTCTCGCCGCCTGCAGAAACGCCTGATTCTGCTCCGGCGTGCCAATCGTTACGCGAATGCAATTCGGCGCGCCCCAGTGTCCCAGCGGTCGCACGGCGACGCCTTCTTCCTGTAAACGATTCGCAACCGCCGCGGCGTCTTCTCCCAGATCGCAGAACACAAAATTCGCCGCGGTCGGCACCACGCGATATCCCAGCCCCGACAATCCCTGACTGACGATGCGCGACTGCATTGCGTTGTTTTCCACAACGCGGTGAATGTGTTCAACGTCGTCGAGAGCCGCCATTGCGGCGGCTTGCGCTACCGACGATACCGAAAACGTGTTGCGCATACGCGCGCAATAGCCCAGCAATTCCGCCGGACCCAGGCCATAACCAATGCGAAGCCCCGCCAATCCATGTGCCTTAGAAAATGTCCGCAGCACAACTACGCTCGTGCCGCGACGGACATAGTCCAGAGAGTTTGAATACGTAACCCGCCGCAGCGCCGCGAAGTGCAGCGCGAATTCGTAGTAAGCCTCGTCCAGCACCACAACCACGTGCCCCGGTACATGCGACAGAAAGCGCTCGACCGCGGCAGCTTCCAGCATCGTCCCCGTGGGATTATTCGGGTTCGCCAGAAACACGATGCGCGTCTCTGAGTTGATGGCGGTCAGAATCGCTTCCAGGTTGAACCCATCGTCGCGCATGGGCGCCTCGACCAGCTGTGCGCCCGCCGCATGCGCCGCCATGGAATACACAATGAAAGAGCGCGCGCTGGTCACCGCATTCAGCCCCGGTGCCAGGAGGGTCTGGCAGAGCAGGCTCAACATCGCGGTGGACCCGGCAGTCACCAGGACTTGCTCGGGTTGCACCTCATGGTGCGCGGCCACCTTCCGGCGGATTTGGCTGCAATCGTCGTCAGGATAAAAATTTGCCGTACTAACCGCGCCCCGCATCGCATCGATCGCGTGCGCCGAAGGCCCAAAAGGATTTTCGTTGGAATCGAGTTTGATGAGGCGCGAGCGAAGCTCAAGCGCCGCCGGCGTTCTACCCGCGGCAATGGTTGCGCCCAGATCGCGGGCAGGCTTTGAAACCAGATCAAAAAAGCGGCTCATAGCGTGCCGCCATCATGCCACGGAAGGCTTTGTCTTCGCCATCGGTTTATTGCAGGCGGTTCGCAGGCGGTCGACTTCCTGCAGAGTCAATGACCGAAACTCTCCGGGCGGGACATCGAGGGTGAGCGGACCATATTTGACACGCTTGATTTTCTCCACGTGGTGTCCGACTTTCTCAAACATCCGCCGAATCTCGCGATTCCGGCCTTCGATCAGCGTGACTTCATACCAGGGATTGTTCGCTTCCTTCACCAAGCGAATGCCCGCCGGTGCTGTCTTCACGCGGCGTCCATCTTCGGTTTGAATAGAGACCCCCGCGCGCAGCTTCTCGATCGATTCAGCACTTGGCGTTCCCGAAACCTTCACCACGTAAGTTTTCGCCACGTGCGATGCGGCTTTCATCAGCTTGTTCGCCAACGAGCCGTCGTTGGTTAAAAGCAAAAGGCCCTCGCTGGCGTAATCGAGCCTGCCTACCGGATAAACGCGCTTCTTCACGCCGCGAATCAGTTGCATCACCGTGGGCCGCTTTTCCGGATCGCTCACCGTAGTGACGTAGCCCCTGGGCTTATTCAGCACCAAATAGACATGATTTTGCGCGCCGGACAAGAGCTTGCCATCCACGCGGATGTGATCGGTCTCGGCGTCGGCCTTGGTTCCAAGTTCTGTGACCACCGTGCCATTCACCTTCACGTGGCCGGCGCTGATCAATTCTTCGGCTTTGCGGCGAGAGGCGATGCCAGCGGCGGCAATTATTTTCTGCAGACGTTCAGCGGGCATTTGAGGGGACTACTCTTTCTGCGCGGCGGGCTCCGCGACCTCTTCCGTAGCAAAATCAGTGGGTTCTTGCGCTTGCGCCGCTTCTTCCGCCGGAATCAATTCTTCCTGGAACGACTGCGCCACCAGCTTTTCGAACTCTTCCATGCTGGGCAGTTCGTTCACATCCTTCAACCCAAAGCGCATCAGGAATTCTTTGGTCGTCTTGTAAAGAATCGGACGACCGATCACCTGTTTGCGGCCCGCGGTGGTGATCAGCTTGCGGTCGAGCAACGTGGCGATCACGCCGCCGGAATCCACGCCGCGAATTTCATTGATCTCAGGCACCGTGGCCGGCTGCTTGTAAGCAATCACGGCGAGTGTTTCCAAAGCCGGCAACGACAGCCGGATCGCAGGCTTCAGACTCTTGGCAAAGCTGCGCACCATTTCATGTTGTTCAGGTTTGGTGGACATGCGATATCCACCTGCCACCTGCCGAATCTCAATGCCATGATCGGGACTGCCAAAATCGGCCGTCAGTTCTTCCAGGCTCGATCGTAGCCGCGACTTCACCTCGGCGTCATCGGCCGCACCGTCGGCGATCACCGACTCTCTGACGAGCTGCACCATCTGCTCCAGCGTGACGGGAGTCTCCGCCGCATAGATGATGGCTTCGAGTTGAGCTTTTAAACTCATAGATCAGTTCAGTTGCCAGCCACCGGTTGTCAGCGTCCAGTACCGCCAGGCTGGTAACTGGCAACTGGTGGCTGGCAACTGTTCTTCCTTATCTCCAGTCGTCTCTTACTGCGGCCTGCTCCGTCATGATTTCATCGAAATGTGTGTGCTTGCGCACCGCGATCTCGCCGAACATCTGTTCCTGCTTAATCTGGATCGCCTGCAGCCGCACCAACTCGAGTAGCGCGAGGAACATGCAAACCAGCGCTTGCCGCGAAGGCATGCGCATCAGCATCTGCTTCAACCGGATCGGCCGCGACTCCAGCGCCAGCCGCCGCCGCAGATAATCAATCATCTGGCCGACGGTCACCGTCTCCTCGTTCACGTTGAGTATAGGCCGTGTGCGTACGCGTTCCAGAATCTGTTGAAAGGTTTTCACCAGGTCGATCACGTCCGCGGCCAGCTCCGGCTCGGTGCCTTCGGCATCGATGAATTCTTTCAGCGCCGGGTTCGTGAGCACCGCGTCTTCGATCTGCTGCTTCTGCAAAAGCATCTGCGCCGCTGACTTAAACTTCTCGTGTTCCAGAAGCCGGTCTACCAGCTCCGTCCGTGGATCTTCAAGTTCTTCAGCCTTCGCCGAAGGGTCGCGCGGTAGCAGCATCTTCGACTTGATGTGAATCAGCACCGCGGCCATGTAGATAAAATCCGCTGCTACATTCACATCCAGCTCGCGAATCTTTTCCACGTACGCCAGATACTGCTCCGTGATGCGCGCGATTGGAATGTCGTAGATATCGACATCCTGCTTGCGAATCAGATCGAGCAACAGGTCGAGGGGACCTTCGTACACATCCAAAACCGAGACTGCGAATGGAGAATCACTCTCTTTGTTCGAGGATCTGGAGTCGTTCGATGAGCGGGAATCGGATTCTTTAGTTGCGGCGGGATCGGAAATTCCATTGGTCACCAGCACTGGCGCGAGGCCACTGTCTTCAGGCCGGACGATTCTGTTTTGCAGGCTATTTCCCATTTTTCACCGCCGGTGGTTCATATTCGAGCGACATTCCCATCGCGCCGCGCACATCTTTCATGGTCGCGGCGGCCGCCTTGCGCGCCCGCTCCGTGCCTGCCTCAAGGATATCCCAAGCCAGCCGCGGATTCTCCTCGAATTTCTTGCGCCGCTCCTGCATGGGACTCAACAGTTGCACCAGAGCATCCGCCGCCCAACTCTTGCACTCGATGCAGCCAATGCCCGCCGACCGGCACCCGGTGTTCACTTTTTCCATGGTGGCTGCGTCGCTGAAAATCTTGTGCAGATCGCCCACCGGACAAACGTCCGGATTCCCGGGATCAGACCTCCGTACGCGCGCCGGATCAGTCACCATCGTCTTCAGTTTCTGCCGCAGCACCGGTTCAGGGTCGGTCAGCAGAATCGCATTGCCGTACGACTTCGACATTTTGCGGCCGTCGGTTCCGGGAAGTTTTGGCGAGCGCGTGAGCATTACTTGCGGCTCAGGGAAAACATTCCCACGTTTTCCGTAGAAGCCGTTGAAGCGTCGCGCAATCTCCCGCGTCAGCTCGATGTGCGCGACCTGGTCTTCGCCCACCGGCACCACATCGGCTTTGTACATCAAAATATCCGCGGCCTGCAGCACGGGATAACCCAGGAACCCGTAGGTTCCCAAATCCTTGTCTTTGATATTCTCGCGCTGCTCTTTATAGGTGGGAACGCGCTCCAGCCAGCCCAGCGGCGTGATCATCGACAGCAGCAGGTGCAACTCGGCGTGCTCGGGAACATGCGACTGGATGAAGATCACGGACTTCTCCGGATCAAGCCCCGCCGCCAGCCAGTCGAGCGCCACCTCGATCGAGTTCTGTTTCACCTGCGAAGTGTCGGCGTAATCGGTCGTGAGCGCATGCCAGTCAACCACGCAGAAAAAGCATTCGTACTCGTCCTGCATGCGCACCCAATTGGCCAGTGCGCCTACGTAGTTTCCCAGGTGCAGTTTTCCGGTCGAGCGCATGCCGCTGAGCACGCGCTTCCGTATTTTGGTCGAAGTTGTCATCCGTTCAATGAGTCGTGAGGGGACACAATGGGAAGAAAGCGCCCCAAATTCTCAGGTTGAAGCATCATGCGAGGATACTGTCGATACTACCACGCATGCTGATGGTTTCAGTAGCGCCGCCGTCCCGGCGGCTGTCCAGCGGGCGTCCTTGCCCGCTGCGTTTCGATCGCAATAAAAGCTAACGCTTTCAATCCTCCTCGCCGCCATGCTTTATAATTCGCGCTCCACCAGATCAATCTTCCCGGATGTCAAACTTAGCCCGCAAACTCCGCCTCACCGACTACTTCACCCTCGCGTGGGGCAGCATGGTCGGCGTCGGCTGGCTGGTTGTCATGGACGACTGGCTTCTCCGCGGCGGCGCACTGGGCGCGGTTCTCGGCTTTGCCATCGGCGGAGCGCTGCTGCTTCCCATCGGATGGGTCTACGGCAGGCTCGTGGCCGCCATGCCAGACGCCGCCGGCGAAATCGCCTACACCGCCGCTGCGTTCTCTCGTCCCATCAGCTTCTCCACCGGATGGATGATGATGCTCGCTTACTTCATCGTATGTCCGTGGGAGGCCGTCGCCGTCGGCCGCATCGCCGGCTACATCTTTCCGGCGCTCGACTCCTTCGAGCTTTACCGCATCGCTGGACGGCCGGTCTTTCTCCCGCACCTGATCATCGGTCTCGGCCTTACCGCGTTGCTAACCACGCTGAACTACCGCGGCGTCCGCCTCAGTGCTTCCTTCCAAAACTGGACATCTTTTGGCACGCTGGCTCTGTTCGCGGTCTTCGTCGCACTCGGCGTGAGCAAAGGGTCGCCGCATAACTTTCCTCCACTCTTCACCCACGCGCCGCTGGTCTCGTTTCTGCTGATGTTACAGATCGTGCCGTATTTCATGACCGGATTCGAATCCGTCAGCAAGGCCGCGGAAGAGTCCACTCCCGAATTTCGTGGAGGAGGATTTCTCAAAGCCATCTGGATGGCCGTCCTCGTCGGCATTTTCTTCTACACCGTCATTATCGCCGCGGTCGCATTTGTCGCGCCCTGGCATGCTTTGACCGGCGAGAAATTTATGACCGCCGTTGCATTTCAGCGCGCCATCGGTTCGCGTTGGATCGTCAACATCATCCTCGCTGCCGCGCTGCTCTCGCTATTCAAATGCTTCAATGGAAACTTTGTCGCCGCCAGCCGCTTGCTGTTTGCCTTGGGCCGCCGCGGCCTGGTCGCTGAACGCGCCGGCCGCATTCACCCGCAGTATCAAACGCCGTCAATCGCGGTCCTCTGCATCGGACTGGCCACCGCCGCATGTATGCTCCTGGGAGACGCAATCCTGGTGCCGGTTACTGAGGTCGGTTCCGTCGCTTGCGCCATCGGATGGGCCGCCACTTGTGCGGCATATCTCTACATGGGTCGGGCGGGAACACTGCCGGGAAATGGAAAGCTGTCGGCAATCGAATGGTCCGTCGGTGCACTGGGCCTGCTGGTCGCAGTTGCGATGATGCTCATGAAAATTGTTCCAGCGACCCCCGGCCACTTCACGGTGTACGAATGGATCGCGCTGGGAATTTGGATTCTACTGGGTGCGGTTTCGCATAGAAGAAGGGAAAGAGCGAATGCGGTCGGCAGTTAACGTTCCCCGCGTTCCTCCGCGGGCGGTTCTCCGCGAACTCCGCGTTAAGATTTTGCGATTTGAAACGAGGCCAAATCATGAAAGCGAAGTTCGCACTGCGTCTGATCCTGTTAATTGCATTCACATCTGCCGCCCAGCTAACCGCGCAAACTCCCCCCGCCTTCGACCTCGTCATCACCAATGGCCACATCATCGATGGCACCGGCTCTCCCTGGTATTCCGGCGACGTCGGCATCCGCGACGGCAGAGTTGCTGCCATCGGTAATCTCGCAGCCGCTCCCCGCAAGCGCACCATCGATGCCGCCGGCAAGGTCGTTGCTCCCGGATTTATTGACATGCTCGGCCAGTCCGAGCTTTCTATTCTGGTCGAGCCGCGCCTGCCTTCGAAAATCTATCAAGGCATCACCACTGAGATTACCGGCGAAGGCGGCTCAGCTGCGCCGCTCAATGATGCCATCGTTCAGACCGATCGCCCCGGTTACGAACATTACAAAATCACTCCCGACTGGCGAACCTTCCGTCAATATTTCGCTCGTCTCGAAAAGCAGGGCATGGGCATCAATCTGGCCAGCTACGTTGGAGCCACGCAAGTCCGCCGCATGGTTCTGGGCGATGACAACAAGCAGCCTTCGCCCGAGCAGCTTGAGCAGATGAAAGCTCTCGTACGCCAGGCCATGAAAGACGGAGCCGTTGGCGTTTCCTCTGCGCTCGAATACACTCCCGCGCCTTATGCAAAAACCGAAGAGTTGATCGCTCTCGCCGCCGAGGGCAGCAAATTCGGCGGCATTTATTCCACACACATGCGAGATGAAAGCAACTCCGTCCTCGAGGCAATTGACGAGGCTTTGCGCATCGGCCGCGAGGCCCACGTTCCCGTGGAAATCTGGCATCTCAAAGTCGCCGGAAAAGAAAACTGGGGACGCATGCCCGAAGTCGTTAAAAAGATCAATGCCGCCCGCGCCGCTGGCGCCGATGTCTCCGCCGACACGTACGCCTATACCGCGTGGTTCAATGATTTCTCGGCCTTCATTCCTCCGTGGGCCCACGATGGCGGCTCTGCGAAGATGGTCGAACGCTTGAAAGACCCTGCCACTCGCGAGCGTATCCGCAAAGACATGCTCACGCCCTCCAAAGACTGGGACAACGAATGGCAGGAGATTCCCGGACCTGAGGCCATCATGATCGGTATCGTGGAAAATCCCAAGCTGCTGCCGCTTCAGGGCAAACGCCTCTCTGAAATCGCCAAGCTGTGGAACAAAGATCCATTGGATGCACTCTTCGATTTCTTGATCGAAGATCCCAGCGCGGGCGTCGCCGTCTTCGGCATGTCGCAACCCGATGTCACGCTCGCTCTGCAACAGCCCTGGGTCGCCATCGACAACGATTCTTCCGGCACGTCGCCCGAGGGCATTCTCGGACTGGAGCATCCGCATCCGCGAGCTTACGGAACTTTCCCTCGTATCCTGCGCAAGTACGTTCGCGAAGAAAGAGTCTTGACGCTGGAAGACGCCATCCGCAAAATGTCCGCTCTGCCCGCCCAGCGCCTGCGCCTGAGCGATCGCGGCGTTCTCAAAGCTGGCATGTGGGCCGACGTCGTCATCTTCGATCCCGCGACCGTGCGTGATCTCGCTACCTTTGACAATCCGAATCAGCTTTCCGAAGGTATGGAATACGTGCTGGTGAACGGCATCCCCGTGATCGACGGGGGAAAGATGACGGGAGCACTCTCGGGGAAAGTTCTGCGCGGCCCGGGCTACGAGCCGTAGTCGCGATGTGACCTTTCATGGCGCGAGGAATCTAAGGTGGCGGCAACAACAGCAGATTCCTCACCGGCAAAGAACGTCGGTTCGGAGTGACAAAGGGTTTTTGCGGGGGCGCCCTTTCTCTATTTAAGGTGTTAGGGCTTTAGTTGCGCCCGCGTCTCTGGCGTGGTCAGCGCTATCTGCGGTTCCGCCAGAGTGCCGGTGATGCTGTAAACCAGCGAACCAGCGCCGCTCGGCTTTGCCTCTGCGTTCCGAGTCAACTTAAGGTCGAGCACCCTTCCCAACGAAGCCGTGCCGCTGATTTCAAACGCTCCCCCGGGAGAAACCATAGTCCCCTTCTCAACCTCGACCTTCCCTGCACGCAAGCGCGCGCGCCCCGTCCAGCGCGCAACCCGCAGCGGCCCTTCATCGCCCGCCAGAGATATGTGCGGCAATGTTCCGTCCCGCAAATCGAACTCCAGCCCGCCCTCAGCCGATTGCCAGAACTCAGCGGAATCCGTTCCCGCCGCCGTAATCTGATAACTCCCCGCACACGTGCCGGAGATCCACGGATCGCTCATTGCATCCGAGATCCGTTCCAGCGATATCCCGGTTAACACTCCGCTCCCGCTGTAGGCAGGAGTTTTTCCCGTAAAATCCGCCTGCCACTCGCCGCGATGTTTTCCGCCCAACACATCCGCGCGCAAGTCCGAAATCTTCAGCTTGCCTCGCTCCATCTCCACCGTGGCCGAAACCCTATTCGCCACGATGTTGCGGATGCGCAAGCGGCCGGCGCTCACTTTGCCCAAAACTCTCACATTCTCCAAAAACGCCGGCGCAGAAGCCTCGGAGGAAGTCAGTATCTGGTACCACTTTCGCTGGCTTGGTTGCGAACCCAGCCATTCCTGCAAGCCGTCCATCCCAATTTCTTCCGAATTAAGATTGAACCGGACCAGGCAAGCTCCCGGAGTTCCGCACCCTCGCGGCAATTCCACGGTCCCCGCCCACTCCGCACCGGCGGCCCGCGCGCTCAACTTCTCCACTCGTACTTCATCGCGAACCAGCTGCACTTCCGCCGACGAGATTTCAACCGGCGCGTTCACTCCTCGCACGGTTGCTTGCACATCACGCAGATGGACCGTTCCTGTTACCTCCGGCAAAGAAAACGCAGACTCTGTTCCGGAAATGTTGCCTGCAACATTTCCCCTCCAGTGACCGGCAATCTGCAACTCCATCTGGGCCGCGCCTTCTACGTTTGCCTTCACCGCAGGCAGACCCAGCAGACTGGCCATCCGCAAAGTGCGCGAAACCTCTCCATCTCCACGAATGACCATGCCGTAACCTGAACGCGCCACCCAGCCTCGCGCTTGCGCAGGCACAGGCCGCCCCAACGCCACTGCGAACGGGCCGTATTCGATATGTAATTCGTCAGGAGCCGGCAAAATCTCACTTCCCATCGCATGCCCAGACTTCCTTTTCAGTGCCGTGCGAATGCCATCACGGCCCGAGCTCAGCACAAACGGAACGCTCCCCACAGCGAAATCAACTTTGGTGTTTGTGGATTGCAGTCGAAGATTCGTAATCTCGCCGTGCCCCTGGAACTCTGGTCCACGGGGCGTGGGTCCATCTTCTTTCGCGGTGAAGCCTCCGTCCACAGTTCCTGTGGAAACGAGATCGGCCGGCAGATCTTTCTTGGCGCGTCGAGCCAGTTGCGCCACTGCGCTTACTGGAACGCTGTCCATTTTCAACGCCACATCTACCCGGTGTACTCCGGGCAGTCCGGCATCGCCGTGCAGCGTAATCATGCCCTCGCCCACCGGAGCCGTGCACCGAATCTGATGCATCACTGCTTCCACCGAAGCGTATCGGCCATCGCAATGCGCTGTCAGGCGCAGTCCTCCGCTGCTCAAAATATCGTAGCGATGGAAACCCTGAATCGTTGTATCGGCTTCCACTTGCATCGCCGCGGGAATGCCGCTCAACGTCGCGTTCAACTGAACTTCTCCCCGCCAACCTTTGTCGCTTCCCGATACCAGCTTGCTGAGTTGTCCGAGTTGCGCGCGGTCCCACTCCAGGCTGAATTGCAAGGGCGTTTCGCGCAGGCTCCCAGCGCGCCGCCAGGTGCCACTCATCCGCAGCAAGCCGGAATCGCTCAAACTCATGTCGGTGCGCAGCGGCTCGGCCTTCAGCCGCACTCCCCATGTATTTTCCGATTCCTGCCACAACGCGAAGTCGGCATTCAGCAGCGCGTATGGTTTTTTCTCTTGTCCCGCCTTAAAATTGATGCGACCCGAAGTCGCCTCAATGTAGGGAAAGCCCGGCCTCGCTTCCGACTTCGATTTTGCCGTTGGAGCCAGCGGCGTGCGCTCGGTCCGCTCCAGCAGATCTTCCAGGTTCCAGCGTCCATCCGCTCTCCTCACCAGATTCAGACTGGGCTCGGTCAATTCCAGGCGCGCAATGTCCAGCCGGCCTCGCAGCAACGAAGTGATTCGCACGACGGCGATCACTTCTCGCGCGCGCAACATAGGCTCCGCGCCGAACGCAGGATCTTCGTCAATGGCAAGGTTCTCGAGATCGAATCCCGGTCGCGGAAGGAATCGAAGGTGTACGGTGCCAATCTCTACCGGACGCGCCACCGCCCGGCTGATGGAATTGGCGATGCGCGCCTTCAGGCGGGAGACGCCCGGACGCACCAGGAACAGAGCCAGCAGAATTACGACTGCCGCGATGACAATTCGCCGCTTGGAAGAAAAGAGCTTCACTGCACCACTTTCAGCGTTCGCCCCCACCGCGTCTCGTCAAAGAAGTGCAACACCGTATGCGCCAGGAAGCCCAGACGGTCGCCCATGCCAGTCTTCGTATACTGGTCGCCCGGAGTATCGAACGACCAGTAAATAAACATGGGACGCCCGATCACATTCTCCTGCGGAATGAAGCCCCAGTAACGGCTGTCCAGACTTACGCCGCGATGGTCGCCCATGGCGAAAAAGCGTCCCGGCGGAACTACCAGATCGTCGCCCTGGATGTGCGACGGCAACTCCGCTTCCCATCGCGGAGAAATATTGGGATCGTTCGGCAGCACAGCTGGAAAGTTATTGCGATAAAAGTCGGAAGGCTCATCCTTGTCGTGCAAAATATACGGTTCGTTCAGCTTTTCGCCGTTGCGGTAGACTTCGCCGTTGCGCAAGTGAATGCGGTCGCCGGGCACGCCCATGATCCGTTTCACCACGTAGGTTCCGGTGTAAGCCGCGTCGGGATGCAGGAACACAACAATATCGCCGCGGCTCACATCGCGGTAGGGAAGCAGCGGTCCCGCCCAGGAGGTCTTGGGTGCGAACTGAATACGGTTCACAAACACGTGATCGCCGATCAGCAGCGTGTTTTCCATCGAACTCGAAGGAATCTCGAACGCCTGCACCACGAAGGTAATGATGAACAGTCCGGTCACCAGCACCGCTGCCAGCGAAGCCAGAAACTCTACCGTGGTCTCGCGCGGTTTCTCGTCGACGACTTCGTCTTTCGCTTTGCTGTCCTTCTTCGCTATTGTCTTAGCCAATGTGATCGATCCAATCTTAAGCTGATTGAGTAATTGAAAAACACGAACCCAGGCTGCGCTTCCGAAGTTACCCAATTACAAAATCACCCAATTTCCCTCAGTGCACCACCCGCAGCGTGCGGTTCCAACGTGTGATCTGAAAGATGTGCGTGACCACGTAGGCAAAATGATACAGCCTTTCTCCCACCGAGGAAGGCGTCGTCATCTCCGCCTCCGCTCCCTGCACCGACCAGTAAATCAACAGCGGACGTCCGATGATATTCGCCTGCGGCACAAATCCCCAATAGCGGCTGTCGTAACTATTGTCACGATTGTCCCCCATCACAAAATAATATCCCTGCGGAACAATCAGCTGTCCGTCCTCGACCAGCTTGCGCAGCATGATCCACCATTCCGGAGTTGGGCCCGACAACACATCAAGCCGGGGAAAATTGTCCCGGAACAAATCGTCCGCTGGACGGCTGAAGTGCGCATATGGTTCCTTGAGCGCTACTCCATTCACAAACACCTGCTTATTGATCAGCCGCACCCGGTCCCCGGGAACGCCCACCACCCGCTTCACGAAATGCTGAGCCGGATTTACCGGATAATGAAACACCACAATGTCGCCGCGCTGCACCCGGCGGTAGGGCATAAAATAATCGGCAATGCCGCCTCCGCCGTAACACAACTTGTTCACCAGCAGATAGTCGCCCACCAGCAACGTGTTCTCCATCGAGGGCGAAGGAATCTGAAAGGCCTGCACAATAAATGTAATTACAAAAACTGCAATTACCACCGTTCCCAGCAGCGATTGCAGCGAGCCGCTCACGTCGCTGCCATGCGATTCGGACCTTCTCTGATCCTTCGCAGTGTGCGTCTCCGCAGCCTGAGCGTCCAGGCTCTGAGCGTCCGGGCCCTGCGCTTCCGGAAAATGATCCCCGGAGTCTTCCGCGGGCTCCTCCGCCACGTGAGCCTGCGGCAAATATTGTTCTGGCAAATGCTCGCCGGGCAGATGTTCGTTTGAGGAATTCATCACTTCACTAATCCCACCGCTTGACCGCTATTACTTCTCCGCCGTTCGCGATCCCCGCGCCAGTTTCTCGCCCGTCGATTGCGGCCGCGAGGCCAGATAAGAGAGCAACTGCCGGGCCGCATCCTGTTCCGCCATCTTCTTGGTGGAACCCTGGGCGCGTCCTACAAATTCCGCCCGGGCTGCCCCGTTGGTGTTCAGACGGACTTCCACCGTAAACGTCTTACTATGTTCCGGCCCCGCTTCCTCGACCAGCACATACGACGGTTGCGCCAGCCCCAGTCCCTGCAAGGTTTCCTGCAAAGCCGATTTAAAATCGGTCATGGGCAGCGTCCCGCCCTCGCGCTCCATCCGCTCCAGTTCGGGCGCCAGGATTTCCCGCAGGATGAATTCGCGCGCCGGCTCCATCCCGCCATCCAGGTAAATCGCCGCGATCACCGCTTCCAGCGCATCCACCAGCAGCGCTGTCTTGCTGCGCCCCCCGCTCTTCTCTTCGCCTCGTCCCAGCCGGAGATAGTGTCCCAACTCCAGCCGTTGCGCTACTCGAATCAAATGCCGCTCGCTCACCACATGCGCCCGCAGCTTCGAAAGTTCGCCCTCGCGAAACTGGGGAAACCGCTGGAACAATTCCTCGCTCGTTACCAGCGACAGAATCGCGTCGCCCAGAAACTCCAACTGCTCGTTGTCGTTGACCTTGTACTTACTCTCGCCCGCCTGTTGAGATTCCTGTTCGCGTGCGTGCGAGCTGTGGGTAAGGGCCTGTTCGATCACCGCCCGGCGATGGAAGTGGTAGCCCAGCGTCGTTTCCAGAGCGCCGATTTCCCGTTCCTTCATGATAAGGCTATTTCGCCGGCGGAGCGCCGCCCTTGTTCAACTCCGTCAGCCGATCTTTCTCCTTGCGTGCGGCGTCGCCGGCGTTGGTGCCTTCCTTGGTCAATTCCACGGCCTGGTTGGCATACTTCAATGCCTCGGGATATTTATTCTGCATATCCAACGCCACCGAGAGCCGGAACACCGTGACGGGATCAATCTGCTGCGGCAGGGCGTCAATCGACTTTCTCAAATTTCCTTCCGCATCCGCCCACGCCGACGCGTTGTAATCCAGGGTTCCCAACGTGTAGTAAGCCTGCGACCGTATGAATCCCTTAAACGTATTCACCTGTTCTGCCGGATACCCCGCGGTAGGCACGTCCGTGTCGACCGTGATCAGCGCGCGCTGCGCATCCTTTCGCGCTTCCGCCAGCCTCTGATCCTTGTCCAGGTCCGTGTCCCGGGTGCGCTCGGCCAGCAACTGTGCCACTGCAACCAGCGCCTCGGGGTCGTCCGCATCGTAGGTCAGAATTTTTTGCGCCATCTCCAGCGTCTTCTCCGTGTTATTGGCCGCCTGGTACGAGTGCATCACGGCCGCATACAGCAGTTGCCGCAACTCACTGTCCGGATACTTCGTGGCAAACTCGCCCGCGGCTTTCTCTTGTGCCGCCGCATCGGTCATAGCCGCCGCCGCCTTCCACGCGTCATACTCCGGCTGCGTCTTGGCCATCGGTTTCCGCTTGCCCGCCGGAGCGGCCGTCTGTCCCGCCGCTTGCCCGCTTGGCGCGCTCTGCGCCGCAGGCTTGTTCCCGCTCTGCGCCATCCCCCAGGCTGACATCCCCAGCATCGCCATAATCATCGCCACTCGCTTCATGCGTTCTCCTTAGATTATTCCTGCCACGATTCCACACTTCCCGATTCCAACCTGCACGTTTGGGTAACGCAATCAATGGAATGAACGCACCGCATTACTTTTTGGGTAGCGCTGCGTTCCCGCCGGTGGCCACAATCATCCGGTCTTGCTCGCTGCGAGCGGCATCGCCGGCATTCGTGCCCGCCTTGGTCAAATCCACCGCCTGGTTGGCAAACTTGAGAGCCTCCGGATACTTGTTCTGCATATCCAAAGCCACCGAAAGCCGGAACACCGCGACCGGGTCAACCTGCTGCGGGAACGCGTCAATGGACTTCCGCAGATTTCCTTCCGCATCGGCCCACGCTTTTGCGTTGAAATCCAGCGTCCCAAGAATGGCGTACGCATCGGACCGCAGAAACCCCTTGAACGCATTCAATTGCTCCGGCGGATACCCCGAACTGGGAACGTCCGTGTCCACCGTGACCAGCGCGCGCTGCGCATCTTTTCTGGCTTCCGCGAGACGCTGATCCTTATCCAGATCCGTATCGTGCGTTCGCTCGGCCAGCACTTGCGCCACGCCCAACAGCGCCTCCGGATCGTCCGCATCGAAGGTCAAGACCTTCTGCGCCATCTCCATCATCTTGTCGGAGTTGTTGGCCTGCTGGTACGAATGCATCACCGCCTTATAGAGCAGTGACCGCACCTCACTGTCCGGAAATTTCGCAGCAAAGTCGCTTGCGGCTTTCTCCTGCGCCGCAGGATCGGCCAATGCCGCTGCCGCCTTGTACGCGTCGAACTCGGGTTGCGTCTTAGCCTGCAGCGGACGCTTGCCCGCGGGTGCTGCCGCCTGTCCAGTTGATTGCCCGGCAGGCGGATTTTGCGCCGCAGGTTTGTCATTACTCTGCGCTAATCCCCATGCCGACATTCCCAGCATCGCGATCATGATCGCCGCTCGCTTCATGCTTTCTCCTTCAGACAATTACTAAATTTCTCTACCTCTACTGCGCCTTCGTCGGAGGCTCATAAGCCTGCGCCAAACCCTTCTCAGCCGCCGACCGAATTTCCGGCAACTTTTCCCCGACGTTCATCGCCGCCTTGTACTCCACCAGCGCCGCCTCGCGATCTTCTTTCATATCCAGAATCCTTCCCAGATATACATGCGACCATCCCACCACCGTAGGATCTTGCGAGGCCGCAATCGCCTTCTGAAAATTCTCCTGCGCTCCATCCCGATTCTTGTTCGCCACCGCGACTTCCGCCAGAATAAAAAGCGCCCGCCCCTGGTCCCCAATCTTCTTATCCAGCGCTGCCTGCGCCAGTTCCTGTGCGCCCTTGGGATCGCCCGCTGCCAGCCGCTTCTCCGCTGTCACCAGCATCCGCCGTTCCTCTGGCCGCGACAGCCGTACCAACTCCGGCGACGCCGCACTCGCGAATTGAACCTCCGCCGCAGCTTTCTCTTCTTTCTTTAGATCCACCTTGTCGAGAAAATCGCTGTACGCTCCCCGAATACCCGCCGGGTCCTTTTCAAACGCCACCACGGCGTCGTAAAAATATCGCGTAAGAATATACCCCTGCTTTACCGCATCATCCACCGCCTGCGCCCGCATCGCCTCGGCAGTCTGCTTGTTGCCCGAAGTTCGGATCTCGATTGCCCGCACCAGGCACTCCGTCACCAGCAGCGAGATGTCGGTTTTGAACGCTTCCTCGATCGGCGCACGCTTCACAGACCCCAGCAGCGGCTCCAGGCGCTTGATCGAGCTGTAATGCTTCTCCGCCAGCGGATCCATCTCATAGTGCAAAAAAGTGTGCCGGATCTGGTCCATCTTGAGCGCGGAGGGCGGCGCATCTCCCGATGGCGTGTTCGGAGCCGGAAAGACAATCACGTAATACTCCGCGCCATAGTTCCGCGCGTCGGTCTCGTTCGGCGATCCCATGAAGTCCAGATAAACCGTGAACCTTCGCCCCAGATATTGTGACGAAGGCTGCTTCAAATAAATTTCAGTGTCGAACACCATCTTCGCGAGCGGCTCGTGATAGCGCCTCATCGCCGCCGCATAATCGTTGCGATGCCGCTCCCAGATCGAGTGCAATCCGGCTTTGTCGTAGAAGCGCTCCAGCAAAGCGCCGAACGCCGCAATCGCTGCCGCATCCGGCGGCAGCTCTTCATCTTTCAAGCGTGGCACGAAATGTGGCGGCCCATCTAAATACAGCGCCAACGAGATATATTGCGACAGATTCCGGTTCGGATCTCTCGACGCCACATGCTTCTGCACGAACTCGCACACCGCCGTCCGCGCCACTTCCGCTTCCACCGAGTCCCGCAAAACTTTCTGCACCTCGGCCCGCACGTTGCTCCGGGTCGCATCCGAAATGGTCAGGTCCTGGTCGTAGCCGCACGAATTGAGCGCGGTCAGTACCGAAAAAATCGTCTCACTGCTGTCCAGCGTAATCAAAGACTGACTAACCGGCGCCTGATTCTTGGGAGCCGGTTTCGAAGGAGCTGGCGTCGGAGGCGGTTGGCCCTGTGGAACTTCGTTCGCTGGAACCTGTCCCGGAGCAGGCTGCTCCTGCCCCAAGCACACTACCACCAACAGCCCCAAAAGGACCGCGAACCATGAACATCGCATTCGCAAACTCAGGAAACCTCCACAGGATTGGTGTTGTGCCAAGCGGAGAACACTCTCAAGTGTAAGGACTTCGGCGCGGAGGGTCAAACCGGGATGGAAATGGGAAAGAGATGGTCCCAGAGATACCCTCCTCTCTGAAAAATGTTGGACAGCGACTCGTCTCTGCTCTGCCTTAGATCAACTCATCCCCTGAACTCATTCGTGTCCGGGGTCGGTGCGTCCCTTTGTTGTCGGGCGCGGGGCGCGGAGTGGAGAGTAAGCTGCCCCAATGCAAGAATTTTCACACTGTCACAGGCTCCTCACTGCGAGTAAGATTAGCGGGCATTTCGACCGCTTGGTGGCTTGGAGGAAAACATGAAAAGAACGCTGCCGTTCACCTTGGCTATCCTCTCCACAATCGCTCTGTTTGGGCAGTCGAATCCCGTGCCCTTCATAAACCAGCCATTGGTCCCAATGGCCATGACTCCGGGCAGCCCTGGATTTACACTGACAGTGAATGGCGCCGGCTTCCAGTCCAACTCGACCGTGTATTGGAACGGCAGTCCTCGTGCAACCACCTTTAACGGCCCGTCGCAGCTAACAGCGAACATTACGAGCGCGGATGTAGCAGCGGCAGGAACGGCGATTGTTACTGTGGCCAACGGCTCTGGTGCCGCGTCGAACTTCGTTTCGTTTCCCGTTGCGGTTTCGCGCAGTTCCCTCTCGTTCAGCACTGTCAACTACCCAGTTGGAACGAATCCTAACTTCGTAGCGGTCGGCGATTTCAACGAGGACGGAAATTTGGATTTGGCAGTATCAAACCAGAACGCGAGCACCATTTCGATTCTCTTGGGTAACGGCGATGGCACCTTTAGACCCCACGTCGACTATCCGGCCGAGTTTCAGACTATCGAAATTGTGACCGGAGACTTCAACAACGATGGCCACCTGGATTTTGCGGTTGCCAACGATGAATCGAGCATTTCGATATTTCTAGGCAATGGAGATGGAACCTTCCAGCCGCGAATTACCACGGCTGTAACGTTGCAGGCCTTCACGCTCGCTGTCGGGGACTTGAACGGCGATGGCAAACTGGATGTCGTCGTCGGCTACATCAACTCTTCGACCACAACCAACATCGGCGTTCTGCTCGGCAACGGCGACGGTACCTTCCAGCCAATCCGCAACTATCCCGCAGGCGGCACATACACCGAAGGGGCAGTTCTGGCGGACCTGCGGAATAATGGCCTGCTGGATCTCGTAGTCTCCAACCCCAACGAGAACACTATTTCCGTTCTATTCGGGAATGGCGATGGAACTTTTCAATCGCCTGTAACCTATGCTGCGGAGACGTACCCGAACTGGAATCAGCTGGCCGATTTCAACCAGGATGGTTATGTGGACATTGCAAACGTGACCGCTGGCTCTGGTCTTTCTAATTTCGAGGAGTTCCTCAACCGCGGCGACGGAACATTTTCCAGCTTTACAGAATACGGAACCGGCAATCCACCTCAAGCTCTCGTGAGCGCTGATTTGAATGGAGATGGGAAGCTGGACGTGGCTTCCTCAAGCGGCTCCACCTCGAACTTCGCGGTCTCTGTGCTCCTGGGAAACGGCGACGGGACCTTCCAAATGTTCCATAGTTTTTATGCTGGGCCAGATTCCAACTCCCTGGCGGTTGGTGACTTCAACCATGACGGCATGCTGGATTTGGTAACGACCGACTACACTACCAACCAAGTCTCGGTGCTTCTGCAGGACCATGGCACGGTTGTGTCGCTTTCGGCGAGCCAATTGGCGTTTCCAACCCAGATAGTGGGCACCGTCAGTGCTGCCATGAACGTCATGATGACGAACAATGGCAGTGCGTCGATCGCGATCGGCAGTATCGGCACGACCACCAACTTCTCCAGCACAAACAATTGCGGCAAAAGCCTGGCCAAAGGCGCACGCTGCGCAATCAAGGTGTACTTCACCCCCTCTGCTGAGGGCAACCTGACAGGCTTACTAACGGTATTCGACAATGGAGGAGGCAGTCCGCAGACGGTGTCGATGACAGGAACGGCTACGGTGCTTTCCATCGTTCCCAGCAGCTTGAATTTCGGAACTCAGAGGGTTCATACCTCAAGTGCGCCGCAGACAGTGACCGTGACGAACACTGGGAGCACGAGTGTACATTTCAGCGGGATCACAGTGACCGGACGAAATGCGTCCGACTTCTCGGAAGTCAATGCATGTGGCTCCCTAGCTGCGGGGACAAGCTGCCAAATCAGCGTGACATTTACACCGAGGGCTACCGGCGCAAGAAGCGCAACCATCAGCATCAGCGACAACGGCGGCGGATCACCGCAAAAGGTGACACTGAACGGGACAGGAGATTAGTTCAACTCCAAACCGGCGGCTCGGCGAATCATCTACGGGATTGCGCATTCGACGCAACCACCATCAATGGCTACGCTTCCCTAATCGCGCCGGAAGATCCGACAAGGCAAAGCTAAGCAGCTACTCCAATCGCTCCAGCTTGTTGTAGAGCGGGTAGGCACTCCCGTCAACCATCCCAATCGCGGACAATGATTGTGTGATCGGGGGGCAATCAGTGCGGTGCGATAGGTGGGGCAGCCTCCTGGTGGAGTGGGCATGTGGGCCAATCCCCGGCCCGGAAGCTTCAGATTCCAAACAACTTCTCGCCCAGCAACATCCTCTAATCTTTAGTGTTTAAGTAAGCAGCCCCTTCGCCAGGACAAACTGCTGGTCGCGGATTGAATCTGCGCGGCGTTTGAGGCAAATAGCTCTTCTGGTGCTGCCCTCCCAGGCAAGCCCAAAGGGCACGAGGGATAACAATGAAGTTGCAACGTGTTCTGCGGTTCTTGACGTTTGGACTCCTGCTGCTGACTATTCCAGCGGCGCTTTCTTCTCCATCTACAGCACAAATTGGCGTCGGCCTTGCGGTGCGCATCGGTCCGCCTCCGCTGCCGATATACGCGCAGCCCCTTTGCCCCGGTCCCGGCTACATATGGACACCGGGATACTGGGCCTGGAGCGACGATGACGGCTACTACTGGGTGCCCGGCACCTGGGTACTAGCTCCCGAAGTTGGCTATCTGTGGACCCCCGGATACTGGGGTTGGAACGATGGCGTCTATCTTTGGAATGTCGGCTATTGGGGCCCGCACATCGGATTCTATGGCGGCATTAATTACGGCTTCGGATACTTCGGCGAAGGCTTCGCGGGCGGCGAATGGCGTGGCCGCGAATTCTTCTACAACCGTTCTGTGACCAACGTGAATGTCACCAACATCACCAATGTCTATAACAAGACCGTGATCGTAAACAATCACACGCACGTCGCCTACAACGGCGGACAAGGTGGAACATCCGCGCGTGCTACGCCGCAACAGCAAACCTGGGCTCACGAATCGCACCGCGGACCGATCGCGGCGCAGATGCAGCATCAGCAGGCCGCGAGCCAGAACCGGGCTCTGTTTGCGCGCGAGAATCACGGCCGGCCAGCAGTGGCAGCCACGGCGCGTCCCGGCGACTTCCGGGGACGCGGTGTCGTAGCCGCCAAGGCTGCTGGAGGCGCTTACCATGCTCCGGCGATGTCGCCGAAGCAAGCGCGAGCCTCGGCACCGGCCGGAAATCGTCCGTCGGAAAATCGTCCTTCGGGAAATCAGGCGGCGAACCGTCCGAGTGGAAATCGCTCCGCATCACGAGGATCGAATTCAAACTATCGTCCGGCGAATTCGCCCAACCGGAGCAACGCAGCGGACCACCCTGTGAGCGCGAATCGCGCGACGAACAATAATATGAATAAGCGGGCCAGTTCGAACCGCCCGCCCGAAAACCGCTCGACGAAAACGTTCTCTCCACCGCCGAGTTCGCACGCGTCGAACCGGTCGCGTCAGGAAAGCGCACCACACGCGCAGAATACGCGACCTTTTGGTGGGCAAGCTGCCCGGCCATCGTACCAGTCGCATGCACAAAGCGCACCGCGACCCACGTATCAGGCGCGACAGACCGCTCCACGTCCGGCGCCTCAGGCAAGGCAGAGCGCTCCACGTCCAGCGCCTCAGCCAAGGGAGAGAGCAGCAAAGCCCAGCCCCAGCTCCCCACGGGCGCAAAACGCTCCGCCCAGACGTCCGGCGGAAGAGCGAAAACAACGTTAAACGCCAGGTTTAGCAAGTGCCTGGTTCTAGCGCGTAACCCGGCCAGCGTCCCACTCGGCGCTGGCTTTTTTCTGCAAGCAATGTCGACGGGCCCGTTCAATTTTGTGTGCGCAGGCGACTTCCCCTCGCGTTTTTGCATCCGTAGAACTATCGTTGTTACCATCTCCAGACGAGGAGGGTTCCATGCTCCGAGCCTCTGTCCTGGCCTTCATCGCTGTCCTCGCCGCGCCCGCCCAATCTAAGTGGGTGGTTCCGAGCTTCCACGACTTGACGATCAGGACGCGCGAAACCCGCGGCCTGTCGCACCCCATGGTTACGACCTGGTACTTCAAAGGTCCGCGCGAGCGCAACGAACTTCTACCCGACGGTTCTCTGAATCGTCAGCCCTTCACCGCCAGCATTATGCAGTGCGATCTGCGAACCCAGATCCGTCTCTTCGAGCACACAAAAACCTACATCTCTCTCGTTGACCACTCGAGAGACACGGACAGAGACGCAGAAGAAGCTCGTCGCCGCAATCGCCCTCCGCGACCGCAACCAGTCTTCGGTCCCGAGGTCACCGTCACTTCTGAGTCCGTCGATACCGGCGAGCGCCGCCCCATCGGACCCTACGAAGCGCACCACATCAAGACCACCCTCACCATCGAGCCCAGTAAAGAAGCCGCCAGCAAGCCCGGCCGGGTTGAAATCGATGGCTGGTATCTCGACTTGCCCGGACTCTACTGCCATGAAGATTCCACCCGCGAGAATGGTCCGCCGATCGCTGGCTGGCTCATGCTGGTACGCGGAAGCATACGCGATCACGCCATCTTCAAAATTCTTGGTACGCCGCCGCGCGGCCTCGTGGTGGAGGAGACCGCTAAACAGAGACAAGCCGGAAACACAATCGTCAATAAGACCGAGCTGGTCGAAGTCTCCGACCAGCCGCTCGATGAATCCCTATTCGAAGTCCCTCCCGATTATGTTCTAAAGGAAAAGCCGGAGGGTCACACTCTGCTGAGAACTCCCGACTTCAACAGCCCTCAGCCCTGAGCTACGCCGCAGCGGCAGCCCTGGTGCCACCGCGATCGAGGCTGCTCACACCCTCCACGACTTAAGGCAGTTCCATGTCCGACGCGTAGAGATCACGGGTGCTCACGTCGCGACCACCAGAATCGCTCAGGCGAGCAGAATTCCAGCGACCTTCGCCAGTTTCTCGCACAATCCCGGCACCGGTTCTAACGGCCGGTGAATGTCACAGTGGCGGCCAGAGGAGGGAGGAGTCTTAACTCGTTAACTTGACTCAATACATTGTTCCAGTCCCGCGGACTCTTCTTGGTCTCAATGGGAAGCGCTGGGTCGGAATAAAAAAGCAGAATATCATCACGAAGTGCAGGGGATGTTTTATCGAACTTGGTTTCGGACAATTGGCCCAGCAACTTGGCATAGGCGTCATCGGTGAGTGAATACTCCGCGGCTTTCGTTGGATTGCCGGTATCGAAATCATAGTTGGGCAGCACCGGTGTCGCGCTGCGCAGTGTAACGAGGAATGCCCGGTATTGATCGACGGTCACGTTGATGCTCTTGAAGTAAAGATCTTCTGTTTGCGGTGTTGGACTCTTGAACCCCAAGCCCCTGAACGGCCCGACTCGTGGCATGTAGCGCAGAAGGGTTGCCAGGATGCGGGTGCCTACTCCGGGTTTCACATAGTCTTTTCCCCACTGTTTTTCGTATTCCGAGCGGGAAAGGCGGTATAGGAATTTGCGTTTCGCGAAGTCCGGAGTCTCGCGGACCAACTCTTTCTTATGGGCCCTCAAGGCGACCTGGGTCATGTGAGGAATGAGCCGGCTGACTGCGAATCGATACGAACCCACTGCCAGGTCCTCGTGGGTGAGGATGACCTTCAGTTCGAGTCCATACACCACAGGAAAGACGCGTTCGAGCAGTGGCTTGGAAACCTGAAATCCGATGAATTCGTGATACTGCTCCGAGGCGTAGCGATTTTTTGCAACCTGAGCGGTGTCGAAGCCGAATTCTACTTTCAAATGAGCGGTCTTGTCCTGCGCATAGCGGATCGACTGGCCATATTTCTCACGCAACTTCGGATATTCAATCGCGACTGCCTGATTCACGGCCGGGTGACCGGCAATATCCGCCACATAATGAGACAACGCACCGATCGCAAAGGCGTACTCGTTGGCATCCTGACTTTCGATCAGCAATTCACGAACGAAGTCTCCACTGCGAACGTAGTGCACCAGATCGCTGAATTCTCTGCTGCCGAAAGGATAGTAGCCGAGATCCTGGATGACGGCGCCCCCATAGGCGTAGGCATGCGCCTCTTTGAGTTGCTCCTCGGAGAGTCCCGGATATCGCTTCAACAAGAGCGGCTTGATCTCGTCCGCCCAGAGCAGGTCGACGATCTCCTCGTGGGTGAGAACGGAGTACGCAGATAAGGGTGCGCTCCACATCAATACCATGAGGAGCAGCACCGCGGCGGGAACGGAAAGAAGGCGGCAGCTTGTAGGAAGAACTGGAGTCGCTGGGGCGCACATTTAAATGCGTCCGAGGATCAGCAGGATGACCACGACGAAGAGAACCACTCCCAGGCCGCCGGTCGGAGCGTAACCCCATTCTCGGCTATGCGACCAACGGGGAAGCGCACCTACCAGAGCTAAAATCAAGATCACAATTAATATTGTTCCAAGCATGTCGTATTCCTCTCTTCTTGTGAGTCTGTTTTCGTTATAGGCTTTACGCCCAGTTCTTAATGGTCAAAACTGCTCAGGGCAAAAGGAAATGGTGCGAGCCCTTGAAGGGGACCCGCACCAAAAGTTCGACTCGTTCTTCCAACTCCTGCTAGGTTGAACGATCTGTTCGATCAATCTTCTATTGCCGAGGACGTTCTTCGGACTTGGGCGCTGCCTTAGCCGGACGAGGCGCAGGCTGCGCATGGGCTGCGGTTACAGGACGAGCCTCGGGCCGGGGCGCTGCCTGTTGACGTTGTGCAGGCTGCGCGTGCGCAGTGTTTGAGGGATGAGGCGCAGGCTGCGCATGGGCTGCGGTCGGCCTAGACTCGGAGGGCGAACGAGCTTGTTTGGGCGCGGACGCTTTGTTCTCCCTCGCGCGAGTTACAGCTGCTCTGTTCTCGGCGGCCTTGTTCTGATTGGAACGAGTTGCGGCAGCTTTATTTTCAGCTGCCTTATTCTCATTCGCGCGAGTCGCAACTGCTCTGTTCTCTGATGCCTTTTTTTCGTTCGAACGAGTTGCGGCAGCTTTATTTTCAGCTGCCTTATTCTCATTCGCGCGAGTCGCAGCTGCTCTGTTCTCTGACGCTTTTTTTTCGTTCGAACGAGTTGCAGCAGGTGGTTTGTTCCCGGCTGCCATCTTCTCATTCGCGTGAGGTGCAGCAACTCGATTCGCGGCCGCCTTGTTTTCGGATGGCTTGCTTGCGGGAGCTTTGTAGGCTGCTCCGGCATGGCGGGCCGCTACCACTCCGCGACCGCTGAACTCCCCAGGCTTCGCAGTTGCAGCAATTGCCGGACGCCCGTGGTTCACGGACGCCAGCAGTGCGCGGTTCCCGCTGGCAGCATGCACGTGTTCAGTCTGCATCGAGGTTGCCGGCGTGTGCCGCTCATGGGACGCGGTTTCTTGCGCTGCGGTCGGACGGGCGTTAATTCCTCCCCTGCCGCCGTTGTAGCTGACATGGTTGTAGGTGGTGTTGTTGATGACGGTCTTGTTGTAAACGTTGTGGATGTTCGTGACGTTGATGTTATTCACCGAGCGGTTGTAGTAGAAGGCGCCATTGTTCCAATAGCCCCCACCATAACCCTCACCGCCATAGCCGAAGCCATAGTTGACGCCGCCGTAGAACCCGACCTGCGCACCCCAGTAGCCTTCATTCCAGGCGTAGGCATTGCCGCCCCAACCCCAATATCCAGGAGTCCAGAGCAGGCCAGGCTCGGGGGCCATCACCCAAGTGCCCGGCACCCAGAAGTAGCCTTCCTCGCCATTCGCCCAGTAACCGGGCGTCCAGATATAACCCTCGGCTGGGGCCATTGGTTGTTCGTAGACAGGCAGAGCGGGTGGAGCGATCGTGATCGACACTCCGAACTGCGCGAACAAGGCGGCCGGAATGACCAGTATCAGAAGAGCGAGCGACAGAAAACGGGAGATACGCATTTGAATCACCTTTCGGATCATCCTTCGATTGCCCGTTCCTACCTTGCTGCTACGGGCTGCGTGGATAGAAGGGCGATGGGTCTATGCATTTGGATCTATGCACTAAGGATTCCACGGATCCCCGGTTTCGTCTGAGCAATATGGCTCACGGAGCGTGCGCGAGAAAGAAAACGGCGCGAGCCCAAGTAGTGGGAATCCGCGCCGCTCATCTAGCTGATTGCATTCCAAGTGCGGGCGGTCATAGCGTGACGTTAAGCGCGACGTTAATGCCGGGATACATCGGGTTGCACAGGTAATACATCCCGTCGATCTCGACCACAAAGACGTCTTGCGTGTACAGCCAGTTGCTCGGCCACACGTCTACGAAATTGAACCAGTAACCGCCGTACTGAAAGCGGCGGTCCCGGTCATAGTCGTTATGGCTGACGTGGAAGCTGTGTTCCCGTCCGAAATTGGCGCGGTAACGGTCGTCGGGAATGCGGCTACCACCGCCGGCGCGCTGGGTCGATTGACTGTGTTGCTGCTGCGCGTTCCTCTGCTCCTGTTGATTGTTCCGGTCTTGCTGCTGCGCATTCTTTTGTTCCTGCTGATTGTTCTTGTCCTGCTGCTGCGCGCTTCTCTCTTCTTGCTGGTTATTCTTGTTCTGTTGCTGCGCGCTTCTCTGCTCCTGCTGGTTGTTCTTGTCCTGTTGCTGTGCGTTTTTCTGATCCTGCTTTTTGGGTTTAGCTTTCTCTTCCTGGGCAGGCTTAGCTTTCTCCTCCTGCTGGTCGTGCTGTTCCTGCTGTGCGTATGCGGGAACCACTATGGTTAGGGCCAATGCTGCTGTACTAATAATTGAAAGTAGTCTCATAAATTGCCTCCATGACTGGGATTGCGGACGCGGGCACGGTGCCCGCGTCCGGCTTGCTCTTTTTCTTAGCGCAGGCTGCCAGTAGTTGCGTTCACTGGTGAACCGATCGCTTCGCCGGAGACGAGCAGTTCCACTCTGCGGTTCTGTTGACGGCCTGCGGAGTTCTCGTTGGTGGCAACCGGCAAAGTATTTCCGAAGCCTTTGGACGAAACCGCGCCACTGGCTACGCCCTGCTGAACCAGATAATCGCGCACCGAGCCAGCACGATTTTCCGACAGGGTTTGATTCATGGCATCTCCGCCGACGTTATCCGTATAGCCGCCGACTTCAATGTTAAGTCCAGGATAGGCGAGCAGAATTCCGGCGACCTTCGCCAGTTTCTCGCGCGCTCCCGGTTTCAATGAGTATTTTCCGGTGTCAAACAGCACATCGGACATGCTGACAATCAGACCGCGAGCGCTTTCGCGAGTCTGAAGAATGGAATTCAACTGCTCAGACAGCTTCGTACGCATTGCGGCTTTGTCAGCATCTGCTTGCTGTGCGGCGGCGCGGGATTGCTCCGCATCGGCCTGGGCTGCTGAAAGAGCATTCGCTGATGAAGCCTGATTCGCTGCCGCATCCGAATTTGCTTTTGCCGTTGCCGCTTGCGCGTCGGAAGCATCGTTCCGTGCCCGAGCAGCGTCGGCTTCTGCCTGAGCTTTCGCCGCCTGAGCATTGGCCGCATCGGATTCTGCTTGCGTCTTTGCGGCGCGAGCATTGTTCGTATCTGTTTCCGCCTGCGCCGTTGCCGCTTGGGCCTTTACCGTGTCGGCCTCGGCTTCATGCTTCTGGCGCATCGCATCGTCGGCCTGACCTTGCGAACGGGTTAGGTTGTCTGTTGAATTCTGACGTTCGTTCGCCAGGCGTACATCGTCCATCTTTTTGACGGCGATTTCGCGCGCATCTTCAGCCGTCTGAACGGCCTCGCGCGAAACTGCGATCAACGGTTTGCGGTCGATGTGTTTTCTTACAGCGTATTCATCGGCGTGATTCATCAATTCAATGGCATGCTTGTAGCTGCTGCCGGCGTACTGCTCAGCGCCCTCGGATTCCGCGATGCGCACGGCGTTGCGCGCTTCGAAGAATTCCAGAGGCAAGTTGGCGTTCAGGACCACCGGATCAAATTTGTAGCCGGTGGGAATGTAGCCACCGCGTTCCATCAGTTCATACTTGGCGTTCACCGCTTCGGTGGTGCCCTTGGTGTCTTCGCGGACAACGTTCTCGAGGATCACAGCGTTGCTGGGCTGGCGCACCGCGTAGTAAGGTTCCGCGGTCACGATCAGAGCGAATGCTTGAAGGTCGGTAGTGACATTGAGCTTGCTGCGATGGTTGCCGCCTACGAGAACTTCGCCCAGATTCACGGCGCGGCCTTCCGGTGAAATCGCCCACAGAACGTACGTGAGATATTCGTTGCCGAAGGTCGTGGGTTTTTGCAGATCGCCAAATTCCGCTTCGATCTCGATCGATCCGCGTTTGCTGTTCACTACGGCCACGCCGTTCGCCGAAGGCATCAAGTCCGTCCCGGCGAAATCAACTTTGGAAGATCCGCTGCGATGTTTGTAGTTGACCGCCTGCACGCTACGGCTGATTACGGTCACGCGGAAAGTGGGCGTCACATTCATGTGCTCGACGCCATCGACGGGTTGAGAGTTGTTTTGAGCGAATGCGCTCATACCAAGGGTGATTCCGACTGCTAGCATCATTTTCGTTTTCAAAATATCTCCTTAAGGCAGACGGCTGCCGGTGCTACGGTATTTCTATCTTTGAAACAATCCGGGGGCAGCAATGAGCTTCGCCGGCTTCGGTTGGCTTACCCAACGTGAATTTTGGAGAGCGAGTGAAACAGACCAAAAACATTCATCAGCCATAGAACGACGGCGATCACGACGACGCCGTTCAAAATTGACTTAATGGATCCCTGCATCGGAATGAAACGGTTCACCAACCAGAGAAGAACACCCACCACGACGAGAACTTCGAGGAGCTGAATCAAAGGCATGATCTTTTCCCTTTCGTCTTGCGCGGGGCTAACGCCCCTATCCGCCGGGAGGTTGCCCACGTTTAATTGTTCGAGAGCTTAGGGTCGAGTCGTGTTAGCCGCAGGTTCGCGGCATCCACGCGGATAAAGAATGCTGAAGCTGGATGTGGCCGCCGCAAGATTGAACCAGCAAAACTGGACCAGATTCGATCCCCGGCCGCCTAAGAAGAGAGCCGCGAATCAGCGGTCCCGGCTCCGTCAGCACACTCAGGAGAATCTAGAATGACAGATGGTGTGGGCAGCGTCTGAGCAAGATAGCTCACATACGGGGATTAAGGCGAGCAGCCCGAAAGACTGGCCATTGCGTTGGTCTGAATTAAGAACAGAATTCATTTGGAGCAGGATTCATCTTGCCGGCGCTTAGTCGTGCGCGCGCTGACGCCGTTCAAGATTTCCATTTTCATCCAGCCAGGCAAGCAGGGATCGCACGCTGGCCCGGGCTAGAGCAATGGCACAATCGGCTGCTCCGTAATAGATGTTGATGGTGTCGCCATCGGGGGCCATCGTATAACCGCAAGGGAAGACGACGTCATCCACATCGCCATGAACTTCGTACTCCGCTTCAGGTCCGAATATCCAGGAGTCGCCTCGCAGCAGGCACTTCGCGGGATTCTCAAGCTCAAAAAGCGCCAAGCCCAGCCGATACAGACAGCCCGATGGGGTGTGCCGGACACCATGGTAGAGGACGAGCCATCCTCGGGAAGTCTCGATGGGAGGCGGCGATAAGCCGATTTTATTGGCGTCCCACCAGGCACCCCGGCGGGCTTCGAGCATAAGCCTGTGACGTCCCCAGTGCCGCAGATCCGGGGAATAGGAGATCCAGATGTGCGCTCCAAGATTGGTTGCGGGACGATGAATCAGTGCCCAGTATCCATCAATTCGCCGGGGCAGCAGCGCTGAGTCTTTATCGTCCGGCGGCATAATCACACCGTAGCGTTCGAATGTTCGGAAGTCTTTGGTAAGGGCAAGAGAAACACCCGGGCCCCCACGCGAATACGAGGTATAAGTCACAACGTACTGCTGAAGTTCCGGCACGAAAGTGATACGGGGATCTTCGATTCCCCAAATCTCTTCCGGAAAATTTTGCGGGTCCGGCATCAGGGTGGGCTCGCGATCGATCTGCCATCCATCGACTCCGTTCAACGAACGCGCGACGCAGAGATGCGAGAGTCCGCGTCGATCTTCCACACGGCATAGCAGCAGAGTTGAGCCATCCGCCAACTGCGTCGCCCCGGCGTTAAAAACGCTGTTGATTGGGTAAGGCCAATCTTTCTTGGTCAGGATCGGGTTCGAGGGATCGCGAACGAGCAGCGGCTCAAAGCTTGTAGGTACGGCACTTACGGGTTTTTCTACGGGCACACTCACGAAGGGATCTCCTTTGGTTCGGACGCTTGCGGTTTGAAATCTTGAGCTTTGGCCGCTCCCAGAGCGCGCATTTGCAGCAGCGCCATCAGGAAAGACAGCGTCGATTCCGCGCCCTGATTCTCGTTGGCACGATCCGGATGCAGCCCGTCACGGCAACCGCCGGTTACGGAATCATAAAGAGGAAGCTGCAGATCGTTGTCGCCCAGAAACCAGTTGAAAGCCGACCAGGCTTGACTGCGCCAGCGGCCTTCCCCGGTCACGCGGTAGGCTTCAAGACAGGCAGAGACCGCGCCGGCGGCTTCAATCGGCTGTTGATCGAAGCGGGCTCTCTCGCCATCTTGGCGGTAAAAGCCCTGGGAGCCAATGGGCACAAAATGTCCGTTGGTTTGGCAACGCTGGGCATTCATCAGCCAACCCAAAGCTTCGAGGCCAGCGGAGATCATGCGTTCCTGTCCACAGGCCGCACCCACGAGTAACAAAGCTTCAGGGAGCCTCGCATTCCCATAAGCAACGATATCCTCAAACCACTTCCAATCCGGGCGCCGGATTGACTCATACATTGCGAGCAGTCTTTCCGCCAGCGAAGATCGTACGTGAATGGCGTCCCGGTCTTCGGGATAGGAGTGGAGATACTCCTGAATTCCGAGCAACGCGTAAGCGCACGCACGAGGACTGTAAAATTCAACAACAGCCGGCAGAGAAATCTCGAACAGGCGACCGGCAGCGCCCCTCAATCCGCGATTCGTAGAACGGGCCAGCACAGTCCCAAGAGCCCACAAAGCGCGGCCGTGAGAGTCTTCCGAGCCTGCCTCTTCCAGCCAGCAGTGATCGTATCCCAGGAAGTTTCGAAACCTTTTCTTCTCCGCATGGAATGCGTGTTGCAGGAAGGCAAGATATCTGAAAGGCCAATCCGGATTCGCCGATTGTGAGTTTGCAACAACATGTTCGACGCCCGGTTGATCAAGCAGCACCGTAAACATCAGGGCGCGAGCGTTGTCATCGGTCGTATATCCTTCAGCGCGATTAGGGATGGTAAAGATGGCATGCTGCAGAATTCCGGTATCATCGGTCAGCGCACGGATGTGATCTAGTTTCAATTCCGGCAGCCGATCCAAGGTTCTATCAACCGTGCGAGCCGAGAACTGGACTCGAGGAGTTTCCATGCGATCGCTGCGTACGCGGGAAAAACTCTCCATGTAGCCCTGCGCCACCCGTTTCCAGATCATCTCCCGGGCGTAGAGGTATGCGCGTTTGCGCATGGCATGGCGGATCGCCGGAGTGTCGAGAAGTTCGATGGCTTTTTGTGCGATCGCATCGGGATTCTGAAATGGAACCAGCGCGCCTCGCCGGTCGTCCAGCAACTCCATCGCATGCCAATAGGGAGTCGAAATAATCGCCTTGCCAGCGCCCAGCGCATACGCCAGCGTTCCGGAGACGACCTGCGCCTCATGACGATACGGAGTGATATAAATGTCGGCCACTCCGATGAACTGGGCCATCTCCTCAGGACTGGCGAAGCGGTTATGGAAGATTACCTGCGATGCCACTCCCTCTTCTTTGGCCAAAGCTTGCAAGCTTTCCCGGTAGCGGTCGCCTTCGCGGCGCAGGATGTGAGGATGGGTCGCACCCGCAACGATGTACACCACATTCTTATGTCTGGATAAAATCTGCGGCAGCGCCTGGATGACGTTCTCGATTCCCTTATTCGGCGAGAGCAGTCCGAACGTGAGCAAAACTGCCTTCCCCTGCACATCGAACTTATCTTTGTGGAAATTTGGATCGAGAAACGGCAAGTCTGGAACTCCGTGCGGAACCATGTCAATCTTGCTGCCGGGCACCCGAAAAATTTCTTGCAGGAACTGGGAAGAAAGCTGGCTCATGACGATCAGCCGGTCGGACAACTCTGCGATCTCTTCCATGACGGCGCGTTGGTCGGGATCGGGTTCGCGAAGGACCGTATGTAGCGTCGTGACCACGGGCATCTTCAAAGCGCGCAGCAGGTGCAGGATATGGCCTCCAGCCACGCCGCCGAAGATTCCATATTCGTGCTGCAGGCAGACCATATCGATGTTGTTGAAGTTCAGGAATTCCGCCGCGCTCTGATAGGACGCAAGGTCATCCTGCGCCAGAGACCATCGAACTCGCGATGGATAGTCATATCCCTGATCGGTATCATTCACCGGCATCGCCAGCAATCTGGCTGTACCGTATTCCGCGGCTATGGCCACACAGAGGTCGGTAGTAAATGTGGCGATACCACAGTGGCGAGGAAGGTAGTTGCCGATCACTGCGATCCGGCTAGGCAGCAAGGGCTTCGCGGGCGGTCGGGTGCGAAAGGAAGGCACCACCTCCCGCGACGGTGAGATTGGCCTTACGACCTCCAGTGTGTGCTGGGGAAACAATATGTGGGGAAGTGACATTTTGTCCCTAACTGGTAAGGAGATATAGAGATCGCGATCGACCACTCCGAGAGCAGGAGGCGATCTGTCGCGGGAGCCAGCTTGAAATTAGTCTCTTGTCAGTATTCATCAGAATTGTTTTCTGGACTGATCAGAATTGATCAGTGTGGAACCGGGGGAAAGTGCATTATGCGGCTATGAAGGAGAAGGATCCGGCCCTAGCCATTCGTTGTCCTACCTGCGGGGCCAAACCCGGAGAGAAGTGCGAACTGGGCACTGGCCAACCCCGCACTTCGCCGCATCGAGATCGGCGTTTAGTGGCTTCGGAAAAGTAACTGCTGGGTTTGCAGTCGAGAAAAGGCCGAACGTTTCCTTCTGGATCCGGCTCATTGCGGAGGGCAATCCCTACTCAGCGGCCCCGGCATTCTTAGATGGGTCCGCGCGCCAAACGTAGAGGTATTTCTCGTCGCTCGACGTCAGCACGGGAAGTTTTTTCTCGCGCGTTACGCGGTTCAATGCCGAGCGAAGGTTCTGCATCTTCTCGCCATTCAAACTGCTTAACGGAATTTTGACTGCTTGCTTATCGTTCAACCTGGCAAGGTCGGCCAGAATATCCGCCACGGCTTTCCGATGTTTTCCCTTGCGCCCCTGTGGAACATCGGAGCGATCCACCGCGGCATAGTGGCTGTCGTTTCCATTTCCGTTGCGTCCCATGAGTGACCTGCTTCCGCTCCGTGTTATGTACGGTATGCGACAAATCCTACTGCAAAGAATCGTATCCTGCAACTGAAAATCTATGCGATGCCGGCCTATACCGGCAATCTGTTGCGTATGCGTACATTGCGCCTTACGTTTCAATAACTTACATATTGGCGTTGCGCTAAGACCTGCTAAGAGTTCACCCGTATCTTGGGAAAGGGGGTAGCGTAGATAGCGAGCTTCAGTGACTCTCGAAAGAGCGAGTCAGGAGTTCACAAAGATAGAAACTATGATACCGATTGCAGCCGCTAAGAAAACCCGCGGATTCGATCCCGATACCTTCCTCGCAACCATTGGCGATGGCAGAAAGATTCTGTCCGTGTCGGCCAAAGATGTAATCTTCGCACAAGGGGACGAGGCGAATTCCGTCTTCTACGTTCAAAAAGGTAAAGTGAGACTTACCGTCGTGTCACAGGCGGGAAAAGAAGCGACCATCGCCATCGTGGGTGAGCGGAATTTCTTTGGGGAGGGTTCGCTGGCAGGCCAGGTTCTGCGCATGGGTTCGGCGGCGGCAATGACGGATTGCGATCTTCTTCGCGTGGAGAAGAAGGCGATGATGGATGCCCTGCACCGCGAACACGCGTTCTCAGACATGTTCGTGGCTTACCTGCTGGCGCGCAATATCCGTTTCGAAGAGGATTTAGTCGACCAACTGTTCAATTCCAGTGAGAAGAGGCTGGCTCGTGTCCTTTTATTACTGGCTCGCTTCGGAAAAGAGGGCATCCCGGAAACTGTCGTTCCGAAAATCAGTCAGGAGACCCTGGCAGCAATGGTCGGAACCACGCGCTCGCGTGTAAGCTTTTTCATGAACCGCTTCCGGAAAATGGGCTTCATTGACTACGCCGGAGGGGTCGAAGGCGCTCTGCAAGTCCACAGCTCGCTGCTCAATGTAGTTCTACACGATTGAGCCCTTCCATATAGGCTACAGTTAAAGGTTCGGCACCGGTTTCGGGATTCCATTCAATCGGCAGCAAATGCCGGACCCGGCCCGGATCAGTGGATGGGCTTTGGCGTTTGCCGCAGGTCAGGCAGATTGCTCCGACCTGCCGGATATCGGTCTCTTTCGAGATTTCATTTTCGCGAACCGCAACCGCTCCGGAAATAACTGGGCCGGAACACTGGTCACAGGCGTAAGCGGATAAGTGAAGATACTGTTTTTTCATTCGCGTCCTCGTCAGAAAAGGTTTCTATCCATTCTGGACTCTGGGGTGCGGGAAATCTGATCAGTATTGCTCGGCTTGCAAACCTTCTTCCGTGAGCGCGCGGGACAATGCAGGGAGGTTTGAGCCGCTGATTTTCTGCAAGTCTCGTGAATTGAGCAATTTTGAGCAGACCAGCGGGATGTCTCCCTGTATATCTGACAGGGTCATGTCCGCCAACAATACTGTACTGCGCGTCCACCGGAATCCTGATCAGTTGGGTTTGCTGGAAGAGCACGGATACGAACTGATCACTGCGACCACCGGGTGTGAAGGTCTGCGGCTTTTTATGTCCAGGCCGGTGGATGCGATTGTGCTGGAGTACCATCTGGGTCTTCTGGATGGCAAGGTCATTGCGGATGAAATCAAGCGAGTCCGTCCGACCATTCCCATCGTTATGCTTGCTGATCACCTGGAGTTGCCGGACGGAGCTTTAAGGTCCGTAGACGCAGTGGTGACGAAGTCAGATGGGGCCCATTTTCTGCTGGCGACAGTCCACTTTATGCTGAACGTGCGGCCGGCGCAACGTCGAGAAGACAAGGCTAAGGAGTAGACGCCCCAGACGTTTTACAGGTACATCGAGGCCCGCAGCGGAACATTCGCGGGTCAATCCTACCAAACCGGCAGTGGACGAGAAGAACACGCCATTTTCGCAAAAGCGATGGCGAAGCACCGAAATGGGATGACACAACTCTAATCTTTGACTCTTAAGAGCAAGATTGACCATTTTTCAAGTTGGCAATATTAAACACTGTAGTTGTGCAACCCGAACCGACACTGCGCCAGATTCTCTCCGTACGGTGCCCAACGTGCCGGGCTCAGCCACAAGAGAAGTGCACCCTGACTACCGGGCACCCGTGTGTTAAGACGCATCTCGCGCGGGCGCTGGCAGCCGCCAACGCTCCCCGCGCGGAGAACTCCGGCCAAGCAGCTCTGCGAACCTTGAAAGCATTTACTACATGGGGGTTTCGCGCCCTCTTCCAGAAATAAGCAGGACCGGCCGCGGGGAATTCTCATCTGCTGCTTTATCGGAAAAATGTCCTTATACCGCTCGACGTCCACCTAACAGGTTAATCACCAAAACAACCAGCGCAACCACAAGCAGTAAATGAATGAGTCCTCCTGCCAAATGCAGACTGAATCCGAGGAGCCACAGAATGAGGATCACCACAAAAACCGTCCAAAGCATGTTCGTCTCCCTCGTGCTTCAAGTTTCATCATCTTGCCTGACCGTGTGCGCTGATACTGAGCCGGATTGCTCACTCAGAGGTAATGGTTAGCTGCGCTTATTGATTTTCCGCGATTTCCGCTGAAAATCGAAAGTGAGCAATCCAGACCAGCTATTCTTTTCAGCATCGGCGATCATGTTGTCAGAGACGAGCTCTTCTTCTCTCTCTTTCAGGTTCCCTGAACTAAGTCAGTCATCTGAAGTTTTCTCTCCTTAGCTTCACCGCTCCGAAAGGAATATTTCATGAAAAAGACAATTTCAGTTTTACTGTTGAGCTTGCTAGGCATGGTTGGAACTTATGCATTTGCCGGCTCAGACCGGGAAGACACCGTAGACCGCCTGCACAACTCGGTGGAAGTTCTGCAGTCAATTATGTCGACGCCCGACAAAGGAATTCCTGAAGAAGTGTTAAGCGATGCAAAGTGCATGGTCGTAGTGCCGCACCTGATCAAGGGCGGATTCATTATTGGCGGCAAGCACGGACGCGGCATAGCCTCCTGCCGTACGGCCGAGGGATGGAGCGCTCCCGCATTCGTTTCAGTGGGCGGCGGAAGCTGGGGATTGCAGATCGGCGTGGAGGGCGTGGACCTGGTCATGCTGGTCATGAACGACCGCGGCTTACAGCATCTGCTTTCGAGCAAGTTCGAACTGACGGGTGAAGGATCGGTAGCAGCGGGCCCAGTTGGCCGCCATGCTTCCGCCGGCACCGACTGGAAGCTGAATACTGAAGTCCTGACCTACTCGCGCTCCAAGGGCGCGTTTGCGGGCTTGACGCTGGAAGGCGCAGTGGTCGAGCAGGATAACGATTCGACTCGCGCGATTTACGGCAAGCACATGATGTTCCGCAGTATTCTTTCGGGCAAGGTATCAACTCCCGAAAGTGCAGAAGCATTTGTGAAGGCAGTATCGGAAGCCGGTCATCAGGCTCACGTCGCGGAAGTAAGAGAAGACCGCAAGCAGTAATCTTCCGTCCTTGTCATCGGCAGTGCAGGCCGGAGCCTATCGGCTCCGGCTTACTTTCCAACCGAAGAGTCTTCAGGAGATATTTATGAAAATGAATTGGGTAAGTGGACTATTGTTCGCAGCGGCTCTCAGCATGCCTGCCGGCGCACAGGTACAGGTTTACATCGGCAGCACTCCACCCGCATTGCGCTACGAAGAACGCGGACCGGAGCCGGGCCCCGGCTATGCCTGGGTCGAGGGCTATTGGGCTCCGAACGGCCGTCACTACCGATGGGTCGCGGGACGCTGGGATCGCCCGCCGTACGAAGGCGCATATTGGAATCATCCTCACTACGACCATCAGCGCCAGGGCTGGCAATTGCATGAAGGCCACTGGGATCACGAGAACCACGACAATCATTACGGCGATGACCATGAACGTGAACACCACGATCACTAAGTAATTCATCGTGGGTCTACAGGTGTTAAAGAGGAGCCCAACTTTCTCTTCTACACTGGGGAGGATGCCCCGTCCAAGCTCCGCTTGGACGGGGCTTTTCCGTTTAGGCCTCCAACTTTATTTCGGTGGGAAATCCAAAGACTGTTTCTGCTCCGAGCGCCGCAGCCAAGCTCCCGTTCCGGCGACAAGCCCGGCGCATTTTCGTGCTATAGTTTCACGCCGTAGGGCACCGCAACCTCTCTCCAACTGCCAGGCGTGAAGGGGTTCCGGCCGGGGGAGCACATGGGAAGCACACGAACACAGGGAAGACCTGCGCATTCCAGATTTTTCATCCTCGCCATCTCGGCGATTCTTTTTTCCGCACTGCCGCTCAGCGCAGCCAGCACCACGAAAGTTCTCTACGCCTTCGCCGGTGGCAACGACGGCGAGTACCTCGATACCGATCTCGTGATCGGTAGCGCCGGCAATCTCTACGGCTCAACCGTGCAAGGTGGCACGCACAGCAGTGGCACAGTGTTCGAGTTATCGCCCTCTGGCTCAGGATGGACGCACACCGTGCTCTACAGCTTCACCGGCGGCGCCGACGGCGGCGAGCCCTACAAAGGCGTCACCCTCGATACCCATGGAAATATTTACGGCACAGCCGTCACCGGCGGCGGAGGCTCCTGCGAAGGCGGCTGCGGCGTAATTTTCAAGCTCACCAAGTCCAATGGAACCTGGACGCAAACTGTAATTCACCAGTTCACCGGAGGCAGCGACGGCTACGGTCCAGGCACCGGTGTAACATTTGACAAACTCGGCAACCTTTATGGCATGACTCCGACGGGGGGAACCCCTTACGGCGTCGGCGTCGTCTTCCAAATGCAACCGCAGTCGAACGGCACGTGGAGCTTCAATGTGATCCACACCTTCACGGGCGGCAGCGATGGAGCGAACGCCTCAGCCGGCCGGCTGATTTTCGATCAAGCCGGCAATCTCTATGGAGTCACCACCGTCGGCGGCGCGAACGGAAAAGGCGTCGTCTTTGAAATGACTCAGGCAAACGGCGCCTGGACCCTGACCCCGCTCTACGCCTTCAAAGATCAGCCCGACGGCGCATTGCCTTACGGTGGCGTAATCTTCGACAAAGCCGGCAATCTCTACGGCACCACGTACTATGCCGGTATCCATGATTGGGGCACGGTCTACAAACTCACTCACGCCAAGGGCTCGTGGAAAGAGACTGTCGTCTACAGCTTCAAAGGCACCAGCGACGGTGGCGCTCCCATCAGCACCCTGGTTTCCGATAGCGCTGGCAACCTGTACGGCACCACCAGTGCCGGCGGCACAAACTGCGACTGCGGCGAAATTTTCAAGCTGTCTCCCAACTCCAACGGCACCTGGACTGAAAGCATCCCCTACCGCTTCCCCGGCTCTCCCGGCGCCGGCTTCAGCTACAACGGAATGGTTGCCGATACCGCCGGCAATTTTTACGGCGCAACCACTCATGGCGGCAGCACCAACGACGGCACAATTTACAAATTCACTCCGTAAGTTTGTGAGCGCATAACGAAGTGGAATTGAGAAGAAGGGCTTTTCTTTCCTTGCCCGATCGCCGGTTTTGCGATACAAAACGGCACAGGTCCAACATGCGTATTCGCCGTTTCGCTCTGCCAATTCTCTTTCTCGCTTCTTCGTCTCTACAGGTCAACGCTGCACCCCAATCCTCTAAACCAGTCGAGCCGTCTCCCGAGGCGAAGCAATCTTCCGAAACTGCGACGTCGAAGACAGACACTGACAAAGCTGCGGCTGCGGACTATTCCAAAGAATCCTTCGTAACGGAATACATGCGCTCGCGCTACACCTTTGAGAATGACGGCACGGGAAGACGCGAGACCGTCTTCCGCATTCGCGTGCAGAGCGAAGCTGGAGTGCAGCGCTGGGGACAGTTGCGCTTCGCCTACAACTCAGCCAACGAGCGCATGGACATTCCCTATGTGCGCGTGCTCAAGCAGGACGGCAGTGTGGTCACTGCGAGTACCGACGCGGTGCAGGACCTCAGCGGTGCAGTGCAACGGATTGCCCCGGTCTACACCGATTACCGGGAGAAGCATGTAACCGTCCCTGGACTGCGGCCCGGCGACGTGCTGGAATTTCAATCTGTGAGCGTGGTTCATACCGCCATCGCACCCGGCCAGTTCTGGACGCAGTATGACTTTGACCAAAGCAACATTCTGCTGGACGAACAACTCGAAGTCGACATTCCGGCTGGACGCACAGTGAAGTTGAAGACAAGGCCGGGAATGGATCCGGCAGTTACGGAACAGAATGGAAGGCGCTTGTACCGCTGGAACGGCTCCCATCTGGTGCGCGAGGAAGACGCCGACAAAGCTAAAGATAAAGATAAGGACAAGAACAAAAAGAAGAAAAAGAAGAAAGCCGACGAGCTTCCCGCGATCCAGATGACAACGTTTGGCAACTGGGAAGAGGTTGGCCGCTGGTACGCATCACTGGAGAAAGACCGCCGTCCGCCCACCAAGGACGTCCAGGCCAAGGCGGACGCGCTCACCAAGGGCCTGACTTCGGATCTCGACAAAATACAGGCGCTGTATGATTTTGTAGCGCAGAATTTTCGCTATGTCAGTCTGTCACTGGGACAGGCGCGTTACCAACCGCACCTCCCCGACGACGTCCTGCACAATCAGTATGGCGACTGCAAAGACAAGCACACGCTGCTGGAATCGCTGTTGCAAGCTGAGGGTCTGCATGCGTCCTCGGTGCTGATCAATTCCCGGCGCAAGCTCGATCCGGACGTGCCCTCACCGTCGCAGTTCGATCATGTCATTACGCTGCTGCCGCTCGGAAAAGAAGAAATCTGGATGGATACGACTACCGAGGTCGCGCCTTTCCGCTTGCTGGCCTACACGCTGCGGAAGAAACAGGCCTTAGTGGTACCGGAGAATGGTGTGCCACATTTGGAAGAGACCCCGGCCGATTCTCCCATGCCCGACTCCGAAATTGAGCACATCGAGGGAAAAGTCAGCGAGAGCGGAAAGCTCGAGGCTAAGGTGTCATTCACGGACCGTGGCGATAGTGAACTTCTCTTTCGCATGACGTTCCGTCGTGTTCCCTCCACGCAGTGGCAACTGCTTGTAGAAGGAGTGAATAAATCGTTGGGCGGAGAAGTGACGAATGTAAAAGTCAGCGAGCTTACCGCCACGCGAGAGCCCTTCACCCTGTCTTATGAAGTGAGCAAGGCGAACTTCGTGGACTGGTCGAAGAAGAAACTGGAATTGAGGCTGCCGCTTTCGTTGTTTAATCTCGCAGGAGTAAGCGCGGATGCGGATGAGGACCTCGACCCCGCGGATGCTGCAACCCTTGAGCCTATCAAGCTCGGCGCGCTCAACCAACAAGACTACAGCATCAAGCTGGAACTGGCCCCCAGATATACTGCCCAAGCACCGGTGGCCATTAAGTTGGAGCGCGATTACGGAGCTTACGAGTCGACTTACGCTTTGAAAGACAATGTCTTCACCGCAGAACGAAAACTCACGATACGGCAATCCGAATTGCCTCCAGCGCGGGCGGACGATTACCGCGCTTTTCGCCGGGGAGTTCTCGCGGACGCCGCGCAGCACCTCACCCTTGAGAGCGCTGTGGCCGATGCCCACTCGGTTCCGAGCGGGATGAAGACTGGCGACTTGATCAGCAGCGGCAATGAAGCGAGAAAAAACGGGAACTATTCCCTGGCGATTAGTCTGTTGAATCGCGCGGTCGAGGCTGATCCGAAAAATAAGTCAGCGTGGAATGACCTCGGACTGGCCTATTTCGAAACGCGTGAGGACGGCCTGGCGATCAACGCGTTCCAGAAGCAAGTCGAAATCAATCCTTATCACGAATATTCCTATAATAATCTTGGACGCGTCTACCTGCGGCAACGCAAATACGACGAAGCGGAGAAATGGTTCCGCAAGCAGATTGATGTCGACCCCTTGGACAAGTACGCTCACGAGAATCTTGGAATCGCGTATGTGGAACAGCGCAAGTATGAGGACGCGATCCCTGAGTTGGAGAAGGCCGCCTCGTTGACTCCGGGCAACACTGGTCCTGAGACTCGGCTTGGCGAAGCCTATCTAAACCTTGGCCAGGACGAAAAGGCGATGGCAGCCTTTGACCGCGCGCTGAAAATCTCAGCCACGCCTGGGGTGTGGAACAGTATTGCCTACCGGCTGGCGCTCAAAGGATCTCATCTCGATCGAGCGAGGAGCTATGCGGAGTCAGCGGTCTCGGTCACGGCCGCCGGATTACGAAATATTTCGCTGGAGCAACTGGACCGGCGCCAGCTTGAATTGCCGTCAGCTTTGGCGAGTTATTGGGACACCTTAGGATGGGTTGAGTTCGCCTCCGGCCATATGGACAGCGCCCAAAAATATGTCTGGGCGGCATGGCAGCTGAAACAAGGCGCGGATGCCGCCGATCACTTGGGACAAATCTGTGAGAAAAAAGGAGACAAGCAGCAAGCCATTCATTTTTACGCGTTGGCCATGAGTGCGCGGCGTACTGAACCGGAGACTCGCGGGCGTCTGGCGTCATTAGTGGGAGACGACAGCAAGGTGGATGCGATCGCGCAAAAGTATCGCGACGAATCACAGAAACAGCGTACGATCGCGGTGGCCAATGCCGGCAAACTCGAGGGCAAAGCGGAGTTCTTTCTCCTGCTCACCGCTACCGCAGGGCCCGATGCGGCCGTTGATGCCGTGAAGTTCCTCAGTGGAGATGAGAAGCTGAAGGGCCTGACCGATACTCTTCGTGCTGCAAAGTTTTCCCAGAGCTTTCCGGATGAAACTCCGGTCAAGATTCTGCGCCGCGGTACCATGACTTGCAGGGCGGCCTCCGGGGAGTGCGACCTAGTGCTGGAGCTCCCCGACGATGTGAGGTCGGTCGACTAGGGCGATAGTGGACTATTGAGCCTCGACTTCAGCCGAAGGCCTAACCGCGCACGCTGATTCGCGAGAATGACAGCACCGCTCGCGACGAGATCGGACGTCCCATCGACATCGCTGGACGGAACGTCGTGAAGATCAGCATCCTTTTGACTTGGGGCAGAAGTTCCTGAGCCTCGCCAGGATCGGAAAGAATTCTGTAGTCCTGCACTCGCCCGTTTCTGTCTACGTAGGCTTCAATTACCAGGGAATCTGTATCCATGGAACTCAGGGTGGTGCCGAAGACGCTCTGCTGAAGCTCCGGCCCGGTATTCAAGACCAGCGGCACATCCTGATTGTTAGCCTGCACTTCACCGGGTATAGCCAGGATGGCAGTCACTAAACCGAATATCAACAGGGCGCAGGCGAGTCCCGCGGTAGCCGGGACCATAAACGCACGCATAGTATTTTCAATGCGCATGCGCAAGCCTTCATAACGGGGATGCCGCGCCACCGCCGCCTCACGCGAAATGGCGAGACGCAACTTCAGCCCCAGGTCTGCCGGCTCTTTCACGCGGCCCACGCTCATCAATAGTTGCTGCGTCTGCCGCAGCGAGTTGTACTCACGCAGGCACGCCGTGCAGTCTTCCAGATGCTGCTGCACTGTCCGCATCTCGGTGCCTGTAACAGCCCCGTCCAGATACGGAGACAGCAATCGCTTTGTGGTCGCGCATTTCATCGATATTGCCGTCTGATTGGCCATATACCTCATGGCATCACCTCGACCCTTCTACCCCCTGCAGCAACCCGTGACCTGACACATTTTTCTTCGTCTACCGGCGCGGTGAGCCCCAGTTCTTCACTGACCTCGCGCACATAAGGAGCCAGGCGCTGTTTCAGCGCCTGCCGTCCTCGCGTTAATCGCGATTTCACTGTACCCAGCGAGACCTGCAAAACCTCCGCGATTTCCTCGTAGGACATGTCTTCGAGATCGCGCAGAATCAGCGTTGTGCGGTAGGGTTCCGGCATTTGCCGCAGCTCCGCATCCACACGCTTCTGCACTTCGCGGTGCGCTACATTGTCGAAAGGCGAATCACCGTGGTCGGTCAGCGCGTTTTGCATGGCAGCGTTTTGCATGAATCCATCACCGTTCGACATGCCATCTGACTCTGCCGGCTCGATCGAAGTCTCGTGCGCCTTGTGGCGGAACCACCAGCGTTTCCGGTTCGCCGCCTCGTGCAACGCAATACGGTAAATCCAGGTTTTCAGGCTGGACTCTCCGTGAAAATTTTTCATCCCGCGGAACACCTTTAAGAAGACATCCTGGGTGGTATCGGCAGCGTCTGCCGGATCGCTCACCATGCGGTACACCAATCCGTAAATTGGACGCTGAAATTCGCCGATCAGCCAGGCATAGGCCTCTTCCGAGCCGACCTTCAGATCAGCGACAATCGCCGCTTCCTCCGCCCGTGCTCCAATCGCGCTGGCCCAATCTCCCAAGACGTCACTCCCGCCGTACGGCGCGTTTCCGGTGCTCACCACAGTATTATAGGAGCAGCTGCTTCATCCCCAACCTAAAAATCTCCTGGCTACTCCCGGGAGTCATCCAGCGACACGTTACCGCCGGCCTCAATACCATAGACTCCGCCAAGGGGTGGCAAGTTCCCGGCTGTAAGTGGTTTATTTGCAGCGGCCGAAGGAGGCCGCCTCGGACGGTGGGCAGTGCGTGCGATGTTCACGCATTCTGCTCATGAAAAAACGTTCTACCTTATTCGGTTCTAAGTAGAGTCTTGTGACTAGGTCTGCGCCACATTAGTCCGGTCAACGCTACCAAGCCCGAACCGAACAGCAGCATAGAAGATGGCTCAGGGATAGGTGACACGGAGCCGCTCAGCGAGTTGTTGGTTCCAAGTAGATCGTTGATATTGCCGCCAGTCGGAATCACTGAAGGGTTCAGTGGTAGAGACGTTTTCCAAGAGATTCCAACGCTCAAAGAGCGACCCGTTTCAACGTCACATGTCATGGTTCCGGACAACATCATTCCGCTAGTCGTGGTAAAGCTTGCGTTAAAGACGGCCACGCCTAGGAAAGTTCCGTTTGGCTGCAGTGTTGCAGTAACTGGCCCGGAAGTACTGATCGAGTAACCCGTGACTACAAATGTTGTCCCCCCTATGGTAACAAGCCCGCTGGCAGAGCCACTTAGGATACAGCCACCTCCCCCGCAGCTACCGAACGAGACCGACAATTGTGTCGTGTTGCCTGCCCCGAGGCCGGCGAAGGTTACTACCTGAGCTGAGTTCAACAGCGTGATTGAGTTCGCCAGCGATGAACCAGTGGCCAACAAAACTACAATTACACCCAGACTGATTACTGTTAGTTTTCGCATTGTTCCCTCCGTTCGGGGCCCGGTAGTTTGGTGGGTCCAAACTCTTCGGGCACCCCACCAAGATTGATAGTTCTTAAGGAGGTAGAGAGATTCTTGAGACTGGGCTGAAGCACATGGAATGCCAAAAAGGTCGCCTAGCCCAACCAAACATTCTGACTGAACAGGAAGAGGATAGAGTTAGGATATGCTTTGATGCCCGTCCGCAACTTAAGAGTCTAGTGCAAGTAATTGCAACATTTCGGCACAGATTGACAGCCTGCAGAGGCGATTTCGCCCCGTCAGGATTTTGGCAGGACGAAACTCACTCTGCGCATGCGCGGTGTCGCCGTGGTCCCCTACGCCGCCGCTTATCTGGCTGGGATGGAAGCGGGCTGGACGCAAAGCCTGGAACGTCTAGCCGGAGAATTGGCGGGAGCCTGAGGCGTCTGCCGGTTGCGCGATGAGTGCGCCAGGAAAACGAAGAACAGAAAGAGGGGATTACATACCGACATGAAAAAGATCACTCCATTCTTGTGGTTCAACGACCAGGCCGAAGAAGCGATGAACTTCTATGTCTCGATGTTCAAGAACTCTAAAATCGGCAGCGTCACTCGCTACGGAGACGCCGGCCCGGGGCCGAAGGGTTCCGTCATGGCCGCAACCTTCCAACTCGAGGGCCAGGATTTCTTCGCGCTGAACGGCGGCCCGCAATTCCAATTCACTCCGGCCATTTCATTTTTCGTGAACTGCGAGACTCAGGAGGAAGTGGACGAACTGTGGGAAAAGCTTTCCGCCGGCGGACGAAAAGACAGATGCGGCTGGTTGCAAGATAAATATGGCTTGTCCTGGCAAATCATTCCTTCCGTGCTGAACACCATGCTGCGGGACAAGAATCCTGCAAAGGCTAACAAGGTGATGCAGGCCATGCTCCAGATGGACAAGATCGACATCGCGCGGTTGAAGCAGGCCTACGACCAAGGATAAGTTCCGCTGCCGTTAAGCTGACGTTGTGCGAGCGAGGAGTTTCCCGACAATTTCCCGCACTGCCGCTATTAATTTCTCCGAGCCTTTGTCCAACTCGAGGGCGGCTTTCTCCAGGAACCCGGCGGCGCCATCGGCTTGCAGGCGGGCGGCATTTTTCTGCGACATGCCCGTCATCACCACCACTGGAATTCCCCGCGTCAAAGCGTCTTTCTTCAGCGCGCCCAATACCTCCGGACCGCTCATCTTCGGCAGTAACATATCCAGCAGAATAAGATCAGGAGTTTTTTCACGTGCCACTCGCAACGCCTCTTCCCCGTCGGCCGCGCTGCTCATCTCATAGCCGGCGCGCGCCAGCGCCCGTTCGGTCGCCAGTCTCAAAAACTTGCTGTCCTCCACGAGCAAAATCCTGATCATGAACTGATAGCCTTCCCCATGTTCCAGAACTTCGGTTCCCGGCAACCAATGGTGCAAGATTGAGCGATTCTACAGCCCTGCATTTTCTATCGGCAGAAGTTGAGATGAACAACAGAGAGGGGGACAAAGATCGATCCATACCTAAGAGCTTCTTAAGGAGTTGTCCGGTTTCCTATGTCGATCAAACCTGCAGATATGCGGCCCGGGACGGGGAGCCAGCCCGGGTTCGATCTTCCCTACTTCCGTTCTTGCAACATCTTCGCGATGGCCGTTAACAGCGATCCCGGTCCGGCTCCCAGCATCAGGTCAGATTTCTCGAAGAAGCCGGCAGCCCCATCTTTTTCCAGCGCCTTCGCATTCTTCTGCGAAAGACTCGTCAGCATCATGACTGGAATGCCAAGCGTGGCTTGGTCCTGTTTCAAGGCTTTCAACACATCCGGACCGCTAATCTTGGGAAGCATAATGTCCAGCAGCACAAGCGCGGGCAGGTGCTCGCGCGCCAGCCGCAAAGCCTCTTCGCCGTCGGCGGCGCACACCACTTCGTAACCAGCCTTGGTGAGCGCCCGCTCGGTTGAGACTCGCAGAACTTGCTGTCTTCCACCAACAGCACTTTCATCGCAGGATATCCCGACGCACACATCTTCACGGGATATCCCAGTATGCTCCATCGGCACAGGTCGGGGGTGAATGAAGCGCACATGCACCTTGGCGATTACGGTCTTCACACGCGGCGCAGGGGCACGAGACAGTTGCTCTAGCCGCTATGCGCTCGGCGGAGCCAGCTTCTGCACGCCGGGCACGTCTCCACCCAGCCAGTCGGGGTGCTTTGCTGTGGAGTCGAAGTGAGAGGAAGTCTTAAACAACTCGTAAGTTCCAGCCAGGGCAACTTCTTTGGTCCTTGCGAGCAGTTGCGCAATTTGTTCTTGATTCATGGGCTGGAAGGTCTTTGCGGCCTCGATGGCCTGATCCAGAATTTCCGGTTTGTCGATCCCCGTGATTACGACCGAGGTGGGCAAGCTCAGCGCGTAGTGCAGGCACTCCAGCGCCGACACCGCCTTGCTCTTCAAGATGACGCCGTCCCCCATCGACTTCATGCCGAGCACGCCGATTTTCTGTTTCACCAGCTCCGGTAGAACCATTTGCGCAAAACTGCGGAAGTGCGCGTCCATGACGTTAAGCGGCATCTGCACCGTGTCGAAACGGAAGCCGTGCTCCGCAGCCACCTTCAGCATGTACAAATGAATGTGCGGATCTTTGTGTCCGGTAAATCCGATGTAGCGGATCTTGCCAGCTTTCTTCGCCTCCAGCACGGCTTCATTCGCCCCGCCCTTCGCAAAAATCCGGTCGGGATCATCGAAGCGGATAATTTCATGATGCTGCATCAGATCGATGTGGTCGGTCTGCAATCGCTCCAGGCACGTGTCGATCTGCCGCGCAGCAACTTCCTTGGTGCGGCCGTCGATCTTGGTCATCAGAAAAACTTTCTGACGATATCCATCCTTCAACGCCTTTCCCATGCGGATTTCGCTTTGGCCTTCGTTGTAGTCCCAACTGTTATCAAGGAACGTGATGCCGCGATCGACGCCGGAACGTACCAGCCGAATGCTTTCGTTCTCAGTGCTTCCGGAGTGGGCGAGGTGAAAGCCGCCCATGCCGATGGCGGAAACCAGTTCACCGGTGCGGCCGAGAGTGCGGTAGAGCATGTCGCCCTTTCGAGTGCCAACGGATGGGGTGAGGGGTATCTGATTCATCGAGCCGCTCTCCTGATTGTCGGTTTTGTTCTCCGTCTTGTGTTTCTGAGCCAAAGCCGCGAGCATCGCACAGGCGACGCCGCAAATTGCGGCGCTCTTAAAGAAATCTCTGCGCTTCATGAAAAGGGGTCATCTGAGATTGTGATTTTACATCAGCGTTGAGATGATCTGTGCGAGCGCTGCGTTGCCGCTGATTGTGCACGCTCTTGCGTTCGCTACATTTTGACACTACCCGCTGGCGGACAGACGACCGGCCTTGTTAGGTATATTTTTCAATTCTCCCTCCCCGATGTTTCAGTGCCGATATTCGCAAGAAGGATTGGAGGCAGCCTGTGCCATCCAGCTCAAACGCTGCACTGACATGTTGGATATGCGGACGCCCCGTTTCGTTGGAGGCGTGCATGATTGACGAGCACGGAATGGCGGTGCATGAGGAATGCTCGGTGGGAAAGATTGCGGAGCGGGCCCACGCATCCACGCCCCTGAGAGGGCTTCCTGCCAAGACGCGGACTCCTAACTAATACGCGGTTTTAGTTAGACTGACTTTTCCAGACTTCTGTCTGTTGCTGCATCAGCCGGTAGCATTCGCAAGCCGCTTGCTCGAGTTTGGCTCGCTGCACAATTTTTACATCCCCGCGCGTGTAGGCGATCAATCCCGCCTTCTGCAAAATGCCTGCGGCCACGGTCACGCTCGACCGGCGCGTGCCCAGCATCTGCCCTATTACCTCTTGGGTTAGTCCGAGAGAAGAGGTGCTCACGCGGTCGGCGGACATCAACAGCCATCTCGCCAGCCGCTCTTCCACTTCATGCAGCCGGTTGCAGGCGGCGATTTGTGTGGCTTGCATCGCCAGGATCTGCGAGAACTGTTGCAGCTTGCGCTCCAATGCAGGACATTGACGCAGAACCACAGCCAGCGCTTCGGAATCCACTCGCAACGCCGTTCCCTCAATCTGAACTACCGCTCGCGTCGCGGAGGTGCGGAAGCCCGCGATCAGCGGCAATCCGACCATTCCCTCTTTGCCCACCAGGCCTACTTCCACAGTCTTTCCGTCGGACAACACGCTCAACATCGAGATCAAGCCGGTATTGCAGAAGTACGCTGACTTTAAGATATCGCCCGCATCGTGCAGAACTTGTCGCGGCTGCATCCGAACGAACTCGAGCCTAGGGAGAACGATTTCAAATTCATTGCGGGGAATGTCGCGCAGAATTTCGTTGTAAATGGGATTGCCGGCGCCGTCGGCTCGGGCCGAGGATTGGGATCGTTTGGAGGAGGGTTTGGGATTCACGTACTGGTTCCAGTTCAGTGGATAGTCTCTGCCTGAGACATATCTTTCAGGATCTTCCGGTCGCAAACCGGGCAGAACGGCAAAGAGACATTCCAATTCATTGCGCTACCGCGCAGCAGGAAATTCGCGTCCACGAATTGCATTGCGAGCCCGCAAAGCCGGCATTGCCTGGGTTTCGAATGAGTCGATTCTTCCGTCAAGAAATCTTTGATGGATTGCAGAATCTGTGCTTTAGTTGGAACCGCTTCCACAAAACTATCCTGCCTGAAGGCTGGAAGCGAGTCAGCCCGTCGAGGAACTTATGAGTGTGCGCTTGCTGACAAAGACTGACTACGCGTCCTGGCTCTGCCACTCTCTCACCTGCCGGGTCAGCAGTGCGTAGCAATCACAGGACGCATCTTCCAGATTGTGCCGGTCAAGGATGGTGACATTTCCCCGCGTATAGGAAATCAACCCCGCTTTTTGCAATGTGCCCGCCGAAACCGTCACGCTGGAACGCCGTGTCCCCAACATCTGCCCCAGAAATTCCTGGGTCAAAGGAAGATGCTTGGAGCCTACACGATCCTGCGTCATCAGCAGCCAACGCGCCAATCTTTCATTCACTTCGTGCAGCCGGTTGCAGGCTGCAACCTGGGTCACCTGCACTGCCATCAGTTGAGTAAAGCGGTTGAGTTGGTGCTCCATCTGAGGGCATTTTGCCAGCAGCACCCTTAACGCATCGGCATCGATTCGAAAGGCAGTCGCCTCAGCCTGAACCACGGTTCGCGTGTGGCTGGTACGAAAGCCCGCGACCAGAGGAGTGCCCGAAAAACCCTCCTTACCAATCAGTCCAACTTCCACGCTTTTGCCATCGGGCATGACATTCAATACCGAGAACATTCCGGAATTGCAGAAGTACGCCGACCTTAGAGTCTCGCCGGCTTCATGAATTACTTGATGGAGCTTGAGGCGCACGAACTCCAGCTTGGGCAAAACGGCGTCATATTCCACCCGCGGAAGCGCCAGCAAGACTTCGTTTGCAACGGGATTGCCGTCGCCGTCTGCCTTGAACGGCGCAGTTCCGCGATTCTCGCCATTTCGTTTGGAGGAAAGGTTTACACGATCGACTGAAATTACACGGGGAACTGAAGACTTAGCCATAACGGCTCCTTGCACAGCGGACACGCTGTCAGATTTCGCAAGGAACCGTCGCCCGATAGGGCGCGGCGGAAATATGCTAGAAGAGACACTTTCAGCATACTCCTTAATTTAGATATTTAAAAATCAATAACTTAGTGTTTTTTGTAAGTCATTCATTAGACGTTTGAGTGCGCTGCCGTAGAGTGTTCCCTGTATGTACTGGTAGGCTCAAAGGGACTACCGTCCAGACAGTGCCTTCCCTCGTTGCCGTGCGATTCGGAGCTCGCCAGCCACCCGCCAAGGCACGCGGGATCCGGCATGCCCCTAAAAATCCTCATCGTCGATGACAGCCCACCCATACGACACCTACTCCGTTTTTTCATCGAGCACAATACCGACTGGCAGGTATGCGGCGAGGCTGAAAACGGCCTGATTGCAATCGAGAAAGTCATTCAACTGAAACCTGACGCCGTGATCCTGGATCTTTCCATGCCCGTGATGAACGGCCTAGACGCCGCGCGGGAAATTTCCCGCATCGCTCCGACGGTGCAAATGGTGATGTTCACCATGCACACGAACGAGCAACTTCGAAAAGATGCGGAAGGCGTTGGCATCAAAGATGTCATCTCGAAAACCGACACGATCGGTGACCATCTGATCGCGTCGCTGAAAAATCTGTGCGTTGCGTAAACGTCCGTCCGATTTCGGCCCCCAAGAACAAGCGCGGTAGAGCTGCGTTGCCATTCATTGCGCAGCCGCGATAAGATAATTCGTACACATCTTCTCGCCTTTCTTTCCAGTAAGTCTTTACAGTATCGCCGCGGCAAGGCGTGTGCGACCCCCGGTGCGTCATAGCTGTGCGAATCCCCGTTACGGAGTTGGCATTGAAACCAGGCAAGACCGCGGTAATTGTCGGCGCCCAATGGGGCGACGAGGGCAAAGGGAAGATCGTCGACGTTCTCTCGGAAAGCTTCTCCGTGGTTGCGCGCTACGCTGGCGGCCACAACGCCGGCCATACCGTCATCATCAACGGAAAGAAGTTTGTGCTGCAGCTTGTGCCCTGCGGCGTTTTGCGGGCGGCCTGCCGCAGCGTGATCGGCAATGGCGTCGTGCTCGATCCCATGGCCTTTCTGAAGGAAGTGGGTGCGTTGCGCGATGCGGGCGTTCGCGTCGACGGAAATCTTTTTGTTTCGAATCGCGCGCAGGTGATTTTGCCCTACCACCGCATGATTGAACTGGCGGCGGAGAATGCTCCGGGACGCGTGAAGATTGGCACCACCTCGCGCGGGATAGGCCCGGCCTACGAGGACAAGATGGGCCGCCGCGGCCTGCGGATTGCGGACCTGCTCGATCTACAGCTCCTGAAGAAACATATCGAAAATGCAGTGCGCGAGAAAAATATGATCGCGCACGCTTTGTTTAATTCAGAGCCGCTGGACGCTGACAAAATGTACGCCGAATATGCCGCGGCCGCCGAAAAGATCGCACCGTTCGTCTGCGATACCGCGGTCTTGCTGAACCAGGCTCTCGGCGCGGGTGAATCCATTTTGTTCGAAGGCGCGCAAGGAACGATGCTCGACATTGATCACGGAACTTATCCTTTCGTGACTTCATCGAGCGCGACTTCTGGAGGGGCCGCGATCGGCACCGGCGTTGCTCCCAATGCTATCCAGTCGGTAATCGGACTTACCAAGGCATACTGCACGCGCGTAGGCGAAGGCCCGTTTCCCAGCGAAGATAAGGGAGACGCTGGTGAGCAGTTGCGCAAGCGGGGAAATGAATTCGGCGCGGTCACGGGACGTCCACGGCGCACAGGTTGGCTGGACTTGCCTCTGTTGCGCTACGCTGGCATGATTAACGGCATCTCGTGGCTGGTGGTCACCAAGCTGGACGTGCTCGACGAATTGGCGGAGATTCCCGCCTGCGTTGGTTACATGGTTGACGGGAAGAAGACGATGGAAATTCCGGCGCAAGCCAGCGGTTACGACAAGCTGGAGTGTATTTATCAGAAAATGCCGGGCTGGCGGACCTCGACGCAAGGCATCACGAAGTTCGAGAAATTGCCCACGGCGGCTCGCGAGTACCTGGCCTTCGTGGAGAAAGAAACTGGAGCAAAGGTGGGCATCGTTTCAACTGGGCCGGATCGGGATCACACGATTTTTATGGATGAATTTGCGACGGAACTAAAGACGGCTTCATCTGTTAGAGTTTAGAATTATTTCCCGCAGCACGAACCCTACGCAAGGAGCGGACGATGGTGGTCTTGGCAGTGACGTGGATGGCGAAAGCAGGGCACGACGCCGACGTTCTACCAATTTTCGCGAAGCTAACGGAAGAATCCCGCAAGGAGCCCGGCTGCCTCATGTTTCAGGTTCACCGGCACAAGACCGAACCGCGCCGTTTCTTCATCTATGAACAATACAAAGATGACGCCGCGCTGGAATCCCACCGCACGACGCAGCACTTCCTGCAATATGCGCGGAAAGACTTGCCCAAGGTTGCGGACCGGATAGAAGGCCATTTGTACGAAGCGCTGGGTTAAATTGTGTGGCGCGGGCGCCCTCGCCCGCGTCTTTCCGAATTGTCAGTCCGGCTTCTCGACCACCAACTCGCGGTTCTGACTAAGAACTCTTATTTCGCCAGTTCGTAGCCCGCAAAGAAGAAGCTCAACTCAAAGCGCGCCGTATCTTCGGCATCAGAGCCGTGAATCGCATTGTGCTCGATGCTCGACGCCCACTTCTTACGGATGGTGCCTTCCTCGGCGTTGGCCGGATTGGTGGCGCCCATCAGCTTGCGCAAATCGGCAATCGCATTTTCTTTCTCCAGCGCCAGAACGACGATTGGCCCGCTCGACATGAAATCGGTGAGCGAATTGTAGAAGGGACGGGCGGCGTGCACGGCGTAAAACTGCTCTGCCTGATACTTGGAAATTTCCAGCATCTTCATGGCAAGAATGTGGAAGCCATTCTTCTCGAATTGTTCAATGATGTCGCCCACTGCATTCTTGGCGACGGCGTCAGGTTTCACGATGGTAAAAGTGCGTTGCAAAGTTTTCATAGTTGGCGATTTGTCGCTTGTCCTTGTAATTTGATGATTATTTATCGGTCCAGATGGCCAGTTCGTGTCCGCTGGGATCGAGGAAGTGGAAGCGGCGTCCTCCAGGAAATTCGAATATCGCTTTCACTATTTTGCCTCCGGCTGCAGCTATTTTCGTTTGCATGGCGTTGATGTCCGTGGCGTAGATAACAACCAGGGGCCCCCCCGTTTTGAAGTCCGCGGAGATATAAAATCCGCCTGCAAGTCTGCCGTCATGAAAGCTGGTATAGTCCTCGCCATAATCCTCAAATTTCCAGCCCAGGACCTTTCCATAAAATGCTTTCGTTTTACCGATGTCGCTGACCGGGAATTCTATATAGTCGATGCGCAGGTTGTTTTCGGCAGAATTCATGTGTTTACTTCAGTAAAGTGGTTAAAGCTAGTCAGCACCGGTATTAAACCTTTACTCCCAGTGCAGCCGAGAGCGTTTCCCCGATTTCTGCCGGAGATTTCGCCACGCGGATACCGGCTGCTTCCATTGCCTTGATTTTTTCCGCGGCGGTACCCTTACCGCCGGAGATGATCGCGCCAGCGTGGCCCATGCGGCGACCCGGAGGCGCGGTCTGTCCCGCAATAAAGCCGACTACCGGCTTCTTCATTTTCGTCTTCACAAATTCCGCCGCGGTTTCCTCAGCGTCGCCGCCGATTTCCCCGATCATGATCACGGCTTCGGTTGCAGGATCGCGGTTGAACAAGTCGAGCGCATCCAGAAAATTCGTTCCGATAATGGGATCGCCGCCGATGCCGATTGCGGTGGACTGCCCAATGCCGCGTTGCGTGAGTTGATGAACCGCCTCGTAGGTCAGGGTGCCCGATCGCGACACGATTCCGATCGATCCTTCTTTGTGAATCGACCCGGGCATAATTCCAATCTTGCATTTGCCGGGCGAAATAATGCCGGGGCAGTTCGGTCCGATCAGCCGCGAACGGCGGTTCTGAAGAAACTCCCAGGCTTTGACCATATCGAGCGTCGGAATGCCTTCCGTGATGCAGACAATAAGGTCAAGCTCGGCGTCTGCTGCTTCCATGATCGCGTCGGCGGCGAATGGCGGTGGAACAAAAATCATGGTGGTGTCGGCGCCAGTTTGGTCGACCGCTTCCTGCACCGTGTTGAAAATCGGCCAGCCCTCATGTGTGGTGCCGCCCTTACCCGGCGTTACTCCACCGACAACCTGCGTTCCGTACGCGGCGCAGGCCTTGGCATGGAACGTGCCCTCGCGACCTGTGAGGCCCTGCACGATCAAGCGAGTCTTTTCGTTAACCAGAATTGCCATAAATATGACTCCTCACGGCCTTACTGCTTTCTTAAACTCCGCGCGCCGCCGCGACCACTTTGTCAGCCGCTTCTTTCATGGTGTCGCTCACGATAAAGTTAAATCCCGAATTCATCAGAATCTTTTTGCCCTCTTCCACGTTAGTGCCTTCCAGACGCAGCACTACCGGAAGTTTGATGTTAGTTTTTTTCGCGGCTTCAACCACGCCGGTGGCCAGCGTATCCACCCGCAGAATGCCGCCAAAGATATTGATCAGCACCGCTTTCACGCTCTTGTCGCTGAGAAGAATTTCAAACGCATGTGCGACCTGTTCGGAGCTGGCGCCACCGCCCACATCGAGAAAGTTCGCGGGCATGCCGCCGGCATATTTAATGATGTCCATGGTGGCCATCGCCAGGCCCGCGCCGTTCACCATGCAGCCGACGCTGCCTTCGAGCTTGATGTAATTCAGACTGTACTTCGAGGCCTCGACTTCGAGAGGATCTTCCTCGGTGATGTCGCGCAGTTCGCGAATATCAGGATGGCGGAAGAGCGCGTTATCGTCGAACGTCAGCTTGGCATCGAGCGCGAACAGTCGCCCATCGGTAGTGGTAATGAAGGGATTGATTTCGAGGAGAGAAGCATCCGTGTCGAGAAACGCTTTATAAAGATTGGAGAGAAACTGCACTGCGGGATTGATCTGCTTGGGACTCAGTCCAAGCTTGAAAGCCATCTTGCGCGCCTGAAAGGCTTCCAGGCCCATGCCGGGGTCAATGTGCTGCTTCAGGATGGCGTCGGGATTTTCCGCAGCCACCTGCTCGATATCCATGCCGCCAGCGGCGGATGCCATAAAAACCGGCTTGCCTTCAGCCCGGTCGACCAGAATCCCAAGGTACAACTCTTTTTCGATAGGCAGTGTTTCTTCAATCAGCAACCGGCGCACGATGCGCCCTTCGGGCCCCGTCTGGTGCGTGATCAACCTCATGCCCAGCATCTTGCCGGCGAGTTCTCCGGCTTCGTTCACCGACCTGGCGATCTTTACCCCGCCGCCCTTGCCGCGTCCGCCAGCATGAATCTGGGCCTTGACCACGACTCCCGTGGCGCCGGCGCCGAATAGTTCTCGGGCCGCAGCTTCGGCTTCTTCCGGCGAGGTTGCCATCGTCCCGCGGGGCACGGCCACACCATACTTCTTAAGAATCCCTTTTCCCTGATACTCATGGATTTTCATAAAGACGCTCGTCAGCTTAAAAATCAGCTAGAAATCGGAAGGACCTGCTTGCGGCTATCGACCAAGGGCAGCAAACCTTTAATTTTATAGAAAGCTGAAGGATTTGAGCAAACGGATGTCAGCTATTCTTGAAGGCCGCGTCTTTTCAATCGGCGAGACATCTAAGTTCAGACCGCTTCCTAACGCGGGATTGGCGAAGCTGCCGGTAAAGCGAGGGAATGGATCGTGAAATTGATTTCTCTGAACGTCGCGAGGCCGCACCTCATGGTCTACAAGGGTGTGACGATCAACACCGGCATCTTCAAAAAGCCGGTGATGGGACGCATCGTTCTTCGCAAGTTGAACTTGGACGGCGACCGGCAAGCGGACCTTAGCGTTCACGGTGGACCAAACAAAGCAGTGTACGGATACGCATCCGAGCACTACGAATTTTGGCGGCAGGAACTGCCGGACGCGAAGTTGCCATGGGGAGCATTTGGAGAGAATTTTACGACCGAGGGTTTGCGCGAAGAGGAACTCCATGTCGGCGACCGCTTTCGCGTCGGCTCGGCTACTGTGATGGTCCGCCAGCCGCGCATGCCCTGTTACAAGCTGGAGGCGAAGTTTCAACGCGATGACATGATCAAGAGGTTCCTGCGCAGCGGGCGGAGTGGATTTTATTTTTCAGTGGAAGCCGAGGGAGAGGTAGGCGAAGGAGATTCATTCGAACTTATCTCCAGAAATGACGACGGCATCACGATTGCGGAAATGAACCACCTTTACGTACAGGAAAAATACAACAGAGATTTGTTGCAGAAAGCGATTGCCACCGCCGCACTCCCTGAGGACTGGCGGGAATATTTCCTGCCCAGATTGAACGGCCCGCGTCATTAACTTACCGGCTCAGCGCATTTCTCTCGGGACGAGCGGTTATCCCTTACAATTCCAAAAGAGATGATCCTGGACGCGCTGCATCGCATTGCCAACCATGGCCAGTCGCTGGCTCGCGCGGAGGCGCGCGAATTGATGGCAGAGATGCTGGCGGGGAACTGCACGGACGCGCAGATTGCAGCGCTGCTGATGGCTCTGCGCCTGAAAGGGGAAAGCGTCGAGGAGATCGTTGGCTTCGCCGAAGCGATACGCACTGCGGCGACGTCGTTGCCCATTGCAGGGTCGCCTCCCTTCTCCGGCGCGCTCGACTTGAGTGGGACTGGCCGGGATGCACTCGCCGAATCCGCTCTGGTTGACACCAGCGGCACCGGCGGCGACGCTTGCGGCACCTTCAATATTTCGACCGCGACGGCTTTTGTGACCGCCGGTGCAGGCGTGCGTGTCGCCAAACACGGCAACCGCAGCATCAGCTCCAAGTGCGGTTCGGCGGACGTAATGGAGGCCTTGGGCGTGAAGATCCAGTTGTCTCCGGAACGAGCCGCGCAGTGCTTGCGCGACGTTGGTATTTGCTTTCTCTACGCGCCAGACCTGCACTCTTCCATGAAGCAAGTGCAAAAGGTGCGGCGCGAATTGCGCCTCCGCACCATGTTTAACCTGCTCGGGCCGCTCACCAATCCCGCGCACGCTTCAGGGCAAGTCGTGGGCGTGTACGCGCTTGAGATGGTGGAAAAGCTTGCCGAAGCGCTGAGCATGTTGGGACTGCGCCGCGTGCTCGTGGTCCACGGACTGGATGGACTCGACGAAATCACCATCACTGGGCCGACGCGTGTGGCCGAGGCTCGCGACGGGACCGTGCGGACCTACGAAGTCGATCCAGAAGAGTTCGGGATGAAGCGCGCAACGCTCGCCGATATTTCTGGCGGCGATGCGGCCGAGAATGCCGCTATCGTGTGCGAGGTCTTGAGTGGAAAGAAATCTCCGCGCCGCGACGTAGTACTGCTTAATGCGGCCGCCGCGCTGGTAGCGGCAGGACGCGTTGATCATCTAGCGGATGGAGTTCCCGTGGCGGCGCAGGCGATCGACTCCGGTGCGGCGAGCGCAAAACTGGCGGCGCTGGCGAGCTTTACAGAAGGCGCGTAGTGGCCGTTGCTCCATCACTTGGGGTTGTCGCCACCCTGGATCTTGTAGACGTTGTTCTTTGTATCACGCTCGGGCACGCTGCCGTCGTTGACCACGATTTCCTCTGGCGGCTTCGAAACTTCAACGCGAATTACGCCATTGCTCTTTCCACGCACGACTAGGCGTTGTGTGAATTCTTTCCCAGCAAATTTCACCGTCAGCGGAACTTCAGCTCCGGCGACGCCTAGATTGCTTACCGTGATGGTCACCAGGTAACCCTGCGGCAACTTGCGTGTGAATGCCGATTCCACTTTGAACTCAGTCAAGCCGCGGTCGCGATAAACCCAATCGTCGAAGAACCATTCCAAGTCCTTCTGCGTTTGTGCCTGGATCAGTTGCGGCATGTATGAGGGGGCTTTGTCCTGTGCCGGATCGTAAGCGGCGATGGCCTTTTTCAGCGCCGCATCGCCGACCATGTCGCGCAACATCCACCACACACACATGGCTTTGCTGCGCGAGAGTTCCTCGTCGTAGGTGCTAATTAAAGGATGGCTGAGTTCATCTTCGGATCTTGGTGCGGCGGCCTGACTTCGCTTCGCGCTTTCGGCGGCGTCGAGCGCTGACCGGTGCGACCCGATGTAGTTCAGCGCGGCTTGGCGCCCACTTTGATGTTCCAGATAAAGCGCTTGCGCGAAGTGGGCAAGGCCTTCATTGATCCAGGTGCGCGGAGAAGAGAAAGCTGCGTGAGTCAGTTGGTGAGCTGCGGCAAGAGAAGCCACCTTGGGATCAGCGCTGGTTAACGGCGTCAACAACAAAGAGCCGCTTTCGAACGGAGTTGCGTCCGCATCCGCTAGGTCAGCCGTTTGCGCCTTGGCGCGAGGCGTGCCAAACCAATCTTTAATCAGCGGAAGTGCTTTTTCAGCGGCGTCCGCGTAAGTCGTCGCCGAGGCCTCGTGACCACGCAGAAAATGAACAGCGATCGCCGCGCGATCCAGCTCTTCATAATCCGCCAGCACAAATGTCGCCGCGATCGATCCTACAGACTTATAACTACAATCAGCGACGAACTGATGAGCGATTTCATGCGATCCGGTGCACGTGGTCGCATCCACCAGCAGTTCCGGAGGTTCACCCTCATCATTTGTGACCGTGATCACAAGATGAATGGGAAACGACGTTTCCCGCGTCTTCCAGCGGGCCAATACTTCCGGCAGGCTTTTACCGTCCGCAAGGCTCGCATCCGCCGTGGCAACCGGGTACCAGGTTACGTATCCCACGCCGCGCACCGCCGTGAACTTCGTGCTGATCTGGTCCCAGTCCACGCTGTGAGCCACGGCTTCTGGAGTTTCAATTCGCGTCAGACGTGTCGCATCCAGCGCAACGATGCCCTCGTATGCGATCTCCAAATCTATGGTGCCCTTGGGGGGAACAGGCGCCGGCAATGTTACTGTAGCTTCTGAAAGCGCTCCGGTGTGATCGATATCAGAAGTGTAGGGTTGCGCTACAAACTGTAGGGGCTCGCTTTTGGCGCGAATGGACCGCCAACTCAAGGAAGAAGAAATCTGCAGCACAGCAATTTTCTGCGGAGACGCTGAATCATTGCGTAGCGTGATCTTGCCCCGAACTGCCAGGCGTTGCTGTTCGGGTTCCACGCGCACGTTCAGGTCGTAGTTCGTGAAGGTGAATGCCTCGCGGTCGAGAGAAGAGGCATTCAGCGTCGAGACCCACAGAGTACAGAGCAAGCAAATGCGGAAACTACCCAACTTCATTTCGCACCTGCGGAAGCCTCTTTGTTCTTCGCCCGTCTCTGGCGCACAATTTCATACATTACAACCGCTCCCGCCACCGATACATTTAGGGAAGGAACTTTCCCGAGCATGGGAATCGAAACCAGAAAGTCACACTTCCTCTTGACCAGGTCATGCAGCCCTTTGCCTTCGGCGCCCAGAACCAACGCGCAGTCCATGTTGTAATCGAGGGCGTCGTAAGTCTGCGGGCCACGCTCGTCGAGGCCCACTGTCCAAATGTTTCGATCTTTTAATTCTTCCACGGTGCGGGCGATGTTGGTGACTCTCGCGATGGGCAAGTACTCGCTGGCTCCGGCGGATGTTTTCGTTACAGTGCCGGTGACGGGGGCGGCGCGGCGTTCTGGAATGACCACGCCATCGGCGCCAGCGGCATCCGCGGTGCGCATGAGCGCCCCCAGATTGTGTGGGTCCTCAACGCCGTCGAGGACGATCACGAGAGAATATTGCCCGCGCTTTGCTCCGACCACGTCGTCGAGATCGCTATATTGCTTGGCCGAAGTCACAGCCACCACACCTTGATGCGCGGCCCTGCCTGCCATCTGGTCGAGTTCGGTGCGGGTGAGAAATTTTACCGGCACGCCCAGGCGGCGGCATTCCTCAATCATGCGCTGCAAGCGGATATCGTTCCGCTCCTTCGCCATGCCGACCCACTGAAAAGCGCGTCCCCGGGCCTTAAGCGCCTCGCCCACCGCGTTGATGCCGTAGATATAGTTCATAAGAGCAGTTGCCAGTTGCCGGTTGTCAGTTGCCAGTAACGACCCGCGCTCAAATCCTCTGAAATAGATCTCATTACACTCAGTGTACTGAAAGACGCGCATCCGGACAGTACCCAGTGTCTTTCACACTGATGGATCGGGGAAGGGCACGGCTTCAGTCGTGCCGACAAGAAGCTTATGGGGGCCGACTTTAGCCGCTGAGGGCCGCCAGAACCTCCACGATGTCCGCTGGTTCAGGCCGCTCCGCATAATCCTCATTCGCAGAAGCGTAGAGCACGGTACCGTCGCGATCGATGATGTAGGTTGCAGGAATCGGCAACTCCCAACTGTCATCTCCATTCACGAACGGCAGGTTGACGAACGCGCGTTGATAGATCGCCTTCTGTTCATCTGGGGCGCGATAGGTCAGTCCGAACTCTCGCGCGATTTTATTTCCGGTATCGGACAGAAGAGGGAAGCGCAACTTGTGCTGGTCACGCATGAAAAACGATTGCTGTACGATCTGCGGAGAAATGGCGGCGAGCGTCGCACCTGCCTGCTCGATCTCTGGCAGGACAAGATTCATCGCCTCCATCTGACCGACGCAGAACGGGCACCAGCGCCCGCGGATGAAGCAGAGCACGAGGCGGCCCTTGGCGAGCAGGGCTGAGGAAGAGATGGTCTTGCTGTCGTGGTCTTGCAGTTGGAATTCTGGAATCCTCGAGCCGATGGGCAGAATATTCGCAGCCAAGCTCTGTTGCTTCAGAGCCGAGACAGCTCGAGCATGAGTCGCCTGAGTTTCTGCGGGAACGTATTTCGCGATTAACTCCTTGCGTTCGGCAAAGATTTCGCGCAGCGCGCGAAGGTCAGTCTCAGGGCCGGATTCTTCGAGGGATCGCCACTTCATGACGTTAGTTGTTCAAGCTGAGGCTGGGAAAGAGCACCCTGGTCATCTTCGCACACGAGCGACACTTCGGGTTCATCCGGTTTGACGCGGACAACAATACCTCTTCCTTCTCCGAATCGTCGACATAGTCCGTCAACGAATCGGTCGCCAAGAAGTGTTCTTCGTGGATGCCAGTGTACAACTCATCCTGGACTCGATAGGAGTAGACGATTTCCACACGCGGGCAGCCGAGTCCGGACGAGGTTGTGGGCGGTGCGGTTACAGTCCCGGTCGCAGGAGGCCACTGGCCGCTGCCCGCTGCCCCAGACTCTTAGCCAGCGCATGACAGCGTGCAATGCATACACGATTGCCTTGAGCAGATACTCAAACAGAGCGTCCATGTGTGAACCCATCGGCCCATCGCGATTTACAGGCTGCCAGAGGAGGTACTGGCAACTGGCCGCTGGCAACAGGCAACTGACTTCCCCTACATCCCCGGCAGCTTCATCCCCGCCATCCGACGCGCAAAACTCGGCTTGCCCATCTGCTTGAACATTTTTTTCATCTGCGCATATTGGCGAAGCAGGTTATTCACTTCCTGCACGGTAGTGCCGGAGCCGCGGGAAATGCGTTTGCGGCGGCTGCCGTTGATTACCTCGTGATGATTGCGCTCGTGCATCGTCATCGAGTTAATAATGGCCTCGACGCGGTTGATCTGTTTTTCGTCCACGTTGTCGGCAGCCTTCTGCAAGCCGGAAAATGGGCCGATGCTCGGCATCATGCCGATCAGGCTCTTGATCGAGCCCATCTTCTTTACCTGGCGCAACTGGTCGCGAAAGTCTTCCAGCGAAAAGCCGTCGCCGGTGAGGGCTTTCGTGGCCATCTCCTGCGCTTTTTTCTTGTCGATCTGCGATTCGGCACGTTCGATCAGCGAGAGGATGTCGCCCATGCCGAGAATGCGCGACACGATGCGATCGGGATGGAACGGCTCCAGCGCATCGTATTTCTCGCCCACACCGATAAACTTGATGGGCTGCCCTGTTACCTGCCGGATGGAAAGCGCCGCGCCGCCGCGGGCATCTCCATCCATCTTCGTGAGCACGATGCCGGTAAGCGAAAGCTTTTTGTGGAACTCGTCGGCGGAGCGGACCGCGTCTTGGCCGGTCATGGCGTCGGCGACGAACAAAATCTCCGACGGATTCAGCAGCTTCTTCAGCGACTGCATCTCGGCCATCAGTTCGTCGTCAATGTGCAAACGACCGGCGGTATCGACGATCATCACGTCGCAGCCAGAGACAATGGCCTCGCGCCGCGCTTCCTTCACCAGGCGCTCGACAGTCGCGGTGTTTGCTTCGCCGACTTCGCCTTCGTAAATGTGCGCCTTGACCGCCTGCGCCACGACCTTTAACTGTTCGCGCGCCGCAGGGCGGTACACGTCGACCGAAACCAACAGCGGACGATGTCCGCCCGTCTTGAACCAGTTCGCCAGCTTGCCCGAAGTGGTGGTCTTGCCGGAGCCTTGCAGTCCGGCCATGAGCACGACAGTAGGTGGCTGTGAAGCGAACTTCATGCGTGCTGTGTCTTTGCCGAGCGTCTCTACCAGTTCATCGCGCACGATCTTGATGACCTGCTCGCCCGGTGAAAGCGCGGTCAGCACTTCCTGCCCAACAGCCTTGGCCTGGATGCGGTCGATCAAATCTTTGACGACTTTGAAATTGACGTCGGCCTCAAGCAGCGCCAGCCGGATTTCGCGCAGCGCCTCGCCAATATTTTCCTCGCTGAGCCGGGCCTGACCGCGGAGGGATTTGAACGCGCGTTGAAGTTTTTCCTGTAGATTCTCGAACATAGGTTAATGTCTATTTTAACAGCGAAAGATTTCAACGCGCCGATCAGACTACTCCGCTTTGGGCCTCACTATCTCAAAGCTTTGGATGGCGTAAAGATCTTTATGCGAAAGGTCTGGTGGGCTGGCGATCATCCATCGAGTATCTCTTTGGCGTGGGCTTAGTTCCTCGCCCCGAATACTTCCTTCGCCGCGACCACCGTATTGCAGTGAATGGTCACCGTATCCTCCACCTTCTGGGCATAGCCGCCAGCGAAGGTCACCATTACGGGAATATTGCGCGCGCGCGCAACGCGAAAGACGAGTTCATCGCGCCGCTTCAATCCCTCGATCGTCAAAGAAAGTCCGCCTAACTGATCTTCGCGATAAGGGTCGGCTCCGGCAACATAACACAGCAAATCGGGCTCCAACTGCCGCAGTCCGGAACTGAGCGCGTTGTCGAGCCAGGCCAAATAGTCGCCGTCTTCTGTGCCGTCGGGCAAATCTACGTCGATCGACGAAGGCGGCTTCCACAGGGGATAGTTGTTGTGCTGGTGCAGCGAAATAGTGAAGACCTCTCCGGCATGGGCGCCGCGAATTCTGCCAGGAAGCTCGGAACTGAGCGACGATGAATCCAGAGTCGATGCTCCGGCGGAGGGCAAAAGCGCACTGGCAGTTCGTGTCCCCGCAAAGATCGCTGCCGTGCCGTTGCCCTGGTGCACATCGCAATCCACGGTCATCGCGGTTTGAATCTTGTCATCGCGCTGTAATCTTCGGATGGCGACCGCCACATCGTGAATCATGCAAAAGCCTTCGCCATGATCCGGGAAGGCATGATGGAAGCCGCCGCCGATGCTGATGCCGACGCCGTCGGTTAAAGCCTGCCGCGCCGCCAGAATCGAGCCGCCCGCGGACAGCCAGAAGGCCTCGACCAGTTCTTTCGAATACGGGATCTCCAGTTCCATCTGCTCGCGCTGGCTGAGCGTGCCGGTCTTCAGCTTGTGTACATACTCTGGCGTGTGAACCAGCAGAATGTCCTGATCGGTGGCCGGCTCGGGTTTTAGAAAGTCCTTTGCCCCGGCTACTCCTTCCGCCAGCAGCCTGTCGCGAATAAGCCGGTATTTCTCGGCGGGAAATACATGCTCGCCGATTGGCAGGTAATACGCGTCGCTGTAGACGAGCTTGAAGGGAAGCATGAGAGCGTTATTATCATACTGCGCTCAGCGGCCTTGTCATGCTGAGCGGAGTGGGATGGTTCGCGAGCGAACCGTCTCACGAAGTCGCAGCATCCCTATACCTCGCGATGTGGTGGCCCGTGCTTATGGAGCGCGTCAGATCTCAAGAAGGGAGCTGTCCTAGAGGGAATGCCGCTCGGCGTCTACGTTTGAGAAGCTGATAGGGATCCTTCGACTGCGTTGTCCTTCGCTTCGCGAAGGACAACTTCGCTCAGGATGACAGAAAAAAGGGTTAACGTTTCTTTCCTGGCGACATCGTCGGCACCACCATCGGTCTTCTTACAGGCACGATCGCGCCCTTTGAGGGATCAGCCGCCGCATGCGCGCGTGTCAACACTTCTTCCTGAATGTACTGCACGAATTCCTGGATCTGGCGCTGCATCTCTTCCATGCGCTCGCGCATTTGCAGAATGATGGCCATGCCGCTGATGTTCACGCCCAGATCGCGGGCCAGCGACAGAATGAACTCCAGCCGCTGCAAATCTTCGTCCGTGTAAAGGCGCGTATTGCCCTCGGTGCGCGACGGTTTGAGCAGCCCCTCGCGCTCGTAAAGCCGCAAGGTCTGGGGATGGATGCCATACATTTCGGCCACCGCCGAGATCATGTACGCGCCCTTGGATTTACGTTTCGTCATCTGGCGAGAACTGCCGTCACCAATTTACAACAAAAACAAGTCGGCCACGGATCATCACTGATTTTCGCGGATCAAGAAAGATAAATCCGTGAGAATTCGGTGCAAACCCGTGGCCGAGATCTTGCTAGGCCGCTGGTTCGGGCTTCTGCTCTGAGGGAGCCCATCCATGTGGCTTCAGCAGATGATTAAGCGCATACGCCACCACGCCTGCCGCGATCAGGAGCATGCCGAAGGCAAACGAACTCATTCCCAGCACCTGCTCATGTTCGCTGCGGACGATGGAGAAGCCGAGCAGCAGCATGGGCGGGATGCCGATGGCGATCGCTCCAAACAATCCGCCGGGCACGCGGAACGGTCGCGGCAAAACAGGTTCGCGGAATCGCAGCACGGCCAGCGCTACGAACTCCAGCATCAAGCTGAAGCCGTAGAGAAGGATATCCAACGTCACGAGCCGCGCGAAGCCCAGTCCAAGACACATCGCCCAGCAAGCAGCCAGAGCGATGATCGCAACCCAGGGTGCGCGCGATTTCTTCTGCAGCTTTCCGAAGATACCGGGCAGCATGCCGTCCTGCGCCATCGCCAATGGCAGACGCGAGTAGCTCATCACCAGCGCGTTGAACATGCCAAAGGCGCTGATTACGCCACCTAGAACTACACCGATGCGCAGCAGCGGACCGCCAAGCAGGCCAGCAACGTCCGCCCATGATCCCGTTTCCCAGGCAGCAGGAGTCAGTCCGGTCATCCACATCGCTGCAAAGGGAAGCACGTAGCTCAAGGCCACAATGCAAACGGCAACCAGCATCGCCCGCGGATACGTGCGCTGCGGGCGCTCGACTTCCGTGGCAATAGTGGATGCATTGTCCCATCCCATATAGTTCCACATACAGATGAGCAACCCGCCAAGAATATCGACGCTCGAAGTTGTTGGCTTGGTCACGGCATTGGCCAGGGCGCCAAGCTTGAAAGGCGCCAGCAGGACAATCGCCACGAACGGCGCAGAGAGCGCCAAGAATAGCCAGAGCGACGTCAGCGATACTACTTTCACTCCCGCGATATTCAGAAGTGCGCAGGCAATCACCACGCCAAGCGCAACCCACCATCCGCGATTGTCCACCGAGAACCACGGGAACATGCGCGTCAAATAGGCCACGAACAGCGTGGGATAAATCGCCATATCGAAAATGGACGCGACCAGCGAGAGCCATGCTTCCTGAAATCCCCAGAAATTTCCCATCGCGCGGCGAACCCACGCGTAGTAACCGCCTTCGTAGGGCAGCGCGCTCGAGAGCTCGCCAATCATGAAGGCTGTAGGCAGGCTCCAGAGCAGCGGGGTAAGCAGCAGGATCAGAATCGCGCGTCCGTAGCCGGCTCCATGCACGATTTCCTCGGTGCCATAGGTTCCTCCCGACACCATAAAAAAGGTGGCGGCGACCAGTGGCCACAAGGTGAGGCGAACGAACGTTTTCTTGGCGATCGGGTTCCGGTTGGAGATGGCGGCGAGAGGTTGGGGGTTCTCTGTTTGTTGATGCGGGGCGCTAGCTGTTGCCAATTTCGATGTCTTCCTCCTCAAGCGACTCACTCTCAGCTACTCCGCAGCGGGCTGGTTCCTGCTCGAGCTTTCTGGTTTGGTTAGATTCCAGAAATTCCGCTGGAGTTAGTTCGCATTGTTGAGATTACGGCATTTTTCCCGCGATGCAAGAAAAATATGAAGATTTTTTTGAAAAGTTTTGTCGGGGAGGTCAGGGACGGAAGTAACAACAAGTGTCGAGTTGCGAGTCCCGAGTGCCGAGTACAGAGCTTAGGCGTTCACTCGGTACTCGCGACTCGGTACTGCTCTTCAGACTTTCTTCCACAACTCTTCCCGCGGGTCTTCCGGGTTTAGCTTAGCCAGTTCCCGCAGCAATTCCTTGGTGCGCTCGTCCCGAGGCATGGGCACGGTCACCGTGATCTCGACGATCTCATCGCCGCGCACGCCCTCTTTGGTGGCCGAGGGCACGCCTTTCTCGCGCAGGCGCAGCTTTTGTCCTGACTGCGTGCCTGGAGGAATCTTCAGTAGCGCCCGGCCGTCGATGGTCGGCACCTCGATCTTCGCGCCCAGAGCGGCTTCCGTGGCGCTAACTGGGACGGTCAAGTAGATATCATCCCCATCGCGGCGGAAGACCGGATGCTGATCGATCCGAATGATCGCATACAGGTCGCCCGCGACGCCACCATGCGGCCCGGCGTTGCCTTTGCCTGCCAGCCGGATGCGCTGCCCATCACGCGTTCCGGCCTTGATGCGTACTTCCAACGGTTCGGTTCGGTTGACCGTGCCCTGGCCATGACAGGTGGGGCAAGTCGAAATGTTCTTCCCTGTCCCCTGGCAACGCGGACACTGCACATTGAACTTCATGCGTCCGCCTGTCTGGGTGATCTGTCCCGTGCCATTGCATTCGGGACACTTTCCCGGCGCCTCGATGTAACCCTGCCCGTGGCAGTTCGAACAAACGTCCTGCCGCGTAGTGTTGAGCCGCATCACGCCGCCGCGGATCGCCGTCCAGAACGGCACGTTCACCTGGTATTCGAGGTCGCTGCCTGCCTCGGCTTCAGCCTCCGCCGTTCCCGCGCCGCGCCCGCCGCCGAAGATGCCCGAGAAAATGTCGCGAAACCCGCCGCTGCCGCCTGTCCGCCGGCCTCGGCCCGCATTATCCACCAAATCGGAAAAGTCAAACCCGCTAAAGTCGAAAGGGACGCCTTGACCCGCTCCGCCGCCGGAAAACCCACCCGACGCGCCTCCGCCAAATCCACCTTGACCCCCGCCGCGTGCGTAGGCTTCCGCCGTAGCCGGATCAATATTGTCGGAATAGAACCCGACCTGATCGTAGATCTTTCGCTTCTTGGGATCGCTGAGAACATCGTTCGCTTCGGAAAGAGCCTTGAACTTCTCTTCCGCCGACTTGTCCCCCGGATTGACGTCAGGATGGTACTTGCGCGCCAGCTTGCGAAACGCCTTGCGAATCTCCTCCGCCGACGCAGCCTTCTTCACGCCGAGGATCTCGTAATAGTCTTTTTTGGAAGTGGTTGCCATAGGCGCCGGCACAAAAACTTAGCCACGGATTACACGGATTTCACAGATTGATCTTAATCCGTGCCGATCCGTGCGAATCCGTGGCCAATTTCTTTCGTGTTACTTCTTGTCCTCTACGTCTACGTACTCAGCGTCGATCACGCCTTCGTCTTTCTTCTGACCGCCGCCGTTCGCGCCCGGAGCCGGCCCTGAACCATCGGTCGGCCCGGCCGGCCCACCTGCCGCCGGACCACTCTTCGCCTGCGCTGCCTTATACATCTCTTCGGCCAGCTTGTGCGAAGCCTTGGTCAGGTTCTCACGAGCCTTATCCATCTGCGCCTTGTCGTTCGACTCCAGCGCCTTCTTGGCATCGGCCACCGCGTTCTCCACGTCGCCACGCTCCGAACCGGAGATCTTATCCCCGTTCTCGCGGAGCATCTTCTCCACGTTGTAGAGCATGCTGTCGAGCTGGTTCTTGGCGTCGATCGCGTCGCGCTGAGCCTTGTCCTCGGCCGCGTGCGCGTCGGCTTCCTTGGCCATGCGTTCGACTTCTTCCTTCGACAGTCCAGAAGACGACGTGATCGTAATCTTCTGGTCCTTCTGCGTGGCCGTGTCTTTCGCAGTCACGTTCAGGATGCCGTTGGCGTCGATGTCAAACGTCACCTCAATCTGCGGCACGCCGCGCGGAGCCGTCGGAATCCCCGTCAAGTGGAACTTGCCCAGAGTCCGGTTCTGCGCCGCCATCGGACGCTCGCCCTGCAGCACATGCACCTCAACCGACGTCTGATTATCCGCCGCAGTCGAGAACGTCTCCGTCTTCTTGGTAGGAATCGTCGTGTTCCGCGGAATCATCGGAGTCGCCACCCCGCCCAGAGTCTCGATCGACAAAGACAGCGGAGTCACGTCCAGCAGCAGCAGGTCTTTCACTTCGCCGCCGAGCACGCCACCCTGAATCGCCGCGCCGATCGCTACGACTTCGTCTGGGTTCACTCCCTTGTGGCCTTCCTTGCCGAACAGCTCTTTCACCAGCGCCTGAATCCGCGGCATGCGCGTCTGGCCGCCCACCAGCACCACTTCCTGGATCTTGCTGGCGTCCACTCCCGCATCCTTCATGCACTGCTTGCACGGACCCACCGAGCGCTGAATGATGTCTTCCACCATCGACTCTAGCTTCGCCCGCGTCAGTTTCTTCACCAGATGCTTCGGTCCAGCCGCATCCGCCGTAATGAACGGCAGGTTGATCTCATGCTCCATTGTGGTCGAAAGCTCAATCTTCGCGCGCTCGGCCGCATCGCGCAGCCGCTGCAAAGCCATTTCGTTCCCTTTGCCGCGCAGGTCAAGCCCTTCATCCTTCTTGAATTCGTCGATGAGCCAGTCGACCAGCCGCTGATCCAGATTGTCGCCGCCCAGGTGCGTATCGCCGTTGGTGGCCTTCACTTCAATCACGCCCTCGCCCACTTCCAGCACCGAGATGTCAAAAGTTCCGCCGCCAAAGTCGTAAACGGCGATCATCTCGTCCTTCGTTTTGTCGAGCCCATACGCCAGTGCCGCCGCGGTAGGCTCGTTGATAATGCGCTTCACTTCGAGGCCGGCAATCTGCCCTGCATCCTTCGTGGCCTGCCGCTGCGCATCATTAAAGTAGGCCGGCACGGTGATGACCGCTTCGGTCACTTTCTCGCCGAGATAATCTTCCGCCGCCTTCTTCAGCTTCTGCAAAATGAGCGCCGAAATCTGCGGAGGCGTGTGCTCCTTGCCCTGCGCCAGCACCGCCACGTGGTCGCCCGACTGCACTACCTTATAGGGCACCATCTTGATCTCTTCCCCAACTTCGTTGTAGCGCCGCCCCATAAAGCGCTTGATCGAATAAACCGTGTTCTCCGGATTGGTGATGGCCTGCCGCTTCGCCACCTGCCCCACCAACCGCTCTCCAGTCTTGGTAAACCCAACCACGGACGGAGTAGTCCGCCCTCCTTCTTCATTGGCGATCACTTTGGGCTCGCCGCCCTCCATCACCGCTACGCAAGAATTGGTGGTTCCAAGGTCAATTCCAATAATCTTGGCCATAATCGTCTCCTGTTGATCTTTCCTGATGCAAATAAGTGCTTTGTAATCAATGCGCTTATGATTGCCAACGCTCCCATGCTAAGACCTGAGTGGGATGTTGTCAAGGTTTAGATGCGGTGGGAAGGTAGGAAGTTGCGGTCAGAGCACCGATCCCGGGTTCTAGGTTCCGTATTTGGCGGGATGTAAGCCATTTCTGAGAAGGTTTAAGGCGTGGCTTCCATGGTGAAGCCTCTTGAAAAATTGTGGCGGATGGAAGGGAGCGGAATGGCGTCGAAGGGCTGAGAGCGTTACAGCCGTGGTCAACGCGCAGATGTCCTCAAGGCATATGGCCCAGGCAACGATCGCATCTGAGAAGTACAAATCAAATTCTGCCTTGGTAACTGCAGCACGACACCCATATTGTGCCCACAATTCGTCGGGAGGAGCGCTCACTATTGTCCCCACGGTCGCAACTGCTGCTACGCTAGCATAGGGAGATTTGCCATAAATCCAGACTCGCGTTCCGACCGGTACACGAAATGGCCTCCGTCGTAGCTCGACGGTCTTGCTTCCCAACAACATACTCGCTACGTACTTCCGCTCGACGGATATGAGGATGTTTTCTGTGTCAGCCAAGGGAAAATCCCTCCTCGAGAATCGTCACTAATTGCTCATGCGTTATCGGTCTTGCAGTTACGAGGTTCGATCCGTCAACGCAACCTATCTGGCGAAGCCTATCAAGCCGCACGGGCCGCTCGAACGCCATCACGTTATCGAAGGTGGTTACGGCGACAAACCCGGACGCCATGAGATCCACGAGATCCTGGGAATCCAATACTCCGTGGCGAAGCAGTTCTGCCGAAACGTCCGCCTTACTATGAACCTCGCTACCTGTAACCCTCGCAACCGCCGTGACGGCGGCCCTTCCGCCTCCCCCACCTGACTCGTAGAACAATAATGGAGTTCCGGAGGAGAGAACGCGTACATTCCTCGCCGAACTAAAGTACACGCGATCCGAGAATAGGCTGGCTTCCCGACTTGGCGCGAGTAACAGCTGCGGCGACGCCTGCAACAGTTGCTCCGCGTACCGCCAGCGAATGGGAACGACGGTGCCACCCCTCCCTGGTCCAACAATTAGAGTAGGGGAAAGGAGGCCCTCAGCTACGAACAGTGAAACGGAACTCTGCGGTCCAGAATCTGATGTAAATGCGATCTCCTGATCGGCACTTCCCATTGCTGGGATCGCTTGGGGAAGACAGAGGCCGGAGCACTGTTGTAAGGTCGTCCGAACTCTCGACCAGTTCGAATTCGTGATCGGACGTCCAACCGCAAGCTTCTGCAGGTATGTCCCGTCGCCAGCTTCCGGCCCTTCCGGGGGGCGGAAACCGTGCAAGAGCGCAGCCTTCCTAGAGACAGCGTGTCCCGGAGGAGTGGAAAGCCGCAGGAGGACCGGTCCGACCCGGCTGGCCTGAGTGCAGATTCGATTGATGATGCAGTCGAGCGCAGTCTCGGCCGCCGGATGTTCTTCGTCCGCTATCAAACGAACACTAGCCCGCGGTTGCAGCCCGGCGTTCGAGTCCCAAGAGGCCAAGCAAACTATCTCGGCGTCGGACGCAACCCACATTCTTTTCCGGGCGGATGCGACGGCGCCAGCCGCCAGAAAGTCGTCCCGATAATCGGAAGGCGCGGAGTTGTTCCGCAAGAACAACTCAACCGCAGGAACGTTATCTGCGACGAGCTCCAATAAGTTCAGCGTTGCGCTCGATAGTTGCGCCCGGAAGGCGGGGATATGCTTCTGCGCGTTTTTTACTGCCGAGGAAAATGTCTCGACATGCAAAACCTCAACCCCGTACTGGCCATATATTGAGTCGCCAGCCTGGAGTATCGCGTTCTCACTGGTAACAAAAGCGTTTGCGCTGTGGTGAATCGCGATAGCCAAGTGGGTAAGGTCGGAGCGGTCTCGTGCAGACAAGCTTCCGCTACTCGCGCGTGCGGGAAAGACCAGTTTGCCAATCTCATCTATTAGGGGGTCTAAGACCAAGGCTTCGGGCTCCGGAAGAGTTGGCATCTGCATCGCGAATTCCAACGCCGGGTCCCTCGGTTCAGGGCGCGACGTTCGCTGCAACTCCTTTACGAATTCAGATGTTACTACCACGCACACAAGTTGGTGCAGTGCCGCGCTGACGACCCCCGCCGCGTACTCCGAGCGAGGCCGTCCTTTGACTACGTCCCAAAACACATTCAGGTCGATCACGTAAACAGCTTGCCGACTGGCGAGTCGATCAATGAGCCCTAGCTCGTGCGTTGCGGGCGGAAGCGAGCTGAAAAGATGCCGGGTATTTAACTGTCGAACTCGAAGATTTATCGTTCGATTTCGGGCGGGCCCACCTGGCTTGGTACCGGCGACATCAAATCCGAGTTCGTTCCAAAATCCGTTCGCAACGAGATCAGCGGCGACTCTTGCAGAGATGCTCAGGAAGCCGAGACCTTCCGTGATCGCAACCAATTTTTTGATCAGTTCCCGACCGACGCCTTGTTTGCGAAATCGGGCGGCAACGAAAATTTGAAAGACGCGCGCGTGCGGAAATCGACCTCCAAACAGAAGGTGGCCCGCATAACCGGCCCGAATCGGGGAGGCACAAGTGGCAACGAGCAGAGAACCTCTCCTCGCGGCGTCGTCGTACACGGAGGCCGGTAGAAACCCTAGCGCATCTTTTTCGAGATCGGCATTCCTCTGGACGTCAGTGACGAAAGGCTCGACTTCCGCGAACGAAGACAAAACACTAATAAACGGCTTGCCTGCCGGCCCGCCAGCGAAAAGAGAAGCCACACTGTTACCTCTCCGGGGAGGATTCTAGCACCGGAAACACCTAACGCTTCGCGCTCTTTGCGAAACGCCACCGTCCCTTCCCTCTCCGGGACTAGGCGCTTGCCAGAGCGCGAAAACCGCGCTACGGTTGTAGGCATAATGAACGATTTGCGAAGCCAGATACAAAGCCTCTCCGCCGCCGAGAAAGCAGAATTGCTCGACACGCTCTGGGAAAGCCTGGAAGCAGACTCCGCATCACTGACCGATGCGCAGCGCGCGGAGCTTGATTATCGCATCGCCCGCCATGAGCAGAACCCCTCCGACGTCATTCCATGGCAGCAGGTCAGAGCGGGCTTGCTTAAGAAAGCTTGACACTGTTCGCGAGACTTAGGTCTGAATGACATCGTAATTCAATTGAAGTACAATAAGGCAGGAGCTTCTCCATGCCCGCTAACGCCTTAGTGCAAACCCGGATCGATCCCGCTGTGAAGGAGCGCGCTGCGGAGGTGCTGGAAGAGTTAGGGATAACGGTCTCAGAAGCAGTGCGCATTCTGTTGACGCGAACCGCCAACGAAGGCGCCCTCCCGTTCGCATTGACCAGCGAAGGCGCAGCGCACGACGCCTGGTTCCGCGCCAAGGTTCAGGAAGCGCTGAACGATCCACGCCCCGCCATGCCGCACAAGAAGGTCGAAGCTCACTTCGCTAAACGGCGAGCCGCTGCGCTCCGCAAAGCGCGATAATTGCTTAGAGGAGTCCATGGTCTTTGCCAAGCGCCTTCGCGAAGGGGTGGTTCGCGGCGACATAACTTGTAGCGTCAGGATTTGGACCGGGCCCCATGTCACGGAAGGCCGCCGCTATCGCATGGGAGACGGCGAGATAGAAATCGAGTCGGTCACACCGATCGGGTTTCCTGATATTACTCCGGAGCTAGCGCGGGAATCCGGCTTCCTCGGAATGCTGGATCTGCTAAAGGTTGCAAAGCACGGCAAGGGCAATAACATATATCTGATTCGATTTCACTATATTCCGCCTCACGGGAAACGCAGGGGAGAACTGGCTTCCCCTAGTCAATCTCCGGTCTCCAAATCGGTTCTCCGCCCAGCGAGTGATAGAAGCCCCATCCAGCGAGGGCGACAACGCTGAGCAGCGCCAGAATGAAAGTCGGCATGTACCAGGAGGAGAAGTCCCCGGTAAACGGGACGTTGGCCATCATATTAATCGTGAAGATGGCACAAGCCAGAGGGATCAGCCCGAAGCGATAAACGATCAGCACGGCAATGCTGTAGACCAGAATCTGCGCCGGCAGTTCTACCGAGACATAAGAGCTGGAGAGGCCTCGAGGTATGGCGAAGATAGCGATGAACGCGATTGCTGCGAGCCAGTCCGTGCTGCGAACCAGCTTCAGCCCAACCAGTGAGAAGAGAAATCCAAATAACACCTTCAAGCCGAGCAGCAGAAAGAAGAATTGCAAGGTGCCAATAATCGAGATCGGAATCTGCATCAGCCAGACCCCGAGCGCAGAGCGTCCGCCCATCAGGTATTCAGAAGAGCCCAGGCCCGGCGACGCTCCCATGCGCATCATCGGGATATAACGAATTTGAAAAATCAGAATCCAGGCAATGCCGAGCATCACTCCGAAAAGAATGTCGCGGCCCACCAGAGGGTCGCGCACTTGCCCTGACAACAAGCGGCTCCACGAGATGATGGTTTGCGGCCAGCGACGCCGAACCCACGGTTCAAGCGCGAGGTAAAGCAGCCACGTGGTGCCCGAGACAAAAAGGCCTGTGCTGACTGCCATGACGAACAAGCCGAAGGTGTCCAGACTGGGCACCAGATGGCCGCGGCACAACCATAGCGCGATCTCAAGGACAAAAATCACCAGTCCAAGGCGGAGCGCGCCTTCGCGATCGGCGCGTCCCTGGCGATAATTCCGTCGTGCCAGATAAAGAGCAGCCATCAAAGAAAAGATAAGCAGGCTCGGCGCGAGTACCCGGCGAAACTTCCTTCCGCTCGAGACATCCTCGGTCTTCATTCGGTCCGGCTGGGTCCAGTCTCCAATCATCGAGAAGAAGACCGGCTTGCCGTGCAACGATGCTGCTTCTACTCGCAGCGGCCGTGTTGATCCGGGCAATGTTCCGGTCCATGCAACTCGCGAATCCGAACTCGCCAGCGAGTTCCAAACCGGCTCGGTCTTCTGAAATTTTGCGGAATCAAGTGCCGCGGCTGTGAAGAAGGGATTCCAATCGGCCATCGCAACTGCATCCGGCGACTTCTCTTTCTGAGGAGGGATGGCCTGAAAGTAAATGAGATTTCCCTGGGCATCGAGTTCAAGATCGATCATTCCCGAAAGAACGTTGGGAGGATCGTCGCGGGAGACAATGCCAGGATTGAGCAACTGGTCCTGATAACCCTCCGCCGCCATGTACTGTGGACTCTGCCGGTACCAGAAGCGGAATAGGGAAGGCCGTCCGGAAAGCACGGCATTCCAGTCGGGATGCGGCTTGTCATTTTTCTCGACGTAGTCTTTGAAGTCGTTGTCGAAATCGAGGCCGTAAGCGATATCGGTGGGGCGGTCGGGATATCCCAGGCGCGCGATCATCTCGCGCGCTTTTTGGTTGAGGACTTCGGGCGTCAAGTCCAAATGCATTTGTCCCAGGCCGCTGTAATGAACGCCGAGGAAGGCGGCCAAGCTTAGTCCAATAAGCACGGCAGTGAGGCAGGCTACAGCGGCCCGTGGGCGCAGACCGGAGGTTTCTCCCGAGGCAGCCACCAACTGCGGAGAAGGGGTTTCACCCGCGGCCAAAGCCGCGGCCAGCGGATCTCCGCCGGGCATGGCCGCGGCCACGCTGAGAACCGTGGCGGGACGGGCCGAAGGCTCTTCTTCCAGACAACGAAGGATGACACGCTCGATCACTGGATTTAAATCTTTAACGACTGATGAAGGCCGGCTGATTTCTCTAGCGGGTTGTGACTCTGGTTTTTCGCCGGGTCTTGCGGAGAACGCGCGCTTACCTGTAAAGACTTCGTACAGCACCAGGCCGAGTGAGTAGATATCGCTGCGTGTGCTGACTTCTTTGCCAGCCAGTTGCTCCGGCGCCATGTAGGCGGGAGTGCCGCTGCGAACGTCGGTCCCTTGAATCTGATCGGCGATTCCGGCCAGCCCGAAATCCGTGATGACGACCTGGCCGCGGCCGTCGAGCATGATGTTAGCCGGTTTCAGATCGCGATGAAGAACGCCTTTGGTGTGTGCGGCGGCCAATCCGGCACAGAGCTGGCGGGCGATGTCGAGAGCTTTGTCTTCGGGCAAGCGGCCGATACGGCGCAGCAGGGAAGCGAGGTCTTCGCCGTCAACATACTCCATCGTGAAGAAGGTGTGGCCTTCCACGTCGCCAACATCGTAAACGCGGCACACGTTGGGATGAGAGACACGCCGCGCGATCCGAACTTCGTTCTTAAAGCGTTCGACCAGGCCTTGATCGCGAGCGGCCTCGTCAGGCAGAAATTTAAGGGCGACGGCCTGGCCGAGGGTGAGATCATCGGCGCGGTAGACCTCGCCCATGCCGCCTTTTCCCAACAACGCGATGATGCGATATCGGCTGGCCAGAAGGCGGCCGGGCAGAAAACGGCCTTCGCTCAGATATTCGGCGGAACTGGAAGGGCGCGAAGAACTTGACGAAGTTGGACGCGGCGGCAGAGGCGAAGTTGCTGTGGCGAAGTCGAGAGTGGCGACATCGTCATTGCTATTAGCTGGTGTTCCGCAGGCGGAACAGAAGCGTCCGGCTGCCGGAATCTCGGTACCGCAGGATGAACAGGGAGGCATGAATTTTCCGGATACAGTCTATCGCGTCAGACCAAAATATTTTGCCTCTAACCATCTTCTACGGCCACAGGTAACACATTCTTGCTTCCTGGAGATTACTCAAGATTACATTCGGAGCGGTTCCGGGCCTAACGCGCCGCGCTGTACAGCCGATCCATGCTCTAGCGCGTCTAGTGCGCGCAATGAGGATTCTCTTATGCGAACTCGCACCGCTGTTGTCCTGTTCACGATGTTTCTGTTAGTTAGCTGCAGCTCGACTCCGCGGACGACCATGCCCTCGCCCGCTTCGCGCGTTTATCACGGCACTGCGTCGGTTGGCGATTTTATGAACATCACTATCGACTCCACCGCGGGAACCATCGCTTACACAGATGTGTCGAACGGCGACAGCGGGACCGTGCCTTTCACCGTGAACTCCGACGGCACTTACACACTGAGCGATCCGACAGGCAACCTGGTCGCAGCTTACGAAGTGCCAAGCTACGCTATGGTCATTCAGGCCGCCAAGACCGGGCCGAGCCTGAATACTCCCGCGCTCATCACCGCCGTGGAGAGCGGTCCCATCTCGATGGCGACCTTTGCCGGGCATTCCTACAACTACATGCAGTTCCGCACATCTTCCGGCGGGCTTGAAGTGGGGTCGGTCACCATCAACGCGCAGGGGCTGGGATCGAATTCCTCTTACTGGCCTTTTGGATCGTTCAACCAGGGCAATCAAAGCGGGAGTCCGTTTAATTCGGGCACGATTGACCTCACGCAAGCCAAGCCTGATCCCTCCGGCACGTTTCTCACGGTTACAGAGCAGGGCAGTGGCGTCGACTACATTTTCGGTACGGAGAACGGGGTCTTCGCGGTGGATTCGCCCAACGGAGCGATCCTTGGCTTGAGGAAAGCGGCGAGTAAAGACTTCGATCCATCTTTCGCAGGCACCTACAAAGCGATCTACTACCAGAAGACAGGCGCCAGCACGGGAATGAACAACGTTGAGACCGGGAATGCAAGTCTGGGGAATGCCACGCTGGTAGTCACCGCCGGCGGGCAGGTCACCGTGAGCGACCCTCAGGGGAATACGATAGTTCAGGCGACTCTTACTCCAGTTGCCGACGTTCCATATCTCTACGGAAGCGCCGGTCAGTTGCAGGATCCCTGCTACGGACTGTTCACCTTTCGCGTGACCACTGCCGGCATCCAGCAGGATGTGTTCGTCACGTTTATGGACAAGTCGATGCTCTTCGCATCCTTCAGCGCCAGTCTGGCGTTGGGCCAGATGGGTACGTACGACTATTTGTATGGCGTCGCCTTGAAGTAGTGGAAGGGCGCTGCTAGGGCTTGGTCGCAGGGGCGTCGGGTTTAGCGCTCTCTGCAGCTCTAGTGCCCTCTATTTTGCAACTGTATTCCTTGCCTTCGTCGTGGCGTATATAGAGCCTCTCCCCGTCGACTCGGTAGTCCACGGTCTGTCCAACCCCAAACTTCCCGGCCTGGAAAGCACCGCAGTAGTCAACTTTGTAGACCAAGCCGGCGCCTCTCAATTCGTAAACCTTCGCGCGGCGGGTCATGGTTTGGACGGGCGAAGCGGGAGCGCCATTACCACCACCACCGCCACCAAAGATGCTGGTATCGCGCCGGATGTCATAACCCATGATCGTCCCCTGCTGATAGACCGGAGCGGCGGCGGCGTTGTCGGTGCTGGTACCTCCCCGCGCTTCTATTGTGCACTTATAGTCTTTCCCGCCCTCCCGGCGTATGTAGATCTTCGTGTCCTCCACTCGGTAATCCACGGCTTGTCCTGTCTGGAAGTCACCGCAACGGTTGATCTCGTAGTAGGATGCAGCGGGCCCTTTCAATTCATAGTACTTATGTGAGCCGGAAGAGCTCTGAGTGATCGTTCCCTGTTGATAAGCGGGCTGTTCGCCGGCTGCGATTGTGGCTGTTAGCAGAACGAAAAATATTGTTCGGGTCATCGGCGATGGGCTCATAAGTTTTGCTGTCCAAGTTAGTTCGAGAGCATAGTTTTGTCAAAGACATATTTCCGGGAAACTCACTGAGAAAAATGTCGTTTTGGATTTACCATCCAAAGCGATGACTTCGCGCCTCCGTCGCTGGTTGGCTGATCCGCTGGTGTTGATGTGCCTGGTGGCGGGCCTGCTTGCGTTCGTCGTGCAATCTGGCGAATTGGGAACCGCCGACACCATGCACCGCCTGCAGACCACGCACTGGCTGTGGACTTCCGAGCCGCAGGTTTTTCCCAACGAGTATCCCGAGTTTGGCTTGCACGGCCGTGGCGGACAGCTCTATAGCTGGTACGGTATTGGACAGTCTTTGTTGATGCTGCCTGCAGATCTGGTTGGTACCTGGATCGCGGGCTGGAGAGTTTTTGCGGGTTATGGAGACGATCCGGCGGTGCGCAGCATTGTGGTCAGCTACAGCACTGGCATTTTGGTAAACGTGCTCACTGCGCTGGTGAGCTTTCGGCTGCTTCGGCAGTTGCGCTTCAGTGTGCGGGAAGCGGTGCTGGGAGTGCTGGCGCTGATGTTCTGTACTACGCACCTGCATTACACGCAGAACATGATGGAGAACAACTACATCATGCTGCTGACGATGACCGGATTTTCCTTTCAATTTGAATGGCTGCGGACGGGGAAATGGCGAGCGCTTTTCTGGGGTTGCGCCGCGCTGGGGCTGAACCTGCTGACGCGACTGACCACAGGACTTGACCTGATGGCAGTGGGGGTTTTTGCTCTAGCCGTGCTTTGGTTTGAGCGGATGCGGGGACAAGAACTGTGGCAGCGGTGTGTGGATTACTGCAGAGTCGCCGCGCCCGTGTATGCATTTTTTGTCTTGGCGGACCGGCTCTACCAGTTCTACCGGTTCGGGTCGTTCACCAACACGTACGTTTCGCTTTTTGCGAAAGAGCAGAGGCTGGCAGACCCAACCCTGTCGGCGAATTTTCCATGGAGCACGCCCTTTTACGAAGGTTTCCTGGGGCCGTTGTTCAGGCCGGAGAAGTCGATCTTTCTATTTGACCCGCTGCTGCCGCTAGCGTTTGTCTTGCTGGTGGCTTTGTGGAAACGACTGTCACCAGAGATTCGCGCGTATGGCGCGGTCTCGCTTCTTCTTTTGCTCGGCTACATTTGCTTTTATGCGCGATACACCTACTGGGCGGGAGATTTTGCCTGGGGCGACCGCTATGTCTCCACTTCTGTGGAACTGGCAGCGTTGCTGGCGGTACCGCTGTTGCTGCGCCATCGAGGCGAGGTGGGAGCAGTGGTCTGGCGGGGCGGGCTGACGATCGTTGGAATGAGCTTCATCATTCAGATGGCATCGTTGGCTTTCTGGCTTCCGCTGGAGATCTATCAGATGGAGACGATGGGGCATCCGACGTTCGTGATTGCTCTGCGCTTCGAAAATATTGCAGCGTTTGCCTTAGGAAAAATGGATGCGTGGAGATTGAACAATGAATCCATGACACAGGATGCGTGGGATTTCGTTCACATCACCACGTGGAACTTTCTGCCGTTTCTGCTGCGAAGAGTGGGAGCAGCGCCAAAGTGGGTGGTGGATACGGCTTTTGGACTTTGGGAGGTGGGAATTGCGGGATTAGTGCTTGTTTTCGGGCGATTGTTAACGGTGTTTCACCTATGGTAGAATGGTAGATACTTGAGGTAGAAGGTAGAATGAGCTTAAATATCAAGAACGAGAAGACTCACCGGTTGGTCCGGGAATTGGCGAAGGCGACTGGGGAGAGCATGACTGCCGCGGTGGATAAGGCTGTGCAAGAGCGCCTAGAGCGGGTGCGCCGAGACAAGAAGGGCGATTTGGCGGAGCGGCTGTTGCAGATCGGGAGAGAGTGCGCTCCTTTGTGGAAAGAGCCCTACAAGTCGATGGATCATGGCGATTTGTTGTATGACGAGAAGGGTCTGCCCAAGTGATCGTTGACACGTCGGTCGTGATCGCGATCCTGAAAGACGAGCAAGACGCAGACGCGCTAGGGGAAGAGTTGGCGCGAACCGAAGTTCGCAGGATGTCTGCGGTGAGCTACGTGGAAGCTGCCGTAGTCGTCGACAGCAACCGGAATCCGGTTTTGAGCCGGCGGCTCGATGACTTATTGCGCGATGTCAAAATCGGCATCGAACCAGTCACATTGAGCCAGGCGCGCATTGCCCGCGAGGCCTATCGCGATTTCGGCAAAGGTCGCCATCGCGCAGGGCTTAATTTCGGCGATTGCTTCGCTTACGCATTGGCCAAGGAGACCGGCGAGGCGCTCCTGTTCAAGGGAGATGATTTCTGCCACACCGATGTCGAGGCGGCGGGCGCGGTCTGACTACTCCACCGTAACCGACTTGGCCAGATTCCTCGGCTGATCCACGTCACATCCCCGCCGGACGGCGATGTGATAAGCCAGCAACTGCAGAGGCACGATCTCGAGAATTGGAGATAGTTCTTCCGGCGCAGGCGGCACGTAGAGAACGTGGTCGGCGGATTCTTTGATTTCCTCGTCGCCCTCGGTGGCCAGCGCAATCACAACGCCCGAGCGCGCTTTCACTTCTTTCAGGTTCGACATCGTCTTCTCGTAGCGCAGCATTGAGTCCGGATCTTTGGCGTTTCTTGTGGCGATGATCACCACCGGAAGATTCTCGTCGATCAGGGCATTGGGTCCGTGTTTCATCTCGCCTGCGGGGTAGCCCTCGGCGTGGATGTAGGAAATTTCCTTCAACTTCAGCGCGCCTTCGAGTGCGATCGGATAATGAATACCGCGGCCGAGAAAGAGAAAATCATGCACGCGCTGGAAGCGCCGGGCCAGTTCTTCACATTTTTCATCGTGAGTGAAGATGGTCTCGAGCTTGCCGGGAATCAAAGTGAGTTCCTCAGCGGCTGTGCGGATCTGCTCCGACGTCATGGCCCCCCGCACATGCGCGAGATACAGAGCAAATAAATAGAGTGCGACAAGCTGGCAGGTGAAAGCTTTAGTGGAGGCAACGCCAATCTCCGGGCCCGCGTGCGTGTAGATGGTTCCGGCGGCTTCGCGCGTGATCATGGAACCGACCACATTGCAGATGGCCAGAGTCTTTGAGCCCTTGGCCTTGGCCTCGCGCTGGGCGGCGATGGTGTCGGCGGTTTCCCCGGACTGTGAAATTACCAGCGTGATCGTGTCGGGACTGACGATGGGGTCGCGGTAGCGCCATTCGCTGGCGTAATCGACCTCAACCGGGACGCGGGCGAAACTCTCGATCATGAACTTGCCGGCTTGTCCCGCATGCCAACTGGTGCCGCAGGCTACGATGTTGATTTTTCTCGCTGCGCGGAACTCAGCTTCGCTGATTTGCATCTCATCGAGAAATATCTGTCCGCTGTCGAGCGAAATGCGTCCTAACGTAGTGTCGCGGACGGCGCGCGGCTGCTCGTAGATTTCTTTGAGCATGAAGTGCTTGAAGCCGCCCTTTTCCGCCATGATGGGATCCCAGGTCACGTGCTGCACCTGGCGCTGAATGGGATTGCCGTCGAAATCGGTGAGTTGCACGCCCGCAGGCGTGACTATAGCCATATCGCCATCGGCCAGGAAAAAGATGTCGCGCGTGTGATACAGAATGGCGGGAACGTCAGACGCCACGAAATATTCCTCGTTGCCCAGGCCAACCACCAAAGGCGGGCCGTTGCGCGCGACAACGATTTTGTTCGGTTCATCGACCGAAATAACTCCCAACGCGAAAACTCCGGTCAGCTCTTTCACCGTTTTACGAACGGCTACTTCCAAAGTGGGATGGTGGCCATTGCCGGTTTTGAAAAGATGCTTTTCGATCAGATGGGCGATGACTTCGGTGTCGGTCTCGGTCGAAAACTTGTGACCTTCTTCAATCAATTTTTTTTTCAGGCTGAGATAGTTTTCGACAATGCCGTTGTGTACGACGACGAGCTTTCCGGTGCAGTCGCGATGCGGATGTGCGTTTTCTTCCGTGGGCCGTCCGTGGGTCGCCCAACGGGTATGGCCAATGCCGTAGCTGCCAGCGAGCGGCTTCAGCCGAATCGCTTCTTCCAAATTGCGGAGCTTACCTTCGGCACGGCGGACTTGTAGTTTGTCCCCATTGCCGGCGACTGCAATTCCGGCGGAGTCATAGCCACGATATTCAAGCTTCCGTAGTCCCTCAATAATGATGGGGACGACTTCTTTCTTACCGACATACCCAACAATGCCACACATGCGGAGGACTCCAAGTCCTTACTCTGCGAGAGAGCAGCGAAACTCCTCAATCACAGGGTTGGTGAGGACGTCGCGCGCAATACGCTCCACTTCGCTCTGTGCCTCTTCACGGCTCAAACCGCCATCGAGCGTAAGTTCGAAGTACTTGCCCTGGCGGACCTCTTCCAGTCCCTTGTAGCCCATTTTTTTCAGCGCGCCGTGGATAGTCTTGCCTTGGGGATCGAGGACTGTTTTCTTAAGCGAAACGTAAACGTAAGCTTTCATCGGAATAAGAGCATTATACGGCAGGGAGATCGGCAAGCCGCGTTTACTAATCCTAGCTCCGCCAAAAGTCAGCCAAGTCGAATGATCTGCTCGTCGAGCGCTGCCAGCGCCTGCTCCAAAATCTTTCGGTAGCGAGGGTTTTCTGAGGAGTGAAGCTGGTATAGAATCCGGCTGCGGGAGAGCCGCAGTCCCTCTTTGCGGGATTCGACTTCTTTCTGTTTGAGCGTTAGATGAAGCCTGGGTTCTTTCGTGGACCGGGCATCGTCTTGCTGCAGTTCGACCGACTTACTCTCCCACCCGCGTGCCACAGGAGGATTATATAGGCGAAGTGTGCGGTTTTGGGGCGACCGGCGTACACTGTTAGACGCTTCAGTTTCCCCTGGTGGCAGATTTCGGGCGGTTCATGTATTTCGGGCCATGGTATTTCAGTTCTTTGGCTTCGGCCTGCAAGTTCTAAAGCACGAAAAAGCGACGAGGGATCAGTTGTGATGATCTCTGCAAACGGGGCGCTCCCCGGTTTCTACGACTACGGCGAAGTGGCGCGTTCAGTATTGATAGCCATTGCCGCGTCCTATGCGGCGCTCGACCTTGCGGGACGTGTAACCGCCACAAGCGGCCGGATTCGCCTGGCTTGGTTGAGCGGTGGCGCAGTCGCGATGGGCATCGGCATCTGGGAGATGCACTTCAAGGGGATGATGGCATTCCGGTTGCCTGTGTCCGTCCAGTACCACTGGCCGACAGTTCTGGCATCACTCCTGGTAGCGATCCTCGCGTCGTCGGTCGCACTGTACGTGGCAAGCCGCCAGAGAGTGGGCACGGTTGAGGCCGTGACCGGCAGCGTTCTCATGGGCGGTGCTATCGCCGGCATGCACTACATCGGCATGGCGGCGATGCGATTAACTGCCATCACCCAGTACTCCACGCTTCTTGTGACATTTTCCATCTTGCTCGCAATCTTGTTCTCTCTAATTGCGCTACTGATGGCATTCGATCTGCGAGAGGAGACGAAATGGACTGTCCCGCGACGGCTTGGCAGCGCTACGGTGATGGGAGCCGCCGTCTCCGCGATGCACTACACTGGAATGGCTGCCGCAAATTTCATCCCTGCTTCTCCTCCGGATCTCTCCCATGCTGTGAACATCTCCCCCTTTGCCAACAATGGAATTGCTATTGTGACCTTGATTGTGATTGTGGCCGCCATCTCGACATCGTCCGTGGACAGGCGTGCGCATGCCGAGGTCCAACGGCTCAACCAGGACTTGGAGCGTCGCGTCGCCGAGCGAACTTCGCAGCTTGAAGAGGTCAACGAGGCGCTGAGAAAGGAGATAATCGAGCATGCGCGAGCAGAACAGGCGGTGCGGGAGAGTGAAGAACACCTCCGGCTCGTGATCGACACGGTGCCCGCGATGCTACATAGCGCCCGCCCCGACGGCTCTGTCGATTACTTCAACCAGCGGTGGTTGGAATATGTGGGTGTTTCTTTGCAAGAGACTTGGGGATGGCAATGGACCAAAGTAATTCACCCCGAGGATGTTGAGGGTGTCGTGGGCAAGTGGCGCTCGTCGGTTGCGACCGGCAAACCCTTCGAAGCCGAGGCGCGACTTCGGCGGGCAGATGGAGAATACCGTTTGATGCTTCTTCGGAAAGTGCCGCTACGCGACGAAGCGGGCAGCATAGTTAAATGGTACGGCTCCGCTATCGATATCGAGGAGCGCAAACGCGCCGAGCAGGAACTGAGGCAAGCTGAGGAGCACATTCGCGCGATCTTGGAGTACAGCCCCAATTGGATCTTCTTAAAGGATACGGAAGGCCGCTACCTCCTGGTGAACAGAGAAATCGAGAGAGTATTTGGTGTAAGCCAGGAGCAGATCAAAGGCAAAACGGATAGCGAAATCTCTCCTCCTGAACAGGCCGCTGAATATCGAGCGAATGATCTTAAGGTGCTTCGCGCAGGCCTTACCATGGAATTTGAGGAGATAGCCCTCCTCGAGGACGGACCGCATACAAGTATCGTCCACAAATTCCCGCTGTTCGATACTCAAGGAAATATTTACGCAATTGGCGGTGTTGCCACTGACATTACCGAACGCAAGAGAGCCGAAGAGGCGCGGCGGTACAGCGAGGAACAATACCGTACAGTTGTCGAAGCAGCCAGTGATGCTGTGATCAGCATGGATGAAAACGGCGGCATCCTGCTTGCTAACCCCGCCACCACGAGAATCTTTGGCTATGAGCCGGCCGAATTGATCGGGAAATCCCTGACCGTACTCATGCCGGAATTCATGCGGAAGCTGCACGAGGCTGGGTTCAGACGCTATTTGGCGACTGGCCAGCGGCACCTAAACTGGCAAGGTACCGGTGTTACCGGCCTGCGCAAGAATGGCCAGGAGTTTCCGGTGGAAGTGTCGTTCGGAGAAATGACCAGCAACGGCCACAAGGTGTTTACCGGCTTTATCCGCGATATCAGCGAAAAGAAGCGCGCCGAGGATGAATTGCGAAAGCAGAAGGAGGTTTTTCAGAAGATCTTCGAGCATATCCCCGCGATGATAGGCTTCGTGGACAAGGATGACTACATCGAGCTGGTCAATCCGGCATGGGAGCGCGCGATGGGGTGGACGCTCAAAGAAATACATGAACAAAATGTCGACGTATTTGCCGAGGCTTACCCTGACCCGCAGTACCGCCAAATGGTTCTGGATTTCGTTGCCGGCTCAACTGGCGAGTTTAAAGACCTCAAAGTGAGGGTGAGGGACAGGAGGGTTATAGATGTGGCCGTTGCGGTCGTACATCTTTCGGACGGGACTAGCGTTGCCATCGGACAAGACATCACGGAGCGCAAGCGCACGGAGGCAGAACTGCGCGAGAGTGAGGCACGCTTTCGGCTGGTGGCCGATAGCGCTCCGGTGATGATCTGGATGGCGGGGACTGACAAGCTGTGCACCTACTTCAACAAGCCGTGGCTGGATTTCACTGGCCGATCCCTTGACCGGGAGCTTGGCAATGGCTGGGCGGAGGGGGTCCATCCCGAGGATTTGGGGAGATGCATGACTGCATATATTCAGGCCTTTGATCACCAGGAAGCGTTCAGGATGGAGTATCGCCTCCGGCACCACGACAGCGAGTATCGCTGGGTTTCCGACATTGGGGTGCCGCGATTCAATCCGGATGGGACCTTTGCCGGTTACATCGGCTCGTGTATTGACGTGACCGAACAGAGGCGAGCCGAAGAGCAGCTGCATCAGGCACAGGAGGATCTTGCCCGCGTGACCCGCACGCAGGCGATGGGAGAACTGGCTGCCGCAATTGCCCATGAGGTGAACCAACCCCTCACCGCGATCGTCACCAATGGCAACTTCTCCTTACGCCATCTCGAGGGTGCGAATCCGAATCCCGAAGAATTACGCGCGGCAATTACGGAAATTGTGAACGACGGCACTCGCGCGAGCGCGGTCATTTCGCGCATTCGCGGTTTACTGCTGAAGGGAACTTCCAGGCGGACGGAACTAGAAATCAACCAGATCATTCAAGAAGTAACTATTCTCCTGCGCCACGAGCTGAGCCGGAACCGTGTCTCACTGCGCACTGATCTCGCTGCTGATCTACCACGCGTGGCCGGTGACGCAGTGCAGATGCAACAGGTATTGATTAACCTGATCATGAACGCGGTTGAAGCAATGACTACGTCCACAGACAGGACGCGGGAACTTCTGATCAGTTCTGCAAGGAGCCCCGAAGGTGTTCTAGTCCAGGTTCGAAATTCTGGACCAGGTATCGAGCCGGAGGTGGCAGACCGCATCTTCGAACCATTCTTTACCACGAAGGCGGAAGGTATCGGAATGGGGCTCTCCATCAGCCGTTCCATAATCGAGTCCCATGGTGGACGTATGTCGCTCGTGCCAGCTTCCCTGGGCGCGCTGTTCCAATTCACTTTACCCGTCAATTCGGACGATGCTTCATGACTGAGCCGGCCGCTATCGTTTTCGTGGTCGATGATGACCCATCGGTTCGTCGCGCCATCAAGCGCCTCGTGGAGTCGGTGGGTTTACATGTAGGACTGTTCGGATCGGCAGCTGAATTCATGAACAGCAGCCATCCGGATGTTGCTAGCTGTCTCGTCACTGATATCAGGTTGCCAGGAATCAGCGGGCTTGACTTCCAGCGCGAGTTGGCCAAGGCAAACAATGAGATCCCCACGATCTTCATTACCGCTCACGGCGATATTCCAATGACCGTGCGCGCGATGAAAGCGGGAGCCGTCGAGTTCCTGACCAAGCCCTTCCGCGACCAGGATCTGCTGGATGCGATTCAGGTGGGGTTGGAACGGGACCGCGCCCGGCGCCAACGCCAGGCCGAGACAGCCATGCTCCGGGAGCGTTTCGAGTCGCTGACACCTCGTGAACGCGAAGTGCTGCCCCTGGTAGTTTCAGGTTTGCTCAACAAACAAGTCGCCGCTGAAATCGGAACTACCGAAGCCACGGTGAAGGTCCATCGCAGCCAACTCATGAAAAAGATGGGTGCCGACTCACTGCCAGAGCTAGTAAGGATGGCTGAGAAAATGGATCTCCCTGCTCTCAACCGATAAGCCGGCTTACGGTTGTAGCAGTACCTCCTCAGGGGCGACGGAAAGCTTTACCAGTCATAGGCCTTCGTTAACTTCGCCTTTACCAAAGTAAAGGCGTCCCTACCAACGCACAATACATTTCGCCGACTCCCCCACTTATTCTAGATATGGCGGCGAGGAGGTGTGTCTTTGGAAGGTGGGCTAACGGAGAACCAGCTCGTTTCAATCCTCCACAACAACGAGTCCGTGAGTTGGGGGGTCGCGGGGCTGATCCGCTCAGCTGGCTTTAGTGTCTGGGTTTTCCAGTCGGCAGAGGAGTTTCTGAGCTCAGGTCAAATGCCCCGAACCGCATGCCTCGTTATCGATGCGCTGCTGCCGGGAATGGGTGGGCTTCAGCTCCAGAGCCACTTGGCGGCCGCTGGCCGTCACATCCCCATGGTCTTCATTGTCGCTCTGTCGAACGAAACAGCCCGGACAGACGCGCTCAAGCTGGGAGCCGTGAATGTTCTGGAACCACTCGGCAAAGAAGCTTTGCTAAAGGAGATTCGCAGGATTTTGAAACCTCCGGAGATGTTCTGAAAACCGAAATCGCAACAAAAGTCGATTATTTCTCCCAGAGATGTGCTTATAATTTGAGCAAAGATGATCAAGTCTCGCGGCGCGCTTTGAGGGGGGCGGCCGCCAGGAGTATTGTGGACCCCTCAACCGCGTCACCGCTGGACCCGGAAACGCAGCGCAGGCTTGAGTTGCTGGAAATGGCAGTTTCCCGCCGTCACGCCGCAGAAGCCCTCCTTGAATCCGAACAACTGCTGACCGCTTACTCGGCCGCCTCCAAAGTGGGAATTTGCATTTTGGACACAGACCTGCGCTATCTTGCGATCAATCACACCTTGGCGAAAATGAATGGGATGCCTGCCGAGGCGCATCTGGGAAAGAGCGTTCGAGAGATGCTGGGTGATTTCGCCGAGTTGGTAGAGCCATTGTTCAAACGCGTTCTGTCAACTGGACGGTCCCTCTCTGACCTCAAAATCAGCTTTATGCTGCATAACCGGACTGAGCCCGGCCACTGGATAGAACACTATGTTCCCATCAAGGACACATCCGGCAAGGTCAAGAAAATCGGAGTGGTGGCGATCGAGGTCACTGAACAAGAAAAGCTTGAGGAATCCCTTCGCGGCGTTTCCAAAACGTTGCGAGAGGAAAAAAAGAGACAGCACGTGATGTTGGAAGTGAGCCGCGCGCTGGCTGGGAAGTGGAATGAGCGTGAAGTCTTTCCAAGAATATCGGCTTACCTGAGGCGGGTTCTGCGGCAAGAGTACGCGGCCCTTGCCCTACACGACGAAAAAAGCGGGCAGTTGGTTCGGCAAGCCATGGACTTCCCGCTGCGGAAGAGACTCGCAACCGACATTGCCATCCATTCGTCCAGAGATCCCCAACAGAAAGCCTTGCGAGAGGGCGCACCTTTGATCTTCAGCAAGGTTGATTTGCAGGATTTCCCGGATGGGGCCACAGACGATTTACTGGCGGAGGGGTTGCAGTCCCTCTGCTGTGTTCCGCTGCTCCGCCCCAAAGGGCCGCTTGGGGTATTGGTCTTGGGCAGCACCCGGAGCAGCGCCTTCAACGCGGACGATCTGACGCTCCTTAACCAGGTAGCCGCTCAACTAGCGATTGCCATTGAGAATGCCCGCACTGCCCGCGAGGTCGAGCAACTGCGCAAGAGACTGGAGCACGACAAGCGTCACCTGGAAGGGGACCCGCGTGCGAAGCCTCATTTTGAGGAGATTATTGGAGAGAGCCCGGCCCTGATGGAGACGCTGCAGCAAGTTGAGGTGGTGGCAGCGAGCGATGCAACGGTTCTGATTTCAGGAGAGACGGGAACGGGTAAAGGACTAGTCGCCCGCGCCATCCATCGCATAAGCAAACGGCGGGACCGAAGTTTCGTCGCTCTAAATTGCGCTGCGATTCCCACGGGGCTTCTGGAAAGCGAATTATTCGGCCACGAGAAGGGCGCCTTTACCGGAGCGGTCAACCAAAAGATTGGGAGACTGGAACTGGCGGATAAGGGAACTTTGTTTTTGGATGAGATCGGAGAAATTCCGCTGGAACTGCAGCCAAAGCTGTTGCGCGTGCTGCAGGATCACGAGTTTGAGAGGTTGGGGGGAATCAAGACGATCAAAGTGGACATGCGGCTGATAGCAGCCACCAACCGGGATTTGACGAGGAGTGTCGCGGAGAAAGACTTTCGCAGCGACCTATTCTATCGCCTGAACGTGTTTCCGATTCGCGTGCCGTCGCTGCGCGAGCGGCGCGCGGACATTCCGCTGTTGGTGCGTTACTTTATCCGGCATTTTGCCCGCGGCATGGATCGCGGCATTGAAACCGTGCCCAGCGAAACGATGGAAGCTTTGATCAACTGGCACTGGCCGGGCAACGTCAGGGAGTTGGAAAATTTCATTGCGCGGTCGGTTATCCTAACCGACGGGACAGCCCTGCGGGCGCCTCTCGCGGAGTTCCAGGCCGAGACCGCTGTTACTGCGGAACCCTCCCTACAAGGAGCCGAACGGGAACACATTATCCGGGTGCTCCGGGAAACGGATGGAATGATCGCCGGAGCAACGGGGGCGGCGCGCCGGCTCGGACTGAAGCGCACTACGCTGCAATCCAAGATGCGGCGGTTAGGAATCAGGCGGGCCGACTACTCACAGCAGCAGGAAGAGTAATGCTTGCGCCCACATTTCAGGAATTCCCGCGTTTTCAGAAGGCAATTCCACCGGTTGGTTTAAATCTCCGCCTGTAGCCGTATTCCGGATAGAGTCCCATGTATCGAAGCGGCAGATGGGTGCCGACTCTTTCTCCCGCTGCCGAACGGTCGGCATCGCTCTGTCATTGAAGATAGGGTTGGGAGGGAGAATGGCTTTTGTTTGTATCAGTTGGACGCTTATCAGCCCGTGCCATTCTGGAACACTGATTGCAGTACCGATCCGTGATCGGGAATGAAGTTGGGGCGGCTTCTTCCCAGACCCAGGCCGACTAATTCCATTTCCCAGTCAAGAGCCGACCTCCCCAGGGATCGGAGCAAACGTGTTAGTGGCGCGGAACTACCAGCCGAGCAATTTAGTTCGCCTGCTGCCAGAGCCCGCCAGGAGCTCTGTACCGCCGGGAACATTGAGAAGTGAAGCGTGGCGTGGGCAGCTTACGGGCAGGGACGAAGCATGGACTGTCACGCGCCCTGAGCCGCAGCGCGATCCAATTTCCCATGAGGCTAATGCAGAGGTCGATCAGCTGCTGTATTTATTTGCCTGCCAGTTAGAGTGGGAACGTCGGGGTGATTCCAGTGGGGCATGGGAAGTGATTTCTGCCGCGCGCGATCCCCAGAACAATATACGTGCCCATGCCCGTCGCTTGCTGGAACGGTCACAACAAATCGAACCGCAGATCCCGGAAGAAGTTCTTCCCCCGGCGCCAGAAATTCTCAAAAGTGTTCCCACGGAGGCGGGCATGAAAACTCCCTATAATCTCGAGATTATCGAAAGCTGCATGGGCTGCAAGGCAAGTAAGAGCGGTTTTTTCTGCCGATTTTCGCCCTCGGTCCTACGCTCCTGGGACGCGGTGAGTCATCACACCATCATGCCTCCAGGAGCGGTGCTGTTTGTGGAGGGGCAGACGCCAAGGGGGATCTATGTGATCTGTTCCGGAACCGTGAAGTTGTCGACCTCATCCAAGGAAGGCAAAGTCCTGATCTTGAAACAGGCGCATGCCGGCGAGGTGTTGGGGTTGAGCGCGGCGATTTCCGGCACAAATTATGAAATGACCGCCGAAACCGCTTGCCCAAGCCAGTTAAATTTCATCGGCCGGCAGGACTTGCTGACGCTGCTGCAGAACCAGAGTGAAGCGGGGGTGCATGCCGCCCTGTCGCTCAGTCGTGAGTTCCAGGGTGCGTATCGCGATATCCACGATCTGGTGCTGGCGCGTTCTTCGTCGGGGAAATTAGCCAGGCTGTTGTTATCGTGCGCTCCGCCAGTCCTCGAGAAGTCGAACGAACTGCCCCTACGCCCGCTAATGACCCATGAGGAGATGGCCCAGCGAATCGGCTCTTCGCGAGAGACGGTGACCCGATTGCTGAGTGATTTGAAGAAAAAAAGACTAATCCGCTTGGACGGTGTGTCTTTGGTGATTCGTGACCGAACCGGACTGGAAGCCTTAACCCTGTGATTCTTCCCCCACCCTGGAGGGCAGCTCGAAGTTTGGGGCTGCCCTCTGCTGTCAGTACCCAGTACCCAGTATCCAGTTGAGAAATACGAACTCTTTTCTGGGTACTAGGTACTGGGCACTCGCTGTACATACTCACAGTCCGAACAGTTCGCGCAACCGTTTTGTTTGCGCCCGGCTGACTGGAATCTCGCTTTGCTTCTTGTCATCCATGCGCAACTGGTACGAACTCTTGAACCAGGGCACGACCTCGCGAATGCGGTTGATGTTCACCAGGTAGGAGCGGTGAGCCCGCCAGAACAAACCGGGATCCAGGCTGGACAATAATTCTTCCAGGGTGCGGCAGTTCGAATGGCCTTCCATGCCCGCAGGGCCAGCCGTCACCACCGTAATCACTCCATCCTCGATGGAGGCGTAGCATATTTCCCTTTGGTCAACCAGGAACATTCGGCCCACGGCCTTGAGCAATATTTTCGAGGTTTGGGGCTTCGGTGTCTGCAGCATGCGGACAAGAGCGTCGATCTTCTCCGCGGGCAAGTTCTCCGCTCCCTGCTGGGTGCGGGCTTTCTGCACCGATTGCGCTACCCGCTTCTTGTCGAATGGCTTCAACAGATAATCGACCGCATTCACCTCAAATGCTTTGACTGCATATTGGTCGAAAGCGGTCGCGAAGACAATCTTGGGCAGGGGGATCTTTTTGTCGAGCAATTTCTTGATGACGCCGAAACCGTCGAGTCCGGGCATCTGCACGTCGAGAAATACCAGATCAGGATTATGTTCTTTGATGAGGCTGATGGCTTCCAGACCGTTCTTTCCCTGAGCCACAACGTTCACGTCTTCGGCGCTTTTGAGTAAGAAGGCAAGCTCATCGCGGGCGAGTTGCTCGTCGTCCACGATTACCGCGGAAAGGGGCATTCCGTCTCCAATGCCAGAAGGTCTGTTTTGAGTATAGTTGCTGCGTTTTGGCAGCGTCAACGCTATGCTGCAACGCCTAACGGCTAGCGCTGCTGCATCATGGCACCGACATCCATTTTCGTGTAGCCAGCCGGAATCTCAAACAGACTGGCGGGCTGCGCTCCTTCTTGAATATTGCGAAGTTCTCCATCGCTGTTCTTGCCCTGCCACTTCACGGGGAAGCGCAGCTTGGGGTCGAGCCAGAAATTGCCAGTCTCGCCCTTGGCGTTCGTAGCTTCATACTTCACGGTTTTGCGACCGCTGACGGTTTCGCTACCCACTTTGTGGCAGCTTCCACCCTGATTGCGCGACATTTTTTGCCAGTCGCCGCAGGCGTTCTCGACATCGCCAGTCTGAAAGAAAGCAGCAGCGTAGCTCATGCGCTGGCTTTGCATCTGCGCCGGCATCTCCATATACATGTGCTGCTGCGACATGAGCACGGTAGTGGATTGAGTGGCGAAATTTACAATTACCACACCGCCTCCGCCGCGTGCGTTGCTATTCTGCGGCTCGATGCGAAGCTTGTCTTTGGTGAAGTACATCTTCGCCTGGGATGGAGCGCCCGGCTTCTGCAGATCCACGATTTCGGCGGAGAATTCAGTCTGCGCCAGCAAGAGGGTCGAGGCGAAAATCAGAACAAGGCAGCATGAAACGCGGGCAGGCCATCGAAGCATGGTATCTCCTTAGATTTCGGCGCTGGTTGTTGTTGCTACTCCAAGCTGAAGCAACAGCGGAGGAAGAATAACAGAAGCTGTTCGAACAGGTTACACAACATTCTCCAACGCCAGGGCCATTCCCATGCCGCCGCTTACGCACAGCGTTGCTACGCCGCGCTTCGTGTTGCGCTTCAGCATCTCGTGTAGCATCGTCACCGTGATGCGCGTCCCAGTGCAGCCGATCGGATGACCGAGGGCGATCGAGCCGCCATTCACGTTGAGCCGGTCGCGATTGAAATTCAATTCGCGGTCGCAGGCCAGTACTTGCGCGGCGAATGCTTCATTCAGTTCGATCAATCCGAATTCATGCAGCTTGAGGTTGTGCTTCTCTTCGAGTTTGCGCAGCGCTGGGACTGGCCCAATCCCCATCTCGCGGGGATCGACTCCGGCCGAGGTCACCGCCGATATTCGCGCGAGAGGCTTCAGATTGTTCTGCTTTACGAAATGTTCGCTGGCGACGACTACGGCGGCAGCGCCGTCTGTAATTCCTGAAGAATTTCCGGCGGTGACGGTTCCGGTTTTTGAGAAGACGGGAGTCAACTTGCCGAGCTTCTCCATACTCGCGTCGGCGAAGGGATGTTCGTCACGGCTGAAAGTGGTCGTGCCCTTCTTGCCTTCGATGGTCACCGGGGCCAGTTCGGCGTCAAAACGTCCGGCAGCGATGGCTCGTGCGGCGCGGGTTTGCGAGGTGAGAGCGAATTCATCCTGCTCCTCGCGCGAGATCTTGTAATGCTCGGCCAACACTTCAGCGGTTTCGCCCATGACCATCTTCGCCATGGGACAAAAAAATCCATCGCGATACATGCCGTCGACCAGATCCTGATTGCCCAGCCGGTATCCCCAGCGTGCTTCAAGGTAGTAGGGAACGCGCGACATCGATTCCGTGCCGCCCGCCAGAATGCAGGTTGCATCACCTAGCAAAATAGACTGATATGCGAGCGCGATCGACTTCAGCCCTGACGCGCAGGCTTTATTGACGGTAAAAGCCGGCACTTCCTGCGGAACTCCGCTTCGGATGGAAATCTGCCGCGCAGGATTCGGTCCGCCCCCCGCCTGCCGCGCATTGCCGAAGATGGTTTCTTCGACCTGCTCTGGCTGAATCCCGGCGCGCTCCATCGCCGCCTTCGCGGCCACCATGCCTACGTCAGCCGCAGTTAGGGAGGCTAGCGACCCGCCGAATTTGCCGATGGGCGTGCGTACAGCGGAGAGAATGTAGACTGCCTGCAAAGAGTTCCTCCAAAGCATTTGAGTTTAGCAGGCGAGGGAAAGATGCTGGAGGGCAAGCCTCAAGCGGTTGCCGATAATCCTAGTTGTAACTCGACGGGTTGTGCCAGGGCTGAATATGGCCCGGTGTTTCGTTTTGCCAATTGAATTCCAAACCGGCTAAGATTGTCTCGTTCTTCCTTGCCATTCCACCTAACCTCCGGCATAATAAGAGTTTGCTTTGACCTCGCCGGACGCTTCCGGAACAAGGATATACCTCTGTGTTAATGATTCGACTGGCGCGCATGGGTGCGCGTAAACAACCGTATTACCGCATTGTGGTGATTGAGAAGGCGCGCGCGCGCAATGGCCGTCCGGTGGAAGTTGTGGGAACGTATAATCCCCGCACCAACCCCACCAGCATTCAGTTCAAACGCGAGCGTGTGGACTATTGGGTTTCGAAGGGCGCGCAAATGTCGGAGCGCGTCGGTAAGCTCTACTCCAAGCCGGTAGCGGCTCCAGCGGCTTCCGTCGCGTAATCAATCCCATGGCCGAAACAATGACTGAAACATCCCCCAACGTTCGGGTGCTCATTGAGCAGATTGCCAGATGGATTGTCGACGAACCCGATCAGGTTTTCGTCGATCATCTTGATGACGATGTGATCGAGTTGGAAGTGGCCGAAGGGGACGTGGGCAAGGTCATTGGACGGCAAGGGCGCAACGTCCGCGCCTTGCGTACGCTTCTGAGCGCTGTGGGAGTGCGGGCGCGGAAGCGTTACACGCTGGACGTGATCGACTAGCTGCGACGAAAGTCAGCTCGTAAAAACGGCGAAACCCATCGCCGGGTCAGGGAACCGGACGACCATTCGCGATCCTGATACAAGTGGTGAGTTCATTACGCTGGCCCGCGTGGTGAAGACGCAGGGCCGCCGCGGCGAAGTCGCGAGCGAGATTTTGAGCGATGTTCCCGATCGGTTCGCTGTCGGGATGAAGGTGCTGGCGCTGCCGCGGAATGCAGAGAGTCGCCGCGAACTGGAAGTGGAAGAACTCTGGCCGCACAAGGGCCTGTTGGTACTTAAGTTCGCGGGAGTAGATTCGATCTCCGAGGCGGAAACCCTGATCGGATGCGAGTTGCAGGTGCCGCGCAGCCAGCGTTCGGAGTTGCAGACGGGCTGGAATTACGTGAGCGATCTGGTCGGTTGTGCGGTGCTCGACAATGGCCGCGAAATTGGGCGGCTTGAGGATGTTCAGTTCGGAGCGGGCGAAGCGCCGCTGTTAATCGTGCGTGACGCCGCGAAGCGGGAGTTGGAAGTGCCTTTCGCTGAGGTTTATTTGGAACGAGTCGACGTTGAGCGGAAGCAGATATTAATGAAGTTGCCCGAAGGCCTGCTGGATGTGAATGCGCCGCTTACTGCAGAAGAAAAACGCGAGCAAGCGCAGAGAGCGAGAAAAAAGTATTAACCACAGAGGACACTGGGGATCACAGGTAAGGATCTGTGCTCTCTGTGTGAAGGTTTTGATCTGCGATGAAGGCCGATATAGTAACGATCTTTCCAGACTTCTTTCGCGGACCGCTGGACTACGGAATCACCCGCCGGGCGCAGGAAATGGGCCTGGCGGAAATCAAGGTGCATGATCTGCGGGAGTTTACCCACGATCGTCACCGCACAGTGGATGACCGGCCTTTCGGCGGCGGCGAGGGCATGGTGCTGAAGCCGGAACCGGTTTTTGAATGTTTGGAGTCGCTCGGCCTTGCCGCTCGAGAAGAACGGCTGGCGCGAAATGTCGAGCAATCGGTTGTTTTGCTTTCGGCGCAGGGGCAACGGTTTACGCAGAGAGTCGCCGCGGAGCTAGCGCTGCTCGACCGCATCGTTTTAATATGCGGCCGGTACGAAGGCATCGATGAGCGCGTGGCCGATTGTCTTGCCGACCGGGAACTTTCCATCGGCGATTATGTTTTGAGCGGCGGAGAGATGGCTGCTGCGGTGATCGTGGAAGCGGTGATGCGATTGCTTCCGGGTGCGGTGGGCAACGAAGCGTCAACCCAGCAGGAATCGTTTACGGTAGACGCGAACGTGAAAAGCGTAGGCAGTGCGGATTCGACCTGCGGCTCGAATGGATTGCTGGACTATCCGCACTACACGCGTCCAGCGGAGTTTCGCGGGATTGGGGTGCCGGAAGCGTTGATGTCCGGCAACCATGAAGAAATCCGCAAGTGGCGGCGCAAGCGGGCGCTGGAAAAAACTTTGCGCAACCGTCCCGACCTGCTAGAAGGTGCGGTGTTGAGCGAGGAAGACCGAAGGTTTTTGACTGGGATCAAGGACCGGGATCAATAAAGATCGCGGTTGGTTTCACACTGAGAGATCAGGATTTCACAATTCAGAAGGACGAATCATCATGTCGAACTTAATCATCGAAAGACTGCTCGCGAAAACACAACGCACTGACATTCCGGTATTTCACGCGGGAGATTCCGTCCGCGTTCACGTGAAGATCAAAGAAGGCGACAAAGAACGCGTACAGGCCTTCGAGGGCGTGGTCATCAAGCGGGACAATGGGCCGCAGGCCAGCTTCACCGTGCGCAAGATCAGCTTTGGCCAGGGCGTGGAACGTATTTTCCCGGTTCACTCCAAAGTGATCGACAAGGTGGACCTGCTGCGCTCGTCCAAAGTGCGGCGCGCGAAATTGTATTATCTGCGTGGTCTCAAAGGAAAAGCGGCACGGTTGCGCGATGTCGAACGACCAAACTGAAGAAGTTGGCGCTGAACTATCCCGCTGCCGATACTGAGCGCTCGGTGACGACCTCGAGGTCGGCGAAGTCCTCGCGGCGCGGCCTTTTCAGGCGACTCAGCACGTAATCGAGCAGCGGTCGGTCGCCCTGCCGAATTTCCTGGAACTCAACGCCCATGGCACGATTCTGTGCCGTGTACCGCACGTGCCCGCGCAGTGCAACGCTGACGTCGCACATATTCAAAACCAATCGCAGTCCCGTTCCCGGTGTAAGAAGATCGCCGGCGCTGATCAGGCAGCCGAATTCTGAGATCTCTTCGAGCCGGCCTTCCACGCGGGAAGCCCCGCTAATCTCCGCCACGTCGGCGCACCCTTCGACGGCAAATCGCGGACGCCTTCGGCGATTCTTCCCATCCCGGTTGAACGAATTCAACGAGGTCATCTTGTTTGGCCCGACTGGAATGACCGGCAAGTAGTGCTCTTCCATTTGCCGCAGCTCTTCTTCCCACGGACTCTTCCCGTCCACACATTCCACCGTGAACTGGCCGCGCAGCGCGGAGTGGGGATCGGCCGTCCAGACAATCTGGCAAATAGACTTGTGGCGTCCGCGCTCAACCGTGACCAAATCTCCTACCTTCACCTCGCGCGAACTGAGCAGCCGGGCGCCGCGTGGATGAATGTCATATGTACAGGCCAGCTCCTGTGCGCCTCGAACTCCCTGCTGCGTGTGGGTGAGGCGAACCGGAAGCGCCAGGTGGATCAACTTGCCTGCCGGCGCGGAGTCTTGCAGCGCACTCTCTAGTAGCGCCGCATCCTGCCGAGGCTGAATTACTTCGATCACCACTGTTCCTCACGAACTGTCGATATCGAAAACATAGCAGTACATGTCCTACCGGACAATGTACGTTCGTAATCGAAGTAATGGTTACTGGGAGGCATTGCCTTGCGGCGGATGGAGTGGCTAAGCGTTGGGGGGTGTCATCGACCAGCGCTGTGGAAAGCCTGTGCATTTTCGGGCTTGCGTGGAACTCTTCGAGAAGGTAAACATTACTCACCGCGTCTTCCAAATGCCGAGTTCTGCGACAGTTGCGTCGGAGTTTTCTCTTTCCCCATCAGCGGTAAAATTACGTCTGCTGAAGAAGCTTCGCTGCACGCTTCGTTACGAAAAAAGAGCGTGGGCCTCGGGGGCGATACTGGTCGCAGGGGTGGACGAGGTGGGGCGCGGATCGCTGTTTGGGCCGGTAGTGGCGGCGGCAGTGATTCTCGACCGCAACTATCGTCTCCGCGGACTGCGCGATTCTAAACTGCTGCTGGCAGAACGCCGCGAACTGCTGGCGCCGCGCATCCGGGAACATGCCATAGCCTGGGCCGTGGCGGCCGTGGACGCGGCCCGCATCGACCAGATCAACATTTACCAGGCGTCACGGCTCGCCATGCGCGAGGCAGTGATGCGTCTGCAGCCTGCGGCGGATCACCTCCTGATCGACGCCGTGAAGCTCGATTGCGAATTACCCCAGAGGGCGATTATTCATGGGGATGCCCTTTCCGCTTCCATCGCGGCAGCTTCGATTCTGGCCAAGGTAGAGCGCGACCGCATGATGTGCGAATGGGATGCGGTCTTCCCCGAGTACGGGCTGGCATCCCACAAGGGCTACAGCACGCCACAGCACCTGGCTGCGTTGGAGCAGTACGGCCCAACCCCGTTGCATCGGCAGTCGTTCGCCCCAGTGTGGAGTAATCCCGAGAAGCAGGAAGTATTTGAGTTCGACGAGGCCGTCCCTGAGTTGCCTGCGGTCTAACGAGGATTACCCGAAGAAGATTACCGGCTCGGCTGTACGATCAAAATCATCCCAGGATGGAGAACCGCGACATCGCCGTTGTTGCGCTTGAGAGCGGCGACCGTGGTCTTGTAGGTGGTGGCAATGGAGTAGAGAGTCTCGCCGGTTTTCACCGTATGGCGTAGCGTGGCTTGTCCGGATGTATCTTCGTCCGGGGCGTTCGCTGACTTAGACAACGAGTTTTTTGCCGACGCCGACGGTGTAGGCTTCCGGATACGGGAGCCTGACTTGGATGCGGCTGAGGGCTCGCTGCTGGGCGAAACTGGCAGGTGCAGCGCCAGCACTTTCCTTCCTCTCAAGCTGTCGCTGTTGTGCAGTCCGTTCCAGCGGCGAACCATCTGCGCGGAGACGCCGAAGTACTCGGCCACGGTTTCAACCGTATCCCCTTTGCGAACTTTGTATCGCGTGATCCGCTTGGCGTAGGTAGCATTGTCGCTGACCGGGTGCTTGCCCACCGCCACCGGGATGATCACTTTGGCGCCCACCTGAAGATCCGGACCGTCGAGTTGATTGGCGGCGACAATTGCTTTCGCGGTAACGCGATAGGAACGGCCGAGAGAGGCCAGGGTGTCGCCGGGCAGAACCTTGTGATATCGCCACCAGAGCCGCATATCGTTCGGGATCGCGGCGATTGCGGTTTGATATTGATCCTTGGTCCCCGCCGGTAAGTGAAGTTCAAAGCTGCCGATTTTGGGTGTGGTCATGCGCAGCAGGCTGGGATTCACTTCCTGCAGTTGCGCCGGAGTCGCATCCACACATTCAGCCACGAGCCGCAAATCCACCGGATAGTTAATGGTGACCTTGTCGAAGGCTAAGGGCTCATCCATCGACACATCGTCAAACCCATATTGCGACAAATTCTTGGCTACGATGGTCACGGCCAAAATGATGGGCACGTAGTTGCGCGTTTCCTTGGGAAGAACGTTGCGCCGGTACAGCTCCCAGAAGTCAGCGTAGCCGGTGCGGCGGACCGCTGCTTGTACCGTGCCAGGCCCCGAGTTATAAGCGGCCATGGCGAGATACCAATCGCCGAATTGAGCGTAAAGGTCCTTCAGATGGTGGGCGGCAGCGCGCGTAGATTTTTCCGGATCTTGTCGATCATCAACCCACAAACTGCGTTGCAGGCCGTACCCGCGGCCGCGGGGACCCATGAACTGCCAAATGCCGCGGGCGCCAGCGCGGGAAACCGCCAAGGGATGAAATCCGGACTCGGCTTGCGCCAGGTAAATCAGATCCTGGGGAACTCCTTCCTGTTTGAGAACCGAGACCATCATGTCGTGGTAGCGGCCGGAGCGGGCGAAAGCGCGCTCGAAGGTACCGCGTCCACGATTGGAGAAGTAGCTGATATATCCCGCGACCTGGTCGGTCATCATCAGCGGCAGGTCAGAATGGGTTGACTTGATCTCAGCCTGTGCCTTGGCCTTAACGTTGGGGTCGGCCGAGGGCGTGATGCCGTTAGCCTCATCAATCGGAGCGGGTTCCGACTTCTGTGCCTCAGAATCGGACGCCATGCCGAGAGCGCCCAAATCCAGGTGGTTGACGCCCTCTACGATGCGATCAAATTCCTTCTCCAGGCGGTCGTCGGAGCGGATGTCGAGCTTGCTCTCCAATAAGGCGTTAAACGCGCTGTCAAAGTTCTGCTTGGCCGCTTCCGTATGTCCGGCGTGGTAAGCGTCCAGTCCATCCTGATAATTTTTTTCGACTCGTGCGATCAGATCCGCCACGGGATCGGTGGCGGGCGGCGGAAGCTGTTCTTTGGCCTCGGGCACAGACTTGAATTCGTTCTGGGGCTGGCTTACGGACTTTGCGGGGGGCGCCGTGGGTTCGGTCTGCTGCGGTGTAGCAGGGTCGGGGGCTTTGGCCCTCAATGCCGGTGCAGTGGTGGGTGGCAGCAGGGGAACCGGCTTCTGCGCGGTCTGGCAAGAAGACCCCAGCAATGCAATCACGGCCAGCACTGCGATCCGCATTTGGAGTTTTGCAACTCTCATATTTCTATAGGAGATACGGATTGCTCCCTGGTGTGAATGCCCGCTGAATTCTATCAAAAATCGTATCCCGCAGAGGCGCCCGGGTCAACGCCGAAAGCGGTTCCAGCGAGGTTACTTTCGGCACGAATCGAAAGATTACCAGCTTGCCCTTCAATCAGACGACAGAAATCCCGCAGAGGTTTGACGGGTTCCGCCTTAAATCCAGAATGTGGATCAACTGGCCAACCCATGCTAGACCCTCAGGTAGTCGGGACGCCAGTTCTGGATCGATTTCTTGATATCGGCCTGGGATAGCTTTTCGGAGAGTGTCCGTTCCACCAGCGCCGGAAGCTCCGCATCCGAAGCGAAGCGTAGCCCTACCAACTGGCTAACGGTCAATTCCGGAATACGGGATCGCAATGGCTCAGGCAAGAGGGAAGCGAGCCGCAGTTGCTCCTCCAGATGAATCACCCGGTCCTGCACGCGAAGCGAGTAGAGACGAGTCTTCACCACCACGATGGCCAACGCGACGGCGACCAAGAACATCAGCCCACTGTGCAGGCCCGGCCGCCAGATAAAGTGAACTACGCCCGCCAGAGCCAGCAAAAGAAAAACGGGCAACGCGAAGAAATGAAACAAGGGATCCCAACGCGTATGGTTGGCGTAGGTTTGTGGTTTCCTTTGAGCCATAAACGGAAGCCTCCTTGGCGGCCGCGCAAGTGTAGCAGAACAGTTGTCTGTTCCTGGTCAAATCGGCCGCGCTGTAAGATTGCCTCGGATCGGAAGGTTGACCACGCATCCTCTTAGGTTTGCGTTCCTGAGAACCGATTCCCACACGGAGTCTTTTTTCAGGAAAAGGGAATCCAACGCCCCATGAAAGCGATTCAAGTGAAGCAAGTCGGCGGGCCCGAGGCAATGGAAGTTGTGGAGTTGCCCATTCCGCAACCCAAGCCGAACGAGGCTGTCGTAAAGCTGTCCGCCTCGGGTGTCAACTTCATCGATGTCTACTTCCGTGAGGGGCGCTACAAGGCGCAACTCCCGATCGTATTAGGGCAGGAAGGGGCGGGAGTCGTAACAGCCGTTGGTGCGGAAGTAAAGTCGGTGAAGGTAGGAGATCACGTGGCATGGACCGCCGCGCACGGCTCCTACGCAGAGTGCGCCTCGGTCCCTGCGGATCGGTTAGTTCCGATTCCGCCGAGTGTCAGCGATCAGCAAGCTGCTGCAGCCATGCTTCAGGGCATGACGGCGCACTACTTGTCGCACGACACGTATCCCCTCAAGCGAGGCGAAACCGCGCTGGTGCATGCCGCGGCGGGTGGCGTCGGATTGCTGCTGACGCAGATGGCCCACAACATCGGAGCCAGAGTAATCGGCACGGCTTCGACAGAGGAGAAGGCAAAACTGGCGCGCGAGGCCGGAGCCGATGAGGTAATCCTCTACACGGCGGCGGATTTCGAAACCGAAACCAAGCGCATCACCGGCGGCAAGGGCGTGGACGTGGTCTACGATTCGGTAGGCAAAACCACATTCGAAAAGGGACTGAACGTCCTCCGCCCACGAGGGATGATGGTCCTGTTCGGCGGATCGAGCGGGCCGGTGCCGCCCTTCGATCCGATCGTGTTATTGCAAAAAGGATCACTCTATGTCACCCGGCCCACGCTGACGAACTACATCGCCACCCGCGAAGAGTTAGTGGTGAGATCCGGCGCGGTGTTCGGCATGATCGCAGCCGGAAAACTTCAGCTGCGAATCGAGCACACTTATCCGTTGGCGGAAGTGCAGCGCGCGCATCGGGACTTGGAAGGAAGAAAGACAACCGGGAAGCTGCTGCTGATTCCGTGAGAGCGCGTGGAGCGGGCACTCCTGCCCGCGAAATGCGTCTAGTGAAGCAATAGCCGCAGAGGGTTACTTCCGTTTGTGATGCGGATTTGGCGGCATAAGGCTTATGCCTTCCGCCGAAGCTCTGCTGTATATGGCCGACGGTGTCCTCCGAGTTTTAATCCGATCACGGGAGTGGGTGTATCTTGTCGGGCAAGTTTCGTAATTCCTTAACGTCATCAGCTTTCCATTCTTTTCCGGTATTGCGCGTATAGTAGGGCATCTTAAATTCTCCTAATTTCGGAGACTATGATTCAAAAAACAGCCGCCCACAATAGCGAAGCTGGTTCACTGAGGAATTATTGGGAAGACTTTAGCTACGGTAGTCCCTACAGGCTACAGAATGAGCGGTTCGAGGTATGCATTCTTCCCGAAAAGTTCGATTAGCGCAAGCTTGAGTTCGTGCCCGTGTTTTCTGACACCTGTCGCATGAACCATTTCGTGGAGCAAGGCAACTTTCGCCTCCGCCGGAAATTCTTTGAACTTCTCGCTGATCCGTATGCCAGGTCTTATCCCGAGTCTTGAGGCATCCTTCTCCAAGTAGCAAATTCCCGCGGCGTCAAAGGGGAGTTTGCTGAAGGTGCATGTAAAACTCTGGGACAGTTCTGGCACTGAGCCATTGAAATACTTATCTTTGAACTCTCGATATAGTGCGGCGAGATCAATTGGTGCGGGAGCCTTGCCCGCTCGCTCGCGAACAATCGCGGCATGAACGGACCAGTAGACCACCTCATTCTCGTAGTCAATCGCCGATCCGCTCTCAGTAGCTTCTGCCAGCAACTCGGCTTTTGCCGCTTTTAGGGCTGCGAGGTATTTCCTTGCACAAGTCTCCCCTGGGAAATCTGGTGGAACTGCAGCGCTGAACGTGTCGACAACGCCCTCCTGGCTCGAAATCTCGTCAACTATGGCATAGACACGAGATCCCCAGGGCAGAACGGGATCGGTCAGCCGCGCTATCTGCTGATCAGCCCATTCTTGAATTGCCGTGTCGTTCGGTGTCGGCACCATCTTTACCTTCCTCATAGAAGACGGAGTTGAGGAAAATCCAGTGCATAGCGGCTTGCATCGCGGGTCATGAGCCTGTCCGCTTTCAGCAGCGCATGCGACGCGATTACGAAGTCTGGCAGCAGGCGTTTTGGAGAACCTCCGCCGGAACGGCGCCGTCGGATCGCATAGGCTGAAAAGGTCGTTGCCGCCAGTTGCCAGACATCTTCTCCCATATCAAAATCGATGCCGATGCCCATTTCCGAAAGCGCCTTCCGAACCACCTGTACGTTGAGTCCAGGCACCGCCGATAGCTCGACAAAGACAGGCCCACTTACCACCAATGCTCCCTCTGCGCGGACGCTCGACAACTGAGCGATAATCGTGGCCGCTGTGGGCGCGCCCGCCCAAATCGGAGATACGATATTCGTATCCAGAGCAGTCCTCATTCGTAGTCTTTGTCACTGCGCATATCATCAATCCAAGCCTTGATCCCCTCTTCGCCGCCGGGAAACGGGCTTGCAATTCCGATGTACTTTTCGAAGGGGTTGGCTTCCGCGCGGGCTGGCCGGATTACGGTGCGACCTTCTTCCACCACAAATTCGACGCGGTCGCCGGTTTCCAGTCCCAACCGCTTGCGAATCTCCTGCGGAACGGTTAGCTGACCCTTGCTGGTTATTGTGCTAAAGTGACCCATCCTTACCTTGTCTCCTTACTGTAAGGATACTATACATTACCACTCTAGGCAACAGACTTCTGGCGCTTCCGTAAGTACTGACGCGCATACGACGGCACCGTCTGGTTCGCCATAAGTCTCGCATCATCAATTGGTTCCCCCGCCACCAGCTCCAACGGTACCACCCCGGCCCAAGTAGGGAAGGAATAATCTTCTTCATCATCAATAGCCGGACCCTGGCGCACTTTGGCGGAGAACTCCTCAATCGGCAATCGCAGCACTGATGTCGCCTTCAACTCGCGTTCGTTAGGCTGTCGTGAGTCTGCCCAGCGCCCTGGAATGATGTGTTCCGAAAGTAGCCGCAGCGCCTCTAGCTTTTCCGCCGGATCATCCACCAGCGTCGCCTTTCCCAGCACAACCACCGAGCGGTAATTCATCGAGTGATTGAAGATCGAGCGTGCCATCACCAGTCCGTCGAGAAGGGTCACGGTCACGCAGACTGGAAGGCTTTCCTTCATCTGCCGCAACATGCGGCTGGCGGCCGATCCGTGAATGAATAAGCTGTCGTCTTTGCGTCCGTAAGAAGTAGGAATTACGAAGGGCTGGCCGTCGACGACAAAGCCGACGTGGCATAGGAAGCCTTCATCGAGAATGCAGTACGCAGTTTCCCGATCATACACAGCGCGATCCGCTTCGCGGACCAGACGGGTCCGCGGCGTGGGCGTATAGGGTTGAGACATTGCGGAAGAAACTCCGGGCAAGCGCCAAGGATGGTTGAAGGAAAAGTGTACCACCGAGCAACTCAGTTAGGGCTCTCCGCCTACGCAAAGGATTCAACCTGAAAAGAAGAATCTCAACCCTTGCCGCCGAGAGGTTCATACCGATTCTCTCGATACATCCGACTGAAGAGTATGCCAACGAGCAGAAGAGTGAGCGGGGTGAAGATGCTGGCTTCCGGACCCACGCTGCCGCCGGAGAGCCAGGCTGGCCCGCTAAAACTGGAGTTGAATAAGTTGTGATACGGAGCGAGGCCGCTATCCGCGACTCCATAAAAGAACGTTTGGCCCCAGTCCCATCCAGCGTGAAAACCAACGGCCCACCACAAATTTCCAGTCCGGCGCAGAAATAGGCAGAACAGCAATCCAAAACAGACTACCGAAAGCAATCCGAATTTGCTCTCGCCCGGATTGGCTGCATGGGCCAGGCCAAACAGCAGAGACAGCAGAATCGCCGACGGCCAGAAGCCCATTCCAGTACTCAGCGTGAACTGAAGATATCCGCGAAAGGCGAATTCTTCCCCAAGGCCAACCACCACGAAGGCTGCGGTCCAGGCAGCAGTCGCGGTAAGAATGGTGTTGCCGTGAATCGCAAGGCCGGTGAGGTGAAATCCGTGGAGCACGAAGATGGCAAACAGGCTGGTGCTGATGGCCAGGAACCCCACCAGAGTTCCCAGCCAGAAATTTTGGCGGAATGCGAATCTTACCGGCAACCCATACTGTCCCCAACTGCGGTGCTCAATCCGGCCCATGATCAGTGCCGCCAGCCCGGTGAAGAGAAAAATAGCGCCGTCGCTCAGTACAGCGGCAACTGGTGAAAGCGAGGAAGCAATTTGGAGTTGAGGCGGCCGGTGTAAAACAAAATGCAGCACCAGCCATACAGCCAGATTAACCACACCTACAAGCCCTGCGACAATCGCCAGAAAGATGAGCGCTCGCCATCCGGCGCGGATGCCATGCGGCCCGCGGAAGACACTCGGGGTCGCAACTGGGGTAGGAACTGCCGCCTGCGATGGTTCCGGCGGAAGATTCTGCATTGGTTCTGACATGTAATTGCCTATGCAAGGAGCGGATGTTCCCCGGATTCCCTTCAAAAGGAATCCGGGCTATCGCCGATAGTTCGGACGGCAGACTGATGAACTTACCAGTAAAACTTCAGCGCGAACTGGAACTGTCTCGGATCATAAGCGGCAGTAGCTTGCCCCGCGTTGCTAAATAGCGGGCTTACCGCTGCGACGTTGTACTTGTTGGCAATGTTAAACATGTCGGCGATCAGTTCCATGTTGAAGCGCTCGCCAAAATAAATCCGCTTGGATACCCGCAGATCATTGAACACCGTCCAAGGGCTATTTCCTGCATTGCGGCCAAGGTTGCCATCAAGTTGCAGTAGCGTGGGGACGGTGCCGCTGGCTACGAAGCCGTTGATACAAGGCTCTTGCAGAGTTCCACTCGGAGAGTACTTGCTCTTGTAAACGGTTCCGCAGGCTGGATCGACGGTTGTGTTTGGGCGCCCAGTTAATGAAGACAACTGAAAATTGTCACCGTTGCCCGTGATGATGTTAAACGGCCGGCCCGACGCAACCTCCACGATTGGAGCGAAAGTCCAGTTGCTGAAGAACTTGCTGGCAAACCCGTCGCCACCAAGCTTGCCGGTTTGGTAGACGCCGCTGAAGACGAAGCGATGGCGCTGGTCAAACAGTGAATTCGAGCGGTCCAAGGCCGGGTAATAACTGTCTTGCGGAGTAAGCGTGGACTGCAGATCGGTGGAGTCGTCGATCGCGTGCGACCAGGTGTAGGAAGCGAGGAATTCGTAGTGATTACCAAAGCGCTTACGTAGATTGGCTGTGAGGCCGTGATAGACCGAGCTGCCGTTGGAGTAGTTGGCATCCATGTCTCCAAAGGGAACGCAGTTGGCTAAGGTCGTGGGATCGCAATTGGCGTTGAATCCCTGACTTGCCAGGCTCTGCAGGATCGTTTGGGCGAGGCCTACACACGCAGCCCCGCCTGGTACCTCGTTCAGATAGAAAGCGGCGACAGAAGGATTTAAGCCGCCGGGGCGGAAGAAATTCATCATCGAAGAGTCAACATAGAGCGTGCCGGTCCCAGTCACGCCGCAACCACTGACGGTGAAGGGGCTGGTGGGTGTGGCGCCGGCGGCAAGCGCGGCGTTAAAGTTGGCCACCATGAGGTCGCCGCGAATCGTGTTGGCGTTGATGGGACGATTGAGGTGACGTCCTCCGTTGAAGTTGTAGGCGAGATTCAGCGCGAAGCCGCCGCCGAGGTCGCGCTCAACGCTTAGATTGACCTGCTGAGAGTAAGCGTAAACAAAGTTCTTCGCTTGCGGATAGCCAAAGGGTTGAAATCCCAGAGGTAGAAAAGTGGTGGGGTTCAGATAGTTCTGGTTCAGGAAGATGGACTGCGCCGCCGCGGCAACGCCACAGCTCGTATCCGAGGCGGCACAGGAGAAGCGTTGCTGATTGGGCGAGTAGTTCAACAGATTTAGCACGCCCGCGGCAACCGGACCCGCCGTCGGTGAACAGGGCGAAGAGGCGTTGCCGCCGGCCGGCGGAATCAGACCTTGAAAGATCTCCACCGCATTCAGGTTGCCGGGGTTACCTGCTCCCTGGCAGGGCGAACCGGGGCCGAAAGCGAGTTGTCCGCTCGAGGAGCCATCGGAAGCGTCACCAAGGAAATACAGGCCAAGCAGCGGATGATCGTAGAAGATTCCGTAGGAGGCGCGCAAGACGGTCTTGCCGTCACCACTCGGGTCAAATGCCAGGCCAAAGCGAGGCTGGAAGTTATGTGTGGCAGTCTGAATGCCTTTCTGCAAGCCGAGCGAATGATAGGCGGCCAGCGCCAGAGGCGAGGTGATTGGCTTCAGCGCGGGCGAGACTTCGACGTCGTAACGCAAACCGTAGTTGAGCGTAAGCTTGTGGTTCACACGCCAGGAGTCCTGCCAGAAAGCACCCATCGGGATGTTATGGAAGGAATCACTGGGACTGCCCAAGCCCTGAATGAAGTCGCTGGGAATGCCGGCTCCATATGCCTGGATAGCGGAGAGCCCGGGTCCCCCCGGCAGCCCCAGGGTCGAAGCCGACAACGATCCGACATCTATGACCCCGCCGTAGTTCACGGTGAAGATCGCGTTGATAGGAATGTAGTTGAAGTCCACACCGAACTTCGTGTCGTGCCGGCCGAGCGTCCAGGAGAAATTGTCTGTGAATTGATAACGTTGCTCGGTGCGTTGAATGTAGGAGTAAGGCTCGCGCCCGAAGTAGGCAAACCCCGGAATATTGACGCCAGGGGAGGAGCCGGCGGGGGTTTGCGTGTTGTAAAAGTAGGAGAGGCCGCGGCGGGCGTACTGGAAGCGGAACTCATTCACTCTATTGTTGCCGACGGCCCAGGTATCCTGCAGCGTTCCGGCCACATCCCGGAAAGTCTGCTGTGACGTGCGTGAGTAGGAATTCTGGCCGAAGGGCTGGTCCTGGCCGCCGACCTCGATGCCCGTGATGGTCGATGGGCTCACGTTAGCCCGCAACATCAAACGGTTGCTGTTGCTGACGTTGTGATCGAGGCGCAGTGAGTAGACGCTGGTCCCTTCGAACACCGGATAGTTGCCCATCTGCGAATTCAGCGTTTGGAACGAACCTGGAATGCCTCCGCAAATCGGGCCGGTGTTCTGGCAGGTAGTGATGAACTGAGCGAGCGGGTTGCCACTGGCTGGAGTAGGCAGTACTCCGAGCGCAACCAGCGCCGCGAACGAAGCCGGATATTGTCCGGTGAGGGCAACCCCGGAACTCGCGCCGGCAAGAATTGCATACTGCTGAGCCAAAGCCAGAGGCGTCGTTGGATCGGCTAGGAACACTTGCTGCGCGGGAGTGACCTGAATATTGAACGTTCCCGACGGGGCGCCGAAAAATGGCGAGGCGTCAAACGGAACCAGCCCGAAACTGCCCTGTCCGATGCTGGAGAATCCCGTCTCATGCCGCCGCGTAATCTCGTAAGAAAAATAGTAATAGGTTTTATCTTTCTTGATCGGCCCGCCGAATGCGGCTCCCGCCTGCACCCGCGTGTAGGCCGGGTTGGGAACTGTACTAAACGGATTCACCGCCTGAAAATTCCGGTTGCGCAGGTAGCCGAACACATCGCCGTGGAACGCATTCGATCCCGAGCGAGTGATGATGTTTACCACCCCCCCGGCCGCGCGGCCGTATTCGGCACTGTAATTGTTGGTAATGATTTGAAATTCCTGCACCGCTTCTTGCGACACAGTAGAGCGCACGCCGTTAACCGAGTTGTCCGTGGCGTCGGCGCCGTCGACGTTGACCAGATTCGACCGGGCTCGCTGTCCGCTCATGTTGAGTCCAGACGTGGGTGCAGCGCCGGTGTTAGGCGCGTTGTCGCGTACCACCTGGGAATCCGTCAACGTGAAGTTAATGTAGTTGCGGCCATTGATCGGAAGATTGTCGATTCGGCGCTGTCCGATCGTGTCCGTGGTCGAAGTGCGCGAGGTCTCGATTAATTCAGGCTGGGCACTTACTTCCACCACTTCTCTTCCGGTCGCAACCGCCAGCGCGACCGGAAGCTCCACCAGTCCGCCGACCGTGATGCTGATGTCCCTGGCCTCGGCTTTGCCGAAACCAGGCGCTTCCACTGTGACCGTGTAACTGCCGGGAGGGAGCTGCTGAGCGCTGTAGCCGCCTTGCCCATCGCCTGTGGCAGTTCGCTCTACTCCTTTTGCTACATCGCCAACCGTGACCGTTGCGTTCGTTATCAGGCTGCCCTTGGGATCTTTCACCGTTACGTGCACGTCGCCCGTCGCGGCGCCGCCTTGAGCAAAGGCGACCGAGGAAAGCCACAGAGCGAGAATAGAGAAGGAAAAAACTTTCAGACTGCAAATCTTAACGGAGCGGATCGTTGCGCTGCAGATCATTAGGGTCTCCCTTGCTTCCGTCCACTCGAAAGTGGCGGCAGAAACCACTCAAAGGTCACTGGCCATATTACGCGCGAAACAGCCACAACTTTTCTGGGGTTGGCAGCTTCCCGCTGGTTTTTACACCAGAATGGGACAAGAAAACAAGGTGAGATTCATCAGGGGTAGTGTGCTAGTTACCTGAACCCATACCGAGGCACAGCAATGCCGGCGCGGAAAATAACAAAAACTTGGCATCAGTGTCTGTGACCGATGTCGTATTCCCTAGATTTGTGCGAAGAGACGGACCGGCACGGCCGGATTCTGCAAACGGCCAAGTAACATGGCAGCCCCGCTCAATTGTTCATAACGGTCAGCCACCCGCACGGCGGCCAAACCAGAATTAGGCCATGCCAGTGCCAGGTAAATGCGCGCCAGAGCCACAGTGGCGTTCCGGCGAAGAAGCAGCGCGTCATTCACTAACTTGTGTGCCGCTTCCGCGACCCGCGGATCGCCGCCCGCCAGCGCAGTCTGACCCACCCTGACCAGCACGGTAGCATTGTTCGCCGCCACTCCGACATAGGCAGCCATTGCCAGCAAGCGTTCGCGGCGCACTCGTCGAAACTGCCCCGGCGGCAACCGTCTACGCAAGTAATCGTCCTCGGCAGGATTGATCAAATTACGGAACGCCTCAACGTCGATGGGCCGGATCGTTCCCGATAAAACGGCCCTGTTGCGGCTCTGCAGGCTCCGCGATACGGCTACGCTCAAAATGACAGCGAGCGAAAATACGGCAACGATGACAAGAACAATGGCCAGATTCATTGATGTAGTAGTCGCTCCAATTCTTGGTTCCAGACTTCAAGGCTGTGTTCCGGTGGCGGAGGAACTTTAGGTTTAGAAACGTTCTTCTCGGGGACGAGGAGGTAGTAGAACCAGATCAGGACGGAGACGTGATACGCAACCATAATTGGGAAATCGAGAAAAACTCTATAGCGAGCTGAGAGATTTCCGTTGGCTGCCAGCGCCCACGTCGCAAGATGCACGCAAGCCGAGACGCCCAACCCCAGAGTGATGCCGAAGGCCGGGCGGCTCCAGTGCAGGTTAAAGTAAGCGGCAAATACAAAGAGGAACACAATCAGTCCACACTCGATCAGGTAGATCGTCTGTTCAAGAACATGGGCACCGGAGAGTATCCCATAGACGCTGTCTTTTGGCGTGTAGGCGGCGGCGATGACGGCCAAGAGTACGAGGACCACACCGACTCCGCGTATCAGGAATTTTCCGAGTTTAGCCAAGGAAGGATAGGAGCCGAAGACTACGCCGAATATCTCGCCGATCAGGGCGAACTTGATGAGAGCCTCGACCAATAGGCCCGCCCAAAAGACACGCCACCATGCCGCCGCGCTAACCGAGGGAAGAATGTCGGCAACATATATTGTGAGTTGCTCAATCGGGATTACGACGGCAAAGATAAGGAAGACAGGAAAGTAGCTGTTAATTCTCCGCCGCCAAATCAGGAATGCGAGGACCAAGAGAAGGAGATTGGGCGCAACCCAAAGGTAATGCCAGAGAGGTGAGTGCGCCTGCAGCATAGCCGTCGGCACTATACCGTGACCTGCCCGCAGGCGACAAGGGGATGCGATTCGCGTCCGGTTTTCGTAACACTACCCCAAAATTAAGGTTTGCACAGCGTATTCCCCCCACAATTGGTGGTGCCCGATCCTCCGTCAGCATAGGCGACGGTTGGAACTACCACAGTGTTGAGGAACATCAGGGCTGCTGCAACGACGAGTAGCGCACGTTTCACGGTTATTTTCTCCTTGTTTTGGAACAGCGAACCGTGATACTTTCATGGCTCCCCTTAAGCTGAAAAGATCACCAACGGCCCTTGGAGTGTTCGGAATTCGTAACAAGATTTTTGTGTCCCCATGACGCTGAAGTCCGCTGTGCAGGACGTTCGAGAAACCACGCTGGCCGCCGTTTCTGGTCTGCTGGCCAAATTGACTTATCTGGGTTCTTTACGCCGCCGCGAAGGCGGTTACCTGCACTGGGGAATGTCGCTGGTGCATGGAGAGGAAGCGTCGGAACGCGCGCTGAAGGCGGCTCACGCTGAGGTTTTGTCCACGGTTCTGCGCACACCGATCACAGATCTGGTTGAGGATTTACACCAGTCCAGCTCGCAGGGCGAAGAAACCGCCGGCGCTTACATCGAGGGCATGCGGGAACAACTTGGCGAGTTGCTCCCATCGCCGCAGGATGCGGCTTCCGCCCGCCATCTTAGTTCAGTGCTTGTTGCCCTTTCGAGCCTGGAGAAGACCCAAACGCGTGCCACTCCGTCAACTTCATCGCAACCCCTACCACCTGGCCGATGATCTCGGCTTCCTGAGGATGGCGCAGCACCCGAACCGGTACCGGTGACAGCGGATGCGGCTGTAAAATCACATCGTCCTTCCGCATACTGCACCAGCAGCAGGTGTGCCCGTCCCGCGTCTCCACAAAATAAATCGGACGTTCATATTCGGATCGCCACAAACCCTCGACCACCTTATTCTTTTCTTCGTCCACCTGGATAAAGCTTCCCGGTGGAAGAATGGGATACATAGTGAAATCCTGATTGCCGATGTATCCGTAGGTGAAATCGCTGTGCGCAAATTGAGCCAGGTAGGACAGAGGAACCAATCCCCACTGCTCGACCATACGGCCCAGATTGGCCGTCCGTTGCTGGTCGAAGCCGGGGTCCATGCGCACCGGCATTTGCACCGAGGATAGTCCCGAGAGCGCCTCTGAAACATGCGACCGCGGCGGAGCGATAAGGCCCAGGTCCGCGGCTATGTTGTTCATGTCCACGCCGTACCAGGCCAGTAATTCCCGCATATCTCGGCGGTAAATCACCGCCAGCGTATAAAGCCTGAAAATGCTGGGCAAAACACCTTTGGTCTCAATGTCCGACAAACGGCTGGGCGGAATCGAGAATTCTTCGTTGCGATATTTTTCCGCCATGCGCGCGCTGGAAGTTTCAATGTCGCGCATGGTCAACCCGAGTTTCTCGCGCAGGGTACGCAAGCTCTTACCGGCCGGGAGCATGACACGCCTCCATGAAAGTGTGGGACATCATAGCAGGACACGCTGTTCTTTTGTGATGAATCCTGCAATAATTTTATGCCACAGCCGCTTGTTACGAATTCAGAACACGCTGATACCCGCGTCCAGCCTAGTGAAACGCCATTATATGGCCCAAAGGCCAATACCAGCTTCTCATGCACCTTCGGTTTCCGTCAGGGCAATTTGTTCGGATTTCGTAACAAGCTCCCTCGAAAATTAGAAGAATGGCTTGGTTTGGCTCTCCCCGCCGCCCGGCACTTGGCCCATGACATTTGTCACGCGAACGGCGTGATGAACGGCACTGGTGCCCTCCCCTCCACTCCGCCATGATGCATTTACCGGGCGAGTCAATCAAGGGCAGATGGAAGGTTCTTATGATTGCTACACAGGAAGAAGTGCCGAGCAGGCGGCAGACAAGAACCGGCACTGTAGTGGCCAGTCTGGAAGGCGTCAGCAAGAATTACGGGGAAATCCGCGCCCTGCGGAATGTAAATTTTGCCGTGCACTCCGGCCAAGTCGTAGCCCTTCTCGGGCCCAACGGCGCCGGCAAAACCACTGCCGTCAAGTTGCTTCTGGGGCTCATGCCGCCCAACTTCGGCAAAACCAGAGTGTTCGGCGGCGATCCCACCAATCCCCAGAATCGCTTGCGCACTGGCGCCATGCTTCAGGTAGGACGCGTGCCGGAAACGCTCCGCATCGGCGAGCACATTGATTTGTTCTCCAGTTACTATCCCAGTCCGATGCCGCTCGCGGAAGTGCTGGCTGCGGCTGGCCTGGAAAAATTGCGAGACCGCAAATTTGGCGATCTCTCCGGCGGGCAGCGGCAACGGACCCTCTTCGCGCTGGCCATCTGCGGCAATCCCGATCTTCTATTTCTGGACGAGCCCACGGTGGGGCTCGATGTGGAAGCTCGCCGCTCGCTTTGGGAAGAGATCCGCCGTCTGGTGGAGCGCGGAAAGACCGTCCTGCTGACCACCCACTATCTGGAAGAAGCCGACGCCCTCGCCGACCGCATCGCCGTGATCAATCAAGGCGAAATCATCGCGGAAGGCACGCCCGCCGAGATCAAGGCGCAAACCAGCGGTAAGCACATCCGCTGTATCACGTCACTCAAGTTGGCAACCTTGCTGCAAATTCCCGGCGTTACCGATGTCCGGCAAGACCGTAACGCGGTTGAGATCCATGCCCGCGAAGCTGAGAGCGTTGTGCGCGCCTTGCTGGCCCGCGACGCTTCGCTCTCGGGACTCGAGATCACAAGCGCAGGCCTTGAAGAAGCATTCTTGGCCCTCACGCAAAATAACGAATTCGGCAATCGCCAGAACTGATTTGATTTTTCAATTGCGCGAACGCGCCATGAAATGAGGACACCATGAGTACCGCAGTTGCGACTCTCAGGAATGCTCAGATCGAACGCTCCACCAGCCATACCCTCACGATTTATCTGAAAGAAGCGAAGTACGAATTCCTCAAGAACCTTCGCCTGCGTGTCTACACGGCCTCAGTGCTTAGTTTCCCGCTGATGTTCTACGTTCTGTTCGGCTTGGTGTTGAACTCCAAAGAAGCCATTTCCGGCATGGGTGTTCCTACGTACATGATTGCCACTTATGGAACATTTGGAGTGATGGGAGCTTCGCTGTTCGGAACCGCCTCTGGCCTGGCCGCCGACCGCGGCCTCGGATGGTTGCAGGTCAAGCGCGCCAGCCCCATGCCGCCCTTCGCCTATTTCTCCGCCAAAATTATTCTCAGCATGATCTTCAGTGCAATCGTCGTTTCGCTGCTTTTGGTGCTTGGCTTCAGCTTCGGCGGCGTGCGCATGCCGCTTACTGAAATGGCGAAGTTGATCGGAACCCTCGTCGCCGGATCGCTGCCATTCTCCGCCATGGGATTAGCCATTGGCTACTTCGCGGGACCGAACTCGGCCCCTGCCGCCATCAATTTAATTTACTTGCCCATGTCTTTCTGCAGCGGTCTGTGGGTGCCCTATATGTTTCTGCCCAAGTTCGTGCGGCAGATCGCTCTGGCACTTCCGCCCTACCACTTATCTCAACTAGCGTTGGGTACGGTAGGCGCGGGATTTCACCAATCGACCGCAACGCACTGGGAAGTGCTGCTCGCCTTCACGCTGATCTGTTTGGGTGTGGCGCGCATCGGCTTCCAACGCGACCAGGGAAAACTCTACGGTTAACAGCGACACAGCTGTATTTCCCGCGGAGATCTTTAGCTTGTTTTTGTTTCGGCGGTTCTTATGAGCGCAGATTCGAAAAAATCGACGGGTGCTACCCTGATATTCATCCTTCTCGGATTGGCCGCCCTGTTTGGCGGAGCCGGCTGGCTTACGCTGCTGATTCCTGCCGCTGTTCTCGTGTGGTACAGCGCCGGTTCCGTATGGCGCACTGGCCGGAATTGACCACAAGGGTGAGAATAGACCTATGCCATTCATGCCGATCGGGCCTGAAACAACGTGCGAGTCCGCCGGCCCCTTGAAACTGAAGCCATGGAATACCATCTTCAGGGACAGAGAGCACGGATGGAGCCCTTTACTCTGGGTGCTCTATCTCGGCTTTTTTTTCGTGCAGCCGATCTATGACCATGTCAGCTTGCGCATGTGGCTGCTCGATGTCCTCGGCGCCGTAATATTTCTCTTTCTTTACTTCGGACTATTTCTCCTTGTGCAGCCACGCTCTCTGGTGCACATCGCTGGAATGATGTTGCTTGGGCTTCTGTACCAACCTTTCAACGGCGGCGCGTGTACCTTCTTTATCTTCGCAGCGGCGATGTTGCCGTTTTGCGTAGAAAGCCAAGCTGCCGCGGTCTTCGGCTTGCTCGCGATTGGAGCGACTGGAGCGATCGAGGGACTATTCCTGCACATCCGCGGCTGGCAGCTTTTCTACTCCGCCCTCTTCCCCATGATCATCGGAGCGGGAAATACATTCTTTGCCGAGCGCAACCGGATGAACCGCAAGTTGCGCAAAGCCAACGACGAAATCGAGCACCTCGCCAAAGTCGCCGAGCGCGAGCGTATCGCCCGCGATCTGCATGATGTATTGGGGCACACCTTATCCGTGATTACGCTCAAGTCGGAACTGGCCGGAAAGTTGATTGACCGCGATCCACAGCGCGCCGGAAAAGAAATTCGCGAGGTCGAGGAAATTTCGCGCCAAGCGCTTTCCGATGTGCGCGATGCCATCCGCGGCTATCGCTCCAAGGGACTGGTGGCTGAATTAGCGCAGGCAAAATCCACGCTGGAAACCGCCGGAGTTGCCGTGCGCTGCGACGCATCCACAACCATGAAACTTCCCGCCCTGCAGGAGAGCGTACTCTCAATGGCGGTTCGAGAAGCTGTCACCAACGTGGTCCGGCACGCCCACGCGCGCACCTGCACTCTGCGCCTGGAGCAGCGAAACGGTACTTGCCATCTCGAAATTGAAGACGACGGCCGCGGCGGCTTTCAATCCGAAGGTAACGGACTACGCGGCATGCGCGAGCGCGTCGAGATGTTGGGCGGCACTTTGACCCGCGATTCTAAAGTCGGAACCAAACTCGCGATTACCGTTCCAGTGAAAGAAGTCGCGCTGAAGTCCGAGGACGGCGCCCGTTGAGCCCCATCGCAAAAGAAAACCGCAAAACCATCCGCGTCGTGATCGCGGAAGATCAGGGCATGGTCCTTGGCGCGCTGGCCGCGCTGCTCGAAATTGAGGGCGACATCTCTGTTGTCGCTCAGGTGCGCGATGGCAAGCAGGCCCTCGAAGCGGTCCACACTCACAAGCCGGATGTCCTGATCACCGACATCGAAATGCCGTTCATGACCGGACTCGACGCTGCCGCCGAACTCAAACGCCGCCGCACCAATACGCGCGTGATCATTCTCACCACCTTCGCGCGCGCCGGATATCTTCGCCGCGCCATGGAAGCCGGAGCGCTCGGCTACCTGCTCAAAGACATGCGCGCCGAGGAACTTGCCGACGCCGTCCGCCGCGTCCAGCAAGGTTTACGCGTCATTCATCCCGACCTCGCCACCGAAGCCTGGAGTGAAATGGACCCGCTCACCGACCGCGAACGCCAGGTCCTGCGCCTCGCCGGCGAAGGCATGCAAAGTGGCGACATCGCCGCGGAACTAGGCCTGTCCGAAGGCACAGTGCGCAACTATCTCTCCGAAGCCATCAGCAAGATGGGTGCAAGCAATCGCGTGGAAGCCTCAAGACTCGCCAGAACTAAAGGGTGGTTGTAATACCCGGGACTGGAGCAAAAGTATTGCTGGACGCGCGTTCTCTAGTTTCGCCAAAATAAAAATGCTTGATTTGGCTTGATTCTGTGATATGTTGTGCCCGCTCGTTTGGTTCCCCCAGATTCTTACCCACGCCGGAGTGAAAATTTATGCACACTAACCTGGGCAGCCTTGTGTCCAAAACACTCACTTCAGCTGCTATCAGCCTAATTCTCGCTATTCCCGGCTGGGCACAAGTTACCGAAAAGATTCTCTATAGCTTTGTCGGCTTCACGGATGGAGGAAACCCTCAGCCGGGTTTGGTTCTGGACAGCAAGGGAAACCTTTATGGTACAACGCTCAACGGCGGGGCCAATTTTGAGGGAACCGTCTTCGAAGTTACACCAAATTCCAACGGAACTTGGACTGAACAAGTGATCCACAGCTTCTCGGGCTTTAACGGGACCGGCGACGGCGCGTTGCCGTTTGGAGGCTTAACTCTGGACGCGCAAGGCAATTTGTATGGTTGCACGAATGCGGGAGGGCCCAATTTTAACGGCACAGTTTTCGAACTCTCTCCCGGACCGAACGGCACATGGACCGAGAAAATTCTCTACGGCTTCGCGGGCGGATCAGATGGATCTGGCCCATTCGCAGGAGTTATTTTCGATTCCGCCGGAAACCTTTACGGCACGACTCAAAAGGGAGGCGCGGCAAGTTTCGGAGTTGCCTTTGAGTTGTCTCCGGGCGCGAACGGAACGTGGACCAACAAGATCCTGCATAGTTTTTCCGGTGCAGACGACGGGGCGAATCCTTCTTCCAATTTGGCCTTAGACGGCGTAGGCAATCTCTATGGAGTTGCTGAGTCTGGTGGCGCCTACGACTACGGAGTCGTGTTTCAACTTGCACCCCAGTCCGATGGCTCGTGGGTAGAGCACGTGATTCATCCTTTTAGAGGTGGTGCAGACGGAACATCGTCGTACGGCGCGGTGGCGATCGACAAAGCCGGGAGTCTGTTGGTCGAAGGCTATTTTTCGGTTCTCGAGTTTTCTCCGAGTTCCAGCGGAGGTTGGACTAGAAAAAATCTTCACACTTTTACCGGCGGCTCCGATGGAGCTGACGCTTTGGGTGGCTTGACGTTGGATAGCAACGGCAATATCTTCGGGATGACGAGCACTGGCGGTCATCATCGTGGCACTGTCTTCGAACTGACTCACGGCTCACAAGGCAACTGGACTGAAGAAATTTTGCACAATTTCGAAGGAGGATCTGACGGCGATTTTCCTGTTTTTAATTATTTGACCCTGGATTCTAAAGGAAATGTTTATGGCACTACTCCAAGCGGAGGCTCATCGAACGCCGGTGTTGTCTTTGAACTTAGTCGTTGAATTTCGATTAGAGCGTTTAAACTCCGACTCCAGCATCTTCCTTCTGCATCGTCTTCACCGCCCAAGCCATGCGCGGCGTGTTGTGCGCAATACCGATTTGACCCTGCGCGTTCAGGACGATGATTCCGCCGTGGCCGTTCAATCGCTGCTTTAGATAGTTCATCGCTTCTTGCGCGGCCCATTCCGGCAAGTTGCCTGCGGAGACGCGGTCCGCGGTCCATTTGGCGAGCACCAGCTTCATGATCGGTTCGCCCCAACCTGTGGTTGAGACGGCTGCGCTCTCGTTATTTGCGTAGCATCCGCAGCCGATCAGGGACGAGTCTCCTAATCGTCCGGGAGCTTTGTTCAGCGTTCCTCCGGTTGAAGTTGCGGCTGCGATGTTGCCGTTGCGGTCCAGCGCGACTGCGCCGACTGTGTCGTGCGAGATGGTCGCATCGTGAACCGTGGGTGCGAATAGATCCTTGCCATCTTCTGTTGAACCTCGCTGCGCGGCGGCGCGCTGATACTCGCGCAAGCGCTCGACCTCGCGCGCAATCACCAACTCTTCGTTGCGGCACAACTCGATGCCATGCTCGGCGGCGAAGCGCTCCGCACCTTCCGCCACAAAATACACATGCGGACTCTCACTCAATATCTTGCGCGCGGCGCGCACGGGATTGCGCAGGCGCTCGACGCAGCCAACTCCTCCGGCGCGCAACGTTGATCCGTCCATGATCAGCGCGTCGAGCTGTACTTTTCCATCACGATTCAGAAAGCTTCCACGACCAGCGTCGAAGGTGTCGTCGTCTTCCATGATGACGACCGCTTCTTCGATGGCGTCCAGCGCCGTGCCGCCGCGCGCGAGCACGCTCCAACCTGCGGCCAGCGCGTTGCGCACGCCGTTGATGTGGGCTTCGACCATGTCGTCAGGCATGGCCCAAGCTCCGCCGTGAACTACCAGAACTGGATTGGTGGGCATTAAGAGTTAGTCTAGCAAAGCGGGCTTCGGCCTTCGGGCTTCAGCATTCGGCTTCTAGCTATTAATGACATCGATCAAGGCGCGTTGAGTTTCTGGAGCATCGTGACGGCGCCGCTGTTCTTTGGATTTAGCTGCAGGGATTTTTGGTAGTTGGCGATGGCTTGTGACTTGTTGCCATCGTTCATGTAAGCTTCGCCGAGGCTGTCGTAGACGTTGCTGGATTGGGGATAGGCTTCGACGTTGAGCTGGAGGATGCGGATGGCTTCTTTGAACTTGTTAGCGCGAATCAGTCGATAGCCTAAACCGTTAAGTTGGCCTTCGTCGAAGTTGTAGGTGGCGGGCGCGGCGGCCTTCAAGTCGTGGTACTGCTTCACAGCGGCATCAAGCCCGCTCGATGTGATGGTGGCGGAGAGAGTTTCGGCAATGGATTGGCGCGGATCGAAGGCGGCTTTGACCTGAGGCACCCAGATGGCCATGGAAACGGCAAAAAGTCCGGCGATCATGCCCAGGGTGAGGACAAAGAGCAGGCTGGCTGTCGCCATGCGGCGCAGGGCACCGGGACGGTCTTGCGCGAGAAAGTAGATTTCAAGAATCGCCAGAGGAAACAGGAAATTGGCGAACGACATAAATGTGGGGAAGGGGCCGGTAAACGTTGCCGGATCGAATCCGAAAGGACCTTTGTTAATGGCAAGCGCCAGGAAAAATCCTATGCGGTAAAACCACGATCCACTCACAACAAGGAAGAAGCGAAGGGCCCAGCGGCGATGAGTTCTGAAATCGCGAGCCAGCGCATAGCGAAGAGCGAAAGCAGCGAACAGCCAGATCAGAATGACGTTCAGGGTACTGCCCAGGCGTTGGGGAAGATCGCCAACGCTTCCCCGAACCCAGGTCATATACATTCCGGCCGCGCTGAGTGTGACGGCGGCTAGGATGTAAATGCGGCCATTCCAACGGTGGAAGACGGGAAAACGACTGCGAATTTGGGGAACTAGTTGTGCGGCTCCGGCAAGCATGATGGCCACGGCCGAGGCGAGGTGCATGACCACCGCCCAGTTGCCCTTGGTAACTCCGGGCACAAAACCATGGGTAAAGTTCCATCCGTGGTAATCGCCGCGTAGCGCCGTGAGCGCATAGAAGCTAGCTATGGCAAATGCGAAAAACAACTGGCCGACGACGGTCACAACAAACCAAAACCGCGCGGCTACTTTCAACGTGGTGTTGGCAACGGAATCAAGCTGCCAACGGCGGGGCAATGAATTGGTCAATACAGCGGTGCTCATACTCGTTTCTCCTTACCAGATCTGTTTTCCCAGCTCTGTTTTCTAGGTGCGGAAAGTTAAGAGGCGCCTACCGGCGCTCGGCTCCTGTATGCATTTGTGAAGCGAACTCGAACCAGCCAGAAGACCAGCAAGATGAGTGGCAGGACGGCTGGCACAATGAGCAGGCCGGTCTTGCGTATCGCCGCGGGAAATACTTGTTGTTGGCCCAGGAAGAAAGAGCCGGTGGCGATAAACCATCCGAAGCACATGCGCCAGAGATGGCGCGAGACGCGTTCGGTGCCTGCGATATTGCCGCGTAGGAGCATGCGAAGGTCCCCGGCGGAGGCCAGCAGCATGATCGAACCCAGGAAGAGGTCCATGCCAGCGGGAACTCCATCTTCCGGCACGCGGCCGGAAATCTTTGCTGCGCCATGGAGCATGCTGAGGACTCCGATGGTCAATGCAAACAGGAAGCCGCCCCAACCGAGGATGCCGAATCCTGCGTTTGTGCGACGGCCTGCCGCCCATGCGGTTGCCACCATGTAGATCGTCAGCAAGCCGCCGAACACGTTACCGGTCTGGTGCTTCATGAAGGCGAGGCTAGCGCCGGCAGTGGCCATGCAGAGCATCGAGAGGACAAAAACATTTCCGGCCACGCGATGCCGGTCGGAGCCCTTGCGGAACAACATTGCCGCACTGGCGGCGAGCATTCCCAATACGCCGCCGGTGATGTGGAAGATCAATATGGGCAATCGCATGTGATGCTCCTAGCTAGTTATTTGTCCTGCTGCGCGGGTCTGCGCTTTCCGATCGTTGAGGTTTCACGTCACGCGGCCCAAGATGCCGCTGGCAACGAGAGGTTCCTACTCACCGGCTTAAGCGGTAGAAGAGAGCGGTCACAGCGATGTAGCAAGCGGTCGCGATGAGATCGACCACCAAACCCAACCTCCCCTGCATGAAGAGGACGACTCCTCCCATCAGTATGGTCACTAGATAAAAGACAACCGCAATTCTTGACTGGGAACGCGGTAACGCTTCTGTGATCCGTCCATTCATTGGTGTGTTCATACGTTCTGCTCCATTACCCAGCCTTTGAACCAAGCACACTCAAGTCAGATCGGGCCCCGATAGCGGCGCAACCGGACCGCTACGGCGAGGAATGCCGCTGCTACTGCCAACCCAATCCATAAACCGGGGGTGGCAAAAAAATGGTGGGGAATAAGAGTTCCCATGAATTCTTTGGATTGCTCGCTCTCTGCCATTCCGCCTCCGCCCCCACCCAATCGGTCCCGCAGCAGCGCGAGGAAATACGACGTGTTGAACGCAACCTTCTCGAGTCCGCAGATCACGAAGGGAGGCAGGAAAGCCCAAATAAATGGAGCGCGCGGCGCCCATGCTGAAACCATCAGGAGCCAGCCGTAGATCGGTGCGTAGTAGAGGCCGTGAACGGTCATAAAGTGATAGAGAAGCACAAGGGACACCTGGAAGAATGAGGCGTCCGTCCACAGCGACGCGATGTTCACACCGCTGCCCAGCAGAATCGCGCTGCTCAGCACGAGCATGGCGAATTGCGTTACAAGCGTGATGGCGAAACTGAGAAGCGGGAGAATCGCGATGGGAATGGCCAGCTTCGAGAGCACGGTCACAAGATCGGACACCGGCAGCGACTTCCAGAACAGGATGCTGCGATCGCGCCGCTCCCCATAGAGAGCATCGAGAGAGTAGAAAACCCCCACGATGAACGCCGTCCCCATGATCAGCGCTGCCGATAATTCGTAGCGTGCCTGGAATAATTGGTGCTTTTGGGCAGCGCCGAGTAAATCGTGCTGTTGCGCCGTGGCCAGCGACGATGTGCCCATATGGCTCCGCATTTGAAGCAGGTTGACTGCGAAGCCCAACAAGAAGAGGGCAGCGGTCGCCAGTGGCGCTATGTAGATAGCGCGGTTCTCCCAGATTTCGCGCCGGATGGACCAATACATCACCTGAGCCACGGATACCGTCCGCGCGCTGCCCTGAGGTTGGAGGGAAGACTCGTTCATGGCGTTTGATTGAGTGTTCATTGAGCCGCTCCCTGAGCAGCGTATTGATTCCCCACCACCGCCACGAACAAGTCGGCGATGCTGGGCGTGCGCACATCGCCCAACGTGGCGAGTTGCTGGCGATCGATCTTTTTGCCGGTCCCGCGATCGAACAGCAGAATGCTGCGTCCGAAGACCTCGCGCTCATACATGGGCTTGAGCGCGCGTGCGGCGGCGACCTGACCGGGATGAACCATCACTTCCACGTAGCGCGACTCGATTTCCTCCATGCCACAATTCAGTACGATTCGGCCACGGTCGATGAACATCAGGTCGGTAAGAATGTGCTGCAGCTCTTCCACCTGGTGCGTTGTCACCAGGATGGTGCGGCTCCGATCGAAGTAATCATTGAGCAGGGAATCGTAAAACTGCTTGCGAAACAGGATGTCGAGCCCGAGGGTCGGCTCATCCAGGACCAGTAATCGCGCATCAATCGCCATCACCAGTGCGAGATGCAGTTGCGCCACCATGCCCTTCGATAAATGCCGAATCTTGCTAGTGTGCTTGATCGTGGTTTTTGCCAGTAGGGATTCCGCTTTCGCCCGATCGAATCGAGGGTGCACGCCCTCGACGTAGTCGAGCGCCTGTGAAACCCGCATCCAGCGCGGGAGAACGGCGACATCGGCGACGAAGCACACGTCGCACATAAGACGGTCACGCTCGGCCCAGGGGTCGCGCCCAAGCACTCTCAGTTCTCCTTGAAAAGAAGTGAGGCCGAGAATCGCGTTGAGGGCGGTGGTTTTGCCGGCACCGTTGGGGCCGATAATTCCGAGGATGCGGCCTTCATCGACACGCAAATCGACACCGTCTAGCGCGATAGTTGTACCGAAGGCCTTGCGCAGGCCGCGTGCTTCGATCACCGTCATTTCTCCGGCTCCTTCTTTTCTTCCCCAGTCTCTTGTGCCGCATTCTTTTCTGCGGCCTTCGACTTTTGGCCGTTGGCAGCGTCCAGGAGTTCTCCCGGCAGGAGGCCGAGGCGCTGGATGGTTGCCGAGACCCTGGGCCATTCTTCGGTCAGAAATTTTTGGCGTTCGCCCTGCAGTAACAAAGTGCGCGCACCAGAATTGATAAACATGCCCAGGCCGCGTCTACTCTCGACCAGTCGCTCGTCGACCAGTTCCTGATAGCCCTTCAGAACCGTGAGTGGATTGACCCGATATTCGGCCGCGACATTGCGCACGGAAGGTAGAGGATCGCCTTCCTTGAGCACGCCGTCGAGTATCATCGCGACCACGCGGTCGCGAAGCTGGCGGTAAATCGGCTGACTGTCGTTCCACTCACGGTCCATGATATTTTCCAGATCGCCCTTACCAGAGATGCAGGCCTTTCAATTCTTCCGCGTCAGGTCGAAGTGCGCGTGGATCGGCTTGTCATTCATCATGAAAGTCCAATCCTCAGTGTGATGGTTGGCGTCGACGATGGTAAACACCGAATGGTGCATGTGCATCTCCGTACTCCCGCTGATGTCCTTGAGCTCAAACTCGACCGTCTTGCCGTCGGGCGACATCTTGCCGGTCATGCGCGGCCGGTTCCCGGCGTCGCAGTAGTGAATCAGCGTGAGCTGGTCTCCGTCCAGGTAAAGCATCGTGACCGGATGGTCGTACTTGGTCGCGTCCAACGGCGTTCCTGCTTCCTGGAACTCGTGCACGAGGACGTTCCCCCGCGAGGTGACGCGCAGCGAGAGGTGCATCTTGCCGCCTGACATCGCCGGCGCCTCGGGGACGGTGACGGGGCCTTCCCACTCGCCCGCCAGGCTTTTCAGCGTTGTGAAGGACTTCTGCGCCTCGGAGGGGACAAGAGCTACGGACGAGTTGTGCGCGTCAGGCTCCGTAACAAGCTTTTGCGCCTCGGACTGTGCGAAAGCAGTGGCGGCGAGCAGAATGATTAGAACGGAAAGTGCGATTCGTGATTTCATTTGGTGATCTCCTTAATTTCCTTTTCTCTTGATTTGTTTCTGCGAGCACTTTCGAAGGTCTCTTGGTGCTCGGCTTTCTATCGGAGCTGTTGCGTCGTAGGCCTCGCTCTCGATCATGTATAGTGTTATACATAACTATAACACTAAAGTCAAGAACTTTCTTTGGAAAAGTCCCTAGACGCGACCCCTAATACTCCTAGTTTACAAACTAGTCTGTTCAAGCTTACAATTTGGCATCATGACAAGCGTAGGTGCATTCGACGCGAAGACTCATCTCAACGAACTGCTGCAGCGAGCTTCCAAGGGGGAGACGATTCGAATTACGCGGCGCGGCATTCCCGTGGCCAAGCTAGTTCCTCCCGATGCCGGTGAAAAAGAAGACGCCCACAATCTGGTCGAAGCCATCCGACAATTGAGAAAAGGGGCAACTTTGGGGAAGGCTTCTTCGGAGAAGATAACGATTCGGGAGCTAATCGATGAAGGCCGCCGTTACTAGGCGGCTCGTGCTGGATCCGTCCGTGGCCGTGGCCTGGTGTTTTGAGGACGAGACCACGAAGTTCACCGAAGGTGTGCTGGATTTGATCTCGGCTGGAGGAGAAGCTCTGGTTCCCTCCATTTGGCCGCTGGAGCTCGCGAACGCGTTGCTGATAGCGGAGCGGCGTAAGCGTATTGCACTGGCCAAGGTCACGGCCCTTCTCATTAGAATCGCAGGGCTTCCCATCTCTGTAAGACCTACCGACCTGAAGCAATCCTTCGAGCAGATTCTGTCCTTGGCGCGTCAGCAAGAACTGTCGCAATATGACGCGGCTTATCTGGAGTTGGCGGTGCGCGAGGGATTGCCACTGGCCACGTTGGATGGCGAACTGCAAAGGGCGGCGAAGGCAGTGGGAGTGGAATTAGTGTCGGTGTGATGGATTAACGGAATGAGCAGGTTCTTCTATGAAAAAAATAACTCCGAGGAAGAAACCGATCACGGCGAAGCTGAGAAGTAAACAGTCCTTTTGAAAACTATCGAGGGATTGGAAACGGAGGCGCAGGCTCCGGCAGGGAAGCGCTGGTGCGGGCGATCCGAGAGTTGCGGGGAAGTTAGAAGAAATCAGGCGGCCTGGCCCGCTTTGGCGGCGGTAACGGGCGGGTCTTGCGTGCGAGTCCAAGTGTAGCGCATGCGGTGGATTACGGTTAGCGTGGAGAGGACGGCGATGATCCAGAGGACGGGAGCCATGCGGTTGAAGAGGGCTCCAATGATGACGAGGACGAGGCGTTCGGGGCGTTCCATGAAGCCTACGCGGCAGGATCCGATCAGGGACTCGGCACGGGCGCGGGTGTAGCTGACCATGATGGCGCTGACCATGACGAAGGCGGTGAGCACGACGTAGAAGAAACGGTCGCCGCGGGCGTAGAAAACGAGGAGTCCGAGGAACTGCGAGGCGTCACTGTAGCGGTCAACGACCGAATCGAAAAAAGCGCCGAAGCGGGTAACGCGGTTGGTGGCGCGGGCGACTTGTCCGTCGACCAAATCGAAGAATCCGGAGAAGATGATGACCAGTCCGGCGTAGAAGAACATGCGCTGCTGGTTGGAAGCGTTCGCCGATCCGAAGAGGATTGCGGCCCAGGTGTTGACGACCAGTCCCATGAACGTGAGTACGTTGGGATTGATGCGCGAGAGGGCAAGCCAGCGGACAATGGTGTCAAGCAGGACTCCGCAGGCGCGGCCGAAGGCGCTCGTCCAGCTGGCGGACACTAGGCTTTTTCCTTTTTGAGCGCGGCCTCTTCCTCATCGTGGACCGTGGTCAGGCTAAGGATTTCGAGTTCGCGCTTGCCATTGGGCGTGATCACGGTGGCTTCGTCGCCAACTTTTTTATTCAGCAAAGCCTTGCCGATGGGCGACGTGGTCGAAATTTTTCCGGCGCCTACGTCGGACTCTTCGCTGGTGACGAGCTTGTATTCGATCTCTTCATCCTTTGAGCTGTCGTAGACCTTTACCGTGGAACCGAGCCCCACTTTGTCCCTAGGGATGTTGTTCATATTGGTCAGCGACAGGTCGGCGAGGCGCTTGCCGAGCTGGCGGAAGCGAGCTTTGACGAACTCCTGGCGCTGCTTGGCCATGTGATACTCGGCGTTCTCGCTGAGGTCGCCGAGCGCGGCGGCGCGCTTGATTTCTTTAGGGAGTTCGTGGACGAGTTCGTGCTCGAGCGCGTCGACCTCTTCCTGCAATTTCTTTCTAAGTTGATCAGTCATTTTGAATCAGCCATGCATACGTTACCGGCTGTGGAGATTATAAACCTGTTGAAGGGGCTAAGAGTTCATGGATGGCGTTCTCAGGATACAGGATCGGTCAGTCCGGCGAGAGGATTCGGATCGTCCGGCTGTACGCGGACGACGACGCGCTGGTTCAGCAGGATTCCGATCCACACGCGAAGGCCGATCATGATTGCCATCCTGATGGGATGGATCTTCCAGTAGGCGCGATAGACGCGCATCAGTTCTGCGCGGCTTGTAATGACTTGTGCCGTGCCCCTAACGGCGGGGCCGTTCTTGGAGCCGACGTACGAAATGACCTGCGGATTGCGGCGGACGCGCTTCACTTTATAGGAGTCGCCGGGAGTCAGGAATTCGATCTGGCCCTGGTGAAACGCTGAGCCAGACGTGAATCTTCTTCAATTCTCCAGATTTCTTGTAGGAGCCGAACCACTGCGTGTGGCGATGGAGAGCGAGTTGTAGTTCCGGAGTCATCTTAAGATACGCGTGGCGACATCGGCATCGTGGCCGAGGTTGAAGTAATCCTAGGCCTTACTGGGTGATTCCGCAATGTAGCAAGTGGGCCCAGGTCGGAACCAAGAGTAAGATCGCGTTCCTGCAATCGTTCGGCGCATTTTACGGGGTTTTTTCTCGATCTTGCAACAGCACGCTCTTTTCAGGGCTAGGGCGTTCGCTCGCGGATTTTATTCGGGGTATGGGCGACCCGGGGCCTGCGTAAAAAGGGATGCTGAAAAAGTTTTCAACCGCGGCGCACGCAGAGAAAAGCCCCGGAGGTCGCAGAGAAACCGGGAAGCGAATCGGGCAGCCCTTTTTTTCGGGAACCTGCGTCAGGCCTGGAATTCGGAGGCTTCGGGGAAGCGCAGTTTGCACTTGGCCAGGGCGAGGGTGAGGAGTTCTTCGATCTTTGTCTCTTCGCAACCACGGGACATAGCGAGTTCGCTAACCAGAAGATAGCGGGCACGTTCCAGCATCTTCTTTTCGCGGAAAGACAAAGGCTTGGCCTGGTGGAGTGCGATCAGGCTCTTGAGCACGCTGGCGACCTCAAACAGCGAACCCGTCCGCATGCGGTCGGAGTTCTCTTTGAAGCGGTCCTTCCAATCGGCGGTGCTGAGATCCTCGGCGATGGAGAGGAAGTCGATGATCTTCTGCACTTCGCCGTTGCGGACCACCCGGCGAATACCGACGCTGCCCACGTTATTGCAGGGCACCATTACTTTGAGGCTGCTGGCTTTAATGTTAAGAAGGTAGAACTTTTCGATTGTGGCGCCGATGGAGCGGCTGCTGATTTGTTCAATAACTCCTACCCCGTGGTTGGGATAGACGACCTTGTCGCCAATGTGGAAGTTCAGGTCCGTACCGCTCATAAAAAGGCACCCGGGCGAGACAAGGGATGGCGGAGAACGTTATCGTTACTACAAGTATACTATCCCGAAATGGGCTTAAAGGCAAGATTGGCGCGGAACCCAGCTAAGAAAAAAAGAGGACCGTAGAGACTCTCTTTAACTACGCAAACTACGCAGCCCGTGTAACTACTTCTAGTTATGGCGGTTGAGACGGGCGGCTCGAATGGTCTCTTCAGTAGACGGCTTATAATCGCCGGGTGAACGCTCAGGATGGGAAATCGGACTTGCCACTGGGCAGAGTCATGGGTTTGGATGTGGGATCCCGGCGGATCGGGATCGCGGTGTCTGACCCGTTGGGGATTACTGCCCAGGGACTCGAGACACTTCAGCGCCGAAACAAGCGGCAGGATCTGGCGGCGCTGGAAGGTGTAGTCCGCGAGTACGGGGTGCGGGAGATCGTGGTCGGGCTGCCGCTACGCATGAGTGGAGCGGAAGGAACACAGTCCGACAAGATGCAGGTGTTCGCGGAGGACCTACGGAAGCGTTTTCGGCTACCGGTTCACCTGTGGGATGAGCGGCTGACCTCAGCCGAAGCGAACCGTTTGCTACGGGAGACGGAGCTGTCGATCGAAAAGCGGGCCAAGGCTGTGGACCGAATGGCGGCTGTACTGATCTTACAGGGGTGGATGCAAAGGCGGGGACGGTAACCAAGAAAGAATTCACTACGGAGACACAGAGACACGGAGAAAGAAGAAGCCAATCTTCTCTAAATTCTGAGGAAGATTTTCTTCCGATCCATCAGCCAGATGGGTATCAGGCAGACTAAGACAAATGCCAGGGAAAATAGTAGCGAGGTAAAGCTGGGGCTGCCCAGCGGGGCGAAGAAGCGCTGGAAGATGTAGTCGTGTCCGTTCAGAATTTCGCCGTTGAGGGGAGCCTTGAAACCATCGAGCAACTCCGAGAAGAGCCACGCGAATACATAAACCGTAATCGAGTTCCTGCCGAAGATCAGGAGCGGCTTGGTCCAAGCACCGCGCCACCGCTTAATATCGGTGGCCCAGTAGGCGAGCGCTAGGCAAACCAAAGCGAAGCCAGCAGTGAACAGAACGTAGGAACTGGTCCAGAGTTTTTTATTGATCGGAAACCAGACTCCCCAAGCTTCACCGAGAACCAGACCTGCGATGCCGAAGGCAAGCATCCCGAAGGCTTTGTTCTGTTGGCCACGATCGGACCGCAGCCATTCTCCGGTGAAGACTCCCAACAGGGCGGTGCCGATCGCGGGCATGGTGCTTAGCAGCCCCTCCGGATCACGGGTGTGCTCGTAGAGGCGAGTGCTTCCCCAGAGCAAGAATTTGCGATCCAAGTAAGCGCCCAGGTTCGCGTCCGGGTGAAGGAATGGCATGTCACGGCCGGGAACGCCGAAGCCCGGTACTGAGACGAAGCGCATCAGGATCCAATAGCCAATCAATAATCCCGCAACCACGACGGCACGGCCTTTCGGCCGCACATACAAAAAGAGAACTGAGGCTGCGATATAGCAGATGCCGATACGCTGCAATACACCGGGAATCCGCACACCCGCATGGCTGGACGCCAGGAGCCGCGTGCAATTCAGAGCCAATCCAATGGCGAAGATGGTGACCCCGCGCCGGAAGGCATGGCGCAGAAGAAGTCCCCGGGAATCGCCTCGATTCAGCCTGGACTGGAAGGAGAAGACCATTGATACGCCGACGATGAAGAGGAAGAAAGGGAAGATGAGATCGGTGGGAGTCCAGCCGTTCCATTCGGCATGTTCCAGCGGCCAATAAGCGTGGTCATTGCCAGGATTGTTGACCAGGATCATGGCGGCGATGGTGACGCCGCGGAATAAGTCGAGGGAGGTGAGGCGGTCGGAAGGCTTGCTGACGGAGGAAGTCGTCAATGGTTGCGATGATGGCTTCGACGATTGCTGCGATGCCTCTATTGAAGCGCCAGTTGGTGTAACCGACATTGGGCCTCCTACGATTGCCTCGCGGAGACTGCCGGGGAAGAAACAATCTCAGCGAACTTGCCGAGATCGATGTTTCCGCCGCTGACGACGCAGACGATCTTGCCGCTGCCGGCTTTGCCGGAAAGTCCGGCGGCGACGGCGCAGGCTGCCGCGCCTTCACAAATGATGTGATTTCGGGCAGCGACAATTGTCATGGCACGCCGTGTTTCTTCCAACGATGTAACGATTGATCCCGTCAGCAGGCGACGGGCCAGAATCCACATGCTGGGCAGGACCGACTTGCCGCCGCAGCCGTCCACGAAGCTTGCTTTCCAGTCCGAAAATTTCTGCGCTGAACCTTTTTGAAATGACAGGTGGAGAGGAGCAGCGGTCTCGGGTTCGGCGGCGAATACTTTTACTTCGGGCTTCAGAGCGGCGGTTGCAGAAGCGATGCCGCAACTCAGGCCGCCTCCACCGAAGCCGGCCACGATGGCGGTGACGTCGGGCAAGTCTTCCAGTATTTCGAGGCCCATGGTGGCATTGCCAGCGATGAAGTTATCGTCATCGAAGGGATGGACGAAGACGCCTCGAAATGCAGGATGTTTGTGTTCGATCACGGCGCTCCAGCACTCATCCATCGAAGCCTGCCGGATACCCGCGCCTAACCGCCTAATGGCGTCGAGCTTGGCGGCGGGCGCTGTGTCCATGACCAGCACGTCACAACGTACTCCGGCGATTCGGGCGGCCAAAGCTACTCCTTGGGCAGCGTTGCCGGCGCTTACCGTCCACACACCTCGCGCTCGATCTTCTGGATTTAATAAAGAGATGGCATTGTAAGCGCCGCGTATTTTGAACGATCCAATCGGCTGGCAGGATTCGAGCTTGAGATAAATTTCGGCGGGAGCATCGTCGTAGTACAGGCGGACGAGTGGCGTCCGGATCGCTGCCTGATAGACGCGCTGGCGAGCGGCGAGGATCGCTTCCAGTGGGATGATGCGGTCTTGCAGGATGTCGTGGGTTGAGGTTGCCATGTTTGAAAAGCAGGGAGGATTGTACACCGAGTACTGGTAAATCTGGTCTCAGGGTCGCTCGTCCCGGTTGCATTTCTGCACATTGCGTCCTCTGCACGCTTGTGAAGGAAGAATATTCGGACTATGATTTGCCGGTCACACACCGGCCACGTTCCAGTCCCAGGTTCAGACCCCATCGGAAAATCCATCCGGAGGTTCTCAGCGCATGCAACCCCACAATCCAATCGAGCATGTTGTGATCATCGTCAAAGAGAACCACGCGTTCGACAATTATTTCGGCTCCTTTCCCGGAGTAAACGGCGCAGCACTGCCTCCGGCGCTAGACCCGCCTGCCAGCGGCGATCCACCCCACGATCACGCGGCATGGCTACGGCGGGCGACGAACGCGGTGAAACTGCAATACAGCGAGGCAAACATTCCCGCATATTTCTCGCTCGCGAGACAATTTACTCTTTGTGACAACTACTACACGGAAGTGGCCAGCCAGTCCGAACCCAATCATCTGATGCTCATTGCAGCGGCCTCTCCGATAATCGACAATGCAAGCAAGACCCGAACTTACCAGCCGCAGGAGCCGTTCAACATTCCAACGCTGCCCAAAGCATTGGAGAACGCGAAGCTCACATGGGCTACTTATGGCGATCCGGGCTTCAGTTATTTCGACAAAATCACAGAACTGAAAGGCAGCAAGAATATTCTGCCATGGACTAGATTCGACACAGACGTGGCGGCGGGGAACTTGCCGAACGTCTCGTGGATGTACGCCCCAGGTAGCCCAGTAGAACTTTCCGAGCATCCTCCGTACGGAAAAAATGCGGGGCAGCAGACAGTGAAACTAGGCAGCCAGTGGACCGCCGAGCGCGTCCAGAAGCTTGGCCAGAGCAAGCTTTGGGCGACCTCAGTGATCTTCGTTACATGGGACGATTGGGGCGGGTGGTACGACCATGTCGATCCGCCGTTAAAGGAAAAATGGACGGGAGCAGGTCCTGCGCACGGAACCAGTTACACCAACACGCAATTCGGTTATGGAAACCGCGTCGGTTGCCTGGCGATCAGCCCTTACTCGAAGCGGGGAATATCGAAGGCGTTCCATTCGCACGTGAGCCTGGTGAAATTCTGCGAAGTGACGTTTGGGCTGAAGCCGCTGAACGCCAGAGATCAGGCTTCCGACGATATGTCCGATTGCTTCGACTTCACGCAAGCGCCGTTAGGTCCGCCAGCTTAGATCAGCGATGTCCTATTTTCCGCGCATGGCGCGGCGGTAAGCGGCAACATTATTATTGTGTTCTTCAATGGTGCGGGCGAAACGGTGATGGCCCTGCGCGTCGGCAACGAAATAGTAGTAATCGCTCTGGGCGGGATGCAAGGCCGCTTCCAGCGCGCTTTTACCCGGATTGCCAATGGGGCCGGGCGGAAGACCGGCGTGCGTGTAGGTATTGTAGGGCGAGTTGAAGCGCATGTCCTGGTGATGTAGCGCGCCGGTGTAAGTTCCTGCCAGAAGCTCGGCATAAATGATGCTGGGATCGGCGTCGAGCGCGATCTTCTTGGCCAAGCGGTTGTAGTAAACGCTGGCGACAAGAGGCCGCTCCTCGGGCACGGCTGTTTCCTTCTCCACGATGGATGCCATGGTGACCAGACGCTCGAGATCTGTTTCCACCACGATCTTGGGAGAAGTGGATTCTGGTTCGGTATTGGCCGGCGTCTGCGCCAGACCAAGCTGGTGCGCGACGGTTCGAAACTGCTTAGTCATCGCGGCCGCCATTTCGTGCATGGTCTGCATTCGACTGAATTGGTAGGTATCAGGGAAGAGATAGCCTTCCAGCGATGGCGCGCCGGGGGAGAGGTCTGCAACGAGGTTCGTCTCGGATTGCGCGACTTTCAAGAAGTCTTGCGCGGGGCCAAGTCCGGCGGCCTCAATGGCGCGGGCGATATCGAACATGGTGAAGCCTTCCGGCACCACCACCGTATGGAAGTAGACTTCACCGCGCTGCAGGCGCTTCGTCACTTCGAGGATATTTCTGGGCTTGTCGAAGAGATATTCCCCGGCTTTGAGCGAACCACGGTGATGAATGTAGTGCCACAGAATGAAGGCTTCCTGGTTGCGAATGACCCCGGCGGACTTGAGTTCACTGGCGATGCGGCGGGTGGAGTACCCGGGGCGCAGCATCACAAAAGTTTGCCCCGGAGGTTCGGTCGGGATCAGCAGCGCCCAGGCGAACCAGCCGGCGGCAGCGAGCAACGCAATGAAGAAGAGCCAGAGAATCTTGCGCACGATGGCTCAGTTTAGATGATGACAGCTCAGTGGGCGTACTGACTTTAGTAAGATTCTGGATGCCGCCTGACGGCTCGCGGTTATTTCCGCGGCCCTCCGCGATTTAAGAATTTTCTGCGGAGCACGCGGGCAACCTCTCTTCCTTCGAGGAACCAAGACCCTAACTTCGAGGAACCAAGACCCTAAGTGGCCTGCGCTCGGGGCACCCTTAATCGTTTTGCACCCTTTCCGGCGCGGTATACTCAAATGGTTTGGAGATCATCGAATCCCTGCATGAGACGTATCCCGCCCTCTTTGCTCTTGATGTTGCTTTTCCTGCTCCTGCTTACCACGGGCTGCGGAGTTTTCTTGAGAACGCGCCCGGTGGAAGAGACCTTATCCAAGGCTCCGCTAAAGGGATCGACCCAGGCTGAGTTGATTGAAAGTATTAACCAACAGGCGCAGAAACTGCAGTCGCTGCAGGCGACTGTGGATATCGATACTTCGATAGGCGGAGCGAAAAGGGGGCACGTCACCGACTACAAAGAGATCCGCGGATACGTGCTGGCGCGAAGGCCGGCCATGCTGCACCTGATCGGATTGCTGCCGATTGTGCGCACCACGGCTTTCGACATGGTGAGCAACGGCGAGGAGTTCAAGCTGTGGATTCCTCCGAAGAACCGCTTTGTCGTGGGGCGCAACGATGTGGAGTCCCGCAACCCCGACCAGCCCCTAGAGAGCATCCGGCCGCAGGATCTTTTTGATGCCCTGCTGATCCGAGCGATCGATCCCGACCGCGAGATCGCAGTGCTCGAGAATAGTTACGACATTCTGCATGACGCCAAGGGTAACCGCGTTCTTCAGGAGGACTACGAACTGGTGGTGATACGAAAAGGTGACCAGGGGTGGAAACTTTCGCGCAAGATTGTTTTCAGCCGCACCGACCTGCAACCACATCGGCAGTACATCTATGACGAAGATGGCAAACTGGTCACCGATGCCCGTTATGCCGATTACAAGGATTACGCTGGCGTCAGCTACCCGACGCGCATCGAACTCGCCCGTCCGCTGGAAGAGTACGATATCAAGCTCAACATCTTGAAGCTGGAGATCAATAAGCCGCTGCGCGAGGATCAGTTTGCTTTGGAGCAGCCGCCGGGAGCGGAAGTGGTGCATCTGGACAAGCCGCAAACCAGCGCGGCGGGGCCAAAGCCGCCGGGGACAGGAAACAAGCGCTAGCTATTTTGAGATCTAAGATTGTCATCCCGAGCGACACGAGGGACCTTGGTGTTTGCGGGCCGAGTAATTGAGGAGCGTACGGGCAAAAACCAAGGTCCCTCGTTTCACTCGGGATGACACGGTTACTTCTGAAAATCCATGATGAACAAAATGATTGTCGGCAATCTGGTGCACCGGCCCATCCGGTCGCTGATCAGCATTGTGGCCGTGGCGCTGGAAGTGGCGTTGATCCTGCTGATTGCCGGACTTGCCTACGGAATTATGAACGATTCCAGAAACCGTACCGCTGGCATTGGAGCCGATGTCATCGTACAGCCGCCGGGCGCGACGAACCTGGCCGGTATTAGTAGTGCGCCCGTGCCCATCAAGGTAGCCGATATCCTGCGCAAACTGCCGCACGTGAAGGTGGTGAGCCCGGTGATCTGGCAGCTTTCAGCCACAGGTGCGCTCGAAGTGATTGACGGAATCGATCTGTCCAGTTTCGAGGCTTTAGGTGGACCATTTCAATATCTGCAGGGCGGACCTTTTCAGGGACCGGATGACATTTTGGTGGACGATTACATTGCGCGCCAGAAACACGTGAAGGTGGGCGACACGATGGAGGTGCTGAACCACAACTTTCGTGTGGCCGGGATTGTGGAGAACGGCCGCGGTGCGCGCAAGTTCCTGCCGCTGGCATCGTTGCAGGAGTTACTGGGCGCGAAAGATAAAGCGTCGGTCTTTTACGTGAAGCTCGACGATCCCGCGAACGCGAATGAAGTAGTGAACGAAGTAAAGAGTCAACCCGGCATGGAGAAATATTCGGTGCAATCGACTGAGGAATACCTCAGCATGATGACACCCAGCCGCCTGCCCGGCTTTCGGCCATTTATTGGCGTGGTGATTGGTGTGAGCGTGATCATTGGCTTCCTCGTGATCTTCCAATCCATGTACGCGGCGGTGATGGAGCGCACCCGCGAGATCGGAATTTTGAAGGCCATCGGCGCGTCGAAGTTTTATATCGTGAGCGCGATTTTGCGGGAGACCGGTCTGCTGGCTGTACTCGGCATACTGCTGGGCATTGGGTTCAGTTTCGCGGCAAGCTGGGCGATCCGGCATCGATTTCCGCTGGTCCAGGTGGTGGTCACGGCGGATTGGGTTGTGCGGTCCATGCTGGTTGCGGTAGCAGGAGCGGTGGCGGGGGCGCTGTATCCGGCGTTCAAGGCGGCGGGGAAAGATCCGATCGAGGCGCTGGCGTACGAGTAAGAACCAGCTTTTAGCCTTTAGCTCTTAGCCTTTAGCCAAATCAGATCTGTGGAATCCCTGTTCTCCTCACTTTCATTCCTCCGACTCCTTCGCTTCGATTCCTGCCCGTTTTAGCAGATGCCTCAGCGCTCTTTCTCCACCGGCGCCGCGTTGTTCTCCGGCAATGATGCCGTCGCGGTCGATCACAACATAGATCGGGTAGCTCTGCGCGTTATACATTGCGGCGAGGTTGGTGTCTTTAGTGAGCACGATGGGAACGGAACGCGGATGATCGATTAGATATTTCTTAACCGTCTTATCCGGTTCGAGGACGTCGACGGCGAGCACGATCAGGCCTTTGCCGGAGAATTCTTTGGCGATGTCGTCGACCAGTTCGGCTTCGGCTTCGCAGTATTGGCACCAGGTTGTCCAGAACTCGAAGAGAACGACCTTGCCTTTTACCGACGCATTGTTGAACTGGTCGCCGGCTGTGGTCTTGGCGCGGAAACGAGGAGCGGGTTGGCCGGTTTCATCGGCGGCGAGGGAGCAGAGGGCGACTAGCGTGAGTGCGACAGGCGCGAAGCGGCGGAGGATGAGCAGTGGCGCTGCCATGGGCCGGAATATTATCACAAGACCCCCTTTTCTGACGTTGACCCTCCTTTCCGTTAGCCTGATTTTCGGGCCCGACACAATTACGGTGAAACCGTAAAGTTCTTGTTGCTGGTTAGTGTTCCACCCGGAGTGGTCACCACCACTGGACCCGTGGCTGCGCCAGACGGCACAACGGCCGTGAGATAGGTGTCGCTAACAACCGCGAAGCTGGCCGCAATGCCGTTGAAGGTAACGGAAGTTGTCCCAGTCAAACCCTGGCCGAGAATCTGCGCCGTGGCTCCGATTTTTCCTTGTGCGTGGACGAAAGTGACGAATGGGCCCAGGCCCATGTTGAGCGAATAAATGTATCCAAGGCTGTGCGCCCCGCCCAGTTCGGCCGCACCGTAAAACAAGCCGTTCGTGTGCTGCACGAGGCCGCCGCTGTTGAAAGGATTTACGGTGAAGGTGTAAAGCGTCGAGTACGTTCCAGACAAACTCCAGCTATACAACGCGCTTTCGGACGTGCCATAGAGATTGCTGTTCGTGCCTTGCACAAGTGTGCCTTGTGGCTTTACATCAGTGCCTGAGAAGTCATGAAGAATACTCACTCCAAATCCGGGAGTAAGCCTGTACAGAACACCGCCTCCGGTTCCGCCGACAAGGGTGGTCCCATAGTAGTTTCCATCGGAAGCTTGCGCGGGAATGCCAACTGGTTGAGCGCCGCCATTCCGGCAGGTGAACGGATGCGTGGCCTTTAACACTCCTAGGGTGGTCACCTTTACGATGGTGCCGCAACCATCTGCTCCGCCTATATCTGGAGCCGCGTAAAGCAATCCATCCGAGCCCTGAGTCAGGCCATAAGCAGAGTTTCCGCTGGTGACTTGGTCGAAGGTATAAACCACGCTGTAGCTGCCGTTCCGGGTCAGCTTATAGATGGTGGAGGCGTCTGAGTTCGGCACGCCGCTGGTTGTGCCATAGAGACTGCCGTCCCTGGCCTCGATTGGCGGCCCGTAGGGGTAGCTGCCGTCACTGCCCCCGGTGAACTGGTGCAACACCGTGTACGTGCCGCCCGCGGTGATTTTGTAAAGCACACCGATGTTTGCGCTGCCACCGTAAACCGTGGTTCCATAGTAGTTCCCGTCTGTTGCCAGCGTCAGTCCGGCCCCGGGAGAGCTGCCATTGGTACCGTCGAAGCTGTGCAGAACGAAACTGCTGCCGGTCGAGAGATTGATGCGAACGACTGCACCCAACCCGTTCGCACCGCCGCTGTACGTCGTACCATAAAGTTTTCCGTCTCGGCCCTGTGCGAGGGTGACGATAAAAGGGGACGCTCCGTTTGCGCCGTTGAAGTCCACGACATTCGTCACGGTTTGCGCAAGGACCGCTGGGGCGGATAACGCCAGAAACACTGCCAAGGTGAAACTGGAGAGCTGAAACAGTCTTTTCATCGGAGAACCTCGAGGAGTTACTCAGTCGATTGCCTGGGGGATAGGCAAGAGAGAGGAATTATCAGCGAGATCAAGACCGGTGTCAAGAAGCAGGGGCACTCCGGTAGTGTCCTAAATTCAAATTAGGACACTACCGGACACGCTGCGTTCGATTGATCGTTCAGTATTCGGCGGATACCGTTCTGGACGTCCAATAGTCAACTCAGCGTTGACATCCCCCGGGGCAGTTGATTTAGTTACGGCACGCTATACTGCACGACGATGTTGATCTCGTATGGATTGCAGCCGCTGCTGCCGGGCACCGCTTTCACCTTGAGCTGGGCCCCGGCGGCGAAGGGGACGCTGATGACGCCGCTGTCGTTTGAAACCGGCCCAACAAAACCGTTGGTAGCGGTGGTGTTGGGGATGGCCAACAAGTAGCTCGTTGTACCGTCCGTTACTTTGATGCCCGGCGGCGTCGTGCATATTTGACCGCCCGCCGCCGACAGTTGAACGCGAGTGACTGTGATGCCTGTTGCGGGCGTAAATATGCTGACGATGCCGTTTGCGTTGGGGTTGATCGATTGCTTCACGAAGTTGCCGAAGGTTTCGATTTTGCTCGTCCACACGTATTGCGCGTGGAGTGGGAGGGCGAGAATACCGAGGGCGAAGGCCAGCAGAAAGACTTTTTTCACGGGAGCACCTCTAGGAGTTTGATTCTGTCGGTAGCCTCGGGGAAAGGCGCGAGAGAGCCAAATTATCGTCAACTACAGAATCGGTGTCAAGACGCTCTCGCCCGGAACGAAACCTTCGCCCGCATTCCTTACTCGATAGTCCGTAAGACATTACTTTTGTTAACTCAGCGTTGACAATTCCTCGCACCCTACGGTATCTTAAAGACTTTGGGAAGTCTCGCGGTTGCCCGCCTGATGGTCTGGCGTCCTCGCCGGGGAATCAAAGAGCGGTCTTCTTTGTAACATTCAATCGCGTTTCGCCATTTTTTCATTCTGGGAGAGTTTCAATGTCTACCTATTTCCCCAAACCGGGGGAAATTGTGCGCAAGTGGTACGTCGTGGATGCGGACGGGCAAACGCTCGGGCGCCTGGCTTCTCAGGTGGCGCGCATCCTTATGGGAAAAGAAAATCCGCAGTACACGCCCTTTTTGGATACTGGCGACCACGTGATTGTGGTGAATGCCGAGAAGATTCGTACCACCGGCGTGAAGTCGGAGCAGAAGCAGTATCACCACTACACGGGTTATCCGGGTGGTCTGCGCACTGAGGACTATCGTAAGCGTTTAGCGCGCAAGCCGGAAAGAATCATCGAAGATGCGGTGCGGCGCATGTTGCCCAAGAACAAGCTGGCGGCGCACATGCTGTCGAAGCTGAACGTCTACAAGGGCGACAAGCATCCGCACGAGGCGCAGAAGCCGCAGGATTTGAAGTTGGAAGTAAGGGCGTAAGAGCCTTCGGGCGTTAAGGTTTGGGAAGATTGAGATCCTTCGCTCCGCCTGAAAAGCGGCTGCGCTCAGGATGACAAAAGACATTAGGAGCTGAGAGCTAAATGGCTGAATTGGTTCAGTACTACGGAACGGGACGGCGGAAGCGGGCGATTGCGCGGGTGTATTTGCGTCCGGGCAGCGGCGATTTCAAGGTGAATGGACGCGAGTTTGAGGAGTACTTTGTGACTCCGGCGCAGCGCTCGGCGGCGAAGGCTCCGTTGGCTTCGACCGACTCGGCGGCTTCGTTCAACATTATTGCCAGCGTTTTGGGCGGTGGAGTGCGCGGCCAGGCCGATGCAGTGAAGCTGGGCATTGCGCGCGCCTTGATGCAGTTCAACGCGGAGTTGCGCGGCAAGCTGAAGGCCGAAGGTTTGGTCACGCGTGACTCGCGCGGCAAGGAACGGAAGAAGTACGGTCAGAAGGGCGCACGTAAGCGCTTCCAGTTCAGCAAGCGGTAGGAACGAGTACCTAGTACCGAGTTGCGAGCAACCCCAAGGGTCCTCGCTGCGCTCGGAATGACAAGAATTTTGACTTTCACTGGCCACTGACAACTGGCCACTGACAACTTTTTTTAGGGTGTTCAATTCTTCTCGTGCCTCGCGGCGCGGGGACGGGAATGGCAATCCGGAGCGGAAGTTACGCGAAGGATGCAGACTGAATAAGGAGGTTCATTGGCTACTATCACCATGAAGGAGTTGCTCGAAGCGGGTGTTCACTTCGGGCATCAGACCAAGCGCTGGAATCCCAAGATGAAGGAATACATCTTCGGAGAGCGCAACGGGATCTACATCATCGATTTACAGAAGACGCTGAAGATGTTCAAAGAGGCGTCGAAATTCGTCCAGGAACTGGCGGCCGACGGCAAAATTGTGCTGTTCGTGGGCACCAAGCGCCAGGCGCAGGACGCGATTGCCGAAGAGGCCACGAAGTGCGGCGGCTTCTACATCAACCAGCGCTGGCTGGGCGGCCTTCTCACCAACTGGATTACGGTACAGAAGTCGGTGAAGCGGCTGAAAGAGCTCGACGAGATGGCCACGGATGGCCGCTACGAGCTGCTGCCGAAGAAAGAAGTGATTAAGCTGGAGCGCGAGCGCAAGCACCTGCAGGCCAACCTGGCGGGCATCAAGAACATGAGCCGGTTGCCCGATGCGGTGTTCGTGATCGACTCGAATAAAGAGCAGATCGCGGTGCGCGAAGCCCGCAAGCTGGGCATTCCTGTGGTCGCGGTGGTCGATACGAACTGCGATCCCAGTGAAGTGGATTACGTGATTCCGGGCAACGACGATGCGTTGCGCGCCATCCGGCTGTTTACTTCGAAGATTTCGGAGTCCATTGCGGAGGGCGCTCAGTTGATGACCGACAAGCAGGTCGCTGACATGACTGCAGCGACAGAGCAGGCGCAGGCCCGCGAAGCGCAACGAGCGGAGGACGCCGCAGCGGCGAGTGAACTACGCGAACACGAAGCGGCGGCTGCATCCGATACCGCGGACATTGGCGAGAACATCAGCATGGAAGAGGTGCTGGGTCCGGGCACGCACAAAAAGCCAGTCGCGAACGAGGACGCCGAAGCCGATCTGCCGCATGTGGAGAGTCAGACGGTTTAGTTAGTACCGAGTTGCGAGTACCTAGTACCTAGTAAAAACCGGGCACGTGAATTTCTGACCCGCGCGGGTCGTCCGGCGCGGGTCAAAGTTTGTAAGAAGCAAGACACGAACCAGAATTCATAAGGACTCTCAAGCAATGAGCACTACTACTATGGCAAATATTTCGGCAGCACAAGTGAAAGATCTCCGGGAAAAAACCGGAGCACCAATGATGGATTGCAAACAGGCTTTGACCGAAGCCAAAGGCGACATGGAGCAGGCGGTAGTGATCCTGCGCAAGAAGGGTGTTTCGGTTGCGGCCAAGAAGGCGACGCGTGTGACCAGCGAAGGTGCAGTAACCAGCTACATTCATGCGGGCGGCAAGATCGGTGTGCTGGTCGAAGTGAATTGCGAGAGCGATTTTGTCGCGCGCACCGATGACTTCAAAGAGTTGGTGCATGACATCGCGATGCACATCGCGGCTAGCGATCCGAAGTACGTGCGTAAGGAAGACGTCACTGCGGAAGACTTTGCGCGCGAGAAAGATATCTTTCTGGCGCAGGCCGTCGCCTCCGGCAAGCCGCAGAACATCGCGGAGAAGATGGTCGCCGGCAAAATGGAAAAGTTCTACGAAGAGGTCTGCCTGCTAGAGCAGCCCTTCATCAAGGACCAGACCGTGTCGATTTCGCAGCTCATCGCGGCAAAAATCGGCAAGCTGGGCGAGAATATCAGCGTGCGGCGTTTTGCGCGCTTCAAGGTGGGCGATGCGGGTGAGACGGTAGCCACCACCAAGCCTACAGAACAGAAAACTGAATAGTTCAGGGCGCCTTCGGGCGCCTTTTTTTTGGCTTCAGGCGAGGGCGGGACGCCCTCGCGACAGCCGGCGGGACCCTTCGGTTAAACTCAGGGCAAGCGCCGGCGCTACTTATGACGAGCCCTGCCTTCAAACGCGTTCTGCTTAAGATTTCCGGAGAAGCCCTGGCTGCCAATCAAGGCTTTGGCGTCGACACGGCGCGCATCCACGAAGTAGCTGCGGAGCTGGCCGACGTGCACCAGATGGGAGTGCAGTTGGCGATTGTTGTCGGCGGCGGGAACTTCTTTCGCGGAGTCGCTGACCAGGCCCGAGACATGGACCGCGTTTCCGCCGATCATATGGGCATGCTGGCCACAGTGATCAACGCGCTGGCCTTGCAGGATGCGCTGGAAAAGCAGAATGTCTACACGCGCGTGCAATCCGCCATCGAGATGAAACAGGTCGCGGAACCCTTCATCCGCCGGCGCGCCATCCGACACCTGGAAAAAGGCCGCGTAGTCATCTTTGCTGGCGGAACGGGAAATCCTTACTTCTCGACCGACACCGCGGCATCCTTACGCGCCATGGAGATTAAGGCGGACGCGATTCTCAAGGCCACGAAGGTAGATGGCATCTATGACGCCGATCCCATGAAGGTGAAAGATGCCAAGAAGTTCACCGACATCACTTATATGGACGTTCTGAAGCTGGGGCTCAAGGTGATGGATTCGACGGCTATCAGTCTGTGCAAGGACAATAATCTTCCCATTATCGTTTTCAACCTGAACCAGCACGGAAATATCAGGCGCGTGGTCAGTGGAGAGAAGATTGGGTCTAGAGTGAGCGCGTAAAGACGTTGGCCACGGATTTCACGGATTTACGCGGATTTTTTGAGGTCCTGATCTATTCTTGATCCGTGGATATCCGTGTAATCCGTTGCCAGCTTTTGTTCGGTTTATAATTCACATTCTGACATCTCAACTTACGGAGCTGACTGATATGGCTCAAGCCACCATGGCCGGGATTCCAGGCCTGAAAGAAACTTACGTACAACTGAAGACGCGGATGGAAAAGGCGGTGGAGGATTTCCGCAAGGCGATGGCCGCGACCCGCACAGGACGCGCCTCGGTGCACATGCTGGACAGCGTGAGCGTGGATTATTACGGCTCGCAAATGCCGCTGAATCAGGTCGCGCAGGTGCACGCGCCGGAGCCTCAGATGATCACAGTGCAACCTTTCGATCCCTCGCAGATCGGTCCGATTGAAAAGGCGATTCGCTCCGCCGAACTCGGGCTGAATCCGATGAATGACGGCAAGATGATACGAGTGCCTGTTCCTGCTCTTACCGCCGAGCGCCGCCAGGATATGGTGAAGCATCTTCACAAAGTTCTTGAAGAGCACCGTACGGCGGTGCGGAATATTCGCCGCGATGGCAATGACGCCATCAAGAAGGCGATGAAGGACAAGAAGATCAACGAGGATGATGAGAAGCGGTCACTGGAGGAAATCCAGAAGCTCACTGACGACGAGATCAAGAAAATGGAAGAGATGAGCAAGGGCAAAGAAAAAGAAGTGCTGGAACTGAAGTAGGCTGCCGGTTCTCGCATCTAACGGAAAAAGGGCATCCGAAAACGCGCGGATGCCCTTTGTGTTTGAGGCGTCCGACGGTGCCAGCAGCCGTTATAATCAGAAGATTGAAGTTATGAAGAACGTTGTCCATGCCGCCTGCCCGCACGATTGCCCCGATGCTTGCGGGGTTCTCATTACGGTCGAGGACGGGCGCGCGACCAAGATTCAGGGGGACCCGGGGCATCCGGTTACTCGCGGGTTTCTGTGCGCGAAAGTGGCGAAGTATCTGGACCGGGTGTACTCGCCGGATAGGGTGTTGTATCCCATGCGGAGGATTGCACCCAAGGGTGCCGTGGCAGGGGAGCGGAGCTTCGCTCCGCATGGACAGCCGAGGGCGGCTGTCCCCACACAAACTGAGCAGGTCTGGCGGCGCATTTCCTGGGACGAAGCGCTGGATGAAATTGCTTCTCGCTTCCGCGCCGTCGTCTCCGAGTTCGGCAGCGAGGCTATTCTGCCTTATTCCTATGGCGGAACGCTGGGCGCGCTGAATGGGGCGTCGATGGACCGCCGGTTTTTTGGCCGCCTTGGTGCTTCTCAGTTAGAGCGTGCGATCTGTTCTGCTGCTGGGGAGGCGGGCTTAACGTCGGTACTGGGCGTCAAGCTCGGTACCGAGCCGGAGCAGTTCGTCCACTCTCGTTACATCATTGCCTGGGCTTCGAACATTCACGGCAATAATGTTCACTTGTGGCCGTTCATCGAGGAGGCGCGGCGCAAAGGCGCGAAGTTGGTGGTCATCGATCCTTACCGCACGCGCACGGCGGCGTGCGCCGACTGGTACCTGCCGATCAATCCTGGCACCGATTGCGCGCTGGCGCTGGCCATGATGCACGTCATCATCGGCGAAGGGCTGCACGATTCCGATTACGTGGCGCAACACACACTTGGTTTCGACCAACTGCGCGAAAAAGTTAAAGCTTATCCGCCGGAGCGTGGGGCCACATGGACCGGCATTTCCGCCGAAGACATCCGCAAACTAGCGCGCGAATATGCCACAGTGCGGCCCTCGGTGATTCGGCTGAACTACGGCGTCCAGCGCTCCGAAGGCGGAGGCATGGCAACACGCGCGATTGCCATGCTGCCATGCATCATCGGATCGTGGAAGGAAGTCGGCGGCGGGCTCCAGATGTCGACCAGCGGGGCATTCGGACTGAACAAAGACGCGTTAACACGCCCGGATCTTCATTCGGACGAGATTCACTCGGACAAACCAGGCCATACGCCACGAACTGTGAACATGGTGGAGTTGGGCAAGGCGCTGAATACGTTGAACGATCCGCCGGTCAAAGCTCTTTTCGTTTACAACTCCAATCCGGCCGCGGTTTGCCCCAATCATAACGAGGTGGTGCGCGGGCTCAAGCGCAGGGACCTGTTCACGGTCGTCCACGAGCAGTTCTTTACCGACACTACCGATTACGCCGATATTCTCTTGCCGGCGACGACCTTCTTCGAGCACAAAGATTTGCAGGGCGCATACGGCCACTACTACCTCCAAGTCTCGGAACAGGCCATCGAGCCGTTGGGCGAATGCCGCTCGAACGTTGACGTTTTCCGCGCGCTGGCCGAGCGCATGGGCTTCGAGGAGGCGTGCTTCCGCGAGAGCGACGATGAGATGATTGACAGCGCCCTCGCATCCAGCAATCCCTGGCTGAGTGGTATTACCCGCGAGCGCTTGGAGCGGGAGCGGCAGGTGAGACTGAACTTCAGTGGTCAGGGGTCAGGGGGCAGTGGTCAGTCAGAAACTTCTGAACCATTTCTTCCATTCGCAAACGGCAACTTCCGTACACCTTCCGGAAAGGCTGAACTGTACAGCGAAGCAATCAAAGCGCGAGGACTTGATCCGGTCGCCGAATTCATTCCGCCTGCGGAATCGCGGAACGGAGAGGAGCGAAGAACGTTCCCGCTTGAACTTCTTGCCCGCAAGGCCGACAACTTTCTGAACTCAAGTTTTTCCAATCTTCCTTCGGTTCAGGAGATGGAAGAGACGAATCTTCTGGAATTGAACTCCGCGGATGCGCGGGCCCGCGGGATCGGCGACGGCGAGACCGTGAGGGTGTACAACCATAGAGGAGAAATATTTTTGAAGGCTCGTGTCGATGGCGCAGTGCAAGCAGGAGTCGTGTCGGCGAGGCTGAATTGGGCCAAACTGGTCCCCGGATTACGGAATATTAACGTGCTGACCTCAGAAAAACTTTCCGACCTGGGCAACTCCGCCACGTTTTATTCCGTCTTGGTTGAAGTGGAGTCCGCCAAGTCTCTTCCAGAAAGCCACCATTAAGAGTGGCGGCTTGGACGCTTTCTATTTTTCTACCGTATAATTGTCGTTTTCCTACATCCCAGAGGCTGAGGTCGTAGCGATTCATCTTTGCTCTCATGCAGATAATGCTGTGCCCCGGCGCAGCCACGGATCTTCCGGCGCGGTTCAGCCTCCATCTTCTTCATTCGCACGGCTTTGCCGGAGAATGAAGGAGTTTGGCTGGATGCTGGGGATCGCGCTGGTTCTGTTTTCCGCTTCCGCCGGCTGGGCGCAGTCCGACCTGATCTCTGAGATCGACGTTCAGGGCAACCGCCGAATTCCCGCAGAGACCATCAAGGCTCGAGTGTTTACCAAACCCGGCGATATCTACGATACCGCGGCTCTGGAGCGCGATTTCAACTCGCTGTGGAACACCGGTTACTTTCAAGACATTGTCTTCGTGCGGGAGCAGACCCCGAAAGGCTGGCGCCTGATTATTCAGGTCAAGGAAAAGCCCACTATCCGCGAGATCAATTATGTGGGCGCCAGTTCAGTTTCGAACAGTGACATCCTCGACCGCTTCAAGGAAGCTAAAGTCGGATTATCGGTGGAGAGCCAGTACGATCCCACCAAGGTCAAGAAAGCGGAAGTGACGATCAAAGGCTTGCTGGCGGAGCACGGCCGGCAGTTCGCGACGGTGAAAACCGAAGTTCGGCAGATTCCACCGGCCGCAATCGGCATCACCTTTGTGATCAAAGAGGGCCCCAAGGTCAAAGTGGGCAAGATCAAGTTCGAGGGCAATAAGAACGTTCCCACACGAACTCTGCGGTACGCCATGAAGAACCTGCGGCCGATCGGCGTGCCGCACTCTATCTTTCTGGAGAACATCTTCGCCAGAACCTACGATGCAACCAAACTGGCGGAAGATACGGAACGCGTCCGCAACGAGTACCAGAATCGGGGTTATTTCAAGGCCAACCCCGGTGACCCCAAGACGCAGATTCACGATACCGGCCACACTGGCGGCCACATCCCGCTGTTGCAAGGCGGGCCGGGCAAGGCAGTCGACGTCACCATGTCCATTGATGAGGGCGAGCGCTACACGCTGGGCGGAATCACCTTCAAGAACAACAAGGCGGTCACGAACACCAAAGCGTTGCGCGCCATCTTCCCCATCAAAGATGGAGAAATCTTCAGCAAGGAAAAAGTAGGTAAGGGAATCAAGAATCTGGAAAAGGCCTACGGCGAGCTGGGCTACATCAACTTTACATCCATTCCCGAGACCAGGTTTGACGACGACAAGAAGCTGATCTTCCTCGATATCGACGTGGACGAAGGCAAGCAGTTTTACGTGCGCCGCATCGAGTTCCAGGGCAACACTACCACGCGCGACAAGGTGATCCGGCGTGAGATCGCTTTGGAGGAAGGCAATATTTACAACTCGCGGCTGTGGGAAGTGAGCTTGCTGCGCCTGAACCAACTCGGCTACTTCGACCAACTGAAGCCGGATGACCCCAACATTACCGTCCGTCAACTGGACGAGAAAAATGGCCTGGTCGACCTGACGCTAAAGGTACATGAAAAAGGCAAGAACAGTATTGGCCTGAATGGCGGCGTGAGTGGGTTGGAAGGCGCTTTCGTCGGCATCAACTACTCCACCAACAACTTCCTCGGCCTGGGTGAAACCTTGCAGGTGCAGGCCAGTGTGGGCAACCTGGCGAAGAGCGTTCGCTTTGGCTTTACTCAGCCATATATGTTTGATCGTCCATTGCAGTTTGGGTTCAACGTTTATTACAACAAGACCAAGTACGATCAGGCGCGGCAGCTCTCTATTCTCGGCGGACAGCCGCTCAACCTGCCCAATGCTGTGCTGCAGAACCTGCAAAATTACACGCAATCGAGCACGGGATTCACGCTCTCGTTAAGCTATCCTCTGCGGCGGTCGTTCAAACGCGTGGGCATCACCTACTCGTTCGACCGGTCTTCGCTGCTGGCGTTGAGCACGGCATCGAAGAACCTGTTCGAATTCCTCGCCTTCCGCGGGATTTCCGGGCCCAACGCGCTGAACGGAATCATCACCAGCAAGATCTTCCCCAACTTCTCCTTCAACACTGTCGACAGCCCCATCTCGCCGCACCACGGACACGAGTTCACGTTGGGAGCCGAGCTCGCAGGATTGGGCGGCACGGTTCGTTCCATCCGGCCCATCGTGCAATATAAGAAGTTCGTCCCAGTGCAGAAGGGGCGCAATGCGCTGGGCTTTAATATTCAGGGATCCTTCATCAGTGGATTCGGTGGCCTGGTCGCCCCGCCGTTTCAACGTTCTTACATGGGCGGCGAAAACGATCTGCGCGGTTTTGACATTCGTTCGGTGTCGCCAGTGGCGTTCCTGCCCAGTGTAGGTTCGATTACGCTGACCGATCCCAGCGGTGTGCCTGTACCAAAAGATCCGCAGAATCCACTGAGGGGGAATGTGACCATTCCAATCCCCATCGATCAGATCACCTTCCCCGGCGGCGATTTGAGCGTGGTTACCAACTTTGAATACCGCATTACCATTTACGGCCCGGTGGCACTGGCGCCATTCATCGACATAGGCATTGATCCCATCGTGCGCAAATCGCAATTGCAGATTGCTACGCAACAATATAACGGTGTCGTCGGAACGGCCTTCGGATGTCCCATGCTCTCGCAAACGGCGACTGCCAACACCTGCAGTGTGGGTAGCGTATTGATGCCGCCGCCCTCGAAGGACTTGCAGGTTTTGGGCTCGACCAACTGGCGTCCCAGAATGTCGACCGGACTGGAACTCCAGATGTTCTTACCGGTGATCAACGCGCCTTTCCGGATTTATTGGGCATATAACCCGCTGCGGCTGGATAGCCCGGCGAACCCGCCGATTCCGATTACGCGCAGCATGTTCCCGCACGGGCTAAGCGAGGGGGCGGGTAACTATACTTTTGCCCTGGCAAAGCAGGCGTACTCGCCGAGTTTCCTGCTGCGGGAGCCGCGCAAGACCTTCCGCTTTACGGTGGCCACCACATTCTAAGAGCGGAATGAATGGCGGAGATAAGTTCTCACAATCAGGTTTGACGCGGCTTGAGGAGGCTCTCTATAATTGTTGACATCCACGCCATTGCAGAAAGCTGATCAGCGGGTGGACGGCACGCCCGCAACCCCGGCGTGTGACGCTGGCAATCCAGTGCAGCGTTGCCTGAGAGTAATCCGAGTTCATTCCCGGAGCCGATTTACCGGAAGATAATTTACCGGACCATATTCAACGGAACAATGTTCCAAGGAGTTAAGCGATCCAATGACAAGCAAGTTCCTGCGTTCTGTCCTGGCCATTGCGGTTTTCGGATTGACGTTTTCCGCATTTGCCCAAACCGGTAGTGCCGCTCCAACGGGTGTGGGCAGTACGGCCGCAACTCCGGCAGCGCCCACAACCATTGCGACTGGTACCGGCTCGAAGATCGGGACCATTAACATTGAACAAGCCGTCCTCGGCTGCAACGAGGGCCAGCGCGATATGGAGGCTCTACGCAAGAAGCTGGAACCGAAACAAAACGAGCTGAAGGGTCAGAACGACGAACTCGAAGCTTTGCAGAAACAATTGCAGAACACGGGCGACAAGTTGAACGATGATGCCCGCAGCACTCTGGTCAAACAAATTGAGACCAAAAAGAAGTCCTTTGACCGCTCCGTGCAGGATGCTCAGGAAGATGCGCAGAACCAGCAGAAGGAGATGTTTCAACGCATCTTGCAGAAGATGGCCCCGGTCATTGTGAAGCATGCGCAAGAGAGCGGATTCGCCATGATTGTGGACACTTCGAACCCTTGGCCGCAGAGCCCGATCCTGTGGTACGGCGAGGGTGGCGACATCACGAGGGCGGTAGTGGACCTCTACAACACGCAATCCGGCGTGGCTGCCCCGACTGCTCCTGGTACACCGAAGCCCGCGGCGCAGAAGCCGGCCGCACCCAAGCCGACAGCTCCGAAGTCAACCGAAGCACCGAAATAGTCTGATTCAATAGTCTGTTCGCGACACCGTATGTGTCGCGAAAGTTCCCGAAGGCCGTGCGAGAGCGCGGCCTTTTTTATTTGTTCGAGTGCGGCCTCCAGCGCGAGATTCGGTGTCCTTAGCAATAACTGTTTTCGACGCCTAGGAGGACACATGTTCGAGAGCACTCTCAATTCATCGTGGGACGAGCGTTCACGCCGGGGGATCACCGCGCTCACATCGTTCGGATTGCAAGCATTGGCGGTCGGGGTGTTGCTGATCATTCCGCTCTTGCGACCAGCGGGATTGCCCTTCATTCACCAACTCTCAATGCCTGTCAGCCTGGGAAGGCCGTCGGGAGCGCCTCCGTTGATCGCCATACGCTCGGGAACAAACAGTGCTGCTTCGAGTAATCCGGTGATTGTCTTGCGGCCATCCAGATCATTTCCGATTGACGAGCCGTCTCGTGCGGATGATGGCCCACCGCAACTTGGGCCGACCGGTCCCTACACTGCCGGACCTTCGGGACCGGGAAGTGAGATTGGAGTGCCGGGTTCGCTGGGGACCGCTCCAAGTCCCATCATGCCGGTTGCTGCTCCGGCAAAGGTTGCTCCACTTCGCATCTCGCACATGAGCGAGGGAGATCTAATCCGCAAAGTCCTGCCAACTTATCCGCCACTGGCGCGCGGCGTACGTATTCAAGGACAGGTGGTATTGCAGGCGGTGATCAGCAAGCAGGGGACTATCGAAAACCTAAGGCTGCTGAGCGGTCATCCCATGTTGGTTTCTGCGGCCATCGAGGCCGTGCGGCAGTGGCGCTACCGGCCCTACATTCTAAATAATGAGCCAGTCGAAGTGGAAACACAGATCACCGTGAATTTCTCGCTGACAGGGAATTGATCATCAAAATCGTCGACGGAAGATCAAGCGGGAGTAGCCCAAGCGTAACCTGAGGCGGTGCGCTGCTGCCGCTATAATCGAACCTTGTGGCATCCACTGTAGAAATTCTGAACCGCGTGGCTACCCGCCCTACCTGGGCGGAGGTGTCGCTGACGGCGTTACGGCAAAACTTTCGCACGGTAGTGAAGCATGCGGGTGCAGGCGTGACCGTGTGTGCGGTGGTGAAGGCCGATGCTTACGGCCACGGCGCTGCCGAGTGCTCACGGGCGTTGCAGGAAGAAGGCGCGAAGTGGCTGGGCGTCACTTCGCTCGATGAAGCGATTCCATTGCGCGAGGCGGGTATTGAATCTCGAATTCTGTTGATGACTGGTTTCTGGCGCGGCGAAGAGAGCGAGATCGTCCGCCTGCGGCTAACGCCCACGGTATGGGAACCGTGGCACATTGAATCTCTGGATGCGGCTGCGGCTTCCGGAATGAAGCGACAAGCCGTGCACCTAAAAGTGGACACCGGCATGGGCCGTCTCGGCGTGTCGCTGGAAGAACTACCCGCCGTGCTACAGGCGCTGAATGCGGCTCCCCATCTTGTTCTTGAAGGATTGTCGACACACCTCGCTTCCTCTGAAATCATGGACGCACCTTCTGTAGCCGAGCAGGGGCGGCGATTCGAAGAGGCACAGCGCATGGTGCGCGCGGCAGGCTTCAATCCGAGCCTGATACACATGGCCAATACCAGCGCGCTGATCTCGCGGCGTGAGACGTGGAATAACATGGTGCGTCCCGGCGTCGCGCTGTACGGATACTATCTACCATTCCAACGCGCAGGCCGGGAAGTGAGCGGAGGCACTCTGCGGCTTGCAGTGAAGCCAGTGCTGACGTGGAAGACGCGCATTCTCTCCATGCGGGACTTCGCCGCGAACCAGGCGCTGGGCTACGGCGGAACTTATGTCACGAAGGCGCCGGCGCACGTCGCCGTGCTGCCCGTGGGATACGCGGACGGATACAATCGTCAGCTTTCGAATCGCGGCCGGGTGATCGTGCGCGATCACTATGCACCGATCATCGGCAGCATCTCGATGGACCTAACGCTCGTGGATGTGACTGGCATTCCAGGGATTGCTGTGGGAGATGAAGTGATCCTGCTGGGAACTCGCGATGGGTTGAGCGTGGATGCGCTAGAGCATGCGCGGCTGGCGAACAGCTCGCCTTACGAGATTCTCTGCAATATCTCCAAGCGCGTGCCGCGAAAGTACGAAAGCTAGCTTCCATCAGTCCTCAAGAAATAAGCTGCCGTTTAAGGTGCGAATGTTGAGCGCTAGCCGCCATTTGCGACCATTGGGTGAATCGCCCGCAAAGAGGCTCCCTCAGCTTGTTACACTAGAAAATTGACCATGCCCTCGCGATACGCGCAATGGATGTATGACTGGGAGCACCGGCTTACTTCGGTGGACAACAACCGCGTGGTGCGTCCGCTGGATTGGGGGTTGGAGTTTGCGCGAGACTGGCCTTGCCGCAATGGCTGGCAGCCGGGGCAGGCCGAGGGAAATCCGGCCAAGTTTCTGGTGGACTTTAACCGGCGGATTGTCGCGTCGAGTGACGAGTTTTTTGCCTACACGACGCCGACCGATTTTCGATTGGAGAAACGCGAAGTGCAGGTTTTTTCTACGCGCGAGGTTCCCGATCAGAAGCTGGAAGCGAAAGTAAAAGGAACGTACGCCGAGTTTCTGCGCTTCACTGCGCCGGTGAAGACACCGTATCCCGAAAATAATCTGGTGAATGCGCGCTGGTTTCCAGCGCGAGGGCGGCGGGCCATCGTGCTTCTGCCGCACTGGAATGCGGATGCGATTGCATATGTCAGCCTGTGCAAATTGCTGAACATGCTGGGAATCTCGGTGTTGCGTCTGACGATGCCGTACCACGACATCCGCATGCCGGCGGAGACCAGCCGCGCGGACTATGCTGTTTCCGCGAACATTGGTCGCACACTCGATGCGGTGCGTCAGGGCGTGGTCGATGTTCGGTGCTGCCTGGATTGGCTGGAGCAACAGGGTTACAACAAGCTTGGCATTGTGGGTACGAGTCTAGGATCGTGTTATGCCTTTATTGCGGCGGCGCATGATTCCCGCATTCGGGTGGCTGCATTTAATCACGCTTCCACCTACGTTGCCGACGTAGTTTGGCATGGGCAGTCGACGCGGCATATCCGACAGGGAATTGAATCGCAGACCGATCTGGAGACGTTGCGACAATCGTGGCTGTCGGTGAGTCCAATGGCATATTTCGATCAGTTTTCGCGCTGGCCGCGGAAGTCGTTGATCATTTACGCGAAGTACGATTTAACGTTCTTGCCGGAGCTGTCTCGGGACGTGGTGAGGGAATTTGAAAGGCATGGACTGGATCACAAAGTTGTGGTGCTGCCCTGCGGCCACTACACCATGGGCGAAGCGCCTTACAACTATTTGGATGGCTGGCATCTGGCTTCGTTTTTCCGGACGGCGTTTGAGTGAGGGCCGGTAGGGTGACGTTATCACTTGGGCGGGCGTTAGAATGTGAGCATGGAGACTCGCGTGGCTGATCCTCAAGCGGTGACGGAATTTCATCGCGGCGAATTTGTGATCAGCACCAGCCGCGAACGCCTGAATCTGGATGTGATTCACGAGTTCCTGACCAATTGCTACTGGGCCAAAGGCATTCCGCGGGAGATTGTAGTGCGCTCGATCGAGAATGCGCTATGTTTCGGCGTTTATGATGGAAAGGGCTCGCAAGTTGGCTTTGCTCGGGTGATCAGCGACTTCGCCACGATCGCGTATGTTGGCGATGTGTTCGTGCTGGGAACGCATCGCGGCCGCGGATTGGGTAAATGGCTGATGCACTGTATTAGGCAGCATCCCGCGCTGCAGAATCTGCGGCGCTGGATCCTGACCACGCGCGATGCGCACGCTCTTTATTCGCAGGTGGGGTTTGCTTCGGTGAAGTCTCCAGAGCGATTCATGGAGATTCACCGGCCTGACGTTTACGAGATGCTCTAGGAAAACGATATGAAGAATTCTGCCAAGATGTACCGCCCGTTGTACGAAACTGATCCGCAAATCGCCGCTGCCATCGATAACGAAACCCGGCGGCAACACGAAGGCCTGGAGCTGATTGCCTCGGAGAATTTCGTCAGTGAGGCCGTGCTCGAAGCCGCAGGATCGGTATTCACCAACAAATATGCTGAGGGATATCCCGGCAAACGCTACTACGGCGGCTGCGAATTTGCGGACGTGGTGGAGAACCTGGCGCGCGACCGCGCTAAGCAGTTATTCGGCGCCGAGCACGCGAATGTTCAGCCGCACGCCGGTTCGCAGGCGAACATGGAGGCGTATGCCGCAATCTTGCAGCCCGGCGACACCATTCTTGGATTGAATCTGGCGCACGGCGGCCACCTCACCCATGGGCATCATCTGAATTTTTCGGGGAAGACTTACAAGATCGTTCCTTATGGCGTGACCAAAGAGACGGAGACGATCGACTACGACGCACTGGAAAAGCTAGCGGAAGAACACCGGCCGAAACTCATCATCGGCGGTGGCAGCGCCTATCCACGGATCATTGATTTTGCCCGCATGCGGCAGATTGCGGACAAAGTGGGCGCGTTCTATCTGGTCGATATGGCGCATTTTGCAGGGCTGGTGGCGGGCGGCGCGCATCCTTCGCCGGTGCCGCATGCACACATTGTTACCTCCACCACACACAAGACACTGCGCGGACCGCGTGCGGGCATGATTCTTTCCAAGGCGGAGTTCGCGGCGGCGATCGACAAAGTTGTTTTCCCGGGGATGCAAGGCGGGCCGCTGGTACACATCATCGCGGCAAAAGCGATTTGTTTTCAGGAAGCGATGCAGCCGGAATTTCGCGAGTACGCAAAGCAGGTGGTGACAAATGCGAAGGTGTTGGCGGAGTCGCTGGCGACGGAGGGCTTCCGCATTATTTCGGGTGGAACCGATACGCATCTGATGCTGGTCGATGTCTTCTCCAAAGGCATGTTGGGGAGCGAGGCCGAGAAGGCGTTGGACCAGGCGGGAATCACTGTCAACAAGAACGCCATCCCGTTCGATGTCAATCCGCCGATGAAGCCGAGTGGCATTCGTATCGGATCTCCGGCGCTTACCACACGTGGAATGAAAGAAGGCGAGATGCAGCAGGTGGGGCGCTGGATCGCCGAGGCGCTGCTGCAGAGAAACGATGCGGCGGTGCTGGGAAGAATTCGAAAAGAAGTGCTCGGATTGTGCGAGGCGTTTCCCCTATACGCGGAACGCAGGGCGAGGGCGCAGGCAGAAGTGCGAGCGTAGGGTTAGTGGAAGAAGTAGATTCAGCAACGGCAACGCCCCTGTGTTAAATTGCCCCCAGTGAAGATCGCCATCGATATTCGGCGGATGACTGAGTTCGGTGTCGGCACCTATATTCGTAATGTCGTCCGCACGCTGGGCCGTCTCGACCACGAGACCACTTATCACCTCATCGGCTCCCCCACAAAAGTTACGGAAATCGGTGCACTCCCACCTAATTTCCATACCGTTCCTCTGGCCGAACCCGAGCGCTCGCTAAAGAGCTACTGGGAATTCCGGACCGTAGTGAAGCGGCTGGATTGCGATCTGGTGCATATCCCGAATCTGTTTTCGGTTCCACGTGCGCTGCCCTGCCCTTATGTGATGACGGTGCATGACATGCTGGAGCATCTGTCGCGGGCGCGCCAGCAGACGGGCTTTTGGGGTGCCTGGCATTTCCAGTGGACCAAGCGAGTGTTGAAGGGCGCAGCGCGCATCTTCGCAGTGTCGAACTTTACCAAGCTTGAGATCGAGAAGCTGTTCGGAATTCCCTCGTCGCGAATCGAAGTGGTTTACAACGCGATCGATGAGCGCTTCCTGCACGGGCACGCCAGTGCGGCCGACCGGCAATTGATTGCCGAACGCTATCAGGTGAATTATCCGTTCCTGCTGTATGCGGGAAGAATCAGTCCGCACAAAAACGTGGTGCGCATGATTGAAGCATTCTCCGCTCTGAAAACGGAGTTGGAAAAAGATGGCGTGCTTCCCGACCTGAAGCTCATCATTATTGGAGACGACGTTTCCGGCAATCCCGATTTGCGGCGGACGGTGATTCGCAGCGGCGTGCAGAACGATGTGCGCTTTCTGGGATTCGTACCCATTGAAGTGCTGCGCACGTTCTACGATGCGGCCAAGATTTTTGTGTTTCCGTCGTTGTACGAAGGGTTCGGCCTGCCACCGCTGGAGGCGATGGCCCACGGCACACCGGTAGTCACTTCAAACGTGTCGTCGCTGCCAGAGGTGGTGGGCAACGCAGCCGTCCTGGTGCATCCGGAGAATGTTTTCGAAATCATGCGGGCGCTGCACCGGGTACTGATGGACCAGCCCTTGCGCGAGAAGATGAAGGAGCGCAGCTACCGCCAGGTGAAGAAGTTTTCCTGGGAAAAATCGGTACGCCGGATCATGGACGTTTATCAGGAAGTCCTGGGCTCCAACGGCAAGGCGGAATCCAGCGGCAAACCCGAATCCCACGGCCAGCCTGTTCCCGCTAGCAAGAATACAGCAGGAGTTGCATGATTGGGCTGGGGTGCGGGCCGCCGGAGAACTACTTCACCAGCGGCTGACCAGGCGAAGCGATGGCAAGTTTGTGTAACTTGGCGGTGACGCGGTTGCGGTCGGCATCGGTCTGAGCCGAAGCCAGACGTTTGCGCAGTGTAGTGATCTTGTGTTGACGGGCGCGGCGTCGGCGAATCTCCGGGCGGCGGCTAGGTGCTGACATCAGTTGTTCTCCTGCGATCCACTCAAAATAGACGCAAAGCGATTCTATCAGAATCCGGTGGCATCGCCGCAGTTTTGGCGGGCATAACGAAGACGTTCACCGTGCTATACTGCTGCGCCAACAATGTCTACTTTCGCCGAGCTCGAGATTACAGTCGGGCGGCCTGTCGAGAAGGACGGATACCCCGTTGTTCTGCGTCTTTATGCCCCAAAGAGCGATCAGGATGAGCGCTTCCCGCAAAAAGGCTGCTATTCCCTCAATATTGACCTCGATGAGCTTAACAATCTTCGGGGCGAAGATTCCAAGTACGCGGCCAAGCTGTCGGAGGTGTTCTTCAAGAATCCGGAGATGCAGGCCGCGTTCAACACCGCTCGTGATGCAGCCAACGCAGTAGGCGATAACCCCGTGCTTCGCGTGCGCCTGTTTCTCGACACCGGCGCCGAAGTTCTTCACCATGTCCGCTGGGAGTGCTTGCGTGACAGCAACGGCAAGTCCTTGTTCAACGGCGATACCATCCTGTTTTCCCGTTATCTAGCCAGCTCTGAGTTGAAGCCCATAAGCGGTAAAACGGCACCCAAAGCGCTGGTCGCCATCGCCAATCCGAATCTGGCTGATAGCAAAGATCCAGCGAATCAAAGCAAGGCCCTGGCGCCTGTGGACGTGCCCAACGAAAAACAGCGTGCGGAAACCAGTTTGAATAGTGGAGGTTTTTCGGTTACCACCCTGGCTTCGCCACCCAACGGCACTGTTCCGGCCACATCGAAGAACATCCTGACGGAACTGGAAAACGGTTACGACATTCTTTATTTGGTTTGTCACGGGGGCCTGGTGGGCGACGACCAAGTGCCTATGCTGTGGCTGGAAGATGATGACTATCCGATCAAGGCAACGCTACTCGTCGAAGGCATCCGAAACATGAGGAAGCAGCCACGGCTGGTTGTGCTGGCATCTTGCCAGAGCGCGGGAACAGCGGCATCGAGCACCTTGGGAGCACTTGGTCCTTTGCTGGCCGACGCGGGAGTGCCGGCGGTGATTGCCATGCAGGGCAACATCAAGATGGCGACCATCAAGAAGTTCATGCCGGAGTTTTTTAAGGAACTGGCCAAGGACGGGCAAATCGATCGTGCCATGGCAGCGGCGCGGCGCCGTGTCGTCGGCGATCCGGACGAACCGGACTGCGACGATTACTGGATGCCAGTCTTATTTATGCGGCTGCGCAGTGGCCGCATCTGGTACCAGCCCGGACTGGGAAGTTCCGACGGCAGTAAGAGCGGTCTCGACAAGTGGAAGATCATATCCACCGCGGTGGCGAATAAAGATTGTCAGTGCACACCGATCATCGGCCCCGGCGCGCTCGAAGGATTGATCGGCCCGTGGCGCGAGGTGGCGATGAAACTATCGGAATCTTTTGGTTATCCGATGGGCGGCTTTGCGCGGGAAGATCTGCCCACGGTGACACAGTTTATCGCCGTCAACCAGTCGCTGGCATACTTCCCCAAAACGGAGTTGGTCAAACGGATGGCGGATGAGGCCAAGAAACGCCACCCAACTACAGCGACAGATTTTCTCGATCCGGCAATAGACATCGCGTCTGCACCCCTCATCTTAAAAGAAGCGGGTCGAAGGCTCCGCAAGGAGAATCCGCTTGAGCCCCACCGGTTGTTGGCCTCGCGACCATTTTCCATCTACATCACGGTTAACCCGGACGACTCCATGGAAGATGCCCTGCGCGAGGCGGGACGCGATCCCCGATCCGATTTCAGCCGTTGGAACCTCAATGCTTATTTCGACTTACTGAATTTCAGAAAGTACCCCAGCATCAGCGACCGTTATCCTGATTACAGTCCGTCAGTGGACCAGCCTTTGGTCTACCATTTGTTCGGAAAGCTGGTTTTGCCCGATGCGCTCCCGCCAGTTGATGGGAAGGCTGTTACTGAGGAGGCTTCGGGGGCCCCGGATGAACCGAAAGCACCACGGGAAATTGCCGGGTGCGCCTCTTGCGTGGTCACGGAAGACGATTTCTTCGATTTCATGCTGAACATCGGCAGTAAGGGAGGAACCAAACCGGTCCGCGCCGCTCTAGCCTCCAACGCTCTGCTGTTTTTTGGCTTCCGCTTGGATGACTGGAGCTTTCGCGTATTGCTGCGCAGCATCTTTAATAAAGAAGGAAGCCTGGCGCGCAATGTCGGTCAGAACTTCCTGCCCTGCATCGGCGCGCAGGTCCAGCCCGATGAAGAGCGGATCGAACATCCGCTTCGCGCCGCCAACTATTATCAGGATTATTTTCAGCTGTGCAAGATCGAAACGTTCTGGGGCAGTGTCGATGAATTTGCCCAGGCGTTCGACAAGAACGTCCCGGCAGTCGACCAGTATCTGCGAGAGATTGCGAAGAATCTGGCATAGCCTCTATGAAATCACCGGCGAATCCCTATATTGGCCCGCGCGCGTTTGTCGAAAACGAGCTTCTTTACGGGCGTGACCGCGAAGTTGCCGATCTAAGGGACATGCTGCTGTCGGAACGCATTGTGCTCTTGTACTCGCCTTCCGGTGCCGGTAAAAGCTCGTTGTTGCAGGCGCGGTTGCTCCCGGCAATGAGAGATCGCGGGTTCACCGTGCGGAAGGTAATTCGCGTGAACGCGGCGCCGCCACCCGGTGCAACGGGAAACCGCTATGTGATGAGCATGATGGCTTCGCTCCAGATGGAAGGACGGCCCGCGGATTTCCAGAACCTCACGCTGAACCAGTATCTGGATACCGAACCCAACGGTGAACTGCTGGTATTCGACCAGTTCGAGGAAATTCTCACTACCGACGCGGTAAACATCGCGGCCAAGCGCGATTTTCTTGAGCAGGTCGGCCATGCGTTGCGCGCCCGCGGACGCTGGGCGCTGTTTTCCATGCGTGAAGACTTTGTCGCCGCGCTCGATCCCTATTTGAACTATATACCCACGCGACTCTCGAACACCTTTCGCCTGGGACTGTTAAGTTACGAAGCTTCGCTGAAAGCGATTCGCGAACCTGCGGCGAGAATGGGAGTGAAGTTCCTGGACGACGCCGTGAAGCAGGTCGCCGACGATCTGCGGCAGGTAAACGTTCCCCAACCCGATGGCAGCGTCGCCGTTCAGTTGGGACAGTTCATCGAACCGGTGCAGCTTCAGGTGGTATGTCTACGGCGGTGGGAAGAGCTGCCGGAAGGGTCCCGGGAGATCACCAAGAGCGAGCAGGCTCAGATCGGCTCAACTGCGCTGGCCGAATACTACGCAGAAACGGTTAGGGAAGTTGCAGTCGATTCCGGGACTGCGGAGCGAAGCATCCGCGATTGGTTCGAACACAGCTTGATCACGAAGATACACACGCGCGGCCAAGTATTGATGGGCACGGAAGAGACGGAGGGGCTGAGCAACACCACCGTCGTCAAACCGCTCGAAGATGCGCATCTGGTGAATCGCGAGGAGCGGCTGGGATCGAGGTGGCTGGAATTGGCGCACGACCGGCTGATTGAACCGGTGCGTTCCAGCAACAAGGGGTGGCGGAACTCAAACCTTAGTCCGTTCCAGCAGGAAGCCGAAAAGTGGAACCAGAATAACGAGCGTTCACCCGATCGCTTGCTTCGTGGGCAAGCTCTGGAGCAAGCGGAGGCGTGGGCGAAAAGCAACGTTGTCAACGCCATCGAACTGGAATTTCTGAAAGCCTCAAATCGGGCACGCCGGGCGGTTCTGTTTGGCCGCTTCGTCGCTGCCTTCATGGGAATTCTTCTGGTGACGGCGGCCGCGTTTGCCGTGGAGTTTTACAAAGAAAAGAACAGCTACATGAACGTGCTCACGGCTGGACGCGAAGCCGCGCGCATTCTAGTGTTCCAGACAAGTCAGAAGCTAAGCCAGGTTCCAAACACCCTCGCAATTCAAAAGGAGTTGCTCGAAAATGCTGTCACTCTCAACAAGCAACTCGGCGAAACCGGAAAAGACGAATTGGGAGTGGCCTTGACAGACTGGTATGCGAGAAACACACAAGGCAAACTGGACGATTCTAATGCGAAACCAGAAGAGGCAAAAACCGAATACGAAGAGGCGCTGGTAATCGCCGAAAAACTGATTCAACACCACGCCGACAACCAGTGGGCGCAGTACATTCTCTGGAAAAGCTATGCGGCTCTCGGTGACTTTTACGAGAAGGAAGGAAACATAATCAGCAACAAGGCAGATACCGCTAAGGGCAAGGAAGAGAAAGAAATGGACCAGGCGGAGGCGGACAAAAAATACTTGGAAGCAAGCGAACAGTTCAAGAAGGCCTTGCCCATTGCCCAGAAATTGGTCATCCGCGAACCAAAAAACCGGATTTGGCGGGAAGGGCTCTATTTCCTGGATAAGGGCCTCGGTGAGACGGTTAAAGAGAACAGCGAAGCGCGCAAATATTACAAAGATGGTTTAGACATAAGCCTGGCATTGGCTCAAGATTATGCCAAGGAAGATGGCATCTTTGTTTGGGAGAGTCTGATTGCTCTTGGCGATCTGACGGTTGATGACGGAGATAAGAAGGGCGCGATCCCCACCTACCAACAAGCCTTACTCGTCGCCGAAGCAATAGAGAAAGCCAACCCTATGGGCGCGGATCCTGACAGTCGTTCGCGGCACCTAAAGTATGGGCACGATCTGTGGGCGAGCTACATGGATCTTGGCGACGCGGAACAAGAAGTACGCGCTCGCCGCAACTGGTATGAAAAAGCACTCGTACTAGCCAAACAATTAGACAAGGACAGTCAAGATGTAACCGCCCGGAAGCCAACCGAGAAGAGATCGGAGGTTGGCTCTGGTGAAGTTCAGCCCAAACACGACATCGACGAGGCATCCCGCGCCATCCGTCAACTTGACCATGGGGCTAAGAAGTAGTCGCCAACTCGGGCGGCTAGCGTGGCTTGGCCGCGGATGCTCGGGCTTCGGCTGTTTTCTCCACCAATTCCTTGGCGGCATCTGTCGCACCATCGGCGCGCGAAGCTTTGCCGCGCCTCGAAATCGGCATCCAGCCGATCGCCGCCTGCGCGTGTTCGCCGGCGGAATCTTGCTCGTCCGCCTCTTCCACCGCATGTTTAACCACGTCCTCGACCGTCGTCCCATCATCGGCCATCGTCGCTTCCAGGTCGCTGTAGTCGATCAAGTGGCCGTTCTTTAGCGCCGAGAGGATATCGTTATCTAGGGCAGCATCATCTTCTTCTGTGCGATCGCTCTCCAGTGCCGCCAGTTCCTGATCGAGAGCCTGTCGAAGCTGGGCGTCGCTCAACTTCTCGCACCGGGTATCGCTGTAGGCCACAATGGGACTCAGCACCAGCCCAGCCGTCACCAGTAACCCGCTTAGCGTTCTTGCCAGCTTACGATTCTTCATTAAGCCTCCTTAAGATATACGGCAAAAATAGCGATTGCTCAGGATAAAAAAATTGGCCTAGGCCGTTCAATGTGCTCGCGAGCCTCAGCCTGCTTTTTGAATGGTGATAAGTATCCGCCAAAGCGTGCGACAAGGAAAGCCCTTCTTGGCCGTCATCCTGTCGCCCAGGTTCGTCATGGTTTTTCTTCTGGTTCGAGTTATACTCGGTACGCTGTAAGCCTTCCGGAGGCGTGGTGGACGACCCTACGGTATCGATCACGAACGATCCTACGGCCTCGATGACAGCGGACGTCGGGCAACCAGCCGCCAGCATCGTGGGCACTTGGGGTCCCTTGAGGTTGATCCAGAGAGTGGGACAAGGATCCTTCGGCGAAGTGTATCGCGCCTTTGATACCACGCTTGAACGGGAAGTCGCACTGAAGCTCCTGTTGCCGCGCGGAGTGGACAAGGAAACCGAGGCCAGAGCTTTGCTGCGTGAAGCTCGCGCGCTTGCCCGGGTTCGCCATCCCAACGTGGTTCCGGTTTATGGAGTGGACACTCACGATGGCCGCGTCGGCTTCTGGAGCGACTTTGTCCACGGGAAGACCCTGTCGGCACTGTTGGCCGCTGAGGGTCCGTTTGGGGCAAGGGAAGCCGCGCTGATCGGCGTTGACGTATGCAAAGCCGTCGGCGCGGTGCATGCCGCCGGGCTTCTTCATCGCGACATCAAGGCTGCGAACGTCATGCGCGAGGCGGGCGGCCGCATTCTTCTGATGGACTTCGGCCTCACGCATGACCATGACGCCACGCAGTATCTCAGCGGAACCCCGGTCTACATGGCTCCGGAGTTGCTGGCCGGCGCTCCTGCCTCGATTGCATCGGACATTTACGCGCTCGGAGTTCTGCTGTTTCACCTCTTAACCGGCAAGTATCCCATCGATGGTTCCAGCATCTCAGAGATCAAATCGTCGCACGAGTCGGGCCGCCGCCAGACTCTGCTCGATGTTCGTGCGGACCTTCCGGAGCAGTTGGCGCGGGTGGTTGAACTCGCCGCGAATCCGGAGCCGTCGAAACGGTACCGCAGCACCGGGCAGATGATCTCGGCTTTGTCCGAAGCAGTCGGCCTTGGGCCGATCACGATCGAGAGCCTTCAACTACCAAGCCCCCGCCCATTTCGCAGGTGGATTTTGGCGGCAGTTGCGGCAGCACTGGCCATTGTGTTCACGCTCCCGCAAGTCCGCCACTTATTTATCGCGGGCGAGACCAGTAACACCAGCGGCCAGCCCATCGCCGCCGTGCACGACGACTATCAGAAGGCCCACGATCTTCTTGCGCATTACTATCGCCCGCAAGCTCTCGAAGCCGCCATACCATTGCTTCAGAAAACAGTCGAGCGGGATCCCCGCTTCGCTCCCGCCTTCGCCGATCTGGGACGTGCCAATGTCTTACAGTTCATCCAGCAGCGCGATCCCAAGTACATCGATCCCGCCCGTCAGGCAGGTCTGCAAGCGCTGAGTCTGAAACCCGATCTTGCCTCGGCTCACGTCACGCTCGGGATGCTGTATACCTGGACGGGCAAGAATGACCTCGCTGTCCAGGAGTTGGACGAAGCCCTTAGGCTGGATAAATATAACGCGCAGGCTTACGGCGCTCAGGCAGAACTCTTCTACAGGCAGGGACGCAACGATGAAGTGGAGACGACTTTGCAGAAGGCCGTCAATCTTGCGCCGGAGGACTGGGCTCTACTGCAACAACTCGGCTTGTACTATCTGGAAACCGGAAAGTTGGCTCAATCCGCCGAACAATATCAGAAAGCCGCCGACTTGGTTCCAGACAATCCGCGTGCCTATAACAATCTGGGGATTGTGTATCAAAAGCAGGGCCGTCCGGCGGACGCTGAAGCCGCATTCCGCAAATCGCTCAATCTGGAGCCGACGTTCAGGCGCTATGGGAATCTTGGCGGAGTCCTTCTGGACGAAGGGAAATATGCGGAAGCCAAATCAATGCTGGATCGTGCCATCAACCTGCGGCCCGATGATTACCGCGCCTGGGGGTTTCTGGCAGCCGTTTATCGCAATACCGCAGTCGAACGGGCCAAGGTTGAGGAAACGTATCTTAAGGCAATTTCCCTGAATGCAGATCTCCGCAAGCAAACGCCCAATGACCCTTTTCTTCTTGCCGATGCTGGTGACTACTACGCAGCGATCGGCAGGGAAAACGAGAGCGTACCGCTGCTGAAACAGGCCGCTGCGCTCGCGCCCGACAAACCAGAGGTGCTGTACCAGGTGGCCCTCGGTTACGAGAGACTGCACAAACGGGATCAGGCGCTTTTGTGGATCGACAAATCCGTCGCGGCGGGTACGCCTGCACAATTCGTGGAAAGTGTTCCAGAGTTTTCCGGGCTTCGCGCCGACCCGCGCTACCGGACAATTCTTAACAAGGCACATTAATCAATTTCAGAGAAAGGAGGATCCTATGCAAACGATCGCAATGCACCAAGAACCAAGCGCATTGGTTTTGGGAATGCCGGCCTTCGGGGGAAAGTTGTATGCTACCCAACCGGGCGTCGACCACCCTACTCCGCCCGCACCGGACCGCGGCGGCAAGAAGAAACCCAAGGCTGCACCCAAAAAGAAGAAGAAAAAATAACTAAGCACGTGGCCCTCTTCGCCCAAACGCAGGGGGCCGCTCTGCTTCCGACCAGAAAGGAAGTTTCCCATGCCCGATGGCGACTCCGCTCCTACCGTGCCTCTCCCTTTCGGCGTTCTCGAAACCGGCGGATTTGCGGACAGCCTCGACGAAACTGCCATTCCACAGCTGAAACTTCAAGAGGCGACGAGCACCGTTTCAAAGGAAACGATCAAGGGCAAAGCGGATTCGAATTCCGCGCACTTTGGCATGGACGGCGGCGAACTCAAAGCCGACAACCTGGAGAAGGCGGGCTGGGCGGTGATCTTCGGCGCCAGCGTAGACAAGAGCATCAGAACGAATCTGTCACCCCTCATCGAACACCGCAAGAAGCAAGTGGGCAACGATGCGCTGTTTAAGATACTCGATCCCCCCGCCCCTAAACAGAGTGCCGAAGACTGGTTAAAAGGCCAGGGCACCAGTTTGAACGTGGTCGTCCCCTCAAAGGGAGTGCCGTATTACGTGCTGATCGTCGCATCCCCGGAAGAGATCTCGTTCGAGTTTCAGTATGAATTGGACATGTACTGGGGCGTGGGTCGCCTATGGCTGGAGAGCGCCGCCGCCTTCGAGCGTTATGCCCAGTCCGTTGTGGCTTATGAGACCCAACCCAAAGTCTCCTCTTCCCGGAAGATCGTGATTTTCGCCCCCGACTACAACGGTAAGGACAATGGAGCGAGCAAACTGTTGTGTAACAACCTGGTAAAACCGTTGATCTCATCTCCCCCCGGTCAGGACGAAAAATTCAAAGTTCAGGCTTTCGTCGGAGCTACTGCCACTAAGAGTGCCTTGAACGATATTTTCACAGGGGCCGGCCCCGAGGGCGCTCCGGCGCTGCTTTTCACCGGCAGCCACGGCCTTCTTAAGCTGCCCACCAGCAAAGAGCTTGCCGACGCCCAAGGCGCAATCGTTTGCCAGGATTGGCCGGGTGATCCCACCCCGCCGCTTGCCGACACCTACTATGCGGGTTGGGACCTGCCCAAGGATGCGAAAGTGCACGGCATGGTGCACTTCTTGTTCGATTGTTATGGGCTGGGTTGGCCGAGATACGACACTTACAACTCCAAGCCCAACGTAGAGATTTCTCCGGCGCCGATGATGGCGCGCTTGCCGCAAGTACTGCTGGGACGCGAAAACGGCGCGCTAGCCGTGCTTGGACACATCGACCGCGCCTGGAGTTATTCCTACGAAGACGACGGTCAGCCCATGGACCAGAGTTTCCGTGATGTTCTGACGAAGCTTATGGAGGGCTACCGTTTCGGCAGCGCCACCGACCAATTCAATCTTCGATGGGCGGCGCTTAGCGTCCCGCTAACCAGTACCTTGCAGAAGATGCAGACTCGGCGGGGTTTTGAGAAACAGGCTTTGCAACAGTGGATCGCACGAGATGACGCGCGCAACTATATTCTCCACGGCGACCCTGCCATCAAGTTGCGCGTCGACGAGAGTGAGATGCCGCCGCTCGGCTAAGTCTGCGCCTAAATGGCTAACCCGAAATAAAAGCCAGCGGCGCGTCAGGCACGTCCTTCGACAGGTCCAATTCCAGAGGGACATCTTCCTCCTCGTGCACGACCGCGCCCATGGTAAATGCGCCCCGGGAAACGAAATCGAAAGATGCCTTTCCATTCTTGACCAGCTTCTGATTCTCCTTCTGAGCAAAGCTGTCGTGAAGATAGAAAGTCACCGGCGTATCGTCAATCAGCGGCCGCGTGGGATCAACCGAACTCACTGATGCATGAATGAGGAACAACTCCGCAGAGCCGGGGAACGGCTTCACTTGAGCGGAAAGCTTCCGGCCATTGGCCACCGGCTTTCCTCCGAACTGACCCTTGTTGGGGTCTTCCATATCTGACATCGATTCAACGGCATCTGGCGTTTCGGGGTCTCCGCGATCCGGAGCCGCAAGAATCGAATGGCTCAGCCCAGACGCGCCGGGTCCGCTGGAGGAAGCTGGTCCCGGATTGCCAATGCCGGAACTGAGTGCTGCTGCAACCGCTTTTTGCTGCTCGTCAATCTTCTGTTCGATGTGCTGGCGGAAGTTCAATTCCATGGTCCCAACTTTAAGCGACTGCACCAAATCGGCGAACCACGGCAGGCTCCAGGGCGCACTCGCCAGAGCGAGGAGCCCAATCACCGTCGAGCTAACGTGATGCTTAAAATCGACGGCCACCAATGCCAGGCACAGCACGGAAAACACAAGTGGCCAAGTTTTAGAGAGTGGCGGCATGGCTCGACATTATGCGCTCAAACCCTCGCTGAAGTCCAAGCGGAACAGCCGGGCAAGCGGAGCCAGCCGGAAGAATTAAGAAGAAGTATGGCAGCCGGACCTGTAAGCCGAATTCTTCCGTACCGCCAACGGTAAATTATAGGCTTCACGTGAGTTACGCGCAAAGCCTTGTGGGGCGCGGACTTGGGCTGTGTCTCTAAAGTCTTGCCAGTTTTCGGGGAGTCTCGCTGGAGCCTCACAGACTGGACACTAAATGGACACTACGAAAGTCATAGAAGTTTGATTCTCGGCGCAGGAGAAGTAGGTCTGCTGAACCCGCTTGAGATCAGCAATATGCAACAGGCAGGCTCGTAAATTGAACCGGGCATTTCCGTACGCTTGGCTGCTGCCAGCGGCTGCCGCTTGCACCATTTCGCTTGCGTGACGCTCACATGTCTGCCTGAGACAGTCCAATGCCCAGTCGATTCTATTTGGACGAAAACTCACCGTTGCCTCCGGCGCAACTTGCAACGAATCGCATCCAAGCCACGCGCCAGTTTAGCACTTATTCTTTGTCTTCGGCTCGGAATTTGACGTGCACCGGCACCTTCACGGGCTTCTTGGCCATGAAGTCTACTGGTGTGCCGTCGCGTTTGGTGAATTCCACTTCGGTTTCTTTCTTCACGACTTTGTGCGCGTCAAACTCAACTTTCTTTTGGACATCTCTTGACTCCTTATTCGGGTTGAATTCCATCACCTACCAACGCTCCAAGAATTGCTCCGAGAATGAGCCCTGGAGGGCCAAACATTCTTGCTCCGGCTAGAGCACCCATACTTCCCCAACCCCATCGGTTATCGCTGCGGATTTCCTCTTTCCTCTGTCGTGACAACGGAGCTTTCGTACGCCCGCTCCAGCCGCGAGCGGTTCGCGTGGTCATGGCGCCTTTTTCACGGTTACAAGTGATGTGCGCCGGGTAGAGATTGCCGAGCCGATCACTCCCACCGTGGCATTTTGGGATCGAATGCTCTACCTCCCAGTTTCCCCTTCGCGTCGCGGCGGTCTCCTCTTCATGTGTCATCCGAGAAGCTGAGTGCCCAAGAGATCACCAACTGCACCGCTGCCGCACAGATGACCTCTCCTTCAGAACATAAGATATACATCGCGATTTGGTGGTACACTCCCGTTTTGTGCCGAAGTGACACAGATGGTCAACAGGAGTAGCCCCGTCTGGCGATAGCATCGCAATGAAAGCAGCCGTTAATTTTGCCAAGTTGTTCTTAGACGACTTGTTGGACCGGGGAGCAAAAGCAAAAGCGTCTGCGGCGGCTACTGAAGACCTTTTGGCGACTGTTTGGGTGGTGGCTACAAACGGTTCGTCCGTGATGGATTCTGCGAAGAAACTTGCCACCCAACTACTCCACCTCCCGGCGGAAAGCTTGGCGTCTGTGTGTGTGTCCGTTGTGGCTTTATGGTCGTGCCTTCAAATTGTGCGAGCAAAAGGTGCAATTAAGAGAGCAACCCCGATCATCGATTCTGAAGCTGGATTTGAGCTGCAGTATGCGTATAAGCAACCCGTACGGCTTCTTGCGAAGATCGGATTGCTGGCTTCCCTACTGGTTTTCACAGTGTCCTCAGTAGCCTCAGTCAACGAGCTTTGGCCTCTGCCAACGACGATTTATGGTAGCGTGGGAGGGGTACGAGCCAGTTCTGGGAAAGCTGAGCCCATCGTGGGGGCGCACGTACGGGTTGTGTTTGAGGGTGTGGACGTTACGCAGGGCAGTCCGTTTCCAACAGACATGTACGGTTATTACAGGGTGATGACCTCCAGACGTGTACGCAGAAGTGCACAGATTCATATCCATTGCCCAAACGGCAGTATGCACGTATTCACCCTCAGCCGTGATTACGAGGTGCCATCAAGAGAACTTCGAGGCGCAGATTCCCCAGAACTAAAGCCATTCTTTCGACATGTGATTGATTGTGGAGGTGGCGATTGACAGCTTTTTCAAAGCGGCTCTTGCTTGTCTTACTCGGACTTGCGGTTGTCAGTCTTGCAGATGACAAGACAGCCTCCGTCAAGACAATCACGGTTACTGGACGCTTACCGCGTGTCCCAGTGGGTGAGGTTACTCTCAACGCAGGCGGAAAAGAGATTGAGTGTCGCCCGGAAGGCGTCGAGCACCAAGGAAACATTTGTCAAGCAGAGGTTCCGGGGGACACCGTGTACGCAAGGCTCGAGATTAGGGCTTACGGCTTTAAGGATACTTGGTTGAACCTTCTCGACCTAAAGTTTGATAACGGCAACGCAAAAGTCGACGTAGGTGAAATCCGGCTAGATCCTTTGTCCATGGAGGACATAGCCCGTAAGGAAGGAGTCTTACCACCTCTTACGGAACCGGTTATAGAACTGCCTGCACCTTCCAACAAGAATGGAAATGATGGCCTCGAGGTGGTGGAAATTTTTGAAGGGCCGTCTGCCGACAGATCAAGTCGAATCTTTGACGTCACCGTCGCTAATTCGTCGTCCTCGCAGCACCTCTTAAAGACGTGGGATATCAAATGGACCTACGAGAAGGGATTCTTGTTCTCAATCGGTCGAGGTGAGGCACTGAAACCTGTAGCCAAGTATGTCCTAGAGCTCGGGATTGACCCTGACGACCCAAGTGTGAAAGAGCGCGCTGATCCAGTGTATCCGAGCATCATTTTGCCTGCGGCGAGCAAGGCTGCGCCGAGCATGGTACAACTCCGCGTGCAGTTGCACTATGTCTTTTCTGGAGGACGCAAGTTCCACCCCAGTGATGATTGGGACATTCATTTTTCCGTGGGTATTCAAGATGAACGAGGAAGCGAGTTTCTCCTGTTCGATAATGCGAGTTGGCGACACGGGCGAGCTGCCAGCAAGCCGAAGTGACTGAACCGTGTATACTTAGTTGCTTACTAGTAATAGAGATTTGCTGAAGCCATCTTTTCGATAAACTCCGTTCTTTGAATGGCGGTCTGGCCGGACTGTTTCAGTTACTTTCGCAGGAAGTTCCTTGTTGCGTCGAGGGTTCAAGGCTATTTAGTTAACAAAGAATTCTCGCAGTCTAAAACGGCAGCTTGAGGTCTTCGAGCTGTTTTTCAGTTTCCTTCGACGGCTCCAAGTATTTCTGCGTGGTTGCAAGCGACTCGTGGCCGAGCCACTCCTGCACGGTGCGGACGTCGATCCCCGCGCGTAGCCACCGGACACTAAGGTGGGAGCGAGTCAATAAGTTGATGAAAATAAAAGATCTGTGGCAGCCGGACCTGTAAGCCGAATTCTGTCCTCTGGATTGCTCCAGTTGGACGGTCATTCCTCTGGGCCACGCATCGCTGCGAGGCTCTAGCGACCTACCCGAAGGTTTGACGCACCGAGCCGGCACGTGCCGAAACGGATTCGTGAGAATCAACTCCGGCTTCCTTCCTATTTGGTCTTGCTCCGTGTGTGGTTTGCCCTGCCCGCTGCATTACTGCCGCGGCGGTGCGCTCTTACCGCACCTTTTCACCCTTACCCGTGTCCGAAGACGCGGGCGGTATATTTTCTGTGGCACTTTCCGTCGAACGGGCTTGAACCCGCCCTCCCGGACGTTATCCGGCACACCGCTCTGTGGAGTTCGGACTTTCCTCTCCCCGCATCCGAAGACGTGGAAAGCGACCGTCCGGTCCAGCTGCCAACAGAATCATTATACGGCTTTCACTGCTTCGGCTCTCGGGCTTCGGTGTGCTCTGTCCCGCTTGGGTCTACTTGCTGGTAGACTTATCCGCAAGCGGGCCGGGTCGTAAGCCGTTCTGAGCCGATGCCCGCAACCCGAAAGCCGAAGCCCGCGCCATGAACATCGCCGAAGCCATCCGAATCGCGCTGCAGTCTCTTTGGGCGAATAAGCTGCGCTCCGTACTCACCCTCCTAGGCGTGGTGATCGGAGTGGCTGCCGTGATCGCGGTAGTCACCTTCGTCTCCGGCATCAATGATTACGTGGCACAAAAGGTTTTTAATCTGGGTGCCGACGTTTTTCTCATCTTCAAAGTTTCTCCTGCCGTCACCAACGTGGACCATTTTCTGGAAGCGGAGAAACGCAAAGACCTGACCTTGGAAGACTATCAGGCAGTGGTGGACGCCTGCCGGCATTGCGAGTTGGTCGGAGCCTCCACGCGCAACGAGAGCGGCCATGTGAAGTACGCCGAACAGTCGATCAGCGATACGCTGATTCGGGGAATCACTCCGGGGATGGCGACAATTCTCGATACTGACCTGGCCGCCGGCAGGATGCTGAACGACACCGACGTCACCAATCGATCTCCGGTCGCGGTGATCGGGAACGACATTTTGGAACATCTCATGCCGGGCATCGATCCACTCGGTCAGGAGATCAAGGTCGATGGCTGGACGTACCAAGTGGTTGGCGTCGCGAAAAAGAAAGGCACCACGCTGGGACAGAGCGCCGATAATTTTGTGATGATTCCCATCACCGCCTGCCTGAAGCAGTACGGTTCGCACAACAACAGCTTGCGCATCGCCGGCAAGGCTACGAGCGCGGGGGTGCCATTAAATGAGGCGGTGGACGAATCGCGCGCCGCGGTACGCGCCAAGCGGCATGACCTGCCGGGCGGCGCGGATAGTTTTGACATTGAGACAAACGCCAGTCTCCTTGGTATCTGGACCGACTTCAGCCAGACCTTCTTCATGGCGACGATCGGCATCGCCGCCATCTCCCTGGTGGTTGGCGGCATAGTGATTATGAACATCATGCTGGTGGCGGTTACCGAGCGCACGCGGGAAATTGGCATTCGCAAGGCCCTCGGTGCAAGGCGCGACGATGTGCTGATGCAGTTTCTGATCGAGTCGGTCACGTTGTCTCTTACGGGTGGCGCCTTGGGGGTCCTGGCGGGCGTAACAGTCGCGGAAACCGTGACTTTGCTCATCGGGATGCCTTCGGCGATAAAGCTTTGGGCAGTAGCCGCCGGACTGGTTGTGTCGGCCAGTGTCGGGGTGTTCTTCGGAGTTTATCCGGCTCGCAAAGCGGCAAAACTGGATCCCATCGTGGCGCTAAGATTCGAAACGTAAGGAAGAAATTTGTAATGTGGCAAACGGGTAATTTTGTAATTTGAAACGTAACCGCTGCAGTTCAAATTACCCAATTACTCAATTACAAAATTACGCAATTCGCATGATTCGCAAAGACGAATTTCGAGAGATCGTCCAGATGGCGACGGATACCATTCGCGGCAACAAGCTGCGTTCGTCGCTGACCGTGCTGGGCATCGTGATTGGCATAGCGATGGTCATCGGGGTTTCCTCGATTGGGCGCGGACTCGACGACAATGTTAAGGACATGGTGTCGAGCATCGGTTCGAACGTGATTTTTGCGTTTCATCTCGAACCATTTAGCTTCGGTCGGCCCACCGAGGAGATGCGCACCCGAAAGGAGCTTACATATGAAGACGCACTGGCCATCCGCGAGTTGCCGCATGTGAAAGCTGTTACTGCCGGCATCCGGTACTTCCGGCCCGAACTCGGAGTGGGAACTTTTGCCGTGAAATATGGCGACAAGAAGGCAAAGAACACCATTCTAGAGGGCGACCAGGCGTCAGCTAAGGAAGTGTTCGATCTGCAGATTGCGTCGGGCCGCTGGTTCAGTGAGGTCGATGAAGAACACAGGTCGCCGGTCGTACTGCTAGGCTCGGATACAACCGAAGAGTTATTCGGCAATGATAATCCGCTGGGGAAAGAAGTAAATGTCGAAGGGCAGCTTTTAACCGTGATCGGCATCGCCAAACCGGTGAAGTCGGTCTTTGGCGGAGGGAAGAATCCGGAAGATAATAAGGTCTTCTTTCCGCTGAGCACGCTGAGAAAATTGCATCCTGAACTCAAGCAGCATTGGATCAGCGTCAAGGCCTCGAGCCACGACGATATGCCGAAGGCCATTGATGAGATTCGCGAGCTGTTGCGACGGCGCCGGAAGGTGCCCACCAATAAGCCTGACAACTTTGCCGTCTTTACCTCGGATTCGATTTCGGATGTTTGGAATCAACTCACCGGCATGTTGTTTGTGGGGATGTTTGCAATTTCCAGCGTAGGGCTGATCGTCGGTGGCGTGGGCGTGATGAATATCATGCTGGTAAGCGTCACTGAGAGGACGCGCGAAATCGGCGTTCGCAAGGCGATCGGGGCGCGCAAGCGGGATATCCTCTTACAATTTACTTTAGAGGCAATCATTCTGACCGCGATCGGCGGCATGATTGGGATTCTGTTGGGAGCGGTCATCGTTTGGGTGATCCCAGCACTGTGGCCTTCGCTGCCCGCCCGCATGTCGATGTTTTGGGTCATCTTCGCATTCACCTCGGCGGCGGGCATCGGCCTGATCTTCGGTATTTATCCCGCGTGGAAGGCAGCGAACCTCGATCCGATCGAGGCGCTACGTTACGAATAGGCTGGCCTGCGCTGGCGCATGATGCACTCCGTCCTCATAACAATTCAGATTGTCGCAGCGGTCGGAATATTCTCCAGCTCGCTCTATTACTTGCTTTGTCTTTGGAGCGCGGCTTTATTTATTCGAGAACGAGAAGCGAGCAAGGCTTGCCCTGAGCCTGCCGAATGGGGTGCCCGCTCCACACAGGCATTGCCGCCGATCTCCATTCTGAAGCCGCTCAAGGGCGCCGATCCGGAAATGTATGAAAGCCTTCGCAGCCATTGCTTGCAAGACTATCCGGAATACGAAATCATTTTTGGCGTAAGCGACCCGAGCGATCCTGCGATTGACAGCGTGAAGGAATTGCAACGCGAATTTCCCGATCGAAGAATTCAGTTGCTGGTGAGTTCGCAAATACTGGGTGCGAACGTAAAGGTCAGCAATCTTGCTCAGATGGTGACGGAAGCGAGTTATGACTATCTCATAGTCAACGACAGCGACATTCGCGTGCAGCCCGATTACCTGCGGCGCGTAACCGCACCCTTGGCTGACCCGCAAGTCGGAATGGCTACTTGCTTTTATCGCGGAGTGTCTGACTCCACGTTAGGCTCTCGACTGGAAGCCTTGGGCATCAGCACGGATTTTTGCGCTGGCGTGTTGGTAGCGCTGCAGCTTGAGGGTGGAATTCGTTTTGGACTAGGATCTTCGCTGGCGTTCCGCCGCGCCGAGTTGGAGAAAATTGGCGGCTTCATTTCGTTCGTAGATTATCTGGCCGATGACTACGAGCTGGGCAAGCGCATCGCCGGTCTAGGGCTCAAGGTTGAGTTGTCCCACATAGTAGTGGAAACCTTTCTTCCTTTCTATAGCCTGCAGGATTTTGTCGCGCACCAACTGCGCTGGGCGCGCGGAATTCGGGACGCGCGCCCGGGCGGTTATCTGGGCCTGTTTTTTACTTTTGGTCTGATGTGGGCGCTGCTTGCGGTAGTCGTGAGTGGAGGAGTTTCATGGGCGTGGAGTGCCTTCGCAATTACGCTGTTCCTTCGGCTTGCAGTGGCTTTCGTGGTTGGCCGCAGCGTTCTCCATGATCCTCAGGTGGTGAGAGATGCCTGGTTGATTCCGCTGCGCGACCTAATTGCGGTTGGAGTCTGGATTGCGAGTCTCGGTGGACACACTGTTACTTGGCGAGGCGAGCGCTTCCGGTTGGAAAAAGGTAAGCTCGCCCGTCTTGAGCCTTAGTGCCAATGCGAGCGAACATGGGCGGGTTACCGCAACTTTTAAAGAAGCTGCATAGTACTGATATTTATCTTCGGCAGGCTTGGTGGACGGCTATACGAAAACTACGGTAAGTCAGAAATGCGAACTCCCGATCCACTATGCACGGCATCGCCACAAAGCGCAGACGCTTCAACAGAAACAGGCCCGGCTTTGTGAGCGAGATCGAGTACCTTGCGCACTTTGCCCGCCAGTTGCTTCAAGGTGAACGGTTTTTGCAGAAAGTTGTTTTCGACGTCGACCACTTTATGATCCACCACAGTCTGTCCGGCATATCCAGAGACGAATAGCACACGGGTTTCCGGCCGCAGGGTTTCCAGTTCCTTCGCCAGTTGGCCGCCACTCATGCGAGGCATCACAACATCGGTGACCATCAGGTGAATGGTGGAACCATGACTCTTGCTGACCGACAATGCATCCGCTCCGTCGCGAGCTTCCAGCACGTTGTAACCGCGAAGCCTCAGAAACTCCGCCGCTGCCCGGCGCAACGCCTCTTCGTCTTCCACCAGCAATAAAGTCTCCGTGCCCCGCATCACCGCTTCAACCGCCTGATTCTGTATCGTTGCGGTGACCGGGCGTTCATCTACGCACGGCAGATGGATCTTAAAGATGGTGCCCATGCCCTCTTCGCTGTAGACCCAAACAAATCCATGATTCTGTTTCACGATGCCGTACACTGTGGCCAAGCCAAGTCCGGTTCCGTTGCCCGACGATTTCGTGGTGTAGAAAGGTTCAAAGACGTGCGAAAGATGTTCGGCTGGAATACCGGCTCCTGTATCGCTTACACTCAGGACGACATAGCGCCCTGTCGGAATTACCGCCCGCTTACGGTCGGCGTATTGCTCGTCGAGTCTCACATCGGAAGTTTGAACAGTGAAACGCCCGCCTTGCGGCATCGCATCTCGCGAATTGGCGGCGAGGTTCATCAGAATCTGTTCGATCTGTACCGGATCCACTCGAACCCTTCCTAATCCGTCGCCCGGCAGATAGACGAGTTCAATGTCTTCACCGATCAGACGATGAAGTATCTTGACGATTCCACTCAGGACGGGGTTCAGCTCGGCGACGCGCAATGCCTGAGGTTGTTGCCGGCTAAAGGCCAGTAACTGCCGGGTAAGATCGGCAGCGCGCCGGGCGGCGGAGAGAATCTCCTGAATCCGCGATTGAGTGGGGCTTCCAGGAATCACCGAATCAAGGGCGAGCTCGGAATAGCTGGTGATAATGGTCAGCAGATTGTTGAAGTCGTGGGCTACGCCTCCCGCGAGCCGGCCCACGGCGTCCATTTTCTGTGCCTGGAGCAACGTCGCCTCCAGGCGCAGACGTTCAGTGAGATCGCGGCCGTTGGAAACAAAGTGCGTGACCCGACCTTCGGCATCGCGAATGGGACTGATGCTCTCATCCACGTAGTAAAGTTCGCCGTTTTTTTTGCGATTCACCAGAACGCTGCGATAGACGCCACCGGACCGAATGGTTTCCCACAATTCGCGATAGAGTACCGGAGGCTGCTGTCCCGACTTCAGCATGGCGGGAGACTTGCCCACGACCTCTGTCTGGGAATAGCCAGTTAGAGTTTCAAAGGCCGGGTTCACATATTCGATAACGCCATCGCTATTCGTGATGAAGATGGTATCCGCCGATTGCTCGACGGCGCAGGAAAGCTTGCGCAAAGCTTGTTCCGCGACCTGTGTTTCCTGCTGCGAGGAGTGCAAACTGAGCGCGCAACGGATAGTCCGCACCAGATTCGCGCCGTTAAGCTGCGACCTCTCCACGCAATCGTAAGCGCCTGCTTGGATGATCTCGGCGACCGCCTTCTCATCCGCGTGCTCCGTCAGCAGAATGAAGGGCAGCGCGCCTCGGGATTGCAGGAACTCGGAAAGAAACTTGGTGGCGGCCGCATCGCCAGTCTGATGTTCAAACAAGACCAGCCCATAAGCGGTCATGTGCAGCATCACCTTCGCTTCTTCCAGAGAGTTGGCATGATCCAGCTCCGCCGGCAAAGCGCCGTGATTCCGATCCAGGATCTCCCGGATCAGAAAGAAATCTTCTTCCTTGCTTCCTACCAGCAAGACGCGCAAGAGTGAGCGTCCGAGTTGTGTCGCAGTTGACAGGGGAGTCCTTGGTTACTCTTTTTACATCGGAAAGTTTTTGCCAGGGCGTTAGCCGCTAGGAATGCCTGTTGAGGTCAAGCAAGAGTGCCAGAACGGGCCTGTCCCAGGGTGGAACAAGAGGGGTTCACCTTCATGCGATAGTTGTTGATTGTGCGATCCATCGTACGCATGAATTCCACGCTACCTTTTCCGCCCCGAACTTTCATGGTTAACCAACTTCGTGTTGCTTCGTCTAACACCTCAGTCTGGTGCAACTGTGGTGTATCGGAAGATCGAGGAACAGGATCAGGGAATAACGACCAGGGAACCGCGGCCAGGTTTCCTGCGTACCGTTTAGAGAGCCAGAGTTTGCCTGAACAGCGAACTGGGAGTGGAGGATTTATGCAGATCCAGGAGAGCACAAGCGCGGCAAGAACGATCGTCAATCCGGGCAACGGCCATGTGGAAGAGGTGGTTCGGCAGGCCCACGAAGAGTTGCGGCAACTCCTGCAACAGCGCGCCGAGGTGATGCGCCGGATCGGCACCATCAAGCAGACTATTGCCGGTCTTGCCAATCTTTTTGGCGATGCCGTCTTGAGCGATGAATTGCTGGAACTGGTGGACCGCAAGAGTAGCGGCCGACAACCCGGTTTTACCAAGGCCTGCCGTATGGTTCTGATGGATGCAAACCGCGCCCTCAGTGCCCGGGACGTTTGTGACCGGATTCAGGAAAAGTCGCCGCCTCTGCTGGCCCGTCACAAAGATCCTATGGCTTCTGTGACCACCGTGCTCAATCGTCTGGTGGCGTACGGGGAGGCGCGTGCCGTCTCGCTGGATAGCGGGCGCCGCGCCTGGCAGTGGGTGGCCGACTCGGACGCTCCGACGGGGCTCCCCATCTCGGCCTAGAGTAGTGTCGACCTCGGTAATCTGGAATTTTATGCTGGAGGCAGCAGCATCCCTTTTTCCAGATGCCGTGTGACGTGCGCGTACGAAGCCGCATGCGGATCGTGCGTGACCATCACAATGGTTTTGTGGAAGTCTTCGTTCAGCCGCTTCAGGATCTCCAAAACTTCCGTGGCGGAGTGACTATCCAGATCGCCTGTCGGTTCATCTGCCAGTAACAGAGTTGGATCGCTCACGATGGCCCGCGCGATCGCCACCCGTTGCTCCTGTCCGCCAGAGAGTTGCTTGGGCAGGTGATTAATGCGCTCTTCCAGACCCACTAGTTTCAGAGCAGTCATAACGTGCTCGCGCCTCTGCTGTTGGTTGAGGTGGGTGAGCAGCAACGGGAGTTCCACGTTTTCAAAAGCTGTGAGCACCGGGATCAGGTTAAATGTCTGAAACACATATCCGATGTGCTCATTACGCCAATGCGCCTGCTGCGAGTCGCTGAAGCGGAAAATGTTCTGATTCTCCACCAACAACTCGCCGGAGGTCGGTCGGTCAATGGCCGCGATCATATTCAACAGCGTAGTTTTGCCCGAGCCCGACGGCCCCATCAGCGCCATGAATTCGCCCGACGCGATGTCGATGGAGACGTCATCCAGCGCCCTCACCTCAAACGCCTCACGTTTGAAAATCTTGCTAACGTTGCGTGCCTGCACAACTTTGGTTCCAGTAGCGACTCTGTTTTCTACGACTGTGCTCATGACTAGGATTGCCCCTTAAGTTTGATTGAATCTCCGTCTTTCAATTCCTGCGGCCCTTTTGTGATTACGCTTTCGCCGCCCACCAGCCCGTCGACCAGGAAACCGTCGCTGCGCTGACTCAAAATGTGTACTTGCTTCATTCGCGCTTTTCCGTTGTAAGCAACGAATACTACCTTGTTGCCGTCGTGATCGCGCACCGCACTCGCCAGAACAAATGCCCCTGCTGGTTGTGTGCTGGTGGCTTTCTGTTCGTCCGCCAGGAACTTCACCGTGGCATTCATCTCCGGCCGCAAGTATTCGTCCGGATTCAGCACCTGCACTTTAACCTGCACCGTGGCCTTTTGCCGGTTGGCCTCGGGAGAAATCTGCGCAATCTCTCCCTTGTATTTGCGGTCGGGGTAAGCGTCTACGCTTACGACGCCCTTTTGTTTGGGACCAAGCCGCGCGAAGTCGGACTGCGCAATATCGAGCTCGACTTGAATATCGTTCAAATCCGCCAGCGATACCACTGAGCCTTGAGGTCCGCCGGCCGCCGCACTAGCAAACTGCGCGGTTATCAGCTCTCCCTTTTCGGCGGTGCGGTCGAGGATTGTGCCGGTTACAGGCGCGCGGATCACCGTAGCGTCGAGTTGCGACTTGGCGTAATCAAGCTGCCCTTGAGTCTGCGCCAGCGATCCCCGCGCGCGTGCGATCTCTTCCGACCGCGGACCGATCTTCATCAGTTGAAAAGCTTTTTCCAGAGAGTTCACGCGCTGCTGGTCCGATTCAAATTTGGCGGTCGCGTCATCCATCACCTGGCGCGAAACCACTCCGGCGCCAGAAAGTTCCTTCGTCCGGTCGAGCGAAAGTTTGTCGTTCGCCAGCGTGGCGCGGGCTTCATCCAGATTGTGTTGTGCCTGTTGAATCTCCTCCGGACGCGACCCGTGCTGCAGTTCATCCAAATAAGCGCGGGCATTGTCCAGCGCGCCCTTCGCCTGCTCATACGAAGCGCGGAATTCCTGGTCCTCGAGCCGCACCAGGACCTGGCCTTCTTTAACCTTGTCACCCTTTTCCACGCCAATCCAAGCCAAACGTCCCGTGACTTTGGAATTCACGTTGATGGTGTGATGAGCCACAATGTAGCCCGTGGCGGAAAGCACCGTGCCGCCCACATCGCTGCTCTCGGCGGAAGCGCGCGTTACTTCTACCTCCGGCAGGTCGCGTGAAAACATGCGGTAGGCAAGTGCGGACAAACTTAGTATCACCACGATCACAATCCCGATTACAATGTAGCGGCGTGCCCATGTTGGTGGTTCTCCGCTGTCCGCGGTGCGGCCGCCGCGGTCGATTCGCAGGCCCTGTAACTCTTCGTGTTTGGCGTCAATCGGCATAAGAATGAATACGAACCGGGTATTGCTCTAGTTTCCCCACATCTAAAAAATCGGCTCAGCTTCGTAAGGCGGTCAGAATGTCCTGCCGGGCCGCGTGCCAGGCCGGAGCCAACCCCCCGAACAGACCCATGATCATGGCGAAGCCTACTGCCACCGCCGCCACTAGCGGCGTGATTTGGAGACTGAATACCACTTCGCTGAACGTCACAGCATTCGACGTACCGGTCTGCATTCCGTTAAACGGCAGCATCAACAGAATCCCCGCCGCCGCGCCCAACAACGACAGCATCAGCGATTCCAAAACAAACGACGTCAGAATCGAAGGACGCGTAAATCCCAGTACGCGCAGAGTAGCAATTTCGCGTCCGCGATAAGCCACGGCGGCGTACATCGTGTTCATGGCGGCAAAACTCGAACCGACGGCCATGATGATTGCTACTACGATGCCGATGTACTTGATCGGAGCGCCCGAGTTGGTTTGCTTTGCGTAGTAGTCCGTTTCCAGCACTCCTTCGAGCTTCACCCGCTGATCGTCGCTCACGCGATTTTTCAACGCGTCGGCGGCAATGGGATCAACCGCACGCAAATAGGCCGATGAATAGCCGCCTTGGCGGTCGAAATCGGCGGACATTTGATTCACGTCGCCCCATATTTCTGACTCATATGCAGAACCGCTGGCGTCAAACACTCCTACAACTTTCCAGTCACCCTTGCCAAACTGCATGGTGTCGCCAATGTTTGCTTTCGAGAATCGTCCGCGTATCGACTTGCTCACCACAACTTCCCGCTGTCCGGTCTGAAACCAGCGGCCTTCAGCCAGCTTTGCGCTGGGACGAAGTTCGAGACCGTCCGGCATCATGCCACGCACCGTGACGTTCACTTCGCCTGTGCCGTCATTGCGGGGAAGCACGATCACCACGACTAACTCGCCTGACGCCATCGGTTCGCCGTGGCTGTCCTTCGCCACGCCGGGCAGAGTTTTTAACGTCGGAAATAATGTAGCGTCGAAGCCGCCCGAGAGCTCCGCCTCCGAACCTTTGCGCAGCACCAGCACATTCTGCGGATTACCACTGGAAACAAAAGCGCGTTGCAAGCCGGCCAACAAAGCCATCAGAAAAATCGCCGTGGTCACAGTCAGAGCGATCCCCAACGCGGTCATGATGGTCAGCCCCTTGCGAAGCTTCAAATTGCGGACGTTATAACTGATCGGTATCGCCATAAATTCGCTCTATTCCCGCAGCCCCAAATTGCGTATGGCCCGCGCCGTAGCGCCGGCACCCTGCCGGCCGTCGCGAGGGCGTCTCGCCCTCACAGTCGCCGTTAACCTAAGTGCAGGCACTACTCAGCCGATGTGGCGCAACCCCTCCACAATATTTATGCGGGATGCTCCATAAGCCGGAACATATCCGCTCAGAAAACCTACTGTGGCCGCTACCAGCAACGACAATGCCATTGTCTGCGCAGTAACTTTCATGTCGATAGGAATGCCGATCGCAACCGGCGAGTGCGTCAGCATCTGAATCACGCCTGCCGCACACAGTATCCCTAGAGCCCCGCCCGCCAAGGCGAGCGCCACGGCCTCGAATACAAATAAAGACAACACTCGCTGGCGCGTGAATCCAAGCGTTTTCAGCAATGCGACTTCACGAGTACGGCTGCGCACTGACATCGCCATGGTGTTTGCCGAAACCAGCAGGATGGCAAACACTACCGCGCCACAGATACCGAGAATGAAAGCTTTCACGTTGCCGAGCGTCGCTATAAACGAAAGCTGAAAGGCTTTCTCGCTTTCCGTTTTCGTCCGCTGCGGAGCATTGCGAAACATGCTGTCGATTTCGCCGGAAACCCGCGCCACGTCCCCGGGTTCAGCCACTTGCGTGGAATACCAGCCCGCTTTTCCTTTGAACCAGCCCACCGATTCTTCCAGATACTTGGCATTGAAATACAGCGCATTCTGAGGAGGATCTCGGTGGTAGATTCCGCGAATCGTCAACTCAGGGCTCACCGGAAATATCGTACCGATCAGCGTGATCTTGTCGCCTATTTTCCATCCATACTTGTTTGCGAGCGTGACATCAACCAACGCTCCAGCGCGATCATGTTGCCATGCCTCCGCTTGTTCTGGAGTCAATATTTTGTCCGAAGCCACTTTCAAGTATTCGTCCGGATCGGTTGCGATCTGGGCAAAAAAGTTCTCCGGACGATCATTCTTATATCGCCCTCCGAACCATGACATGGGCGCCACCGCGACCACTCCGGGAATACTTCGAATCTTGTCCCGGTAATAGCTGGGCAGTAAAAATGCCAGCGAGACCCGGTCGCGCGTAATCACCCGCTTCGCCGAATCAGGCGCGCCTATATCGATATAAAACGTGCGCCAGATGGAAATCATCAGCGTGAGCAGCAGCAGCGAAAAGCTGATGCTCAGCAGCGTCAGCAAGCTGCGGCGCTTATTGCGAAACGTATTGCGCATCACGAAACTGCCTAAAGTCATAGCTTCAACCCTGACTCAACCGATGTGCCGCAACCCATCCACAATATTTATTTTCGAAGCGTGGTAGGACGGCAGCGCGGAGCTGAGCAGTCCGACAACCGCTGCCGTCAGCATGGAAAGGCACCAAATTCCCAGCGTCACCTTCATGGGGAAAAATGAGACGAACTGCTTGGAATGTGTGGCGTTGTAAACCATTAACCAACCCAGGCCGAGACCTATCAATCCTCCCGCCAGCGACAATGCCACCGCTTCGCACACGAACAAAGCCAGAACGCTTTGCCGCGTGAAGCCCAAGGTCTTTAGCACAGCCACTTCCCGCGTTCGTTCACGAATCGACATTGCCATCGTATTAGCGGAAACCAGCAGCGTCGCAAACACCACCGCAGAACAAATCATCAGGATGAAGGCTTTCACGTTTCCCATCATGGCCACAAATTCCAGGCCAAAAGCTTTCTCGCTCTCCGCTTTGGTGGGCTGTGGCGAGTTGCGAAACATATCGTCGACAGTGCTCGCGATGCGGCTCACATCCCCGGGAGAGGCCGCGAGGATGCTGAAAGTTCCCGCTCGCCCCTTGAAAAAGTCCACCGCCTCTTCCACGTATTTGGCGTTGAAATACACGGACTTGTTATCGGGATTCGAAGTGAATATGCCACGAATGTACAACTCAAGGTCCACGGGATAAATAGTCCCCTTCAGCACGATTCGGTCCCCAAGCTTCCATCCGTATTTCGCAGCCAGCGTGTCGTCGACGATCACGCCTTGGCGGTCGTGCTGCCATGCGGATCGTTGATCCGCGGGCAATTGCATATCACGGAAGACATCGAAAAATTCCTCAGGGTCGGTCCCGAACTGCGCAAAAAAATTCTCCGGCTTATTGTCTTTGTAGAGCCCGCCAAACCATGACACCGGAACCACCGCCACAACTCCGGGCACCGCCCGAATCTTCTCACGATAGTAGCCGGGCAAATTGAAGGTCAGCGACACTCTGTGCCTTACCACCAATCTCTCGTTCGACTCGGCGCTGCCCTGGTCCAGATAGAAGGCCCGCCATATGGTCATCATGAGAGTGAGCAAAAGCAAAGAAAAAGCGATGCTCAATACCGTCAAAATACTGCGGCGCTTGTTACGGAAGGCGTTTTTGGTGACAAATCGGGTTAAAGTCATTTTTGGAACCCAGTTGAACCTCAGGAGACACGCGGTATGCCGGACGGCGCAACAGCCTGATCCATGCAGGCCACAAGCTTAACCGATGACTCCTCTTCCTACAACCCGCTTTCCATGTCGACCATCCTCCAGCCCCGGCTGCTGGTGCGCCAGTGGAGATCGTCATCCAGGCCTCATGACAATTGTCACACCACCCTTAAAGTGAAACAGTTGGCTACGTGGAAAGTTACGCCCTTCGTGAACAGCAATTCCGCAGGGCTATCCGCTCAATGAGACCCTGAAACAAGACATTCCTTTTCTCGCCAGACTAAGGTACTTCGGTAACTCGAACCTAAATCCGCCGAACGATATCCTGACATTACCTGCCTTCGGTCAATCCGTACAGTCTCCGGACAGTTGGACTGCGCGGCTCACACCGAGGTCGAGGTATGCCACCATGTCTACGAAAATCGGCCACTTTGAGATTCTCAGCGAACTGGCAAAGTCCGCGACCGGCGCCGTTTATAAGGCGACCGATCCGCAGACCAGCCAAACCGTCGCTTTAAAAACCATTCAGTTATCCGCCTTCGGAGATTCCGCTGCCGAACTCCAACAGTGCCTTCTCGCCGAGGCCGAGGCCACCAAAGTCCTGAGCCACTCCAACGTGACCTGCGTCTTCGGCGCGGGAGAAATTGACGGCCAATTTTGTGCTGCCATGGAGTACATCCAGGGCAACAGCATCGCAACCATGCTGGCCAACAACGAAGGGTTCTCCATCTGGGACCTGCTCGATATCGGCCGGCAAGTATGTGGCGGCCTTGACCATGCTCACTCCCACAAAGTTTTCCACTACAGCCTCGAGCCGGCCAAGATCATGTGCGGCTGGGACAGCATGGTACGAATTCTGGGCTACGGCGTGTCCAGCGTCGGCAAATTTACCGCCTCCATGCCCGGCCTCCCCTTGACCCTGCACTACATGTCTCCCGAACAGGTTCGCGGCGAGAATATCGACGCACGCTCGAACTTCTTCAGCCTAGGCGCCATGTTCTACGAAATGGTCACCAGTCAAAAGCCCTTCGATGCAGCAGACGCCGAGTCTGTGCGGCAAAATATTCTCGCGAGCACTCCCGTGCCTCCGGTGCAACTGAATCCAAAACTCCACCCGGTCTTGAGCGATCTCATCATGAAGACGCTCGCCAAGGATCCCGGTGAGCGCTACCAAAGCGGCAGGGAACTGCTCGACGAGCTCGAAAAATGCAAGGAAACGAAACCACAAGCTGCCAAGCAGGCGACGGTGCCTGCCAAGACTCCAGTAGTCCCCGCAGCAGTCAAAGCTGCGACCCAGGCGAAGTTCGCCGCCACCGCAGCGCCCGCGGCGGCACGTCCTGCCGAACTGAAGCCCCCTGCTCCCGCTGTTTCCAAGCCAGCCCAGAGCCAGTCAGCGGAAAAGAGAATCGCTCCTCCGGCGCCCGCGCGCGTGGCCGCCACTGCCGCCGGAGCCACCGGACCCTCCGCTTCCATGACTTCGTTCGTCGTAGATCCACCCGCGACCGAAGCCCCGGAATCTCACGCACCCCGCGTGGCCGTTGATCCCATGATGTCCGGAGAAGCCCCTGCGCGCAGCGGCGTCAGCTTTTCGGAGATGACCGAACTGCCTCCGCTCCAGGAAGTTTATATACCACCACCTCCACCGCCTCCTGCTCCTCCGGCCTCCGATTCCAAATCGCAGCATGCCTTGGGTTCGACCACCTACGACGCATATCAGGAAGAGGAGAAGCCGAAATTTCAGGCTCGCGAAGCCGCCCAGAAGGCGGTCAAAGAAATCAAGAACGTCCCGCCCAGCCTGATGATTTACGCGATCGCCGGTGCGGCCGTTGTAATTCTGATCATCGCCGTCGTGCTGGTGCTCCACGTCAACAGTTTGAATAGTGACGGAGACACGCCTCGCCCCGCCGTCGCCGAATCAACGGCTCTTGCTCCCACGCCCGCGGCCCAGCCCCAGGCGCCGCCGCAGCAGGTGGCGCCGCCGCCCGTCCAGCAGCAAGAGCAATCTGCCGCGCCCGAAGTTGAGCCCGAGCCAACTCGCGGCAGCGCCTCATCCGCCAAAGGGAAGTCTTCGCGAAGGAAGGCCGCACCTCCCGCCGCAGTCGTCATCCCCGGACAGATGGCTATCGATTCCACGCCGCAAGGCGCACAGGTACAGATCGACGGCAAGACCGATCCTTCATGGACCACGCCTCTCACCTTATCTGGATTAGCCGCCGGCCAGCATTCCGTCACGATCAGTAAGCCAGGTTATTCTTCGGATACGCGTAACGTCGAAGTGGCATCCGGCGCAAAAACATCTTTTGCTTCACATTTGAATCAACTTGTGGCGACCCTCGTTGTTTCCAGCACGCCCGCCGGAGCCAACGTCTACGTCGACACCAAAAACACCGGTAAGGTCACCCCCGCGCAAGTCCCTGTGGACCAGGGCCAGCACGTCATCCTTGTGCGCAAGTCTGGATTTATTGACGAGACCATCAGCGCGAAGTTTGCTCTCGGCCAGACCACCAACTTCTCGCCCACATTGCGCGCGCTCGGCAATGTCGACGACATCAAGATCGGCAAGGGGAAGATGAAATTCTTCGGCGGAAAAGACGCGCAAGGCATGGGCACGATCAGCGTCAGGACATCGCCCAAAGGCGCGCAAGTCGCGGTCAATCAGCACATGCTGGAAAAAGACTCGCCCGTCGAATTTACTCTCGACCCCGGCAACTACATCGTCGACATCACCATGAGCGGCTACGCCCCCATCCACAAAGTCATATCCGTGGATAGGGGAGGAAAAGCTGTGATCGATGAGGTGATGCAGCGCGAGTAGTAGGGCCGCTACGCTGAATGCAGATCCACCCTGCCTTTGGCCGCCTCAGGGTCACACCCGCCACAAACCTCAGATATGGATTTCAGCGTGAGAAAAGTCTCCGCGCGGCGGAGTATGCAAAGACTTGCATTGTGTGCACACCGCGAAAAATAATTTCGTAGTGCGCGGGCGGATGTATACTCGCTTGCCTCTCTAGAAGGAAGGAATCTGATGAACTTTCCTTACTGCCGCGCAGCCATATTATCGCTCTCAGTGCTGATTGCGTTGTGTACTCCGCCCGCCGTTCAGTGCGAAACGCCAGTCGAACTGAGAGGCTCAGGCGGGTCCGGAGACGATAATTTCGGTTGGTCGCTCGCGGTAAGCGGCAATACTGCTGTGATCGGGGCGCCAGCAGGCTCCCAGTCGCCTGGGGCGGCCTATGTCTTCAATCGCTCTCCGAACGGCTGGCGGCAGGCCGCCAGGTTGACCGCGTCCGACGGAGGCAGCGATGACCACTTCGGCTTCTCCGTTGGCATCAGCGGGGATACCATCGTCGTTGCCGCACCTTTACACACGGTCGGCAATAACTCACAGCAAGGCGCCGCCTACATCTTTGTCAAGCCCGCCGCTGGCTGGAGCAACATGACTGAAACGGCGGAGTTGACTGCGGCCGACGGATTGGCCGGTGATCGCCTTGGATACTCGGTGGCGATGTACGGCGGCACCGTTGTGGCAGGCGCTGCAGACGTGACGCTCGGGGGGAACATCTACCAGGGTGCCGCGTACGTCTTCGTTCAGCCTAGAGCGGGGTGGAGAACAACCTCCAGCTACAAAGCCAAGCTAACCGCATCCGATGTTTCTTCGGGCGCTCATTTCGGATGGTCCGTCGCTATCAGTGGCGATACCCTGGTTATTGGGGCATACGACGCTGGCTGTTGCGGTTCCGCGTATGTATTCGTTAAGCCTGCGAGTGGCTGGTCCAACGGCACGGAGACTGCCGAACTGACGGCCTCGGATGGTGTCTCGTATGACTTTTTCGGATGGTCTGTAGCCATAAGCCGCAGCGCCATCTGCGTCGGAGCCAACCAATTTGATTCGAGTGTCGGGAAGGCATATGTGTACCAAGAACCGGCGCAAGGCTGGGTGAACATGACACAGACCGCGGAATTGACGCCCTCCGATGGCGTTCCGTTTGAGGATTTCGGTGTGTCCGTTGCTATATCGGATACTGCTGTGGCCGTTGGCGCTACCGATACAACGTCTGGCCCAGGTGCAGCGTATGTTTTCCTGAAACCCGCAGGGGGATGGCAGAACGCAACTCAGAATACGAAGATTTCCCCTAACATCAGCGGCCCGTATAACTACTTCGGACAGTCCCTTTTTTCCAACGGGAAAGCGATGTTGGTCGGGGCACCGTTTGCAGCCCTAGGTTCGAACCAGGCCGCAGGGGCGGTCTACGTATTTTAGGGATATTTTCGAGGGAGGACGCCCCCGATTTCACCCTCATTTAATACCCGCGCAACCCCTCTGAAACATTTCGCCGCTATATTTCTCTCCGCCCCGGTTCAAAAAAGTTTGGCGGCCTTTCGTTCGTATAGACAAAGAGAGGACCGACCTCACTCCCCCGGGCGGAGGAAATATATGTTTGATCATCTGAAGCTCTCAGAAGCTCCCCGGAGGACGATGGCTCTGCTTCTCGCCTTGACCACCGCTCTGGGACCAACCGCAGCGCCCGCCTTCGCTGCCTCCAAGCCAGCCGCGAAGCAAAGCAGACCTGCCGCGACCGCAACTCCTATCCAGCACCTGGTCGTCATTTTCCAGGAGAATGTTTCCTTCGACCACTACTTCGGAACCTATCCCGTAGCCACCAATCCTGCCGGAGAGCCGCCCTTCCATGCTGCACCGAGCACGCCCACGGTCAATGGCCTCACCAATGCTCTTCTCACTTTCAATCCCAACCTCAATCCCGCCAACGGCGCTGGTGCCTCCAATCCCTTCCGCATCGATCGCTCCGGTGCAGTAACCGCCGACCAGAACCACAGCTACACTGCGGAACAGCAAGCCTTCGACGCCGGTCTTATGGATTTATTCCCGACTGACACCAGCTCCGGCGGCAACGAAGTGATGGGTTACTTTGACGGCAATACGGTCACCGGTTTCTGGAACTACGCCCAGTTCTTCGCCATGAGCGACAACTCCTTTAGCTCCACCTTCGGCCCCTCCACTCCCGGGGTGATGAATCTGGTTTCCGGCCAGACCAACGGCGTTACCGCAACTTTGAACGGCACCGGCGACGAAGTTAGTGGCGGCAGCGATGGTTCACTGACTGTAGTCGGCGATCCCGATCCCATTGGCGATATTTGCTCCAACGCGACTCGCAATCAGGTCACCATGGGCAGCAAGAACATTGGCGACTTGCTGAACGGCGCTGGTGTTACCTGGGGATCGTTCATGGGTGGCTTCAACCTGACTACCGTCAATCCCAACGGCACTACCGGATGCAGCCGCAGTTCAGCCGGTCTCGCCGGCACCACCGGCGACTATATTCCGCATCACTCTTTCTTCAACTACTGGGCCTCAACCTCGAACGGTGCGCACACACGCCCGGCCTCGATCTCTGAGATCGGCAGTAACGGTCCCGCCAATCATCAATACGATCTGCAGGATTTCTATGCTGCGGTCGCCGAGGGAAATTTCCCCGCCGTAAACTTTATTAAAGCCCAGGCTTATCAGGATGGCCACGCGGGATATTCCGATCCTCTCGACGAACAAACCTTCATCGTCGACTTGATCAACTTCCTCGAAACTCAGCCCACTTGGAGCAGCACGGCCGTGGTGATTATGTACGACGACTCCGATGGTTGGTACGACCACCAGATGAGTCCAATCCTGAACCAATCAACCGGCACCGCCGATGCGCTCACTGCTCCCGGCTTCTGCGGTACCGCGGCCAATTCACTGCCGGGGGTTAATTCCACGAACCTGCACGCGCTCGGACGCTGCGGCTACGGCCCCAGACAGCCGTTGGTCGTGATCTCCCCGTGGGCGAAACAGAATTTCGTCGATCACTCCATCACCGATCAGAGTTCGATCATCCGCTTCGTCGAAGACAATTGGCTGGGTGGCCAGCGCATCGGCCAGGGCTCGTTCGACGGAATCGCCAACTCCATCACTCAGATGTTTAACTTCACCAAAATCAGGAGCAACGGCACGTTGTTCCTGAATCCCAGTAACGGCGAAAAGTAAACTGAGAATCAAAATAACCGGGGACATGCGAGTGAACCTTCGCATGTCCCTTTCATCTACTCCTTCGCTCCTAAAAAAGTTATTCTCGCCGGATATCCACAGGGTCGTTGTGATATCTGACCTTGCGTCCCAACTCGAATAAGTCCATCATCCCAAGGCGGAGGCGATGGCGGTCAGCCCAACAAGAATCGGCTAAGTCCTTTGATCTCAAGATTTTGCCCCTAAGTCGTTGAGCCCCATAGATCTTTTTGGGTTTTGGCGCTAAATCCGTGATTCCAATAGACCGGGGGGGAGGGGGCATACCAGCTCTTCGTGGAAAGTGATCAGAACTTGCACACTCGCGAGCGTTGCGATTTGAAATTATTTATGGGCGGAAATTCACAGGCCGAGTTGGGCGCCCGATCTCACGAATATGCTAAAAAGCGGCTGGTCTTGAAGGATTTTCAATCAACCATCAGAAATCATCAATCAACAATTTGCTCATCAATCTAGTGAGGCAATTTGAAGTTAATCGTAACCTGTGTCTGAATCTCAACCGGCGATCCGTTGAGCAGGTAAGGCTTGTATTTCCATTGCTTCACCGCATTTGCGGCCGCACGCGCCAGCTGCGGTTCTCCGCTCAGAATCTTTACAGCGGTGATATCGCCCGTCCTGGAAATCGTCGCGAGAAGTTGAACCGGGCCTTCAATGTGCATTGTCATCGCGTTCGGCGGATAAGGCGGTTGCACCTTCTTCACCAGCAGACCCTGTGATACTCCCTGCGAGATGCTCATCGTCTGCAACACCGGAGTTGGCACTTTGCCTTGATTTCCCATCAGGTTGGGCAGCGTCCCATTTCCCTCTGGAGCAATCACGCTGAGACTCGGAGCCGCGGCGTCTGCGATCGTGGTCTTCGCTTTGGCAGAGCTGGACTTTATCACGATCGGCTTTGCCTCCTCTTTCGTCAGTGGCTTATTTGCCGCAACTGCTGAAGCTAAAGGCTTAGACGATTCCGGTTCGCTGCTGTTATTGACCGGACGAGTTGGCGCATTCTCATTGCTCGCGATTGTCCGCGTTTCAGGAAGTGTCTTGCCTGTTCCGTTTGCTTTTACGGCAGATGTGGAGTCTTCACTCGGCGTTTGTGCCGGCGAGATCGCAGCGGAATTCGGAGACGATGAAATAGAGGAAGAAGGAATTGGAGCAGCGCTCGGCGTTGTTGCTGGTTGTGCGGCCACGTGAGCCGGAATTGTCGCGGCTTTGTTGCCATGACCGAATTTCGCCCACACTGCGTAGCCAGCAGCGATCAACACAACCGCAGCGACTGCAATAAGCGCCTTCTTACTTCCACCGCTCGCAGACTTTTTGTCGTCAACGTTTCCGCCGAACGTAAACGTAGCAACTGCGGAAGTGTTGTCGATGGAAGAATCGATGCTGCTTGCGACCTTCGCTACTGAACTCGCAGGTTCTGCAATGGTAAGGCCGGAGTCTGGTTCGCGAGCTGGAGCAGGCGCGCTTGCCGCGCTCGCTCCGAATGCAGCCACTGGCGAGGGTTTGCTGGTCGCTTCCACGGTCTTGGGTTCACGCGCGGAAGCCGCAGCAGCAATCTTCGGGACAGAGATTGGTGCAACAGGTTTTGCAATCGAGGGCGAAGGGATCTCTTCCCGTACCTCTTCGCTTACTTCGAAAAGGTCTATATCGCTTTCATCGCTACCGGAAACTGATGCGACGACCTGCGGCTGCAGTTTCGGAGTCGAGCTGACTGGCGGTGCAAACGGTGCTGCAGAGCTGCTGGGAACTGGAGACTGTGCAACTGGTTTCACAGGCGAGGACACTGGCGCTGCGGGTTTTGCCGCGGCGCTTGCCGCTCCTGCGGCGGGTTTGGCGGATTCGCTCTTGCGTAACAAGCCGCGGGCAACACGCAACGTGCCTTTTGCCTGTTCCACATTAATGGGCTTGGTGAGGACCAGATTTGCGCCGATGCGGAAAGCCTTCGCAACTCCCGCTTGTCCTTCGACCACTGCGACCGCCAGCGACGACTGGTTGTGAACCGTATTGCGCGCGCTTTTGAACAGCAGCGTGGCGTTCTGCTCGTTATCGCAGTCGACCACGACGGCGTCGAAGTGCTCGCCCATCAGTTTCTTGACCGCGGCGAATGGTTCCGTGCAGGGAATCACGGTGAAGTCCAACTCGCTGAGAACCTGCGTTACCGTGCGAGCGGTCTTCTCATCGGGACAGAAAAGGAGAGCTTGGTAACCCATATTAAGCTCATCCTAAGTACAGCGGTAAGCGTCATCAAGTTACTCTGGTACCCCACACTTACGCGGCAAACCGCGCCAGAATGGGCTTTTGGCGTGTCTTTGGCTTCCGTGGTCGGTGTTCTTCTGCCTGCGGATACAATGCCAAGTCATGCGCATTCCGCTCTGGCTCAAGGTGGTTTGGACCGCGTGCGTGTTGGTCTGGATTCCGTTGTATTGGCGGCAATACGGAGTGCAGAACTTTCTTTTCTTCTGCGATCTCGGGAACATTTTTATCTGTGCCGGCCTGTGGCTGGAAAGCCCGCTTATATTTTCCTGGCAGGCGACCGGGCTGTTGTTGTTCCAGACGCTGTTTACCATTGATCTTGCGGGCGCGCTGGTAAGTGGACGGCACCTGATTGGCGGAACCGAATTCATGTTCGACCCGCACGTTCCGCTGGCGATTCGCCTGATGAGCTTGTTTCACGTGGCGACACCGCCGTTGCTGCTGTGGGCGATCCGGCGTTTAGGCTACGATCCGCGAGGCTGGAAGTTGCAAACGCTGACGGCATGGATCGTGGTGCCGATCAATTACTTCTGGCGTCCGGAATACGACGTGAACTGGGCTCGCGGCCCGTTCTTTCACGAACAGCATGTCGTGCCAGGACTCGTATACCTGCTGGCATACCTGCTGGCCGTGCCCGCCTTCGTTTATTTTCCAACCCACCTGCTGCTGGCGCGCTGGGCGCGGCGATGGAGATAGAGTATTCGCTTCCGTATTTGTATTTGCCTGTCGGCCGGCCGCGGGTCTGGACCAGCTTCTATGGAAGTGAAGACTCCGGCTAAGAACGGGCCAGGCACTTTCAGCGCCGAGCCGCCTGTTTGATCGGACGCTTCAGGAACTGGAAGATCTTGTATCCATTGCTGAACACCTCGGTTTCAAATCTCCACTTTTCCTTCCCTTCATTCGCTACTACGAGTTCCTTCTCCACAATTCTGCCAACAGACCAGAACTCGTGAGGGCTATAAATATCAGCCGCTTTGCAGGTCTCCGTACCCATGCGGACGCCCCCCGAAAAATATAGCTTCCGGAACGGCGCAGAGGAAATCATGTACTGAATTCGATATTCGTCGTCCTCTACGTAGCTATCCTCGTTGCGGGTAACCTTGTCATACACAATCACCGCGCAGGGCAGAACGTGACCCTCTGCATATCGTCGGAGTGCGGCCTCGTACGAAGCTCCATATTTCGGTGCAAGCCCAAGCACAGTGTTGAGAGTGGTATCAAGATTGAGAGCCTGCTCCGTAAACACCTTGCCTTGAAATAGCAGATCCGCCGCAAACTTGTTAGCTTCCCTTTCGAAGCGGATCCTTGTCCACATACTCAGCGTTTTGTCGGTGTCAATGAACAGCTTCGAATGGTGTTCGGGCAGCACACAGTGCGCAATCTCGTGAAACACACTAAAGCGTTTCCGTTGCTCCGCCATACCTGCCTGCGTGGCGACGACCTTTTCGCCCATATGCAAGGCGGCGCGAAGCTCCCCCTCGGGCTTTTCTGGCGTGTCGAGGAAATCCAATTCGTGCATGAAGTCAAAACTAAGCTGTTCGAGGCCAAGAAAGCTGAGGAGCTTCTTCTCGTTCGTCGGCAGTTCTCGGGCGGTTCCCGCCTCAAAGAGCAGGGTCTCGAGAATCTCATCGGACGTTAACGAGTCGACGGATTTATTTGCTGTCTGCAGTTTCTGCACGTTTTTTCTGTTTGATTTTCTCGGCGAATTGCCGCTTCACATCTTCGGGGTATTCGGGTGGTGCATGCGTGGCAATCGTGTTTTTCTGTGGGGACGTTTGCTTGAGGGAAAGGAGCCAGTTCCTCGCAGCATCACTTGATCGCATCTCCGTCGTTGGCGGGGAATAGAAGTAGGTTAACGGAACACCAAAATGATCGGCCAATTTCTTCAGCACCGGGCCGCGTGGAATCGTCTCCTGATTTTCGAGCGTCGATAGAGTTGTCACAGGCATTCCCAACTCACCGGCGACGTCTCTCTGTGAACGCGTACCACGTAGACGCCGGAGCAGCTCGCCAAAATGCATCAACAAGCCTCCCATCCGAGATTGTCGTTATCAGTATCCAATTCTGCCACAAGAGTTGGGCTGGATGCGAAACTTTATTCGTAATGTTTTCATTAACATACGTAATGCATCTTTATAACTACGAATTTTACGTTTGACACGCGACTCATATCGTAGTACATAAATGGAGAAACCCGGCCCTAAAACCAACGAGGAGGGTAAATGGCGAAGTCTAATGTCACCGCTGCACAAATGATAGTCGGCTTGACGTTCGCAGTCTGTATAGCCGCGATCTTCGATCCGCGCCTTCGCAAAGCCTGTTTCGGCCTGCTTTGCAGGTTGTAGCACTGGTCGGAGGAACTGAAAGAGATTCAAGGACAGGAAGGATACCAGAAATGAAACCGTCTAGAGTGTTGTTGGGAAGCCTGCTTCTTTCGATCACACTGTTGGCTGTCTTCGCGTTGCACGCTCAGCAAGCCGCTGTCGAGGCCCCTAGCGGGAGTCAAATTGAAGCCGGCGGGCCTATTTCCCTTCACATCAAGTTCGATAAACCGCTGCCGGAAGGTGCAAGTGTCCGGGTGGAAGTATCGCCCCAGACCGCAACCCAATGGATAGCGCTGTCCACCAGCGACCCGGAAGATCCAAGCAGGACTTCTTTTACGGTGAAGGGGAAACTCCCCGAAACCGCGGTGCCGGGTGCTTGGGCCGTACGAAACGTCTGGCTTTTCCTACCGGCAAGCGTCCAGGGTCAATCTCTCGGACACAATGGTGCAGTATTCCAAGTGAAAGGCAAGGAGTTTCCGATCCCTTCGAAGGCAGAGATTGCTGTAACTAAATAGCGGGCTGCAAAGATTGAACCACAAGCAGCGAGGACCAACCATGGCAATTCGAATCACATGTATCAACAAGGAAGGCGGGAATCACGACGATCCGCATGTCGCGATCGAAAACCTGGGCTGGACAAATGAAGCCACGGGAAAACAAGGCAAATCGACAAGGCTCGAAATTTACGACTGGCTGAAGGGGGGCGGAGAAGCCTATGTCAAAGACCGCTTCGGCAACAAGGCGCAAGTAGTGCCAAAGGTATCACGAAACGGCAATCCGTTCGTCCAGACCATCGCTGACAACACGCCGACGGACAACTTATTACGTCTTCCCGAGTGCGTACTATAGCCGGGTGCCCCAGCAGCCCCGTGACAGAACCATTTAGACCATCGGGGTAACTGAGGGTCACAGCGTGAAGAAAATCAAATAACAGGGCAGACTGTTCCGTTCCCGGTAATAGACATGAGGTGAAAATGAGCAGCGTATTTATCGAGTGGAAGAAAAAACGAGAAGAGTTCGTGTCCACACAGAACGGACGTGAGATCGGTCACGGTTACACTCAGGAGGATGCCATAGATCAGGCCAGACGTAACAGACAGCATCCCGAAGACCCGATGTTGGCTGAGCGTCAACGCCTGAGAGACGACAAACCGCACCCTGACAGATGGCGGCGGGTCTATTAGGGAGTCCGGGGGCTGGACCACCTAATCAGTAAAGCGGGGCTCGTCCAAGCTTCGCTTGGGCGGGGCTTTTGACTCTCACGCGCCCGGAACTGAATTCTGAAGGCCAGCAGCCTCAGGTTTCTTTGCCCGGTAGGTCAGGCGAAATTTTCTTCATTGCGGAATCGAGTTTCTCTTTCTTTGGTCCCGCATCTTTTGATGACGCGTCAGGGCTTAGGTAAAGCGTCTGCGAAGGTTTCGCGAAGCTGGTTCCGGAATCCTCGACAAACTTCATGACTTGCAAAAGCAATTCTTCACGCACTTCGGCGAACTCGTTGAAGTCTCTGGTCAGGATGTAACACATGAGTTCCACGTTGAGGGAAGCTGGTGTGAGTTCCATGAGCCGCACGCGGATAGTATCGGTTTCGACTTTCTTATTGCCCGATAGCACACCGCGAATTTCCGTGAGCACGTAGCGAAGGTGGTCGGGCGCGGTGTCGAGGTGCAGCGCCAGCACGGTCTTGAAAAGGATCTTGTCGCGGCGGCTCAGATTTTCGATATTGATGGTCGCGACGATGCCGTTGGGAATGGCCACCAGCGTCCTCTCCTCGGTGCGGATGCGGGTGGAGCGCAGGCCGATGTCTTCGACGGTTCCGGTGCGATCGCCGAATTTGCAGACGTCGCCGACGCGCATGACTTCATCGCCCAGTACGGAGACGCCGCCGAATAGATTCTCGATAGTCTTCTGCGCTCCAAAGCCGACCGCCAGCGTGCCGATGCCAACGCCCGCCAGCGCTGTGCTCATGTTGAAGCCGAGCACGCCCAGGATGAGGAAGAGCGCAATGATGACGACAACGGCCTTGATGATGCGCTCGCCCAGCAACATCAGCGAGCCAGTGCCGGAGTGGCCGCGGGCGAGAGCGCGGTTGCGCACGCGAAGCAGGAACCAGCGAATGATGCGCCAGAGAATCCAGAACGCGCCTATGATGACGGCGACCGCGACGAGTTGATTGTAGTAATGCCGCGGAAGAAGAGGGATACCGAGATAGCTGGCGAAGATCCGGTGAACGACCGCACCCATGAAGAGCCAGGCCGGTGCTGAGACAGAGCGCCACTGTACAAGGTCAGCGTGCCCATGCTTTCGCGCCCACCAGCGCATGGGAAATTGCAGCAGCACCAGCAGCATCCAGGCAGCGATAGCCGCCACGGGAATCAGCAGCAGCAACGCGAACCATTGCCACAGAGGCATGGCCGCAAACTGATGCTTCACCGTCCATGCGGGTAACTTTGTTTCCACGCGCCGGCCTTCGACCTGATCGTAAAGTTCCGGAACCTTAGTCAGAGTGTTGGAAGAAATCAGCCAGATTTTTCCGGCGTTGGGATCGGTGACGCGAACTAGTTCGAGATCGACTTCCACGTCGCCGGCAGCCATCATCCCAATTTTCTGGCGGTCCAGGGGAACGTCCTCCTGGAGATCGCCTTCGGGCCGGCGGCTCGGCCGCAGGCCGCCGACAAATGCGTGGTTCATCACCACGTCCAATTTCATGGCGAGAGCGTCGCCTTCGGACTGGCGGCGAGCCGCGCTCAACTGGAGATATTGCGCCGAAATGCCGTAGTTGCCTGCATCTGCCGCCTGCAAAAATCCAAATACCGTTCCATACGGAGTTTCGCGGTCCAGTGGGTCCGAAGGCTTTGTGGAAGTGCTGGCCGGTGCTGTCGCGGGAAGGATTTGAGCGTAGACGTTGCTGGATGAAAGCGGAAGGCAGGCCGCCAGAACGAGAGCTAGAAAATAGACAGCCTTGGAAAAAGTGGACATTGGCTTCTTCCCATCTTAATTTCTTCCCAACTTACGCACGCTTGGGGCGATATAGATGCGTGCCGGTGCCAAAGAAAACTTCCGCCGATTCCATCACCGTTTCTGACAAGGTCGGATGGGGATGGATGGTCATTGCAACATCGCTGGCCAGTGCGCCCATTTCGATGGCCAGCACTCCTTCGGCAATCAGTTCGCCCGCGCCGGCGCCCACGATCCCAACTCCAAGCACGCGCTCGGTCTGCGGATCGACAATGAGCTTGGTCATACCCTCAGGGCGGTCGAGCGTAATGGCGCGGCCCGATGCGGCCCAGGGAAACTTCGCGACCACGACTTCACGTTTTTCCTTTTCCGCCTGCGTTTCGGTGAGGCCACACCAGGCAACTTCGGGATCGGTGAAGACGACGGCGGGAATCGCGTTGGGCTCGAAGGCGACCTTGTGTCCGGCGATGGCTTCGACGGCGACACGGCCTTCGTGCGATGCCTTGTGGGCCAGCATAGGCTCGCCGACCACATCGCCGATGGCGTAGATAGAGGGATCAGTCGTTTGCAGTTGCTGGTTCACCTCGATGAAGCCGCGGGCGTTCACTTGCACTTGCGTGGTGTTGAGGCCGGCGATTTCGGAGTTTGGCTTGCGTCCGACCGAAACTAAAACACGGTCAAAGACTTTTTCTTTGTCCTTTTCCTGAACCGCTTCGCCGGCGAAGGTGGCGCGGATTCCATTGCCTTCTAATTTGAGAGACGCAACGGTGGTGTTCAGGAGAATGGTCTCGAACATTTTCGTAAGACGTTTGTGCAGCGGGAGAACGAGGTCGCGATCCGCGCCTGGAAGCAGGCCGGGGAGCATCTCGACCACGGTGACGCGCGTTCCGAGCGCGGCATAGACCGAGCCCAGCTCGAGGCCGATGTAGCCGCCGCCAACCACCAGCAAAGTGCCGGGGATGTCCTCAAGATTGAGCGCTCCGGTGGAGTCCATAAGGCGCGGCGAGTCGAGTTTGAATGCCGGAATGATCGCAGGCCGGGAGCCGGTGGCGAGGATAATGCGGTCGAAGGTGCGAGAGACTTCACTGGAGTCCGATGTGGTGATGCGGAGCGTGGTGGAATTCTCAAAGGCGGCGCGGCCCTGAATGTATTCCACGTGGCGTTGTTTGGAAAGTTGCCCGAGGCCTCCGGTGAGTTTTTTTACGACGCTTTCTTTCCAGGTGCGAAGGCGGGGGAGATCGATCTTGGCGGGAGGGAAGTCGATGCCCCAGTTTTTAGCCTGCTGGGATTCTTCGATCAGCTTGGCAACGTGCAGCAGCGCCTTGGAGGGAATGCAGCCACGGTAGAGGCAGACGCCGCCGGGGTTCGCTTCGGGATCGATGAGCGTGACTTGCATGCCGAGGTCGGCGGCGAGGAAGGCGGCAGCGTAACCGCCGGGGCCACCACCGATTACGGCGATCCGGAGCTTTGAATTTGTTTGCACAGTTTCTTGGGAGGACTGGTTGAGAGATTCGTTCATGAAGTGACTTTCTTTCGGATATTTCTTGCGTAAGGTTGTGCGAGGCAGCTATCCCTGAACGGAAAGGAGGAAGGGCTGCTCGAAGGCTTCCGCCACCCAGCGCAGAAAACGCGCGGCATCCGCGCCATCAATCAGGCGATGGTCGTAGGAGAGCGAGAGCGGCAGGATCAGCCGCGGCTCGAACTTTCCCCCGATCCACTCCGGCTCCATGCGCGAACGCGAGAGGCCGAGAATTGCGACCTCGGGATGATTGACGATGGGAGTAAAAGCAGTGCCTCCAATGCCGCCGAGGTTGGTGATGGTAAAGGTTCCGCCTTCCATGTCAGCCAAAGTTATTTTCTTCTCCCGTGCCTTTTGGGAAATCTGCGACAGTTCGACAGCCAGTTCGACGATATTTTTCTTATCCACGTCGCGAATCACCGGCACCAGCAGGCCACGATCGGTATCGGCCGCGACGCCGATGCTGATGTACTGCTTGTAAATGATTTCTTCCTTCTCCATGTCGATGGTGGCGTTGAACTGCGGGAAGACCTTCAGAGCGGCGGCACAGACTTTTAGCGCGATGGCGGTGACCGTCATCTTGCCGCCGGCTTGTTCGGCCTTGGGCGCGAAGCGTGCGCGCAAGTGCTCCAGTTCGGTGATATCAGCGCGGTCGTGCTGCGTGACGTGAGGAATTGTGTTCCAGGATTCCGCCAGATGTTCGGCTGTCTTGCGGCGAACCCCGCGCATAGGAACACGTTCGATCTTTCCCCACTTGGCGAAATCAGGAAGTTTGGGCGCTACAAAATGCCCGGCGCGAGCCGCCGGAGCCGCCGGGGCCGCGCTGGCTAACGCCGCTTTCGCATGGGCTTTGACGTCATCCTCACTGATGCGTCCGCCTGGGCCAGTGCCTCTTACAGAGTAAATGTCGACACCAATTTCGCGGGCCAAGCGCCGGGTGTGCGGAGCGGCGGGAACCGGTTCGCGATGCTCTGTCCCGGCGACCTTTCCGAGTTGCGCTGGCATGGAAAACGAGGCGGGCCGTGGCTGCGGCTGATCGGGAGGGAGCGCCTGCTCTTCGGTCTTACCTTCCGCGCGAATAGCCGCCTGAAAAGCGAGGCGTGCCCCGTGTTGTCCTGAAACATGTTCAACGGGGCGATTCTGTGGGCGCGTGGCCTCAGCGGGAGCGGAAGGGGCGCCTTGCAGAGTGAAGATTACCTGCCCGACTTTTATCTTGTCGCCTTCTTTAACCTTTACTTCATTCACGATGCCGCTGACGGTTGAGGGAACCTCAACAACGGCTTTGTCCGTCTCGAGTTCCATGACCGGCTGACCTTCGGAAACTTTGGCGCCGGGTGCGATCATTAAGCGGACAAGGTCGCCCTGGGAAATATTTTCTCCAAGCTCCTGCAGGCGGAAGTCGTTCGCCGCCGCGGTATCGGTGGAGCGGGTACGGCGCTCAGCGCGTGGTTCATCCCTTTGCTCGGCCTGCGGTGCTGCGGCAGCAGGGGAAGAGGCCGGCGTCGACTGGGGTTTTGCGCTATCAGGCCCCGCTTCTTTCTTGCTTGATGTTTCTTTCTTCTCCAGTTTGTTTTCCGATAGTTTCTCGGGAGCCGAGGCTCCATTGCTGTCCGCAGTAAAAATCACTTGACCGACTTTAACCTTCTCGCCTTCCTTGACCAGAATATCCTTAATGGTTCCAGTGATGGACGAGGGAACCTCCACGACCGCTTTATCGGTTTCGAGTTCCATGACGGCCTGGCCTTCGCTGACGGTCGCCCCAGGAGCGACCATCAGGCGCACCAAGTCTCCTTGTTCAATATTTTCACCGAGAGCGGGCAGTTTGAATTCGATCACTGATTCCATTCCTTATTGGTCATCTCTTAGGGGTCTTCAAAAACTTCTCTAGATGTACGCTAACTTGTAGCCGGGTTCGGTTTCTCCGCATTGATGCCGAGATCACGGACGGCCTGCTTCACCAAGTCAATGCCTATTTTCTTTTCCCGAACCAGGGCAGTCAGCGTGGCCAAAACGATGTGCTTGGCATCGACTTCGAAAAAGTCACGCAGGGCGACGCGGTTCTCGCTGCGGCCAAAGCCATCGGTCCCGAGCGAAACCAATTGTCCCGGCACCCACTTGGCCAGGGATTCTGGCAGCACCTTCATGTAATCAGATGCGGCGATGAACGGCCCAGGCGCATCTTTCAGAGTCTGAGTTACGTACGGCACCTTAGGCGATTCGCCGGGGTGCAGCATGTTCCAGCGTTCGCAATCGTTGGCATCGCGATAAAGTTCCTTGTAGCTGGTGACGCTCCAGACGTCGGCGGTGACGTTGTACTTTTCCTTGAGGATGGTCTGCGCTTTCAGCACTTCGTACATGATGGTCCCGCTGCCCAACAGTTGGACTCGCAGTTTCGTCTCCGGAGCGTCCGAAGTGTTGAATCGATAAAGCCCGCGCAAGATGCCTTCGCGGACGTGTTCACCCTTGGGCATTTCCGGCATGGGAAGCGGTTCGTTAGTGACGGTAAGGTAGTAGAAAACCGATTCCTGATCGACGTACATGCGCTTGATGCCATCCTGAATGATGATGGCGATCTCGTAGGCGAATGCGGGGTCGTAGGCCAGCAAGTTGGGCACGGGCAGCGCGAGCACGTGGCTGTGACCGTCCTGATGCTGCAGGCCTTCTCCGGCCAGAGTGGTTCGGCCGGCGGTGCCGCCGATGAGGAATCCGCGGCAGCGCATGTCGGCCGCCGCCCAGATCAGGTCACCGATCCGCTGGAAGCCGAACATCGAATAATAAATAAAGAAGGGGATGGTGTTGATGCCGTGGTTGGCGTAGGCGGTGCCCGCTGCGATCAGCGAGCACATGGAACCAGCTTCGGTAATGCCTTCCTCGAGAATCTGTCCGTTCTTGATTTCCTTGTAATAAAGGAGAGTGTCCATGTCGACGGGCTCGTAAAGCTGTCCGACGCTGGAATAGATTCCGACTTGGCGGAATAGGGCCTCCATGCCGAAGGTACGAGCTTCGTCGGGGATGATGGGAACGATCAGTTTGCCGAGTTCGGGATCGCGCAGCAATTTTCCCAAAAGGCGGACGAAGACCATGGTGGTGGAGGCTTCGCGGCCATCGGTGCCTTTGTAGAACTCTTCGAAGTGGGATTCGGGTACCGGTTTCAGGGCTGTAGCGCGAACTTTGCGTTCGGGCATGTATCCGCCGAGTTGCTTGCGGCGCGCCTGCATGTATTTGATTTCGGCGCTCTCGTCGGAAGGGCGATAGAACGGAGCATTGTGCAGTTCTTCGTCGGGGATCGGAATTCCGAAGCGAGAACGGAAAAGCTCCAGCTCATCTTCATTCAATTTCTTCTGCTGGTGGGTGATGTTCTTGCCTTCGCCCGCTTCGCCGAGGCCGTATCCCTTGATGGTTTTGGCAAGAATAATTGTCGGAGAGCCTTTATGGTCGACGGCGGCGCGATATGCGGCGTGAACCTTGATGGGGTCGTGTCCGCCGAGGCGCATGCGGGCAAGCTGCTCGTCGGAGAGATGCTCGACCATCTTAAGCAGGCGAGGGTCAGTGCCGAAGAGATTCTGGCGGAAGTAGGCGCCGCTTTCGACGAAATACTTCTGGTATTGACCGTCACTGACTTCGCCGAGACGCCGAACTAAGATGCCGTCGCGGTCGGCACGGATGAGGGCATCCCAGTCCGAGCCCCAGATGACTTTGATAACGTTCCATCCGGCACCACGGAAGATGGCTTCGAGTTCCTGAATAATCTTTCCGTTGCCGCGAACCGGACCGTCGAGGCGCTGCAGGTTGCAGTTCACCACGAAAATCAGGTTATCGAGATTTTCGCGGGAGGCGAGAGTGATCGAGCCGAGGGACTCCGGTTCGTCCATTTCGCCGTCACCCAGGAAGGCCCATACCTTGCCGCCGGTCGACTCCTTGAGTCCACGATTTTCCAGATAGCGAATGAAGCGGGCGTGGTAGATGGCTTGAATCGGTCCCAATCCCATGGAGACCGTGGGGAACTCCCAGAAGTTCGGCATCAGCCAGGGATGAGGATAGGACGACAGGCCTCCGCCGGGCTTCAGTTCGCGGCGGAAGTTTTCCAGCTTCTCTTTTGGAATCCGGCCTTCGAGATAGGCACGGGCGTAAATTCCGGGAGCGGCGTGGCCCTGGAAATAAACAAAATCGCGGTCGCCACTATCTGTTTTGGCCTGGAAGAAATGATTGAAAGCGACTTCGTACAAGGTGGCGGCGGAGGCGAAGGTTGAGATGTGGCCGCCGATGCCCTCCTGAATCTTATTGGCACGCACCACCATCGCCAACGCGTTCCAGCGGACAAGGCTCTTGATGCGGCGTTCCATCTCCTGGCTGCCGGGAAAGGGGGCTTGCTGCTGGGCGGCGATCGTATTCTGGTAGGGAGTGGTTGCGGAGAAGGGAAGGTTCACTCCGGCGGCGCGCTTGGCGTGGAGTGCCAATTGCTGCAACAGCCGCCCGGCGCGGACTGGGCCGCCGCCATGGGAAAGCACATAGTCGAGCGAGTCAACCCACTCCCGTGTTTCTAATACTTCTTGACCGTCAGTTTCCGTCTGAGCCACGTCTGGTATCTCCGTTGGATGAAGGCGAATACTCATGATATTCAATTATCGGGAATTTTGCTGGACGAAGGTCGGTGTCCGAACGTTCTACAATGCTAAAGTCTACGTGGATGAGGGCCGGGAGGGGTCTAGAATGGTGCGAATCGGAGTACTTGTGCTCGTAACTGCAGTAATTGTTTTTCTCATAGCGCGGCTGTTTGCCGGTGCCCAATCCCCCGTACCCAAGACTGGTACCGCTGCACCTGATTTCAGCTTGCCCTCGCAGGAGAGCGCCTCGGTCAGTTTAAAAGACTACCGTGGGAGTTGGGTGGTCCTCTATTTCTATCCCAAGGACCAGACGCCGGGATGCACGCGGGAAGCGCACAACTTTCAGGCGGATCAGGCGAAGTATGCCGCGCGGCATGCGGTGGTTCTGGGGGTGAGCGTGGATAGCGTGGACTCTCATAGAAAGTTCTGCGCGAAAGAAGGGCTGAACTTCAAGCTTCTGGCTGATACTGACGGCAAGGTGAGCAAGGCTTACGGGTCGTTGACCAACCTTGTTGTGACGAAGATTGCCAAGCGGAATACTTTCCTCATCGATCCTGCGGGCAAGGTTGCGCGAGCTTATGTGAGTGTTGACCCAGTGCGGCACAGTGAAGAGGTGCTGGCGGGGCTGGATGAGATGCAGAAAACAGGAATTGGCGTCCGAGTAAACTAGAAACATGGGCACCGCCGTACGCCAGCCTGCATTGCAAGAACCCTCCCGTGCACGGCGCGACTATCGTTTCCCGCCCGGCATGCAGAGGAATCTGCTGTGGTTTGCGCTGAGCAAGTTCCGCCCGGTAAACCCTATCTTCTTATTTCAGCATCTGGCTGAGACCTACGGCGACATCGCGCACTACAAGATTGGGCATCATCACATTATTTTTCTAAACCATCCTGACTACATCCGCGAAGTGCTGGTGGTGCAGAATGACAACTTTATAAAAGAGCGCACCGTGCAGCGCAGCAAGATGCTGCTGGGCGAAGGGATGATCACGGCTGAGGGAGCCGAGCATCGCGCCCAGCGGCAGACGGCGCAGCCCGCCTTTCACCGGCAGCGCATTGGCGAGTACGGCAGAATCATGGTGGAAGAGGCCGCCCACATCCGCGATTCGTGGCGTGCGGGCGAGCAGCGCGACATCGCGCGGGACATGATGCACCTCACGCTGAACGTGGTGGCGCGCACATTGTTTGCGACTGATTTGCGGCAGGAGGTTTACGAACTGGCGGCGGCGATTAATCGCATCATGGGTCTCTACAATTTTCTGATCATGCTGCCGGCGGCGGAGTGGTTGATCCACTTTCGCCCGCCGGGGCTGGCGGCGTTTGTACGGGCGCGGAAGCGGATCGATGCAGTCGTTTATCGCATGATTGATGCTCACCAGAAAAGCGGCGTGGATCGAGGAAGCCTGCTGGATCTGATGCTGGCGGCTTCTCCGGCTTACGATGAGGCATCGCGGCAATCTTTGCGCGACCAGGTCATTACGATTTTTCTGGCAGGATACGAGACGGTTGCCAACGCGTTGTCGTGGACCTGGTATTTGCTCTCGCAGAATCCTGAGTGCGAAGCGAAGATGCACAACGAACTGGAGGCAGTGCTGAGCGGCAGATTGCCGACCGTCGAAGATGTGCCGCGCTTGCGCTACACCGAAAGTGTGTTGGCGGAGTCGTTGCGCCTGTATCCTCCAGCCTGGGCCATGGGACGGTATGCGCGCAACGACTTTGAGTTGGGAGAATTTTATCTTCCCGCGCGAACCACTGTGCTGATCAGCCAATTCATTACTCACCGCGACGCGCGCTACTTTCCCGATCCGCAGCGTTTCGATCCCGAACGTTTCTCGGTTGAGGGGAAGGCGCGGCGCGCAAAGTTTACCTACTTCCCATTTGGCGCGGGAGTGCGGCAATGTATCGGCGAGTCGTTCGCCTGGATGGAAGGTGTACTGGTTCTGGCGACCCTGGCGCAAAAGTGGAAGTTGGGATTGGTTCCGGGGCACCGGGTTGAACCCCAGCCTTTGATCACGTTGCGTCCCAAGTACGGGATGCACATGCAACTGGATCTCCGCTGAACTTACCTTATTGAGGCGCGTCAGCGAGATACAACGCTGCGACGTGTTCAGCGACTGCGCCGGGCTTGGCCTGCTCTAAATTCGCCAGCACTACTACCGTTAATTGATCGTTTACATAGCGGGCGATTGCGGACTTGAATCCTTGCCAGGCGCCGTTGTGGCCGATCACGTGGTGTCCGTGCTTTTCCTCGATGAACCAACCGAAGCCGTAACCGTCTTTGTTCGGTTGGCCATTATTAAGCTTCGCTGGGGTCCACATCTGGTCGAGGCTCGAGCGTTTCAGCAACTTCTCGGTGTAGAGCGCGGCATCCCACTTTGCCAGATCCAAAATGGAGAAGTAGAGACTGCCATCGGCGGTGGTATTGACTATGGGCGCTACCCATTCCTGGTTCTTCAATTCGCCCTTGACCAGGTGGTAGCCGGCGGCGCGATTGGGAACGATATCGGCCTCGCTGATGATGCGCGTGGTCTGCATTTCGAGCGGGTGGAAAATTCGCTGTTGCAGAAAGTCTCCGTAGAATTCCCCGGAAACGCGATGAATCAGGATTCCCAGCGTGAGAAATCCCAGATTGCTGTACTCCCATTTCGTGCCGGGAGAGTAGGCAAGCGGGATGCCTTCAACTAGTTTCAGCAGTTCGTCTTCGGTCCAGTCCTTGCGAAAGTCAAACTTGTCCGGATAGTCTCCGAATCCGCCGGTGTGGCTTAATAACTGCCGGACAGTAACTTCTTTCCACGTCGCCGGAGCGCCAGGAAAATATTTGGTGAGCGGATCGTCGAGCCCGACTTTGCCTTCCTCCACCAGCATCATGATGGCGGTTGCGGTGAATTGCTTGCCAACCGATCCCGACTGAAATATCGTCTCTGGCTTTACTGGGACTTGTAGTTCAACATTGGCTAGGCCGAATCCTTCGGCCTGCACAATCTTCCCGCCTCGTGATACCAAGAGCGCCAATCCCGGAATATGTTGACGTTGCATTTCGCTGCGCACGTAATTCGAAACATCTGTCGAGACGTTTGTCGAAACGGTCTGGGCTTGGACAATCGGCGAGGCGATGGACAGGGCGGCAAATGCGGAGATGAAAGCTGCACACAAGGGTTTAGGAGATCGTTTCGTCATAGGCGAAGAATTGCGGGCACCAGTCTACGATTTGTCCGGGGCTTGGGCAACATCGGATCACTCCGTCTTGCGACACGAGCAGAGCACCAGCTAGCCAATCTGCGTTCCTCGCAGTATCCTTGCCAAGTGTCCGAGTCAGACAATTCGCATCTCGACGACCAGCGCGAGCGTCGGCGTCTGGCGGCCAACTACGCGGCCATGACCGACGGCGAATTGCAGCGCCTGGCGCACACTGCCGAGTCTCTGACCGAACTCGCCTGGGATGCGCTCGAAGATGAAATGGATCGCAGGCACCTCGAAATCGCAGACGATCCGGCGCCACAGCCGCATCCACAATTGGAAATGCGCGAGCTTGTAACCGTTCGCCAATTTCGCGATCTACCCGAAGCCTTGTTGGCCAAAGGCAGCTTGGAGTCTGCCGGCATCGAATGTTTTCTCGCCGACGAAAATCTCGTCCGACTCGACTGGTTCATTTCTAACTTCATCGGTGGCATCAAGCTCAATGTGCGCGCACGCGATGCCAAGAATGCGCAGCAACTTCTCGACGAGCCGATCCTCGAAGGCCTCTACGTGCAGGGCGTTGGCCTCTACGAACAGCCTCGCTGTCCCAAGTGCCGGTCGCTCGACATCAACTTCCAGGAACTGGACCGTCCCATCGCATACATGAGCGCCTTTCTCCGCGTACCGATGCCCATCCAGCGGCCTGCCTGGCGATGCCATTCGTGCGATGCGGAGTGGGCAGATGATGGCGCTGAGGATGGCAGGGGCGCGGCACATCCCTAGGCACATCCCAAAGGAATTATCTCTACAATTCTCCAATGGACCATCACACGCTCGCAGCCGTCAGCATCGCCGGTACCTGCCTTGATGTGCTGGGCAGCCTGTATCTTGCCTATGACTTGCTGGGCGGCCAGCATGGTCCGTTGCGGGTGCTTACGAGGGCTGTGACATACTCAGTTGTTTTCGGAGTCGGCTACGGTCTTGGCCTTGGTCTTTTTTTCGGCTTGGCCGCGGGGCTGGCAACGGGCCTCACTCTTTCGCTTGAATTCAATCGGGCGGCGCGCGGATTGGATCATTATTCTCTGCCCTGGGAAGCATTGTTCAGCGCCATCCGTGGGTTCGGTTTCGGCGCGGGCTTGTATAGGAGCCTGGGGATGGAATTTGCCATCGCGTTTGCCACACTCATCACTGTCGGCCAAGTGTTGGCTTACAGCCGCGGCATGCGTCCCGCCCTCGACTATGTGGCCTCCCGCCGTACGCGGTTGAGCCGTCGGCAATTTTGGGGAACGATTGCACGAACTTTCGGTTACATTGCCACAGCGCTGGTCTGCGGATTTCTCGCCCATCGCGTGGACCATATTTGGTTCTTCGCCATCCGTGTTGGCCTGGTCACCGGCGTGGTCACCGGGTTTGGAATCACGGTGAACCCTTACATCGAGTACTATGCCGACAGTCTTCCCGAACGCCGCCTCGGCGCTTTCGGCATCGCACTCATTTTCTGTGGCTTCGCGCTGCAGTCACTGCAGTATTGGCTGGCGCTATTCGATGTCCGCGTAACCTGATTGTGCGGGGATCTTTAGCCGAAGTGGGGCTTGTCCCTTGAGTCTCAACTCATCGCACAGGCATCTACGAAAACATGGCACCCATCGTGAAAGAATTCAGCCTGCCCGACTCCATCGCAATTCTCACCCGCACCCCAGCCGCGCTGGACGCTCTGCTACGCGGCCTGCCCGACACTTGGATCCGCGCCAACGAAGGCCCCACCAAAAAGGGAAAAGAAAGCTGGAGTCCCTTCGACATCATCGGCCACCTGATCGTCGGCGAGCGCACCGACTGGATTCCCCGTGCCCGCATCATCCTCGACCACGGCGAAGCCCGCGCCTTCCATCCCTTCGACCGCTTGGCGCAGGAAAGAGAGAGTCAGGGAAAGTCGCTGGAGCAACTTCTCGACGAGTTCGCCCGTCTGCGCAAGGAGAATATTGCCGCGCTGAGAACGCTCAACCTGCAATCGCAAGACCTGGGCCGCCGCGGCAAGCATCCCGAGTTGGGAGTCGTGACGCTATCGCAACTTCTCGCCACCTGGGCGGCTCACGACCTCACGCATCTACACCAAATATCCCGCGTGATGGCCCACCAGTACCGCGATGCAGTCGGCCCATGGAGCGTGTATCTCGGCGTGCTGAAGTGTAACGGTCACAGTGACTCAGCGATGCCGAAAGACAGATAGGCTCCGTTAGGCCCGCCCCGGGTAGCCGGGTCGTTGTAAATGTATGAACTGCAGGCCGGAAACTAGAATTTATGTTAGTCAGCCGTGATCGTCACTCTCGATCCCCCTTCCGCCGATACGAGGTGCTGCACGAAGGGTTGGGACGTCACATGTTCCACGCGGCTGACATCAATTCGCAAAGTTGCCTTCCCAGTTGCATCGGCAAAGCCCTTCACAGAGTTATTCCCGTGTCCCGTCCACTGACCTGAAGCAGGGACAGAAAAATCTGGGGCGTCGTGCGCTCCCGCACATTGCGTAAAATCTACTATAAAGTTGCCATTACACTCGTCGTACTCGCTGGCCCCAATGTCGGAGGTAGTGAATCGAAGATTCATCATGACCCATCCCGCTCCAGTGTTCACCTGCCCTCCGCCCGTGTCAGTTGCTTCCACTTTGAATGTGCCCGTTATTGTTCCCGTCACCGGCGCCCCACTTTCGAACACACAACTGTAATCTCGATACGAAGCCGGGGACGAAGCCGCGGGCGCCCAAGGGCGGACATTAGTGAATGCGTCACCATGCGGCCCGTCATGGGTTAAGTACTGTTCGCAAGATTTTTTCATTTTCGTGTTTCCCTGCGCCGTCGCAGCACTTGTACTTGTGTTTTGGCGTGAAAATGCGAACAGCGTAAACACGGTGAATAACCCCAGGCTGTAAGTCAACGTTCGGGCGAAACTATCCAGATGCATAAACTCCTCCAAAGACTTAATTACCGAGAGCCTATTTTCTTGCCGGATACGAAACAATACACCGTCAACAGCATCCGCGGGAAGCGTTTTCATCCTGTATTACGAACTGACACGAAGTTTCTTAAACCCCTTTCCAATCACATCCACGGTATCCTCCGCCAACTTCAACCCCGGCAGTTCTTCCCTTGTAAACCACCGCACCTCCGCCGCGTCGCTCGCCGCGGCCAAATCTCCCGCAACCCGGCGGCATAGAAAATCAATCAAAACGTAGTGATATTGCACACGTTGTTCCGGATCGCGCAGCACGCGGTCGTAAACGCCGAGCAGGTCGCCGGGTTCGACGGTAAGTCCGGTTTCCTCGCGGGCCTCGCGAATGGCGGCTTCGCGCACCAGTTCGCCCACCTCGAGCACGCCCCCGGGTATGGACCACTCTGCCTGCAGCGGCGGATGCGCGCGCTTCACCAGCACCACGTGGTCGCCCTCAATAATGATGGCGCCCACCCCAACCAGCGGCACTTCCGGAAACTCACGTTGCATAGTGGGAGGATTCTAAAGCCCGGCATCTGCTGCGGCAAATCGAGGTTGCATCACTTCGCCCGTGACGTATGGGGACGCAGCCACACTATGAGCGATTCAAGTCCTACGATATGTTTTTGGTTGAAGGTGGCTTTTGTAATTCGCCCCTCACGCCGGCAACTGCCTGAGTTGCGGGATACAAGCAGCCAAGTTACGATGTTTTTCTGCTCGTCTTGAAAGGGGATGCCATGATTATCGGCCACACAAGCCGGCTTCGGCCGCTTACCTTCCTGCTGACCATTTTCTTGATGAATGCGAATGCCGTAGGCCAGACGCAGGTTCCTTCGCAGGATTTGCGTTTCGATTCGACTCCCGTTCAAGAGCGGGCGCCTGGGAACGGTGGTACGGAGTTCACCATGGCATCGAATCCAAATTTCCTGACTCTCAGGCATCCCGGAAGTAACCACACATTCGCGTTTGGGCTGAACAACCTTGGCGTGATAGTGGGGGAATATATCGATGCGGCGGGTACGCCATTTGGCTTTGTCTTTTCCGCAGGGAAATTTACCACTATTTCATATCCCGGATCGGTTGCTACGCAGGCACAGGGGATAAACGATCTGGGAGAGATTGTAGGTTCTTACGGTGTTACTTTTGGATTCTTTCAAGGCTTTAGCCTGAAGAACGGTGTCTTCTCCCAAATTAGTTATCCCGGTTCCGTCTCCACCTACGTGACTGGCATCAACAATCTGGGAGAGATTGTCGGCATCTATTTCGACCAAAGTAGTCACCAGCACGGATTCCTAGACAGTGGAGGTGTGTACACTACCATCGACCCGCCGAACTCGGCGAGCACGCTGCTGGGGGGGATCAATTCCTCAGGCGAAATAGTTGGTTCGTATTGCGTATCACCCTGCACGCAAGGGGCCTCATTTACCTACAGCAATGGAGTCTTTACCAACTTCAATTTCGCACTTCCGAATGCGCTCTACGGAATCAACACTCAGGGATTCCTGTCCGGGGCTTTTTCGCCGGCTTCGGGTAGCCAATCAGACTTCGTCTATGATCCCACGAGTGGAAAGATCATAAGTTTCGACATCGGCGGCAGCAGCGATACGGCGGCATATGGCATAAATGATACTTGCTCCGTTGCTGGCTTTTTTACTGACCCTCGCGCGAATTTCTATGGTTTTTATATACAACGGGACTCGTGTCCATAATCTATGCCACTCGAAGAGTACAAACGCAAACGTAAGTTCGAGCAAACGCCCGAGCCTCCGCCGAAAGTCGCGGCCAAGGCCGGCCACCGCTTCGTAGTCCAGAAGCACGACGCCACCCGTCTGCACTATGACTTCCGCCTGGAGATGGAAGGCGTGCTGAAATCATGGGCCGTGCCCAAAGGCCCGTCGCTCGATCCCGCCGACAAGCGCCTTGCCATGCAAGTCGAGGATCATCCTGTTTCCTATTTCGATTTCGAAGGCATCATCCCGGAAAATAATTACGGCGCCGGCACGGTCATGGTGTGGGACATGGGCACGTGGCAACCGCTTTCTCCCGTGCCGGTCGAAGGCAAATACGTTCCTGGCACCGAGGCCGAAGCTGCGGCCATGCTCACCAAAGGCGATCTGAAGTTTCGCCTCAAAGGCAAAAAGCTGAACGGCGACTTCGCGCTCGTCAAGATGAAGGGCCGCCGTCCCGGAAGCAAAGGCACAGAATGGCTGCTGATCAAAAAGCACGACGAGTACGCAGTCGAAGGCTACGATATCGACGACTACGACGAGTCCGTCCTGAGCAAACGCAGCCTCGCTGAAATTGCCGGAGACGAAGGTTCGAGAGAATGGAAGAGCCGTCCCGCCGCTGGACGCGGCAAGCTGAAAGCCGCGTGGCTAGCCGACGCGGTGGCACGGCTCGACCAGAAGAATCTCGCCAAGAAAACAACGGCTAAAAAAAAACAAAAGAAGTCAGACCAGAGAACAGGGAACGCAGCGTAAGGCAAGCTGAGCCCAAGCCCAAGGCTTACCCCGTGCCCTCTGTGCGCCCAGTGATAAAAGCTCTCCCATCCCCGGCCTCAGCCCCCGTCAAACGCCCCATGCCAACCGAAATCCATCCCATGCTGGCCACCTCGATCGACAAGCCCTTCGACGGCCCAGACTGGCTCTTCGAAATTAAATGGGATGGATACCGCGCCGTCGCCTTCATCGAAAATGGCAAGGTACGCCTGGTCTCGCGCAATCAAAACGAACTCACGGCCCGCTATCCCGAACTAAAAGATCTCGCAAAATCTGTGAACGCAAAAAACGCCATCCTCGATGGCGAGGTCGTCGCGCTCGACGATCAAGGCCGCCCCTCCTTCAGCCTGATGCAGCAGCGTACCGGCTTCCGTCCCGGCGGACGCCGCGGCCCCACGAACGCCGACGTCCCCGTGCTCTACTACGCCTTCGACCTTATCTATCTCGATGGCCACGATTGGCGAAAGGCTCCGCTCGAAGAGCGCAAGAAAAAATTAGCTTCGATCCTCATTCCCGGAGATTCCGTCCGCTTCTCCGATCACTACGAGCGCCAGGGCAAAGCCTTGTTCGAAATGGCGAGCGAGAAGGGACTCGAAGGCATCCTCGCCAAAAAGCGGGACAGCACTTATCAGGAGCGTCGCAGTAGCGAGTGGCTGAAGATAAAAATCCGGCATCGCTTGGAAGCCGTGATCGGCGGCTACACCCCGCCCGAAGGCAGCCGCGCAAATTTTGGCTCAATTGTCCTGGGACTCTACGACAAGCAAGACCGCCTGATCCACATTGGACAAGCCGGCAGTGGCTTCAATCAAGATTCCCTTGCTGAGATCTGGAAGACGCTAAAGAAGCGGGAGACCGCCCAAAAGCCCTTCTACGGAGAAGTCGAAGCCTTGCGAAAAGTGTTCTGGGTGAAACCGGAATTAGTCGCAGAAATCGAATACGCCGAATGGACCGAAGGCGCCAGTGGCGGCACCGGCCCGAAACTCCGCGCCCCGGTTTTTCTAGGTTTGCGCGATGACAAAGACCCAAAAGAATGCCGTCTCGCTACGGAGTACCTAGTACCCAGTACCAAGAACTAGATACTCGGTGCTGCCTACTTGATATCCTTCATCGCCAGCATCGTCCCATAGTCGCGCCCACTAGGATCCACTGCGCGCGCCACCACCGCCGCAAACGCGTCCCGCAGTTCAGGATACTTCGTCAGCAGCGCCTTCATCACGGCAACATTATTCTGATAAGTCTGGTTGCTATTCGAAATATCGGCGGCCGAATATTTCAAAATCAAGTCCAAGTCATTCCCCACAACTTCCGGAAAAATCGCGGTGAGCTTGTAGGTCGCACCGCCAGCAGAGAGATCCGCGGTCTTACCGTCGGCCGGAAAATCTGCCGGCTGCGATTTCTGCGAGTCGTCGTAAAGCTTGTCAGTTACCGCAGTGTTCATGAACGGCAAGGGCGAGACTAGCGAAATGGCCTGCAGATTGTAAAGCCAGGCACTATGCGCCTGCCCCTTCGACTGGTAATCACGCGCCTTCGCCGCATACCAGTCGCTGTCGTGTCCCGCAGACTGAGCGGGTTTAATGTAGAGGCCGCCAATTTTCCAATCGGATCCCACTTGCTGCAGAATCAGCGAAACCGAATACGCACCCTTGGGCGTAGGCGCGTCCAGGATGACAACGCCATACTTTCCCGGCGGCAAATTGTTCAACGTAAAAACCGCGCTGTCCTTGGTTTGACCTTTGCTGCCAAAAACGCCGCAGAAAAACTCCGCCCGCGGTATCGCCGCCGTCCCTTCCGCCACCAGCACAAACGGAGATCGCGCTACCGGCTGGGCGCTGGCAAGTGCAGCTTGACTCTCCTTCACCCTGCCTTCAATTCCAGAAAAATCAGCCGCCAAGCCCGGAATCGCATTCTGCCGCAGCGACGCTACATCGCCCTTCGCGATCAAGTCAAAGTCGCGCATTGCGGCCGTCGTGAGCGCTTTCTTCGTCGCATCATCCAGATCATTGCCGCTCTGGCAACTTTCCGCCCATCCACTCCCTGTCGAGAGCGCCAGCAGAAAAATGGCACAAACCACAGCCAACACTTCGCTCGTAAATACGCCGCTGAACAACTTGCCGTTAAACCAGCGTTTCAACTGCCCACCAGCGTCTATCACTTTCGTGCCTCCAGAAAATTGTACGCTCCACCGGACTTCCTGTTAGTGCAATAAGTTGCACACCGGCCTGAAGTCACATCCTCGAAATTCTGCTTGCAAGAGAGTAAAGTCAATACCTTCTATAGGGTAGAGAAGACGTAGCCTGGTAGTCGCACCCCACGCGCCCTGCCGCGCGGTGCTAGAATTGCTCTTACCAACCTACCGTCTCCCAAACGATTGGTGACTAAAGATTGCGGAGGGTCGTCATGAAGCCAGCATCGACAAATCCAGCACTCGTAAAGTCTCGACTCATGCTTACAGGTTTGCTGGCCGCTGCGGTCCTGTGTTTGCCAGTTGCAGGCCGGGCCGATACCCAGACGACGCATCGCGTCCACAAAGTTAAGAAGCAGCAGCCACCACCGCCGTTGCCCTCGGGAACCCAAGGCCCTGTGCCGCAAGTCCCGCTCGATGCCATTCCCGCCGTAGCACCGCAGGTGAACTATCAGGACGGCCTGCTGACCATCGTCGCCCCTAACTCAACTCTGGGAGACATTCTTCGCAGCGTGCGTAAGCACACTTCCGCCGACATCGACATTCCTGCCACTGCCAATGAGCGTGTTGTCACCCGCCTCGGTCCTGGCCCCGTCCGCGACGTGATGGCCGAACTGCTGAACGGATCGCATTTCAACTACATCCTGCTGGGTTCGCCGAATAACGCTAACTCGCTGGTGCGCGTGGTCCTCGTAGCCAAAACAGGTCCGGACAATCCTCCTCCAGCCAACGCTGCCGGCAATCCGGCCCAGCCCGCAGAAATAGCTGCAGAAACACCTGAGCCCGAAACGCAAGAGGATAGCTCCGACGATAACCAGGATCAGACCTCTGCCGAAGCTGAGCAACAGCAGCAGCCCGCTCCGGATCAGCCCGGTGTAAGAACTCCACAGCAGATGTTGCAGGAGATGCAACAGCGCCAACTGCAAATGCAGCAGCAACAACAGCAGCCCGGACAACCGCCGATTCCGTACCCCAGCAGGCCCGGTATTCCAGTGCCTCAGCCGCCGCAGCAACAGTAGTCATTGGGGCTAAAGGTTGCCTCAGCCGAGTACTAGCAGTCGTGATCTTTCAGGAAGTACCGCGGCTAAGAAGATCAAGGAAGACTCTGGGAATCCGTTCGTGAGATCAGCCGGCTACGGACGGTTCCCTGCGCGATCTGCGCGCCCTTGCGCAGCGGATTGCTGGGTCCTGCGCGTTTGCGTTGCGACCTCGGCATAGGCGCCGTCCCTGGCTTCTTGCAGCAAACTCCAATCGCGCGCAATATCGCTTTCGCTCACCTTGGGAGCAGCTCCCCGCTTCAATTCCGCATGCAGCCGCGCCTCCAGCAGTTGCTGGGTGAATAGTCCGGCGTCATCGTTGGCCAGAATGTTGCTGCCGGCCACACCCACCATCCTAGCCTCGGCTCCCACTTGTATGCGCAAGACAGGACGACCCTCGGCATCGAAATCCGGAACGCCGCTGCGAAGCAGACGTCCAAACTTTTCTCCGCGCACTCCGCCCGCTTCGGTAGCCGGATCAGCCACCAGGTGGTTCAATTCACTCTGATACGAGCGCCGGTCCTCAACTCCAACCGGAGCCTCCAGCTCGCGCTCAGGATTGAACACCAGCGCCTTCCGCGCCGGATCAAATCGCCCCGCGCCCGTGCTTTCGTAAACAGCAAGCACACATCCGGCAAGGACCGGATTCACCACCGCCGTGGGCACAATGTATTTCTTTGATTTCAGGAATGATTCCACCACGCCATGCACCGGAGTGCTGCGCGCCGCGCTACCCGGAATCTGCGGAATCACAAAGCGCGAGAACTGCAACTCCGAATGCTTCCCGCTGAACTTGATCAGGGTCTTTGCCATCTGCTTCGGGGTAGTGATTCCCACATCGGCAACGATGCTGCGATGCAGGCTCCTCGGGTAATAAAAATTGATTACGTCCTTGGCGAAATCGGCGCAGTTCCGGTAGCTGAGATGAAAGTGCGAGCGGTTTGGAGCCGCATTATAGGCCTCGATAAAGGCCTCATCTTGAGCCTCGCTGGTTTCAATTTCAAAGCCATAAGCTGCGCGGTCGTAAGCCGAACCTACTAACTCATACCAGTTGCCGCCCGGCGTCGCGCCATTGTTTCCATCCGGCGCAAACGCTTCCAGATATTTCCGCCGGTACTGGTCGCGCAGAAAACCGACCATCTTCGGATCGGCGAACAGAGGAATATCCTCCGGCCGCTCGACCGCGTAGAGATACGGAATCAACGGCACCGCCAGCCAGTCATAGCCGTGCACTCCGTCATAGCGGCTGATCACCGCTCCCACTTCTCCAGGAGCGCACTTGCGCAACACCACCGGAGTCTCCACGCAAACTCCAGACAAATACACTGCGGCATGCCCCGTCGCGGTAAAGAATCCCATGGTGCCGTAAGGCTCTTCCACCAGGAGGGTGGCCGAAGCCTTCGCCATGCAGGCGGACGCCGACACCAGCACCAGTAAGGTGCAAAGCGCGCGCCCGATTTTGCCCTGAAAAGACATGCCTATCCCCGTAATTAAGAACCCCTGTCGGGTAGATTAGTTGCCGGTAACCGGGATTGCGAGTTACGGAAGTCAGCTGGCCGGATGGGTTCTGAGGAGGCTCCTATGTGGAATAAAATCAACTAGTTAGATGCGAATGGAAAGGCTGGCAAACTCTGTGGTTTGAGGGATCAAAACCTACGCGGCCCGAGAACCGGTGACTGCAGCAGCTGGCTTCGAAAAGTGCACTGGACTCGGGCATTCAGGATAGTTAGGGCACACGAGATAGACCGTAATTTTGGATTTTCTCGGGACCAACTCTGCATGGCATCGGGGGCAAGAGGGGGAGTTCATTGTGCCCCAATTCTGCGACACCTCGCATCACGACACAATAGGGCAGAACCCGTAGGCACGGCAAAAGGTTGATCGCCGCCCCTTCCGCGCTCACTGCGCCAGAGCCTGCCCTAAATCAACCCAGCGCGAGAGGATTTTGACATTCTAGAAATATCCCCCGGCGACCTACGCTACGGTGTGATCTCGAACACCGTCCCCCAGCTAACACCACCATCGTACGTCGAGCCATAAAGGTTGCCGACGGCATCGAATATCGGACTCCCTTGCGGGCTTTGCCCGTCCTTGAAGCCGCCAAAGTTGTGCACAACCGTCTCCGCCCAGATCCCTCCCGCTAGCGTTAGCTTGAACACCGTCCCTAACCCGAGAGATCCACCCTTTTGCGTCGCGCCGTAAAGATTACCGGCGGAATCAGCGACCAAGCCCACGGAGGAAAAACCGCCATCCGTCGCATTGTTGCCGAAGTTATGCAGCAGCGTCTCCGTCCAGGTTCCGCCCGCGGTCGGCGTCAACTCGAAGACTATGCCGAAGCCCAGAGTCCCGCCGAACTCCGTCGTGCCATAAAGATTGCCCGCAGCATCCCGAATCACGCTGGCCAGCGGAGTGTATCCGTCCTGCCCATTGCCGAAATTGTGCAGCAGCGTCTCCGTCCAGGTTCCGCCCGCCGCGGGTGTCAATTCGAAGACGGTGCCGCCTGAGCCGCCGGACGATGTCGTGCCATAGAGATTGCCGGCGCCATCGAAAATCAGGCTGGCTTCCGGCTGGATTCCGTCGCCGCTCAGGTTGTTGAAGCTGTGCAATAACTTTTCCGTCCATCCGCCGCTCCCGTTCGGCATCAACTCAAATACCGCGCCCGAGCCGTGCGTGCCGCCATACCTCGCAGTGCCATAGAGATTTCCCGAGGCGTCGAAAATTAGAGAGGCAGAGGGGAACGAACCGAACGTGGGCACGTTGTTGTTGAAGGCATGGAGAAGCTTCTCGGTCCAGCCTCCTCCCGAGTTCGGGGACAACTCAAACACAACACCGCCGTTCTTCGGCCCGCCCTGGCTCGTCGTGCCGTACAGATTCCCTGCGGAATCGGAAACCAGACCGGCAAGTGGAGAGTACCCATCTTTGCCGTCGTTGTTGAAGCTGTGCAACACTCTCGGCATCCATCCCCCACCCGCTTTAGGGATCAGCTCGAAGACGGTACCGACGTTGTGAGCGCCGCCCATCAAAGTCGTTCCGTACAGATTCCCTGAAGCATCGAAAATCAGGCCAGCCACGGGTGCGACGCCGTCTTTGCCATTATTATTGAACGTATGCAGCACCGATTCCGTCTGTGCGTCCGCACCCGTGCCCGCTACGAAAAGCGTAGAGATTAACATTGTCGGGAGAACAGTGAGAGCGAGGGAAAGTTTCTTGCCTGGCATAGGGAATCCTCCAAGACGTGATCTAGACGAGTGGTTCCAGCAGTTGGGGAGGGGCGCTTCAGAATCGTGCTTCTGAAGAGGAATCAACTTTAGTTCGCAGTAACCCAAGAAGTCAAGGCGGACATTGGCAGTGTGCAACGCGCTGTAGAAGAATACCAATCCGTCCGTAAGGATCATTGCCAGTTCAGCAGACCGGGCTCAATACCTAAAGTGGAAACGAGGTACCGATAGATCGCCGCACAAAATCCGAATTCCCTTGACTCTCGTTTCCTGGGATGCAACCATATTCTCTACGCAGTTGCTCTTTGACAACTGAATAGCAATCAGATAACTCCTTCGTTTGCAATATTTTGCGGGAGGTGCCGATGATTCTAAATGACTTAGGCAAAGATTCTCCGCATAACTCCTTTAGATGCAATATTTTACGGCTAAGTGGCTTGCTTTCAATATTTTAGCCGGATCGACATAGATCAAAAGTTTGTAACTACCTGATTTCCCAATATTTTAGCAGGATCGATCTCTAAATTTTTTCCTCTGGATCAGCCAACTTCCGGATCGCCCAAGCAGCACTCTCAGCGACTACATCGTCCTCATCCGCCGCCAACTTTTTTAGCAGCGGCAGGAACTTTCGCTCTCCACTGTTGCCCATAGCGATGACCGCATTCCGCCGCAGCCCAGCACGCTTGGCCCGCCGCACTGGTGATCCACGAAACGTCTTGGTGAATTCTTCGGCACTCATCTCCGCCAGCCACTCGAGCGCAGGATTCACCAACTCTTCCCGCGGCTGGAACTCAGCGGCGTTCGTCACCGGCGCCTTCCGGTTCCACGGGCAGACGTCCTGGCAGATGTCGCATCCGAAGACATGCCGTCCCATCCCTTCGCGCAGCTCATCATCCTCAGGAAGCGCTCCGCGCTTCTCGATCGTGAGATACGAGATGCACTTGTTCGAATCGAGTTGGTAAGGCGCAATGAGAGCGTCGGTCGGACAAGCTTCGATGCATCGCGTGCACGTACCGCAGCGGTCAGGCGCAGGCAGGCTTCTTCCGAGATCGCCTTCACATTCAGGCGAAGTAAACTCGATCGAAGTAAGGATCACGCCCAGGAACATCCACGAGCCCATCTTCTGGTTAATGATGCATGTGTTCTTCCCGATCCATCCGATGCCGGCATACTTCGCCACCACGCGTTCGACAATCGGCCCAGTGTCCACATAGCAGCGCGTGATCAGATCGTCGCTGGCGGCTGCGCTCTTCAATGCTGCTTGAACTTGCCACAGCCGCGTCATCACCGCATCGTGATAGTCGCGCTGTCCCCAGGCGTAGCGCGAGATCCATCCGCGCGTCGCGTCCACAGCTTGCGTGGAGTAAGGTTGCGCGGTGTTGTAATTGATGGCGCACACCACCACACTGCGCGCCCACGGCGCAGCGTGCGCGAGAGACGCGCGCTTCAATCGTCCCTGCTCATCGCGCGCTTCCAGATACTTCATCTCGCCCGCGTGTCCCGCCTCGATCCACTGTGGGAAGTACTCAAGCTCGGGTGAATGATCCACAGGCGCGACACCCGCCAGCTCAAAGCCAGCGTCAGCAGCGGCTTTCATGATTGTGTCGGCAATGGTAGGAGCGCGAAGCATGGGATTCGACGTGGCGATAGTGAGCAAAGCATTGGTTCCAATTTGGAACCGCGCTCAACTTTATTCATCGCCAAAACATTTGACTCACACTATCAGCGTATAAGCTTTTTCTTACAGAGTCACGCAACTCACGCTGCGCGTTCTCCGAAATCTTTGCCAAGGAGACCAACTTATGCCGCAACCCACCCACGCTCAAACTCCCACCATCCAAATCTCTGTGATCAACGAGAGCACCGTTCTGGCCGATGCGGATGTCGTGCCGGTCGTAGCCGCTCTGCAAAAGCAAGTCACCAATGACTTCCGTCCTGTCTGGGGGACGGATGCCGAACTCAGCATCCTTACCAAGGGTGCCCTGCCACCAAGCGGGAATTGGTGGCTGGTTCTGCTCGATGATTCCGACCAAGCCAATGCCCTGGGCTATCACGACCTCACCACCGAAGGGCTGCCCATCGGTAAGGTATTTGCCGCCAGCGACCTTAAAGCGGGCACATCCTGGACCGTCACCGCCAGCCACGAACTGTTGGAGATGCTCGGCGACCCCAACATCAACCTCACCGTGTTTGTGCAGAGCAGCAACACTGCCGGAATTCTTTACGCCTACGAAGTCTGTGATGCCTGCGAAGATGACAGCCTCGGCTATCCGATCGACAACGTCCTGCTGTCTGATTTCGTCTATCCCTCATGGTTCGAGAGTTTTCGCGCCGAGGGTTCCACGCAGTTCGACCGCATGAGCAAGATACAGAATCCATTTCAGCTTCTGGTGAACGGCTACATTGGGACCTTCAACGTGAGCTCGGGAAGCGGCTGGATGCAGCAGACCGGGGACAAGCGTCCCACCAACGTTCTGCACCGCGGAGCCGTGGGCACGCGCCGCGAACGCCGCGACATTCCTCACGAACTCTGGATCAACAGCCTGCCGCAACGCAAGATCGTAGGCAACGCCCAGAAGTATCGCCAGACGCTGTTGACTATACAGAAGCGGCGTGAAGCCGCCTAAGACTTTACTCGGGCCCTCCCCCCATCATGCCTCGCGCGGAAATTGCGCGGGGCTTTTTTAGTCTGGCGGGAGTGCAGTGGTCGGTCGTCAGCTGAAATTAGATGCCCAGCTTCTTCACTTCCTCGTTGTAGTACTTGCGGTAGAGGATGTCCCACTCTTGCGAGCCTTCGAGGATGGTGCGCTTCTGGCTCTCGATCTTCAGGCGGGCGGCCTGGTCGATGCGGGCTTCGTGATTGAGAAGCTCTTCGAGAATCTTGCGGGTTTCCTGGCGGATGGTGTTGGGATCTTCGATGAACTCGACCTCGTCCATTTGCTTGAGGGCGTCAGCGACGGCGCGCGCCAGCACGTTTACTTTGTCGCGGCTCAGTCTCACAGCACCGCCTTGTATTTGCGCACCAGTTCGCTTTTTACTTTGCGGAACATCTCCTGGTAGTTGGCACCGGTCTTGTTCATTTCTTCCGCATAAGCTTCAAGGATGACGCGGACTTCGTCGTTAATGCGGTCTTCAAGGGTGAGTTCTTCGAGCAGGGCGGCGTGTACGCGCTCCGTAACTTTGGGCACGGCCGCTGTCTCAATGGCCTTGGCAGCGATCAATTTCTTGGTAACTTCGCGGGCCAGGTAGCCCACGTATTCCTTGGAAAGAAGCATGTGCGGATCGGACGTCCTGTGTCAGGGGGAAATTATCTGCGAATTAAAAAGTGTAACACAATCCAGCTGCACAATCCCTGATGACAGGCGGGAGCGGCGCACCTTATGCCTGCAGCTCCGCATCGATATGATGAACTCAGCTTCCATTCCTCAAGGAGCACCCATGCCCCTCGCCCGAATCGATCTTCTGGAAGGAAAAACGCTGGAGTACCGCAGCGAAGCCGGTCGAATCGTTTACCAGGCGCTGCTCGATTGCTTCAGCGTTCCCAAGGACGACTTGTTTCAAATCATTACTGAGCACCCTAAAGCTGAGTTGCAGTTCGACCGGAATTATCTGGGCATTCAACGCTCCGATGATTGCATCTTCGTGCAGATCACGCTGAGCACCGGGCGTACGGTTGAAATGAAGCAGCGATTCTACAAAGCGGTGGCCGATGGCTTGCACGAGAAGTTGAAGGTGCGGCGGGAGGACGTCTTCATCAACCTGGTGGAGGTGGTGAAGGAGAACTGGTCGTTCGGGAATGGGGAGGCGCAGTACGTAACTCGCTAAGCAATTGTGTGCTGCCATAATGACAATGCCTCTCCAGCGCTATATCGTGTTACGATAGAGTTTAAGATCGCGGCACGATACAATCGGCGGCATGAAGAAACTCACCTTGTCGGATTACCAGGCGCTGGCGGAGTTCCGCCACCAGATTCGCCGCTTTCTCCACTTCAGCGAACAAGTGGTAAAGAATGCCGGGCTGGAGCGCGGGCAGTATCAGCTGATGCTGGCGATCAAAGGGATGCCGGCCGGAGTGCGGCCGCGGATTCGCGAACTGGCCAACCGCATGCAAATCCGCCATCACAGCGCGGTGGAACTGGTGAACCGTCTGGAGGCGGGGGGATTTGTGCATCGCACCCGCGCGCGGGATGATCGCCGCGAGGTGTTGCTGGCCCTTACGGCCAAGGGTGAGAAGGTCCTCGGCGAACTGGCGCTTCATCATCACGAAGAGCTGCGTTCGGCCGGCCCTGACCTCGTGACAGCTCTTCGCCGGATTATGCGCGAAGGTAGCGATGGCACGTCATTGCTTCCGGCCTCGTCCCACGAGAAGGGGAAAACCTCAAAAGAGCCATGAGTACCATGGAACCAGCAGCTTCAGACCAGGACTACATTCGGACGGAAGCCGAGTCGCCGCCTCCCGCACCTTTCCGGATGCTGTTGGTTTCGCTACTTTCCGCCGCGATTGGTTTGGTGGCGGGTGTGGTCGCCTTCGCTCTCTACAAACTGATCGGGCTGTTCACCAATCTTTTCTTCTTTCATCGCTGGTCGGCTGATTTCTCCAGCGCGCAACACAACCATCTGGGATGGCTGGTGATTGTGACGCCGGTCATTGGTGGCCTCATCGTGGGCGTGATGGCCAAGTATGGCACTTCGAAAATCAAGGGCCACGGCATTCCGGAAGCTATGGAAGCAGTGTTGTTCAATCGCAGCCGCATTGCGCCGCGTGTCGCCATTCTTAAGCCTATTTCAGCCGCGATTGCGATCGGCACTGGCGGCCCTTTCGGCGCGGAAGGCCCGATCATTCAAACCGGAGGAGCGATTGGATCGCTGGTAGGACAAGCCTTCCACACGACCGCCGTCGAGCGCAAAGTGCTGCTGGCGTGTGGCGCCGCTGCCGGCATGTCGGCCACCTTTAACACACCGATTGCCGGCGTGATTCTTGCCATCGAATTGCTGCTGTTTGAATTCAAGTCCCGTTCATTTATTCCGCTGGTGATCGCAAGCACTCTGGCGACCGCGGTTCACATGCGGCTTCTGGGAGTGGGACCAATGTTCGAGGTGAGCGCCATGGACTTCGCCATTCCGCGCGCGCTGCCGTTTTATCTGGTGCTGGGGGTGATCTGCGGCCTGGCTGCGGTGGGCTTCAGCAAGCTGCTCTACTGGGTGGAAAATCAGTTCGATAAACTTCCCATCGACGAGCTGTGGTGGCCGGCTATCGGCGCACTCGGCCTGGGCATCATCGGATTCTTTGTGCCTCGCGTGCTCGGCGTGGGCTACGACACCATTGGCGATATTCTGAATGGCCAACTCGCATGGAAGATTCTGCTGCTGGTCATGTTGGCTAAAGCTGCTGCTCTGGCCGTGTTCCTTGGTTCCGGCACCTCCGGCGGATTACTGGCCCCGTGCTTCATGTGGAGCGCGGCCATGGGCGGCATCTTTGCCATGGTATCGAACCACTTCCTTCCCGGCGCACAGCTTTTGCCGGGAGCCTTCGCGCTGGTGGCAATGGGCGCCGTTTTTGCCGCGGCTTCGCGCGCCACGTTCACCTTTATCATCTTCGCCTTCGAAATCACACGGGACTACAACGCCGTGCTGCCGCTGATGCTGGTCAGCGTAATCGCCGACGGTGTCGCCATGCTGCTAATGCCCAACAGTTCGATCATGACCGAAAAGCTCGCGAGGCGAGGATTGCACGTCCATCAGGACTATGAAGCGGATGTACTTTCCCAGGCCAGAGTGTCGGAGATGATGGAGAAGAATTTGCCGGTGGTCCCGGCGGGAACAACAGTTAGCGCGCTGGCCGAACGCATTGCAAGGCACGATCCTGCAGTTGCTCGTCACGAAGCGCTTCTCATTCTCGACGACGCGGGAAAGCTTGCCGGCATCATCACTCGCGGTGACCTGCTACGGGCGCTCGACAAGGATCCGTCAGGAAGCGTGCAAGTTCAGCATGCGGGTAGTACGCGGCTGGTGGTGACTTATCCTGATGCGCTCGTCTCGGACGCGGCATCGCAAATGCTGCGCCACAATATTGGACGCTTGCCGGTAGTGGATCATAGCGACAGCGCGAAGGCCGTCGGCTATCTCGGGCGGAGCGGTGTGATGGCGGCGCGTTTACGGCGCTTCCAGGACGAGCACGTGAGGGAACCGGGGTGGTTTCCCAGAAAGAAGGGTCTAAGTGTTTCGGGATTGACGTAGCTGGTTCGTAGAGAAGCTCGATCGCACTTACGTGTGAGGCTAAGCGTTCCTGCGCGACTCGCTCAAAAATTATCTGGAGGTATTCTTCCCGGCTGCTTCGATCAGGGGGCGCAAGGCATCGACTGAGACGCCCAGAGTTCCTCCGGAGAAGCCGTCGATGTAGGCGGAGTTCACTCCGATGACTTCGGCATTGGAGTTGAACACGGGGCCTCCGCTGCCGCCGTGCGCGGTAGGTGCGTCGTAGATCAGTTTGTCGCCTACTACATCGCCCAGATGTCCGCAGGTGGTCGAAGGACGAATCAGAGAGAGCGCCGCTAGTTCGCTGGCGGCGGTAATGTCACCGTGACGGTACGCCAGCCGCTGATAAATTCCGCTCGGCGATTTGGCCACCATTCCGGCGATGCCCATGGGATAGCCGATCACGGTTACGAGTTCCCCGGGCGAGGCGATGCCTTTGGCCAAGGGCAGCACGGCAATTCCGCGCACGGCATCTTTGTCTTCGATTTTCAGAACGGCTAAATCGGCATTGAAAGAAACTGTGCCCGGAGTCAGGCTCACAGGATTGGGCGAGCCGGGGAAGAATACAACCAGGCTTTCGAGCATGGCGGTTGCTCCGCGATGCATTAGGTCTTCAGCCTCGCTGTCGCCATACCAAGGCTCAGCCACATGGCGGTTCGTCGCCAGTAAGCCGTCGCCCACCAGGAACCCCGTGCCGGAGACGCGAGCGCGAATTGCGGCGGGCTTGTTGGCGAATCCAACCTGGTAGATGCCGTAAATGTACCCAATAGAGTTGCGATAGCGGTTCAACACCAGCGCGGGCATGGCCTGCTGCTGCTCAAGCTGAGCCACCTGCTGCGTGAGTTGCCGTACTTGCTTATGGAGTTCGTCGGGCTGTGCGCTCTGAGCGGTGACGGGCGCGTAGTAGTGGAACATGGCCACGGTGCAGGCCAGCACCACAATTGCCAGGACGGCTTGCACCATCTGCTGCCAGCTGTCGCTGACGTTGGTTGTTTCCTGCGGAATTTCCGGTTCGGACATGAGCGGTCATCTTCCCTTGTCCGGCACGGCTTTTACAGGGTACGGAAGATGATGTACGGAGGGTGTCGGAAGTGCGGGGGCTGGCAGGTGGCGGGCGATCCTGGCGCGCGGGATGTGGCTTTATTCCAAAACTAGGGCTTGCCGATGCCGAGGCGCTTGGCCATCTCGTCGTAGAGAAATCCCTCGCCCTGCACGTAGGGCTGCACCCATTCGCCGTCAATTACGAATTGGGGGATAGCGCGCTTGCCGGTGCGCTTGACGATCTCATCGACCGCGCCAGGCGTGGTTTCGACATCGACCTCTTTGTAGGGAATGTTGTGCTTGGCGAGAAAGCGCTTGGCCTCGCGGCAATCGGGGCACCAGGAGGCGGAGTAGACGGTGAGTTCCATTAAACCCGCTCCAGTTCAGGCAGCGTGCGCTCGTTGACGATATTTCCGGTGTTGAGCGTCGAAGCTGGCTCAAACAGCAGAAGCCAGCATTCTTCGTCGGCGACGGGCTTGTGCTCCACGCCGCGTGGGACGACGATGAACTCGCCTTCGTTGATCCATTCATGGCGGTCGCGGAACTCCATGCGGAAGCGGCCTTTCACCACGAGAAACATCTCGTCTTCGTGCTCGTGATGATGGAAGACGAACTCGCCTTTCAGCTTGTCGAGCTTCACGTGCTGGCCGTTCAGTTCGGCGGCGATGTAGGGCTTCCAGTATTCGGAAATCTTGGCGAATTTGTCGGCGAGGTTGATTTTGTCCATCGTGAGGTCTCCCCGTAAGAGGCTACATGTCCAGATTCGTTGAGGTCTGAGTTGGTCGCAAAAAGGTACACGCCTTTTACTGTGCGTGGTGTCTAATACACGCATGAAAGTGCCCTTCCCCTACTGCCTAGTAGCCCTGATGTCTTTTTCAACCTTAGTTCTCGGTCAATCCAAACCGCGTCCGCTGCCATGCGACTTGTCAGAGAAACTACTGCGAGATCATGATGGCAAGCTCTTGTGGTTCACCTCCGATCAGATGAAGAAGCGAGCGACGCACAGAGTAGACATCGGGCCAGTTCTCAAGCAAGCCGACATAAAGGACACAGCAATCGTCGATATCATTGTCAATCCTTCGGGCACCGTAGCCTGTGTCAAAAGCCTTATTGGACTCCCGATGGTTCGTTTAGAGGTCGAGAAAGCTCTGAGGGGCTGGATGTTCACTTCCGCAAGTATGGAGGGGAAGCCAGTTGCCTACGTGGGCGAGATAGAGTTTAGTCTTTGTAACCTAAGTTGCGGTGAGGAAGGCCCCTCAATGACGCTGCTGAAGTAAGAAGAACCGCACCGTCGCGAATCGCAAAACAAAAGCCGCCAGCTTGCGCTGACGGCTGAAAGTTGATGGCTGAGATCTAGCTGTTCTCGTACAACAGCACGCCCTCGGTGCTCTTCTCGGCGTCCACCGGACGGTAGAAGAGTTTGTTGTCCTCTAGGAAGACCTCGATAAATGCCGGGCGCGTGGTGATGGTGCCTTGAATCAGCGCCTCCGACAGCGGGTCTTCAATGTATTTCTGCAACGCTCTGCGTAGCGGCCGAGCGCCGTAGTTGCGGTCGGTGAGCGTCTGGTTGAGAATCCACTTCTTGGCTTCATCCGCGACGGTGACGGTGATCGCTTTCTGCGCCAGGTTCGCGTTGAGCTGCGTGACCATGAGTTCCAGAATCTGGATCAGGTCAGCCTCGCTCAGAGCCAGGAACAGAATGATTTCGTCGAGACGGTTGAGGAACTCTGGATTGAAGGTGCGCTTGACTTCGCCCTTCACCAACTCTTCGACCTTTCCCGAAACCATTTCGTCTTTGGTCGACTGAAAGCCAAAGCCCTCGCGCTTCTGAAGGTGGCGCGCGCCGATGTTCGACGTCATGATGAGGATCGTGTTCTTGAAGTCGACAGTGTTGCCGAGGCCGTCGGTGAGCTGGCCGTCTTCAAAAACCTGTAGGAGGATGTTGAAGACATCGGGATGCGCCTTCTCGATTTCGTCGAGCAGGACGACCGAATACGGAGCGCGCTTGACCCGCTCGGTAAGCTGGCCGCCTTCTTCATAGCCAACGTATCCCGGAGGCGAGCCGATCAGCTTCGAAACGGAATGCTTCTCCATGAACTCGGACATGTCGAAGCGGACAAGAGCCTTTTCGGTTCCGAACATGAACTGCGCCAGGGTGCGGGCGACTTCGGTTTTGCCGACGCCGGTCGGTCCGAGGAACAGGAACGAGCCGATCGGGCGGTTGGGACTCTTCAATCCTGCGCGTGAACGGCGAATGGCACGGGCCAGTGCGCTGATTGATTTGTCCTGCGAGATGATGCGCTTGTGCAGTTCTTCCTCGATGCGCAGTAACTTCTGCGTTTCTTCTTCCTTGATCGAGGTAATGGGAACGCCGGTCCACCGCGAAACGACATCTTCGATGTCTTCACGGCCGACTACGCCCGTGGAAGACTCATCGAGGTGATATTTCTCGCGGAGTACGCGCAGGTTCTCGCGCTCTTTCCGTTCTTCATCGGAGTAGAAACGCGCCTTCTCGAACTCGTGGTTCGCAATGGCGTTCTCCATGCGGTGCACGATGAACTTGATCCGCTTCTGCACTTCAGTGATTTCATCCGGCTGCGAAGTCTGGCGCAGCTTTACACGAGCGCCGGCTTCGTCAACCAGGTCGATTGCCTTGTCTGGCAGGAAGCGATCTGGAATATAGCGGTTTGAATGCGAGACCGCGAAGTTGATGGCATCGTCGGTATAGGTGACGGCGTGGAACTTCTCGTAGCGGTCCTTGATGCCAAACAAAATCTTAATCGCATCCGTCTCGTTCGGGGGCGGAACTTTTACCGCTTGGAAGCGCCGCTCAAGGGAACGGTCTTTCTCAATCGACTTTCGATACTCGCCAGGCGTGGTTGCGCCGATGCACTGAATCTCGCCGCGGGATAAAGCAGGCTTCAGAATGTTGGCCGCATCGAGCGAGCCCTCGGCCGACCCAGCACCGACGAGTGTGTGCAGCTCATCGATGAAAATGATGGAGTTCTGCGACTCCATCAACTCTTTCATGATGGTCTTCAGGCGCTCTTCGAACTGGCCCCGATATTTGGTTCCGGCGACGATCAAAGAAAGATCGAGGGCCAAAATTCTCTTGTCGGCAAGGAACGAAGGAACTTCTCCGTCGGCAATGCGCTGCGCCAGTCCTTCGACGATTGCAGTCTTGCCTACGCCGGGTTCGCCGATCAGCACCGGATTGTTCTTGGTGCGGCGGCAAAGAATCTGAACTACGCGTTCCAGTTCGCCATCGCGACCGACCAGCGGATCGAGTTGGTTATCCATCGCGGCCTGGGTCAGGTCGCGGGAGAACTCGCTAAGTAGCGACGATTCCCGCTGGCGCTGAGGCTGAGCTTTTTCCTGGCTGGTGCGCGCAAGTTCTTCGCGGATCGTAGCCAAGCGCAGACCGCGCTCATGTAGTATCTCCGCGGCAAAACACTTTTCTTCCCGCAGCAATCCAAGCAGAAGATGTTCAGTGCCAATATGGCGGTGCGACAGGCGTTCTGCCTCTTCCGCGGCATAGGCCAATACCCGCTTGCATTCGTTGCTGAGAGGAAGATCAACGGAGGTCGAGACCTTCTCTCGAATCGTGGTGTGACCTTCAATCTGCTTGCGGATAGATTCGACCGAGGCGTGCGAGCGGAGGAATCGGTTGGTCAGGGCCTTATCTTCACGCAGGAGCCCCAGCAGCAGGTGCTCGGTCTCTATATAAGGAGACCCGAACTGGCTTGCTTCGTAGCGCGCAAAGAAAATTACGCGCCTGGCCTTCTCCGTATAACGTTCAAACATAATGCCCTTCCCCCTGACGTTCCGGCCGAGGAGGCGCGAGGCCTGCTCAGCCCTACCGAAATCCTGGTCCGTTAATATTCATGACTCGAATCTGGTTCTCCGTCATCTTCCATTATGCAATCAAACGGCCACCAAACCCAAGCACTGAAACGTTATTGCTATGTTACTGAAGGAACCTGTTGCAACCCCTCCGCGTGCCGATTTCCGAAATACCTGCACTTGGTCTTAACTAATGTTGCTCTTTCTAATTCAATCGAACTCACGCCGGCAACGACTCCGGCTTGATTTCTTCCACGTGTCCCCGCTCCAGCCGCAAGACCCGGTCACAGCGTCTGGCGAACGAAAAGTTATGTGTCGCGATGATTGAGGTAAGCTGGTGGTTGCGATGTAAGCGAGCGATCAATTCGAAGACTGCTTCCGCCGTGCGCCCGTCAAGGTCTCCGGTGGGCTCATCCGCCAGCAACAGCTTTGGGGCTGTGATGAGCGCCCGCGCCAGAGCCACTCGCTGCTGCTCGCCGCCCGAAAGCTCTCCCGAGCGATGATGCGCGCGTTGCTCTAACCCGACCTCACGCAACCAGCGTGAAGCCTCCGGTGCAGCCTGTGCTGGAGTTTGTCCCCGAACCAGCAAAGGCATGGCAACATTTTCCGCGGCCGTGAATTCCGGCAACAGGTAGTGAAATTGCCAGACAAAGCCCGCTTCGCGATTGCGAAACTCCGCTGCCTCATCCGCTGATAAGGAATTCAGCTTCAATTGCGCGCAGTATACGTCACCCGCGGAAGCCTGATCAAGAGCGCTGAGTATGTGCAACAAGGTACTCTTTCCCGCTCCCGACTCGCCGACAATGCCGAGCATTTCGCCGCGTTTCACCTCAAACGATAAATTCTCAAAGAGCACCAGGTCCGATTCGCCGGACCGGAAAACCTTTTTCAAACCCTCGACCCGCAGCAGCGTATCTTCTTTTTTCGCCGCCTCTTCCCTTAGATGCACGCTGCCTCCGCCAGGAACCATCCTGTGCCTCCCTTAAGGTGCAGCGGTGAAAACGGTAGACGCGGCCATCTTCTCACATTAGGAGTCGGCTCTCTATGGCCCACTCGGACCATATGTGCCGCATCGGGAAAAAGGGACGGCGTCCTGCCCTTATTCGAGGCGGGACTTGCCAAAAACTCTATGCCACTACTCAACCAGACGCGGTGACGCCCATCCCATTTTGATGCACAACTTGGTGAAGAAGAAGTCCGGCGCCCGGAGCGGGAGCGCCCAAACAGAACGCACTCAAGCTTAAGCCTCAACCTTCGCTCCTGCAGCGGCTAGGTTGCGGAGGGAATCATCGTAGGGAGTGCGGGCAATACCGCGCTCGGTAATGATCGCTGTTACATATTTTGCCGGAGTCACATCGAAGGCAGGATTTTCAATTGAGACGCCATCCGGGGTCATCTGCTTGCCCGCTATGTGCGTGACCTCTTTGGCATTACGCTGCTCGATGGGAATCTTGCTGCCATCGGGGCAGGCGAAATCGATGGTCGAAATCGGCGCGGCCACGTAGAAGGGGATGCCGTTCTCCTTAGCCAGAACGGCGACGGTATAGGTCCCGATTTTATTGGCCACATCCCCGTTGGCGGCGACGCGGTCTGCGCCTACGACGATCGCTCCAATCTTGCCCTGTTTCATCATGGCGCCGGCCATGTTGTCGGAGATTACCGTTGTGGGAATACCGTCTTTCATCAGTTCCCACGCGGTGAGGCGTGAGCCTTGGAGGAAAGGACGCGTCTCGTCAGCGAATACGTGGATCGTCTTGCCTTGCTCAACTGCCGCGCGGATCACGCCGAGTGCAGTACCATACCCGGCTGTTGCCAGAGCGCCGGCGTTGCAGTGCGTAAGGACTCCGCCTTCGCTGGGCATGAGAGTGGCGCCATGGCGCCCCATGGCCCGGTTGGCGGCGATGTCTTCCGCGTGCATGCGTTTCGATTCTTCGATAAGTTCGTGCCTGATTTGTTCAAGCGGACGAATGCGCAGACGCTCGAACTTTTCCTGCATGCGGCGGATTGCCCAGAACAGATTCACTGCGGTGGGCCGGGTTTTGCCGATGATGTCGCAGGCTTGATCGAAGTCGCGTTTGAGGTCGCCGGTGGATTCGGCATTGGAGTTCTTGACCGCCAGCGCGATACCCATGGCTGCAGCCACGCCGATGGCCGGGGCTCCGCGCACTACCATGGTCCGGATCACGTCCGCCACTTGTTCGTGAGTCTTGCAGACAACGTAGGTTTCTTCCGTGGGCAGCTTCGTTTGATCGATGAAGCGTACACCTTGGTCGGTCCATTCCAGGGTTTGAATCATAGGGCAGTCGTTGGTCGTTAGTCGTTAGTCGTTGGTCAAAACCATTTCGGCCATGCTGTTCAATTTTAGTTCTTATGCGCGGCGCAGAGGTTCCTTGGAACATTCGTCACGGCGGGCCGGCCGCAAACTTCGCAATTGGCTGCGACCGCAAAAATCACTGGCCCAGTTTCGTCATTCTGAAGAATGTATTCCTCGCGAACGTCGCGCGCTGTGAAGACTGAGACGAACGGCACCGGGGCTGCGGCTTTCTCCACGCTGGGACGTCCCTTAGCTTCCTCGCGCTCCACCAGGCACATCACGCCGGCAATCTCAAATCCGAATTCTCGCGCAGCTTCAATGGCCTGCACCGTGGAAGCGCCGGTGGTGCAGACATCGTCCACGATCACCACGCGCGCGCCTTTTTCACGAAAACCTTCAATGCGCTGTCCGGTGCCGTGCTGTTTTTCGGCCTTGCGCACGAGGAAGCCATGCAGTTCACCGCTTACCACCGAAACCGCCGTCACAATCGGGTCCGCGCCCATGGTTAAGCCACCGATAGCTTGCGGCTTCCATCCCCGCTGGCGGATTTCATCGAAAAACACTTCGCCCGTCAGACGCGAGCCCTTGGCATCAAGAGTCGTGGTGCGGCAGTCGATGTAGTAGTCGCTGGTGCCGCCGGAAGAGAGCTTAAACTCGCCCAGCCGGAAAGACTTATAGGCGAGCAAGCGCAGCAGGTCCTGGCGCGAGGAATGCATGAAATCTTACGATACCACGGGGAATCAGCGCGCGGGCGAGCCTTGGAGTTCAGGCTTCAGCCTTCGCGGGTCTTTGTCACCAGCCAGCCGTGATAACCTGAATACTCCGCCACAAATATCTCTTCGAGGTATGAAATTGCAGAGTGCGCGAAAGCCTTTTTTCTTTCTCCTTATTGCTCTCGTTCTGATCAGCTTTAACAGCTCCAGCCTGGTTGCAACCGCTTTGGCCGAGGGCACGCGTACTTGGGAGCAATCACGGTTCGACGAGCTTACTCGCGGAACGGCTACGGGCGTGGCCATTCGCAGCATGGGCGGACTGGAATTGGCGCCCACTTTCAAAAGTCTCTACGCCACGCCGTCTACCTATATATGGGCAATTGCGGCCGACGACGCCGGCAACGTGTATGTGGCGGCAGGCGCTCCGGCGCGAGTCTATCGCATCGCTCCTGACGGCAAGGCGACCATTATTTTTGAGCCAAAGGAATTGCAAGTGCAGGCGCTGCAAGTTGGTCCGGCGGGAGTGATCTACGCCGCCACAGCTCCCGACGGCAAGGTGTACAAACTCGAACACAAACCTGGCGGCAAAGGGGCCCAAGCGAAACCTGACGCTGCCGCTGCCAAGGCATCAGACAAAGACAAGGAAAAGGATAAGGACAAAGACGCGGCCAAACCCGCCGTCGATCCTTCGTGGAGTTCCTCCATCTATTTCGAGCCGGGCACGAAATACATTTGGGACCTTGCTCTCGACAAGGCGGGAAATCTCTACGTGGCCACCGGGGATCACGGAGAAGTTTATCGCGTCACGCCGAAAGGCGAGCATTCCGTATTTTTCAAGAGTGACGAAACCCATATTCGTGTTCTTTCCTTCGATGCCCAGGACAACCTGATTGCCGGCTCCGACGGCAGCGGTCTGATTTACCGCATATCTCCAGCAGGCGAAGGATTCGTGCTCTACAGCGCACCCAAGAAGGAGATCACGGCGCTGACTCTCGACGATGCGGGAAACATTTTTGCCGCCGCGGTCGGTGAAAAGCGCAGCAGCGGGGCGGCATCGGGCGTCAGTACGGCTCTCATAAACATGGGATCAAATGTGCCAACGACCGCAACCACCACGCCAGCTCCGGGCTTAAGCATTACGCCGGCTCCCAGCGCGCCGCAAACTGCAGGTCCGTTTCCTTTTCCCGGCGGTGGGGCCAGCGGCGGGTCGGATGTGTACCGGATTGCCGCCGATGGTTCGCCCACGCGAGTGTGGACGTCGCATGAAGATATTGTTTATGCCCTGGCCTTCGATGCCCGAGGACGCCTTCTGGCTGGCACCGGAAACCGCGGGCATGTTTTTGCTATCAGCGGCTTGGATGATTTTTCCGATCTTCTGAAAGCTCCGGCATCGCAGGTCACCGCCTTTGCCAAGGCTCCGGGGGGCGGTCTGTATGCAGCTACCAGCAATCTTGGGAAGGTATTTGTGCTGGGACCCGGACTGGAAGCACAAGGCACTTACGAGAGCGACGTGTTTGACGCCAGGCTTTTCTCGCGCTGGGGGCGGGCGGACATGCGCGGCACGGGCAACGTGGAACTCTACGCCCGCAGCGGTAATGTCGATAATCCCGACCGCAATTGGAGTCCCTGGAAGAGGATCGATCTGGTTAAGAATGGCGAGACCGGAATTCCCCCGGCGCGCTATGCGCAGTGGAAAGCGGTGCTGCACGCCGCGGCAATGGTGCCTGGCGTAGACAGCGTAACCCTGAATTATCTTTCCAAGAACGCCGCGCCTGAAATTGACGAAGTAAGCGTGCAGGTCGGAGTGAAGTATCAGCCACTGCCAAGAATGCCGGGTTCTGTCTCCGATTCCGCCGTATCCTCTTTCGGGGGAGCAGCATCGCATTTTGAATCCCCAACCCCGAGTTCGCATGATCGCGATTCCATCGGAGTGAAGTGGAGCGCGCACGACGAGAACGACGATCAACTGGTCTACTCCGTTTATTACCGCGGCGACGGTGAAACGCGTTGGCTGCTCCTCAAGGACAACCTGACCGACAAAGCGTATTCCTTCGATGCCAGCCTGCTACCCGACGGAGGTTACACAGTGAAGGTGGTCGCTTCAGATGCACCCTCGCACTCACCCGGTGAAGCGCTGACGACTTCGAGGGAAAGCCGCCGGTTTGAAGTGGACACTACTCCGCCGAGGATCGAAAGTCTGACCGCGTCCGTTGAGGCGGGACAAATCCATGTAACATTTCGTGCCAGCGACGGATTTTCTTCCATCAAGCGCGCGGAGTATTCGGTGGATGCCGGCGAGTGGAAGTACGTGGAGCCGGTCGGACGGCTCTCCGATGCAAAAACCGAGAATTACGACTTCAAGGTCACTCCCGAGAGCGCCAAGGATGGAGCGGCATCCTCCGAGCACGTAGTAGTCGTGCGCGCCTATGACCACTACGAAAATATGGGCGCGGCCAAAACGCTGATCCGGCCAAAGTAGTAGCGATCATCCTGCAGCAAGATAGATATAGCGCAGGATAAATAATGCAGTGAGTATCCACAGAAGGGGGCTCACTTCGCCGAATTTTCCCGCGGCAACCTTCACCAGAGTGTAGGAAATCAGTCCCAGGCTCAGCCCAGTTGCGATGCTGAAGGTCAGCGGCGTGGCCAGGATCGTCACGAATGCAGGCAGGCCCTCGCTGAAATCCTTCCAGTCGACGCGGGCAATCGATTCGGTCATCAATGCGCCGACGAGGATTAACGCTGGGGCCGTCGCATAGCCGGGGATTGCCGTGGCCAATGGCGAGAAGAACGCCGCTACGAGAAACAGTCCGGCCACAACCACATTGCTCAGACCCGTGCGAGCACCGGCCGCAACGCCCGCCGCGCTCTCGATATAGCTCGTCACTGTGGAGGTTCCCGTCAGCGCGCCGAAAATTGTTCCTACGGCGTCTGATATCAGAGCGCGACCGACTCGTGGAATCTTTCCGTCCTGAACAAAGCCACCTTGCTCGCATACTCCAACGAGGGTTCCAACATTGTCGAAGAGATCCACGAAAAGAAAGACAAAGATGATTTCGAGCAGCCCGAGGTGCATTGCGCCGCGCAGGTCAAGTTGCAACCAGGTGTAAGAAGGATGTGGCAGGGAAAAAATGGTGGTGGGCCAACTTGCCATACCCCGAAGAATCCCCAACAGCGTCGTGGCAAAAATGCTGATCAGGATTGCGCCGTTGACCTTGCGCACCATCAGCACTATGGCCAGCGCCAGACCGAAGCATGCCGCCTGCACTTCGTGGTCGAAATTTCCCAAGCCGACGAACGTGGCGGGATTGGCAACCACCAGTTTCGCATTGCGCAGTCCCACGAAGGCGATGAACATGCCAATACCCGCAGCCGTAGAGTGCTTAAGACATTCTGGGATGCCGTTGACGATTTGTTCCCGGATGCGAGTGACAGTGAGGAGGAGAAAGAAAACTCCAGAGATAAAAATCACGCCCAGCGCCGTGCGCCAGGGAACATGCATTCCCAGGCACACCGAATAAGTAAAGTACGCGTTCAGCGACATGCCGGGCGCCAGAGCGATTGGATAGTTGGCATATAGCCCCATCACGAGTGTGGCCGCAGCCGCCGACACGCAAGTGGCGAATACCACGCCTTCGGCAGGCATACCAGCCTGCGCCAGAATCTGCGGGTTCACCACAACGATGTAAGCCATGGTGAGAAAGGTGGTGAGCCCGCCAACCAACTCCCGGCGAAGCGTCGTCTGGTTGTCGGCAAGATGAAAGTAGCGTTCGAGCAGGGAGTTCTTTACAGGCGCACCAGGCGAGGCTTCTTTACGCGCGTTGCCTACAACGTTTGGCATTAGTGCAACCTCTCCTCGGCTTCTGCCGAAGTTTCTAGAGTTACACTCTTCATCTCATGGAGCACACCCGCACGCCGCAACTCGGGAAACATCCAGGCCCAGATCGCGATCACTACCAGAGTCCCAACTCCTCCCAGCAAGACAGCCGGCACTGTGCCAAACCACTGCGCCGTCAGGCCCGATTCGAACTGCCCGAGTTCGTTGGAGGTTCCGATGAAAACCATGTCCACCGCCATCACGCGACCTCGCATTTCATCGGGCGTGCGCAATTGTACGAGTGTTGCCCGAATAATCACGCTGACCATGTCGGCCGCGCCGAGAAAAATGAGAGAAATCAGCGAGAGCACAAGGCTGGTTGAGACTCCGAAAAGAATAGTACATATGCCGAACCCGGCCACTGACCATAGTAGGGTCGGCCCGGCCCGTTCCCGCAGTGGACGATGTGCCAGCGCCATCGCCATCATTGCCGCGCCCACTCCGGGGGCGGTCCGCAGGAGCCCAAGTCCCCACGGCCCGGTGTGAAGGATCTCGCGAGCATATACGGGAAGAAGCGCTACAGCGCCGCCCAGCAAAACTGCGAAAAGGTCGAGGGAGATCGCGCCGAGAATCATTTTCTCGCGCCAGATGAAGTGTAATCCGGCGAGAATCGTCTGCACGGTCATGGGTTCGCGTCGGCGCGCCTGGGGCCGCGTTTTGATGCGGAACATGGAAAGCAATGCGCCGAAAGCGGTCAGCATTGCGCCCGCATAGACCGCCGAAGGACCGTGAAACGCTGCGTAGAGAATTCCGCCCAGAGACGGACCAAGAATCGTGGCTGTCTGAAAAGTCGTGGCGTTCCAGGCCACGGCGTTGGCGAAATGTTCTTCAGGAACGAGTTGGGGAAGAATCGAGCGGCTGGCCGTTCCGTTAAATGAGCGCACCACGCCCAGCAGGATCAACACGGCGTAGATGGGCCTGACGGAATGGACACCGCGCTCCGCAATGAATAGCAAGAGCCCAGAACAGAGAGCGTATCCGGCATAGCACACGCTCAACACTTTGCGGCGCTCGAAGCGATCCGATGCGTGACCGGATACGAGGAACAACAGGATGCCGGGAAGAAATTGCGCCAGCCCAACCAGTCCCAGGTCGAGGGCCCGCTTGGTGATGTCATAAACCTGCCATCCCACCGCGACGGCCTGCATTTCCACCGCGGCTACGATAAGAAAGCGCGCGGTCTGAAAAAGCACAAAGTCCGGATTCGTGAAGGCGATGCGTCCGGTTCTGGAATCGGTGGGTGCGGGCATTGATCTGGTCTTGATGTACTAATGTGCCATAGAAACTGTAGATCCGCATGGGTGCTATAAAAAGGGTTTGATAAATATGATTGGTAGAATCGACGGATGATGCCGCTGTTCCGAACCGTCGGATGGATCGCGTGCGTCGTCTACTCAACCATTCCGTCGTTTTGGCTTCTGATTCATCCACGGGCAGATTTTTGGCGCTCGCGTCGACGATCACCGTATCGGATTCTTGTCCCGGTGTGGGTGGGAATGTGGATCCTTGTGGCCGCGATCACGGCCCGGTGGCGCGGTCTCCGGCTTTATGAAAATGGCTGGACGTGGATTCCAGCCGGAGTTCTATTCTGCGTGGGGATGTTGCTCTACGAGCTCTCTCATAACAGTTTCAGCCTGACGCAACTTGGCGGCCTTCCTGAGATTCTTCCCAATCAAAGCCATCAGCGCCTGGTGACGGCGGGAATTCGGGCGCACATACGCCATCCGGTCTATCTCGGACATCTCTGCGAGATGTTGGCCTGGAGCCTGGGTACGGGACTTGTGATCTGCTGGGCGCTGACCGCGTTCGCAGTGGTCACCGGTTCGGTCATGATCACGCTCGAGGATGCAGAACTGGAAAAGAGATTTGGGGAGGAGTACCGCCGATATCGTTCTACCGTGCCCGCCATTCTGCCTGTGAAAAACAGTAACCATACAAGGAAATCAGCTTGATGCAGCTCTCCCAGCGTCATCCGCGGTTCAAGCTTTTTGTTCGGACGGAATTCCGCACAGATTAAAGTCAGTAGCTATAATCCGACTTGGTTGAAGGTGAGACTGACGGCCAAAGTTTCCATGCGCTTCGAACTCTTCATCGCGACCCGCTACTTGCGGGCCAAGCGCCGGCAGGCATTCATCGGGATTATCACGGTCATCTCGATTGTTGGAGTTGCGGCAGGGGTGGCCTCATTGATCGTGGCGCTCGCTATCAACAACGGCTTTCGCCAAGACTTACAGGAGCGCCTGATCGGATCTACGTCGCACGTCAGCCTGTTGCGCGTGGCCGATGATGGCATCAAAGATTGGTCGCCACTGCTCGACAGACTTTCAAAACAACCGCATGTGGTCGCCGCCGCCCCAGCAATTTTTGAGCAGGTGCTGATCTCGCGTGGGCCGCGGGCGCGGGGCGCAGTGCTGAAGGGTATGATCCCATCGTACGAGCGCAAAGTCGGCGACCTGCTCAATAGCGTAAAGGCAGGCTCAGCCGCTGTTCTAGAAATTGCACCAACCAGTGAGAATACAAGCCAACCGGAAACGAAAAGCCCACCGACGAACGGAACTCCTTCTGAATCTCCCGACTCGCTGGCTGGCGTTTACAACCGCTTGGCCCAGATGCCCCCGATCATTCTCGGTAAAGACATGGCCGAAAATCTGGGCGCAACTGTCGGCTCCGAAGTTCTGGTCACCAGCCCTCAAGGCGAACTGACGCCCTTTGGCATGGTGCCGAAGTACAGCCGCTTCCGCGTGGTCGGAATTTTCAACTCTGGCTTCTTCGACTATGATTCATCCTGGGCGTTTACCAGGCTGTCTGACGCGCAGCGCCTGTTCGGCCTGGGGGATCTGATTTCCGTAATCGAATTCAAAGTCGACGATATCTACCAGGCAGGCGCCGTTTCGCACGAACTCGAAGAGGCGGCGGGAAAGGGCTTTATGGCCACCAACTGGATGGAGCAAAACAAAGCTCTATTTCACGCTTTGCGCCTTGAGCGCCTGGTAACTTTCATCACCATCGGACTGATCGTCTTCGTGGCCGCGCTGAACATTCTGATCTCCCTGATCATGATGGTCATGGAAAAAACGCGGGACATTGCGGTGCTCATGTCGATGGGCACGCGCCAGTCGCAAGTGCGAAACATTTTCATTGCGCAAGGAGTTTTGATTGGAGTGATCGGTACTGCCATCGGACTCGTGCTGGGTTTCGCCATCTCGTATGCCGGCGGACACTATCACATGATCTCGCTCTCGCCCGAGGTGTACTCCATCGATTACGTGCCATTCGCGCCGCGTCTGATGGATGGCGCGCTGGTAGCTCTAGTAGCCGTCGGGGTTTCGTTCGTCGCGACCCTCTACCCTTCATGGTCGGCTGGCAAGACTCTCCCTGCCGAAGCCCTGCGCTACGAATAGCATGCCAAGGCTTGTCATCCTGAGCGAAGAGTGTGCTTCGCGAACGCGAAGCGCACTCGCAGTCGAAGGATCCCTTTTACTTTCCTCACGATGGGCTCCGAAAGGCATTTTCATTTATGCGCATATTCCGCCCGGCGTTTTAAACGCACGTCTAACGGAACTTCTTTCTGCGTTCCGACGTACAATTAAACAGAAAGAAAAGAAGGAGGCCCAATCATGCTCACTTTCCTCCTGTGGTGCATCCTGTTCGTGCTCTGCTGGCCCCTGGCTCTGCTGGCGCTGGTAGCATATCCGTTCGTGTGGTTGCTTCTTCTGCCCTTCCGCATTATCGGCGTTGCGGTCCACGGAGTTCTTGAGATTATTTATCTCGCGATCACACTCCCGTTCCGCCTGCTCGCAGCGCCGTTTCGAATTTAGGCTTCGGGTACTCCGTCCCTATCTCAGGATCACAGCGTGCGTGCTAAATGGCCTGTCGAACCAGACCTTCCCCTTCTTGCGCTGGCGCGCAATAAACGGGGTGAAGGGCCAGATCGACATCGCAAAGAAACCGACGATCGTTCTCAAGATGGCTCTGCGTAGGGTAAGAGTTTGCCCTTCGTCCGGCATAACCTGATAGCCAGCAATGCATGAGCCCGGAGACGGTCTGCGCCGCACCAAGGGTATAACAAAATAAAAGAGGAGCAGAACAAACACCAGCGACGCTCCGCCCGTTGTCAACAAGGTGTCAGTTGGCGCAGGAGTCTCCCGCTCGAACATCCAAACAAAAACACCGGTCCGCCTCCACTCCGCGATGGTAGCGAAGATGCCGAAAGTTGGACCGATCACCATCATTGCGATAATGAAGTCCAGCCAGAACGCGAAAAACCGTCGGACAACTCCGGGAAGCGCCTCTCCAAGTTCCGGCGGGGCAGCGACCATCAGGGTGAAATATAAGATTGTGAACAGCGCGGCTAAGACGAGCGCCGCAGGGTGTGTGCCGCCCGTAAAGCGATAGTTTCCATTAGCCCAAGTGGATGATGCGCCCAAAGTTACCGGGGCGGGCGACAAGATGGCCAAGAACGCGACGAGCCCAAGAAGGCTAATAAAGAACCATCGGATATGCTTCACGCTCATCTAGCTACTTCCAGTTCGTTGCTCTAATTCATCGCCTTCAATTTCTCACTCACCAGCAGCCTCGCCCCTGTAGCCCGCTGCACATCCTCCGCGGTCAGTCCCGGAGCCACTTCCTCCAGCACCAACCCGCGCTCTGTCACCCGGATGTATGCCATCTCGGTCACGATAGTGTCGACCACCTTCACCCCGGTTAACGGCAGCGTACACTTCGCTAGAATCTTGGGCGCGCCTTCCCGAGTCGTGTGCTCCATCGCCACCACCGTGCGCCGCGCTCCGGCAACCAGATCCATCGCGCCACCCATGCCCTTCACCATTTTCCCCGGGATCATCCAGTTAGCCAGGTTTCCCGACTCGTCCACTTCCATCGCGCCCAGGACGCTCAAATCGATGTGACCTCCGCGAATCATGGCGAAGGAATCGGCGCTCGAGAAATAGGAGGTCCCCGCCATCTCGCTCACCGTCTCCTTCCCCGCGTTGATCAGATCGGCGTCTTCCTCACCTTCCACTGGATAAGGCCCAATCCCCAGCATGCCGTTCTCCGACTGAAGCACCACTTCCATTCCCGGCGGAACGTGATTCGCAACCAGCGTGGGCATCCCGATGCCCAGGTTCACGTAGAATCCATCGCGCAACTCGCGCGCAATCCGGTTCACAATGCGCTCACGCTTCTCGATATCTTTGCCTGGCTTTTCCATGGCTTAATCTGGGTACTCTGTGCTAGGCGCTCGTCTTCCTTACCGTCCGCTTTTCAATTCGCCCCTCATACAACTCGCCCTGAAAAATACGTTTCACGTAAACCGAAGGTGTGTGCACAAGGTCTCCATCCAAGTCTCCGGGTTCCACCAAATGTTCCACTTCCGCAATCGTGACTTTCGCAGCCGTGGCCATGATGGGATTAAAATTCCGCGCCGTCTTGCGGTAGACGAGGTTTCCCATCCGGTCGCCTTTCCACGCTTTCACAAAGGCGAAGTCTGCCTTCAGCCAGCGCTCCATCACGTAAGGCCGGCCATCGAACTCCCGCGTCTCTTTTCCTTCGGCCACAATCGTGCCCACACCAGTGGGTGTGAAGAACGCAGGGATTCCCGCGCCTGCCGCTCGAATGCGCTCGGAGAACGTCCCCTGCGGCACCAGATCGAGATCCACTTTGCCAGTCAGGACCATCGATTCGAGGAGCTTGTTTTCTCCCACATAAGTTCCGATGTGGCGCCGAATTTGCCCTGCCGCCAGCAGAAGTCCCACTCCGAATCCGTCCACTCCGGCGTTATTGCTGATAGTGGTGAGATTCTTGGATCCCTTTTTCACCAGGGCGCGAATCAGATTCTCCGGAATTCCACATAGCCCAAAACCTCCGAGCAGGATGACGGAGCCGTCGCCAACATCGCGAATCGCCTCGTCAGCACTGGCCACAACTTTATTCATAGCGAAAAGGATTCTAACCGAAATTAACTTGCACGGGATAATTGTTGATTTCTGATTGCTGGTTGTTGATTTGAGTCATTTTCTGCCGCCTTTTCAATCAACAATCACAAAATCTGCAATCAACAATAAATTTCTACTCGCTCTTCCCTGGAGTCTTCTTCAGCCCATGCGCCTGCTCGAATTCCTCAGCCAGTTGCCGCGTCGACAGGTTCTCGCGAATGTGCGCCAGCCGCTGCTCCACCTTGAATAAGGCATCCTCGAGGTTTTTCTTGTTGCTGATGGCAATGTCACGCCACATAGAGTACGGGCTCGCCGAAATTCGAGTCATTTCCCGCAACGCCCGGCCGCCCGCTGGCAGCAAGGGAGCGTCCTCGCCAAACTCTTCTACCAGCGCCGCCGCCAACGCAGTTGAAATCATTTGCGGCACGTGACTGATCCAGGCGCAAAGGCGGTCGTGATCCTCCGGCGGAAGCATCGCAATGCGCGCTCCGATCTGATCGATCCATCCAGCAAATTCTGCGAACAATGCCGCCTCTAGAGTCTGTCCCGGTAGCGGTGTCAAGAACCATACCGCATTGTGAAACAAATCCGCATCGGCGTAATCCACGCCGCTGTGTTCCTTTCCCGCCATCGGATGACCGGCCAGAAATCGCTTGTTCGCGTTCTTGCCAAATATCTTCAGCGCCTGCTCTGCCACAGCCGACTTCGTACTTCCTACGTCGGTGAGCAACGTGGTGGAGGGCAGAGACGGACCCAGCCTTCCGATTAAATCCACGATGGCTAGAACTGGAGTGGCCAGCATCACCAATTGGCTACCGTGCACAGCATCGGCCGGTTCGATGAATCCAGTGTCGATCACTCCCCGCATCTTCGCTTTTTCCAGCGCCGATTCGCGGTCGCATCCCACAATCCGACCCGCAAACTTCGCCTTCCGCAGCGCCAACGCGAACGATCCCCCGATCAGTCCGGTTCCGATAATCGTGATTTGCCGAATTGGCATAGATAAGGATTGAGTAATTGGGTAATTTGCGATTGGGCAATTGAGCGTGGAAACGCGCGTGGGTTTTCAATTACCAAATTACAAAATTGCCCAATTACCCAATGGTTCGTCCCACCGCCGGGGCAATCATCCGCAACTCATCCATCAACTTCGCGAACTGCTCGGGAAACAGTGACTGCGCGCCGTCAGACCACGCTTTGTTGGGATCGCAATGCACTTCCACCAGCAATGCATCCGCGCCCGCCGCCACTGACGCCCGCGCCATGGGTGCAACCTTGTCGCGCCGCCCCGTCCCATGCGACGGATCGGCCGTCATCGGCAAATGCGAAAGCTTGTGAATGATGGGAATCGCCGAAATATCCATTGTGTTCCGCGTATAAGTCTCAAACGTGCGAATGCCGCGTTCGCACAGGATCACTTCATAATTCCCGCCCGCCATAATGTATTCCGCCGACAGCAGAAGTTCTTCCAGAGTGGCAGCAATTCCGCGCTTCACCAGCACCGGCTTGCGCACTTTTCCCAACTCGCGCAACAAGTTGAAGTTCTGCATGTTGCGCGCTCCCACCTGCAGGATGTCCACATACGGCAGCATCATCGGAATCTGCGAGATCTCCATCACTTCGCTGATTACCAGGAGCTTGAATCTCTCTCCAGCTTCGTGCAGCAACTTCAGCGCGTCTTCTCCGTGGCCCTGAAAAGAATACGGAGAGCTGCGCGGCTTGAATGCGCCGCCTCGCAGCACACGCGCGCCCGCTTTCGCCACGGCCTCCGCCGTGGAAAAAAGCTGCTCCCGCGATTCCACCGAGCAAGGTCCCGCCATGACCACGACTTCATTCCCGCCGATGTTGACTTCATTCGCCAGCTTAACGATCGTTCCCTCCGGACGGAATCCTTTTCCCGCCAGTTTGTAGGGCGAACTGATGCGGTGGACCTCCTGCACTCCCGGCAACAACTCCAGATTGCGGATATCAAAATCAATGCCCGCTCCGACCGCGCCCAGCACGGTTTGCCGCGCCCCGGTTGACCGGTGCACTTCAAAGCCCATCTTTACCAGGTGCTCAATGACCTGCTGAATCTGACCCTCATCCGCCATGTCCTGCATCGCGATGATCATAAGAAAATCTCTGCTTCTTCCAGCTTAGGCTGACGACCAAGGACGGTTTTAATCATGCACTTCCGAATCCAACTCCGTTTCGCCCTTGCTCGTACCTGGCGTGCTCCCAATCCCCTCTTTTTGAATGTTCCGCATCACGTCCATGATGCGCTCGAAAATCCGCACCAGGTCTTGCCCCGGCAGCGGCCCTCGATTCAGCTGCTTCACATTCTCAAAGACAATTCGCTCGCGCTCCGGCTCGTAAATGGGTAAACTCGTGTTTCGCTTCAAACGCCCGATCTCCACCGCGGCGCGCGCCCGCTCGCTCAACAATTCGACGAGCTGCCGATCAAGTTCATCGATCTTCTTTCGCCAATCCGCAATGTCCATGGGAAACGAGTCTCAACTTTCAGGAGCTGACGGCTGATAACTGACAACTGGAAAGCTTCCTCACAAAGTCTCCCACCGCCGCCGCTTCACGTCCCTGATTCCTTTCAATTGTCTCAACGATCGCGCTGCCCACCACTACCGCATCGGCAAACTCGCCGACCGCGGCAAACTGCCCCGCATTGGAGATCCCGAATCCGACTGCGACCGGTAATGTGGTCACGCGCCGCAAACGCCGCACCAATTTCTGCGCGTCGTCCGCCACCTGCTGCCGTGTGCCAGTCACCCCCGTCCGCGAAACGGCGTAGACAAATCCTAGCGACGCCTCCGCAATCCGCTTCAACCGCGCATCTGGACTAGTTGGTGCCGCGAGAAATACGGGCGCCAGATCATTGGCCTTCATGGCGCGCAAATATTCGCCTGCCTCTTCCACCGGCAAATCCGTGACCAACACTCCGTCCACTCCGGCATGGCGCGCCACCATGCCAAATTTTTCCATGCCCATGCGCAAGATCGGATTCAAATACGAAAACACCACCAGCCCCGTGGACTGCGCATGCTGCCGCACTTCCGCCGCCAGAGTCAGCACCTGCGCCAGCGACGTGCCATTCTTCAGCGCGCGCTCGCTGGCCCGCTGAATCACTGGACCGTCCGCCACCGGGTCGCTGAAGGGCACGCCCAGTTCAATCACATCCGCTCCGGCTTCGATGGCGGCCAACACTACATCGCGTGTAGTAGCGAGATCGGGATCTCCGCACGTTACGTACACCACCAAGGCCGGCTTTTTGTAAAAAGATAAAGGCATAAAAGGTGAGTCTATTCACAACGATTCAATCCAACTTCAGACTCTCGCGCATGATTCCAATATCCTTGTCCCCGCGCCCGGATACGTTCACAATCACGACGTTCGATTTCTTCATCTTCGGCGCGCGCTTGACGATCTCAGCCACGGCATGGGCCGATTCCAGCGCCGGAATAATCCCCTCCGTCCGCGCCAGCAAAGTAGTAGCCTCCAACGCCTCCGCATCCGACGCCGGCACATACTCCGCCCGCCCCGCATCTCGCAGCGCCGCATGTTCTGGCCCAATCGAGGGATAATCCAGTCCCGCGGAAACCGAGTGCGTGTTTGCAATCTGACCAGCCGCATCCTGCAACACATAAGAATAAGTCCCCTGCAAAACTCCGGGAGACCCTCCCCGAAACCGCGCTGCATGATCGCCCAAAGCTTCGCCGCGGCCGCCAGCTTCCACGCCAATCAAACGAACCTTCTTATCCTTTATGAATTCGTAGAAAATCCCAATCGCGTTCGAACCGCCGCCCACGCACGCAATTACCGCCGCCGGCAATTTTCCTTCAGCCTTTAGAATTTGCGCCCGCGCCTCGCGTCCAATCACGCGATGAAAATCCCTCACCATCGTCGGATAGGGATGCGCACCCAACACGCTTCCCAACAAATAGTGTGTGGTGCGGACATTCGTAACCCAGTCGCGCATGGCCTCATTGATCGCATCCTTTAAAGTGCGCGATCCCGACTCCACCCCGCGCACTTCCGCCCCCAGCAACCGCATACGGAACACATTCAACTCCTGCCGCCGCATGTCCTCGGTCCCCATGTAAACAACGCACTCAAATCCCAGCAGCGCGCAAACCGTCGCCGTAGCCACGCCATGCTGCCCAGCGCCCGTCTCCGCGATCACCCGACGCTTGCCCATGCGCTCGACCAGCAGCGCTTGTCCCAGGCAGTTATTGATCTTGTGCGCCCCTGTGTGCAGGAGGTCTTCCCGCTTCAAATAAATTTTTGCCCCGCCTAACTTTTGCGTAAGCCGCTCCGCAAACGTGAGTGCTGTAGGCCGCCCCGCGTAGGTCCGCAGCAACTCCTCCAGCCGCCGCTGAAACTTGCGATCGCGCTTGGCCTTCTCGTACTCACTCTCCAATTCCTCCAGCGCCGCCATCAAAGTTTCTGGCACATACCGCCCGCCGTAAACCCCGAATCGACCCGGCTCAGCCGCAACAAGTTTCAGGCGCGGGTGCCCCACCCTTGCGCGTTCTCCGCGCAGGGTGGGGTTTTTGACTTTCATAGTTTTTGGAACCGTCGCCATTTCTAACTCGCCTTCCGATCCATTTCGCGCACCGCCTTCACAAACGCACGCACCTTCGCGGGATCTTTTTTCCCCGGAGTTGCCTCCACTCCCGACACCACATCCACGCCCCAAGGCTCGAGAACGCCTATCGCTTCAGCCACATTCTCCGCTGTTAATCCGCCCGCAACTACAAGCTTCACACCGCCCCGCCGCATACTTTCTGCTATCGGTACCGCTCTATCCCAATCGAATTTTTTGCCCGTCCCGCCTGGCACCAGCAAGTCGCCCGAGTCCAGCAGGACCGTGACCATCTGGTCCTCCGGAAGCGACACGTCCATCGGAACATCCTTTTCCCGAGTCACAAACTCCGAGGCCGCCTGCTGAATTCGCTGATCCTCCAGAACGAAACTCATGGGTAGAGCGATCAGATGTCGTGCCCGCTCAGGAAAGAGTGATGCTCCCGTCGCCATAGGACTCCCGCCACCTTTAATCGGAAAGTAAGTTTGCGTTCCGGTCAATCCAACTTCTCGAACAACTCTTGCGCAATAACGGCCGTTACTATCGACAAATACTCCGATTTTCTCCACGCCCTCCGGCAACTTCTCTACAATCGCCCGCGCCTCCTCGACACTGATATTCCGCGGACTCTTCTCATAAAACACAAACCCCAGCGCATCCGCCCCGGCATCCACCGCGGTCAGCGCGTCCTCCAAATTCGTCATTCCACAAATTTTCACCCAAGTCATACGTCAAGTTGTCAGGTACAGGTAAATTCAATCTCTACAATCCGCTCACAGGCCACTCGATGCATACTACCCGGCACTCAACAGCAATTCCCGCAGCGCCTCACCCGGCCGCTCCGCCCGCATCAGTGACTCTCCAACCAAAAACGCGTGATACCCCGCCGTTCGCAGACGAGCAATATCTTCGCCTGAGCGAATCCCGCTCTCCGCCACTCGTACTACGTTCTGCGGAATCCGCTCCGCCAACCGAAATGCCGTTTCTGAATCCACTTTGAACGTCCGCAGATCGCGAGTGTTCACTCCGATCAGCTCACACCCCGCATCCACGGCCCGCTGCAACTCCGCCTCATTGTGCACTTCGCATAGAACGTCCAACTCGTGCAAGCGGGCGCCTAACGCCAGCCGGTTCAATTCTGCATTCGTCAAAGCCGCCACAATCAGCAACACCGCATCTGCCGCGTTCGCCCGCGCCTCCAGCAGCTGAAACTCATCGACAATAAAATCCTTGCGCAGACACGGAATCTTCACCGCTGCCGCAGCCAGCCGCAAATTTTCCAATGACCCCTGAAAGAATTCTTCGTTCGTGAGCACCGAGAGCGCTGCCGCCCCCGCTGCCGCCAACTCCCGCGCCAACTCCTCCACACGAAACTCCGCCCGGATCAAACCCTTCGAAGGCGACGCCTTCTTTAACTCCGCAATCACCGCCACGCCGGTTCTGCTCTTTTCCTCCAGCGTCCGCCGAAAACCGCGAGGCACGTGCCGCGCTGCACGCCTTTCCATCTCGCGAACGTCACTCAATCGCTTTCTTTCAGCGATTTTCCCGCGAGTAGAACTCACAATCTGATCAAGAAAGACGGGCATAAACGAGTGCTTGAATTATACGGGAAGGTAACGATTGAGCCATTGCCAAGGGAGGGGAAGCGTGGAAACCGAAATGAGGCAGATGAAGATTCTTTCAGATGCCTTTCACCTTTCCCGCGTACTGTAATCCTCGAGGCAGCCTCCCCTATCGCTCGCTTCAGAAGGAGAACCATGAAAACATCACATCTCTTTGCCCTAACTGTAATTGCCGCCACCCTGTGCTCTCTCCCGTTGCGAGCTGAGGAGCACGAAAAGAAGATCAAGCGCACCGACCTGCCCCCAGCGGTCGAAAAAACCGTCGTCACACAGAGCCAGGGCGCAACCATCCGCGGCTTCAACGAAGAACAGGAAAATGGCAAGACCTTTTACGAAGCTGAGATGACTGTGAACGGCCACAGCAAAGACGTCCTCATCGACCCGACGGGTGCCGTGGTAGAGATAGAAGAGCAAGTCGAGTTCGCCGCGCTGCCTGCCGCCGTCCAGAGCGGACTGCAGGCCAAAGCCGGCGCCGGCAAACTTGGCAAAGTCGAATCCATTACCAAGCACGACAAGGTTGTAGCCTATGAAGCGAAGGTCGTGACCAACGGGAAGCGATCCGAAATCCAGGTTGGCCCCGACGGCAAGCCCTTGGACCACGAGGAATAAATCCTCACGCGATCACTGGCACACCGCCGCCACCTCTTTATAAGGCTTCTCCGCGTGCTCTGGATATTTGATTTGCTTCACCTGCATCCATTGGTCGAGTAGTGTTCCCGCATCATGCAGCGCAACATCCGGGTCGCTGTCATATGCGGGATCACTCTGGGCTTCTTCCAGCGTCACCAGCTTGAATCCTTTTTTCTTCAGCAGATCGAGCACATCCGGCAGGATCGTGCTGCTGAATGCACCCAAATGCAACAGCAGTACATAGCTGATCTCGTGCCCATAAATCAGCTTTGCCTGTGCTCGTCCCAGGTCAAGGAACTCTGAGGCTGTACTCAAATAGCTCGATCGCAACCAGGCAATCGATTTCTCATCGCCCTTCGCCACGCATCGCGCATACGCCGTGTTCCACATGTAATCTTCCCAGTCGAGCGTAACCTGCGCGATTCTGTAACCGTGCGCCAGCAAATAAGCCCGCACCGCACGGCGCTTCTCGACGGTATCTCCTTCGTGCAGGTACGGATAACGCAGCCAGTGCCAGTTGTCCTTTTGGGACAGCAATTCCAGCACCGGTTCGTCTTCTTCGATCTCCCGCTCGAAAGCTTCAGGAGTGTTCTGCTCAAGGTCGATGTGCGCATATGTATGATTGCCCACCGGCTCTTGTGCGGCCCACAACTTCAACGCCTCCCCGGCGTCGGCGTTGCCCTCAAGTTTCTTCGCATTGATGAACCCGTAGACCGGAGGCAAGCGCCGCTTCTTGAAAATCGCAAGGACATTTTTGGTCGTCTCCGCCCGCGTCACTCCCGGCGGCAGCAATCCGTTCAGGGGAAGGTCATCGAGAGTGATTGCAAGCTTTTGCGCAGCGGATACGCCCGCCAGTGCGGAAGGAAGGAGAAACAGCAGGATTGCATTTCTGTAAATCGATCGCACCAGATGTTTCATGGCAAGAGTTTACTGTATGCAGTGGTTGTAGAGAGAGCGCGAACGCAAAGCCGCCCCAGGGAAGGACTTACGTCGAAGAACAACGTTTTGGTGCCATCGAAGGGACTCGAACCCCCACACCGTTGCCGGTACATGGACCTGAACCATGCGCGTCTGCCAATTCCGCCACGATGGCAATCTGGAACTTGCTATGCAGCGGCGGCCCCAAAGGCCGCCGTGTCAGGAAGACTTACACTTCTATTTTACAGGCATGCCTCAACCTGTCAAACGGCCGCGTCAAAGGCCGTTAGGCCAAAGCTCAAAACTCGGGAACCTGCGCCGCCTTATCCCAGCTTCGCCGTCATCGAAATCTTTGCGTTCAACACCTTCGATACCGGGCATCCCTTCTCCGCCGCCTCCGCGTATTTCTGAAACGCGGCCGCATCCGCTCCCGGCACCTTGCCCACCACGTCGATGTGGCTCTTTGTGATTGCCCAGCCCGAATCGAGCTTCTCCATGGTCAAAGTGACGTTCGTGCTGATGCTCTCCGGCGTCAGATTCGCGCCGCCCAGTTGCGCCGAAAGCGCCATCGAGAAGCATGCCGCATGAGCCGCCGCAATCAACTCCTCGGGATTCGTTCCCGGCCCATTCTCAAACCGCGAGGTGAACGAATACTGCGTATCTTTCAGCACCCCACCCGGCGCTGAAATCGATCCCTTCCCGTCCTTCAACCCACCCTTCCATACCGCGCTTGCCTTGCGTTCCATTTCTTCTTGCTCCTTATCATGACAATGAAATCAAGTACTCGGTCATTGTAGACGGAGACCACGCACCCTGTCAGGAACCTGAGAAGTGCTCGGCATTGCGAAAAGCGACCCATCGCCACCTCTCAATAAAAATCCGAGCAGCTCAAGTAATATCCGCATCCGGGGCAGCTCAGCTTGCACCGGTTATCCTCTAATTCCGTCGAACAGTTCGGACAGAACCGCTCTGGATGCCCCGCCCACGGCCCGATTCCGGGCAAAGCCAGTTTCGCCACTTCCTCAAGGCTGTCTGCTCCCGCGTCCCGCCCGTTCATCGCCATCCGGGCAACATAATCGCAGGCGTCCTCCGGCGCAAGTGAGAAACCGTCTTCCCCGTCTTGGCTGTTGGTGGCTTTCCATAGCCAAAAAATTTATTCGCTAGTTCACAAATCTTCATGCTTCCACAGCCCCTTTTGCGCTAGAATCCGTTTGCATTGAAGAGCGTGGTCCATCTGGCCGTGGACGCTGCTCTTGGCCTTCCCCCAGGAGGTAGTAGATGTATCGGCCCTATTCGAGTTCCTTAGCGGACTCTCGTCCATTTTTGGACGTACAGTCCCTGATCCGTAACCTTTCTCAGGACTTTGTCACGTCCTTTAACACCGGTAACATTGACCAGGTTGCCGCTCTCTTCGCACAAGATGGCGCGTTCATGGCGCCGCATCATGAACCGGCATACGGTCCCAAAGCCGTGGAGCGCTTGCTTCGCCAGTGCTGCGAGGCCGGGTATGAAGACCTGCGCCTCGAAACTGTGCGCGTGGAAACCTCCGGCGACTTGGCCATGGAGATTGGCCGTTACACCGTGGCTATCCGCCAGCCCGACGGCACCGTCATAGCCGACCGGGGCAAGTACGTGAAAGCCTGGCGCCGTCTCGGCGTGTGGTTGATCGTAGCCGATTGCTGGAGCAGCAACCTTCCCGCTCCTCGTTAGCGGGAACATAAAAAGTCGCGTTGCGAGGGCCTAAAATCCCTTCGCTATACTCTCGTGTCCGTACCCTTCCTAGAGCCAGGCGCCTTCACTGAATCTTCAGGTTCTTCTGAATAAAATAGACACGTTAGGAATCCTCCCCATGCATCAACCCGGAGTGTGGTACAACCAGACCCTGTGAAGCTGCTAGTGGTCGAAGACGAGCCTCGAATGCTGGAACTGTTGCGCCGCGGCCTCACCGAGGAAGGCCATACCGTAGTGTGTGCCGCGGACGGCGGCGAAGGCTGGGATCTTGCGCGATCCTACGACTTCGACGCCGTCGTGCTCGACGTCATGCTTCCCAAGATGAATGGTTTCGAGTTGGCGAAGAAGCTTCGTCAGGAACGCGTCGCGACGCCCGTGCTCATGCTCACTGCCAAGGATGCCGTCCAGGATGTAGTCCGCGGCCTCGATGCCGGCGCCGACGATTACCTCACCAAGCCGTTTACCTTCAACGAACTGCTCGCACGTTTGCGCGCGCTGCAACGCCGCTCGACTTCGCGCTCGCAAAACCGTTTGCAGGTGGCGGATCTCATCCTCGATCCCGAGTCGCGCGAAGTCTCACGCGCTGGTGTTCCCGTCATTCTCACGCGCACCGAATACAGCCTGTTGGAACGACTGATGTACCGGGCCGGAAAAGTCGTTCCCCGGCACACGTTGATTGAGGCAGTATGGGGCTTTGATCGCGAGATCGAAGAGAACACGCTCGACGCTTTCGTTCGCCTGTTGCGCCACAAAGTGGATCCCGAAGGTTCGCCCAAACTGATTATCACGGTACGCGGCGTGGGCTACATGATTCGCAACGAAACCATTCGCCCGGAGATCATTCGCGAGGAGCTTTCCCGGTGAAGAAGCTCTCCATTGGCTTGCGCCTCACGTTGTGGTATCTGGTGATTTTTTTTGTCGCCGAATTAATTTTTGGCGCGGGCATGTGGATGATCCTGCGGCAAAACTTGTTCGACATTGCCGATGCGGCTCTCGAAGACCAGGCCGCCGACCTTCAGCGTTTCCTGGAGGCTCGTAAGGATGCCCCGATTCCGCAGTTGCAGGCTGAGATCAGCGAAGACTATAAGATTGAACGCTCGGAAGACTATTTGCAGATCACCGATGCCAGCGGCCATGTGATTTATCGTTCGCGTTTTCTTGACGAGCATCCCCTCCCGCCGCTTTCGCCGGATTCGTTAGACCGGCCTTTGTTCGAGAGCCGCAAGCTGGGCCACGAACGTTTCCGCTTCCTAAGTACACAAATCGAAGTCGGCCGGGTGTACATCGTTCGCATCGGCCATCGCATGCATGAGGAGGTGGAAACCCTCGATGCCTTCCGCGGATACCTCCTCTGGTTCGCGCCGCTGCTCCTGCTAGGCGCGTCCGCTGGCGGCTACTGGCTGAGCCGTCGAGCTTTGGCTCCGGTGGACGCCCTCACACGCACGGCCCGCACCATCTCCGGCCACAACCTAAGCAGCCGGCTTGAGCAATTGCAAACCGGCGATGAACTGCAACGCCTCTCCGACACCTTAAACGAAATGCTGGCACGCATCGAGTCCGCTTTCCTCCGCATCACCGAATTCACCGCCGACGCCTCGCACGAGTTGCGCACCCCCATCGCACTCATCCATACGGAAGCCGAACTTGCTTTGCGTCGCTCGCGAAACGAAACCGAATACCAGGAAGCGCTCCGCCACATTCTTCTGGAAGCCGAGCGCACAGCGAAACTTATCGAGGAGCTGCTGGCCCTCGCTCGTGCAGATTCCGGCCGCGAGGCCCTCGACATCCATCCCATCGATTTGCTCCCACTTCTGCAAGAATCCGCGTCGAAGTGGACCCAGGTTGCGGTTCTCCGGAATTTGCAATTCGAAGCGAGCCTGGCCGCCACTCCCTTGCCCGTGGCCGGAGACGCAAACGCCTTACGCCGCGCATTCGACATCCTGCTCGATAACGCCATGAAGTACACCTCTTCCCCCGGCAACATAAAGCTCACGGCTGGAGAAAATAAAAAGGAAGGCCACGTCATCGTCAGCGTGGAAGATACGGGCATGGGAATTGCCCCTGAGGATCAGGCCAGAATTTTCGAACGCTTCTATCGCGTGGACAAAGCCCGCAGCCGCGAACTCGGAGGCGCCGGCCTCGGTTTGGCGATTGCTCAATGGATCGTTCACTTGCACAGAGGGACGATCACTGTGAAGAGTGAGGTGGGGAAGGGCTCTACGTTCTTGATCCAGATTCCCAGTCCTCACTCTGAGCCGGAGTAATTGATGCCGAAGACTCAGCAGCCACAAATCCGGAATGCGGCGATCGCCAATTTCCGGCTGCGGCGTAACCATTTGCTACGTAACGACGACGACGCGGCGGCGGATGCCGCCACCATCTCCCGCGATATGTGCGGAGTACAGGCACAGGTCATGTCGGCGGCGTATCTCCAGCTCTGGGCCCGCAATCATACGCTCACTCGAAGTGAGATTGAAGATGCGCTGTGGAAGACGCGAACGCTGGTCAAAACTTCTCTCATGCGACAGACGCTGCATCTTATCCCCGCGGATGAATTTCCGCTCTACATTGCTGCGCTCAGGCCGAGCCGTGTGGCGCAAGCCTTGCGTACCATGGCTCGATTCGGCATTTCGCGCGAGGAAGGCGAATCGATCACACCTTTGATCATGGACGCTCTCTCCGCCGGGCCATTGCGGAGGCCAGCGATCGCGGCTGTCGTCCGTCCCAAGGTGAGCAAACGAGCGCGCGCATGGATGGAAGCCTGTTGGAGCATGATCCGCATTCCCGTGGCGGAGGGCTCGATCTGTTACGGACGCGGAGAGGGCAACGAAATCGTTTTCATTCGAACGGATCAGTGGCTGAAAGATCGATCGATAAAAGATCAGAAGCTGCCGAAGCTGAAGGTGGAATCGGTCGCAGTGACACAGGCCCAGTGCGAGCTCTTCCGAAAATATTTGCGCGCTTATGGCCCGGCTTCTCTGCATGACTTCGCGCACTGGTCGGGCATCTCGATGCAGGAGGTGAAGCCGCTGCTGCCTTTGCTCCAGGCAGAACTGGCCGAGATTCCCGGTGAGAAGAAAGACCGTTGGCTATTTCCTGAGGACGTCGCGATTCTGAACAAGACCTCCACGAAGGAGACTGGCGTCCGTCTGCTGCCGATTTTTGATTCCTTCCTGCTCGCCCACCGCGAGAAGGATCACTTACTGAGCATGCAGCACTACAAGCGCGTGTACCGCAACCAAGGCTGGATCTCACCGGTAGTGCTGGTAGATGGCGCGATCGCGGGCGTGTGGTCGCACAAGATTCAAAACAAAAAGTTGTTTGTAGAAGTCGACCCGTTCGGCAGACTCACCCGGACCCAGCGCGCTGCGATCAAGCGGGAAGCTGAGGCACTGGCGGTGTTCTTCGAGAGCAAGCTAGATCTGAAGTTCTCATGATCAGATTCGGAAGATATTTTGTTCTCCGCGTCCTCCGCGGGCGTTCTTCGCGCTCTCTGCGGTTTAAGATTTTTGATATCCCGGCGAGCACCTGCTCACCCGAGACTCGAGCAGGCTCCCGACCGCGCAAGAGTTGCATTTGTCGCCCAGCCATACGAGGATAACAATGCATGATCGTGAACTTCGCGGAGCGGGCGCACAATCACAACTGGGAACTCGACCCGGTTACCAGATCCTTGCTGGACACCGATTTCTACAAGCTCCTGATGCTCCAGTTTATCTGGAAGAACTATCCGAAGACGCGGGTACAGTTCACCCTCTTCAACCGCTCGACCAGCGGTCCGGTAGATACTTTCAAGAATGAAGAGCTGATCGCGCAGCTGGACCATGCCCGCAGTGTGCGCTTTCGCCGATCGGAGATTGTCTGGTTGGCGGGCAACACGTTTTACGGCCACCGCGGAATTTTTGAACCCGACTTTCTGGAATGGCTGGAGCGCGATTTTCGCCTGGCGGACTATGAACTATCGGTGAAGGACGGGCGCTTTCACCTGACCTTCGACGGCCTCTGGACCGATACCACCATGTGGGAGTTGTACTCGCTTTCCATCATCAACGAGCTCCGCACGCGCGCAAATCTGAAAAGGCTGAGCGAGTTCGGTCTCGACATTCTCTACGCCAAAGCGAAGACGAAACTCTGGAGCAAAATTGAGCGCCTGCGCGGCGTACCGAACCTGGCCGTGGCAGATTTCGGCACGCGTCGCCGGCACAGCTTTCTGTGGCAGGAATACGTCGTCGAAGCCATGGCATCAAATCTGGGCAGCGGCTTCACGGGAACCTCGAACGCGTTTCTTGCCCACAAACACGATCTGGAGGCGATTGGCACCAATGCGCACGAGATCCCGATGGTCCTTGCCGCACTGGCATCCGACGATGAGGCGCTGAAAGCGTCGCAGTATCAAGTTCTGCAGATGTGGCAGAAAACATACGAGGGCGCGTTGCGCGTCATGCTCCCAGATACTTTTGGCACCACGCAATTCCTCGAAGGCGCGCCCGATTGGGCGGCGGACTGGACCGGGCAGCGGGTCGACAGCAAAGATCCCTATCTAGCCGGAGATGAATATATCGCCTGGTTGCAGCGTCACGGCCGCAGTCCGCGCGACAAGCTCCTCATCGCCTCTGATTCGCTTGATGTCGGCGATATCCTCGGACTGCACGCGTATTTTGGAGGAACCCTCGCCAGGGGCCTCACGCCCCAGGATTTCCAAGGCGCGGCGGACTTCGACGACCGGCGGAAGTGGACTCCGGGCCGCCGCATTCGTTTCAGCGCAGGCTGGGGCACGCTGTTGACCAACGACTTTCGCGGTTGCGATCCCACTGGCGACGGCGGCTTCGACCCCATTAGCCTGATCAGCAAAGTTTCCAGCGTGGAAGGCCGGCCCGCGGTCAAGCTCTCTGACAACTACGCCAAAGCGCTCGGCTCCTCTGCGGAGATCGAACGCTACCGCCGGATTTTCGGTACGGCAGGAATGAGTAACATCCCCGTAATAACGTAACTTATTGGAGCGGAGAGATTTGTCGCCGAAACATCTGATTTTTAGTTGTTAAGTAGTTATGGCACTGTCGGGCCATTTACGGATTCCCCCCTGTACCGTAATCTCGTTCTTGAGCAGCACTTGGGGGAGGGCTGATCAACATACGTCCCACGACTCAACCGGGTCTTGGGGCGTTTTGTTTTGCGCACGAGTGAGCTTTTTCACCTGTGGCCTGGCCTCACGGTTTGCTTCGTCCACGAACCACTGCGACGCAGCGGAGGGCTCTCGGAGTCGAACTCGTGTCCTACTTCCGCGCGTAGCGGGTCTTGCACTGCGGACACTCCAGCACATGCATCTTCCCACTGAGAGGAATGGTCGGAATGATAAAGAAAAATACGAGGAATCTCATTCCAGTTTTTTGAATGAACTGGGCCTGGGTCCCACAGGTTCCGCAGCGCAACAGTTCCGCTGTTGTTTCGGACCCCCAGAAAAAGACCTTTGTTCCGATGATTAGCATAGCGGTGCCAGTGTACTACGGTCGTGTGCAAATTCTTTCATCCTGTTACCCGCCAGCAATTGGGGGTATGATCACCGCCGAATATTTGGCCGCGTGGAGACCGCGCTGGGGCCTAACTCATGCGACGTAAAAAAAAATCCATCCATGGCGCTGCAATGCTGGTGCTTTTTGCATCTAGTTTCTTCGCGACCGGTGTCCGCGCAGCTGCCCAGCACGAGAGCGTGATTTTCAGCTTCGCAGGCAGCCAGAAGACAGCGAATGGCCCCTTGGCTGGTGTCATCTTCGATGGCTCCGGTAATCTCTACGGCACGACAAATGGCGGTGGCAACGGTTTTGGTACGGTCTTCGAGCTGACGGCCGCCGCTGGCGGGGGTTGGACGGAGAAGATTCTCTACAGCTTCAACAACGACGGGATAGACGGGCGCGGGCCGAGCGCCGGTGTGATTTTCGATGCCGCGGGTAACCTTTACGGAACGACCCAATTTGGCGGATCCGGTTGCAATCCCCCTTCTGGTTATTGCGGAACCGTGTTCGAACTGACACCCACGGCGACCGGGGAATGGACCGAGAAGATTCTGCATAGCTTCCAGGCGAATGGCACGGACGGGACCTTGCCTCAATCCGGTCTGGTCATCGACAGCCAGGGCAATCTCTATGGGACGACGGTTCTCGGAGGCAACAACAACCTCGGTACCGTGTACGAGTTAAAACCTGCGGCGGGCGGGGGATGGAAGGAAGAAATTCTACACTCTTTCCGCGACGGTGGGGACGGACAGTTTCCCCAAGCTGGTTTGATTTTTGATGCCTCCGGCAATCTCTACGGCGCAACCTCCGGGGATGGACAGTTTGCCAACGGCACAGTTTTCGAGTTAACCCGCACCGCCAGCGGAGGATGGAAGGACAAGGTTCTGCACTCTTTCGGCACGAGTAACGACGGGGGCTTCGTCTTGAATAGTCTGTTCGTCGATCCGGCGGGGAATCTGTATGGCACGACCCAAAACGGGGGTTCCCAGGGTGTCGGGATGGTTCTCGAGTTGTCGCCCCAGGCAGGCGGTCTATGGACAACCACGATTCTGCATAACTTCACTTTTGGCGGGACGGATGGGCTCAGTCCCCTGGCTGGCGTGATCATGGACTCGGCTGGAAATCTGTATGGCACCACCCAAGGCGGAGGCCCTCATAACTTTGGGACGGTATTCGAACTGTCTCCCAATCCAGGGGGCACATGGACCGAAAGGATTCTTCACGACTTCCACGGCACAGACGGGTTTCTCCCTGTCGCCCCTCTGATCTTCGACGACTCCGGCCATCTTTACGGAACGACGTTTCTCGGTGGAGCGACTGAGGGTGGTGAGGTCTTCGAGATCATCCCATAGGCTCAGCGAGGTCAACGTGGGTTAGATTGCGGGCTACCAGAACGGGGCATACAATTCAACCGTGAGGCGACTGCTGCCCAAAGTCTTCTTGATGGGAATCCTCGTTAACACTAGCCTTGCTTTTTCTGAGCGTTCCCCAATAGTCGAAACGATGGCGGGGCGCATCGTGGCTTACTCTAGCGGGTTGACATGTTTGAACGGGAATGCGTATTGGTCGATGCTCATTCATATCCAAGAGCAAACGACTGAGGCTTCATCGCGATTTGTCGAGGTGAATTTTTCTCTTCCCTGCAACAAATCGCCAGAATGGATCACTCGAAAATCATCCCTACAGAAGTTTCGGCTGACGCGGGATCAAGACGCTGATTCGGTTCTGAAGGAGTTTATGGATTGCGCTACCGAGTCTCCGAGTGGCCATACTCCCGAACCCTGTCCGCATCTGTCGCTGTGGAAACGCGTCCCCGGCGCAGAACTCGAAAGGCTTCCATTTGGGGAGCGGGTGCCAAGCTACCGCTCTGTGGACCTGCCTCTTCTCCCGGTGCTTTGACGAATGCAAGACGGTTAATTGTTGAAAAGGCGTTTACACGCACTGAGACTTGGCCCACCCAGACATTCAACGACACTCCTATTCGATCCCCAACTGCCTCTGAATCTGCTCCAGAGGCACGCCCTTCGTCTCCGGAACCATCGTCTTCACCCAGATGAGCTGCAGCACCATCATCCCGGCAAAAAACGAAAACACGTAACCCGGCGGGAAGGCCGCAACCATCTTGGGGAAAAATGTGGTGAGCAGGGCGGCGAAGATCCAGTGGGTGAAACTGCCGAGGGTCTGGCCTTCGGCACGATGGCGATTGGGAAATATTTCGGAAATAAGCACCCAGATGACTGCTCCCTGTCCGATAGCGTGGGCGGCGATGAAGGCGAAGATGCAGACGGGCACAATCGAATAGTGTTCGGTAAAAAAAGCCCAGGCCACCAGGCCGAGCGAGGCAATGTAGCCGAACGAGCCAATAAAGAGCAGCGTTCGCCGGCCCAGCCGGTCAATCAGCCACAATCCGACAAAAGTAAAAATAAGATTGGTGACGCCGATTCCGATCGACTGCAAGAGTGCGGCTTTTGTGCCCAGGCCGGTAAGTTCGAAGATGCGCGGCGCAAAATAAAGAATGGCGTTGATCCCGGACATCTGATTGAAGAATGCCACGAGGAAAGCTAGCAAGATCGGCTTGCGCAGGCGGCGGGTCCAGAAATGTCCGGAAGAAACTTGCTCGGAGGATGCCGCCAGAATGGCATCGGCCTCAGCTGCGATTTCCCTTGGCGAGCACTCCGGTTCGATGCGTTGCAGCACTCGCAATCCAGCTTCGCGGTCGCCTTTTCTGCTCAGCAACCAGCGCGGACTTTCCGGAAGCCCGAAGCAGAATACGGCATAGAGCAGTGAGGGAAACGCGGCCACTCCAAGCATCCAGCGCCAGGCGTTGGGACCTACGCCTGCCAGCAGAGCATTCGACACGAACGCGACCAGGATGCCGAAAACAATATTGAACTGGAACATTCCGGCAAGGCGTCCGCGATGTTTGGCCGGAGCGATCTCCGAGATGTACATGGGCGCAACCACCGTGGAGATGCCAATGCCCAGTCCACCGATCACGCGGGCTGCGATGAAAGTTACAACGTTGGGCGCCAAAGCCGAGCCCACCGCGCCCACAAGGTAGAGAATGCCGATCCAAAGCAGCGTAGCCTTGCGTCCGAACTTGTCCGCGGGCCAACCGCCCAGCAGAGAACCGACGACGGTGCCGTAAAGCGCAGAGGCCATGGCAATGCCGTGCAGTTCCGGACTGAGCCCCCACAGCGCCTGAATTGTTTTTTCGGCGCCGGAAATTACGACCGTATCAAAGCCGAAGAGAAATCCGGCGAGCGCTGAAGTTAGCGACCAGAAAAAGATGCGAGCATTCATGGTTTAAGAAGTACCTGGTACCTAGTGCCTAGTACCTAGTACTAGAACCGAGAAGCATATTACGAACCCAAGAGAACACTAGGTACTGGGTACTAGGTACTAGGTACTAGGTACTAGGTACTAGGTACTAGGTACTTCCTTTCGTCAGCGGATACCCCTTCTCCCGCCAGTCACGAATGCCGCCGTCCATCGAAATTACGTTGGTGTAGCCCATCTTCTGCAGATTGTCGGCGGCCAGTGCCGAGCGAAAGCCTCCGCCGCAGTAGAGAACAATTTCGGCATTCAGATCGGGCACCCGCGCCTCAATGTCGCGCTCGATGATGCCCTTGCCCAGATGAATCGCGCCCGGCAGATGGTCCTTGGTGAATTCACTTTCCTCGCGGACATCCACCAACACGAACTTTTCGCCGCGATCCACTTTCTTCTTCACTTCCTCAACGTTGGTCTCACGCACACGAGTCTTTGCGTCATCGACAATCTTCAAGAAGCGCGGAGGATGTTGTTGAGCCATGGCTGCTCCTTCGTCGGTCAGTTGGATACACATCCTATCAAGGGCCGCTGGATTGTGCTTGGAAGCCGCATTCTCGGTTAGCATGAACGAGTGCCAGCGAACAGAGCGACCCGGCAGATCGGATTGGCGCGCGCCTTGTCGAAACTGGGCTACTGCTCGCGGTCGCGCGCGGCAGAGTTGATTCGTGCCGGACGCGTGACGCTGAACGGGAAAGTGCGCCGCGATCCGGAGACGCCGGTTGCTGAGACGCAGAGTCAGATTGTTGTCGACGGAAAGCCGGTTGAGGCGCAAAAGAAAATCTACTGGATGATGAACAAGCCTCGAGGCGTGGTCACCACGGCCGCGGATGAGAAAGACCGGAAGACGATATACACTCTGCTCTCCGCGGGGAAAAATGTGCAGCAAGAAAATGCTCCTTGGGTGGCCCCAGTCGGCCGTCTCGACAAGGCCAGCGAGGGACTGCTGTTGCTGACCAACGATTCGGAGTGGGGGGCGCGCATCGCCGCGCCAGAAACACATTTGGACAAAACTTACCATGTGCAAGTGAACCGCGTTGTCGATGCCGAATTTGTGCAGACGCTGACTCGCGGAGTGGACACGAAAGACGGCGAAGTTTTGCGCGCGAAGCAGGCTCGTCTTCTGCGTGCGGGTAAGAAAAACTGCTGGCTCGAAATCGTTCTCGACGAAGGTAAAAATCGCCAGATCCGCAGAATGATGGAAGTGCTGGGCGTCGAAGTCCTGCGGTTGCTGCGTGTGGCAATCGGGCCGTTGCAGTTGGGGGATCTCGCCAAAGGTGAACATCGCGCTCTGACCGGGGACGAGAAGCGCGGCCTTGACCGCGCCATGCCGAGGAAAGCATGAGCGATCTGAATTTCCTCTCCGCCGTTGCCATGGCGCAACAAATCCGTGAGAAAAAGATCTCTCCGGTCGAACTCGTCGAAGCTCATCTGGAGCAGATAGAAAAACTAAATCCAAAGTTAAACGCATTCGTGCAAGTTGACGCGACTCGGGCTCGCCGAGCTGCTGAGGAGGCAGAAACAGCCGTCATGCGGCAAAAGCCGCTCGGTCTGTTGCACGGTGTTCCCATCAGCATCAAGAGTTCCATCAGCGTTGCCGGTCTGTGCTGCGAATCAGGCACGCGTCTGCGCGCCGGACTCATCGCCGAGCAAGACGCACCGCTGGTAACGCGCCTTAAGCGGGCAGGAGCCATCGTTCTCGGCGTCACGAATACGCCCGAGCTCCTGATGGCATGGGAGACCGACAATCTTCTCTACGGCCGCACCAACAGTCCGTGGGATTTAGAGCGCACTCCCGGAGGCTCCAGTGGCGGCGAGGCGGCGGCGATTGCCGCAGGAATGTCGGCCGGTGGCGTGGGCAGCGACGGTGGCGGCTCTATCCGCGTCCCCGCGCACTTCAGCGGCATCTGCGGCCTGAAGCCAACGCCAGGACGAATTCCCTCCACCGGACATTTTCCCGTTTCCGCCGGGCCATTCGCTTTGATCGGCGTCGTTGGCCCCATGGCGCGCACCGTTGCCGACTTGAAAATTCTCTTCGAAGTGATGCAAGGCCCGGATGTCGGCGATGCTTGCGCCGCTCCGGTCCCGCTGTGCTGGCCCAAAGAGGAAGAAGTAAGAAAGCTGAAGATCGGATATTTCGAAGACGATGGCCGGACTCCGGTCACGCCGGAAACCCGCCTCGCGATCCGCAAAGCCGCGGAAGCCCTGCGCAGCGCTGGTTTCCAAGTGGAGCCCTTCCGGCCACAAGGCCTTGAAGAAGCCCGCCAACTCTGGCACAAGTTTTTCGTCGTAGCCGGAGCCATGCTGCTCAAGCCCATGTTCAAAGAAGGCGATGCCGACCTCAGCCCGATTCTGAAGCAGTTTCTGCAAGAGGCCGCAGCCCAACCCACGCACAGCGGACGCTCGCTGCTGGACGCCTGGATTCAGCGCGATCTGCTGCGCGCGCGCTTCTTCGCTCAAATGCAGCAGTATCCCATCCTGCTCTGCCCAGCAGCGGCGGTTCCCGCCTTTCGGCACGGAGAGCGTAGTTGGCAGGTAGAAGGGAAGACCGTTCACTACCTCGATGCCTGGAGCTACACAGAATTTTTCAACCTGTTGGGCAATCCCGCCGCGGTGGTTCCGGTCACACACTCGCTCGAAGGTCTTCCCATCGGCGTGCAAATAGTGGGGCGTCCTTGGCAAGAGGAGCAAGTGCTGGCAGTGGCCGCAGCCCTTGAAAAGCAATGTGGAGCGTGGAAGATTCCGCCGATGGCGTGAAAGCGTGTGGTTGTCTGGGTTGGCGAAATATGACCTTAATGGCCCTACTCTATGACCTCTGACTGCTTAGCGCGGCGCTTGTTACGACGAACGCAACCGTACGCACCAACTGCTCCGATGGGGATCGAGAGCGCCGCAGCGATATGACCGCCTAACGCCATGTTTCCCGCCCACGCGCCGAACGCGGCACCCAGGCCGAGTCCAAAAGCAACGAAGCCGAGGATGATGAGGAGATTCAACAATTTCCGCTTGCCACCCTTCGCTCCGATAATGGCCATTATCGAAAGAATGATCAGCGCCAGCAGGAACACCGCGCCCGCAGGATTCGAATCAGAATTCATGGCGACTCCCCTCAGGCCCCACGCATTTTACTCCGATGAAGAAATCTCAAACCGAACTCCTCTACGAGGCTCGCGAACCAGGTTCTCCGATAGTACTTTTGCATTATTCCTTCCTAAGGTCCATCTGATAAGTTTGTCGCACGCGGTTTCAGCCTGTGGGACTGAAATCCAGCGCCGTGCGCCAGACTGACTCCTATGCGCGAGAATTCACAATCCTTCGCTGGCCGGGCTTTGTTCTGGCTGATGCCATTTTTGGCGGTCTCGGCCGCTTATCTTTATACCTTCCCGCAGGCCAACATTTTTTATGCCGGTGTTGTCCTGCTGCATGCGCTGGCCGGCGTAGTCACATCGATTCTTCTCGTACCGTTTCTCTTGCGCGCGTGGCGGCAGGAAAACTTCCTTGCCCGTGCCGGGTGGTTGCTGGTCGCAGTCAGCGCCGTTCTCGGAATCATCCTGATCAAGACCGGCACTCCGCGTCCGGAATGGAAGCTGCTCTATTCGCACATTCTGATCTCGCTGCTCGCAGTTGCACTTCTCATCGCCGCCAAGTCCCCAAGCCGCGAAGGGCGCTCCGAGAACTTCGGCGCCACTGTTCTGCGCACCGCAATCTGCCTGTGCGCGCTCGCGGCACTCGGCCTCGGCGCCCGCTACATCCGCGAAAGCTGGCAGACTCGGAGCCGCATTCAAAATCCCGCCATGCCGCCCGACAACATGAACGCCGAAGGCGACGGCCCAGAGGGCGCGTTCTTCCCCAGCTCCGCGCAGGTTTACGGCAAGCAGAAAATTCCCAGCAAGTTTTTCATGGAGTCAGATTCCTGCAAGCGCTGCCACGAAGATATCTATAACCAGTGGAACAGTTCGGCGCACCATTTCTCTTCGTTCAACAACCAGTGGTACCGCAAGTCGATCGAGTACATGCAGGATACGGTCGGCACCAAGCCTTCGAAGTGGTGCGGCGGATGCCACGATCCCGCCGTTCTCTACAGCGGCCTGATGGATACGCCGATCAAGCAGATCGTTCACCGTCCCGAATCGCAAGCCGGCCTCGGCTGCATGATGTGCCACTCCATCGCCAACGTTAAAAGCACCATGGGTCAGGGCGATTTTTATCTCGAATATCCCAAGCTGCACGAACTCGCCGCGAATCAGAATCCAGTAGGGCGCGCACTTCACGATTTCCTGATCCGCCTAAATCCCGAACCGCACCGCCGCGTCTTCCTCAAGCCTTTCATGAAGACGCAGACCGCGGAATTCTGCTCCACCTGTCACAAAGTGCATCTGGACGTGCCGGTGAACCACTACCGCTGGTTCCGCGGCTTCAACGAATACGACAACTGGCAGGCCAGCGGCGTCTCCGGCCAGGGCGCGCGTTCCTTTTACTATCCGCCGAAGCCCCAGCAGTGCGCCGATTGCCACATGCCCGCCGAGTCCTCTCATGACGCGGGCAACATCAACGGCATCGTGCACTCGCACCGCTTCCCCGGCGCGAACACCGCGGTCCCCACAGCGAATGAAGACGTAGCCCAATTAAAACTCACTGAAGGATTTCTAAAGAGCGGCGCGCTCACCGTGGATATTTTCGCGATCTCTCCCGCGCAAGCGCAGTTGAAGCCGGGCGCGACCACGCAAGCCGACTTAGCCACAACTTTTGCAGTCGGCGAAGAAGCTGAAACCAAAATCACTCCCGGTGCTGAAACCACCGCCGGAGAAGTTCTTCCCATCACCGCCCCGCTGAACCGCGTCCAGCCTCCCCTTCGCCGCGGCGATACCATGCGCGTTGATGTCGTCGTGCGCACCAAAAAAGTCGGCCACTTTTTCCCTGGCGGCACCGTCGACGCCTACGACACCTGGCTCGAACTCAAAGCCACCGACGACAAAGGCCGGACCATTTTTTGGAGCGGATCAGTGGAGGACAACGGCAAAGGCCCCGTGGAGAAAGGCGCGCACTTCTACCGCTCGTTGCAGATCGATGCCCACGGCAATCCCATTAACAAGCGCAACGCCTGGTCCACGCGCGCCGTAGTCTACGTTCGTCTCATCCCGCCGGGAGCGGCGGACACGGTTCACTTCCGCGTCGCCATTCCTGAAGACGCCGGCAACAAAATCACGTTGCACGCGCGTCTGCTCTACCGCAAGTTTTCCTGGTACGGCACGAATGAAGCTTTCGCCGGACAACCCGACCCGGCATCGCCGAACTCCGTTACACCTGACTACGACGATCGCCCCACCGTTTTCACCGCGTCGCTTACTGGAGTTTCAGCCAAGCAGGAGAAAATTCCCGACGTCCCCATCGAAACCGTCGCCGAGAACGAGGTAACGCTGCCCGTGGTAGCGCACAACGCTCCCGCGCTCGCGCCACAGACCATCGTGAAAAAAGAAGAATGGCAGCGCTGGAACGACTACGGCATTGGCCTCTTCCTGCAAGGCGATCTAAAAGCTGCCGCCGCGGCATTCCAGAAAGTGACGGAAGCAGATCCCAACAATCCCGACGGCTGGGTGAACATCGGCCGTGCCGCCGTTCAGGAAGGCGACATGGAGCGCGCCCGCACCGTGCTCGACAAGGCGCTCGCCTTGTCTCCGGATCTTGCGCGCGCCAATTATTTTTACGCCCGCGTCCTGCGTGCTGATGGAAACTACGAAGGCTCCGCCGCGTGCCTGCGAAAAGTTTTGTCGCAGTATCCCCGTGATCGCGTCGCCCTAAACGACCTCGGTCGGGTCCTCTTCCTCCAGCGCAAATATCCCGAGGCGGTGAAAATCTTGCAATCGATTTTCGCTATCGATCCCGAAGACTTGCAGGCGCATTACAACCTGATGCTCTGCTACAGCGGCATGGGCAATGAAAAACTCGCGAAAGAGCATCAGGCGCGTTACATGCGCTTCAAAGCCGACGAAAGCTCGCAAGCCATCACCGGCCCCTATCGCCAACTGCATCCCGAAGACAATAACGAACGCCAATCCATCCACGAGCACGTCTCCGTAAAACTGCCCGTAGCCGCCGCAACTCACGTAGGGACAGCCGCCTCGGCTGTCCGATCGGAAAAAACAAAACTGGCTTCAACCTCCACAGCCGGAGGATCAAAATGACCTCCCGCTTAAGATTTCTCTGTGTCTCTGTGTCTCTGTGGTGGGTTCTGGTTTTTCCCACCAAGAGCACAGCCCAGCAACCCCACTTTCGCGACATCACCACCCAATCTGGCATCCACTTCACCCACAACAACGGCGCCTTCGGAAAGAAGTGGCTGCCTGAAACCATGGGTCCCGGCTGCGCTTTCATCGATTACGACAACGACGGCTATCCCGACATTCTTCTCGTCAACGGCACCGACTGGCCCGGCCATCATCACGCCGGCCCGACCACGCCCAAGCTCTATCACAACAACCACGACGGCACTTTCACCGACGTCACTCACAAAGCCGGACTCGATATCCCCATGTTCGGCCTCGGCGTCGCCGTCGGCGACTACGACAACGATGGCTTCGATGATCTCTTTATCACCGCGCTCGGCCAGAGTCATCTCTTCCACAACAACGGTAACGGCACATTCACGGAAGTGACTCGCGACGCGGGGATGTTCGGGCCGAACGAGTTCTCCACCAGCGCTGCCTGGGTCGATTACGACCGCGATGGCAAACTCGATCTCGTCGTCGCCAACTACGTGCAATGGTCCGAGGCCGGAGATCTCTACTGCACGCTCGACGGCGCGCACAAGTCTTATTGCACGCCCGAATCGTACAACGGAACATCGCTGCGTCTCTGGCACAACCTCGGCAATGGAAAATTTGAAGATGCCACGCGGAAGGCCGGCCTCGGCGAGCCCACTTCAAAGAGCCTGGGCATCGCCATTCTCGATTACAACGCCGACGGCTGGCCCGACATTCTGGTGGCCAACGACACTCAGCCCAACAAGCTTTTCCTGAATAAAAAAGATGGTAGCTTTGAAGATCATGCTATTCCATCAGGAATAGCTTTTAGCGAAGATGGAATCGCCCGCGCCGGGATGGGTGTGGACGCCGCCGATTACGACCGCAGCGGCCGTCCCAGCGTCATCATCAGCAACTTCGCCAACCAGATGGTTTCGCTCTATCACAACGAAGGCAACGGCCTCTTTGTCGACGAAGCCCCGCAATCCGAAGTCGGCCGCGCCACCCTGGTCACCCTCGGCTTCGGCTGCTTCTTCTTCGATTACGACAACGACGGATGGCCCGACATTTTCGTTGCCGATGGTCACATCGAAGACCAGATTGAGCACGTGCAAAAGCGCGTCAGCTACGCCGAGCCTTCACATCTTTTTCATAACCTGGGCGGCGGCAAGTTTCAGGAAGTAACTTCACAGGTGGGCGCGGCCTTCGCCGCCCCAAGAGTGGCGCGGGGCGCGGCTTACGCCGATATCGATAACGACGGCTTTCTCGACATTCTGGTCACCACCAACTCCGGCTCGCCTGTCTTATTTCACAACGAAGGCGGAACGAATCACAGCCTGCGCTTGAAGCTGGTGGGAACGAAATCGAATCGCGATGGCATCGGCACCGTCGTTTACGTCACTTCCGCCGGAGGCGCCGACAAACAAGTTAAGATGCTCCGCTCCGGCTCCAGCTACCTTTCGCAAAGCGAACTTATCCTCACCTTCGGCCTGGGCGCACAATCCAAAGCCGACACCATCGAACTCCGCTGGCCCAGCGGCCAGATCGACAAACTCTCCAACGTAAACGCCGGTCAAACCATCACCGTGGAAGAAAGCAAGGGCATCGTCGCCAACCGTCCTTACGGCAAAGAAATAGAATTGAAGCGCAAATAATGCTCCCTCACAAGAATGTCATCCTGAGCGAAGGAAATGGGTTCGCGATTAGCGAACCCATTTGCGCAGTCGAAGGATCCCTACCGCCGTTCCTGTTGCAGTCATGCTAGGTTTTTCTCGCGTTGCCCATGGAACTCTGTGTTTAAATCGAATCGAATGACTCCCCGAATCTCAGCCGCTCTTACCGGCCTTCTCCTCGCCGCCGTAAGTCTTTTCTTCACCGACCAAAAAACAAGCCCCATCGAAGCTGCCCGCCTCAACAACTTGGGCGCGGCCTACATGAACCAACAGCTCTTCGAGAAAGCGCTCGCGCAATTCCACCAGGCCGCCGAACTCGATCCCAAGCTTGCCATCGCGCGCCTCAACGAAGGCATCGCCTACCTGAACCTGCAAAAAGTCGACGAAGCCAAAGCTACGCTCGAACAAGCTCTCAAGCAGGATCCGAAGAGCCCGAACGCCTGGTACAACCTGGGCCTCTTCGCCAAAAATACCGGAGACGCCCCCGCCGCCATCGACGCCTTCCGCCACGTCACCGAAATCGACGCCACCGACGCCGACACCTGGTATTTCCTCGGCAGCGCCTACGTGCAGGCGAAACAATTTCCGCAAGCCATCGACGCCTTCCAGCACGCCCTGCAACTCAACCCGGTGCACGCCTCCGCCGAGTTCGGCCTCTCGCGTGCCTACCAGCAATCCACCGACGTCGACCACGCCCGCGAGCACCTGAAAAAATTCCAGTACATCACCCAAAACAAAATCGGCGCCCCCATGAGCCTCGCCTACGGCGAACAGGGAAAGTACTCGCGAGCCGTCGAATCGCCGAGCGCGGTATTGAAAGCGCCCGCACAGATCAAAGTTCGGTTTGTCGACGTGACGAGCTACGTTGGGCTGTCGCCGAGGATTGCGCCCTCCGAGAGTAATGGCTTGGACTCTGGCCTTGCCCCTGGCGCTTGCTTCGTTGATTACGATAACGACGGCCATCCGGACATTTTTCTGTCAAACAACGGCAGGGATGGAGGCATTTCTCTCTACCGCAATCTGGAAGGAGGCAAGTTCGAAGACGTCACGCTCCGAGCAGGTCTCGACCCGAAACTCCATGGCGTCGGCTGCTCCGCGGGAGATTACGACAACGATGGCTACACCGACTTAGCAGTTAGTTTGGACGGGAGCGTACTCCTCCTGCACAACGAGAAAAACGGAACCTTCAAGAACGTGACCGAATCTGTGGGTATAAGGAGCGGAGTCAGGGATGCCGGCCTCACATTCGTCGATTACGATCATGACGGCGATATTGATCTCTTGATGACCGGCAACACGGATAAGCCGGGATCGGTATCCAGACATCCGACTGGCGCGAATGCGATGTGGCGTAATAACGGGAACGGTACTTTCACCGACGTGACCACATCCCTTGCACTGAGCGGCAATACCCCCAACATTTCCGCTGTCGGTACCGATTACAACAACGATCGCGCGGTCGACATTGTCACAACTGGTATGGGCACGGGACCTGTCGAACTTAAGTCGAGTGCTTACATGGGAACGTTGATTTACGAGAATCCGCGAGAAGGGGCGTTCGTCCGACGTGAACCCTGGTCTTCGCCCGTGCAATCGCAAACAGCAGGGGTCGCCGTTCTCGATTTCGATCACGACGGCTGGATGGACTTGGCTTTTACCCACATGGGAACCCCCGGCCTCACGCTCTGGCGCAATAATCATGGCAAGACTTTTGATCGCGTCCAGCTTCCCGAGACAAACTGGGTGCGCGCTTACGGTGTCGCCGCTATCGACTACGACAACGACGGCTGGGTCGATCTGGTCGCAGTCGGCGAAACGAAAGATGGCAAGGGCGAAGTGCGTTTGTTCCGCAATCTCGGCGCCGATGGTTTCAAAGACGTCACCGCCGACGTTGGTCTCGACAAAATTCAGCTCAAAGAGCCGCGCGCCATCATCACCGGAGACTACGATGGCGACGGTGCGACCGACTTGCTGATCACGCAGAACCACGGGCCTGCCGTGTTGCTGCGCAATGAAGGCGGCAATCAAAATCACTGGCTGCGTCTTTCGCTCAAGGGACTGGCCGACAACAAGAGCGCCATCGGCACCAAAGTGGAAGTGTTCGCCGGCGGCAACCGGCAGAAGTTTGAGATTGCCGGCTCGAATGGATACCTGGGCCAGAACTCGACCGACATCGTGGTCGGCCTGGGCGATGCGAAAGAAGCCGACATCGTGCGCATGTTGTGGCCGACCGGCGTGTTGCAAGATGAAATCCAGGTCGCAGGCGACAAAGAGCAGAAGTTCCTCGAGATCGACCGCCGCGGCAGTTCCTGTCCTACGCTGTTTGTGTGGAATGGCGAGCGGTACGAATTCGTCGCCGACATGCTGGGCGCAGGAGTGGTCGGGCACTGGGTTGGCCCCGGCCAGCGCGACGTTCCGCGCCCCGTCGAATATATGAAGATCGATCGCAACGCTATTCGCGAAAAAGATGGCAAGCTCAGTTTCCGCTTCATGGAGCCTTTGGAAGAAGCGGTCTACCTCGACCAGGTGCGTCTGCTGGCAGTCGATCATCCCGCCGGCCTCGACGTTTATCCGAACGAGTATTTCGCCTCGAACCCGCCGTACCCGGAATTCAAAGTAGTTGTGAGCCGTGATGCCAAGCCGCCCGCGGGCGCCTGGGATGAGCACGGCCACAACGTGTTGCCGGATCTGCTGGCGCATCGTTACTTGGGCGACTTCGCGTTGACGCACTTCCAGGGCTTCGCCAAACCTCACAGCTTGACGCTCGATCTGGGCGAGGCTTATCGCGGTGGCCCGCTTTGGCTACTGCTGCACGGCGAAGTCGAATATTTCTCGGCAAACAGCATGTACGCCGCGTCGCAAGCGGGCGTGCAGGCGATCTCTCCTTATGTGGAAGCGTTGGACGGAAACGGCAAGTGGACGCGCGTGATCGACGACATGGGCTTTCCCGCGGGAGGCCCGCGCACCATGACCGCCGACCTCACCGGCAAGCTTCCGCCGGGCACCAAGCAGATTCGCATCACCACGAATCTGCAAGTCTACTGGGACAGCATTCTGGTGAGCCGAACCGAGCAAGCCGTTGCGCAGGAGATCCCTCGCCCCGCTGGAGAAAACGCGGGGTTTCGGGATGACGCCATCACTCGCAGCGCTAGCGGTTCTTCCGGAGGGCGTCATCCTGAGCGCAGCCGTTCTTCAGGCGGAGCGAAGGATCTCCCTCTCCTCGGCTCGCAACTCCATACAACCGACATCCCACTCGTCCGCGCGGAACTGGCGAATCACGGTTACCCGCTGAAGATCGAAGGCACGCCGCCGGGCAATGTGGAATACATCTACGAAAAAGTTAGTGCGACCGGCCCCTACACGCGTCCCACAGGGACCTACACGCGCTACGGCGACGTGCTGCCGCTGCTCACGGCGCTCGACGATCAACAGGTCGTATTTGGCTCAGGCGACGAGGTGCGACTCGAATTTGATCCATCGGAGCTGCCACAGCTGCCGCACAACTGGGTGCGCGACTATTTCTTCGCGGCGATGGGTTACGAGAAGGACATGGATTTCTACGCCGCCGAAGGCAACTTCGTTGCTCCTCTACCTTTCCTGAAGATGACCGACTATCCGTATCCGGCAGACAAGTCGTTCCCGCTCGACGACGCGCACGTGAACTATCTCCTCGAATACAACACGCGGCACATGTCAGGGAACGAGCAGCGCGGGTACTGGTTCGATTATGGCAAGTCGAAATAGTGCGAAGCGAGTGCCAAAGCTTTTAACCGCCGAGGTCGCAGAGAAAAGCCGCAGAGGTCGCAAAGAAAAGCTTGGCACGGTGCGGTCACAAGGCTACAGAATCGTTTTAATATTGACATTTTAGCCCTTGCATAATCCAATAGGCGGACTCATGGAAACTGTTCCTTCCGCCCCTTCCACTTCCTCCGCTCCGCGCTTGCGGCGCACGCTCACGCTTTGGGATCTGATTCTTTACGGCGTGATCGTCATCCAGCCAGTCGCGCCTATGTCGGTGTTTGGCGTGCTCAGCAATCGGGGCAGGGGCCATGTGGTGACCACGATTCTGATCGCCATGGTCGCCATGCTTTTCACCGCGATCAGCTACGGCAAGATGGCACGAGCGTATCCCAGCGCGGGCTCGGCCTTTACTTATGTGGGGCAGGAGATCAACCCCGCGCTGGGCTACGTAACCGGCTGGAGCATGGTCATGGATTACCTGCTCAATCCGATGATCTGCATTATCTGGATCAGCCAGCAGGCCCACGTGTTCGCTCCCGGAGTCTCGTATGGGGCATGGGCGGTTTTCTTTGCGCTGGTGTTTACCGCTTTGAATGTGCAAGGCGTAAAAACTTCTGCCCGGGTGAATACCGCGCTGGCCGCGGGCATGGGAGTGGTGATCGCGATATTCTTTGTGGCGGCGGCGCGCTACATCTTCGGTCATCCCCACGATGGTGCGGCTTTCTTTACCCGTCCCTTTTATGACCCGGCGAGCTGGAATACGAAAGCGGTGCTGGGCGGGACTTCGGTCGCGGTGCTTACTTACATCGGTTTCGATGGCATCTCGACGCTCTCGGAAGAAGCCGAGAATCCGCGGCGAAACATCCTGCTGGCAACCGTGCTGGTCTGTGTGGTGATTGGAATCCTGTCGGCCTTTCAGGTGTACGCTGCGCAGCTCATCTGGCCGGCCTCTGAACCGTATCCGAACATGGACACGGCTTTTACCTTCGTGGCCGGGCGTGCATGGGCGCCGCTGTTCGCGATTGTGGGGTTCACCCTGGTGGTGGCGAACTTTGGTTCGGGAATGGGTGCGCAGCTGGGTGCGGCGCGGCTGCTCTATGGCATGGGACGCAGTAATGCTTTGCCGAAGTCGTTCTTTGGCGCAGTCGATGCCAAGCGGCGGGTCCCGCGCAACAACGTTCTGTTTGTAGGCGCACTCGCATTGGCTGGAGCCTTTCTGCTGCCCGCGCTTGCCGGGGCCACCACGGGCTACGACCTGGGCGCGAACCTGCTGAACTTCGGCGCGCTGATCGCCTTTATGGGGGTGAACGCGGCGGCGTTCGTCCGCTACTATCTGCACGAGCCAGAAAAGAAGCTCGGCAATCTGCTGCCGCCGGTTCTGGGCTTCATCATCTGTTTTTTCCTCTGGATCAGTTTGAGCCCGAAAGCGCTGGTTTTTGGGGCAATCTGGATGGCAGTGGGAATCGCCGTCGGCGCCTGGAAGACTAAGGGCTTTCGCGGAAACCTGGTGGACTTCGAATTGCCGCCGGAAGAATGAGGGCATTGGTGATTGAGCGATCGGATGATTGGGCTATTGGAATTGTGAGCCGCAACACCAAGAACTGAGGACGGCCGGATGCTTGGTTCACTTAATATTGTTGCGTTTGTTCCTACGAAAGACGCGGAGAAGGCGCGAGCATTTTACGAGGGTGTGCTGGGGCTGCGCTTTGTGAACGATGATGGCTTCGCTCTCGTTTTCGATGCGAATGGAATTATGGTGCGGGTGGCGAGGGCTCAGTTCACTCCGGCGCAGTTCACCATCTTGGGATGGCAGGTCAAAGAGATCGAGAAAGTTGTGGCGGGACTGCAGGCGAAGGGCGTGAAGTTTGAGAGATTTGGATTTTTCGAGCAGGACGAGCTTGGGATCTGGACCGCGCCGGGCGGGAGCAAGGTGGCGTGGTTCAAGGATCCCGACGGGAATGTGTTGTCAGTTGCCCAGCACGTGTGACGGCATTGAGTCATTGGGCGATTCAGCGATTGGGCGATTGGGCGATTGGGCGATTTAAGAACCTTCACCTCCAAACTCGTGCGTCTTTGCGGTTTTCCGGGTTGAAATTGCCTAATTTCCAAATTACTCAATCGATCAGATTTCCTAAATCTTTCCTTTCCCTTCTGAAAATTCAATGGTAGTGATCACCACCAACACCGGGCGGCCCGCCCTGAGCTATCCAGAGTAGCTTACCGGGATGCCCTGATTAGATGTCCCACTGTCTCTCACTCGCATGGGGAGTTCGCGGGGGCCCTGCGCTTATCCTAGGATCGCAGAACGTAACATCCAAGCTTTGCACTTTCGAGTGAAACAGAGTGAGAGAGCAGAGGCAAGGTCGGATGTCACAATGAAAAATATAAAGCTGTGGAAAATCCGGAATCGGGAAAGTAACTGGAAGACGCCGCCTCGCTTCGCTTGGCGGGACAGCCGAGGCGGCTATCCCTACAAGGTTATCTCACGCACAATTACTCTATGTTCCAGCCGCTGACATCTACAGTGGCTTTGGCTGCTCCTAGTTCAGTGGTGCGGTAGGCGGCGGTGACGTCGCGCTTCTCGCCAGGAAGCAGAGAGATGTAGTTATCTTCCCAGACCACGGGCAAAATTTCTTCGCCTTTTGCGCCTTTGTTTATTTTCAGGCGTACAAAGAATGCGAGGCTCTTGCTTGGATTTTCCAGCGTGACGTGGGTGATTGAGTCTTCGCCTTTGTGTTCGGTGCGACTGGTAACTTTAAGCTTTAGTTTTGGGAGTTGCGAGAGAGCGGTGTAGTCGGCGTAGGAGTTGGTGGGAGTCATCCACCAGTTAGATTTTGCCCAGTCCAGGGTTTCGGGTTTGGTGGAGAGCCAGTAGAAGTTCGAGCCGACCAGTTTTCCGTTGGAGTCTGTCAGGCGCAGCGCGACGAAATACGTTGGGCTAAGGCCATCGACATCGGGCAGCGTGAGTATTTTCGCAGTGCTGTCGGCTGCGGCGTCGAGAGAGTCTTCGTGGGAAAACTTCTCGGTCATGTCGAGGTTATAGATTTTCGTCGTGAGCTTCAGGCCCTTGGCGTCTTCATACTGGCTGCTGACCACCCAGATGGAATGATCGTCATAGCCGTAGATGGGATGCAGCGATTCCATGGCGCGCTTGGCGCCGAAGTAGCCGCCGCCGGGGCGCAGGTAATAGTCGTAAAGGTGCCAAATCATTGAGGGCCAGGCGTTGTTGAGCATCCACTGGATTACGCCGGTGGATTGGTACTTGTTGCGGCTGTAAGCCTCGTACATGGCACGCACGCCTTCGTAGGTTTGTAGTTGTGATTTGGCGGCGAAATCTTCCACGGTGTCGGATTTGCCGTAGCGGTTAGCGAGCGCATCGCTGAAGACCTGAATAGTTTTGAATTCGCCGCCACCGGCGTGGTAGTTCCAAACGTCATCGATGGGCCAGAGGTGATCTTTGCCGATCATGGCGCGGATGCTCTCGATGGGCGGGACGGCCGGGCCCATGCTGGTTTCGGTGTTGAAGCCGTAGGCTCCCCCGCAGCCGCCGGGGTTGCACTGCTTGCGGTTGGGTTGGCCCTGTAATGTGTCCTGCTCCCAATAGCTAGGAGCTATATATTCATAAGGACCGGTCATTTTAACTCCGCTGTCTCCGGTAACCGTCGTTGCTTTGCCGGTGGCGGAGGAGACTACGGGGTTTGGCCACAGAAGTTGTTTTTCGATGTCGAGATACATTTGCTCGACGTCGGGCGGAGGCGGGTTGTCGCTGCCGTTCAGCCACATGACCATGCTGGGATGGCTGCGCAGGCGATAGATCTGGTCGCGAAGAGATTGCTGGGCGATCTCAAAATCTTTGGGCTGCCAGCGCGGCCAGCGCTCCCAGAAATCGCAGCAGCACCATCCGGCCATCACGAGGATTCCATCGTGGTCGGCGATGTCGAAAAATTCCTGGGTCTCAAGTTTGCCTTCGAGGCGGACGGTGTTGAGTCCCATGTCTTTCACGTAGCGGAATTCGTCGTGCAGGCGCTGGGAGGTTTCGCGCAGCATCATGTCCGGAGTCCAGCCGCCGCCGCGGATCAGAATGTTTTTGCCGTTGATGTGGAAGGCGCGTCCACCGGTGGGGTTCACTTCAGAAGTTACCTCGCGAATGCCGAACTCCGAATGTGAACGGTCGCTGACTGCGCCACCGATTTCGAATGTCACGTCAAGCCAATAGAGATGCGGTTCACCCATCTGCGTCGGCCACCACAGTTGCGGATTCGCAACGGTAAGTTGCTCGAACTTGTCGGGAGTGAGAGTCACATCTTTTGTTTCGCTCGAGCCGAGTTCTACTTCGAGTTCGAGTTGCCGGACTTCGAGCTTGCTCCGGACTATGTTCGTAATCTGTGCCTTCAACTTACCCTTCACCGGATGAGTGGCGGCATTCTTTACTTGCGCGGTAACGGTGAGTTGCGCGGAGTCGTTCGCGGGAGAATTCAGTTTCGACACAACAGTGGGATAGCGCAGCGCGACTGGCCCGCTGGTGGTGAGGTATACCTCGCGCCACAGGCCCATATTTTTGTCGGGGGGCGCGGGATTCCAGTCGACGAAGGTGATGGCGAGGTCGCTCTCAGTCGGGGCGAAGACTTGCACTGCCAGCACGTTTTCGCGGCCGGGCTTGACGGCTTCGGTAACGTTGAGTTCGTAGGTGCGCCAGGCGCCGGCGATGGTGTCAGAGTTGGCGATCTGTTTTCCGTTGAGGAAAATGTTGGCGCGGTAGTTGATGCCTTTGAAATTCAGCCAGACAGTTTTTCCGGCGTAGGCAACGGGCACGGCGAAGGGCTTGCGATACCACCAGGAGACCGCATACGGACTATCGGTCTGCATGGCGATGTTGGAAAAATTTCCGCCGATGGGGTAGGTCACGCCGGGGAACTGGCGGAGGTTGGTGGCAAAGAAAGGGTCGGGCAGAGTTTTGTCTTTTACCAGCGCAGCGACCACGGTGGTGGGAACCGTGGCGTCGTGCCAGCCTTTGGGAGCGAAGGTTGGGGTCGAGATGGTCTCGCCTTTGGCTTCGACCTTAGCGGAGGTTTGTAGGGACCAATGGTCACGGAGGGCGACTCTGTCGGAGGAGGGAGCGGAGGGTTTTGCATCCGCGGCCAGGAGAACGTGCGCGCTCAGAATCAGGATTGCGAATGAATGCGCGAATACTTGGACGAAAGGTGAGCTGCGTTTTGTGACGGAGTTCATGTTGCTCCCTTGGGTGGCCGTATTTTATGCGGCGCGTTTCCGGAGGTCTGAGTCCGGGAATTAAAGGGATAACACGTCTATTGATACGTTTCAATAGGCGAGGGCGGGCGGTGGGCGATGGTTTGGTTCGGACTCGAGCTTTAGGCTGAGGGCTGCGGTACGAACGCCTGGCGGAGCTGTTGAGGCTGTACAGGGGGAAAGGGATCCTTCGACTGCGTTTGTGCTTCGCTTCGCGAAGCACAAACTTCGCTCAGGATGACAGGAATCTGAAGTAAGGCTTGGTTTATAATAATTGATTCGGCTGTACACCTCTGGAGTGATAAGAAGATGATCCGATTTTTGCAAACTGAAGGGCCGTTCAAGAAAATTGTGTTGAGCGGGTTGTTGCTGATTATTTGCGCCGCTATGGCCATTACCTTGATTCCCGGTATTGGGAATAGCGATGCGTTCACCAAGCGGGGCGTGCTGGCCAAAGTAAATGGCGAGGATATCACCGTCGAGCAGGTTCGCGAGGCGGCGCGCAACATGGCGCAGAGGCAGGCGCAGCAGTATGGAGCGAATGCGTCGATGCTGATGCCGTTCCTGATGCAGCAGGCCACGCAGCGGGCGGCGGACCAGTTGATCGACCGCGAGGCGCTGGTGGCAGAGGCGCAGCACATGGGATTGAAGTCGACGCCGCAGGAAGTGAAGGATGACCTGCAACATGGGCGCTACGCCTCCACCTTTTTTCCGGGCGGGAATTTTATCGGCGAGGCTGAGTACCAGGCTTTGCTGCAGCAGAACAATCTTACTTCTGCGACTTTCGAAGACGGAGTGGCTAAAGAAATCCTGATCGGCAAGTTGCAGGCGATGATCACCGGAAGCGCTTCGGTGAGCGAGGATGCGATCCGGAAGGAGTTTGAGAAGCAGAATACGAAGGTGAAGTTTGAGTATGCCGTCCTGAAAGAGGATGACCTGAAGAAGGGGCTTCATCCCACGGTTGAGGAGTTGAAGGCTTACTACGACAGCCACCAAAAGAGCTACGCAAATTCCATTCCAGAGAAGCGCAAGATCAAGTACGTGATGGTGGATACGGGCAAGGTAGCGAGCTCGGTACAGGTGACGAACGAGGATTTGCAGGCCTACTACAACCAGAACCGTGATCATTATCGCGTGCCGGAGCAGATCAAGGTAAGCCATATCTGGATCAAGATGCCGCTGCCGGGGCAGGATGGAAAGATTGACGACAAAGCCGTGGCGGAGGCGCAGCATCGCACGGACGATCTGCTCAAGCAGTTGCAGAATGGGGCCAAGTTCGAGGACGTTGCCAAGAAGTCGTCCGAAGACACGGGAAGCGCGAACGTGGGCGGATCGCTGGGATGGATTGGCAAGAGCCAGATGGGCGCAGAGTTTGAAAAGGCTGCGTCGGCACTGCCGAAGGGGAAGGTCAGCGGCGTGGTGAAGACGATGGACGGCTTTCACATCATTCGTGTGGACGACAAGCAAGACGCGCGCATGAAGACGCTGGACGAGGTGAAGGCCGAGATCGAGCCGGCGGTGAAACAGCAGAAGACGCAGGAGGCCGCGCAGAAGCAGGCAGAGGATCTGCTGAAACAGGCCAAGTCGCAGGGACTGGATGCGGCCGCGGCGGCGAAGGGACAGAAAGTAATCACGTCGGATTTCTTCGGGCGCAGGGATTTGGTTCCGGGATTAGGGCCGGCTCCGCAATTCATAGATGCGGTGTTTGCGGCCGCAGCGAAATCGGCTCCGGAGATGGCGACTACGTCGCAAGGTTCTGCAGTATTTCAGTTGTTGGAAGTAAAGCCGCCAGCGACGCCGACGTTCGAAGACATTCGCACGAAGGTGGAAGATCAATTCAAGAACGAGCGGGCCAGCGTGCTGCTGACGCAGAAGACGCAGGAACTCTCCGACCGCGCCAAGAGCGAGCATGATCTGAAGAAGGCGGCGAAAGAGCTTGGTGCTACGGTGAAGAGCAGCGATTTTGTGCCGCCCGATGGTCAGGTGCCGGATATTGGTTCGATGTCGGGTGAGGCCGCGGTGGCCTTTACCATGAAGCCGGGAGACATTAGCGGGCCGATCAACGGCCAGGGAAGCGGGGCAGTGCTTTCTGTGTTGGAAGTGCAGAAGCCTGCGGACGCGGACTTTGCCGCCAAGCGCGACCAACTCCGGGAGCAACTGCTGCAAGGGAAGCAGCAGGAAATTTTCGTGTTGTTTGTCACCAACCTGCGCGATCAGATGGAGAAGTCGGGCAAGATCAAGATCAATCAGGATGAGTTGAAGGCGCTGACCAGGGCGGGGAGCGAGCCGGGAGCTTAGAAAGTGCATGCAGTTTCCGCGCGCCGCAGGAATTTTGTTACATCCCACGTCGCTGCCATCGCGCGGCGGCATTGGTGATTTTGGTCCAGCGGCTTATCAGTTTGCCGACACGTTAGCCTCGGCGCGGCAAGGGTTGTGGCAGGTGCTGCCACTGGGGCCGCTGGGGTACGGAAATTCGCCATATTCTTCCATTTCGGCGTTCGCCGGAAATCCACTGCTGATTAGTCTGGAACGTCTGGCCAGCCATGGCTGGATCGATCAAGAAAAACTCTCGTCCCTTTCCTCCGACGCAGGTGCGGTGCAGTACGACCAGATTTTTGCCACGAAGATGCCGCTGTTGTTTGAGGCGGGCCGCAGGTTTGTGAGTTCGGCTCCAGAATGGGCGCGGCAGCGCTTTGAGCGTTTTTGTTCCGAGAACGCGTGGTGGCTGGACGATTTTGTTTTGTTCGATGCCCTGCGTGCGAAATACAAATTGGCAAGCTGGCATGAATGGCCGGCGGAGTTGGCACATCGCGAGCCTGAAGCACTGGAGTTGGCGCGCCAGGAACTGGCGGACGACTTAAAGATCCGCAGCGCATTGCAGTTCGCGTTCCGTGAACAGTGGCAGGCGCTGCGGCGGTACTGTTCGGAGCGGGCGATTCGCATTGTGGGCGATGTGGCGATCTTTGTGAATTACGATAGTGCCGACGTGTGGCGGCATCGCGATCTTTTTCGCCTGAATGAAAATCACGAGCCCGATTTTGTCTCCGGCGTGCCGCCTGATTTCTTCAGCAAGACGGGGCAGCGTTGGGGGAATCCTCTGTACCGCTGGGACGTACTGAAAGAGCGAGGGTATGAGTGGTGGATCCAGCGGCTGAGTTGGGCCACGCGAAACTGCGACTACATTCGCCTGGATCACTTTCGCGGCTTCGATCAATTCTGGGAGATTCCGGCGAAGGATCCGACGGCGGTGAATGGGCGGTGGGTGGATGGTCCTCGGGATGATCTATTTCACAAACTGCGCGAGGAGTTGGGTGGGCTGCCATTCTTTGCGGAGGACCTCGGATTCATCACGCCGGAGGTTCATGCGCTGCGGGAGCGGTTGCAGATTCCGGGGATGGCGGTGCTGCAATTCGGTTTTGGCGATGAAGGCGCGCACATGTATTTGCCGCATCGCGCGGCCGGCAAGGTGATCTATACGGGAACGCACGACAACGATACGACCGTTGGCTGGTGGCGTTCGGGCGCGGCCGATCATGAGAAGCGCAATGCGGAATGTTATTTGGGGCGCAGCGACGATGGGATTCATTGGTCGTTCATACGAGCGGCGCAGAGCTCGGTTGCCGACCTTTGTATCGTCCCGCTGCAGGATGTTCTTGGCCTGGGCAGCGAAGCGCGTATGAACACGCCCAGCTTGCACGGCGGGAATTGGAAATGGCGTGTGACGTCGGGACAGTTTACGGTGGAGCTGGTGGCCAAACTTGCGCACCTGGCCGAAAGTACCGATCGATTGTCCAAACCTTTTCCTGTTCTGGCGAACGAGAATTTTGCGGCCTGAAAAAAGCAGTTTCCCTTCCATTGTGAATACAAGGTTACAGCCCGCAAGCTTTGCGCCTTGCTTTGAATCGTGTATAGAAGTTACGGAGAGTTTTTCTTGCCGACTGAACCCATTATCGAAGCGCGGGCAATTGAGAAATCTTATCCGCAGCCGGATGGAACGCGGATTCAGGTAGTTGGGCTGACGGATTTTTCCATTGAGCCGGGGAAAATCATCGCGCTGCTGGGAGCGTCGGGCTGCGGCAAGTCGACGTTGTTGCGGATGTTGAGCGGACTTTCGCAGCCTTCTTCGGGCGCTCTTTTCTGGCATGGCAAGCCGCTGGATGGGCAAGCGCTCAATGTGGCTATCGTCTTCCAGAGTTTTGCGTTATTTCCCTGGTTGACGGTACTCGAGAACGTGGAAGCGCCGCTGGAAGCGCGCGGAATGGCTGCGGTGGAGCGCCGCAAACGCGCGCTGCGCACGCTGGATACGGTAGGACTCGACGGATTTGAAACGGCGTATCCCAAGGAGCTTTCCGGGGGGATGAAGCAGCGTGTGGGATTCGCGCGGGCGCTGGTGGTGGAACCGGAAGTGTTGTTTATGGACGAACCGTTCTCTGCGCTCGATGTGCTTACAGCGGAGAACCTGCGTGGCGAACTGCTGGAGCTGTGGCTAGGCAAGAAGATGCCGACCAGCGCCATTCTTATTGTCACGCACAATATAGAAGAAGCGGTAATGCTGGCGGATCGGATTGTCGTGCTGGGCAAAAATCCAGCGCGAGTTCGATCGGATTTCAATGTGAAGCTGGCGCAGCCTCGCGACCGCAAGTCGGCGCGGTTTGTGGAACTGGTGGATTACATCTACAAGGTGATGACGGAGCCGGATGTGGAGCATCCGCTGCCGGACCCGGAGAGCACGGGTGAGATTATTGTTCCGCCGGGCGGTTTGAAAAGTGGCGAGGCCCCTATCAGGGTGAGCAAATATCAGATTCTGCCGCATGCCCGCGTGGGCGGAATTGCGGGTCTTCTCGAGTTGCTGCATGACCGCGGCGGGCGCGAAGACCTGTTCCGTCTGAGTGACGAACTGGTGATGGACGTTGCGGATCTGCTGCCCATCCTGGAGGCGTGCCAGTTGTTGGGTTTCGCGCGGCTGACGGAGGGCGATGTTCAACTCACACGAGAGGGAGTGAAATTTGCCGACGCCGATATCCAGGCCCGCAAAGTTCTGTTCCGCCAGGCAGTACTGGAGCATGTCACGCTCTTAAAGCAAATCGAAAGTATTCTCAAGAAGAAGTCCGACCATTCGATTAATGACGAATTCTTCCACGACATTCTGGACGAGCATTTCTCCGAGGACGAAGTGCAACGGCAGTTCGATACGGCGATGAACTGGGGGCGCTACGCTGAGATTTTTGATTACGACCGCGATGCGGGACGGATAGTGCTGGCAGAGGGAGCGCACGCGGAAGGGGCGGGTGGTAATCAGAGTGCCAACGGGGGCTAAAGCCCGCGCGATTTTGAAAACTTTACGCGGCGCTGAAGCGCCGCTCTTCCACAAAAGAAACATCGCGAAGAACGTCACTGAGAAACATCACGAAGAAACATGAAGAAGAGCATCACGCTGCGGGGATTCTCGGCGTACCGGCTGTGGACGCAGCTGCCGCGGCTTGAAGTGTCCCGGTTGCCGGATGTGATCATGTTCGCGGCGGGGATTGCGATTTTTTATGCGGTGGTCACCGTCGGTCATTCGTGGTTTGGTCCATTCACACCTTCAGTGGAAATTTCGCGCAGCGTCTGGGCGCTCCCGGCTTACGCTGGCTATTCGTTATTGCGCATTAGTATCGCGTATGTGCTGAGCCTGGCATTCACGCTGCTCTACGGCTACGTGGCGGCTTACAACCCGCGCGCCGAGCGATTCATGATCCCACTGCTCGACGTACTGCAGTCCATCCCTGTATTGAGTTTTCTTCCCGGAGTCATGCTGGCCATGGTGGCGCTGTTTCCGGGCAGGCAGTTGGGCGTGGAGTTGGGCGCGATCCTTCTGATTTTCACCGGCCAGGTGTGGAACATGGCGTTCAGCTTTTACGCTTCGCTGAAAAGTATTCCGAAGGACATGCACGAAGCCGCGACCATCTACCGCTTCAGCTGGTGGCAACGATTTACGCAGATGGAGTTGCCGTATTCGGCGATCGGGCTGGTGTGGAACTCGATGATGTCGGTGGCGGGGGGATGGTTCGCGCTGATGGTTTGCGAGATGTTTGTGCTGGGGACGCGCGACTTTCGCCTGCCGGGCTTGGGCTCGTACTTGCAAACCGCAGCCAGCGCGGGGGACATGACCTCGATAGTGTGGGGGGTGGCCACGATGGTGGCGGTGATTGTGCTGCTCGATCAGTTTGTGTGGCGTCCGGTGATTGCATGGGCGGAAAAATTTAAGGTGGAGCAAGTGCCGGGTAGCGATGCACCGCGATCGTGGGTGCTGAACCTTATTCAGCATTCCAGTGGAATAGCGAAGATCCGAGACAAAACTTTGCGGCCGCTGAGCGAGCGCCTGCTGCTGCATTTTGCGCGCAAGCATACGGAGGAAAGTGTCGAGGAAAAAACCGCGCCCTGGAAGGAGTGGCTACTGCGAGGGATCGCACTGCTTGCGCTGGCAGGGATTGGCTACGGTGTAGTTCGAGTCGCGATCATTCTCACGGGACTACAGAAGGCTGAGGTGCATGAGGCCGCGCTGGGCCTGGGCGCAACGTTTCTGCGCGTGAATCTGGCCTTGCTGCTGGGTGCGCTGTGGACGATTCCGGCGGGAGTGGCGATTGGTTTTAATCCGCGGCTGGCGCGCATCGCACAACCGCTGGCGCAAATTGCAGCTTCGGTGCCGGCGACGGCGCTGCTTCCGGTAATACTGCTCGTGCTGATCCGCGTTGGTGGAGGCCTTGGGGTTGCTTCGATCGTCGTGCTGCTGTTGGGGACGCAGTGGTATGTGCTGTTCAACGTGATTGCCGGAGCGATGGCGATTCCGACTGATTTAAAGGAGTGCTGCTCCGTGTTCCGGTTGCACGGGATTGAGCGTTGGAAGAAATTGATCCTGCCCGGAATTTTTCCGTATCTCGTAACTGGCTTGGTGACGGCCTCCGGCGGGGCATGGAATGCGAGCATTGTCGCCGAATATTTTCATTTCAAAGGCCACATTTACACGACGACTGGACTGGGTGCGACCATCAGCCAGGCGACCGATGCGGGAAATTTTGATTTGCTTTTGGCCGCCACCATGATGATGGCAGCGACGGTGGTGACGATTAACCGTCTGGTATGGCGCAAGCTGTATGGGTTGGCGGAGACGCGCTTCCGGATGGAGGGGTGAAAAAGCAGGGGTCAGGAGCCATGGGTCAGCGCCAGACAGAATTCGTTGTCAGGTTATTTTATTGCCTTCAGCCTGGTTGCTTCATTCGGGAGTGCGCAGGAGTGAGCGGCATCCTTCAGTGCGGATTCCAACTTTACGCCTAGGTTACTCATTTCTTCTGCAGTCATCAGTTGCTGCAAACGTTCGAAGAGATGGCGCTCTTCTTTGCGGATATGAGCGGAGAGTTGCTGGGCGAAGGCGGGCAAGCTTTCGGCGGACAGGTTGCGGCGTTCCGCATGCGAGAAATATTCGCGCAGTCTGGCGTGTTCGGCGATTAGTTCCTCGACCAGCGGGAAAAGTTCGGCAAAATTTTGGGCGGCCGGGAAGAGCACTTCTTCTTCGGCAGAAAAATGAAATTTGATTTCATGGTCGACCAGTTCCTGGATTTCATGTTGCCAGGCTTCGAGGTCCGCATTGCGGATTGGCTGCGCGCGATCAATGCGAACACAGAGAGCTAATGCCCGCTGGTGTTGGTGCGAGAGCGGGATCAGACTTTTATTGCGCAGCATAAAATTGCACTGGAGGATTACCCGGCTGGGGTCGTTCCGCCGCACTCGGTTCCGCTCTTAACAGCTTACCCCCGACTTACGTCCGGGGCTAATGAATGCCGTCGCTTCGCGACTCTTTGTATCGGATCAGGCATCGGTGTCACGCGACAATCGCTGGTTCCGAGGTCTCTGTAATTGCCGGGCGCACCGTCAGCCAATCCGTGCGCACGCGTTCCCACTCCTGAATCAACATGCCGTTGGCTTCGAAGAAAGTACGAATCCGGGAGCGTTCCCATCCGGCGACTTCTTCGAGAATGGGCGCCAACACTGCGAAGGCGCTGGTGCTGAGGACCGTGCGCTTGGCAATCTGCGAAACATGAGTCGATTCAGAGACAGCGATAGTAAGGCCGTCGCGCGCGTTGATTTCCAGCATCACGTGAATATCGGAGCTGCCGTCGCCGCTATAAATTACATGGTCTGGTCCGATGACGTGCTCGACCAGCAACTGCCTCAAGACAGCCACCTTGCCGTAGCCCGCGGTGGCACGAATGATGGTGTCGATCTCGCCCGAAGGCTTGTAGTGGAACTCGGTGCCGAAAATGTGGTCCTGAGGAACGATGCCTTCAAGAGCGGAGTGGATGACTTCAACCGGCGCGGCGGAGAGCACGTAGAAGTCGAAAGAATAGCCATCGACGCCAGCCTCGAGAATCTGGTAGAGCGCCTTGATGTCGCCTTTGAGGCGGATGCGTTTTCCAACTTCGTGGAGATGCTCCTTACGCACCTTGGCCTTGAACTCTGGATCGTGAAGCAGCAGGTAGGCGAGCTCCGCGCCTTGCTGCACCAGATTGATCTTGGCCATGCCTTTGGCTTTGCGCTCGAACTCGGCGGTGGGAATGCCGACGAGTTCGGCGAGAACGTAGCCGGAGTCATTGAAGGTGAGCGTTTGATCGAAGTCGCTCGCAAAGATATAGCGTTTTAGAGGCTTGTCTGCCATACAGTTTTGATTCCCGGCGGTGGCGTACGGACCATAAAAAGAATCGATAGTGATTATAGGCCGGTGCTGTTAAAGCATTGTTAACAAAGGAGAGGGTGCAAGTGAGATTGTACGTTCTGGAATGTGGAGCTAGCGGCCGCGCCTGAGCAGCAAGAATCCGCCGACGAGGGAGAGGATCCACACGATTACTCCGAGGGTCATTCCGGCCAGGAAAATGGGATTGCGAACGTCGCCTTCGGCGTGGGTGGAGAAGTGGTAGAGCAGGTGTCCGAATGCGAAGGTAGCCAGGAGGACGGCCACGCCGGTGACGATGTGCAGAATTCGCATGGGATGCAAGTCTCACACAAACCAGCGCGCGCCCGCAAGGGGATTGCGCCGGCTGAACCCGCATGCCTTTACTAAATTCGCCGGCGCGTCCAGAATAGAAGTTCTGGTTTGTGAATCGCTGCAAAGCAAATCTATCTACAGGAGCACTCATGCCCGCATCTGGTGAACTGATCCGTTCGATGAACTATGTGGAGGATATTACTACGACACTGCGCCGCATCTGCATTTCGATTCCGCCCATGACTACGGAAGAACGCAAACGTCTGGCGGAAAGTTTGCGCACTGCCGTGGGGGCGATCAATGCGGCGATTGCGGATCTGGATAAGGCGGGGCCGCAGTGATGGAGGTTAAGACGGTCGCCGTTATTGGCGCCGGAATTATGGGCCGTGGCATTGCGCACGCGGCGGCGCTGGGCGGTTACAGGACTATCCTGGAAGATCTGCTACCGGGAGCTTTGCGCAAGGCTGAGAGTGAGATTCGCACGAATCTGGATAAGGCCGTGGAGTTGGGGAAAGTTGCGGCTCCGGAAGCCGATGCGGCTTTCCAGAGGTTGGAGTATGCGGGATCGGTGGATGAAGCGGCGCGCGAGGCCGATCTGGTCATAGAAGCAGTGCCGGAGGAGATGGAGTCGAAGATCGAGATTTTCACGCTGCTCGACAAGATTTGCCGCCCAACGACGATTCTGGCGTCGAATACTTCTTCTCTCAGCATTACCGAAATTGCCAGCGTGACTTACCGCGCCAAAAAGTGCGTGGGCATGCATTTCTTTAATCCCGTGCACAAGATGAAGTTGCTCGAAGTGGTGCGGGCTTTGGAGACTGACGACGATACTCTTGCGACCGCGGTTGAAGTGGGCAAGCGGATGAGGAAGGAAGTAGTGGTGATCAAGGAAGCGCCGGGATTCATCACCAGCCGGATCAACGCGATGATCGGCAATGAGGCGTTCTACATGCTGCAGGAAGGAATTGCGTCCGCGGCGGATATTGATAAGGCGCTGAAGCTGGGGCTGAATCACCCGATGGGGCCGTTTGAGTTGGTCGATCTGGTGGGGCTCGATACGCGGCTGAATATTCTGGAGTATCTGCACAAGTCGTTGGGAGAAAAATATCGTCCAGCGCCGCTGCTGGTGCAGTATGTGAAGGCGGGGCGACTGGGGCGGAAGTCGGGGCGCGGGGTGTATGAGTATCCGGAGGCCGCGACGACGCACTCAAGACCGCCGCATGGTGCCCAACACGACGGCAATTAGAAACAGTCACAACATCGGGTTGCCAACGATCTGGATCGAAAAATGGACCACAACGAACATCTCTACCGCAGGGCCGGTGTGGGCCTGATCGTTCTGATCGGGCTATGGGTAGGGGCTATGCTGCTCGCACTTGTACTCCCGGCAAAGCTGTGGAAGACAGGCCTCCCGTCCCTCATCTTGTTCGAGGGCATTGTCCCAGTTCTCTTTGTGGCTATCATCGCGCTCAGCGTGCTGCGAATGTTTGCTTATATCCGCTGGACAGGAAAATACCCATACTATTGGTTGTTTCAAAAATCGCATAGGCCGAGTGACTCAGGGGGCAAGCGGGACAATGGGTCGACCTGAAAATGGTTCCACGAATGCTTGCCGGTACATCAGGACCTCTGTCAAACACGATTGGTTAGTGTCCAAAATTCAAGCCGGATAGAGACTGCGCAATCTCCTGGTCCACTCCCTTGCTCGCAACCAGCACCTGAAAACTCTCGCCCATGCCTGCCGGGGTCACCAGGTGCTTGAGTTGCAGCGCGACTTTTGCACGCTCTTGCGGCAGGCGGCAATCTTCGAAGGCGTCGGCAAACTGGTTGGTTTCGCCGATGCCAAGCAGGAATTGTAATTGCGTGACGAGCTTGTGCATCTGCATGCCTTGCTTTTCTGCGGCGGCCGCGAGGCCGGTGAAGTTTACGTCGGCAGTGATGTCTTGTTCGCCGGGAGCTTCGTAGGGATCATCGCTGATTGAATGCTGACGCAGGGCTTTCAGAGTGCCGCGATGGCGGCCTGCAAGTTGTTCTTCGCGAGTGTAGCCGTAGTCGATGGCTAGGAAAAATCCGCGTTGGATGCTGAGGGCGACGTCATTCATATAGTCTTGCGCGGCGAGCGGAGCTTCGACGCGTTCGTCTGGATCGGGATGGATGGAGTAGCGGTCGAGGAATTCGAGTTCCGCGGGCGAGGGTTGCACCCAGGTTTCGATGAAGCGGCCATCGCGCGTGTCGATGCGCAGAGAACCGTTTGCGCTGAGGATTTCTACCTGCAGGGCGTCGAAGAATTCGTTGGCGAAGACGATGGTGGGTTTGTTGGCGTCAACGCCTTCGGCAGCCGTGGGTGCTGTCCCCGGACTTTTGCCCGGGGATAATGAATGGCGCCGCTGCGCGACTAGACGGTCCTTGCCAGAGAAGTAATCTGCCTCCAGCACGGCCTTTCCTGAATTGAGGTAACGGCTCAACATCGCCGCGATTCGCTCGCGCAACGCAGGTGAGCTTTCGACAAGGACGTAGCGCAGAGCCTGGAAGAAATCCGGGAATTTCTTTTCTGACCAGTCGAGCGCGTCTTGCGCGAACAGGCCGCGGCCTGGCCCTAGTTCGATCAATTCGATTTTTTCCGGCGAGCCGAGGACGCGCCACATTTCGTCGAACTGGCGGGCCAACAGGCGGCCGAAGACTTTGTGGACATCACTCGAAGTGTAGAAGTCTCCCGCCTTGCCGAACTGCTGCGCGTTCCGCGAATAGTAACCACGCTCTGGGTCGTAGAGGCAGAGCTGCATGTAGCGCGAGAAGGGGATGGGACCGCGAGTGTGGATTTCCTCTTCGATTTTTTTGCGCAGCGGATTCACAGTTCCTTTTGGCGGCGGTCGGCGCGGTCTTGCGGCGTGCGGATAAACATTTCCATGAAGTAGTCGTGCAGCGCGTCGAAGAGCTGGCGTTGGAAGCTCCATTCGAATTGCGGGTGGTCGAGGTCGCGGGGATGCAAATCGAAATAATAGGTATGGACGGGAACTGACGCGTCCTTAAATTGAATGATGATTTCAACGCCTTCGCCTTTGGTGCGGGCGGAAAAGTTCAGCAGCGGATGGTCGTAGAGGCGGAGCTGGGCTAGGACGCGGTCGAGGCGGGTGGTGGCGGTTTCGGGCACAGAGGGATTGTAAAGCAGATTGAATGAGATCAATATACTGCCGGCGAAACGATGCGTCGATGCGGTGATTGAAACGCCTCGCCGGGCCAGCGGTAGTGTTGAGCTGAAAGGGATCCTTCGACTGCGTCGTTGCTTCGCTTCGCGAACCAACAACTTCGCTCAGGATGACAACGCTTAATTACAGGTCCCTACAAGAAACTACTCGTAGCGCAGCGCTTCGATTGGATTCAGCCGCGCGGCTTTGATGGCGGGGAGCATACCGCTGATGATGCCCACGAAACTCAGGATGCCTGTCGACCAGATCAGCGTAGCGGTGTTGATGTACAGGTGGATATCGCCTTCGCTGGCGTTGTCCTCGAATGCGCTCCACAGGGTGAGTGAGCCGACGCTCCAGGAAACCAGATAGGCCAGCGCCACGCCTAACAGGCCGCCCAGAGCGGTGATCACGAGGGCCTCGGTCAGGAGCTGGAAGAGGATGTGCCAGCGGTGCGCGCCCAGGGCTTTTTCCACGCCGATCTCGCGCGTGCGTTGCGTCACCGAAACCAGCATGATGTTCATCAGGCCCACGCCGCCAATGCCGAGCGTGAGCAGCCCGATGAAGCCCAGCAGGATTTTGATCCCGGTGCTGATGACCTGAAGATCAAGCAGGTCGGCAAAGACGTCGAAGACGAAAATCGCGCGGTGATCCTTGGGGTCGAAATTGTGATGGAAGGCCATGGAATTACGCACGGCGGTTACGATCTTTTCATGGTCTCCCTCATATTCCATCACGACCGAATTCAGGTAGTACGTTTTGGCCAAATCGCTCATGGCGCTAAACGGAATGTATACGTGGCCGTTGATGTTGTCGTCGCCGTTCTGCACCTGGTGGCGAAGCACGCCGATCACCTGATAGGTAATTCCATCGAGGCGAACGCTTTCACCGAGAGCGGTCTGCCCCGAGAAAAGCTTTTTCCTTACGTCTGAGCCAATGATGGCGACGCGAGTGTGGGTGAAGTCGTCGGCTTCGCTGAAGAAGCTGCCTTCCTCAGTGTCGAGGCGGCGCATGCGGCCGTAAGCGGCATAAACGCCGCTTACGCCGTAAGTTGCGCTGCGAGTGCCGTAGGCGACCAGGCTCTGCTTGGAAACCTCGGGAGAAACGTGCTTGAGCAGAGGCACTTCGTCGCGGATGTAGTCGAGGTCCTCAACTGTCAGTTTTACTTCGGAGCCAGCCTTGGTTCCTCCGGCTTGGAGTTCAGTCCGGCCAGGAAAGATAAAAACCAGATTCGTGCCAAACGAGCGGAACGCGACCCAAAGGCCGCGTTCGAAGCCGGAGCCGTAAGCGAGCAAAAGGACGACGGTAGCGATTCCCCAAGCCATGCCGAGCATGGTGAGGACGCTGCGGCGGCGATTGTGGCGCAGCGCCTCGTAGGCTTGGGTGGCGAGATCGACAATCATTCTGCTCTTAGCTCCTGGGCTGCACTCGGGATGAACGTCGTAGTGGATAGGCTCTTCATTCTTGCCTCAACGCTTCCACCGGCTCCATCAACGCAGCTTTGCGCGCGGGATAGAGGCCGGCGGAGATTCCCGCGATGGCGAGTGAACCAATTGCCGCCAGCGCAGATGCGGGAATGATGCGCGGCGTGTCGAAGCCTTCCGGAGATGGCAACATGGCGAGCAGCGTGACAAAGCCCGTGGCCAAAACCAGCCCGATGCCTCCGCTGAAGGCCGTGAGAAAAGCTCCTTCGACAAAAAATTGCGTAAGAATGTTTTTGTGAGTAGCGCCCAAGGCTTTGCGCAGGCCAATCTCCTTGGTGCGTTCGCTCACCGAAACCAGCATGATGTTGACGATGCCGATCGCGCCCAAGCCGAGAGTTACCACGCCGACCACGCCCAGGAACCAATCCATGGCATTGAAGATCTTGCCAACCCGTTGCATGTTCTCGATGGTGTCCCAGTCTTCGAAGGCGTCTTCGAGTTTGGGATCGAAACCATGGCGGCTGGCGATGATCTGATGAATTTCATTCTTCGCTTCAGTGTGCAGATCTTTACGGATGGGCGTGTAGTTGAGGAACGAAATGGCGTCTTCGGAGTTTGCCTTGGTCAGGCGAAACAGGTTGCGCATGGTTTCGATCGGAATGAAGATGCGCGAGTTCGTTCCGTTATTGCCGTCGCGGCCAACCTTGGCAACTACTCCGACGATATCGAAACTGATGCCATTCAAAAGAATTGTGGAGCCTACGGCGGGGCGTCCGGGAAACATGTTTTTGAGGAGTTCCCATCCCACGATGGCGACCCGGCGGCGCTCGGCGTTGTCCTCTTCATTGAACCAGCGGCCGGGGCTGATGGGCACGTTGCGAATCTGATTGTAGTCGGAAGCGACGCCGAAGACCTGGCCGTTGGTTGAGCCATAGTCGCTGACGGCGCGGATGTCTTCACGGTTCAGCACGGGAGAGAGTGCGCCGACGAACTTCGTCTGCTGACGGATGGCGGTATAGTCGGCATAAGTAAAGTAGTAGGTCTTTCCGGACTGGGTGCTGCCCTCAACTGCCGGGATGCGCCCGGGAAACATGAACATGATGTTTTGTCCGAGGGTGGCCAGCTGTTTTTCCTGGCCGCTGCGAAAGCCTTCTCCCAGGCCGACCAGCAGGAGCAGCGAGCCTACGCCCCAGGCGATTCCGAACATGGTTAAGAAGGAGCGCAGCTTGTGCGCCCAGAGCGTGGAGAGCGACTGCCGAATAATGTCGAGAAGGATTCGCATGTGGTATACCCCCACGCCTCCGGGGAGGTGCGTGGGGGTTATGGCAACCGTTTCGGCGAGGGGTCTCAGTCCCACCTGAACGGTTTCTTTCAAGCATCTGATCAGTAATACGCAGCCGGGTGCTGCGAAGTTCCCTGCCGTTGTTGGTTTCTTAGACCATCAGAAAGCAGGAAAGGTTAGCTGAGGATAGATTCGGCGGTTCGGGCTGCGAGGATTTATTGATACGAGAAGCGGGACTTAGAATTCGAAATACCCGGCGGCTTGGGCCGACCGGGATGCGCCGTCGGTGCCGGTTGCCGGCAGTAGTCCCAAGACTCCACTCAGACTTTCCCAAGCCGCTTCATTGAGAGCGGGGTCCGAACCGACGAGGTCGCGAATCATATCCCATGCTGCTATGTTCAGCGCGCCCTCGGGCGGCGGGCCCATGGCGAGAGATACCGCGCACTGCGGACAGAACGAGATGCGATGGGCGGTCGATTTCTGGCGTGGCCTGATTCCCACCGTCTGCGCGAACATGTACAGGGCAACCGATTTCTGTCCGGGGCCAAGCTCACGGTTACAGCGAAGACAGTGCATGTTCTCCAAGAATCGCTCCTGCTGGTACACCGCGCCGGTGAATATGAATATTCTCTTCGCATAAGCGCGCGATGCAAGTATGTAGAGGGATTCCGGCAGGCCGTTCGAAATGCGATGGGCACGACTGTCGGCGCGATGCGAACCAAGATGTGCTCTAGGCAAAAGCCAATGGCGTCATGCACTCTGATGCGATGAGTGGTACGGCGAGCCAGCGATCCGGCAGATTCGTTCGTCTTTCGCAACTGCAAAAATTGCGTGAGTGCGAGCAGGTGGCGGCAGTTTGCTACCGCGTACGCCACGGAAGGGTTGAGTTCCTTCTGGTCCAGACGCGCGGCGGCGGGCGGTGGACCTTTCCCAAGGGCAGCACCGAGCCGGGGCTAACGCACGCCCAGGCGGCGGCGATGGAGGCCTTCGAAGAAGCGGGAGTTCACGGGCGCATCGAAGAAGCTTCGTTTGCCCGGTATGTCCGGCGGCTGCGGCGCCGTGCGAATTGCACTTTGAAAAGCAGCGCAGAACCGGTTGCGGTCAAGGCCTATCTTTGCGAAGTAATGCGGCTCAGTGTCCCGAAGGAGTCGAACCGAAACCGGACCTGGTTTTCGCTCGAGGATGCGCGGCAGAACCTAAAAGAAGGTCGAAGCACGGTGGATGGCCTCGGGTTGGCCCGAGTGCTCAATCAGGCGGTGGAGCGTATTTGGCAATCGCACGAGGGGGCTGGCGCCGAGGAGGAGGCCCAAGAAGATCGTTATGAAAAAGCTCAGATCGAGAGATTTACGAATCCAAGAGATCCGATGCAAAAAGTGAAATTCGAATTTGCGGAAGTCTATGGGCGAGCCGGAGAGAGCCAAGTTCTAGTTCCGCCGCGTCGAAGTGGCGCGGTGCGGCAATCCGTGCTCTCTGCCGGAGTTTACGGCCCACCCTCCTTGCGCGGCGACATTCTGGAATTTGACGTATCGCGGAAAAAGAAAATGAAGGCCCTGGGAACTGGCGGCAATCACAGTTAACTCAATTTTTCTTCCGGCCTATTCCTTGTTCTTGGGCCGCTCGAAAGCCTTTTGAAGATATTTGCGCGCTTCTTCCAGAGCGCCGAAAGTATCGTCGTTGGTCTGAATGGCTTGCCGGTATTCGTTGATGGCGCGCTCGCGCTGGCCGGTGATGTCGAAAATCTTTCCCAGCTGTATGTGACTCCAAACTTCAGTCCAACGCGGGTCGCCGTCGCCGTTGATAGAGGAGCGATAGGAGTTGGCCGAGGACTGGTAGTTTCTCTGCAGGAAGAAAATCTCGGCGACGCGATAGTGGGCGAGCGAGCTGTTCTTATTGAGGTCGATCGCCTTGTTGAACTCCGCCAGAGCTCCCGTCAGATCGCCTTGCTGCTGGATGGCCTGGCCGCGGAGGATCGACGACCGCAGCTTCACGTCAGAAGAATTCGTGAGCACACGATGGTCGGGGTCGACCGCAATCCGGCGCGGCCGCCCGAAAGTCTCAACCGTGAATGGCGAATTCGTTCCCACCACTTCGATTTTCTTGTCTTCCGTTTTGCCATCGGTATCGATGCGCAGGTCGACGGGCATGCGGAAGAGATCGAGATCCTGGGAAATCTCTCCGGTAACGCGGAAGCCTTTGTTGCTGCCCATGCGATAGGTGGTGTATTTCACCTTGAACTCGGGGGCGCCGGTGGAATCGAGCCACTGGGAGAAGAACCAGGTCAGCTGGTCGCCATAATTTTTCTCGGCGATGGCGCGGAAGTCATCCATGCTGGCCGACTTTCCGGCATAGGTTTCGGCGAACTCGCGCATGGTCTTGTTGTATTTGTCTTCGCCCAACACCCAGCGCAGCATGTGCAGAATCATGGCGCCCTTGTCGGTCACCAGCGACTGAAACTCGGTGGAGAACGGGTCGAGCTTGCTGGCGCTGGAGAGCGGAACGGTGTCATAAGCGAGCGCGCCGACCGACATATCTTTGACTGCCTCTTCCAGCCCCGCGGCGCCGGCGGCATTTTCCACGTACATAGCCTCGGAGTAGCGCGAGAAGCCGTCGATCAACCACCAGTCGTCCTTGGTGGCGGGAGTGACGGAAACGCCCCACCATTGATGGGCGATGGCATTGGCCAGCAGGCGGTAGTTCGTTTTTTCCGTGATCGACGTGCCCGCAAGTCCGGCGATTTCTGGAGCCCAGGCGTAAGGAACCGTATCGCCGGGTAACTCCACTACGTTCAGCTTCTGCGACAAAGGAGTGCCGTAGAGAGTGATGTAGTAGGTGAATTCCTGGACCGCAGTGGTGGTGTAGGTGGGAGCGAATGCCTGATGAGCGGGCTTGAAATAAACGTGCAGATCGATTCCGGCTTCGTCGCTCTTATATTCCTGGAAAATTCCGGCGACGATGGTTCCAGGAAAACTGGCCTTGGTATAAGCGAAGTTGAAGGTCTTGGTGGGCAGGCCGTTCGTATTGGGTTTCTTGGATGGCGGATTGTCGGTGACTGTGGACTTTCCGCTACCGATCACCACCATGTGAGCCGGAACCGTGATGCTGATATTCGAAGTGAAGCGGTTCATGCCGTAACCGCTCACAGGAAACCAGCGTCCGGAATAGAGCAGGTAGCTGGTGTCGTCGCCGATGTAAGCGAGTTTGAGGCCGGGGACCGGGCTGTCATCGGCGCTCTCGAGATTCCCTTCGTATTCGAAGGTGAGCGTGGTGGAGGCGTCTTTCGCAAGGCCGGCGGGGAGCGGCACACGCACGGTTGAATCCTGGGTGACGCGCTCGGCGGAGAGAGGTTGATTCTTCTCGTCCAGAACCCGGGTGACTCGCAAATCGTTATGCAGTTCAAAAACTGCGACGCTCAGGTCCTGCAAGGCCGTGAACTTGACCTTGGTGCGGGCGGAAAGCTGGTGGAGATGAGGCGTCAGCTCGGCCTCGATCTGGTAGTCGTCGACGCGCAAGTGGGCCTTCTCCGCCGCCCGGGCGGGGGCAGGGACGAAAGCCAATAGCAGCAGGGCGAGGCAAGCGGACAGCACGCTCTGGGGGCGCCGAAGGCGAATGCGCATTAAGGAGGATCTCCGGGAAACGGGGCTACCATTCCCTATGATGAAGATTCTGACCTAAAAGATGCTGGGAGCACAAGGTATAGCGGGCTTAGGGTGGGCAAACGCTCAATCTCTGCTTTCTCAGACGAATGGTTTGCGGCAGCGTTCCAAGCGGGTGGACTTAAAGTCCCCGGAGCCTTAATGCTTGTTGGAGCCGCGCCCAGGCCTGTGCGGCGTGAGCTTCGGCACCAGAAATTCCTGAAAAATATTTGCCGCCGCACCGCCTGCGATTCCGATCGCCGTATTTTCGAAGGTCAGGCCAAGCCCGTTGCGGTCCTGCGGAGGATAGTAGAGGTTCGAAATTCCACTCGAGGCCAAGCCTCCCAGGATGCCGGAATAGTCCGGCTGCCAACGCCCGTTGTCACCCTTGCGAATCACCGAGTTGGCTAGGGCATACCGTAGTCGCGATTTAGTCGTGCCTGTGCCTTTCCAGTAGTAGCGCGGATCCTGTTTGAAAATTATGGGCAGCAGCGCCCCGCGGATGAAAGTTCCGGAGACAAAGTCGCCATAAGCCGCCCCGTAACGCTTGGCATAGCCCTGCGCGCCCTGGCCGTAAGCGCCGTACATATTAACGGCCTGCTCTCCTCCGGCGATGAAGGCGGTAATGCCAAGCGAGACTGGATCGAGAAACGTCTTCCATGCCAGTTGAAATTTAAGCCGGGCCGGCAGCGGGGCCGGATGCGGTTCGTAGGTGATGTAATAGTTGGGGATAACGCCGAAGACGCGTTGCTTCTCCTCGGTCTTCACCTGGTCCTGCGCTACTTCTTGCGGGGTCTCGGTCACCTCCACGTTCACGTCAGCGGTAGCCACTACCAGGGTGATCTGCGGAAAAACATACTCCTGCCCCAGTTGTACGACTCCGGATTGTTGTGCGTTCGCAAAACCCGCGGCGGTGATCTTAAGCTGAAAGTTCCCGGGGACAACGTCGGTGAAAACAAAGTGTCCGTTGTCGTCTGAGGTTACAGTTTTCGTGGGAACGACGTCGTCTTGCATCAGAGTGACTGTGGCCTTGGCGATCACAGCCCCATCGCGGTCGACCAACGTTCCGCTCACGCTTCCTGGAAACGCCGTTTGGATCGGAGTAATCGCGGATGGTGCGGCGGCCTGAGCCCCGGCCCGTGGCGCAACCAGTGAAACGAAAACCAAAACCATAGCGGCGCAGGATACATGCGCAAAAATGAAGCGCACCCTGGTTCCAGCCGGTTTACTGAAAAGCTGTCTTGCCAAGCGCCTCACGCCGAATCCTCCTGCCCGTGGAGCATGAGCCAGTTCACTCTTACCAAGTTACCCGATTCCGGAGCAGGTTTTGTAAAACCCTTTGTAAAATATTGTGATACTGGGCATAGGAACTACAGATTCGGTGATCGGCCAAGCGATAGAATAATTTCCGCTGCCCGTTCCGCCGGCGTAGGAGTTAGAGTTCCGCTGTCGTCCTTCGGTGGGCGCAGCTGATGCCGCACGTTCGCCATTCCCTCGATCATCCGATCCCGCGCCGTGCCGTCGGGCAAAATTTCCTGTAGGCGCTCGACCACGTTCTTCGCCGTGAAATCGTGCTGCACCAACTCCGGAACCACTTCCCGCCCAGCGATCAAATTGACCATGGCGAAATGCGGCACTTTTACCCGCGGTTTGCCCAGCATGTAAGTCAGCGGAGAAACCCGGTAGACCATCACGAACGGCGTCCCAATCATTGCCGCCTCCACGGTTGCGGTTCCGCTGGCCACGATCCCGGCGCGGGAGTGCGCTAAGGCTGGCAGCGACTCGGGGACCAGCGTGATTTTGCGCTGGGTCGAATTTGGGCCAACCAGATTTTTGCCAATCAGATTTTGCAGGAACGTGCGTTGGAGGGTGGGAGCGACCGGAAGCAGGAATTCATATGCGGAGCCAAGTTGCGCGGCTGCTTCCAGAATCGTGGGCAGGTTCATGCGGACTTCTTTCACGCGGCTGCCGGGCATCAGGGTGATCCAATGTTTCCCGGGATCAAGATGAAATTGTGCTGCGTAGTCGCCGCGCTCGATGGCCGGAGGCGTCAACTCGGCCAAAGGATGGCCGACGAAGATCGCGTCCACGCTGCGGTCGCGATAAAACTTTTCTTCGAAGGGAAAGATCACTAGCGCCTTGTCGATGTAATCCCGCAGCAGGCGAACCCGCCCCTGCCGCCACGCCCAGAACTGCGGCGCGACGTAGTAGACCACAGGAATGCCGCGCTTCTTCATCTGCCGGGCTACGCGCCAGTTGAACGCGGGCGAATCGATCACAATGGCGAGATCGGGCTTGCGCTTGTCGGCTTCTTTGATCAGCAGCCGGTAGAGGCCGAGAATCTTGGGCAAGTGGCTGAGGATTTCAGTGATGCCGACCACGGAGAGATCTTTCGCGTCGACGACGGTGTCGCAGCCGGCGGCGCGCATGCGCTCTCCGCCCACGCCGAAGAATTCAATCGAAGGTTGTGTGGGGACAGCCGCCACCGGCTGTCCGCCGGAGCGAAGCTCCGCAGGCTCTCTGCTGGCAGCCCGCTGAAGGGCTTCAATGAGCTGCGCCCCGTACATTTCTCCGGAAGCTTCGCCGGCTGAGATCAGGATTCGCAAGAGAGCATTGTAAGGCCGAAACCTAATCATCCGCGCTTGCAGTGACTTCTGGCCCCGTTAATCTGTCCGCATTCGCGGGCGAGGGCGCCCGCGCCACATTCAGCTCCTGATCTTTGTATTGCAGCTGATAGAGCTTGAAATAAATCCCGCGCTGAGCGAGGAGTTGCTGGTGCGTGCCCATCTCGCGGACCTGGCTCTTGTGCATGACGATAATTTTGTCGGCGCGCTGCACGGTCGAGAGCCGGTGGGCGATGATCAGCGACGTGCGTCCTTCGACCATGCGGTTGAGGGCGTCGCGCACGCGAAATTCGGTTTCGGTGTCCACGCTGGAAGTGGCTTCGTCAAGAATCAGGATTTTCGGTTCGTGGGCCAGGGCGCGCGCGAAGGAGATGAGCTGCTTCTGTCCGGTTGAAAGCGTGGAGCCGCGCTCGCGAACTTCCTCGTCGAATCCTTTGGGCAGTGCGCGGATAAAGTCGGCGAGGTTCACGTCTTCGGCGGCTTTCTCGATGTCTTTGCCCTGAATGCGTTTTGTCCCCAGCCGGATATTTCCTCCGATCGTGCCACTGAATAAAAAGGGATCTTGCAGGACCACGCCGAAGCGGCTGCGCAGGTCGGCGAGATCCATGTCTTTCACGTCGACGCCGTCGATTCGGACCGCGCCCTTCTGCACATCGTAGAAGCGCAGCAGCAGCGAGATTAGCGTGGTTTTGCCGGCTCCGGTGTGGCCGACAATCGCTACGGTTTCGCTGGGCTCGATGGTGAAGGTGACGTCGCGGAGGACCCAGTCGGGAGCGGAGTCGCTGGCTGGGGGAGTGCTCGTGGAGAGAGAAGAGCCTGCCGAGCTTTGCTCGGCTGGACGGGCACGAGTGCCCGTCCCCACACGAGCTGTTGTCTCCACACGGTCTTTCTTTCCCACATCGTCCTTGCCAGGTTCAAACTCGCGATACGCGAACCAGACGTGGTCGAACTCGATGCGGCCGGGGCCGACAGGCCGCTTTGTAACAGCGGGCGAGACTACCTGCGCCGGCGTATCCAGCAGCTTGAAGATGCGCTCGCTGGCGGCCATGGCCGATTGCAGGATGTTGTATTTTTCGCTGAAGTCCATGATGGGACGGAAGAAGCGCAGCGCGTACTGAATAAAAGCGACCAGCACGCCGAGCGACGCAACTGTGGACACCAGGCGGAAACTAACCAGAGTCTTCCAGTTAAGACTGACCGCGACACTGGTCACATTTATATGCCGCATCACTTCGCCGCCGCCAAACCATATGACGCAGGCAATCGCAATCGAAGAGAGAACGTCAATCGCGGGGTAATACACCGAGTACGCCATGATCGCGTCTTTGTACGCTTCCATGTGGCTGCGGTTGATGTCTTCGAAGCGGTCGTAGGCCTTGCGCTCGCGATTAAAGAGCTGCAGCACGACCATGCCGCTGATGTGCTCCTGCAGGTACGAATTAATGCGGGCAATGGCCACGCGGATGCGCCGGTAGGAGTCGCGTACTCGGTCGCGAAAAATCTTAGTGGCTCCAACAATGAAGGGCAGCACGGCAAATGTGATCAACGCCAGCTTCCAGTTCATGCACAGCATCACGCCCAGGATTCCGAAGAGCACGAAAAGATCTTCGAAAATCGAAACTACGCCGGAGGTGAACATCTCATTCAATGCGTCTACATCAGTGGTGACGCGGGTTACCAGCCGGCCGACCGGATTCTTGTCGAAGAAGCCAACGTGCAGCCGCTGCAGGTGGCGGAAGATCTGGCGGCGCAAATCGAACATCACTTTCTGGCCGGTCCACTGCATATAATACGTTTGCAGGAATTCCAGCAGGAAGCTGAAGCACAGCAGTCCAACATAGATCGCTGCTATCTGCGCGATGCCGGTAACGGCGTGCGGGCTGAGCCAGCTCCAAATGCCTGAAGAGATGCTGGTAGCCACCTCTTTGGGTGCGAGGTAGCGGTCAATTGCCACTTTGGTGAGATACGGTCCGAGCACATCGGCGAAAGACTTCAGAAGAATCGAGACGAGTGCGATCGCCACCTGCCAGCGGTAGGGACGCAGATACTTCAGCAGCCGCGCCATCAGGCGGCTGTCGTAAGCTTTGCCTAATACTTCTTCTTCCTGAGACATTGGTTCTTGGCGTTCGGGCAGCGCGATTCTTGCCGGAAAACTCTGCTAATTAGGTTATCGCAATATAGATTCCTGCGGCAGGCGTCCGGATGGAAAAGGTTCGCCGACCGAGGATTGATTGGAGATGGGATAATGGTGTGGCATGCCTCTCGGTATTTACATTTCCGTACCGTTCTGCCGCACGAAGTGCAGCTACTGCAACTTCGCCTCCGATGTATTTTCGCGGGCGGTTTTTGAGCGCTATGTGGATCGAGTTTGTGCCGATATTGAGAAGTCGCCGCAGGTTGCGGCGGAGATCGGCGGACGGATAGAACGCGAGGTGGATTCCATCTACCTGGGCGGTGGAACACCCACAGTCCTTGAAGCGGCGCAATTGGAGCGAGTGTTCAGCGCCGTGCGGCAGCAGTTCGAAGTCAGTCCTGAGGCGGAGATCACCGTCGAGTGCGCGCCTGGGACGCTGACGCAGGCCATGCTTGAGAGCCTGCTGCGCTGCGGGGCGAAGCGCGTGAGCCTGGGAGTGCAGTCGTTTGTGGATCAGGAAGCCGCTGCGGTGGGCCGTCTGCACAAGCGGGCGACGGTGCTCGAGGATATCGCTCGTCTGCGCGCAGCTGGAATCGCGAACATCAACGTCGACCTGATCGCCGGATTGCCCCACCAGACTGCCGCGAGTTGGGATCTCTCTTTAGCCGAAGCCATCGCGACCGGCGTTCCGCATGTGAGCGTCTACATGTTGGAGGTGGATGAAGACTCGCGGCTGGGGCGGGAAGTAATCGCAGGCGGCACGCGCTACCACGCACATTTTGTGCCGGATGAAGAAGCCATGGCAGATTTCTACTTAACCGCTTGCGACCGGCTGGAAGCCGCGGGCATTCAGCAATATGAAATTTCCAACTTTGCACATGACGGCTGGGAATCGCGGCACAATTTGAAGTATTGGACCCGCCAGCCTTATTTTGGCTTTGGTGTGGATGCGCATTCGATGCTGCTTTCCTCGTCGACAGACACGAATGCCGTACGGTTTGCATCCGCAGATTCTCCGGAGCAATACGTGAATGGTGCGGCCTTGCAGCGAACTACGGTGTCGCATCAAGCCGCCTTGGAGGAGAGTTTCTTTCTCGGCCTCCGTCTGACAAGAGGCGTAAGTTTGCGGGAGCTCGAAGCGAAGTTCGGCAAGGATGCGATCGCCACCACTCGCCCGGCGATTACAGAGATGATCGAAGACGGCCTCATGGTGCAGCAAGGTGACGTTGTCCGTCTGACCTCGCGCGGCCGCTTGCTTTCGAACGAAGTGTTCGAAAAGTTCATCGGAGAAGCCGAGATCGCTCGATAGTTCTTCGCTTCGTTAGAGAAAGCTATTTTCGGCTGGGATTGGCAAACCATCCGGTCGGTAGGGCTGAAGGTTTTTCCGCTCATAATCCTCAATAAAGACGCGGCTCCGCGCATTTCCACTCGCTCCTTCCTGAGGTAACTTTTCCCCCTTCTGCCGCTATGTTCTAATCAAAATCAGCCGCAGCGGGTGGAGGAATCTTGGATTTTCAACTGAACGACGAGCAGCAGCAACTGAAGAAAACCGTTCGTGAGTTTGCCGAGCGCGAGATTTTGCCTAATGTCATGAAGTGGGACGAAGCCTGCGAGTTTCCGCTCGCCACGGTGAAGGAACTGGGCAAGCTCGGATTGTTAGGGACTGTTTTCCCCACAGAATACTCTGGCGCGGGTATGGGCTACGTCGAGTATGTGATCGCTATCGAAGAGTTGTCGCGGGTGGATGGTTCGGTGGGCATTATCGTGGCCGCGCATACGTCGCTCTGCTCCAATCACATCTACCTCGCCGGCACCGAACAGCAAAAGAAGAGGTACGTCAGCAAGCTCGCCACCGGGGAATTTATCGGCGCATGGGGGCTAACCGAGCCTTCCTCGGGATCGGACGCCGGCAGCGCCCGCATGACCGCGAAGCGCCGCGGCAACAACTGGGTGCTCAACGGCACCAAGACTTTCTGCACCAACGGCCATTATGCGGATGCGATGGTGGTAATTGCGGTGACCGACCGCGCCGCCAAGACGCACGGGCTTTCCGCCTTCATCGTCGACAAAGATACGAAGGGGTTTCGTCCCGGCAAGAAAGAAAACAAGCTCGGCCTGCGCGCCAGCGATACGGCGGAGATGATTTTTGAAGACTGCGTGATTCCCGCCGAGAACTTGTTGGGTAAAGAAGGCGACGGCTTTATCGACGCCATGCGCGTGCTCGACGGCGGACGCATCTCGATTGCCGCTTTATCGCTCGGCATGGCGCAAGGAGCATACGAGGCCGCGCTGAATTATTCCAAAGAGCGCAAACAATTCGGCAAGGCGATTGGAGAGTTTCAGGCAATCCAGTGGAAGCTGGCCGACATGGCCACCGAGATTGACGCGGCGCGCCTGCTTACCATGCGGGCTGCCTCCATGAAAGACGCCGGGATGAAGACCACGCTTGAGTCATCAATGGCAAAACTCTACGCCAGCGAAGTCGCCGTGAGATGCGCCAACGAAGGCGTGCAGATTCATGGCGGCTACGGCTTCATCAAAGATTATCCCGCCGAGAAGTATTATCGCGACGTGAAGCTGTGCACCATTGGCGAGGGGACGAGCGAAATTCAGCGGTTGGTGATTGCCAGGCAGCTGCTGAAAGAATCGTAGCCGCGATTACTGCTTGAGCGGCAGACGGCGGCCGTGGCGGATATGCAGCACATACACGGTTTTGCCCTCAATTGTGAATAGAATCCGATACACATGAGGCTTTCGGCCATATAGCAGATGACGAACCTCGAATGGGAAGACTGTGTTCTCGGGCGCTAGCGGACAACGCGCTGGGAGTTCGGCAAGAGACGCGATCGCGTCGTGCAGGGCGTCAAACCAGCGCATGCCGGTCTCCCCGGCATGCTCAGCCAGCAACCAGTCAAGAATTGCTTCGGCATCTTGCTCCGCCTCTGCCGTCGTTTCAACGCGGTAGGTCATGCTTGCGGCGCAAGTCGACGAGAAACTCCTCGGCGGGTCGGGTGCGTCCGGCTCTCAAATCCTCGTAACCGCGACCGACGCCCTCGACTGCTCCAGCGAAGTCCTGATGCTCCCACTCCAGATAGGCGGCCAGCGCATCGTCAAGGGCCGTGGCAGGGTCTTGGCCGCGCCGTTTGGCGTACTCTTCCAGTTGTGCCATGCGCTCCGGCTTCAGCGGAATCATATCCATGTTGGCCATGGCTTCCTCTAAAGCCTATCGTATGTGGCTCGGCGGCTAAGGTCAAAAGCTATTTGCTGGAAGACCTTCGCCAAGTTTAAGCGGGGCAGGTGCTTGCACTCTGGCATTAGCCCACCGTATCGTGGAACCTTATGACCGGTGAAGAGATAGTGACGAAGGCGTGGGAAGCGTGTGATGCTTTCGGCAAGTGCGGTAAGTTCGCAGGTGCGGCGACGGTGGAAATCCTGAAGCAAGCGCTGGCAGACGAGGGTCTACCAACATCGGTGCGCGACGTTTTCATCAAAGGGCTACCGGTGGAGTGGGATATCGTCCTCCCCCTGCCTTTAGCAGAGCCGTCTCTTAACGGCCTGATCTATGAACCTGCCCATGTCGCCTGTGCTTTGGAGATCAAGCTGTCTGGGTTGCATGGAAAAGAGGACGCGCCCAGGATCGCCTACAACTTCGAGCGCGCGAAGGGGCTTGGTGTTTCCTGCGCATACGTCACGCTCGGTGAACGCAAGAGCTACGTTCACAGGGCGACGGAGGAGAACCTTAACTTTCCCATTTTCACGATTACATGGCACACTTCTAACACTCTCACTGACACCGGAGATTGGGAGAAGCTCTTGGCGTTTCTCCGCGGAAGGCTGTCTGCTCCCTCGCCTGCTTAGACTTCGACCACCACGGAGGCCTCTTACTTCTTTCCCGCCTGCTGCTTTACACTGATCGGTTGATCCCTGCAATCCAGACATGGCTAGACCAACTCCGCTCCGGCGACGTGCGCACGCTGGCCCGCGCCATCTCGACCGTGGAAAACCGCGCCCCCGGATGGTCCGAACTGCTGAAGGCTCTGTTCCCGCATAGCGGCAAGGCGCGCGTGCTCGGCCTGACTGGGCCGCCGGGAGCGGGGAAGAGCACGCTGGTCGATCAGCTTGCGCGGTTCTATCGCAAAGAAAATCACACCGTCGGAATCATCGCCGTCGACCCCACCAGTCCCTACACCGGCGGCGCAATTCTCGGCGACCGCATCCGCATGCAGGAACATTTCTCCGACCCGGGGATTTACATTCGCAGCATGGCGACTCGCGGCTCGCTGGGCGGGCTGGCGCGCACCACCGCCGACGTCACTACGGTGCTGGACGCTTCCGGGCGTGACCTGATCATGATCGAGACCGTGGGCGTGGGCCAGGATGAAGTCGATATCGTGCGCCTGGCCGATGTCACGATCTTAATTCTGGTTCCGGGCATGGGAGACGATGTGCAGACTATCAAGGCTGGCATCATGGAGATTGCCGACATCTTCGTCATCAACAAGAGTGACCGCGAGGGCGCGGAGCATGTGGAGCGGGAGATTCGCACGCTACAGTCGCTGGCAACGCGCCACGATGGCTGGGTTCCGCCGATTGTAAAGACCGTCGCCAGTCAGGGAGCGGGAGTCGCAGAACTGGCAGCCGCGATTGCGGATTATGAGACGTATCTGAAAAAGGGGAATCTCGCGCTTAACAAGAGTGTCGAAAACTGGCAGGAGCGCCTTATCGAAATGTTGCGCGACACTTTGCTGGAGAAAGCGCGGAAGCAACTGGGGGATGGCAATCTGGCGCGGCTGGCGGCGGAAGTCGCGGAGCACAAACGCGATCCCTACACGCTGATAGAAGAAATCGCGACTAAGGCGGAGAAAAGCTGATGGCCCAAATCGATCATCTCGGCATTGCGGTAAAGTCGCTGGCGGCGGCGAAGAGCATCTACGAAAAGCTCGGCCTCAATATTTCTCCCGAAGAGACGGTGGAGCAGGAAAAAGTTCGGCTGGTGATGGTAGCCGTGGGCGAGAGCCGGTTGGAACTGCTGGAAGCGACCTCGGACGATTCCACGATTGCAAAGTTCATCGCCAAGCGCGGCGAAGGTTTGCATCATGTGTGCCTGAAGGTTCCGGATTTGACGGCGGCGGTTGCGCGGCTGAAGAAGGATGGCGTCCGCCTGGTCTCCGACGAAATCAAGACAGGCGCGGGCGGGCATCAATATGTGTTCGTACATCCGTCGAGCACGGGCGGCGTGCTGCTGGAGTTGGTTCAAGGATAGGTCTAAAAAAGTCGGCCACAGATTCTCACGGATCTCCACGGATAAGAAGAGAACAAGAACTTTTTCATGCTTCTTCTCGCCATCGACACTTCGGGCAAAGACGGCAGCATCGCGCTGGCTCGAGCCGGAGAGCGACATGCCGGCTACGATGTGGAATTGATCGAGACGGGGCCCCTCGCAGGAGGCACTTTCTCCGCGCAGCTGGTGCCGCAAATCGCCTTTCTTCTATCCGCGCAGGGATTCACCAAGGCCGATATCGACGCCTTTGTCGTGGGCTCCGGGCCGGGGTCGTTCACCGGTTTGCGAATTGGACTAGCGGCGGTAAAAGGTTTGGCGGAGGTTTTGGCCAAGCCGATCGCACCGGTATCGTTGCTGGAAGTTTGCGTTTTCAGCAGCGGAGCGCAGGGAAGGGTGATGGCTGCGCTTGATGCGGGCCGCGGTGATGTATACGTGGGCGAGTACGAAGTCTCGGCGAGCCGTGTTCAAGTTCCCCGCGAGCTGATGCTGACACGCAAGGAGTTTCTCGCCCAGGCAAAAGGTTGGACCGTCGTAACTCCTGACACCGCACTTGCGGAAGTTGCTGGCGAGTCGGGATTGACTGTGATTGTGTTGCCGCCGGTCTCTGCCGCTGACGTCGCCCGCCTGGGCTGGCGCAAACTTCAATCCGGCGACACCGTCACTCCAGAGCAGTTAGAGGCGAACTACATTCGCCGCACCGACGCCGAAATGCTCGAGAAAATCGGACCCTAAGCGTGCGTCTGAGACCAGCAAAAGCCGAAGACCTTTCCGCGATGATGGTTCTGGAGCAACAGAGTCCAACCGCCGCCCACTGGTCACAGCAGCAGTACGAGAAGTTGTTCCAGCCAGAGAGTGCTGCGCACGTCTCAAAACGCTTCGTTTGGGTAGCGGAGGAGGACGGCGAATCGGCTGCGATCCTGGCATTTCTTGTAAGCCATAACATTGACAAGGAATGGGAGTTAGAAAACATTGTGGTGACGGAAAATGCGCGTCGCCGCGGAGTGGGATCGCTGCTGTTGAGAGAGTTGATCGCGCATGCCCAAGTCAATGGCGGCTGCGCCATTTTTCTGGAAGTCCGCGAGTCGAACCTGAGCGCACGTACCTTATATTCGAAGCTGGGCTTCGAAGAGAAGGGTTTACGTAAGAGTTACTATTCCAGCCCGACCGAGGATGCCGTCCTGTACCTTTTGAGGCTGTAAATTACAACAATCTCATACTGAGATTGCACCAGAATTTGGCATTGAACCGATTTTAGGGCTGTGATAGCTTTGCCCTAGTAATTCCCCTATTGGAGGTCTGCCTGGATGCTGACTTCGAATGACGCTCTTCTGTCCAATCATGATGAATTCCGCAAACTGGCTCAAGAGCACATGCAGTATTCCACACGGCTCGAGTCTCTTACCCAAAAGCGCTATCTCAGCGAAGACGAAAAATTAGAAGAAGTCCGTCTGAAGAAACTGAAGCTTCGGCTCAAGGACCAGATGCAGTCCATTGAGCGGCAGTACCGGCAACAGTTTCACGTTGCGTAATTTTTGGCCATCTTGAAGGCGGCCGCCGCCGCTACAGGCATTTTGTATCTATCCACTGGCGCTTACGGGCGCCTTTCTTTATTTAGACTTACAGGATTTTCGCCCGCAGGTTTTCTGGCGGAAGGGTACGAGCCGCTGAGCGCTGCTCTATAATTGATTCAGGGTTTTAATCCCATGGTTCGAGATGGTTATCTATACGCGCTGGCCCTGATCGTGGCTGGAGTTCTGGTGGGCTGGTTCGCGGCGCCGGCCTGGGCTCTCGTCCCGTTGCTGCTGGCAGTGTTTTTTCTTTGGTTCTTCCGTGACCCGGAGCGTCCCATTCCCGACATGCCGGGCGCTGTGGTCTCGCCGGGAGACGGCAAGGTCACAGACGTTTCCATCGTAACGGTTGGCGGCGAAAAGCAGACTCGTATCAGCATCTTCTTGAGCGTCTTTGACGTGCACGTGAACCGCTCGCCGATTGCCGGAATTGTCCGCGAGGTTCGCTATCAGCGCGGAAAGTATCTAAACGCGATGAATCCGGCTTCCGCCGAGCACAACGAACAGACTATTGTCCGCGTCGAAGGCGATGGACACTCGGTGGTCTTCAAGCAGATCGCGGGATTGCTGGCGCGAAGGATTGTCTTTACTCCCAAGGTGGGCGACCGGCTGGAGCGCGGCCAGCGTATCGGACTCATCAAGTTTGGTTCGCGCGTGGATGTGCAGTTCGATCCTTCTGCCACGCTGCAGGTGAAAGTTGGCGACAGGGTCCAGGGTGGAGCGAGTATTCTCGCTTACCTGCAGCCCCAACGCGAACTGGCCAGTGCGGGACGTTATTCCGCAACAGAGGGGACGCGCTGATGGACTTTCCCATTCCAAGACGCCGGCAAGACGAGCAACGACCCCGCCGAATGAGCAAGGGCATGTACATTCTCCCTTCGCTATTCACCTGCGGGAACATGGCTGCCGGTTTTTATGCGATCGTGCAGGTGCTGTATTACGCGATCACCAACGAGCATTGGCATCTTGACCACGCTGCCATCGCCATCGGCTTTGCGGTTCTGTTCGACGGCCTGGATGGACGCATCGCCCGCATGACCGGCACCAGCAGCGACTTCGGCAGAGAACTCGATTCCCTGGCGGATGTGATCACATTCGGAGTCGCGCCCGCCATGTTGGCCTGGGCCTGGGGCTTTCACGGCGTCCCGCCGTTGTGGCTGGGGAACATCAAACTCACGCAACTGGGCGGCATTGCTTGTTTTCTGTTTTTGGTGGCCGGAGCCAGCAGGCTCGCCCGCTTCAACATCACTTCTAATCCGCAACCTTCCAATCCGGGACGTCCGGGCAAGAAATATTTTGTTGGCATGCCGATTCCTGCCGGCGCCGGCGTGATCGCTGCCATGGTGCATTTTCGAGACGGAGAGCCGATTCACTCCTGGTACACAGCTTTGACCTGGGTGGCCATGGTGGCTGCCGTTGGCTATCTCATGGTTAGCACGTGGCGTTTCTATAGTTTCAAAGACATCGACTTCCGCTCGCGCCATCCGTTTCGATTAATACTGTTGCTGGCAGCTTTGATTGCTGCCGTCGCCGCTTTCTCAGGGCCGGTGCTCTTCTCGATCGCGCTGCTGTACACGTTCTCCGGAGTGTTTTGGCGGGTGCAATGGATGTTCCGCCGCCGTCATCAGCCTCCGCCCCCGACCTACAAAGAGGCTTCCCAAATTACATGAGCACAACTTCCAAGATCGCAGCGCCTGCCGCCTCCGGGCGCGGACAGCTCTACCGTGTTGCTATCGTGGGTGCGGCTACGCTCAAAGGCAAAGAAGTCGCGGAAATGCTCAACGAGCGAAACTTTCCCGCGGTGGATATACGCCTGCTGGACGATGACGAATCGATTGGGCAGCTCGAAGCTACCGGCGATGAAATCAATTTCATTCAAAGCGTGCGCGCCGAACAGTTCACGCACACGGATTTCACTTTCTTCGCCGCCGACGCGGAGTGCACGCGGCAAAACTGGAAACGGGCACGCGATGCGGGTAGCGCGATCATCGATCTTTCCGGCGCGCTCGAAGACGAACCGGGCGCAACTGTGCGTTCCTTATGGATCGAGCGCGAACGGGGGCAGACGTGGCAGCCGGATTTGCAGCCGGGCCCCTGCATAGTGCCGCATCCCGCTGCCGTGACTCTGGCTCTGTTGGTGCTGCGGGCAAGCAAAGCGGGCGCGATTCGCAGCGCCATCGCCAACGTCTACGAACCTGCATCCGAACAGGGACAAAAGGGAATGGACGAGTTGCACCAGCAGACCGTCAACCTGTTGTCGTTCCAGTCGCTGCCCAAAGACGTCTTCGACGCTCAGGTGGCCTTCAATATGCTGGCGCGTTATGGGCAGAACTCGAAGCTCTCGCTGGAGTCGCTGGAAGTGCGCCTGCGCCGCCAGTATCAAAAGATTGCGGGAGTGGAAGCGCCTCAGCCCGCGCTCATGACTCTTCAGCCGCCAGTGTTTCACGGTCACGCCGTCGCCATGTTTTTAGAAATGGCGCACGCGGTAGATCGTGAGCAACTGTCGCAGGCCCTGGCCGGAGATCACGTGAGCATTGCCGGGACGGAAGACGAATCGCAGCCCAGTAATGTGAACACCGCCGGCCAGCCTAACATTCTGGTTTCGCTTAAGGAGGATGCGTCCAAGCCCAATGGAATCTGGCTGTGGGCGGCCGCCGACAATCTGCGTATCGCGGCCATCACCGCCGTCGAGTGTGCCGAGAGCATGATCGTCACCCGCCCGCTGGGAAAGATCCAATGAAGGCTTGCTGGGGCGTGTTGGTGCTGGTCGCAGTCACCACCGGTTGCGGATATCACACTGCCGGCCACGCCGTGCAGCTTCCGGAAAACGTCAAGACGATCGCCGTGCCCGCTTTTGTAAACGAGACCAGCACCTACCGCATCGAACAGATGCTGACGTCTTCGGTGGTGCGCGAGTTCACGACGCGCACGCACTACCACCTGCTCAACACCCCGAGCGAGGCCGCCGATGCTACGTTGCGCGGCACCGTGCTCTCTACCTCAGCCTCGCCGCTGACGTACAACTCCACCACCGGGCAGGCGGCCAGCGTTCTGGTGGTGGTCAGCATGAAAGTTTCGCTCATCGACCGCCAGGGAAAAGTTCTCTACCAGAATCCTTCGTATCTGTTTCGGGAGCAGTATGAAGTCTCGCAGGATCTGGCCAGCTTTTTTGAGGAAGACTCACCCGCGTTTCGGCGGCTCTCCCAGGATTTTGCCCGCACCCTGGTCTCCAACATTCTGGAGGGGTTTTAGAATCAATGGCTTACCTCTAAGCTATTGAAAACACTGGGTCGCATTTGCCCGCCACAGGTTGTTTAGAATCAATTAGTTAGCCGTAAGTTATTGATTCAGCATGAGCGCATGCTTTGTACGGAAGAGCAAGATGGCGGTCGGATCGACGCGTAGAGTGCCCATTGCGGAGCTTGGGAAGCTCGTACAGCGACTTTAAGCCGCGGAGGCGTCCCCAAGGTCATCCCGCAAATTGAGGGGGCTAAAATCGCGTTTAAATCGATAATATCTTTAGGATATTATCGCCGGCTATTCTGGGGTAAAACATTTGCATGCAATGGCATAGCCGTCCACGAGCGTTTGCGGTTCGATATGCCGTCGTTGAAAACATAGCACTTAAGCGTCGCGGCCAAAAACCGGTCTGCCGATGCTACTTCCAACCCACGATCCCGGATGCTAGAGTTGTGAGAGGTTCTTCGACGATGAGGAGTTTCTGATGCGGGCTTTCGCCCAGGCCGAACGCTTTGTCAGCGAGCTTGAATCGCGCAAGCTGCGTCCGGCCTACGTGTTTGTCGGAGACGAAGCGTTTTTCCGCAAGCGCTTTCGTGACGCCATTCTTCAGCACATGGTTCCGGTCGATCTCCGCGACTTCAGCATATTTGAATTCGATCTGGCGGAGAACGATCTGGCCGAAGTGCTCGACCGCGCCCGCACGCCCTCTCTGATGGCGCCTTTTCAGGTATTTTTCGTGCGCGGAGTTAAAGCGCTTTTTGGCCGCGGCTCGAATGAAGAAAAGCTTGCGGCCATCGAAGAGTATTGCAAGGACCCAAATCCTGACGCGCTCATCGTGTTTGTTGCCGACCACATCAGCATTCCCGCTGACGTCCGCCGCATGGAGATGCAGGATAAAGAGCGCTACCAGCGCATCCGCGAAACCATGGGATCGTACTGCGGCATCGTGGAACTGGCGCGCGTGGAGGAAGGCGAAGCCGTCCGCTGGATCTCCGAGTACTGCGCCAGCCGTGACGTGCCGGTGAAGATGGATCCCGACGGCGCGCGGGAACTGGTGGACGCTCTCGGCGGCGACATGATGATGATCTCGAACGAACTCGAGAAGCTGATGCTCTACGTCGGGGCGAAGAACCGCATCATGCTGGGCGACGTGGAAACCATGGTGCTCGCGGCCAAGCAGCGCTCGCTCTATGAACTTACCGATGCCATCTCTTCCAAAGACCGCGTGCGCGCGCTCGAAGTGCTGGACGCGATCCTCTTATCAGGCGATGGCGAAGAAGCCGCTATCGGGCATATCTATATGCTGGCCAAGACCTTCCGCCAGATGCTGGTGATTCTTGAACGTAATGTGCGCGACCAACGCATGCTGTGGGCCGCGCTGTGGCAGGGCTTCCGCGTACCTCCATTCGCCGCCGACGACATCATCAAACAAGCGCGTCGCTACAAATCCCGCCGCGACCTGACCCGCGCAATTCGCCTGGTAGCCAAGGCCGACCTCGCTCTGCGGTCGAATCCCGTGAGCAAGCGCATGGTGTTGGAACGGCTAGTGATGGATCTGACTACCGAGGCCAAGCTCGAAACGCCCGGTTGGATGCAGGAACAGTTGCCGGTGTGAAGGAACAGCTCTTAGCCTTTAGCTGTTAGCTTCCACTCTCCGACACGGATAAAATTCATAATTCAATCCTTACAAAATCAAAGGCAGGCCCAATAAAGGGGCTGCCTTTTTGATTTTTCGAGCTAAAGGCTAAGAGCCAAAAGCTGCCGCTACTTCATCGCGGTGACGCGTTTGCCCAGCCGCGACTTGTAACGGGCGGCGGTATTCCCGTGCAGAGTGCCCTTCTGAATGGCCTTGTCCAGCGCGGATACCGTCTCGCGATAGGTCTTCTCCGCGGCTGCCTTGTCGCCCTTTTCGATAGTTTCGCGCAAGGTGCGCAGCGCGGTGCGCAGGCGGGAAGTGTTGGAGCGATTGGTGGCGGTGCGCTTCGTAGTTTGACGGGCGCGTTTGAGCGCCGAAAAATGATTAGCCATGTCTGCTTTGTACCTTTGTGTGTACCGAGAAGATATTCCGGTGAGTACCGAATACATGATTTTACGGCAGTAAGTCCCGGCTGGTCAAATGGTTGGCTCTCGAAACCAACGCCATTGACTCCCACCCCGGCGCGGGGTAGGCTTGAATTAATGGTAGTCGCTTGCCCACTGGGCATGAGCATCCCGGCTGGTTCCGTCTTGAAGCATAATCCTGTTTTGTCTGCGAAATGGCTGCTGTGCGTGAGCGATCACCGCGACAATTGTGGTCGGGGTCGCCTCGTTTCGCTCGGCGGGACAACCGAGGCGGCTGTCCCTACATGGGTCGTTACAGGTTTACCAAAGAGACTGAATGAAGAAAAGCATCGGGATTAGTCCCAACATCGAGACTCTGTTTGGCACGCGCGACGAGAATGTGCGCGTGCTGGAAGATGGCCTGAATATCACGATTGACCTGCGGTCGAACGGCATTGAACTGGAAGGCGCAGCGCGCGACGTGGCTCGCGCCGAGCAGGTTTTTGCCGATTACGAAAGCCTGCAGCGTTCCGGATATACCTTCAACAACGGCGACTTGAACAGCATGCTGCGGGTGCTGACGGCGGATTCGACTGCAACCTTGCGTGGACTCGCTGATTCCAGCCGCCAGCGCTCGCTCGGCCGCCGCATGGTGCAGCCGAAGAGCGTGAACCAGCGCCGCTATGTCGAGGCGATTGAGAGCCACGACATGGTCTTTGGAGTTGGTCCGGCAGGCACGGGCAAGACGTATCTCGCAGTGGCCATGGCAATTTCTGCTCTGCTGGCCAAGCGGGTGAATCGCATTATCCTGGCGCGGCCTGCGGTGGAAGCGGGCGAGCGGCTCGGTTTTCTGCCCGGAACCTTGCAGGACAAAATTGATCCCTACCTGCGCCCGCTCTATGACGCTCTCTATGACATGCTCGATCCGGAAAAGGTCGATCGCTATCTGGAAAAAAGCGTCATCGAGATCGCGCCTATCGCGTTCATGCGTGGGCGCACTTTGAACGATTCGTTCGTGATTCTCGACGAAGCGCAAAACACGACTTCGGAGCAGATGAAGATGTTCGTGACCCGCCTGGGATTCAACTCCAAGGCGGTGATCACGGGAGACATCACGCAGATTGATTTACCCAACGCGCGCCGCAGCGGTTTGCTGGAAGCGATCGACATATTGAATCGCGTTGAGGGCCTGACGTTTGTCCATTTCGATGAGGCTGACGTAGTGCGCCATCATCTGGTGCAGCGCATCATTCGGGCCTACGATGAACACAAGACGCAGGTTGCCGAACAGCAGATGCTGCTGCTTTCAGGCGGGAAAAATCCCGAGGGGAAGCACGTCCCCGCGCCAAACGCAGGCGACCAGCCTCGAGAAGCCTCAGGATCGTAGGTTGCGAATCAGAAGGAGGGCTGAAATGGCCCTCCTGTTTATTTTGCGGGGTTGTTGTTATCAAGCTTGATGGGACCAAGGGTGGTTATCTTTCGGAAGAGAATCGCAGGACTGAGCTCCTCAACGCTCGAACGATTTGTGCTGCGGGCGAGGCGTGCCGTGCCCCTGCGTGATCCCGTGAATGTGTTGGTGACCGGCAGTTCGGAATTGCGTTCTCTCAACCGGCAATTCCGCGGAGTGGATAAACCGACCGACGTACTGTCATTTCCCTCGCCAGATGAAGGCCGTGAGGCCAGAAGCAGCGCCGGGGAGGTAGCCATTTCCGCCGACATTGCCCGGGAGAACGCGCGCCGCCTGGGGCATTCCATCGCGGACGAGATTAAGATTCTGGTGTTGCACGGCGTCCTGCATTTGGCAGGATTCGATCACGAGCATGATCATGGCGAGATGGCTCGCGAAGAAAGCCGTTTGCGTCAGGAAATGAAATTGGAGACTGGCCTGATCGAGAGGACACAGCGCGCCCCCGCCCGCGGCCGAAAGCGGAGACCGGCATGAACTGGTACGTCGTCGTCGCGCTGGTCCCCCTGCTCGCCCTGCTGGCGCTCGCCTCGTATGTAGACCGCGTCTACCAGGAAATCGGAAAATTCCTCTCCCGCGAATTTCAGGACAACATCGACGTCTTCGAGCAGAAGGTTGAACCCAATCTGGGAGTCAGCCGCTCCCGTGCATCGCTTTCCATGTCAGTGCTGAAGCAGTTGACCACCGCAACCATTGCGTTGCTGGTCGGCTTCGTAGTCTTCGGGGACCAGCGCTGGAGCATCTACGAAATTCTGCAGGCTGCCATCAGCCTGATTCTGATCGTCATCGTCTTCAATCAATTCCTGCCCTTCGTTTTTTTCTCGCGCACCAACGGCACGTGGCTGATCCGATGGACGTGGCTGGTGCGACTGCTGATCTATCTTGTACTGCCCGTGACGATTGTTCTTGGCTTCCTGCAATCGGTGGCTTCGCTGACTCACGAAAATACCCGCGAGCAACCAGAGACTGCCTCAGAGGCCGTGGATGCGCTGATTGAAGCGGGCCAGGAAGAGGGCATCATTCAGGAAGGCGATCGCGATCTCATCCAATCGGTGGTGGAATTCAGCGGCAAGACAGTGCGCGAAGCTATGAAGCCGCGCCCGGATATGTTTGCCGTGCCCGTGGAAACCACAGTGGAGCGTTTCATCGAGATGCTGCGCGCCAAGCACTACTCGCGCGTTCCCGTATATTCCGAAAGCATCCACAACATTAAAGGGATTGTCTACGCGCAGGACGTGCTGCAAGTTCCGGATACGGAAGCCTCCAAACGAACTCTGGAAACCCTGATGCGGCGCGACGTTTATTTCGTGCCCGAAAGCAAACTGGGCAGCGATCTGCTGCGCGAGATGCAGAAGAACAATATCCGCATGGCTATCGTGGTCGATGAGTATGGCGGCGTCGCGGGCCTTGTGACGATCGAAGATCTGGTGGAAGAGATTGTCGGCGAGATTCGCGACGAGCACGAGAAGCCTGAAATTGTTCGGGAGAACGATCAGTCCTATATCGTTTCCGGAGGCATGGACGTGGATCGCCTTGCCGAACTATTCGGTACAAGGCCGGAAGGACGGGAATCGGCTACTGTGGCCGGATTGGTTAGCGAACTCGCCGGGCACATCCCGCAGCGTGGCGAAACTGTGGACGATGACGGCCTGCGCTTCGAAGTTCTCGAGTCCACCGCGCGCAGGGTAGAACGTGTGCGAATCAGCGCGGTGCAGCCGAGACAATTGAAGCTGATATAAAGAAGCTTCTAGCTCCTAGCCTCTAGCCACCCCACCTTGCAATTCTCGGGACGAACCACGTGACTACGCAGCATTCATGAAATACTGGAAATGACGCTGAAGTTGCTCTGGCTAGAAGCTTTCTTATGCCCTTCCGCTCAGGTTTTGTTTGCATCCTCGGCCGCCCCAATGCGGGGAAGTCCACGCTGCTCAATGCGCTGGTGGGCGAGAAGCTCGCCATCATTTCACCCAAACCACAAACCACGCGCAACCGGATTCAAGGCATCGTGAACCTGCCCAAGGGAAGAGGCCGCGACGCTGCACAGATTGTCCTGATCGACACGCCAGGCGTTCACAAGCCGGACAGCTCCCTGGGCCGCAAGATGATGGTCGAGGTGCGCGAAGCCCTGGAGGGATGCGACGCCGTGCTTCTGATCATGGACGCGACGCGCAAGCTCGATCAGCGCGATGAGTTTGCCATCCAGATGCTGAAGCACTCGTCGACCAAGGTTTGCCTGATTCTCAATAAGGTTGATCTGCTGCGAGGTGGTAAAGCCCAGCTGCTGCCCTTGATCGAGGAGTACAAGAAGCTGCACTCCTTCCATGAAATCATTCCGATCTCAGCGTTAAAACGCGACGGCCTGGATATCTTACTTAAGGCGGTTACGGCCGCTTTGCCCGCTGGATCGCCTTACTTTCCCGAAGACCAGATCACGGACCAGCCGGCGCGCTTCATGGCTTCGGAGATTGTGCGCGAGCGCGTGCTGATGGAAACGGAAGAAGAGCTTCCCTACGCGACCACTGTAATCGTGGACAGCTTTGAGGAAGGCGCCAGGCTTACGCGAATCGCCGCTACGATCTACTGTGAACGCGAAGGGCAGAAAGGGATTCTGATCGGCAAGAAAGGTGCGATGCTGAAACAGATCGGCACATCGGCACGTATGCAGCTTGAACGCATGACGGGAACCAAGGTGTTTCTCGAACTCTTCGTGAAGGTGCAGCCCAACTGGCGGGAATCCCGCGGTTTTGTGGAAGAGCTCGACTGGAGAAGGCAGTTGGAGCATCTAACGGGCGGGCGGGCTGAGATACCAAACCTGCCGCCGAAAACGACAAGGAGGACGGTAAGATGAGTACTGAACTCTACATTGCTTACTGGAGCGGTGAGGAGCCGACCGGACCCGGGAAGTCGCCAACCCTGGATTTGACGCCCGATTACGTTGATGTCATTCCGCTTTTCTATGTCATCTTAAACGCTGACGGCACGCTTAATTTCGACCGTCTCGTTCTGCACAACAGCCAGGCAACGATTAAGGGCTGGATGCAAGACATCCGCTCCCGGCAACGAAACCAGGCGAAGAAGACGAAATTCACTCTGGGCATCCTGGGTAGTGCTTTCCCGTCGCAGGACCCGACAACTTTCGCGCAAACCGTCAAGGCGGCGGTTGACGATTGGGGCGTGGATGGCGTGACCGTTGATTACGAACCCCCGAGCAGCGACGCCAACATCGTCAATGTCGTCATGGCAATACGTAAAGCCATCGGCGACAAGGCGATAATGACTGCTCCGATCTATTCTGCGTGGTATGGCATGGACCAACTGCTGAAGGACTATGCGGCCGTGTTTGACTATATAGAAACGATGGATTACAGCCCTTATCCGGGTTTGCAAGCCACGATCGACGCATATGTCGGATATGCGAAGGCAATCGGTACCGCGGACCAGCCCGCCTACAATAAAATCGCCATCGGCGTTAGTTGCATGGAGCCATCCAATAACTTCTATACACCTCTCAACGACGTGATTTCCCTTTGTAAATACGAGCCAACACCCCAGGGAAAGAAACTCGGTATCATGCTCTATACATTGTCCTATGACGTAACCAGTCACGGCAGCGGGTATCCCGACGGGACATTCACAAAAACAATTCACGCGAATCTGCCCTAGAAACTGCATGCTGCGATTTGTGGAGTTTGTCGTTCTTGAGGGTTACCAGCTAGAATTAACTAGCGCGGCCCTGCATCGCAAACAACGAGCCAAACATGCCATCAGTGGATTCTTCCGAGGAACCTCTTCCCGAGAAAGATTTTGATCCAGACAAGTTGCATTTGATTTTGCGGGTAACCCTCTCCGCCGATCGCAAGGCAGTAGACCCTGTCGTACAGGAAGTGATGGCCGTGGTCCGTCAGATGAAGGGTATAGACGGCAAGGAAGATGCGATTGAGTTGGCGCTGCAAGAAGCGCTGGCCAACGCCGTGATCCATGGCGCCAAGGAAGATCCCAGCAAAACCGTGGAATGCCTGGTGAGCAGCGATGACGAGCGCGGCATCCTGATTGTGGTGCGCGATCCCGGCAACGGGTTTGCGCCCGATGCTATTCCCGCTTGCACGGTGGGGGAGAACGTTTATTCCAATCACGGGCGTGGAATTTTTCTCATCAACCAACTCATGGACAAAGTGGAGTTCCGCAAGAACGGAACTGAAATCCGCATGGTGAAGCGCTAACGCTATATCCCCCCGCGCCTTACTCCTTCACTGCGATTCCTAAAGTCTTCATCTTCCGGTAAAGGTGGCTGCGCTCCAGGCCCAGCACTTCGGCAGCGCGGGTAACATTGCCGTGGTTCTCGTCGAGTTTCTTGAGAATAAAATCGCGCTCGTAGGCGTCGCGGGCCTGATGCAGTGTTGAAAATTCGGTCCGCGCGGCTCGCCGGTGACCGTCGCGATACACCAGCGTGGGCAGATGCTTGCGGTCGAAGCGTGTGGTCATGGGGTTCATGATGACGATCCGCTCGATCACGTTGCGCAGTTCGCGAACGTTGCCGGGCCACGAATAGCGCATGAGAGCCTCGATGGCATCGTCGGTAATTTCGCGTGGACGGCGACCGTAGGTAGCCGCAAGATCTTTCAAAAAGTGCCGTGCGTAGAGTGGAATGTCCTCTTTGCGGTCGCGCAGCGGAGGCACAAAAAAAGGAATCACATTCAGCCGGTAGAATAGGTCCTCGCGAAAATTTCCCCGCGAGATTTCTTCTTCCAGATCCTTATTCGTGGACGCGATAATGCGTGCATCCACAATGATGGTCTCGTCGCTGCCGAGAGGCGCCACGCGCTGCTCTTCCAGCGTGCGTAACACCTTCGACTGCGTTTTCAGGCTCATGTCGCCCACTTCATCCAGAAACAGCGTGCCTCCGTTTGCTTTCTGGAACTTGCCCTCTTTGTCGGCCACCGCTCCGGGGAACGATCCCTTGTAATGGCCGAATAGTTCGCTCTCAATCAGGTCTTCCGGAATCGCCGCGCAGTTTACTTCGACAAAAGTTTCGTCCTGGCGCAGGCTCTGTGCGTGAATCGCGTGCGCCACCAACTCTTTTCCAGTTCCCGATTCACCGTAGATCAGAACGCGTCCGTTGGTGGGCGCCATCAGGCCGATCTGCTGCCGCAGCGCCTTCATCGGAATACTGTCGCCAACGATCACGCTTTTCGCATGAAGTTGTCTTTTCAGATCGATGTTTTCGTGCCGCAGCTTCTTCGATTCGATCGCGTTCTTGATAAGGATCAGCGTCTTATCGATGGAGAGCGGCTTCTCCAGGAAGTCATACGCTCCTAACTTTGTGGCGCGCACCGCAGTCTCGATGGTCCCATGGCCGGAGATCATGATCACTTCTGGAGCGTTATCGATCTCGCGAACTTTGTCCAGCGTCTCCAAACCATCGATTCCGGGCAGCCAGATATCCAGAAGCACCACGTCGAACGTATGATCGCGCCGCAGCAACTTCAGGCATTCCTCTCCGCTCTCCACTGCGGAGGTTTCGTAACCTTCGTCCGCCAGCACGCCTTGCAGCGATTCGCGAATGCCGGTTTCGTCGTCAACAATCAGAATTTTATGCATGCTGTACCGTCGCGGTGGTTAACGCGGGTTCGGGAACGACGGGCAATTCCACGATGAAGCGCGCGCCTACCGGCTGGTTTTCCTCCACGCGAATCGATCCGTGGTGTTCTTCGATCACGCGGCTCACGATGGCAAGTCCCAGTCCCGTTCCACGTTTTCTGGTGGAGAAGTAGGGAAGAAAAAGTTTTTCCTTCAGCTCGCTGGTTACGCCATGACCCGTGTCCGCTACCGTAATTTCGACGGCGTCGCGGCTGGCGACCAGCGCGGTTGAAATCTGAATCTCGCGTACCAGTGAATGCTGCATGGCCTCGGCAGCGTTGTCCACCAGATTGGCCACGGCACGCTTGATCGCCTCTGCGTCTGCCATGACTTTGGGCAGGTCGGGGGCGAGAGATTTGTGCAGACCAATGCCGTCCAGTCTTCCATTAAACATGGAGAGCGCATTCTCGATGACCTCATTGATATCGGCGGGATGAGGATTGGAGGCCGGGAAGCGAGCCAATGTAGAGAAATCGTCCACCAGCCTGCGGACGGTTTCGACGGCACTGGCGATGGTCGCGGCGCAGGAGCTGACAATATCTATCGACGCCTTGTCGGGCAGCGCAGCCCGTTCCAGATGACGCTGAATGCGTTCCGCGGAGAGCGCGATGGGAGTAAGCGGGTTCTTGATCTCGTGTGCGACGCGGCGCGCCACCTCGCGCCAGGCAGCCTGCTTCTGCGCCTTCAGCAGATCGGAAAGATCTTCAAACACGAGAACATAGCCTGACCTCTCGTCCTGCTGACGCAAGGTCGCCACCGTGACGGCAACGTTCAACGATGTCCGCTGCAACGGCATCTCCATCTGGCTGGTCGTCATGCCCATACGATCGGCGCGGCGGAGCAACATTTCGAGATCTTGCAACACTTCTGCGGGAAATATATCCGCCAGCCGCGCCCCGCGCAGCATGTGTTGTCCCTCGGCAAAACCCTCGGGATGGAACATGCGGAGCAGGGCTTGATTGGCGTGAGTCACACACCGGCCGGCGTCGACAGAAAGGACACCCGTGGGAATACTCTCCAGAATGGTTTCCATCTGCCGGCGGCGCTGGTCGAGTTCGGCGTTGGCGGCGCTGGCATCGCGGCTTGAAGTCTCGATCTGCCGCCGGCTGGTCTCCAGTTCCTCGGCCATCTGGTTGAAAGAACGAACCAGGTCTCCAATCTCGTCGGCGGCGCTGACGTCGATGCGATAGTCGAGACGTCCGCGGGAAATTTCCTGAGTCGCCTCGGCCAGCGCGGCCAATGGACGAGTGACCAGCTTTGAAAGAAACAGCGCCAGCCACGTCGTCACGAATAGAACCATCATGGTGAGCAACAGGAGCAGGCCCATGTAGGTGCGGCGCACCAGTCTGCGCTCATGCGCCAGCTCGAAATAGCGTTGCTGGCTGGCTTCCACGTGCTGCACGGTCTGAGAGAATTCTCTCGGCAGCGGGATTGCAACCAGAATCACTCCGCCGTTTCCGACCGGGGCGCTGGCCAAAGTGTATTCGGTTTGCTCCCAGGTAAAATGCGCCGGCTGTGCCGCAGCCGCATCTGCCAGAGGCAACTTGGATTTCAAGACCGGCCACGGGGCAGGCGCGTTGAAACTGGCTTCAGCGTTGCCATCCTGGAGCGCAAGGGCAAAGCCCCCTTGCAAAGTGATCTCGTGACTTTTAAATTCGTTGACCACTGGAGCGAATCCGCGTCCTGAGAAGCCGCGTCGAGTCTCGGGAGAAGAAGCGATCATCAGAGCCTCGGCACGAGCATTTTGCGCGGCATAGCCGGCCAGCAACGATGCCATGGCGTGCGTGTCCGCGCGGACTTCCTCTACCGGGGTGGAGAACCATTTGTCGATCGAGCGGTTCATCAGTCCATAAGCGAACCAGTACATGACCATTACCGGGACGAAAGACAGGAGCAGCGCTCCCGCCACCATGCGCGTGCGAAACTTTGAACCCAGCACCCCCAACCGGCGTTCGGCGAAGAGCTTCAGCAAATTGCGAAACAGGACGAAGGTGAGAGCTACAAAGAGAAGAAAGATGAGCGCGGAGAGCGCGGCGAAGACGACGATCTGTTGATTGTTTCCTGGGCGCAGGAAAGTCAAATCAAATGCGGTCTGTGAAACGAGGATCGCCAGCAGCAAGAAAACCGCCATAGCAAGCAGAAGGATGACGCGCTTGCGGTTGGACGTCCGCGGATCGCGAGTTGGCACGGTTTGCACCACGTGAATCGACGGTCCGCTGAAAATCAACCGCTCTTTACGCGGCACGAACGGACCGGAAGTCATTATAGATGCACAGGCACTCGCGAAAGAGGCCTGAATCGCGGCTGGGAACTGCAAGCGTCAATGCGTGAGAACTCTTCCCGCCGATAGCTCTTCGAGAACGGCGCGATAGGCGGCCTTGGGCTGATAGTCGCGATCGAAAGGCAAGGCTTGCCCGCGAGCGCCCCGCGAATGAGATCCAATCCACGAGTACTTGTCGGTGAATCCCCACATCTGTATCGCGGTGCAGCCCTTGCTGTTTAAACATACCCTGACAATGCCGCGATAAATATTGGCCTGCCGGGTCAAGTCCTCAGTTTCAACTGCGCCACTGGACTCCACTGGCAGGGAGACATCAAGCTCCGTGATGTGAATCTGTACACCGAGTGCCGTAAGGCGCGCAATGTTCGATTCGACTGCTGCGACGTCGATAGTGAGTGCCGGCACGTGCATTTGCAGACCTATGCCATCGATAGGAACTCCGCGGCGCTTGAAATCCTTCACCATGGCGTAGATCGCGTCCGACTTGCGATTCATTCCTTCGCCTTCGGCTTCGTTATAAAACAACAATGCATGCCGATCCGCCTGGTGAGCCCAACGAAATGCCTGCTCGATGTAGGCCGTTCCTTTTCCGGACAATCCAATGCCCGGCTGGTTGTACCAGATGGAGTCGCGCACGTTTCCGTTCTCATCCAGCGCTTCATTCACCACATCCCATGCGAACACCTGACCCGCGTAGTGCTTCATCACACGAGTAATGTGTTCGTGAAGAAGTCGAGACAGTTGCCGGGGATTGAAGTGACCGTCCCTAAGCCACGCGGGATTGTCGCGTCCCCACACCAGGCAATGGCCGCGGACTTTCATCTCATGAGCCTGCGCGAAACGAACTATGTCGTCGCCCTGAACAAAGTTGTAGTGAGTTCGATCGGGCCGCACGATCCACCACTTCATTGCGTCTTCGGCTTCGATCATGTTGAATTCGCGAGCGAGTGTGGAGGCGTAGTTCGGTTCTGAAAGTTGAGAAGGGCGGACTGCTGTGCCGATGAGAATGCTGGTCGAATCCGCGGCTTGGCGCAGGGATTGGGCGAGGCAGGCAGAGACCGTCACTGTCCATAGGATGATCGTCCGGAAGTGCTGGCGTTTGTTCATGACTGCGGCAAGAACTTCTGTAACGGGCACGCCTCACAGCGCGGCTGCGATTTTCTGCAGTAGTTTTTTCCTACGCCCACGATGAGCCCGTGCATCTCGTTATAGACCTGCGCCAGCGCCGTGCGCTTCGCCGTACTCATCGCCGAAGGCGAATGCGCCGCCCCTGGAAGCCCCGCCTCCAACCGTTGCGCACCCGCTTTGCCCTTGGCAACGGATTCAGCCAATGTCTTCAGCGCTTCTTCGAAGAGTTCTCTAATCTCCTCGTAAGACGTTTTCTCAGGCAGAATCTCGTGCCGTCCCAGAATCCTTCGGGTGTAGGCGTCCACCACGAAAACTGGATGGTTCCCGGCGTAAAGCAAAATGGAATCGGCAGTCTCCGGGCCAATGCCCTTCAGGCTGAGCAGTTCTTCGCGGAGCTGCTTCGTGGGGCGGCCAAACAGTTTTTGTAGAGAACCGTCATACCGCCGATCCAAAAACTCGACGAACAGCTTTAGCCGTTCTGCCTTCTGGCGAAAGTAGCCGGCGGGACGAATCAGGCGCTCAAGGTCCGCACGGGACACGCGGCGTATCCCATCCACGCTGAGCAGGCGGGCTCTGCGCAGATTCGCTAGAGCTTTCTCCACATTCGTCCATGCCGTGTTCTGCGTCAGATAGGCGCCGACGATCACTTCAAATCGGGTTTGCGCTGGCCACCAATGTTGGGCTCCCCAGGCCTCAAATAAGGTGTGGTAGTGGTTCCGGATCTGATCCTTTTTCGCATCCATCCGAAAAATAAATCCTCTACTGCTGGAGTGTACGCCTCGGGGAACATCGCACTATCGCGCGCGGGAAAATCTTACCGAAGTGCATGTACCTCAGCGAAAAGTCAGTCATTGTCTTCGAAAAAAGTTCATCTGGCGTGGGTTCTACGGCTCAGGGCCTAACCCGTTTATCGCCACGCTGGGGCCAAGTACTACGGTAACTGGTACGGTAATCGAGTTGCGGTGACAATTTGTGTCAACGCAAAAGCACTGCTCTTCTCCCATAGAAAGAAGCGGTGGTTTGTGTAAATGCTGGTGACTTGTCCGGCATGGTTCCACTACGTGGATAGGAGAACGACGCATGTCGCAACGGCTGGGTGACCTTCTCGTCAAAGAGAAGATCATTACCCCAGAGCAGTTGGAACAAGCTACGAAGGCGCAGAAGGAGCAAAACACGCGCCTGGGCTCCGCTTTGGTGAAGCTCGGCTTCCTCACCGATGAGGATGTCACAAACTTTCTTTCCCGGCAGTACGGCGTTCCTGCCATCAATCTCTCCTATTTTGAAATCGACCCCGCTGTGGTCAAGCTGATTCCATTCGAAACGGCGAAGCGTTATCAGATTCTTCCGCTCAGCCGCGTGGGCGCGTCGCTTACCATCGCGATGGTCGATCCCACCAACGTCTTCGCCATGGACGATATCAAGTTCATGACCGGCTTCAACATTGAGCCAGTCGTGGCTTCCGAGAGTTCGATTCTGGCGGGCATCGACAAATCGTACGGCGGCAAGCAGGAAGAAGATCTGGAAACCGTGATGCAGTCGATGTCGGAGATGAATGAATCCGACATTGAAGTGCAGGCCGAAGAGCAGGAGATGGAGCTGTCGCAGCTGGAGAAAGCTGCCGACGAAGCTCCCGTGGTAAAGCTGGTGAATCTGGTGCTCACCGACGCGGTGAAGCGCGGAGCCAGCGATATTCACATCGAGCCCTACGAAAAGGAATTCCGGGTTCGCTTTCGTATTGACGGCGTGCTGCAGGCAATTATGTCGCCGCCCATGAAGCTCAAGGACGCAATTACGTCCCGTCTGAAAATCATGGCGAAGCTGGATATCAGCGAGAAGCGGCTGCCGCAAGACGGCCGCATCATGCTGAAGATGAATATCGGCGGCCGAAAGAAGCAACTCGACTTCCGTGTCAGCACGCTGCCTACACTGTGGGGCGAGAAGATCGTGCTCCGCTTGCTCGACAAAGAAAACTTGCGTCTCGACATGACCAAGCTCGGTTTCGAGCCGGAATCCCTGGTCAAATTTGAGAAAGCGATTCTCAAGCCGTACGGCATGGTGCTGGTCACGGGTCCTACGGGATCAGGAAAGACGAACACCCTCTATTCCTCCATCTCGCGCCTCAACCAGCCCGATACCAACATCATGACAGCTGAGGATCCGGTCGAATTTCAGTTAGGCGGCGTCAATCAGGTACAGATGAAGGAGCAGATTGGCCTGAACTTTGCCGCGGCGCTTCGTTCGTTCCTGCGTCAAGATCCCAACATTATTCTGGTCGGCGAAATCCGCGACTTTGAAACGGCGGAAATCGCTATCAAAGCCGCACTCACCGGCCACTTGGTGCTTTCCACTCTGCACACCAACGGCGCACCCGAGACCATCACCCGTTTGATGAACATGGGCATTGAGCCCTTCCTGGTCGCCACCTCGGTTCACTTGATCTGCGCCCAGCGACTGATTCGAAGGATTTGCAAGGACTGTTCGGAGGCAGTGGATGTCCCGGTCCAGACCCTGATCGAAGAAGGATTTTCGCCCGAAGAGGCCAAGACCATCAAGATTCACAAAGGCAAGGGCTGCGGCGTTTGCAACAACACCGGGTACAAGGGGCGCTGCGGTCTTTACGAAGTGATGGAAGTCGACGATGAAATCAGGGAACTGGTATTGGTTGGCGCATCGGCAGTGGAACTGAAAAAGAAAGCCATCGAGCGCGGCATGATCACGCTCCGGCGTAGCGGTCTGATCAAAGTGGCAGCGGGGATCACCACGTTGGAAGAAGTCGCCCGCGAAACGATTCACTAGTCAGTAAACGATTCAAAGTAAGAAGGGGATCAGTCATGGGTCTGTCGTTAAGTGATTTGCTGAAAAGAATGCTGGAGATGAATGGCAGCGATCTCCACATCACCACGAACTCGCCACCGCAGATCCGCGTGCATGGACACTTGGTGCCGCTCGATCTTCCGCAGATGACGCCCGCCGAGACCAAGCAACTGGCCTACAGCGTGATGACGGATTCGCAGAAGCACCGTTTCGAAGAAAGCCTCGAACTGGACTTCTCTTTCGGATTGAAGGGTCTGGCCCGTTTCCGTGCCAACGTGTTCAACCAGCGTGGCGCAACCGCGGCCGTGTTTCGTCTGATTCCTTTCGAAATCAAGTCCTTCAATCAACTCGGTTTGCCGGCCGTGGTAAGCAAACTGTGCGATAAGCCGCGCGGTTTGGTGTTGGTGACGGGGCCGACCGGCTCCGGCAAATCGACCACCCTGGCAGCCATGATCGACAAAATCAACAGCGAACGCCACGATCACATCCTCACCATTGAGGATCCGATCGAGTTCGTCCACATGAACAAGAACTGCGTGGTGAACCAGCGCGAATTACACGCAGATACAAAAAGCTTTACGGACGCGTTACGAGCGGCACTCCGTGAAGATCCGGACGTCGTGCTGATCGGCGAAATGCGTGACCTGGAAACCATTGAGTCGGCGCTGCGCATCGCGGAAACTGGCCACTTGACTTTCGGCACCTTGCACACCAACTCGGCCACATCCACCATTAACAGAATCATCGACGTCTTCCCTGCGCACCAGCAGCCGCAAATTCGCGCCCAGCTTTCGCTGGTGCTCGAAGGCATTATGTGCCAAAGTCTGGTGGCAACGCCCAGCGGCAAGGGGCGCGCCATGATCATGGAAATCTTGATTCCGAATCCGGCAGTCCGCAACCTGATTCGTGAAGACAAGATTCACCAGATTTATTCGGCCATGCAATCCGGACAGGAAAAATTTGGAATGCAAACGTTCAACCAATCGCTGGCCACGGCGTACTTCCAGAAACAAGTCACGCTGGAAGTGGCCATGGCGCGTTCCAGCAATCCGGAAGAATTGCAGGAAATGATTAACCGCGGCGCCGGCTTGATGAATCGCGGCGGCGCGGCAGGTTCGACGATGGCTAAGGGAGCAACAACTTCGAAGCACTAAAGAGCGTTAACCAAGTGATTTTGATGAAGCAGCGATGAAACTGAGGAGAAATTAAGCCATGCCAGTTTTCACATTTTCGGGCAAAGATGCATCCGGACAAAAAATTTCCGGAGAGCGCGTAGCACCGAACAAGCAGGCGCTAAGCCAGGCATTACGGCGCGAGCGTATTACACCGGGCGCGATCCGCGAAAAAGGCAAAGAGTTTGCCATGCCGACTTTTGGCTCGGGCCGGGTGAAGGTGAAAGAGATCGCCATCTTTTTCCGCCAGTTCTCGGTGATGATCGACGCCGGGTTGCCGCTGGTGCAGTGTCTTGAGATTCTGGCGGCGAACCAGGAGAATCCCGCGTTTCAAAAAACGTTGACTGGCGTCCGTACCACCGTCGAAGGTGGCGCTACGCTGGCCAACGCCATGCGCGGATATCCCAAGGTGTTTGATGACCTCACCACCAACATGATTGAAGCGGGTGAGACGGGCGGTATTCTCGACATCATTTTGCAGCGCCTTGCGACTTACGTAGAAAAGGCGGTTCGCCTGAAGGCCGCTGTGAAATCGGCATTGATTTATCCGGTGGCCGTTGTCGGCATCGCCGGATTGATTGTCGCCGCCCTGCTGAAGTGGGTCGTACCGATCTTCGCCAATCTTTTTGCCGGACTGGGCGTGTCGTTGCCTTTGCCTACCCGCATCGTGATTGGGCTCAGCGGATTCGTGGGCAGCTTCTGGTGGGTGATTCTTGCAGCGGGCGCGGGATTTATCTTCGGCCTTAAGCAAATTCGCAAGCACCCGCGCGGTCGTTATTACTTCGACAAGACTCTGCTGTATATCCCGGTCATCGGATCGCTTCTGCGCAAGATCGCTGTGGGCCGGTTCACCCGTACTCTGGGCACTTTGATCACTTCAGGCGTGCCCATCCTTGAAGGCTTGGCGATTACCGCGCGCACCTCCGGCAACGCGGTGTTGGAAGAAGCGTTGATGAAGGTGCGGAAGGCCATTGAAGAAGGCCGCACCATTGTGGATCCTCTCCGCGAATGCGGAGTGTTTCCCAACATGGTGACGCAGATGATCGGCGTCGGCGAAGCCACGGGCGCCATGGACAGCATGTTGCAGAAGATTGCCGACTTTTACGAAGAAGAAGTGGATGCGGCTACCCGCGACATGCTAGCCATGTTGGAACCCGTCATCATCGGTATGCTCGGCCTGACTATCGGCGGCATTGTGATCGCGCTGTACATGCCGTTGTTCGCCATGATCGCCAAGTTGGCCGGCTAGTACGAACGATTCCATCCGGTGCGGCGAAGAGTCGCGCCGGATTTTTCAAGCGGCGTTTCCGCGAGTGTCATTTCTGTGGTGGAACGCGCCGACAAGATTCTTGAGACCTCAATGCAATCGACATTTGACGAGCGGAATTGGCTGGCTTGGCTGGTCAAAGTAAGGATCCTGATCCTTACTTTCCTGCTTGTCATCCAGCTCGCGGTTGCAGAGCTGACGCCTGCTCATCTGCCTCTTCGGCTGTTCCTCAGCACTATGATGCTGTGGTATACCTTCTCGATTTTCTATGTGGCCCTGCTGTCTTTCTGGCATGAGAACCGGCTGCAGGCGTCTTTGCAGGTTCTGACCGATCTGGTCATGATCAGCCTGGTGGTTCACCAGACCGGAGGATGGGATAGTTCGTTGAACTTTCTCTATCCGCTGGCCATCATCGTGGCCGGAATCCTGCTGCCGCGGGTGTGGGCGCATCTGTTCGCGGCGCTGGCTTTCATTCTTTACGGTTCCGTTCTCGAACTCAACTACTACGGAGTCGTGCGCTCCTACTGCACCACGCATCCTGAACTGAAGGCGCTGCAGGGAATCATTTTCGTGAACCTGTTTGCGTTTCTGGCCGTTGCTTATCTGGCCAGCCTACTGGTCGCCAAGTTACGGCAGGCGCGCGTGCAATTGAAAGATGCCAGCGGAGCGCTGGAAGATCTGCAAATCCTGCACGAGAACATCATTCAATCCATCAGCAGTGGATTGATCACCACCGGTCTTGACGGACGCATCACGCTGGCCAACAATGCGGCGCAAAAGCTTCTGGAGCGCACGCCCGACCAACTGCTGGGGAATCCGGTTACGAAATTATTTCTTGATCCTCTGCCTAACGGCGAATCGCAGACTCATGCGGAGGTTCGCTTCGACACCAAGGGAACTTTCCGCAAGACGGTGCGGGTGCGAGTGGCAGCGTTGAACGTACCGGAGCGTGGCGCTCTCGGCTACGTGTATGCATTTGACGACCTGACCGAGATCCGGCGACTGGAGCGCGAAGTCCGTATGCAGGACCGCCTCGCCGCCGTGGGACGGCTGGCGGCTGCTATCGCCCACGAGATCCGCAATCCGCTCACTTCGATTGCTGGTTCCGTCAGCATGCTTTCCGGCATACCTGAGATGAGCGAGGAACATCGGAAACTGCTCGACATCGTCACCCGGGAATCGCAGCGCCTGAACGGAATCATCACTGATTTTCTGGCTTACTCGCGCGGCAAGAAATATCACTTCGACAAGGCTGATCTTGTGCTCTTGCTGGAGGACACGTTGACTCTCATGCGCCATCGCATGACGGCGGAAAACTCCGGCATCACAATTGAGAGCCAGTTCTCCGTTTCCGATGCGCTGGTGATCGCCGATGGCGACAGAATCAAACAAGTCTTCTGGAACATCGCGGAAAATGCGGTCCGGGCCATGCGGAACGGAGGCACTCTTCGTGTGAGCATCGAGCGCCTTCGCGACGAATGGCAAGTTAGTTTTGCGGACACTGGAACGGGAATGACTCCGCAGCAGACGGAAAAAATCTTTGAACCCTTCCAATCAAGCTTTGAGGGCGGAACCGGACTCGGCCTGGCGGTTGTCTACCAGATTGTGCAGGCGCACGAAGGGAAGGTGTGGGCGCGATCCAAGCCGGGGCAGGGAACCACGTTTATCCTGAGGCTGCGGCGGCTGGATACAGAACGCTCCGCCACTGGGACCCAGGCAACGGAAACCCTCGCCGCAGTGGCGCCGCAATCGCCGACTGGTGCGCATTTTGCAGCCGCGGCAGCGGAAGGGAGGCTGCGTGGCTAACATTCTGGTTTGCGACGATGAGCGCTCCATCTGCGAAATGCTGGATATCGCCCTGCGCCGGGACGGCCATCGCGTGGAGACGGTAAATTCCGGGCAGGCCGCCAAGAACAAGATCGACGGCAATCTATACGACCTGATCATCACCGACATCAAGATGCCGAACATCGACGGCATCGAAGTGCTGCGACATGCGCACCGTGTTTCGCCCGATTCCCCAGTCATCCTCATTACTGCCGTCGACGACTACGAGGCGGCGGTGGAAGCGGTAAAAGCCGGCGGCGCGTCCGACTACATCCGCAAGAGCCCGGGCCTGGTCGATGAAATCAAACTGGCCATCAATCGCGTCCTGGAAAAGCTTTCGCTTAGCAAACAGAACTTTGCCTTGCGTCGCGATGCTGCTTCGCACAACTCTCTAGACAACATCATCGGCTCCAGCGCGGCCATGGAGAAGCTGAAGCAGACGGTCCGTACCGTTGCCTCCACGGCCAGCACGGTTCTGATCCATGGTGAGAGCGGCACTGGTAAAGAGCTGGTGGCAAGAGCCGTCCACATCTGTTCGCCTCGCGCTGCCGAGCCCTTTGTATCGGTGAACTGCGGGGCCTTTCCGGAGACTTTGCTCGAAAGCGAGCTGTTCGGCTACTTAAAAGGCGCCTTCACTGGAGCCAATCAGAACAAGCGTGGACTATTTGAAGTGGCTGGCGGCGGCACGATCTTTCTCGACGAAATCAGCGAGATGACGCTGGCTATGCAGGTAAAGCTGTTGCGCGTGTTGCAGGAGCGCACCGTGCGCCCGGTCGGCGGCACCAGCGAGATTCCCATCGACGTGCGCGTGATCGCGGCAACGAATCGCGATCTCGACAAAGCGGTCGCTGAAAATCTTTTTCGCGAAGATCTTTACTATCGCCTGAACGTGATTCCGATTCGAGTGCCCAACCTGCGGGAGCGCCGTGAAGACATTCCACTGCTGGCTAATCATTTTCAGAAGAAGTATGCCGCTGCCGCCGGACGAAGCATCCTCCGTGTCAACAGGGCATCGCTCGACGCGCTATGCGACTACGAATGGCCGGGCAACGTGCGCCAACTGGAAAACACAGTCGAGCGCGCGGTCGCCCTGGAGACAACGGACGAATTGCACGTCGAATTGCCTGTCGAGCGCCCAAAGGCCCGCGCCGCTGCCGCGGGGGTGGGAATTTCAGGAAGCGTGTCAGAGATAGCGCCAGGCGCAGTGCTTCCGCAAGGCGTGGGCATGGAAACCTACGTTGCCGACATCGAGCGCACGCTACTGCAAAGCGCTCTGGACCGCTCTAACGGCGTGCAGACTAAAGCTGCCGATCTGCTGGGAATTTCCTACCGGTCTTTCCGGCACTTAATGAAGAAGTACGAACTGTAAGCCGGGACCCTAACCTTTTTTCAATTGCTGCTTCCATCCCAGAACCCGCGCTTTCGCTCCCTCAGCCTCAGCTTCCGGAATCATCCCCTTCTTCTGATAAAGCACAGACAAGCTGGTATGCGCGAGCACGTCATCCGGATCCAACTCCGTAATCCGCTGCGCCACCGCGATGGCCTCATCGTAACGCTGCAAATCCTGCAGGGCCCGCGCCAGTCCATGCATGCACTCGGTAAACGTGGGATCGACGGTGAGCGATTCCCGGTAAGCCGCAGCCGCCTCTTCCAGCTTGCCATCCGCCATTAAATCAAGTGCGGCATAGTAGTGGTCTTCGGCCTGCTGGCGGGCATCTGTGTTGGACATGAATAGAAATTCCTGGCGGAGTCAGGATTCTAACATGCACCACAACCCCAATTTACATCTGTTCGGCTTTGCCTGCGCAACCTCTGGTCAACACGGTCCATTGTCATCCTTCGGTTTCGCGACTAAGATCGCAACGTTTAGGACAATGAAAAAAATATTCATCGTCGTGGCAACTGCGACCATAACAATTGCATTCTGGATGTTGATCGTAAAGGCTGTGACTGGTTGCTACACGGCCATTTGCGGCAAATAGAGTTGCACTACCGGTTATCATGCATTCATGCGCTACTCGCTCCGCTTTCTCTGGAACGCGACCAAGGGTCACCGGTTTGCTCCCTGGCGAAGTCCCTACCTGCTATGGCGCATCGAGACTTATTGCGGCGTCAAGATGACGCAGATCGGATTTCTGGAGTTCTGGGAATTTCTGTGGCGGGAGCGCGTGAGTCTATGGCGATTTCTAAAGTGGACGGGCGAGATGGAACGGTACGCTCACCCCAAGCCTAAGAACATGTGAGACTTGAAACTACGCTCCCTTGCCGGCGGCCACGCCCTCGCCAAGAATAATGCTCACCTCTGTGCCCTTGCCGGCTCCGGTAAGCTGGGCGGCTGCGCCACGGTTGGCGGCAATTTCCAGAAAGCCCATGCTGCCTAGAATTCCAAAGACTTGCCCGGGGGCGCCCTCAGCGTAAGCGCTGTGGATTTCCGTAATTTCACGGCTGCCGACAACGATTTTGAAGCCGCTCGCCCCGGCTGCAAAAAGCATGGGAGCATCCTGCGGAGTAATGTTGGTGATAACGTTTCCGAAGCGGTCCACCTTCAGCACAACTCCACGCATGCGGCTTCCATCGACTGCCTTGGGCTTGGGCGCCGAAAAGCGAGTGTACTCTGCGACCTCATCGCCAAACTTGTGCGCATCCACTTCTTTGGCCAGCCACGCAGCCACCGGAGCAAAAATATCCCGGGCGTGGAATGTATTGCTGACCGGCTGCAGGTAGTAATGTTCGGCAGTGATGTGCCGCACGTGCATACGCTCTTCGCGGGCGTAGACCAGCGATAGCACGCCATTGTCCGGCGCAACGAAATGATACTTGTCGCACGAGGCGATGATCGGCCGCCGCGCCGTTCCCACTCCCGGATCCACTACGACCACATGCACCGTGCGGTTGGGGAAGTAGGAATACGCCTGTGAAATGGTGAGCGCGCCATCGAGCACATCGAAGGCCTGCACCGAGTGGCAGATATCGACGATTTGCGCGTCAGGCACAATATCCAGAATGACACCCTTCATGGTGCCGACAAAATGATCGTTGCTGCCGAAGTCGGTGGTGAGTGTGATGATCGGACGGGCCAAGGTTCTCCTCGCGGGGGACGAAGCACTCCCAGCACTCGAAAGTAATTGCTGGTACGGACGGAGTCAAGGAACGGAAGTAATAAGAAACAGGGGCAGGAATTATAGGTCAGGGGTTAGTAACACCAAGTCAAGAAAAAATGGACTAGGTTTTGCTATCCCTGACCCCTGATCTACTCGTACCTTAACGCTTCAATCGGGCTCATGCGGGAGGCCTTCAGCGCTGGATAGAATCCCGAGCAGACGCCGACAAAGGAAAGAATGATGAAGGAGACCATCATCACGCTCATCGAAGCGTGCAGGAAAATTGCCCCCTCGTGGTTGGCGGTCTTATAAAACTCGTCATACAACGGCATCGGTGGAATGATCCAGGTAAGGATTTCAGCCACGCCCATTCCAACTACGCCGCCAACGAAGGTGAGCACCAGGGCCTCCAGCAGAAACTGCACCAGAATCTGCCGGGGCCGCGCACCGACTGCTTTGCGCAGGCCGATTTCGCGGGTTCGCTCCGTGACCGACACCAGCATAATGTTCATCACGCCGATCCCTCCCACCGCCAGCGTGATCACGCCGATCAGCCCTAGCACCGCTTGCAGCCCAATGGAGAAGCCATTAATCATGGCGCGGTCTTCAATGGTGTCCCACGCCGGAGTGGCCTTGTCATCTCTGGGATCGAAGTGATGCCTCCGCCCAATTACGTCGCGCACCGCAGATAGCGCTCTCTTGTTCAGTTCCGATGCTGTCGGCTCAAAAATAATTTCGTCCGGATCGCGCAGGTTTTTCAGATCCCGCATCAACCCAAACGGAATAAAGCCATTGCTGTTGTCCGGACCGTTGTACATGGAATCCTGAATTTTATTGCGCAGGGTCCCGATGACTTCGAAATCCAATCCTCCGATGCTGACGTGCTGGCCGACGGCGGGCGCGCCCTGAAAGACCTTCTTGGCCGCTTCGTAGCCGAGAATCACCACACGGCGATGGTCGGCAAAATCTCCGTCTTCAAAATAGCGTCCATCTTCCAGAGTCAGCTTGCGCATTTGGCCGTAGGGCATCTCAACGCCGCGTACCTGAATGGACACCACCCGCGTGCCCAGTTTGAATCCAAAGTCGCGGTCAATCTCACCGCTTACCGCCCGCACCAGCGGAACCTCGTCGCGAATCGCTTCTACGTCCTCGTACTCGTAAGCGACTTTTTTGCCCGCCCGCTGGCCTCCAGCCTGCATACTTGTTTGTCCCGGCCACAGCACGATGACGTCATTCCCCATGTTGAGGAAGGCGTGCAGAACGCTCCCGCCCAAGCCTTGTCCATAAGCCAGCAGCAACACGACGGAAGCCAAGCCCCACACGATGCCCAGCATGGTGAGCACGGAACGCATGCGGTTCCGCATGAGCGCCTGCCAGCCCTGCGAGATGAGTTCTCTTAAGTACATATTCTTTCTTCACCACGGAGCCACGGAGCCACGGAGAAAACCAATTTGAAATTCTCTGTGTCTCCGTGGTGAACGACCAGTCTTTACTGAATGTGTATGTCGCCCGAACCCGTACGCAGGCTTAGCAACGGTCCGCCACCGCGCACTTTGCCGACAATCGACTTGCGAGTGTCTTGCACCCGTCCTTGCACGGTCATGGTGAGCGGAGCATCTACATCGAGTGTGCCCGAACTGGTCGAGATATTTGCATCGAAGGCGGCATTCGCGGGCAACCGCACGTGCACATTCCCCGATCCCGTCCGGACTTCCCATGCGCCGGTCTGGGTGCCCTCGGCGGTAATATCGCCGCTGCCGGCCTCGGCGCGAAATGCACCGCGAATGCCGCGAGCGGTAATATTGCCGGAGCCGGTGTGCAAATCGATATCGCCACTTCCCATCTCTTCCAACTCGATATCGCCGCTACCCGCGCCTCCGCGCACAGGGCCTGAAATCTCACGAGCCCGCACATTGCCGGAGCCGGTCTGCAGTCGAATCTCGCCGGTAAGGTGCGCGAGCTTCACATCGCCCGAACCGGATTGCAAATCCACGTTGCCGCGAGTGCCTTCAATGGTCTGATCTCCCGAGCCACTGTGGCTGCGAATCGTGGTGTCTTCGGGAACCGTGATTTCGTAATCCACCGAAATGTCGCGCATGCTTACGTAATCAACGCGAATGCTATTGCCGTCCTGCCGCAGCGGAGGATGTTGCTCGATATCGCTGACGTCGGTATGCCGGTTCCCAAAAAGCCAATGGTCGCCAACGAAGATTTTCCCCCGAATGGTAACGGTGCCGGCAGGCCCGGTGCGCACGATGACGTCGCCGGAGTGGCTTTGAACCTCCAGGTTCACTGCTCCGTTGACTTGGAATGTTTTCTCGAAGTGTCCCTGCGGGGTAGAAGCTGCCGCAAATGTCGATGCAAGCAGCACAGCCAGCGCGATCGCCGGGAAGGAGAAGCGCGCCGGAGTAAAAGCCGAAATGCGGGAGATGCGTGGTTTATTCATGTCGGAGTGACTCCACAGGTGTCATTTCCGCGGCGCGCTGGGCGGGATACATGCCCGCGGTCACGGTGATTAAAGAAAGTGTCAGAATCGAAGCAACAATGGAAAGCGTAGAAACAATCGGATGCGGAACGAAATCCGGCAGGGGCACCGCGCCGGCGGCCCAGCATGTGCCGACCCCGAAGGTAAGGCCGAGCGCGCCGCTCACCACCGTCAGCATGGCCGACTCAGCAAAAAACTGCCGCATGATATCGCGGTTGGTCGCACCCAATGCCTTCCGCGTTCCAATCTCGCGTGTACGTTCGGTTACCGAAACCAGCATGATGTTCATTACTCCAATGCCGCCCAGGCACAGCGTGACGATGGCCACGCAGCCAAAAAAGATGGTGACTACGCCGAAGATCTTGTCCAGCAACTTGGCGCCTTCCATCGTGTCCCAGATGAAGACCGCGTCTTTGTCCACGGGATCGAAATGATGCACGCGGCCCAACGCGTTGCGCACCTGCGCCACTGCCGCCTCATGCTCCTCGGGGTCAGCCACTTCGAAAACAATGTCGTCGAGCCAGCCCCGGGTGATCCCTGCGCCCTTTTTCTCCGGCGGTGGGAAATCCCGCGATACGGCGGAATAGGGCGCAAACAGATAATCATTATCCGGGCCGTCGTAATTCGAATTCTGCTTCTTTTCCGCGAGAACGCCGATCACCGTGTAGGGCACGCTCTTGATCAGTAATGCCGCGCCGATGGAAGGCTGTCCCGGAAACAGTTGCCGGTTGGCCGCGAAGCCCAGCACCACCACCCGCCGGCCATTGTGTTCGTCTTCTTCCGTGATCAGCCGGCCTTCGCTGAGTTTGAGAGAGCGGAAATCCTGGTATGACGGCCACACTCCCACTACGCCGCGATTGGCCGAGTTGAACTGGCTTACCTCGGGAATCGTCCGCCGCAATTCCGGGCTAACATTCTTTACGGAATAACACTCGTCATGAATCAGCGACGCGTCATCTACATTCAATTGGATTTCGCGCCCCGCTGCTCGTCCGCCGACTTGAGAACTGGTGCGTCCACCCCAGGCGATCACCAGGTCTTTGCCCAGCGTCTCCATGTGCTTCTTCTGATCAACGCTGAACCCGCGGCCCAGACCTACGAGCAGGATCACTGAAGCGATTCCCCACACAATTCCAAACATCGTGAGGAAGGTTCGCAGTTTGTGGGCGCGGAATGTGGCTAAAGCCTGACGCAGGATTTCGAGAAGAGTCATGGCAAACCAGCTTTCGGGCTTCAGCTTCGGGCTCGGCTGCCGGGCCTTCCGCTCGAAAATCAAGCCGAAGCCCGTCAGCCAACGCCCTAGGCTAGCCCTACTGCAGCACTACCTGATCGCCTTCCTTCAACCCGCTAAGCACTTCCGTCTTCGCTCCGTTCGAGATCCCAATGTTGACGGCGAGCTTATTCTTGCCATCCTTGCCCTTAGGATCGGGGATTTCCACCGAGGCCTTCTTGTCCTTGTCGTAGAGGATCGCGCCTTCCGGAATCTGAAGAACGTTCTTGTGTTCTTCAAGAATGATTTCCGCATTGGCGGTCATCTCCGCCTTCAGTTCACCGCCGGGATTCTGAATTGAAACCCGCACTTCAAACGTGGTGACGTTGTCCTTCTCCACGCCCATCGGGGAAATCTTGGTCACCTTACCGGTGAAAGTCTTGTCCTTGAACGATTCAACCTTGATCCGCGCCGGTTGGCCCAGATAGACCTTGCCGATGTCGCTCTCGTCCACTTTTCCCTTCACGTAGACTTCGCTGGTATCGCCCAGCGTCATTACCAGCGTGGCGGACGAACCCAACACCAGAATCGAACTCACAGCATCGCCCATCTCCACGTCGCGCGAGAGCACAATGCCATCGATCGGAGAAATAATGTCGGTATAGCTGAGTTGCTCCTCCAATTGCTTCAAGTTCGCTTGATCTTGCGCGACCTGCGCCCGCGACTGCGCGATCTTCGCCTTCAGCACGATCATCTGCGCCTTCGACACGTTCTGCTTGTTCAACGACATTTCATAATTCTTCTCGGCATCATCCAGCGCGGAAGCGGAAACCACTCCGTCCTTCGCCATGTTGGTCGCGCGGTCGTAGGCGCGTTTCAGCAACGGCACGTCGGGACCTTCCGCGTCCACCTTCGAGCGCTCATAGTCGGCCTGCGAGCTGTTCAGGTTGGCTTCAGCGGCGTCCAGAGCCGCACGAGATTGCGCCACCTGAGCCTCGATCTCCACCTTATCGAGCTGCGCCAGCAACTGGCCCTTCTTCACCCGGTCGCCATACTCCACCAGCAATTTCTTCACAATGCCGCTGGCCTTCGACTTCACTTCGACCTTGGTGATAGGCGTGACTTTCCCGGTCGCCACTACACTCTTCGCCAGATCGCCCTTCTCCACCTTAGCCAGCTTCGAAGGATCGATCTTGGTGCCGCCGCGCGTGGCCGCGAACACGCCGATTGCAATCAACAGGACCAGCCCCACTACAATGCCGCCCCAAATAAACAGTTTGCGCCGCTTCTTCTTATTAGTTCCGTTTCCGTTCACAATCGCCTCCTGAATGCTTGCTGGAAATCCCGCTGAAAATTGGCGCGTCCCGCGCCCTTATAGTGTTGTACGAACCCTGAGTTGACTTAGTTCCAGAGATTTCGACCCGGGGAAGACTGATCGAGTGGCGTAAATGACCTGCCACCTGCCGGTTAGACCGTCCTCAAGTAAAAATGGTAGCCCGGAAGCCCAAAGTTTTACCCTGTCTCCTCTGCGCCGTCTGTGGTGAAGATCTTGCGTTGCCTCTCCCACAAACCCCAGCCCTGCAGAATGTTAGAATTACCCATCAGAATTACTCCTAAATGATCGCCTTTGTGCTGCTCCGCGTGCTCCTGATCCTTCTCCTGGTGGCGGCAAATGCGTTTTTTGCGGCCGCGGAGTTCGCGCTGGTCAGCGTTCGCGATACGCGCATTCAGCAGCTGATCGAATCCGGACGCATCGGCGCCCGCACTGTTCTGCGCCTGCACCTGCATCTCGACGAAGTCGTCAACGGCGTTCAGCTCGGGATCACCATGGTCAGCCTGACGCTCGGCTGGATTGGCGAACCCATGGTAGCCCGCCTGGTGGAATCTCTCCGCTTTGTGCATGAAGTTCCGCACGCTGCGGTGTATGCCCACGGCATCGCCATCGTGATCGCATTCACCGTAATCACTTATCTCCACGTCTTGCTTGGCGAACTCGTCCCCAAGACGCTGGCGCTGCAGCGCGCTGAGCAAATCGCTCTCGCGGTGGCTGCGCCCATGGAAGCTTTCCTCACGATCACTCGCCCGGTGCTTTTTTTCATGCGGCGCTCCGGCGGACTTGTTCTGCGTCTCTTCGGTGCTCGCGATACCCGCAGAGGCGGCGCCGTCCACTCTCCTGACGAACTCAAGCTCATCGTCACCGCCAGCCGCCAGTTCGGCCAGATCCCCGAGTCGCAAGAGGAGATGATCCACAACGCCATCGAACTCGACAGCATTACTGTCCGCGAGGTCATGGTGGCCCGCCCGGATATTTTTTCTTTGCCTTCCGACCTCACCCTCGATGAAGCCCTGAACCGCGTCGTCGAAGGCCAGCACTCGCGTATCCCCGTCTATGATCCGCAGCGCGGTCCCGAACACATCGTTGGCGTTCTTTACTACAAAGAGTTGGTCCGATGGGTGCGGCTACGGCTCGTCAACCTCGGCCAGCCCGTGGCCTCGCGCATCGCGCGCACGCAGATCGGCCAGATCATGCACGATGTTCTGGTCGTTCCCGAAACCAAAGTCCTGGCGGAATTGCTGGACGAATTCAAAAAACGCCGCCGCCATCTCGCTGTCGTGGTCGACGAGTTCGGTTCCACCGCGGGGGTAATCACGGTCGAGGATATTCTCGAGCAGCTAGTTGGCGATATCGAAGACGAATTCGACGTCTCCCCGCCCGAGCCTGAACTGAAAGACGAATCCGTTTTGTCGCTCGAAGGCTCGGTAAATATTCGCGACCTGGAAGGTCAGCACGGCCTTCTCCTGCCTCGCGACGCCGGATTCGAAACCCTCGCTGGATTCGTCCTCGCGCGATTGCAGCGCATCCCGTATCTGGGAGAATCGTTCGAATACGAAGGCCACCGCTACACAGTAGAAGAAATGGAAGGCCACCGTATCGCAAGAGTGAAGATAGAAAAAGTAGAAGACGTCGAAAGAAAAACAGAATCCGCAAAGCAGGCCGGAGATTGAAGATGCACAGCCCTGTCATCCTGAGCGAAGCAGATAGATCGCGAAGCGAGCCATCTGCGAAGTCGAAGGACCCCGCACCCGCCTGCGCTACTACGAACTCCCCAAGGAATTTTCGCCGGACACTCGCGCTTGAGACTGGCAACTGGCAACTGGGTACTGGCAACTGAAACTCCTCCTCCAACGCGTCCTCTACACCCTCCCAGTGATCTGGCTGGTCGTAAGCCTGGTCTTCCTCCTGATCCACCTCGTTCCCGGAGATCCTATCCAGCAAATGCTCGGCGAAGGCGCGCCGCCCGCCGACATTGCCGCGACCCGACATGCGTACGGACTCGACGTCCCGCTCGCCGAGCAATACCTTCACTACTGGCGCGGCGTTCTCCACGGAGACCTCGGCCAGTCATTCCGATATAACAGGAACGTGACGCGCGTGCTCGCGCAGGGATATCCCTACACGTTCGTACTGACGCTGGCATCCTTGTTCGTAGCCCTTATTCTCTCGATCCCCGCGGGCGTACGGTCGGCCCAACGCCGCAATCGCTGGGACGACCGCCTGCTCAGCGTGGTCAGCCTTTTCGGCCTCTCGTTCCCCAACTTTGCACTCGGGCCAATTCTCATTCTGCTGCTCTCCATCAAACTCGGCTGGCTTCCGGTTTCAGGGGCAAGTTCGTTCGCCAACACTGTGCTCCCAGCCGTCACCATGGGCAGCGCGCTCGCCGCCATCCTCACCCGCATGGTGCGCACCTCCATGCTCGAAGAGCTAAGCCAGGACTATATCCGCACCGCCCGCGCCAAAGGCCTGCCCGAGCGCACCGTCGTCTACCGCCACGCCCTGCGCAACGCCATGATCCCCATCATCACCGTGCTAGGCCTGCAATTCGGCGCGCTGCTAGCAGGCGCCATCGTGACGGAAACCATCTTCTCCTGGCCCGGCATCGGCCGACTAACCATCCAAGCCATCTCGAACCGCGATTACTATCTGGTGCAAGGCTGCATCCTGGCAATTGGATTGACGTACGTGGCAGTGAATTTTCTGACGGATGTGCTGTATTCGGTGGCGAACCCGAGGATCAGGCAGTGAAGCAGTAAATAAATCTGTCACCCCGACCGAGCATTGCGATTGGTTCCACCAACCGTAATCTCGCAGCTGCCTGACAACCCGCCAACCTCCCTAGCCTTTAACTTCCTGGCGAACCCGAGGGGCAGCAATAGCGGAGATCAAAACGAGGCAGGCATTGGCTGCACCCTTCCGCGATCCTAGCTGGAATCGAATGGCCCGCCTGTGTCACATTAAGCGTGGAAAGGAGTTGCTATGACAACCAACCGTATAACCCTAGCCGAACTTGCGAACCGAGAGGAGCGAGACAGGAGGACCAAAGAGGCCATCCAAGAGCGGGACGGGACCGTGAAGGGAGTTTTCACGGAGTTCAACCTTCAGGTCGTCGGAAAGCGACAACCCATCGCCGACAGAGGATGGGACACCTCCTACTGTGTGCAACGCGAAGGAGGCGAACCTCGACGCTTCGCAATAACGGTTGACGGCACGCTTAAGGGAGAGTCACTGAGAAGACGCGTTAGGTCACAGATAGAGGCTGCGCTGGCGGGCGATGCCGTGGCTCGCTAACATCCGTCGCCATACAGAACAGTCGTGGCCTTCCGCTGTGCAGTAGTTGCCAATGCGGACCAAGAAAGCCGCCCGGCATGCCGCCCACCAAAGCCGCCGCTCGCTGCACACTCGACAGCGTGATGTCGATTTTCGGCAACACAGCAATGCCTTCCGTCCACCTCAGTGGCGCTGCCCAACTGCATAGGTCCTTCGCGTAATGGCTCCCGGCGGCACTGGAGCGCGCGGGGCTCAGGATGACAAAGCTATAACAGTCCGAAGGCGACGGAATGCCGGCACACTGAATCCTCGTCCAGTTTCCCACAGCCCTAAAGTTCATTCGTCACTGACAATCCCTCCCCAGATTTGTCATCCTGAGCCCCGCGTGGCTCCCGCGCTGCCGGGAGCCACCACGCGAAGGACCTATGTACTTTGTCTACATCATGACGAACCGCTCGAAGACCCTATACATCGGCGTCACCAACAATCTCATGCGCAGAGTGCGGGAACACAAGACTGGAACCGGATCGGGATTCACCGCGAAATACAAACTTGACCGGCTCGTTTATTTCGAGCGCTTCCAGGACGTTCACAACGCCATTGAACGCGAAAAGCGCATCAAGGGCTGGCTGCGAGTTAAGAAAATCGCCCTCATCGTGTCAATGAATCCTTCCTGGAGGGATTTGAGTGAGGAGTGGTACGAGCGCCATCAATACCAGCCGCGGAGCGCTAGCCCGCTAAACCAATTCAATCACCACCCGCTGCCCCACCAAAGCTGCCGCCCGCTGCAAGCTTGACAGCGTAATGTCGCGTTTCGGATCGAGAATGCGATCCACCTGCGATCGGCTTGTCTTCAGCAACACGGCCATGCGCGCCTTTGAGATCTTTTTCTTCTTCATGGCCTTCGCGAGCTGCCAGGACACAACTTCCTTGATGGCCTGTGCCTGCGTTTCCTCAAAGATATTTTCCTTTCTGAGGAAGTCGTCAATACTCGATCCCAAGTTCTTCTTGCTCATTGTTCCAACTCCTTCTGTCGCTTGCGCGCCAGCGTCAAGTCATCCTCGGGCGTGGCTCGCGTTTTCTTGATAAACCCATGCAACGCCACCAGGCGATCCCGATAAAAGCAAATCAACACGCGTGCCGTCCGGTTGCCCGGCAAGTCAGTTCTCACCTCCCACAGGCCTTTTCCCATTGGCCGGCACAACGGCATGCCCACAGGCCAACGCCACTGCGCCCGCAATAAGTCAGTTCCGATGGCGTGCCGCTCTGCCTCATCCAGTCCCCTCAACCAGTCTCGAACCGGTTCGCCGCCTGCATCATTACGGAAGAATACGAGTTCGATCTTCCGGGGCGTTGTCTGAGAAGCCATCGGCTCATCGTCCGAATATCAGTGTACCATAAAAAGTACGTCAGATCGCTGAGTGGCAGATAACGAATTACCTCTGTGAACCCCTGTGCCCTCTGTGCCCTCTGTGTTTAAAGCCTGACCCTTGCAGGAAAGCAATCGAAAACACGAGAGGCGGGGCATGGCTGCCCCGCCTTCCTATCCAAATCACCCTATGCTGCCTGCATCATCTTCTTCATCCGCTCTTCCATGTCCTTGGGCGACACATCTTCCACATGCGTGGCGATGCCCCAGAGATGTCCGAATGGATCTTGAATGAAGCCGTTGCGGTCTCCGTAGAACTGGTCCTGCACCGGTTTCAGGATTTTCGCGCCCTCGGATGCCGCTTTCTCGACCACGCGATCGACGTCGGGAAGGTATACGTAGAGGCTCACCGGGCTCCCGCCTACTGAGGCGGGACTAGTGTGTCCCTGGCCCATGCTGGGATTTTCGTCTGCCAGCATGATGTGCGAGTTGCCGATTTTCAATTCGGCATGACCGACCTTGCCGTCCGGGCCGTTCATGCGGACGGTTTCAGTCGCTCCAAAAACTTTCTTGTAGTATTCAATCGCTTGCGCTGCTCCCCGGATGACCAGGTAGGGTGTGACGGAGTTGTAGTCTTTGGGAATGTACGAAACTTTGCTCATTGATTTCCTCCTGTGAGTGTAGGCTAAAGGTGGAGGTTGTTGGCGCGTTTTGCGGACCGGCAATGCGGTCCGGCACTCTTTATGGAAACACAATCTCAGAGTCAGATCAAGGCTACGTAGCAAGATTTAATATTCTTTACACATGTCGAGCGCTGCCATCTCGTTTCGCCGATCAGTAGCTGTAAACGCCCGGCACAATCCGCTGGCGGCGATCGGCGTCTTGCTGGTGATTGTGTTTGTCATCTTTGCACTCTTCGCACCCTGGATCGCGCCGCAAGATCCCGCTGCTATCAATCTTCCCGCGCGCCTCAGCGCTCCTTCGCATAGTCACTTCTTTGGCACCGACGAACTTGGCCGCGATATCTTCTCGCGCATCGTCTTCGGCGCGCGCATCTCCATGCTCGTTGGAAGCTGCGTTGTGCTTGCCTCGCTTGGTGTCGGACTTATCATCGGTTCGATAGCCGGCTACTACGGTGGGGCCATCGACCGCTTCGTCAATATCGTTCTGATGAATGCTTTCTTGTCATTTCCGGGAATCCTGCTCGCCATCGCATTCGTAGCCTTTCGCGGCCCCGGCATCTTCAACTTGGTGCTCGCCCTCTCCCTGGGAGGCTGGGTCGGCTATGCCCGACTTGCCCGCGGACAAGTACTCGCCGCGCGTGAGCGCGAGTTCGTGGAGGCCGCCCGCGCCCTTGGTGCCAGCGATCTCCGCATCATCGTCCGCCATATTCTGCCGAACATCATTCAGCCGGTCATCGTACAAGCGGCCATCGGTATGGCCGGCGCCATCTTAGCCGAAGCCACTATGAGCTTCCTCGGTCTCGGCGTACCGCCTCCAACTGCGAGTTGGGGAGCCATGCTCAATGACGGACGCGCCCATTTGTTCGATGCGCCGCATCTCGTGATCTTTCCCGCCCTTGCCGTGATGCTGGCGGTGCTGTCATTCAACTTCATCGGCGATGCGATGCGAGACTATCTTGATCCTCGCTCCCGTATCGAAGCGGGACTGTGATCCCCTCGTAATGACGCTCCGCCGTCCGGGCACCATGCCCGCGAACCTTAAAGCGAACAATTTACGAAAGCTTAACTTTTGTCTACAATAATCTGATGTCGTCCCTTCCTGTATCCCTCTCTTGGGCTCACCCGCTTGTGGCGGACTGGTTTGTCCAGAAATTCGGCACTCCTACCGAGCCTCAGGAGCAGGGCTGGCCGCACATTCTCGCCGGACGCACAACCCTGATTTCCGCGCCCACAGGGTCAGGCAAGACGCTGGCGGCATTCCTGGCGTGCATTGATCGCCTGGTGCGCAAGGCGCTGGCAGGCGATTTGGCCGATCGCACAGAAGTCCTCTATGTATCGCCGCTGAAGGCTTTGGGCAACGACATCCAGAAAAACCTCGAAGCGCCGCTGGGAGAAATTCTGGCCATGGCAGGGAAGCGTGGGCTGCTCATGCCGGAGATTCGCACTGCGGTCCGCACCGGCGACACGCTGATGCCCGAGCGCCGTGCCATGCTGAAGCGGCCGCCGCACATTCTGGTCACTACGCCGGAGTCGCTTTATATCCTGCTCACGGCGGACAAGAGCCGGGCGATTCTGCGCGACATCGAGACCGTGATTGTCGACGAGATTCACGCCGTGGCCGATGACAAGCGGGGAGCGCATTTGACGCTGTCGCTGGAGCGGCTGGAAGCGCTGACGTACAAGCCTCCGGTGCGGATTGGTCTTTCCGCTACGCAGAAGCCAATTGAAGAGGTAGCGCATTTTCTGACGGGTAACTCTGCTGCTCAGATGACCCGGCCCGCTGCCGTCATCGTGAACGTCGGGCACAAACGCCAGCTCGATCTGGCAGTGGAAGTTCCGCCGATGCCGCTAGGGCCAGTGGCGTCGAATGAAATGTGGGACGAGGTCTACAACCGCCTGGTAAATCTGGTGGAGCAGCACCGGTCAACGCTTGTATTTGTGAACACACGGCGGATGGCCGAGCGCCTGGCGCACAATCTTGGCGAACGCATTGGCGAAGAAAATGTGGCGGCGCATCACGGCAGTTTGTCGCGCAAATTGCGTCTGGCAGCGGAGAAGAAACTGAAAGAGGGCCAGGTCCGCGTGCTGGTTGCGACGGCTTCCCTTGAATTGGGAATCGATATTGGTACGGTGGATCTGGTGGTGCAGATCAATTCTCCGCGGGCGATTGCGGTGACGTTGCAGCGCGTGGGACGCTCGGGTCACTGGCGTGGCGCGGTTCCCAAGGGACGATTATTCGCCACCACTCGCGATGATCTGTTGGAGTGCGCGGCTCTGGTGCGGGCCATCCGGCAGGGCGATTTGGACCGGCTGATGATTCCGGAATCGCCGCTGGACGTATTGGCGCAGCAGATCGTGGCAGCGTGCGCGGCGGAGGAGTGGAGCGAAGATGAGATGTTCGCCATGGTCCGGCGCGCGTATCCGTACCGCAATTTAACGCGTATGACTTTCGATTCGATCCTCGAAATGCTGGCCGAAGGCATTGCGGCGAGGCGCGGCCGTTACGGAGCTTATATCCACCGGGATCGTGTCAACGGAAAGTTGCGGGCGCGGCGCGGGGCGCGGCTGGCGGCGATCACAAGCGGAGGAGCGATTCCCGACAATTCTCTCTATGCAGTGGTCGCTGAGCCCGACGGCCTGGTTGTCGGCACCGTCGACGAGGACTTTGCCGTGGAAAGCAATCGCGGCGACATCATGCTGTTGGGAAATACTTCGTGGATGATTCGCCGCGTCGAAACGAATTCCGGACGCGTGTTGGTGCAGGATGCGCATGGTGCGCCACCGAGTGTGCCTTTCTGGAGGGGTGAAGCTCCGGCGCGGACGCAGGAGTTGTCGGAACACATCGGCAACTTGCGGCAAGAGATCAGCGCGATGCTGCCGCATACCTCTCCCGTAGGTTTTTCTGCAACACAGCCGGATGTGGCTTCCACTGTCATCTGGCTGAAAGAGCAATGTGGGCTGGACGACTCCGGAGCCGAGCAGACGATTGAATACATCTTGCAAGGCCGCGCCGTGTTGGGCGCGGTGCCCACGCAGACGACGGTGATTGCCGAGCGCTTTTTTGATGAAGGCGGAGGCATGCAGTTGGTGATCCACGCGACCTTTGGCGGTCGCATCAACAAAGCCTGGGGATTGGCGCTGCGCAAGCGCTTTTGCGTGGGATTCAACTTCGAACTGCAAGCGGCTGCGACCGACAACGGGCTGAACATCGCACTGGCTGAGCAGCACAGTTTTCCGCTGGGAGATGTATTTAATTTTCTACAGGCTGCGACGGTGCAGCCGATTCTGGAGCAGGCCGCACTTGATTCTCCTATCTTCGCGACGCGCTGGCGCTGGGATGCGAACCGCGCGCTGGCGTTGTTGCGATTCCAAAATGGCAAGAAGGTCCCGCCGCAGATTCAGCGGATGCGATCCGACGATCTGCTGGCCTCAGTGTTTCCTGATGCGGCTGCTTGCTTCGAGAACATTCAAGGTGACAGGCAGATTCCCGATCACCCGTTGGTGGGCGAAGTGATGAAGGACGTGCTCACCGAAGCAATGGATATCGACGGCCTGAAAACGTTGCTGAGCGGGCTGGCGGATGGAAGGATTCGCTGCATAGCGGTCGATACGCCGGTCCCGTCGCAGTTTTCGCACGAAATTCTGAATGCGAATCCGTACGCTTATCTTGATGACGCGCCGCTGGAGGAGAGGCGGGCGCGTGCGGTGCAGATGCGGCGCATGCTGCCGGAGTCTGTCCTCGAAGAAGTGGGCGGCCTGGACCAGGCCGCGATTGCTCAAGTGCGGGAAGAAGCGTGGCCCGATGTGCGCGATGCCGACGAACTGCACGATATCCTGCACACACTGGTCGCACTGCCGGAACTTGGCCGCCACTTCGGCACGGGGAAGTGGCAGTTTTATTTCGAAAGCTTGATTGCGGAAGGACGAGCCGCATCGGCAGTGTCTGGTGGCAAGGTTTACTGGGTGGCGGCGGAGCGGGGCAAGAGTTTCTCTGTGCTGTTTCCCGACGCGAAATTCCAACCGCCGTTGGCAGACGTTGAACCGTCCGCGCCCTCTCGTGACGATGCTTTGCTCACATTAGTGACGGGGTGGATGTCGCACCTCGGACCGACCACCGCGAGCTCAATCGGCGAGAACCTGGGGTTTGCCGCTTCTGAAGTTACGGGCGCTCTGCTTCGCATGGAGGTAAGCGGCACTATCCTGCGTGGAAACTTCAGTGGCACTGCCTCGCGGGCGGGGGCGCCCGCGCCACAAGAACCTGAAACTGAGTGGTGCGAGCGGCGGCTGTTAGCGCGTATTCACCGGCTAACGGTGGCGACACTGCGTAAGCAAATTGAGCCGGTCACAGCGGCGCAATTCATGCAATGGCTATTGAATTGGCAGCATGTGGCTGCGGGCACTCAGGTCTCTGGAGAGCGTGGAACGCTCGAAGTTCTGCGGCAGTTGCAAGGGTTTGAAATTCCGGCGAATGCATGGGAGCGCCAAGTGCTGGCCCGCCGCATCGTCGACTACGATCCGAAGTGGCTGGACCAGCTTTGCCTGACCGGAGCGGTGGGGTGGGGAAGGTTGTCGCCGCATCCCGCGACTCTGGATTATTCTTCCTCGAATAACGGATCTGAGCCGGGCGCTCCGACGCGCCAACGCAGAGTCATTCCCACCAGCGTTGCGCCTATCACCTTCTTTGTTCGGGAAGACGCCGATTGGATGACGCCGCGGCATCCCGGCGCGGAGGTGTCAGAGAACAACGGCCTGAGTCACGGAGCGCAGGTCGTCCTCGATTTTCTGCGGCAGCGTGGGGCTTCGTTCTTTGCCGACATCGTGCGCGGCACGGAAAAGCTGAAAGCCGAGATTGAGACGGCTCTATGGGAATTGGTCGCGGCAGGCTTGGTCACCGCCGACGGCTTCGACAATCTGCGGTCGCTGATCGATCCCAAGCGCCGCGCGGGGCAGGGAAGCGGGCGCACAACGCGTCCGCGGCATAATGCGGGGCGATGGGCTCTGCTGCACGCCGAGGACGTTGTCGAGAGGCCGCGTGCCATCGAAGCGGCGTGCTGGATGCTGCTGCGGCGTTACGGCATTGTGGTGCGGGATGTGCTGGCGCGGGAGGCGAATCTGCCTCTGTGGCGGGAACTGCTGATGGGATTCCGCAGGCTGGAGGATCGCGGCGAAATTCGGGGCGGGCGCTTCGTCGATGGATTCATCGGCGAGCAGTTTGCCCTGCCGGTAGCGGTCGACTCCGTGCGCGCTATGCGTAAGCTTGGCGCCGCTCAAGGGACGATCACGCTGTCGGCGGCTGATCCTCTGAACCTGGTTGGGATTCTGGTTCCAGGGGATCGGGTTCCCGCGATTTCGGGAAACAGCGTTACTTTTCGGGATGGGGCTGCTGTGACTGGAGTCGCGAGTACCGAGTACCGAGCGGAAACGGCTTGAATGTTCCGACCGGAGCGTATTGCAGCATTCTCCGGTCGGAACATTTTCTGCACGCAACTATCTGAAAGGTTGGCCTTCCACCTCGCCTGATGTCATTGGTCCTCGTTTGTCAATACCCAAGTACTCCAGAGTGGCCCCTCGTCAAAAAGCCCGAGGGTTACCATCATACGGTCGTTTGCTACGTCAATGGCCTGAGTGTTCCATGCATACCTGGCCACAGGCTTGAAGGTTCCTGTCGGTGATTGCTTTGTCCAAGTGGGCGTGCCGCCGATTCCATTGGCGAAAGTCAGCACCCAGAGGTCTGAAAGGTATGGATTGGTCGCGCGTGTGGTACCGGCAAAGATCGTCATTATGTTGCTAGACGTGTTGTAAACGGCGGCGCTTGCGCTCCGGGCTATGGGCGGCGTGTTAGTGGTCAACTTTGTCCAGAGGGGCTGACCACCAGTTCCATTCGCGTTGGATAGCGTCCAAACCGCGTTGGTTTCGTTATTGTTGCAGCTACCCGCGGCCTCAATTCCACCAAAAGTCATCAGGACATTGTGGGTGGGGTCATATGTTGCGCTTGGAGAATAGTCGCCCAGCGGGGGTCCTCCGGTGGGGTTAAGCTGTGTCCAGGCCGGAGTGCCCCCCAAGCCATTGGCGTGGCTCAACACCCACACGTCAGAGTAACCACCGCACGATCCCCCTCCATTTTGGCCACCCCAGATGATCATGGAGTTTGTGTTCGGGTCATAGACGGCCTGATGGCTTTGGCGCGCTCCCGGCGGCCCACCGGAGGGTGAAAGTTGCACCCACGTCGGTGTTCCACTTTGGCCGTTGGCGCCGATCAGAACCCAAACGTCATTGGCAACCGGCAGGCAGCCGCCCTCACATCCCCCAAAGATGATCATGCGGTTGTTCGCTGAATCGTAGACGCCCGAAAAGTTGTACCGCGCAGGGGGAGAGCCAGCGGCGCCGTTGGCAATAAGATTGGACCACGCCCCAGTTCCGCCCAAGCCATTAGCGTGGCTGAGAATCCAAACATCGTTGACCGTGCCGCAGCACTCGGAAGCTCCGCCGAAGATGATGAGTTCATTGGAGACGGGGTCGTAGACGGTTGGCCCGCCCGCGCGGAACAGGTTTGTGCTCAAACCACTCGTCGATAGAAGCGTCCATGCGGGAGTGGCCCCGAACGCTTGCACTACCGTAGCGAGCGATATGAGACACAATAGGCCGATCCCGCATACTTTGCCATGGAATTTCATTGCCTTGTCTCCTCTCCTGAATTGTTTTCATTTGGTTAAATTCAGACCAATGGTTTCCTCGTTCGTAGTCTGGAGATCACCTCGAAGTTGGTGCACGGCCGATTCGGCCCGAAGAGTTCTGCCCCTCTTTCCGAGCCACGACTGGTTGTAGGAAGAAAAAATCAGGGATCCAATGAGGGGGCCCCTCGGATCCCTGATTGCGCAAACTCGGCCAAAATCATTCCCAAAAGCGCTTCCCCCATCGCTTTTTTGCCGAGCACTGCCGCATCCTCTCTATTGCATTCTTCATGCCAAGTGGGTACAGGACACCTTGAAGGCGGAAGAATCGCTCTAATGCACTGCTGGCAAAGTGTTTATCGCTCACTTTCAACACACGTGTCATTGAGGCGCTCTTGGAGTTCAGCGCCAATACGCTATCCGTTCGGATAGCGTCTGCTATCCGTTCGGATATCCGAACACTTTCAATTCGGGCATGAATTTAGAGCCGAAGTGTGATAAAAGAGGCGCGGGGTAAGCCAGCTTGCGTCCCAGACTCTTCGTGCTTTCCGGACCCTTGAAAGACTCGACCATTCCCCTGTCTGAGGGGGAAGTCACCATCGGCAGGGAAGCGTCGAACGGGATTGCGGTCGTCGATCCTTCGGTTTCGCGAAAACATTGTGTGCTCAGCGCCCAAGATGGCCGATTCCGGGTGCGCGACCTGGACAGCCGCAATGGCACGCTGGTCAATGGGACCGGAGTGGAGGAGCACTGGCTGCAGCACGGAGACGAGATTGCTGCCGGCGATTCCTCCTTCGTGTTCCTGATTGAAGAAGAAGATCTGATTCAGGCCGATGGCCGGGTGGAATTTGAGGACGTGCAAGCCACGGCGGAGACAACCATCCTTCATCCCCGGGACGTTGTTTACCTTCAGCCGGATCGGCTGCTGCGTGAGTTGCCCGCGACCTCGCGGGTGGCTCGCAATTTGAACGCGCTCCTCAAAATCAGCCGGATCGTGCACGCTATTCGCGATCTCAATGACCTGCAGGGGCAATTGCTCGACCTGATCTTCGAGGTTGTTCCTGCGAGCCGCGGCGCCATTCTTCTGGCAGATCGTGAAGGGCACCAGTTCAATTCCATGTTTGCCCGCATGCGGCAGAGCGGGAACGCCCCGTTCGTCAAGGTCAGCCGTACGGTTGCCCGTCAGGTTCTCGAGCAGGGGATTGCCATGCTGGGCAGTGACGTGCCCGGAAGCGACGAGTTGCGCGAGGTGGAAAGCCTGGCTGCGTCGCAGGTGCGCTCTCTGTTGTGCGTACCATTGACCGTGTTTCAACGCGTGATTGGATGCATTTATCTGGATAGCGACAGCTTAAGCAATCGCTTGAATGAAGAGCATTTGCAGTTGGTGACTGCGATCGCAGGCATCTCCGCTGTGGCGCTGGAGAACGCACGGCGCTTGCAATGGCTCGAGCAAGAGAACGAGCGCCTGACAGTGGAAGTGAGCCAGGAGCGGAGTCTGGTAGGAGAGGGCGCCAGAATTAAAGAGGTATACCAGTTTCTGAAGCGCGTAGCGCCGACGGATTCGACGGTGCTGATCGAGGGCGAAAGTGGAACGGGCAAAGAGCTGGCGGCGCGAGCCTTACATCGTAACAGTCCGCGCACCGCCAAGCCGTTTGTGGCCATCAATTGTTCCGCGATTCCGGAAACGCTGCTGGAAAGTGATCTGTTCGGGTACGAGCGCGGAGCCTTTACCGGAGCCGCGGCGCAAAAGAAGGGGCGTCTCGAGATTGCCGATGGTGGCGTTGTTTTTCTCGATGAGATCGGCGAATTGGCTCCCGCGTTGCAGGTGAAGCTGCTGCGCGTTCTGCAGGAACGTGAATTCGAGCGGGTCGGCGGAACTCATCCCATTAAAGTGGATATCCGCCTGATTGCCGCAACCAACTGCAATCTGGAGCAGGCGGTGCGCGAAGGAAAGTTTCGCCAGGACCTGTATTACCGGTTGGCGGTGCTGAAGATTACGATGCCAACGCTGCGCGACCGGCAGGAAGATATCCCCATGTTGGTGCGTCACTTTGTGCAGAAACATGCGAAGCGCTGCAAAGTAAAGCCACGGCCGATTTCGCGCGAGGCCCTGTCATGCCTGGTGAATTACGATTGGCCGGGTAACGTGCGCGAACTGGAAAATGCAATCGAACGTGCCCTGGTTTTAGGGAACTCCGACATGATTCTGCCCGAAGATCTTCCTGAGTCGCTGCTGGAACGTACTCCGCAGCCGGAGATGACGGAGGCGAAGTACCATGCCGCGGTCAAGGAGTTAAAGAAGCATCTGATTATCGATGCTGTGGAGCAGACCCATACCTACGCCGATGCGGCCCGCATCCTGGGTGTACATCCCAACTATTTGCACCGCCTCATCCGCAATCTGGAGTTGAAAGAGAGTCTGAAAGACGCTTTGCGAGAAATTCCGGCGCGCGGGTTGAGCGGGCTTCCGGGCGGGCACGCGTAATTTTCTTACGGCAGGCGCAACCGCACCAGACTCGCCGGGTCGAGATAGGTTCCTTGCCATCGCACTGCAACGTGAAGGTGCGGACCGGTGGCGCGTCCCGTGCCTCCGCTAAGCCCGATAATCTGACCTCGCTTCACAGAATCCCCTTCCTTCACTTTGAACTCGGAAAGATGCAGGTAGAGGGTAAGCAGGCCCTGGCCGTGATCGAGCACAATAAAGTTGCCCTCGAAATACATGGGCCGCGCCAGCAGCACCGTACCGTCGTTCATGGCTTCAACCGGAGTTCCGCTGGGGACGCGGAAATCCAGGCCGAAATGAGTGCTTTGAGTTTTGCCATTGAATACGCGCTGGACGCCGAAGACGTCGGAAATCTCGGCGTCGGCCGGCGCGGCGAATGATCCCGACCACTCGCGTTCCGGCGTGACCCGGTTCAAGTAGTCCTTCTTTATTTCTTGACCTTCCGCAATTTGCTTCTGCTGTTCGGGATCTGGTTCGGTGAACTTGCCTGCTACGCTCAGCTTGCCTTGAATCTTGGGATACTTGCCGCGCGCCACTGTGAGTTTTCGGCTGAATGAAATTTTATTACCGCCGCTTTTCTCCGCTGCAGTTTCGCCATTCAGTTCCAGTGAGTAGATTCCGGGAGCAGTTTCCAGACTAATGCCTGCCAATGCGTACCATGTCTTGCTCTTGGCATCGAAGCTGAATACAACGTCGTGCCCCAGCCACGTTCCGCTGAGAGACTGCAGACGCGCAGGCGGTTTGACCTGAAACAAGACGGGGCCTCCATTGACCAGCCGCGTTGGCTGCGCGTGAACGGCCCAGTTTGCGGCGGAAGCAGGCAGGACTGAGAGGGACAACGTTGCGAAGAGAAAAAGAAACCTGAAAGGAGAGTTTGGCCGACGCCACATCTCATAAGCGTAGCATTCCTGGCGTTGTCTCTAATGCGTCACCTGAAAGGCCACGTTGCTTAAAAGAGTCCCGCTGGTTGTGGTCACTTGCACCGTGCCCGTTGTCGCGCCGGCAGGCACGGTTGTGGTGATCTCGGTGGCCGACACGACTGTAAACGCAGCAGCGGTTCCGTTAAAGAGTACGCTGGTTGCTCCGGTCAGGTTGTTTCCGAGAATCTTGACGCTGGCCCCCACCTTCGCGGCCCTGGGCAAGGTTTTCACAAACGCACTCAATCCCACGCTCTGCTTGAACACAGTGCCATCGTTCTTCGAACCGCCGAGTTGGGTTGTCCCGTACAGATTTCCGTCAGTGGCTTGCATCGGCCCGGCGAAAATGAAGTCGCCATCCGGGCCGGTGAAAGGGTGCAGAATCGTATACGCACCGCTGGAGGTTATTTCAAAAACGACGCCGTCGCCATTGGCGCCGCCGCCGATCGTCGTTCCGTAGAAGTTGCCGTCCGTGCCCAGAACCAGCGTGTTCGCATTATCGCCGTCGGTTACGTCAAAGTTGTGCAACACAGTCACCGTACCTGTAGGCGTCATGCTGTAGATAGTGCCGTAACCCGTGGGACCGCCACCGGCAGCTCCGCAAAAGTTCCCGTCGTTTCCTTCGACCAGCCCTGGGACAACGGCTCTACCGTCAACGCTATCGTCAAAAGAGTGCAGCGAGGTGAACACGCCCGCCGTCGTAATTTTGAATGCGGTTCCATAGCCGCCGGATCCGCCTCCGGTGTAGGTGGTCCCATAAAAGTTCCCGTCGGTGCCTTGAATCAGCCCTGCCTCCGGCTCCGAGCCATCCGATCCGTTGAAGCTGTGGAGATTGGTCACCACCCCCTGCGGCGTCATTTTGAAAACATTTCCCGACAGGTGGGCTCCACCGAATGTGGTCGTGCCGTAGTAATTTCCGTCCGAACCGAGAACCAGCGCGTCGTACGGATTGTAACCGTCACTGAAGTTGAAGCTGTGCATCGTGGTCAGCTTTCCCGCAGGCGTGATCTTGTAAATCGTCCCTGCGTTCAGCGAACCTCCGGTAAAGGTCATGCCGTAGAAGTTGCCGTCGGATCCCAGCACCAGCCCCCCGTAAGGCGTAGAGCCGTCGGCGCACTTGCTCTTGGCGCAGAAACTGTAAAGCGTGGTCACGATTCCGCCGGGAGTGATTCTAAACACCGTGCCCTTGCCATGCGCTCCCCGCGCCGACGTGGTTCCATACAGGTTGCCATCTAGGCCCTGGACAAGCACCGCATAAAAGGGATCGGCGCCGTTGGTTCCATTGAAACTCGCCAGCGACGTGAACGTCTGGGCCTGCGACGCAGTTGAGAGCAGCGCGCAAAACAGAATCATGAGGGCGTCACGAACGATGAGCAATGCGGCACTGCAAGAAGGCTGGAAGTTAGGCTTCATCTGGATCTCTCCTGATCGTCCGCCGCATTTCGGCGGCAGACGAGGCTATGGTAAGGCGCTATCGGAGGAGAATTGTCATAGGGGTGTAAATTTCGTCCGGGAGTCGCACTGGAATGATAGGCGGAATTTGGTGGACCTGGTCGGGATCGAACCGACGACCTCTTCCATGCCATTTCTCATCTTTGATTGGAGCGGCGCGACATAGAAAAAGCGCGAGCGATACTGAGGGGCAGTATTCTTGCGAGCCTGGCTCATGTTCGCCGCCCTTTGTGTGTACCCGAGCGACAGCACCCGACACCGCCCGAGACCAGTAAGGATGCGAGGGTTATGACACAAGACATGACACAAGGTGCGGACGCGCACCAATGAGACCGAAGCGGGCAAAAACCACCCCCCCGGTCAAGATATTTGCACCTTTGCGCGGACAACTTTTCGGGGTTTTCGGGACCAGTCAGGGTCAATGAGGCTGTGCTAAAAGAGACCGGCCCGATACTTCCGGGCCGGTTGGACAGCCGAGGGCGGCTGTTCCCACGTGAGCATTGCCGATCGCCGCTTCGCCGTTAGTCTTCGTCCTCGCAACTATCGCAGACTGGTACGGTCCGCGATCGATGATCGGAATGGGCATTCCGAATGGGAAGTTCGCCAACCGCACTGAACGTGTCCGGTAGGTCGACCAAAGGCGACGAAGGCACGTTCATGGCGACGTTCCATGCGGCGCCTTTCACTCTAGGTTGAGCCACCGCGAGAACCGGGAGAGCCTTGCCGTTGACGAAGGCAAGCGACTCGTAGTCTCCGGGCATGAAGCCCTGTGTTGTGTTGGGGAACCAGGTGAGGTTCATCGCTCCGGCGATGGTCGTTTCCGGGCTCCAGGTTGCGCCGCCATCGTGCGAAGAGACGTAGCCCTCCTCAAGTTGGCAACTGACCACTCCGCAAGTGCGATCTGGGTAAAAGTAATAGGTCAATCCCAAATGGGCGTTCTTGCCGGATGTGCCAGGCTCAATCGCCAAGCCGGGAAGAAAGACGTCGTTGTGCGCACCTTTAAAGCCGATGGGAATGCGAGTCACGGCAGACCAAGTCACTCCGTCGGCGGTCGTGGACATCACCAGCGTGTTGCCGGCGCAGCCCGAAATAAAACGGCAGTCCTGCCAGACCGTGTAAACCGTGCCGGCAGCATCGATAGCCGAACTGGGCAGCACGAGATCGCGTAGCCCGCCATCAGCGTGATGGAACGAGATGTTGGTAACAGTCACGTTCGCGGTGAAGGTAGCGCCGCCATCGCTGGAGGTTACGGCAACGATGTTGGAATCGAAGGCGTCGGCGCCGACGGCAATGACTTTGCCGCTTGGTTGAGAGAGAGGTTGCATTCCGAAATCCGCGGGGCCACCAGCGGGCTGCACAGGATTGGCGAAGGTGAGTCCGCCGTCGGTGGAGACGGCGAAATAGAGAATGTCGCCCGAGCCGTTGTCGTCCCACTCGGCGTAGCAGTTACCGTAGTGGGGGCTGCCAGAGTTATTGTCGCAACTCATCCACGTCTTGTCGGGCTTAGGGTAAGTGGGGCCGAAGCTGACGGGATTGTTCCAGGTGAGACCGCCATCGGTGGAGCGGCTGACTAACATCGGCTGGGACGCTTGACCCGCCGGGTAAACCTCCAGGTTGGCAATAAGCCAGACGTTGTGTTTGGCGTCGTACGCAACTGCCGGGTCGCTGACTCGGGGGGTGGTGCCGCCGGACCAGACGGTGAGGCCGGGCAAAGAACCGGTGGTCCATGTCGCGCCGCCGTCAGTTGAGGTGGCGAAGCCGTTATCGCTTGAGCCTCCATTACCCGTATAGCGGCCTTGCTGAAAGGCCGTAACGATGGTATTGCCGTTGAAGAAAGTTGCCGCTTCAACTTCGGTCGCGTGGTCACTGATGGGGTTGGTAAAAGGATCACTGCTGATCTGGGTCAGAGGCACTTGTGCCTGGGCCGCGAGGCAGAAGGCCACGACTACGAGCAACAGAAAGAGGTTGGATAGGGATTGACGAACTGCGGGAGTTGAGAGAAACGACATGTTCTGACCTCCACCTGGGTTTGAAAAGCGTCTGCACAACGAAGCCGCTGGGAAATCTGGTGAATACTACCGCAGCTCGTAACTTTCGGAATGAATACAGCGTGAAGAGGTTAGTGTCAATCGAGACTAAAGGCCCATTAACGAGTTTGATAATGGACGGAATCGGGCTGCTGGTGCTGGTTTTCGGCCGCGCAGCGAAAGAAGGCAGAGGTGATACCGGCTACGGCCGGCGGCGCGATAATTCCGGGTAGTCGATTACAACGTCACCGCGTTTGACCTGACGCGGCATGTAAAAAGCTGGCGCACGGCTTGGAGAACTCTGACGAAGAAAGCGGGCCTGCCGGGTTTCCGGTTCCACGATCTGCGGCACTGTGCCATCACTCAGCTTGCGGAGAACGGCACGTCGGATTCAACGATCATGGCGATTGCCGGACACGTTAGCCGTTGTATGCTGGAACGGTGCAGCCACGCGCGGATGGAAGCAAAGCGGACAGCGATGGAAACCCTTGCGGTGAGTACCAGAACGGCGGGTTATGACACAAACGCGGGGGTTCCGAGCACTCGCCCCGTCTAAGTTGTTGAGAGAGTTGGTGGACCTGGTCGGGATCGAACCGACGACCTCTTCCATGCCATGGAAGCGCGCTCCCAGCTGCGCCACAGGCCCACGATTGGAGAATCAAATACCAAGGCCCGACGAATCGGGATCGAGGGAACTACCAATTCATTTTCGCCCACATCCGCGGGATAGTCAACGCGCGCTGATTCTTCTATTTCTTTCCACAGGCCTCTTCTGCCATAATTGATCGTGCACCCCACCTGCACCAATTTTCAATCACAATTTAGAGCGAGGAAGAGATGCCAGCGAAGTACATCTTTGTAACGGGCGGAGTTGTGTCTTCTCTAGGCAAGGGATTAGCTGCGGCCTCCATTGGCTGTCTGCTGGAGAGCCGCGGGCTCAAGGTCAACCTGATGAAGTTCGATCCGTATCTCAACGTCGATCCGGGGACGATGTCGCCATTTCAGCACGGCGAAGTTTTCGTGACCGACGACGGCGCCGAGACCGATCTCGACCTCGGCCACTACGAGCGCTTCACTCATGCCAAACTTTCTCGCGACAACAACTGGACCACCGGCCGCCTCTACGAGCAGATCATCGCGAAAGAGCGCCGTGGAGATTATCTGGGGAAGACCGTGCAGGTGATTCCGCACGTCACGAATGAGATCAAAGCCGCGATGAAGAAAGTCGCCCAGGATGTTGATGTGGCTATCGTGGAAATCGGTGGAACGGTGGGTGACATCGAGTCGCTGCCCTTCATGGAAGCCATCCGCCAAATGCGCCAGGAACTTGGGCGCGAAGACACGTTATTCGTTCACGTAACCCTGGTGCCGTTCATCGCCGCCGCGCAGGAATTGAAGACCAAGCCCACGCAGCACTCAGTGAAAGAACTGCTGAGTATCGGAATTCAGCCAGATATTCTGCTTTGCCGCACCGACCGCTTCCTCGCAAAAGATTTGAAGTCGAAGATTGCACTCTTCTGCAACGTGCAGGAAGAAGCCGTGATCACCGCCAAAGACGTGGCTTCAGTGTATGAAGTGCCGGTAGTCTTCGCGAATGAAGGCGTGGACACGCTGGTCCTGAAATACTTGCGCATGGATGCGAAAGACCGCGACCTCTCCAAGTGGGAGGACATCGTGCATCGCGTCTACAATCCGAAAGACACGGTCACGATCGGGATTGTCGGCAAGTATGTGGAGTACGAAGATTCTTACAAGTCACTGAAGGAAGCGCTAGTGCACGGTGCGCTGGCTCATAACCTTAAGCTTCAGGTGAACTGGATTGAAGCCGAGGGACTGGAAACAGGCGGCGCGAGTAATGACGCGCAACTCGAAGGCTACGACGGCATTCTTGTTCCCGGCGGATTTGGCAAACGCGGCATCGAGGGCATGCTAATTGCGATTCGTTATGCGCGCGAGAACAAAGTGCCGTATTTCGGCATTTGTCTTGGGATGCAGACTGCTTGCGTCGAGTTTGCCCGCAACGTAGTCGGACTGGCGGAAGCGAATTCGAGCGAGTTTGATCCAGCAACGCCGCATCGGGTCATCTATAAGTTGCGCGAGTTGCGTGGCGTGGAAGAGTTGGGCGGCACCATGCGCCTGGGAGCGTGGACCTGCAAGATCGAACCCGACACGCTAGTCCACAAAATCTACGGCAAGCTCGAAATCAGCGAGCGCCACCGTCATCGCTACGAATTCAATCGTGAATATGAAGAGCCCATGGTGGCGGCGGGACTGCGAATTTCCGGCTCGACACCCGACGGCACCTATGTCGAAATGATCGAACTGCCGGATCACCCGCACTTCGTCGGCTGCCAATTTCACCCTGAATTCAAGTCGAAGCCGCTGGAGCCGCATCCGTTGTTCAGCACTTTCATTGCGGCGGCGTACAAGCACGGATCGAAGCGGCGCGAAGAAAAAGAGAGTGCGGCAGTGGAGATGTTTCATCGTCCGGAAAAAGTCGCACGCAGATAGAAAAGAAGATTAACCGCCGAGATCGCCGAGTACGCCGAGAAGAACAATAGCGAACCTTCCCGTGATTTACCTCGGCGGGCTCAGCGTGCTCGGCGGTGAAAGGGTTTGATTTTTTTGGCTTTCTCCTTCCAAATTGGCGATATCCGAATCGGCTCGGGCAGCCTCTTCCTGATCGCCGGCCCGTGTGTAATCGAAAGCGAAGAGCACGCCGTTCGCATGGCCGAGATTGTTAAAGGCGTGACCAAGGCGCTTGGATTTCCGTTCATCTTTAAGGCCAGCTACGACAAAGCCAACCGCACTTCGATCCGTAGTTTTCGCGGGCCCGGGATCAAAGAGGGTCTGCGCATTCTGAAAAAAATCAAAGACACGGTTCAGGTGCCGATACTCACTGACGTGCATGAAGTGGCCGACATTGCACGTGTCGCGGAAGTGGCCGACGTTTTGCAGATCCCTGCATTTCTCTGCCGCCAAACCGACCTCGTGGTTGCGGCGGCGCTCAGCGGCCGCGCCGTCAACATAAAGAAAGGGCAATTCGTTTCGCCCTGGGATATGCGGCATGCAGTGGAAAAATGCCGCGAGGCCGGCAACACGCAAGTCTTTCTTACAGAGCGCGGCTCCAGTTTCGGCTACAACAATCTGGTGGTGGACATGCGCTCGCTCGCGATTATGCGCAAATTTGCCCCCGTGGTTTTTGACGCAACGCATTCTGTGCAACTGCCTTCCGCACAAGCCGATGAAGGATCTCCGGCTGTAAGCGGCGGCCAACCGGAGTTCATCCCCGTCCTGGCGCGAGCGGCCGTCGCCGCTGGTGTGGATGGAGTTTTCCTGGAAGTGCACGACAATCCAAAGGTTGCGAAGTCGGACGGCGCAAACGCGCTGGAATCTACCAAGCTGCGCGAAGTATTGAAAGAGTTGTTGGCGGTAAGAAAAGCGCTCGATCTAGCACGCGAAACGCCGTAAGGTTCGAGTGTGGCGCGGGCACTCCTGCCCGCGAAATCTAACCACGAGCAAACAGCAAACAGCAAACAGCAAACAGCAAACAGCAAACAGCAAACAGCAAACAGCCTCCTCTTCGTGAGAACTCGCCAGCAATCTAAGGGCGATCAACCCATTCGCTTGAAACCCACAGCTTCATACGCTGCAGGCATTTCGCGGGCAAGAGTGCCCGCGCCACACAATCTCCCATCGTGGTAAATTTGAAGTTCCCCATGAGAGAAGTTGCCAACTGGGCCTTGAACGTCGCTAATATGCGTGGGGCAAGCTATGCCGATGCCCGCATCGTGAGCCAGCGTAGCCGCGCGCTTACCACGAAGAACGGCAAAGTTGGCAGCGCATCCGACGCGGAATCCGTAGGCATGAGCGTGCGCGTATTGGCCGATGGCGCATGGGGATTCGCCGCTTCCGAAGACCTATCGCGTGCCGGCGTTGAAGCCACTGCGGCCCGAGCAGTCGAAATCGCCCGCGCTTCGGCGCAAGTCAAGCAGCACGATGTCCAACTCGCGCCAGAAAAGCCCGTGACCGCGGAATGGACGACTCCGCATATCACTGATCCGTTCACCATCTCGGTCGAGCAAAACATAGCTTTATTGCTGGGCATTGACTCCGAGTTGCGTGCCGTGGCCGGAGTTACTCTGGCGGAAAGCAACCTCAACTTCAATCGCGAGGAACAATGGTTTGTATCGTCGGAAGGCGCTGATATCCACCAGACCAAATATTCTGCCGGCGCCGGCTACACCGCATACGCTTTTGCTGGTAATGAAATCCAAAAGCGGTCTTATCCGAACTCGTATGGTGGTCAGTGGCAGAACAAAGGCTACGAGTTGATCGAGGAGTTGAAGTTGGTGCAGAATGCCCGCCGCATCGCGGAAGAAGCGGTCGCTCTTCATCACGCCGACCAGTGCCCCGAGGGGACATTCGACATTATTCTCGATAGTTCTCAGTTGGGACTGCAGATTCATGAATCCATCGGCCATCCCATTGAACTCGATCGCGTGCTGGGCATGGAAGCGAACTTCGCGGGCACGTCATTTCTCACTCTCGATAAGCTACGCACGCTGCGCTATGGCAGTGAAATAGTAAATGTCGTCGCGGATGCCCGCCAGGAACACGGTCCCGGACTGGGAACCTTCGCTTACGACGATGAAGGCGTCCCTGCGCAGTGCACGCCAATCATCACCAACGGATTGTTCACCGGTTATCTCAGCTCGCGCGAGACCGCGCACACGATAGGCGAGAATCATTCCGGGGGAACGCTGCGCGCCGAAGGCTGGAACCGGCTGCCCATGATTCGTATGACTAACATCAGTTTGCTTCCCGGAAAAAAATCGCTGACGCTTGAGCAACTGATTGCTTCCACCGATCATGGCATCCTGATGCAGACCAACCGGTCCTGGTCGATTGACGACCGTAGATATAACTTTCAATTCGGCTGCGAAATCGGTTGGGAAATCAATCGCGGCAAGCGCATGCGGATGGTGAAGAATCCGTCGTATTCTGGAATCACTACCGAGTTCTGGAATTCCCTGGACGCAATCTGCTCGCGGGATGAGTGGACACTCTGGGGCACGCCGAATTGTGGCAAAGGACAGCCCCAGCAGGTGATGGGCACCGGCCACGGCGCGGCGCCGGCGCGCTTCCGGGCGATTAAAGTTGGGAGCGCTTACAAAGGGAGCTAGCTCCCAAAAACTCATCCAGTCACAGAGAAAGCTAAAACCAGTTCATGCTCACGAGGGACCAAGCCGGCGACATTTTTGACCGCATCAAGAGATTTTCTTCTGCTGACGAAGTCGAAGTCCTCATTTCCGGCGGACGCTTCGCCCTCACGCGCTTCGCCAACAACACCATCCATCAAAATGTAGAGGAAGAAAATCATATCGTCTCCGTCCGCACTGTGTTCGGCGGACGCACGGCTCGCGCCACTACCAACAAGGTTGACGACGAAAGCCTGCGCCGCGTAGTGCAATCATCGGAGGCGCTGGCCAAGGTGCAGCATCCCGACTCCGACCTGCTGCCCATGCCCGATGATCGTGAAGCCGCCGGTAGTGCAGAAGATGGCCTTCAAGCTACACCAGTTCCTTCCCGCCACTTCGCCGAGACTGCGGCAATCACACCTCAGCTTCGTGCGGATGGCGTGAGAAAGATTGTCGAGGTGGCGCAGAAGCATAAGCTCGCCACGGCCGGAATTTTTTCCAGCTCCGAGTCTGTAGAAGGCATTTTCAATTCCAGCGGCCTGAGCAAATGGCACAACCAAACTTTGGCGGAGGTCTCGATCACCATGCTGGGCGCCGATTCATCGGGATGGCAGAAAATGAATTCGCCTGGCGTAGCCGACCTTGATCCGCTTCGCATGGCCGAAGTTGCCGCGAAGAAGGCTCGCGACGCAGCGCACCCTGCGGAAATTCCACCCGGAAAGTACACGGTAATTCTCGAGCCCTCGGCAGCGCTCGACATTGTCGGCTTCATGTTCTGGGATTATTCCGGCATGGCAATCCTCGACCAGCGATCCTTTCTCACCGGCCGCATCGGCAGCAAGCTGTTCGGCGAAAACATCACCATCTGGGACGATGTCGCGCATCCTCTCCAGTCCGGATCGCCGTTCGATGGCGAAGGCATGCAGCGGATGCGAGTGCCGTTGGTCGAAAACGGAGTAGTCAAGCGCGTCGTTTATGCGCGCGCCACGTCCGAAAGAATGAAGCACTCGGAACACAAAGACAAGGCCGGCCCCATCGCGCCTACCGGTCACGGATTTGCTCTTCCCAACGAAATGGGCGAGATGCCGCTCAACATTGTTTTTGCCGGTCCGGCCCATCCACAGACTCTGGCGCAGATGATTGCCTGCACGGAACGCGGCGTGCTGGTCACTCGGCTGTGGTACATCCGCGAAGTGGAACCTTACGAGAAAATGGTGACCGGTATGACCCGCGACGGCACCTTCCTCGTGGAGAACGGACAATTGAAACAAGGAATCCGCAACTTCCGTTTCAACGAGAGCCTTATCCACATGCTCTCGAATGTCGAAGCAATGAGCCAGCCTTTACGCGCATGTGGGGAAGAATCTTTTGACATGGTCGTGCCCGCCATGAAGATCCGCGACTTTAATTTCACCGAAGTGACCAAGTTCTAAGGTGCTGAGTTTCTTTCGCTTCCGTTCTCGATACCGGTTTCGTAAATTCCCTCTAATTGGCTCATCTGCAAGCAGTTAACACCCACCTGTTCCATGACTTCAGTAACTTTGCATGCCTGATTCCTGGGTGTACGCTGCCCATAAGTCGCAGAAATCTGGATGCGCGGGGCGTTGCTTGCGCACCGGAAAGAGAGCTCCTGGAACGGTGTCTGGTGAATCAGCAGAGCAGCAAATGACGGTCGACCCGCAGGAGCAGCAGACTGCGATCAAGCACTATGCCGAAATGCAGAGTGCCCCGCGGTTCCCTTTGCATCTGCCGGTTGAGGTCAAGTCGCAGAACGGAGCTTGTTCGGCGGAAACGCAAAACATCTCCGCCAACGGCGTGCTCTTCGCAATGGATCGCGATGTCCCCGTCGGTTCGATGGTGGACTTCACCATCCTTCTTCCCGGAAATATTGTGGGGTCGCGGTGCGACGTACAGATCGACTGCCACGGTCGTGTGGTCCGCAGTTTCGAAGACAACGGCCGTCGCGGGGTGGGTGTAGTGATTGACGAATACCATTTCGAACGGGCATAGGTGCAAAGAAACTGATGGCGAGCACTTCAGTCAGCGTGGGAGAAAATAACGGCGTTCATGAGAGCGGCGGCACGGGCCCGCTGATTCGCGTGATCCTGGCCGATACCCAGGCCATTTTCCGCGCCGGCTTGCGCAAGATCTTTGCTCTCGAAGACGACATTCGCGTTGTGGGACAGGCTGAGACTCTAGCCCAGACTCAATCCGCCGTTACAAAATTTTCCGCTGACGTTCTCATCTTTGAGTCGGCGCTGACACCCAATCCGGTCGAAGCGGTAACAGAACTTTTACGTCAGGCACCGCAACTGAAAATTCTAGTAGTCACTCCTGCATCGGATGAGCAACTCACTCTCGATCTATTCCGCCGCGGAGCGCATGGAATCCTCTCGCGCGAGGCCGAACCGGAGACTCTTGTGGAATGCCTGCGCAAGGTTGCCGCGGGGGAACCCTGGCTTGAGAACCAGGCAATTCATTGGATGATGGACGCTTTCCGCGGCCACAACTTGCGCCCTTCCGGAGCGCGCCCGAAAGTCCAGCTCACGCCCAAAGAGACGCTCATCGTTTCCTGTGTAACTCAGGGCATGAAGAATAAAGAGATTGCGGTTCGTGTAGGCACGACCGAACAAGTGGTGAAGAATTATCTGCGCAAGGTCTATGACAAGCTGGGCGTCGCCGATCGTCTCGAACTTGCACTCTATTGCCTGAGCCACCACGTGGTGGATGGAGTCAAGCCTCCACCCATGCCCCCGGCCGCTGCTCAAACGGAGGAGGCTCTCAATGCTTCCGCTGCAGGCGCGGCGGCAGGAGCAGCCACTTCACCCAATGCATCTCCGAAATCGGAAGCGACCCATTCTAATCTGCCACAAAAGCCCTCTTAGACGTTTGTGCCTCGTTCACATTCAATTTTAATTGTCATTAGTTTTATCTCCGCGATGCTTTGCGGCCTTTGTGCATCTCGAAGACCGTTATTTGCGCTACATCGCCACTGCCCATAGAATGAGAGAAGCCCAGTTGGTGCCAGTTCCAGCCAATGCGGGCAACGATAACTTTTCCGGAGCTATCGTCCCTCCCAGGTTTCGCCGGAGAGATGGCCGAGTGGCTGAAGGCGCACGCTTGGAAAGCGTGTTTACTCGAAAGGGTAACGTGGGTTCGAATCCCACTCTCTCCGCCAGTTCTTTGTTTTCAATGAGTTAAGTGCCATCCATACCGTCGTCCATACCGTAAAACCCATTCCAGGAGCGGTATGCGATGCGATTTTGTCATCCTTTTTCCCTGACAGCGAACTCTCGCGACGGCGAGCAAGCGCTCGTTTATCACAAGCGAGTTGACCCCAAATCCCGCGTCCAACGCGACCAACCACATTTCATCGTCTTCTCCCCGCGCACGATTTTTCCTAAACAGATCGCCAGTCCGAGCCCGTCTCCGAAGAATTTGACTGAATTTCCGTTTGCACATAATTTCTCCAAGACCGATTTGGAGGTCCTATGATGCGAACCGGCAAGTCCCATGCGGGGCGCGTCAATCTCACAAAGTACGTGAAAGTGCGCGGCGCGGCGTCCGAGACGTGGCGCTTCTGTCCAGTCGTTCACACAAGTAACGGCCGCATTCGGCCAGACTACGTCTTGATCGATGGCCGGCCCGAACTCCACAAAGGAAGGTGCTTACTACATCGAGTGGTATCGCGATGGCAGACGATATCGAGAATCGGTGGGCAAGAGTCCAAGCGAAGCGTTTGCCGCGGCAGAGCGCAAAGTTCAAATTCTCAGGAACCAGGCGCTCGGGATCGAGATCGTCGGCGAACAGAAACAAATCGGAATAACCCTGTCGGAGGCTTGCCGCGAGTTCCTCGAGGAAACCCGCCAACACCACAGGCCGAAAACGTACAGCCAGTACAAAACCGCTCTCGAATATTTCCTCCAATCGTGTCGTGAAAAACCACTTTGTAGCGTTGAACGAACCGACGTCATGAGCTTCAGGGGCTTTTTGTCCGACAGGGGCCTTGCCCGACGCACGATCTGGACCAAGGTGCAGGTTGTCGTCTCGATGCTCAAGGCGAACGGAGTTACGAAACTAATCCGCAAGCGCGACTGGCCGCGATATACGGAAACGGAACCCGAGGTCTACACAAGTGAGGAGATCGAAGAGTTTCTTGTCCGATGCAACTCTTGGAAGCGAGTACTTTTCGAGTTCTTTTGGATGACTGGTTTTCGCGAAGGCGCCAATTCAGTGCAAGCCCCAGAGCGCAGATACGTTTGTATATGGAAATCGGATTGATGGAGCCGTACGCGCTTCAGATTGTGACGAATCGCCACCTCCACGAAGTAATGCAGTCGAAAGGCTATTCTGTCGACTACTTCGAATATGACGGCGGCCCCGCATTCCTGAATTGGAGCGGAGGTGTCGGCAGGGGTCTGCCGTTGTTAATGTCAACAACAAAGCAGGAATCGAAGGTGAGCCAAGCCGAAATTGTCAGGAACAGAGCTGCGAACTAGTCCACGTCCACAACATCGATGCTCTCTATGCTAGATTTCTAGAAGTCGCCGTTCCTCGATTGGAAGCTCTTGTCCAAGAACGCAGGCCCGAAATATGAGCAAACTCTTGGCGACTTGCTTACGAATCGAGCTTTCGATAACAGGTCTCAAATCGGCGTAAGGTGCACTTGCAGGATTAGCGTAAAACAGATCCAAGCCTTTATAGAAGCCACGTAGCCAGGCGTCGCCATCATCCCGAAAAGCCAGGCTGTCGGACCGCCAATTCTTGACTACTAATTCTTCGTCTAGATGTGCCGGCTTCCCCAGCGTCAGCAGGCGCAGGTACAACTCCCAGTCCTCGCACATTGGTAACTGCTCATTGAATAGCCCGACTCGCTCGAACGCACTCCGTCGCACGACGACCTGTGACATCGTATGAATGAAGCAACAGAGCAACATCGACTTGAGAAGGTCGTTGTCATCGGCTGGCCTACATTTCACGCCGAAGTTGTAAGACTTGCTGCTGCTTCGGTATTGGCTGCAATAAGTAAAGACTGCGGAATAGTCGGCTGAAATGGCAGCCACCTGCTTGGAAATGTATGTCGGCAGCCAAAAATCGTCACTATCAAGAAAAGCGATGAGATCTCCGCCGGCAGCCTGCACACCGGCATTACGTGCTATCGCCGCTCCTCTGTTTGTACTTAGGTGGATGACCTTAACACTTGAACAGTTCGCAGAGACCCAAGCAGATGTGGCGTCCGTTGATCCATCGTCGATCAAAATAAGCTCCTTGATCGGATAGGTCTGATTCTTCACGCTCTGAAAGGCGCGATCTAAAACGGGTAATCGATTGTAAGCAGGAATGACAACTGACACAGAAAAAGGCTGATGCCGGGCGGTCTCGATATTCTGTAACATTCGCATAGTATACCCCGGCTGTGCCATGCTTGACACATGCAGGTTCCTGGAAGAATCCGGTCTTTTTGCGAGAAGTTTCGGGACATATCGCGAGACAAACAAGCCTCGGCATCATCCGTTTGGCGCAGCAGTACTCGGCGCCGCGAGTGGAATCGCTGCTGAACGAGCCATCCTCTCACATGCGTGCCGCTATCAGAGCGTGAAGTCGATCTTAGCAGCACTCGTTGGATGCAGTCCCGTTGTCGCCACCCCAACCCGTCTGGCTACCGCTGAGGCATGACAATCTCCGCGGCACTGACTAACTTCGACCATGGGAGGCCGCACTCATGTTGAATCAGCCAATGATGGAAAATGCTGCTGGCCATCCGGCTGCACGGCATGGTCGAGGCTCTGAAAGCGCGAGATCGAGCGGTCAACGAACTGAGTTTCCTGGAACGATTCGCTCTGCTCTAGTCTGCTTATAGTTTATAAACTTACAAGTTAGGTAACAGCGCCGATCCTTCGGGCTTCGTTGCGCAAAATATGTAGACGGTCCAGGTTCGAAAATCCCATCAAGTGTCGAATGTATGTGCCATCACTTCCATTCAAGTGGAAATATGGTATGACTCGAATCTCCTCGTCTCCCCAGCGAGGCCTCACAACCCGGTTGAAGGCAGCTTGTTCTGGTGGCCACTGCCATAGCCATCTCTTATCCACAAAGAGGGGAACGTTCCACCAGTCTCGTAGGATTGTAGCAGCGTTTTCAGTGCGTCGAACTAGGAAGGCGCCGCAGTTCGCGTTCTCATCAGAAAAGGCGAAGTGCTTGTTCAACCTATCTGTGCCGATTAAAAAAGAAGCGTCTTGCATCTGCTCATCGATGAGTCGATCAACCGCGCGCGATTGATCGATGAAGTATGCATCTGCGTCAAGAAATAAGACAAAGTCGGAAGTGACCAGAAGGTCTGCAACCCCCTTCACCTTGAACCAAATTGGCGACCGCTCGATCTGCCTGGGTGGCCGAATGACGGCAAACTGGTAGCCATGGCGAGTGCAATACGTTCGATTTATTGCTTCCGAATACCGCAGAAACGGTACTTCACCGAACACAAGGGTACATACAGTTATCTTCATGTTGAGTCACTCCTTGAGGACGTCTGACCTGCGCGACGATTCAGGTGGACACAAGGGAAATTTCAGATGCCAGCGCGTCCGGTGCAAAGTCGAGGCAACGATCAATGTGGATCAACAGGTCTCCAATCGTCTGTCCATCAAGCACATCGCAATCACACGTAACCACTACAGACGAGCCATGTTCAATCAGTTCGGTTTTGGCGCGCCACTGCCCGGTGAGGGCGAGGCTTAGAACCGAAAACCGTAGTTCGCCCACGTTCAGCGTGCAGGTCGGAACATTAGACCGAATTACAGCCGATCGAATCGGTGCGCCAGTTCGCCGCATCCCGGAATAGCCAACTTGCGACCCAGACATGGCATTCTTCACTTTCTCGAACACCTCGCGAACCGAAGGACGATCGGAAAAATCGAATGTCAGAGATAAAAGAGAATTCGAGGCTGCAATGCACGCGGCAGATGTAGAAACGTCGACGTCAAAGACATCTGATCCGGCTATTAACCACACAACCACACAGTGCGCAGCGATCACCCTTTGAAGACATTCCAGTCTTTGTTCTTCCGACCTACTCCAATGGCTAGAAAACTGAAAGGGAACCGTTACCCCTCTGGGATGAATGTTGCCATCAGGCGCGCAACTCTTAACTCCTAATCCGACACCTGAACCGTAGTCCTCAGCCACCCGACCGATTAGGGCGATGAGTTCGTCGCCCCTTATGCGGTTCGACGGGCCAGACAGGGCGACAATCGTCCGATCAGCGCCCAGGCGGAAGTACCCGGCTCGTACCGTGTACATGCCTTTAGAGACAGCCTGATGCATGGTCTTTTCAATTGCGTTAAGGATGAGAGGTTCACTCGCCTCGCGTGAGGTTGGAACTCTTTCCAGGTCAACCCATACCTTACCTTGTTCCATTGCGGCGGTCCGGGAGACAACGCCTTCAATGCACCCCATAAGCCTGCCGCTGAGGTCATTGCCGCATATCTCCACAAGGGCGCATATCGACTCTCGAGCTCCAAAACTTCGGCGAATCGATGAGCCGCGCTCGTCCACCTCTCGCTTCTCGTCTTGCATGTGGTTCCAGGCCCTTAGGGATGATCGCCACCAGACTAGCGGATTCCACCCTGCCATCAGCGCTCGGTGATCATCCTGAGTGTTCGCTCTTCATAGTAAAAGCCGTGCAGATGTAGTGTGGTTTCTAACGGCATCCATATCACGCTCTTCGTCGCGGACATTGCCAATGAGGACCGACCGACCTCCGACGACCAAGAGTTCTCGGCGCAAATCAGCCAAACAATGTTGCGCATATGTGAACACATCCTCACTGCAAGCGCGAAGAATGCCCGTCACTAAGTTACCTCATAATCGCTGAGAAATAAGTTATGGAGAATGGAGGCGTATGCGGCAAATCTAGTTCGCGTGCTGCCAAAATGTCAATAGTATTCAGCATAACGTGCTGCGGTGGCCCACCTACCTCTATCGTTCAGTCCTGACGGGTTTTTCGGACAACTCGCACAGCAGATGCGCCTCGCTCTCTCCGGGAAGTCGTTGGCCACAGTGTGATGGGTTGTTCGAAAATCAGAACAAACCGCAACAATTGTTAGAAAACTGGCACCCACCATCATGTTTAGCTTAAGCAGCCTAAAGAGAACAATAAACTAGAATTAGAGGCAAATGTCACGTACTTTTACACACCGCTGTTCTGATTTCGTAACGTTGCCCTTCTGTGCACCACAACTCGAGGAAGAGAGGGTAGATTGTAAACGAATTTAACTCGGGCAAGCATTGTGACTGTGCTTTCACTTGCGTGCTGCGGAGTTATTGTACTAGCGCTTGAAAAGATCAACGACGTGGCGCTATTCTGCAATCTGGATCATTGCACGCCACACAATCTACTAATAACACCGACTCATGAAGAATTACTGCCAGTGCCGGACAAAGTGGTGAAACGTCACTTTGTAAACGCCGTACAGTAATCACCGTATTTACGACAGGCAAGCCGGTAGTTAGCATGCAACTCGTTGTTTTCAACACTCCGGCACAGAACGCGTGATTCGCTTACCGTGTAAAGCTATTGCGTCTCGCTGCCTTAATACAGAGCCGTCGCGTCAGCGGTAGCTCTTTGTTAGTGTCGGGCCTGATAGGAAGGCTTGACCGTTAGAGTTGGCGTTCACGTACGTCCTCGAAAAGGGCCGCCCCTTGAGGCAGTTGCATCATGTAGGAGGGGCTGAGCGCCACCTTCACCCTCGCTCAGTGGAAAACCACTTTCCCAGCTGAGAAAAGCGAAGCTATATCCAATCGGTACCACTAACAGTCCATGGATTGCAATGTCGACTTGAGCCGGTTGTCTGCGGCAACCGATTGGTGTGCAGTCTTTACGAAGCCGCGGCACGAGAAGCGAGTTTCGGAGCACTTTCGCGTGCGAGAAATTGAGAACTTTCTTCCGCTATACCAGGCTAAACACAAATGGGGGAACGGCCCGACGCAAATCGTATACCTTCCATTGTACTCCAGTTACATCTTCGTGCGAATTGCAACCGGCGAGCGCACATCTGTGCTGGAAGTTCCTGGAGTGATCCGGATCGTGGGTGGCAGGCGAGAGGCGTATTACATCTCCGACGCTTACATCAGTTCGCTTCGCGAGGGATTACAGGAAGGAATAATTGAGCCGCATCCCTATCTCACTGTAGGTGCCAAAGTGCGTATTCGCACCGGGATAATGGCCGGCATGGAAGGCGTACTAAAGAGAAAGAAGGGCAATGTCCGTGTGGTCCTTAGCTTGTCAATGCTCATGCAAAGCGTCAGCGTCGACGTGGCGCTGCAAGATATCGAACTCATCGGGCTAGGTGGTGTGAGTGATCGTCGGCACATTAAAGGTGACGCAGCATAAGGCTGCTGTGAAGCTAAGCCGGATGCTTCGTGTGAATCCTGTGGAGGATCTCGAACGGGGAAATAGGCCGGAGTAATGAGCGAAGGTCGTTGTCGGCATCGTGGCGTTCGGTGAGAAAAATGTGCGATCCCATGTGTAGTGATTATCGCATTGTTGTCTTGGAGTTAAGGTTCCGTATTGCCGGCGGGAAATATGAATGCGGACGCATTGCGGCAGCTCTTCAAAAACGATGCGACGCGGCACCGTATGAACGTTTCGTGGTTGCGTTATCCGTGGAAAAAGCCGCGCCACGTGGATTTCACGAAACGGACGCCCTAGCCAAGGGCTATCCGGGAGGGAGGATATTTGATCTACTCTCCGCGACAGTTGAACTCAAATGGGCAGCGCTTCTCTCCTTGCGATTGCAAAGGTGTGGGATTTCCGCGGTGGGATTAAACATCCATGAAGCTGGCGTGCAACTTGTCAGTCAGGATAGCAATGTCAATGCGCAAATCAGAGTGGAGGTAAGATGGCTGCAAGATGCGCTATTAGAGAACTACGTAGTAGTGGTGCCAGGCTCCTTCGCAACTAATGCAGTTGGTTCTATTGTGTCTTTGGGCCCAAACGGCGCTGATTTGAGTGCTGCTGTATTAGCCCAAAAGCTGGACGCCGATCGCTGGGAAATGATTAGAAGTGTCTCCGGCGGTGTAGTATGTGATCCGCATAATGCCAAAACAAAGCCAAGCGGGAATTCACAGTTTACAGTAAACAGTGTCGCGTTTCAGATCGCCACTGAAGCCCGCATCCCTTTGCTGGTACGCGACTTGGAGCGATGATTTAACACCAGAGTCCCGGGATCATCGCGCATCGGTGTCCCCGGCCCACGGCAGACCTAAATCAGCTAGCGATCACGAAAACTGTCTTGAATGAAGCCGGAAGAAACAACGCTGCGCCGGCATCAAACACCTTCTCGCGAAGTGCATTAGCTACAGTATTACCAATAAGACAAGGTCACGAACGTCAAGAATCAGAGGTCGCCTATGCCGACAACACCATGCCATTCGGGCAAAACAGATCGTCGATCATTCCTCAAGAAGCTAGCCGGCATGTATGCGTTTACATCCGTCTTTTCATCAGTCGTGTGTGCTCAGAGCCAAATGTCGGAACCGAGTCAGAAGATCCCGAAATTTCATGACCATCTTCCCGACGGAGAGCTACCAAAGGTCAGGGACCCAAGTCAGTATGCTGGCAAGCCATTGGTTCAACGAATATATCTGTTGGCTGGGGCTATACCAAAAGTATTGTATGTTCTCCCCTGTTACTGTGCTTGCGATCGTGCTGAGGGGCATACGTGCTTGCTCGATTGCTTTGTAGGCGAGCATGGAGTATGGTGCACCATTTGTCAGAAGGAAGTAGTGTTCGCGTTCCGTGAGACACGTCGTGGCAAGAGTCCAGAAGAAATACGAGCATTAATTATCTCGAATGAGTATCGACCCGAAACTATCAACGACCTACGGCAGTTACCAACTATGTAGGAAATCGATACTGTGGCCGGCTTGGCGCGAGCGCGAGCGCGAGCGCGAGCGGATGAGATTGAGGGGCACATTCGTCGCGGTTGCCTTTCGAAGATCAAGAAATCGACAAGGAGGTCGACTATGAAGACAGCAAAGCTGGTTAAGCTCGCGGTTGGCATCGTCTGTGTGTGGCTCGCGACAACATCGGTCGCGGACAAAAAACCAGACCTGAATGGCACTTGGAAGCTCAACGCAGAGAAATCAGATTTCAGCGGGGGGCCTCCGCCGAAAAACTTTGTGGTGCACGTGAACATCCAGGAGCCGAAGTTGCGAATGGATGTCAGTGAAACTACCTGGGATGACCAGAAGCAGGAATACTCGATGGAACTAACGACGGACGGGACGCCCGTGACTCACCAGGACGGGCAGAAGCAGATCTCTGATAGCGCTCGGTGGGATGGACCAGTTCTGATAGTGGAGCACAAGGAGACTGAATTCAGCTTGACCCGCCGAATCACGCTTGCGCCAGACGGTAAATTCGTCATCAGCAAAGCGGTCTTCAAACTGCCGGATGGCGAAAGCGCCATCACCGAAGTGTTTGAGAGGCAACCGTAGCAGGCAGTGCGGATAAGCTAAAAATGAAGACCTTACATGCTCGTTGTATGCGAGGACCCATGAAAGCGATCCGGCGGAGATCTTCAGTTGCGCGAAGCACTCGTAAAGTCAACGTGTTGTAACAGGTTCCATGGCTGTCAACTCTAGCGACGTTGCAAGAAACAAAACAGAAAGGATCCACACCTATGCCTGCGAACGATGACGACGAGACGATTTACAAGGTGGTTTTGAACGACGAAGAGCAATACTCGATCTGGCCCGCCCACCGGTCAAATGCTCGTGGATGGCGGGACGCCGGGAAAAGCGGGAAGAAGTCGGAATGCTTGGCGTTTATCCGAGAGACTTGGACCGATATCAGGCCCCTGAGCCTTCGCAGGAAGATGGCCGAGAGGAGCGCAACGGGCGCAAGCTGATAACGTTGGCCGAAGCCGCAAAACGTGACCATGCACGCAGTGACTCCGTCTTCAGTTGCCGCTTCCAGCTGCTTGGTACGTCTGTTCTGTGTTCCATTCGCTGGGGGGAGCGCCATCATGTTTCGGCGGTGGCAATCACGGTTGCCGAGGATAGTTCAGGTGCAGGCACTTGAACTGCCTGGGCGCGGCCTGCGCAGCGACGAATTACCGCTTACGCGCATAGAACCCATGGTGGAAGACATTGCCCGAACCGTCGAACAGGAACTCGACAGGCCCTTTGCCCTGTTCGGGCACAGCATGGGAGCGCTTATCGCGTTTGAACTTGCGCATCATCTATGGCGAACTCAGCGAAGGCGTCCGGTGTGCCTGTTTGTCTCTGGACACCCGGCGCCGCATATTCCGCCTGACCGCGTGATCCATAACCTCCCTGCCCCCGAGTTGATTGTTGAGTTGCGCAAATACAACGGTACCCCGCCCGATGTTCTTGACAATCCCGAACTCCTGGATTGCCTGCTGCCGCTCATCCGGGCGGATTTCGAGTTGACGGAGATGTACAGGTACACGCTTCGTCCGCCCCTCGAGTGCGACATCAAAGTGTACGGTGGAACCGACGACCCGGACACGTCGATGGAAGGCCTGAATAAGTGGCAGATGGAGACCTCTAAGTCCTGTTCAGTGACTGTGCTGCCCGGCGATCACTTTTTCGTTGTTCGCTCTCAAGACTCGATACTGAAGGACATCGGCCACGTGCTAGCGAGAGCCGTCTTTCACTAAAGCTCGCCCCCGCTAGACAGCCTTCTCGCAACTGGCGTCCAGCGAGTTCGCCAAGAGGTTTCCTAGCATGGTCCACGAACGGCGTACGAACCAGAACGCATTCCGGAAGATTGAACCGTGGTAGACACTCTCATTGCAATGTTAGGGCAACGTGTTGCGGCTGCTCCCACCCACACCGCGTATCGGTACGTGACCTCCGACCTCAACGACACCTCAATCAACTACAAAGAGCTCGACGCGGCCGCAGGGAGAATAGCAGGACGGCTACAGCACTTATCGAAAACTTCTAGGACCGCGCTGCTCGTATACGGAAGCGTCGGAAATTTCATCGAAGCGTTCTGGGGATGTATATACGCCGGCATAATCGCGGTACCGGTTCCCGTTTCGCGTGAAAGGCAGTCGCCGTTGTCGAGTATCGCCGCGGACTGCGGGGCGCAAGTGATTCTCACCGACGCTGCCCTGGCAGAGGAGGTGGGGCGCATCTTTGAGGTTTCATCCGCGGACCCCCCGTTGGTCCTCGACACAAGCGCGATAGCGAACGAGCCGGCTGCGTCATGGACAGCGAGGGAAAGTCAGGCAGGCGAAGTCGCGTACCTGCAATATACGTCCGGTTCCACCTCAGCGCCTCGAGGTGTCTGCGTCACTCATGCAAACGTTCTCTCCAACCTCGCCGACATCGATGAAGTCTTCGAGCATGGGTCGGGCGACTGCTGTGTCTCTTGGCTCCCTCACTACCACGACATGGGCTTGGTGTATGGCATCTTGCAGCCGGTGTTCAGTGGTATTCCTGGAGTATTGTTGTCACCGGATGTATTCATGCGCAATCCGCTGCGCTGGCTGAAAATCATTAGCGACTATCGGGCAACGCACAGTGGGGCACCGAACTTCGGATATGACCTGTGTGTCCGACGGAGTTTGCATCGCGATTGCAACGGGCTGGACCTCTCCAGATGGCGGGTGGCATTTTGCGGTGCGGAGCAGGTTAGACGCGAAACCCTGGTGAGATTCGCAGCAGCCTTCAGGGCGGCTGGATTCCGTGAGAGCAGTTTCTATCCGGCGTATGGGCTCGCCGAGGCCACTCTCAAAGTAACCTGCCGTCGGAAAGACCGGCCAGTAGCCTATTTGGACACCCCCAATGGTTCGGGAAAACTGGTGCGTGCAAGCTGCGGATGGACCAGCAGCCGCACGCGACTTCGTATCGTCGACCCTGACCGGCAGGCACCGTGTGCGGCTGGAGAAGTTGGGGAGATCTGGGTTGCCGGAGCGGGAGTCGCCGCCGGGTACTGGAATCGCCTCAAAGAGAGCCGGGAAACCTTCATGGCATACCTGGGCGGTGACGGGCCATTTGTCAGGACCGGCGACCTTGGCCTGGTTCATGATGATGAGTTATTCGTAATCGGCAGGATAAAAGAGCTGATCATTGCGCGCGGTCGAAATCTCTACCCGCAGGATCTTGAGGCTACGGCCGAAGCCGCACACCCTTCAATCCGGTCGGGGTGTGTCGCGGCATTCGCCGTGGAGGACGAAGATGAGGAGGGGGTCGTTGTGGTCGCGGAGATCCGTAATGCTACTAGAGAAGAATATCGAGTAGCGGCCGAAACGATCCGTGGGGCTTTGTCGGAAGTGCATCAGGTTGTTCCGCGCTCCGTCATATTAGTAAAGCACGGTGCTGTTCCGAAGACTACAAGCGGCAAGATCCAGCGAAACCTGTGTCGCAGCCGCTTTCTGACCGGTGAACTCCAAAGTATCTATGAACTTGGGATGAGTACTGGCGGCAGTTCCGAATCAGATGACCTCGAATTGATGGCCAAGGAAGTTGCCAAAGCCGAATCTGGCCGGTTGATAGAAGTAAGTGAAGCGTATGTGATGGCCTTGGTCAGCAAAACAACCGGCCAGATGGCACATGACTTGGATCCCGGCAAGACCTTAGTATTTCTGGGGCTGGATTCAATGGGTGCTGCGGAACTGGAGATGGCACTCGAATCGACGCTCGGATTTCGGATTCGAGCGGCGGCGTTGCTCGGCGGGCTCTCCATGAGAGGGCTGTCCGAGAAGATCATCGAGTTCCTGAACTCCAAGACCGGTGAAAAAAGAAACGCCGCACGACTCTCGGATTGCGAACCCGCAAGGGAGGAAGACTGCACGGCCGCTTCTGTCGAACAGGAGCGGCTTTTCTTGCTGGAGAAGGGTGGTCTCAATAGTAGCGCTCTCAACATCGCTGCCGCCGTCCAGATCGAAGGGCCGCTATCGATCGATAAGCTGCAGGATGCTCTGGCCAGCGTTGTGCAGCATCACGAAATCCTCCAGACTACGTTCGAACTGCGAGACGAGCAGGTGTTACAAGTCCGGGCGCCCAGCACTCCGGTCGCACTTTCGCTTGTCGATCTCACTCGAGCGGAGCCTTCAGCTGCAAACCAAATCACCGCCTACGTTAGGAGAGAACTGGGCAAGCGGTTCGACCTCGGTTGCGGCGGTTGCCTCAGGGTCTTTCTGTTCCGGACTGCTCCGGGCCGACATGTGTTGTCGGTCATCCTGCACCACATCATCGGTGACGCGTGGTCTTTACGACTGCTGTTCGAGGAAATCTTCCGACGCTACGGAGTTCCAGCGCTTTCGCCAGCAATCCGGGAACCGGAACTCCCGCAATATACACAAGCGGTTCGGTGGGAGCATGAGTATCAGGAGATGTCAGATACCCGCGAGCATCTCGCGTATTGGAAGCAACGGTTGGCGCAGGTCCCCGCACGCACACGGATCGATGCATCCCGTTTGCCGCATCAGGGCGGTCAGGGCACCACCGAGTCCTTCGATGTATCCTCAGCCACGGCCGCGCTTGTGGCGCAGTTCTCAAGGGAAAACGGTGTGACCGTATTCATGACGCTCTTGGCCGTCTTCGCGGCTACGCTAGAGTCCCTTGAACAGGAGACACCAGTCATCGGCGTGCCCGTAATGGGACGCCGTGGCCACGCAGAGATGGGAATCATCGGGCCCTTCTCATACCCCCTGCCATTCGTGGTAGATACTCCCCGCGGATGCATCTTTCGCGACCTACTGGCTTCGACTCGGAACCAGGCACTCGCTCTCTATGAGTATCAGGACATTTCGTATGCGACGCTTGCGCGAGAGCTCGGGGGCGACGCTGTTCGATTCCGTTTTCTGCTGACGATGCTGCCGCCCAGCATTGAGAAGAACCGGGTGGGCGAACTTTCGGTGGCCCCGTACTTCGTTGAGGCCGGCCCGTTGAACTTGGACGTGTATGCGGCCGCGACGGAGTTCGGGGACGGCCTTCGGCTTTCGTTTGCGCTGAGTCCTGAGGCCGCCGCGAGCAAGCTTTCGAATGTCTGCGACGTATATCGATCTCTACTCCTGGCAGTGCTCGAATCACCCGAAAAGAAGATACACGAATTGGCGAGCGCTCCGTTCCTTCCAGCGGATCCGGAACAGATTGTCGTCAGTTCGACGTTCACGGCGGACCCGATCGCCGATGGCATCGCATTCTGGATGGCGCGGCTCGAACGAAACACTCGCGTACTACTCGCTCCTTTGAATCAGGTATATCAGCAGCTCCTAGATCCCGGGAGTATCTCACGAACTAACTTCCGCGGAGTGAATGTCCTAGTCGTTCGGATCGAAGAGCTCATACCGTCAAGGAATGAATCGGAACGACAGCAATTCATCGATGCGGTGAAGGTAGCCGCATTTGCGAACAGCGACGCCTTATGGGTCGTCGTTTTCTGTCCTTCCTTTGCTGTCGAGGCAGAAGAAATCGAAGAATGCATCGCCGTGCGAATATCCGCGTACGATTCTGTACATGTCATTCGTTCGCGTACTCTGTCGCGGGGCGCTCAAGGCATCGCGTATCGGGACCAGGAGGCCGACAAACTAGGCGCGCTGCCATATACGTCGGAATTCATGGTGTGGGTAGCAACGAAGGTCGCGAGAACGATCGATGCCGCGCGTCGTGGGGCCTACAAGGTCATTGTGCTCGACTGCGACTACACGCTATGGAACGCGATCTGTGGCGAACTGGAAGACTCAGCCATGGAGCTCGATCCCGCCTATCGATTTCTGCAAGAGTTCCTCGTTGCCCGGCACGACGACGGAATGCTGCTATGCCTCTGCAGTAAGAACAACCCTGGCGACGTCGAAGCTGTGTTCCAGAATAACCCGACCATGCCTTTAGGCGAACGGCACATTGTTGCCCGACGGATTGGATGGACCCCGAAGTCAGAGGGGATCCTTGCGCTGTCACAGGAACTGAATCTAGCGTTAGACAGTTTCATCTTTGTCGATGACGATCCAGTTGAGTGCGCGGAGGTGCGGCGCAACCTGCCGCAGGTGCTAACACTGCAGCTTCCAAGCCAGCCTGAAGCGATACAGGCGTTTCTTGAGAATGTCTGGGCCTTCGATGTCCTGAAAACCACAGAGGAAGATCGTGCCCGGCCGACGTTGTACCGCGGCGAGCATCTGCGTTCCGCAGCCAAGGGAGAGGCGGTATCACTCGAGCAGTTTCTTGATGATTTGCAGTTGGAAGTTAATATCCGGCCGCTCGCGTTTGAGTCTTGTCTCCGTGTGTCGCAACTGAGTAAACGAACAAATCAATTCAATCTAAACGGAGCGCGGTACTCAGAAGCGGAACTCAGGCGGGTGCTGCAGTCGCCGACATGTCGGGCTTTGATAGTGAGTGCACGGGACCGGTTTGGCGATTATGGAACGATCGGCGGCGCGTTATGCGAAATGAACGGCGAAAGATTCCACATCGCCGGCCTGTGGATCAGTTGCCGGGCGCTGGGCCGTGGAATCGAATCGAAACTAATGGCGGAAATAGGCCGGATCGCAGCAGAAGAAGGTTATGCGCAGGTATCGTTTGGCTACGTCGATACCAGCCGCAATGTTCCGATTCGAATTTTCCTCGAGCGGCTAGCAGGGACGCAGGGCACCCAGAGCACGTTTCGCATTCCGGTCGAGGTACTGACGGCGGAGAGACGGATCATCGTAGGGGACCTGGCGGATATGCGCATTTCACCGGCATCGAGCGCGGAAGCCAGCGGTCGAGCGAACTGGCAGAGGGTGGAGCAGATCGCCACTGACTTCAGCGATCCCGCAAGGGTCGCAAGGGCGATGCGAGTTAACCGTCAGCCGGTGAATCCACCACCTGGGCCAACCCAACGGGACGGTGTTGAGCGTACCCTCCGCGAGATCTACGAAAGCATGCTGGGCTACGATAAGGTTGGGTTACACGACGATTTCTTCGCCCTTGGCGGGGACTCTCTCATGGCCGTTCGTGTATTGGCACGGATCAACCGGGAGTTCTCGATCGATCTGCCGCTGGACGTGTTTTTTGAATCCGAGTTTACTGTAGCTGCCCTCGCCGAACGAGTCGAGCGGTCAATCGCCGCTTCTGCCATATAAGCTCGCCCGCACGAATCTGCCCATCCATGAAGGCATGCCTGCCTCCAGCGCGCACCATCCTTACTACGCTGGGCACGTTGCAGATTCTGGACGGCCAATAGCTATCAGGAGGAATGCGAATGTCAGATACGTTGGCCACGTTTTGCGACGAGGAGGTCGCAGGAGCATCCGCGTCCTTCGCACAGGAGAGACTCTGGTTCCTGAGCCAACTTGATCCCGCCAGCACCGCCTACAATCACACGCGGGTCATCACACTGTCAGGCGTTCTGGACCTTCGGGCGCTTGAGGCGGCGGTCAACGGCATCATCGAACGGCATGAGACTCTGCGAACCGGCTTTCGCGTAATCCGGGGAGAGTTGCTGCAGTTTCCGCTTCCTTTTCGGCCCCGAAGTCTGGCACCGATTGCCGTCCCGGACGACGCCGGCGGGGATCAGCAGGCGGCTCTTCAACTCAGAATCGACGAGGCTACTCAGCAGCGCCTGGATCTGGAAAATGGCGATGTTATCCATACGTATCTATGGAGGCTCAACCAATGTGACCACGCCCTACAGGTCGTCATCCACCATATTGCGGCGGATGGATGGTCAATGGGGCTGTTCACGAAGGAGCTGACGTTACATTACAACGCGGCTTGCTCCAACACGCTGCCTGACATACCCAGCTTGTCGCTCCGGTACAGCGAGTACTCAGTGCAGGAGCGGGTTCTGGCTCGAAGCGAGTCTGCACTGCGAGGCATGGAGTATTGGCGGCGTCAATTGGATGGCGCATCCGCCGCGATAGACCTGCGGCCGGATAGAATTCGCCCGGCCTGCCCTTCTCATGCGGGTTCCGCTGCATCCCTATCTGTGTCTTCCTCCCTGACTGAGCGCCTCCTAGCCCTGAGCAAGAATCACGGTACGACGATGTTCATGACTCTGCTTGCCAGCTTCGGGATCTTGCTGAGGCTCTCTACGGGGCAAAAAGACATTTTGGTCGGCTCACCCGTTGCAGGCCGGACAAAACCTGAATTTGGCGAGTTGATCGGGTGCTTCATCAACATGGTCGTGCTTCGCCTCGATGCGAGCGGCAATCCGACGATTCCGGAGTTGCTGCGGCGTCTTCGCACAACGGTTCTGGGCGCTTTTGCGCATCAGAACGTTCCTTTCGCACAAATCGTTCAAGAACTGAGGCCGGCACGCTTCAGCGAGCGGCAGCCATTATTTGAAGTCATGTTCGACTACTACAGCGCCGGCGTGGAGCCACCTGCCATGAACGGCTTGAGAACGGAATATGCAGGCACCCAGTCGTTCACCGCCAAGGTCGATCTCGCATTTTCTGCAACGAACGCCACAGGGAAGCTGCTATTGCGCTGTGAGTACGACACTGATCTTTTTACGGACGAAACGATCTGCAGAGTTCTCGAGCACTGGAAGCGGTTGTTGGAGCAGATGGTGGAGGATCCGGAGGGGCGGATCGAAGAGTTGGAGATGCTGACGGCGGGGGAGCGGCGGCAGGTGATCGAGGAGTGGAACCAGACGGAGGTGGAGTACGGCGAGGGTGGGTACATCCACGAGATATTCGAGCAGCAGGCGGAACGCACCCCGGATGCGATTGCGCTGGTGTGCGGGGAAAGCCGGCTCAGTTACGAAGAGTTGAACCGGAGAGGGAATCAGTTGGGGCGGTATCTGCGGGAGCAGGGGGTAG